>Ga0160468_100001_pt1 | contig 1115787 bp, 1066 predicted proteins | sample HID1972K_E11MG_FD_108234 | JGI IMG/M metagenome (GOLD analysis project Ga0160468, IMG submission 108234) | Enriched pill bug-associated microbial communities from UW Madison campus, WI, USA - HID1972K_E11 MG | ecosystem: Host-associated > Arthropoda: Insects > Digestive system > Unclassified ... | reverse complement strand
GTGGTCGACATGATCGTTACCGACCTCGCCGTGTTCCAGCGGCCCGACCACGCCAGCCCGTTCCGCCTGGTGGAACTGGCGCCCGGAGTGACCGCCGATGAAGTCGCCGCGAAGACCACGGCGCGCTTCATCAAGCCAATCTAGCCAATATCCCTAGGCCTGGCTTTCGGCGTCAAATAGGTGACGGATCGTATCGGGGACGCGTGCCGGTCGCATGCCACCCAGACGGTCAGGATCCGCGGTTACCCATACCCGCTTCTCGAGCGCTTGGACGCAGACCTGGCCACCCTTGAGCAAGCGATGGGCTATGGTGAAGCTGCTGTTGCCGAACTTCGGTGCCGCGGCTTCCAACGTGACCGTGTCACCGTAAGCCGCAGGATGAAGGAACTGGGCGGACAGGTCGACCATGGGAAAACCCATCACCCCATATTCCTTCAGCATGTCCCGCTTGCGGGTACCCATGGCTTTCTCGAACAGGATGATTGTGCTCTCGCCGAACATTTCGAGAAAGCGCGGGGCGTAGACGATGCCGGCTGGATCGCAATGCCCCCATTCGACCCTGTAGGAGCGTGAGAGAAAGGAAGTGAATTCGTTCATAATCAGGCTCAGATCACCCATTTTTTCGCCATTTTCCAAGCCGATTTAAGCTATCCATTCAATAATTCCAGCCGGGAAACGATGAAATAAACACTATCAAAAAGAATGATTTGATAGTGAATGTCGCGGCTTTCAAAAGGCAGTAGATTGCGTCGTGTGTCTTGAATGGTACATGGAACGTAAGGAGCGAAAAGGTTCCACAAGCCGATTGGGAGAGCGTGGTGTCTAAGCTGCCTGCGCCGGCTAGATCGGAACAATCCCGCAAATGGCATTCATCCTCCTATGACCGGCGCGCGCGCCAGCCCGCCCAGGCTCAGCCGGCGCAAGCTCGAGTGCCTACGCTACCTTGCGCTCGGCAAGACCGATGGCGAAATTACGATCATTCTGGGTTTGAGCCAGCCTACAATCAGAACCTACATGACCATGCTGCGCCGCGACTTCGATGTCGTCAGCCGCGCCCAGCTCGTCGCAGTCGCGCTGCGCTTCGGCTTCATCGGTTATGACGATGCAATACCAGCATCCTGACGAATAGGCGCTCCTCGCGTTCGCTGCTTCCTTGGTGTCCGCACACGAAGGGAGCAAACCATGATCACCATTACGCAAGGCTATTCGCTCGAGGATTTCCGGCGACCTCCATGTTTGCCGATCGCAAGCGGCTGTTCGTGGACCTGATGGGCTGGAAGCTGCCAGTCGGGAAGGTCTTTACGAGATCGACCAGTTCGATGGCGACCACGCGATTTACGTCGTCGATGCTGATGCCAACGACAGGCACATCGGCTCCTTGAGGCTGTTGCCGAGCGAGGGGCCGCATATTCTCGGCGATCTGTTCGCCGACCTTTGCGACACCGAGGTGCCGCGTGGTGCCGACGTTATGGAAATCACGCGGCTTTGCCTTCCCGCCCGGCTGGGAGCCGCAGGCCGCCTCGCGTCGCGCAATCGGCTGATCTCGGTCATGGTGGACCACGCTCATGCGGATAATTGGCGGGAGGACAGGAAAGGGCCCTATCTTTCTCTGACCTGCGCCCTCGATGCTATCGCCGTGCATCGACTTTTCCGAAATGGCTGTTGAGCGCCGCGGCCGCCTTTGCCTCGCGCTCGCGACGAGGGGCCGACGCGACCCGAACAATCGTTCCCGGCGATCGGAGTGGCTCATTGGGGACGTAGTTCGATCAAGCAGCGTTTATCACAAAAGCCGCCGTGATGGGCATTCACATCCTCGAAATGCACCCCGATACGGCTTAACCGGCTTTCGAAGCGTGAGGCGGCGGCGGACATCGTCTTCGATCGCGGAACTGCCCCCGGCTTTGTCGCCAAGCCCGTTCGAATTCAACTGAATGAGTATCGCGATCACTTTTCCCGCAAATGGCGCAGCGCCGGTTCGCGTTCTTCAGCATGAAACGCACCTGACCGAGGCTATTCCAATCCGGGAAAGTTTGCGGAAGCGTTTCGCCGTGTCCTTGGCCATCTGCCCTCTCGGCATTCAGTCTCGTAAATTGTTGTGACGACGTTCGCCCTCAAGGCGGATAGCGCTGCCACAGCCCGGTTAGCGCCATTCTTCTGCGCTCGGAGGCAGCGACTCGGTACCGCCGCATTTATCGGCAAGAGAGCCTACGTGAATGCTCGCGTTGGTCGCGGTGCAGACGGCCCGTTCATTAACGGGCAAGGCTTTCAGGCCGGTAGGCAAACCCGAAACACACTTCCTACTCCCGGAATGCTCGTTTCAAGAGAAATCCTACCTTCGTGCAACTCCACCAGCTGCTTGACGAGGGCCAAACCAATGCCAAGCCCGTCTTGCTTGCTGCCACTTACGCTTTCGACCTGGGTAAACAGTTCGAAGACCTTTGCCTGCATCTCCGGAGGGATGCCGAGTCCAGTGTCGGACACATCGATTTGCGCCCAATCTCCGGAGCGCGTCGCCATCAGCCGGATTTCTCCGCCTGCCGGTGTGTATTTTGCAGCGTTGAGGAGAAGGTTGCTGACGATCTGCGCAATTCGGGCACTATCCGCGGTGAGCACAATAGGCTCCTCCGAAATGTCGAGAACGAGCTTGTGGTTGGCCGCCTCGATCTGATGCTGGCTTGCATCAACCGCGAACGCCAGAATCTCCTGCAAGTTAACATGCTCTCGCTTGAGTGAAATCTTACCTTGGTCAATGCGCGCAATGTCGAGGAGGTCTTCCACCAAACGCGACAGATGTTTGATGTACCGGTTCATCTGACTATGGGCCAGTTCCAAGGTCTTTTCATCCTTGTGGCGCTGCAGGATTTGAACTCCTGCTCCCAAGCCCATGATCGGATTCCTCAGTTCATGTCCAAGAATGGCGAGGAACCGGTTCTTTCGTCGGTCTGAGGCCTGAAGGGACTGGGTTAGGGCTTCCAGTTCGCTCTTCTGCGCAAGGATTTGCTGGCGTTGCCTGAACAGGTCGAAAAAGACATTCACCTTCGAACGGAGGATGTCTGCCTCGATGGGCTTCTGGATGAAATCAACTGCACCAGCTTCGTATCCGCGGAAGCGACGTTGCTGATCCGCACTCCCAGCCGTCAGGAAAATGATCGGGACATGGCGGGAGCGTTCGCTTCTCCGCATAAACTCCGCGAGTTCAAATCCGTCCATGCCAGGCATCTGTACATCGAGGAGGGCAAGGGCCACCTCATTGGTCAGAAGCAGTTCGAGAGCTTCATCTCCCGTTCGTGCTTTGAGAATTACAAGCCCCTCGCGTCGCAGTAAGGCCTCCAGTGCGACGAGATTCTCCTCGAGGTCATCGACAAGCAGGCAAGTGACCGAGTTTGTATCGTTGCTCATGTGACTGCCAGTTGCTCGAGAAAGGAGGAAATTTTACCGAGGTGCCAGACATCTGCGCCTGGACATGCGGCGAGCGCGGCAGCCGGCATGGTGGCTGCCGATGCGCTCGTGGGATCTTCGATGATGGCATGGCCGCCCGCGTTAGCTATTGCTTTGAGGCCGGCCGCCCCGTCGCTGTTTGCACCGGTGAGAATGATACCGACCAGCGAGGGCCCATAAATATCAGCCGCGCTTTCGAACAGGACATCGATCGAGGGCCTTGAGTGATTGGCTGGCTCATCACCAGACAAGGCCAGAGTCTCAGTGTCTTCCACGAGCAGATGATAGTCGGACGGGGCGAAATAGATGATACCTGCTCTTGGAGGTTCCTTGTCTTCGGCTTCCTTGACGGTAAGCGGAGTCTTCGATGCGAACAGCGGCACCAGAGCATTGTCCTTACCCGGCGGAATGTGGACGATCACCAGAATGGGAACCGGGTAGGGGGCGGGCAGAGCGGGAAAAATCTGCAGTAACGCCTGGACCGCACCTGCCGAGGCGCCGATTACCACAGCCTGGATACCTTCCGGAGCCATCAGCTTAGCCTCTGGTAGATTTTGTCTTCGCGGACGAAATCGCCAAATTCGCCAGCATGCTGGGAAAAGCGCAAACTTTCCTTTGATCCCAGACCCAGAAAGCCCTTCCGAGCGAGAGAATCCTTGAACAATCCGATAGCCCGATCTTGAAGCTTTCGGTCAAAATAGATCAGCACGTTCCGGCAGGAAATCAAATGCATTTCTGCAAAAACTGCATCCGTGACCAGGCTGTGATCGGAAAAGACTACGCGTTCGCGCAGGCTCTTGTCGAACGCCGCCCTCCCATAATCCGCGGTGTAGTATTCTGAGAGAGACAAGCGTGCGCCGGTCTTCTGATGGTTCTCCGTGAACCTTTTGATCCGGTCCAAAGAGTAAATTGCTCCTTCCGCAGCGTTCAGTGCGTCAGGATTTATATCGGTCGCGTAGAATATGGTGCGCTGCTCAAGACCTTCTTCGCGGAATAGGATCGACAGTGAATACAGTTCCTCGCCGTGGCTGCAACCGGCCACCCAGACCTTCAGCGACGGGTATGTCCTGAGATGCGGGATGACCTTTTCCCGCAAGGCTTTGAAATAGGAAGGGTCGCGAAACATCTCACTCACCTGAACCGTCAGGTAGTTCAGCAGGCGGGCTAAAACTGCCGGATCGTGGAGAAGTGCGTTCTGGAGGGCCGAGAAGCTCGCGTAGCCCAGTTGGCTCCGCGCCTGCAGGAGGCGGCGTTTGATCGATGCCTTTGCATAGTGCCGAAAGTCATAATGGTAGCGCTGGTAAAGAGCTTCCAGCAGGAGGTGGATTTCCAGATCCTCAACGCTATCGCGCACGGATACATCTCATCGCGGCATCCAGACGCGAACGAGCGACAGCAACTTATCGATATCAATCGGTTTTGCCATGTAGTCATTCGCGCCGGCCTCCAGGCAGCGCTGTTGGTCATCCGGCATCGCCTTTGCCGTCAGCATCACGATAGGAAGCTTGGTCCAGCGTGCATCTAGCCTTATTTCACGTGTCGCCGTCAAACCGTCTTTCACTGGCATCATCACGTCCATAAGAACCAGATCGATCGTTTCGGCCGGGCTGCTTGCCGACCCTTCCAGAGCGTCGATTGCTTCCTGGCCGTTGCGGGCAATCTGAACGATGGCGCCGCGTGATTCCAGTACGCTGGACAGCGAGTAAACATTGCGAACATCGTCCTCGACGATGAGGATGCGACGGCCTTCAAGAGTAGCGTCGCGATGTCTCGCCTTCTCGATCATCTTGCGCTGCGCCACCGGCAATTCCGACACGACCTGATGCAGGAACAGCGACACTTCATCCAGCAGACGTTCGGGCGATTTGGCGCCCTTGATGATTATCGAATTGGAGTATCTTCGAAGCTGCTGTTCATCGTCGGGCGAAAGCTCATGCCCCGTGTAGACGATCACCGGAGGGAACCCATGCCCCTCTTCCCGGCTCAGTGTCTCAAGCAGCAAGAAGCCGGATGTATCCGGGAGCGAAAGGTCAAGAACCATGCAATCGAAGGTATGCTGGCTTAATTGCTCGAGGCATTCGGCCGCCGTTCCTACGCCGACTGTTTCCACGTCGTCCGACAGAAGCAACGCGCTGACCGCTTCCCGCTGAACCGGATCATCCTCAACAATCAGAACCCGGCGTACGCTGGTGGAAAGCCTGGTGTGCAGGTTCGAAAGGACTTCCGCGAGTTGTTCCTGTTTGACGGGTTTAACGTGGTAACCCACCGCTCCCAGCGACAGGGCGGTTTGCGTATAATCCGACGCGGATATCACGTGGATCGGGATGTGACGCATGTCGTCGTCATGTTTGAGGCGGTCGAGCACGGTGAGTCCGGATTGATCCGGCAGGCCAAGATCCAGCACGACCGCGCTCGGCCTGAACTCTTTCGCGAGACTCAAGGCCTCTTCGGCCGTGCTCGCTATGACGCACTGGAAACCCATCTCCCGGGAAAGGTCGCAAACGATAGATGCAAATGCGGGATCGTCTTCGATCACCAGCAGCAGCCTGTGACCTTCCTGCAATGAACCACGATCATCCTCGATCGCCCACTGCGAAGGAGTTGGAGCCGGCTTGCGCGATTGGGCAGGGCTGGCGACCTGGTCGGAATGGCGGGACGCCTCTGTGTCATTCTCCTGCACTGGTTGAGCAGGTGTGGCGGGGACCTTGAGCGTGAAAATACTTCCTTCGCCTGGCTCACTCCAAAATGTGATTGCGCCGCCCAGAAGACGTGCCAGCTCGCGGGAGATGGAAAGCCCGAGGCCCGTTCCACCGTACTTGCGGCTGATTGTCCCGTCAGCTTGGTGAAACGCCTCAAAGATCTGATCGCGTTGTTCGGGGGAGATTCCGATGCCGGTATCCTTGACCTCGAACGCCAGCATGTCATTTTCGCCGGCATAAATCTTCAGATCCACACTTCCATGCTCCGTGAATTTGAAGGCATTGGAGAGAAGGTTCTTCAGGATTTGCTCCAGCCGCAACTTGTCGGTGACGATAGCGCGGACGCAATCCTCGCCAATGTCGATGTTGAACTGCAGTTCCCGTTCATCGGCGATGGGAGTGAAGAGTTGCCTCAAATCGCCCGTGAGGCGCTGGAGCGAAAGGGACTCCGGCCTGATCTCGACATGTCCTGCCTCAATCTTGGAAAGGTCGAGAATGTCGTTGATCAGAAGGAGGAGGTCATTTCCGGAAGATTCTATCGTCCTGGCATATTTGATCTGTTCGTCAGACAGATTGCCTTGGGGATTGTCGGCCAGCAGTTTGGAGAGGATCAGCAGCGAATTGAGCGGCGTGCGCAATTCGTGCGACATGTTGGCCAGAAAGTCCGATTTGTACTGGCTGGCCCGTTCAAGTTCCCGGGCCTTGAGTTGCATGGAGTTACCGGCTCGCTCAAGGTCTTCGCGCTGCGTTTCAAGGATCTGGGCCTGTTCCTCGAGCTGGCTGTTGGTCTGCTCGAGTTCCACCTGTTGCTGTTCAAGGCGAGCGTGGGATTCCTTGAGCGCCCGCCCGTGCTCTTCCAGTTCTTCATTCGAGACGCGCAATTCCTCGCTCTGCGCCTGCAGCTCTCCTGCCTGGCGCTGGGTTTCTTCGAGCGCATCCTGCAATTCCGCCCGGAACCGGGCCGAGCGGAGCGCAATCCCGATTGCTCCTGAAGCTTCACCGAGAAACTGCAGCACGATGTCATCGATAGGATCGAAAAAGCCGAGTTCGATGACTGAATTAACCACGCCGTCGGTTTCTCCGGCGAAGATGACTAGATTGCGAGGCTTATCGCGCCCCAGTGCCGATCCAATCGTCAAATAACCGTCAGGCACGTCATTGAGCAGTATCGTGCGACCTTCTGCAGCAACCTGTCCCAGCAGACCTTCATTCACGCCGAACGAAACGGGGATGGGGGCATCCGTCGGGACGCCATAGGTTGCCACTTGCCGGAAGTGGCCATTTTCACCCTTGAAGATGGCTCCACCCTGAACGCCGATATAGTGTGCAAGGAAAGCCAGGATATCTTCGGCAAGCTGGGTTATGGGCTTGTCACCACGTATTACGGTGGCGAGACCGACCTCGCCGAACTGGAGCCAGTCCTGTCGCGCCTGGATAAGTTGATTCCTGCGTAACAAGAAGAAGAGCGCGATCGTTAGGGCTGCACCCAGAAGTCCGGAAATCGCGCTGCTCAGCACGGCCCAACGGGAAGCATCGGCCATGTCGTTCAGCCGCACCTGACGAAGCCTGAGTTCCTCCCGCGCCATGATGTCGAGCTGCTCGCGAATACCATCCATGGCGATTTTGCCGCGATCGCTGGAGATGACCGTAAGCGCCTGAGTAATCCCCTCCGTTTCGCGCAGTTCGATGCTCTCGCGAAGCTCTCCCAGCTTGTCGTCTACATGCCGCTTGAGAGGAGCGAGATTGGCCTGCTGGACAGGATTGTCACTGGTAAGGTTGTCTAGCGTTTCCAGGCGCGCCGGAAGGTCTGCGACGGCATTCTTATAAGGATCGAGATAGGCGGTGGTGCCCGTCAACAGAAAGCCTCGTTGCCCTGTTTCAGCGTCTTGGGCAGATGAGAGAAGCTCCTTCATCGCGATCAGCACATTGTGCGTATGACGAATAGCGTGGTCGCTTTCCCGCAGCGACTGAATGTTGGAATAGGCAATCGCAGTGCTGATTAGAAAAAAGACCAGCCCTACCGCTAATCCCAGTAACGGCCGCATCTGGCTGTACGATGCCCGGTTCAGCGCCGTTTCCGAGTGTTTCATCGCTATTTCAAACCCTGCCTTGATGGTGGAGAGGCTTCGCGTAGCGAAGGGGAATACGCATGATCGAGGAAGCTGCCAGATAAAACTTCACGTGATCTCATAAATTTAGAAGGCCTGCTTGGGATCGAAGTCGGGGATGTTGTCAGAGGTGATGCGCAGACTGGCAAAGCAGCTGTGATCGGCTAGGCGAGTACGAGCTGTGGTTAGACTGACAGCACTCCCAGTGCTAGTCGCATTGATCCCGTGTTTGAAGACGGAATTTGCACGCTGGGAACGGGCATGGCGTAGACCGCCGGCGAAGCCGGCGTGCGCAGGGCAAAAGCGGTTTTGCTCGTTTGCGATCCGGTCCGTATCGGTAGGCTGTTGCGGCAGCGCCCGCCAAAGCAAGAACCAGATAAAAGAGCCCTTTGCCCAGCACGATGAGAACGCCAGTCTCAATAGGAAGGAGGCCTCCAAGATGCCGACAACGCCGATCGCCAAAATAGCAAGAATAGCTATCAAAGCGAAACCGATGGCGATCGCAAGTGTCACCAGATTTAACTCAAGGAAGCCCCTCGTTTCTTCTTCATCATATGCAATGTTGAGCGAAGTAATTAGTGCGGATGCACCTTTCATGGCACCCTAAAACGAAACCCCTAACGTCAGGAACAATCCCAACCCTTTTTTGCCATCGGAGCTTGCCACTACATTTTCCAACTGTTCGCTTATGAGCAGGGCGGCATCGACCGGCATGATAGATGTTAAAGTTCGGACATGTGCACTGACTGTTTCGGGGGTCGCGATGAGGCCATATCCCAGTACGATCGCTCCCATCATCGGTACCATTGCCAGGATAGCGCAGAAAGCCACGCCAGAAGCTACCAGACTGATGTTATCTCGGCCGGCCTCACGCCAGCTACGTAAAGCTACGTCCGTCCATTATGAAAGGGATAGCCCACGGGTTGGTGGCCTCGCTTCTGCCGGCGCTGGAGCGCTTTGTCTTTTCTGTCATGCCCCTCCGAACCAGTTCACGCTGAGGGTGTTCCAGCACTGGCCGCAATTTCAGCTTGGTCGAGGGACGGCTACGAAGGCGTTTCCAGCCAGGGACCGCATGTATTAGCATTTATGCGGCCTCAGGCAGGCCCAGTGCGCGCTTTTTCATCCAAACCTGAAGCTCGTCGGCCGCCATCGGTCGGCCAAATAGCCAACCCTGAAGCCTGGTACACCCTGCGGCGACTGCGATTTCCGCCTGCGCCACCGTCTCAACACCTTCAGAACATACTTCCAGATCGAAAGCTCGCGCCACAGCGACGATCGACATCAACATTTCCCGAGACTTGGGTTCATGCTCCAATGGGGATACGAAAGCCTTATCGATCTTGATCCGGTCCAGTTTCAACTGCTGGAGATAGCCTATACTGGCAAAGCCGGTGCCAAAGTCGTCCAAGGCGATCTTGATGCCCAAACTGCGGAGGCGCTCGATGATTTCCGCGGCCCGTTCTGGACGCCGGATCAGAAGCGCCTCCGTAATTTCCAGCTCAAGCCGCTGGGGCTGAAAACCCGTATCCTGCAGGATGATTTTGACGTCCTCGACCAGGTTTCGATCCCAGAACTGGGCCGGTGACAGGTTAACCGCCAGATCTGAATCGATATCTTTCATGGTTTTACAGGCTTGCCGCAACACTTGTTTGCCTATGGCGCTGATCAACCCATTCATCTCTGCAATTGGGATAAACACGTCCGGTGGCACATTACCGTGTTCCGGATGAAACCATCGCGCCAGTGCCTCGAACGCTGCGGGCCTCAATGTGTCTGCGTAAACTATCGGTTGGTAGCAGGCATAAATCTCGCCTTTTGCGACAGCTTCCTGAAGATCTCTTTCCAGCCGCATGCGCATCACATGGCCATCATCAAGCGACGGATGGTAGTGACAGGCACGATTTTTACCCTCGGATTTGGCCGAATACATCGCGACATCTGCACGGCGCATCAGTTCATCTTCATCGCCAGAACGCATTCTGTCGACTTCCGCACAGCCTACACTGATTCCCAATGTGATTCGATAAGCGCCAATTTCGAAGGGTGCGCGAAACCGTTGCAGGACGGCCTCACATGCCAACTCCGCGCGAACGCGACCACGGGTAGTGAGCAATACCGCAAACTCGTCCCCTCCGGCACGAGCCACAAACGATCCGGGTACTGCGGCTTTGATGCGGGCAGCAGCCTCCCTCAGGAGGAGATCTCCGGCCGGGTGACCATACACATCGTTCGCATCCTTGAAGCCATCGAGATCCATATAAAGGAGATGCAACGGAGCGCCGTCTGCCAAATGGCCAGATATTTCATCCACCAGCGCCCGCCGGTTTGGGAGCCCTGTCAAAAGATCATGAAAGGCATGATGACGAGCTCGTAGTTCACTCTGCTTTAAAGCATCGATTATAAGGCTACCGCGTCGTACGATAAATGCGGCTGTCAGGATGGCGAATATCGCAAGTACTGCCAGCATGGGGGCGAGCTGACGCAGCAGCATTGTTCCGGGGCGATGCGCAGTCCATTCGACCCAGGCAACGGGACGATTGTCTAATCCCATAACGGCAACTGCGGGCTTCATTCCCTTCTCAAGCCGAAGTCGAGGTGCCTGTGACCGCAGCTCACTCGTCATTCGCGACAGCATGGCAGAATCCACCCTCCGTGCGATTATCAGTAGTCGAGAGGGTCCTGGACCGATTTCCACCTTGTTCGTGAGCGGGACAATAGCTGCTGTGGAATAAATAAAGACGTTACCGTTGCTTTTGCTGAAGCCGCTGACGATCGGACCGGGTTCACGAGGCATCTGGCGGACGACTTGAATGGATTCAGTGAATTCCCTCCCGAGCAACGACTGCACCGAACTGTTTGAGGGCCGAGCGCCAAAGCTGAATACTGCTCGGTCCGTCTCGTCCAGAATGAATACATGAGAGTAGCCCTGTGTCTCCCCCAGGTAAGCTACGATGTTGTCGGCCACCCACTCCCGATCGAAGCTCTGGACGGTGTGGCGCACAGCATCGTCCCAATTCGCGTAATCCTGAAGATCATGCTGAACCATTTCAGTCGCCGTTCTGATTGAACTCCGCAAAGCTTCCGTTTCTCGTCTGAGCTGCGCAGCGTCCTGGCTTCGCGTACTGGTGTAAAGCAGCACGAACATGCATCCGAAGCAAATTGTGAGCAGCCCTACCACAGGCCAGAAATGCTGCGGCGGCAAACGGCGGCGCAGCTTTTGGACACGTTTGATTAAGGGTGCGGCCATTGCACCGCGATAAAGGGATTATCTAAACGAAAGGTTGGCATGGCTTACGGTGAACGAGGCCTAGTTCCAACCCTTCATCAACAAGGCGCTGAGTAACCTGGCGGGCCTCCATTCACCTTGAGGAAGAGGCAAGACATTTTGTCGCAAGGCGAAATTCGCCTGAATGGAACGATCGCAGCAGGCTTCTGTTAGTTAAATGAGCAGGAGCAAGGTCATGAAATATCGCCGCTATACGCAACCGACAGGCGGGTGGGGTTCGGTCAAGTCCCTTGCCAAACACTCGATGCGGCAGAAGGCAGCCCCCAGCTTTCCAGCCCTGCTGCGCGACCACAACAAGGCGGGCGGCTATATGTGCACCAGCTGCGCCTGGGCCAAGCCCGCCAAACCTCACGCCGGGGAATTCTGTGAGAATGGCGCCAAGGCGACCTTCTGGGATCGGACGGCAAGGCGCGTCCAGCCCAGCTTCTTCGCAAGACACAGCGTTGCCGAACTCCTCACATGGACTGACTATGATCTCGAAAATGCCGGCAGGCTGACGCAGCCCATGCGTTACGACTGGGTCAACGACAAATATGTGCCGGTGTCCTGGCAGCAGGCATTCGAAGAGATCGGGGGCAAGCTCAGAACCTACGATCCCGAAACGGTCGTGTTCTATGCCTCGGGAAGAGCTTCGCTTGAGGCCTCCTACATGTATCAGCTGCTCGCACGGCTTTACGGGAACAACAACCTCCCCGACAGTTCGAACATGTGTCACGAAACGACATCGGTGGCGCTGCCGCAGAGCATCGGGACGCCGGTCGGCACGGTGTTGCTGGACGATTTCGAAAAGACCGACTGCATCTTCTCCTTCGGCCAGAATGTCGGGACCAACTCCCCGCGCCTGCTGCACACGCTTCAGGAAGTCCGTGAGCGCGACGTACCCATCGTGGTCTTCAATCCGCTGCGCGAGCGCGGATGGGAAGCTTTCGTCAACCCGCAGCGTCCCGGTCAGATGCTGACGAACAAAGCCACACAGATAGCCACGCAATATCATCAGGTTCGGGCAGGCGGCGACATCGCGGCCATGATGGGGATCGCCAAGGCTCTGTTCCAGTGGGATGACGAAGCGAAGGCGCATAGCAACAGCCGCATTCTGGACGCGGATTTCATCGCCGCGCACACCCATGGATTCGACGCTTTCGAGACGAAAGTCCGTGGGACCGATTGGGAGGAAATCGCGGAAACATCCGGCCTGCCACGCCCGGCGCTGGAAGATGCGGCCCGGACATACGCGAACGCACGCTCCGTCATCGCGATCTATGGCATGGGACTGACCCAGCACAAGCTCGGCATCGACAATGTGCAGATGCTGATCAACCTTCTGCTGATGCGCGGCAATATCGGCCGGCCGGGGGCGGGTATCTGCCCGGTTCGCGGCCATTCCAACGTGCAGGGCCAGCGCACCGTGGGCATCGCGGAGAAAACCGAACTGGTCCCGCTCGACCGGATGGCGAAACGCTACGGCTTCGAGCCGCCGCGCAAGGACGGGATGAACACGGTCGAGGCTTGCGAGGCCATCGTCGCCGGCAAGGTCAGCGGATTCATCGGCCTCGGCGGCAATTTCGTGCGGGCCATTCCCGAACGCGAGCTGATGGAAGAGAAGTGGCGCGGGCTCGATCTGTCGGTGCAGGTAGCGACCAAGCTGAACCGCACCCATCTGATAACCGCGCGCACGACCTTTCTCCTGCCGACGCTCGTTCGCTCCGAGATCGACCAACAGGCTGCCGGGCCGCAGATCGTGACGATGGAGGATTCGACCACCTGCATCCATGCCTCGCGCGGGAAGCACCCGCCGGCCAGCGAGGATCTGCTGTCGGAGTTAAGGATCGTCGCGGAGATCGCGAAAGCCACGCTGGAGCCGAATCCCAAGATTCCATGGGACGATTGGGTCGCTGACTACACCAGGGTGCGCGACGAGATCGAATATGCTTTCCCGGACGACTTCCGTGATTTCAACCAGAGGCTCGACATTCCCGGAGGTTTTCCGAGGCCGATCGCAGCGAGAGATCGAAAGTGGGAGACGGACACCGGCAAGGCCAATTTCAAGGTACCCAAGGCATTGCACGCCAGCTTTGACGAAGGCGACGATCCGGATATCCTGCGCCTCATCACGCTTCGGTCGAACGACCAGTTCAACACCACTATCTATGGCGATACCGATCGCCTGCGCGGCATTCGCGGTTCTCGCATGATCGTCATGATGAACCGCGAGGATCGCAAGCGGTTCGGTATCCCGGAAGGCGGCAAGGCGCGGCTGACCACAGCGGCCGACGACGGCATCACACGTAGCATGAACGGGTTCCAGGTGATCGACTACGACATCCCCGCAGGCACCTGCGCCGCCTATTATCCCGAATGCAACCCGCTGATCCCGCTCTGGCAATATGCAGAGAAGAGCAAGACGCCTGCCGCCAAGTCGGTCCCGGTCAGAGTCACGTTGGGTCAATAGCCGGAATGGGGCGCATACATTGCGCTCAAAACCGGGGACAGAACCTCACCGCCACATATAGAATGGGCCCTTGCCCACATCATTCTCTCTTTATACATTCTCAAGGATCAATCTTGGAACCGGATACTCTCTGGGACAACCGTTAGCGCTTTGCCCTCTGCGCCTTCCTTGTCACAGCGACCTGCTCCAGCCGCTCTGACAAAGGATAGTCTTCGGGCTCGACCGATGATTGGATCGACGTTGTGGCATGCAGGCGATCCGCCTGACCGGGGCTGCCCGATTTTGGCTTCAGAGGTTTCTTGTTGGCCATGAGGCTCCCTGTTCAGTTCTTCAGGCGAGTTCCGATTGCTTTTGGGGGCTGGGCTCGGCGAGCCGCCGGTGCATCTCGGCAACGACCGTATCAGGGAGAATGTCGGAAAACAGGGCCTGAAACTTGTTCATCCACCCGCTGACGATCTTGTCGTCGTCGCGAAGAAGCGCGTCGTAACCGTCCTGCGCGACCTGCGTGGGATCTGCCTTGTCATCCGACAGGCCAACCTTGGTATCCTGCAGACGCGCCCGGTCGAAGAATTCGGTGTCGGTCACCCCGGGCTCCAGACAGGTGATCACCACTGCGGTGTCCTTGAGTTCATTGCGCAAGCCGTGGCAGAAATCGTTGAGGAAGGCCTTGGTCGAATTGTAGACCAGATGATAACTTCCCGGGATATGGCCGGCGATTGAGCCGGTAACAAGGATCCGCCCCCTGTTGCGCGCTCGCATGCCTCGCCCCACGTACTGGATTAGCCGGATCGTGCCAGTGATATCCGTATTCACGATGTGCTCGGCCTCATTCCAATCCTGGTCGAGGAATGCTCCCCCGCCGCCATGACCTGCATTGGCGAAAAGCGCCTCCACCGGCCGGTCGCCGATCAACTCGATCAATTGATCGATCCCTCCCTCGGTTGCAAGATCGCACCGCAAACTCTGGACCTCCTGAGTGTCGCTGAGCCTTACTGCAGCCTCGGCCTCCGAAAGGTCCGTATCGGCTGCTAGGATTAAAGCACAACCATCGTGCGCAGCGAGCTTTGCCAATTCAAGGCCGATCCCGCTGGATGCACCGGTCACCACTGCGAGGCCCGACAGTTTCTCGATTTTCCTGCTCATTACGCAATCTCCATGGGCTATGCAGCCAGTTGACCCGGCTTCAGCACAATTTTTGTGTAATCGTTCTGCTGGTCGTGAAATAAGCGATAGCCATTCGGCGCTTCTTCCAGCGCCATGCGATGACTGATGAGGAAGGTTGAATCGATTTTTCCTTCCGCGATCGCAGTGTAGAGCGGTCTCAAGTATTTCTGAACGTGGGTTTGTCCGGTCTTGAGCGTCAATCCCTTTTCCATGAATGCGCCAAGCGGGAACTTGTCGACAAAGCCGCCATAGACCGCTGGCATCGATATTCGCCCGCCCTTGCGGGTCGCCATGATCACTTGGCGGATCGCATGCGCTCGATCGGTTCCTAGAAAGGTCGAAACCTTGATCTGATCAATAATGTTGTCGACAAATGCGCCGTGCGCTTCGAGGCCGACACAGTCGATCGACGCATCGGGCCCGATCCCACCAGTCATGTCCTGCAAGGCTTCGTAGACCTTGCTTTCCTCGAAATTGACTATCTCGGCACCGAATTTTCTGGCGAGTTCAAGGCGACGGGGGAAATGGTCGATCGCGATCACACGATGGGCACCCATCAGGAAAGCGGACTGGACCGCGAAAAGACCGACGGGACCGCAGCCCCAGACCGCGACCGTATCGCCCGGCTCGATACCGGCATTCTCCGCCCCCATCCAGCCGGTGGGAAGAATGTCGGAAAGAAACAGCACCTTGTCATCGTCAATACTGTCGTCGGGAATTACCAGCGGGCCGACATCCGAATAGGGCACCCGGACATATTCGGCCTGCCCGCCAGAGTAACCGCCAGTAAGGTGGCTGTAGCCGAACAGTCCGCTCATGGGCTGACCATAAAGCTCGCGGCCCAGATCCTGGTTGTCCGCCGGGTTTCCGTTATCACAGGCGGAATATTGATGTTTTGAACAATGATAACATTGTCCGCAGGAGATCGTGAACGGCACGACGACACGCTGTCCATGCTTGAGCGTGCTGGAAGGGCCCACCTCGACCACTTCCCCCATAAACTCGTGTCCGAGTATGTCTCCCGACTTCATCGTGGGAATGTAACCATCGTACAGGTGAAGGTCCGAACCGCAGATCGCCGTCGAGGTTACGCGGATGATCGCATCGCGTGGATTGAGGATTTCGGGATCGTCGACGGTATCGCAGCGAACATCATGCTTGCCGTGCCAAGTGATCGCTTTCATCGCCTCATTGCTCCTGCTCTTTTGTGATCCGATGATTGCGCGCACCGGTCGAGATTTCGCCGGTCTCCATTAATTGCTTGAATCTCCGCAACTCGCGGCGCGTTTGGATTCTCGGCTCGCGCTGAAACAATTTGGCGATCAATTGGCCTACGATCCCAGCGGGTCGGTCGTAAGCGATTGTTGCGCGGACAATTGTTCCGCGATCTGCCGCATCGATGAACTGCACTCGTCCGCTATTGGCTACATCGGCTCCTTCGGCGGATTGCCAAGATAGTTCCTTTCCCGGAACATCCTCGGTAACCACCGATTCCCAGCTGACTTCCTTTCCGGCCGGACCTTTGACGGTCCAGCGTGATCGCCGATGGTCTATCCGTTCGATCGACGAAATATTCTCCATGATGGGCGCCAGATTGGTAGGATCTCGCCAATACTCATATATTTCCTCCGGGGGCCTGGCGATGGTCACCGCCTCCGCCAGCAGGGCGCATGAAGGGCTCGCTTGTTTGGAAGCGGTGACAGGGGCATCGTCGTGAGGGGCCACGCCATGTTTGGGTGCGAACTGACCGGCCGAGAAAGTGTTCTGCATGGCGGTTTCCTATTGCTGATGTCCTTCCAACTGCTCGTCTCTGGCCCGGTTCCGTCCAGGAAAAGACACCTCATGCGGGCTAACCCGTTTCGGGCTCAACCGCATGATCTGAGAGACGAAGCTAACCGCAGCCGCCTTCATCCAGCCCGGATATCCATGTGGCAAGATCGAGTTCGGTGGTCGGAGCGACTTCCGCGCCCAGGTTACGGCACATGATATCGAGCGCCGATTTCCCTCGTTCCACATCCTGAGCGGCCACCGCGTCCTCCGGCACCCAGAGCGCATAGTCGCGCATATGCGCGTCCGCAGCGGTAAACAGGACGCAGATGTCGGTCGCTATCCCTGTAAGGACAAGGCGGCTGACGCCGAGCTTCGGCAGGAGCAGCGGCAGGTTCGTGGCATAGAAACCGGAAAATTGCGGCTTGATGATGAAATAGTCATCGTCCCCCGGCGCGATCCGCTCGATCAGTTCGGGAACGCATTCGGCAGCCCGCTCGACCAGCTTTGATTTTTCGGAATGCCACTCACCGAAATTGTCGTTCACGAAAATGACGGGCGCACCCGCCGCGGCCGTCGCTCCGCGCAAGACCTGGATTGGTGCGACGAGCCTTTCGGTCTTTGCCCTCAAAGCGTCTCCGCCATCGAAGTCGAAGCGGTTGATCATGTCGATGATCAGCAGCGCGACGCCGCCTTGGCCTGCGTCGCGTTCTGGCGCTGTCGGGGCTGAGCTGGGCGCTGAAATGGCCATGGAGCCAGAACGATGGGGCGGAATTATCGGTTCCCCCACACCTTCATTTCACCCGAAGATACGCAAGCTGGGAAATCCGGAGGTCGGGAGAAATCGGCTCGCGTAGCCGGCGCGTCTGGAACGCTGCATTCCTTCACTGGTTGTGAAGGCAAGCGAGAACGGTCGCATAATTTGCCGGAGAGGTTTCGAATGCAGATGCTGGTGGCCGATCCGAAGGATTTGGAAACGGAATTTCTGAACAGGATCACCGATCCGGACTTTCCCTGCGTAGGCGCGAAATCGGCCGTTGCGAAAGACCATCTGAAGGTGCTTGCCGCCCACAACATCGGCAGCGGCTGGGACGATCTGCGGATTCATCGCGAACTCATTGACTGGGTTGAAGACTATCGACGCAACCCTAAGAACTTCCGGAGTCTGGCCGTCATATTCGAAGGGCCCGACGATCTCGACGAGATCTCTTTCGAGACGGCGATGTGGGAAAGGCTTCAATCGCTGGCGGACAAGGACTACTGGCTGGGCCAGCCCTATGATCGCCGCGTGAACGCCGATGCGGAAGATCCGCATTTTTCCCTCAGTTTCGGCGGAGAAGCGTTCTTCGTCGTGGGGCTGCATCCCCAGGCATCGCGGCCAGCGCGGCGTTTCCGGCATCCTGCGCTGGTCTTCAATCTGCACGATCAGTTCGAGCGGCTTCGTGCCGAGGGCAAGTACGAAAGGATGCGCGATACCATTCTGGTCCGGGACCGGAAGCTGTCCGGCTCCCTCAATCCCATGCTGGCGCTGCACGGTGAAAGCAGCGAGGCGAGGCAATATAGCGGCCGGTGTGTGGAGGAAGACTGGCGCTGCCCCTTTCATGATCCCCGGGCAGAACCTTGATGGAGATCCCCCCCAGAAGCGGCGCCGCCTTTCTCCTCAGGAAAGGCACGGTGCTTCGCGTCATCGATCCCCAAGGCCAACAGGTGAGCGACTTGCTTGCGTTCAACGCCGATGATGTGCGCGAAGTCATCTCCAACGGACGCACTTTCGATTATGAGGAAACCATCAAACTGACGGAGGGCAACATCCTCTGGTCGAACCGTTCCAACCCCATGCTGCGTATCGTTGCGGATACGGTCGGTTGCCATGATTTCCTGCTGACGCCATGCAGCGAGGCGACCTTTCGGCATTTCTACCCCGAGCATCCGGTGCATCGCGGCTGTTTCGGCAATCTGGCGGAGGCGCTCGCACCCTACGGGATCGAGCCCGATGACATTCCCACCGCCTTCAACGTTTTCATGAACGTGCCCGTGAATGGCCACAGCGGCAGATTGGAAGTCCTGCCGCCGCCGAGCAAGCCGGGCGATCATCTGGAGCTCGAAGCGGAGATGGATCTTATAATCGGCCTGACGGCCTGTTCGGCTTTCGCTTCCAATGGAGGCTCCTTCAAGCCGATCCATTATGAAGTCGTCGACCGTTAGATGCACGATTTGACCTGCAGGCGGATGGGGCACGATCATCGTATCGTCCGGGTCCGATGACATGAAGAAGACCGCTGGCGATGCCTTGATCGGCAGCTATGTTATCCCCATCGCCGCGCAGGCTTCGCAAGTGCGCGCCCTCACCGGCTATCTACATCGGCTCAGCCGCACGATCGATGACGTGATCGTGGTGGATGGCTCGCCGGACAAGGTATTCGCCGCGCATGCGAGTGCCTGGTCGGGCGCTGTCCAGCATATCCGCCCGGCGATGAAGACGACGAACGGCAAGGTCGCGGGCGTGATGACCGGCGTTGCGGCCGCACGCCACGGGTGCGTGATCCTGGCGGATGACGACGTGCGCTATCGCCGGGCAGAGCTCGAGCAGATTCTGTCCCTGCTGCGGGAACACGAGGTGGTAAGGCCTCAAAACGTATTCCACCCGCTGCCTTGGCATGCGCGTTGGGATACGGCACGGAGCCTCCTGAATCGCTTGGGCGGCGGGGACTGGCCCGGCACGCTTGGTGTGCGTGGGTCTGTTCTCCTGGAAGCAGGAGGATATTCGGGCGAAGTGCTATTCGAGAATCTGGAAATGGTCCGCACCATCCAGGCTGCTGGAGGACGCGAGGCGGTTCCGCTGGACCTCTTTGTCGCGCGCCGGCCGCCAAGCTTTGGGCATTTCCGCTCCCAACGCGTTCGCCAGGCATATGATGAATGGGCCCGCCCGGCACACTTCGTCGCACAACTCGCCCTCCTGCCCTTGGCTCTTTCTCTCGTCTTGGCGGGGAAGGGAGCCAGTCTCCTGGTAGGTGTAGCATGTAGTATCGCCGCAGCAGAAATAGGCCGTCGCAAGGGGAAGGGGCGTACCGCGTTTCCCCCCAGCAGCGCCCTATGGGCTCCTCCTTGGCTGGCGGAGCGCGCGATAACTTCCTGGATAGCTCTGGGAACGCGGCTTCTCTTTGGGGGCGTGCGATACCGTTCCGGTCGGTTGAAATATGCGGCAACGCCTCGCCATTTGCTGGAAAGCAGGTTGAAGAAGTGAGTAAACCATAGTGAAGGGTCACCCGGGACTGATAGATCGGCGTGCCCCCCAAATGAGCTAGACTTGTGAGGTTGCGGCTGCCCGTCTCTGCCGGTTCACTCAATCTGAATGGACGGACGGTTTTGTTTATTCAGAGTCGACTCCCGAGCGTCCGAGATTGGGCGCGAAGCTGCCGGTTCAATGACCCGGCCACGCCTGGCGCTGCACATAACCTATTGTAGGGCATTGATGCTCTTGGGAAAGCCCGCACCGTAAACCATTTCAGGCGCTTTGGGCGAGTGACCTTGAACGGCCGGCAACCCCGCGAAACCATCGCGTCAGACTGATTTCCCCGCCCGCCTTGCTGCGTTTCGGCAAGCGGGACGCTCCGGATCGCCGCGCAGGCAGACGGCGCCACGGCATCACCGCCCACAGAGGGCGATGTGAACAGCAGGCTGGCGCTCGATCCGGAGCGCGATCCCAATGCCCAGCAGCGCAAAGTGGATTTTATCGGTCAGCACGACGGCAGCAGCGACCTCAACCCGCATGTGCTGACCGCGCACATTGAGTGCGGGCAGCATCATCGCAGCCAGCCTGATGACCGGCCTCAACTCCGACCTTCCCGGGCTGGTGACGGCGCAGGTGACGGAAAACACCTATGACAGCGTGACCGGGCAGACATTGCTGATCCCGCAGGGCTCCCGGCTGATCGGCAGCTATGACAGCGTGGTCGCGTTCGGGCAGAGCCGGGCGTTGGTGGTGTGGCAGCGGATCATCCTGCCTGATGGTTCATCGATCCGCATCGACAATGTACCTGCGACCGACACCGAGGGCTATGCGGGCCTCACCGACCGGATCGACCGGCACACCTGGCAGCTTCTCATCGGCAGTCTTCGCAACAAAGCGGTGCGCGGGCGGGCGACCAACTCGTAAAGCGCAATCTCGAAATCCAGCCGACGCTAAAGGTTCGTCCGGGCTGGCCGCTGCGCGTGGCGGTTCATAAAGACATCGTAATGCGTCCGTGGAAAAGCGCGAGCATTGTCCGATTGCACCACAGCATGTAGGAACCAACCTATTTCCTCTAGGTCGAGTTTGCGCTGGCGGGGTTTCTCGGGATGCTTGAGATCGCCGAGGCGGCGCGACGGGTCATTCTCCAAACCAACGTCACGTCCACGCAGGCTCGTCGCCCATCCGAAGAAAACCTTCAATTCCGCCGCCAGACGGTTTGCGCGGACTTTAGCGGTCTTCCCCTTCTTGGAGACGATATCGATCAGATCGTCTTCAGTGACTTCGTAGATCGATTTCCTCTTGAGCTTTGCGGGTACGTCGCGATCGAAGATTTCCTGTTTGTCCGAAATGGTGCGCGGCTTGTTCTTGCGTTTGGCGCGAGAGGCTTGGCCTTTGCGCACCGCCGCCATGTAGAGCTGGTGCGCGCGCGCAAAGGTCATTTCGGCACGGCCCTTCTCATCGCGGAGCGCTTGGCGGGGGTCGATTCCTGCTTCAACTTTCTCGTTGAGGCCGCGCGCCCACTCACGCGCAACTGCAATTGTTTCGGCCGGGAACAAGCCACCGAACAGTGTGGCCATGACCTTCGTGCTGACAACCTGACGGCGATACCGCCATCGCTTCTTACCGCTGCTCAGTACCTCGATTGCCAAGCCGGGCGTCAACAGATCCGCCAGTAATCCCTTGTCTAATGCGTCAATCGCCGCAGGAGTTAACGCAACCTTCTTTGCCATAACCGACTCCGGGTCGGCTCCCCGTGCGTGCTAAATCATGGCGGAATAGCTGTCTCGCCCAGTCTCGCTGAGTCCACCTCGCAATGCGCTGGAATTTGCCATAAGTTGCTGCGCTGGAGCCGAATCATGAGGATTCGGTTGGCTGGGGCGGCAGGATTCGAACCTGCGAATGCCGGTACCAAAAACCGGTGCCTTACCACTTGGCGACGCCCCAACAGCGCCTGTTAGCGGCGCAGTAAGCGGCCCCTATAGCGGGGCCGCGCCACCGTGCAAGTGTCGTCGAGCAAGCCGGCAGGCTGCTGAATGCATCAGAGAAGATCGGGGCGCTGGCGCACCGGATTGAACAGTTCCTTGTCCAGCGCGTCGAAATCGGATGCCGAATGGCGCTCGGCCATCGCCTGCGTATTCACCAGGCGGCCGCGGATCGCGCCGGGGCGCTTGTCGATTTCCTTCACCCAGCGGCCGACATGCTCGTATTCGTCGAGGCTGAGGAAGATGTCGCAGCGATTGTAGGCGCCGTGATAGAGATTGCCGAGCCAGGTATAGGCCGCGATATCCGCGATCGTGTAGTCGTTGCCTCCGAGATATTCGGTCTTGCCGAGCTGCTGGTTCGCCACATCGAACAGGCGCTTTGTTTCCATCGCATAGCGGTCGATCGGGTATTTGTATCTCTCGGGTGCGTAGACGTAGAAATGGCCGAATCCGCCGCCCATGAAGGGGGCGCTGCCCATCTGCCACATCAGCCAGCTGAAAGCTTCGGCCCGTGCCTGCGGTGTCTTCGGCAGGAGGAAATCGAACTTTTCCGCCAGGTGAACCAGGATCGCCCCGGATTCGAACACGCGGAACGGTTCCGGGCCGCTGCGATCGAGCAGCGCGGGAATTTTCGAATTGGGATTGAGGTCCACGAAGCCCGACCAGAACTGGTCGCCAGCGAAGATGCGGATCATCCACGCATCATATTCGGCTTCGGAGAACCCTGCCTCCAGCAGTTCCTCGAACATGATCGAGACCTTCACGCCGTTGGGCGTGCCCAGCGAATAGAGCTGGAAGGGATGTTCGCCCACCGGCAGTTCGTGTTCTTCGCGCGACCCTGCCGTGGGGCGGTTGATCCCCGCGAACTGGCCGCCATTTTCAGGATCGAAGGTCCAGACCTTGGGCGGGGTGTAGGTGTCGTCGGACATCTGAGGTTCTCCTGCGGCGCAACGGGCTGCGCGATCGTTGACTATGCACGAAACATCGTTCGCAAGTGATCGGGGGGCAAGCAAGCTATTATTTCGGACCGCTCAAGCAGGTCTTTCTAGACATGTTGCGCCGGTTGCGGGGCGCTGCGGAGGTTGGCGCTGATCGTACCGAGCGCGGCGCCCTGCGCACCGCCATTGGCCGCGGTCACCAGCGCGCGATAGGCCGCACGGGCTTCCATACCGGCCTCCGAGACGCGAGCCCCCGCCTGTTGCCCACCGCCAGGATGGGTTTCCACCAGCGGCTGCGCGAAGCAGCGATTCATCGTGTCCACCAGCAGCCAGGCGCGGCGATAGCTCATGTTCATGCTCCGCGCCGCAGCCGAGATCGAGCCTGTTGCCTCGATCGCATCGAGCAGGTCCGCCTTGCCTGGGCCCATGGCGATTTCGTCGCCGCAATAGAGCCGCAGTTTGATGTCCAACCTTGCGATGGGAGCCTCCTGTACCCGGGCAGGAAGCTTAGCCCATCGTGTGCCGCTTGGAAACGAATCCGTGCGAGGAAGGCGGTGCCGAAATCCTGTCAGAAAGCTGCGGACTTGCTGTATCAACCTATATATAGCAACGCGCCGTAACGGTCGCCAAATCGAGAGGATGCCATGGCTCGCTTCATCGCCTTTCTGCTGCTGCCCTTCGCCTTGCTGCTGGCTGGCTGCTCGTCCGATCAGGCGGCCGGGAAGGGGCCGGTCGTGCTGGCCGCTGCCAGCCTGCAGGAATCGCTCGAGGCGGTGGCGCAGGTGTGGGAGAGCGAAGGCCATGCCGCGCCTGTCCTGTCTTTTGCCGCTTCCTCTGCGCTTGCCCGGCAGGTGGAGCAGGGCGCGCCAGCGGATATCTTCGTCTCTGCGGATGAGGAATGGATGGACCTGCTGGACGAGAAGGGCCTGCTGAAACCCGGCACTCGCGCCGATCTGCTGGGCAATGCTTTGGTCTTGATCGCCCCGGCCGCCAGCGAGGCGCAGCTTGACCTTGCCGATCCTGAGAGCTTCGCGGCGGTGCTGGAGAATGGCCGGCTGGCTATTGCCGATCCCGATACAGTCCCCGCCGGCAAGTACGGGAAAGCGGCGCTGGAGAAACTCGGCCTGTGGCCCGGCGTGCGGGGGAAGCTCGCCCCGGCAGAGAATGTGCGCGCGGCTCTCGCACTCGTAGAGCGGGGTGAGGCCCCGCTGGGGATCGTCTATGCCACCGATGCGAAAGCCAGTGGCGGTGTCAGGATCCTCGCTATTTTCCCGGATGCCAGCCACCCGCCGATCCGCTATCCAGCAGCGGTGCTGGCCAGTTCCACCCATGATGACGCAGACGCGTTCCGCGCGTTTCTCGCTTCCGAAAAGGCGCGAGGGATCTTTGCCCGTCATGGCTTCCTCCCGCCGGGCTGAGCGATGCCGACAGCCGTCGAATGGGCCATTATCGGCCTCTCCCTGAAAGTGAGCCTGGTTGCCATGGCGGTCACCTTGCCCGTGGCATATGCGCTTGCCTGGTTGCTCGCGCGGCGGCGCTTTCCGGGTATTTTGCTGATCGATGCAGCGGTGCATCTGCCACTGGTTTTGCCCCCGGTCGTCACCGGCTGGTTGCTGCTGATCCTGTTCGGGCGCACCGGCGCGGTCGGCCAGTTTCTGGAGCAGCAACTGGGCATCGTGCTGGTGTTCCGCTGGACCGGCGCGGCGCTGGCCGCGGCCGTCATGGCTTTACCGCTGATGGTGCGGGCCATGCGTCTTTCGATCGAGGCGGTGGACAGGAGGCTGGTCGATGCCGCGCGGACTTTGGGCGCGGGGCGGTTCCGCGCGTTCCTGACGATCACGCTGCCGCTCTCGCTGCCCGGCATATTCGCCGCTTGCGTGCTGGGCTTTGCCCGCTCGATCGGGGAGTTCGGCGCCACGATCACTTTCGCCTCCAACATCCCGGGCGAGACACGCACTCTGCCGCTGGCGATCTATAGCGGGTTGCAGATGCCGGGCGGGGAAGACGCGGTGACGCGGCTGGCCCTGATTTCCGTTGCCCTTTCGCTTGCCGCGCTGGTGGCGAGCGAATGGCTGGTCCGCCGTTCGGGCGTGAGGAGCGGACATGTCCTTTGAGATCACCCTGCGCCACCGTGTGGGCCAAACCGACATAATGCTGGACGCTGTGGCGGATGGCGCGCTCGTTGCCCTGTCGGGGCCCTCGGGCGTGGGCAAGACGACCGTCCTGAACTGCATCGCCGGGTTGATCAGACCTGTCGAAGGCAGGATCGCGGTGGGGGGAGAAGTGCTGTTCGACAGCGCCGCGGGAATAGACCTGCGGCCTGAGCGGCGCCGGGCGGGCTATGTCTTCCAGGATAACCGCCTGTTCCCGCATCTGCGCGTGGAGGCCAATCTGGCCTATGGTGCAAGGCTGCATCCGCCGGCCGAACGCTGGATCGCGCAGGACGAGGTGATCGCGTTTCTCGGCATCGCTCATCTTCTGACGCGTTGGCCCGCCACGCTTTCGGGTGGGGAGGCGCGCCGGGTCGCCATTGGGCGCGCGCTCCTGTCCGCTCCGAAGTTCCTGCTGATGGACGAGCCGCTGACCTCGCTGGATGCCGCGCGGGCCGAGGAAATATTGCGGGTTGTGGAGCGCATCCGCGATGAGCTGAAGCTGCCCATTCTCTATGTCAGCCATGCGCCCGGTGAGGTCGAAAGACTGACCGGCAGCGTGATAAGGCTGGGTGAGCCTGCGCCTTTGCGCTAGGCGCCGCCCATGGCCGAAGAATTCGACGCAATCGTGCTGGGCGCCGGCGCAGCCGGGCTGATGGCTGCCGCAACCGCAGGGCAGCGGGGGCGGCGCGTGGTCGTGATCGAACGGGCGGAGGCGCCGGGCAAGAAGATCCTGATTTCCGGCGGCGGGCGGTGCAACTTCACCAATATCCACACCGCGCCTGACCGCTACATCTCCCAGAATCCGCATTTCGCGAAGTCGGCTTTGGGCCGCTATGGCCCGCAGGATTTCCTCGCGCTGGTGGATGCTTACGGAATCGAGTGGCACGAGAAGACGCTGGGGCAACTCTTCTGCGATGGGTCCGCCAGGCAGATCGTCGACATGCTGCTGGCCGAATGCGCGAAGGGCGGCGTGGAGCTTCGCTGCGGCCTGGAGACCGGCGCCATGTCCAACAGCGATGGGGTGTTTCGCGTCGAGGCTGGCGGCCAGACCTTCCGCGCCCCGGCGCTGGTGATCGGCACAGGCGGGCCTTCCATCCCCAAGATGGGCGCCACCGGCTTCGCCTATGATCTGGCGCGGCAGTTCGGCCTGAAAGTAGTCGAGCCGCGCCCGGCGCTGGTGCCGCTCACCCTGGGCGGTGACGAGGTGCTGTTCCGCGAATTGTCGGGCGTCGCCGCCGAAGTGATTGCGCGGTGCGGGAAGGCGGCTTTCCGGGAAGCGGCGCTGTTCACGCATAAGGGGCTGTCGGGCCCGGCGATCCTGCAAGTGTCGTCTTACTGGAAGCGCGGCGATCAGGTGGGCATCGACTTCCTGCCCGATGCCGCCGGGGGCTGGCTGTCCGCCGCCAAGCGCGCCCGCCCGCGAGCGACCATGCGCGGCGTGCTGGGCGAGCATCTGCCGGACCGGCTTGCCGCCACGCTCGCCCAGCAGCTCCAGCTTGAGCGCGAACTGGGCAACCTGCCTGACCGGGCGCTGGCCGAAGCGGAAGCCCGCCTTGCCGACTGGCGCTTCACCCCCAACGGCAGCGAGGGTTTTGCCAAGGCGGAGGTGACCATCGGCGGGATCAGCACGGCCGAGCTTTCGTCCAGGACGATGGAGGCCAGGCGTGTGACCGGCCTTTATGCCGTGGGCGAGGCGGTGGATGTTACCGGCTGGCTGGGCGGCTACAACTTCCAGTGGGCCTGGGCGAGCGGCTGGGCGGCGGGACAGGCGCTCTGACACTGTCACCTGCAGGCTTACACATATCGGCGCTTTTGTTTTGCGGCGCGCTTCCTCCGATCCGGCGATCATCCGCATTCGGGAAGGGCGACGGATGATGGCATAATTCATTAAAATCAGCGATTTGAATACCAATCCTGCGGCGTTTTCGATCCTCAGCCCGGGGGTGATCCGGCTGTGATTGGGCCGGCAGACTGTCACCTTTCGCGATGCCCGTTCGTGGCACCGGAAGCGATGGGGAAAGGGTGGACGCTGGATCATCCGGAAGGGTAGATCAGATTGGCGCGGAGTAGGAAAATGTGATCTGCGCCCGCTGCATCCCGCCCAACTCTGAACCGTAGGCGATTGTGTGTTTTACGTACCCATGTCGCTAATTGCGGTCTTCGACCCGCCGGGCTCCCCACTCCGTTCATCCTGAGCTTCGCGTCAGCTTCGCTTCCGACAGGCTCAGGACAGGCGGGCTTGGTTCTTGCGGGTATTGGCGTGTAAAATACGTAATCACCAAGCCGTAGACACTATCGGCTCATCCCCGGCCTGCCATGGCGCGAGGCGCGGCATGATGGCGGCGAACAGGGGCGAGGCCAGGTGCCCGTCCAGCCATGCGCGCAAATGCGGCAGGGGCTGGGCATCGAACCACTCGCGGTCGGTCGCGGCGAATTGCCGGACGAAGGGGAAGATCGCCATGTCGGCCAGCCCGCGCCGTTCCCCGCAAAGCTGCGGCTGAACGGCCAGGCGCTGGTCCAGCCCGTGCAGGATCTCCATCGCCGCGGCGCGATGTTCGGCCGGATCGGAACCATGGCGCTCAGGGTATTTGTAGCGGTCGAGGTGGTGCTTGAACGGGCCGTCATTGGCGGCGATCAACGCCCCGTCCCCGTGCGAAAGCCACCCTTCCGGATCGTTGCGGCCGAGCGCCCAGCGCATGATGTCGAGGCTTTCGTCGATCACGCGGCCATCGGGCAGCACCACCACCGGAACGGTCGCCTTGGCAGAGGCTTCGCGCAGTTCGGCAGGCTTGGCCGCCAGCTTCACTTCCCGGATTTCGCAGACAGTGCCGCTGACCATCAACGCCAGTCTTGCCCGCATGGCATAGGGGCAGCGGCGAAAGCTGTAGAGGATCGGCTGCTCAGCCATCCTTGCTGGCGAAGGCCGCGCCGAGATGCGCCTCACCCCGGGCTTCGGCCAGTTTTTCCTGCCGATGCCGCTCTGCATAGGCGGCGCGCTGCGCGTCGCTCCGCTCCGCATGGCAGGCCGGGCAACTGATCCCTTCCTCGTAGAGCGCGGAGGCTTTGTCCGCATCGCTCACCGGGCGGCGGCAGGCGTGGCAGATGCCATAGCTGCCGGGCGCAAGCCCATGCCCCACGGCGACCCGCTGGTCGAACACGAAGCATTCGCCTTCCCACAGGCTCTCCGCCTCGGGCACTTGCTCCAGATATTTCAGGATGCCGCCCTTGAGGTGATAGACCGCATTCACCCCTTCCGATTTCAGGAAGGCGGTCGATTTTTCGCAGCGTATCCCGCCGGTGCAATACATGGCCACCCTGGGCGCCTTGCCTTCGCCCAGCAGGCGCTCGCGCTCGGCCCGGAACCATGCGGGAAAATCGCGGAAGGTGGGCGTCTTCGGGTCGATCGCGCCCTTGAAGCTGCCGATGGCCACTTCATAATCGTTGCGCGTGTCGATCACGATCGTCTCGGGATCGGAAATCAGCGCGTTCCAGTCCTCGGGCGGAACATAGGTGCCCACGCTGGCCAGCGGATCGATATCCGGCTGGCCCATGGTCACGATCTCGTTCTTGAGCCGGACCTTCATGCGGTGGAACGGCATCGCGGGCGCGCGGGAGTATTTCACCTCCAGCGACTCACAACCGGGCAGGGTGCGGATATGGCTGACGATCCGGGCGATTGCCTCGTCGGTTCCGGCAATCGTGCCGTTCACGCCTTCGCGCGCCAGCAGCAGCGTGCCTTTCACCCCTTGCGAGCAGCACAGTTGCGCCAGCGGCCCGCGCAGGGCCGCCGGGTCAGGGAAGGGAGCGAACTGGTAGAGCGCCGCGACGCAGATGGGCGGTTCGGGTTCCATGGGCTCAGTCGAGCCGCATCACCCAGCCGTGCTTGTCGTCGATCGTGCCACGCTGGATGCCCACGAGCTTCTCGCGCAGCCTGGTGGTAAGCTGCCCTAGTCCGCCCGATCCGATGGTGAATTCGCCGTCATGGCCCGCGACCTTGCCCACCGGGGTGACGACGGCGGCCGTGCCGCAGGCGAAGGCCTCGACCAGCCTGCCGCTTTCCGCGTCGGCACGCCACTGATCCAGCGAATAGCGTTCCTCGCTCACCGTCAGGCCTTCCTCGCGGGCGAGGGCGATCAGGCTGTCGCGGGTGATGCCGGGCAGGATCGTGCCGGTCAGCGGCGGCGTGACGAGGCGTCCGTCATCGAACACGAAGAACAGGTTCATGCCGCCCAGTTCCTCGATATATTTCCGCTCTTCCGCGTCAAGGAACACGACCTGGTCATGCCCCCGCTCGATCGCTTCGGCCTGCGGGACGAGGCTGGCCGCATAGTTGCCGCCGCACTTGGCCGCACCGGTGCCGCCGGGAGCCGCGCGGGTATAGTCGCTGGAAACCCAGATCGAAACGGCGGGTGCGCCCGATTTGAAATAATTGCCGGCCGGGCTGGCGATGACCAGGAACTTGTATTGCCTGGCCGGGCGGACGCCCAGGAACGGTTCCGACGCGAACATGAACGGGCGCAGATACAGCGAGCCGCCTTCGACGCTGGGGAACCAGTGCGCGTCTGCCGCAACCAGTTCACGGACCGCGCCGATGAAAGTTTCTTCCGGCAGTTCCGGCATTGCGAGCCGGCGGGCGGACTGGTTGAAGCGCCGGGCATTCGCCTCGGGCCGGAACAGGGCAGTGCCGCCGTCGCCCAGGCGATAGGCTTTCAGCCCTTCGAAAATCTCCTGCGCGTAATGCAGCACGGCCGTTGCGGGATCGAGGCTGATCGGCTGGCGCGGGCCCACGGTGGCGTTGTGCCAGCCGATGCCTTCCACATAATCGATCGAAACCATGTGGTCGGAAAACAGGGTGCCAAAGCCCGGATTGCCGAGCGCGGTTTCACGCTCGACCGCGCCTGTAGGGGCGGGATGGGGCAGGTGGCTGAATTCGATGGCGGGGTAATCGGCCATTCTGATGCTCATGTTGCGTTGAACCGGGCGGTTAAACCCAAAGCGCCACATCGCGCAAGAGCCAGTAAAGTTGCGGTTGATACGGTTGCAATTGTGCCGATTTTGGCGGGTCCGGTGAGCCGCCTTGCTGCGGAGGCGAAACGTGCGCCCGGCTCTCAAATGTGAAAGGCCGCTCCGGTATCCCGGAAACGGCCTTTCGCATGGTCAGCGGCCGGAAGTGCCGCTCACGAAGCCTTTATCGCGTGATTGTCGATAATGCTCCGAGCGGAAAATAACCGACCTCACCTGCTGAACCATGAGACATCGGATCACCTCCTTTCGCGCTGTTGAGCCAAAGTCGCCGTTTTTTCTGCGGCTGGGCCTGCGTCCTCGCCTGCCTTGGGTGCAATGTGAGTCATGACGCGCCGCAACACAAGTCTTGCAAAAATGTTTTTCCCCGTCAGAATCATTCGCTTCGGATAAAGCCGATCAGCGGCAATCCTCGATCACCCGCGTGACTTCCGGCCAGCTCGGAATGTAGAGCGTGGCTTCCCCGCCAACTTCCACCGCGAAACGGCCCTTGCTGATGGCCATGGCGTCCAGCAGCGCGTCGCTTGAAGGCAGGTCCACCGCCAGCAACGTCTCGATCGAGCCCTGGCGCGGCGCGGCGGTGAGCAGGCGTTCGCTGAACTCGGTGCGGATGTGCATCGGCTGCTGCACCTGCTGCGAACTGACCCGGCCGATATTGATCGTCCGATTTGCGCGATCGCAGCGCATCACGAAGCCGAAATCCCGGTCGCTCGCGCCGAATGCGGCATAGCTGTAGGGCGGGAGCGATTTGTAGAACCAGTCGCCCGGGCTCTGCGGTGCGTCTGCCCAGTCGCCATGCCATGTCGGGGAGGGCGGCGAGGGAGTTGGCGACGGGGCAGGTGCCGGCGCCGGTGCGGGCGCCGGAGTCGGTGCGGGGGGCTGCTGAACCTGCGGGACGCAGGCGGCAAGGATGATGAGCGGCAGGCACGCTGCGGTCAGGCGGAGTTTCATGCGGGCGACTATGGCCGCAAGCCAGCGCTGGCTCAAGCCGCCCTGCGCGGCTATCGCCTGCGATCATGGGTAAAAAGCAACGTATCGACCAATTGCTGGTGGCGCAGGGGTTGGCGGAAAGCCGCGCGCGGGCGCAGGCGCTGGTCATGGCCGGGCTGGTTTTCGTGGGCGAAACCAAGATCGCAAAGCCGGGGCAACCGGTGGCGGAAGATGCTGCGATCGACGTGCGGGGCCGCGATCATCCGTGGGTTTCGCGCGGGGGAATCAAGCTGGCGCATGCGATCGAGCATTTCAGGCTCGATCCGTCCGGCGCGACGGCGATGGATATTGGCAGCTCGACCGGCGGTTTCACGGATGTCCTGCTCAGCAAGGGGACGGAGCGGGTCTTCGCGGTCGATTCCGGCACGAACCAGCTCGCCTGGAAATTGCGGCAGGACCCGCGCGTAACCGTGCTGGAGCAGACCAGCGCGCGCCTGCTTACGCCTGAACTGATCGATGCACCGTGCGGCTGGGTGGTGTGCGACGCCAGCTTCATTTCGCTCAGCAAGGTGCTGGACGTGCCTTTGCGGCTGGCCGCGCCCCATTGCCGCCTGGTGGCGCTGATCAAGCCGCAGTTCGAAGTGGGCAAGGGCGAAGTGGGCAAGGGCGGGGTGGTACGCGACGCCGCCTTGCATGAACGGGTTTGCGCCGAGGTTCGCGAATGGCTGGAAAGCCTTGATGGCGATCTGGGGGGCTGGCGGGTGGACGGCATCGTGCCGAGCCCGATCACCGGCCCCGAAGGCAATGTCGAATTCCTGATCTCGGCAGAGCGAGGAAATGGATGACCTGCCCTGTTTGGGCACAAATCGCCCGGCGCGATTGCCCAGCCTTGCGCTCGCGGTCAATATCGGCCGGCCGAACGATTCGGGAGATCGCATGACAGTTCTCGCTTCGCGCGCGCAATTGCGGGCAAGCTTCATCCGCTGGGCGCTTTTTCTTGTGCCTGTCGTCGTCCTGCTGGGCTATCTTTCCGGGGTCGCATCCGGATCGAGCGGCAGCAGCCCGTGGTTCGCCGCGTTGGAGAAGCCTTCGCTTTTCCCGCCAGCCGCGGCCTTCGGCATTGCGTGGACGATCCTCTATATCATGCTCGGCCTGGCTGCCGCGCTGGTAGCAGTCGCCTGGGGAGCGCGGGGGCGTGGGCTGGCTCTGGCGGTGTTCGTCCTGCAACTGGCGCTCAATCTCGCCTGGTCGCCCGTTTTCTTCGGCCAGCATGAGATCAAGGGCGCGCTGTTCCTGATCCTGGCGCTTGATGTGGCGGCGCTGGCAACTGCCGTCCTGTTCTGGCGTATTCGCCGGTGGGCCGGGCTTCTGCTGTTGCCATATCTGCTCTGGCTGGGCTTCGCGACCTGGTTGAACTGGCAGATTCTGGTGCTGAACCCGGCGGCGGACGGGGCGGAATATTCGGGCGCGGTGCAACGGATCGAGCTTTGATCTTGCGCCGGGCGAAGGCGAGGCCCAAATAGCCTGCCATGCAGAGCGAAAACCCCATGATCTCCGATTTCGTCAAGCTGGTGAACAGCGCGGCGGGCACATTTGCCGGCATGACACGTGAAGCGCGCGAAGCCGCGCGTGAGCGGGTGAAAGGCGCGATGGGCGGTTTCGATTTCGTAAGCCGCGAGGAATTCGACGCGGTGAAGGAAATGGCCGCCAAGGCGCGGGAAGAAAACGAAAAGCTGGCCGAGAGGCTGACTGCGCTTGAGGCGAAACTGGGCAAGTAAGGCTGTGTAACCTTTCCAACAAGTTAAGTCACCCGCTCCGTCTAACGAATTCCAGATATTGCTGCCGAATGCGAGGATTTGCAGGCAAGCAGAACGGCTAAGATTTTAGATCTCTTCCAGCGTTGTAAGCAAGGTCGCCGCTGAGTAAGCTTATGCAGCATGTATCGTGATAAGAGAGCAGGAGTCAGCGTCAAGCTGCCGATGGTATGAACGACGAAGAGGCAGCTGATATAGCTTTGTCGCTTACTTATCTTGAAAGACAAGTAATTTCTTTGTGTTCAAAGAAAAATTCATGGGGTTATTCGAGGTTGGCGGAACGCACCGGCGCGACCTATGCTGATATTCGCGAGATCGGTCATCGCTTTCAAAAGATGAAGTTGGCGACCGTTGAGCCGGTTCGTTTAGGGCGCGAGTTTAACGGCTCTGCGATCTTTCTTAATAATAGAGGGGAATATGTTAAGAACGCTGTCGCCGTACTTGAACGGCTGCGAGCGAGATGAATTTGCCCAGTGTATAATGAAAAACGAGAAAGGCCGCCCCCGAAGGAGCGGCCTTTCCCTTAATCCGTACCGGAAGGTTCGTGTTTGTCAGTGCATGGCTAATGCGAAAAACCGGTTCCCACTTTTTCGCGCCATGCTTCCGATCAGAACAGGCCTTCGATGTCGCCATTGTCGTCGATGTAGATCGCTTCGGCGCTGGGCACCTTGGGCAGGCCGGGCATCGTCATGATGTCGCCGGCGATCGCCACCACGAAGCCCGCGCCTGCCGAGAGGCGCACTTCGCGGATCGCGATTTCGTGGCCTTCGGGCGCGCCCAGCTTGGTCGGATCGGTCGAGAAGGAATACTGCGTCTTGGCCATGCAGACCGGGAAGTGGCCGTAGCCCATTTCTTCCCACTGCTTGAGCTGGTTGCGGACCGAAGCCGGGATCGCGACGTTGGCGGCACGATAGATTTCGGTGGCGACCGTGGTGATCTTGTCGGCCAGCTTCATTTCCGACGGGTAGAGCGGCTTGAATTCCGGCGCGCCCGCATCGGCCTTGGCCGAGACGATGTGTGCCAGTTCTTCAGCGCCCGCGCCGCCATCGGCCCAGTGCTTGCAGATCACGGCGTCGGCGCCGTATTCCTTGGCCATTTCCTGGATCACGGCGATTTCCTCGTCCGTGTCGAGGTAGAAGTGGTTGATCGCGATGGTCGGCGTGATGCCGAACTTCTTCACGTTCTCGATGTGGCGCTTGAGGTTGACCGAGCCGGCGCGGACTGCGTCGACATTGGGCTCGGACAGGTCCTTCTTGGAGATGCCGCCATTCATCTTGAGCGCGCGCACGGTGGCGACCAGCACGACCGCGTCGGGCTGGATGCCGGCCATGCGGCACTTGATGTCCATGAACTTCTCAGCGCCAAGGTCGGCGCCGAAGCCGGCTTCGGTCACGACATAATCGGCCATCTGCAGGGCGGTCTTGGTGGCGATCACCGAGTTGCAGCCATGCGCGATGTTGGCGAACGGGCCACCGTGCAGGAAGGCGGGGTTGTTCTCCAGCGTCTGCACCAGGTTCGGCAGGATGGCATCCTTCAGCAGCACGGTCATCGCGCTGTCGGCCTTCACGTCGCGGCAGAACACGGCGGTCTTGTCGCGGCGATAGCCGATGATGATGTCACCCAGGCGCTTCTGCAGGTCGGTAAGGTCCGAAGCGAGGCACAGGATCGCCATGATTTCCGAAGCCACGGTGATGTCGAAGCCGGTTTCGCGGGGGAAGCCGTTCGAAACGCCGCCCAGCGGGCCGACGATCTGGCGCAGGGCGCGATCGTTCATGTCCAGGACGCGGCGCCAGGTGACGCGGCGCAGGTCGAGATCGAGCGAGTTGCCCCAATAGATGTGGTTGTCGATCATCGCGCTCAGCAGGTTGTGCGCGCTGGTGATGGCGTGGAAGTCACCCGTGAAGTGCAGGTTGATCTCGTCCATCGGCATGACCTGGCTCTTGCCGCCGCCGGCGCCGCCGCCCTTGACGCCGAAGCACGGGCCAAGGCTGGGTTCGCGCAGGCAGAGAAGGGTCTTCTTGCCGATGCGGTGCAGGGCGTCCGACAGGCCAACCGAAGTGGTGGTCTTGCCTTCGCCGGCCGGGGTCGGGTTGATCGCGGTGACGAGGATCAGCTTGCCGTCGCTGGTGCCGGCGGGCAACAGGTCACGGTCGATCTTGGCCTTGTATTTGCCATAGGGGATCAGCGCCTCATCAGGCACGCCGGCCTTCTTGGCCACTTCGGTGATGGGTGCCAGCGTAGCTGCGCGTGCGATTTCGATATCAGTAGGCATCGCTTCAGGTCCTCGTTTGCTCTTCGGGGCAATTCCGGAACGGATCCGGCAAAAAAAGGTCTGTTTCTTTCGCAATCACGAAAAATTCGCGAATCCGAAATTTGTAAGTGTCCCATACAATTTTCAGGAAGGAATCCTCAAGGTGATTCTCGCGCTTCGGGGTCGCTGCGCGCGGGGCTTGGGGTAACAGCCCTTGTGCAGCAGCCTGCCGGGCGGTAAGTTCACATTTCGTTCTCATTTGGAAGTTGTTGATGGACCCGGTCATCGTCGTCGTGCTGGTAATCGTTGCCCTGTTTGCGGGGGCCGCGCTCGGCTGGGTGCTGGGCGGGCGACCCGTGGCCGAATGGAAAGCGCGCCAGCAGGAAGCGGACGCGCGCGGCAAGGAGATGGAGGGCAAGTTCCTCAAGGCCATTGCCGAACTGGGCCAGTCACGGATCGAGAATGCGGAGATGAAGGCCAACGCCGCCCATTTCGACGAGCAGAAACGCACGCTGATCGAAGCGCAGGAAAGCCTGAAGCGCGAGTTCGAGGCGACCGGCGCGAAGATACTGGCCCAGTCGCAGGAAGCTTTCCTCAAGCGCGCGGATGATCGTTTCCGGCAGTCGGAGGAAGCGGGGGAGCAGAAGATCAAGGCGCTGCTGCAACCGGTGGGCGAGAAGCTGAAGAATTACGAGGAACAGGTCGCCACGCTGGAGGCGCGCCGGGTCGATGCCTTCGGCCAGCTTACCGGCCTGATCCAATCGATGCGCGAGGGGCAGGAAGCGGTGCGGGCGGAAGCCGCGCGGCTCGGTAATTCGCTGCGCAACGCGCCCAAGGCGCGGGGCCGCTGGGGCGAGCAGCAACTGCGCAACGTGCTGGAGCAGTGCGGCCTGGCCGAGCACACCGATTTCGTTACCGAGCATTCGATCGACACGGAAGAGGGCCGGCTGCGGCCTGACGCGATCATCACCGTGCCAGGGCAGAGGAAGCTGGTGATCGACGCCAAGGTGTCGCTCAACGCCTATCAGGAAGCCTATGAGGCGGATACGGACGACGCGCGGGAAGTCGCGCTGCTGGCCCATGCCCGTGCGATGAAGGGGCATGTCCAGCAATTGGGCGCGAAATCCTATCAGTCCCAGTTCGAGGATGCGCCCGATTATGTGGTGATGTTCGTGCCGGGCGAGCATTTCGTGGCTGCTGCGCTGGAGAAGGACCCGGAACTGTGGGACTTCGCCTTCCGCAGCAAGGTGCTGCTGGCGACGCCGACCAACCTCGTCGCCATCGCCCGCACCGTGGCGCAGGTCTGGCGGCAGGACGCATTGGCGCGCGAGGCGCAGGAAATCGGGCGCGTGGGGACCGAATTGTATGAAAGGCTGGCGGTTGCGGCAGAGCATCTCAAGCGCGTCGGCACCGGCCTCGATAGTGCGGTCAACAACTACAACAAATTCGTGGGCAGCTTCGAGCGCAACGTATTGTCCACCGGGCGGCGCCTGCGGGACAAGGGTATCGAAATCGGCAAGCGCGAGATAGAGGACATACCACTGATCGAAAGCGCACCCCGCCACGGCGCAAACGATGCGGCTGGCGGAAAGAATGAAGAGGCTGCGGAATGACGCGATTGCTTGCAGGATTGGCGATGGTGGCGCTGGCCGGGGCAACGCTGGCCGGCTGTTCCGGTGGCGGCGACGCGGCCGACACACCCGCCCAGGGCGCGGGCAAGCGCGCGGCCGACACCCGGCTTTCCGAATCCGGCAAGCTGCTCACGTTCCTTATCCATCCGCGGCAGCCCGGCCTGTGGGCGCCGCGTGACGATTGCGGAAGCGTGGAGGGGGCAACGGAATTCCGCGAAAACCTCGCCCGCGTCGTGCTCGAACGGGATGCCGATGGGCTGGCCGCGCTTGCGGCGCCGGATATCAAGCTCGATTTCGGTGGTGGTTCGGGGATCGAGGAATTGAAGAAGCGCCTGGCGGAGCCGGACAGTGAATTGTGGAGCGCGCTTGCCAATCTCGTTCCGCTGGGCTGCGCGGCGGGGCCGCGGGGCGGGCTGACCATTCCGTGGTATTTCGCGCAGGATATCCCGCTGGACGACCCGTATATGGGCATGATCGTGCGCGGTGCCGACGTGCCGCTGCTGGATAGCCCGCGAGCGGACGCCAAGGTGGTGAGCCGCCTGTCCTGGGATGCGGTGGAATTGCAGGGCGATCCCGGCATCTACGCCTCGGTAAAGGCGCCTGACGGGACGATCGGCTTCGTCGAAATGGCGAAGCTGCGATCGCTGATCGATTATCGCCTGATCGCGGAGAAAACCGCAGGTGGCTGGAAGATCGGGGCGTTCGTCGCGGGCGACTGACCGCCGCGCGCTCAGTTGGCGCGCGTCGCGGTCACTTCCACGTCGACCTTCACGGCCAGGCTCACCGCGCCGTCGCCGGCCCATACACCCTGGCCGACGCCAAATGTGCCACGATCGATGGTGAGCGTGCCCTGCATCCTGGCCTCGTCGCCATCGATGGCGAGGGTGAAGGGCAGGCTGACGGGTTGCGACACATCGCGGATCGTCAGCGTGCCGTCGGCAATATAACTGTCGGGGGCATCGCCGGCACGGATCGTCTCGGCCTTGAAGCTGGCTGTCGGGAACAGGAAGGTGTTGAACCAGTCGCCTTCGGGCAGGGTGGTATCGCGCGAGGGATCGCCCGTTTTCGGCGTGTTCATGTCGATCGTCACATCCGCGCTGCTGCGGGTGAGCTGATCGGGATCGAACAGGATCGCGGCATCCCACTTGCCGAATGTCCCGCTGAAAGCCTGTCCGCTGTGAACCGCGCTGAAGCCGATGCTGGAGCGGGAATGGTCGACCGTCCAGGCGGGCGCGCCGGTCTGCGGCGCGGCGGCCATCGCGGGGATGGCCAGCAATGCCAATGCCATCGCGCCGGTAATGGGGTTTTTCCTGAACATCGTCCTGCTCCCTTGTCTGGGGCCAAGCTTAGATTCCGGAGCGGGCCCTGTCCACCAGGGGCGGGCCTTGCCTGCTTCGGGGCCTGCTTCGGGGCGTGCCCGGCGCCTATTCGGCTGGCGCTGGAACGATGCGTTCCAGTTCGGCGAAGTGGCCGCTCGAACGAAGGACCAGGCGGCCATTTTCCAGCGAGATTTCCGGTGCGGCGACCAGCAGCGCATTTGCCGCCTGTTCGTGATCCCATACCGCGCCATCGCAGAACATCTTGGTCTGCGCGAGCGGACCGGCGACCAGCCTCCCATCCTGCACGCGCCAGGGTCCGGTCATCGAATTGCAGCCCACATTCGCGGCCACATGCTCGCGCTCGAATGAGAGGTGGGTCTTGTCGGATGCGGGGGCTTCACCGTCGATGGAAACGAAGCGCCATTCGCTGCCTGCAAGGCGGTGGGCCGGGGCAGTCTGCGCCACGCAACCGGCCAGCAGCAGAAGGAGGAGGGGAAGGGCGGCGCGCATGAAAACGATGTCGCATGGCGGGGCTGAGCAGGGCCTGAATGGCGTTGTAAGGAAGGGTTTGGATTTTACCAACCACCGCCCGCCCGTCCCGAGCCTGTCGAGGGGCGTGCTGAAACGGAAAGGGTTGGGCGGACACTCCTTCGGGGCACCGCCAGCGCGCATCCTTCGACAGGCTCGGGACGGGCGGAGGTGGGCAAGTCCGGAGGTCCGAAGAGCACAGTCAGCGGCCTGGGTTTGCAAACTGCATAACCACCAAATGTTTAAGGTTCGAGCGCCGCCAGCGCTTCATACGCCAGAACGGCCCCTGCGACAGCCGCGTTCAGGCTGTCGGCCCGCCCGCGCATCGGCATGGTCACCCGCAGGTCGCAGGCGTCCTCGTACTCTGGGGGGAGGCCGCGCGATTCATTGCCCACCAGCAGGAAGCACGGGGCCGCGTAGGGGGCTTGCCGATAGGGCCGGGCATCCCGCAGCGAGGCGGCGACAAGCTGGCCTTCGCCTTCGCGCAGCCACGGCAGGAACGCGCCCCACTCGGCCTGGGCGATCTTTTGCGTGAAAATGGCCCCCATGCTGGCACGCACGGCCTCCACCGAGAAAGGATCGGCGCAATCGTCGATCAGGATCAGTCCCCCGGCTCCGACCGCATCCCCGGTACGCAGCATCGTGCCCAGATTGCCCGGATCGCGCAACGCCTGCGCCACCAGCCAGATCTTCGCCGAGCCGCGCTCCAGCGCCGCGAGACCGGTGTCGAACTCCGCGAAAACGCCGGCGACGGCCTGCGGGTTCTCCTTGCCGGTGATCTTGGCCAGGATGTCGGGCGTACATTCCAGGATTTCACCGCCGGCCTGTTCGACAGATTGTTCCAGCGCGGTGAGCAGGGGATGCTCGTCACGCCTCGTGGACATCACCAGCATTTCGGGAATGTGCCCGTTTTCGCGCGCGTCGGTCAGCAGGCGCAGCCCTTCCGCCAGAAACTTGCCCTCGCGCTTGCGGTGCTTCTTCTCGCGCAGGGACCGCAGATATTTGACGGCCGGGTTCGAAAAACCCGTGATGGTGCGGCGGTTGGACAAATGCTGTTCCCCGTTCGCCCCGAACACATCGCAAGGCTCGATCCGATTGGAAATATGAAACCTAGTCTTCGCCGAAGCCGTCCATCACCAGTCCGACCAGCTTGGTCAGCTTGGATTCGGCATCTTCGCCTTTCACGATCACTTCGATCACATCGCCCTTGGCCGCGCCCAGCATCATCAGGCCCAGGATCGATCCGCCGTCGGCGTCCATCCCGTCTTTGGCGACCTTCACATGCGTACCCAGCGGCAGCTTTGCCACCGCCGCGACGAATTTTGCACTGGCGCGGGCATGCAGCCCACGCTGATTGATGATCTCGACAGTCTTGCTTGCTGCTTCCATCAGGCAGCTCTCCCCTTCCTTGTCAGGCCTCCTGCCCCAGGAACTCGGACGCGATTGTTATGTAGTTGCGCCCTGCATCGCGGGCGGCTTTCACCGCTTTGCCGATATCCATCTTGTCGCGTGCCCCTGCAAGCCGGATCAGCATCGGCAGGTTGATGCCGGCGATCACTTCGACGCGGCCTTCCTCCATCAGCGAGATCGCGAGGTTTGAGGGCGTGCCGCCGAACAGGTCCGTCAGGATCACGGCGCCTTCGCCGCTATCCACGGTCTTGATCGCGGTGGCGATCTCCTTGCGCCGGGCTTCCATATCGTCCTTGGGGCCGATGCACACGGTGGCGACGGCTTCCTGCCGGCCGACCACATGTTCCATCGCCTTCACGAACTCCTCGGCCAACCTGCCGTGAGTGACTAAAATCATTCCGATCATGAACGAAAACAGCTTTCACACATGGCTGGGCGCACGCATTCGCATGGGAATATACACCCAAACGAACGCAACCGATCGAGGGGTTTGCGGTTCACGGCTGGTGCGGCCCTTCTATCAATTCCGCAGCTCGCGAACCCAGGTTTCTATGGCGGACAGTGGGCGAAAATCCCGCTTCGCGCAAGGCTTTCGCTATTTCTTCGGCAATGAAGACCGAGCGATGGCGTCCGCCGGTGCAGCCGAAGGCGATATTCAGATAGCCGCGTCCCTGCGCCGAATAGCGGGGCAGCAGTTCCAGCAGCAGCTCCGATATCCTCTTGAAGCTGCTGGCGAATGCGGGATCGCGGCGGATGTGATCGCCCACTTTTCCGTCCAGCCCGGTCAGCTCGCGCAATTCCGTGTCCCAATGCGGATTGTCGAGATAGCGCATGTCGAAAACCAGATCGGCCACGGGAATCCCCCGGGAGAATCCGAAGCTGCTGACCGTCACCGTCATCGCACCGCCGGATTCGGCGGAGAACTGCTCGCGGATCGCGTGCTGGAGATCATTGCTGGAGAATGCCGTCGTCACCATCACGGCGTCGGCCCAACGGCGCAGCGGCTCCAGCAATTCGCGCTCGGCGGCGATCCCGTCGGCGGCGGGAATGCCGTTGGCCAGCGGATGCCTGCGCCGCGTTTCGTTATAGCGGCGCTCCAGCTCGTGCGCGGCGCAGTCGAGGAACAGCGTTGTGAGGACAAGGTCCTTGCGAGCCGAGAGCTGCTTCACCTTGGCGATGATCTCGGACGGGATGAAACCGCGAGTGCGCGAATCGAACCCGATGGCCAGCGGTGTCCCGGCTTCCCCGGTGGGGGAGCCTTCCGGGCCGATCAGCCGGTCAAGCAGGCGGATGGGGAAATTGTCGATCGCTTCCCAGCCGATGTCTTCCAGTTCGCGCAGGGCGGTTGTCTTCCCGGCACCCAGCATGCCCGTGACGAGCAGGATACGCTGGCGTGAATCAGGGGAATTGCTGACCATTTGCGGCGATGTGCCCTTCTTGCGCGAGAAAGTGAAGGGGGCGGAGGAATCTGTGCCGGGTTGGGGCTGACGCTGATCGGAGCGGCATTGTTGCCGATGGTCAGACGCGTCCGTGCAGCCGCAATGCCCATTCGGCGCGCAGTGGCAGGACAGGGCTGTGGGGCCAGAGGCGGATGAGCGGCAGGTTCCCACCCCCGATCACGATTTCTTCCACCTGTTCGACATGGCGCGGCGCGTCCTCGTCCAGGCGAATGACCAGGGCGACCGGCGCTTCCGTAGTCGGCAGGCTGGTGATGCCGACATTGCGGATTTCGATCAGGCCGGAAATGTTGGGCGGAGGGCTGGCCCACAAGGCGCCGCTGCGATCCGACAGCGACACGCCATCGTCCCCCACCAGGATCGCCCCCCGGTCGATCAGGGCAAGGGTAAGCGAGGACTTGCCGGACCCGGATGGCCCTTCGATCAACAAAGCACGGCCATCGATTGCGACGCAGCAGGCCTGTCGAACCAGCGCTGTCATGCTGTTTCGGCCGCCGGAAACGCGATCACGAAGCATGCGCCGGCGGTTCCTTCCGGGGGATCGCGCAACGAGAGCCTGCCGTCATGCGCGTCCACGATCGCGCGGGCGATCGCCAGGCCCAGGCCGCTATGCCCGCCGAAATCCTCCGCCTCGGGGCGGACGGAGTGGAAACGTTCGAATATCTTCTCCCGCTCGCCTTCGGGGATGCCGGGGCCCTCGTCGCGGATTTCCATTTCCACCGCGTCGTCCACGGAACGGATCAACATCGAAATCTTCCCGTCCGGGGGGGAGAAGGAGACGGCGTTGTCCAGCAGGTTGTCTATCACACGCTCCAGCCGCGCGGGCACGCCCATCACCAGGAAGGGGCCGGGCATCACGCGGTTGAGGGTGATCGGCGGTGCCTTGTCCCCGCTGCGATGGGCGCGGGCGCCCAGGATGTTGGAACTGAGGCGGAACAGGTCGACCGGCTCGAAGGTTGCCCGGCTCAGTTCCGCGTCGATCCTGCTCGCGTCGGAGATTTCGCTTACCAGGCGGTCGATCCGTCGCACGTCATGCACGGCGATTTCCATCAATTGCTTGCGCAGGCGGGGCTCTTCCACCTTGGAGAGGGATTCCAGCGCGCTGCGCAGCGAGGCGAGCGGGTTCTTGATCTCATGCGCCACGTCGGCCGCGAAGCTTTCCACCGCGTCGATACGATGGCGCAGGGCGCTCGTCATGTCGGAGATTGCGCGGGCCAGCATACCGATCTCGTCCCGCCGTTCGGGCAGGCGGGGGACGACGACTTCGCGGTCCCGCCCCAGCCGCACGCCAACCGTCGCACGGACAAGCTGGCGCAAGGGCCGCACGATTGTCCGCGCGAGATAGAGCGAGAGCTGAATGGAGATGAACAGCGCGGCCGCGACCACGATCGCCAGCGTCTGCCGGGCCATGCGCACGCTCTGGGTGATGTCGATCGAATTGCGGGTGGTCAGCAGCATCTGCCCCTCCGACCCCACCGGTGCGGCGGCGGAGATGACCGGAGTACGATCCGGCGCATAGCGCAACATGACCTGCGTCCGGCCCGCCTGGCGCGCCAGCATCACTTCCGGCCATGAGCCGGCGGCGGTGGATTGCGGCTCCACATAATCGGGAACGGGTTCCGCACCCAGGATCGCATCCATTCCCCGGTCCAGCCAGCGCGCGGCATGTTGCAGCCATGGTTCCTCGTCGGGATCGGCCAGAGTATAGCTGGGCGGACCCAGCGCGAAGCTGTCGAGAGCCAGCGATCCATCTTTCCGGTAAAGCCGGATGCGCAGCTTCTGCTCGATGGCGATCTGCGCCAACAGGGGTCCCAGCTTGCTCCGTTGCGCGCCCACCAGCGCCTCTGCGGTGATTTGCGCTTCGCTGCGGGCCAGGCGAAAGCGTTCGTCCAGCAATTGCCTGCGATAATTGTCGAGGAAGAAGAAACTGCCGGCCAGCAGCGCCAGGGCGATGATGTTGACCGCAAGGATCCGGATCGTCAGCGATGCGCGGGGGGTGAAGATCGGGCGCTCGAAGCGCCGCAGGCGCCGTGGCTCAGCCATCCGTGAAACTGTATCCCGCGCCATAGAGCGTTTCGATCGCGCTGAACTGCGGGTCTGTCGCGCGGAACTTGCGGCGCATCCGCTTGATGTGGCTGTCCACCGTGCGATCGTCCACGAACACATCGTCGGGATAGGCCGCGTCCATCAACTGGTTGCGGCTCTTGATGACGCCGGGCCGTGCGGCCAGCGCCTCGAGCATCAGGAATTCCGTAACGGTGAGGGAAACCGGCTTGTCGTCCCACTGCACGCGATGGCGGGCGGGATCCATGGCGAGCCGGCCGCGAACCAGCTCCTCGCCATTCTCGATTTGGCCTTCCTCCCCGTCCTGGGTTGCCGGGGCCATGGTGCTGCGGCGCAGGATCGCCCGAATGCGCGCGATCAGCAGCTTCTGGCTGAAAGGCTTGGCGATGTAGTCATCGGCGCCCATGGCAAGCCCCGCGGCTTCGTCCTGCTCGTCATCCTTGCTGGTCAGGAAGATCACGGGAAGCATCGATGTCTCCCGCAGGCGTTGCAGCAATTCCATCCCGTCCATGCGCGGCATCTTGATATCGCACACCGCCAGGTCGGGCGGATTCTCGGTCAGTGCCTTCAGCGCGGCGGCGCCATCCGTATAAACCCGTGTCGCGAAACCTTCGGACTGCAACGCGATCGATACGCTGGCGAGGATATTGCGATCGTCATCGACCAGGGCAATCACCTTCTGCCCGTCGGAAGCGGGAGGGCTGCTGGCAGGCAAAAGGCCGGGCTGATTGGCCATGGGGTGAAGGGGGTCCTACTCAAAAAAGAGATGCCGGATTAACGATTTGTCGTCAGAGTGACAATGCGCAGGGCGATTCTCGGTGTGCCGATGTTGCGACGCGTTTGCGGTAAAGTCTTGTGCGGAGTTGGTATTTTTCGCAGATTCCGGGCCAAATTGACGCGGCACGATCTGGCGACTATGCGCAACCTCGCTTTTTGCTACCGCAGAAAACCGCGCCTTCGGGCCCCGATTTCTCTGGAGAACAATTTGACTGCTCCGCTTTCCTATCCGCTCGAGCGCCAAGGTATTACCGCAGGCGCCACCATTCATGCCAATCTCGGCACGGCTCAATTGGTCGAACATGCCGTGCGCAACGGCGAAGGCCGCCTGGCTGCACAGGGCCCGCTGGTCGTCGAAACCGGCAAGCACACTGGCCGTTCCGCCAAGGACAAGTTCATTGTCCGCGATGCGGAAACGGAAAACACCATCTGGTGGGGCAAGACCAATGTTGAGATGAGCCCGGCCCACTTCGCTGCGCTGAAGGAAGATTTCCTGAAGGCGCTGGGCGAGAAGGACCAGCTCTATGTCTCCGACCTGTTCGGTGGCTCGCAGCCCGAGAATCGCGTCAATGTGCGCGTGATCAACGAACTGGCCTGGCACAACCTGTTCATCCGTACCCTGCTGGTGCGTCCGACGGAACAGGAACTGGCCAGCTTCACTCCCGAATACACCATCATCGATCTGCCCACATTCCGCGCAGACCCCGAACGCCATGGCTGCCGCACCGAAACGGTGATTGCCGTGAACCTGACCGAGAAGCTGATCCTGATCGGCGGCACGGCCTATGCGGGTGAAATGAAGAAGTCGGTTTTCGGCATCCTCAACTATCTGCTTCCCGTGAAGGGCGTAATGCCCATGCACTGCTCTGCCAATATCGGCCCGGAAGGCGACACCGCCGTGTTCTTCGGCCTGTCCGGCACCGGCAAGACCACGCTTTCCGCCGATGCCAGCCGTACGTTGATCGGCGATGACGAGCATGGCTGGTCGGACACGGCGGTCTTCAACTTCGAAGGCGGCTGCTACGCCAAGATGATCCGCCTGTCGGAAGAAGCCGAGCCGGAAATCTTCGCCACCACCAAGCGTTTCGGCACCGTGCTGGAAAACGTGGTGATGGACGAAGAGACCCGCCAGCTCGATTTCGACGACGCCACGCTGGCCGAGAACAGCCGCGGATCCTACCCGATCGAATTCATCCCCAATGCCTCCGAAGAGAACATGGGGCCGGTGCCCAAGAACGTCGTGATGCTGACGGCGGATGCATATGGCGTCCTCCCCCCGATCGCGCGTCTCACGCCCGATCAGGCGATGTATCACTTCCTGTCGGGCTATACGGCTCGCGTCGCCGGCACCGAAATCGGCGTGACCGAACCCGAAGCGACCTTCAGCACCTGCTTTGGCGCGCCTTTCATGCCGCGTCATCCGTCGGTCTATGGCAACCTCCTGAAGGAACGTATCGCCAAGGGCGGCGTATCGTGCTGGCTGGTCAACACCGGCTGGACCGGTGGCAAGGCGACGATGCCCGGCATCAGCCGCATGCCGATCAAGGCGACCCGCGCCCTGCTCAACGCCGCGCTCGACGGCAGCCTGAACAACGTGGAATTCCGCAAGGATCCCAATTTCGGCTTCGACGTGCCGGTGGCGGTGCCTGGCGTCGATACCTCGATCCTCGATCCGCGTGGCGCCTGGGCCGACAAGGACGAATATGACGCCACCGCAGCGCGGCTGGTTCAGCTGTTCGTGGACAATTTCGCCCAGTTCGAAGATCATGTGGATGAAGGCGTCAAGCAGGCCGCGCCGGTAGCCTGATCCGCATCACGGGTTGGAGAGGAGGAAAGGGGGCGCTTCGGTGCCCCCTTTCTGTATTTGCCATTCGTGCACGGGGCTTTCTCCGATTTGACTTGCGCCAATGCAATCGAAGCGCATCATTGCCATTCGGGCAAAGGATCAAAGAGGAGTCGGACGCATGAGCATATTCGATACCATTCTGAAGAATATCGGCGGGGCTCCCGACGATGTGGTGAACCTCGCCACCAAGCTGGGCATCGATCCGGCCATGGCGGAGAAGGCGATCGCTGCGCTGGGTCAGGCCCATCAGTTGCAGGGCGATACGGTGGAAGCGGCTGCGGCGAAGACCGGCCTGCCCACAGGAACGCTGCAGCAGATCGTGGAAGCGATTGGAGGCGAGGGATCGCTGACGAACTTCGCCAGCATGCTGGACCGCGATGGCGACGGTAATCCGCTGAACGACATCGCTGATCTGGCCAAGGGGCTGTTCGGCAAAAGCTGACCGGCGCGCCGGTCAATCCGGCTGCGTTAGCTTGGTCAGCCTCAGGCTGCCGCCGCCGTCCCGTCCGGCGCCTCTGTCGCGACGGGACGTGTAGCGATCTTGACTTCGGCGCGGCGCATCTCGCGCAAATCGCGGTCAACGAAGGCGGTGTGGGCTGTTGCGCCCGTCAAGGTCCAGCGTGCCGTTATCGCCAGGCTGCCAAGGTGTTCATGTGCGGTGGCCGCAGTCAGCGCCGATCCGCTCTGCTTGGCATCGTACATCAGCTCGTCCGCCACGCGCAGCTCGCGATCGATCGAGCGGGGCCCCGGCGCGAGGATGAGAACGCCCACGCTGCAATTCAGTCCTTCCGCTAGTTCGGTTGAGGCGCTGTTCATCGCGCGATGCAGCCTGTGCGCAACGATATTGCCGGCATTCTCGTCACGCACCGCCATATAGACCAGGAACTCGTCGCCTCCGATGCGGGCGAACACGTCGTCCTTCCGGATCGCGCGCTGCACCTGCGATGCGAATACGCGCAGGGTGTTGTCCCCCCGCTCATGACCGTGCCGGTCATTCAGTGCCTTCAGCCCGTCCAGGTCGGCATAGGCCAGCACGTGCCAGCCTTTTGCATTGTCGATCGAGCCTGCCAGTTCGAAAAATGCCTTGCGGTTCAGCGCCCCGGTCAGGGGGTCTGTCCTCGCCATCCGCCACTCCCGCTCGCACGTGCCCCGCGCATGGGCGAGCAGGGCGATGATTGCCAGCACCGGCGGAATGCGCATCATGAAGTCCCAGGGAGACGACACGGGACCGTAGGGATGCAATGCGGTATCGTTGATCAGCACGGCATAGGCCATGATCACGAGGGTCAGCGCCACCGCTTCCCGCCATCCCAGCACCCAGGCGGCGATGGCCACCATTGGCAGGTATGCCGGGCCGACCCACAGGCGGTCAGCCGTCCAGAAATCCAGAAACCCGACAAGCAGCGAACCCGCGACAATCGCCAGCCAGGCCTGATTCCTGGTGATGCGAAAGGCGATCCCGCGCCTTTCCACGATTCCGGAATCGACCTTGGTCCTCTTCTCCAAGGGTTTCGGGTTCTTCATGGGCCGCAGGATAGCGGATTCTACCTAAGGGCAGGTTAATTGCAGCCCCGTTCTAACGGCGCTTCGACAGCGCCTTGCGCGCATTCTCGACCAGCCATGCCGGGGCGCTTACGCCGGGTTTTCCGAGCAGATAGACAAGCTCGATCGGGCCGCCTTCCTCCAGTTCCACCCATTTGCTGGCTGGCACGGTGGCGGCGCGACGATGCTCGACCCCATCCGCCCCAATATAGGTGAAGGCGATCCGGCGGCCCATCGATCCGGCCTTCCCCGGACCGGTGCGGAATTTCTTCACCACTTTGCCCGTTACCGGCAGCCCATGCCGGGCGAGTTCCCCAAACTGCGTCCCGCGCCACACCAATGCGGCGACGATGGCGGCAGCGATCAGGATCACCGGCAGGAAGGCGTAGAACAGCAAGTCCATCAGTTCAGTCTAGCGCAGATTTGTCCGTCTCATCCAGCCTTGCGAGCACCATCGGGCCAACCCCCTTGAGCGCAGGAAGCGCGGCACGTTCCTGTCCAGTAATTGCCGGGCCATGAACTACGCCCGTGCATTGGCGATGTAGCGATCGACATTCCTGGCCAACACGTCCAGCGGGACGTTGCCTCCCTTGACCACGGCATCGTTGAAATCCCGGATGTCATAGGAGCTTCCAAGCGCCGCCTCGGCGCGAGAACGCTGGCGCACGATCTCGCTGTGCCCGATCTTGTAGCCGCAGGCTTGTCCCGGCCAGCTGCAATAGCGCTCCACTTCGGAGGTCACTTCGTCCACCCGGTTGCCGTTGGCCTTGTGGAACCATTCGATCGCCTGTTCGCGGGTCCAGCGCTTGGCGTGGAGTCCCGTGTCGACCACCAGGCGGCAGGCGCGGTAGGCCTGATACTGGAGATAACCCAGCCGGGCGACGGGATCATCGTCATAGGCGCCGAGTTCGTCGGCAAGCTGCTCCGCGTAGAGCGCCCAGCCTTCCGAAAAGGCGTTGAAGGCAAGCCGGGAGCGGATGAGGGGAAGCTGCAGGGAATATTCGCCTTCCCACACATGGCCGGGAATGGCCTCGTGATGGACCAGCGTGGGCAGGTCATACTTTCGGTGCAGGTCGGTGGTGTGGAGGTTGATCCACATGCGGCCGGGGATGCTGCCATCGACGGAGCCTGCGCCGCCATAGGCCCCGGGTGCTCCGGGTTCTTCGGACAATGGCAGGCGGCGAACTTCGATATTGCCCGCCACCAGCGTGTGGAACGCACGCGGCATCCGGGCGCGAATCCAGTCGATCCGCTGCTGGATGAAGGCCATGATCTCGGCGCGACCCGGATCGCCATCGGCGAACTTGAAGCGCGGATCGTCAGACAGGGCGGCGGCGCGTTCGCCCACGCTTCCCTGGGTATAGCCGAGATCGCGCAGGATCGGGTCCATCCGCGCATTGATGTCCGCCAGCTGGTCGTGGCCCATCTGGTGGATTTCGTCGGCCGAGAGATTGGTCGTGGTGCTGGCCTTCAGGGCCCAGCCATACCATTCCTCGCCGCCCGGCTGCGCCCACATGCCGGCATCGCGAGTGGCGCGATAACGCTGGCCGCGCAGTTCGCTGAGCTGTCGTTCCAGAGCCGGGGCGATCTGTTTGGTGACGATGCGCGATGCGGCATTCTCCCAGTCGCCCGGAATGTTCGCGGCGGTGGCTTTCTCGGCCAGGGTGGAAACGAGCGCCCCGCCAAAGCGGGCCTCGGCCAGGGTTGCCTCCATCTGCGGGATTGCCCTGTCCAGCAGGAAGCTTGGCGGGGTGACGCCCAAGCGGCTGGCTGCCTGCATCCGGCCCAGTTCTCCATCCAGAGTGAGGGCGAAGCCTTCGAGGCGCGAGATATAGGCTTCCGCATCTTCCTTCGTCTTCACCGGCTGGTCGGTGGTGAGGAAGCGCGGCGTATCCAGATAGGCGCCGACATTCTGGATCACGATGTAGGGCGCGTTGCGCCAGCTTCCGATGGCCACATCGCCATAGGGTTGGGCGAAACCCTGCAACGCGGTCGAATACGCGCTCTCGACCACTTCGAGGCTGGTGATGTTGGGCCCGTCCAGCCCCGTCTTGTCGAAGGCTTGCACGCGGACGAGATCGGTCCGCAGGGTTTCAGCCAGCCTGGCGAGCCCCGCCGCCGATGCATCGCCCGTCCGGCCGCGCAGATAGGCCTTGTCGCCCGTGTCTATTCCCAGGCCGGTGGCGGTTCCGGGCTCGTGCTCGATCAGGTTCCACGCTACTTCGTCCAGCAACTTCCTGGCTGCTTCGTCGCTTCCCCGCGGTGCGGGCGCGGATGCGATACCCGGAGCACAGGCGGAGAGCGCAAGCGTGGAAGCGCCCGCGCCCAGCCCGGCGAGAGCCTGGCGGCGCGATAGTTGCATTTGTATCGGGTTCTGCATCCGTGTTGTCTGTCGCGCATGCCGGGCCGTGTCAAATGCCGTTCACGATGCACGCAATGCCGCAGCGACAATGCGGCTTTCCCGAAATGCCAAAGGCCGTTAGGTCGGCGGGATGAACGTGGTTCTTTCCGTGCTGATGCTGCTGGCCTTCGCGCTGCTGGTGGGGGCCTTCGTGCTGTGGCGCAAGGGTGGCCCGATCAAGCAGGTATCGCTGATGATCGTGCTGGCCGTGGTGGCCATCGCCAATGTGCTGATCTGGACAGTGCCGGATTCCGATGGCCAGGCACCCCTGCAACGGGTGGAAGCCCTGCGCGAATAGGCCTGCGGGAAGGCGCGGCCGCCCGAAGGGACCGCGCCTTTGCGTTAATTCCCTACTTGGGGATCTGCCAGCGGACCGATCCGTTGAAGGTGCCCACGACCTTCTCGCCCGATCCATTGATCGCCGCCTCGAAGCGTGCCCGGCTCGTGATCCTGTCGCAGGCGGCCTTGTCCAGGCTGGCGAAGCCGCTGGAACTTGTCGTCTCGCAGGCCTGCACCTTGCCATTGCTGCCGATCACCAGGCGGAACCCGGTCACGCCTTCATTGCCAGCACGCAGATCGCGTCCGGGATAATCCGATGCGGTGACCCAGCGGGCCTGATCGTTGGCCGCATGGGGAGAGCGCGGCGTGAAGAGCGGCTTATCGGGCTTGGGAAGCTCGGAGGGCGTGGCGGAGGGCTGTGCCGTCGGCAGGTTCGGAGCGAACGGTTCCAGCGGCGTCATCGGCTCGGCCGGCTGCGGCGAGGGGAAGAAGTCGATCGGCGGCGTCGGCGCGGTAATGACGCTGGGCGCGGAGGTTTCGGTTTTATCCGGTTCGATGGGCGGTGTGGCCTCGGGCGGAACAGGGATGTCCACCGAGATGATCCGGGTGGGCTTGATCATTTCCACCACCCCCGGCGCGAGCCCGTAGATCAGGGCCGCCCCCATCGCCGCATGGATTGCCCCGACGGTGATGAGAGAGGTGGCGCGGTTGGTTCCGCTTCGGCGATCGATATAAGCCATTGCATGCTCTCCTTTCCGGTCGCCCTTTTTATCGTTGGACGTATGGAAGGCGGGCGACCGCTTTCAATGTTATAACATTACATTTTTGCGAAAGGGGGAGCAAGAGGGATTCACGCATCCCGACACCGGACATGCGAAATCGATCCGGCGCCTTCTCATGGGCGCGGGATTCATGGGACTGCCAGCAATTCGCGGGGCTTACTTGATCGGGCAATCCGGCGAGAGGCGGAAGTCGAGGTAGTTGTCCACCGAGCCCATCAGTTCTTCGATTTCATGTTCGAAGAAGTGGTTCGCGCGCGGAATCTCGTCGTGATGGATCGTGATGTGCTTTTGCGTGCGCAGCTTGTCGACCAGCTTCTGGACGGCCTGCGGCTGAACCACGGTGTCTGCGGCACCCTGCACGATGATGCCGCTGGCGGGGCAGGGGGCAAGGAAGCTGAAATCATACATGTTGGCCGGCGGGGCGACCGAGATGAAGCCGCGAATCTCCGGGCGGCGCATCAACAACTGCATGCCGATCAGCGCGCCGAAGCTGACGCCCCCGATCCAGGTGGTCTGCGCTTCGGGATGGATGGACTGCACCCAGTCAAGCGCGGCGGCCGCGTCGCTCAATTCGCCAACCCCGTTGTCGAAGCTGCCCTGGCTGCGGCCGACGCCACGGAAATTGAAGCGCAATGTCGCGAATCCACGATCGACGAACGTCTTGTAGAGGCGCTGCGTGATGCGATCGTTCATGGTGCCGCCTGCCTGCGCATGGGGGTGCAGGATCATGGCCACGGGCGCACGCGGGCGGGAAGCGGGCTGGAACCTGCCTTCGAGGCGGCCTTCGGGACCAGGGAAGATTACTGATGGCATGAGCGGCTCTTCTGAACAGATGTGGCAGCGCGGCTGGCGCGCATGAAGTTGGTGGCTATATAGTGGCGAGTGCGATTTTCGCAATTGCCCAGCGCGGACAGTATCTTGCCAAGCCGAATATATCTCGACCATGCAGCAACCGCGCCGCTCCGTCCCGAGGCGGAGGCGGCCTTGCGCGATGGGTTCGCGCATTGGGCCAACCCGTCCAGTCCCCACGCCGAGGGGCGACGCGCGCGTGCGGCTCTGGAAGATGCGCGGGCGCGGATCAAGGGCGCGCTGGGCTGGAACGGGGAGGTTATCCTGACCTCCGGAGCAAGCGAGGCGCTGTCAATCGCCGTCAGGCAGTCCAGGGTGCCGCTCAATGCCTGTTCGGTGGTCGAACACGAAGCCTTGCTGCGGCACGCGCAACAGGCCGCACGATGGGGCGTTTCACGGGATGGCGAAGTGGAATTACCCGAAGGCGGCGCATCCGGCCTCGTGGCCGTCCAGCAAGTGAACAATGAAACGGGCGTGATCCAACCGCTCGATGCCATGGCGCGCGCAATCCGCGCGGCGGGTGGCGCGTTGCTGGCCGATTGCGCGCAGGGCGCGGGAAAAATGCCGCTGCCCGATGCCGAAATGATCGCGATTTCGGCGCATAAGTTTGGCGGCCCGATTGGCGTGGGGGCGCTTCTCCTGCGTGACTTCGGCCTGCTTGAGCCGACCGGCGGGCAGGAGCGCGGCTATCGCGGCGGAACGGAAAACCTGCCCGGAGCGCTGGCGATGGCTGCGGCTCTGGAAGCAGGCAACGGCTGGATGGAACGGGCAGCACAATTGCGCCAACGGCTTGAGGCCGGGCTGAAGGCCGCAGGGGCGGAAGTGGTGGCCGAATGCGCGCCGCGCATCGCCACGATTGGCGCTTATCGTATGCCGGGCATATCATCTGCGGCGCAGCTTATCCGGTTCGATGCCGGGGGCTTTTCGGTTTCGGCCGGCAGTGCGTGTTCTTCGGGCAGCCTAAAGCCCAGCCATGTGCTGCTGGCGATGGATCACCCGCATCCCGCCGAGATTATCCGCGTCAGCATCGGGGAGGAGACGCGGGAGACCGAAATCGACAGCTTCCTTGGCGTCTGGGCCGATATTGCCGGCAAGGCGAGGGCGGCATGACCTATCTCGATTATCAGGCGACCACGCCGCTCGCCCCGGAAGCGCGCGATGCGATGCTGCACTGGTTGGGGGGACCGGGCGAGACCGGCTTCGGCAATCCCCACAGTGCCCATCGGCTGGGCCGACAGGCGGCCGCCGCCGTGGAAGTCGCCCGCGAGCAAGTGGCGTCCTTGCTGCCATCCGGGGGGCGGGTGATCTTCACCAGCGGCGCGACAGAGGCGCTCAACACCGCATTGCGCGGCACGGCGGGCGATGTGCTGACATTCGCCGCCGAACACGCCGCCGTGCTGGACTGCGCCCGCCCGGTGGAGGAGCAGGGCAGGAAGTTTTCGATCCTGCCGGTCCAGGCGGACGGGCGCGCGGATTGCGATGCGCTTCGGGCTGCGATCGCGCCGGGCGCGGGTCTTGTCGCCGCGATGCTCGTCAATAACGAGATCGGCACGGTGAACCCGCTGGCAGACATTGCGGCGGTGGCGCGCGAAGCGGGCGCACTGGTGCTGTGCGACGCGGTGCAGGCCTATGGGCGGATCGCCATTCCCGAAGGGGCCGATTTTATCGCCATTTCCGCCCACAAGATCCACGGTCCCAAGGGGATCGGGGCGTTGTGGGTCAGGGATGGGATCACGTTCGAACCGCTGATGTTCGGCGGCGGACAGGAACAGGGCGCGCGATCGGGCACGCTCAGCCCTGCGCTTTGCGCGGGTTTCGGCGCAGCGGCGCAGCTCGCGGCCGAACGGATGGACGCCGATGCCGCGCATGTTGCCGCATTGTGGGACCGTGCGCGCGAGTTGCTGGCGGGCTGGCAGGTCAACGGCAGTGTGGAGCACCGCTGGAAGGGAAACCTGAATGTCAGGCGCGATGGCCTGGATGTCGCCCGGCTGATGAGCGACCTGCGCAACATCGCTTTTTCCGCCGGATCGGCCTGCGCCAGCGGATCGGGGCGGCCCAGCCATGTGCTGCGGGCGATCGGCCTGTCCGATGGCCAGGCGAAAAATTCGATCCGGATCGGTTTCGGGCGCTATACCGGCCTGGAAGAGCTTGAGCGCGCCGTGGCAGCCATCGCCGCCGGCGCAATGGAACAGGGTTAGGAATGGTCAGGGTCACATTCATCACCCCCGAAGGCGAGGTCGACGCCGAGGGGGAAGAGGGCATCTCGCTGCTGGAAGCCGGGCAGGCCGCGGGCATGCCGCTGGAGGGCACCTGCGAAGGCCAGATGGCCTGCTCGACCTGTCATGTGATTGTCGACCCGGAATGGTTCGGCAGGCTTTCCGAAGCCAGCGAAGAGGAGGAGGACATGCTCGACCTCGCCGCCGCGGTCGAACGCCACAGCCGCCTGTCCTGCCAGATCGTTCTGGTCCCCGAGCTTGAGGGGCTGACTGTCCGTATCCCGCGAGAAAGCCGCGACGCGCAGGCCTATTGAGCGGGCGTTTCCGTCCCGTTTCCTGTGGCGGCCTTCGGCTTTCGCCAGCCGAGTCTGCGGGTGCCCCACACGATCAGCATCACCAGTGCGGCGATGGGCAGCAGCCCGGCCGCCAGCACGATCAGCGATGCGATTACAGTGCCCAGGATCGCTCCGATCGAGCCGAATGCGTCGCGGATCGGCTGCACGAAGCCACCGCTGCTCGGTGAACCCGACTCATAGGCGATATTGACCCGGCTGAAGGCGACGCGTCCGCGCATCTCCGCCAGCCAGCTTTGCGCCTGATCGATTTCCTCGTTCACCTGGGCCACGCCGCGTTCGGCCTCGACCAGTTCTGCGACAGTGCCCTTGCGCGTGGCGAGAACTTCCATCAGCCGGTCACGCAGCAGCGAGCGGGCGCGCAGCCGGGCTTCGGTGTCGACGATCTGCTTGGATAGGTCTTCACCGGAAATGGCTGAGGAAACCTGCGTTCCGTCAGCGTCTTCCGCCAGCGTGCCCAGTTCCTTGCCGAAGGCGCGAGCCTTCGCGGAAGCGACGGCCAGTTGCAGCGTCCCGCTCACATAGTCGCCTTCGGAACCGGACTGGGACATCGTGATGATGCGGCAGGTATCGGGGCCTTTGCTCTCGCACAGATCGGCGTGGCGCTGTTGCAGCGGAGCGATCGCCTTGCCGGACAGGCGGAAGCCGTAATCGTAGATATAGGCGATCTGCGGGGGGCGTGGAGCAGCAAGGTCAACCGGCGGCGCGCCTGCCTGCACTTCAAGCTTTTGGGGCACCCCAGGAGCTTCGGCGGCGGCCTCCGCCTGAACCTGTTCGTAAACCGCCCCGCCTTCAGGCTCGGAACTGCAGGCACCGATAAGCAGGGCGCTCGCCAACGCCGGGATCAGGAATGCGCGCATGTTCGTCCCCTCCGATTTACGGGCAACATGGCGCAGGTCCGGCGGCTGCGGCAAGCGGGAATGGCGCGATCATGTGGATTGCGTGCCCCAAGGCGCTGGAGGGGCCAGCGAGGGGGTGTTAGGGCTGGGGCATGGCCATTATCACCGAAGACGAATCCACCGATCCCTTCGACGCGATCGTTGATGCACCGTTCGATTCAGCCCTGTCGGAGCGGTATCTCGTCTATGCGCTGTCCACCATCACCGCGCGCTCGCTTCCCGACCTTCGGGACGGGCTGAAACCGGTCCATCGCCGTCTGCTTTGGGCGATGCGGCAATTGAAGCTCGATCCGGCCAGCGGCTTCAAGAAATCCGCTCGCGTCGTCGGCGATGTGATCGGCAAGTATCACCCGCATGGCGATGCTTCGGTCTATGATGCGATGGTGCGCCTGGCGCAGGATTTCGCGCTGCGCTATCCCCTGGTCGAAGGGCAGGGTAATTTCGGCAATATCGACGGGGACAATGCCGCCGCCTATCGCTACACCGAAGCGCGGCTGACCAAGACCGCGATCCAGCTGATGGCCGGGCTGGATGAAGGCACGGTCGATTTCATTCCGACCTATAATGGCGAGGAAGAAGAGCCGGAGATTTTCCCCGGCCTGTTCCCGAACCTGCTGGCCAATGGCGCCACCGGCATCGCCGTGGGCATGGCGACCTCGATCCCCAGCCATAATGCCGCTGAAATCATCGACGCGGCGCTGGAAGTGATCGAAAATCCGCATGTCGAACATGCGCGGCTGATGGAGCTGTTCCATGGCCCCGATTTCGCCACGGGCGGCGTGATCGTGGACAGTCCGGCTGCAATTTCGACGGCTTACGAGACGGGGCGTGGCGCTTTCCGCGTGCGTGGCCGGTTCCATTCGGTGGAAGCCAAGGAAGACAGCGACCGCATCAGCGGGATAGAGCGGCTTGGCGGTGGGCAGTACCAGCTCGTCATCTCCGAAATCCCCTACATGGTGCAGAAGGGCAAGCTGATCGAGCAGATCGCGCAGCTCATCGCCGACCGGAAGCTGCCGATCCTGGAGGATGTGCGCGATGAAAGCGACGAGCAGATCCGCATCGTGCTGGTGCCCAAGAGCCGCAATGTCGATCCGGAGCTGCTGAAGGAAAGCCTCTACAAGCTGACCGATCTGGAAAGCCGTTTCAGTCTCAATCTCAACGTGCTGGATCATACCCGCACGCCGATGGTGATGGGGCTGCGCGAGTTGCTTACGCATTGGCTCGCCAGCCAGATCGACATCCTGCAACGCCGCAGCCAGCACCGCCTGGACAAGATCGCCCAGCGGCTCGAACTGCTGGAAGGCTACATCATCGCCTTCCTGAATCTCGATCGTGTGATCGAGATCATCCGTACCGAAGACGAGCCGAAACCGGTCATGATGGCCGAATTCAACCTGACGGACCGTCAGGCCGAGGCGATCCTGAACATGCGGCTGCGGTCTTTGCGCAAGCTGGAGGAAATGGAGCTTCGGCAAGAGCGCGACAAGCTGCTGGGCGAGCGTGACGATCTGGAGAAGCTGCTGGCTAGCCCCGCGCGCCAGCGCTCGCGCCTGACCCGCGACCTCAACGCGCTGCGTAAGGACTATGCTGAAGACACGCTCCTTGGACGCCGCCGCACGACGATCGCGGAGGCAAGGCCGGTCGTCGAATTCAGCATGGACGCGATGATCGAGAAGGAGCCGGTCACGGTGATCCTTTCCGCCCGGGGCTGGATACGCGCTGCACGCGGGCATCTTCCCCTGGAACAGGACTGGAAGTTCAAGGAAGGCGATGGGCCTGCCTTTGCGCTTCATGCGCAGACGACGGACAAGCTGCTGCTGGCAGCCGACAATGGCCGGTTCTATACCCTTGGCGCTGACAAGTTGCCGGGCGCGCGCGGCTTTGGCGAACCGGTGCGCACCATGGTGGACCTGGATGCGGATGCCGCGATCGTTACGCTTTTGGTCAACCGGCCCGGCGGCAAGGTGCTGGTCGCCTCCACGATCGGCAAGGGTTTCCTGGCACCTATGGATGAATTGCTGGCCGAAACGCGCAAGGGCCGGCAGGTCGTGAACGTGAAGCCGGGCATCAGGCTCGCCATCGTCCGGGTGGTCGGGGCGGGACACGATCATGTCGCCGTGGTGGGGGACAACCGCAAGCTGGTGGTCTTCGCGCTGGATGAGGTGCCGGAGATGAGCAGGGGGCAGGGCGTCACCCTGCAGCGTTACCGCGATGGCGGGCTGGCCGATGCGACCACTTTCGAGATTGCCGAGGGGCTGAGCTGGACGATGGGCGGCGAAACCGGGCGCACCCGTACGGAGAAGGAAATCCACATGTGGAAGGTGGCGCGCGGTGCCGCGGGCCGGATGCCGCCACAGGGCTTCCCGCGCGATAACAAGTTCTGATCAGGCTGCCGGGAACCCCGCAATCGCCAAAGAGAAAGGCCGGACGCGATTCCTCGCGGCCGGCCTTGTTCCGCCTGGATGGCTGGTGTCTTTTAGACGCCCTGCTGGCCGGCAATCGCAGCTTCGAGCTGCGCGATGGTGAAGTGCAGTTGCAGCTTGCCGTCCTCGCCCAGTGCGAACTGGTTGGTAGCGAGGGAAACCGGGCCGGTTTCACGTTCGATCACGACGTTACCCTCTGCACTGATTTCCTTCACGGTGCCGACTACGACACCTTCGGAATCATGCACGGTGGCGCCGGCGACAAGAGCTTCCGTGAGAGCGGCTCCGGCCTGGTCGGCAGCCTCGGAAACGGCGGCGTCCAGTTCTGCCTTGGTGAAGCCGATCACCGGGCCGGTGGTGCCTTCACCGAAGGAATCGAGGGCGAGGCTGGCGCGGTTGGTGCCGGTATCCACTACCGCATAGCTTTCGGTAACTTCGAGAACCGTGCCGACTTCGGCGCCGTCGGGGCCATAAACCGTCGCGCCGGTGGCGACGCCGGCATCCTGGGCAACGGCGGGAACGCTCGCAAAGGCGAGAAGGGAAGCGGCGGCAATTGTCGAAAACTTCATTTATCTACTCCGTGAAACATCATCGATATTCAACCCCTACACTGGCGCCCGGCACCACAAGGCATCGGCTGCCATCCACAAGCGCACTCCACCCGAAGATGCGCGGCTTCGGAACAGGTGGGGGCATCCTCCCGACCAACACGGGGATGACAATGGCTTTAGAGACGGACCGAGCCCTGACGGGGACAAGGTGAAGGCTCCGTAAACCCTGTTTATTCGATGTTCAGCTTCCGCAGCTCCGCGTCGAGCAATTCGTCGACGCGATCGCGGCCGGGGAAACCCTCCGCAATCCAGAACGCTTCCACCTGGCGGAGCACCTTCGCGACCTGGGGGCCCGCTGTAATGCCGCGGGCAACAATCTCTCCGCCTTTCAGCGGGAAGGTCGGAACCGGCCATTCGATGATGAGGCTGGCGTCGGCATCTGCCAGCAGCAGCCGGTCGATGGCCGTGTCCACGCCTTCGCGATAGGCGAGCGCGCGCTGGTTGGCCGCATCATCGGGATGGCGGCCAGCCGCGGAGGAAAGACGTTCGCGCTGGGCCCTGGAAAGCCGCAACCGCGCCGCCACGCTTTCCGCGACAGGTGGGGAAGGGGGCAGCAGCGCCGCCAGGCGACGCACCGGATCGGGCGCGATACCGGCGGCCTCCTCCGCAGCGGGCAGGCGGGCGAGCAGTTCGATCGCGTGATGGGTCGCCTCGGGCAGGATCACGCCCAGCACGCCGCGCTCCTGCATCCTCAGCAGCGTGGTGGACGGGTCGGGCAGTGCAAGCAGGTTCAACAGCTCCATAGCCACCCGCTCGCGCGAGAGGCCCTTCAGCGTCGGGGCCAGTTCAGCGCAGGCCTCTTCCGCCTCTGCGTCCAGCGCGGCGCCGAAGCGTGCCTGGAAGCGATAATAGCGCAAGATACGCAGGTGATCCTCACGGATGCGCTGGCGGGCATCGCCGATGAAGCGCACGCGCCGCGCCGCAAGATCGCCCATGCCGCCGAAATAGTCGGAGATTTCGAGCGTGGCGGGATCGGCATACAGCGCGTTGATCGTAAAATCGCGACGGGCCGCGTCCTCCTCCCACCGCTCTGCATATTCCACTGTCGCGCGGCGGCCGTCAGTCGAAACGTCGCGCCGCAGCGTGGTTATCTCGACGTGGCCCCCCGGCAGGACCGCCGTGACCGTGCCGTGTTCGATGCCGGTAGGGATGACCTTGATGCCTGCGCGACCAAGCTTGCCGATCACGTCACGGGGCTGGAGCGGCGTCGCGCAATCGACATCGGCGGCTTCCACGCCCAGCAGCGTATCGCGCACCGCGCCGCCGACCCAGCGGGCCTTGCCCGGACCAAGCGCATCGACAAGCCGGGCCAGATCGCCCCGCTGCGTCCATTGCGCGGAAGGAAGCGTGTCAGCCATCGGCAAGTCCTTCCCATGCAAGCCGCGAGGCGAGGTTGTCGATGATCGCGGCGGTGACGCCCCAGATGCGGTGGCCTTCCCACACGATCTCCGTGTAGTCGCGCAGATGTCCGCCATAGACCGCCTGCTTGCGCACGCGGTTGGCCGGATCGAGGATGAAATGCAGCGGCGCCTCGAACCAGGCGGACACTTCATCCGGATTGGGGATGATCGGCAAGTCCGGCGGCAACAGGCCCAGGATCGGCGTGATGTCGTAACCCGTGCCGGTGATGAAGCGGTCGGTCGCGCCGATTACCGAAATGGCGGAGGGGTTTATGCCCAACTCCTCATGCGTTTCGCGAAGGGCGGCCTCTATCGCATCTTCGCCGGGGTCGAGCTTGCCGCCGGGGAAGGCGATCTGGCCGGCATGCTGGCGCATGCCTTGTGGACGCCGGGTGAAGATCACACCGGGCCGGGGCCGGTCCGTCACGCCCACCATCACGGCGGCCGGGCGGACTTCGCCGGGCGGCATGAAGGCGGCATCCGTCCTCAGGCCCGGAAGCTCAACTCCGTGCCCTTCGTCAAAGATCACCTTAAGCCTGTCAAACAGCCCGCTCATCCGCGCAGCCGTGCCAGAAGTGGTTAGTCCAGCCAAGGGCCAAGCGATCCCTCGGCCGGCAGAATGGCCGGGTTGGGGCAGCGAACCAGCAACCGATGTGCTTCCCACGGGCCCGGAAGCCGCCATCCGCCGGTGTGCGCCGCTTCGAAGCCGAAGAAGCGGGCATAATATTCAGGGTCGCCGATCAGCACCTGCGGCAGCGGCGCGCGTTCATCCAACGCGCCCAGCATGGTCAGCATCAGCGTCTGGCCGAAGCCTTCGCCCTGGCGCTCGGGAACCACGGCGACGGGCCCCACCATCAGCATCGGATGGCGCCGCCCGCCCGCATCGGTAAGGGCGACCGGCCAGGTCTGGATCGTGCCGACCAGCAGCCCGTCATCGTCCAATGCGGCGAAGCTGAGGGCGGGCAGCCAATCCGTCCCCTCACGCACCTTGTACGCGGTGCGGCTGAAGCGATCGGGACCAAACGCACGGTCGAGCACCTGCTCGATCATGGCGGGTTCGACGGCTTCGAGCGGAATGAGGGTGGATGTTGCTGCGGTCATGGGAGGCGCGCCGATAAGGGCAAGCGCCTCCCCTTGCAACGAAAACAGCATTGCCGCCGTAAAAGCGGCGCCGTTACCCCGCCTTAACCGGCGGGCGTCAGCTTCACGATCTGCGCTTCCGGACCATCGCGGGCGATCCAGATCGATCCGTCCGGAGCCTGCACGATGTCGCGCATGCGGCCACCGGGCAGCGTATAGCGGGCGATTTCGCGCACCGTTTCGCCTTCGATCTTCATCCGGACGAACACCTGCGTGCGCAGGCCTACCGCGATCAGCTCGTTCTTCCATTCGGGGAACAGCGAACCGGTATACTGGATGAAGTTGCCCGGTGCGATCACCGGGTTCCACATGATCGCCGGAGCTTCGAATTCCGGGCGGGTCGGATGTCGCGGGATCGGCGTGTTGTCATAATTGTCGCCGCCCGAAACGGCGGGCCAGCCGTAATTGGTGTTGACCTTGACGAGGTTGATCTCGTCGCCGCCATTAGGGCCGTGTTCCAGATCCCAGAGCTTGCCTTCGTGATCGAACAGCAGGCCGGCGATGTTGCGGTGGCCATACGACCAGATTTCGTTCGAAGGGCTGCCCTGATCGGCAAACGGATTGCCGGCGGCAGGCGTGCCGTCGAGGTTGAGGCGCAGGACCTTGCCGAGGTTGTTGCTGAGGTCCTGGGCAGGATCGCCCTTGGCACGCTCTCCGCTGCCGACGAACAGGTACTGGCCGTCAGGCGAGAAGGCGATGCGGTGCGAGAAGTGCCCGCCGCCTTCGACCTTCGGAGCCTGGCGCCAGATGACCTTGAGATCTTCCAGGGCGCAGGCCGTGGCGGATGAGCAGCCCAGCTTGGCAAGGCCGATCACGGCGCCGCGCAAGGGGGCTTCACCGTCTTCCACCCAGCTCAGATAGACGTTGCGGCTGGTCGCATAATCCGGGGCGAAAGCGATGTCGCCGAAGCCGCCCTGGCCGCCATAGGAGATCGCGGGAACTCCGCTCACCGTGCCGACGGTGCCGTCGGCGGCAAGGAACTTGAGCGTGCCGGCCTTCTCGGTGATGAACAGCCGGTCGGTGCCCGGTTCGAATTTCAGCGCCCAAGGTTCCTCGAAGGCGCCCATCTCGGTCACCTCGAACGGGATATCGCCCGGGGTCGGGGTCGAGGTAGCATCGCTATCCCCGGAATTGGCTGCGCTGCAGCTTGCGAAAGTGAGCGTCGCGGGCGCAAGCAATATGGCGGCGGCGGTCTGGAATTTCCTCATCATGTTGTGCTCAATACCTCATCCCTGGATTGATGCCGATAACGGCGAAGAAGGCCTGCTCGTCGGGGTGGACGAAGCTGGCCGGGGGCCATTGGCGGGGCCCGTTGTGGCCGCTGCCGTCGTTCTATGCAACCCATGCCCGGACGGGCTCGACGATTCCAAGAAGCTCTCTGCGGCGCGGCGCGGGGTGCTCGAAGCGCAAATCCGGGCGAGTTGCCCGTGGGGTGTCGGCGTGGTGGATGTTGAGGCGATCGACCGGATCAATATCTTCCAGGCGACGATGCTGGCCATGAGCCTGGCGGTGGCCAACCTGTGCAGCGCCATGGGCCGCGATCCTTCCCTGGTGCTGATCGACGGTAACATGACACCTGCCGGAAGGTGCGGCGAATGGCGCTGGAACGCCCGCCCCATCGTGGGTGGAGACGCGCTGGAACCCTGCATTTCCGCAGCTTCGATCATCGCCAAGGAATATCGTGACCGGCTGATGGCGGAGGCCGCGCAGGCGCACCCGCATTACGGTTGGGAACGCAACAAGGGATATGGAACGCGGGAGCATTTGCAGGCGCTGCGCCTGCACGGGCCCAGTCCGCTTCACCGCCGCAGTTTCGCCCCGGTGGCGCAACTCACGCTGATCTGAAGGACGCCTGGGGGCTGGAAAAACGCCTTCGATGGCCTAGATAGGGCGCAGTCGGCATTTCCGGCACAGGCAACACGGGAATCTATCATGAACAACAAGCTGCAGCGCAACCTGCCTTCCAACGCTTGCCCTGTCGTGTCTCATGCCTGTTCTTACATTCGATCGCGTTTCCGCCGCCCGTCCTGACGGGACGATCCTCTTTTCCGATCTGAGTTTTTCACTCGGCCGCGAATGCGCGGGGCTTGTCGGCCGCAACGGCTCGGGCAAGTCGACGCTGCTTGCCGTCGCCGCGGGGCTGGCGCGGCCTGCGGCGGGCGATGTCGTGCGTCATGGGCGGATGGCTTTCCTTCGCCAGATTCAACCCTCGGCAGGGACGGCTTCGCAGGCGTTGGGCGTGGATGGCGTTCTGGCCGCCATGACCCGGCTCGAAGCCGGGGAAGGCACGGCGCAGGATGCCGAGCTTGCCGATTGGGAGCTTGAGGGGCGGCTGGCGGCCGCTCTCCAGCAGGTCGGGCTCGCCGGGCTGGAACTGTCGCGCGATGTCGGTGGGCTCAGCGGGGGTGAGCGAACGCGGCTCGCGCTGGCCGGGCTGTTGGCCGATTCACCCGACCTGCTGCTGCTGGACGAGCCGACCAACAATCTCGACCGGGAAGGGCGCGATGCGTTGCAATCGCTGCTGGCCGGATGGAACGGGGCTGCGCTGATTGCCAGCCATGACCGCGAATTGCTGGAGGCGATGGATCGCATCGTCCACCTCTCGCCTGTGGGAGTGACCGTGTTCGGTGGAGGCTGGAGTGCTTTTGCCGCAGCCCGCGAAGCCGCGCTGGAACGCGCGGGGGACGAACTCGCCCGCACCCGGCGCGTGATCGTGCACCAGGCGCAGGCGGCCCGAAAGCGCGAGGAAATTCAGGCCGGGCGGGACCGGAAGGGACGCCAGCACGCAGCCAGGGGATCGGAGCCTCCGCTGGTGCTCGGCATCTACAAGCGCCGGGCCGAAGCCTCGGCCGGGGCAGGGCGGGTGCTGGCCGAACGGCAGGCCGAAGAAGCGCGCGACGCCCTGGAGCAGGCGCGCGCAGGCGTCGAGGTGCTCACCCCGCTTACGCTAACTCTGCCGCCCAGCGGGCTGCCATCCGGGCGCCGGTTGCTGACCTTGCGGGATGTCGTGCTGGAACGCGATGGAAAGCGGATCGCGGGGCCCGCATCCTTCGAGATAATCGGCCCGCGCCGGATCGCGCTCACCGGCCCCAATGGCAGTGGCAAGACGAGCCTTCTGCGGATCGCGCTTGGCGAGATCGCGCCCAGTTCCGGCGAGGTTTTCCGTGCCGAAGGTGCGATTGCGATGCTCGACCAGCATGGCGCATTGCTCGATCCCGAGGCAATCTTGCTGGACGCCATGATGGCGCGGCATCCCGGCATGACGTCGCAGGATGCCCACACCGCACTGGCCCGCTTCGCCTTCCGCAATCGCGAGGCATCGCGGGTGGCCGGAACGCTGAGTGGCGGCGAGCGGTTGCGGGCAGGATTGGCGCTGGTGTTTTCAGGGGCCACCGTCCCCCAACTGCTGGTACTCGATGAGCCGACCAACCATCTCGACATCGATGCGATCGAACAGTTGGAGCGTGCCCTGGCGGACTTCGACGGCGCCCTGCTGGTGGTCAGCCATGACCAGGCATTCCTGAAAGCGATCGGGATCGAGCGCGAGATTGCCCTCGGGTAAAAAAATCTGTGGCGAGAGTCCGTCTCGCCACACCCCCCACATATCGAGTCCCCGATTCCGGGCGGGACTCCACATGATGTGGCGGACTCGTTTCGTTCTCCTCAACGGCAGGGGGTCCTGACGAGTCGCGCCCGGAACTTGGCTCTTGACGGGGGACTCGCGGGGACTCACCCTGTGGATAAATTCAGGGGTTATTCGAATGGTTCAGGTTCTGTCGAAGCCGCGCGTCGTTGCGCGAAAGCCGGCGATTGTCGCCAAGGCCGATTTGCCGCTGGGGCAAATTCTGTCCGGCGACTGCATTGCGGCGATGCGTTCGCTGCCCGGCGCCAGCGTGGACATGATCTTTGCCGACCCGCCCTACAACCTGCAGCTTGGCGGTGATCTCAACCGCCCCGACGGCAGCCACGTGGACGCGGTGACGGACGATTGGGACCGCTTCGACAGTTTCAAGACCTATGACGATTTCACCCGCGACTGGCTGACGGAAGCGCGCCGCGTGCTCAAGCCCGACGGTTCGCTGTGGGTCATCGGCAGCTATCACAATATCTTCCGCGTGGGCGCGATCCTGCAGGACCTGGGTTTCTGGATCCTCAACGATATCGTGTGGCGCAAGACCAACCCGATGCCCAATTTCCGTGGCACGCGGTTCACCAATGCGCATGAAACGCTGATCTGGGCCTCGCAGGGCGAGAAGGCGAAGTATCACTTCAATTACCGCGCGATGAAGACGTTGAACGATGAACTGCAGATGCGCAGCGACTGGGTAATCCCGATCTGCAGCGGGCAGGAACGGTTGAAGAAGGGTGGATCGAAGGTTCACCCCACGCAGAAGCCGGAAGCGCTGCTGTATCGCGTGATGCTGGCGACGACCGAGAAGGGCGATGTCGTGCTCGATCCTTTCTTCGGCACCGGCACCACCGGCGCGGTGGCCAAGCGCCTCGGCCGCGAATGGATCGGTTGCGAGCGGGAAGGCAACTATCGCGAAGCCGCGCTCGAGCGGATCGAGATGGCTCTCCCCCTCGACGAAAGCGCGCTGAAGACGATGCAGAGCCGCAAGGATGCGCCGCGCGTGGCGTTCGGCGCGGTGGTGGAGGCCGGGCTGCTCAAGCCGGGCACCATGCTGTTCGACCGCCAGCGTCGCTGGACGGCCACCGTGCGTGCTGACGGATCGATTTGCTCGGGCAAGGAAGAAGGATCTATCCACGGGGTCGGCAAGGCGCTGCAAGGCGCGCCGAGCTGCAACGGCTGGACCTTCTGGCATCTGGAGCATGAGGGCGAGATCAAGCAGATCGATGCGATCCGCCAGCTCTACCTGCTCACCGTGGAAGACTGATTTCCCCCTTCGCGGGAATGACGAAGGAGTTTGATAGGGCCTGACTCCAGGCCTGATTCCATCTTCTGGACGGCTATACGCCCTAGCGCTTGCGGCTGTCTTCGATGGAGAGCTGGCGGCCGGTCTTGAGCGTCTGCACCACGAAGATCAGGATCATGATTGCACCGGCGGCGCCGAAGACCAGGTCGAAGCCGGAAACCGGGTAGAACCAGTCGCGGTCATGCCCCAGCACCATCATCATGAAAGTGATGAAGATAAGCGCGAAACGCAGTTCCGTGGGGCCGAGCGAGAGATAGGACAGCCGCATCTCACCCAGTACGTGGGTCGCCAGGTAGGCGTGGATCGACAGCAGGAGATAACCGCTGAGCGTGATCAGGGCGACTTCGAGCTGTACGTAGGGGCTGAGGCCGATACCGGCGAGAATGAGGAGCAGGGTGAGCCCGTCGCAACTGTGATCGATGAAGAAGCCGAACCGCGGACGTTCGATCTTGCGGAACCGGGCGAGGCTTCCGTCCATGGAATCCCCGAACCACTGCATCACATAACCGAGGATCGCGAACCACAGCCAGTTGTAGTCCACCGTGCTCAGCGCGTAGCCCGCGAAAATAACGAAGGAACCAACGACGCCGAGGCCCGTCAGGCGGTCTGGTGTGACCCAGGCGGGCATCCGCGCGCAAAGCCAGTTGAGCAGCCTCCGTTCCGAAACGGCGAGGATGTTCTGCTGAATGCGCGAAACGGCCTTGGGGGGGCTCTCAGTCTGATTCATGTGGCCCGCTTATGTAATCTTACTGTAACCTCGGCAAGCAGCTTCCACTGCTTGTCCGCAAAGCGTTGCTTGCAAGCCATTGGCCGAGGCGACTGCCGCTGATAGTCGGGGGCGATGATCAAGAAGCTTTATATCCGCCCCATCGGCGTGGTTCCCAATCCCCAGAGCGTGGACGGCGATGCCGTCAGATTGGGCGGAAGCCTCGCTTATGCGCGTGATTTTGCGCTGATCGTGGCTGAAGACGGCAAGGTGCGGTCCAGCACGCTGGCGACCCCGCGGACCATGCCCGATGCCCTTGCCGCCTTGCCGCACGAACTGGCTGCGGAGGGGGCGACGCAATGGGCGAACCTTCGGAAAAACCACGCGTCGCTGCAATGCGGGGAGCGTATAATCCGGCTCGACCAGCCGCAGGTAATGGGAATCCTCAACGTCACGCCCGATTCCTTTTCGGACGGCGGCAAGTTCATGGACGACCCGGTGGTGGCGAACGATCATTGCGCCGCCATGCTGGAGGCCGGGGCGGCCATCGTGGACATTGGCGGTGAAAGCACGCGTCCGGGCGCTGCCGCCGTGTGGGAAGGCGACGAGATAAAGCGCGTCGTTCCCGCCATCGAAGCGGCGGTGCTGATGGGGGCGGCCGTCAGCGTGGATACGCGCAGGCCCGCCGTGATGGAGGCTGCGCTCCAGTCGGGCGCTCATGTCATCAACGATGTCTCGGCCTTGCGGCACGATCCGCGCAGCCTGGGGCTTGCCGCATCGGCGCAGGCCCCGGTGATCCTGATGCATGCGCCCGGCAACGGGGAAGACCTGCATGCCGACGGGAACTACGCCAATGTGGTGTTCGATGTGTTCGACTGGCTTGCTCTCGCGCGTGACAGGGCGATGGCCGCGGGCATCGCGCGCGAAAGGATCGTGCTCGATCCCGGCATCGGCTTTGGCAAGACATTGGCTGAAAACCTGGCTTTGCTGAATGCCTTGCCGCTGTTCCACGCGTTGGGGCAGCCTCTGCTGCTGGGCGCCAGCCGCAAGCGCATGATCGGCGCCCTGTCGAACGAAGCTCCCGCCCAGGAACGGCTGGGCGGGTCGCTTGCCCTGGCGCTGGCGGGGATGGATGCGGGCATGCACCTGCTGCGCGTGCACGATGTGCGCGATACGGTGCAGGCCCGCAATGTGTGGCGCGGACTGCGCGATGCGGCCCTGACCGACTTTTCGGGAGTCCCCGCGATCTGAGCTGGAGCCGATCGATCGGCCCTAGAGCGAAAGCCCGCCATCGCTGGAAAGGATTGCGCCGGTGATGTTCGCGCTTTCATCCGACAAAAGGAAGGCAATGGTCGCGGCTATCTCTTCCGGGCTGGCGAAACGCTTGTTCGGCGTGGCCGATGCGAACTGCGTGATCGCGGCATCCCGGCCCAGTTCGGCGGCGAGTGCGGCGAAGCTTTCGTCGCCATCCCAGATGGGAGTATCCACGCCGCCCGGCGCGATGGCATTCACGCGCACGCCGGCGGCGGCATTTTCCACGGCCGCCAGCTTGGTCAGGTGCGAGATCGCGGCTTTCGACACGCCATAGGCGCCGGTGCCCGGAAGGGCCTTCACCGCGGTCACCGATGATGTGAGCACGACGCTGCCACCCTTGCCGGCCAGCATGCTGCGCAGCGCAACACCCAGGGCAAGGAAGGCGCCGTCGAGATTCACGGCCATGATCTTGCGCCAATCCTCGAAAGGCTGATGTGCCAGCGGGCCGCCAAAGGCGACGCCTGCATTTATGACGGCATGGTCCAGCTTGCCGATTCCGGGTTCCAGCCCGCTCCAGAACGCCGGATCGCTGACATCGGCGACGTGGCGCTCGACCGCGCAGGGCAAGTCCAGCGATTCCAGCCCATCCCCATCGCGATCCACAAGCACGAGCCGGCCTACGCCGCGCTCCGCCAGAAGGCGGGCGGTTGCCGCGCCGATGCCCGAAGCGGCACCGGTGATAAGCGCGCTGCGCCCTGCGAATGGGGTGGGGGTGGTCAATGTCCGTCTCCGTCTGAGGATTGTTCTGCCGATGCGGCAGGAGGGGCTATAGCCCACACCCTACCGTCATCGGAGGGGGAGGCGAAAGAGGGGACGTGCGGACGGCGCCCTTAACAGCCAGCGCGCGGGGGCGTGGCGCGTAGGGCGACAGGGTTGGTGAGCGGTCAGGCCGCGTCGTTGTCGATGCCGAGATCGCTGAGCTTGCGGTAGAGCGTCGAGCGGCCAATCCCCAGGCGGCGGGCCACTTCCGTCATCCGCCCGCGATAATGGCCGATGGCGAGGCGGATCACGTCGGCCTCTATTTCTTCCAGCGGGCGCAGGTTGCCGTCGGTCGTATAGAGTTGAACGCCGACGCCCTCGGGGGCGTATTTGTCGCCGGTATCGCGGATATCGCCGATCAGTTCGAGCAATTGCGGGAAATCTTCGCCGGTCAGCGCATCCCCGTCGCAGAACACGGCGGCACGGAACAGGACGGCCTGCAACTGGCGGACGTTGCCCGGCCAGTCATAGGCTGCCAGCAGCGCCAGGGCGCCGTCGGTAATGCCCAGCGGCCGCAAGCCCGGCTGTTCGCCGATCCGCGCGAGGAAATAGCGGGTCAGGCCGGAGATATCGCTCGCACGCTCGCGCAGGGGCGGCAGCACGATGCGGGTCGCGCCGAGCGCTTCGTAGAGGTCTTGCCGGAACTCGCCCGTCTCGACGAGCTGGGCGAGCGGCTGGTTGCTGGCGGCGATCAGCCGAATGTCCACGCGGAAGCTGTGACGCGCGCCGATCGGCCGGACCGCGCCGGTGGAGATCGCTTCGGCCAGGCGTTCCTGCACCGCGTTGGACAGGCGATCCAGCTCGTCGAGCACCAGAGTCCCGCCATCGCAATGCTGGAGCGCACCGATCTGGCGTTCGAAAGCGCCGGGGAATGCGCCCTTTTCATGTCCGAACAGCACGGATTCGAGCGAGTTGGCGGGAATGCCGCCGACATTGATGATCCGCAGCGGCGACTTGGAACGCGGGCTGGCGGCATGCATTGCGCGCACCAGCATTTCCTTGCCGGTGCCGTTCTCGCCCTCGATCAGGACATAGCCATGGCCGCGCGCCGCCTTGGCCGCCTTGGCCAGGGCGGTGCGGAAGGTGGGGGCGGAGCCGATCATCGAATCGAAATCGAGCGATGCCGGCATCTTCTCGGTCAGTGGCTGAAGCTCGTCCTTCGGCGCTTCGCGCGTGGTGGCGCTGCGCAAGGCCAGCATCAGCCTGTCGGGAGCTACCGGCTTCACGAGATAGTCGGTGGCGCCCGCGCGCATCGCCTCGACGGCGAGCAGCGGCGAGGCGCTGGTGGTGAGCATCAGGATGGGCAAAGCGGGGCGGCGGCTCTTCAGTTCCGCGATCAGGGAGCAGGCGTCGTCGCCCGGCACCCACTGATCGAGGATGATGGCCGCAAGCTGCATGCCCTCGCGCGTGCCCAGGGTCGCGATGGCGGTTTCCGAATCTTTCACGACCAGCGTGCGCCAACCTTCGCGCGCGGCAAGCGCGGCGATCAGGCGGCTTTGCGCCGGTTCATCGTCGATCAGCATCAACAGTCGCTGTTCGGGCTCTGCCATTGTCCCCCACTTGTCCCTCTCTGGTACGGGGCCGGATTTACGCTGCGGGAGTAAAGACCAGATTAAGGCTGATCGACTCGTCGACGATACGGATGATTTCGCGGCCCTCTTGAGCCGAGGGACGAGTGCCGCTAGACCCGTCCCGACGTTTTTGAACTTTCCGAGGGAATTCCAGATCATGGCATCGGCGAACGATATGAAGGCCGCAGAGAAAACGTATGAAGGTTTCATCTCCTTGCTGAAGTGGTCGACGCCGGCGATCGCGGCCATCACCGCCCTGGTAGTGATACTCATCGCTTCCTGACAAGCGACTGAGGGGGGAGCCAGATGCGGATCGCAATTCTGAAGGAGCGAGCCGCTGGTGAAACCCGCGTCTCGGCAACTCCCGAGACTATCCGGAAATTCGCGGCGCTTGGCGCCACGCTCGCCGTAGAAAGCGGAGCAGGCGCGGCCGCGTCCATTTCCGATGCCGCCTTTGCAGAAGCCGGCGCGGAAGTCGGCCCGCTCGATGGGGTGCTGAAAGGCGCCGATATCGTGCTGGGTGTGCAGGGGCCCGATCCAGCTTCGCTCAAGGGCGCGAATGCGGGGGCCTGGATCGTTGCGATCCTCGACCCCTTTGCCCGGCGGGAACGCGTGGATGCCTATGCGTCGGCAGGTTTCGAGGCGCTGGCGATGGAATTCATGCCGCGCATCACCCGCGCGCAGAGCATGGACGTGCTGTCCAGCCAGTCAAACCTGTCCGGCTACAAGGCGGTGCTTGCCGCGGCCGATGCGTATGGCCGCGCATTTCCCATGATGATGACGGCGGCAGGCACGATCACCGCCGCGCGCGTGTTCGTGATGGGCGTAGGCGTGGCGGGCCTGCAGGCGATCGCCACGGCCCGCCGCCTGGGCGCGCAGGTTTCCGCGACCGATGTGCGATCCGCCACCAGGGAACAGATTCAAAGCCTCGGCGCGAAGCCGGTGTTCGTCGAAAGCGTTGCCGGGATCGAAGGTGAAGGCGCGGGCGGCTATGCCGCGGAAATGAGCGAGGAATACCAGAAGGCGCAGGCCGAACTGGTGTCCAGCCACATCGCCAGGCAGGATATCGTCATCACCACCGCGCTGATCCCGGGCCGCGCCGCTCCCCGGCTGGTGAGCGATGCGCAGATTGCCAGCATGAAGCCTGGCAGCGTGATCTTCGATCTCGCCGTGGCGCAGGGCGGCAACGTGGAAGGATCGGTGGCCGACCAGGTGGCCGAACGCCACGGCGTGAAGATCATCGGCTATTCCAACACGCCGGCGCATCTGCCGGCCGACTCCTCCGCGCTCTATGCGCGCAACCTCTATAATTTCCTCTCGGCCTTCTGGGACAAGGAACAGGGCAAGCCGGTTCTCGACGACGAGATCGGCAACGCCGTGCGCCTGACGCAGGGTGGCAAGGTGGTGAATGAGAGGCTGTCGGGGTGAGGGTGCGCCACCTTCTATCCTCCCCCGTCGGGGGAGGGGGACAGCGCGCGCAGCGCGTGGTGGAGGAGTTTCTCCCTTGCGATGGCTTGATACCCCTCCGTCAGTCGCTTCGCGTCTGCCACCTCCCCTGCGAGGGGAGGATTTGAATGCTGCAAGGCTCTGGAGCTACCGCGGAGAGGGCTCGTGAACTGCGGACTTCCATGTCGTTCCCCGAAACCTTGCTATGGCGCGAGTTGCGGAAACGTCCGGGCGGGTTGAAGTTTCGCAGACAGCATCCAGCGGGGCGATTCATCCTGGATTTCTACTGTCATGAGGCGCGGCTGATCGTAGAGATAGACGGCGTGGCGCATGACATGGGCAATCGGCCCCGGCGCGATCGCCGCCGTGACCAGCACTTCGAACAGAAAGGCCTGCGCACATTGCGTGTCCCGGCGGCTGACGTCCTGCGGGATATCGGGCGAGTGATCGGCGCTATCGTCGCGGCTGCGAACTCAGCCGGGGAGGAAACATAGTGGACTTCATATCAATCCTGTCGATTTTCGTGCTGGCCTGCTTCGTGGGCTATTACGTGGTCTGGTCCGTAACCCCGGCACTGCATACGCCGCTGATGGCGGTGACCAACGCGATCTCTTCCGTGATCGTGGTCGGCGCGCTGATCGCGGCGGCGGCGGATGGCAGCGCGACGGCCAAGTGGCTTGGCCTCATCGCGGTGGCGCTGGCCAGCGTGAACATCTTCGGCGGCTTCGCGGTGACGGAGCGGATGCTGGCCATGTACAAGAAGAAAGAGCGCCCGTCCCGCGCAGGGAAGGAAGCGTGATGGCGCTGCTTCCCGAAACCGACCTGATCATGCCGCCGGAAGCATTCGGCCCACCCATCGAGATCGCCCATTCGGTCAGCCCCTGGGTGGCCCTGGCCTATCTCGTTGCGGGCGTGTTGTTCATCTTCGCTCTGCGGGGCCTGTCCTCGCCATCCACCAGCCGCGCGGGCAACCGCTATGGCATGGTGGGCATGCTGATCGCGGTGGTCACGACGCTGGTGACGCACGAAATTGCCAGCCTGCCCGAGATTTTGGGCGCGATCGCCATCGGCGGCGGCGTTGGCTTCATCATCGCCCGGCGCATCGCGATGACGGCGATGCCGCAGCTTGTCGCCGCGTTCCACAGCCTCGTGGGCCTTGCCGCGGTGCTGGTGGCGGTTGCCGCCTACCTGAACCCCGAGGCGTTCGGCATCCTTGGCATCGACGGCAATATCCTGGCCGTCAGCCGGATCGAGATGGCGCTGGGCGCGGCAATCGGCGCGATCACCTTCTCGGGCAGCGTTATCGCCTTTGCCAAGTTGAACGGCAACATGTCGGGCGCGCCGATCCTGCTGCCCGCGCGCCATGCCCTCAATCTGGGCACGCTGGTGGCGATCCTGGTGATGACGGCGGGCTATGCCATGTCCGCCTATGCCGGGCCGGGGCAGAATATGCTGTTCTGGATCATCGTGGGGCTGGCCTTCGCGATCGGTTTCCTGCTGATCATCCCCATCGGCGGGGCGGACATGCCGGTGGTCGTCTCGATGCTCAATTCCTATTCGGGTTGGGCTGCGGCGGCGATGGGCTTTACGTTGCACAACACGGCCATGATCGTGACCGGGGCGCTGGTCGGGTCATCGGGCGCGATCCTCAGCTACATCATGTGCAAGGCGATGAACCGCAGCTTCATCAGCGTGATCGCGGGCGGCTTCGGCGCGGATAACGGTGGCGGCGATGCGGGTGCTGCCAAGACCGATCGCCCCTGGAAACGCGGCAGCGCGGAAGATGCGGCCTTCCTGTTGAAGGAAGCGGCCAGCGTCATCATCATCCCCGGATACGGCATGGCGGTGGCCCAGGCCCAGCACGCCCTGCGCGAGATGGGCGATATGCTGAAGGAAGAAGGCGTTTCGGTGAAATACGCGATCCACCCGGTCGCGGGCCGCATGCCCGGCCATATGAACGTGCTGCTGGCCGAAGCGAATGTCTCCTATGACGAAGTGTTCGAGCTGGAAGACATCAACAGCGAATTCGCGCAGGCGGACGTGGCCTTCATCATCGGCGCGAACGATGTGGTGAACCCGGCCGCCAAGACCGACAAGGGCAGCCCGATCTACGGCATGCCGGTGTTCGATGTGGACAAGGCCAAGACCATATTCTTCATCAAGCGCAGCATGGGCGGGGTCGGCTATGCCGGCGTCGACAACGACGTGTTCTACATGGACCAGACCATGATGCTGCTGGGCGATGCGAAGAAGGTGGTCGAGGAGATCGTGAAGGCGCTCTAGGGCCGATCGACATTTAGCCCTGACGGCCGGCAAATGGCGGGATAAAGGATTTTTTGGAATCCTTTTGTCGTCTCAGGCGTTCCGTCCGTCCGGCCGTTGTGGAAAGGGCCGCGGGAGGGTTGTTGTCGGGTGATTCGTTCGGAATCATGCGGCGACCGATAGAAAAAGGATTCGGCATTGCGCAAACTCGGCCTGATCGGCGGGATGAGCTGGGTCTCCACCCGCTCATACTACGATTACATCAATCGCTTTGTTCAGGCCAAGGCACCTCCGAATTCGAGCGCGCCCCTGCTGATCGAAAGCGTGAATTTTGCCCGCCTCTACCGTGTTACGGAAGATGAAGGCTGGGAAAACGCGGCCACGATCCTTTCCGCATCGGCCAAGCGGCTGGCCAAGGCCGGGGCGGGGGCAATCATCATCTGCGCCAATTCGATGCACAAGGTATATGATGAAGTCGCCGCGTCGGTGGACGTGCCGGTCCTTCACATCGCCGAATGCGTGGGCCGCAAGATGCAGGCCGATGGCGTGAAGGTGGCGGCATTGTTCGGCACGCGCAATGTGATGACCGAAAGCTTCTACCGCCAGCGCCTGGTGGCGCATGGGGTGGACCTGCTGCCGCCCGACATGGACTATGTCGAGCAGCTCGACCGGATCATCTATGGCGAGCTGATGCACGGCAAGGTCACGCGCAGCGCCGAACGCGCGCTGAAAACCATGATCACGGTGAAGGAACAGGCCGGCGCCCGCGCCATCGTGCTGGGCACGACCGAGCTTGAGATGATCGTGGACGTGGATGCCAACGTGCTGCCGATCTACGACAGCACGCGCATCCATGCGCAGGCCGCGGCCGACTGGATCCTGGGATCGGACTGAGCGGGCGCGTGGCGGTTGCCAAGCCGCCCGGGCTTGCCTAGTTGCCGCGTTGCATGAACCGCGCGCCCTACGCTGCCGACCCCGCCCGTTCGCGCGGGCGTGAATTCCCCGAAGTGCGCGCCGGTGCCCGCGGTCCGCGCAGTGAATTCCAGCGTGACCGCGACAGGATCGTGCATTCGATCGCCTTTCGCCGCCTGCGCCACAAGACCCAGGTGTTCATCGCGCCCGATGGCGATCACTATCGCGTCCGCCTGACCCACAGCATCGAAGTGGCGCAGATCGGCCGGGTGATCGCCCGCGCGCTGGCGCTGGATGAGGATCTGACCGAGGCTCTGTGCCTGGCGCACGATATCGGCCACCCGCCTTTCGGCCATGCGGGCGAGAAGGCGCTGGACGGGGCGATGCATCGCCATGGCGGGTTCGACCACAACGCCCAGTCGCTGCGCGCGCTGATGCGGCTGGAAAGCCCTTATTGCGATCATCCGGGCCAGAACCTGAGCTGGGAAGTGCTGGAAGGGCTGGCCAAGCATAACGGGCCGCTCGCCGCGCCGGGCTGGGCGATGCAGGAGATCGACGCGGCCTATTCGCTGGATCTGCTGAACTGGCCTTCGCTGGAAGCGCAGGTGGCCGCGATTTCCGACGATATCGCTTATGACAATCACGACATCGATGATGGCCTGCGCGCGGGGTTCCTGGACCTGGATGAGCTGCTGACGCTCGATTTCGTCGCAGACCAGTGGCGCGCGGTCGAAGCGCGCTTCCCTTCCGCCCCCCGCGACAGGCAATTGCGCGAGCTTGTCCGGGATCAGATCGGTTTGATGGTGAATGACGTCCTTGAACATACGCGCGCGAACCTTGCGGGCATCAGCTCGGAAGAGGATGTGCGCGGTGCGGGCCGGGCGCTGGCCGGTTTCTCGCCGGAGTTCGCGGCCGAGGAACGGCGGCTGAAGCGCTTCATGTATGAAAAGCTCTATTACCACCCCGAACAGCTCGCCACGGCGGAGCGGGCGCGCCATGTGGTCGCCCGGCTGTTCGCGGCCTATTCGCAGGAACCCGCCCTGCTGGGCGAAGGCTGGCGGACCGGCCTGCCTGAAGAAGAACCGCAGCGCGGCCGCCACATCTCGGACTACATCGCCGGCATGACGGACCGTTTCGCGATCGACCAGTATGCGAAGATATTCGGCCAGGTGCCCGAAGGCCTCTCCAATGTCTGATCCCGCGGATGGCTGAACCGACCAGGCTGGCGCTCGCCGGCGCGACGGGGCTCGTCGGGCGCGCGGTGATGGAAGAACTGGTGGGCGAGGACGCCTTCCGGCTGACCGCCATCGGCCGCCGCGAAGTGTCGCTTCCGCGCGGCGCGCGCATGGAATTGCGGCTCGCCGATCCGGCCGAATGGGGCGAAGTGATCGCCGGCATCCGCCCGGAAATCATGGTCTGCGCGCTGGGGACCACCTGGCGAAAATCGGGGCGGGACGAACAGGCTTTCCGCGCGGTGGACCATGATCTGGTGCTGGCCGTGGCCCGCGCCGCGAAGGAAGCGGGTGCGCGGCATTTCATCCTCGTCTCATCCGTAGGCGCCAATGCCGCCAGCAAGACCTTCTACCTGCAGGTGAAGGGCGAAGTGGAAAATGCGCTGGCCCGCATGCAGTTCAAACGGCTGGATATATTGCGTCCAGGCCTGCTGCGTGGCGTGCGCCATGGCGAGGCGCGCCTGGCGGAAGGCATCGCCCGGCTGGCCAGCCCGCTGACCGACCTGCTGCTTCATGGGGGGTATCGCCGCTATCGCTCGATCCCGCCCCACCGCATGGCCGAGGCGATCCTGGGCCTGGCGCATGAGAAGGCCGGTGGCCGCTTCATCCATGAGCACGACGCATTGCAGCGGGCCGCGCACCGTTATCGGCGGAGGCAGGAGGCCGGATGAAGCAGTCCGCACCCGCCGCCCTGCGCAACCGCGATCCGATCGCCGGGGTGCTGGCCGGGTTATTGCCGGAAAGCGGGCTGGTTCTGGAAATCGCCAGCGGAACCGGCGAGCACGCGATGCATTTCGCGCGGTCCTTCCCGCATTTGGAATGGCAGCCGAGCGATCCTGACGCCGGCGCGCGCGCCTCGATCGCAGCTTGGCGGGCCGGGGCGGGGCTGACGAATATCCTGCCGCCGCTGGAACTGGACGTGATGCAGCGCGATTGGGGCGTGGCGCGGGCCGATGCCGTCCTGTGCATCAACATGATCCACATCAGCCCATGGGCCGCGACCGAAGCGCTGTTCGCAGGTGCCGCCCGCATCCTGCCCGCGGGCGCGCCGCTGATCAGCTATGGCCCCTATTTCGAGGACGGCATCGATCCCGCCCCGTCGAACCTGGCGTTCGACGGCAGCCTCAGGTCGCGCAATGCGGAATGGGGGATTCGCCGGATCGAGGATGTTGGCCGGATGGCCGCCCGGCACGGTTTCGCACGTGTCGAGCGTCTGGAAATGCCCGCCAACAACCTCACGCTCGCCTACCGCAAGCATTGAGGTCGGGCGCAGGAGCGGGGGCCCCTCAGTTGATGGCGTCGGAACCGGCCTGGCCGACAGACGTGATGTCGCGGCCAACACCCTTCACGGTGTTGCAGGCGGTGGCGCCGAGCGCGAGTGAAGCGGTTCCGATTGCCAGCAGGATCTTGGAAAGCTTCGATTTCATCTGCGGGGGTCCTTTCGTCAGACAGAACGGAATCCGCAGCGCGCCGCGGACCCGTCCGGATTGTTACTTTTGCGGTTCTGGCTGTGCAAGCCGCCGCGTCAGTTGTTGATTGCTTCCTCGCCTTCATTCGCAACGGATTCCAGGTCTTCTCCGGCGCCGCGCACGGTGTTGCATGCGGTGGCGGTGAGGGCGAACAGGCTTGCCGTTATGGCAATTACGATCTTCTTGGCCATGTGCATTTTCCTTAGATTATCGGCGCACACAACGATCCCGAGCGCAATGAAGGGTAGAACGTGCCGATTGCGGGGCGGTTCCGTCAGGATGCAACGGGCGCGACGTTGCGTGAACGGTGCAGCTGGTGCTCCCGCCAGGCGATGACCATCCCGGCGGCGATGATCAGCGGCGCCCCCAGCCAGGTGGTCGCGGGCGGCAGGCTGTCCCACACCAGCCAGCCGAACAGCGTGGCCCAGATGAGCGACGAATAATCCATCACGATCACGCTCGCGACCGCGCCGAAACGCAGCGATGTCGTCAGCAGGAACTGGCCCGCCATCCCCGCCAGCCCGATGCCCAGCAGCAATGCCCATTCGGCGGGATCGTGCGCTTTCATCACGAAGGGCAGGAACAGGGCTGCCACCGGCGTGCTGATCGCCGCGAACCAGAACACGATGGCCAGCGGCTTTTCCGTGCGGTTGAGGTCCGCGATCTGGATCGAGATCAGCGCCACCATGAATGCGCCCCCCAGCGCGACCGATGCCCCCGCCAGCGGAATATGCCCGTCGCCGGGTTGCGCGATGATCAGAACGCCGACGAAGCCCATGCCCACCGCGGCAGAGCGGAACAGGCCGACCTTATCCTTCAGCAGGATTACCGACAGCAGCACGGCGAAGATCGGCGTGGTGAAATTGAAGGTGGTCGCTTCCGCCAGCGGCAGCAGGATCAGCGCGCCGAAGTTCAGCACCATGCCCACCATGCCATACATCGCGCGGATCGCGTGGGTGCCGGGGCGGGCGGTGGCCAGTTGCGCCAGCCCGCCATTCATCAACGCCCAGCCCGCGGCGATCGGCAGGGTCAGCCCCTGCCGCCAGAACAGGATTTCCATCAGGTGGATGCCGCGTTCGGAAGCCAGCTTTATCAGCATGGCCATGATGGCCAGCGCGGCCATTGCAGCCAGCCGGACAGCCAGCGCCAGAAGCGGGCGATGGTCGGCGGGATGGGTTGCGGAAGGGGACATTCGCAGCCGCTTTAGACGGGCTGCGCCGGGGATCAACCCCACGCCTGCCTGCGCCATCCTCGCCGGGATTGTCCTTCGCGATTGCGCTGCCCATATGGCCGATCGAGATGATGATCGAGCAGCTCCGTTTCCTGGAATTTGCCAGCGATGCGACAATCGCCATGCTTGCTGGCGGCGCGTTCCTGCTGGCGGCCGGGCTGTCCATGTGGGCCGAAGCCCGCCGCACGAAGCGCCGCCATATCGACGCGGTGGGCTGGATGCCCTGGACCAAGCTGTTCTTCATCTTCACCCTGACAGGGCTGACCATGCTGGTGATGGGCGTGAAGGGCTGGGGGGCCGGGTGAGTTTTTGCGGCGGGTATGTTTCGACAGGCTCAGGACGGGCGGTCGTAGCAGGCTGCGCGGTCGATCTGCCGGATCACCCCAGCATCCGTTCGTCCTGAGCTTGCCGAAGGACGCGCGAAACGGCTGAACAAACTCAGTTGGCCTGACGGTTTCGCGCCAATGCCCGAACACCATCCCAATCGTCCGCGATCAGGGCTTCCTTCTTGGCGCGGCTCCAGCCTTCCAATCGCCGCTCGGCCGCCTGGGCTTCCTCTCTCGTCGGGAAGTCGTCCGTCCATACGAGTGTGAGCGGTCTGCGGGCAGCGGTGTAACCGCCCATTACGCCTGATTGATGCTGGCCCATGCGAAGATCGAGATCATCGGTATGGCCTGCGTAGTAGGAGCCGTCATTGCAACGCAGGAGATAAGCATGGAAGGCCATTGACGTGATTGCTGATGGGGTGCGCCCTTCGGCAAGCTCAGGATGAACGGATGTGGATGCAAGTCTGGGAAGCGGCCGCTCCGGTATTGCGCGCCCTTCGACAAGCTCAGGACGGGCGGGTGTGGGTGTGGGTGTGGGGGGTGTGGGTGTGGGTGTGGCTTTGGCTTTGGGTGTAGGTGTAGGGGCGGCGTTGTCTCAAACCTGCCCTCGCAACCAAAGACCGCCCGTCCTGAGCTTGTCGAAGGACGCGTACGAACCCCCGTCCCAACAACCATCCGAAACTTTCCTACACGGCCGAAATCTGGCTTATCCTGCCGGATGAAGACCTATCCCCGCACAATCCGCCGGCCTGCGCGCCATGTTCGTGTTCCCGCTTTCTCGCCTGTGCCGTTGCGCAGGCGCGGCGATGGGTGGACGCCATCGCGGCAGGCCGCGTTCCTTGCCGCGCTGGCGGAGACCGGTTCGGTCTGCACGGCCGCGCGGCGGGTGCGGATGGCGCGGGAGACGGCCTATCGCTTGCGGCGAAAGCACGGGGCGGAAAGTTTCGCGGCGGCGTGGGATGCGGTGCTGGGCCGCGCGGGGGAGGGGCGGCGGAAGGTCACAGCCGAAGAACGCGCGCGGCGCGCGCTCTATGGCCTGCTGAAGCCGGTCTTCTATCGCGGGCAGCATGTCGCGACGGCTTGGAAAGCGGACAATTCCGCGCTTCTCGGCCATCTGTCGCAACTCAATCGGGCGGGGAGGGCAGAGCAGGAAGCAGCCGAAAGGTCACAGGGTTTCACCCCCGGTTCTGTGTCACCCCCTCAAGCGGGAAATGCGATCAGAGACAGGCTTCCAGATAGGCCTGGTCGAAGCCGAACTGACGCGCCTTCTCCAGCGTGTAGGGGCGCAGGCCGGTCGAGCGGAACTCGCCGATGATCTTGCCGTCATCGCCTTCGTCCAGATACTCGAACTTGAAGAGTTCCTGCGTCACGATCACGTCGCCCTCCATCCCGATCACTTCGGTGATGTTGGTGGTGCGGCGCGAACCGTCGCGCAGGCGCTTCACCTGCACGATGAGGTCCACCGATTCCGCGATCTGGCGGCTGATGGCTTCCTTGGGGATCTTGATGTCGCCCATCAGGATCATGTTTTCCATACGGCCCAGGCATTCGCGCGGGCTGTTGGCGTGAAGCGTACACATCGAACCGTCATGGCCGGTGTTCATCGCGGCGAGGAGGTCGAAGCACTCCGCGCCGCGGATTTCGCCCAGGATGATCCGGTCGGGCCGCATGCGCAGGGCGTTCTTCACAAGATCGCCGATGGTGATCGCGCCCTGGCCTTCAAGGTTCGGCGGGCGGGTTTCCAGCGGCAGCCAGTGGGGCTGCTGCAGGCGAAGTTCGGCCGCGTCTTCGATGGTCAGAACGCGCTCGCCCGGATCGATCATCTTCGACAGGGCATTGAGCATGGTGGTCTTGCCCGAACCCGTACCGCCGGAGATGACCACATTCATGCGGCACGCGCCGGCGATCTTCAGGGCGGTCGCCATCTTGTCGCTCATCGAACCGAAGTCGCGGAGCATGTCGATGGTGATCGGCTTTTCGGAGAACTTGCGAATGGAGATCGCGGTGCCCCGCAGGCTGAGCGGCGGCACGATCACGTTGACGCGGCTGCCGTCCTTCAGGCGGGCGTCGGCCAGCGGCGTGGTCTGGTCGACCCGGCGGCCGACCTGGTTCACGATGCGCTGCGCGATCTGGAACAGGTGCTGCTCGTCGCGGAACTGGATCGGGGCGAGCGTCAACTTGCCCTTCTTTTCGATGTAGGTCTGGTTCGGGCCGTTGACCATGATGTCGGTCACGTCCGGGTCGCCCAGCAATTCTTCCAGCGGGCCGAACCCGAGCAGCTCGTCGATCAGCACTTTTTCCAGCGCGAACTGTTCGCGGCGGTTCAGGGTGACCTTCAGCTCGGCCAGCACTTCCATGATGATCGGGCGGAATTCTTCCGACAGCTCTTCCTTGGAAAGCGTGGCGGCCGCTTCGGGATCGACGCGTTCCAGGAGGCGGGGGAGCACCTGCTCCTTGATCTTGTGGACGCTGGCTTCGAAGCCTTCGATCTGGAGGCTGCCCTCGACGACATTGTTGGCGCGCTCTGCCAGGCGGGCCATCGCATCGCCCTTGGCCGGCGGAAGGCCATGCGCGGCATCCTGCGGAGCTTCACCGGGGAGGGGAGGAAACTGCTCGCCGCCGCTGGAGGGCTGGCCGGGAGTCCCCGACTTGCGAACATCGCCACCCTTCATCGGCCTGGCCACGCCGAAGGTCGGCCGGGCCCCTTGAGCCATGCCGCCTACGCCGTTCTTCCGTCCGAATGCACTCATTCCCCGCTCCATACCCGGAGGCCAGTCATGACTGACAAACCCTCATCTTGAATGGTGAATAGTTTGCGAACGTTGAGATTATCTAAATGGAAGGCCAACGGAATCTATCGCGAGGCCCGCACGTCGTTTTCCAATTTATCGAAGGCCCACAGCTTGACGACCAGAAAGGTAGCGGGCGGTACGGTGAGCAACACGATCACAGCATAGACGTCGTTGGACAAGCCGAACTGCTGCACCAGTGCGAGCTCCACGCTGGTCAGAACAAGGCTGCAGCAGGAAACAAACAGGTAACGGAGGGCGTAGTAACCCAATCGTTCCCGCACACCGAATGTGAGAAGAGCATTGCCAAGAAACGAGATCAGGTAAGCGAATACTGTGCCGGTCAGATTGGCCAGATATTTGTTAATTGAGGAGAATTCCATCAATGACCAAGCAGCACCAATATGGACCAGCGTGGCACAGCACCCCACTAGGCCAAACATGAAGATCTGCCGCAACAGGTTCACACCGGCGCCTTACGCACCACCGCATACAACGAAAGGCCCACGGGGAATTTTAACCAGCCGAGAAGCGTCCTCTCAAATGAGAATATACCTGCCAACAGCTTATTTAATGGCGCAGGAGGCAGCGGACTGGCCTCGGGCGCAGTTTTACCGAACCGTGATGCAAGTCGTTGTGCCAGTGCAAGTGGAAAGAGCAGCGAGTTGAAATACCCAACGCTTTGAGGAGCCAGGCCGGCTTCCGCGAGACGGCGCATCAACATATCTTTTGAATAACGTCGTTTATGGTGATGAACCACATCATGATCCGACCACAAGGCAGGAATAGCGGGTACCGTGATCACTAATGAACCATCGTCGGTGAGACGTTTGCGCAGTGAGATCAACGAGCCAAGATCATCATCGATATGTTCGAGAACGTCCAGCAAAGCAATAAGGTCAAACTGCTTGTCGTTAAAGCCGATCTCGTCCGGAAGAGCACCAAACGCGACTGATCCGGCCGTCCGTTGCGCGGCAAAGGCGCGGGCCTCATCATTGTACTCGAAAGCGTGAATTTGGCCATAATCTTCAAGCAAGGAGAGGTTACCGCCGAAGCCGCATCCAGCTTCGAGTATTGTTGCTCTATGTGGAAGTTTGACGAAACGGTTGATCAAGCTCCGCAAGATGTGCCGGCGGCCCACGAACCACCAATGGGCATCCTGGCTGTCGCGCATCGATTCATAGGCGGATAATTCCATGTCAGAACCCTTCCGTCGATGAAATGATATAGAGCGGCCTTCCCCTGACTTGCACAGCAATACGACCCAGATATTCACCGAGGATGCCCAGACTGACGAGGTTCAGGCCACCGAGAAACAGGACCGCGACCATGAGGGAGGCATAACCCGGCGTGTCGGTGCCATGGAGGAGAGTATAGATGATCAGCCAGGCGCCATAACAGAAAGCAAGGACGGCGATCAGCGCCCCAATCAATGTCCAGATGCGCAACGGGAGGGTCGTGGAAGAAGTTATCCCATCAAGCGCGAGCGTGGCGAGTTTCCCGGCCCCCCATTTTGTATTTCCAGCATGACGAGAAGGGCGAGCATATTCCACCGTCTCCGTTTCAAACCCAATCCACGAGAACAGCCCTTTGTTGAAGCGCGAGCGTTCAGTCATCGCGTTGAGAACCTCCACAGCGCTGCGGTCGAGCAGGCGGAAATCCCCTACGTTCTCCGCTACGGGGTGATCGGCAATGGAGTTCAGTGCCTTGTAGAACGCCTTTGAGGTGGTGCGTTTGAAGAGTGAATCCCGGCTGCGGTCGATCCGTCGTGCATTCACAACCTTAGCCCCGGCTTGCCATTTTTTTACCATCGCAAAGATGACGCTGGGCGGATCCTGCAAGTCTACATCTATCGGGATTGCTGCATCGCCCGTTACGGCATTCAGCCCGGCGCTGAGAGCAGCTTCCTTGCCAAAGTTCCGCGAGAGACGGATCAGGCGGATGCGCTCGTCTGTGCGGCAAAGTTCGTGTATCACAGCAGCGGTACCGTCAGTGCTGCCATCATCGACAAAGATGATCTCCAATTTGGGCTTATTGCCGTCAGCGGCCCAACTGTCGTTTATCTCTTTGTCGACCGTGCGGACGAAGGGTATGATCGCTTCCTCCTCGTTGAGGACAGGGACGATCAGCGAGAGCATTGGAGAAGTTGTCCTGTCTTTCTGCGGGAAATCAAATTTCTCAAGCATCTGCTCTTCCCTTCTTCACGCAAGCAATTGCACCAAGCTCACCGTTCGCATCGGGTTGGGTGTGGTGACGGCAAATCCACTCCGGATTGTTTTCGAACGTGGGTGGAAAATGGCGCGCGGCGGATTTTCGCCGCGTATTATAAAGCCAGATGATCGCCGGCCGCTCTCCATTCGCCGCTTTGGCGATCTCTGTGTTTGGGTTATCGTATTCTCCCAGCACGAGGGCGGTGGTTTTGAAATCAAGGCCCGAGCGATGGAGAAAGAAGCCGCCAATTTTCTCGAGCGAGTTCTTGTCGAGAATCTTTGATGCTGGATGATCCCAGGCGAACACAAGATGTGTAGGGCGATACTGCGCTATGAAATCACTTCCCTTTTCGTAACCGTAGTCATTCCGGTTCTGGGCAAATTGCCTAAGTTGAACTACGTTCAGTGAAGTCACGAGATAGATGCCAACCAGCAGTGTGCAGATCAGTTCACGCTTTTGCGATTGCAAAGCTATGAGCACAATGCCGAGCATGATCGGCGGGACTAGCGGCACCAGATAGCGCCCGGTCAAAGATGCCTGCATCGCACCTAGGGCGAAGGCGAACAAGAGTCCGAGGAGGCCAGAGCAAGCTGTTGCCCAGAGAGCTGCATCGTTGGTGAAATGACGGGAGCTATCACTAACGTCGGGGCGGCCTTTCCTGAAATTAAATGCCAAGCCAGCGAATGCGGTAAGCAGCACCAAAGGAAGGAATGTCGCGGCGGGATGGCCAAAAACATACTGGGTATAGTGAAGCGTGGATGCTGAATTCAGCGGATCGTACCAAGCGACATCTGGTCGTGCGTAATCCTGAAGCCTCGGCATTTGATATGCGAACCAAGCAAGCGCCGGGATGCCAATCAAACCTGCAGGCCACACACGGACCAGATCGAGGCGATGGCGACATATCAGTATGACGCCTTGTACGGCTATCAACGTAGCGGCGAAATAGTGCGTGAGGAATAACAGGTCGCAAAGCGCGACCCACAGCGCTGCATCTCTAAATGAAAGGCGATTGTACAACTTCGCGAAGACAATACAGCAGGCCGTAGAGCCGAGCAGCATCAGGCCATAACCCCGCGCGTCTACCGACATCGTCAGGCTGTGCATCCAGAACAGAAGTAAAGCTGCCCAAGTCCATGCACCGGTTCCCCCCAATTCCTTCGGTGCCCATTTCAGCGCTACAAAAGCGGCTGTTGTCGTAAAGATCAGGCTGGGAAGCCTGAGGACGAAATTAGAATCCCCAGCAAAAATGACCCAGAGCTTGAGCAGCAAGTAATAAACCGGTGGATTGCAATCGAGCCACGCTTCACGCCAGAATGCAACCCAGCCTGTTTGGGTTGCGATCATCGCGCTCCAGGTTTCGTCCAGCCAGAGCGGTAGGTCTGACATGATCCATAGGCGCTCGAACAAGACCGCAACGGCTCCAAAGCTTATGATCGCTTTCAAAAGCTGAGCAGTTGAAATTTGTGAAACGTGTCGCGCGTCAAGTGTCGCTAGGCACATAAACCCTCCGGCAATATTCGTAAGTTGCCTTGGTTAAATTCCGTTTAATAACGATGCTGGTGTGCGGAGTTCTGGAAGCTCTTGGGAAGGAAACTGGTGGGTCAGAATGAACCCTCAGCCTTGAATTTTCGATTGCTTCCGCCACGCATTGCGGATGAACTCGACGATCGGATCCGGTCGGGCTGGTGATGCCTCTGCCGAAAGGTCACCTGCTCTCGGATTGAGCTTCTCCGCTGCCCATACACAGCCAAGCGCAAGCACCATGCCGACCGGCAGATCGATGATATAGTGCCAGCGCGATGCAACTGCATCAATCGCGATGAAGGTGAACAGGATTAGGTAGAGCGGGGTCAGCACGCGGGCATATCGCCATGCCAACAACAGGAAGAGGAATGAGCCACCCGTGTGTAGCGATGGCATTGCCGCGAGGCCTACAGTGAGATGCGTGGCTCCATTGGCCGCGATCCAATCTGCCCCGCCATCCATGTTGCGGTGCCAGGCGCCAAGCATTGATTGCTGCGCCATGGTTTGCGTGGGCTCGATACCCTGTTCGTAGAGAAACGGACCAAGCGCCGGCATGACTAGATAGGAAATGGCGCCTATGCCCTGGAATATCAGTGCGGCAAGGAACACCGTATGAAACTGATGCGGATCGCGCACCGCGTGCATGCAGAAGCTCAGATAGAACATCGCAATGAACGCGGTCATGTAGAAGTTGCTGTCGAGCGGAATGATCGGCGCAATCGCCTGCCGAAGAACAAAACAAAGATCCACAAGCGGCCTCAGCGCCCCGTCAATGTTCCAGTAAAGGCCGTCCCACAGCATCGGATTGATGTGCGGTCCCCACAGCTTGAGATTGAAATGGCATATCAGCACAACGGCATAGCAGGGTAAGGCGACAAGGAATGTCTTGGCGAGGTGCTTGCGCTGACCGATCAGGGTGAAGATGCCCCAGATAGCCAGCCCGGCAAGCGGGTAAAGATAATGGATACCAACGAAGGCTGCCCGGTCGCCGCTCGGCAGATTGAACTGGAAGCCGAGCGCAGCCGCAACTGTGAGCGTCACCGCCAGCATTGCGACGGTGAACCAGACTTCGGGCAAGAACCATTTCTTCTGAGTCATAGCCGGGCTTCTAGCTTGCCATGGTTAAAAAAGACTTTGCAGCGTTGCTTCAGGCAAGCTTTCCGGCTGGCTTCCTTGCCGTGTGCCTGCCGGAGGCCTAAGGCCGTCGCCTGTCAGTGAAGGAAGGGCTGCTTTGCATCACGAACGCGCCGGTTTGCTATGGGTGCTTGCGGGCTTCTGCACCCTCTCCATCGGGGATGCGATCGTGAAGGGCATGGCGGGGATGTGGCCCGCGCCGGCGATGGCCGCGACCCGTTACATCGTTGGATCGATCGGACTGGCAACCCTGCTTGCCTGGCGCGAGGGGCTGCCGGCTATCCGGCTTCCCAAGGACAAGCTCCAATGGGTGCGCGGCATTGCGATCAGCGTGTCCGCCCTGTGCATGTTTCTGGCGGTGTGGATCATGCCGCTGGCGGAAGCGACGACCATCGCCTTCACCCAGCCTATGATCACCGCGATCCTGGGGATGCTGATCCTGGGTGAGCCCGCGCGCCGTTCCACCTGGATTACGACTGCGATTGCTTTCATCGGTGTCATCATCGTCTTGCGGCCGAACTTCGATGCGGTGGGCTGGGGAGTGCTGCTGCCCCTGGTTTCATCGCTGTGCATGGCCATCGTGATCATCACCAACCGGGCGGTCGCGGGTTCGGCCAGCGTGCTGGCGATGCAGTATTACATGTCGGTCACCGCGATGATCTTCCTGCTGGTCGCGACCGGGGTGGGGCATCTCAGCGGAGCGCCCGCCTTTACGGTCGAGTGGCCGCACTGGAGCGTGATCGCCCGCTGCACCTTCATCGGCGTGAGTGCCAGCTTCGCGCAGTGGTTCCTCTACATGGGCACGATGAAGGCCGGCGCAGGCACGGTGGCTCCGATGACGTACGGCCAGCTCCTCATGGCGGTTACGCTGGGCTGGGTGTTCTTCGGCGAGCATCCCGATCCGATTGCCCTGGGCGGAGCGGCGATCATCGTGGGCGCAGGGCTGTATCTGTGGTGGGACAGCCGCACTCGCACAATACAGGCGCAGGCCGGGTGATCGAGACGGGGCCGCAATTGGTAAACTCATCCAGTGGCACCGCCCGACTTCCGCACGCCAACGCGATAGCGATGCGCTGAATACAGGCGCAGGATCAATCCTCGGCCTCCCGGGCATGACCGATTTCGGCGGGAGACCAGCGGCGCTGACCGCGCGTCGCCACTTCCAGGCGGTTGCGCCCCTTCGCCTTGGCAACGACGACGGCTGAGTCGGCCCGCTTCATCGTATCGTCCAGCGTCCCCTCGATCCGCGCGACGCCCGCGCTGACGGTGATCTTCGGTCCGCCGCCCAGGCCATCCGATCCGCTCATGTCCGAAAGCGTGGTGACGATGCGCTGGCACAGCACTTCGGCCTGGTCCGCCGTCGCGCGGGAGAGCAGGACGGCAAAGCGTTCTCCACCAATGCGGGAAATGATGTCTTCCTTGCGCAGAAGCGCCCGCAGCAGCTTGGCTACTGTGGTCAGCACCTTGTCTCCCACATCGTGCCCGTGATCGCGGTTGATGGACCGGAAGTCGTCGATATCGAACATGGCCAGGCAGCCATCGATCGGCACGTCGATGTGATATTGCAGCATGGAATTGAACGCGCGCCGATTGGTCAGGTTGGTCAGCGGATCGGTGAGCGTGGCGGCGAAGAGCTGTTGTTCCAGCACCTTGCGCTCCTCGATACTGCGCATGATCGAGACCACGCCGGTGATCTTGCCCTGCATGTCGCGCACCGCGCGCATCCGGGTGTCGAACCACTGTTCCTCGCCGCCCCCAGACAGGCCGAGATATTCGGCCCAGGCGGAATCCTCGCCGGTCTCGATCACTTCCGCATGGGTCGCCATGAACGACGCGTCGTAGGAAGGGTGGACCAGTTCCGCCACATGGCGGCCGAGCAGTTCGGTGGGGTGAAGCCCGTTCATCAGCCTTATACTGGGCGATGCATAGAGGACATGGCCCTCGTGATCCGTCTTCAGCACGATGTCGGTCACGTTCTCGGCCAGCAGGCGATAGAGGCTCTGCGTCTCGCCGATCGCGAAATCCTTCACCTCCAGCGAGAGCGCTTTGCCGAACTGGCTCCGCTCATTCTCGCGCTGGTTGAAGACCAGGCGGCGGTTCTGCGTGATGTGGCGTGCCAGAGGTTGCAGGCACAGCATGGCCGCGAAGAGATAGAAGTGGAGGAACTGGCCGGCACCGGCGATGCCGACGGGCAACGGAGGTTCCAGCGTGGAACCCGCAGTCATCGCGGCCAGCGGGCCGACCGACAGCGCCACGATGGCCAGCGAGGTCGCCGGCATGCCGAAGCGGTAAGTGGCCACCAGGGTCAGCAGGATGGGGGCGAGGTACGGCAGCAGGCTTTGCTGGAACAAGGCGGCGGAACCGGCAAACGCCACGGCGGCCGCCAGCCCGGCCAGTTCCAATCGTTGCCAGGTGGAAAGCCTGCGTAGCCAATTGCCCAATTGCCCGCCCACGATCAGGTTCAGCAGCGGGAAGAACAGGAGGTTGCCCAGCGAATGGGCAAGGGCATAGGCGGCAAAGCTCGCCTGCCAGTTGCCCGCGCCGGAGAGCGAAGCCGCCGTTGCCACGCACAGGGCCCCTGCCATCGGCGCGACGATGCCGATCGCGGCTGAATCGGCCAGCCATTCGCGCAGCAGATCGCTTTCACGCCTCTTGCGCCGCCGCAGCAACATCGCGGCGATCCACGCCTCACCGGCATGGGCAAGCGCGGTCACGGCCACCAGCGCCGGGGCCAGCCCCGCCACACCGCCGCTGAGCACGCTGCCCAGTGCGGCAATCGCGAGATAGGCCGGCCATTGCTGGTGATTGGCATGAAGCAACACGGCGATGAGCAGCCCCGTAGCCGCCCACACGCCGATCGGGGCGTTCAGCGAAGTCGCCGGGATGAGGGCGGCAAGCTCCAGTCCGCAATACACGGCGAGGAACAACAGGGCTGTCAAAAGTTTGCGGAGCACCGCCTGAGAAGTGGGCGGGGCGCCTTGCCTGAAGCTAAACAGGGATGGTGGATTGGCCGTTAACCTCAAGGAAGCTGTGGATGAAACGGGGGAGGGCGGGAAGATGGCCCAAGGTGTCACCTTTGCGCTTACACATATCGCCTGTTTTATTTTGTGGGGAGGCGGGGATTCAGCGTTCGATTGCAAAGGGTTGGGCGAATATCGCGCCTGCCTTCTGTAACCTTCCGCGACCGCGATGTGTTGGCCGCTGCGGCGCTGGCCAAAGGTGCTCGTCCGGCAGGATGGCGAAGCGGAAGGGCGGGTGTTCATCCATGAGGTTAAGCCAAATTTCGGCCGAGTAGGAAAGGGCTCTGGTGGTCTGGGGATTCCAGCTCACTAGTTGTGCTCTTCGGGCTTCCAGACTTCTCCACCCGCCCGTCCTGAGCTTGTCGAAGGACGCGCAGAAACGGAAGGGTAGGCCACTCCTTCGGGGCGCCACCAGCGCGCGTCGTTGACTTCGTGTCAGCTTCGCTTCCGACAAGCTCTGGACGGGCGGGTGATGGTAATCGCCAACGAAAAAGGGCGCCACGGCGGGCGCCCTTTTTCTATCTGTATGCGCGTGGGGCCGGATCAGCCTTCCACATGCTCCGCCAGGACGGTGAGGCCGCTGGCGCCCACTTCGGCAAAGCCGCCGCGGACCTGGATTTCCTCCGGCTGCCCACCTTCGGATTTATAGACCTTCACCGCGCCGTCGCGGATGGTGGACATGAAAGGCGCATGGCCTTCCAGCACCCCGAATTCGCCTTCGGTGCCGGGGACGACCACCATGTAGACGTCTTCGGAGCGGACCAGCCTGGCCGGTGTCACGAGTTCGAAGTGCAGTGCCATTGCCTCAGGCGTCCTCGGCCAGCTTCTTGGCCTTTTCGACCGCTTCGTCGATGCCGCCGACCATGTAGAAGGCAGCTTCCGGCAGGTGGTCGTATTCGCCATCCACCACGGCCTTGAACGAACGCACGGTGTCTTCCACCTGCACGAACTTGCCCGAGATGCCGGTGAACACTTCGGCCACGTGGAACGGCTGCGAAAGGAAGCGCTGGATCTTGCGGGCGCGGGCGACCGTGATCTTATCTTCTTCCGAAAGCTCGTCCATGCCCAGAATGGCGATGATGTCCTGCAGGCTCTTGTACTTCTGCAGGGTTTCCTGAACGCGGCGAGCCGTGTCGTAGTGCTCCTGGCCGACAACGGCCGGGGTCAGGACGCGGCTGGTGGAGTCGAGCGGGTCGACGGCCGGGTAGATGCCCAGTTCCGAAATCGCGCGGTTCAGCGTGGTGGTCGCGTCCAGGTGGGCGAACGAGGTGGCTGGCGCGGGGTCGGTGAGATCGTCGGCCGGCACGTAAATGGCCTGCACCGAGGTGATCGAACCCTTGTTGGTGGAGGTGATGCGTTCCTGCAACTGGCCCATGTCGGTCGACAGGGTGGGCTGATAACCCACGGCCGAAGGAATGCGGCCGAGCAGTGCGGACACTTCCGAACCCGCCTGGGTGAAGCGGAAGATGTTGTCCACGAAGAACAGCACGTCCTGGCCTTCCTCGTCGCGGAAATATTCAGCCATGGTCAGGCCCGAGAGAGCCACGCGAGCGCGGGCGCCCGGGGGTTCGTTCATCTGGCCGAACACCAGCGCAACCTTGGAACCTTCCGGCGTCGGGTTGCCGTCGGCATCCTTGGCGATAACGCCCGCGTCGAGGAATTCGTGATAAAGGTCGTTACCTTCGCGGGTGCGTTCGCCAACGCCCGCGAACACGGACACGCCGCCGTGACCCTTTGCGATGTTGTTGATCAGTTCCTGGATCAGCACGGTCTTGCCCACGCCGGCGCCGCCGAACAGGCCGATCTTGCCGCCGCGCGCATAGGGGGCCAGCAGATCGATCACCTTGATGCCGGTTACCAGAATGGCTGCTTCGGTCGACTGGTCGACAAAGGCAGGGGCTTCCGCGTGGATCGGCGCAGACTTGTCCGAATTGACCGGGCCGCGTTCATCGATCGGCTCGCCGATGACGTTGAGGATGCGGCCGAGCGTCTTCGGGCCGACGGGCACGGTGATCTGTGCGCCCGTGTTGCGCACGGGCTGGCCGCGGGTCAGGCCTTCGGTGGAGTCCATCGCGATGGTGCGGACGGTGTTCTCACCGAGGTGCTGGGCAACTTCGAGAACCAGGCGCTGGCCGTTGTTCTCGGTTTCCAGGGCGGAAAGGATCGCCGGCAGTTCGCCTTCGAAGCTCACGTCGACGACGGCGCCGATGACCTGGCTGATCTTGCCGGCTGCAGCGACATTGGGCTGCGCCTTGGGGGTCTTGGGTGCCTTGGCGGCGGCAGGAGCCTTGGCGGGCGCCTTCTTCGGGGTCGTGGTCTTGGCTGCGGTGGCCATGTTCGTTTCCTTGCCTATAATTTCTTACAGCGCTTCCGCGCCCGCGTTCTTGCTTGTTGCTACAGTGCTTCCGCACCAGCAATGATTTCGATCAGTTCGGTGGTGATCGCTGCCTGGCGGCTGCGGTTGTACTGGATGGTCAGCTTGTTGATGAGATCGCCGGCGTTGCGCGTGGCGTTGTCCATCGCGGTCATCGAAGCGCCCTGTTCGGATGCCGAGATTTCCAGCAGCGCGCCGAACAGCTGCGTCTTGAGGTAACGCGGCAGCAATTCGGCGAGGATGGCTTCTTCGTCAGGCTCGTATTCCACCACTGCGCCGCCTGAATTGTCGGCCGAAGCGGCCTTGGGGGCGGGCACGGGGATGATCTGCTGGTCGACCGGGTCCTGCGCCAGGGCCGACTTGAACTTGGGGTAGATCAAATGCGCGACATCGAACTTGCCGGCTTCGTACAGCGCGACCAGTTCGTCGGCGACCTTCTCGGCCTCGTCATAGCCGGGCTGGCGCACTTCGGACGTGTCGAAGGCATTGCCCATCGCATCCGGGAAGGCGCGGCGCAGCGATGCGCGGCCCTTGCGGCCCACCGTGTAGAAGGACACCTGCTTGCCTTCGGCCACCAGCTCCTTCGCCTTGGCGATCGCCGCCTTCACGATGTTGGAGTTGAGGCCGCCGCAAAGGCCCTTGTCGGTGTTGACCACCACCAGCAGGTGGCGCTGGTCGGCGCCAGTGCCGGCGAGCAGCCTGGGGCTGCTTTCGCTGACGGTGATGCGCGAGGCGAGCGAGCCCATCACGCCCGCCAGGCGCTGTGCATAGGGGCGGGCGGCTTCCGCGGCGGCCTGCGCCTTGCGCAGCTTCGCCGCGGCGACCATCTGCTTGGCCTTGGTGATCTTCTGGGTCGACTTGACCGAGTTGATCCGACCTTTGAGTTCTTTCAAGCTTGCCAATTCAAATCCCCAATACCCGTTCGGGCTGAGCCTGTCGAAGCCCGCGCGCGCCCTTCGACAAGCTCAGGGCGAACGGGGATGGCTTCCTCAAGCGAACTGCTTTGCGAATGCGTCGAGCGCAGCCACGACCTTGGCCTTCGCGCTGTCACCGAAATCGCGGCTGTCGCGGATTTCCTTGAGCGCATCGGCATGTTCGGAACGCATGAAGCTGAGCATCGCCGCTTCGTATTCCGTCACCCGGTTGGCCGGGATCGCGTCCAGGTAACCGTTGGTGCCGGCGAAGATCGACACGGTCTGCTCTTCGAACGGCAGCGGCGAGAACTGGGCCTGCTTCAGCAGTTCCGTCAGGCGCGAACCGCGGTTCAGCAGCTTCTGGGTCGAAGCGTCGAGGTCCGAACCGAACTGCGCGAAGGCCGCCATTTCGCGGTACTGCGCCAGCTCCAGCTTGATCGAGCCGGACACCTTCTTCATCGCCTTGGTCTGCGCGGCGGAACCCACGCGGCTGACCGAGAGGCCGACGTTGATGGCCGGGCGGACGCCCTGATAGAACAGGCCGGTTTCAAGGAAGATCTGGCCGTCGGTGATCGAGATCACGTTGGTCGGGATGTAGGCCGACACGTCGCCCGCCTGGGTTTCGATGATCGGCAGAGCGGTCAGCGAGCCATTGCCGTTGTCGTCGTTCATCTTCGCGGCGCGCTCAAGCAGGCGGCTGTGGAGATAGAACACGTCGCCCGGATAGGCTTCACGGCCCGGCGGGCGGCGAAGCAGCAGCGACATCTGGCGATAGGCGACGGCCTGCTTGGAAAGATCGTCATACACGATCACGGCGTGCATGCCGTTGTCGCGGAAGAATTCGCCCATGGTCACGCCGGTGTAGGGCGCGAGGTACTGCAGCGGAGCAGGCTCCGAGGCGGTGGCGGCGACGACGATGGTGTATTCCATCGCGCCGTTTTCTTCGAGCTGGCGAACGATCTGCGCCACGGTGGAACGCTTCTGGCCCACGGCGACATAGATGCAATACAGCTTCTTGCCTTCGTCGGTGCCGGCGTTGGCTTCCTTCTGGTTGATGAAGGTGTCGATCGCGACGGCGGTCTTGCCGGTCTGGCGGTCGCCGATGATCAGTTCGCGCTGGCCGCGGCCGATGGGAACCAGAGCGTCAACGGCCTTGAGGCCGGTCTGCACGGGTTCGTGCACCGACTTGCGCGGGATGATGCCCGGAGCCTTCACTTCGACGCGGTTGCGCTTGTCGGCAACGATCGGGCCCTTGCCGTCGATCGGGTTGCCCAGAGCGTCGACCACGCGGCCCAGCAGGCCCTTGCCCACGGGAACGTCCACGATGGTGCCGGTCCGCTTGACGCTGTCGCCTTCCTTGATGTTGGAGTCGGACCCGAAGATCACGACACCGACATTGTCGGCTTCGAGGTTGAGGGCCATGCCCTGCACGCCATTGGCGAATTCGACCATCTCGCCGGCCTGAACGCTGTCGAGGCCGTGGATACGGGCAATACCGTCACCCACCGAGAGAACGCTGCCCACTTCGCTGACCTGTGCTTCGGTACCGAAGTTTGCGATCTGGTCCTTGATGACCTTCGAGATTTCTGCGGCGCGGATTTCCATGTTCAGCCTTTCATCGCTTGCGCGAGGGAATTGAGTCGGGTGCGGATCGAGCTGTCGACCCGCTTGGAGCCGATGGTGACGACAAGGCCACCCAGCAGCTCGGGATCGACGCTGGTGCGAATGTTGACGGTGCGGCCTTCGCGGGCCTTCAGCTTCTGCTGCAGCTCATTCAATTGCGCGGCGCTCAGCGGATGGGCGCTGGCCACGTCCGCCGTCACTTCACCGCGTTGCGCGGCGGCGATGGCGTGGAAGGCGCGAATGATCGCAGGCAGTTGTGCAAGGCGGCGGTTGGCCGACAGGACGCCAAGGAAGTTCTGCGTAAGCTGGTCGAGCTTCAGCAGCTTGCCCAGCGCGGCGGTCGCCTTGGCGAGATCCGCGCGGCTGACTTCCGGATTGTGGATCAGCGCGGCGAGATCCTGCGATTCGGCAAGGGCGGCAGCCAGCTTGTCGAGGTCGGATTCGACCGCGCTGACATTGCCCGCTTCCGAAGCGAGATCAAACAAAGCCGACGCATAGCGTCCGGCTAGACTAGAACGAATACCGGCGGAAATCTCCACGCGCGAAGGTCCTCTTGGGTCCGAAGAAACGGAAAATTTTTCCCAGCCCAAACGGGGCGCCGAATGGAGCCCCCAGCAAGGTTGGCGCGCGACTAGCAAAGGCTTCCTGACAACGCAACCCGAGTCGGGCCGTTATCTGACGACAGCCGGGCCTGCTATTCCTTCCGGGCGGCGCTGCCCGCATGGCAGTCATACACCAGCCGTTCGTTGGGCTGCGCGGGAAGAAGCGCGAAGATCGCGGCCTGGTTGCTGCCGAGATCGCGAGCGGCCGCTTCGCCCTTGCCGCAGGCAGGCGCCTTATATGCGGCGCGGGTTTCGCGGGCTTCCGTCAGGGCACCGCTGCCCAGCAGGAAGCGTTCCACGCGGTATTCGCTACGGCCGGGATCATAGGTGTTCACCGACACGACGGCCTCTTCGTCCGGCACGAAGATGCGCGACCACTTGCCGTCCATCAGCCCATATTGCGTGCGGGAATTGACGCAGCCATCGGCATCCCATGTAAAGGGTATGTCGTTCGTCTCGCCGGTGGTGATCCGGCTGCGCTGGACATTGACGACGCAGACCAGCTTGTTGCCGGCCGCGATGGTCGGCGTTTCGATCACGCCGCTTGCTTCCGTCGCGGCCGCGGCGGCCTCATCCGCCAGGATGGCGGCGGCGCGATCTTCAGCCTCGTCGAAGGAGGGGCGCAGCAGCCAGGTGGCAATGGCCGCCAGGAAGGCGACCCCCGCCGCCGCAGCCGCGATCTTCATCGCGCGGCGATCGCCCTTGAGGTGCTCGTGCCGGGCCACCAATATGCCCGCGGCGGCACAAGCCAGCAGCAGGATGGTGAGCATGATCGCGTTTTCGCGCTCGGCAATGATGGCGAAATCCGCCTCGCGCCGGGCCTGCCCTTCGCGTTCGGACAGGCGCTGCTGTTCGGCGCGGGCCTGCTGTTCGGCGGCGAGTTGTTCGCGATCGGCACGGGCGCGCTCTTCCTCGTCCAGTTCCGCCATCGAACGGCAAGGCAGGCCGTTTACCTGGGCCGTAATGTTGTTGGCGCGCAGGAACGGCAGCAGCTCGCGGGTGGAAACGGCGAAGTAGAATTCCGAATCCGTCCCATCGGATTCCGCGCCGAAGCTGTTCACGCCCACCACGCGGCCGCAATCGTCCAGCAAGGGGCCGCCGCTGCTGCCGCGCCCGATGGGGGCGGTGTGCAGCAGCGTATCGAAATCGCGGCTCGGCCGGCGGCCGGAAAGGAAGCCGTTGCTCTTCACGGGGGGCTGCGCGAGGAAAATATCGCGGATGCCCAGGCCCTGCGCCCGGTCCACATTCATGGGATAGCCGACCGACGTGACCCCGCCGCTGTCGGCATTGCCTTCGCTTGCGATGGTAAGCGGCGGAAGCTTCATCGGACTGGTCGTGGCGACGAGCGCCAGATCGTTGCGCGGGGAATAAGCGGCGATCTTGCCATAGACGGCCTTGCCGCCATCGGACGGGACAATGCCGATCAGCAGCCCGCTTTCACCGCGCGCTTCCGCGACGACATGGGCGTTGGTGACGATGCGTTCGGCCGTAACGGCAAAGCCCGTGCCGTGGGACACGGGGTACAATTCGCCATCCTCTTCCCCGAAGACCACGATCCGCACCACGCCGCGTGCCGCGGCGTCGATGTCGGCCGGGCCGGCCTGCGTGGTCGTGGGCAACAGCACCACCGCCAGCATGATGGCAAGAAAGGAAGTGATCGCACGCATCGCCATGTCTCGTATTGCCTCCAATCCTGCTTGTTGCGCCCAAAGGGTTTGAGCGCAAGAATCGGGACGCAATTATCGTGTGGGCTACCTATGTTGCGCCTATGAAGATCGACGACCCCACACTGATCCGCAAAATGGCAGCGGCTTTCGCGGCGCGCGACCGTTCGCAGGACGGGCGCTTCGTCGTGGCTGTCAGCACCACCTCCATATATTGCCGGCCGAGCTGCCCCGCACGGCGCCCGAAGCCGGAGAACATTGCGTTTCATCCTGACAATGCATCGGCAGAGGCCGCGGGCTATCGCCCGTGCAAGCGCTGCAGGCCTGACGAGGCATCCCGCGATGCGGAAGCCGTGCGCCTGGCGATCGCGTCGATCAGGGACGCGGAGACTGCTCCGCGCCTGCGGGAACTGGCGGCGCTGACGGGCTATTCCGCAACGCATTTCCAGCGGGTGTTTACCCGTGCCACCGGCCTGTCTCCCGCCGCCTATGCCCGTGCCCTGCGCGATGAGCGCGCCCGCGCGGCGCTGACCGGGGGCGGACGGGTGAGCGAGGCGATCTATGATGCGGGGTTCGAAGCACCCTCGCGCTTTTACGAAGGCATGAAAGGAAGATTGGGCATGGCTCCTTCGGCATGGGTGAAGGGAGGGGCGGGCGTGACGATCCGCTGGGCCGTGGTGCCCACCACGCTGGGGCCGATGCTGGTCGCGGCGACGGACAAGGGCGTTTGCCGGCTTTCCTTCAATGAAGGCGAGGCCGAACTGCAGGCGATCTTCCCGAACGCGGTGCTTGAACAAGGCGACGCGGATTTCGCAGCGTTGCTGGCTCGCGTCGCCGCTGCGGTGGAGGCGCCGGGGACGGGCGCCGACATCCCGCTGGACGTGAAGGGCACCGCCTTTCAGGAAGCGGTCTGGCGCGCCTTGCGTGAGATACCGGCGGGCGAGACACGTTCTTACGCGCAGATCGCCGCCGCCGCCGGCAGGCCCAGCGCGATCCGCGCAGCCGGGTCGGCCAACGGAGCGAATAATGTAGCCGTGCTGATCCCGTGCCACCGTGTCGTGCGGACGGATGGATCGATCGGCGGCTATGCCTATGGCCCGGACATCAAGCGCGAGTTGCTGGCCCGCGAAGGCGCGGCGATCGAGTTGGACCTTTAGATTTGGTGAGTATGCAGTTTAGCCGTCAATCGTGCTCTCCGAGTCTTCAGACTTCCCACCTCAGGATGGGCGGGCGGTGTGTGTAAAAATACACCTCAGACGAAGCTGTAAGGATCGATATCCACACCTACCCGCACCCCCGCGGGGAAGCTCAAACCGCCCAGCCATTCGCGGATGACTTTCTGCACTTCGGCCGAGCGGCGGGCATTGATCAGCAGACGATGGCGATAGCGACCGCGCAGCAGGGATAGCGGTGCGGGCGCGGGGCCAAGGATCGCTACGTCCGGCAGGTCCGGCTTCGTCGCGCCGATCAGCCGGGCAGCTTCGCGCGCTTCGGCCTCGTCCTCGCTCGACACGATGATCGCGGCCCAGCGGCCGAAAGGCGGGGCGCCCGCATAGCGGCGGGCATCGGCTTCCGCCTCGTAGAAGGCGTCACGGTCGCCATCGGCAAGGGCGGCGATCACCGGCGCATCGGGGTGGCGCGTCTGGATCAGCACTTCGCCCTTCTTCGCACCGCGCCCGGCCCGGCCCGCCACCTGGGCGACCTGCTGATAGGTCCGTTCCGCCGCGCGCAGGTCGCCGCCTTCCAGCCCGAGATCGGCATCCACCACGCCCACCAGCGTCAGTTCGGGGAAATGGAATCCCTTGGTGACCAACTGCGTGCCCACGATCACGTCGGTCAGGCCCTCTTCCACCCCGGCGATGAAGTTCGCGATCTTTTCGGGCGAGTTCAGCGTGTCGGAAGTGGCGACCGCCACCCGCGCCTGGGGGAGGATTTCCGCCACCTCGTCGGCGATGCGTTCCACGCCGGGGCCGCAGGCGACCAGGCAATCGCCTTCGCCGCATTCGGGGCAGACCTCGGGCGTGGCGGTCTCGTGTCCGCAATGGTGGCAGGCCAGCCGGCGGGACAGGCGGTGCTCCACCAGCCAGGCGCTGCAATTGGGGCACTGGAAGCGGAACCCGCAATGGCGGCACAGGGTTAGCGGCGCATAGCCGCGGCGATTGAGGAACAGCAGCGACTGTTCGCCCTTCTCCAGCCGTGCGGTCAGTTCCTCCACCAGCCGGGGTGCCAGCCAGCGGCCGCGCTCGGGCGGCTCTTTCGTTAGGTCGATCGTGTCGATATCGGGCAGGGTGGCCCCGCCGAAGCGGCTGGGCAGGTCCAGCTTCTCGTAAATCCCGCTTTCGGCCATCTGCAGGCTTTCGAGCGCGGGGGTGGCGCTGGAGAGGATCACCGGGATCTTCTCGAACCGGGCGCGCATCACGGCCACGTCCCGCGCATTGTATCTTACGCCGTCATCCTGCTTGAAGCTCACTTCATGCGCTTCGTCGACCACGATCAGACCCAGATTCGCATAAGGCAGGAACAGCGCCGACCGCGCGCCGACCACCACTTGCGCGGTGCCGGCCGCAATGGCGCGCCACGCGCGGCGGCGCTCGGTGGATTTGAGCGAGGAGTGCCAGGTGATCGGCGTGGCGCCGAACCGGTCCGTGAAGCGCCGCAGGAACGCCTCCGTCAGCGCGATCTCCGGCAGCAGGACGAGCACTTGCCGGCCATTCCGCAATGCGCGGGCGACCGCTTCGAAATAGGTTTCCGTCTTGCCGGACCCGGTCACGCCATCCAGCAGGAACGGGGTGAAACCGCCTTGTTCCACCGCATCGGTAAGACGATCCGCCGCTGCCTGCTGCTCTGCCTGCAATTGCGGTTGGGCGAAGTCCGCTCGTGCGCGATCATAGGGCCGGTCGCAGTCGACCTCCACCGGTTCGAGCACGCCGTGGTTCGCCAGCCCGCGCAGCACGCCTTCTGAAACGCCCGCGATCCCGGCCAGTTCGCGGATCGTCGCCTGCTCTCCATGCAGGGCGTCGATCGCTGCGGCGCGTTGCGGCGTCATCCGTTCGGGCGTCTGGTCGGTCAGCCGGTATTCGGTGACGGTGGCCGGGCCTTTCAACGCCCCGCCGCTGGACAGGACCATCCGCGCCACGGATGCCGGGTGCGCGCAATAATAGTCGGCGGTCCATTCGACCAGCCGCCGCAACTCGGCCTTGAGAGGCGGGACGGGCAGCCGCCCGATCAGGGGCCGCAGCTTCGAATCGGGGACCTGGGCTGCGGGCAGGCGGTCCGTTTCCCAGACGACGCCGATGATCTGGCGCGGGCCGAGCGGAGCGACGACCACCGTTCCGGGTGCTGCCTCCATGCCTTCCGGCACCCGGTAATCGAGCGGACCGAGGGCAGCGTTGAAATGGAGGAGTCGGACACGGTTCATGATATGGAGCGTTAATGGGCGCGCACATGGCGCATCGCAAGCGGCAGGGGAGAAGTGACGATGGAACGTGAAATTCAGGCTCGGGGCGGATCGGTCATCGGGCGGCGCGGCTTTCTCGCGGGTGCCGCGGCGGCCAGCCTGCTGGCGCTGCCGGGCTGCGAAAGCATGCGGCATTACAGCCTGGTCGAAGCGATCCGGCGCCTGCTGGCCCTGTCCACCCAGCTTGCCTTTGCGCGGCTGATGGCGCCCGGTGGGTTCTGGGACAACCAGTTGGCCCGGCTCGACCTGCCTGACATGCTGGGCAACCGAGGCAACGTGCTGACCACCATCCTCACCTCGATGGTGTTCAAGGAGCGCCTGCAGCGCGAATTCAACCATGTCGCCGAACGGGGTGCCCGCCGGGCGGCTCCGCTGGTGGCCGATGCGGTGAAGGTGATCGGGATAGAGAACGCCCGGGCGATTCTGGATGGTGGCCCCACCGCGGCGACCGCGCTGTTGCGCGGGCAGATGGCGGGCAGCTTGATCGAGGCGATGGTGCCGGAACTGGGGGAAGCGCTGCGTATCTCGCAGGAGCCGCTGGTCGGGCAGGCGCTGGCCGCGCTGACGGGGGTGGATGTCAGCGCCGTGGCGCGCGATTTCTCCGCTGACGTGGACAATGTGATCTGGAACGAGATCGGGCGTGAGGAAGCCGGCATCCGGGCTGATCCGCGCAGCACCAACGATCCGATGCTGATCGCCGTGCTGGGGGTGGCCTAGCCGTCCCGCTGCGCTATAGCGCTGGCCTGAAAAGCTGAGCGCACCGGAATCGACCTTGTCCAACGAATCCCCACTCGACCGTTTCAAGCAGGCACTGACCGGCGCCAGCCGCGCGATCGCGCAGGAGCCTGAGCTGGAAATCAGCTGGGCGGCGGAGGCGCCGGGGCTGCAGGGCAATTCGATCCGGGTGCCGGCCCCGGGCCGTGCGCTGCCGCGTGAACAGGCGGAGCAGGCGCGCGGCTTTGCCGACAGCTATTCGCTGCGCCTGCGCCATCACAATGCCGCGCTGCATGGCCGCAATGCGCCATCGGAACCCCATGCCCGCGCCTGCTATGACGCGGTCGAGGCTGTGCGCTACGAAGCATTGGGCGAGAACAACTACGAAGGCATCCGCGGCAATCTCGCCGCGTCGCTCGCGGCGCGCATGGCGTCCGATCCGATCGCGCGCGCGGACAATGCGGATGAAGTGCCGATTCAGACCGCGCTGGCGCTGCTGCTGCGCGAAAAGCTGACCGGCCAGCCCATTCCGCAACCCGCGCAGGCCGGCGTGGATATGGTGCGCGGCTGGATAGAGGAGCGCGCCGGATCGGATTTCGAGCGGCTGGCCCTTTCTCTCGACGATCAGAAGGCGTTCCAGTCCCTCTCGCTCGACATGCTGCGGCACCTCGAACTGACACAGGGCGAGGATATCGAAGAGCCGGCCAATGAAGAGGGCGACGAACAGCCCGCCGGCGAGGATGGCGACGACGATCAGGAGCAGGACAACCAGTCCGGCGAGGAAAGCCAGCAGCAGGAAGTCGCTTCCGAAAGCGGTGAGGGCGAGGATCACGGCGAAGACCAGCAGGAAATCAGCCAGGAAGATGAGCTGACCGAAGGCGATATCGGCGATGAAGGCGAGGAAGGCATGATGCCCGTCCGCCCGAACCGCCCGTGGACCGAAGACCCGTCCAATTTCGACTATCGCGTCTATTCCGAGGAATTCGACGAGATCGTCGCCGCGACCGATTTGTGCGACGATGACGAACTGACCCGCCTGCGCGCCTATCTAGACAGCCAGTTGACCGGCCTGCAGGGCATCGTCACCAAGCTGGCCAACCGGCTTCAGCGCCGCCTGATGGCGCAGCAGAACCGCAGCTGGAACTTCGACCAGGAAGAAGGTTTGCTGGACGCCGCGCGGCTTGCTCGCGTCGTGATCAGCCCCGGCCATTCGCTGAGCTACAAGGTCGAGCAGGAACAGGAATTCAAGGACACGATCGTCACCCTGCTGATCGACAATTCCGGTTCGATGCGCGGGCGCCCGATCTCCATCGCGGCGATCAGCGCGGACATCATGGCGCGCACGCTGGAACGCTGCGGCGTGAAGGTCGAAATCCTGGGCTTCACCACGCGGGCGTGGAAAGGCGGGCTGGCGCGCGAGAAGTGGCTGGCCAGCGGCAAGCCCGCGCAGCCCGGCCGCCTGAACGACTTGCGGCACATCATCTACAAGAAGGCGGACGAGCCGATGCGCCGCGCGCGCAAGGGGCTGGGCCTGATGATGCGCGAAGGGCTGCTGAAGGAGAATATCGACGGCGAGGCGCTGCTGTGGGCCCATTCCCGCCTGCTCGCCCGGCCGGAAGACCGCCGCATCCTGATGGTCATCTCCGACGGCGCGCCGGTGGACGATTCGACGCTCAGCGTGAACAGCGCCGGTTATCTTGAGCAGCACCTGCGCAAGGTGATCGACTGGATCGAAAAGCAAAGCCCGGTCCAGCTCGTCGCCATCGGCATCGGGCACGACGTGACCCGCTATTACAAGCGCGCGGTCACGATCATGGATGTCGAGCAACTGGGCGGCACGATCATCGAGCAGCTGGCGGGCCTGTTCGAGGTGGATTGAGCTCCAGAAAAGAAGACGACTGCATATCTTGCCCACATGGAGTCCGAAGAGGCGCGCGTTCCGCCTCTTTTCGTCATGCTGAACTTGGTTCAGCATCCATCTCTCCCCGCGAACATCCCTCCGATCTGGAGAAATGGACCCTGAACCGAGTTCAGGGTGACGGTTGGGTGAATATGGTGCGGACACCTCGCGCCGGGTTGGCAAGATATGCAATCGCCAAAAGAAAACTTGGCGGCGGGGCAAGCCGTCATTGTTGGACGGTGCGGGTCGGTGGGGGATAGCACTCGCAACCGATGCTCTGGGTCCCCGTCACCATAGGCGCTGCGGTTTCGCAGCTTCTGCGCAATGCGCTGCAATCCGGGCTTGTCGGCACGGTGGGCACGCTGGGCGCGACGATGGTGCGCTTTCTCTACGCATTGCCCTTTGCCCTGGCGGCCTATGGCATCGCGCTGGCGCTGGGCGCGCCGATGCCGGGCTTCTCGGCCGAGCTGGCAGGCTGGGCGCTGTCGGGCGCGGTGGCGCAGATCGCGGCGACGGCGCTGATGCTGAAGGCCATGCATATGCGCGGCTTCGCGGTGGCCTATGCCTATATCAAGACCGAGCCGCTGCTGCTGGCGCTGGGTGGATGGTGGCTGCTGGGCGATGTGCTGCCGCCGCTGGCCTGGCTGGGGATCGTGCTGGCGACCGTCGGCGTGACCTGGTCGGCCTTGCCGAATGGGGGAGGCCTTGCCGCCTTGCGTGGGGAAGCGGCCCCGGTGCTGTTGGGCGTGGCGGGCGGGGCGCTGTTCGGCCTGTCTTCCCTCGCCTTCCGCGCGGCGATCCTGACGCTGGGCGATGTCGCCCCGTGGATGGCGGCGCTGCATGTGATGTGCCTTGTGCTGACGGTGCAGACCGCCATCATGCTGGTGTGGCTGCGCCTTGCCGCCCCGCGGGCGCTTTCCGCCACGCTGTCCGCGTGGAGGCCGAGCCTTGCCGCCGGGCTGACCGGGGCCTTCGCCACCCTGTTCTGGTTCACCGGCTTCGCGCTGACCGCGGCGGCCAATGTCCGCACGCTGGGGTTGATCGAAATGCCGATGGCGGCGTTGGTGAACCACCGTGTTTCCGGCAAGCCGCTGGGCAGGCGCGAATGGGTGGGGATCGCGCTGGTCGCCACCGGCATCCTGCTGCTGATCCGTTCGGTCGCCTGAGGGCGCGAACAGCCCACTTGACCGGCCCGCCGCAACCGGGCCAATGCCGGGCGATGAGCCATGGCGCACCCCTGAAGCTGTTCAACAGCCTGACCCGCGAGATCCAGCCGTTCGAACCTGTCCATCCGGGCGAGGCGCGCGTCTATAGCTGCGGGCCGACGGTCTATAACTATCCGCATATCGGCAATATGCGCGCCTATGTGTTCGCGGATATTCTCGGCCGCACCCTGTCGTACAAGGGGCTGAAGCTGACGCATGTGATCAACATCACCGATGTCGGCCACCTGACCGACGATGCCGATGCGGGCGAGGACAAGATGGAGAAGATGGCCGCTGAAAAGGCGCAATCCATCTGGGACATCGCCCGCCACTATACCGAAGCTTACTGGGCGGACGTGAATGCGCTGAACATCCGCCAGCCGGCGCATTGGTCGATCGCGACGGACTATGTCCCGCAGATGATCGAGTTCGCCGCGCGGATTGCGGACAGGCACTGCTACGAACTGGAAAGCGGCCTCTATTTCGACGTTTCCACCGTCGCCGATTATGGCCGCCTGGCCCGCGCCCATACCGAAGACGGGGAAGGGCGGATCGAAGCGGTCGAGGGCAAGCGCCATGCCGCGGACTTCGCGATCTGGCGCAGGACGCCCGCGGGCGAAACGCGCCAGATGGAATGGGATTCCCCCTGGGGCCGGGGCGCGCCGGGCTGGCATCTGGAATGTTCGGTGATGGGCGGGGCGCTGCTGGGTTTCCCGTTCGACATTCACACAGGCGGGATCGACCACCGCGAAATCCACCACCCGAACGAGATCGCGCAGAACCAGGCGTTCTGCTGCACAAACGGGCTGGACGTGCCCGCCAACAGCGGCGCGCGCATCTGGATGCACAACAACTTCCTGGTCGAACGCTCCGGAAAGATGAGCAAGTCTTCCGGCGAGTTCCTGCGCCTGCAATTGCTGATCGACCGGGGGTATCACCCGCTGGCCTACCGCCTGATGTGCCTGCAGGCGCATTATCGCAGCGAGCTGGAGTTCAGTTGGGAAGGGCTGGGCGCCGCGCTCACCCGGCTCAAGCGGATGGTGCTGGCCGCGCAGGCGATCATCCAGCGCGCCGCGGCGCATGATGCGGCGCCCGATGGCCGTTTCTGGACTTCGGGCGAGCTGGTGGACGATATCGGCGGCGCGCTGCGCCCGCTGGCGGTGCGTTTCGACGATGCGATCGCGGATGACCTGAATACCCCTGTCGCCCTGACGGTGCTGGAAGAACTGCTGTCGCTCAGGAAGCAGGATCCGGTCGAACTGCTGCACGCAATCGCCGCGATGGACGGCGTGCTGGGGCTGGGCCTGCTTACCATCGCCCGCGCCGACCTGCGCCTGCGGCCGCGCGATGCCCGGGTGAGCGAAGCCGAGATCGACAATGCGCTCGCCCGCCGCAAGGCCGCGCGCGCGGAAAAGGATTTCGCCACATCGGATGCCATTCGCGATGAACTCGGCGCGAAGGGCGTGGAAGTCATGGACGGCGATCCGCTGGGTTGGGAATGGAGATTGGGATGAAGCTTCTCGCTCAGGCGCTCATGGCATCCGGTGCTTTCGCTGTGCTGGCCAGTCCGGCGTCGGCAAGCGACCAGGACGACATGCTGGCGGCGGCGGAGGCCATCTATGCGCCTTATTCAGACCCTTCGTTCTTCGAAGGCGCGGCGTGGGACATGCCGATCTATTCCCGCCAGCTGGCCGGGCTGATCCGCGACTGGGAAGAAGGCATTCCCGAAGGCGAGCTGGAAGAACTGAACAGCTTCGACTGGCTATGCCAGTGCCAGGATTTCGACCCGGTCAAGTTCAAGGCCCGGTTCAGCCCCAACCTCGTGCCGGGCCGGGATGTCGGCCGCGTGGACGTGAAGCTCAACCTCGGCTGGGACACGGACGAAACGCAGGACAGCACGCTGTTCATGGTGAAGGAAGGCGGCAACTGGGTGGTGCTGGACATCCTCTCCGAAACCTTCCCCGTCGGGCTTGAGAAGGAACTCATATGGGCGATCGAGGATCACCGGGAGCAGGGGCGGTAGGGAAGCCAGCATGACCGTCGCCGTCCTTCCCGGGCTTGTCCGCCCGATGCTCGAACCCCGCCTGCCCGACTGGATCGATGCGCGCTGGTGGATCAGTGTGGAGGAATTGCACGCCCATGCGGCGGAGGCGGAGATCGGCTGGTTCGACATGCATCACAAGCCGCCCATGCTGGAGGCGGTGGAGATGGCGCGCGGGCTGAAATGGCTCAATTCGGTCTACGCCGGGCTTGACTTCCTGCCGCTGCTGGAACTGCGGGACCGGGGCGTGGCGCTGACCAACGGGACCGGGTTGACGGCCATCCAGGTATCGGAATTCGCCGTGATGGGGATGCTGGCCATCGCCAAGAACTATCGCGCCGTGGTGCGCGCGCAGGACCGGCGTGAATGGTTGCCGGGCGCGCCGGGCATTCGCGAGCTGGCGGGGAGCAGGGCGCTGGTGCTGGGCTATGGCGCGATCGGTCAGATGATCGGGCGGCAGTTACAGGGCTTCGGCGTGGAGGTCGTGCCGGTGCGTCGCGGCGGCGGGGATGGCGCGCTTGGGCCGGATGAATGGCAGGCGCGGATCGGCGAGTTCGACTGGATCGTGCTGGTGGTTCCCGGCACGCCCGAAACGGCGGGGATGATCGGCGCGGCGGAAATCGCTGCGATGAAGCGCGAAGCCGTGGTGATCAACTTCGCCCGCGCCAATGTGATCGACCAGGATGCGCTGATCGCCGCGCTGCGGGACAAGCGGATCGCGGGCGCGATGCTGGACGTGACCGATCCCGAACCGCTGGCCCCGGACCACCCGCTGTGGGAACTGGAGAACGCGCATGTCACCATGCACCTGTCGGGCATGCCCACGCCGCAGAGCATGTTGCGGTCGGTCGAGCGCTTCGTCGGCAATTGCGAGCGGTATCGCAGGGGTGAGCCGCTGGAGCCGCGCTTCGACCATGTGCTGGGGTACTGATCCTCTCACGCTTCCTCCAGCAACAGCAATTCCACCGACACGGCCAGGCGCGGCTGGGGGATCAGGCGGTGATCGACTTCCGTCACCGCAGCCTCCGCCACCAACTGGCGCGGGATGTTGAATTCGTGATCGGGCAGGGTGGCAATCAGTCCTTCGCCCGCTTCCATGCCCTCTGCGCCTTCGAACAGCAGTTCCAGCCGATGGCGCGTGCCGGCGAAGGTTATGCTGGCCCAGGCGGTTTCCGTGTGGCTGGCGATGCGGGCATGGCCTTGCGCCAGGGCTTCCAGCGCGGTGCGGACCCGGTCGGAGGTCGTGCGGCGAGTCCTCCGGGGGAGGTGCGGAAACTGGTTGTCCTCATCCGACATGCTGAAGCTCCTCATATTTGTTCATGAAATGTTCCACCCGTGATTCCGTCGCGGAGCGGGGCGTGCGGCCGTTGCGCAGATCGAGCACAAAGCGCGGATCATGTGCGGCAAGGCGGCCGAACCTGGTGGCGGCCATATTGGTGCGGCGCAGGAATTTCTCGATCTTGCGAATCAGCATCGTCACTCCCCGTGATTGGTGAGTCGGATCTCGCTCGCGAAATCCTACTTGTCTAGGAAAAATCCTACGTGTAGGAGAAAGTGTAGTAATTACTTAGGAAATCACATGTCGGACATGCGCGATCGTATTGCGGAACTGGCGGATCGGCAGGGGGTGAGCCTGGCTTCGCTCTCGCGCATGATTGGCCGGAATGGCACGTATCTGCAGCAATTCATCACCAAAGGCAGCCCGCGCAAGCTGGCCGAGGAAGACCGGCGGGTGCTGGCCGAATTCTTCGGGGTGAGCGAATCGGAACTGGGTGGAACGGGAACGGAAAAATCCTACGCCGCACCGCGAGATGCCGACTGGGTCGATGTCCCGCGCCTGCCGCTGGGCGCGTCGGCCGGTCAGGGTGCTCTGGGTGCGGTTGAACTGCCGTTCGACACCTTTCGGTTCTCCCGCCGATGGCTGCGCGAACAGGGGCTGGATGCGGCCATGCTCTCCGCGATTGCAGTGGCGGGGGATTCGATGGAGCCGGTGCTGCGCGACGGGGACGAGATACTGGTCGACCGCACGCCCCGGCCGTTCCGCGAAGGCATTCACGTGGTCCGCCTGGACGATGCCTTGCATGTGAAGCGGGTGCAGGCGGGCCGGGGCGGGGGGCTGACCCTGATCAGCGCCAATCCCGCTTATCCGCCGATCGAACTGTTGCCCGGTGAGGTGCAGGTGATCGGCCGCGTCGTGTGGAAGGGTGGGCGAATCTAGACCGAATTGACTTGCACCGCGGCGGCGCGCAATCCTGCGCAAAGGCATCGGAGGGGAGCCGCATATGCATATGATCAAGGCCGGAATGGCAGCCACCGCATTGGCCTTGGCCGCCGCCGCGCCCGCCGCCGCTGAGACCCAGCGCACCCCCGCGCTCAGCCTGCAGGAGCTTTCCGACAGGGAGGAGATCCGCACGCTGCTGCTGAAATACGGGCGCTATCTCGATGATCGCGACTTCGAGAATTACGCGAACCTCTTCGCCAGCAACGGGCAATGGCTGGCCGGGCCCTATAGCCCCACCGGCCCGCAGGAAATCCGTGCGTTCATGCTGGATTTCATCTCCACCGCGCCGAACCCCGAAGGACGCCGCAACTATCACGTGATGACCAATATGATGGTGGACGTGGATGGCGATACGGCCACTGCCTGGTCGCACTACACCTTCTTCATGCCGGGGCCGGACATGAAGCCGCAGCCTTTCAGTTCGGGCACCTATAGCGACGAGCTGATCCGCGAAAATGGCGAGTGGAAGTTCCTTCGCCGTCGGCTGGCCGCCAATGTCGCGCCCGACCCGGAGCATGGCGGGCAGTAGCGGGCAGGACCTTCCGTGCGGCTCTGACACATTCCGGGGTGCACACTGGGCGAAGTCGGGCCTTTCGTGGCGATTGACTTGGGCTGGGCCATTCCGCAGCTTCCCCGGAAAATATCGGCCCGGAAATTTGGGGAGAGAAACCATGCGTCAATCGCTGCTGAAATCCATTGCCTTCGTTGCCATGCTGGCCGTCGTGCCTGTCGGCGCGCATGCCAAGACACCGGGCTCGCCCGTGACCGCGCAGGAACTGCTGGACCGCGAGGCGATCCGCGATGTGCTGCTGGAATATGGCCGCGCCTTCGACGAACGCCGGGTTGAGGATTATGCCAATCTCTTCGCGGAGAACGGCACCTGGGGCGGAGGCCCCAATCCCGCCACCGGCCCGGCCGGAGTGCTGGAGATGATCACCAGGACGGTCGCCATGATCCCTACGGAGCCGGGCAACCGCAATTTCCACGTGATGACCAACATGGATGTGGAAGTGGATGGCGATACCGCAACCGCCTGGTCACGCTACACTTTCTATATGCCGGGAGAAAACGGCAGCCCGGTGGCCTTCGTTTCCGGCGTGTATGACGACAAGCTGGTGCGCGTGGACGGGACCTGGAAGTTCCTCAGCCGTGTGTTGACGCAGGACAGCAATCCCACCCCTCCGCCGCCTGCGGAATAAAGGGCGGGGTGCTTGCCCCGCTCCATTCACTCCACCGAATCCTGACTGCCCCACCACCGGTTCGTCTTTCGACAGGTTCAGGACGAGCCGGTGTGCGGGTGAGGGCGGCCATGTGCGGGGAGATGAAGCTTACCCATCCCGCCAAGCTTGCAATCCGGCGCCGCCGCCGCCAGATTCGCACCATGTCAGATGCCTCACAGCCTCAACCCCCGAAGTCGCCCCCGAATCCGCCCATGCGCGCGGCGATCGTTCCCGTCACTCCTTTGCAGCAGAATTGCTCGCTGGTGTGGTGCACGAAGACGATGCGGGGCGCGCTGGTCGATCCGGGCGGCGATCTGGACAAGCTGAAGGATGCGGTGCGCCGCTCGGGCGTGACGTTGGAGAAGCTGCTCGTCACCCACGGCCATATCGATCACTGCGGGCAGACCGGCATTCTGGCGAAGGAACTGGGCCTGCCTATCGAAGGCCCGCATGAAGCGGATCGCTTCTGGATATCCCGACTGGACGAGGATGGCCGCCGCTGGGGCCTGCACGGTGAAATCTTCGAGCCTGACCGCTGGCTGGAAGATGGCGACGTGGTGACGGTGGGCGAAGTCGAGCTGGAGGTGATCCATTGCCCCGGCCACACGCCCGGCCATGTGATCTTCTTCAATCGCGCGACAAGTTTCGCGATCGTCGGCGATGTGCTGTTCCGCGGGTCGATCGGCCGGACGGACTTTCCGATGGGCAACCACCAGGATCTGCTCGATTCCATCACCAGCAAGCTATGGCCGCTGGGCGACGTGACTTTCATCCCCGGCCATGGCGAAGTCAGCACTTTCGGGCGTGAGCGGCTGGATAATCCCTATGTCGGCGATGCGGCGATGGCAGGCGGTTGATCAGAGAATCCCCGCCGCGATCAGCACCGCCACCACCGCCAGGCCCAGCAGGGTGAGCATGGTAACCGAAACGCCGATCATCCGCAGGCGCGAAGGATTGGCCGAATCCATGCCGAATGCATGGGCGATGCGGGCGAGCAGGAAGATCGCCGCGACGTAGGACAGCCATAGCCCGCCCCGGCCGGAAAACTCGATCGCGGCCACCAGCAACAGCACGAACGGCGCGTTCTCCACATAATTGAGCTGGGCGCGCATGCGGCGGATCAGGGCCTCGTTACCGCCATCGCCATGGCTGATCTTCAGCTGCAGGCGCAGCTTGCCGACCCGCATCGCGAGCCAGATGGCCAGCAGGGCGGCAGCCGCGCAGGATGTGAGCGTGATCGGCAGTATCATGGCAGGTTGTCCCCTCTCGCTGGAAACCGGTGCTAGCGCGATGCTCCAGAGCTTGCAACGTGCGCGGAAATCGCTATAGGCCGCGCCTTCGCCGCCATGGCTGGACCGCCCATTGCATGCCCTTGTGCATGCACGGACGATACCCTAGGGCGGTCGCGAAACCGATTGAGATCTTTGACGAACAGGTGCCCCGATGGCAGTCCCGAAGCGAAAAACCAGTCCCTCCCGCCGTGGCATGCGCCGTTCGCATGACGCGTTGAAGGTCGAAGCCTTCCATGAATGCTCCAATTGTGGCGAGCTTAAGCGTCCGCACAATCTGTGCACGCATTGCGGCCACTATAACGGGCGCGAGATCGTCGCCGTCGGGCTCTAAGCCCAACCACATACTGGGGGTGAGCACATGAGTCTGCCGCGTATCGCCGTCGATGCGATGGGCGGAGATGAGGGTGTGCGCGTCATGGTCGAAGGCGCCGCGCTCGCGCGCCGTCGCCATGATCGCTTCGAATTCCTGCTGGTCGGCGATGAAGCGCGTATCAAGGACGCGCTGAATAACCATCCGAACCTGCGCAGTGCTTCCGAAATCCTTCACGCCGAAGACGTCGTGAAGGGGGACGAGAAGCCCACGCAGGCGCTGCGTCGTGCGCGCACCACGTCCATGGGCATGGCCATCAATGCCGTAAAGGCCGGGGAAGCCGGCGCCGCGGTCAGTGCCGGCAATACAGGCGCGCTGATGGCGATGGCCAAGGTGGCCCTGCGCACCATGCCCGGCATCGATCGGCCCGCGTTGGCGGCGCTGATGCCTACGCTGGGCGATGACGATCTCGTGATGCTCGATCTCGGTGCGAACACGGATTGCGATGCCCGCAACCTCGTCCAGTTCGCGATCATGGGCGCGGCCTATTCACGCATCGTGACCGGGCGCGAAGCGCCGCGCGTCCGCCTGCTGAATATCGGCACGGAAGAAACCAAGGGTACGGAACAGTTGCAGGAAGCTGCCGCGCGTCTGCGCGATGCAAGCGGCCTGGCTCTCAAGTTCGAAGGCTTCGTGGAGGCCAATGGCCTGTCACGCGGCGATGTGGACGTGGTGGTGACGGACGGTTTTTCCGGCAATATCGCCCTCAAGGCGGTGGAAGGCACGGCGCGCTTCGTGGGTGACCTTCTGCGCCGCAGCTTCCAGAGCTCGCTGCGTTCCAAGTTCGGTTTCCTGGTCAGCCGCCCGGCGACAGACCTGTTGCGGCACCATCTCGACCCCAATAACCACAATGGCGCGGTCTTTCTCGGCCTCAACGGGGTGGTCGTGAAAAGTCATGGCAGTGCGACTGCACTTGGCGTAGCGAATGCCGTAGCGGTGACCGCACGCCTGCTGGAAGCAAGCATAACGGAGCGGATCGCCCACGATCTTTCCGAGCTCGGTGAGAAGCGCCTGCGGGAAGGCCACAGTGGCAACGCGGGTAACGGGAAGGCCGCATGATTCGTTCAGTATTCAAGGGTAGCGGTTCGGCCCTGCCGAAACGCGTCGTCAGCAATGACGAACTGGCTCGCCAGGTAGATACCAGCGACGAATGGATCGTCGAGCGGACGGGCATCCGCTTCCGTCACATCGCCGGGGAAGGGGAAACCACCTCCACCCTGGCGACCGAAGCCGCGCGCAAGGCGCTGGATGCGGCCGGCGTCGATCCGCGCAGCGTGGATCTGATCGTGCTGGCCACGACCACGCCGGATCAGACCTTCCCCGCCACGGCAACGCTGGTGCAGGATGCGCTGGGCTGCAACGGATGCATGGCGTTCGACGTGGCGGCCGTGTGTTCCGGGTTCCTCTATGCGCTGGGCGTTGCCGATTCGCTGCTGCGCACGGGGGCGGCAAAGACCGCCGTGGTGATCGGCGCCGAAACGATGAGTTCCCTGCTGGACTGGGAAGACCGCGCCACATGCGTCCTGTTCGGGGATGGCGCTGGCGCGATGGTGCTGCAGGCGGAAGAGGTCGAGCAGGACGGCCCGGGCGTGCTGGTGACCAGGCTGCATGCCGATGGCGCGCATAATTCGCTGCTGCTGGCTGATGGCGGTCCCTCGTCCACCGGTACGGTCGGCAAGCTGCGAATGAAGGGGCGCGAAGTGTTCCGCCACGCAGTCGTCAACCTGGCCGAAGTGTTGGAGGAGGCGCTGGAAGCCGCGGGAATCAGCGCATCCGAGCTGGATTGGGTGGTTCCGCACCAGGCGAATGCCCGCATCCTGGATGCGACCTCCCGCAAGCTGGGCCTCCCGCCGGAGAAGGTGGTGATCACCGTTGATCGCCATGCCAACACCTCCGCCGCTTCGGTTCCGCTGGCCTTCGACGTCGCGTTCCGTGACGGGCGGATCAAGCCGGGCCAGCTGGTAATGCTGGAAGCGATGGGTGGCGGTTTCACCTGGGGCGCCAGCTTGCTGAGGGTCTAGCGTCCCTGCGGGCTACTTCACGGGCAATATTGCCAAGTCCGCACAAAGTGTTAGTCTGCACACATGAGTTATCCGGGTTCTCTTGAGCAGGGGATGGAACAATGATGCGTTCGGTTGGCACGCTCACCCGCGCGGATCTTGCGGAAGTTATCAATCGGAAGATGGGTTTCTCGCGCGCAGAGTCGCTGGCTATGGTCGAAACGATCCTCGACCAGATGAGCGACGCTCTGGAGCATGGGGAGAACGTCAAGATCTCCGGTTTTGGCACTTTCCTTTTGCGTGACAAAAGCGAACGTATCGGCCGTAATCCCAAGACCGGGGTTGAAGTGCCGATCACGCCGCGCCGTGTGTTGACCTTCCGGGCCAGCCAGATGCTCAAGGACCGCATCGCTCAGGGCTGAGGATAGGGGCATGACCAGCGATCCGCGTTTTACGGACGGCAAGGATGCCGATGCCATGCGCACCATTGGCGAAGTTGCGCGCGCATTGGGGATCAAGCAGCACGTCCTGCGTTACTGGGAACAACAGTTCCCCATGCTGAAACCGCTGAAGCGCAGCGGTGGCAGGCGCTATTACCGTTCAGAGGATGTCCGCATGGTCGACACGATCGACCGGCTGGTCAACCGCGAAGGCTATACGCTGAAAGGCGCCCGGCTGGTGCTGGAAGGCGGAATGGCCACCCCGGCACATGCAGCGCCCGTCGCAGCGGCGCCGGCGGCCACCGTAGTGGTGGGTGACAGCGACATCGTCCCCAAATTGCGTGCAATCCGCAACCGGATCGCCGCCGCGTTGGAAGGCTGATCGCCCCCCTGGCGCGTCAGTTCGGGCCAAGCTCCGGATCGAGATCGCGGGGACGCGCCAGATGCACGATACGTCCGCAACCCGGGCGGAGTTCTTCCCACGCATCTATGTCCAGTTCCAGGACCGCATAGGCGGCGGTCGGATATTTCCTGGCAGCGGCATCGAACAACGCATTTTCCGCTTCCGACGGAACGAGGTCGAAGATCAGGTCCTGCAGGCCGGGGTTGTGGCCTGCCAGCAGTACGGAGGCGGGATCGCCGTCCACATGGCGAAGCAGGTCCGCCAGCGTGGCGGAACTGGCCAGATAGGCCTTGTCCTGCCAGGTGACGGCCTGGTCCATCTGCGCGACTTCCAGGGTTTTCCTGACGCGGACGGCGGTGCTGGCCACCAGCAGGTCCCATTTCACGCCATGGTCGCGGATATGCGCGCCCATCAGCGCGGCACCTTTGACGCCGCGCTTGTTGAGCCCACGGTCGAAGTCCCTGAGGCCGATATCGTCCCAATCGGACTTGGCGTGGCGCAACAGGCCAAGAAGTTTCAAAGCGCCTTCACCTTTCCTGCGCCGATTCCGAAAGTCCCGGAACCGCACCGCTTTCCCCAGAAACACCGCTCGAGATGCGTTGTAAAGCCTCATCGAGCGTCAGCCGGATGACAGGTGTTCCTTGCGGGAATGCGTCGAGCAGACGGCTGGGGAACGCGGCGGAGAGGACCACGAAATGACCGCGATCGTCGGCTGTGCGGATCAGGCGGCCGAATGCCTGGGCCAGCCTTGCGCGGATTATCCGATCGTCATGTGCGGTGCCGCCATTGGCTGCGCGGCGGGCGCGGTGGAGGATCGAGGGTTTCGGCCAGGGCACCTGTTCCATCACCACGCAGCGCAGCGATTGACCGGGAACGTCCACTCCGTCGCGCAAGGCATCGGTGCCCAGCAGAGAGGCGCGGGGATCGTCGCGGAAAATGTCGACCAGGGTGCCCGTGTCGATCGGATCGACATGCTGGGCGTAGAGCGGCAGGCCTTCGCGCGCCAGCCGGTCCGCGATCCGGCCATGCACTGCGCGCAGCCGGCGGATCGCGGTGAACAGCCCCAGCACCCCGCCGCGCGACGCCTCCACGATTCGGCCATAGGCGCCGGCCAGTGCGGCAATGTCACCCTTCTTCACATCGGTGACGACCAGCACTTCGGCATTGGCGGCGTAGTCGAACGGGCTCTGCTGTTCGGCCAGGTGGGGCGCTACGTCGAGCCAGTTCGCGCCGGAGCGGGCAAGGGCGCTCTGCCAGTCCGGCCCGTCCTTCAGCGTGGCGCTGGTCAGCATCACGCCATGGGCCGGTTCGAGCACAACCTGCGCAAAGGGCTTCATGGGATCGAGGAAATGACGATGCAGGCCAATGTCGTATTCGCGCGCATCCGAACGGTTGACCGCCAGCCAGTCCACGAAGTCGGGATCGGCGGGCCCGCCCAGCCGACCGAGCAGCGCTTCCCACGCGGCCAGCATGTCGATACGCCATTTCAGCGAGTGTCGTGCGCCTTCCATCCGGGCACGGGCCTGCCCGTCCATCCAGTCCGGAGAATCCTCTATCAGCGCTTCCAGCCGCATGCCCAGGCGGATCAGCGGGAGGCGTATCTCGGCCAGCGCAGCCTGCGCCTGTTGCGCCAGTTCCACGAAATTCCCGTCGAGTTGCGCGGCTTCCGTCTCGATCGCATAGCCCGCTTCCTGCCCGCCGCTTTCATCGCGGGCGTAAGTGAGCGCGCGCACCCCGGCCAGCAGTTCTTCCATCGGGCCGGAAGGCTGGTTTTCCGCCAGCCGTTGCAGCCAGCCTTCGCCGGGCAAAGCCTCCGCCGCATGGCAGGCCGCGGCAATCGCCTTGCCACCCGCCTCGTCATAGGATGCAATGTCGGCCAGCCGCGCGGACAAGCCACGCCGCCTGCCTTTCGATCCACGCTCCGGCCCCATGATCCAGCGGCGCAATTCGACGCACTCCATGCCGGTCAGTTCGGCCGCGAAAGTGGAATCAGCGGCATCGAACACATGATGCCCTTCGTCGAACACGATCCGTGAGGGCCGCTGGGCATGGTCGCGCCCGCGCGCGGCATTCACCATCACCAGCGCATGATTGGCGATCACCAGATCGGCCTGCGCGCTGGCCCGCCCGGCATGTTCGATGAAGCATTTCCGATAATGCGGACACCCGGCATAGACGCATTCGCCGCGCTGGTCGGTAAGCGAGGCGATGCCCCGGCGGCGGAACAACGTGCCCAGCCAGCCCGGCAGGTCGCCGCCCACCATGTCGCCATCCTGGGTATAGGCTGCCCAGCGGGCCACCAACTGCGCCAGGATCGCCGCGCGGCCGCCGAAGCCGCCCTGCAGTGCATCCTCGAGATTGAGCAGGCACAGGTAATTCTCGCGCCCCTTGCGGACGACCACTGGCTGGGTGCCATCCGCGCGGGCAGCCGGCCATGCCCTGCGGCTTTCGCGGCGAAGCTGGCGTTGCAGGTTCTTGGTATAGGTCGATACCCACACCGTGCCGCCGGACCGTTCCGCCCACAGCGAAGACGGGGCGAGGTAGCCCAGGGTCTTGCCGATGCCGGTTCCGGCCTGCGCCAGCAGCACATTGGGTGCATCCCGCTTTTCGCGCGGGGCGAAGGTGTAGGCGGCCTCCTGCGAATAGGCGCGCTGGCCCGGCCGCTCTTCCGCGCCGCTGCCGGTCAACTGGGCAAGCCGGGCCTCTACGTCGGAAGGGTCCAGCACGACCTGGGCGGGCTGTGGTCGGTCGGCGGTTTCATCCCATTCCGGCAGGCGGCTGAAAAGCCAGCGCTCGGCCCGTTCCGGCTGGCGGATATGGGGCGCGATGACCTGGGCCCATGGCCAGCGTAGCCGCAACAGCGATTGCAGTGCGCTCCACGCGCCTTCGCGCTCCGCCCATTCGTCGCTGGCGCAGATATCGGCCAGCTTGCCGGCGGCTTGCTGCAACAAAGCCGGGACATCGGCATCGTCGGCGGGCTCGTCCAGCCCCAGCGCATGAGCCAGGCCCTTGGGCGTGGGCACGCAGAAACGGGCCGGATGAACGAAGGCGTAAAGTTCCAGCAGGTCCAGCCCGGAAAGGTCGGGATAGCCGAGCCGCGATGCCACCAGCGGAGCATTGAGGATAAGGTTCGGCGTATCGGCGGCGGCCATGATCGCCTGGCCTTTGCCTGCCCCGCGCGTGTTCCCCGCGCCATCGCACAGCCAACTGCCGGCATGGCTGGCATGAAGCGCGGGTAGGGCGAGAGTGGGCATGGCGGGCGCTTAGAAGCCGTTGCCCGAAAGGATCACTCTCAGGGGCAAGGCGGATATCGGCATCGACCGTAGATCGGACCGCGCCGCAATGGCATTTCCGGAACAGGGCATGAGGCTCTCCGACACGGCACGGACGATTCCGCGAGGCGCATGAATCCTAGAACGGAAACGGAACGCCGGGCAAGCTCCCAGAGAGCAGGAATCGACAGTCGAAACAGCATGTGGAGCGAGCCTGGCCAATCGGCTCGCCGCAAAACCAATACTGCCTGCCCCGGTTCGTCACAGTAAAAATCCTTTAAATTCAAAGTTTAGTCTCGTTCCTGAATTGCGGATGAAGGAACGAGCGAAAGATGGCGCGCGTTTTATAGGGGCTATGGAAAAGCCTTTTAAACATACTCGTTGCGCTACTGCCGCGATTGCCGCTGTACTGGCGCTTGGATCAACTTCCCTTGTGGCGCAGGACATTGGAGGTGGGCCTGTTCCCGCCGTCCAACCCGTGCAGCCCGTAGTGGTGCCCACGGCGCCGACCGTGCCCGCCGCTACAACTGCACCTGCCACGACGCCACCCACGACCACCACCGCTCCGCGTGCTCCCACGATGATCAGCGTGCCGGTTGTTCAACAGGCTCCAGCTTCGACTGAAGCGACACCGCCAGCCGCTGCAGCCAGCGAGGCCTCGGCGGCGGCAAGTGCCGCAGGTGAGGCGCCTGCTGCTGCGCGCGCCGCCCCGTCTTCGCCGGAGCGTAGCGCCCCGGTTTCGCGGGAACCGGCGAATGACGGCAATATGAGCCCGCTGGAAGCCCCCTTGGCCCCGCTTGCTCCGCTGGCGCCGGTCGATCCGGCACTGTCATCGCCTTATGGCGATCCGATCGAGCCGATTGCCGTGCCGGTCGATGAAACGCCGGTGACTGCAAGCGAGGGCTTCTCCTACGCAGCGCTGGTGGCCGGTGTCCTTCTGATCCCGCTCCTGGCCCTTCTGGCATTCCTGCCGTGGCGCCGCCGCCGTGCCGCCAAGGCGCGCCCGATGGCGGAACAGGTTGCCGCACCGCGTAGCGAGCCGCTTCCGGGCCCGCAGCCGATGGTTGCGCCTGCTATCGCCCAGCCGGCGATTGCACAGCCGGCCTATGTTCCGGATACCGATGCGGACGAAATCGCACCGAGGCCGGTATTCGCCTTCGAACCGCGTGCTCGCGCTTCGCAGGTTGAGGTCAAGGGTGCCTTGCCGGCCGCCGGTGCTTCGGTGCCGCTGCCTGCCCGGGTGCCGGAAGATTTCGCGGAACGGGACGCGCTGCTCAAGCGGATGGCAGCCGCGAAGCCTGACCGGGCCAACCCGTTCACGGATTTTCGTGCCCGCCTGAAGCGTGCCCGCCTGATCCTCCAGTCGCTCGGCCGGAAGTTTACTGACGCCGATCCCTGGATCGATCTCAGCCAGTATCCCAACAACTGGCCGGAACTTGCCCGGCGCAAGCGGATCCCGCAGGCGGCTTGACCTATGCCAAGTGTGGGAGGAGGCGGTCGTGAAAGCGGCCGCCTCTTTCGCTTGTGCAGCGCTGTCCTACAGGCCCGTTTGGCGCTAGGCAGGGCCTCATGTCGATCCACCTCTCTTCCCTCCATTTTCCCCGGAATCATGCGGCTGAACGGGCGGGGGCGGTTTTTCTCCTGAACTGTGTCACCCCCTGTAAGCACCCCCCGCAAAAGGCCGATGAAACCGTGGTGAGGCAGCGGTCCCGCTTCGCCGCACTTGCGAAAACCGGCGCAAGCGGCAATGGACGCCCGCAATGACCGACAATGCACTGACAGAAGCCGCCCGCACCTCCAAGGCCTGGCCGTTCCAGGAAGCCCAGAGGATCGCCAAGCGTTTCCCCGGCGGCAAGCGCGACGATGCGGGCAACCTCGTCCCCGTGATTTTCGAAACCGGCTATGGCCCATCCGGCCTGCCGCATATCGGCACCTTCCAGGAAGTGCTCCGCACCACGCTGGTCCGTCGCGCCTATGAAGTGCTGACCGGCGGGCATCCCACTCGCCTGATCGCCTTCAGCGACGATATGGACGGGCTGCGCAAGGTTCCGGAAAACGTGCCGAACCATGATCTGTTGACGGCCAACCTGCACAAGCCGCTGAGCCGCATCCCCGATCCGTTCGCCGCCGGGTTCGAAAGCTTCGCACATCACAACAATGCGATGCTGCGGGACTTCCTCGATCGCTTCGGCTTCGACTATGAATTCATCGCCGCATCGGACCGCTACAACTCCGGCGGCTTCGACGATGCGCTGCGCAACGTCCTGAAGCATTACGATGCGATCATGGGCGTGATGCTGCCGACCCTGCGGGAAGAGCGGCGCAAGACCTACTCGCCCGTCCTGCCCATCAGCCCGAAGACGGGCCATGTGTTGCAGGTGCCGCTGGAAGTGCTGGATGCCGAAGCAGGCATCGTGCGCTTCGAGGATGACGGCGAAGTCATCGAACAGTCGATCTTCGGCGGCTGGGCCAAGCTGCAATGGAAGGTGGACTGGGCAATGCGCTGGGTTGCGCTGGGTGTCGATTACGAGATGTGCGGCAAGGATTTGACCGACAGCCTCACGCAGAGCGGCAAGATCGCGCAAATCCTGGGGGGCCGCAGGCCCGAAGGGATGATTTACGAATTGTTCCTCGACGCGAATGGCGAGAAGATTTCGAAGTCCAAGGGCAACGGCCTGACGATCGAGGAATGGCTGACCTATGGCAGCGAGGAAAGCCTGAGCTTCTACCTGTTCCGCGAACCCAAGAGTGCGAAGCAGCTTCATGTCGGCGTGATCCCGCGCGCGGTGGACGAATACTGGCAATTCCGGGCGAAGATCACCGAACAGCCGGTGGAGCAGCAGCTCGGCAATCCGGCGTGGCACCTGCTGCGCACGAACACCTATCAGGGCGGGGATGGGGACACCCTGCCCGTTACCTATGGCCTGTTGCTGAACCTGGTGGGCGTGCTGGGCGCGCATGCCACGCGCGATCAGGTGTGGAACTATCTGCGCAATTACGTGCAGGATGCCGATCCGGAACAACACCGCGATCTGGATGTGCTGGTTGATCGGGCACTGGCCTACAATCGCGATTTCGTGGCCCCCACGCTGGTCCGTCGCAAGCCCGTAGCCAACGAAGCGGGGGCATTGGCGGCGCTGGACGCGTTCCTGTCGGGCGTGGGGGATGATGCCTCCGCAGAAGACCTGCAGAACGGCGTGTACGAGATCGGCAAGGATGAGCGTTTCGCCTTCGAGTCTTTGCGGGACTGGTTCAAGGCGCTCTACGAGACGCTGCTGGGCAGCCCGCAGGGGCCGCGCATGGGCAGTTTCATCGCGTTGTATGGCGTGGCCAATACGCGCCGCCTGATTGCCGAGGCGCTTGCGTGAACGGCGGTGATCCTCATGATCTTGCCCGTGAATTGCTGGGGCGGGAGCTTGATGATCTCGATCCGGAAGAACAGAATGTCCTGCGGCGGATCGCCTCGGGCTCGATCATCGGCATGGATGCCGATGAGGTCGCGGAAAGCCATGCCGGCGTGGGCGACCGTCTCTCCGACCGCGTGGCCGCGGTCGGAGGAAGCTGGGCGTTCATCATCGGTTTCGGGATGGTGCTGGTTGCCTGGGTGCTGATCAACAGCCCGTTGCTGGCGGCGCTGGGGCTGCAACCCTTCGACAGGTATCCGTTCATCTTCCTCAACCTAGTGCTCTCGATGCTGGCAGCGGTTCAGGCGCCGATCATCATGATGAGCCAGAACCGGCAGGCGGCGAAGGATCGCATCGCCGCGCGCCATGATTACGAAGTGAACCTGCGCACCCAGCTTGAAATCATCCGCCTGTCGCACAAACTCGACCGACTGGTCCGGCAGCTCGGCCATGGCGGGGAAGGCACGAAGGATTGATTGGGGAGACGCGGGGGCGAGAGGGTGAACTCAGCGCCATTTGCGGGCGCGATACCATTTGGTGATGATGTATTTCACGCCTTCCTCGACCGGGTTGCCGGCATGGAGGGTGAATTGGCTGGGCGCGCCACCGGGTGTCACATTGTTCCAGGCCAGCAGAACACCGGGCTTGGGCTCGATCGTCATCCCCAGCGTGGGGAAATAGGTCGCGCCGCCGGCTGCCACCTGGTTCAGGAACACCATGGTGGTGTAGCAGCGCTGCCCGCCGCGCGATCGCTCTTCCTCCCAGTAGCTGGCCTTGGTGTCGAACCAGTCGAAATGGGGGCGGAACTCCTGTCCCGGCAGATATCGCTGGCCCTGCACGGTCTCCCCATTTTCGGGAGGCATGCCCAGCAAATCGTCGATCCGCCTTTGCACCCGCGCGACGAAGGGATCGGTCGGATCGACATCGCCCGAATAGCTGGTGCGATAGGCGCGGGCATATTCCGTCTCGAATGCCCGGGAAGGCTTGGCCACAGCGTCGATCAGGGCGATCATCTTCTCGCATTCCGTGGGGTTCAGGAAGTCTCCCAATGCGAAGATTTCTGCCTGGTCCGTCGGCAGGCGGTAAACGCTGGGGTGTGCTTCCAGCCGCGCAGTGACGCGTTGGCCTGCTTTCGCAAGCCCCGCCTTGTCGGGAATGGATGATGTCTGGGAGGCCATGACGGCCGAATTCATGGCGGATCATGGCGCAGGCGGCAAGGGGGAGCGGTAACGAAGCAAGGCCCCCGCCTGATGGAGGGGGCCTTGCCCCGCCGGGCCACTCTTCCCGGCGGGAGGCTATGCTGGGGTTACCAGAAGAAATCGTGGATCACGTCCACCACTTCGCCGGAATACACGTCCACCAGCAGGACATCGTTGTAGTACCTGACCCAGCGATATGATCCGTCAGCCGGCGGCAGGCGATATTGCCAGGGATCGTTGATCCAGTAGCTGTTTCCGTAGAACATCGAGTCGAGATAATAACCGATGCTCAGGCGGCGATAGCTGTAGTTCCGGTATGGCGAGTAATAGACGCCGATGCGGAACACGTTGCGGTTGCTGTTGCGATAGTGGCTCCAGTTGTAGCGATTGTTGTCGCGCCACCTGCGATCCCACCGGCTATGGTTGCGATCCCGGTCACGGTCGCCCCAGTTCTGCCCGCGATTGTTGCGATTCCAGTTGCCGTTACGGTCACGATCGTTCCCGTTCCAGCGCTGTCCGCCACGGTCGGCATTGCGGTTATCGCGGTTCCAGTTGCTGTTCCGGTCCCGATCGCGATCATTGTCGCGCCGGCCATCTACGCGATTGTCATTGCCGCGGTTGCTGTTGCCGACACCGCGATTGCCCTCGCGGTTGGTCGGTACCTGTCCACCCTGCCAGGAACGATTTCCTGAATTGGGCCGGCTGGCTTGTGTACCGCCACGACGATCTGCCGGCCGCGCATCGCTGCGAACCTGCCCACGATTGGGGGTGGCCGCTGGTTGCTGGCGCTGTGGAGGCGCCGATGCCTGCCGCTGGGGCGGGCTTGGGGCGACCTGTCGCTGCGTTTGCTGGCGGGTCTCCTGCCGTTGAACCTGGCGATCCTGACGCTGGACCTGGCGTTGCTGCTGCTGTTGCTGGCGCACCTGCGCGCGCTGGTCCTGGCCGGACTGCCCCTGCGACCGTTGCGACAAGTTGCCCCGGTCATTGTCCCTTGCTGATACTTCCGCCGGGACCGCGGCCACTGCGAGAGCGGCGACGATTGCGGCAAGCCCGCTCGTTTTGAGCTGCTCCTTGACTGACATTACGGCATCTCCTTCAGACATACCGCCGAGTGGCTGCGGCCGTTTGTTAGTGAAGAATTATGCCTGTTCTGCTGTCGCGAAACTGAACCGAGGGAATGACCTTTCGTTCAGGTTTCTCGACGGAAATCTGACAATTTTGAAATTCAGTCGTTCAACAGATCGTGCATCATGCCGGTATAGAGGCGTCGGGCAAGGTGGTTTGCGCCGAACTGCGCGGCGAGCGCGGACGGGATGATTCGCGTCCAATAGAGCTTCAACAGCGCCTCGGGATCGCTCCTCAGCTTTTCGGCAATGGCCGGCGCTTCCCGATAGTATCGCGCGATGTCTTCCGCGCCGCCCGGCTGGCGGGCCAGCCACCCGTCGCGGAAACGCCGCAGGGTGCGCAGTTCCCAGCAATCGTCTGCCAGCCCCACGCCGTCGCAGGCGGCAGTGGTAAGGAAGCAGTCGGAGTCACCGTAATAATCGTCGTAACCGGGTGAGGTCTGCTGAGCGATCTGGCATTCGCCCTTCTCCGCATGGTCGACCAGTGTTCCGAAGATCGCCGGCGAAATCTCGAACGCCTCGCGCGCCTCGCTGGAGGAATAAGTAAAGGTAATGGCGGGTTCGTCCGCGTCGCTCCGCTGGAAGGTCAGGGTCGGGTCGGTTTTCACGTTGCGCAGGCGTTCCCCTCCATTCCAGCCCAGCAGCGTTCCCCATTCGGTAGAGTAGGAGTCAAGAGTGGTGTCGCGCCGGTTGCCGCCGATATCGACACTGACATCGTAGGAAGGGCGGGAGCCGTCCGCCGGAGCGGGAAAGGGCTTGCGAAACTCGAAACGGTATTGGTGCGCCTCCTCCATGCTCCAATGGAACCAGAACACCATCATGGCGCTGGGATCGTCCATCGCGCCCGCACTTTCGCGGCTGGCCTTGAACGGCTTCATCTTGATCTGGAATACGCCCTTGAGATTGGGGTCGTAGTCCTGCGTATAAACCTGGCCTGTGGCCGTCGTATTAGGCGTCAGCTCATGTGCAATCACGCAGAGGGGCAGAGCGGTCCCCTCGGCCGAAGCAACGGCCGCGGGGTATAGGCCGGTGGCAAGAGCGAGCAAAGCCTTCAGGCGTTTCGCCGCCGGTCTTGAAATCACACCTGCCATTTCGCCCCCCTTTTCGTATCAGCGCGTCAGCTTCTTGTAGGCCAGACGCGTCGGCCGGTCTGCCGCATCGCCCAGACGGCGGCGCTTGTCCTCTTCATAGGCTTCGAAGTTGCCTTCGAACCATTCGACATGGCTGTTGCCTTCGAAAGCGAGGATGTGCGTCGCCAGACGGTCAAGGAAGAAGCGGTCGTGGCTGATGACCACGGCGCAGCCGGCGAAGTTTTCGATCGCTTCTTCCAGCGCTGCCAGCGTTTCCACGTCGAGGTCGTTGGTCGGTTCGTCGAGCAGCAGTACGTTGCCGCCCAGCTTCAGCATCTTGGCCATGTGCACGCGATTGCGTTCACCGCCCGAGAGCTTGCCAACGTTCTTCTGCTGGTCCGCGCCCTTGAAGTTGAATGCACCCACATAGGCGCGGGTCGACATGTCGTGGCCGTTGACTTTCATGTAATCGAGACCGTCGGAGATTTCCTCCCACACGTTCTTCGTGCCATCCAGATGGTCGCGGCTCTGGTCGACATAGCCCAGGCGCACGGTTTCACCGATGGCGATGCTGCCTTCGTCGGGCTGTTCCTGCCCGGTAATCATCTTGAACAGCGTGGACTTGCCCGCGCCGTTCGGCCCGATCACGCCCACGATGCCACCCGGCGGCAGCATGAAGGACAGGTCTTCGAACAATAGCTTGTCGCCATAGGCCTTGGTCAGGCCCTTTGCCTCTATGACCTTGCCGCCCAGGCGCTCAGGCACCTGGATGACGATCTGGGCCTTGCCGGGCTTGCGATCGTTCTGGGCGTCCTGAAGCTGTTCGAACTTGCGGATACGGGCCTTGCTCTTGGTCTGGCGCGCGGCAGGGGTCTGCCTGATCCATTCCAGCTCTTCCTTGAGCGCCTTGGAGCGGCCGCTTTCTTCGCGGTCTTCCTGGTCGAGGCGCTTGGCCTTCTTCTCGAGGTAAGTCGAATAGTTGCCTTCATACGGGAAGTAGCGGCCGCGATCGAGTTCGAGGATCCAGCCCACCACATTGTCCAGAAAGTAGCGGTCGTGGGTGATCATCAGCACCGCGCCCGCATATTCCTTCAGATGGTTTTCCAGCCATTCGACACTTTCGGCATCGAGGTGGTTGGTCGGTTCGTCGAGCAGAAGGATCGAAGGCTTCTGGATCAGCAGGCGGGTCAGCGCGATGCGACGCTTTTCGCCGCCGGAGAGGCTGCCGACTTCCCAATCGCCCGGAGGGCAGCGCAATGCCTCCATCGCGACTTCGAGCTGGTTGTCGAGCGTCCAGCCATCGACAGCGTCGATCTTGGCCTGCAGTTCGCCCATTTCCTCCATCAGCGCATCGAAATCGGTATCATCCTGCGGGTCCCCCATTTCGGCGGAGATCGCGTTGAAGCGATCGACCAGATCGGCCGTTTCGCGTGCGCCATCCTTGACGTTTTCCAGCACCGTCTTGGAATTATCCAGTTCCGGTTCCTGGGCGAGATAGCCGACCGTAATGTTCTCACCGGGCCACGCTTCACCGGTAAAATCGGTGTCGATGCCCGCCATGATCTTCATCAACGTGGACTTGCCCGCGCCGTTGGGGCCGACGATGCCGATCTTCGCACCCTGATAGAACTGGATGTTGATATCGCTCAGCACCGGTTTCTGTGCGGCTGGGAAGGTCTTCGTCATGTTCTTCATGACATATGCGTATTGGGCGGCCATTTTCGTCCTTCGGGTGCACCCATCGTGGGGCGATCTGAATGTCTCAGGGATTGCCGCCGCAGATAGTGGCTGTGCGCGGTTGGGGCAAGCGTGGGATTGCCCGGTCGCCGCGCGATTTCCATCAGCGACCGCTCCTTTCAGGTCCGCCCATCGTCAAGGATTGCAGGGCAACGGGATCGCAGGCGGGGCTGGCGTGTTCCTATCCTTGCAGAAAAGGACGGCACATGGCGGCAAGGGCATATTGGCAAGGGCAGATCAGGCTGGCGCTGGTTTCCATCCCGGTGGAAATCTATACCGCGACCAAGAGCGGGGCGAAGGTCGCCTTCCGCCAGATTCATGAGCCTACGGGCAAGCCGGTTTCCTATGAAAAGGTGGTGCAGGGTATCGGCCCTGTCGACCGTGACGACATCCTCAGAGGCTTCGAGGTATCGAAGGGCAATTACGTTCTGCTCGATGACGATGAGATCGAACACGCCAAGGTCGAAAGCCGCAAGACGCTGGAACTGGTGCAGTTCGTGGATACGGACGAGATCGACCCGCTGTATTACGAGAAGCCGTATTATGTCGTGCCGGCGGACGATCTGGCGGAGGAAGCCTATATCGTCCTGCGGGAAGCGTTGAGGCAGGCGAAAAAGGTCGCTCTCGGCCAGTTGTCGGTTCGCGGAACGGAACGGCTGGTCGCGATCAAGCCGTGCGGCAAGGGACTGCTGCTGGAAACCCTGCGCTATGCTGACGAGGTCAAGGCCGGGCAGGGCTTCTTCAGGGCGATCGGCACGGCGAAACCCGATGCCGATCTGCTGGAGCTTGCCACTACGCTGATCGACAAGAAGACAGCGCCCTTCGACGCGGGCGAGTTCCATGATCGCTATGCCGATGCGCTGAAGAAGCTGGTGGCGAAGAAGGCCAGGGCGAAGGGCAAGAAGGTGCTGGAAGATGTGGAAGAGCCGGCCGACCGGGGTGGCTCCAATGTGATCGACCTGATGGCGGCACTGAAGAAATCCGTGCAGGAAGGTGGCGCCGCGAAGAAGGCATCGCGCACGAAGGCCACGCCCGCGAAGACCCCCACCAAGGCACCTTCCGCAAAGGCAAAATCGGCCCCGGCCAAGCGCAAGCGGGCCTGACCCATGGCTCGCGCCGGCTCTCTAGCGGAATACAATCGCAAACGGGATTTCGGGAAGACGGCGGAACCTGCCGGAAAGCGCGAAAGCAGCGCGGGCGGCAATCGCTTCATCGTGCAAAAGCATGCCGCGACGCGACTGCACTGGGATTTCCGACTGGAAACCGATGGTGTGCTGAAAAGCTGGGCTGTGACCAAGGGGCCGTCGCCAGATCCCGACATCAAACGGCTTGCAGTCCGCACCGAAGATCACCCGATGGCCTATGCCGAGTTCGAAGGGACGATACCGAAGGGCGAATATGGCGGTGGGTCGGTGATGCTGTGGGACAAGGGCACATGGGCCCCGGTGGAGGGCAAAAGCGCGAAGGATATCGAGCAGGGCCACCTCCATTTCTCGCTGCAGGGCGAGCGGATGAAAGGCGAGTGGCTGCTGGTGCGTATGAAACCGCGCCCCGGTGAAAAGCGCGAGAACTGGTTGCTCCGCAAGGTGGACGATGAGCATGCCGAACCGGGCGATCCGTTGGTGGATCGTGCGCTGACCAGTGTTCTCACCGGCCGTTCGATGGCCGAAATCGCAGGCGACAAGGATGGTGCCCATTCGCTCAAGGGCAAGAGAGGGAAGGCTTTCGCGGATGAGATGGCCAAAGCCGCCGCGCACAATCGGGGCAAGGCGAAGGACAGAGCCGATGGCAAGGCAGGCAACGCCGCGCCCCGGAAACGCAGTGCCAGACCCCCGAAATTCCGCGTCCCGCAACTGGCCACCTTGGTGGACGCCGTCCCTGCCGGCAACCAGTGGATGCACGAGATCAAGTTTGACGGTTATCGCGCGCTGATCGCGGTGGCGGGTGAGGCGGTGGCGGTTTACACCCGATCCGGCAAGGACTGGACGGACAAGTTCGTTCCGCTGGCCGATGCGATCCGTGCGCTCGACTTGCCTCCCTCGCTGATCGATGGTGAGATCGTGGCTTATGACCAGCAGGGCAATCCGGATTTCTCCTCCCTTCAGAGAGTGTTGAAGCGAGGTCACGGCGCGCAGGAAGCGGGTGACGATCTGGCCTTCCACGCCTTCGACCTGCTGGAATTGAACGGGCAGGATCTCGCCCGCCTGCCCAATATCGAACGGCGCGAAAGGCTGGAGGCCCTGCTGCAGGAGGCGCAGCCGCCGATCCATGTTGCCGATTATGTGATTGGTGCGGGCGAGAAGCTCTACCGCGCCATGTGCGATGCGGGGCAGGAAGGGGTCATCTCCAAACGTGTGGACGCTCCCTATAGCTCCCGGCGCACTCGCGACTGGCTGAAGGTGAAATGCTCCCTTCGGCAGGAATTCGTGATCGTCGGCTGGGCGAAAAGCGCGGCCAGGGGGCGTCCGTTCCGCTCGCTGGCGCTGGCGCAGCACGAGGATGGACAGTTGGTCTACAAGGGTAAGGTCGGCACCGGTTTCGATGCGGCGACTCTGGCTATGCTGGCGGACAGGTTCCGCCCGCTGGAGCGCAAGAGCGCACCTGTGGATGTCGAACGGGCAGAAGCGCGGGGCGTCACCTGGCTTACGCCGCGGCTGGTGGCGGAGGTCGCCTTCGCCGAGTTCACCGCGGAGGGCCATGTGCGGCACGGTTCGTTCATAGGCCTGCGTGGGGACAAGAAGGCGAAAGACGTCATGCCCGAGCAAATGGAGGAAGCGCCCATGGCCTCGCCTGATATCGAGATCACCAATCCCGACCGGGTGATCTTCCCGGATGCCGGATACACCAAGGGAGAGCTGGCGGAGTATTACGCTGCCATCGCCCCATTGATGCTGCCCTTTGCTGCGCAGCGCCCTGTCAGCCTGGTGCGCTGTCCGCAAGGGCGCGCGAAGCAGTGTTTCTTCCAGAAGCACGACAGCGGCAGTTTCGGGCCTGACGTTCATCATGTCCCCATTCGCGAGAAGGACGGGGGGACCGAGGACTATCTGTATGTGGAGAATGCGACAGGCATTCTGGCCTGCGTACAGATGGGAACGATCGAGTTCCACGGCTGGGCCGCGCGTTCCGGCAATGTGGAGGCGCCGGATCGGATGATCTTCGATCTCGATCCGGATGAAGGCCTCGATTTTGATGATGTGAAGCAGGCAGCTGAAGATATTCGCGACCGGCTTTCCGAACTGGGGCTGGCCAGCTTTCCCATGCTGTCGGGCGGGAAGGGCGTGCATGTGGTCGTTCCCCTGGCACCGGACCATTCGTGGGATGAGCACAAGGATTTCGCCAAACGCTTTGCCGAAGCGCTGTCGCTGGCCGAGCCGGACCGCTTCGTTGCAACCATGAGCAAGGCCAAGCGCAAGGGCAGGATATTCATCGACTGGCTGCGCAACCAGAGGGGCAGCACGACGGTCCTGCCTTACTCTGCCCGCGCACGGGTTGGCGCGCCGGTTGCCATTCCGCTCACCTGGGCCGAACTACCCAAGATGGAGAACGCGCATCCTTTCTCGATCGTCGATGCCGCGCGCCTGCTCACCCGAGCCAGGGGCAAGGGACTGGCGGGCTGGGGCTTTGTCGAACAGAGGCTGCCCGAAGCCTGAGGCGAATACCCGAAGCCATTTCGCGTTTCGCGCGTTCTATCAGACGAAGCCATGCATTACGCCGATACTGACAGCCCTGCGATTACCCGGCGCCTGCTTCGCGGCCACTGGGCCTATTTCGACCCTGACGGCAGCCGCATTACCGAACGTGACGAGATTGACCGTCTCAATGCCATTGCGCTGCCCCCGGCCTATAGCGACGCATGGTTCTCGATCAGGCCCAATGCCCATATCCTGGCGACCGGCATTGATGCGCAGGGGCGCAAGCAATATCGGTATCACCCCGATTTTACAGCGCGCCGGGATGCCCGGAAGTTCGAGAACTGCGTGGGCTTTGCCAGCCTGCTGCCCCGCATGAGGGAGCGGGTGGAACACGATCTGGCAAAGCGCAGCCTGACGGAGGAGCGCGCCGTCGCCTCCATCGTGCGCCTGCTGGATAGCGGGCAGATCCGGGTCGGGAATGAATGCTACGCCCGCACCAATAACAGCTTCGGCGCCACCACGTTGCGGCGGCGGCATGCCCGGATCGATGCAGGCAGACTGAGCCTGCGTTTCCGTGCGAAATCAGGTAAGCTCTGTTCCCTAACCGTCACGGACAAAGGCCTTGTCCGCTTCGTCAAGCAAATGCAGGATTTGCCCGGGCAGCACCTTTTCCAGTATCGCGACGAGAATGGCGATTTCCGTCCGATCGCTTCGTCGGATGTGAATGCGTATATCCGCGAAACCATGGGCGATGACTATACGGCCAAGGACTTCCGAACCTGGGCGGCAAGCGTGCTGGCTTTCGAATGGCTGCTGGACCAAGAGCCGGGCGCTCGCCTTGGCGACATGCTCACCCACGTCGCCACGCATCTTGGCAACACGCCCGCAGTAACCCGGAAATCCTATATCCATCCATCGCTGGTGGAGATCGCCCGGACGGGTAAAACCAAGGCGCTGCCGTCGAAATTGCCGCGTCGTACGCGCTGGCTCAGCGCCGCCGAACGGGGCCTGATCGCTTTTCTCGAAAAATAGAATGCGGCCGCTTTCCACAGACTGTGCGCCAATCGGGACAGCCTGATCGAGTTAACCCGCCGGGACGATTGCCGCCGTTCCTTCCGCCTGTCAGCATCATCTCAAGGCGCGGGGCTTGCTCGAGCGAGCCCCGGGTCGGCCCCAAAGGCGGAGTTCTTGCATGAACACCTATCAACTCGTTTTTTCGGATGACGGCCTTGGCGAACCGCGAAAGATCGAATTCGAGGCGACCGATCCCAACACCGCGCTCAGCATAGGGCATCGGACGGCGCCCGAACGTGCGGCCCAACTGTGGCGCGGTCACGAAATGCTGTGCTCAGTCAGCAGGAGCCTGCTGGGCTTCTGTAAATTGAGCTAAGCATGCAGGGCAGGGTGGCTGCGCTCAGGTCGCTGCCCTGCTTTCTCCCGGTTGGTGCGATGCCCCGCGATCCGGCCGCTTCTCGATAAAGCTGATCTTCCCTTCAGGCTCGAGGATCGCCCAGGCAACTTCCCGCAGATGAGCGATGCCGGCCAGCCGCATTTCCGCTTCGAGTTCGGACATGGTGATGCGGTTGCTGTCGAGATTTCCGCCCAGAATATCGCCGTCGCGCACCAGCACTGCCGGTTCTCCGTCCAGCAGCTTCTCGGCCTTGCGGAAACGATGGCTCAGCCAGGCCAGGATCAGGCTCCAGAAGCCGAAGGTGGTAATGGCCAGCGTGGCGCCGGTCAGGCTGAAATCGTTGTGGGTTACCCCCTGCTGGATCAGGTCGCCCATTACGATCAGCACGACAAGCTCGAACGGGGTCATCTGCGTCAATTCGCGTTTTCCCAGCAGGCGCAGCAGCAGATACATCACCGCGAACATCACGCTGGCACGGATTACGATATCCATCAGGGCAGGACCTTCAGCTTGAGCGGAATCCGCGTGAATGCCCGGTCGCCGTCCCGCAGTTCCAGCCATCCGGAATTGCCGCCGCGCAGGGTGGGGTTCACTTGCCCGTCTATCTTCACTACCAGCTTCTTGCCCGGCTCGATCGGCCCGTAAGTGAAAGCGAAGGCGCCATCGCTTGCCTCCTCGCCTTCCGCTTGCGGGATCATCGTGTTGACGGTGAAATTGCGCCAGAAAGGAACCGAAATCGCGATCGTCGGCCGCTCGATGGCGCGGTCTGCCCAGGCTTCGATGCCGATCTCGAAGAACTCTCCGGAGCGCAGCGTTTGTGGAGCATCAACCCTGAGGTTTGTCCCGTGCTCTTTATGGGAAATGGTATGGTTCGCGCGACCACCAAGCACCCCTGACAGCGCCAGGGTCATGATTGCACCCAGGATCAGCAAGGCGATCCAGTGGGTAAAGCGCCAGCGTGACGTGCGAGAGCCAAGATTATGGGCGGTGATGCCATCAGGATAGTTTGCCGACATCGCTTCAGCTCGCCGTTTGTAGTGGGGGCGGCGCGGACAGGATGGTATCCAGCAGCAATGCAAGTGCCGCTGCCGAAGCAAGATCGCGGCCTTCATCGCGGTCGACTTCGCCGAAGTGGAATTCCTTGTGGAAGGATCGACCGGTCTTGTCCGCCACGGCTATGTGAACAAGGCCATTCTCATGCGGACCTGCGTCGCCGGTATAGCCGCTCACGGCCACCGCCACGTCGGATTGCGATCTGTCCAGCACTCCGCGCGCCATGGCCAGTGCGATCTCCGGGCTGACCGGGCCATATTCCTCTATTGCTTGTGTTGGAATTCCGAGAACACCGCCCTTCGCCTTGTCGGAATAGACGACGAAGCCAGCCTCGAACATATGGCTGAGGCCTTCGACGCCGGTAAGCAGGAAGGCGATGCTGCCACCCGTGCAGCTTTCGGCGCATGAAATGGACATGTCGGCGTCCAGCGCCGCCGCTTCCAGTATCTTGCGAGCCTCCAGCACCAAACCGCCTCGCGACATTGCCGTCTCCTCACGGCAGAAGCGCATGAGGGGGCGAGGCGTTCCCTTGGAGTCTTTTGCGGTGATGATCTGTCGGAGAAGTCCTTCCTGCGCACTCGCAGGAAGGAAATGGTGCCCAGAAGAGGACTCGAACCTCCACGCCCTTGCGAGCGCCAGCACCTGAAGCTGGTGCGTCTACCAATTCCGCCATCTGGGCACGGTGCCATGCGGCCGGTTGGCTGCGTGGCGGGTAGGGTCGCGCCGATACGGCTGCTGATGCTGCCTGTCAACAAGATCGGGGCGCCATATGCTGAAATCATGCGCGAAAGATCATTTTGTCCACGCTCAAAATGATTTCGCCGCGCGCTGCAGGCAAGGGGCGGCTGGAACAAGGCGCAGATTGCGGCGGCGATCTTGCCGTCCTTCAGGTGGTAATGGCCGATTTGGATACATCCAGAACCTGTCCTTTCAAGACCGGAGGGATGTTTCCTGCAAGTGTATGAGGCTGCGAAAGAGGGAAGTGGTCGGGGAGACAGGATTCGAACCTGCGACATCCTGCTCCCAAAGCAGGCGCGCTACTGGGCTGCGCTACTCCCCGACACTTCTGCCGGTATGATCGGGCGTATCGACCCTGGTGGGCCCGGCAGGATTCGAACCCGCGACCTAGCCGTTATGAGCGGCCAGCTCTAACCGCTGAGCTACAGGCCCGTAAGGTGGCGATAACGCGGGGGCGCCGTAGCTGGAAGCACGGCACAACACAAGCGGCGCAAAGCAGCAATTCAGGATCGGCGATGCGATCAGCTAAATCTCGACCGCATTCATGATCTCGCGGACATTGGTGGGCCGCACTCCGCGCCTGGCGAGATAGGCCAGCAATTGCCGCCACCAGTCATACAGCGCGTCCAGATCCTGCTCGGTCCGGACATAGGGCGTTTGGCCGGGGCTGAGTGATGGGCTGTGGAAGGAAAACACCAGCAACGGCAACCCGTCATCCAGCGCGATGTCTACGCCGCGTATGGCCTCCTCCGCAGAAACCCCCTCAGGCGTCAGCGGGATGCGTTCCAGAAGATTTGCGCGCGCGAGCACGCCCCGCAGCGACGGAACACGCCACATCAGGGGGTAGAGCCATTCACCCTGCTGGCGCAGCATCCCCCAGAACACCGTGGTGAGCGGCAATTCGAGCACCGAATGCTCGCCGTCGATCCAATAAGGCTTCAGCGGGTGGCGCCGGTAATCGACACCGCCGGTTGCACTGTAATCGAACCTGGTGCGCACTGACGTGTCGATCGCGACGCTGGCTTCGCGCAGCATAGCGGCGGTATTCGGACCCGTCCCATAGCGCCCCGCGCGATAAATTTGCGGGTGGGCGCCGAAATTGGTTTCGATCGCCTCGCGCAGTTGGTTGAACTTCGCGCGCTCCAGCTCAGGCGGAAGATTGCCTGCAAAGGAATTATACTCGTTCACTTCCTCGTCGTAGGGAGGATTGACCCAGGGATGGAGCTGGATGCCGATCTCGGCGCGGCCCTGTGCCACCGGCTCACGCAGGATATCGGCCGCGAGAGCCGATGTGGCGACGGGATAGTCGATCAGGTAGATCGGGCACACACCTTCATTCTCGCAGAAGGTCTGGAACTTTGCGAGGCGCGGCAGGTGATTCAACCCGTGGCCTTCGCGGCGGATCGGCTCGTTCCAGTCGAATTCTTCCTCGGTATCGACGGTCAGGATGAACCGCTGGCCAAAGTCCTTGCGGAATTTTGCCCCAAATTTGGCTTGGTCGATGCCGGAGGGCGGCTCGGTGATTGATTGCATCATCGCCCCCATTCGTGTGTGTCAGGCAATCTCGGCCATTTGGTCACCCGAAGCCTCCTCGTTGCCACGAGTGCCGCTCTGCGTCGATAGGGCGATTGGGAGGACCAGCTCGAGTGCGTCGTCCTCGCGGCGAAGATCACCGCCGGCAGCGCGCGCCTCTGCCCGGGCGAGGCGGAGAGTGAAGCCGTTGCCGAACATTCCGGCGCTGACAGCCTGGGCCTGCGCGGGTGTAGTGCTTTCAAAGATGTCGTGCCGATCAGCCAGGGCCGCAGGCAGATCGATCTCCAGCGCGGCGTGGCGGCCGTTCTGGATCAATACGATCTGCAGCCGTTCCCCGGGATTCACCGCCCCGGCAATCGTGGCGAGGATACGCCAGGCGAGCATTTCGGCATCGTCGCGCGACAGGGGAATCGGACAGGTCGCGGCCGATGTAACGAGTTCAAGGCCGGCATTGCGGGCGCGGAGCACGCCATCGAGTTGTTCAACCGTCCCGGCCACGATGGCCTGGAAATCGGAAGAACCGGCTTCCATCTCCAGCGCGCCGCTTTCCAGCTTCATCAGGCGGTCAAGCTCCTCGAACCCGGCGAGCATGCGCGCGGCATCGCCCGCGATGGATGCGGCCAAGGCGCGATATTCGTTAGGTGTGGGGCCGAACAATTGCTGCTGGATGATTTCAGCGAAGCCTTGGATCGCGTTAACCGGGGTACGCAGTTCGTGGATCACCTGGCGCATCCGATCCGCCGGACTGTCAACTGCGTGAGCCGCAGCCAAAGGCGATTTCGGCACGTGGGCGGCGGGGCGGCGCATGCGACCGCGATAGCCGGCAAAGCGCCCGCCCGAGGCGAAATGCGGGGCGGCGTCAACTCGCCATTCCCCGGCAATGGCCGGCGCCCCGGCAACGACCAGCCGGGCTGAGCGGATCGGCTGGCGGCGGCGCATCGCGGCAAGCATGGCTTCATCGGGCGAAGCTGGAGCTTCATCCTCTGCATTGGCGAGCGCGAGGCCCACGGCCATCGGCGCTGCCATGCTGTCGGCCCACGCGATCCGTCCTTCGACGTCGGTGGTGAAATCGAAAGCGGCCAGCGGAGGTGGCGCCTCCTCATACTCGCCAAGCGGCAAGCGCGGAGCGTCTGGGCCCCGCAGCGGAGGTTTGCGTTCGCGAGCACGCTGAAAGGCCTCGATTCGGCGAACCAGCGCGCCGATTTCCGCTCGCTCCTGCTCTCCGTCCTTCTCGATTTCCAGGGCGGGGTCGAGGTCGAGCACGCTTTCGTCCAGCGGTTCGACAATGATCGGCGGCGCCTGTTCGATCGTTCCGGTGGGCCCGGCTGATATCGGAGCGTCGGCAAGCCCGGGATCGGGCAGAACCAGATCGCGCACGCCCAGCCGTGCCAGCATGTCCCGAGTGCCTTGTGGAAGGTTCCGCCGTTCGCGCAGCAAGGCACGGACGGGCAGGGGAAGGGCGGGGACGAGTGCCTGCCACTGCGCATCCTTGAGCCGTGCGGCTGTCATGGCCGCAGAGGCGACGGGCCTTTCCTGGGTGGCGAGGAAGGCGATGAAGCCAGGATTGCGCAGCCTGACTCCCGGCTCGCGGATCATGGCGGCGCGCTGGTCTGCCGGGATTGCGGCGGAAAGTTCCCCCAGCCGGGCGTAGGCCGCTTCGAGTTGTGCGTCGTCCGCCCCCTCCGGCGCGCTGCCGGCAAGGTCCAGCAACTGCCGGAATTGCGTGTTCGACGCGCGCTCGTTGCCCGCCTGCATGCGCAGAACAGTGGCAAGGCGATCGTCGAACTGCATCGAATCTCCAGGCAGGCTAGGCGGAAACCAAGGTCGCATTTCTGCAGTATCGTCCTATCAGCTTTGCGTGGCAGGGAAATGGGTATGCCCCTCGCGTCGCAAAGCGGGACATTGGTTGGCCGATATAACAATATTACTATGCCGCAGACATATCCGTGTTATTCGTTGTCTGAAAGGTAGGGGATAACTTTTCAGATAGGTCCGTGGGGTTTTCGATTATGGCCAATCTCGATGCGATAGACCGTCGTCTGCTGGCCGAATTGCAGGCTGAGGGCCGTGTGACCAATGTGGAGCTTGCCCAGCGCGTGGGGCTGACGGCTCCGCCCTGTTTGCGCCGGGTCCGCGCATTGGAGGAAGCGGGCGTCATTCGCGGTTATCACGCCGATCTCGATGCATCCAAGCTGGGTTTCGCCATCACCGTCTTCGCCATGGTCAGCCTGAAGAGCCAGGCGGAGGAAGACCTGCGGGCTTTCGAACAGCATATGCGCGGGCTGCCGGAAGTGCGTGAATGCCATATGCTTAATGGGGAGATCGATTTCATCCTGAAGATCGTGAGCAGGGACCTGCAGAGTTTTCAGGAGTTCCTTACCAGCAAGCTCACGCCGGCGCCCAACGTGGCCAGCGTCAAGACATCGCTCACGATCCGGACCGCCAAGCATGAGCCGGGCGTCCCGCTGGAGTAGTTCAGCGTTTGCCAGGCGGTGTCGCGGGGCCCGGTTCAGGCGCGGCGGCGTGCCCTGTAGACATCCTGATCATGGATTAGCTGGGGAATGTCTGCCGCGTCGAGCGCCTGCGAGTACAGGAAGCCTTGGCCCGTATCGCATCCGATTGCTGCCAGATGCGCTTCCTGCGCCGGCGTTTCTATCCCTTCGGCGATCACTTCCAGTCCAAGGCAATGGCCCAGATTGATGACCGCCGACGAGATTGCTTCGGCATCGGGGCTCGATCCGATTTCCTGGATGAAGGAGCGGTCGATCTTCAGCAGGTCCACGGGGAACTGGTTGAGGTGTGAAAGGGAGGCATAGCCGGTGCCGAAATCATCGAGTGCAATACGCACACCGTGGTCGCTCAGCCGCTTGAGTGCCTCTTCCACATATCCGGCGCCCCTTCCCAGAAACACCGTCTCCGTCACTTCGATCTGGATGCGCGAGGGCGGGACCTGCCGCCGCTTCAACTGATTGAGCAGATTCTCGGCGAAGCAGCCGCGGCGGAAGTCCGATGCCGTGACGTTGATTGCTACATGGCCAAAGTCGAGCCCTTCCTGCTCCCAGCGGCGTACATCGTTCAATACTTCTTCCAGCATCACGTCGCTCAGCGGGCCGCCGAGCGCCGGATCGTCGAATGCCGCCTTCAGGACGTCGGGGCCGCGGATCACCCCGTGATGGTCGCGCCAGCGCAGGAGAGCTTCGAAGCCGACGATGCGTGAGGTTCGCAGCGAAATCTTCGGCTGGTAGTGCGGTACTATGGACTTGCGCTGCAGGGCTTCGCGGGCCGATGCTATCATCGTCTGGTGGCGCTCCACCTCGATCATCATGGCCGGTTCGAAGATCTTCAACTGCGCGCGTCCGCCGGCCTTGGCCGCATAGAGTGCGATGTCGGCGGCCTTCATGATTTCCGAGCGGCTCTTTCCATCGCGTGGGATCAGGCTGGTGCCGATGCTGGCGCCGCATTCCAGCAGGCGTCCTTCGTGATGGAAAGGCTCGCGCAATTCGGCGAAGATGCGGTCGCCGGCTTCCCGGACTTCATGCTCGGTCTGCGCATCGATGATGATGGCGAATTCGTCGCCGCCGGTTCGGGCGACCAGATCGCGTTCCGAAACGGCCGAACGGAGCCGAGCGGCAAAGGTGCACAAAAATGCGTCGCCTGCATCGTGGCCCAGCGTGTCATTGATCGCCTTGAAATTGTCGACGTCCAGGATCAGCAGCGCACCCGCTTTCGGATTGCGAGTATTGCTGAGCATCATGTCGAGCCGTTCTTGCAGCAGGGCGCGGTTGGGCAGGGTTGTCAGCGCGTCGTGATGCGCCATCCAGAGCGCGCGCTCTTCGGACTTCTTCTGATGGGTGATGTCTCGCGCAACGACAATCAGGCGACCCGAATCATCGGTGATCGAATTGGCAATGATATCGAACCATCGGCGCTGGCCGTTCACTTCCGCGTGGGTGACCAGATTGTTGGACAGGCCTGTCCGCGCGCCTTGCAACAGCAGTGCGCCAGTCGCGCGATCTTCTTGCGGCAACAGGCCGATCCAGTCCTTGCCCATCACGGCCTCCACTGGGATGCCGCCCGAACTGGGGCGGTTGCAGAAGGTCACGCGGCCATTGTGGTCCAGAATAAGCGTGTAGTCGGGGCTGGATTGCAGGATCGTTTCGTTCAGCGTCTCGCTGCGTTCCAGATCACTCAGCGCGACCATGCGGGAAACCAGCATGTTGTGCAGCGAGAACGCAGCCGAAAAGATGGTCATCATGTAGATCGGAAGCTGCAGGCTGATAATCGTCAGGATCGACTGGCTGCTCAGGAAGCCGCCCACGGCGCAGGGCGCGAGGATCGTGAACACCATCAATGCCGCAAGGCGTGGCGTGCCGAAATTGCGGAGGCAGATTCCGCAGACCATCGCGGAGGCTGACAGGATGATGATGATGGAAAGCACCCAATCGCCATGGGCCAAGCCTATGACCGTGCCGTACCCCACCGACGCCGCCCAGCAAACGGAAAGCGAAGCGGCCAGAAGCCATGGCGGGTCTTCCCCTGCGGCTATCTTGCCCCGCCCGTAGAGCAGCACGCCGACGCGCGTTGCGCCGATCACGCATTCCATGACCAGCCAGGTAAAGAAGACCGGGTTGGGATGGAGCCAGGCAGCCACCGCAGCGACCGCGATCGTATTGAGCACCCCGCCCAAGAAGATCGGAACCGACTCAAACAGGCCGTTGCGAAGCTGAACTGAAATGGCGGCAGGCGCTTCCTTCCGGGTGCCCAGCAGCCATGCCGTCAACCGCTCGGCCCATGAGCCGGGGCGGCGGACAATATATGAAACCCCATCCATCGCCGGAAATGCTATGGCACAATGGTTAACAACAAAATGCAATGAGCAGGATTAACTCCACAACTCATCGCATTTTATTTGCGGGAAGGGGGCTACGGCTCCCGTGTTTCCAGCCATTCTTCGAGCCACTTGATCGAATAATCCCCGTTCAGAATGTCGGGTTGATCGAGCAGCTTCTTGTGCAGCGGAATCGTGGTTTTCACGCCTTCGATCACCATTTCCTCCAGCGCGCGCCGCAGCCGCATGATGCAGCCTTCACGCGTGCGGCCATAGACGATCAGCTTGGCGATCATGGAATCGTAGTAAGGCGGGATCGAATACCCGGCATACAGCCCGGAATCCACGCGCACATGCATGCCGCCAGCCGCGTGATAGGCGGCGATCTTGCCGGGCGAGGGGGCGAAGGTCCACGGATCTTCCGCATTGATGCGGCATTCGATGGCGTGGCCCTTGAACTCCAGTTCGTCCTGCGTGACCGACAGCGGCTTGCCATCCGCGATGCGGATCTGTTCGCGCACCAGGTCCATGCCTGTGATCGCTTCCGTTACCGGATGCTCCACCTGCAGGCGGGTGTTCATCTCGATGAAGTAGAATTCGCCGTTTTCCCACAGGAATTCGATCGTGCCCGCGCCGCGATAGCCCATGTCGGCCATTGCCCTGGCCACGATGCCGCCCATCCGATCCCGCTCTTCGGGCGAGATGACGGGGGAGGGGGCTTCTTCCAGAACCTTCTGGTGGCGGCGCTGCAGCGAACAGTCACGCTCGCCCAGATGGATGGCGTTGCCATTGCCGTCGCCGAAGACCTGGAATTCGATATGGCGCGGATTGCCGAGATATTTCTCGATATAGACGGTGTCGTCGCCGAAGGCGGCCTTCGCCTCGTTACCGGCCTGCTGCATCAGCGTGGCGAGCTGGTCCGCGCTTTCGCATACCTTCATGCCGCGTCCGCCGCCGCCCGAAGCCGCCTTGATGATTACCGGATAACCGATTTCGTCCGCGACCTTCGCGGCTTCCACCGGATCGCTGATGGCGCCGTCCGAACCGGGGACAAGCGGCAGGCCAAGCGCGCCAGCGGTACGCTTCGCTTCCACCTTGTCGCCCATGGTGCGGATATGTTCGGGCTTGGGCCCGATCCACGTGATGTCATGCGCTTCCACGATTTCGGCGAACTTCGCGTTTTCCGAAAGGAAGCCGTAACCCGGATGGATTGCATCCGCGCCCGAAACCTCGGCCGCCGAGATGATCGCCGCGACGTTCAGGTAGGAATCGGTGGCGGAAGGCGGGCCGATGCAGATGGCATGATCCGCCAGCCGAACATGCATCGCATCGGCATCGGCCGTGGAGTGCACGGCCACCGTTTCGATGCCCATTTCATGGGCGGCCCGGTGGATGCGAAGCGCGATTTCGCCACGGTTGGCGATGAGCAGGCGAGTTATCGGCATGGCGTGATCCGCCTTGTTTACGCGATGACGATCAGCGGCTGGTCATATTCGACCGGCTGCGCGTTTTCGACGAGGATTGCCTGAACCGTGCCCGTGCTGGTGGCGTGGATCGGGTTCATCACCTTCATCGCTTCGATGATAAGCAGCGTATCGCCGGCCTTCACCGTATCGCCCACCTTCACGAAAGCGGGCGAGCCAGGTTCGGACGACAGATAGGCAGTGCCCACCATCGGCGACTTGACCGCGTTGGCGTTTGCCGCAGGCGCCGTCTCGACCGGAGCGGCGACAGCCGGTGCCGGAACGCCGACAGGCGCCGTGGCCACGGTTGTCGCCGGGGCGGCAGCCACAGCCGTCACCCCGCGTGAGACGCGGATTTTTCGATCCCCGTCTTCCACTTCTATTTCGGTAAGGCCGGTGTCAGCCAGCATTTCTGCGAGCTGGCGAACCAGCTCTGTATCGACACTCATCGAGCCATTGCGGCCGGATGCGCCCTTGGTTTCGCCCATTCGTTCCTCGTGGGTGCTGTTTGCTGGCCGCTATGCGCAGCGTTTTGCAGGCTGGCAAGGGGCGGCAAGCGGAAAAATGCGTCCTTTTCCTGTGACGGTTTTCCCGGATCACAGAGTGGCGGCGTGTTCCAATGCCAGAATATAGCCCTTCGGGCCAAGACCCTTGAACTCCTTCACGGCAGCCATGCCGATATAAGAGACATGGCGAAAATCTTCACGTTTCGCGGGGTCGGACAAGTGAACTTCGATCACCGGGACCTTGATCGACTTCGCCGCGTCGTAAATCGCGATCGAGGTGTGGGTATAGGCTCCGGCATTCATGATGATCGCCCGGGCGCCGTCTGCCTGGGCTTCATGCATCCAGTCGATCAGATGCCCTTCGTGGTTCGACTGGCGCACTTCCACCTCAAGCCCCAGGTCCTTTGCGCGGTCTTCCAGCATGCCGGCAATGTCATCCAGCGTGTCGCTCCCGTAGATTTCGGGCTCGCGCATGCCGAGCAGGTTCAGGTTGGGTCCGTTCAGGACATAGACTGTATTGGCTGGCATCTGGCCCCCTTTTGCTTGGATGTGGCCATAGCGGGAAGGGCGGGCAAGGTGCAAGGTCGGCAGCCCGTCATTGCACGCCCGCGCCCGTCCGATGCTTACCGTTCAACCCCCTTTATCTTCCCCCACTGGCGCGCCGCCGTGTAACCGAGATAGCCGGTGCCGAAGAGCGCGTAGAGCGGTTCAGGCAGGCCGTTGAGATAGGCATTCATCCCCGCGGCGATGTCCTGCGCCATATTGGGGCGAAACGCGGCGAGAACGCCCATCGGGATCGCCCAGAGCAGCAGCATGTACATCACATAGAGGAAGCTGGGCCGGGCGCGGCTTGTCCAGGGATCGGGCGAGTTGGCCTCAGCGACTATGGCGCCGAGTTGAGCCTTCATCGTCTCCAGTTCCTGTGTGCCTTCCATCTCGAGAAGTTCGAGTTTCGCCTTGTCGCGTGCGGCCTTGTCCGGGATCACCTTGTCGATGATCGACGAAATGGGACCGATGAGTGCGCTGAGAATGGCCATTGGTGTTCTCCGGTTTGTCAGGATGAGCGCTATTAGCCAAATGGGTTATTGTAGGAAAGTTTTGCAACCACGGGTGCAGGGGGCTGGGCAGGTCCGAACTTCGTGTTACGCTGCGGCAAAAGAGAATTGAGGGGATATTGCCGCATGAGAGCCGCCTTGCCTGCGGGACTGATTCTGTCCGCGCTCGCCACCGCACTTGTATTTTCCGGAGATTCGGCTGCTGCCAACGATGCGGCGCAGGCCTATGCGCGCAATTGCGCGGCCTGCCATGGCACCGATCTGGAAGGGCCGTCCGGCCCGAACAGCGGGCTCGCTCTCAAGGGCGCTGCGTTTCGTGAGAAATGGGCCGATGTTCCGGCAGACGAATTCATCGCCTATGTCCAGCGTACGATGCCGCTGAGCCAGCCCGGCTCGCTGGACGATGCCACGGCTACGCTCGCTTCCAATTTCGTGCTGGCCCGCAACGACCTGGCTGAGGGCGGCGCACCTGCGCAGGCGTCAGCCGCTGCTCCTGCAGGCGAGGGGGGTGGGCCCGATCTCTCGGAAAAGGAGGAGGACCGGGACCAGCACTATCACGCCGTGGTGGCGGCGCGGACTGCAAGACTGGAGGCGCTTCGTCCTGTTTCCGCCGGGGCGCTGGATGCCCCGGCTGCGGACGATTGGCTGGCATGGCGTGGTTCGTCCGCAACGCATGCTTATAGCGAGTTGAAGCAGGTCGATCGGGCCAATGTGCGCGGTCTCGGTGCGGCCTGGAGCCTTTCGCTGGAGCCGGGCGTCAATTCGATTGCGCCGATCGTCGATGACGGGGTGATGTTCATCAACAGTAACGGCACGGTGTTCGCGCTGGATGCGCGCAATGGCGACGAATTGTGGAGCTACGCCCGCCCGGCAAAGGGGCGGATGCCCAGCACCCAGACCCGCGGCATGGCGCTGTTCGAAAGCGCGATCTTCGTTCCCACGCTGGACAATCACATGCTCGCGCTCGACATGCGCACCGGCAAGTTGCTGTGGGACACCCAGATCGCCCCGCCGACCGATAATCTGCAGCTCACCGCTGCGCCGCTGATCGCCAACGGAAAGGTCATTCAGGGCGTTTCCTCATGCATCGGCAACGATGTGCCTGGCGGCTGCTATATCGTCGCGCTGGACGCGAAGACCGGGAAGGAGGAGTGGCGTTTCCACACCATCGCCCGCGCAGGCGAACCGGGCGGTGACAGTTGGAACGGCGCGCCGATGGAAAAGCGGTTCGGTGGCGGCGTATGGCAGACAGGCAGCTATGACCCTGAATTGAATCTCGTCTTCTTCGGTGTCGGCCAGACTTATGTCATTTCCACGCTGCTGGACGATCAGGGACGCAAGGGCGCGTCGAATGATGCCCTCTACATGAATGCCACCGTGGCGCTGAACCCCGACACGGGGAAGTTGGTCTGGCACTACCAGCACGGCCCGGGCGATGTGTGGGATCTCGATTGGTCGTTCGAGCGGACGATCATCATGCGCGATACCGCAAAGGGGCCCGAAAAGACGATACTGACTGCCGGCAAGATCGGCATATTCGACGCGCTGGACGCAAAGACCGGGCGTTATCTCTGGTCTTATGATCTCGGTTATCAGAACATCATAACCCACATCGATCCGAAGAGCGGCCGCAAGACGTATAATCCGGAATTCGTGCCGCCGGAGCCGGGCAAGCCGAAATTCATATGCCCGGCGGCCATCGGCAATCGCAACTGGCTTTCGACTGCTTACGAAGCTTCCACGAATCTCGTCTTCGTTCCGGTCAATCCTACCTGCATGGACTTTGCGCGTGGCGCGCCGGGGGCGGGAGAACTGTCGATCTCCCAGCGCCAGGCGCCGCAGGCGGAAGGGAATTTCGGTGTCGTGATGGCGCTGGATGTGAAGGAGCAGACGGTCGCCTGGATCGACCGCAAGCGTGCGCCGATCTCCAGCGCGGTGCTGGCGACGGCCGGGGGCCTCGTGTTCGTGGGCGAGCGTGATCGCGCCTTCCGGGCGCTCGACAGCGCGACGGGCGAAACCTTGTGGCAGACATACCTGCCGGCCGTGCCCAATTCCTTCCCGCTGACCTATGCGGTGGATGGCCGGCAATATGTGGCGGTGGTGGCCGGTGGAGGATCGGCGGTCGATCTCTATCTGACGGCGCAGACGCCCGAAATTCCGCGTTCCACCAATCACAAGACGATCAGTGTGTTCGCCTTGCCGCAGGCCGCGGAATGACTGGGTTCGGCTATTTGGGGGGATTGGGGGCGGTGCAAGCACCGGCCCCTTAACTCCACTGGTCGGGACGAGAGGATTCGAACCTCCGACCCCCACACCCCCAGTGTGATGCGCTACCAGGCTGCGCTACGTCCCGACAGTGGAGGCGCGCCCTATAGGCAAGCGTCCGCAGGAGTGCAAGCGCCCCTTCGACAGACCGGTCGAGGCACGCGCGTTGCCAGCATGCGCCTGAACTGCTAGTCGCGGCCCCGGTCTGTTTTCAGGCCTGTCGCGGGGTTGAAAATATGGCCCGCGGCCTCCAACTGATCGCGATAATTACAGTCATGAGGCGTGCTTGATGCTCAACTTTCTTTCCGCCAGCGCCGCAGCGGGCGCGCCGCCCGCCTGGGTTCAGTTCCTGCCGCTGGTCGGCATGGTGCTCATCTTCTGGTTCCTCATCATCCGCCCGCAGATGAAGCGGCAGAAGGACCACCGGAACAAGGTCAACGCGATGAAGCGCGGCGATCAGGTCGTCACCGGCGGCGGTCTGGTGGGCAAGGTCGTCAAGGTCGACGAAGTCTATGTCGAAATCGAGCTGGCGCAGGGCGTGAAGGTCAAGGCCGTGAAGCACACCATCACCGATATCCTTTCGCCGGGCGGCACGCCCGCTAACGACTGAGCCAGAAAAGATGCTCGAATTTCCCGGCTGGAAGAGAGCCTGGCTCTGGTTCGTGACGTTGCTCGTGGCCGCTGCGTCTCTCCCTTCGCTGGCATCGGTTAGCGGCATCCAATGGCCGTCGTTCCTGCCTTCTCCCCAGGTCAATCTGGGGCTCGATCTGGCCGGGGGCAGCCACATCCTGCTCGAAGCCGATCCCAGGCAGGTCGCGCGCCAGCGGCTGGAGACGATGGAAGAATCCATCCGGGCAAAGCTGCGCCTGTCCGAGAAGCGGATTCGTATCGGCGATATTTCGAGCAGCAACGGGCGTTTGAGCTTTCTTCTTGAGGATCCTTCCCAAGTCGATGCCGCGCGTGAGGAGATTCTTCCCCTCGTCAACGGCACGGGCCTGACCCGTGAATGGAACCTGCAGGTCGTCGATACCAGCCGCTTCGTGCTCACGCCCACCAAATCGGGGATCGATGGGGCGGTTTCCGGTGCGATGGACAGCGCGACAGACGTGGTTCGCAAGCGCATCGACGCGTTGGGAACGCGCGAGCCGACCATTATCCGCGAAGGCGCGAACCGCATCGTGGTGCAGGTGCCGGGCCTTGACGATCCGGAGGCTCTGAAGGCGCTGCTCGGGCAGACCGCGAAGCTGGAATTCAAGTTGGTGGACGGTAATGCCCTTCCTTCCGACGTGGCGCAGGGAATTGCTCCGCCGGGTAGCGAAATCGTGCCCTATGCGTCCGGTACTCCCTTCGCGGGAACGGCCATCGCGGTTGAGCGGCTTGGCGGTATTCGTGGCGATTCGCTAACCGCCGCCAAGCAGAGCTTCAGTCCGCAGAACAACGAGCCTGTCGTCGACATCACCTTCGATCAGCAGGGCGGCGCCAAGTTCGCGAAGCTGACCAGCGAGAATGTCGGCAAACCCTTTGCCATTATCCTCGATGGACAGGTGCTTTCCGCACCGAACATCAATGAACCCATCCTAGGCGGCAGCGCGGCTATTTCGGGCGGCTTCACGGTCGAAACCGCGAACCAGCTGGCCATTTCGCTCCAGTCCGGCGCATTGCCGGTCGACTTGAAGGTGGTCGAAGAACGCACCGTCGGGCCGGATCTCGGCGCTGATTCGATCGAGAAAGGCGCCATCGCCATGGCGGTCGGCTCGCTCGCGCTGATGCTCTTCATCATCCTGACCTACGGGCGTTTCGGCATTTACGCCTGCATAGCGTTGATCCTGAACGTGATGATGATCCTGGGGATCATGGCTGCCATCAACTCGACTCTCACCTTGCCGGGTATTGCCGGCTTCGTGCTGACGATCGGTGCCGCGGTGGACGCCAACGTGCTGATCAACGAACGCATACGCGAAGAGCGGGCGAGAGGCCGGCGCGTTCTGCAGGCGGTGGAGCTTGGCTACAAGGAAGCCAGCCGAGCCATTTTTGACGCCAACATCACCAATATGATCGCTGCGATATTGATGTTCCTGTTCGGGTCTGGCCCGGTGCGCGGGTTTGCCATCGTGTTGATGATCGGCATCGTTACATCGGTGTTCACCGCGGTTACGCTCACTCGCATGTGGGTGGCTGTCTGGCTGCGCAAGGCGCGGCCGACGGATCTGGTATTGTAAGGAACTGGCGATGAAACTTCTCAAGCTCATTCCTGATAACACCAACTTCCGCTTTCTGAGGTGGCAGTGGCCGTTCTTCATCAGCAACATCCTGGCCATGATCGCTTCCGTGGTCCTGATGTTCACCTATGGCCTCAACCTCGGCGTTGATTTCGTCGGCGGCCAGATGATCCGTGTGACATTCGAACAGAGTGCCGAAGCACCAGTCTCGGAACTGCGCGAAAGCGTGGGGGAGATGGGATATGGCGAGCCGATCATCCAGCAATTCGGCAAACCGAACGAGGTCTCGATTCGGATGAAGTTGCCGGAAGGGGCGGAAGACGAGCCGGAACTGGCTGACTCGATGGCGCGCCAGATCACCGCGGCCATCCAGGAGGCACATCCCGACGCCCGAATTGACGGCGTGGATTCGGTTTCGGGCAAAGTCTCGGAGGAACTGTTCACCACCGGCATGACGGCGCTCGTGCTCGCGATGATCGCGATCTCGATCTACATCTGGGTGCGTTTCGAATGGCAGTTCGGGGTGGGCGCGCTGTTCGCCCTGCTGCAGGACGTGTTGCTGACCGTGGGCTTTTTCTCGTATACGCAGATGGAGTTCGATCTCAATATCGTGGCTGCGCTGTTGACGTTGATCGGCTATTCGCTGAACGATAAGATCGTCGTGTATGACCGTATCCGCGAAAACCTGAAGAAGTTTCGCAAGATGCCTCTGCCGCAATTGCTCGACCTTTCGGTGAACGAGACACTTTCCCGCACGGTGGTTACGTCGTTGTCGTTGCTGATCACCCTGGTGGCCCTGCTGCTGCTTGGCCCCGATGTGATTTTCGGTTTCACCCTGGCGATTACGCTGGGCATCTTCATCGGCACCTACAGCTCGATCTTCATGTCCGCGCCGATCCTGGTCTGGCTGGGCGTGAAGTCGGACAGCTTCGTGCCCCAGGAAAGCGCGATGGACCGGCAGGAACGCATTGCGCGCGGGGAAATCGGCGAGTTGGGCGAACAGCCCTAAGCCAGCAGTTCCGCGTAATATTCCGCCAATGCCGCAGCATTCGCTTCCCAGCTGAAACGCGCGGCATTGGCGGCGACATCTTGCGGGGAAGGCGGGGCTGCCAGAATTTCGCCCAGTGCGGCCGCGATCGCGGTGGCATCCCGGTTCACGATCCTGCCCGCACTGGCATTGCGCACCACTTCGCGTGCACCGCCCGCATCGCAGATGACCAGCGGCGTGCCGCAGGCCAGCGCTTCGATCCAGGCATTGGCCAGGCCTTCGCTGGCGGACGGCAGGGCCATCACGTTGGCTGCTGAAAGGACGATCGGCAGCAGGTCGTGATCGACCGATCCCAGGAAATGTACCCGGTGTGAAATGCCGAGGCTTTCGGCCTGCCGCCGCAGGGCTGCCCCGTCGGGTCCGGCGCCGACCAGGACGAGTTCGGCATCGGGCAGGGCCGCCATCGCTTCGATGACCAGCGCCTGCCCCTTGCGCGGGACCAGCGCGCCGACACAGGCGACCAGGGTGCGGCGGGGATCGATCCGCTCGCCGAAATCGGCTGCGAGCGCGAGGCGTGCATTGTCGCGGCCGATGGGGTGGAAACGCCCCCGATCGAGGCCGGTATAGTGGATCGTGATCGCTTCCGGAGGGAGCCCCAACGACACCATGTCGCCCTCAAGCGCCTTCGAGACGGCCAGTAGACCGGCGGCCTGGCGCCCGGCCTCCAGCATCTGCCGCCGCGCCCATGGGATCGTCCCCCAATGATGGATATCGGCCCCCCGTGCCTTGATCGACAGAGGCAGGCGCAAGTCCCGCGCGATGGCGGCGGCGGCCGGGCCGTCGGGATAGAAGAACTGGGCGTCCACCAGGTCGAAAGGCTGCTGGGCGTGCAGTTGCCGGGCGAGGGGCAGGGCGGCCCTGACGATCGCCGCCGCATTCCGGCGTGCGAATTTCGGGATCAGCGTGAAGCGCCGGCGATGAACGGCGACGCCGTGTTCCGTGGCGCTGCCCAGCGTTGCCGGAAGGGGGCGATAACGGCCCATGGCGAAAGGCGGGATGCCCACCGGGTTGATGACGGTAACATCCCAGTCCTTGCGCGCGGCGAGCGCTTCCAGCTGCCGCGCCACGAAAGTGCCGAAACGCGGCGTATGCGAATTGGGATAGAGAGTGGCCAGCGAGAGAACCCGCCGACGTATAGTCACAGCTTGCGCACCAGCATTTCCGCGACGGCGAACCAGGGCGGACTATCGATCACGATCTGCCGCTGGCCCACGCCGGGGGGCAGCAGGCCGACGAGGCTGCCCCGGCGGTCGATCAGCCTCCCGAAGGCGAAGCGGCCGCCCTTGCGCGGCACCAGCACATCCCGGTTGATGGCACGATGGGCTTCTTCCAGCGGAAGCTGGCGCAGCCATAGCTGGTCGCCCGCGCGATATTCGCCCGCGCCGGTTTCGATAACCAGGCATACCAGCGGGGCGCCATTCTCCAGTTCCGTAGGAAGCAGCGCATCGCGAGGCGCGGAGAGCGGTTCGGCGCCCCCGCTGGTGAGCTTGGCGATTACCTGCGGCTGCGCTGCCTTTTCCCCGCGAACCAGCATTTCCGGTTGCACCTCAAGGGCGGCGGCGATTCGGTTCATCCACCCGAGCGAAAGATTGCGCATGCCGGTTTCGAGCCGGCCGATGGTCTGGGCCGTGGTCGGCGGCGTGCACGCCGCAGCCACGTCTGCCAGAGTCATCCCCTTTTCCCTGCGAATGTCGCGGATACGATTGATCACCCTGCAACCTCACAATTAACCAGATCGGTTTTTCTCTTTCCTACAAGACAGCTCCTTTGGCAAGATTCGTTTTTCACAAGCAGCAATGGAGTGCCGCCATGAAGCCTGAACTGGTGACCCGCGAACTGACCTCCGAAGGCCCGCGCCGCGCAGGTGAGGCAAGGCGAAATCGCAGGAGGGTGACGGTAAATGCCGCGGAATCGCCGCTGGCATGGCTGCATGCGCGGGGCCATCTGGAGGATCGCCTGTTTGCCGCGGGCGAGTTGCTTCGCGCCGATTACGAACGTGCCCGGCTCGCACCGTCCGTCACCATGCGCTGGGATCCGGTGCGGGTGAAAGGTGGAGAGCGCGGGCTGAACCCCACCGAACGGCAGATCGCCGCGAAAGACCGTTTCGATCGGGCGATCGCAGCGGCGGGCAAGGGCCTGTCGGATATTCTGTGGCGCACCGTCTGCGCGGGCGAAGCGCTGCCGGATGCGGAAAAGGCGCTGCAATGGCCGGTGCGCAGCGGCAAGCTGGTGCTGCGCCTGGCGCTGGACCGGGTTGCGGACTTCTATCACGTGAAGTGAAGGCGGGCGCCGCAAGGCAAACGCTGAACCTGCATCGAATTTTCCTCGCTTCGGGTTTGAGGCCGGACGCCAGTCGTGCCACATTCCCATGACATCATGATGCAGGATGGAATCCATGGATCGCAGGCAATTCCTTGCAAGCAGCGGCGCGGTGGCGCTTTCCCTCGCGCTCGAACCGCGCTTTGCCTTTGCCCTGACGGATGGCGATGCGGCGCTGCGCGCGGCGATAGACCGGGTCTTCGCGGGCGACATGCTGCTGAGCCCGCAGGGACTGACCGAGCTGGGCCTCGACAAGGCCGAGTTCGCCTTCGCCCGATCGCGGCTGAACAGCGTCGGCCCCGCCGCCGATGCGGCCGATGCCAGCCACGCATCGAATCGGCTTGCGGAAATCCGCGCGATCGATCCGGCGGGGTTGAGCGAAATCTGGCAAGTGCGCCGCGACGTGGTGATCGACATGCTGGAGCAACGGCTGGTTTCCGGGCCGTTGGGAGTGGCCCATGTCGGCCAGCCCTATCGGCTCAGCCAACAGGACGGGGCCTATTTTTCGGTTCCGGACTTCCTGGATTCGACCCACCCGGTTGAAACCGCGGAGGATGCGGAAGCCTATCTGGCGCGCCTGTCAGCATTCCCGTTCGTGCTGGATGACGAGAGCGAAGCCCAGCGTGCCGATGCGGCGCGCGGGTTTCTCGCGCCGCGCTGGTCGCTCGATCTCGTGGAGGGGCAGATTGGCGGCCTGCTGGAACCGGGAGCGGCGGAAAGCGGGATGGTGCGCTCTCTGGCCCGGCGTGCGCAGGACAAGGGCATCGCGGGCGACTGGATGGCGCGCGCGGCCAGGATCGTGGAAAGCGAGGTCTTCCCCGCGCTCCAGCGACAGCTCGCGCTGGTAAAACGCCTCAAGCCCGGCACGCGCCGGGGAGACGGGGTGTGGCGCCTGCCGCGCGGCGACGAGATTTACGCCAGGGCCCTGCGATACTTCACGACCACCGATCTCACGCCGGACGAAGTGCACGAGATTGGCCTGGAGCAGGTTGCGCAGATCAGCGCGGAACTCGACACGATCCTGAAAGGGGCGGGGCTGACGCAAGGTTCGGTCGGCGAACGCCTGCTGGAACTGAACAAGCGGCCGGACCAGCTTTTCCCCAATACGGATGATGGGCGATCCGCGCTGATCGCTTCGATCAACGATGGCATGGCGGCAATGGACCGGAAGCTGGGCCAGCTATTCTCGACCCTGCCGACGCAGCCGCTGGAGGTCCGCCGCGTTCCACCCGAGATTCAGGATGGGGCATCGAATGGCTATTACACCATCGCCACGCTGGATGGCTCGCGCCCGGCGATCTACTGGATCAATTTGAAGGATACGGGCGACTGGCCGAAATATACGCTGCCTTCGCTGACATATCATGAGGGCAATCCCGGCCATCACCTGCATCTCAGCCTGCTGCAGCAGGATGCGGAATTGCCGGTGTTGCTCAAGAATTACTGGCTGTCCGCCTATGGTGAGGGCTGGGCCCTGTATGCAGAGCAGGTCGCCGAGGAACTGGGCGGCTATTCCGGGCTTGAGAAGGCCGGCGCGTTGCAGAGCTGGCTGTTCCGCGCGGCGCGGCTGGTGGTCGATACCGGCCTCCACGCCAAGCGCTGGACCCGCGAGCGGGCGACGCAATACATGGTCGATACGGTGGCGTTTACTCCAGCGCGATCCCAGCGCGAGGTTGAGCGTTATTGCGCGATGCCGGGCCAGGCATGCAGCTACAAGATCGGGCAGAATGTGTGGCGGGAGCAGCGTGCGCGGGCCGAAAAGGAACTGGGTAGCCAGTTCGTGCTTGGCGATTTCCACGATCTGCTGAAGGAGGGCGTGATGCCGCTGGCCATGCTGGAGCAGCGTGTGGGCGTGTGGATCGAGCGAGCAAGGGCCGGAGCATGAGCGATAACGGAAATTCGAGGCTGGCGCTGCGCGGCGGCGTAGGCGTGATTTTCGCGACCGGGCTGATGGCGATCCTCTATGGCTATTCCGAAGGCGGGGACAGCGTGGTGATGGCGATCATCGTGATGCTGTTGACGGTGGGCGGCCTGATCGCACTGATGCGCTTCGTGGCCAGGCATGGCGACGAGATCGGCGAAGCCCGCTTCGACACGCGCAACAAGGATGAGAAGCAGGAGTAGGCCCTGCGCGGTGTTCCAGAACCGTCCGTCCTGAGCTTGTCGAAGGACGCGAGATGCCGGTCATCGTGACAAATCAGGAGCAACCGCTGTTCGTGGAGGAAGATGTCGTCACAAAATGGCTCCTACGGGAACTCTGCGCGCCCTTCGATAGGCTCAGGACAGGCGGAGGTAGGGAAGGATGGGGCGGATGGGGCCAGTTGCGCTTCCTGCGCGACAAGGTGACTGCGCGAGACATTCACCCGCAGCATCGTGCGGGTATGCTCCTTCCTGCAATTAAGGAGCCCTCCCAATGCGTTACAAACGGTCACTGCTTGCCGCCTGCCTTCTCGTGCCGGCCGCGGCCTTCGCGCAAGCCGAATATAGCGGGGCGGGCGCCACGACCGAGCTGGATTGCGATGGAGGCACGGCAAAGATCATCGGCGCCACGAATACGGTAACGGTGACCGGGCAATGCGCGCGCCTCGAGATCGAAGGGGCGGGCAACCGGGTCGATGTCGAGTTGGCGCCCAAGGGGACGATCACCATCGTCGGTGCGAGCAATGTGGTCGTCTGGAGCACGCCGGATGGCAGCAAGGCGCGCACGAACATCCAGGGCGCGGGCAACCGCGTTTCGCAACGCTAGGCCGCTGGCTGGCGGGCACTGACCCGTCATGCTGGACTTGCTTGTGCAAGCACAGCTTCGCTTCCGGGATCCATCCATCCCGACAGAGCACTGTTCGAGGCGGAAACACGGATCCTGAAACAAGTTCAGGATGACGAAATGATGGAAGGGTGGGTGGCGTCCGGTCCGGGCGGAGAAGGTTATCCCTCCACCTGCTCCGCCAGTTCCAGCCAGCGCATTTCCGCCATGTCCTTCTCGTCGCGCGCCCTGGCGACCGCATCCGACAGTCTGGCGAACTTCGCGGGATCGCGGGTGTAGAGATCGGGATCGGACATCGCCGCCTCGTCGCGCGCAATGATGGCTTCCAGTTCCTCGATCCGCGTGGGCAGGATTTCGTAATCCCGCTGGTCCTTGTAGGACAGCTTGGCGCGCTTCGGCGGCGGGGGAGGCGGCGGCGGCGGAGGTGCCGCGCCTTCGGCCTTTGCCGACCTGGCCTTGCCCGGGGCAGTGCGTTTCCTGCGCTTCGCTTCCCAGTCGGCATAGCCGCCGGCCACGATATCCACCGTGCCGCTGCCGTCCAGGCCCAGCGTCACGGTAACCGTGCGATCCAGGAAGTCGCGGTCGTGGCTGACGATCAGCACCGTGCCGTCATAATCGGCGATCACTTCCTGCAGCAGGTCCAGCGTTTCGAGGTCGAGGTCGTTGGTCGGTTCGTCCAGCACCAGGAGATTGGATTCCCGGGCAAATTCGCGCGCCAGCAGCAGCCGGGACTTCTCGCCTCCGGACAACACACCCACCTTCATGTCGGTGATGCCCGGATCGAACAGGAATTCCTTGAGATAGCCCTGCACATGCTTGCGCACGCCGCGCACGTCGATCCAGTCGCCGCCTTCGGCCAGGATGTCGCGCACGGTCCTGTCGGCGTTCATCAGGCTGCGCTGCTGGTCGATCATCACGCCCGACAGGGTTTTCGCCAGCGTGACTGCGCCTTCATCCGGCTGGATTTCACCGGTCAGCAGCTTGAGCAGGGTAGTCTTGCCCGCGCCGTTCGATCCCACCACGCCGATGCGGTCGCCGCGCTGGATGCGCAGGGTGAAATCACGGATGATCGTGCGCTCGCCAAACCGCTTGGTAACACGTTCCGCCGTGATGACGGACTTCGTTTTCGAATCGTCGCTCTTGAGCGCCAGCTTGGCCGATCCGCCCGGGGTCAGCATCGCGGCGCGCTGGGCCCGCATTTCCCACAGTTTCTCAAGCCTGCCCTGGTTGCGCTTGCGCCGGGCGGTGACGCCGCGTTCCAGCCAGTGGGCTTCCAGCTTGAGCTTCGCGTCCAGCTTCTCGGCCGCGCGGGCTTCCTCTGCGTAGACCTGTTCTTCCCATGCCTCATACCCGCCGAAGCCCACATCCTTGCGGCGCATGCTGCCCCGGTCGAGCCACAGCGTCGCGCGGGTCAGGCGGGTGAGGAAGGTCCGGTCGTGGCTGATGACGATGAACGCGCCCTTGTAGCGGCTCAGCCAGTCTTCCAGCCAGTCGATCGCGGCAAGGTCCAGGTGGTTGGTCGGCTCGTCCAGCAGCAGCAGGTCAGGCTCGCTCGCCAGCGCGCGCGACAGGGCCGCACGGCGCCTTTCGCCGCCCGATGCACTGGCGGCGCTGCGCGTCATGTCGATGCCCAACTGGCCGGCCACCGCCTCCACCTCGTGCCGGGCGGGGGCGTCCGGCCCCTTGAGCGCGAAATCCATCAGCGTATCGCAGCCCGAGAAATCCGGGTCCTGCTCCAGCATCACCACCCGCGTGCCGGGCTTGACCGTGCGCTTGCCCCGATCGGCCTCGATCTCGTCATTGATAAGCTTGAGTAGCGTCGTCTTGCCCGCGCCGTTGCGGCCGATCAGGGCCAACCGGTCACGCGGGCCGATATGTACGTCGATATCCTGGAACAGCCAGCCGCTGCCCTGAATGAGTCCCAGTTGTTCCCAGCTCAGGATTGGTGCTTCTGCCATGAGGCGGGCCAGTAGCGAGGGAACGGTAGAACGTCTACTCGTTCAGATTTCTGGCCGATCGCATGAACGGTTCATCCGTGCGTAATAATCTTGCGCATAGGACGGCGCCATTCCGAAGAGGAGACCACTTATGCTTCGTTACGCTCTTCCCCTCGTTGCCGTTTCCGCCGCTGCCTTGGCCGCGCCTGCGGCGGCTGCGGAGATACAGATCCAGGCGACGGGCCCCGTCGTCGAACTTGCCATCACCGAAGCCGTGAAATCCCGTCCCGACATCGCCAATATCGGCGCGGGCGTGACCACGCTGGCCCCCACCGCGGTGGAAGCGATGCGCCTCAATGCGCAGCAGATGACGGGCGTTGTCGATCGCATCAAGGCGCTGGGCATCAAGGCCGAGGATATCCAGACCTCGGGCATCAACCTGTTCGCGCAGTATGATTACGACCAGGAAGCCCGCAAGCAGGTGTTCCGCGGCTATCAGGCGTCCAACCGCGTCGGCATCGTGCTGCGCAAGCCCGAAGATGCGGGCAAGGTGCTGGATGCGCTGGTGGTTGCGGGCGCGACCGATCTCTCCGGGCCGGACTTCGCGCTCGACAACGATGCCGCGGCCAAGGCGAGTGCCCGCAAGGCGGCCTTCGATCGGGCGGGGGCGCAGGCGCTGGACTATGCGAAGATGGCAGGGTTCTCCGGCCTCCGTTTGCTGGAAGTCAGCGAAGCGGTCCAGACCTGGGCGCCGCAACCGATGATGGTGCGGACCCAGGCGGCCAATGTAGAGCAGGATGCCTCGACCCCGGTCGAGCCTGGCCGCGTCGCCACCTCGGTCACCGTCACGGTGAAATACGAGATGACCCGCTGACCTTCGCGACTATGTGAATGGCCTGCTTTCGGGCCATTCACACCTTGTTCAATGCGATATGCATAGGCAGAAGGACATGATGAACAGACTGCTCGGAATTGTTCTTGCAGGCGCGCTCGCAGTGTCGGGCGCCGGTGCGCCGATGGCGTTCGCCCAGTCGGGTGACGATCAGGGCGCCGCGCGCAAGGACATGCGGGCGGGCAATGTTCTTTCTCTCCGCGAGATCGAAAAGCGTGTCCTGCCGCAGATGCGGGGCATGCAATATCTCGGCCCTTCCTATGATTCCGTGGCCATGGCCTATCGCCTGAAGTTCATGAAGAACGGCAAGGTGGTGTTCGTGGACGTGGATGCGCGGTCGGGCCGCGTACTTTCCCGCAGCGAATAGAGTTATCCGCGCTGGTTTGGTTGACGCGATCCGCGCAAGCAACCAAAGCAGCGTTGCGGCCTGCGCCGTTGACTAGAAGATACGGGGAATGAGACGATGCGTATCCTGATCGTCGAGGATGAACCGACCCTTGGCCAGCAACTCAAGAACACGCTGGAACAGACCGGCTATGCCGTGGACCTTTCCGTTGATGGGGAGGACGGGCATTTCATGGGTTCGACCGAGGAATACGACGCTGTAATCCTCGATCTGGGCCTGCCTGAGATCGACGGGCTGACCGTCCTGGGCATGTGGCGCAAGGAAGGACGGACCTTCCCGGTGCTGGTGCTGACCGCGCGTGACAGCTGGTCCGACAAGGTGGCTGGCCTCGATGCCGGCGCCGATGACTATCTCGCCAAGCCATTCCAGACGGAAGAACTGATTGCCCGCCTGCGCGCGCTGATCCGCCGCGCATCGGGCAATGCTTCGTCCGAGCTGATGGCGGGCGCCGTGCGGCTCGACACGCGCTCGGGCCGCGTCACCCTGGCTGGCGAGCCGGTGAAGCTTACCGCGCAGGAATACAAGCTGCTGTCCTACCTGATGCACCACAAGGGCAAGGTGGTCAGCCGCACCGAACTGATCGAACATATCTACGATCAGGATTTCGACCGCGATTCGAATACGATCGAGGTCTTCGTTACCCGCATCCGCAAGAAGCTGGGTGCGGATGTCATCACGACGATCCGTGGACTTGGATACAGCCTCGACGACCCCGAAGACGCCCCTCGCGAGTGACGCCGCCGCCGGCGCGCGTCAGCTCGAAACGCCTTCGCAGGAGCATTCCAGCGCCGAGGGCGTCGATGGCGCGCGCGCTGCGCAGGCTGCGGTAAAGCCGCACACGGGCAGCCTTTCCCGCCGCATGATGGTCATCGCGGCGGGCTGGATCGGCATATTGCTGCTGCTGGGCGGGGTGGCGCTGGATCGCACGCTGGCCGCGCTCGTCACCAGCAGCTTTGACGAGCAGCTCGACTACATGCTCACCGCCATGGTCGGTTCCGCTGAAATCGGGCCGGATGGGGAAGTGTTCTTCAACCGCCCGCTGGGCGACCAGCGCTTCCTGGAACCGAACAGCGGGCTCTATTGGCAGATCAGCGGCAACGGGCATGAAGATTTTCCCTCGCGTTCGCTGTGGGACCGCAGCCTGAAGGTCGAAAGCCGCACCTTCAATCCCGCCCCGCATATCTATGACAGCAAGCAGTTCACGGGTGAGGAACTGCGCGTGATCGAACGCTCGATCATCCTGCCGGGCAGCGATACCGAATGGTGGTTCGTGGTGGCTGCCAGCCGCGAGGAACTGGATGGGCAGATCAGGGAAATCCGGTCGATCCTGTTCTGGAGCTTCGTGGTGCTGGGCCTCGGCCTGTTCCTGATGGCGGTGCTGCAGACCTGGTACGGCCTCGGCCCGTTGCGCCGCGTCCGGCTGGCGATCAAGCGGATGCGTACGGAGGGCTCCAACCGCATCACCGACCCCCTGCCGCTGGAAGTCCAGCCGCTGGTCGAGGAACTCAACGCGCTGCTGGCCCATTCCGAGAAGCAGGCCGAAGAAGCGCGGACTCATGCGGGCAACCTTGCCCATGCGTTGAAGACGCCGCTGACGGTGGTGATGAATGCCGCCACCGCAAAGGCGCCTGATCTGGCCGATACGGTCATCCGCGAAGCAGCCGTGATGCGCCGGCAGGTCGACCATCACCTCGCCCGCGCCCGCGCGGTGGGCCGCCGTGCGGTGGGCTCGCGCGCGAATGTCAGTGAAAGCGTCGAGGCGGTGTTGCGTGCGGTCACCCGGCTTTACGAGCACACCCGCTTCGATATGGACGGCAACCGCGATGTCGCAGTGGCGATCGAGCGGCAGGATCTCGACGAGATTCTGGGCAACCTGATCGAGAACGCGGCCAAATATGGCGGCGGCAGCGTGTTCGTGACGATCGACGTCGAACCGAATGCCGAACAATGCGCCATACTGGTGGAGGATGACGGCATGGGCATCCCCGACAGCGAACGCATCCGCATCTTCGACCGGGGCGCCCGGTTGGACACCGGCAAGCCTGGAACCGGGCTGGGGCTGGCCATCGTGCGCGACGTGGCGGAAATCTATGGCGGATCGGTGGAACTCGACGAGAGCGAGGATATGGGCGGGCTTCTCGTCAGGTTGCACCTCCCGCGCGCCGGATAGAGCCGGGCGCCGCCCGCCTTAAGCGGGGGTTCAAGAGGGGAGGAGGAAAATCCGGTCGGGAGCCAGACAGATCGGAGACAAGAGATGCCCCTGCCAATCATTCGCCCGGCGCTGGCGCTGGCCGCCGTATTCGCCCTGGGCGGTTGCGCGGACTACGGCCGTTATGGCGACGGCTATGGCTACAGCCGTGTCAATTACGGCAACAGCGCCTATGCCCGCTCCTATTACGGGTGGTACAACAACTACTATTATCCCGGCACCGGCTATTACGTGTATGATCGCCGTGGATCGCGCCATCGCTGGAACGATGGCCAGCGCCGCTATTGGGAAGCGCGCCGCGATCGCCAGGCTCGTGAAAACTGGAGCGGTTATCGCCGCGAGTGGCGCGATGACCGTCGTGACAGGCGGGATGACCGCCGGGAACGCCGCCGTCCGCGTTAGGTAGGGTTGCCCTCCAGCGCTTATTGCGCCGCGGCAGCCTGGCGGTGATGCCGGATCACTTCGTCGATCACGAAGCGGATGAACTTCTCGCTGAATTCCGGGTCGAGATCGGCCTCGACCGCCAGAATACGCAGCCGCTCCACCTGGCGGGCTTCCCGCCCGGGATCGCTCGCGGGCAAGCCGGCTTTCGCCTTGTACTCGCCCACGGCCTGGGTGATGCGGAACCGTTCGGCCAGCATGTGGATCAAAGCGGCATCGATATTGTCGATGCTCTTGCGGAAACCGACCAGCACGGGATCGGAGGCGGGCATGTTGTCTGACATCAGGTCCCCGCTAGCACGCGCTCTTGTGCATTTCCATTACCCGGTTTGCACTTGCCTTGCACGGCCTGTGCGAGCAATGGCGCATCCATGAGTGCCGAGATCATCCCGCTGTCCAGCCGCCAGCAACCGTCCCTGGCCCCGATCCTCTCGCTTACGGCGACCGCGATGAATGCGGTCAATGCGGTCATTCTTGACCGGATGCAGAGCGAAATTCCGCTGATTCCCGCGCTCGCAGGCCATTTGATCTCGGGAGGGGGCAAGCGCATGCGCCCGATGCTCACGCTCGCAGGGGCCGAACTGGTCGGCTATCAGGGCGCGCGCCATCACAAGCTCGCCGCGGCCGTGGAATTCATCCACACCGCTACTTTGCTGCATGACGATGTTGTGGATGGTTCGGGCCAGCGCCGGGGCAAGGCCGCCGCGAATATCATCTTCGGCAACCCGGCCACCGTGCTGGTGGGCGACTTCCTGTTCAGCCGGGCTTTCGAACTGATGGTGGAGGATGGCAGCCTCAAGGTCTTGAAAATCCTGTCCAACGCCTCCGCCGTGATCGCCGAAGGCGAGGTGGACCAGCTCACCGCGCAGCGCCAGATCGAGACGAGCGAAGAACGCTATCTCGGCATTATCGGCGCGAAGACGGCCGCCCTCTTCGCTGCGGCGAGCCGCATTGCGGCGGTCGTGGCTGAACGGGGCGATGCGGAAGAAAAGGCGCTCGACGATTACGGCCGCAATCTGGGCATCGCCTTCCAACTGGTTGATGATGCGCTGGATTACGATGCCGACGCCTCTGAAATGGGCAAGGATCGCGGCGACGATTTCCGCGAAGGCAAGATGACCCTGCCGGTGATCCTGGCCTATGCTCGTGGCGACGATGAAGAACGCACGTTCTGGCGCGCCGCGATCCAGGGCCATCGTTCTTCCCATGAAGACCTCGCCCATGCGGTCTCGCTGATCCGCTGCCATGGCGCGGTGGAAGCCACCCGCGAAAGGGCGCGCCATTTTGCCCAGCGCGCAATCGATGCGCTGTCGATCTTCCCTGCCAGCAAAGCGCGCGATGTGATGGTGGAAGCGGCACAATTCGCGGTTTCGCGCGGTTATTGAGCCCACCTGCCAATCCGTTCGCCCTGAGCTTGTCGAAGGGCCGCATTTTCTTCTAGCGCTGGTTCCGAAAGGAAAAACGGTGGTTGGAACGGTGTCCCGCCCTTCGGGTCGACAAGCTCAGCACGAACGGATCGGGGATGAGTGACCTTCCCATCCACTCCGTCCTCCCGGACCTGCTGGAGGCCTTGCGCCGCGGCGTTTCCGCCGTGCTGATCGCCCCGCCCGGCGCGGGCAAGACCACCGCCGTCGCGCCGGCGCTGCTGGGCGAGGATTGGTGCGGGGGCACCGTGATCCTACTTTCCCCACGTCGTGTGGCGGCAAGGGCCGCGGCTGAACGCATGGCCGAACTGCTGGGCGAGAAACCGGGTGAAACGGTCGGTTATCTCACCCGCCTCGATACCAGGCGATCCGGCCGGACGCGCATCCTCGTCATGACGGAAGCGATCTTCGTTTCGCAGATCGTCAGCGATCCCGAGCTTTCGGGCGTCAGCGCGATCCTGTTCGACGAAGCGCATGAGCGGCATCTCGACAGCGATCTGGGCCTGGCCCTGGCAGTGGAGAGCCAGTCCGTCCTGCGTGAAGACCTGCGGATTATCGTGATGTCGGCCACGATCGACGGTGCGCGTTTCGCGCGGCTGCTCGATGGAGCGCCGGTGGTGGAAAGCGAAGGCAAGGCGCACCCGCTACGGATCAACTGGCTGGGCGCCCGCGCGGAACTGCGCACCGATGAAGCGATGGCCAGCGCCGTGCTGGCTGCCTGGCGGGAAGAGGAGGGCGATGTCCTGGCCTTCCTGCCCGGCGTGGGAGAGATCGAGCGGACGCGGGAAAGGCTGGCGGAGCGGCTGCCCAATGTCCCCATCCTGCCGCTGCACGGGCAGTTGGAGCCGCAGGGGCAGCGCGCGGCGATCCGGCGCGATCCGGAAGGGCGCAGGCGGATCGTGCTGGCCACCAGCATCGCGGAGACGTCCCTCACGCTGGATGGTGTCTCGGTGGTGGTGGATAGCGGGCTGGCGCGCCGGGCCGAGTTCGATCTGGCGGCGGGGGTGACGCATCTCATTACCACGCGGGCAAGTCAGGCGGCCGCCGCGCAAAGGGCGGGGCGCGCGGCGCGGCAGGGGCCGGGTGTCGCCTATCGGCTGTGGGAAGAGGCCGCGCATGCCGGGCGGGCCGAATTCGATCCGCCGGAAATGCAGGTGGCGGACCTTGCCCCGCTGACGCTTTCGCTGGCGCAATGGGGCGCGGGCGACCCGTCTGCGATGGCGTGGCTGGATGCGCCGCCAGTGGCTGCGCTTTCGGCAGCACGGGGGCGGTTGCAGGCGCTCGGCGCGCTGGATGACGGCTGGCGTATCACCGATTTCGGGCGTCAACTGGCGCAATTGCCGATGCAGCCTGCCCACGCGGCGCTGGTGCTGTTCGGCGCAGAAGCGGGCGACGCCCGGCAGGCGGCGCGTCTGGCGTTGCTGCTGCAGGAGCGTGGACTGGGCGGGCGGGGCGAAGACCTGGCTGCCCGCCTCTCGCGCTGGGAAGGCGATCGTTCGCACCGGGCGGACGCTTCGCGCAAGCTGGCGGATGGCTGGGCCGGCAGGGCACGCGTCCTTCGACAGGCTCGGCCCGAACGGACCGTGGAAAACGGCATTACATCCACCCGTCCCGAGCCTGTCGAAGGGCGGGCGCAGAGCCTCGGCATCCTCCTCGCCCGCGCATTGCCGGACAATGTCGCAAGGCGACGGGATGCATCGGGCGAGAGCTGGATCAGCGCGGGGGGCCGGGGATATATCCTTGATCAGGCGTCACCGCTGGCCCGGGCCGAGTGGCTGGCTATCGGTGATGCGCAGGGGCAGGCCAAAGGCGCGCGGATCACTGCGGCATGGCCCTTGGTGCCCGATGAAGTGGAACGCGCGCTGGCCGATCGGATCGAGCGGCGCTCCGTGCTGCGATGGAATGACGATTCCGGCCGGGTCGAGGCGCGGCTGGAGCGGCGGCTGGGCGCGATCACGCTGGCAAGCGGGCCGGACTCCCGGCCCGACAAGGATGCGGTCACGGCCCTGCTTGTGGATAAGGCTCTGGACAGGCTGGAGGATATCCTGCCGAAAACCCTGCTGGCCCGTGCCCGCCATGCCGGGGTGGAGGCGCTTTCGCCCGCGGGATTGCGGAACAGCGCGGCTGACTGGCTTGCACCGCTGCTGGAGGGCCGGCGCGATCTCGATCTGCCGAAGGGCAAGGTCGCCGAGGCGCTGATGAACCAGCTCGACTGGGATGCGCGGCAGGCGCTGGACCGGCTGGCTCCGCGTGAATGGACCAGCCCCGTGGGTTCGCATCATGCCGTCGATTACGAGGCGGAAGCAGGCCCCACGGTGGAATTGCGCGTGCAGGCCCTGTTCGGGCTGGACCGCCACCCGACCATCGGCCAACCGCCCCAGCCTTTGCTGCTCCAGCTGACCAGCCCCGCCGGGCGCCCGATACAGGCCACGCGCGACCTGCCCGCTTTCTGGCGCGGAAGCTGGCGGGATGTGGTGAAGGAGATGAAAGGCCGCTATCCCAGGCATCGGTGGCCCGATGAGCCATGGGCCGAAGCGCCCAGCCTCAAGACCAAAAATGCCTTCAATGCCACGCGCCCGGCATGAGCAGGCTTGATTCGACTCGCGTTTTTCACGAAAGGCTCAAGGCATGAGCGCACGCATCTATCAACGTCCGAAGAATGCCATGCAGTCCGGCAAGGCTCTGGTCGACCAGTGGATCCTCGAATTCGACCCTGCCGAGGCGAAGAAGGCGGATCCCCTGATGGGCTGGGCCGGCAGCGGCGACATGCAGCAGCAGGTCCAGATCAAATTCGCCAGCCGCGAAGATGCGCAAGCCTATGCCGCCAGATACGGCATTCCCGTTCGGGTCCACGGGACACCGAAGCGCGAGCTGAAAATTCAGGCCTACGCGGACAATTTCCGCTGATCGCAGCGGGCATTGCAATTCCCGATCTTCGCCGCCATATGCCCGCCCGGGAGTCGGGCGGACGTTTGCGTTCGCCAACCTGGTCAGATCCGGAAGGAAGCAGCCACAACGGATAGCGGCGGGTCGCCCGGCTCCTTTTCCCCAGACGCCTTTTCTCAAAGACAATCGGGCGTCTTCGCCCTACCTAGGGCCGATGGGCGATTCACCTCTGATAGATGGCGAGGAAGAAGGCGGGCCGACCGCTGCCGAGCTTGAGGCCGCGGGCCAGTCCGCGCTGTTCGGCGGGCCTGACGAGAAGCCGACGGCTGCGGCTGCGGCGCCTGCCACGCCTTCCAACGTGCCCCGCGCCGATGCGACACAGCCTTATCGCGTGCTGGCGCGCAAATATCGCCCGCAGACCTTTTCCGAACTGATCGGCCAGGATGCGATGGTCCGCACGCTGGCCAACGCCATCGCGCGGGACCGGCTGGCCCATGCCTTCCTGATGACCGGGGTTCGCGGGGTGGGCAAGACCTCCACCGCGCGGCTGATTGCCAAGGCGCTCAACTGTGTCGGGGCGGACGGGCAGGGCGGCCCCACGATCGATCCGTGCGGCCGGTGTGAACCTTGCACCGCCATCGCCGAAGGCCGCCATATCGATGTGATCGAGATGGACGCCGCCAGCCATACCGGCGTGGACGACGTGCGCGAGATCATCGAAGCGGTCCGCTATGCCGCTGTCTCGGCCCGCTACAAGATCTACATCGTCGACGAAGTCCACATGCTGTCGCGCAATGCTTTCAATGCGTTGCTGAAGACACTTGAGGAACCACCTCCACATGTGAAGTTCCTGTTCGCCACGACCGAGGTGGACAAGCTGCCGGTCACGGTCCTTTCCCGCTGCCAGCGCTTCGACCTGCGCCGCATTCCCACCCCGCTGCTCCAGCAGCATTTCGCCGGTATCTGCGAAAAGGAAGGCGTCGGCGCGGAAGACGATGCGCTGGCCATGATCGCCGCTGCGGCCGAGGGATCGGTGCGCGACGGGCTTTCGATCCTCGACCAGGCGATCGCCCACGCCGATCTGGAAGGCGGCAGCGCGGTGACGGGCGAACGCGTGCGCGACATGCTCGGCCTGGCCGACCGCACCGTGCTGCGCACCTTGTTCGCAGCGCTGCTGGAAGGCGATCCGCAAGTGCTGCTGGCACAGGTGGACAATCAATATTCCCTGGGGGTCGAGCCGATCGCGCTGATCCGCTCGCTGATGGATTTCACGCATCGGGTCACGGTGGCGCAGATCGGCCGCAGCGGCGGCGATGCGGCCATGGCGGAAGAGCGTGACGCGGTGGATGAATGGTCGCGCCGGCTCACCGCCGGCCAGCTCCATCGCCTTTGGCAATTGCTGCTGAAGGGGCATGATGAAGTGCGACAGGCGCCCGATCCGCTGGTGGCGGCCCAGATGGCCCTGCTGCGCGTGATGCATGCGGCCGACATGCCCGATCCCGGCGCGCTGGCGAAGAAGCTGGAAGACATGGCCGCGAACGGCGCGTCTTTTGCCCCGCAGGCAACGGGGGGCGAAGGCGCATCATCTGCTCAGGCCACAACCCCGCAGGCAGGCCCGCAGACCCGCCCGCAAGCCCGTGCGCCTGATTGGCAGGCCCTGGTCCAGACGGTGGATCGCAGCGGGCAATTGCGCCTTGCCCAGTTGATGAAGGACTGGGTGCGGGTGATCGCGCTGGAACCGGGCAAGCTGATCTATTCCCTGGCCCCCGGGCTGGGTGAGGACCCCACGGCGGAATTGCGCGACGCGCTGCTGCAGGCCACCGGTCAACGCTGGCAGGTGGAACTGGGCACGGATGAAGGCGGGCCGACGCTGGCCGAACAGGGCGAGGCCCTGAAGGCGGAAGCCGACGCGCAATTGCGGGCGATGCCGCTGGTGAAAACGGCGTTCGAGGTGTTTCCGCAAGCGGAGCTGCTGGACGAAGCTGCCCAGCAAGGCGGCGGAAACAGGAATTGGAGCAGAACAGCGTGAGGATTTTGGCGTGAAGTCGATGGAAGAAATGCTCAAGGCGGCCCAGCAGGCCGCCGAGACGATCCAGAAGCAGATGAACGATGCGCAGGTGACCCTGGACTCGCTGGAGGTCGAAGGGGCTGCCGGCGGCGGACTGGTTCGCATTCGCTGCACCGCCAAGGGCCGCATTCTTTCCGTCTCGATCGATGACAGCCTGATCGTGCCGGAAGACAAGCAGATCCTCGAAGACCTGGTGACCGCGGCCTTCAATGATGCGCGGCACAAGGCCGATCAGGCCGCCAGCGCGGAAATGCAGAAGATCCAGGGTGGGATGGGATTGCCGCCCGGCTTCAACTTCCCTGGCCTCGGCTAGACTGGGGATTCAGGAACCAGGCCGGCACGGTCCCGGCCTCTGGCGCGTCACGGGACGGCCCGGTCCAAACCTTCCGACCTGTCGGCCCGAAGGGGGTGAGGGGCCTTAGCTTGCGCCCGAAAGCGCGCGGGTCAATCCGCGGCGTTCCACCGCCTGGAACAGGGCGTCCAGATCGTCGATGTCGACGTCCAGGATTTCGTCCCATTCCTCCAGCACGGCCTCAAGGTCTTCGCGCTGGTAGGATGGCGTCACCGCCGGTGCGGTGGTGACGGGTATTTTCGGCATCGTGTGCGGCCATGGGTGGCCGGTCAGATTGTTGTACAGCCAACCCGTGGCGGCCAGTGCCAGCACGTTTGCCGCAACGGGAAGCAGGTGGAAAGCACCCCAGACTTCCGCCCCGGTGCTGCCCAATGCGCAGAGGAGCGCGCAGGCGCCACCGGGAGGGTGGAGGCAGCGGGCCAGGGTCATCAGCGCAATGGCCATGCCCACGGCCGCGCCGCTTGCCAGCCATGGCGATCCCAGGAAATGACCGGCGGCAAGGCCGGTCGCGGCCGAGATCAGGCTCCCGCCAATCACGGGCCAGGGCTGTGCCAGCGGGCTGGCCGGCACGCAGAATACCAGCATGGCCGATGCGCCCAGCGGCGCGATCAGCCAGGGAAGCAGCCCGTCGGCATGGCCGACCACGATCATGGTCGTTCCGCCCGCAACGAAGATGCCCAGTGCGGCGCCGATTGCGCCGCGCAGCCATCCAAGATGGCCCAGCACGTGCTGGCGTTCGAGTGCCGCAGTGTGGCGCAGGATACGTGCAAGCATGGGTAAAAGTCCTGAAATCGCGAGATCGACGCGGCTCGGCCGTCGGCTCGCGCTCCGGGCGGATGAGGCGCGCCACCTAGCGTTTTTGCAGCTTGCGTCAAGTTGGGCGGAGCTTTGGGCAAGAAAGGCGAAAGAGGCTTTTCCTACATGCCCGCGTTCTGGCAGGATTGGCCCATGACCCGGAAAATCCGCAATATTTCCGCAAGTTCTCCCGCTGGCCGGGGTGATGGGGAGGGGGCGGAGATTTTCCGTCCTGAACAGTGTCACCCCCTGTAAGCCCCCCTTCTGGCTGGCTTCAGCAGACCTTCCACAGCCACAAGCAAAACCGCCATTGCAGCACGTGCAACCCATCCCCATATTGCGGTTCGATCAAGGGCTAGTGCCCATCCAGCGTGGAACGGCGTTGGATTCCATGGATTATAGATACTGATGAACCTGTACCCTCTCCTTCCCCTGCGCGACATCGTCGTATTCCCCGGCAGCGTAGTGCCGCTCTTCGTCGGGCGCGAAAAATCCGTTGCGGCGCTGGAAGATGCGATGGCGGGATCGAAGGATATCTTCCTGTTGGCGCAACTCGATCCGGGGTGTGATGATCCGGAACGTGACGATCTGTATGATGTCGGCGTCGTGGCGCAGGTGCTCCAGCTTCTGAAGCTGCCCGACGGCACGGTGCGCGTGCTGGTCGAAGGGCAGCAGCGCGCCCGTATCGAGAGCCTGCGCGAAGAAGGCGAGTTCGTTGTCGCTCAGGTCGAACCGGTCGATCCCGAATTCGCGATGGGCACGGAAGTCGCCGCGATGATGCGCAGCGTGGTCGAACAGTTCGCCGAATATGCGAAGCTCAACAAGAAGCTGCCGGACGATCTCGAGCAGGAACTGGCCGAGATCGACGATGCGGCGCGGCTGGCCGATACCGTTGCCCACAATCTCAACGCCAAGGTCGCCGACAAGCAGGCCCTGCTGACCGAGCAGGATCCGATGAAGCGGCTCGAAATGGTCTATTCCTTCATGGAAGGCGAGCTTTCCGTCCTCCAGGTGGAGCGCAAGATTCGTGGGCGCGTAAAGCGCCAGATGGAAAAGACCCAGCGCGAATATTACCTCAACGAACAGTTGAAGGCGATCCAGTCGGAACTGGGCGGCTCCGATGGCGAAGATGGCAACGAGCTTGGCGAGCTTCAGGAAAAGATTGAAACGCTCAAGCTGTCGAAGGAAGCGAAGGCCAAGGCGCATGCGGAGCTGAAAAAGCTCAAGACCATGCAGCCGATGAGCGCGGAAGCGACCGTGATTCGCAACTACCTCGATGTGCTGCTGGGCCTGCCCTGGGGCAAGAAGAGCCGCCTGAAGAAGGATATCGCCAAGGCGCAGGCCATCCTCGACGAGGATCACTACGCATTGGACAAGGTGAAGGACCGGATCGTCGAATATCTGGCGGTCCAGGCGCGCACCAACAAGCTGAAGGGGCCGATCCTGTGCCTCGTCGGCCCTCCGGGCGTGGGCAAGACCTCGCTGGGCAAGTCGATCGCCAAGGCGACCGGGCGCGAATTCATCCGCCAGTCGCTGGGCGGCGTGCGCGACGAGGCCGAGATTCGCGGCCACCGCCGGACCTATATCGGTTCGCTGCCGGGGAAGATCGTGACCAATTTGCGCAAGGCTGGCAGTTCCAACCCGCTGTTCCTGCTGGATGAAATCGACAAGCTGGGCCAGGATTTCCGCGGCGATCCGGCATCGGCCCTCCTGGAAGTGCTCGATCCCGAACAGAATGCGAAGTTCCAGGATCATTATCTGGAACTGGATATCGATCTTTCGGACATCATGTTCGTCACCACGGCGAACAGCCTGAACCTGCCGCAGCCATTGCTCGACCGCATGGAGATCATCCGGCTCGAAGGGTATACGGAAGACGAAAAGGTCGAGATCGCGGAACGTCACCTGATCCGGAAGCAGGTGAAGGCGCATGGTCTGAAGAAGGGCGAGTTCACGCTCACCACCGAAGGCCTGCGTGACCTTATCCGCTATTATACCCGGGAAGCCGGTGTGCGTACGCTCGAGCGGGAAATTGCCCGGTTGGCGCGCAAGGTGCTGCGTTCCATTCTCGAGAAGAAAACGGACAGTGTCATCATTACGCCTGAGAACCTTGGCGATTACGCCGGTGTTCGCAAGTATCGCCACGGCGTTTCGGAAGATGAAGCGCAGATCGGTGCGGTGACGGGGCTGGCGTGGACCGAAGTGGGCGGCGAACTGTTGACCATCGAAAGCGTGACCGTGCCCGGCAAGGGTGAGGTGAAGACCACCGGCAAGCTTGGCGAGGTAATGAACGAATCGGTGCAGGCCGCCTTCAGTTTCGTGAAGGCGCGGGCCCCTGCTTACGGTATAAAACCTTCGATTTTCCAGCGGAAGAACATCCACATCCACCTGCCCGAAGGGGCAGTGCCCAAGGATGGGCCTTCCGCCGGTGTCGGCATGGTCACTTCGATTGTTTCGTCGCTTGGCGGTATCCCGGTCCGTCCCGATGTCGCGATGACGGGCGAGGTCACCTTGCGCGGTCGCGTACTGGCGATCGGCGGGCTGAAGGAAAAGCTGCTGGCGGCGTTGCGCGGCGGAATCAAGACGGTGCTGATCCCCGAGGAGAATCGCAAGGATCTTGCGGAGATTCCGGACAATATCAAGCAGGAGCTGGATATTATTCCGGTCAGCCATGTCGATGAAGTGCTGGCCAGGGCGCTTGTCACCGCGCCTGTCGCGATCGAGTGGACCGAGGCGGACGATCTGGCCAGCCAGCCGGTGCAGGCTCCGTCGGGCGGACCTGCCATACCCACCGCGCACTGAGATTCGCTGCGGTGCAGCGAATCGACGGCCTCCATGTGGTTTTCCGGAGTTTGCGCGCTCGTGCACGCCACATGTGGCAGCGCGGGAGGCTCAACTCGTCGTAATCGACGAAAAAATCGCACTTAACGGGCATTTTTTAGCTGGTTTGCCTTTGACAGCGCAGCCAAAAATCGCTCAATTCCCGCCACCTGAGGCGATTCCCAAAACAAGATCAAATCCGGTACTTTCTCAGAGGGGGTTCCTACATGAACAAAAACGATCTTATCGGCGCAGTGGCCGATGCAAGCGGCCTTTCCCGTAGCGATGCTACCAAGGCTGTCGAAGGTGTTTTCGACACCATCAGCGGCGCTCTGGCAAAGGGCGATGAAGTCCGTCTCGTCGGCTTCGGCACCTTCTCGGTTGCGAAGCGCAAGGCTTCGACCGGTCGCAACCCGCGTACTGGTGAACCCATGACGATCAAGGCTTCTTCCCAGCCCAAGTTCAAGGCTGGCAAGGGTCTGAAGGACGCAGTCAACTAAGCGTTCCAGCCGGGTCGCATCGCCTCGCGACCCTGCGAAAAAAGAAAGCCGCGCTTGCAGATGCAGGCGCGGCTTTCTTCTTATCCTCAACGATCAGGGCAGGTGAGGGCAGTAGTCCTCGTCAATTGCCCAATCGGACCAAAGCCATCGGCGCGGTCATCGTGCGTCTGGTCACCTTCCAGCTCATCTTCTGACCATTCGCCACAGCCTGCGGACCTTCATCCGTATTGTTCGACAGGATCGCGCCATCGGTCGTGATGGCGAAGGTTCCATCGATCTGCGGGATCTGCGAGGGCTTTTCCGTCTGTTCCGCCCCGGCATCCATCAATGCCGCGAATTGCAGCATGCTGCTGCTGGGGCCGGAAGTGCTGGCCGATTGGGCGGAAAAGCCCGGCGCATCGATCCGCACCACATTGTCATCACGCACCGTGCCGGTGACGAAGCCGTTTGACAGCGTGAAGCCCTCGAACACGGGGAAGGTGAAGTCGTGCGTCATGCGGCTCGTGATCGAGAAATCGACCGCATAAAGCCCATCACCCTTGTATTCCACGCTGTTCCAACCACGCTGACGGCGCAGTTTCGCAGCAATTTCGTCCGCAGCTTCCGGGTCGGAGGGGTCCAGCCCGCCGAACAGGGTGGCAAATGCCTTGCTGTTGCGCTCATCCTCATCCTTCTGCTGCTCGATGCGCAGGGACCAGTTTTCGCGCTGCAGCTCAAGCTCCTCGGCCGTGCATTCGCGGACTTCGTAGGTTTCCTCATCATAGCAGGTGTCGGCTATGAACTCGTCGCTGCTGCCCATATCGTCGGCCATCTTGGCCAGTTGGGTCAGGCCCAGAAGGTAGATCTCACCCTGATAGTTGAAGGTGAAGGTCCCATCCTTGCGCAGATCAAGCGAGGAGTTGAACTTCCCCGGCGCGAGGAAACAGGCCGACAACGCCCATGCCAGGCTTGCGCAAACGACCATGCTTGCAGCTTTTCGCCAGTGATTGCGCCAGGTGTTCAAGATCATCATGCAATCCTCTGTGCTAGATCGTGCTGCGTGACGCGGCCGCGTAAAGAGCGATGGCGGCCGCATTGGATACGTTCAGGCTCTCCATCCGCTCGCTGATCGGCAGGCGGGCAAGCGCGTCGCAATGGCCTGCGACATTGTCGCGCATGCCTTCGCCTTCGGCTCCCAGGACCAGGGCGACAGGTCCTGCCGACAGCGCCTCACCCAGCGTGGCCTGGGCCTCCCCCGCGAGACCGATCCGCCAGTATCCGGCCTCGGCCGCGTCCTCGAGCGCGCGCGAAAGGTTCACGACACGCACCCACGGCACGACTTCCAGAGCACCGGAGGCCGATTTCGCCACGACGCCGGATTCGGGTGGAGAATGGCGGTCCTGCGTTACAACGGCGCAGGCGTTGAAAGCGGCGGCGGAGCGCAGGATGGCGCCCACATTGTGCGGGTCCGTTACCTGATCCAGCAAGATGAGCGGGCGCGCCGGATCGCCATCGAGCACTTCATCGAGGAAAACATCCTCCAGCGGTGCGCATTCCAGCACCAACCCCTGATGCGGGGCATCGCGTGCAACAAGCCGCGCGAGATCCTGCACATCGGCATATTCCAGCGGAAAATCCGCAGGCAGTTCGCCATTGAGGGAAGCGATTCCCTCACGGGTCGCCCATAGTTTGCGGTGGCTGCGCTCCGGATTCATCAAAGCGGCTTCCACTGCGTGTCTGCCCCACAGGCGCACCTGACCTGTGCTCGCACGGCCACTGCCGCGCCCGCCCTGCATGCGCCCCGCGCGCCCTCTTAGCGCCCGTTTTTCGCCGCGTTTGGCCATTGTTGCTCCTTATGTGCAGAAATTGTCGCTCTTGCAGCCGCGCATGCCAGCCGCCCCATTGACAGGCAAGCGCCGCTTCGCCATTGGGGCGCCTCTCGGCCGAAGAGGTCCCCGGCGCAATCGCGTTTGAGGGCCAATTACGGGGCGACCCGTCACCGGCAATGGTGTGGACAGGTGGCCGAGTGGTTAAAGGCAGCAGACTGTAAATCTGCCCGCGTGAGCGTACGCTGGTTCGAATCCAGCCCTGTCCACCACCGCCTCCTTCAAAGACAGTTCCGATTGTGGCTGCTGCGCATAAGCAAGACAGATCGCCCGCCCGTGCGTTTGCAAGAGTTGGGAATGCTTGTCTGCCATGGGTTGTGGGGAAGGGCGCAACCCCCTATCTGGCTGCGATGGCCGGAGAAATACTTGATAATAAGGGCCGGGGTGACGCAGCGTGGCGCTGGCCTCCGATCCATCCCGAAGGTCGCAAATTCGGGCTCATAGCGGCGGCGATAAGCCTCGTATTCCTGCTGGTGCTCGATTGGGAGATCATCGGCTGGCCACTGCTGTTGCTGACGCTGGGTGTGTTTGCGTTCTTCCGTGATCCGGAGCGCGTGGTGCCGCAGGACGACAACCTGATTGTGGCTCCGGCCGACGGCCTGATTACCCTGATCCAGGAAGTAGATGCCCCGGTCGAGCTTCAGCTTGACGATGGCAGCGGTTCGCGTGGGCTGGGCCGGGACAAGCTGATCCGCGTCTCCATCTTCATGTCGGCGTTCGATGTGCACATCAATCGCGCGCCCGTTGGTGGGACCGTGCGCCGCGTGATCTACATCCCCGGCAAGTTCATGAATGCCGACCTCGATAAGGCGAGCGAGGAAAACGAACGCCAGCATATCCTGATCGAGCGGGGCGACGGTCTCCTGATCGGTTTCACGCAGATCGCCGGACTGGTGGCGCGGCGGATTGTACCTTTCGTGAAGCCGGGGGACATGCTGGCTGCCGGCCAGCGCGTCGGACTTATTCGCTTTGGCAGCCGGGTCGATGTATACCTCCCGAGAGGCACTGACCCCAAGGTGTTGATGGGGCAGAAGGTCATCGCGGGCGAGACCGTGCTGGCCGAACTCGGAAAGCAGCAATTGATCGAGGGAATCAGCCAGTGACCGGCCCGGGGGAGAGCGATTCGCTCGAACCGATCGGGCCCAAGGCCTCCGAAGGCGATGCCGCCTTCCGCGTAGGCGCGGGGCGCCGGTTGCCGCGTGGGCTGACCTTGCGGGCGGTGCTGCCCAACGCGATTACCGCCGCTGCGCTTTGCGCGGGGCTTACCGGTATCCGGTTTGCCATCAACGGCGATTGGGAGCGTGCGGTGTTCGCGGTGGTTCTCGCCGGATTGCTCGACGGCATGGATGGCCGAATTGCGCGTATGCTCAAGGCGCAGTCACGTTTCGGTGCTGAATTGGACAGCCTGGCCGATTCGCTGTCTTTCGGGATGGCGCCGGCACTGATTCTATACCTCTGGTCTTTGCAGGAACTACCACGCTTCGGCTGGTTTGCTGCCTTAGCGTTCGCATTGTGCTGCGCGCTGCGCCTGGCGCGCTTCAATGCGCGAATCGATATGGATGAACAGCCCCACAAGTCCGCCGGTTTCCTGACCGGCGTGCCTGCTCCTGTAGGAGCTGGGCTGGCTTTCGTGCCGCTTTATCTCTGGATGGCGAGCGGTGAGGCGATCTTCCGTCATCCTGTCGTGGTGGCGGCATGGGTCGCGGTGATCGCGTTCCTGATGATTTCCGATCTCGCCACACCCAGTTGGGGGTCTTTGCGACCGAAGCGGAGCATCCGCCTGTGGCTGATCGCCCTGGTCGGTATCCTGGTGGCAGCCCTGCTGACGGAACCTTGGTGGACGCTCGTGGTGATTTGCGGTGGCTATCTGGCAATCATGCCTTCTGCGATCATCAGCTATGGCAGGATCAAGCGGCAGCGCGCAGCCCGGCAGGCTGCGGTGCAATCGCCGGATGCGCCTGCGAGCTGACCAAGCGCAACCGCGCGGCGGCATCAGCGATCGATCGGGCATGGTCGATGATCCGCAAGGTCACCACCACACTGTCGTCACAAGTCGCCAGCGCCGTGCGCAATTCGCCATAGGCAGCAAAGGCGCGGGTATAGGAAGCTGCCAGAACCGTTATTGCGGTAATCCCCGCAGCTATGAAAAGCACGGCCATTACAGTGGTAAGCATCGCAATCATCACTGGAACTCCCTTCCAACCCGTTGGGTGTGGACGGCTTGTGGAAAACCCGTGGACAGTGTTGGAATAACTATCTGAACAGGCCGGGGTTCCGCCGTTTCCAGAGCTTATGTTCACTATATGTTCCAAACGGTCAAGCGAAAAGTATGTATTCGTGCGGATGGGTCGTGGCGGCCTTCGCGAAACAGGACTGGATTTTCCGGCAAAGCGCGGCTAATGCGCGCTCGCCTGAGCTGGAAACGGACGGATTCCCGTTTGTGAAGGCAAGGCAAATTCACATGGAAGGCCACATACCGGTGCCGTTGCGGGGACTCCGCTCGGTTCCTGCCTTCCAGAGGAACAACCGGAAAGGAAATACTTATGGCGGCTCCTACCGTCACCATGCAGCAATTGATCGAGGCCGGCGCACACTTCGGCCACCAGACCCACCGCTGGAACCCGCGGATGAAGCCGTATATCTTCGGCGCCCGCAACGGTGTTCACATCATCGACCTGTCGCAGACCGTTCCGATGATGGCGCGTGCGCTTGATTTCGTTTCCGCCACCGTGCGTGCGGGCGGCAAGGTGCTATTCGTCGGCACCAAGCGCCAGGCGCAGGATCCGATCGCTGACGCGGCTCGTGCAAGCGGCCAGTACTATGTCAACCATCGCTGGCTGGGCGGCATGCTCACCAACTGGAAGACGATCTCGGGTTCCATCAAGAAGCTGAAGACGATCGAGGAACAGCTTTCGGGCGACACTTCGGGTCTGACCAAGAAGGAAATCCTCGACCTCACCCGCAAGCACGAGAAGCTGCAGCTTTCGCTGGGCGGCATCCGTGACATGGGCGGCATTCCGGACGTGATGTTCGTGATCGACGCCAACATGGAACAGCTTGCGATCAAGGAAGCCAACGTTCTGGGTATTCCGGTCGTGGCCGTGCTCGACACCAATGTCGATCCCTCGGGCATCGCTTTCCCGATCCCCGGCAATGACGACGCCAGCCGCGCCGTCCGCCTTTATTGCGATGCGGTTGCCCGCGCCGCGACCAAGGGCGGCAGCGAAGCCGTGGTGGATTCAGGCACCGACATCGGTGCGCTGGATCTGCCGCCGGCAGAAAATACCCCTGCCGAGGCTCCCGCCGCGGTGGAAACCGGCGAGGAAGCCTCGGCCTGAGGCGTAACCGAACTGGCATAATTGCCGTATAGCGCGCCGGGCCAACCCATTGCGGGACCCGGTGCCACGGCACAGAATTCAAAGGATAGTGAAATGGCCGCTTATACTGCTGCTGACGTGAAGGCCCTGCGCGAGCGCTCTGGCGCCGGCATGATGGACTGCAAGAAGGCTCTCGAAGAGACCAATGGCGACATCGAGGCTGCCGTTGACGCGCTGCGCGCCAAGGGCCTGGCCGCCGCTGCCAAGAAGTCCAGCCGCACCGCGGCCGAAGGCCTGGTGGGCATCGCCGTCGAAGGCACCAACGGTGTCGCTGTCGAAGTGAACTCGGAAACGGACTTCGTTGCCAAGAACGACCAGTTCCAGGACTTCGTGCGTAAGGTGACCGGCGTTGCGCTGACCGCTTCAACCAGCGATGTCGAACAGCTGAAGAATGCTGCCTACCCCGATGGCGGTACGGTTGGTGAAAAGCTGACCGACAGCGTCGCCAAGATCGGCGAGAACCAGCAGATCCGTCGCATCAAGTCGGTCAGCGTGTCCGAAGGCGTTGTCGTGCCCTACATGCACAATGCGGCTGCGACCGGCCTTGGCAAGATCGGCGTTCTCGTCGCGCTTGAAAGCTCGGCCTCGGCCGACGTTCTCGACTCGCTGGGCAAGCAGATCGCGATGCACATCGCCGCTGCCTTCCCGCTGGCCCTGAATGCCGACGACCTCGATCGGGACCTGATCGCGCGCGAGCGTGCGGTGGCCGAGGAAAAGGCCCGCGAAAGCGGCAAGCCCGCCGAAGTACAGGCCAAGATGGTCGATGGTGCGATCGCGAAGTTCGCCAAGGAGAACGCTCTCCTCAGCCAGGTGTTCGTGATGGACAACAAGACCCCGATCCAGCAGGTCGTCGACCAGGCCGGCAAGGAAGCCGGAGCCAAGATCGTGCTGAAGGATTATGTCCGCTTCCAGCTCGGCGAAGGCATCGAGAAGGAAGAAAGCGACTTCGCTGCCGAAGTCGCCGCTGCCGTCGCCGGCTGAATAACCAGCTTCACAAAGCTTCGATCCCCGCGCTGCCCCGGCGGTGCGGGGATTTTCATGTGCGGGCGATGCCCGCCCTTCCTTCTGGCACGGCCCCCTTGGCAGCGCCCGGCACAGTTCTATAAGAGCCGCGCTGCAGCAATCACGTGAGAATCCCGCCCTATGACCGAACCCCGCTTCAAGCGAATCCTCCTGAAGCTTTCGGGCGAAGTGCTGATGGGCGACCAGCATTTCGGCATCGATCCCGAATTCGTGCTGGAACTTGCAAGGGAAGTGAAGGCGGCGAAGGAAACCGGGCTGGAAATCTGCCTGGTGATCGGCGGCGGCAACATCTTCCGTGGCATGGCGGGTGCGGCGCGCGGCATGGACCGCGCCCAGGCCGACTATATGGGGATGCTGGCAACCGTGATGAATGCGCTGGCGATGCAGAGCGCCCTTGAGCAACTGGGCATTGAAACCCGTGTCCAATCCGCGATCCAGATGGATGCGGTGTGCGAACCGGTGATCCGCCGTCGCGCCGAAAGGCATCTTGAAAAGGGGCGTATCGTGATCTTCGCGGCCGGCGTCGGCAGCCCTTATTTCACCACCGATAGCGGCGCTGCCCTGCGCGCGGCCGAGATGAACTGTGATGCCCTGCTGAAAGGCACCAGCGTCGACGGTGTGTATGACAGCGACCCAAAGACGAACCGTGATGCGGTGCGCTTCGAAACCGTTTCCTATGGCAAGGTGCTGGCCGATAATCTCAAGGTCATGGATGCTTCGGCAGTGGCCCTGTGCCGTGACAACAAGATCCCGATCGTGGTCTTCTCCATCCGGGAGAAGGGCAATCTCGCCTGCGTTCTCGCAGGCGGCGGAGTGCAGACGATAGTACAAGAGGAAGCCCGGTAATGGCAAAATACGACAAGGCCGATATCGAACGGCGGATGGGTGGCGCAGTTGAATCGCTGAAGAGCGATCTGGGCGGCCTGCGGACTGGACGTGCGAACACCACCCTGCTCGATCCCGTGCAGGTGGAGGTTTATGGCGCAATGATGCCGCTCAACCAGGTGGCGACCGTTTCGGCGCCCGAACCGCGCATGCTCAGCGTGCAGGTGTGGGACAAATCGAACATGAACCCGGTGGAAAAGGCGATCGCGCGTGCCGGTCTCGGCCTTAACCCGATGATTGACGGGCAGACGATCCGCCTTCCGATTCCCGACCTCACCGAAGAGCGGCGCAAGGAGTTGGCCAAGCTGGCCGGCCAATATGCCGAAAAGGCGAAGATCGCCATCCGCAACGTCCGGCGTGACGGGATGGAAGGGCTGAAGGATGACGAGAAGAAGAAGGAAATCAGCGAGGACGATCGCAAGCGGTCCGAGGATGAGGTCCAGAAGCTGACGGATCAGTACATCAAGCTGGCAGATGAAACTGCCGCGCAGAAGGAAAAGGAAATCCTCAGCCAGTGACGGACCAATCCTCCTCTCCGATCGCTCCAGGCGACGAGAGGCGCGACGGCGAGCGTGTCTCCGACACGTGTGGCACCGGCGTGTCGCACACCCATGGCGCACGGCATGTCGCGATCATCATGGATGGGAATGGCCGCTGGGCGAAACGGCACCATATGCCACGCGCGGTCGGCCATCGTCGTGGGGTGGAGGCGGTGCGCGGCCTGGTGCGGGCCTGCAAGGGGCTGGGGCTGGAATGCCTGACGCTCTATGCGTTCTCGTCGGAGAACTGGAAGCGCCCGGAAGATGAGATTTCGGACCTGATGGGCCTGCTTCGCCACTTCATAAGGGCGGATTTGCCTGAATTTATCGCCAATGACGTTCGGTTGAAAATCATCGGTGATTACAAGGCGTTGGCGCCAGACATTGTTGAAATGCTGGAGGATGCGCTGGAGCAGACGGCGCAGGGTTCCACTACCCTTGCAGTGGCGCTCAACTATGGCTCGCAGCAGGAGATCGCCCGGGCGGCCGCCAGGGCGGCTGAACAGGGCGCAATCACCGTTGAAAGCATCTCGGCGCATCTCGACACGGCGGATTTGCCACCCCTGGATTTGCTGATCCGCACCTCTGGAGAAGTGCGTCTCTCGAACTTTCTGCTGTGGCAGACAGCCTATACGGAAATGTATTTCACCGATGTCCTGTGGCCTGACTTCACGGTCGCGCATCTCGAGCAGGCGCTGGGCAGCTTTGCCGGAAGGGAGCGTCGGTTTGGCGGCCGCTGAAATTCCGGCGAGGAAATCCGACCTGGGCGTTCGCACCCTTTCAGCGATCGCGATGCTCGTGGTCTCGGGGGCCGCCCTTTGGCTCGGCGGGTGGGTCTGGGCGGTGTTCGTCGCCCTCGTCGCGATCGGCGTGCTGTGGGAATGGCGTGGCCTGGTGCGCGGCTTCGTGGCCAGCGGAGCAGGCCGGGCGGCCTGGAACCTGGGCGGTTTCGTCTATATCGGCATTGCCAGCGCGTTCCTGCTGATGATGCGTAACGATTTCTTTGGCATCGCGCCGGTTCTGATCCTTCTGGCGCTGGTCATTGCCACTGATGTCGGCGCCTATTTCTTCGGGCGGACCATTGGCGGCCCGAGGATCGCACCACGGATCAGTCCTTCCAAGACATGGGCCGGGCTTGGTGGCGGCATCCTTGGCGCAACGCTGGTGTATCTGGTCATGGCCAACTTCGTCTTCATGCCGGCGGGGTCAGGCGACGACTCTTTCGTGCGGCCCGCGCTGCATGAGACTTTGATGATATCCGCTGTGGCGGGCACGGTGACAGCCGTCGTGGCGCAGGCTGGCGATTTCTTCGAAAGCTGGATGAAACGCCGGGCCGGTGTAAAGGATTCCGGCCGGTTGATCCCGGGGCATGGCGGCTTGTTCGATCGCGTGGATGGCCTGCTTTCGGTCTGCTTCGTCTATGCGGTCCTGGCGTTTCCCTACATGTTGTTCATGCCCTGACCATGCGCACCATTTCCATTCTCGGCGCCACGGGGTCGATCGGCGCATCGACGCTGGATCTCTTGCGCCGCAACCGCGACGATTGGCGGGTGGTGGCTCTCACGGCCAATTGCCAGGCGAAAGAGCTTGCCGTCCTGGCGCGCGAGTTCGGCGTGGAAATCGCCGTAGTGGCGGATGAAACCTGCCTGGGCGACTTGCGGGACGCGCTGGCAGGCAGCGGGATCGAAGCCGCCGGTGGTGTGAAGGCCTTGTGTGAAGCGGCTTCCCGGCGGGTGGATATCACCGTGGCGGGCATCGTCGGTTGTGCGGGCCTGGCTCCCACCATGGCTGCGATAGAGCAGGGCGGCACCATTGCCCTTGCCAACAAGGAAGCGCTGGTTTCCGCCGGTGAAGTGATGACTGCCGCCGTGGCGAAGTATGGAGCAACGCTGCTTCCCACGGATTCGGAACACAACGCGATCTTCCAGTGCCTGCAGGGCGGCGAGGTCGCCGATGTCCGCTGGATCACGCTGACGGCGAGCGGCGGGCCGTTTCTCGACTGGTCGCAGGAGCGGCTGCGCGCGGCCAGCCCGGCAGAAGCGGTAAGGCACCCCAACTGGTCGATGGGCGCGAAGATCAGCGTCGATTCCGCGACCATGATGAACAAGGGGCTGGAACTGATCGAGGCATTCCACCTGTTCCCGGTGGGGCTGGAGCACCTGCGGATCATCGTGCACCCGCAATCGGTCATTCACTCGATGGTGGAATATCGGGATGGGTCCACCCTTGCGCAGCTCGGGCCGTCCGACATGCGCGTGCCGATCGCGTCTTGCCTGGCCTGGCCAGCGCGGATGGAAACCCCTTGTGCGCCGCTGGACCTCGCCGCGATCGGAGAACTGACTTTTCGCGCCGCCGATGAAGAGCGCTTCCCTGCCACCCGGCTGGCGCGCGAAGCGGCGGAAGTGGGCGGGGCGGCCCCGGCGGTGCTCAATGCCGCCAATGAAGTGGCCGTTGCGGCTTTTCTTGCCGGTCATATCAAATTCACCGATATTGCGGCAGTCGTGGCGCGTGCCCTTGATGAAGGAAACCTGCCGCCGCCGCCTGCCGACTTGGCCGAGGTGCTTGACCTCGATCGGGCAACCCGCGCACGGATAGCGCATATGCTGGAGTTTGCCTGACCTTGTTCGAATCCGTTCCCATCTGGATGATGATCCTGGGCTTCCTGCTGGTCCTTGGCCCGCTGGTTACCGTGCACGAATTTGGCCATTATCTGGTCGGTCGCTATTTCGGGGTGAAGGCCGATGCGTTCTCTGTCGGTTTCGGCAGGGAGCTGATGGGATGGACCGACCGGCGCGGCACGCGCTGGCGTCTCTCCATGCTGCCGCTGGGCGGTTATGTTCAGTTCGCAGGCGATATGAACCCCGCCAGCCAACCCAGCCCGGAATGGCTGGCGCTTCCGGCGCAAGAGCGGGAAAAGACCTTTCAGGCAAAGCCGCTGTGGCAGCGTTCGCTGATCGTCTTCGCCGGGCCGTTCACGAATTTCGTGGTGGCGATCGCCATCTTCGCCGCTTTCAACCTGTCTTACGGGAAACCTGATCCGGCCAATCTCGACCAGTTGGTCATTTCCCAGTTCACCGAGGATTCTGCAGCCCGGCAGGCTGGACTGCGCCTGGGTGACAGGATCGTGGCCGTGGATGGCGGCAAGGTATCCGGCCATGCCGACCTGATCAATCATTTCCTGATGTTCCCGGACAAGGTCGTGCGGATCGATGTCCAGCGCGGCGAGCAGAACCTTTCGCTGCCGGTCAGGATCGCGAGCGCGGTCGAGACTGACCGCTTCGGTAACGAACAGCGCGTGGGCCGCATCGGCGTGGGTGTTGAAGGTGCGCCTCGCGTGTCGGTCGGCCCGCTGGAATCGGTGACGATGGCATTCGGCCAGACCGTTTCGATCATGCGCATGATGATAACCGGGATCGTCCAGATCGTGGCTGGCGAGCGTTCGGTGGATGAACTGGGCGGGCCGATCAAGATCGCGAAATATTCGGGCGAGCAATTGACCCTTGGTCCCGAAGCCTTCGTTGCTTTCGCCGCCATGATCTCAATTAATTTGGCATTCATTAACTTGCTGCCAATTCCCGCCCTCGACGGCGGGCATCTGGCTTTTTACGCGGCTGAAGCGGTCCGTCGCAAGCCGCTGAGCCAGCGCAGTCAAGAATGGGCGTTCCGCACCGGCGTGGCATTCGTGCTCGCGCTTATGCTGTTCGTTACGATCAACGATATCGCCTCGCTTCCCATTTTCGGGAAGTGAACGGAAAAGGACTGCAGGCCGACCCGTTCACCGGACTATTGCTTGATTGGTGATACGGCATCGGGCAATGGCGGCGATTGTAATTTGGCCCGCCTTTGTCCCTTCGGGGAACGGGGTGGGCTTGGCCGGGAAATCACGGGATATACCGTGTCGAAGATTGGACGGGAAATGGGCCTCAAGGGCAAGAAAATCTCCGCACCGAAAATGGTGGTCGCGCTGCTGGGCGGGACCATACTGGCAGGTGTTCCGGCTTCCGTCCTGGCTCAGTCCGGGGAAACGGCCGCAAGTGCGCCGACTGTTGCTCCCATTCAGGTCGCTCCGGTCGGTCAGGTCATTCGTTCGATAGTGGTGACGGGCTCTCAGCGCCTGGAGCCGACGACGATCCTGAGCTACATCCAGATGCGGGTGGGCGAGGTGTATACGGACACGCTGGCGGATCAGGCGCTGAAGGATCTGTATGCGACGGAACTGTTCGCCAATGTGAGCATCCGGCATGCCAATGGCGAGGTGACGGTCGAGGTTCAGGAAAACCCGGTGATCAACCGGATCATCCTGGAAGGGAACCGGCGGATCAAGGAGGACAAGATCCTTCCCGAGATCAAGCTGGCGCCGCGCCAGATCTTCACCCGTTCGAAGGTTCGGGCGGACGTTGCCCGGATCATCGAGCTGTACAAGCGTCAGGGCCGCTTTGCCGCGGTGGTCGAGCCCAAGAGCGTGCAATTGCCGCAGAACCGCGTGGATATCGTCTACGAGATCAGCGAAGGGCCCAAGTCCAAGGTTCGCCAGATCAACATCATCGGCAACGACAAGTTCTCCGATGGCGACCTGCGCAGCGAGATGGTGACCAAGCAGTCGCGCTTCTTCCGCATCTTCAGCTCTGCGACCAGCTACGACCCGGATCGCCTGGCCTTCGACCAGCAGAAGCTGCGCCAGTTCTACCTGACCGAAGGCTATGCCGACTTCCGCGTGGTGTCGGCCGTGGCCGAACTGACGCCGGACAAGCGCGACTTCATCATCACCTACGTGGTGGAGGAAGGCGAACGCTACAAGTTCGGCGGGGTGACGGTTGAGAGCCAGCTGCGCGACTTCGACGGCGAGGCATTGGCTCGCACGATCGCGGTGAAACAGGGCAACTGGTACGATGCCAAGCTGGTGGAGGACACGGTCGAGGGTCTGACCGAGACGGCGGGCACGTTCGGCTATGCCTTTGCCGATGTGCGGCCCGAGTTCACGCGCAGCAAGGAAGACCTGACGATGAGCGTCAGGTTCGTGATCAACGAAGCGCCCCGCGTGTATGTCGAGGCGGTGAACATCAACGGCAACACGCTGACGCAGGACAAGGTTGTGCGGCGCGAGTTCCGTATTGCGGAAGGCGATGCGTTCAACTCGCTGGCGGTGAAGCGCTCCACGGCGCGGATCAACTCGCTGGGTTACTTCCAGGAGAACTTCCAGATCGAGCAGGCGCAGGGCAGCGCGCCGGACCGGATCGTGCTGAACGCCAACGTACAGGAACAGGCCACCGGCGAACTCCAGCTCTCCGCCGGCTTCTCCTCCCTCGAAAGCTTCATCCTCCAAGGATCCATCAGGCAACGCAACTTCCGTGGCAGGGGGCAGACCGTTGGCGCCAGCGTGAACTGGTCACGCTATTCGCGCGCCTTCACGGTCAGTTTCACCGAACCCTATGTGTTCGACCGGAACCTTTCGATGGGTCTCGACATCTATCGTCGCGACATCAACAACTGGAACCCCTACAGCAGCAACCGCACCTCGACCTTCGAGCAGGGAACCACCGGCTTCCAGGTGCGCGCGGGCGTGCCGATCTCGGAATACACCTCGCTGATCGGCCGCTACACCCTCAACTTCGACAGTGTGACGCTCGACCGCACCCTGTATTACACCGACAACAACAACAACAATGTTCGGGGCGATAGCGAAGACGACACCTGCGATCCTCTGACCGCTGGCCGCTATCTGTGCGACGCGATCGGCAACCGTTCCAGTTCCATAGTCGGCGCTTCGCTGGTCTATGACCGGCTCGACAATCGCATGCGTCCGACGCGCGGCCATAATTTCGTGCTCAACCTCGACATTGCCGGTCTCGGCGGCACCGAACGCTATGTGAAGTTCCGCGCCAACGCGGCGAAATACTTCCCGCTGGGCGGTGGTTGGATATTCTCGGTTTCGGGTGAGGGCGGCTATATCAAGGGACTGAGGGATCGCGGGCCGGGGCAGGACAATGTCCGCCTGACCGACCGCTTCTTCCTGGGCGATCCCACCATGCGCGGGTTCGACATTCGCGGCGTGGGTCCCCGCGTCCTGCGCGAATATTACGCGCTGGAAACCGTCGACAACGTGCCGACCCCGATCTGCGGTGACGGTACGAAGATGATGGATTGCAGCAACAATGGCGGCTTCACTTTCGTTCCGCAGACGGACAACAGCCGCAACGACGATCCTCTGGGCGGCTCCATGTACTACCTCACGCGGGCAGAGCTGGAAATTCCGCTGGGTTCGGGCGCACGTGAAATGGGCCTGCGCCCGTCGATCTTCCTTGACGCCGGTGCGGTGTTCAAGGTCACGCCGCCGTCGCTGATCGATACCGGCCCGACCTATTGCTCCGGTCAGTGCGATGCCAACGGCAACCCGCTCTATCTCAACAATAACGGTACGCCCACCGATCTCACTGACGATATCTACAACACGGTGGGTGGCGAGGGTTTCTCGCTGGTCGGCCAGCGCGTTGGCGGCTTCCGCGAGGCTTTCCTTGGCGATACCGCCAAGCCGCGTATCGCCGTTGGTATCGGTGTAAACTGGAACTCGCCCTTCGGCCCGTTCCGCCTCGACTTCGCAAAAGTGCTGATGAAACAGCCGGGCGATGACACCAAGTCATTCACGTTCAACGTAGGAACTCAGTTCTGATGAAAGCTCTTTTCAAGCCGGCCTTCGCTGCCGGCCTCGTTCTCGCGGCGGCCAGCCCGCTGGCAGTTGCCCCCGCGGCGGCCCAGGTGGTTGCCGGTATCGGCGTCATCGATCCCGACGCGATCATCTACAATTCCGCTGCTTACCAGACTGCGCAGCAGCAGCGCCCGCAGACCTATCGTGCGAATTACGAACAGGCGAACCTTCGCCGCACCCAGCTTGACCAACAGCTCGAACCGCTGCTCCAGAAGCTGCAGACCGACAGCCAGGCACCCAATCCCAACCGGGAGGCGCTTCAACAGCAGGCGGCCACGATCCAGCAGATTCGTGCGCAGGGCCAGCGCGAGCTGACCGACATCATTGCTCCGGTCGTCCGCTCGGAAGCCTATGTCGACGAACAGATCACCGACCTGCTTCCCCGGGCAGTGGAAGAAGCCGCGAAGAAGAAGCGGGTCACGCTGATCCTGAACCAGTCGACCGGCGCCGTCGTCCTGCGCGATCCGGCCTATTCGCTGAATCAGGAAGTGATCGCCGAACTGAACACGCTGCTTCCGGTTGCGCAACTGGTTCCGCCGGAAGGCTGGCTCCCGCGCGAAATGCGTGAGGAACAGGAACGCCGTGCCGCTGCCGCAAACGCAGCGCAGGGTGAAGCGGCTCCGGCGCAGGCACAGCCGGCCCCGGCCGCCGCACCTGTTGCTCCCGCCGGTCCGCCGGTCGAAACTCGCTGATCCGGCTGACGGGGGCAGGGGAATAATGAGCGACGCAACAGGCGCGCCCGCCTACGATATCCGCAAGGTTCTCAATGCCTTGCCTCACCGTTATCCCCTGCTGCTCGTCGATCGGGTGCAGTCGTTGACGGTGGGCGAGGAAATCCACGCGATCAAGGCGGTCACCTTCAACGAAAACTTCTTCCAGGGCCATTTCCCGGGAAGGCCGATCATGCCCGGCGTCCTCATCATTGAGGCGCTGGCGCAGTCGGCCGCGATCCTGGCGATCGAGACGCTGGAACTCGCCGGTTCGGGCAAGCTCGTCTATTTTATGTCGATAGACGAAGCGAAGTTCCGCAATCCGGTGGAGCCTGGTTGCCTGCTCGATCTGCATGTCGGCTTCATTCAGAAGCGGGCCCGGGTCTGCAAGTTCTGGGGCAAGGCGATGATCGGCGACAAGCTGGCCTGCGAAGTCCAGTTCACCGCGATGGTCGCCGATCCTCCGGTGGAAGCCTAGTCTTGCATTTCGCGCGCCTCGCCTGTAGGGGGCGCGCTTTCGAAGATCCGCCAATTCAGCAGGACCGGTCGGAACCGGTCCGCGCTTACGGAGTGACAACGCCATGAAGGCCGATATCCATCCCGATTACCACACGATCACGGTCAAGATGACCGATGGCACCGAATTCCAGACGCGCACCACCTGGGGTGCCGAAGGGGATACGATGAACCTGGAAATCGACCCCACCAGCCACCCGGCCTGGACCGGCGGCACGCAGCGTCTGCAGGATGGCGGCCGCGTTGCCCAGTTCAACAAGCGTTTCGGCGGTCTCACCCTCAAGAAGGGCTGATCGATCAACGATCCGTTGTTTCGAAGGGGCGGTCCGCAAGGGCCGCCCTTTTCGCTTCCGCCAAGGTGGCTTGAGCCGCCAGGCTGAATGCTGGATCGACCTAGCCCCAGGGTAGTTCGCGGTACCACTTGGTAATCACGTATTTCAGGCCTTTCCTGACCTTCATGGCATGATGCAGCGTGGCGGCGTTCCCGGTGCCGTCGGGACGGCGGTTGTTCCAGCAGATCAGTCGGCCCCGTTCGGGCTGGAACATCTTGTCGATCACCTTGAAGCGCGTGGCGCCTCCTGCCTCGACCGTGTTGAGATAAGCCATGAAGGTCCAGGTTCGCTGGCCCGCGACCGAGCAATAGGTGGCATAATCCGCACCCGACGGCTCGAAATAATCGGTGTGCGACTTGAATTCCTGCCCCACGTCATAGCGCTGGCCCTGCATCGGTTCGCCATGGGCAGGGTCGATACCGTTGAGATCGGCCAGCATTTTTTCGAGTGCGATCACCGGCGGTGCGGTGGGGTCGAGATCGCAGGTTTCGCTCGTGCGGAAGTAATTGTCACCATTGGCATCGGCGATCGTCGATGCACGCCGGTTTTTATCGATCAGGGCGATGAGTTCCTGGCACAATTCGGGGGGAATGAACTCCGGGATCGTGAACATTTCGACCCGGGGGTTGGGAATCTGGCGAGTGGCCGGATGGGCGCGCAGAATTTCGGGAGAGGATTCGCCGGGGTTCAGCATCGGCACGACGATAATGCGGGCAGTTGCCCGATCAAGCACAGAAAATATTGTTGGATAGAGATCGTCTTTCCGGCAGTTTTCGCTTTGCTTTCCGATTGCCGTATGCAACAGGCTCGCCCCCGCACGGAGGCGGCTTTGTCCCTTTCCGTGCGTTTGCTTGCCAGTGTTCATCACGTATGAATGAAGGCATATGGCGATCGTAGCTCAGTTGGTTAGAGCGCCGGTTTGTGGTACCGGAGGTCGCGGGTTCGGATCCCGTCGATCGCCCCATTTCTTCCTTTTCAGGCCTTGATCTCCTCGCTTTTTCGGGCGAGCCAGGCATGGCCGAAAGGGCGGTCTCGCCCGGTCGGGGCCAGAAGCCGCTTGCCCCTTTCCCGGCACCCTGCCAAAGCGCTGCCGACCGAACCGGACAGATCGAAAATGCACGGCTTTGCCAATCCTGCCCGCTTCCTGCGCATCGCGCGCTGGCTGACCGTACCCCTGCTCGTCGCCGGGTTGCTGCTTGCGGCCGCGTCGCTGGCGTACGGGCTGTTCTGGGCCCCTCAGGAAAGGTTGCAGGGCGATTCAGTCCGCATCCTGTTCGTCCATGTTCCCGCCGCATGGCTGGGCATGGCGGGGTGGAGCGCGATCGCGGTCGCCAGTTTCATGGAACTTGTCTGGCGGCATCCGCTCGCCGGCATTGCCGCCCGCGCCGCTGCGGTGCCCGGTGCGTTCTTCTGTGCGCTATGCCTTGCCAGCGGATCGCTGTGGGGCCGCCCGGCCTGGGGCACGTGGTGGGAGTGGGATGGGCGGCTGACCAGCATGCTGGTGCTGCTGTTCCTTTATTTCGGCTATATCGCATTATCCGGTGCGACTGACCGCGAAGGCGGATCGAGCCGCATTGCCGCGATCTTCGGATTGGTGGGCGCGGTGAACATCCCGATCATTCATTATTCCGTGATCTGGTGGAATTCGCTGCATCAGCCGCCCAGCCTCACGACTGGAGGCTCGGCCATGGCCAGCCCGTTTCTGTGGGGCCTTCTGGCATCGACGCTGGGTTTCAGCCTGATCTTCGGCGGAGTGGTGCTGGCGCGCATGCGTGCGTTGCTTGCCCGAATCCAGACGGAAGCGCGTCTGCGGCGCAAGGCGGAAAGGACCTGACATGCGCGAAGCGCTGAACCATTGGGATTTCGTTATCGCGACGTATGCCCTGTGCGTCACGGGAACGCTGGCATTGGTCGCGTGGAGCTGGATTTCCATGCACCGCGCCGAACGCGCGCGAGATAGGGCCCGTGGAAAAGGGGCTCGCGACAAATGAGTGCAGGCGGCGGTACAGGGCGGCTTGCGCCCAAGCATCAGCGGCTGATCCTGCTGGTCATTGCGCTGGTCGTGCTGATCGGGGCGGGGCTCCTGGCTGCCTGGGGCCTGCGCAACCAGGCGAGTTATTTCTACGTCCCCAGCGAATTCGTTTCCAATCCGCCTGAGCCGGGCCAGGCTGTGCGCCTGGGCGGGATGGTCCAGAACGGCTCGATCAAGACAGAGGCGGATGGCATCACGATTACTTTCGTGGTGGGCGATGGCGAAGCACGGGTGCCGGTGCGATATTCGGGCATCCTGCCCGATCTCTTTGTCGAAGGGTCGGGCGTGGTGGCCGAAGGCCGGATGGCGCCGGGCGGCACGTTCATGGCCGAAAACCTGCTGGCAAAGCACGATGAAAACTATGTTCCGCGCGAACTGCAGCACATGACGGAAGAGCAGAAACAGGCTGCGGTGGAAGAGACGACGGAATGATTGCCGAACTTGGTCTCGTGGCGCTGTGGCTCGCCGCCGCGCTTGCCGGACTGCAACTGATCGCGGGCGCCTTTGCGCTGCGTGATGGCGGGAATGAAACGCTGGCCGCGCTGGTTCGCCCGGTGGCGGTGGTTCAGGGCGTGTTGGCCGTTCTCTCGTTTTGCGCACTGTTGCTGCTTTTTGCCCGCACCGATCTTTCGGTGGAACTGGTCGTGGCCAATTCGCACACCGCGAAGCCGATGATCTTCAAGCTTTCGGGCGCATGGGGCAATCATGAAGGTTCCATGCTGCTGTGGGTGACGGTGATGTCGGCCGCGGGGGCACTGATCGCGATGGTGGAACGGCGCCTGCCGGATCGCACGATGATCGCTACCCTGGCCGCGCAGGCCTTTGTCGGCCTGGGTTTCTATGCCTTCATCCTGTTGTCCTCCAACCCCTTTGCGCGGCTGGAAACGCCTGCGGCCGAAGGGCTGGGGCTCAACCCGCTGTTGCAGGATATCGGCCTCGCGTTCCATCCGCCGACGCTTTATTTCGGCTATGTCGGATTGTCGGTGGCGTTCAGCTTCGCGGTGGGTGCGTTGCTGACCCGGCAGGTCACGCCCGATTTCGCCCGCGCGATGCGGCCCTGGGTACTGGGCGCCTGGATATTCCTGACGCTGGGCATCGCCGCCGGCAGCTACTGGGCTTATTACGAGCTTGGCTGGGGTGGCTGGTGGTTCTGGGATCCGGTCGAGAACGCATCGCTGATGCCATGGCTGGCGGCGACTGCGCTCCTCCATTCGGTGAGCGTTCTGGCATCGCGTGACGCCTTGCGCACCTGGACGATCATGCTTGGCGTGGTGGCCTTCTCCATGTCGATGGTGGGTACATTCCTTGTCCGCTCGGGCATCCTGACCAGCGTTCATGCCTTCGCGGTCGATCCTGAGCGCGGCAGCTTCATCCTGGTGCTGTTGCTGATCTATATCGGCGGCGCACTCGCCCTCTTCGCCCTGCGTGCCGGCACCGTGTCGGAAGGGGAGCGTTTCTCGGTCGCCAGCCGGGAAGGTGCGCTGGTGGTGAACAATGTGGCGCTTTGCGCGATCCTGGGCATCGTGCTGCTTGGAACGCTGTATCCGCTGCTGGCCGAAGCATTCGGCGTGCAGGTTTCCGTCGGGCCGCCTTACTTCAACCCGGTGAGTGCGATCTTCTTCCTGCCGATGCTGGCTGTGCTGGCGGTCGGGCCGCTCCTGCGCTGGCGCAGGGATTCGCTGGGCCGCATCCGGCGCGAACTCGTGCTGCTGGCAATCGTGGCGATTGCGGTCCTGGCCGTTGTGCTGCTTGTTTCTCCCATCGGGATTTTGCCCCTGCTGGGCCTTGTGCTGGCGGTGGCGGTGGGGTTGGCGAGCATCATGCCGCTGAGGGGCCGCTCGCTGCGGCGCCTGCCATTGGCCGTGTGGGGCATGGTCGTGGCGCATCTTGGCGTTGCAGTCAGCCTGTTCGGCATGGCTTCGGATACGGCCTTCACTGTCGAGAAGCTGGTGGCGGCCAATCCGGGCGATAGTGTCGAGGTTGGCCCATGGCGCGCGACGTTGAAGGCGGTGGAGCCTGTCGCAGGCCCCAACTGGACCGCGCTGGAAGGGCGTGTCGCCGTCAGCTATCGCGGCGGGAAGACTTCGGTGATGACACCGCAATCCCGCGAATTCTGGGCACCGGTCCAGCAGACCAACGAAGCGGCGCTGCTCACGCGCTGGAATGGGCAGCTTTACGCCGTCCTCGGCCAGGAAGGCGAGGATGGCCGCTGGCAATTGCGCCTTTGGTGGAAACCCTTCGTCACCTGGATCTGGTATGGTGGCGTGTTGATCGCGCTCGGCGGCCTGCTCGCCCTGATCGGCCGCGTGGCGGGCGATCTCAAGCGCCGTGGGGCGCAGGTGCGCATCGCGCGCCGCAAAGGGGTGGAGGCATGAATCGCGTCCGCTGGACCGTATGGCTGCCGCTGGCGCTGTTCATCGCGATCAGCGCGGTGGCGGCACTGCAATTGATCCGCCCGGCCTCGCGCAATGTCGAAAGCGCGATGATCGGCAAGCCGCTTCCCCAATTCGCGCTCAAGCCCGCGAATGAGGATCGGCCGGGCCTTTCCACGGCTGACCTGCAGGACGGCAAGCCCCGCTTGCTCAACATCTTCGCCAGCTGGTGCGTACCCTGCGCGGTGGAAGCGCCGCGCCTTGCGGAGCTGGAGCGCGCAGGCGCCGGTATCGTGGCGGTTGCGGTGCGCGACCGGCCGGAAGATGTCAGCGCCTTCCTGGCTCGCTACGGCAATCCTTTCAGCCGGATCGGCGCGGATGACCTGTCCGAAGTCCAGATCGGTATCGGCTCGTCCGGCATGCCCGAAACCTTCGTGATCGATGGCAAGGGCGTGATCCGTTACCAGCATATCGGCGAAATCCGCGCCGAGCATGTGCCGCTGCTGCTGGAGAAACTGCGCGAGGCGGGTGAATGAGGCTGGTTTCCGCCTTGATCGCCCTGGTGGCATTGGCATCCTTTGGCACACCGCTTTCCGCACAAGGCACATTGCCGCCTGCGCCATACGCCTATCGCCAGCTTGATGATGCCGCGCAGGAAGCAAAGGCGACGGCGCTGATGCACACGCTGCGTTGTCTTGAGTGCCAGGGCCAGTCGATCGCGGATTCCGATGCGCCGATGGCCGGCGACATGCGCCATCAGGTCCGCACCCGGATCGCGGCGGGCGAGGAACCCGAGGCGATCCGCGGCTGGTTGATCGAACGCTATGGCGACTATGTAAGCTACAAGCCCACGATCAGCAGCACGACCTGGCCGCTCTTTGCCATTCCGGTCCTGCTGCTGGTGGTCGCCGCGCTGATCATGCGCGGCCGGCTGGGAAGGAAAAAGGGATGACCTGGCTCGCTGCGATCCTGCTGGCGGTTGTCAGCTTTGCGGCCATCGTGCTGATCTATGGCCTGCCGCGGAAGAGCTGGACCATCCTGCTCGCCACGCTGGCCCTGGGCCTGGCCGGCTATGCCTTCCAGGCATCGCCGCACATACCGGGCGCTTCGGCCAAGCCTGCTGTCCCGCAGGAGGAAGAGGGCTGGGGCCTTGTGGATACGCGCAAGGAATTCGTCGATTCCGATGGCCGGTCAACCAACAAGCTGATGATTACGGCCGATGCGCTGGTGCGCAATGGGCAGTATGGCAACGCGGCCGCGCTGCTGCGCGGTATAGTGCGCGAGAATCCACGCGATGGCGAAGCCTGGCTGGCGATGGGCAATGCGTTGACCTTCCATGCCGATGGTCTGCTGACCCCGTCAGCGCTGATGGCCTATCGCCACGCCGCGCAGGAAGCACCGCAGAGCGCGGGGCCGGCCTTCTTCATGGGGGTCGCGCTGATTCGCCAGGGCCGGCTGATCGAGGCTCATCAGACCTGGAGCGAGCGCCTGCGGACGATGCCGGAAGGAGCAGTCGGGCGGGAACAATTGGCATCGCGACTCGGGGAACTTGAGAACCTGATGCGGCAGATTGCGGAACAGGCGACCCGGGAAGAGCCCTGATTCGCGAAAAACCGTGATATTGCAGGGTATGTAGGAGGCTGCTAAGCGCCGCCTCCACCCCCGGATTCGGGCGGTCCAGATCGGGGACGCGCAAGCCCTATGAGTGACGCCGAATCTCAGCAGGCAGACGAACCAGAACCGGCCGACGGAACTGTCGCCGCAATTCCCGTGCCCGGCCATCATGGCGATGCCCGCCAGTCTGCCAAGGTCAAGATGGCGGTCGGTGCGATCGGGATCGTCTTCGGCGATATCGGGACCAGCCCGCTTTACGCCTTCCGCGAGACATTCGCCGGGCATCATCCGCTCGCGCTGGACCAGTTGCATGTGCTTGGCGTGCTCAGCCTGATCTTCTGGTCGATGACCATCGTGGTTGCGATCAAATATGTCGGCCTGCTGATGAGCGCGGACAATAAGGGGCAGGGCGGCACGCTGGCCCTGGTGGCCCTGATCTCCAGCCATATCAGCGGATCGCGCTATGGCTGGCTGGCCGTGGCGCTGGGCGTGTTCGCCACGGCGCTGTTCTATGGCGACAGCATGATCACGCCGGCTATCTCCGTCCTGTCGGCGGTGGAAGGGCTGACCGTGGTAGAAGCGGGTTTCCAGCCTTTCGTCATTCCGATCGCGCTGGTGCTGCTGGTCGGCCTGTTCCTGCTGCAGAAGCGCGGCACGGCCAAGGTGGGCGCGCTGTTCGCGCCGGTCATGATCTTCTATTTCCTGGTGCTGGCGGTGCTGGGCCTGGTCCACATCGTCCAGTCGCCGGAAATCCTGATCGCGCTGAATCCCTGGTATGCGATCCAGTTCTTCATGACCGACAAGTGGCTGGCCTTCCTGGCCATGGGCTCGGTCGTGCTGGCGGTCACCGGATCGGAAGCGCTCTATTCGGACATGGGTCATTTCGGCCGTGGGGCGATGCGCCTGTCGTGGTTCGGCTTCGTGATGCCGGCCCTGCTGCTCAACTATTTCGGCCAGGGGGCCATGATCCTGAGCCTCGACCCGGCTGCGGCGAGCGAGGCGATCAGGAACCCGTTCTTCGTGCTGGCACCCGATATGTTGCGGCTGCCGCTGGTTCTGCTGGTCATGATGGCCACGTTCATTGCCAGCCAGGCGGTGATCACCGGCGCATTCTCCGTGACCCATCAGGCGATCCAGCTCGGCTTCATTCCCCGCCTTTCGATCCGCCATACGAGCGAGACGGAAGCCGGGCAGATATACATCCCGTTCATCAACTGGGCGTTGCTGGCGGCAGTGATCGTGCTGGTCCTGACCTTCCGGACATCGTCCAACCTCGCGGCCGCCTATGGCATCGCCGTTACGGGTGCGATGCTGATCGACACCTGCCTGGTCGTGGTGCTGGTGACGGTGGTGTGGCGCTGGAAGAAGTGGATGGTGGTGCCGGTGGCATTGGCCTTCTTCGTTATCGATCTTGCCTATTTCGGCGCGAACCTGACCAAGGTGCCCGATGGTGGCTGGTTCCCGCTGGCGGTGGGCGCGGTGGTCTTCACCATGCTGACGACCTGGGCGCGTGGGCGCAGGCTGATGCGCGCGCGCATGGCGGAGGTGGAACTGCCGCTCGATATCTTCGCGCGCTCGGCCCACTCCAGTACGCAGCGCGTGCCTGGCACGGCCATCTTCATGTCGGCCGCGACCAGCGGCGTGCCTTCGGCGCTGCTGCACAACATCAAGCACAACAAGGTGCTGCACGAACGCGTGGTGGTGCTTACGGTGAACATCGCCGAAGTGCCCTATGTCGATCCTGAGGAGCGGTTCGAGATTTCTGACCTCGGGCAGGGCTTCTATCGCCTCGTCCTCAATTATGGCTTCATGGAAGAGACGGACATTCCTGGCGCGCTGCGGGAAGTGGAGATGTGTGGCGGGCCGTTCGATATGATGAAGACGAGCTTCTTCCTGTCCCGCCAGACACTGATCACTTCCAAGAAGCCCGGCATGTCGATCTGGCGCGAGAAGCTGTTCGCCTGGTTGCTGCGCAATGCGGCAACGCCGATGGACTTCTTCCGCCTGCCTACCAATCGCGTGGTGGAACTGGGCAGCCAGCTTGAGATTTGAGGCGGCTCACGCCACCAGATGTTCCGCCTGTCCTGATCCTGTAGAAGGACGCGCACAAACCTGTCGTAAGCATCGCTACCCGGATAGCTGACCCCGCCTCCTTCGACAGGCCCAGGACGGGCGGGTTGGGTGTCTGGCCTCAGGATACGAAAAAAGGGCGCCACTGCTTTCGCAGGGCGCCCTTTTCGCTTTGCCGTTAAGGAGCCCTCAGCCGAGGTTCGCGCTTACCATGGCATAGAGCATCGGCAGCGACAGCAGCAGGTTGGTGCGGCTGGCGATCAGGGCGCGCGGAGCGGCCGCGGCCTTTTCCTCAGCGCTGGCTTCCACGATGCCCAGGATCTTCTTCTGGGCGGGCCAGATGATGAACCACACGTTGAAGGCCATGATAAGGGCCAGCCACATGCCCAGGCCGATCAGGTTGATTCCATCGGCGCGGTGCCGCTGAAAGTCAGCGCCTGTGCGCCATAGCCGTTGTGGAACGCGATGATCAGGCCGGTAACGACCGTCAGCAACGCTGCGTAGCGGAAGAAGAAGAACACCTTCGGCGCGATGAAGCCGGTAATGGCGCCCTTCTGTTCGGCCGGGATCGACGGCATCGTCGGCACCTGCACGAAGTTGAGGTAGTAGAGCAGCCCGATCCACAGGATGCCGAAGAAGATGTGCAGCCAACGGAACACATCGTCCGCGATGGCCTTGGGCGTATCGCCGGTCCAACCGGTGAAGCTGATAATCACGACGATTGCCGCGATTGCCCCCACGGCCAGCACCAGGTGCAGGTTTCCAAAGAATTTGGTCATTATAAAATCCCCCTATGCGACTGTTCTTGTTCGCGCCGGCCTTCCCAGGATTACGGCATGCGGCACCTTACCGCCAAAATCCGCCTCGCGGCAAGGCGAGGGCACGTATTTTCGGCTGCTGGCCGAGTAGTTTACGCCGGCGGGGGCGTGCGGCCTTCTTCCTCGGCGCCATCAACGGTCAGCCCGTGCCGCAACAGCATCGGTATCTGGCTGAAGGTGAAGAGGAATGACAGCGGCAGGAACACCCACAGCTTGGTGGCCAGCCAGTCATCGAAGGTCAGCCAGTAGCGCAGCCCTTCATTGAGCGCGGCGAGGAAGAAGAAGAAGAAGGCCCAATTGCGGGAAAGCTTGAGCCAGCCTTCCTGGCTCAGCCCTTCGAATGCGGTTTCCAGCGCCCATTGCAGCAACGCCTTGCCGCGCACCCAGCCGATCAGCAGCGCGATGCCGAAGAAGCCGTAGATCACGGTCGGCTTGATCTGGATCCAGAACGGTTCGGCCAGGAAGATGGTCAGCCCACCGAAGCCGGCGATCAGCACGGTGGACAGCCACAGCATCGGGGAAATCCGCCCCAGCCGCCACTTGGACACGCCCAGCGCGATCAGCGCGGCGACGATGAAGGCGCCGGTGCTGCGGACGACGGCCATCACCTCTTCCGCGATGTTCTGCTCGTCGGGCGAGAAATAACGGTAGGTCAGGAAGAAGACGAGGATCGGCCCATAATCGACCAGCACGTTGGTCCAGCCGGTCTTGGGTTTTTTGGGGGCTTCAGACGAGGGAGCCATGCTTGACCTTCCGATTTTCGATCCGTTCGCGCTGAGCCTGTCGAAGGGCCGCATTTTCTTCAAGCGAAAGACGGTGCTTCGACAGGCTCGGCACGAACGGGAGAGGGAATATTGGTGCGTTCACGCCACCCCCGCGATCACGCGCGCCACGAGGTCGGGATCGAAGGGGCGTAAATCGTCGATCTTCTCACCCACGCCGATTGCATGGATCGGCAGGCCGTATTGTTCGGCTGCTGCCACAAGAACACCACCGCGCGCGGTGCCATCCAGCTTGGTCATGATAAGGCCGGTCACGCCCGCCACTTCCTTGAACACATCGATCTGCGACAGCGCATTCTGCCCGTTGGTGGCATCCAGTACCAGCACCACGTCGTGTGGCGCTTCGGGGTTCAGGCGGCCCAGGACACGGCGGACCTTGGCCAGCTCGTCCATCAATTCGCGCTTGTTCTGCAACCTGCCGGCGGTATCGACCACCAGCGCATCGATGCCCTGCGCGGTCGCCAGCTTGACGCCGTCAAACACGATGCTGGCCGGATCGCCGCCTTCCGGCCCCTTGACGATGGGTACGCCCAGGCGATCCGCCCACACGCCCAACTGGCCGATCGCAGCGGCACGGAACGTATCGCCGGCCGCCAGCATCACGCCGTAATCCTCTTCCTGGAACAGGTGGGCCAGCTTGGCGATGGTGGTGGTCTTGCCGCTGCCGTTCACGCCGATCACCAGGATCACCTGCGGGCGCGGGAAGGCGGTTATTTCGAGAGGCTTTGCGACCAGGCGCAGGATCGCGGCGATTTCCTCTGCCACGGCTTCCTTGAGTTCGATTTCGGTGATGTCCAGCCCGAAGCGCTTTTCCGCCAGCTTGCCGCGGATGCGCGCGGCGGCTGCTGGGCCAAGGTCGGAGAGGATCAGGGCATCCTCGACATCGTCCAGCGTCGCGTTGTCGAGCTTCGCAGTGCCGACCGCCGCGGTCAGGTTTTCCGAAAGCTTTTCGCTCGTCTTGCGGAAACCGCCGAACAGGCGCTGGGTCCAGCTCTCGCTCATTGCAGAAGGCCTTCTTCGATCCCGGTGGGAATGATGGTCATGATGCTGCCCGCAACCGTGCCGGGGGGCAGGGCGACGCGCGCGAAGTTTTCCGCATGGCCGGTGCCGTCGCGTTCGGCAAGGACGCAGAGCGGACTGCCCACCAGCGAATTGAGCCATTCGGACCGGACGCGTGCTGTCTCGGCCCGCAATTCCGCCGCCCGGCGGCGGATGGTTTGCGCATCGACCTGCGGCATGCGTGCGGCGGGGGTGCCGGGGCGGGGCGAATAGGGGAAGACATGGCCATGCACGATGCCAAGCTCGGCGATGATGGAGAGGTTGCTGGCGTGCATATCTTCCGTCTCTGTCGGGAAGCCGGCAATGATATCCGCGCCAATGGCAATTCCGGGCCGGCGGGATTTCAGGCGCTCCACCAGACTCACGGCATCGGCGCGTGAATGGCGGCGCTTCATCCGCTTGAGGGTCAGATCGTCACCGGATTGGAGCGAGAGGTGGAGGTGAGACATCACGCGCGGTTCTTCCGCGAACAGTTCGAACAGTTCGTTGTCGATCTCCACACCGTCGAGGGACGACATGCGCAGACGGCCCAGCGCCGGGAATTCGTCCAGGATCGCACGCACCAGAATGCCCAGGGACGGAGAGCCGGGAAGGTCCGCGCCCCACGACGTGACATCCACCCCGGTCAGCACCAGTTCGGGGGCGCTTGCGTGCCGTTCGACCTCTTTCAAGACTTCCGCCACGCTCAGCGACCGGCTGGCCCCGCGGCCTTGGGGAATGACGCAGAAAGTACAGGCATGATCGCAGCCATTCTGCACCGCCACGAACGCCCGGGTGCGGGCCGGGGGCAAGGGGATGGTGCGCGGGGCGACGTTCCAGGCACGGGGATCGAGCTTGCTGGCATTGGCGATCAGCCCGTCCACTTCGGGCATGGCGGCGATCTGTTCCCGCTCCACCTCGGCGGCGCAGCCCGTCACCAGCAGGCGGGCTGAAGGATTGGCGCGGCGGGCGCGGCGGATTGCCTGGCGGGTCTGGCGCACGGCTTCCGCTGTCACGGCGCAGCTGTTCACCACCACCACATTGTCTTCGCCAGCCAGCAGGCCGCGGATCGCCTCGCTTTCCGCGATATTCAGGCGGCAGCCGAGCGAGATGATTTCAGGGCTGGCCTGCTCGGTCATGCGAAATCGGCTGGATCGAACGTGCCCCGGAAGCTTTCGGCCGCAGGCCCGGTCATGGTGATTTCACCATCATCGCCCCAGCCGATCGTCAATGTTCCGCCCGGCAGGATGACCTGCACTTCGCGGTCCACCAGGCCCCGCTTCATCGCTGCGATCGCCGTGGCGCAGGCGCCCGTGCCACAGGCGCGGGTCAGGCCCGCGCCGCGTTCCCACACGCGAAGAAGAATCGCCCCGCGATCCACGATCTGCGCGACATTCACGTTCACGCGTTCCGGGAACACCGCATCATGCTCGATCTGGGGGCCGAGCCGGTCCAGATCGACGGCATCGGCATCCGGCACGAAGAATATCGCATGCGGATTGCCGACATTCACGGCCATCGGGTTTTCGAGATCTTCCCACGCGACAGGCATGGAGGCCGTATCCATCGCATAGGCGAGGGGAATCTGTTCCCAGCCGAAGCGCGGTGCGCCCATGGCCACGGAGATCCCGCCTTCCACCGGGCTTGCCTGCAGCATGCCGCCCAGCGTTTCGATCGTGGCGGGTTCGCCGTGCAGCAAGGCGACCGCGCGGGTCGCGTTGCCGCAGGATTCCACCTGGCTGCCGTCATTGTTGAATATCCGCATTGCGAAATCCGCGAAGTCGGAATCCTCGAGCAGGATCAACTGATCGCAGCCGATGCCGGTCCGGCGGTCGGCCAGCGCGCGGGCGAGATCGCTGGTGATCGGGATCAGCCGATCGCGCCGCGCGTCAAGCACGACGAAATCGTTGCCGAGGCCATGCATCTTGATGAAGGGAATGCGCATCTCCCGCGCATCTAGGCGCTGGAACGGTAATCTGCAATCGTGGGGACGGTTGGTCAGCGCGTGGTGCGGCGGCGCGTCCGGGGGCGAGCGGCAGCCTGCGCGATGCCCACAGTGGGTTTGGGGGCGGGTTCGGGCAGGGCGGGCGAAGCGCCCTGCTCGACGCTGACCGGCCGGGCAGGTCCATGCTCGGGAGCAAGCAATTTCTGCCGCGACAGGCGGATCAGGGTGGCGGCTGCATCTTCCGGGCGGCCATAAAGATAGCCCTGGCCCTTCAACTGCCCCATGTTCCGCAGCGCCGTGAGCACTTCGGCATTCTCGATACCCTCGGCGGTGATCGGAAGGTCGAATCCGCGTCCCAGCGATACGATCGCTTCCACGATCTTTGCATTGGCGCCTTCTTCGGCCAGTTCGGTCACGAAGCTGCGGTCGATCTTCAGCCGGTCGAAAGGCAGCGAGCGAAGCTGGGCAAGGCTGGAATAGCCAGTGCCAAAATCATCGAGGCTGATCTGGATGCCCTGGTTCTTCAGGCTGGTGACGACCGAGCGCACGAGATTGATGTTTTCGTGCATGCAGCTTTCGGTGATTTCCACATCCAGCCGCTGCGCGGGAAACCCGCTTTCCAGCATCAGGCGCAGCAGCTTTTGCGGGAACCACGGATCGCGAAGCTGGATGGGGGAAATGTTGATCGAAAGGGTAAGGCGCGGATCCCATTCCTTCGCATCTTCGAAGGCCTGGCGGATCAGGTTTTCGGAAAGCTCGCCGATCACGCCGATATTTTCGGCGATGGGAATGAAGATTTCGGGGCTGATCAGGCCGAACTGCGGCGAGTTCCAGCGTGCGAGCATCTCGAAGCCGACCAGTTCGCCGGTCTCAAGGTCGATCTGCTGTTCGTAGTAGGGCAGAAACTCACCCAGGCCGATGCCGCGACGAATGCCGGTTTCGAGTTCGTTCCGGAAGCGCAGTTCGCGTTCCATCGTGGCTTCGAACCACGCGTGGCGTTTCCGGCCCTGCTTCTTCGCGTGATACATCGCGATATCGGCGTGGTGGAGCAACGTCTGTGCGCAGTCTTCGGGTGCCAGGGTGTCGCAATCGTGGTGGGTCCGGGCAATGCCGATGGACACGGCGATGTCGATCGCATTGTCTGCAGCTTCCACAGGACGCGAAACGGCGGCGATCAGGCTGACGGCAAGCTGGTCCAGCAGTTCGGGATTGCTGCCGTTGAAAGGCAGGGCAAAGGCGAATTCATCGCCACCAAGCCGGGCCACCAGCGCATCGGCGGGCAACTGGCCCGAGATCCGCCGGGACACTTCCTTCAGCACGGTGTCGCCGGCGATATGCCCATACACGTCGTTGACCTGCTTGAAGCTATCGAGGTCCAGCATCATCACGGCCACGCATTGCCCATCGGCGCGGGCCTGCGAAACCAGTTCGGTCGAGGCCGGGGCAAAGCTGCGCCGGTTCAACAAGCCGGTCAACGCATCGGTTTCGGCCAGTTGACGCGCGGTCTCTTCGGCATTGCGCCGTTCGCGCACTTCGTTCGAAAGCTCGCGATAGCGTCGCCAGCCGAAGATGATCAATGCGATGTTGAGGAGCAGGGCGTTGGTCAGCTGGATGTCAGGCTTGGCGCCAAGGCCCGCCCATGCCAGGATTACCTGGGGCAGCACGACACCGCCCGTGCCCACGAACATGATCAGCGCAGTCACGGCGATGCCAAGCGCGACGATGTCACGTTCCGCCCGGCCGAAGCGACCAGCACCCGCTTTGCGCATCTCGTTCTGAGATTCCAAAAGCTGCCACCCCTGATTTGCAACTCCTGCCCGTATCGGGGAACAGGCTGAAATTTCCGTTAATGCTGTTTCCCGCGCCGATCCGCGGCTGTGGCGTGCCGCGGCGGCGCGGGCTATGGCCCTGTGCGATTCAGGATTTGGAGCAAGTGGAAATGGCGAAGCGCATGTGGCTGATGAAATCGGAACCCGATGCCTATAGCTGGGACGATCTCGTGGCCGAAGGCGAAGGCACATGGGACGGAGTGCGCAATCACCGCGCGGCGAACAACCTGCGGGCGATGGAAGTGGGCGATCAGGCGTTCTTCTATCACTCCAATATCGGGCTGGAGATCGTCGGCATTGCGGAGATCAGCGGGGCCGGCATCACCGATCCCACCGACCCGGAAGGCAAATGGGCCGCAGTGAAAGTGAAACCGGTGCGCAAGCTGAAACGCCCGGTCACGCTGAAGGAGATCAAGGCGACGCCGGAGCTTGCCGAGATGGAACTGGTCCGCCTTTCGCGCTTGTCCGTGGCCGAAGTGCGGCCAGACGAATGGACGAAAATTCTTTCCCTTTCAGAAGCGTAACATCGGAACCTGAGTGGCTCCTCCATCGTTTTCCTGATGAGAGCGGCCGCCTGCCCCCCTGGTGGCCGCTCCAACAAAGGAGATTTCCCGATGGGTGAACTGAAAGACAAGGCGAAAGGCGTCGCCAACGAGATAGCGGGTAATGTGAAGCAACAGTCCAGCGATCCTGAAAAACGCGCCGAAGGCCGTGCTCAGGAACGCAAGGGCGAGGCGCAGAACCTGGTCGGCAAGGTCAAGGGCGCGCTGGGCGACAAGATCTGATCCCGGCAAACCTGGAACGAAAGGGCCGCCACAGTGCGGCCTTTTCTTTGCCTGTCGTCAGCGGTTGCGCATTTGCGTGACGGTTGCCCCGGCCACGTTCAGCCGCTCTATGTCGGTCACGAGATGAAGCAGGCGGATACCTTTCCGCTCAAGCGCCCGATCCAGCGCCGGCGCAAATTCCGCTGTCGTATCGACCCGCGCCGCCCATCCGCCGAATGCCCACGCGAGGGCTGCAAAGTCCGGATTGGCGAGTTCGGTCGCCGATACCCGGCCGGGGAAATCTCTTTCCTGATGCATGCGGATCGTGCCGTAGGATGAATTGTCTACCACGATCACCAGCAGGTCGGTGCCGTATTGCGCGGCGGTTGCCAGTTCCTGTCCGTTCATCAGGAAATCGCCATCGCCTGCCACGGCCAGCACCATGCGCTGGGGCAGGCGCATGCGCGCCGCGATGGCGGCGGGAACGCCATAACCCATCGCCCCGCAAGTGGGGGCAAGTTGGGAGGGAAAGCCCTCATATCGCCAATAGCGGTGCCACCAGCCTGAGAAATTGCCTGCTCCGTTGCAAATCACCGTATCGACCGGGAGCTTCTCGCGCAGGACGGCGAGGCATCGCGCCAGATCGAGCGCCGTCCCGTCCTCTCCCGGTTCCGCCCAGTCCAGGCATTCGGCCTTCGCCTGCGTCCCGGCATCGAAGGAGATCATGTCGTCGGCCCACAGGAAAGCGGCTTCCGCAAATTCGCCCATATCCGCGCAAATAGGCAAATCCGCGTGATAGACGCGGTTCAACTCGCTTGGGTCGGGGTGGACGTGGATCAGTATCTGCCCGGGATGATCGGGGGTGATGAGCGTATAACCGTCGGTCGTCGCTTCCCCCAGCCGCGCGCCGACCACCAGCACCACGTCCGCCGCCTTGATCCGCTCGACCAGCCGGGGGTTGGGGCCATAGCCAAGATTGCCGGCGCTGACGATAGAACTGGGAGGAAAGGCATCCTGCCTGCGAAAGGCCGTCGCAACGGGCAGGCCGATCTTCTCGGCGAACAGCGTGAAAAACTCGCGCGCCTTGGCGTTCCAGCCCGCACCGCCCACGATGGCGATCGGCGCGGCCGCATCGCCCAGCAAGCCCATCATCGCCGCGATGGCGTCCGGGCAGGGCGCCTGCGCCGGACGGACGATCGCCGGGCGGGGCGACGTGCCTGAAACCATCCGGCTCAGCATATCCTCCGGCAGCGCGAGCACGACCGGGCCGGGGCGGCCGGACATGGCAACCGAATACGCTCTCGCGATATATTCCGGGATGCGAGCCGGATCGTCGATCCGCGCGGCCCATTTCGCGATGGGGCCGAAGAATGCGGAGAAATCGATTTCCTGGAAGCCCTCGCGGTCGCGCATCGTGCTGTCCACGTCGCCCACGAACAGGATCATCGGCTGCGAATCCTGGAACGCGACGTGGATGCCGATGCTGGCATTGGTGGCGCCGGGTCCGCGCGTGACGAAGCAGATGCCGGGCCTGCCGGTGATCGATCCATCGGCGCAGGCCATGAAGGCCGCGCCGCCTTCCTGCCGGCAGGTCACGGTCTGGATCGAACCTGTATCGTGCAGCGCATCCAGCACCGGAAGGAAGCTTTCACCGGGAACGGTGAAGATACGGTCGCAGCCCTGTTCCAGCAGGCAATCGACCAGCAGCCGGGCTGCGCTCAGCGATGTGGTTTCATCCATTACCTTTATCTAGCGGTGCGCGGCATGGGCGGCAACGGGGGTGTGTTCAACGCTTCTGTGCGAGGGCAGCGCAGGTTTGGTGTCCCGCCTTGCAACTGTGGAGAATTCGGCCTTTTCGATAGTTACTATTCGGTTAAGCATGGGGCCATGCGACGCACGCTGGTCCTCACCGATGAAACCGCCCGCCACCCATTCCTGGCGGAACTGCCGCCGCATGTGCGCCAGGGGCTGGACCCGCAGGAGGCCCCGCGGGGCTGGCGCATCACGATGGAAGACCTGCGCACTTTCCTGATGGCCTATTGCGCCTGCCTGCTGGCGGTCACCGCCTTCATCGGTTGAGCCCGATCAGGCGGCAGCCGGAAGCTTAGCCGCCAGTTCCGCGCGATAGAGCATCTGGCCCAACCACGCCGACACCAGGCACATCGCGGCGCTGAGCAGCAATTGCTCGGTCAACGGCACCCCGAAGGCGCTGAGGCTGGCCGCCAGCAACGATCCGATCACCATCGCGCCCGAGTTGACGATGTTGTTCGCCGCGACCGTGCGCGCGGCCTGGCTGGGATCGACCTTGGTGGTGAGGAAGGCATAGAGCGGCACCACGAACATGCCGCCGGAAATGGCGATCATCAGCAGTGTGCCCAGCACGGCAATCGCCAGCGGGTGCGAAATGAATTCGGAAACGCCCATCAGCGCATCGCCCGTGATGCTGCGTTCCCACGCCACGCAGACGAACCAGAACACCGCCACGAAACCGCCCATGAAGATCACGGATATGGGGGCGTAGCGGGCAGAGACGGTGCCCTTGAGCAGCACGTTGATCGAGATCGATCCGATGGCCACGCCGACCGAGAAGATCACCAGGAACAGGCTGGCTACTTCCTTGCTGGCCAGCAGCACGTTCTTGGCCAGCGGCGGGAACTGGATGAACAGCACGGCGCCGATGGTCCAGAAGAAGCTGATCGCAAGGATCGCGTAGAAAACCTCGCGATCCTGCATGGTGTTGCGGATCAGCGTGATGGATGAACGGATGATATTGTGGTCCACTTCCTGTCCGGCCTTCAGTGGCGGGGCAGGAGGCACCTGGCGGCTGGTGAGATAGCCGACGCAGGCGGTGAACATCACGCCCGCCGCCGCCCATTCCACCGGGATCCACCCGGCCAGGATCGTCCCGAACAGGATGGCGATATAGGTTCCCGCCTCTACCAGCCCGGTGCCGGCAAGCACTTCGTCCTTCTTCAGGTGCTGCGGCAGGATCGCGTATTTGATCGGACCGAAGAAGGTGGAATGGACACCCATGGCGAACAGCGCCAGCAGCATCAGCGGGATCGCGACGGCCTGTGTCATCATGCCATGCCACGCGAGCACCAGGCCCACGGCGCCACAGGCCATGATGAAGATTTCCGCCAGTTTCACCGCGCGGATGATAACCGCCTTGTCGCGCATGTCGGCCAATTGCCCGGCCAGCGCCGAGAGCAGGAAGAACGGCAGGATGAACAGACCGGATGCGATGGCGCTGAACTGGGCCTCCGCCTCTTCCGAATTATAGACGCTGTAGACCACGAACAGCACCATGGCGTTCTTATACAGGTTGTCGTTGAATGCATTGAGAAGCTGGGTCACGAAAAGCGGCAGGAACCGCCTTTGCTTCAGCAGATGCGTGGTCGTCGTCATGCAGCCTCAGCAAGCAGCCTCTCGGGTCGCTGCACCGTCTAGCGTGCTGGCAGAGGTGGACAAGGGGCAACTCGTGCTTTTTCCCGCGCTGTATGCGATGTAAGGGGCGTGACGATGCTTACCTTGCCCAATATCCTCACCCTGTCGCGAATCGTTGCCGTCCCCCTGCTTGTGGCCCTGCTGTGGTGGCCCGATTGGCCCACCGGCTATGGACTGGCGTTCGGGCTGTACTGCCTGATGGGAATTACCGACTATTTCGACGGCTATCTCGCCCGATCGAGCGGCGCGGTGTCCCGCCTCGGCATCTTCCTCGATCCCATCGCGGACAAGATCATGATCGCCGCGGTGATTCTGATCCTGGTGCAGAACCGGAATATCGAGGGCTGGCACGTGGTTGCCGCGCTGGTGATCCTGCTGCGGGAAATCGCGGTTTCGGGCCTGCGGGAGTTTCTTGCGGGCCTGAAAGTATCGATCCCGGTTTCGCAGCTCGCCAAGTGGAAGACCACGCTGCAGCTCCTGTCGCTCGGTTCGCTGGTCCTTGCCGGCGCAACGCCGCATTGGCCCCTGCCGGAACAGGTGGGGCTGGTCAGCCTGTGGGGCGCCGCGGCCATCACGCTGCTGACGGGCTGGGATTACCTGCGTGTCGGGCTCAAGCACATGGATTGATTGCCGGGGGGACAGCGGCCGGGATTTGCATGGAGGGCGTCCTTCGACAGGCTCAGGACGGGCGGGGTCTGGGTAATCGGGCCGTGTGTTCCGGTGAGGGCGGGTTGTATCCCTGCCCGCTCGCAGTGGCCGGTCAACTAACCTCCCTCCGCCCGTCCTGAGCCTGTCGAAGGACGCACGCTTAGGTAGCAGCGCCTACGAAGCGTCCGGCTCTTCCCGCTTCTCCATCTTGCGCGACATGCGGCGCGTATCGTCGAGCGAACGGGTGGCCAGTCGCGTTTCGAGCAGGAAGGACAGCAATCCCCCGAACACCAGCGCCATGGCCGTGATCCAGCAGATCGCCACGTAGGTTCCCAGCGGTGGCTTCACGAAGGCGCTGATGAACATCAGGCTGACGACGAGGCAGATCAGCAGCGCGGCGGCGGTGCAGAAATTGATCGAGAAATGCGCGAAGCGGCGGCGTTTGCGCAAGACGGGCAACTGTTCGATCTCGTCATCCGGAATGTCGATCTCCTCGCGTTTTTCAAGCATGTGGACGCGCTCGACGATCCAGGTCAGCCGCTGGTTCATCACATTGAGGAACGCCCCGATCGCGGCGAGAAGAAAGGCGGGGGTGAGCGAAAGCTGCACCATTTCCTGCACGCGGGCGGTGCTGGAGGTACGGGCCAGCAATTCGCCGGCGAGGCTCGAGGCGACTGCCAGATTGTCCATGGCCGCCTCCCTAGCCCCGCCGACCCGGCGGTTCAACCGGGCTGGGGCGGGCAGGCGGGAAGGGCGGCTATTCCTGCGGGAAGGACAGGGTGCCGTTGAGCTTGTCGAGCACCTCGTCGATCGGCTCGACCACGGTGACGCTGCGCCCTTCGCCGAAGCGGATGCGCGTACCGTCCCTGATCGAAGAGATGAAGGTGACCTGCCCGGCGTTGACCACGGTGGCGACCCGGTCGGAACCCGTGAACTTCACGAACATGGCATGCTCTCCTTCTATCTGATGGAAAGGGAGCGTAACCGATCCGTGGCGAGATGCCACAGCGAAGTGCAGGGCGGCGGGCGTGCAGGGCGGCAGGCGGGGATCAACCCGCGCGCAGTTCCTCCGCCAGCAGCCTGAACTCTTCGCCCCGCGGCGAGTTCTTGCGCCAGACGAGCGCGATCCGGCGGATCGCATTCTGGGATTTGAGCGGGCGGGCCACCACATCCGTATCGTTCAGGATGCCGGCATCGATGGCCATTTCCGGCAGCATCGTGACCCCGAGGCCATTGTCGACCATCTGCACCAGCGTATGCAGCGAGGTGCCGATCATCGTGGCGCTGGCGCGCAGTTCGGGCCGGTTGCAGGCGGCGAGCGCATGTTCCTTCAGGCAATGCCCGTCTTCCAGCAGCAGCAGGCGTCCCTCGTCGATCGTGGAGGGCAGCACTTCGGCGGGGGGATCGCGCGGATCGTCCTTGGGGAAGGCGACATAGAGCCGGTCGTCCTGGAGGATTTCAGTCTCCACGTCGCCCGTGGCGAAGGGCAGGGCCAGCAGAACGCAGTCGGCGCGGCCGTGATGCAGGGACTCGATGGCATCCTGGCTGGTTTCCTCGCGCAGGAACAGCTTGAGCTGCGGGCGCTCCTTCCGCAGGCGGGGCAGGATGCGCGGCAGCAGGAACGGTGCGATGGTGGGAATCACGCTCATCCGCAATTCGCCCGCCAGCGGCTTGCCCGCGGATTGCACCAGCTCCGCCAGTTCCTCGGCCTCGCGCAGCAGGCGGTGGGCCTTCTCGACCACCGCATTGCCCAGCGGCGTGAACCGCACGACCCGGCGGCTGCGCTCGACCAGCGTGACCCCCAGCAACGATTCCAGTTCGCGGATACCGGCCGAAAGGGTGGATTGCGAAACGAAGCAGCTTTCCGCCGCATGGCCGAAATGGCCGTGCTCATGCAGCGCGACCAGATATTGCAGCTGCTTGATCGTGGGCAGGTAGGTGCTCATGCTTCAATCCATCAGGATGCGATCACTCGTCCAGCAGTTCCCCGTCCGCCGGGCGATCATCGCCTTCAATCTCAATATCGGCTTCGATCTCGAACCCGGCGTCTGCATCCGCTGCGATCTCCACGGCTTCCGGACTTGTCACGGTATCGCTCGGCCGGGTCATCTTGAGCCGGCCTTTCTCGACCGCGAAGGCCAGGCGCCCCTCGACCAGTTCCAGTGCATCGCGGCCGAACACCTCGTAGCGCCAGCCTTCCAGGATCGGCAGCTTGCGGATACCGGCGGCGAGCAGTTCCAGTTCCTCGCTGCGGGTCAGCAGCCGGGAGGCGACGTCGATTTCCCGCGCGCGGATCTTCAACAGAAGCTTGAGCAGATCGGCGACCAGCGCGCCTTCCTTGCCCAGCGGAGCGCCGCGGGGTGCCTTCTCGGGCATTTCCTCCGGCGGAAGCGGCTCGGCATTCTTGAGCACCTTCATCAGGCGCCGGCCGATCTCGTTCTCGCGCCAGGCGCCCGACAGGCCGCGTACCTTGGTCAGATCCTCCTGCGCCTTGGGCGGATGGCTGGCGAGGTCGGCCAGCGTTTCGTCGCGCATGATACGGCCGCGCGGGATATCCTTGTCCTGCGCTTCCGTCTCGCGCCAGGCGGCCAGCGCCTTGAGCCGGCCGAGAACCTGCGCATTGCGCGAGGGCGCGCGGATGCGGCGCCATTGCTGGCTGGGATCGTTGCGGTAATTTTCGGGATCGGCGAGCTTGTCCATCTCGGCGTTGAGCCAGGCGCCGCGGCCCGTCTTTATCAGCTTCTTCAAGATCTTGGGGAAGATCCTGGAGAGATAGGTCACGTCGCCGATGGCATATTCGATCTGCCGGTCGGTCAGCGGGCGGCGGCTCCAGTCGGTGAAGCGCGCGCCCTTGTCGATCTGCGTGCCCTGCCAGGCTTCCACCAGGTTGGCATAGCCGATCTGTTCGGACTGGCTGATCGCCATCATCGCGATCTGCGTGTCGAAGATCGGGTGCGGGGTCTTGCCGGTCAGGTTGTAGATGATTTCCACATCCTGCCCGCCCGCGTGGAAGACCTTCAGCACGTCCTCATTGTCGGTCAGCAGGTTGAGCAGCGGAGTCATGTCGAGACCTGCCGCCATAGGGTCGATGGCGGCTGCTTCGTTCTCGTCCGCGATCTGCACCAGGCACAATTCCGGCCAATAGGTGTTCTCGCGCATGAACTCGGTGTCGACGGTGACGAATTCAGCTTTCGCGAGGCGGGCACAAAGATCGGCCAGCGCTTCGCTCGTCGTAATCAGATCGTGTATCTTCATCGGTGCTTTTCTAGTGTGGCCCCACCGGGCCTGCGGCTTGACAAAATGGCGGCCTTCGCCTCAAGGGCCGCCACTTGGACGGGCCCCCGGGCCGCGGGTTCCCCCTGCATCATCGGCGGCCGAATGGAAAGAGATTCGATGCATCCCTATCGCTCCCATACCTGCGCGGCGCTCGATGCCGGCAATGTCGGCGAAACCGTCCGGCTCTCGGGCTGGGTGCATCGCAAGCGCGACCATGGCGGCGTGCTGTTCGTGGATCTGCGCGATCACTACGGCATCACGCAGATCGTGGCCGACAGCGACAGCCCGGCACTGGCCATCCTCGAAGGCCTGCGCGTGGAAAGCGTCGTCACCATCAATGGCGAGGTGAAGGCCCGCGGCGAAGGGACGGTGAACCCCAACCTGCCGACCGGCTCGATCGAGGTTTACGCGCGCGGCGCCGATGTGCTGAGCCGGGCCGAGGAACTGCCGCTGCCGGTGGCTGGCGAGCAGGAATATCCTGAGGAAATCCGCCTCAAATATCGTTTCCTCGACCTGCGGCGCGACACGCTGCACACGAATATCGTGAAGCGCACGCAGATCATCCGCGAAACCCGCCGCCGGATGGAAGACATCGGCTTCACCGAATATTCGACGCCGATCCTCACCGCTTCCAGCCCGGAAGGCGCGCGCGACTTCCTGGTGCCCAGCCGCATCCACCAGGGCAAGTTCTTCGCGCTGCCGCAGGCGCCGCAGCAATACAAGCAGCTGCTGATGGTCGCGGGCTTCGACCGTTATTTCCAGATCGCACCCTGCTTCCGTGACGAAGATCCGCGCGCCGATCGCCTGCCGGGCGAATTCTACCAGCTCGATCTTGAAATGAGCTTCGTGACCCAGGAGGAAATCTGGGAAACGATGGAGCCGGTGATGGCCGGCATCTTCGAGACGTTCGCCGATGGGAAGACGGTTACCCCCGCAGGCAGCTTCCCGCGCATCCCCTATGCCCAGTCGATGCTGGACTATGGCACCGACAAGCCCGACCTGCGCAACCCGCTGCTGATCAGGGACGTGTCGGAGCACTTCAAGGCATCGGGCTTCGGCCTGTTCGAGAAGATCGTCGGCTCCGGCGGCGTGGTGCGCGCCATCCCGGCCCCCGCGACCGCCGAGAAGAGCCGCAAGTTCTTCGACGAGATGAACGAATGGGCCCGCGCCGAAGGCCATGCGGGCCTCGGCTATGTCACCCGCAAGGGTGGCGAGTTCGGCGGCCCGATCGCCAAGAACCATGGCGAGGAAGGTATGATCGCGCTGTATGACGCGATCGGCCTTGGCCCTGACGATGGCTGCTTCTTCGCAGCGGGCAAGCCTGAGCAGGCCGCCAAGCTGGCGGGCGCGGCGCGTACCCGCGTGGGCGAAAGCCTCGGCCTGATCGAGCAGGACTCGTTCCGCTTCTGCTGGATCGTCGATTTCCCGTTCTACGAATGGAGCGAGGAAGAGAAGAAGCTCGACTTCGCGCATAACCCGTTCTCGATGCCGCAGGGCGGGTTGGAGGCGCTGCAGACGCAGGACCCGCTGACCATCAAGGCCTATCAGTACGACATGGTCTGCAACGGTTATGAACTGGCCTCGGGCTCGATCCGTAACCAGCACCCCGACCTGATGGTGAAGGCGTTCGAACTGGTCGGCCTGTCGCAGGCGGACGTGGAAGATCGCTTCGGCGGCATGTACCGCGCGTTCCAGTACGGCGCCCCGCCGCATGGCGGCATGGCCGCCGGGGTGGACCGGATGGTGATGCTGCTGTGCGGGGTGCAGAACCTGCGCGAGATCACGCTGTTCCCGATGAACCAGCGCGCGGAAGACCTGCTGATGGGCGCCCCGTCGCTCGCCGAGAACAGGCAGCTTCGCGAACTGGGCCTCCGGATTGTGGAGCAGCCCAAGGGGTGATAGCTTTCCCCCTCGGGCTTCTTCAGGAAACCGGGGGGACATCTTGCCTATCAGGGGAACGGTCGGTTGGCTGTGTGGCGTTGTAGCGGGCGGGCTGGCCATGTCCGCGCCTGCGCGCGCCGAAGTGCTTACCGTCAGCGGCGTTTATGCCGGGGGTAGCGACGCCGCCGCGGAAGTGCACAGCATCGCGGTCGAGCGGTTCGGCGGGGTCGATGGCACCACGCTGTCGCTGCGGATCGAAGACATGCTGCGCGACGTGGTGATCCATGGCGCCAACTGGTTCTCGGTCATGCCCGCGATGCCTGGCACCGATGCCGATGCGCTGCTGCGCGGTTCCGCCTCCGCCGATGTGCGGGAAGAGCGCACACGCCAGACGCGCAATCGCTGCGTCGCGCGGGACGAAAACGGCAAATGCACCGAGAACAAGGATATCGAGGTCAATTGCACCAGCCGCACCGTGATCCTGGAATACAGCGTGCGGCTGACCGGCTTCGATGGCCGGTCCTATTATATGGGTGACGGGCAGCCGCAGCAGCAGGTGACCTATTGTCCCGAGGATACCGGCGTGAAGACGGTGGAATCGACGGTGCGCGAACTGGCCGAACAGGCGGCGCGAGACACGCGCCATGCTCTGGCCCCCCGCAACGAACGGCGCGACATCCGCGTGATGGAAACCCGCAAGGGCCTGTCGGGCGATGTCAGCAAGGCCTTCGCCGCCGCGGTGAAGCTGACCAAGACCGATCAGCAAGCCGCCTGCGACAAATGGGCGGAAATCGCCGTCAGCGCCCCCAGCCACCTTTCGACCGTGTTCAACCTGGGCCTCTGCGCCGAGATGCGCGGGCAGCTGGATGTCGCGGAAAGCTATTATCGCCATGCGCTGGAACTGTCCCCGCGCCACGATTACCCCTCATCCGGCCTGAGCCGCGTCCACAGCCGCAATCGCGCCTTGTGGCAGATGGAAGTGCATGGAGGGGTTGAGTAGTCGCAGGGGGTGGAGCGCATCCTTCGACAGGCTCAGGACGGGCGGAAATAGAGCTTTGCTACAAAGAAAAGCACCGGACGCACTCGCATAATCCGCCCGTCCTGAGCCTGTCGAAGGATGCGCACTTCCGCTGGCCAAAAGGGCAGGCAGGCGGGATGCAGAACATCCCGCCCGTGCCGCTTACGCCAGTTCCGCCAGGGACGCCGGGTTGAAGCCCTGCAATTCGCCGAAAGCGCTGGCCTTCACCTTCTGCACCCAGTTGGGATCGGTGATGAGGGCGCGGCCCACGGCGATCAGGTCGAACTCGTCGCGCTCCATCCGCTCGATCAGGCCGTCGAGCGGAGTCGCCTCGGATGACTGTCCGGCAAAGGCGCCGAAGAATTCGCCCGACAGGCCGACCGAACCGACACTGATGGTGGGCGCGCCGGTGACCTTCTTGGCCCAGCCGGCGAAATTCAGGCCGTTCTCGCCGTCGATCTCGGGGAATTCCGGCTCCCAGAAGCGGCGTTGCGAGGCATGGATGATGTCCACGCCGGCATCCACGAGCGGCTGGAGCCATTGTTCCAGCTCTTGCGGGGTAGTGGCGAGGCGGGCGGCGTAGTCCTGCTGTTTCCACTGGCTGACGCGCAGGATCACCGGGAAATCCTTGCTCACGCCTGCGCGGATCGCGGTGACGATCTGCGCGGCGAAGCGGGCGCGTTCGCCGATCGAGGGGCCGTTCCATCCGTCGGCCCGCTCATTGGTACCGGGCCAGAAGAATTCGTCGATCAGATATCCGTGGGCGCCGTGGATTTCGACCGTATCGAAACCGAGCCGTTCGGCATCGGCGGCGGCCTGGGCGAAGGCGGCCACGGTGTCGGCGATGTCTTCCTCGCTCATGGCCTGGCCGCGCGGCTGGCCGGGGGCAAGCAGGCCGGAAGGGCTTTCGACCGGGGCATCCGGCTCCCAGCCCTTGCCGGTGGCGGTAGAGCCGGTGTGCCAGATCTGCGGGGCCATGCGGCCGCCGGCTTCATGCACGGCGTCGACCACATTTTTCCACCCGGCAAGTGCCTGTTCGCCATGGAAAAACGGGATGTCGGGATCGTTGCGTGATGCGGGGCGGCCAACCACCGTGCCTTCCGACAGGATCAGCCCCACACCCCCTTCCGCGCGGCGGCGATAATAGGCGGCATTGGCTTCGCCGGGGATTCCGGCCGGTGCCATCGTCCGCGTCATCGGCGCCATGACGATGCGATTGTCGAGTTCCAGCGATCCGAAGCGGAACGAGCGGAAAAGCACATCGGTGGAAGGTGTGGATATTGGCATGGCAAGGGCTCCGATCACGGTGTTTCCATGACAGCTAGGCGCGGTGGGCGCGGGTTCAAGGCGGGCGGGAGCGAAGCATTCCTTGCGGTGGGCGAAGGCGCACTTGGCGCTTTCCTACATCAGCCCGAACTGCTTTGGTGCGGGCGGCTCTTTCTGATCGTCGGGCGCGGAAAACCGTGGTTTTTCGGTAGTATGCAATAGAGGCGGGGGCGGGGTGGGGTTTTTGCCCTGAACTGTGTAAGCCTGTGTAAGCCCCTCAGGAAAAGGGCGCCCAAGCTGAACGGGCGCGCGGCTTTCCCCATTCCGCAGCGGAGGGCGGGCCCTATCCTACTTGCCAGCGGGCGCGGGCTTCATTAGGGGCGGAAACTGAGATTTGTTAATGTTCCTTCGAGAGGGATTTCCATGAGCGATACCGCCGAACGCGTGAAGAAGATCGTTGTCGAGCATCTCGGCGTCGAGGCCGACAAGGTCACGCCTGATGCAAGCTTCATCGATGATCTGGGCGCCGACAGCCTCGACATTGTCGAACTGGTGATGGCGTTCGAAGAAGAATTCGGCGTCGAGATTCCCGACGATGCCGCTGAAAAGATCGCCACCGTTGGTGACGCGAACAAGTACATCGAAGAGCACAAGGGCTGACCTGCCCGTTTCCCGCCGCGTAAGGCCCGCCGAACGCGGACGGGAATGGAAGGCTCAGCCTGTGCGGCTGGGCCTTTCGTGACTTTGGAGAGTGAGTATGCGTCGTGTGGTCGTAACGGGTCTTGGCCTCGTCACCCCTCTGGGGGCTGATGTCGAGACGACCTGGTCCAATCTGATCGCCGGTAAGAGCGGGGCTGGGCAAATCACGAGGTTCGACACGTCGGACCATAAATGCACCATCGCCTGCGAAGTGAAGCCTGCGGACCATCCTTTCGGCTTTGATGCCGACAGGCGGGTGGATCCCAAGATCCAGCGGCAGGTCGATCCCTTCATCGTTTACGGCATCGATGCCGCCGGGCAGGCGTTGGAAGACGCCGGCCTCATCGACATGGATGACGACCTGAAGCTGCGCGCTGGCTGCTCGATCGGATCGGGCATCGGCGGGCTTCCGGGGATCGAGAAGGAATCGATCGTATTGCACGAACGCGGGCCCAGCCGGGTATCGCCGCACTTCGTGCATGGCCGCCTGATCAACCTCATTTCCGGCCAGGTCTCCATCAAGTATGGACTGATGGGGCCGAACCACGCAGTCGTCACCGCCTGCTCCACCGGAGCGCACTCCATCGGCGATGCCGCGCGGATGATCCGCGATGACGATGCCGACGTGATGCTGGCGGGCGGCGCGGAAAGCACCGTCAACCCGCTGGGCGTGGCCGGCTTCGCGCAGGCCCGGGCGCTCAACAGCTCGTTCAACGATCGGCCCGAGCAGGCCAGCCGCCCCTATGACAGGGATCGCGACGGCTTCGTCATGGGCGAAGGTGCCGGCGTGGTGGTGCTTGAAGAGTACGAACACGCCAAGGCGCGCGGCGCGAAGATCTACGCCGAAGTGGTGGGCTATGGCCTGTCGGGCGATGCCTATCACGTCACGGCGCCGCACCCGGAAGGCTTCGGCGCTTATCGCTCGATGGAAATGGCGCTCAAGAAGGCGGGCATGACCCCGGGCGATATCGACTATATCAACGCCCACGGCACCTCCACCATGGCCGACACGATCGAACTCGCCGCGGTGAAGCGGCTGTTCGGCAACGAGATCGCCAATGTCTCGATGAGCTCCACCAAGTCGGCCATCGGCCACTTGCTGGGTGGCGCAGGCGCGGTGGAAGCGATCTTCTGCATCCTCGCCCTGCGCGACCAGATCGTTCCGCCGACGCTCAATCTCGATAATCCGGACGAAGGCACCGAAGGCGTCGACCTCGTGCCGCATGTTGCGAAGAAGCGGGAAGTGCGCGCGGTCCTCAACAACAGCTTTGGCTTCGGCGGCACCAATGCCAGCCTGGTGATGAAGAAGGTCGACTGATATGCGCCGTATCGGCGGACTTGTGGTGTTGGCCACCGCGCTGATCCTGTTCGCCGGACTCGTACTCTTCTCGTGGGGTTGGTATGGCACCAGCTCCATCGAGGACGACACGCCGTTCATCGTGCCGCGCGGCGCATCGTTTTACGCCATCTCCGAAAAGCTGGAGAATGAAGGTCTCATCGGATCTGCCGAAGGCTTCCGCATGCGGGCGCGCTTCTTCGGCAATGGCCAGTCGATCAAGGCCGGCGAATTCCTGATGCCGGCAGGCACCAGCCCCGGCCAGGTTCTGGGCATCTTGCAGAGCGGCAACGTCATCCGCCGGATGATCACCATACCCGAAGGCACGCCGTCGATTCTGGTGCATGAAAAGCTGATGGCCGAAGGGCTGCTGACCGGTGAAATCCCGGTGCCGGAAGAAGGGTCCATACTGCCCGACACCTATGATTTCGAACGCGGTGAAACCCGTGCCGCCGTGGTCCAGCGCATGCAGGCCGCGATGGGCAAGGAACTGGCGGAAGCCTGGGCGAAGCGTACCCCTCGCAGTGTGGTGAACACGCCGGTCGAGGCGCTGGTGCTGGCATCCATCGTGGAAAAGGAAACCGGGGTTCCCTCCGAACGCAGGATGGTTGCCGGTCTCTATTCCAACCGCGTGCGGACAGGGATGTTGCTGCAGGCCGACCCGACGATCATCTACCCGATCACCAAGGGCAAGCCGCTTGGCCGCCGTATCAGGCAGTCGGAAATCGCGGCGATCAACGACTATAACACTTACTCGATGGTGGGCCTGCCCAAGGGGCCGATCACCAATCCGGGGCGCGAAGCGATCGCCGCCGTCCTCAATCCGGAAGAGACGAGCGCGCTCTACATGGTGGCCGACGGGAAGGGCGGGCATGTCTTCGCCGACACGCTGCAGGAGCATAACGCCAATGTTGAGCGTTGGTTCGCCCTGCGCCGTGAACGCGGCGAGATGTAGGCTTGGCGTGGGCCGCGTCCGGCAGGCCTGCTCCGTTGCTCGTTACCGCCGAGCTTCCACCTGACATACTCTCCTGGGCCGACAATCTCAGGCGCCGGCACTATCCCCCCGAACGCAATCGCCTGCGCGCGCATGTGACGCTGTTTCACGCCTTGCCGCCATCGTCGGAAGGAGAAGTACGGCGCCTCCTTGCGGATCACGCCAGATCGGCCCCTCCGCCGGCGCGAATTTCCGGTATCATGAATCTTGGCAACGGCACGGCGCTCCTGGTGGATAGCCCTGACATGGTCGAGTTGCATGGAGCGCTGGCGGAGCGGTTCCACGGCCTGCTTGGCTGGCAGGACGACCGCGAATTACGGCTTCACATCACGATCCAGAACAAGGTCGAAACCGCGCTCGCAAAAGCGTTGCAGAAGGAAATGAGGGCTACGCTGGATGAGCGCCGCTTCCGCTTCCGCGGTTTGGGCCTTTACGCCTGGGAAGAAGGTTTGTGGAGGTCGATCGCAGACTATTCCTTTCGCGGTTGACCGACGGCGAGAGCGGCCCTAAGAGCGCCGCCTGTCCACGGCGACAGCGGTCAATGGCCGACGATCCGGGGCGGAGTAGCTCAGCCGGTTAGAGCAGCGGAATCATAATCCGCGTGTCGGGGGTTCGAGTCCCTCCTCCGCTACCATCCCCACAATTTGGCGTGTTTCCTTCACCTTTGCGGGGTGGGGGTTTTCGCTTTTCGCCGGCCCATGTTTTTCCTGATCGACCGCTCCAGCGAGCGCGAGACCTGTGCGCGGGGAATGCGGCCCATCGCATTGCGTGGTATCGAGGTCACGCGCACCACGACGAAGGGGAACTGGCGGGGGACCAGGGGCTGCATCTTCCGGCGGAGCAGTTCGAGGTCCACATCGTCGGAGCAAACGGTTGCTGCGGCTAGAATGTCGCTCGCATCCATTTGCAACGACAGGATGCAGACATCCTCGACCTCGGGAAGGGCGCCGATCCGTTCCTCCAGCGGAATGGGCGATATCTTCGCTCCGGACACGTTGATTGTCTCGGCCGTACGCCCGGTGATCGCGAAGAGCCCGTCTTCGTAGAGTACGCCAAGGTCGCCCGGATAGAACCAGCCATCCCTGAACGGCGTTTCCGCGGCCGCTTCCGGCGCCAAGCCGATATAGCCCCGGGCCATGTATTGCGACCGCATGCGCACCGTTCCAGGCTGTCCCGCGGGGCACGGATTGCCGTCCGGGCCGATGATCTCGACCACGATGCCCGGTTCAACCATGCCTACGGCCCCGGAGTCGCGATCCACCAGCGCAGCGTCGCCAGCGGCCACGCGGCCCACCTCGGTCGCACCATAGCTCATGCGCAGGGCGGTGCAGCAATGCGCCAGTGTCTTCTGCCGAAGCAGCGGCGGAACGCGCCCGCCGAATAGTTCGATCGTCCGGTTGGCCTTGCCGGGCCATTCGTTGGGAAGCAGGCGAAGAATCTGCTGCATCCGGAACGGAGAAGTCGCCAGGAAGGTCGACATGCCCGAGAGGTCGGCAAGGTTTGCCCGTTGCTCTCCGATGGTGGTGAGCAGCACCGTCGCCCCGATCTGCCAAGCGGCAATCGGATAGCGCAGCCCCGTGGTCGTGAGCATGCCCAGCAGCGTCAGGATGACGGTGTCTGGCCTGATGTCGCCGATGGCCCTGACCTGTTCGAGCCGGCCATCGAGCAGTTCGGCGTTCCACAGAATGCCCTTGGGCCGGCCCGTGGTTCCCGAAGTGCTGAGTAGCCGGCCGGCGTGTCGTTCCAGGCCGTCAAGCGATCTGCCGGACGGCTTGATGGCAATCTGTTCGGATAGCGGGGCGTTGCCCGGCGGAGCGAAAGCTATCTTGCGGGCGGGTGCTGCCTGGTCGGGCAGCTTGTCCAAATGCCCGATTGCCGCGGCATAAGGTGGCAGCGCAGGGTCGGTGGCGAGGGGGGCGGGAAGGCTGTCGGTGGACTGGACCAGCCCCGCGCGGATCGCGGCCAGATGCATGATCCATTCCCAATAGTCGGGGTTTCCGGGATCCTTCACATGCAGCGAGACCCGTTCGCCTGGCTTCAGGCCATGATCGCCGAGGAGCCAATGCGCCATCCCATCGATATCCGAGCACAGGCGACCATAGGTGATCAGCGTGTTGCCAGCCCGCCCGGCGAGGCGTTGCGGCTCATGGCTGTAGATTTTCTGGAGTATGGCCATCCCGGTCCCGACGAATGTTGTTGCAACGTTTGTGCGCAATCGGCGGCAGCGAAACAAGTGGGCGAACAGGAACCCTGCGGTATTTCCCGGTGATGTCGCTTCCCGGTGCAAGTACGTTGACTGCTGCAGTGCAGCAAGTAGGGTGAGGGCAATGGTCGATATGCTAGTCCTCGGCGCTCCGCCGCCGCTCCACGCTCTTGGTCAGGGCCGGGACATTGCCTTGTTCCTTGATCTCGACGGGACGCTGATCGACATCGCGCCCAGTCCTGATGTGATCTGTGTGCCGCAGGATCTGAACCATAGGCTTGAGCGGCTGGCCAAGCTCCTTGGCGGACGGCTGGCGCTGGTGAGTGGGCGATCGCTGGACAATATCGCGCTTCACCTGGGCGAGCTGGCGATTGCGCGAGCGGGATCGCATGGCGCCGAACGGCGGTTGGCGGATGGATCGGCAATCGGCGATGTGCCGGAAGCACTGCCTGCCGAGGTGGGCGAGGCAATGGGAAGCTTCGCCGTGGAGTCCCCGGGGCTGGAATACGAACCCAAAGCCCATGGTGCTGCGCTCCATTACCGGGCGGTCCCGCAACTGGGCCCGGGCGTCGCACTTTTTGTCGAAAGCCTTGCGGCCGAGTATGGCCTTGAGCTCAAGCACGGCAAGTGCGTGGTGGAACTGGTCCGGCCCGGTTCCGGCAAGGCCGGGGCCGTGCGCGCCTTCATGCAGGAGAGCGGCTTTGCCAGCGCGCTGCCCGTGTTTGTCGGAGACGATATCACCGATGAAGACGGCTTTCGTGCCGCCAGCGAACTGGGCGGTTTCGGCGTGATTGTCGGGGATCGTATGCCGACTGCGGCGCGTTACTGTCTTGAAAATCCAGCAAAGGTTATCGAATGGCTGACACTCTGACCCGTCCTCAAAGCAGCCTTGAACTCTGGCCTATCGGGAATTGCCAGGTCACCGGGCTGATCGACGCGGAAGGCGGGTTGGTTTGGGGCTGCGTTCCCCGGGTTGATGGCGATCCGGTGTTCTGCGCGCTGTTGAACGGCGACAATCAGGACAGCGGCGTGTGGCGGTTCGAGCTGGAAGGCCAGACCAGCGTCACCCAGGACTATATCCGCAACACCGCCATGCTTGTAACGAGGATCGAGGCGCAGGATGGCAGTGCGGTCGAGATCGTGGATTTCTGCCCCCGCTATGAGCGGGCGGGCCGCATGTACCGCCCCGTGGCTTATACCCGCATCGTTCGTCCGGTCGCCGGGACGCCCCGCCTGCGTGTGGTGCTGACCCCTATGCGGGACTATGGGGCGGCGATTGCCGAGACGACCAGCGGCAGCAACCATATCCGCTATATCGCAGGCAGCCACTCCCTGCGGCTCAGCACGGATGCGCCGACCGGCTACGTGCTGGAGAAGCGCAGCTTCCGGCTGGAGAACGATCTCCACTTCTTCCTGGGGCCCGACGAGCCGTTCAGTGGCAATCTGCGTTCGGACGTGCGGACCATGGAATCGTTCACGCGGCGGTACTGGCAGCATTGGGCACGGGGACTGGCAACGCCGCTTGAATGGCAGTCCGAAGTCATTCGTTGCGCGATCACCCTGAAATTGTGCCAGCATGAGGAAACGGGTGCAATTGTCGCTGCACTCACCACCTCGATCCCGGAGGCGCCACATTCGGAGCGGAACTGGGACTATCGCTACTGTTGGATCAGGGATTCCTACTACACCGTCCAGGCCTTGAACCGCCTCGGCGCATTGGACGTGCTGGAGAAATACCTCGCTTACCTTCGCAATATCGTCGATGCTGCCAAGGGCGGGCAGATACAGCCGCTCTATTCGGTAATGGGCGAGGGTTTCCTGGATGAAACCACGGCATCCTATCTCGCCGGCTATCGCGGCATGGGGCCGGTCAGACGCGGTAATGCGGCTTACATGCAGATCCAGCATGACTGCTACGGCCAGATCGTGCTGCCCACCGCACAAGGCTTCTTCGACCAGCGGCTGCTGCGCATCGCGGACGAAAGCGATTTCGAAAGCCTTGAACAAGTGGGTGAGATGGCCTGGCGAATGCATGACCAGCCCGATGCCGGCCTGTGGGAATTCCGCACGCGGCAGGAAGTTCACACCTATTCCGCGGTGATGAGCTGGGCCGCCTGCGATCGCCTGGCCAATGTGGCCGAGCGGCTGGACAGGCAGGACCGTGAAGCGCTGTGGCGCGGCCGGGCGGATACTATCCGCGCCCGGATCGAGCAGGATGCGTGGAAGGAAGAAGGCGGTTTCTACGGCGCCTCCTTCGAAAGCGCCTATCTGGACGCGAGCCTGCTCCAGATGGTCGAACTGCGCTTCCTGAAACCGGACGATCCCCGCTTCCTTGCAACGTTTGCCGCGGTCGAAAAGGAACTGCGGCGCGGCGAATATATGCTGCGTTATGCTGCGGAGGATGATTTCGGCGCCCCTGAGACGGCGTTCAACATCTGCACGTTCTGGTTGATCGAGGCGCTGCATCTGGTCGGCCGGAATGACGAGGCGCGGGCGCTGTTCACGGCGATGCTCTCGCATCGGACGAAGTCGGGGCTGCTGTCGGAAGACCTCGATTTCCGAACGGGCGAATTGTGGGGCAATTTCCCGCAAACCTACTCGCTCGTGGGTGTCATCAATTGCGCCGGCCTGCTTTCCAAGTCGTGGAACACGATCCGTTGAGCCGGCTGGTCATCATCTCGAACCGCGTTGCCATCGCCAAGGCCAGGGGCGCCGCGGGTGCACAGGGTGGGCTGGCAGGCGCACTGAACGCCGCCCTGCAGAAGCAGCAGGGGATATGGTTCGGTTGGTCGGGCGAGGAGACGGATCAGTTCACCGGCGATGTGGGGTTCCAGCAGAACGAGGGCGTCACCATCGCGACGATCGACCTTGAGCAGCAGGATGTCGACGAATACTATAACGGCTATGCCAATTCGACCCTGTGGCCGCTGTTTCATTACCGCATCGACCTTACCGAGTATGAGCGTGAGTTCGGCAAGGGTTATGAGCGGGTGAACGAACGCTTTGCCCAGTCGGTCGCGCCCCTGATTGCCGATGATGATTTCATCTGGGTGCATGATTATCATCTCATCCCGCTGGGGGAGAGGCTGCGTGCCCGGGGCCTGAAGAACCGCATGGGTTTCTTCCTGCATATCCCGTGGCCGCCGATGCGGCTTTTCGTTTCATTGCCGTTTCACGAGCGGCTGGTGAAGACGATGCTGGACTACGATCTTGTCGGTTTCCAGTGCGACGAATGGCTCGAGAGCTTCCTCCATTATTGCCGCAAGGAACTGGGCGCGGAAGTGGACGAGGAAAGCGGCCGGATCGAGCTGAACGGCCAGGTAACGATCGCTCGCGCCTATCCCATCGGGATCGATTACGACCATTTCACCGCTCTGGGCGAGAGTGAGGAAGCGGTGGAGGCCGCGCGGCGGATCAACACCAGCACCCGGGGTCGTACCTCCATGATCGGGGTGGATCGGCTGGATTATTCCAAGGGCCTGCCGGAACGGATCGACGGAATAGGACGCTTCTTCGACAATCATCCCGAGCGTGTGGGGGAACTGGTATTCATCCAGATCGCTCCGCCGAGCCGGGAGGATATCGGGTCCTATCAGCAGATCCGTGCCTTGCTGGAGCAGAAGACCGGCCAGATCAACGGTGCCCGGTCCGAAGTGGATCTGGTGCCGATCCGCTACGTGAACCGCGGCTATTCGTCGGCCGAGCTTTTCGGCTTCTACCGCGCATGCAAGATTGGCCTGGTCACTCCATTGCGGGACGGGATGAACCTGGTGGCCAAGGAATATGTCGCGGCGCAGGACCCGGATGATCCCGGTGTGCTGATCCTCTCTCGCTTCGCAGGGGCGGCCCAGCAACTGACCGACGCGGTTCTCGTAAATCCGCACAGTCCCGACGATCTCGCCCACGCGATCCGCGTCGCTCTCGACATGCCGCTGGATGAGCGCAAGCAGCGGTGGCAAGCCCTGTTGAAGAGTGTGAGGGACGAGAATGTGAACCGCTGGACAGAAAGCTTCACGGGCGATCTGGCGACAGTGAGCCGCCTTTGAGGCCGCGCGAAGAGCTTGCCTTTCCCCAGCCCAAATAGCGCTTTCGTTGCCGCCTGCCGTGTGAGTGACTACATGCGCGGCACTATTTTCGCAGACGGATTTTCGGAATGACCACCCACACGACGCGCATGCTCATCATCGGTTCTGGACCCGCCGGCCTTTCGGCCGCGATTTACGGCGCGCGCGCCGGGATGGAGCCTATTGTCGTGCAGGGGCTGCAGCCGGGTGGGCAGCTGACGATCACCACCGATGTCGAGAATTATCCGGGTTTCCGCGACGTGATCCAGGGCCCCTGGCTGATGCAGGAAATGCAGGCGCAGGCCGAGCATGTCGGCACGCGGATGATGTGGGACACCATCGTCGATATCGACATTGCCGGAGGCTCGCCGTTCAAGGCGATCGGCGATAGTGGTGATGAATATGTGGGCGATGTCGTGGTAATTGCCACCGGCGCGCAAGCCAAGTGGCTGGACGTGCAGGGTGAGCAGGAACTGGGCGGCAAAGGCGTTTCGGCCTGCGCTACTTGCGACGGCTTCTTCTATCGCGGCAAGAAGGTGGCGGTGATCGGCGGCGGAAACACCGCAGTCGAGGAAGCGCTCTACCTCACCAATCATTCCGACGATGTCACGTTGATCCACCGCCGGGACGAACTGCGTTCGGAAAAGATCCTGCAGGATCGCCTGTTCGGGAACGAGAAGATCAGCACCTTGTGGAACAAGCAGGTTGTACGCTTCCTCGGTGATCCATTGGCCGGCGGCCTCAAGGCGCTGGAACTCAAGGACACGGTGACTGGCGAGATCAGTCAATTTGAAGTTGATGGTGCGTTCGTGGCAATCGGCCACTCGCCGGCGACGTCACTGTTCCAGGGCAAGCTGCCGATGGATGAAAGCGGCTATCTGCTGGTTGAGCCGGGTACACCCAAGACGTCGGTGCCCGGGGTGTTCGCCTGCGGTGACGTGATGGACCATGTCTATCGCCAGGCCGTGACGGCGGCAGGCACGGGCTGCATGGCCGCCCTGGATGCCGAGCGCTTCCTCGCCGCGAAGGACTTTGCCGAGACGAAGGAACTGGCCGGCGCCTGAAACGCTGCAACGCTTGAGCCTGCGCTGCTCGCGGCGAAGGACGCGCGCCGCTGATCAGAATACGGCCAGCGCCGCGCTCGCCACCAATGCCACGAGCACCAGCGTTGACAAGGTGAACAGAGCCCAGCGCAGCATCACCTTGTTGATGGTGACCTGCACCAACGAGTGCGCCACGCGCAGGCCCAGATAGGCCCAACCCAGCGTGGCGTTCACACCGTCACCTTCGCCAATCATCGCCAGGATGATCGCCACCGCGTAAAACACGGTGGGCGCTTCGTGGAGGTGATTGTAATTGTGGGCCTTCCACTGGACCTTTGGCGAAAGAATCCGGTCCAGCGTAAGCTCGGGATCGTTGACCAGCTTGTCCGGATCGACTTTTGCCGCATTCATTGCCGGAATGCGGGTGGCGTACATCCACAACCACATCACCATAGTCCATGCCGCCAACGCCACGACGGGTTGCAATATGCCCATGCCGGTCATGTTGTCTCTCCCCGGTTCATGCCAGCAGGGACAGCGCCACGGCGCGCCCCGACAGATAGATCAGGCACAGCGTGCTCAACGTGAACAGAGCCAGCCGGATGGGAATGCGGTTGACCGTGGCCTGCCAGATTGAATGCAGGATGCGAAAACCGACATAACCCCACGCAGCCCGTGCGTCGCCGTCAGTTGGCCCCAGGATCGCGATGAATGCAATGACCGCATAGAACAGCGTGGGCTGCTCCATCAGGTGCGCGTAATTGTGCGCTTTCCAGTTGACCTGCGGCGACAGCACATTCTCGAGATCCTGGCCGCGCCCACCGGGCTTGGCGTTCTTCAGGTCAATCCCCGAATTCGCGAGCGCGGGCAGGCGTGTGACCATCATCCAGAACATCATCACAAGCGTCCAGGCAACCAGAACGGCTGCGGGCGCGAGCACTTGTGCCTGCATGGGCTTTCCTCTCCAGTTTTCGGAAGTCTGCGCGCGGCTCAGGGGATTGTCAAAGGCATCTCAATCGACGCTGGCGAGCACTTCGGCAAAGGCGGCAGGATCCACGTTGCCGCCCGTCAGCATGATTACCGTGCCAGGGTCCAGATCGACCTTTCCCGCCAGTGCTGCCGCCAGCGCGGCTGCTCCGCCCGGCTCCAGCACCAGCTTGAGGGTGCTGAAGGCGAAGCGCTGGGCGGAGCGGACCTCCGCTTCGCTCACCGCAACTCCGAATTCGACCCGGCTGTTGAGGACGGTGAAGTTGATCGGCCAGGTCGCCATGGTCTGCAAAGCATCGCAGGCAGTCGCGGGCGGATTGCGATCCACGGGGAGAATCGTTCCTGCCGCGAGGCTGCGGGCGACATCATCCCAGCCTTCGGGTTCGACGGTCACGATCTGCGCGTTCGGGCAGGCCAGGGCCAGCCCTGCCGCGAGCCCGCCACCGCCGCAAGGGATGACGATCCGGGAAGGGCTGGGGGCAGAGAGCCCAGGCATCTGGGCGGCTATCTCGATGCCGGCGCTGCCCTGGCCTTCGATCACCCATGGGTCGCCATAGGCATGGACATAGGTGGCGCCTGTCTTGTCACACAATCTCCGGGCAATTTCGTCCCGATCTTCGGTGAGGCGTTCATACAAAACGATTTCCGCGCCGAGCGCGCGGACATTGGCGAGCTTCACCTGTGGTGCATCGCGCGGCATCACGATGGTTGCTCCGATGCCCAGCCGGCGAGCCGCCCAGGCTACGCCCTGCGCGTGGTTCCCGCTGGACACTCCCACCACGCCCCGCGCTTTTTCGGCATCCGAAAGCTGGCTCAAGCGGTTCCAGCCACCCCTGATCTTGAAGGCGCCGATGGGTTGCAGGCTTTCGGCCTTGGCCCATAAATCAACTCCGGCGATCTCCAGAGGAAGCAGCGGGGTAGGGGGCAGGATCGCGCCGATCCGTGCAGCGGCTTCGATAACCCCGTCACGCGTGGGCGCGCGCATGTGTTGTGCTGTCATGGAAGCGATCTATATGCGCATCTTCGCTTCGGCAAAGGAGAAGAGTTTTGAGCAAGGTCCTGGTGATCGGCGCGGGCGGTGTCAGCTCGGTTGCCGTGCACAAGATGGCGATGAATGCGAGTATCTTTCCTGAGATTCACCTCGCCAGTCGCACCAAGTCCAAATGCGATGCGATCGCCGCCAGCGTGAAAGAGCGCGCTGGCCAGACCGTGGCGACATACACGATCGATGCGGAAGATGTGCCGGCACTGGCCGATCTGGTCCGCGAGATCGGGGCCGGGCTGGTGGTCAACCTGGCGCTTCCGTATCAGGACCTCACGATCATGGACGCCTGCCTCGAAACCGGCGTCGATTACCTGGACACGGCGAATTACGAGCCGAAGGAAGAGGCGAAGTTCGAATATAGCTGGCAGTGGGCGTATCATGATCGCTTCAAGCAGGCAGGGCTGATGGCCCTGCTGGGCAGCGGCTTCGACCCGGGCGTGACCAGCGTGTTCTCGATCTGGCTGAAGAAGCACAAGCTCAGGACCATCCGCACGCTGGATATCCTGGATTGCAACGGCGGTGATCACGGCCAGGCCTTCGCCACAAACTTCAACCCGGAAATCAACATCCGTGAAGTCACCGCGCCGGCGCGGCATTGGGAAAACGGCGAGTTCGTCGAGACCCCGGCAATGTCGAACAAGCAGGAGTTCGATTTCGAGGGCGTCGGTCCGAAGAATATGTACCTGATGTATCACGAGGAACTGGAAAGCCTCGCCAAATTCATCCCCGAGATGGAACGCGCGCGTTTCTGGATGACCTTCGGCGACGAATACATCAAGCACCTGACGGTGTTGCAAAATGTCGGCATGACCCGGATCGATCCGGTAATCTATGAAGGCAGGGAAATCATCCCGCTGCAATTCCTCAAGGCCGTGTTGCCGGAACCGGCCAGTCTTGGTTCCACGACCAAGGGCAAGACCAATATCGGCGTGATCGCCACCGGCGAAGCGCTCGACGGGTCTGGCGAGAAGACGTTCTACATCAAGAATATCTGCGACCATGAAGACGCATACGAGGAAACCGGCAATCAGGCCGTCAGCTACACCACGGGCGTTCCAGCAATGATCGGCGCGGCGATGATGCAGACAGGCACCTGGCGCGGCGAAGGCGTGTTCAACATGGAGGAATTCGATCCCGACCCCTTCATGGAAATGCTCAACGCGCACGGTCTGCCGTGGACCGTGGAAGAACTGGGCGGCCCGCTGGAGTTCTGACGGCGGTGGGCTGGAATGTCCTCGCTCCGATAGGCCTGCTGGCCGGTTCGAACGTGTTGATGAACCTCGCCTGGTACGGGCACCTCAAGTTCCCGTCCAAGGCGATATGGGTGGCGGTTCTGGTCAGTTGGGGCATCGCATTGTTCGAATATTCGCTGGCCGTTCCAGCCAATCGCATGGGCGCGCGGGTCTATTCGCTTGCGGAGTTGAAGACGATCCAGGAAGTGATGTCGCTGCTGACCTTCCTGCTCGTCGCGTGGTTGCTGTTCGACCAGCGGCCGGGCCTCAGCCAGATGGTCGGTTTCGGACTGATCGCGGCAGGGGCATTCTTCATATTCAGGGCCCCGTTGGGCTGAGGGAAAACATCATGGAAACCCGCGCCGGAGATCCGGGAGCTTTCGCCGATTTCGACCTGTCCCGCGTGGACAGCCCATCCTTCGTGGTCGACCTGGCCAGGCTGCGTCAGAACCTGCAGGTCATTGCGGACATTCGCGATGCTTCGGGCATCAAGGTGCTCGCAGCGCTCAAGGCGTTCAGCATGTGGTCGGTGGCACCCGTGATCGGCGAGTATCTCGATGGTGTCTGCACCTCCGGACTATGGGAGGCCATGCTGGCGGGGGAGCACTACGATGGCGAGATCGCGACGTATTGCGCTGCCTATAAACCCGAAGACCTGGACGAGATTTGCCGCCTTTCGGATCATGTGATCTTCAATTCGCCGATGCAGATAGAGCGGGCCTCGATAATCCTTGAGCGCGCCCGTGCACGGGGGGAACATTTTGACGTAGGCTTGCGGATCAATCCCATGCATGCCGAAGGCGAAGTGCCGCGTTATGATCCATGCGCGCCGCATTCGCGCCTGGGTTTCCCGATCGACCAACTGACCGAAGACCATATGGAGATGGTCGATGGCATCCATTTTCACTCGCTTTGCGAGCAGGATCTGGAGCCGCTGAAGCGCACCTGGGACAAGGTTTTCGACTATCTGGAGCCTTATTTCGGCCAGTTCAAATGGCTGAACTTCGGTGGTGGTCACCACCTCACCCGGGCTGATTACCAGCGGGAGGAATTGATCGAGTTCCTGAAGGATGTGCGGGAAGATACCGGCGCCGAAGTGTATATGGAGCCGGGCGAGGCGGTGGCTCTCGATGCGGGGATTCTCGTCGGCACTATCCTTGATTCCCACTGGAACGGCATGCCGCTGGCCATCACAGACATTTCGGCGACGTGCCACATGCCTGACGTGATTGAGGCGCCATATCGCCCTGCAATGCTGCTTGAGGATGAAACCGGTGAGGGGGAGGCCGTTCGGCTTGGAGGGCCATCCTGCCTGGCGGGTGACGTGATCGGCGACTACCGCCTGCCTGTGCCATGCCGCCCGGGTGAGCGCTTCGCTTTTCTGGACCAGGCACATTATTCGATGGTGAAAACGACGACGTTCAACGGTGTCCCGCTGCCTTCGATCTGGCTCTGGGATTCCGAAACCGATTCGCTCGAATGCGTGCGCCGCTTTGGTTATGAGGATTTTCGCGACCGGTTGAGCTGAGGCACGGAGTTTCCCCGAATTGCAATTTCGCCCTGGCTTGAGCCGTTGATCCGGGGTGTTTTTCGGGGTGGCGTTTTTCACTTGCAGTTCAGCGTAGGGGTCCTATATCCGCCCCTCGCTGCCCCAAGGGGACTTCCTAACCGCAAGGCAGCCTTGTCTGAAACTTATGTTTTGGGGGTCCCTTGAGTTGCACATCTATCCTAGCGCATCGGCTGTAGTCCGCGACCTCGTTCCGGACGAACCCGTTATCCTCAACCGCCCGCACGCTGCTGCGCGCGCTGCCCGCTTCTTTTCCCAGAAGTTCCCGGGCAAGTCGCTCTATGCCGTGAAGGCGAATCCCTCGGCGGATCTGCTGCAGATCCTGTGGGATTCGGGAATTACGCATTTTGACGTCGCTTCCATCGCGGAAGTGCGCCTGGTGCGGCACACGCTGCCCGAGGCAACGCTGTGCTTTATGCATCCGGTAAAGACGAAGAGCGCGATCGCGGAAGCCTATCATCGCCATGGCGTGCGTACTTTCAGCCTCGACACGATCGAGGAACTGGAAAAGATCGTGGCCGGAACCTCGAACGAGGCCGGAGAACCGGCGGAAGATCTCTCGCTGCTGGTGCGTCTTCGTGTTTCGTCCGAATTTGCGGAACTTAGCCTCGCGTCCAAATTCGGCATCGATCTGGCCGATGCAGCGCCGCTGTTGCAGGCGACTCGTCAGCATTGCGATGCACTGGGCATCTGCTTCCATGTGGGCAGCCAGGCGATGACGCCGTTCGCCTATGTGCAGGCGCTTGAGCGCGTGCGCGCCGCGATTGCGGAAGCTGCCGTCACCGTGGACATCGTCGATGTCGGTGGTGGATTCCCCAGCGTCTATCCCGGCATGGAGCCGCCGCCGCTCGAGGATTATTTCTCGGTGATCGATCGCGCTTATGAAGCGCTGCCGATTTCCTACAATGCGGAACTCTGGTGCGAGCCGGGCCGGGCATTGTGCGCGGAATACAGCTCCATGATCGTGAAGGTCGAGAAGCGCCGCGGCGATGAACTGTACATCAACGACGGCGCATATGGCGCCCTGTTCGATGCTGCCCATATCGATTGGCGGTTCCCTGTCTCGGCGCTCAGCGACAAGTTCGACGGAGTGGAGCAGGAGTTCTCGTTCTACGGGCCTACCTGCGACGATGCCGACTACATGAAGGGTCCCTTTATGCTTCCATCCGATGTGGGGCCGGGCGACTATATCGAAATCGGCATGCTGGGCGCCTATGGCTCGGCAATGAAGACCCGTTTCAATGGCTTCGGCCAGGCGGAAGCGGTCAACGTGGCGGATGAACCGATGGCCAGCCTTTATCGCGGCGATCGCCAGGACCCGCGGCAGAGCGACAACGTCGTCAGCCTGCGCTGAGAAACGATACCCCCCTTCCAGCGCGGAAGGGGGGCTGTTTCTTCTGGGCGCCAACGCCTTCCGCTATTTTCGAAGAGCAGTTCCTGACTGCCAACTCCGTTCAGATCGCCTGAGGCCTGACCGGCGCGAGCGATCCGATTGACGTGCGGGCTATTATGTAATATTTGAAGTTACGTGAAACGAGATAGCCGCCTCTCCGATGTTCTGCACGTGCTGTTGCACATGGCGCATTGCGATGCTCCGGCCACTTCGGAAGTGCTCGCCCGCGCCATGGGCTCCAATCCGGTCGTGGTTCGGCGGATACTGGCGGGCTTGCGCGAACGTGGCTTCGTCCGCTCTGAAAAAGGACACGGTGGCGGATGGACATTCGCTCGCTCGCTGGAGGAGCTGACCTTGCGCGAGATTTACGAAGCGATCGGTTCGCCCGGCTTCTTCGCGATGGGCAACCGGGCTGCCTCACCTTCCTGCCTGGTCGAGAAGGCGGTCAATGCCGCGCTCGATGACAGCTTTCGTGAGGCAGAGCAGTTGCTGCTTCAACGCCTTGGGGAGGTCACCCTGGCAGCGCTGAGCATGGATTTCGATCCACACATGGCGAGTCATCGCGCATCCACCCACCTCAGGGAGAAACTTCATGACCGCTGATGCAGGCGCGCAACATTTTCTCGACATGTTTTCCGACCCCGCAGCGGTTGCTCGCTACACGGAAGGTCCACGGCGGTTCGTTCCCGGTATTGATGGGCTGCATCGGATGATTGCCATTCTGCTGGCGGAACAGGCCCCCCAAGATGCAACTGTCCTCGTGCTGGGAGCGGGAGGCGGGCTCGAACTCAAGGCCATGTCGGAAGCGCAGCAGGGGTGGCATTTCGTGGGTGTCGATCCTGCTGCGGAGATGTTGAAATTGGCCGCTTGCATGATTGGCCCGGCCATTGATCGAACGGAACTGGTCGAAGGATATATCGACGATGCGCCTGCCGGGCCGTTCGATGCGGCGACATGCTTGCTGACGCTGCATTTTCTTGATGCCGAGGAGCGTGGCAGGACTCTGCGGGAAATCCGGAAACGCCTGAAACCCGGAGCGCCTTTCGTTGCTGCCCATGGGAGCTATCCGCAGGAGGCCAGTGAACAATGGTTATCGCGCTATGCGGCCTATGCCGTGGCTTCCGGGGCTGACCCGGAGCAGGCGGAAATGGCGCGGAAGGCGGTTGCCGCCAGCGTGAACATGCTTGACCCGGCGCAGGATGAAGCCATCCTTCGCGAGGCCGGCTTCAATCGGATCGAGCAGTTCTTCGCGGCATTCACCTGGCGTGGGTGGGTCGCCTACGCCTGATTGACGTTTGCATCGACGGATCAGGCCGCCTTGAGAAATTCCAGCTCAAGCCGGTCCCAGATTTCCACCAGCGCCGTGGTCAGTTCAGCCATCATTACCTCGGTGTGCGCCGGTCCGGGAGTGAAGCGCAGGCGTTCCGTTCCGCGGGGCACGGTGGGGAAGTTGATCGGCTGCACATAGACGCCGTATTCGGCAAGCAGGATGTCGCTGATCTTCTTTGCACGCACCGGATCGCCCACCATAAGCGGGACGATGTGGGTGGTAGAATCCATCACCGGCAGGCCGGCTTCACGAAACATCTGCTTCAACGTGGCGGCTGCGGCCTGTTGCGCTTCGCGTTCGACGCTCGACGCTTTGAGGTGCTTCACCGCGGCGAGGACGCCGGCCACCAGGACAGGGCTCAGCGACGTCGTGAAGATGAAGCCGGGAGCATAAGAGCGGATGCAGTCGATGATCTTCTTGTCGGCCGCGATATAGCCGCCCATCACGCCGAAAGCCTTGCCCAGAGTACCTTCGATGATGTCGATGCGGTGCGCCGCCTCGTCACGATCGGTGATACCGCCACCACGGGCGCCATACATGCCCACCGCGTGAACTTCATCGATGTAGGTCAGTGCGTTGTACTTGTCGGCAAGGTCGCAGATGGCATGGATCGGGGCGATGTCGCCATCCATCGAATACACGCTCTCGAACGCGATCAGCTTGGGCACGGCAGGATCAGCTTCGCGCAGCAGTTCTTCCAGATGCTCCACATCGTTGTGGCGGAACACGCGCTTGTCGCAGCCTGAATTGCGGATGCCGGCGATCATGCTGGCGTGGTTCAACTCGTCCGAGAAGATGACGCAGCCGGGGAGCAGCTTGGCGAGGGTGGAAAGCGTTGCATCGTTGGACACGTAGCCGCTGGTGAACAGCAGGGCGTTTTCCTTGCCGTGGAGGTCGGCCAGCTCGTTTTCAAGCTCGATATGGTAGTGGGTGTTGCCGCCGATATTGCGGGTGCCGCCAGAGCCCGCGCCCACGTCGTGCAGCGCCTCTTCCATGGCTTCGATCACCTTGGGGTGCTGCCCCATGGCGAGATAGTCGTTCGAGCACCAGACGGTGATCGGCTTCGGTCCATTGTGACCGGCAAAGCAGCGCGCGTTCGGGAATGCGCCCTTGTTGCGCAAAATGTCGATGAAAACGCGATAGCGCCCTTCCGTGTGGAGCCGGTCGATCGCCTGGTCGAAAATCTGGTCGTAGTTCAACGGAACGGTCCGTGCGTTACGCTGCCAAGCCGTGTGACTCGTGGGGCAGCCGGGGTGTTCGCGCGGGCCTTACGCGAAGCGAAAAGCCAAGGAAAGCCCCGAGTTTGCGAGGGATTCGCAATAGTGCGATCGAACTATCGCTCATAAATGCTGGATGCGTTCCAACCCATATTGGATGAGCGCGGGGCGCAACTTGTCGAGCGATCCGTTTTGTCCGGTAACGACAGCGATATCGGGTTCGGAACGGTTGAATTGCTGCCCCTGGGTGAGCCACGCGATGCGGCGCGCGATACCTGCCGCCCCGTCGACAAAATGAACACCGGAGCCGAAGGCTCCGGTCAGTTCTTCTTCCAGCAATGGGAAGTGGGTGCAGGCCAGCACCACCACGTCGATATCCGATCCGCCCGGTTGCGAACGGAGCCCGTCCGCCGCTGCCTTGAAAACAGAGGGGTCGAGGGGTTCTCCGCGCAATTTCGCCTCCGCCGCCTGCACCAGATCGGGCGCAGCATGGCGCAGCAGCACCTTGTCGCTCGCGAACTCCCGTTCGAGATTGTCGACATAGGCTTGCCGGATGGTTGCTGCGGTTCCCAGCAGGCCGATCGTACCCGTGCGCGTAAGTGCTGCGGCGGGCTTGATGGCAGGCACGGTCCCCACCAGAGGAAGCTCCAGCGCCTCGCGCACGGCGGCTAGCGCGATCGTTGAGGCGGTGTTGCAGGCGATGGTGGCAAGCCGTGGACTGTAGCGTTCCACCAGGCGGCCCAGAAGCGCGGCGACACGGGCAGTAATCTGCGCTTCGCTCTTGTTGCCATAGGGCAAGGCGGCGTGATCGGCGACGTAGACGATAGGCGCATCCGGCAGCAGCCTGCGTGTTTCTTCCAGCACCGTGAGCCCGCCCACGCCGGAATCGAGAAGAAGGATGGGGGCCGATGAATCCACGCTCAATCCAGTTTCGTTCCGTTTCGCCTTGCCGTGTGGTTGCAGGGCATTGCCCAACCCCGGCTTTTTCTCCATCTGGCGTATAGGGGATGTCCGTTCCTGGACAAGCCGGGGACGAACGGGGAAGGGAGATCATGCACTATTTCGTCGCTGCCCTGGCAGGTTATGCGCTGGGCTCGGTTCCCTTCGGCCTGCTGCTCACCCGGATGGCGGGGCTGGGCGACGTTCGGAGCATCGGCTCCGGCAATATCGGCGCCACCAACGTGTTGCGCACGGGAAACAAGGGGCTGGCTGCCGCCACCCTGCTGTTCGACCTGCTGAAGAGCTTCGTGCCGGTGTTCGTTGCTGGCCGGTATTTCCCCGAGCTTGCCGGTGTTGTCGCGCTGGCGGCGGTGCTCGGGCATTGCTTCCCGGTGTGGTTGAAGTTCAAGGGTGGCAAGGGCGTTGCAACCACCGCTGGCGTTTGTTTTGGCCTCGCCTGGCCGATTGGCCTTGCCTATGCGCTTGTCTGGATCGGGATACTGGCGATCACACGCATCTCCTCGCTTGGGGGCATGTGTGCGGCAATTGCCGCGCCGATCGCGGCTTGGGCGCTCGGTTTTCATGGCCTGTTTCCATATCTGGTGGCCATCGCGGCGCTAGTGATCTGGCTGCATCGCGCCAATATCGGGCGCTTGCGTAGCGGAAGCGAACCGAAGCTGGGGGGCGGCAAGAAGGCGTGAGCGGGATTACTCAGCAAGAGGCTTTCGCGCGTATCCGCCTGCTGCGCTCGCCCAATATCGGGCCGGTCAGTTTCGGGCAGTTGTTGCGCCGCTTCGGTAACGCCGAAGCCGCTATGGAGGCCCTGCCGGACCTTGCTGCTCGTGGGGGCGGAAAATATCGTGCAGCACCCAAGGCACAGATTGAGGACGAGGTGGCAGCGGTTCGGAAAACCGGCGCGCGTTACCTGTTTCGTGGCTCGCCGGATTATCCGGAATTGCTGGCCGAGATAGAAAGTGCGCCACCGATCCTGATCTGGCGGGGCGATGTTTCGCTGGCCGCGCGACCCTGCATTGCGGTGGTCGGCGCCAGAAATGCATCGGCCGCGGCCGTGAAGCTGGCGCGCGATATTTCGGCCGACCTTTCCGGACAGGGTTATGTTGTGGTTTCGGGGTTGGCCCGCGGGATCGACGGGGCGGCTCATAGGGGGGCGATGCCTTCCACAATCGGGGTGATCGCCAGCGGGATCGATATCGCCTATCCGCCCCAGCATGCGGACCTGCAGGAGGAGGTGGCGCAGGCGGGGCTGCTGCTGGCGGAGCAACCTCCGGGCACCGAGCCGCGCGGTAGCCATTTCCCCAGCCGCAACCGGATCATCGCCGGGCTGGCGCTGGGCACGCTGGTGGTGGAAGCGGCACCGAGGTCAGGTTCGCTGATCACCGCGCGTCTTGCAGGGGAATACGGGCGAGAAGTGATGGCGATTCCAGGCTCCCCGCTGGATGCACGTTCGCATGGATGCAATCAGTTGATCCGGGATGGGGCTGTTCTGGTGCAGTCCGCGGAAGAGGCGATCGAACTGGTTGCCGGTTTCGACGGCAAGCCGCGCTCATTGGTTCGAGAAACGTCAGCCCCGATATTCGCTTCCGACGATGAAATGGCCGACCATCCCGCGGATATAGCATCCCTGCTCGGTTCGGCGCCTGTTTCAACGGATGAACTGATCCGGCAATCGGGCGCGGGGGCAGCAGCAGTCCAGCTTGCATTGCTGGAAATGGAAATCGCGGGGCGGTTGCAGCGACATGCGGGGGGCAGGGTGTCGCTTGCATGAAACGATCCACGCCGCGATGATATCTTGCATTATGTCTGCTGACGGCAGGGGAGATTGATATGGCGGATGTCTCGGTCGGTTCGATCCTTTCGGCAACTTTTGACACGGTGAAGTCCAATCTGCGGGCGGGCGTCCTCTACGTGGCCGTCTTGACCGCGTTCGGGAGCGGTTCGGATTACCTGAGTTATTCTTCGGGTGCTTTGGGTTATGGGAGCGGGGCGTTGGGACTGGCCGTTGCCGCGGTTACCATCGTTGCCGGCTATCTGCTTACGGAAGCGATGCTCTCGCAATCGGGGCAACTGACGTATCATGGCAGCAAACGCTATTTCGCCTATCTTGGCCAGGCGATCCTGATCATTATCGGTGTTGTGCTGGGAGTGTTGCTCTTGGTCATTCCCGGCCTGATCCTTGCTGCCCGCTGGGCGTTGGCCGCGCCGCTGCTGATCGGCAGGGGAGCAGGCGTGATCGACGCGATTCGCGAGAGCTGGCAACTGACGCGCGGCCATACCCTGCCGATAATCATCGCAGGGTTCATCCTGCTTGTGCCTGTCTTCGCGTTGGCTGGCATTGGAGGGGTGTTCTCGGGCGAGGGCAGCCTGGTGATGATTATCACCGCGCAACTGATATCGTCGGCCTTCACCGTCATCATAACCGGTATGGTGGTGAGCTTGCTTACCATGCTGGATAGCAGCCCCGCCGCTTTGAGCGAAGTGTTCGGTTAACCCGGTAATGCAATGACCCGCTTGACGAAACCCTATCCAGGTCACCACCCTCGCGCGTACATACACACGTAAGGCACTGAAAGTCCCATGCAGCTTGTTATCGTAGAATCGCCAGCCAAGGCGAAAACCATCGAGAAGTATCTCGGCAAGGACTTCAAGGTCCTCGCTTCCTATGGCCACGTCCGGGATCTCCCACCGAAGGACGGCTCCGTCCGCCCGGACGAGGATTTCGCGATGGATTGGGAAACCTATCGGGACAAGCAGGCGCGGGTGAAGGAAATAACCGACGCTGCGAAGAAGGCAGACCGCCTCATCCTGGCAACTGACCCTGACCGTGAAGGGGAGGCCATCAGTTGGCACGTCAAGGAACTGCTGGCGAAGAAGAAGGCGCTGCCCAAGGAGGTTGAACGCGTAACCTTCAACGCCATCACCAAGCAGGCCGTAACGGATGCGATGAAGCATCCTCGCGACCTGGATGAGGACCTGATCGAAGCCTATCTGGCGCGTCGTGCGCTTGATTACCTGTTCGGCTTCACGCTTTCCCCGGTGCTCTGGCGCAAGCTGCCCGGCGCGAAGAGTGCGGGGCGTGTCCAATCCGTGGCGCTGCGCCTGATTTGCCAGCGTGAGCACGAGATCGAAGTCTTCAAGCCTCAGGAATACTGGCAGGTTCTGGCTCGTCTGGAGCAGGACGGTACGGAGTTCGAGGCGCGACTGGTGCGCTTTGACGGCGAAAAGCTGGACCGGCTTTCGCTGGGCGAGCAGGGTGCTGCGATGCGGGCGAAAGAGGCGGTGGAAGCCGGGCGCTTCGTCGTTGAAGACGTCGAGACAAAACCGCTGAAGCGCAACCCTGCGCCGCCGTTCACTACTTCCACCCTGCAGCAGGAAGCTGCGCGCAAGCTTGGCTTTTCCGCGAGCCACACAATGCGCTGCGCGCAGAATCTCTACGAAGCCGGCGCCATCACTTACATGCGTACCGATGGTGTTCAGATGGATCACAGCGCCATCACTGCGGCGCGCGATGCGATCACGTCCCGTTATTCCAGCCATTACCTGCCTGAAAAGCCGCGTCATTATTCCACCAAGGCGAAGAATGCCCAGGAAGCGCACGAAGCGATCCGGCCGACCGACTTCAACCGCGATCATGCCGGATCAGGCGACGAGGCGAGGTTGTACGACCTGATCTTCAAGCGGGCGATGGCCAGCCAGATGTCTGCCGCCAGCCTTGAGCGTACGACGATCACCTTGCGCGATCCTACCGGTCGGCACGAGTTGCGGGCAACCGGGCAGGTTGTGAAGTTCCCGGGTTTCCTGGCCGTCTACGAAGAAGGGCGGGATCAGAAGGACGAGGACGAAGAAGGCGGCCTGTTGCCTCTGGTCCGCAAGGGCGACAGCCCGGCGAAAAAGGGTGTCGACGCCACGCAGCATTTCACCCAGCCGCCGCCGCGCTTCTCGGAAGCGAGCCTGGTCAAAAGGTTGGAGGAACTCGGCATCGGGCGTCCTTCGACCTATGCCTCCACGATCCAGACGCTACGCGACCGGAACTATGTCCGAACCGAGAAGAACCGCTTCTTCGCGGAGGAAAGCGGGCGACTGCTGACCGCGTTCCTCGAACGCTTCTTCCCCCGTTATGTCGCCTATGATTTCACCGCGGGCATGGAAGAGGAACTCGACGACGTTTCCGGCGGCCGCGCCGAATGGAAGGTCGTGCTCGAGGCGTTCTGGCGGGACTTCAAGCCGAAGAGCGACGAAGTCATGGAGCGCAAGCCTTCAGAGGTGACGCAGGAACTCGACACGTTCCTCTCGGACTTCCTGTTCCCCCCGAAGGATGACGGATCAGACCCGCGCCTTTGCCCCAAATGCGGGGAAGGCAAGCTGGCCTTGCGTGGCGGGAAGTATGGCGCATTCGTTGCCTGCTCGAACTATCCCGAGTGCAAGTTCACCCGCCGCTTCGCGCAGCCGGGCGGCGATGGCGCGGAAGAGGGTGGCGACACTTCCATGGGCACCGATCCGGATACCGGGCTGGAAGTGCTCCGCAAGACCGGGCGTTTCGGGCCGTATATCCAGCTTGGCGAAGAGAAGGATGCCAAGCGCGCGTCCATTCCTAAGGACTTGCCGGACTTCGATCTTGAATGGGCGATCAAGTTGCTGGGCTTGCCGCGCACGGTCGGCGATCACCCGGAGAGCGGCGAGCCGATCACAGCCAGCATCGGGCGCTATGGCCCGTATCTGGCGCATAATGGCAAGTACGCGAAGCTTGGTTCGACCCGTGACGTGTTCGAGACCGGAATGAATGCCGCGGTTACCCTGCTGGCCGAAGCCGCCAATCGGGGCGGAGGCGGTGGCCGGGCCAAGGCGGAGCCGATCAAGGCGCTGGGCGCACACCCCACCAGCGGCGGCGAGATCAAGGTGATGCCGGGGCGTTACGGCCCCTATGTAACCGACGGCACGACCAACGCGACCATCCCGAAGGACATCAAGCCCGAGGATATCACCGAGGCGCAGGCGATCGAGCTTATCGATGCGCGCGCAGCCAAGGGGCCGCCGAAAAAGAAGGGCGGGGCGAGGAAGAAGACCCCGGCAAAGAAGGCCCCCGCAAAGAAGGCTCCGGCCAAGAAGGCCGCAGCGAAGAAGGTTCCCGCCGGGCAGGAAGCGGAATAAGGCGGCTGGTGCAGCGGGGGCTGGCCTTGCCGGCTGGCCTCAGCGCACCCAGTCCAGTCCGATTTCCTCGTAGATTTCGCGGCTTTCCGCCCATTTCTCCTCGACCTTCACGTGCAGGAAGAGATGGACTTTCACGCCCAGCAGCTCGCTCAGTTCCATGCGTGCTGCTTCCCCGATCGCCTTGATCTTTGCGCCGCGCTTGCCCAGCACGATAGGCTTCTGGCTGTCGCGCCCGATCACGATCTGCTGGTGGATTTCCAGGCTGCCGTCAGGCCGTGTCTGGTAGCTTTCAGGGCGGACGGCGCTGTCATAAGGCAATTCGTCATGAAGCTGGCGATACAACTGCTCACGCGTGATTTCACAGGCCAGCAGCCGCTCGCTCGCGTCGCTCACCTGGTCCTCGGGATAGTGCCACACGCTTTCCGGCATCAGTTCCGCCAGCCGGGACTTGAGTTGGGGAACACCGTCGCCTGACAGGGCGGAGACGAAGAACACCTCGTCGAAATCGGCCTTCGCCGTCAGGTCCTGCGCCAGAGCCAGCAGAGGCTCCTTGGCGCTCGCGTCGACCTTGTTGAGCACCAGGAACTTACGTTCCGGCCGGTTCTTCAGCGTTTCCAGCAGCGGTTCCAGCTCGTGCCGGCGCAGCTTCAGGCTGTCCACGACCAGCAGGATGGCATCGGCCGCATGCGCGCCTTCCCATGCCGCGCTGACCATTGCGCGGTCCAACCGGCGCTTCGGTGCGAAGATGCCCGGCGTGTCCGCCAGAATGATCTGCGCGGTCCCTTCCAGCGCAATGCCCAGCAGCCGTGCCCGCGTGGTCTGCGCCTTGGCACTGGTGATCGCCACCTTCTGCCCCACGAGCGCGTTGACCAGCGTGGATTTGCCGGCATTGGGAGCGCCGAGCACGGCGACTACGCCGCAACTGGTCGTTGGATCACTCATGCAAAACGCTCCATAAAAGCCTTCGCGGCCTGTTTTTCAGCTTCTGACTTGCTGGCCGCGGTCGCTTCCGCTTCGCCCACGCCCTTTACGGATACCGAAACGGTGAAACGCGCCGCGTGATCCGGCCCGTCGCGGGAAACGAGCAGGTATTCCGGAACCTTGCGCCCGCTGCCTGCGGCCCATTCCTGCAACGCGCTCTTGGGATGCTTCGCATGCCCCGCACCGCCGGAGACCGCTTCGGCCCACAGTTTGCGCACCAGCGTACGCGTTGCTTCAAAGCCATTCTCGATGAAGCTGGCGCCCAGCAGGGCTTCCATCACATCGCCCAGGATATTGTCGCTGTCCGATCCGCCGTCCGCCCGCGCCTGCGATCCCAGGCGGATATGGGGTGGCAAGCCGATCGTGCGCGCGATGCCGGCGCACATCTTGCGGCTCACCAGCGCGTTGAGGCGTTGGGAAAGCTTGCCTTCCGCATCGCCGCCGCGTTCATACAGCCAGTCCGCGATCACCAGCCCAAGCACCCGGTCGCCCAGGAATTCGAGCCTTTCGTAATCCCACGCATCGCTGGTGCTGCCGTGAGTCACCGCTTCCAGCCACAGGGCCTCGTTGGCCAGCGAACCGAACCCCAGATCCTGCAGGAACGCGCGTGTTTCAGGCGTCAGGGCGGCCTTGCGGCTCAAAAGGTTCCTCCGATGCGGTTCCAGCGGGCGGCGCTGAACCACGTCCACGGCTTGATCCATTCGGACGATCCGTCGGTCGACCACATGACGATCGAGGCAGCGCCTACCAGGTTGTCTTGCGGCACCAGGCCGATCCCGGCGCCGGGCACGGCGGGGAAGCGGCTGTCGAGCGAATTGTCGCGATTGTCACCCATCATGAATATCATCCCGTCCGGCACCACCACGGCAGGCGTGTCGTCCTGGGGGCGGGGGCCGAAATCGAGTATATCGTAGCTTACGCCGTTCGGCAGCGTCTCGCGATATCGGGGATAGCGGCAGACTTGCCGCCCGTCCTTGCCGAGGGCGAGGAAGGCTTCGTTATAGCAGGCCGTGTTCGGGGACACGGGTATGTCGAAATCGGCGATCTGCCGCTTCTCCACGGGAATGCCGTTGATGTAGAGCACCCCGCCGATCATCTGCACCTGATCGCCCGGCAGGCCGATCACGCGCTTGATATAGTCGTCCCTCCCGTTGGGCGGCGCCTTGAAGATCGCCACGTCGCCGGGTTCGGGCTGGCTGGCGAAGATGCGGCCATCGGGGAACAGCTTGAGGCCGAAGGGCAGCGAATTGTTGGAGAAGCCATAGCTCCACTTCGATGCCAGCAGGTAATCCCCGTTCATCAGGCGCGGCAGCATGCTTTCGCTGGGAATGCTGAACGGGGCGAAGATGAAGCTGCGAAAGATCAGGACGATCGCCACCAGCTTGATCAGGAAGACGAAAAAGCTGTCTTCCTTCTTCCGTTTTTCGACAGGCTGCGGCGATGCTTCTGCGGGCGCGGCGGCCGGATCTTGCGGGGATGTTTCAGTCATCGTGGCTGCACATGTTGGCGCTAGCGCATCGCGTCAAGTGTATTACGTCCATAGGGGGGTGCTTACACAGGGTGACACAGTTCAGGAGAAAAAACGGGCGACCCGGCGAACCGGGCAGGAATTGGCACTTTTCGGAGGGTTTCGAGCTTTCCAATCATCGCCGCAGGCCCTACGCCCGATACATCTCTGTAGGAAAGGAGAAAGCATGAGCGACGCCATTGCACTGGCCTGGGAAAAGCTGGCGGGCATTCCGCGCAGGACGCTTGCCGAACTCTTTGCCCGGGACGACCGCGTTACGGCGCTTTCCACCCGGCTGGACCTTCCGGACGGAGGCATCCTGTTCGACTGGTCGAAAACCCATCTCGACGATGACCTGATCGCGGGGTTCGAAGCCCTGGCCGAAGCTGCGGACTTTTCGGGCGCCAGGGAGCGGCTGTTCTCGGGTGATATCGTGAACCCGACCGAGCGCCGCGCGGCCGAACATACCGCGCAGCGCGGCATCGGAAACGAAGCTGCCGTGGAAGAGGCCCATGCGCTGCATCTGCGGGTGAAGCTGCTGGTCGAAGCGATCCACGAAGGCGCGCTGGGCGATGTGAAGCACCTGATCCATGTGGGGATCGGTGGCTCCGCGCTGGGCCCCGCGCTGGCGGTGGACACGCTTGCGCGCGACCTTTCGCTGGTGGACGTCCATGTCGTTTCCAACATCGATGGTGTTGCCCTGGAAGCCGCGTTCCGCGCCTGCGATCCGGCGACGACGATCATGGCCATCGCATCCAAGACCTTCACCACGATCGAGACGATGACCAATGCATCCAGCGTTCTGCGCTGGCTGGGGGACAATGGCGTGTCCGACCCGCATGGCCGCGTGATCGCGCTCACGGCCAATCCCGATGCGGCGGTGGAGTGGGGCGTGGATGAAACCCGCATCCTGCCATTCATGGAAACAGTGGGCGGGCGTTATTCGCTGTGGTCCTCCATCGGGTTTCCGGTCGCGCTGGCGCTGGGGTGGGACGAATTCGCCGCGATGCTGGATGGCGCTGCCGCGATAGACCGGCATTTCCGGGAGAGTGACGGCGCCGCCAACCTGCCGCTGCGGGCCGCTTTCGCCGATCTCTATTACACACGTCTGCGCGGGTGCCAGACGCGAGCCTGCTTTGCTTATGATGAGCGGCTGGGCCTGCTGCCATCCTATCTCCAGCAGCTTGAGATGGAGTCGAACGGCAAGGGGGTGACGGCGGATGGCAAGCCCGTTGCCGGGCCGACCGCGCCGGTCACCTGGGGCGGCGTGGGCACCGATGCGCAGCATGCCGTGTTCCAGTTGCTGCATCAGGGGACGAACCTCGTCCCGGTGGATTTCATCGCCTCGATCGCACCGGGCGACGAGTTGGACCCCGCGCATCACCGTATCCTGCTGATGAATTGCTTCGCACAGGGCGCCGCGCTGATGGCCGGCAAGGACAATGGCGATCCTGCCCGTTTCTATCCGGGTGATCGCCCCTCGGCGACGATGCTGTGCGACGATCTGGACGCGGCCACGCTGGGCGCGTTGATCGCATTCCACGAACACCGCACCTTCGCCAACGCCGTGCTGCTGGGGATCAATCCCTTCGATCAGTATGGTGTGGAGCTGGGCAAGGAGATCGCCCGCCGTATCGAGAGCGGGAAGGAACATTTCGATGCCAGCACCGAAGGATTGTTGAAGGCTGCGGGGCTGGGCTGACGGGCGAGGTAACGGCCAGATGTCGAAAACACAGGCGACCCGCGTGCTGGAGCAGGTGGGGGCGACTTTCACGGTCCACACCTATGACTACGATCCCGATGCCGATCGGATTGGCGTGCAGGCGGCCGAGGCGCTGGGCGAGGATCCCGCGCGGGTGCTCAAGACCTTGATGGCGCTGGTGGATGGCAAGCCGGCCTGCGTTGTCGTGCCGTCGGACCGGGAAGTGGCGATGAAGAAGCTGGCGGCGGCGCTGGGCGGCAAGCAGGCGCAGATGATGAAGCCTGCCGATGCAGAGCGTATGACGGGTTACAAGGTCGGCGGGATCAGCGCCTTCGGCCAGCGGCGCAAGGTGCCCACGGTGATCGAGGAAAGCGCGCTGGCGCACGATCTCGTCTATATCAACGGTGGCCAGCGCGGGCTGCAGGTGCGGCTTGACCCGAAGGATGCGCTGCGGGTGCTGGGGGCTGTCGCTGCGGCAGTGGTGGCGTAGGGCTGAAGGCAGGAATTGCAAAAACACCCGTCCGTCCTGAGCTTGTCGAAGGACGCGAACTGCCGCTGCCTGAGAGGGAAGAATCGCCCAGCCATCCTGTTCCGCGCGTCCTTCGACAAGCTCAGGACGGACGGGGGGGGGCTTGCAGGTCAGGCCGCTTCCAGCTTCGCGGCCTCCAGAACCTTTGCCAGCGCATTGTCCGACAGGCCCAGCGCGTGGGATGTCATGGAGACAGCGCCCAATGCATGGCCGCGGTTCCATGTCTTCAGCGTTTCCCCTTCGGCGGCGGCCAGCCCGGCGATATAGAGCATCGGGATGAAGTGATCGGGCGTGGGCACGGCCATCGCGAAATCGGGGTGATCGCGTAGGTCCAGCACGCGGCCGGGATCGTTCTCCAGCAGGTCCACCGCCGCCTCGTCGAACCGGATACCCCAATCGTGGCCGTGTTCCGCCAGCGAGCGGTTCATGGTGCCGAGGTTGTGCACCACATTGCCGCTGGCCATGATCAGCACGCCCTCGTCACGCAGGGAGGCGAGGCGGGCACCCAGTTCCATGTGATATTCCAGCGGTCGGACACCGTTGAGCGAGAGCTGCATCACCGGCATGTCTGCTTGCGGATACATGTGGGCCAGCACCGACCATGTCCCGTGGTCGATACCCCACTGGTCGCGATCCAGTCCCACCCAGATCGGATGAGCGGCTTCCCTGACCATGGCCGCCACGTCCGGACTGCCGGGGGCGGGGTACTGATATTCGAAGAACTTCTCGGGAAAGCCGTAGAAATCGTGGATCGTGCGCGGCCGCTCCATCGCGGTGACGGCGGAAGTGCCGAAATACCAGTGCGCGGAGATCGAGAGGATCGCGCGCGGGCGTGGCAGGACTTCGCCCAGCATGCGCCATGCTCGGCTATAGCGGTTGTCTTCGAAGGCGTTGGTCGGGCTGCCGTGGCCGACGAACAGTGCAGGCATTCGGTCCATGCCGGAAAGATGGGGCAGTGGATGCGGAATTACCAGCCGGATACGCGCACGAATGATTGATTTGCTGCGAACCGCTCGCCATATCGCGCCTCCAAGGGAGCTTGATTATGTCCGAATTCGACTACGACCTTTTCGTCATCGGTGCCGGTTCGGGCGGGGTGCGCGCCAGCCGCATTGCCGCTTCGCATGGGGCGCGGGTTGCGGTTGCGGAGGAATATCGGGTGGGCGGCACCTGCGTGATCCGGGGCTGCGTGCCCAAGAAGATGCTCGTCTACGGCAGCATGTTCGCTGAAGAACTGGAACACGGCACGAATTTCGGCTGGACGATCCAGGGCAAGAGCTTCGACTGGGGCGCCTTGCGCGATTTCGTGAACGCCGATGTGGACCGGCTGGAAGGCCTGTATGGCCGCACGCTGGAGAACAACAGGGTCGACAAATATCTCGAACGCGCGACCATCGTGAACCCCAACACGGTGAAGCTGGCGTCCGGCAAGGAAATCAGCGCGGCTCATATCCTGGTGGCCGTTGGCGGATGGCCGGTGATGCCGGAGATTCCGGGCGCGGAACTGTGCATCAGTTCGAACGAGGTGTTCCATCTGGAGGAACAGCCCAGGCGCCTGCTGGTGGTGGGCGGCGGCTATATCGCCATGGAGTTCGCCGGTGTATTCAATGCGCTGGGCAGCGAAGTGATCGTGGCCAACCGCAGCGAAACGATCCTGCGCGGCTATGACCGCCCGGTGGTCGAACGGCTGCAGGAGATCGCCACCGCTCGCGGCATTCGCTTCGCCATGAACGCGCAGCTCCGCTCGGTTGAAAAGCAGGCCGATGGTTCGCTGCTGGCCGATATCGGTACGGAGAAGGTCGTGGTGGACCAGGTGCTCGTGGCCACCGGCCGCAAGCCGAATACCTCAGGGCTGGGCCTCGAACATGCGGGGGTCGAACTGGGTCCCAAGGGCGAGATCCCGGTGAACGAATACAACCGCACCACCTGCCCCACCGTCTATGCCGTGGGCGATGTGACCGACCGGGTGCAGCTCACCCCGGTGGCGATCCGCGAAGGGCATGCCTTTGCCGACACGGTGTTCGGCGACAATCCGCGCACGGTGGAATACGATCACATCCCCAGCGCGGTGTTCTCGCAGCCGCCGATGGCCGGCGTGGGGCTGACGGAAGAACAGGCGCGTGCCCAGTTTCCCAATGTGCGGGTATTCAAGTCGGAGTTCCGGCCAATGAAGAACATCTTCTCCGACCGGGCGGAGCGCGCGCTCTATCGGATGGTGGTGGATGAGGACACGGGCAAGGTGCTGGGCCTGCACATGATCGGCCCGGACGCGCCGGAAATTCTGCAAGCCGCCGCGATCGCCGTGAAGGCGGGCCTCACCAAGGCCGATTTCGACGCGACGGTGGCCCTGCATCCCAGCATGGCGGAGGAGCTGGTACTGCTGAACTGAGCGGAAAACGTCGAAGTTTCACAAACTGGGCATGACGCGCCGGGATCGCGGCGCTAACGTCCGCACATGCATTATCGCTCCATCCGCCTGGAGATTGTTGACGGCATCGCGACGCTGACGCTCGCCCGGCCTGACAAGCTCAACGCGCTTACGCCCGATATGGCGGACGAGATGCGCCACGCGCTCGGCCATTGCGAAGGCGCGAGGGCAATCCTGATCCGTGCCGAAGGGCGGGCTTTCTGTTCCGGCGCAGACCTTTCCGCCATCCTCGGCGGCGGGGAAATGGTGGGGGAGGGGGCCTATGTCTCGCTCACCCAGAACTATCACCCGCTGGTCGAGGATATCGTCCATCACCCATTGCCGGTGATTGCCGAAGTCAACGGCGCCGCGGCCGGAATCGGGTGCAGCATCGCGCTTGCCTGTGATTTTTGCGTGGCCGGTGAAGGGGCCTATTTCCTGCAGGCGTTTGTCAATATCGGGCTGGTCCCCGATGGCGGAGCGAGCTGGTTGCTGCCCCGCCTGATCGGTCGCGCGCGTGCGGCGGAGATGCTGATGCTGGGCGAAAAGCTGCCTGCCGCCCGCGCTGCCGAATGGGGCCTGATCCATCGCATGGTGGCCGATGACGCGCTTCCGGCAGAGGCGCATTCGCTGGCCCGGCGCTTGGTCGATGGACCGACTGCCGCACTGGGATTGATGAAGGCGAACCTCACCCATGCGCTTCACGGATCGCTTTCGACCACTCTCGATGCGGAGGCCGTTGCCCAGCGCGATGTGGCCGAGACAGAGGATGCGCGAGAGGGCATCGGCGCGTTCCTGATGAAACGCTCCCCCGAATTCAAAGGAAGATGATTCAGTGACGATTCGTACCGACTGGACGCGCGAAGAGATTGCCGCGCTGTTCGACCTTCCCTTCACCGAACTGGTCTTCCGCGCGGCCGAAGTTCACCGCGCCCACCACGCTGCGGACGAAGTCCAGCTCTGCACGCTGTTGTCGATCAAGACCGGCGGCTGCCCCGAGGATTGCGGCTATTGCTCGCAGAGCGTGAAGGCAGACAGTGGCGTCAAGGCGAGCAAGCTGATGGACGTGCGGCAGGTGCTGCAATCGGCGGCACGGGCGAAGGACGGTGGATCGCAGCGCTTCTGCATGGGAGCCGCCTGGCGCAACCCGAAGGATCGCGACATGCCAGCCATCGTCGAGATCGTGAAAGGCGTTCGTGCGATGGGCCTCGAAACCTGCATGACGCTGGGCATGCTGACGCCCGGGCAGGCGGCGATGCTGGCCGATGCGGGGCTCGATTACTACAACCACAATATCGACAGCAGCCCCGAATATTACGAACGGGTGATCACCACTCGCACGATGGAAGACCGGCTCGACACGCTGCAGCATGTCCGCGAGGCCGGGATCAATGTCTGCTCGGGCGGGATCGTGGGCATGGGCGAAACGCGGGATGACCGGGTCGGCTTCGTCCACACGCTCGCCACCTTGCCGCAGCACCCGGAAAGCGTGCCGGTGAATGCGCTGGTGCCGGTGAAGGGCACGGTGCTGGGGAACATACTTGCCGATACGCCGCTGGCGAAGATCGACGATATCGAATTCGTCCGCACCGTGGCGGCGGCGCGGATCACCATGCCGCTGAGCATGGTGCGCCTTTCCGCCGGGCGCGAGAGCATGAGCGAGGCGACCCAGGCCCTGTGCTTCATGGCGGGGGCCAATTCGATCTTCACCGGCGACACGCTGCTGACCGCGCCGAACGCCGGTGACGACGCGGATACCGCGATGTTCGCAAGGCTGGGCCTGAAGCCTTTGGCAGGCGAGGAACCGCTTCGCGCCTGCGGGAGGCTGGAGGCCGCCGAGTGAGGGCCGCCTTCGCAGCGATGGTGCTGATGGCCAGCGTAGCGGCCACCCAGCTTGCCGTCGCGGAAACTGCGTCCGTCGCCGCGGCCCCGGAACCGCAATGGAACTGTGACGATCCCGTGGCCCAGCAAGAGATGAATTACTGCGCGGCGCAGGATTTCCACGCGGCCGATGCGGTGTTGAACGCACAGTGGAAGATCACCGCCGAGGGGATGAAGCAGGCCGACCGGGAAACCGGCCCGGATTTCGATGATGGCCGCCCCGGCTATTTCGCCACGTTGCTGGAAGCCCAGCGCGCATGGATCAAATATCGCGACGGGCAGTGTGCCAGCGAAGGCTATATGTTCCGCGGAGGATCGTTGGAGCCTTTCATCGTGGCCGGATGCCGGACTAGACTGACGAAAATGCGCACGCAGGAATTGCGCGATCTGGAGAGTGCGGAATGAGCGAACTGAAAATCGAGACACTGGCTGTCCACGCGGGCACGGCACCCGATCCCACCACCAAGGCGCGGATCACGCCGATCTACCAGACGGCATCCTATGTGTTCGACGATGTCGATCACGCCGCGCGGCTTTTCGGGCTGCAGGAATTCGGCAACATCTATACCCGCATCATGAACCCCACCAATGCGGTGCTGGAAGGCAAGATCGCGGAACTGGAAGGCGGCGTGGGCGCTCTGGCGGTGGCATCGGGCCATGCCGCGCAGTTCCTCACCTTCCACACGCTGATGGAGCCGGGCTGCGAGATCGTGGCGGCGAAGAAGCTGTATGGCGGTTCGCTCAACCAGTTGGGCCAGAGCTTCCGGAAAATGGCTTGGCACACCAATTTCGTCGATGCGGACGATGCCGGTAATGTCGCAGCCGCGATCACCGACAAGACGCGGGCGATCTTCATCGAAAGCCTCGCCAATCCGGGTGGGGTCGTCCAGGATATTGAGGCGATCGCCAGGGTCGCCCAAGATGCGGGCGTGCCGCTGATCGTGGACAATACGATGGCCACGCCGGTCCTGTGCCGCCCGATCGAGCATGGCGCGGATATCGTGGTCCATTCGGCCACCAAGTTCCTCAATGGCCACGGCAATTCCGTCGGCGGGCTGATCGTGGATTCAGGCAAGTTCGACTGGGCCGCATCGGGCAACTATCCCAGCCTGTCCCAGCCCAACGAGTCCTATCATGGCGCGGTGTTGACCGATGCGGTGGGGCCGATCGCCTTCATCATCGGCTGCCGCGTGCTGGGCCTGCGCGATCTGGGCCCCGCGCTCGCGCCGATGAACGCCTTCCTGGCGCTGACCGGCATGGAAACGCTCAGCCTGCGGATGGAGCGGCATTGCAGCAACGCGCTGGCGCTTGCCCAATGGTTGCAGAAGCATCCCAAGGTGGATTGGGTGTCCTATGCCGGGCTGGAGAACGATCCCTATCACCATCTCGCCCAGCGCTATCTCGGCGGACAGGGCGGGGCGGTGTTCACCTTCGGGCTCAAGGGCGGTTACGACGCCGGCGTGAAGGTGGTGTCCTCGGTCAAGCTGTTCAGCCATCTCGCCAATATCGGGGATACGCGCTCGCTTATCATCCATCCCGCGTCCACCACGCACAGCCAGTTGGATGATGAAGGCCTCAAGCAGGCAGGCGCGGGCCCCGATGTGGTTCGCTTGTCGGTGGGTATCGAGCATATCGACGATATCATCGCCGATCTCTCCCAGGCGCTGGACGCGATCTGACGCTGACTGCGAAAATGCGCGGCGCTCAAGCGGGCGCTGCGCCTTTTCGGTATGGCGCGGGTTTGGGGCGGCAGTTGTGGGACGTCTCGCGAAATTGTCCGGCCGCCCTATATTGGGCGCATGGCAGCCAGAACGATCTTCACCATCGGGTATGAACAGGCGACGCAGGGGGCGCTGGTCGACGCTTTGCGCGCGGCAGGGGCAAAAGTGCTGGCGGATATCCGCTATCTCCCTCTCTCGCGCAGGCCGGGCTTCTCGAAAAGCTCGCTGCGGGCGGCGGTGGAAGAGGCCGGGATCGCCTATCGCCATTTCCGCAATCTCGGCACTCCGGCGGATGGACGCGCCGCCGCTCGCCGGGGCGACCATGCGGCGTTGGCGCGCATCTATGCCGGCCAGCTCGAACTTCCCGAGGCGCTGGCGCAGATGGCCGAATTGCGAGCACTGTCCGAACAGCAGCCGGTGGCGCTGCTATGCTATGAAAGACGCGCGATAGAATGCCATCGCAGCCTGCTGGTAAAGGCGCTGCTGGCCGATTTCACGGAAGTGGATCTCGAGCCGGACCTGCTGGCGGCGGCGCGCTGAGCGGGATCAGGTCGCCGATACGCTCCGCGCGATGGTGTCGCAGGAATTGACGGGAAAGCCCATCGCGCCCGAATAGCTCGATCGCAGGGCCTCCAGCTTCGGAAGTTCTGCCAACACGATGGCGCTGGCATCCTCAATCTCGATCTGGCGGTCCACGGCGACGCTTTCCATCGCGATCGAGAGGTAGTTCCGCACGGTGTCTTCATGAGCCTTTAGCTGCGCATCGCGCCGTTGCTCCACGGTGAGGCCCTCATTCTGCGCCATGGTCCGGTCAATCGCGGTGAATTGCGAATTCTGGAGCCGCTCCGCATCGTCAAAGTGAGCCTTGGCGCAGCGGGCCAGCAACACCCAGGATGGCTGTCCATGGAAAGGCGCCAGTGCCGAAATGCCATCAGGCGCCTCGAACAGGCGATCGGCGGGCAGGGCTGCGGCAGACGCGGCAATCAGCAGCGGAAACAATAGTGGCATTTTCAACCCCCCTTGGCTGGGTGAAACGAGCAAGCAGTATCAGCGCCGTCGATCTCAGCGCAACTCGCCATCGAGAAACTCGGCCACGTCATCCAGCGACACGGCCTTGTCCAGGAAAGCATCGCCCACATTGTGCAGCAGCACGAAGGGCAGGGTGCCGGCGTCCATCTTCTTGTCGTGCAGCATATGCGCGGCCAGCGCCTTGCCATCGCAGGAGAGGCCGAGCTGCGCCAGTTCGCTGGGCAGGCCTGCATCGGCGATGGCGGCGGCAACCCGTCCGGCATCTCCTGCCGGGATCAGTCCGCGTCGGGCCGAGTACCGGGCGGCCAGAACCATCCCCAGCGCCACGGCTTCGCCATGCAGCAAGCGGTCGGAAAAGCCGGTTTCCGCTTCGAGCGCATGCCCGAAGGTGTGCCCCAGATTGAGGAGAGCGCGCGCTCCGGTCGTTTCGCGCTCATCCTCGGCGACGATGCGGGCCTTGGCCTCCACGCTCATCGTGATGGCGTATTCCTGGGCTGCCTTGTCGCCGGAAACCACCGCTTTGCCATTTATCTCGCACCAGCCGAAGAAGCCGAGATCGCCAAGAATCCCGTACTTGATGACCTCGGCATAGCCCGCGCCCATTTCCCGCCGGGGAAGCGTTTCGAGAGCGGAAAGGTCTGCCAGCACCAATGCGGGCTGATGGAACGCGCCGACGAGGTTCTTGCCCGCCGGGGTGTTGATCGCCGTCTTGCCGCCCACGGAGGAATCGACCTGTGCCAGCAGCGTGGTCGGAAGCTGGATGAAACCGCAGCCGCGCTTCAGCATGGATGCCGCAAAGCCGGTGAGATCGCCGATCACGCCGCCGCCCAGCGCCAGGATATGGTCGCCGCGTTCGACTTCCTCGTCCAGCAACCATTCGACCGTGCGGGATAGCCCGTTCCAGCTTTTGCTTCCCTCGCCGTGAGGCAGGACCAGCCAGCGCGCTTCATGCCCGGCGGCGCTGAGCGAAGCCTCCACCGTGTCGCGCCAGTGCCGGGCGACGTTCTCATCCGTGACGATCGGCACGCGCTTCTTGCGCAGCAAGGGGCCGCATTCCTCGGCCGTATGCTCCAGCAGGCCGGAACCTACGCGCACCTCATAGGATCGGCCCGCAAGATTCACCGGAATTACAGCCATTCATTTATGCCTTTCAGGATGCGGAGCACCGCCTGCTGATGTGGGCCGGCTTCGCTCATGATGTGGATGGGGGCCTGGGAATAGAACGGCAGGCGGTCGGCCTTCAGGCGCGTGATGATCTCGCGCGGATCACCGTCGCGCAGCAATGGGCGGGTGTCCTTGCGGCCGACCCGTTCGACCAACGTATCGGTGTCGCAATCGAGCCAGACGGCAACCGCCTTGTCCAGGATGAGACCGCGCGTCTCGTCATTCACGAATGCGCCGCCGCCGGTGGCGATGATGCTGGGCCGTTCCGATACCATGCGGGCAATTACGCGGCGTTCGCCGTCACGGAAATACGGTTCGCCGAATTTGGCGAAGATTTCGCTCACGCTCATTTGCGCGGCTTTCTCTATCTCCTCGTCGGCATCGATGAAGGGCAAGTGCAGGATCGTGGCCAGCTTGCGGCCGATCGTGGACTTGCCCACGCCCATCATGCCCACCAGCACGATCGGCCGGTCGATACGACGAATGAGAGCGCCGATCTCCGCATCGGAGAGCGTGGTGTCGGGTTTGGTCATTGCCGCCCTGCCTATAGATAGGCTAACCCGCAGCGCAAGCGCGCGAGGCAGTACAGGTTAGGACACGATTGTTGGCGATGAGTTCAAGGCGCATTCTGGAAGGGCTGGTGCTGATCGCTGTCCTGCTGCTGGCCTATGCGTGGTATGATGGCGGGGAAGAGCCGCTGCGCGAGATCGCGGAGCCGGTCGCCGTTCCTGGAGGAATGAAGTGAAGCGCGCATTGCTGATTGCGGGCGGCGCCCTGGTGCTGTCCTCCACGCTGGCTTTCGCGGCGCCGGAATCGCTGTTGCCGCCCGGCTTCGACAGGCCCCGTCCTGCACCTTCTCCTTCGCCTTCGCCGGCACCCCGCGCCACGCCTGTCACGCCTTCGCCGGCCCCTCGCGTGGTCGCCCCGGATTCGGGTTCGTCACCGGTCGTGCAACCGATCCCGTCCCCCTCGACCGATTCCCCTTCTGTGCAATTGCCGGCCGATTTCCCCTCGATCGCCCAGATCGAGAGGATGAGCCCCGACGAGATCGACGAGTTGTTCGGCCTCAAGCCCAAGTTCGATATTCCGCCGGGTGCACGTCGGTCGCTGTCGCGGGTGGGGGTGATTGCGCTCGATGAAGGCGGTTTCCCTGGCCGTGCTCTGGCGGGGCAGCCTGCTTCGCTCGTGCGGGCGGCGCTGGCTGGTACGCGCCATTCGGTGGTTTCCCGCTGGGGCCACATCCTGCTGCGCCGGACGCTGGCCAGCCGGCTTGATGCGCCTGCGGGGATGAATCCGGTGGAATTCGCGGCCTTGCGTGCCGGAGTGCTGAACCGGATGGGCGAATCCTATGTCGCCCGCGCGCTGGTGCAGGATGTCGATTCCGCAAACTACAACTCTGCGCTCACGGATGCGGCGTTCGATGCCTATCTCGCCACGGGCGATATCGTCGGCCTGTGCCCGGTCGCCCGGTTGAAGGGCGATATCCGCAAGGATGGGGAATGGCAGATGGTGCGCGGCATCTGCACCTCGTTTTCGGGCGATGGCCAGCAGGCGACGCGTGAACTCAATCGCGTTCTGTCGCGCGGCGATGCGCCCCGGGTCGATGTGCTGCTTGCCCAGCGCTATGCGGGGGCGGCTGCCGAAGGCGGGCGATCCGTGACGATCGAATGGGATGGCGTCTCCACCCTTACGCCCTGGGCTTACGGTCTGGCTGTGGCACTGGGGCTGGAGGTGCCCGGCAACCTGCGCGGCTCGGCCGGTGCGTGGTTTGATCGGGTGGACGCGCTTTCGCCGGCCCAGTCGCTGGCCGCGCGTGCCGCCGGTGCGGATCGGGCAGGCGGCGAGGGTATCCTCTCGAATATCGCGATGGTCGATCTCTATTCGCAGATTTACGGCGATGCGGCTGTAGAGGGCGATGCGGCGCAACGTGCGGCCCGTTTGCGCGATGCCTATGTCGCGCGCGATCAGGAAGCGCGCCTTGCGGCCTTGCGCGAATTGTGGGGATCGGGCGACCGGTATGGACGCCTGGTGCTGACCGCGCAGGCAGCCGCGCGCATCCAGCCCAATGCCTCGCTGGCGGACGACGCGCCCTTGCTGGTGGCCTCGATGCTGGCCGGCGGACTCGATCGCAATGCATTGCGCTGGGCCAGCATAGTGCCGCAGGGGAGCCAGGCCTGGGCCCTGCTCGCATTGGCGCAACCCCAGCGCAACAGCCCGGTCAGCGGCGGCGCGGTGGACAGCTTCATCAGTGATGATTCCAGTTCCGGTCAGCGCAAATCGCAATTCCTGGTTGCCGGTCTTGCCGGGCTGGGCCGCCTGGAAGGCGGCACTGCCGCCAATCTCGCGGCCTCGCTCAACATCAATCTCGACCGTGAAAGCGCGTGGAGCAAGATGATGACAAAGGCGGCGGAGGCCAACAACCCGGCCCTAGTCTCGCTGCTCGCGGGGCTGGGCATGCAGGGCGATGGCTGGGACATGATGACGGCCCGCCACCTTTACGTGATCGTCCGATCGCTCAATCAGGTTGGCTTGTCCGCCGAAGCGCGCATGATCGCGGCCGAGGCTGTGGCACGGGGTTAAGGCCATCGCCGGATCGGCCATCGAGGCGTTCCTTGCCATGCTGGCGGCCGAACGTGGGGCAGCGGCCAATACGCTGGCGGCCTATCGCCGCGACCTTGAAGGCGCGCAGGAGGCGATAGGGGACCTGCGGGCCGCCCCTCACGCTGCGGTGGCGTCGCTTGCGTCCTCCTGGTCTTCCCTCGCGCCATCGACGGTTGCGCGCAAAAGCTCCGCCTTGCGCCAGTTTTACGCGTTCCTCGCGGATGAGGGGCTGCGGGACGATGATCCTTCCCCGGCTTTGCCGCGCCCCGCCGCGCGCCGTCCGTTACCCAAGGTGCTGTCGCATGACGAGATAACCCGGCTCTTTACCCAGGCTGAGGAAGAAGCCGAGGCCGGGCGAATGGAAACCGTGCGCCTGCTCACCCTGCTTGAGCTGCTTTATGGATCGGGCCTGCGGGCAACAGAGCTTGTGTCCCTGCCGCTCGCGGCCGTTCCGCGTGATGCGCCATTCCTTACGGTCACGGGCAAGGGCGGGCAGGCCCGGATGGTGCCGGTCTCCGGCCGTGCGAGCCAGGCATTGTCCCGCTGGCTCGAGATTCGGCCGGATGACGGGCGTTTCCTCTTCCCTTCGCGCGGCAGGCATTTGACGCGCATCCGCCTGTTCCAGTTGTTGAAGGAGCTTGCCGTGCGGGCGGGGCTGGCTCCGGAAAAACTGAGCCCTCATGTGTTGCGCCATGCGTTCGCCACGCATCTGCTGGAGGGTGGGGCCGATCTTCGTGTATTGCAGATGCTGCTGGGCCACGCCGACATTGCCACCACCCAGATATATACGCATGTTGACTCGGCACGTCTCGTGGCTTTGGTTAACGAGCGTCATCCTCTTGCGGTGAAGCGTTCAGGAGACTAGCGGAGCCCGATGATTTCCTATCTCGAATTCGAAAAGCCGGTTGCCGCGCTCGAGGCGCGCATCGCCGAACTGCGCAGCGCTTCCGAAGGGGACGAGGTCGATATCTCCGCCGAGATCGAGCGGCTTGAGACCAAGAGCGCCGACCTGCTGTCGAGCACCTACAGTGCGCTCACCCCGTGGCAGAAGACCCAGGTGGCCCGGCATCCGTCGCGCCCGCATTTCAAGAATTACGTGAAGTCCATCTTCACCGATTTCATCCCACTGGGGGGCGATCGGCTGTTTGGCGAGGATGAAGCCATCATCGGCGGCCTGGCCCGGCTGGGCGATCGCAAGATCGTGCTGATCGGCCATGAAAAGGGCAACGATACGCAAAGCCGCATTCGCCACAATTTCGGGATGGGCAAGCCGGAAGGGTATCGCAAGGCAATCCGCCTGATGGAACTGGCGGGCCGCTTCGGCCTTCCGGTCGTGACCCTGGTCGATACCTCCGGTGCCTTTCCGGGCGTCGAGGCTGAAGAACGCGGCCAGGCTGAAGCGATCGCCCGCTCGACCGAGGCTTGCCTTGCGCTGCCGACGCCGCTGGTTGCGGTGATCGTGGGCGAGGGCGGGTCGGGCGGCGCCGTGGCGCTGGCCAGCGCCGAACGCGTGCTGATGCTGGAACATTCGGTCTATTCGGTGATCTCGCCGGAAGGTTGCGCATCGATCCTGTGGCGGACGGCGGAAAAAGCTCCGCAAGCGGCGGAAGCGATGAAGGTTACCGCCCAGGATCTCCTGGCGCTGGGCGTGATCGACCGGATCGTGGCGGAGCCGGTCGGGGGCGCGCACCGCGATCCGCAGGGCGCCGCGACTGCTCTTGGCGGTGCGATCGGCGAGGAACTGGACGCGCTGACCCAGAAAAGCTCGTCCGAATTGCGCACCCTGCGCGAGGAACGCTTCCTCAGGATCGGGCGTTAGCATTTCGAAGACCGGGCGATGGCCATCCACCGCCTTGCAACGCAGTGGCTTGCGTCGCACTGTGGGTCTGAGAAGCAGACTTGAGGAGGACAAGCGCCATGACCGCTATCGCGAAATTCCGCAGTAAATCCAGAATACTCGTTGGCGCGGCCAGCCTTGCCCTCGCCGGCTGCATGGGTGGCGGGCCGGTTGCGTCGGCCGGAAGCCCCATCAACGCCACGGAAGCCCAGCAGGGCGCCGAAGCCCACCCGCAACTGCTGGCTGAATTCGGCGGCGCGATGACGGGCGCGCATGCGGATTACGTGATCTCGATCGGCAAGAACGTTTCGGTCCAGTCCGGTCTCGGCAACGCGCGGGACGATTTCACCGTCACGTTGCTCAATTCGTCGGTGAACAATGCCTTCGCAATCCCAGGCGGCTATGTCTACGTCACCCGGCAGCTCGTGGCCTTGATGAACAATGAAGCCGAGCTCGCCGCCGTTCTGGGCCACGAAGTCGGCCATGTCGCCGCGCGCCACTCGGCGCTTCGCCAGCAGACGGCGCAACAGAACGCGCTGCTGGGCGTGCTGGGGCAGGTTCTGTCGGGCGTGATCTTCGGTGACAGCTCCTTCGGCCGTCTTGGCCAGCAGATTTCCTCCACCGTGCCGCAGCTTGCCACGCTCCGCTATTCGCGGGGGCAGGAGCTTGAGGCGGACGAACTGGGCATCCAGTACCTGAACGGCGCCGGTTATGATCCGCGGGCAATGGCCACGCTGCTGGCGAGCCTGGCGGCGCAGAACTCGCTGGACGCCCAGCTCCAGGGCCGTGACGCGCGCATGCCGGAATGGGCATCAACGCACCCTGATCCCGCATCGCGGGTGCAGGGCGCCCTGCAGAAAGCAGGGGGCGGCACCGGTCAGGTGAACCGAGACGTGTTCCTCAATCGGATGAACGGCCTTGTATATGGTGACGATCCCAAGCAGGGCGTGATCGAAGGCAGCCAGTTCATCCATCCTGAATTCCGCCTGTCCTTCACCGCGCCGAGCGGCTTCTACATGGTCAACGGCACCAAAGCCGTTTCGATCAACGGGCAAAGCGGGCAGGGACAGCTCGCCGGCAGCGCCTATAACGGCAACCTCGACACCTATGTCCGCCAGGTTTTCCAGTCGCTCAGCAGCAGCCAGCAGATTGCTCCGCAAAGCCTCCAGCGGACCACGCTGAATGGCTTGCCCACTGTTTACGGCACGGCGCGGGTGACCAGCGGCAACAGCCAGGTCGACGTGGTTGTCTATGCATATGAATTCGCCAGCAACAGCGCATATCACTTCACGACTATTACCCCTGCGGGCCAGACCAACCCGTTCACTCCGATGTATGCTTCGATGCGGCGGATCACCTCGTCGGAAGCGGCGGGGGTGACTCCGCGGCGCATCGAAGTGGTGACGGTGCGTAGCGGCGATACGGTCGCTTCGCTCGCGGGGCGCATGGCCTACAGCGATTCCAGGGAAGCGCGCTTCCGCGTGCTGAACGGCCTTGCCTCAGGCGATACGCTGACGGCGGGGCAGAAGGTGAAGATCGTGGTCAGGGGCAGCTGATTGCAGTCGCTTCCCTTCGGACAAATGGAAAGGGCGGCGAGTTTCCCCGCCGCCCTTCTTCATTCATACGGCGTGAGCCGTTACGAATTATTCTTCTTCAAGCTTATCGCTCACTTCCGTGAAAGTGTTCGTCAGGTTTTCGCCCAGCGTGCCCATTGCAGTCATCGCAGCAACTGCGATCAGGGCGGCGATTAGGCCGTATTCGATGGCGGTGGCGCCAGCTTCGTCACGAAGCAGCTTATTGATGAACTTCATCGCTAGTCTCCTGGTTCAGTCTTCGTGCCCGGGCCAACCCCACATGACTGGTCGAGCATTTTCCGATTACGCGGCAAAGGTTGACAAATTTCTAAGACGGTCAATCACCCATTACGGTCTGGACGTTGTCGCTGACCACGGCCCATAGGCCCGTGCTCTCGTCAGCTACGGAACGCACGGCAGATATGACCGCTATGACAACCAACGCCACGATCAGGCCGTATTCGACGGCGGTGGCGCCCGACTTGTCGTCGAGAATTGCCTTGAGCAACTTGATGCGCTTCACGTGTTGCCGCCCCCCGTCGAATACGGTCTGATGCGGCGCTTCTCGCAGAGCTTCGCTAACGAAAGGTTTCCATTGGCTGCCGAAGTGCAAAATAATCCGACATGGTTGCCGGTAGTGGCGGCCGCCATCTTCAATGAAGATGGCCATTTCCTTATGTATCGGCGGCCTGAAGGAAAGCATCACGGCGGCTTGTGGGAATTCCCTGGGGGCAAGGTGGAAGCGGATGAAACCCCTGCTTTTGCGCTGGTAAGGGAGATCAGGGAGGAGCTTGGGCTTGCATTGAAGGTCGAGGCCCTGGAACCTGTCGCCTTCGCAGACGGGACTGGGGAGGGAGGCCATCCCCCGATTGTAATTCTTCTTTACAAGGCAATGGGCTGGAGCGGAGAACCGTTTGCCCATGAAGGGGGAGCCTGGGGCTGGTTCACTCCGGAAGAGGCCGGGCGCCTGCCGAAGCCGCCGCTGGATGTGTTGCTGCTCGCTTCTTTGCACAAGGTCTCGAAAAGCGCCGGATAGGGATTGCCAAGCCGGAATCATGCCCCTATGTGCGCCACTCCAACGCGCCCGTAGCTCAGCTGGATAGAGCATCAGACTACGAATCTGAGGGTCGGACGTTCGAATCGTTCCGGGCGCGCCAACATCCCCCGCCACAGTCTCTCGGCTTGGCGGGGGTTTGTGTTTTCAGCGGGTTGGATTTGATGGCCCGCTCTTTCATCTCCTCGGATTTGGCGATCTCGACCCGCCCATATCGCGTCATGCCGACATGCGCGCGCCTGTAGCCCGGACCAGAAGTTAACGATCCGCTAAGAAGATTTGCCTTAGCTATTGGCTCTTGGCGGGATGTTCGGAATTGGCACGGCGTGGGATCGGACATCCCCCGATTAACCTTTACCCGCTATGGAGAAGGTCCCTCTTCGAAACAAAAGCGAGTATGGCTCGTGTCATTCAAATCCCGCATCCTTTTCCCTGTCGCAATCAGTGCGGCAGTTTTCGCGGCTGTTCCGGCAGTCGCCTCCACCGTCGCCGGCGTGGACATTCTGCGCGAATGGAACCTTGTCGTTCTGGGCAATCTGACGTCGTCTTCCGAAGTTGAAGGCCGCACTTTCGTCGGTGGCGATCTCTCGGGCAATTCGTCGAACTACAATATCGCCAGCATCCCGCCCTCGACCAATGGCCAGCCGGGCCTCACCGTCGTCGGTGATGTGAACGGCGGACACAAGAACCTCAACAACGGTTCCGGTGCGATCGTGGGGGGCAACGTCAACAGCGGCTTCAACCTCAACGGCAGCCCGCAGACGGTGCAGGTCGGGGGGACGATCAGCAACACGAATGTGAACCAGAACACGGTCAATTCGAACCTTGCCACCAGCAATCCGCAATTCATTCAGGATCTGAATCAGCAGAAGAGCCAGATCGACACCAGTGTGAACAACCTGTCATACGAGATGAGCACGCTGGCGACGAACAGCGAGTTCAGCATCCAGGGCAACAAGGGCGTGTTCACGGCGCAGCCGAATTCTGACGGCGTGGCGGTGTTCAACATCACCTCGGCAGATCTGGATTCGATCGGCGAGATTCAGTTCAACCTCAACGGGGCGGATACCGCGATTATCAATGTCAGCGGCAAGTCGATCACGCTGAACGACAATTTCCTCGGCGGCACGAACAATCTCGGCGAGCATGTCATCTGGAATTTCCCGGAAGCTGAAACGCTGAACCTGACCACGGCGTGGGGCGGTTCGGTCCTTGCGCCCAAGGCGGCTGCGAATACGCGCAACTATATCCAGGGTTCGGCGGTGTTCGGCAGCCTGGTGCAGGATGGCGAGATGCATGTCGGCACCTACAAGGGGGGATACACGCCTCCGCCGCCTTCCTCGACGTCTTCGAGCACCTCCGGCGGTTCTTCCTCGGGTGGTACGCAGGTGCCGGAACCGGGTGTGTTGGGGTTGTTCGCGGCCGGCGCGGCGGGCCTTCTGTTCTGGCGTCACCGGCGCCGCAAGAAGACCTCCTGATCCATCGCATTTGAGCGGCCCGCCTGTTCCTGCAGGTGGGCCGTTTTTTGATTCGTATCCCGATTCCGGCACTTTTCCGCATTCTGGGTCCGCAACTGCGCATGCCGTGGAACTTCGGAATGCTTCCCGGGTTTTTCTCGAGACGAGTGAACACGAGGAAACCCATGGCCACCACCGACATCTTCGAACGGCTCAAGCAGGATCATGAGCGTCATCGCGATCTGATCGACAGGATCGAACATACCCATGGAGAAAGCGAGGAGCGCACAGCGCTTTTCGAACAGTTCACCAAGGAGTTGAAGGGCCACGCCGCAGCGGAAGAGCAGGCGCTCTATTCCACCATGATGCGCAAGCCCGCGACGACGGATGAGACGCGCCATTCAGTGTCCGAGCATCACGAGATCGAAGAAGCTCTCAACGATCTTGCCGCCACCGACATGGCCACAGGTGCCTGGCTCAACAAGTTCCGCCAGCTCAAGCACGAATACCTTCACCATATCGATGAAGAGGAAGAAGAGCATTTTCCCGATTTCGCGAAGCACCTGACGCGCGATGATCGCGAGTTCATGGAAAAGGTGTTCGAACGCCGCAAGCGAGAGGAAAAGGCGCAGGCGGAAGTCACGCCCGAGCGCAAGGAAGATGCGAAGGAATAGTCTCCCGCTTTCGCGCCAGATCGGTCTTAGTCCTTGGTAATCTGCTCCGTCGGCATTACGTGGCCGGGGAAAGATGCCCTATGCGGCGACAAGGATGCACGACATGAGCAGCAAGCCCCCCGTTCCTCAGGAGGTCGAGGATGCGATCAAGACGCTTATCCGCTGGGCGGGTGACGATCCTGAACGGGAAGGGCTGCTTGATACGCCCAAGCGCGTTGCGCGTGCCTGGAAAGAGTATTGCAAGGGATATAATGAAGATCCCGCTGGGCACCTTTCCCGCGTGTTCGAGGAAGTGGGCGGTTATGACGAGATCGTGCTGCTGAAGGACATTCCGTTCCAGTCGCATTGCGAGCACCACATGGCGCCGATCATCGGCAAGGCCGCCATTGCTTATCTGCCGACCGACAAGGTGGTGGGAATTTCCAAGCTCGCGCGCGTGCTGCACGCTTATGCCCATCGCCTCCAGGTGCAGGAGCGCCTGACCGCTGAAGTCGCCAACTGCATCGAGCGGCACCTGCATCCGCGCGGCGTGGCCGTGGTGATCGAGGCCAGCCATTCCTGCATGACCGCGCGCGGGGTTCGCACACCGGGGGTTGGCATGGTGACGAGCCGAGTGACCGGTGTGTTCCGGTCCGACCATCGCAGCCGTGAGGAAGTCCTCAAGCTGATGGGATACTAGGAAAAAGCCCGCCAGTCACGGCGGGCTTTTTGTTTGGATGCTGGTTCGGCCGAGCGGAATCAGAGCTGGCCGAGCAGGTATTCCGCGCTGCTGACGTTGAAATCGCCCGGCGCTTCGACATTGACCTGTTCAACCACGCCATCGTTCACGATCAGCGAGAAGCGCTGGCCGCGCTTGCCCATGCCGAAACCGCTGCCGTCCATGGTGAGGCCCAGGGCTTCCGCGAAATCGCCATTGCCGTCAGCCAGCATGGTGACATCGTCGGAACCCGAAGCCTTGCCCCAGGCGCCCATTACGAAGGCATCGTTTACGGCGGTGCAGGCGATTTCATCCACGCCCTTCGCCTTGAGATCGCCAGCCTTGTCCACGAAGCCGGGCAGGTGCTTGGCAGAGCAGGTTGGGGTAAAGGCGCCCGGCACCGAGAACAGCGCCACCTTCTTGCCCGCGAAATACTCGCTGGACTGAACCGCTTCCGGCCCGCTTGCGCCCACCTTGACCAGTTTCACATCCGGCAGCTTGTCGCCCACAGAAATCGTCATGACAGAAAGTTCCTTCCTATTCCTCGTCCGGGGGAGAGATAGGACGCAAGGGCGAGGCAGCGCAACTGCGAGTTTTGGCACGGCATGGTTAACCGGGCTTCACCTTCAGTGTTGAACGTTCGATAAACCCCGCACCGGCATCATCCGGCATGAACGCGCGGCTCATCACGCGCTTCACTCCCTGGCTGCCCGGCAGCCGATTCGTGCGGAAACGAATGGCCCGTTGCCGCACCCATTGATCCTCGAGGCTGGACTTTACGTTCGGTCATTGCAGCGTCTAAGGGCGGTTTCCGAAAGGATGCCGCCCTCTTTTTTGCGCTGCGTTCGACACTCGGCGGGAGAATGGCGGTGGCGATCGGGTCAGCGAAACAAGCTCACAATATCGCGACGCGAGCATGCCTGGCGTCCAATCCATGTCAGCACGGCAATTGAACACGTCCGGAGCCTTCGAACAACCGATGAGCCGGGTGCTTGCCCATTGTAATCCTGCCCGCCCGCGAATAGCCAAAGCGTAATGGAAATTAGCCCCACCGCACTGGCTCTGATCGGACTGCTGATGGCAGCCTGGACACTGGGGGCTGCCCTGCTTGTGCTGCATGCACTTGGCAAGGTCAGCCAGGCCGAAGGGGCAAGGCGCAGCGCGCGCCGGCTTACGCGAATGGTGGACGAATCTCCCGCTGTCCCCCTGCTGGTGCGGGCCGACGGGCGGATTGAGGCGCCAGACCGGCTCGCCGCATGGATCGGACTCGACAAGGTGCCGGGCTTCCTTTCCGAGCTTGATGCCGGAACGCGGGGGCTGGCGGCCGATCAGCTTGCCCGCCTGGACGAGAATGTCCGCAAGACCCAGAAAACCGCCACTCCTTTCCGTATGGTGATCACGCCGCGAGGGACGCATCGCAGCCTCGCCGTTCACGGACATCTGGCGGATCAGGCAGTTTCCCCCGGCGGTGCGGCGCTGGTGTGGTTCTTCGATTTTTCCGACAGCCAGAGCGAGTTGTCCCGGCTGCGCGCGGATGCGGCGCGCGCGCGCAACGATTTCGCGGCGCTGGTGGGGCTGATCGAAGCGGCGCCGATGCCGATGTGGTTTCGTGGGCAGGATACGCGGCTTCGGCTGGTCAATTCGGCCTATGTCGCAGCCGTCGGTGCCGCCAGCGCCGAGGCGGTGGTGGACGGGCAGATCGAACTGATCGAAGCCGCGGATGGCCTCAGCGCCGCCCAGATCGCCGATCAGGCGCGCAAGCGGGACATGCCCGTCGAGCGGATCGTCAGCGCAACGGTGGGGGGGCAAAGGCGAGCCTTGCGGGTCAGTGACCTCCCCCTGGGCGAGGAAGGCGTTGCCGGATACGCCGTCGATATCGAGGATATGGAAGAGCAGGGGCGTGCTTTCCGCGCCTTCCGTGAGGCCCAGCGGTCGATGCTCGATCAGCTTTCCGTGGGCGTCGCGCAGTTCGATGGCTCGAAAGTGCTGACCTTCGCCAACCAGCCATTCCAGCGGATATTCTCGCTGCCGGGATCGGCGACGATCGATCCTCCGCATTTCGATCGCTTCCTCGATATGGCCCGGGATGCCCACCGCGTCCCCGAAATGCGGGACTTTCCCGCATGGCGCCGCGAACTGGCCGGCTGGTTCGTGTCGGGCGAGCCGATGGAAGAAGCATGGCCCCTGTCCGATGGCACGCATCTGCGCATCGTGGGCCAGCCCATGCCGGATGGCGGCCTGGTGCTGGTGGCGGAAGATCGCACCGAGCAGCTTGCCCTGTCCGCGACGCGTGACACCTTGCTGCGCACGCGGACGGCGACATTCGATTCCCTGTTCGAAGCGCTCGCGGTGTTCGCGCCTGACGGGAAGCTGCAATTGTGGAACCGCCGTTTCGTGGCCGAATGGGGCCTTGAGGGTGGTTTCCTCGACGACCATCCTCATATCGAGGCGCTGCTCGATCAGGTGAAAGCCAAGTTGGCCAAGCCGGCACAGGCACATGCCATCGGTGATGTGGTCCGCGCGGCCACGCTGGATCGCAAGCAGCAAGGCGGGCGGATCGCGCTGGCGGATGGTCGTACGCTGGAGTTTGCGGGTGTCCCGCTGCCTGACGGAAACGGTCTGCTGACGGTGCTGGATATCACCGATTCCCAGAAGGCCGAAGGCGCCCTGCGCGAACGGAACGCCGCGCTTGAGGAGGCGGATGCCGTGAAAACGCGCTTCCTCGCCAGCATGTCATACGAATTCCGCACGCCGCTCACCTCCATCGGTGGATTCGCCGAACTGCTGCAAAGCGGAATTGCGGGCGAGTTGTCGGATCAAGGCAAGGAATATGTCGCGGCGATTCTCGATTCGGTCGCGCGATTGGGCGAGCAGATCGAAACTGTACTGGATCTGTCGCAAAGCGAGGCGGGCCTGCTTCCGCTCGATTTCGTGGACACAGAGTTGTTCCCCTTCGTGACCGGCGTTGTGCGCGAACGAGAGGTTGCGATCGGCACTGCCGGGCTTTCGCTGGAATTGCGCGGGGATCGCACGGCCGGCCTTGTGAAGGCGGACAGGCGGCGGCTCGGCCGTGCGATTGGCCATGTGCTGGACAATGCGATTACGGCAACTCCTCCGGGTGGCAAGATCCTGGTCGATCTCTCGCGCGGCAAGGGTGGCGCGCGGGTCGTCGTTTCCGACAACGGCGTGGGCATGACGCAGGCAGAAGCGAGCCGCGCGCTGGATGGCTACAAGATTTCCGCCGATGGGAAGGCGGTCGAACGGAGGCAGGGACTGGGCCTTCCGCTCGCCCGCCATCTGATCGAGGCGCACGGCGGGAAGCTGGCGCTGATGTCGGAGAAAGGCTCTGGAACGACGGTGAGCATCACCCTGCCATGAACATGCCCGCCGCGACCATTGCCCTGCCGGATATTTCCGCGATGGAAGCGCTGGGAGGGCGTATCGCGGCACAGCTTCGCGTTGGCGATGTGGTGGCGCTTTCAGGCGGGCTGGGGGCAGGGAAGACCACGCTGGCCCGCGCGATTATCGCGGCGCTTGGCCATCGGGGTGAAGTGCCGTCGCCCAGCTTCACCATTCTTGAAACCTATGATCCGCCTGCCTTGCGCCTTCCCCTGGTCCATGCCGACTTCTACCGGCTGGATGACCCGGCGGAAGCTGAGGAATTGGGGCTGGACGACTATCGCGAGGGGGCGGTGATGATTGCGGAATGGCCCGAGAAAGCCGGTGGATTCGCTCACGAACCGGGCTGTCTTTCGATACTGCTCGAAACGGAGGATGAAGGGCGCAAGGCCGTTGTGGAGTTGGGCAAGGATTGGCTACAGCGCAGCCCATGAACTTGCCTGCCGGAATCGATGAATTTCTCGCTGGCGCGGGTTGGGCCGACGCAGCGATCGAACCGCTGGCGGGCGATGCCAGCTTCCGCCGCTATTTCCGCCTCCGCAAAGGGTCGGAAACCGCGATGCTGATGGATGCGCCGCCGCCGAACGAAGACCCCGGACCGTTCATCGATGTGGCGGAATGGCTGGCGGCGGAAGGCCATCGCGCGCCGGAAATCCTCGCCTTCGACCGAGTGCGGGGGCTGGTGCTGATCGAGGATTTCGGCATCGATCGGATGCGGGACTGGCTGGACGATAATCCCGCGGCCGAGGACGGAACTTACAAGGCCGCGATTGACGCGCTGGTGCGGTTGCACAAATCCCCGCCGGGGCCGTTCCCGCCTTACGATATGGACGTATATCTGCGGGAAGCCGCGCTGTTTCCGGAATGGTATTGCCCGGCGGCAGGGGTGGTGGTGGATGAGGCGTCCTATACCGCGGCCTGGCATGAGGCGCTTGCGCCGCTGCTGCCCCGGCAGACCCCGGGAGTGACGGTTTTGCGCGACTATCACGCAGAAAACATCATGTTGCTGAACGGTACCGAACAGGGGCTGATCGACTTCCAGGACGCACTGATCGGCCATCCGGCGTACGATATCGTGTCCCTGTTGCAGGATGCGCGGCGCGATGTCCGGCCGCAGCTCGAACGCGCGATGCTGGACCATTATCTGGCGCAGGTGGATGCCGGGCCCGATTTCGAAGCGGACTATGCAAGGCTGGGCGCGCAGCGCAACGCGAAGATCGTGGGCATCTTCGCACGGTTGTGGAAGCGCGACGGCAAGCCGCGCTATCTCGCCTTCATCCCGCGGGTGTGGGAAGCGCTGGAACGCGATCTGGCGCATCCGGCGCTGGCCCCGGTGGCGCAGTGGTTCGATCGGAATATCCCGCCTGAAATCCGGGCAAGGAATGGCGGAGGACTGGGGCTGTGAGCAAGCTGGCCAGTGATACGGCGATGGTGCTCGCGGCAGGGCTGGGCAAGCGGATGCGCCCGCTCACCGCTACGCAGCCCAAGCCGATGGTGCGCGTGGCGGGCAAGGCGCTGGTCGATCATGTGCTCGATCGCCTGGCCGATGCCGGCGTGACCAGGGCGGTGGTGAATGTCCACTACCTCGCCGATGCGCTGGAAGCCCATGTGAAGAACCGCGCGCTGCCGCAGGTTGCCATGTCGGACGAGCGGGACCTGCTGCTCGAAACCGGGGGGGGGATGAAAAAGGCGCAGCCGCTGCTGCCCGATCCCTTCTTCGCCGTGAATGCCGACAACGTCTGGCTCGACGGGCCGTATGACGTATTCCGCGAATTGTCGGAAATGTGGAACCCCGACATCATGGATGCGCTGCTGCTGCTGGTTCCGCATTCCGGTGCCTTCAACTATCGCGGCAAGGGCGATTTTCATATGGATGCGCAAGGGCGTATCAGCCGCCGCCGCTCCGGCCGGATCGCGCCGTTCATCTACAGCGGTATCCAGCTCGTTTCCCATCGCCTGCTGCGGGATGCACCCGAAGGCGCCTTTTCCACGAACATCCTGTGGAACCGCGCGATCGAGGAAGACCGGCTCTATGGCCTCACCTTCGCGGGCGAATGGTTTGAAGTAGGCGATCCGGGGGCAATCGCGCCCACCGAAATCGCGTTGAAACGTGGCTGACCGGGCAGGCCCCAAGGTCTATTCCATTGCCGCGCATCGCGGGTTCGCGGATGCGCTCGTGGCCGGGCTGGCGCCCCGCTATTCGCAGGAGGATTTCGGCCTCGCCAGGCTGACCCTGCTGCTGCCCAGCAATCGCGCGATCCGCACGCTGAGTGAGGCCTTCATCCGGCATTACGGTGAGAATGAAGGGCAATCGGGGCTGCTGATGCCGCGCATGGTGGCGGTGGGCGATCTGGACCTGGACGAGAGTCTGGGCACGCTGTTCGATCCGATCGGCGCGACCGATGCGATCCCGCCCGCCACCGATCCCACGCGCCGCTGGCTGCGCCTGGCCGAACTCGTGCGCGAGCTGGGGGGGGACGACGCGCGGAGCGGCGCCGGAAGCCTGCGCCTGGCTGCCGAACTGGGGCAGGGCATGGACCGCCTGCTGGTCGAGGAAATCTCGCCCGAGCAGTTGTGGAGCGATCCGGTGCTCGACAGCCTGGCAGAGCTGTCCGATCGCTGGCGCGACAGCATTGCCCTGTTCGCCAAGGTCCAGCAACACTGGCTGAAAGAGTTGGGTGACCGGGGGGAAGTGGATTCCGCTGCCCGGCGAAACATGCTGTTCCGCGCAGTGGCCCGCCGCTGGCGCGAGGCGCCGCCCGCCACCGCGATCGTTGCCGCGGGCGTGACCAGCGCCGCCCCCGCGGTGGCGCGCCTGCTGCGGACGATCGCGCATTTGCCGCAGGGGGCCGTGGTCCTGCCCGATCTGGACCTGGCGATGGAGGATGGCGTCTGGGCCGAGCTGGGTTCTGCCGGGGCTGTGCCCAGTCCGGGCGATCCCCCGTTTGCGCGGCGCGATGCGATCACCCATCCGCAATATCATCTGAAGCTGCTGTTGCAGCGGATGGGCATTGCCCGCGCGGAGGTCCAGCCATGGCACAGGTCGGGCATCGGCGCCGCGCCGCCAGAGCGCAGCCAGGCGATTTCCAGCCTGTTCCTTCCGCCGGATGCCAGCAAGAGCTGGGCGACCCTGCCGCCGGAGAAGCGCCGCCTGGCAGGTGTGCGCATCATGGAGACGGCCAATCCCGAGGAGGAGGCGCAGGCCATCGCGCTGCTGCTGCGCGAGGCGCTGGAACAGCCTGAACGGCGCGCCGCGCTGGTGACGCCGGATCGTGGGCTGGCCGGTCGCGTGACGGCGCATCTGCGGCGCTGGAACATCATGGTGGACGACACGGCCGGCCGTCCCCTGTCCCAGACGGCGGCCGGGCGCGTATTCCTGCTGCTGGCCGAAACCGTGGCTGAACAGGGCGCGCCGGTGCCGTTGACCGCACTGCTCCAGCACCCGCTGGCGGGCAGTGGCGATGGCCGTCCGGCATGGCTGGAACATGCCCGCGCACTGGAACTACAACTGCGTGGGCCACGGCCCGAACCGGGATTGGAGCCGTTGCGCGCCATCGCCATGGATCTGGCGCGGAAAAAACCTGCTGTCGGTGAATGGTGGGCCGGCGTGGAGGCCGCGCTCGCCCCCGTGATGTCGCTGGCTGGTGCGGACGGCGTCCTGCTGGCCGATCGGATCGATGCGCTGGCGCTGGCGGCGGAAGCTTTGTGTGGAGAGGTCTTGTGGGCGCGGGAGGATGGGCGTGCCCTGTCCGCCATGATCGAGGATTTGCGCTTCCATGCGCGTGACGTGGGTACGCGGCTGGAGGCGGCGGACCTGCCGGTGGTGCTGCGTGAACGCATGGATGCCGTGGCGGTTCGTCCGCCCTGGGGCGGCCATCCCCGCCTGGCGATCTACGGCTTGCTCGAATCCCGCATGACGCGGGCCGATCTGGTCGTTTGCGGCGGGCTGAATGAAGGAACCTGGCCGCAGCCCCCGGCGCAGGATGCCTTGTTGGCGCCCGCGGTGCTGCGGGTGCTGGGCGTGCCCGGCGCGGATTTCCGGATCGGCCTGGCGGCGCATGACCTTGCCGGTGCGCTGGGCGCGCCGGAGGTGGTGTTGAGCAGGGCTGCCCGCGATGCGGCGGGGCCTGCCATCCCGTCGCGCTTCCTGCTGCGGGTCAAGGCGCTGCTGGGGCAACGGTTGCTGGCCGATCATACGGAAACCCGCGCGGTCGAAATGGCGCGCGCGCTGGATGATGCCGTTCCCGCCGCGCCTTATGCAAAGCCGCAACCGATGCCCAGCGCGGAGCAGCGCCTGGTCGACATCAACGTGACCGCGATCGATCGGCTGCGCGGCGATCCCTACCAGTTCTATGCCGATGCGATCCTGAAGCTGAAGAAGATCGATGCGCTGGACGCGGTGCCGTCCGCGGCATGGCGCGGCACGGCGGCGCACCGCATTCTCGAACGCTGGCACACGGAGAAGGGCGAGTTGCGCCCGATAGCGGAGCGGGTGCTGGACGAGATGAATGCCCACCCGTTGATGCGATCGCTGTGGCGCCCGCGCCTGCTCGCCGCGCTGGACTGGGTGGAGGCGGAGATCGAACGCGCGCCTGAGCGGGAAGTGGCCGCGGTCGAGGCACGGGGCGAGATGCAGGTGATGGGCGTGACCATCAAGGGCCGCGCCGACCGGATCGATCGCCTGCCGGAAGGCAGGCTGGCGATCGTCGATTACAAGACCGGCGGCCCGCCTTCCGCCGCCATGGTGGAGAAAGGCTTCGCGCTGCAATTGGGCACGATCGGCCTGATGGCGCAGGCGGGGGGGATCAGGGACCGGCAGGGCAATGTCCTGACCGGCGAGCCGACGGGTTTCGAATACTGGTCGCTGGGCAAGAGCGACAAGAGCGAGACCGGCTTCGGCTATATGCGCGAGCCGGTGAAGGAAGGGCAGAAGCGCACCGGCCTGCTGCGCGAGGAATTTCTGGAGAAGACCGACGAATTCCTGCGCGATGCGCTGGCGCGCTGGATTGTGGGCGATGAACCCTTCACCGCGCGGCTGGTGCCGGATCTGGAAGTCTATTCGGACTATGACCAGTTGATGCGGCTGGATGAATGGTTCGGTCGCGAGGATGACGGGGCATGAGCGGCAAGGTCCATCCCCTGAAGGGCAGCCAGCGCGATGCGGTCGATCCCAACGAAACCGTCTGGCTTTCTGCCTCGGCGGGCACGGGGAAGACGCAGGTTCTTTCCGCGCGCGTGCTGCGCCTGTTGCTGCAGCCCGATGTCGAACCTTCGCAGATATTGTGCCTCACCTTCACCAAGGCGGGCGCGGCGGAAATGTCGGTTCGCGTGAACGAGGTGCTGGCGCGCTGGGTGCGGATGGAAGACGGCGCGCTGGGCGCGGACCTGCAGGCCATCGGCGCATCGGTCGATCCCGCCACGCGGGAACGGGCGCGGACCCTGTTTGCCAGCGTGCTGGATTGCCCCGGTGGCGGGTTGCGGATCGATACGATCCACGCCTTTGCCCAGTGGCTGCTTTCGGCCTTCCCGCAGGAGGCCGGGCTCAACCCCGGCACGCGTGCGATGGAGGACCGCGAGCGGGGCCTGCTGGCGCGCAAGGTGCTGACGCAGATGCTGATCGACGCGAAAACGCAGGGCGATCACGAAACGCTGGAAGCGGTGGAGGATCTCAGCCGCAGGAAAGGGCCGGAGGCGGTGGAGGCGTGGCTGATGCGCTGTGCCTCCGCGCATGAGGCATGGTCCGGCCCCGGCGCGTGGATGCCGCCGTTGCGCCCGCGCGTGAACGGGTTGCTGGGGTTGCCGCTGGATGTCACGGAGGGTGACGTGGCCGGGCTGTGCGCGGACGATGTGTTCGATGTGGCTTCGCTCCGGCAGTGCCTCGAAACCAACCGGGCGTGGAAAGCCGCGACCGGGCAGGCCAATGCGGAGCGGATCGGAGCATGGCTCGCGCTCGATCCGGTGCAACGATTGGGGCTTGCGGACGATCTGTTCGGAGTTTTTCACACCACCGTCGGCAAGCTCAGGGCTTCTGGTTCCCAAGAAAAACTCAATCCGGCATATCCCGGCTATGTGGCTCGGGTGGCGGAAAGCATCGCCCGGGTGCGCGAGATGCAGGCGCTGCTGGCGTTGGCCGAATGGCTCACGCCGGCGCTGACATTGGGGCGCAAGTTCGCGTTGGAGTGGGACAAGGCCAAGGCGCGCGAAGGGCTGATCGATTTCGACGACCAGATTCGCCGCGCCTCGAACCTGCTGACGCAGCCGGGTCTGTCGGAATGGATTCGCTACAAGCTGGATCGCCGGTTCGATCACATATTGGTGGACGAAGCGCAGGACACCAATGAAGCCCAGTGGAACATCATCGATGCGCTGACGGGGGATTTCTTCTCCGGCCTGGGCCAGCGCGAGGGCAAGATGCGCACCCTGTTCGTGGTGGGCGATTACAAGCAGGCGATCTTCCGTTTCCAGGGCACCAGCCCGGAGAATTTCGCCCGTGCGCGCGAACGGGTGCGCGGCAAGATGGCGGCGGCCCCCGGCGATGCGGAACTTCGCGGCGGTATCGAAGCTCGCCCCTTGCGCGATCTGGGGCTGGGGCAGAGCTTCCGCACCGGCCAGCCCGTGCTCACCTTCGTCGACGCCGCAATCGCCGCGATCGGGCATGGCCGCTTCGGGTTGAAGGACCTGCCCGAACCGCATGTGGGCAAGGACCGCCCCGGTCTTGTCGCGCTGTGGAACCCGGTGACGGCGGATCAGGACGATGTGGGCGAGGAAGAGGGGGATCAGACCTGGCTTTCCGGTGCCGATCGCAGGCTGGCCAACCGGATCGCGGCGCAGGTGAAGGCGTGGATCGCCCATGGCTTCCCGCTGGTGAAGGATACGCCGCGCAATGCCGGGCCGGGCGATATCATGGTGCTGGTCCGCAAGCGCAAGGAACTTGCCGGGCTGATCGTGGCGCGGCTCTATGCCGCGGGCGTGCCGGTTGCCGGGGTCGACCGCCTGCGGCTGGGCGCCCCGCTGGCGGTGAAGGACCTGATGGCGGCGTTGCGCTTTGCCGCGCAGCCGCTCGACGATCTCAATCTCGCGAACCTTCTCGTTTCGCCGCTGGTCGGCTGGAGCCAGGAGGAGCTGTTGCGGCATGGCTGGCGCGACGGTGCCCGCCCTTCGCGCCTGTGGGAACATCTGCGCGCATCGGTCGATCCATTCGTCCGCATGACGCTGGACCGGCTGGGCGAAGTGCTGTCGCGCGCGGATTTCGAACCGCCGCAGGCACTGCTCCACTGGCTGCTGGTGGGGCCGTGGCAGGGCCGCAAGGCGCTGGTCGCCCGGTTGGGCAAGGAAGCCAACGATCCCATAGATGAACTGCTGAACGCAGCCTTCGCCTACTCCTCCGCCCATACGCCGAGCCTGCAGGGTTTCATCCAGTGGTTCGACGAAGGCGATGGGGAACTGAAGCGCGAAGCGGGCGCCAGCGATTCGCTCGTGCGGGTGATGACGGTACATGGTTCGAAGGGTCTGCAGGCCCCCATCGTCATCCTGGCGGATGCGACCGGCAATCCCGACCGTTCCCCCGCGCGCGGGCTCGAACTGGTGGATGAGCCGGTGGGAGGCGGGCAGGGCAGGGTGCTGCCGCTCCCCGGACTGTCAAAGGAAGACAAGGTCGGCCGCATCGCCGAGGCGGAGGCGAAGGTAACCGCCGAAGAACGCGAAGAGCACTGGCGCCTGCTCTATGTCGCCATGACCCGCGCCGAAGAGGCGCTGTTCATCGGCGGCGCGCTGGGCACGCAGGACAAGGGCGTGCCCGCGCCCGATAGCTGGTACGCGCAGCTTCGCCCGCTCTTCCCGGAAGATGGCATTGCCGACGGAATCTGGGGTGAGCGCCGGGAGATCGGCAGCATTCCCCCGGCCTCGGCCGCTACCGGTATGGAGCAGCAGGATCGCGTTGCGGTCGATCTGCCGGCCTGGGCGCTTCGCTCGGTCGGGCAGGAACCGCGCCCGCCGCGCCCGCTCGCGCCGTCTTCCGCGGGTGAGGAACTGTCGCCGCACCCACCGCTTCCGGCAGGGGCGGCGATGGAAGCCGCGCGGCGCGGCACGCTGATCCACGCCCTGCTTGAGCGCCTGCCGGAGGTTGCGCTGGATAGGCGCGCCGATGCCGCGGGGCGCTGGCTGGCGCGGCAGGCGGCCGACCTGCCCGGCGAAGCGCGGGATGAAATGGCGGCCTCCGCGCTGCGGGTTCTGGAAACGGCGGACTGGGCTGAGATATTTTCACCCGCCGCGCTGGCGGAAGTTCCATTGGCGGCAACCGTGGGCGGGCAGGTGATCGCCGGCACCGCCGACCGGCTGCTGGTTACGGCATCGCGCGTGCTGGTGGTCGATTTCAAGACAGCGGCGCGGCCTCCGCTGTCGCTGGAGGAGATACCGCCGGCGACCTGGAGGCAAATGGCGGCCTATGTGGCTGCGCTGGAAGTGATCTATCCCGGCCGCCGGGTCGAGGCGGCTGTGCTTTATACCCATGCGCCGCGATTTTTCGCTCTGCCCGGGGCGGTGCTGGACCGGCACAAAGCTGCCTTGTCCACGCCTGAGTAAACCTATTCCCGCCAACCCGTTGCCTTCGGGCCGCGCCTCCCTAAATTGGCGACAAAGTTAAGGAGATTCATAATGGCCACCAAGGAAGTGACCGACGCCAGTTTCGCGCAGGACGTGCTCAATTCAGATACCCCGGTGCTGGTCGATTTCTGGGCCGACTGGTGCGGTCCCTGCAAGATGATCGCCCCCGCGCTGGAGGAAATCAGCGAGGAACTGGCCGGCAGCCTGACCATCGTGAAAATGGACATCATGGATAACCCCGACGTTCCCGGCCAGATCGGCGTCCAGTCGATCCCGCTGATGGTGTTGTACAAGAATGGCGAGCCGGTCGCGCAGAAGCTTGGCGCGGCTCCCAAGGGCCAGCTCAAGCAGTGGATCGAAAGCGTCCTCTGAACCGGATTGGCCGGACGCCGCGCATGACGTCCGGCCACCCCACCTCATCGCGGGTGGCAAAAGCGCCTTCAAGCTTCGTAGAGCGTGGCCAACCTGTCCCACATCGCGGGCGAGCAGGCGCCCAGCAGGCCTTTGCGGTCCCACTCGTCCACGCGATAGGGTGACCCGTCCGCCCGCGCGGCCTTGCCGCCCGCTTCGTTGAGGAACAGCACGCCTGCCGCATGGTCCCACGCCAGGGTGCGTTCGAAGATCGACACGTCATTCTCCCCCAGCACCAACCGGGGATATTGCTCGGCCGCGCAATAGGGGATGTCGACCAGGCGATAATGCGGGGCGATCCGCTCGCTCGTGGCGGCGCGCGTTGCCGGGTCCATGAAGATCATGGAGATGGCGGCAACGGGGGGTGTTTCACCGGTGGATCGCGCCGTGATCCGGTGGCCATCCACGAAGGCGCCCTGGCCGCGATGGGCCGTGCAGAAACGCCCGGTCAGCACATCGTAGATCCAGCCTGCCTGGGTTTCCCCGCCATCCGCCATCGCGATGAGGATGCCGAAAGGCGGTTTCCCGGCGGCGAAATTGCGCGTGCCGTCCAGCGGGTCGACGATCCAGCAATTGCCGGTGAGGCGATCGAGCACGGCAGGATCGGCATGGGCCGCCTCCTCCCCCACGATGGCAAGGCCGGGCAGGATGCGGGCAAGCCCTTCGGCGAGCAGTTCTTCCGACAGTCTGTCCGCCACCGTCACCACATCGTCGGCCGCCTTGGCCTCGATCTGATCGGCGGCCAATGTCTGATAATGGGGAAGGATCGCGCGTTCGGAGACTTCGCGCAGCAGTTCGAGAACCGCCGCGTCCAGCCCCGCTGCGCTCACGAACGATAATCCGCATTGATCGCGATGTAGCCATGCGTGAGATCGCAGGTCCACACGGTTGCGCGCCCTTCGCCCAGCCCGATATCGACCGAAACGTCGATCTCGCGCCCCTTGAGATGCTCTGCCACTGGCGCTTCGTCATAGTCCGCCAGCGGCTGCCCGTCCCTGGCGGCCCAGACGCCGCCGAACCCGATGGAAAGCTTGTCGCGATCGGCGGGTTCGCCGGCCTTGCCCACCGCCATGACCACGCGGCCCCAATTGGCGTCTTCGCCCGCGATCGCCGTCTTGATCAGCGGCGAGTTCGCGATGGCGAGGCCGATCCGGCGCGCGCTGTCATCCGAAACCGCGCCGGTCACGTCCACGGCGATGAATTTCTGTGCGCCTTCTCCGTCCCGCACGACCAGATGGGCCAGCTGGCGGCACACGTCGTGCAGCGCGGCGGCAAAGGCATCCGCGCCCGCGCTGTCGAAATCACGGATGGGGGCATTGCCGGCCTTGCCCGTGGCGAAGGCCAGCACCGTGTCGCTGGTCGAGGTGTCGCTATCGACCGTGATGCAGGAGAATGTCCGTGCATTCGACGCGGAAAGAAGTTGCTGGAGAAAGGCCGGCTCCACCGCGGCATCGGTGAAGATATAGCCCAGCATGGTTGCCATGTCGGGCGCGATCATTCCGCTGCCCTTGATGATCGCGCCCAGGGTGACCGTTTTCCCGTCAACCACGGCCTGCGCCATCGCGCCCTTGGCGAAGGTGTCGGTCGTGGCGATCGTGTTGGCGGCGTCTTCCCAGCCGCAGGGCCGGGCTTCCAGCACGGCGGCGACCCCAGCCTGCGCCTTGTCCTTGGGCAGCGGAACGCCGATCACCCCGGTGGATGAGACGAACACGGCTTCCCTGGCGCAGCCGAGATGGTCGGCCACCTGACCCATGATCTGCTCCACCGCCTCGCGCCCGCGATAGCCGGTGAAGGCATTGGAATTGCCTGCGTTCACCACGAGCGCGCGGGCCCTGCCGAGTTTTGCATTCTCGCGCCCCAGCTCCACTTCGGACGAGCAGCACACATTCCGGGTGAACACGCCCGCCACGGCGGTCCCTTCGGCAAGCTCGACATAGGTGAGATCGCAGCGGCCCCAGTCCTTGTATCCGGCGCGCGCAACGCGCAGCGTCACGCCCTCGATCGAGGGAATCGCGGGGAAGGGCCGGGCAAGCGGAGAGCGTTCGAGTTCCATGCGCCGCCATTTAGGTCGCGCGCGATGGCCGGGCAAGCACTTGCTCCCTGCTTCGTCGTTGCGGGCGCGCGCAGCGGGCGGACGGTTCAAATCGCCAAAATCCCGCGCCGCCACACTGGACGCGAAGCGCCGGAGTGACTATCTTGGCCGCAATGCTCAAGCGCCTATTGACCCTGCTTGCAATCCTCAGCGGCCTTGCCGCCATGGGTGCGCCTGCCCATGCGCGCTATTCGGCTGCGCAGGATGTAGGGTTCCACGCATCGGGTGAAGACGTCGCGAAATGCCAGGGCCAGCGCCTTGCGCAGCGGATGTTGCCGTTCGAAAAGCTGAGCATCCGGAAGGGTGAGCAGACCAGATGCGCCCAGCCTGTCATCACTATCGTGATCCCCACGGTCCAGCTCCACGCTGACCGTTCGCGCCAGTAAGCGCCACCAGCCAGCATCCTGCTGTCCAGCCGGGGCGCGTGAGCGCGCGTCAGGCATGTGATTCCATTCCGGCATGCCCGGATTCCGCAAATATCATCTCTTCAAGCGGCTCTTCAGGAGCCGGATTTTTACAGGGAAACGCCTATGTTCGGCGCCGTAGCAAAAGCCATTTTCGGTTCTTCCAACGAACGTTACATCAAGTCGCTCGACAAGATCGTGCGCCAGATCAACGCCATGGAGGCGGAACTCGAAAGCTTCAGCGACGAGGAATTGCGGGCCCAGACCGACAAGTTCCGCGAACAGATCGAAGCGGGCCGCACGCTGGATGACATTCTGCCGGAAGCCTTCGCCACCGTGAGGGAAGCATCGAAGCGCGTCCTCGGGCTGCGTCATTTCGATGTGCAGTTGATCGGCGGCATCGTGCTCCACCGCGGCGAGATCGCCGAAATGCGCACGGGCGAGGGCAAGACCCTGGTCGCCACGCTGTCGACTTACCTGAACGCGATCGAAGGCAAGGGCGTCCACGTCGTTACCGTCAACGACTATCTCGCCCGCCGCGACGCTGAAACGATGGGCAGGCTCCACAATTTCCTGGGCCTTTCGGTAGGCGTGATCGTTCCCAACATAAACGAGGCGCAGCGTCGCGAAGCCTATGACAGCGACATCACATACGGCACCAACAACGAATTCGGCTTCGACTATCTGCGCGACAACATGAAGCACGAACGCAGCCAGATGGTGCAGCGTCCCTTCAACTATGCGATCGTCGACGAAGTCGACTCGATCCTGATCGACGAAGCCCGCACCCCCTTGATCATTTCCGGGCCGACGGAGGACAAGTCGGACCTCTATGTCTCGATCGACAGGGTGGTGAAGACCATTCCGGCCGATTGGTACGATGCCGATGAGAAGGCGCGCACCGTTTCGCTGACCGAGGATGGCCTGGAGCAGATCGAACAGCTCCTTATCAGCGAAGGCCTGCTGGCGACGGACAATCTCTACGATGTGGAGAACACGCAGGTCGTCCATCATCTCGACCAGGCTCTCAAGGCCATCATCATGTTCAAGCGCGACACGGACTACATCGTGAAGGACAACAAGGTTGTCATCATCGATGAGTTCACCGGCCGCATGATGGATGGCCGCCGCTGGTCGAACGGCCTGCACCAGGCGGTTGAAGCCAAGGAAGGCGTCCGGATCGAGCCCGAGAACCAGACGATGGCCTCGATCACGTTCCAGAACTATTTCCGCATGTATCCCAAGCTTTCGGGCATGACCGGCACCGCCGCGACCGAAGCTGCGGAATTCTTCGACATCTACAAGCTCGGCGTAGTCGAAATCCCGACCAATGTGGACGTCTTGCGGATCGACGAGGAAGATGAGTTCTACAAGAATACGCAGGACAAATTCCGCGCCATCGCCAAGGCGATTGCCGAAAAGAATGCGATTGGCCAGCCGGTTCTGGTCGGCACGGTATCCATCGAGAAGTCCGAGCTGCTCTCTGAATTCCTCCGCCAGGAAGGGGTGAAGCACAACGTGCTGAACGCCCGCTTCCACGAGATGGAAGCCCGCATCGTGGCGCAGGCGGGCCGTTTGGGCGCCGTGACCATCGCCACCAACATGGCTGGCCGCGGTACGGACATCCAGTTGGGCGGCAATCTCGAATACCGCCTGGATGACGAGTTGAAGGATCTTGCGGACGGCATCGACCGCGATGTCGAGATCGCGCGGATCAAGCAGGAAATCCAGGAAGAGAAGCAGAAGGTGCTGGAAGCCGGGGGCCTGTTCGTGCTGGGCACGGAACGGCACGAAAGCCGGCGCATCGACAACCAGTTGCGCGGTCGCTCGGGCCGCCAGGGCGATCCGGGCCTGTCGCGCTTCTACCTTTGCCTCGAGGACGACCTGCTGCGTATCTTCGGGCCGGACACATTGTTCGCCAAGATGATGAATTCCAATCTGGCCGATGGCGAGGCGATCGGTTCTCGCTGGCTGTCCAAGGCGATCGAAACCGCGCAGAAGAAGGTGGAGGCCCGCAACTACGACGTTCGCAAGCAGGTCGTCGAATACGACAACGTGATGAACGACCAGCGCAAGGTGATCTACGAACAGCGCGCCGAGATCATGGACAGCGAAGCGGTGGACGATGTGGTGGTCGATATGCGCCACGACACGATCAACACGCTGGTGGGCGAGGCGTGCCCGCCCAATTCCTATCCCGAGCAGTGGAATATCGAAGGCCTGAAGGAACGGATCGACGCGATCCTGGGCCTGGATGTCCCGCTGGATGACTGGTTGGAGGAAGACGGGCTGGAGCCCGACATCATCGAGGAGCGTCTGATCGCGCTGGCCGATGGTGACATGAACGAGAAGATGGGTGCTGCCGACACATCGATCTGGCGCCAGGTGGAAAAGCAGGTCCTGCTCGACCGGCTCGATTTCCACTGGAAGGAACACCTCGCCACGCTCGACGCGCTGCGTCAGGTCGTGTTCCTGCGTGCCTATGCGCAGAAGCAACCGATCAACGAATACAAGCAGGAAGCCTTCGGCCTGTTCGAACGCATGCTGGAAACCATCCGCGAGGACGTGACCCGCATCCTGATGACCAGCGAACTGCGGATCCAGCCGTCGCAGCCGGAACCGCTGGAACTGCCTGAATTGCCGGCGTTCCTTACCGGCCATGTCGATCCCTTCACCGGGATCGACGACAGCGAGGATCGTGATGGTTCGGAAGGGCAGGAGCAGATGTTCGGCTCGCTGGCGGGTTCTCCGCGTGGAACGATGCCGCCGCCGGCGCCCGCTGGCGTAGCCGCTGCCGCGCGGGGGGAAGACCCCTATCGCGACATGCGGATCAGCCGCAATGCACCGTGCCCTTGCGGATCGGGCAACAAGTACAAGCACTGCCACGGTTCCGTGAGCTGACGCTTCCCGCCCGCGCGAAATTCACCGGATTTCTGCGCGGGCGCTTGTTGCAACCGTAACACCTGTTATGATCCCCTCACTTTATGCGAGGGGATTTTATGCAGATCACGAAACTCGATTTGCCGCGCTGCAAGGTGGGTGAAGGCCCTGTCTGGGATGTTGCCGAGCAAGCGCTCTACTACATCGATATTGTCGACCGGAAGGTATTCCGCTGGGATCCCGCCACTGGCGAACTGACCAGTTGGGATGTGCCGGACATGATCGGCTCCATGGCCTTGCGCGGATCGGGCACCAGGCCCGACGGCGCAATCGTGTCGCTGGTGACGGGCATTCACTCGCTCGACTTCGCGACCGGCGCGGTGGAGCCGCTTGCGCTGCTCGAGCCGGCCAACCCGGAACTCCAGCTGGCCGACGGCAAGGTAGACCGCCGCGGGCGCTTCATCTTCGGCACCAGCCACCGCGCCATGAAGGAGCCTGCGGGCGGCCTGTGGTCGCTGGATGTCGACGGCACGCTGCGCCAGCTCGATGACGATATTCACCTGGGCAACGGGCCGTGCTTCTCGCCCGACGACAAGGTGCTGTATCACGCCGACAGCCTGCGCCACATTATCTACGCCTACGATTACGACATCGAAACGGGCGAGGCGAGCAATCGCCGCGAGTTCTTCAACACCTCGGCCTATGGTCCCATCCCCGATGGCGCGACCGTCGATACGGATGGCAACATCTGGGTCGCGATCTGCGAGGGCGGTGTCGTCCTGTGCCTCTCGCCAGCGGGCGAAGTGGTGCGCGAAGTGAAGTTCCCCACGAACATCCCGGCAAGCTGCATGTTCATGGGGCCGGAACTCGACCAGCTTTTCGTCCCCTCGATCGATCCGGGCTTCATGGGTCGTCCGTCCGGGCCTGATGACGGCGCGAACTTCCTTATCGAAGGGCTGGGCGTACGTGGTCTGCCCGAGCCGCGCTACGGGGGCTAAAACGTGATCGATCGTCGTATGATTCCGCTGATGTTCGCGGTTTTCGTGAACATCGCGGGCTTTAGCCTGCTCCTTCCCCTGCTGCCGTTCTACGGCTCGCTCTTCGGTGCGGGTGCGTTCGAGGTGGCGTTGCTCTTCGCGGCATACAGCTTCGGCAACGTGTTCGGTGAAATCTACTGGGGCCGCCAGTCGGACCGGATCGGCCGGCGCAAGGTGCTGGTGCTGACCACTGCCGGCGCCGCGCTCACTTACGTGGCCTTTGCCTTTACTCCGATCCTCTGGCTGGCCATCGCAATTCGCGTGGTGAACGGGTTCTTCGGCGGAACGCTCAGCGTTGCGCAGGGCTTCCTGGCCGACGCCTCTCCGCCTGAAAAGCGGGCCAAGGCGATGGGCCTGTTCGGATCGGCCTTCAGCGTCGGCTTCGTGTTCGGCCCCGTCATCGGTGGCCTGTTTGCCGGCTCGGGCGACAGTTTCGCGGATTTCCGCCTGCCGATCCTGATCGCGGCGGGCCTCTGCGCCATTACCTGCCTGTGGTCGCTGCTGGTGCTTCGCGACGTCAAGCCGCCCGCCGGCAAGGCCGCTCCGATGCCGAAATACAGCGAAGGCATCTCCTATGTAGTGAACAGCCCGCTGCTGCTGCGCCTGTTCATCATCGGCCTGGTCGGCATTTCGGCCTTTGCGTCGATGGAAGCGATCTATGGCCTGTGGAGCGAGGCCAATTTCGGTTGGTCCGCACGCGATCTGGGCCTGGCCTTCATCGCAATCGGCATGGGCGGGCTGATCGTGCAGGCCTTCCTGCTCCAGCCGCTCGTCACGCGGTTCGGGGAAGGGCGGATCATCACGGCGGGCCTGCTGGTGCTGACGGCATCCATGGTGCTCCAGCCGGCGCTGAGAGATCCTGTGGCGGCCGTTGCGCTGATGGGCCTCCTGATGGTGGGGCATAGCCTTGCCTTCCCCACCGCCGGCGCCTTCACGTCGCGTACGGCGCCGATGGAGCGCCAGGGCAGCATCATGGGGCTGATGATGGCGCTCAACGCCTGCGGACGCATCGTGGCGCCGCCCCTGTTCGGGTTGATCTACGAATATGGCGGGCACGACATGCCGTGGTATGCGGGTGCCATATTGGTGGTGCTGGCCGCGCCGCTGGCGCTGCAGGTGACCAGGCTCGCACGCAAGCCGGCATAATGAAAACAGGTCGGGGTCGGCGAGAAATCGCCGGCCTTCGATCATTTCTGGATGGAAATGGCTCCCCGAGTTGGATTCGAACCAACGACCAAGTGATTAACAGTCACCTACTCTACCGCTGAGCTATCGGGGAGCGACCCTTGCGGGCAGGAGTGCGCCTATATTGGGGCCCGAGGGGTTTGGCAAGCCGTCTCCAACGGGAAAATCCATCATCCTGCTGGAAAAAATCATCACGCGATAAACTGTTCGGCGACGATGCGTTCATCGAGGCTGTGGCCCGGATCGAACAGCAGTGTCAGTTCCTTGTCGCGGGCCACTTCCAGGTGAACTTCCGCGATGTCGCGCACTTCCTTCTGATCGGCCACGGCCGCGACCGGCCGCTTGATCGGGTCGAGCACGCGGAAGCTGATCCGGCTGCGATCGGGCAGCAGCGCGCCGCGCCAGCGGCGGGGGCGGAACGGGCTGATCGGGGTGAGCGCCAGCAATTGCGAATCAAGCGGGAGAATCGGTCCGCTTGCCGAGAGGTTGTATGCCGTTGAGCCCGCCGGGGTGGCGACCAGCACGCCGTCACACGCCAGTTCGGCGATCCGCACCTTCTCGTTCACGATAACTTCGATCTTCGCGGTCTGGCGCGTTTCACGCAGCAGCGAGACTTCGTTGATCGCGTAGAATATCTCCCGCGTGCCCGAATGAGTCACCGCTTCCATCCGCAGGGGATCGACTCCAATGGCGCGGGCCTTGTTAACCTTTTCAAGCAGTTTCCGGCTGTTCCTGTAACCGTTCATGAGGAAACCCACGGTCCCCATATTGATGCCGTAGACGGGGAGAACGCATTCGTTCTCCAGCATCTGGTGCAGCGTTTGCAGCATGAAGCCGTCACCGCCCAATACGATCACGGCATCAGCCTTCTCCAGCGGCACCCAGTCCACGGCGTCGGCCAGTTGTTCGGCAGCCTCCTGCGCGCGCGGCGTATCCGATGCCAGCATGGCAAGCGCGGTGAAGGGCTTTCCCTGGCTCACGATCCTTCACACTCCCGCTTGGGCATTCACCCGCTTGGGCCAATGGCCCCCCGGCGATGGTCCGCCAATGCGGCGAACCTATGAAGCGTTCCGATGTTTGGCAATCACATGCGGAAAAACAACGAAATTATAACGGGTCAGCGCTATGGAAAAGCCATGATCAACAAGGCTTCCGAGTTCATTGACGGCCACAGGGATACGCTGACGGGGCTTGCCGGCAGCGAAGGTGCCCATGCGCGAATCCTGGAGTGGCAGCGCAATGCGGCGGCCGCCGGCAAGCTGGCACCGATCCACGCGCTGATGCTGGGCCTGCGCCGGTTCGATACGGTCAATCTGGCATTCGGCGAAGCGGCAGGTGACAGTGCGCTCGTGGCCGTGGCCGCGCGTATCCTGCATTTCGTGGCCGACGAGCTGGACGGCGAATGGATCGTCGCGCGGATGGGCGGCGGCAATTTCCTGGTCGCGGCGAATGAAAGCTGCAGTCGCGAACGGTGGCAATGGCTGGCCGAAACGCTGGCGGAAAGTATAGCGCGGCCCATCGGCAATCCCGATGGAGCCGGCACGCTGCGCCTGTGGCCGCGGGTCACGATGATGCGCGCGCTGATGGGTGAGGGGCCGGATGCGATGTTCGGCCGCCTGGCGGAGACGCTGGAGCGCGTGCGCAACGAAGCGGCCCGGCGGGTCGTGTGGGTGGACGGCGAAGCAGGCATTGCCGGGCGAAGCGGCGCGCAACTGGAAGCGGACCTGCTCGCGGCCATCGATCGCGATGAGATCGAAATTCTCTACCAGCCGCAATTCGCGGCGGCGGATGACAGGATCGTGGGGGCGGAGGCGCTCGCTCGGTGGCAGCATCCCCTGCTTGGCCGGATCGGTGCCGGCACGTTGTTCGCCATTGCCGAAAGGGTGGATCATGTTGCCCAGCTTTCCCGCCACATCGCGGGGCGGGCGCTTACCGATGCGGCGAAATGGCCCGAGCCATTGCGGCTGTCGCTGAATGTCACCCCTACCGATCTTTCGGCGGGCAGCTTTGCGGGGGACATTGCCGAATTGGTCGAAGGGACCGGTTTCGTGGCCGACCGGCTGACGCTGGAGATAACCGAGCAGGCGCTGCTGACGGACCTTGATCGCTCGGCGGTGTCGCTGGGCAAGCTGGTGGACGGGGGCATCAGGGTCGCGCTGGATGATTTCGGGGCGGGCTTCTGCAACTTCCGGTATCTCAAGGTCCTGCCGCTGCACTATCTCAAGCTCGATCGTTCGATGGTGGATGATATCGTGGGCGATGCGCGCGACCTCGCGATCTTCCGTGGCATCCTCGCCATGGCCCACGCGCTCGACCTCGATGTGATTGCCGAAGGTATCGAAAGCGAAGCCCAGCGCGAACTCGCAGCCAATGAAGGCTGCGCCTTCTACCAGGGCTTCCTGCGCGCAAGGCCCATGAGCGCGGCGAGCTTCATCGAGTTCGCGAGGAGCGAATTCGCGAAGCGCTAGGCGGTCTTCCTTCCTTTCCGCACGATGCCGGACAGGCCCTTGGTCAGTTGCAGCAGGCCGTTGAGGCGGGACTGGGGGTCTCCCCAGGCGCGTTCGATCACCAGCTTCATATCGGGGCGCAGGCGGGCGGTGCCCTTGAGGCGCTCGACATAGGCGATCAACCCGGCGGGTTCCGGGAAAGTATCCTTGTGGAAGGTCACCAGCGTGCCGCGTGCACCCACGTCCACCTTGGAGATGTTCGCCTCGATCGCCTGGTGCTTGATCTCGATCAGCTTGACGAGGTTGGCCGTGGCGGCGGGGAGGGCGCCGAAGCGGTCGATCATCTCGGCCGCCAGCCCTTCGATCTCGCCCTTGTCGCGCGCATCGTTGAGGCGGCGGTAGAGCGCCATGCGCACCGCAAGGTCCGGCACGTAATCCTCGGGGATCATGATCGGCGCGTCGACGGTGATTTGCGGCGAGAGGCCGCTGCTGTCACGCTCAAGCCCCATGTCGCCCGCCTTGGCCGCCAGGATCGCGTCTTCCAGCATCGACTGATACAGTTCGAACCCGACCTCGCGGATATGGCCCGATTGCTCGTCGCCCAGCAGATTGCCCGCGCCGCGAATGTCCAGATCGTGGCTGGCCAGCTGGAAGCCCGCGCCCAGTCCGTCGAGATCGCCCAGCACCTTCAGGCGCTTCTCCGCCACTTCGGAAAGCTGCTTGTCCTCGGGATAGGTGAGATAGGCATAGGCCCGCAGCTTCGATCGGCCGACGCGGCCGCGCAACTGATAGAGCTGGGCCAGGCCGAAGCGGTCCGCCCGGTGGATGATGATGGTGTTGGCACTGGGAATATCCAGCCCGCTCTCGACGATGGTGGTGGACAGCAGCACGTCGTATCGCCGTTCGTAGAAGGCGGCCATCCGTTCTTCCACTTCGCCGGGGCTCATCTGGCCGTGGGCGGAGATGTATTTCACTTCCGGCACATGGCTGTGCAGCCAGTCCTCCACCTCCGGCATGTCGGCGATGCGGGGCACGACGATGAAGCTCTGCCCGCCGCGGTGATGTTCGCGCAGCAAGGCTTCGCGCATCACCACCTCGTCCCATTCCATCACGTAGGTTCGCACGGCCAGCCGGTCGACCGGCGGGGTCTGGATGGTGGAGAGTTCGCGCAGCCCGCTCATCGCCATCTGCAACGTGCGCGGGATCGGGGTGGCGGTGAGGGTGAGGACGTGGACGTCCGCCTTCATCTCCTTCATCCGTTCCTTGTGCTTCACGCCGAAGCGCTGCTCCTCGTCCACGATCACGAGGCCGAGCCGCTTGAAGTCAACCTGCCTGGCGATCACCGCATGGGTGCCCACCACGATGTCGATCGTGCCGGCAGCCAGCCCGTTACGGGTTTCGGTTGCTTCCTTGGGCGGGACGAGCCGCGACAGGCGTCCGATCTGCAGCGGGAAGCCGTTGAAACGGGCGGTGAAGTTCTCGTAATGCTGGCGGGCGAGCAGGGTGGTGGGCGCGATCACGGCCACCTGCTGGCCCTCCATCGCGGCGACGAATGCGGCGCGCAGGGCGACCTCGGTCTTGCCGAAGCCGACATCGCCGCACACCAGCCGGTCCATCGGCGTGCCCGCGGCCAGATCGTCCAGCACATCGCCGATGGCGCGTTCCTGATCGTCGGTTTCCTGCCACGGGAAGCGTTCGACGAACTGGTTGAAGCCGGAATCGTCCGGCACCAGCACCGGCGCCTTGCGCAGCGCGCGCGCGGCGGCGGTGCGGAGCAGTTCGGCCGCGATCGCCTGGATCCGTTCCTTCAGTTTGGAGCGGCGCTTCTGCCATGCCTCGCCCCCCAGGCGGTCGAGCGGCAGCGCCTCGTCCGACGAGCCGTAGCGGGTGAGGACGTCGATATTCTCGACCGGGATGTAGAGCTTGTCGCCGCCCGCATATTGCAGCATCACGCAGTCGTGCTGGCTCTTGCCGACGGGGATCGGTTCCAGCCCCAGATACTTGCCGATGCCGTGTTCGATATGGACGACGAGATCGCCCGAATTCAGCGCCGAGAGTTCGGCCAGGAACGCGTCCGCATCCTTGCGCTTCTTGCGCCGCCGCACGAGCCGGTCGCCCAGCATGTCCTGCTCGGTGATCAACTCCAGCTCGGGGTTGGAGAAGCCGCTCTCCAACGGCAGCACCATGGCGACCGGCGTGCCCCTGGCGGAGAGGCCCAGCGCCTCCTGCCAGGTGTCGGCGAGCACGGGGCTGACCCCCTGTTCGCCCAGGATCGAGGATATGCGCGCGCGCGAACCCTGGGAATAGGCGGCGATCAACGGCTTGCGGCCCGCCTTGCCTATAGCGGCGAGGTGCCTGGCCACCGCTTCGTACACATTGTCGCCCCGTGCGCGTTCTGGCGTGAAGTCACGGGCGCTGCCGAAGCCGAAATCCACCACGCTGCCGCTTTCGGGCTGGGCGAAGATATCGGCGCGGTGGATCGGCCAGCCGGAAAGCGCGCGCGAGAATTCCTCGCGCGCAACATAGAGCGCTTCGGTGGCGAGCGGGCGATAGCTGCCCGCCGCCTGCCCGGCGCTGTCGACGCGGGACTGGTGGTAGTCGGCAATATCCTTCAGCCGTTCATCGCCAGCGCCCATCGCGCCGGAATCGATCACGATGATGTCGTCGGAGGCCAGGTGATCGAACAGGGTGGCGAGCTTCTCCTCGAACAGGGGCAGCCAGTGCTCCATGCCCGCAAGCCGCCGTCCCTCGCTGATCGCCTGATACAGCGGATCGCCCGTGGCATTGGCACCGAACATCTCGCGATAGCGGGTGCGGAAGCGCTTGATCGTGTCATCGTCCAGCAAGGCCTCGCTGGCAGGCAGCAGCAGGTGGCTGTCCACCAGGCCGGTGGTCCGCTGTGTCGCCGGATCGAACAGGCGCAGGGATTCCAGCTCGTCGCCGAAGAAGTCCAGCCGCAGCCCGCCTTCCAGGCCCGAAGGGAAGATGTCGAACACCGAACCGCGCACCGCGAATTCGCCGGCGTCGATCACCGTGTCGGTGCGCGAATAGCCCTGGCGCTGCAACAGGGCGGCCAGGCTGGCATGCCCGATCTGCATCCCCGGCTCGATCATCCGCACCGCCTCGCGAATACGGAAGGGGGTCAGCACGCGCTGGAGCAGGGCGTTGACGGTAGTGACCAGAAGCTGCGGCCCCTTGCGCGGCTGCTGCAGGCGGTGGAGCGCGGAAAGCCGCTGGGCACTGATCGAAAGGGCGGGGCTGGCCCGGTCATAGGGCAGGCAATCCCAGGCCGGGAATTCGATCACATCCAGTTCCGGCGCGAAGAATCCGGCGGATTCGGACACGGCCCGCATGGCCGCATCGTCAGGCGCGATGAATACGGCCCTGCTTCTGGCCGCACGGGCGAGGTCGGCCAGCACCAGAGGCTGCGCGCCACGCGCCACGGAGGCGAGGGTAAGCGGTGCTTTCGCGGTCAGTATCTTCTGGAAATCGGACATTGGCTCTGGTCGTTCCGTGGTTTCTGCGCACACGCGAAAACCCGTTCGCGCGGTTTTGGGCACGTGAACGGGGGAAGTGTCGGAGCCGCTCCCTAGCGGCACGAGCTGGCCTTGTCGAACCAAGTTCGCCGTCCCCCGGGGCGTCCGCGAATGGTATGAGTGAGGGCATGCCCAAAAGCCCCCTCCGCTTTAGAGGAGGGGTTGGGGTGGTGTTGCGGCGCGATGCCCTCGCCAGCGGCAAAAAGCGCCACCCCGCTGCGACTGGCCTTGCCGCGCAAGCCAAGTCTCGCTGCCTCTCCTCCAAAGAGGAGGGGCGAGGTCAGATATTCACGTAATCCAGCTTCTGCATCGCCTGCATCAGCGGCCCCGCATAACGTCCCGGCACCGGCTGGGCCTGTAGCGCCCATGCCATCACGTCCACATCGTCTTCCTCCAGCAGCGCCTCGAACCATTCGAGCGCGGCCTGGTCCCAATCGTGGTGATAGCGGTCGAAAAAGCCGCCGATCATATAATCCGCTTCGCGCGTGCCGCGATGCCAGGCGCGGAATTTGGCGCGGGAGAAACGTGGGGCGAGGTCCATGGCGCTGCCGTTAGGACACGGGAGGCCATGGGGCAATGGCGGCAATCAGCCGTCCTGCAACGCGGCCAGTGCCTCCAGCCCTTCCATGCCGATGACATCCGCCGGGATTTCACAGATCAGCGTATCGACTGTCGCTTCGGCCAGATGCCCGCGCAGTTCCGCCAGCACGGCTGGCTGGGCGACCGTGATCAACAGGTCGATCGCGCCGCTTTCCACCTGCGCGTTGAGCCAGGCGGCGGTCGTGGCGAGATCGCCGGCGGGCACTGCGCCTTCGGCCGGAACGATCCGGGGCGTCGCCTCGTTGCCGGCGTTGCGGAACAGGCGGAAGCCGCGCGCGTCCACTTGCGCGATCATCGTCCCATGCGGGATCTGCATTGTCAGGGCCTCTCTCGGTTTTCGCCGGTTGCTCGACGTCGATGTGTGACTAGCCGCTGCGCGCGCGCTTGGACAGTGATGGCACATGCTGGCGAAGGGCAATGTTTTGAGGCAATGAGGCACGATGCGGCCCGAAGTGCTCAACCCCCTGTTTGTCGAGATCGATGCGCTGGAAGGCGTGGGTCCGAAACTGCGCAAGCCATTGGAAAAGCTGGGCCTCGCCCGCGTGAAGGACGTGGCCTATCACCTGCCGGATCGCTTCGTAACGCGCCGCGCGGTGCAGAATCTGGACGAGGCGAGCATAGGGGAGCAGATCGTCGTCGCGCTGACGCCCACCGAACATCGCGCTTCGGCCGGGCGTGGGCCTTTCCGCGTGCTGGCGCAGGATGCGGCCGGCAATATCTGCGCGGTGACCTATTTCGGCAAGGCATCCTATACCGGGCGCAAGCAGTTGCCGCTGGGCGAGACGCGCTGGGTCGCCGGCCGGCTCGACCAGTATGGCCAGATGCTGCAGATCGTGCATCCCGATCATGTGGAAAGCGAAAGCGTCCGGCTGCTGGGCAGCCTGGTGGAGCCGGTCTATCCGCTGGCCGAAGGGTTGACGCAGCCGCGCGTGGGATCGCTGGTGGCGCAGGCGATGCAGCGCCTGCCGGAGCTTCCCGAATGGATCGAGCCGGGCCTGTTCGAGCGGCAGAAATGGCCGAACTGGCACGATGCGCTGGTGCTGGCGCACAAGGCCGAGCATCCCGCCGCGCGGGACCGGTTGGCTTATGACGAATTGCTGGCCAACTCGCTTGCGCTGATGCTGGTGCGCGACAGCAATCGCAACCGCAAGGGACAGCCATTGCTGGGGGACGGTTCGCTGCGGGCCCGGCTGCAATTGCCGTTCGGCCTCACCGGCGCGCAGCAGCGCTCGATTGGCGAGATCGAAGGCGACATGGCGCAGGCCGCGCCGATGCTGCGCCTGTTGCAGGGCGATGTGGGCGCGGGCAAGACGGTGGTGGCGTTGCAGGCGATGCTGGTGGCCGTGGAGGCCGGTGCGCAAGCGGCCCTGCTGGCGCCGACCGAAATCCTCGCCCGGCAACACTACGAAACGCTGCGCCGTCTTGCCGCGCCCGCGGGTGTGGAGGTCGCGCTGCTGACCGGGCGCGACAAGGGGCGCGCGCGCGAAAGCATCCTGATGGGGCTGGCCGATGGCAGCATCGCCATCGTGATCGGCACGCATGCGATATTCCAGGACGCGGTGAGTTATCGCAATCTCGGCCTGGTTGTGATCGACGAACAGCATCGCTTTGGCGTGAGCCAGCGCCTGATGCTGACGCAGAAGGGCCGGGTCACGCCGCATTGCCTGGCGATGACGGCCACCCCGATTCCCCGCACGCTGACCCTGGCCCAATATGGCGAGATGGACGTCTCCCGCCTCGACGAGATGCCCCCCGGGCGGCAAGCCATCGATACGCGGGTGATCGCGCTCGAACGGCTGGCCGATGTCGTCGAAGGGATCGAACGGCACATCGCGCAGGGGCAGCAGGCCTATTGGGTATGCCCGATGGTTCGCGAGAACGAGGGCGATGATCTTGCCGCGGCCGAAGCGCGCTTTGCTTCGCTCGAAGCCCGGTTCGGGAAAGCGGTGGTGCTGGTCCACGGACAGTTGAAGCCCGAACTCAAGGACGCGGCGATGGAGCGCTTCGTCAGCGGCGAGGCGAAACTGCTGGTGGCGACGACCGTGATCGAGGTTGGCGTGGACGTGCCCAATGCCACGCTGATGGTGATTGAACAGGCCGAACGATTCGGACTTGCGCAACTTCACCAGCTGCGCGGGCGAGTGGGGCGCGGAACGGAAAAGTCGGTTTGCCTGCTGTTGCGGGGCAGCGAGCTTTCAGAGACCGCGCGCAAGCGGCTGGCCCTGATCCGCGAGACCCAGGATGGCTTCCGCATTGCCGAGGAAGACTTGGAATTGCGAGGTGGCGGTGAACTGCTGGGCACCCGGCAATCGGGGGACACACCGTTCCGCATCGCCGGGCTGGAGCAGATCCAGCGCCTGTTGCCGCTGGCCCATGACGATGCGCGATTGCTGGTGGAACGCGATGGCGGCCTTGCCAGCGAACGGGGCGATGCGGCGCGGCAATTGCTCTATCTGTTCGAACGGGACTGGGGCGTGCAGTTGCTGCGGGGCGGCTGACCGACAGTCGTTTTCCTACACGGCCGGATTCTGCAATCGTAGCGCATGTGCTTCTGCGGATATATCGATCACGGGTGGTTGCCGGGTACGGGCAGCGATGCCCCGCGCCATTCTGGAAGGTTACGCCATCTTGCCCCCGAATGCCCGGATTTCCGGGGTAGGGAGGCCCGGAACAAAATCCACTTTAGGGGCCGTTTCGTGTCACCCCTCCGGCAGCGTGGACGCGTTTCCGGGTGGGTCTTGCGGACAGGCGGAAAATGGACATAATCAATTTAAGGCTGGTGCAAGGCGTCCCTCGTCCCATATGAGAGAGCCATGACCGCTATCCCGATGGAGAGTTCCGTGAACAAATATCTGAAGCACTATATCGGCGGCCAATGGGTCGCGAGCGAAGGCGGTTCGACCAAGACCGTCATCAATCCCGCGACCGAAGAAGCCGTCAGCGAAGTGGCGTTGGGCAACGCCGCCGATGTGGACAAGGCGGTGAAGGCCGCGAAGGAAGCGTTCAAGAGCTTCAGCCAGACCACCAAGGAAGAGCGCCTTGCCCTGCTGGGGGCGATCCAGGCAGAATATGCGAAGCGCATTCCCGACATTGCACAGGCGATCTCGGAAGAGATGGGCGCGCCGATTTCCATCGCCAGCACGGCGCAGTCCGGTTCGGGCATGGGCCACCTGGCATCGACCATCGCGGCGCTGGAAGACTTCGAATTCACGGAATCGACCGGCAAGAACTTCGTCCAGTACGAAGGGATCGGCGTCGTGGCGCTGATCACGCCGTGGAACTGGCCGATGAACCAGATCGTGGCCAAGGTCGCCCCGGCGCTGGCGGCGGGCAACACGGTCATCCTCAAGCCGTCCGAGCAGACGCCGGGTTCCGGCCAGATCTTCGCCGAAGTGCTGGAAGCCGCGGGCGTCCCGGCCGGTGTGTTCAACCTGGTTCAGGGCGATGGTCCGGGTGTCGGCACCGCGCTGGCGCAGCATCCCGACATCGACATGATCAGCTTCACCGGCTCGACCCGCGCGGGCATCATGGTGGCCAAGAACGCCGCCGACACCGTGAAGCGCGTGCATCAGGAACTGGGCGGCAAGTCGCCCTTCATCGTGCTGCCGGGCGCTCCGCTCGATCTCGCTTTGCCGGGTGGGGCGGGCGGCATCCTGCTGAACTCCGGCCAGAGCTGCGTCGCCCCGACGCGCTTCCTCGTCCACAAGGACCAGTATGACGAAGCGGTCGACAAGCTGGCGGCGATCTTCGGTTCGAAGGCGGTCGATGATCCTTCCAAGGAAGGCGATCATATCGGTCCGGTGGTCAACGCCGCCCAGTACGAGAAAATCCAGGGCCTGATCCAAAAGGGCATCGACGAAGGCGCCAAGGTGGCCGTGGGTGGCCTCGGCCGTCCCGCGGGCAAGGACAAGGGCTACTACGTGCAGCCCACCATCCTGCGCGACGTGACGAACGAGATGACCCCGGCCCGCGAGGAAATCTTCGGCCCGGTGCTTGTCGTGATCCCTTACGACACTGTCGAGCAGGCGATCGAGATCGCGAACGACACGCCCTATGGCCTTGGCGGCTACATCGCCGGCGATCCTTCGGTGGCCAAGGACGTGGCGCTGAAGATCCGCGCCGGTTCCGTGTTCGTGAATGCCGGAGGGCTGGACTTCGACTCGCCCTTCGGCGGCTACAAGCAGTCCGGCAACGGCCGCGAATTCGGCAAGTTCGGCCTGGAAGAGTTCATGGAAAAGAAGGCCATGATCGGCCTCAATTGATCGTCCTGCCGCATCCGGTCACTATCTCCCGGCCGGATGCGAGGCGAGTGGGCCGGCGCCTTCGGGTGCCGGCCTTTTTCGCCGGCCTTTTTCGTTGCCTACAGGGGGGTGCCGCCCTACACCCCGCCGACCGAACCATAACAACGAAAAGCCAATCATTTGATCCTCTCGCCTTTCGAATGGACCATCGCCAAGCGCTACATGCTGCCGGGGCGCGGTGAGGCGTTTATTGCGCTTGTCGCGGGCATCAGCCTTGTCGCCGTCATGCTGGGCGTCGCGGCCCTTGTGATCGTGATGAGCGTGATGAACGGCTTCCGCGCGGAACTGTTGGACAAGATCGTGGGGCTGAACGGCCACGCGATCATACAGGCCTATGGCGGCCGGTTGGATAATTGGGAGGATGTGCTCGAAGAAGTGCGGGATACCCCCGGCGTCGTGCGTGCATCCCCGCTGATCGAACAGCCGCTGCTGGCCAGTTTCAACGGCCGGGTGGAAGCGATCCTGGTCCGCGGGAATACGATGCAGGACATCCGCAGGCTTGAGCCGCAGCGGGTCGCGGGCAATATCGGCGCGCTGACGCCCGATGCCGGGAAAGTCGCGATCGGTGCCCGCCTGGCGGAAAACCTGGGCGCGCGGGTGGGTGACACGATCACCGTTATCAATCCTCAAGGCCGCGCCACTCCCTTCGGCACCGTCCCCCGGCAGATCGGCTATGAGATCGCCGCGACATTCGAAGTCGGCGTCTATGACTACGATCAGGCTTTCGTGGTGATGCCGATGCAGGATGCCCAGACGCTGCTGCTCACCGGCGATTCCATCGGCATGATCGAAGTGAAGACGGTGAATGCCGACACCGTCGGCGAAACGCTCGCCCCCTTGCAGCGCAAATTGGCGGGCAAGGCGGTTATCCAGGACTGGAAGACGATCAACGCCAGCCTGTTCGAGGCGCTGGCGGTGGAACGCGTGGCGATGTTCGTGGTGCTGTCCATCATCGTGCTGGTCGCGGTATTCAACATCCTGTCGAGCCTGATCATGCTGGTGCGCGCCAAGACGCGGGACATTGCGATTTTGCGCACGATGGGCGCCACACGGACCAGCCTGCTCAAGATCTTCGTGACGACGGGCTTCATCATTGGCGCGCTGGGCACGGGTGCGGGGCTGCTGCTTGGCTTCGTATTCCTGTTCTTCCGCCAGTCCATCGTGCGGGGGATCGAGATCGTCACGGGGCAGAACCTGTGGGACCCCTCGATCCGTTTCCTTACCGAATTGCCCAGCCGCACCGATCCGGGCGAGGTGATGACGATCAGCGTCATGGCTCTGGTCTTCAGTTTCGCGGCCACGCTCTATCCGGCCTTCAAGGCCGCCAATACCGATCCCGTGCAGGTGCTGCGTTATGAATAATGCTTCCGAGCCTGTCGTCAGGCTCATCAACCTGACACGCAGTTTCGAACAGGGCGGAGTGCGTATCGACGTGCTCCGCGGCGTGAACCTGGAAATCCGTCCGGGCGAGATCGTGGCGTTGCTTGGTCCTTCGGGTTCGGGCAAGTCGACCCTGCTGCAGGCGGTCGGCCTGCTCGAGGGCGGATTTGGCGGCGTGATCGAGATTGCCGGTGTCGATGCCACCAAGCTTACCGGAGACGCGCGAACCGCTCTGCGGCGCGATCATCTGGGCTTCGTTTACCAGTTCCATCATCTTCTGCCGGACTTCAACGCGGAAGAAAACGTGATCCTGCCGCAGTTGGTGGCGGGTAAATCACGGGCTGAAGCAGAGGAAAGGTCGCGTGAATTGCTCGGCGCCCTTGGCCTGGCGCAACGGCTGGAGCACCGGCCCAGCCAGCTTTCGGGTGGCGAGCAGCAGCGCGTCGCGGTTGCGCGCGCGCTGGCTAACCGGCCGCAAATGGTGCTGGCGGATGAACCCACCGGCAATCTGGACGAGGCGACCGCCGACAAGGTGCTGGCCGAGTTCGTGAAGCTCGTGCGGGGGGAAGGCAGTTCTGCGCTGGTGGCCACGCATAATGAGCGTCTGGCGATGGCGATGGATCGCGTTGTGCGCCTGCATGACGGCGTTCTGGGCTGACCCGGCCCGGTAAAACCATCGGAGGCAAGCCCGCGCGGCTGCCCCCGAGGGTTTTGCAGTGCGTGCTTACTGTTCCGTTCGCACGTTGGCCTGGAAATCCTGCCCGTCGACGTTGCCGTTGATCTTCACGGTCTGGCCATCCTGGCTCATTTCCATCTTGCCCACACCAGGAATGTCGATGGTGGTCGTTCCGCTGGCGTTGGTCGAGGCGTTCATTTCGCCATGCCGGGAATCGATACCGACACTTCGTCGCGCGCCGTTGGATAGGCGCTGGCGCCGATGAAAGCGCCCGTGATCGAGGCCGCGATCACGCCGACGATTATGTTGACCACAATCGCGCAGATCACGGTGATCGCGGTATAGGCTGCCGCCTTGTCGGCCGGCACCCCGACCATCGGCGTCACGCCGAGATAGAACAGGTAGAGGCTGTAGAGGCCGAGAATAGCAAGGATGCCCAGCGCAGGCACAATCTGCACGATTGCGATTACCCAGGCGGCAGTGAAGGCATAGGCGCACAGCTTGAAAGCGCGCGTGAAATCGTCCTTCCCGTCAAACTTGGGAGCCAGGAAGTTCGCGATGAAAGCGACCACGAACAGGCCAACCAGGCTCAGGACATAGCTGGTGATCAGGGTTGTAACCCCGCTCATCAAACTGGGGCGATAGCTGATCAGCATCGTGTTGAAGCCGAATACCTGCCCGCCGATGAAGGCAGCAAGCGGGCCTATGGCGGCCAGCGGCAGAACGTACCGTATGAAAACATCCGATACGCTGGATGGTTCGGTCGCGATCTTGGGCCATTCGTCCTTCGGACTTATAATGATGCCCTTGGCGCGTGCGACGATGGACGAAGCGTTTTCAGATGAAAGCGGGCTGTTTGACATTCCGTTTCTCCCCCAGAGTGGAAGCGGGAGTGGACCTTTTTTTTGCGGGATTGGCAAGTCCCCGTGCTTTTCCCCAATCTGGGCGATGCCGGGCTTGATCGCGGGCCCCTGGGCGCTACCTCTGTCGAGATGCCGTACGCTCCATTCGTCCCCCTGCGCGTGATGTCTTCCTATTCGATGCTGGAGGGGGCGATCGATCCCAAGGCGATTGCGCGACTGGCGAAGGAACGAGGCTTTCCCGCGATTGCAATCTGCGACCGGAATGGGCTTTATGGCACGGTGGCCTTTGCCGGGGCATGTCGCGATTATGGCGTGCAACCGATTATCGGAACGCTACTTGGCGTCGCCCGCCCAGGCGATGGCAACGAAGGCAGGCAGGTCGATTATCTGCCACTGTTCGCGCAGGATGAAACGGGCTGGAACAACCTTTGCCATCTGGTCAGCAAGGCTCACCTCGGCCGGCCGCTTGAATTTGATCCGCATGTCAGGCTCGATGATCTCACCGGTTATACTGACGGCCTCATTGCACTGACGGGGGCAGCCGACGGTGCAATCACGCGCCTGTTCGCGGAAGGTCAGGGCAATGCCGCCAATGCCTATGCTGAACGGTTGCAGGAGCTGTTTCCTGAACGCCTCTATGTCGAGATCGCGCGCAGCGGCGACCAGGTGGAGGATGCGGCCGAAGATGCGCTGGTCGATCTTGCCTATGCGTGCAGCCTGCCCCTGGTCGCATCGAACCCGGCAAATTTCCCCGATCCGGCTTTTCACGCGGCGCATGACGCGATGCTGTGCATCGCCCATTCGACTCACGTCGATGCAACTGACCGGGTACGTTCCAGCGCGGAGGCTTTCGTCAAATCGGCCGAGCTGATGGCCGAAAGCTTCGCGGATTTGCCCGAGGCGATCGAAAACTCCCTCGTCGTTGCCCAACGCTGCGCTTACGCGCCGCCCAAGCGCAAACCTATCCTGCCAAGCCTTGCCGGTGACCTTGAAGGCGAGGCACGGATGCTGGCGGATGATGCCAGGGCCGGGCTGGACGCGCGCCTCGCGCTATATGGCGAGATGCCGGCAGAAGAACGGGCGGAGTACGATAAGCGCCTCGAGTTCGAGGTTGGAATTATCGTCAGGATGGGGTTCCCCGGCTACTTCCTGATCGTTGCCGACTTCATCAAGTGGGCCAAGGAAAACGGTATTCCCGTGGGGCCGGGGCGCGGATCGGGCGCGGGGTCGCTGGTGGCCTGGGCACTGACCATTACCGACCTCGATCCGCTGAAGCTGGGCCTGCTGTTCGAACGCTTCCTCAACCCCGAACGCGTTTCGATGCCTGACTTCGACATCGACTTCTGCGAAACACGGCGCGGCGAAGTGATCCGCTATGTGCAGCGCAAATATGGCGAGGATCACGTCGCCCAGATCATCACCTTCGGTAAGTTGAAGGCACGCGCAGTGCTGCGCGATACGGGCCGCATCCTGCAGATGAGCTATGGGCATGTGGACCGGTTGTGCAAGATGGTGCCCAATCACCCTACGGATCCGTGGACGCTGCCCCGCGCGCTCAATGGCGTGTCCGAGTTCAAGCGGGAATACGATGTCGATCCGGCGGTGAAGCGGCTGGTCGATCTGGCGATGCAACTGGAAGGCTTTCCCCGCAATTCCTCCACTCACGCGGCGGGCGTGGTGATCGGCGATCGCCCACTTGCGCAACTCGTGCCGCTCTATCGCGATCCGCGGTCGGACATGCCGGTGACGCAATTCGACATGAAATTCGTCGAGGAAGCCGGGCTGGTGAAGTTCGATTTCCTTGGCCTCAAAACCTTGTCGGTGCTCCGCAAGGCAGTGGACCTGCTTGCCCGACGCGGAATCGAGATCAACCTCGATCTGCTGGCATGGGACGATCCCGACGTTTACCGCCTCCTCCAGCGTGGTGACACGGTTGGCGTGTTCCAGCTGGAATCCGAAGGTATGCGTCGCACGCTGGCTGCGGTGAAGCCCACCAACTTCGGCGACATCATCGCGCTGGTCTCGCTTTACCGGCCGGGGCCGATGGATAACATTCCGCTGTTCGGCAAACGCAAGAACGGCGAAGCGGAAATCGAATATCCGCATCCCAAATTGCAGGGCATCCTGGCCGAAACCTACGGCATTTTCGTCTATCAGGAACAGGTGATGCAAGCGGCGCAGATACTCGCCGGCTATTCACTGGGCGATGCCGACCTTCTGCGGCGTGCGATGGGCAAGAAGGTCCAGGCCGAAATGGATGCGCAGCGCCAGCGCTTTGTCGATGGCTGCAAGACCGTGTCGCAGATCGATGCCAGGAAGGCGAACGAACTGTTCGACCTGATCGACAAGTTTGCGGGCTATGGCTTCAACAAGAGCCACGCTGCCGCTTACGCCCTGCTGGCCTATCAGACAGCGTGGTTGAAGGCGCATTATCCGGAAGAGTTCTATGCCGGATCGATGTGCTTCGACATGCACCAGTCCGAAAAGCTGGCGGTGTTCGTGGACGATGCGCGCCGCAACGGCATCGCGCTGGCGGGGCCGGACATCAATCATTCGGAGGCGGAGTTCTGCGTCGAACAGACGGATCAAGGCTATGCCGTGCGCTATGCCTTGGCCGGTATCCGTAATGTTGGCGAAAAGGCGATGGACGCGCTGGTGGCAGAGCGCGAGGCGAATGGCATGTTCGAGAGCCTGGATGACGTGTTCCGCCGTGCTCCTCCCGGCTCGATGAATCGCCGTCAGCTCGAAAGCCTGGCTGCGGCCGGCGCGTTCGATGGGCTGGAGCCGAACCGGGCGAAGGTGCTGGCCAATGCCGACACGCTGTTGAAGGAGGCAGACCTCGCGGCGCGGGAGCGGGTCAGCGACCAGCAGAGCTTTCTGGGGGTGGACAGCAATACCGAACAGGGGCTGCGGCTCGTCGAAACCGAGGAGTGGAGCCGTGCCGAGCGCATGGCGAAGGAGCGGGAGAATTTCGGCTTCTACTTCACCGCGCACCCGGTCCAGCAATATCGCGCGCTGGCATCCGGCAATGGCGCGGTCAGCTATGCGACCTTGATGGAAACCCGCATCGAGGGCGGCGGCAGGCAGTTGGCTGTGATGGCGGCGCTTGTCGAAGGGGTGAACAAGGGCAGGACCCGCAAGGGCAGCGATTTCATCCGCGCCGATTTCTCGGATTCGTCGGGCCAGTTCAGCGCGGCCTGTTTCGAGGAAAGCCTGGTTCAGCCGTTCCTGGACTGGGCGCGTGAAGGAACCTGCGTTCTCCTGAACGTGGAACTCGATTCCCCCAGTCAGGATGAGCCGCCGCGGGTGACCGTCCGCGGAGCGAAGCCGTTGTCCGAAGTGACAAGTGTCGCCCGCATGCGCCTGACGCTGGATATCGAACATGAGGATGCGCTACGGGAACTCGCCCTGGTGCTGGAGCCGGGGCCGGAAGGTTGCGGGGAAGTGGTGGCACGCATCCATGCGGGGGAGGGGCAGCAGCCGCTCATGCGCCTTGGGCGTGACTTTGCATTGGACGGCGAACTGGTGGAGCGCTTGGCAAGCGTCGATGGGCTTGCCAATGTGTCACTCGCGCCGCTGCGTGGACAAGGACATCTGAGACTCGTCGCCTAGCGGGCCGCCTTGGAAGAAGCTTTATGCTGGGTGAAACAAGCCAGGTGAAAGCTTCACGGATTGGCGCCCCCGAACAGAGATAGCTGCCCATCCAGCGAGAGACGGCGAAACTGCGAGCAATCGAGATCGAGCTGTCGCCGCTCAATTCCCGAACGCTTCAGGGCGATGCGGAAACGGGTGCGGAACAAATCCGCCCATGGCCCGCTGGGGCGGAAACGCTCAAAGAAGCGGGGGTCGTTGTTCTTTCCCCCACGCATCGCACGGACGATACCCATCACTTTTTCCGCCCGGTCCGGATAGTGGATGTCCAGCCATTCCCGAAACAGCGGGGCGACCTCATGGGGCAGGCGCATCATGATCCAGCCTGCCGATGATGCGCCTGCCGCGCCTGCCTTGGCCAGGATAGCTTCAATTTCGTGATCAGTGATGGCCGGTATCACCGGGGCAATCGAAACATGGGTCGGGATGCCCGCCGCAGAGAGCCGGGCAAGAGCCTCTATCCGCTTGGCCGGAGCGGCTGCACGCGGCTCAAGCTTGCGGGACAGGGCGGGGTCCAGGCTCGTCACCGAAATGGCCACCTGCGCGAGCTTGAGCCGAGCCATTTCCGCCAGCAGGTCGATATCACTCACGACGCGATCGGACTTGGTGGTGATCAAAACCGGCTGGCGCGCTTCCAGGCAGATTTCAAGCACTTGCCGGGTGATCCGATAACGCGCCTCGATCGGTTGATAAGGGTCCGTATTGGTGCCCATCGCAATGGGCCGAACAACATAGTTCTTCCGCGAAAGCTCCTGCCGCAGCAATTGCGGCGCCCCCGGCTTGGCAAACAGTTTCGTTTCGAAATCCAGGCCAGGAGAAAGATCGTGATAGGCGTGCGTTGGCCGGGCAAAGCAATAGATGCAGCCATGCTCGCAGCCGCGATAAGCATTTATCGAACGGTCGAACCCGATGTCCGGTGAGCGATTATAGCTGATGATCTTGCGCGGCTGTTCCTCGGTGACGGTGGTACGCAGCTTCGGAGGTGCACCATCGATGGCCTCCCGCTCATCCCGCCAATCGCCATCCGCCTCGCGCCGGGGCAAATTGAAACGGCTGGAAAGGCTGCCCGATTGCGCCCCGCGGCCGTGAACAGTTCTATCATCCACCATATGGAGGACATAGAACATAAAGGGAACATTTGCGAGCGGAACCAGATCCGTATCGGAGCTATTTTTCCCGAAGGCGGGGCATCAACTCGACGAAGTTGCAAGGCCGGTTCCGGCTGTCGAGTTGCTCGGCAAGGATACCATCCCACCCATCCTTCACTGCCCCGTTAGAGCCGGGGAGTGCGAAGATATAGGTTCCGCGCGCCACCACCGCGCATGCGCGGGACTGGACGGTGGATGTGCCGATCGTGTTGTAGCTGATCCAGCGGAACAACTCGCCAAAACCGGGAATATCCTTTTCCTTCACCCGGTCGAGTGCTTCGGGTGTCACGTCGCGGCCGGTCAGGCCCGTGCCCCCGGTGATCACCACCGCATCGATGCCCGCATGGTCGATCCAGTCGTTCAGCCGCGCGGTAATGACGATGGCATCGTCGCGTTCCAGCGCGCGAGAGGCCAGGCGGTGACCTGCGGTCTTGATACGGTCGGCAAGAATGTCGCCGGACGTGTCTTCATCCGGTCCGCGCGTGTCTGAAACCGTGAGCAAGGCGATATTGATCGGCTTGAACTTCCGTTCGGGATCGATGGCCATGTCTCAGTCGTCCCGATGGCTGGAAAGCCAGACCCTGCCGCTGGCCGGCTGGCCGGGGAAGGCGGGCCACTGACCTTGCGCCAGTGCCTTGCGGCTGGGAGATTCGCTTTGGGCCTGCCGCTCGTACATCCAGTAGTTTCGCATCACGATGGCGACGTAACCACGCGTTTCCCAATAGGGGATGGATTCCATGTAGAGCAGCGGATCGTTCTGATCGCGCACTTCGCTGTTCCAGCGCGTTATCGGGTTGAGGCCGGCATTATAGGCAGCCATGATCTTGGGCAACTTGCCTTCTGTTCCGGATGAATCCCTAAGCATTTCAAGATTCTGCTGGCCGAATGCGAGATTTACTCTCGGATCGTTGAGGTCGACTGAGGATGCATTCATGTTCAGCCGCGGCGAATGTTCGCGCACCGTGATCGGGGTGATCTGCATCAATCCCTTGGCCTGGGCGGGGCTGACGGCAGATGTGCGGAAATTCGATTCCTGCAAGGCATGGGCGTAGGCCAGCGCGGGATCGACTTTCCAGCCGGTCACCGGCATCCACTTCGGCGTGGGGAAATTGGCGGCGGGATCGGCCTTGGCGCCGGATGGGGCGTTGTTGGCCATGAACAATTGCGTGGCGGGCAGGCCGAGGCAGCGCGCCAGGCGGGAAAGCGCCGCGAATTCATCCGGGCTGCCGATGCGTGCCTGATAGATCAGGAGTTCGCTGGCCAGGTCGTCACGCCCGATCTCGACAAGTTCGATCGCGGCGCGGACGTTTTCCTTTTTCCCGAGCAGGTTCCAGTCACGCTCGCTGAAATCGGGCTGGGCGAACCGGTCGGGCAATGCGGCGCCCAGTTGTTCGGCGGCGAGCATGCCATACAGCGTATCATCCGAACGCGCGGCTTCCCGCAGGTGATCGCTCACCCGGTCGGGCATGCGGCAGCGCACGGCCGCCCGGCTTGCCCAGTAATGTGCCGCTGATGAGAGTTCGGAACTGTTGGTGCGGGCGGCCGCCCGCTGGAAACCGGCATATGACGTCATGCAGTCGCCCAGGCGCCAGGCCGCCAGCCCCGCGACCCAGTCGGCCTCCGCCAGCCATGCGCCGGAACCTGCATCGGAAAGCGAGAGCGCCATCGCCAGCGCATCGCTGTCACGGTTCTCGATGTAATAGCTCCAGGCGATCCGCTGGCGAAGTTCGGTGCGCGCGTCGCCGCTCAGCATCGCTTCCGCAGGTTCCAGCAGCAGTTTCGCGCCATCGGGATCGTCTTTGGTGATCCGCTCCAGGATACCGCTGCGCAATGTCGGCGGGACAGTGCCATCCTCGATCGCACCCGGCCTAAGCCGTTTGGGAATGGCTGCCTGACGGTAGAAGCTGTTCTGCGATGGAAGCGACGGCATTGCCTGAAGCCCCCGCTTGAGGCCCAGCCTGCCCATCCGCTCCGCATAAGGGAGTTCGCGGCCGCTGCTCAACCAGTTTTCGATCTGCGAGAGTTCGACGCGCGGCGAGGTGGCGGCGAGATAATATTGGGCGAGAGCCACCTTGTGCAGCGGGCCATTCTGCCGTTGGTCCAGCAACTTCTGGACGGTTTGCCAGTCGGCCCCTTCGATCGCGGTGAAGAGAGAGCGATAATATTCGCGATCCGATTGCGGCAGCAGCGTGGGCACGTCGCTCTGCATCGAATGCATGTTGAAATAGGCCGCGCTGTCCGCGGAAGCGGGCGATGCCAGGGCAAGCGAAGCGCCGCCGGCCAGCATTGCCAGGGCGAGGCGTGGGAAGCGAAGCGTCGTCACGTCTTAACTATCCGTCCAATCCAGCCAACGTTGCCAGAACCCCGATCGCGCGGCGGGCCGCGCGAGCATGAAGTCGAGGGCCCGCTCAACATGAAGGGGAACGTTGCGTCCTTGATGGTTTATTTCAGGTAAAGAGGAGGGGGTTTGCGCTGGGCCGTGTCCGATGAGCGGCAAAATGCCTCGTCCGAATACCAGCAGCCGCTGTGGAGCGACAAGGCCGATATGATGGAGGATGATATCGCCCAGCCTCCTTTGCGCCAATCCCTCCCAATCGGCATGTGGCGTGTGGCGTGGCAGGGACGAGGCGAGATACACATCGTCCGGTGCCAAAGCCGCGGCCTTCATGAAGCTGGCCAGCAATCGCCCTTGCGGACCAGACAGGAGCATTTCTGCATCTTCTGCCTCCGGTTCAAGGACCATGATCATGAGCTTGGCCCCGGCTGCGCCGCGTGGGGCGATGCGTGACCCGCCCCCGCCAATATCCAGGCTCGGTTCGGCAAGCCACCACGGCGCAAACGAATCGAGCGATTGCGGCCAGCTTTCCCGATCTCCGCCGAGTGGAGGCGCATCGGGCTTCTTTTCCTGGACCTCGGCCTTCTGCTGGACCGCTGCGACCGGCAGTGGGCGCTTCTCGCCCTCTTCCTCGGGATCCTGCAGCCAGTTTGTCGTAGCGTCGGCGTAAATGTGGTCTACGCCGGCCTCCCGCCACCAGTCCTGTGCGGCGGCGAATTGTTCGGCCAGGGTAAGAGTAGGGCGGCTATCCATAGGGCTAGCAAGTCTTGACCTTGCGGCGGGCTGCAATCAAGGCTCGACTGCATTATAGGCACTGCTTTGTGGAATGAGGACCAGCCTGAGAATGAGCGAACGCGAATCCATGCCCTATGACGTCGTGATTGTCGGCGGGGGTGTTGCCGGGCTCGCTGCTGCGATCCGGCTCAAGCAGCGCGCGCCCGAGGCATCGGTCTGCATCCTTGAGAAAGGCTCGGAAATCGGCGCGCATATCCTGTCGGGCGCCGTGGTCGATCCGCGCGGGCTTGACGAATTGCTGCCGGACTGGCGCGAGGATGGTTGCCCGATGGCCGAAGTGCCGGTGACGGACAACTGGCATTGGGTGCTCTCGAAGGGGGGCAAGGCGTCGCTGCCCCATCTGATGATGCCGCCGCTGATGTCCAACAAGGGCGCCTACACCGGCTCTCTGGGAAGCCTGTGCCGCTGGCTGGCCGAGAAGGCCGAGGGGTTGGGCGTCGAAATCTTCCCGGGCTTCCCTGCCGCCGAAGTGCTGTTCGACGAGAACGGCGCGGTGATGGGCGTCGCCACGCAGGACATGGGCATAGCCAGGGATGGGAGCCGCAAAGGCGATTATCAGCCGGGCATGGAATTGCATGCCCGTTACACACTGTTTGCAGAGGGGGCGCGTGGCCATTTGACGAAGCGGCTGAAAGCGCGCTTCGATCTGGAGAAGGACAGCCAGCCGCAGGTCTATGGCCTTGGCGTGAAGGAGCTGTGGGACATCCCGGCCGACAAACATGTGCCCGGGCGGGTGATCCACACGCAGGGCTGGCCGCTGTCGGAAAGCGGGAGCTGGGGCGGCGGTTTCCTGTATCACCAGGCGAATGGCCAGGTGGCGCTCGGTTTCGTGACGGCGCTCGATTACGCCAATCCCTACGTCTATCCCTTCGAGGAATTCCAGCGCTGGAAGCAGCATCCGGATATCCGCGCGATCCTGGAAGGCGGCCGTCGCGTTTCCTATGGCGCGCGGGCGATCAATGAAGGTGGCTGGCAGTCCGTGCCCACGCTGGAGTTCCCCGGCGGTGCGTTGATCGGCTGTGCGGCCGGTTTCGTGAACGTACCCCGCATCAAGGGCAGCCACACCGCGATGAAAAGCGGCATGCTGGCGGCCGAGGCGATTGCCGAGGCATTCGAGACGGGGCGCGAGAAGGATCGATTGACCGCCTATGGCGAGGCCGTGCGGTCGAGCTGGATCGCCGACGAGTTGAAGAAGGTTCAGAACGCCCAGCCGGCAGTCGCCAAGTATGGCGGGTTCCTGGGCACTATCCTGGCGGGCGCGGACATGTGGATGCGCACGCTGGGCATCGGGCTGCCGATCAGCATGAAGCATCACACCGATGCCTCCGCCACCGGCAAGGCGAAGGACTACCAACCGATCGCATATCCCAAGGCCGACGGTGTGATCAGCTTCGACCGGCTGTCTTCAGTGTTCCTTTCGAACACCAACCATGAGGAAGACCAGCCGAACCACCTGCTGTTGAAGGATCCGAAGATCCCGACCGAGGTGAACCTGCCGGTCTATGCCGGCCCTGAAGCCCGCTATTGCCCGGCTGGCGTGTATGAATTCGTGGGGATCGACGAGGGTGACGCCAAGCTGGTGATCAACGCGCAGAACTGCGTCCACTGCAAGACCTGCGACATCAAGGACCCGACCCAGAATATCGAATGGGTGACACCGGAAGGCGGGGGTGGCCCCAACTATCCGAATATGTAATGCGGCGCGGGTGAGCCTCACCGAAACCGCCTATGCCAAGATCAATCTCGCGCTGCATATCCGGCGGCGGCGCGATGACGGCTATCATGAGCTGGAGACGCTGTTCGCGTTCGTCGATGCGGGCGACGGGCTGACGGCCCGCAGCACTGCGCAGGACGAACTGCGCGTAAGTGGCGAGTTCGCAGGCGCGCTGACCGATCCGTTCGGCAATATCGTGATGCGTGCGCTGGGCAGCCTGCCGCGCGCCGAAGGGCTGGCGATCGATCTGGTCAAGAACCTGCCGGTAGCCGCGGGGCTGGGCGGGGGTTCGGCGGATGCGGGCGCGGTTTTCCGGCTGGTCGAGCGGACGCATGGCCTGCCGGATGACTGGCGGGAGCGTGCCGCCCGGCTGGGCGCGGACGTGCCCGCCTGTGTCGAAAGCGTCACCTGCATCGGGCGCGGCACGGGGGCGGAGCTGGAACCCTTTGCCAATGATCTGGCCGGAACACCGGTCCTGCTGGTCAACCCGCGCGTACCGCTGGCGACCGGCCCTGTATTCCAGGCATGGGACGGACAGGATCGCGGCCCGCTGCCCGATGGCAATGCATTCGATCTCGCGCTGGCAGGCCGCAACGATCTGGAGCCTCCCGCGATCAGCCTGTGCCCACCCATTGCGGTGGTTCTGGCCGCTCTGGAGCAGACCGATCCGATATTGGCACGCATGTCCGGTTCAGGCGCGACCTGCTTTGCGCTGTTCCGGAGCGAGGAGGCCTTGCACACCGCGTCCCGGCGTATAGCGCAAGAGTATCCCGGATGGTGGCGCATGAAAGGCAGATTGCGATGAGCGATGAAGTATACCGATTGATTGGAACCCCCCGGTTCGGCGGGATTCTCGTGGTTTCGGATCATGCTTCCAACCGGGTGCCCGCAGGGGTCGATCTGGGTATTCCGCGGCAATTGCTTGAGCAGCATATCGCGATCGATATCGGGGTGGGCGCGATCGGTGCCCTGATGGCGCAACGGCCGGGAATTGCCGCGTTCCAGGGTAACGTCAGCCGGCTTGTGTGCGACTTCAATCGGGACGAAGATGCGCCCGGCATCATACCTGCCGCCAGCGACGGCTATCCGATTCCGGGTAATCCGCCAGAAGCTCGGCAACACCGGATCGATCGATATTACCACCCATATCACAATGGCTTGTCGGAAATTCTTGATGCTTTTCCTCAAGCATTGATCCTGTCGCTGCACAGCTTCACTCCGCAATTGGCAAGCGATCCTTCGCAGCAGCGGCCATGGCATGCGGGGGTGTTGTACAATGAGGATGATCGTGCGGCCCGCATCGCAATCCCGTTATTGGAGGCGGAAGGGCTGACCGTGGGCGACCAGCAGCCTTATTCGGGCAAATTGCTGAATGCCACGATGAACCGTCATGCAGAGGCCGATGGCCGTCCCTACCTTGGAATCGAGGTTCGGCAGGACCAGATCATGGATGAGGCAGGCCAGGCGATCTGGGCCGAAAGGCTTGCCCGGATTTGCAATATTGTGGCCGTGCAACTCGAAGGATAGAGCGCGGCCCGCCGGGCCTCTTTACCTTTTCTGCTTCGGATGGCGGAAAAGCTGGAGTAGGGGCACGGCACCGAAGATCCTGATTTCCGACCGGAGCCGTTCCAATGCCTGTCTATCGTTCCCGAACAACCACTCATGGCCGCAACATGGCCGGCGCACGGGGGCTGTGGCGTGCCACGGGGATGACCGACAGCGATTTCGGCAAGCCGATCATCGCGGTGGTGAACAGCTTCACCCAATTCGTGCCGGGCCACGTCCACCTGAAGGACCTGGGCCAGATGGTCGCGCGCGAGATTGAGGCTGCGGGCGGTGTCGCCAAGGAATTCAATACGATAGCGGTGGATGATGGTATCGCGATGGGGCATGACGGTATGCTCTATTCGCTGCCCAGCCGCGACCTGATTGCCGACAGCGTCGAATATATGGTCAATGCCCATTGCGCCGACGCGATGGTGTGTATTTCCAACTGCGACAAGATCACGCCGGGCATGCTGATGGCGGCCCTGCGCATCAATATCCCCGTGGTGTTCGTCTCTGGCGGGCCGATGGAGGCCGGCAAGGTCGTCCTGCGGGGCAAGGAACAGGCCCTCGATCTGGTCGATGCCATGGTTGCCGCTGCGGACGAGAGGTTCACGGACGAGGAAGTGCAGGCGATCGAACGGTCCGCCTGCCCGACCTGCGGTTCCTGCTCGGGCATGTTCACCGCCAATTCGATGAACTGCCTGACCGAGGCGCTGGGCCTTTCCCTTCCGGGCAACGGTTCCACGCTGGCCACTCACGCGGATCGCAAGAACCTGTTCCTGCGCGCCGGGCGGCTGATCGTGGCGCTGGCCCGCCGTCACTACGAGGAGGATGACTACAGCGTCCTTCCCCGCTCCATCGCCAGCTTCGAAGCGTTCGAGAACGCTATGTCGCTGGATATCGCCATGGGCGGATCGACCAATACGGTGTTGCACCTGCTGGCCGCCGCGCATGAGGCGGAAATCGATTTCACCATGGCCGATATCGACCGGCTTTCACGTCAGGTTCCGTGCCTGTCCAAGGTCGCGCCTGCCAAGGCCGACGTTCACATGGAAGATGTTCATCGCGCCGGCGGCATCATGGCGATCCTTGGCGAGCTGGACCGTGCCGGCCTGCTGAAGACCGCATTGCCCACGGTTCACAGCCCGACCATGTCGGATGCGCTGGATGATTGGGATATCGTGCGTACTGCCAACCCGAAGGTGCGGGAATTCTTCCGCGCCGCGCCGGGCGGTGTGCCCACGCAGGTCGCCTTCAGCCAGGATCGCCGCTGGGACGATGTCGACATCGATCGCGAGAACGGGGTCATCCGTTCGGCCGAACATGCTTTCAGCAAGGATGGCGGCCTGGCGGTTCTGAACGGCAATGTCGCGCGTGACGGGTGCATCGTGAAGACGGCGGGCGTCGATGATTCGATCCTGGTCTTCTCCGGTCCGGCCAAGGTCTATGAAAGCCAGGATGACGCCGTGACGGCTATCCTCACCGGTCAGGTCGAAGCGGGCGATGTAGTGGTGATCCGGTATGAAGGGCCCAAGGGCGGCCCTGGCATGCAGGAAATGCTTTATCCCACCAGTTACCTGAAATCGAAAGGGCTGGGGGCCGCCTGCGCGCTGATCACCGACGGGCGCTTCTCGGGTGGGACTTCCGGCCTTTCTATAGGCCATGTTTCGCCTGAAGCGGCGGAAGGTGGTATGATCGGGCTGGTAGAGGATGGCGACCGGATCGAGATCGACATTCCCAATCGCACCATCGTCCTGGCCGTGGCGGATGACGTTCTGGCGCAGCGCCGGGCCGCGATGGAGGCGAAGGGCGCCGATGCCTGGCAGCCCGCCAGGGAACGCCCGCGCAAGGTTTCACTAGCATTACAGGCTTATGCCGCGATGACGACCAGCGCCGCGCGGGGCGCGGTACGGGATGTTTCGCAGCTCAAGCGGGGGTAGGTGATGGGGAAGACAGGCGGCACGAATGCTCGGGCCCGGTTCCGCAAGGGGCTGGCGATGGTTGGCTGCCTGCTTGCCATGCCTGTGTTCCTTGCAGCCTGCCAGCCCTCTGACGGGGACGATGTTCCGGATCCGGCCGAACTGGCGAAAGAGCCGGTCGATTACGATTTCGACGACGAGATCGAATGCGCGCTCAACGGCGGGCAGGAATTCTCGCCATTCTGCCGCGTTCAGCGCGTGAAGCAGGACGACGGCTCCATGGTGCTGGTGGTCCGGCATCCCGATGGCGGCTTCCGGCGTTTCCTGGTGCTGACGGATGGGCGCGGGCTCGAAGCGGCGGATGGTTCGGAAGAAGCAGCGAGCGCGGTTGTCGATGGCCGGCTCGATATCACCGTGGGACAGGACCGTTATCGCTTCCCCGCTACGGTGAAGGCCAAAGGGCAAGACGATGCCAGCGGTGCCGCCGCCAGCCAGTAATCAGATACTCACCGTGGCGCAGATGCGCGCTGCGGAAGAGGCCCTGATTGACGCTGGAAGCAGCGTCGATGCGCTGATGCGCGTGGCGGGGCGCGGCGCGGCGGACTGGATCTGGCGCTTGGCGTGGCCTCGGCCGGTTACCGTGCTGTGCGGCCCTGGCAACAATGGCGGTGATGGTTATGTAATCGCGGAAGAACTCCGGCGTAGGCATCTTCCCGTTGCGGTGATCGCGCCGCTGGAGCCGGTCACCGAAGCGGCCCGCAATGCGCGCGCTGGCTATCTTGGCGATGTCTTTTCATCTTTGGACCGGCTGCCCGACGGGGCGGTACTGGTGGATTGCCTGTTCGGCAGCGGATTGTCGCGCCCATTGGGCCCCGATCTGCTTGCCTTGCTGATGGAACTTGCGGAGACGCATCCCGTGCGGGTGGCGGTCGATTTGCCGAGCGTGGTGGATGCCGACAGCGGGCAACGGCTGAATGACGGCTTGCCCGCATATCATCTGACCATCGCATTGGGGGCGTGGAAGTTCGCCCATTGGACCATGCCGGCCAGCGCCCTGCTGGGGCACCGGCGATTGGCGCCCATCGGAGTGTCGGCGGTTTCGGGTGCGGCGCGGCTGATCGGCAAGCCATCACTTGTGGCCCCCGCGGCGGATGCGCACAAATATTCGCGAGGGCTGGTTGCCGTTGTCGCGGGCGAGATGCCGGGGGCTGCCTTGCTGGCCAGTGCTTCGGCGATGCGGGGCGGGGCAGGCTATGTGAAGCTGGCGGCGGATTTCGCTCCGTCTTCGGCGCCGGCGGAACTCGTGGTCGACCGCGATGCCATTGCCGATCCGCGCTTGTCCGCGCTGCTTGTCGGGCCGGGGCTGGGGCGCGGGGATGCGGCCTTGCGGCTGCTCGAAACGGCGCTGGCGCGCAACGTGCCCGGCGTCCTCGATGCAGAGGCGCTGACCATGTTGCGACCCGGGATGCTTCAGGGCCGTTCCATGCCGTTGATCGCGACGCCGCATGAAGGGGAATTGACCAGGCTCGCCATGGCTTTCGGGATCACTGCCAGCGGCAAGCGAGCGGTTGCGGTGGAGCTTGCGGCGCGCAGCGGGATGGTGGTTGTGGCCAAGGGCAGCGACACGCTGGTGGCGTCGCCGGATGGACGGATTGCACTGGCGCGGCCGGGATCGAGCTGGCTTTCAACCGCCGGCACCGGAGACGTCCTGGCAGGGCTCGTCGCGAGCCGCCTTGCAACAGGCTCGGCTCCATTCGATGCCGCTTGTGAGGCGTTGTGGTTGCATTCAGCCGCGGCGGAAAATGCGGGCGTTGCGTTTAATGCGTCCGATATAATTTCAAATATTTCAGCAGTATATTCATTATGTCTATAGATTTATATGAAGAAGTCGAGCGCATCGCTGCCAAGGGCGATGGCATAACGGCGTCCGGCCGCCACATCCCCCTGTCCGCTCCTGGCGACAGGGTTCTGATCGATGGAGCGCTTGAATGGGGGCCGCACCATATCGATCCGGCATGTCGTCATTTCGGGGACTGCGGCGGCTGCCAACTCCAGCATCTGGATGAGGAAACGCTCGCTGGTTTCGTTACCGATCGTGTCGTGCAGGCCGCCCGCGCCCAGCGATTGACGCCTGAAATGCTGGCTCCCACCCATCTTTCCCCCGCCAATAGTCGCCGCCGCGCCACGCTCCATGCCGTCAACGGCGGCGGTGGGGGTGCGCTGATCGGATTTCGCGAGGCAGGCACTCACCGGATCATCAGCCTTTCCGAATGCCCGGTACTCGCTCCGGAACTGCATCACGCGGCCAGGCAGATGCGGGCTTTGCTGAGTCGCCGGAAGGGGAAGTACGCGGCAGATATCGAGCTAACACTGGCCGATCAGGGCGTGGATTGCGGCCTCAAGGGGCTGAGTATCGAAGGCCTTCCGGAAACGGAGGAACTGCTCGATTTCGCGCGCGACAACAGCCTTGCCCGACTCACCATCGACGACGGTTATGGTCCGGAAACCCGCTGGGAACCCGAGCCTTTGACGGTTACGCTTTCCGGTGTTCCGGTTCCGCTGCCTCCGGGCGCCTTTCTCCAGGCGACCGCCGATGGAGAGGCCGCCCTGATCGCGGCGGCACGAGAATGGTTGGATGGAGCGCGTTTTGTGGCCGATCTGTTCTCAGGCCTCGGCACATTTGCCTTTGCTCTGGCTGGGCCGGCAAAGGTCCTGGCGGCGGAAGCAGGGCGAGACGCACATCTTGCCTGCAAGGCAGCCGCCGGTGCTTCAGGCAAGCCCGTCCATGCAATGCATCGGGATTTGTTCCGTAATCCGCTACAACCTGATGAACTGAACCGCTTCGATGCCGTTCTGCTCGACCCTCCGCGCGCGGGAGCCCGCGATCAAGTTGGTACGATCGCGCAGAGCACGGTGGCCCGTGTAGTCTATATCAGCTGTAACCCGTCGAGCTGGGCGCGGGATGCCGCGACGCTTGCGGCGAGCGGGTATCGGTTGAAGGAACTTCGGCCGGTGGGCCAGTTCCGCTGGTCTACTCACGTGGAACTGGCGAGCTTTTTCGTCCGCGACCCTCAATAATCGTAGTAATAATAATACCAGTAATCGTTGATGCTGCTGAACGGATCGCCGACCGGAGTTCCGTATTCGGAGTTGACGCAGCCAAAGGCGCTCATGGCCGACATCGTCCCTGAAACATCCTTCCACTGGGTTTCGAATTCCGGGGTTTGAAGGTAAGTTTTATCGGCTTTCAGGTCGGTCGCTTCGCGGATGCGGAACTTGTCGTTCGAGCAATCGAACTCGACGACCTGGCTGTGAAAATCATCGATTGCGTGGGAAAGCAGCACATTGACCGAAACGGAGTTGCCACTTCTGGCAATGCTGTCGGCGTCACCATAAGCTACTTCATAGCCCACATCATTGATATATCGCCAATTCTCTGCGGCAGCCGGTGTGGTGAGGCAGGTTGTCAGCGTCAGCGCGCACAGTAACCGCTTTTGCATCGAAATCCCCCTTAACGCCCTCCACAGCGGGTAGGGCCGAGCCTAGTAGCCGTAATAATACATGTATCCCCAATACAGGTCTGCGTCTTCGAATGGATCGTCCACCACATTGAATTCACCGCCATTGTCGCAGGCAAATCCGCGAAGCTTGTCCAGCGTCGAGGTGGGGGTGATCTTCACCCAGCCGCGTTCGAACGCAGGCGCGGTCACGTATTGGCGGTCAAGATTGTAGGCGATCAGCGCGGTATCGCGGAACTCCCTCCGATCGCACGCCAGGTCCAGCGAATGCTTCAGGAAGAATATGTTCGCGTCATTGCCGCTGCCGCCTGCAAAGCTCCGCAGCAAGTCCACGCTAACTTGGTTGTCGACGCGCTTGATGCTGTCAGAGTCGAAATAGTCGATCTCGGTGTCATCGCTGTCGAGGGTATGCCATTTTTCCGCCGCAGCAGGCGCGGTGAGGCTGGTCGTCAGAAACAGGGCAAGCAACAGCCGATTGCGCATTTGAAACTCCCGCAAGGGGCCGCGAATCGTGTCATGCCCCCCTTGGTTACAAGCACCACGCCCTGCCTTTTCCAGCAAGAGCGAAATCCGCGTCTCTCAGGGTTTTTCTGTGAGGGAAGCCAGGGTCTCGATGATCTGCTCGGCGAGCCATGCCCGCGCCGATGGCTCGACAAAGGCGTGGCTGGCATCAGCGCAACGACGAATGCGGGGATCTGCGATGTTCCAGGCCGCCTCGAATGCCTGAGCAGTGCGGTCTCGTTCCGCCAGAAGGATTATGCTGCTGCCATCGAACCGGGCAAGCCCCGCAGTGATCTGCTGTGCAAGGCCGGAGGGTTCAGGCGCCGGACGGATCGCCTGAACTAGCCCGCCTGCCAGTTTCTTCAGTGAAACCTTTCCTGAAAGAAGTCGTAGCAACTCTTTGGGATTGCGAAGTTTTTGGGAATATCGGGCGCGCACGGCCTGAGGTGGGAGAACTGGCTTGTCGCTCTCGATCGTCCATGGATTGGCGAGCACGAGAACATCCAGCCCTGAGCCACTACTCAGCATCAGGGCGCTGGCCGCGTCACAATTGCCGAACGCGACGATCTTCTCGATTGCGGGGCACTCGTCACGAAAGGCTGCGGCAGCTGCCGCAATGTCAGGTGCGCTGTGCAGAAAACCCAGGTTCTGCCCTTCGCTGTCCCCTACGCCACGCCGGTCAAAGCGGAACACTGGGTATCCGGCGCGGGCGGTCTGCGCTGCGAGATGGGCCTGACCGGAAAAGGCGCCTGCGCGTGTCTCGTTGCCCCCCGTCACGATGAGAAGCCCGACATTGCCTGGCGCTTCGTCGACGGAGCCCGCCAATCGTGCTGCGCCGCAGGAAAAGGTAAAATGCCGACGCTTCATTCCAGCATGCCGATGGCAATGGCGGCAGCGAGTGCATCGGCCTGTGCTGGGTCGAAGCCCGGTTCGGCACGCAACCACGCGCCTCCGCCACCTACCGTGCTTTGGGTGATGTCCAGCAGCTTGCCGCTATCGGGCAAGTGGGCCCCGGCAAGATCGTCGATCATCTGTTGGCCGATCCGGTAGCCTGCCAGTTCCAGCCCCTGGACCCGGCCGATTGCCAGCAAACTATCCGTGTTTTCATCCCGCCCGGCTTCTCTGGAGGAGATAACCCGCGCACGCAGCATGGACTTCAGGGCACTGGCGCCCGTTGTCGGGGCGTAGCGCCAACCAGGCAGTGCCGGAGGTGGCAGAATTGCACCCGCGCGCACCGTCAGGACGTGACTCGCCTCGAAATGGCTGGCTGCATCGCGAGCGGCATCGCGCCAGTCCGCCAGCGATTGTTGCTCAAGCGGGCTTTCGCTCTCATTGCTTCCGGGCAGATCGGGCAGGAATGCATCGATGCCTGATCCGTCAAGCCGGCGCATCACCTCCACCAGCAGATGACGGGTCTTGTTCGCTTCATCGAACAGGGCAGGTATCACAAGCAGGCGTTTCGACCGCTTTCGATCGAATGACACGGCATATTCGGTGTCGCCGGACGTCAGGGGCCAGGCGGTGATCATGGCAGGCGTTTCAGCCCCGCGTCCGCTTGCGTTCGGCAAATGCCAGAAGCGCGCCATAGGTTTCGAGCAATTCGCCATCGACTTCGTCATCATCGATCACGATGCCGAGACGGTCTTCAATCTCGGTAAGCAGGCCGGCAACCGCCATGGAATCAAGTTCGGGCAGATGGCCGAAAAGGCCGGTTTCGGAAGTGAACTCCGCAACCCGATCATGCTCCAGTCCCAGGACATCGCTCAATATCCCGCGCAGGACGGGATCGGTTTCAATGCGTTGCTCTACGCTGTCAGGTTGGGTGGTCATGAAATCCGTCGATGCAATAGCCGTCGGCCGCCGATGGCCGCGCTCTAGCCAGCACTGCAAGCGGAGGCAAGTTTGCGCAGACCCGCGCGGGCGAAATATGGCCAACTTGCCGGGTTGCCGGGGCGGTGGCAATCAAGGCGGAAGCGCGGCCGCATCGTATCCATCCAGGTATTCTTGTAGGGGGTATCGCCGGTGCCGAAATCGACCAGCGATACCTTGTCGCTGTCGATCGCCTGCTCGAAAAGGGCTGCGGTGAGGACAGTCCCCGCCGAAAGCGGAACAGCTTCCCCGGTGTGCGCGAGCTTGTGGATGTAGGCTGTGCCGTTTTCCACCGTCCAGAACTGCGCGGCAATCGCGCGTCCCTCATGCCGGGCAATGCCCAGCCTCAGCCGACCTGCGGCCCCCTCCTGCTCGGCAAAGCGACGAAGCATGGCTGGCTTGCCTTCGGCGGGTTTCCAACTGGCATCGTAGACGGCTTCATAGTCCTGCCAGGCTGAAAGGGTGAAATTGGTATGGATCTCGATCGAAGACTTCTTTGCCTTGCGTTTCAGCGTTGTGCGCAAGGGGCCGGGGCGGGCCGCGAGGTAGTCGTCATATGAGCGCCCTTCGACCTGGAGGATATGGTTCGCATCGGATGGCTCGCGGAATACCGCCCATCCTGCTCCGCGAAACGCGTCTGCAAGTAACGAGGCGCTACCATCCTCGTCCGGCAGCCCTGAAAGGACCATCCGCTTCTCACGCGCGGCGAGATCGCGGGCCAACGCCGTAAGAAGCGCGGGTGCATTTGCGCCAGGCGTCAGCAGTGGCTTCCAGGTAAAGCTGTACCAGTTCGCCAATGGGACCAGCAGCTTTCCGTGGCGCATCAAGGGGAGGGCCGCGACGTTTCCACGCTCTTCAGCAACCGCGATAAACGGCGTCATGCCGCCTTCCTCAGTCAACAGCGTAAACCATTCGGACCGCTCAAATGGACATGCACTTGCAAGACCAAGCGCTTGCAAGACATTAACCCTGTCGTGATAGCTGATCGCAATCACCCCGATGGTTCCCCTTCTGGAGCCTCCTCGTCGGAGCCTCGATGCCTGTTTTACCTGACCCCGTTGCGCGCCCGCTCGATCACCTTGCCGAATTTGGCGAGGGTGACGCGGCCGCGCTCGTGCTCAGGACGCGCACTCTTAGCTACAATCAATTAAGGGAGCGTATCTCGCTCCTCGCGGGCTGGCTGGCCGATACCGTGCCCGAAAAGGGCGCGCGGGTGGCAAGCTGGGCGGCCAAGGGTGAATTGACGTGCCTGCTGCCCTTGGCCGCGGTGCGGGCAGGGCTGGTGCATGTTCCTGTCAACCCGCTGCTCAAGCATGCTCAGGTGGGGCATATCCTTGCAGACAGCGGTGCGCGATTGCTTCTGGCCAATCGCGCGCGGTTGGATGGCCTGAAGGCCGGGGACGTGCCGGAAGGATGCTCCGCGGCAGAAGAGGGCGATGCATGGCTCGCTGCGGAGGAGGCGGGCAGGCGGCTTGGGCCATCAGACGCGGACCCGGCGGACCTGGCCGCGATTCTCTACACCAGCGGTTCCACCGGGTTGCCCAAGGGCGTTATGCTGAGCCACGCCAATCTCTGGCTGGGGGCTGTGAGCGTTGCGAACTATCTGGGATATGAGCCCGATGATGTGCTGCTCGGTGTCTTGCCGCTCTCGTTCGACTACGGGCAGAACCAGTTGCTTGGCGCATGGCGAGCTGGGGCGAGTGTCGTTCCGCTGGATTACCTGACGCCGCGCGACGTCGTGAAGGCATGTGAAAGGCACAGGATCACTACTCTCGCCGCCGTTCCGCCGCTTTGGGTTCAATTGCTGGAGCAGGATTGGCCGCATGCCGCCAAAGCGTCCCTGCGTCGCCTGACCAACAGCGGTGGTGCCTTGACCGTGGAAATGGTGGCAAAGCTGCGCAACCTGTTTCCGGCCGCCCGGCTTTTTCCGATGTATGGACTTACCGAGGCTTTTCGCTCGACCTATCTCGACCCTGATCTGGTCGATGCGCACCCGACATCGATGGGCAGGGCGATCCCCTTTGCGGAGGTGCTCGTGATCGGCGATGATGGAGGCGAGACTGCGCCCGGTGAGGAGGGGGAACTGGTTCACTGTGGGCCATTGGTGGCACAAGGTTACTGGAATGATATCCAGCGCACGGCTGAGCGCTTCAAGCCTGCCCCTCACACCTCGGTGTATGGAGGAGTGGCTGTCTGGTCGGGCGACCGTGTGGTGCGGGATGCCCACGGCCTGCTGTATTTTGCCGGACGACGCGACGCGATGATCAAGAGTGCTGGAAACCGCATATCGCCGCAGGAAGTGGAGGATGCGGCTCTCGCAACAGGATTGGTGGCCGAGGCTATTGCTCTGGGAGTGCCTGATGAGCGGCTCGGCCAGGCGATTCATCTGATTGTCCGGGCCGCATCGGGTGTTGGTGATGCGGAAGAACGGCTTGCAGGGATGCTGGCGAAGGAACTCCCCAACTTCATGCGGCCCCAGGCGATCCATTGGCGGGAAGCAATGCCTCTCAATCCCAATGGCAAGATCGATCGCACCGCATTGGCGCGGGAAGTAGGCGCATGAAACCTCTTGGCCCCATTCCTGCTGGTTTTTCGGCAATCGATGGTGAACTCGCGATCGGCGGGCAAAAGGCGAGTGATCTGGCTGCGCAGGCGGGGGCTACTCCGCTTTTCGTGTATTCGCGGGATCTCATTCGCGCGCGAATGGCGGATTTGCGCGCGGCGATGCCGCAACGCCTGGCAATCCACTATGCGGTGAAGGCCAATCCGTACGCACCATTGCTGGCGGAAATGTCGGCGCTTGCGGACGGTTTCGACATCGCATCCGGGGGAGAACTGGCCATTGTCTCGGCTGCGGGCATTCCGGCGGCCAAGGTGAGCTTTGCCGGACCGGGTAAACGCGACGATGAGTTGGAAGCCGCCATTACGGCGGGAGTGACGCTTAACTGCGAGTCAGAGAACGAAACCTATCGTGCGCTCAAGATCGCGGAGAGGGTAGGTAAGGCACCGGCGCTCGCCATTCGCGTGAACCCCGATTTCGAACTGCGCGGCTCGGGCATGAAGATGGGCGGGGGGGCCAAGCCCTTCGGCCTCGATGCCGAGCGTGTTCCCAACCTGGCTCGTGAGATTATCGGCGCGGGCGCGGAATGGCGGGGCTTCCATATCTTCGCCGGAAGCCAGGCTCTGAACGCGCAGTCGATCATGGAAATGCAAGCGAATGTGATCGAACTTGCCGCCCGGCTGGCCAGCGAAACCGGGCAGGCTTTGCCCAAACTCAACATGGGTGGCGGTTTCGGGATCCCTTATTTCAGCGGGGATGCGCCGCTTGACATCTCCCTGATCGGAGAAAGTCTCGCAAAGCACTTTGAAAACCTTCCTGATATTATTGAAAATACGCAATTCTGTATCGAACTGGGGCGTTATCTAGTGGGCGAGGCCGGCGTGTATCTGACGCGGGTGATCGATAGGAAAATCAGCCATGGCCAAGTCTTCCTCGTCACCGATGGGGGCCTGCATCACCAGCTTGCTGCGTCCGGCAATTTTGGGACGGTGGTGCGCCGCAACTACCCGGCGGCGATTGCATCGCGTTTCGGTGCTGAACCCGAAGAGGAAGCGAGCATCGTAGGCTGCCTGTGCACGCCGCTTGACCGGCTGGCGGATAATGCGGCCTTGCCCCGAGCCGATGTTGGCGATCTCGTCGCCATATTCTGTGCGGGCGCCTATGGCGCCAGCGCCAGCCCCGCGGCGTTTCTTGGCCAGGGACCGGCCCCGGAAATGCTGGTTTAGACCTCGCCCCGGCGTAGTCCCCTTTCGGGACACCTCTCCAGAAAAGCCCCTTACGCCACGCATTTGGTCGTTTGGATAACGAGATGTTCACCCTTTTCAGGGAAATGAGGCTCGGATCCACGGGTCGTGAGTGGGAGCGGTAATGCCGTTCGACGCACGCGGCCCGCAAACGGCCCGAAGGTGAAAGGGCCAGAAATTCGTGGGAATGCGTCGATGCGAAAGAAGAGTTCCGCCCGCCTTTTCCTGGGCACGGCCGCTGCCAGCCTGGCCCTGACCGGCTGTGCCGGCAGCAGCGGGCCGCAGCTCGCCCCGGCACAATTCGTGGCCATGCAGGAAGGTCCGGGCGAGGAATACGTGATCGGTCCTCTCGATGAGCTGACCATTCACATCTGGCGCAATCCTGAACTGGGCGCGAAGGTGCAGGTCCGCCCGGACGGCCGGATCACCACGCCGCTGGTTGCCGACATGCCTGCCGTCGGCAAGACGCCGGCGATGCTTTCGGAAGATATCCGCCTCCAGCTTTCCCAGTATATTACCGATCCTCTCGTGTCCGTGATCGTCAACCAGTTCGCCGGCACGTTCAGCCAGCAGGTGCGCATTGTCGGCGCCACGGAGAAACCGGCATCCCTGCCATACCGCGCGAACATGACGATCCTCGACGCGATGATCGCTGTGGGCGGCCTGTCTGAATATGCCAGTGGCAACCGCGCCAAGCTGGTCCGTTTCGACAAGGAAACCGGGAAGCAGCAGGAATATGCACTGCGCCTGTCGGACCTTCTCAAGAAGGGCGACAGCCGCGCGAACGTCCTCCTCATGCCGGGGGACGTGATCATCATCCCTGAGAGCATGTTCTAAGGGCTGCGGGGATGAAAGCCATCATAGAGGAAATCCGCGTCGCCCTATGGTCGGTGTGGAACCGGCGCTGGATCGCGCTGGCCATCGCGTGGGTGTTCTGCCTGCTCGGATGGCTTGCCGTTGCGCTGGTCCCGAATTCCTATGAATCGCGGGCGCGCATCTTCGTCCAGCTGGACGATGTGCTGGCGCAGCAGATCGGCATCGGCGCCGGTGATCGCAAGCGCGATATCGAACGCGTCACCCAGACGCTTACCAGCGCCGTGAACCTGGAGAAGGTCATCCGCTCCACTCGTCTTGGTGAAACGGTGACCACGCCGCGCGAAATGGAAATCGCCGTGGAGAATCTGGGCAAGACCATCGCGGTGAAGAGCGAGAAGGAAAACCTTTTTGAAATCTCGGCCGAAAGTGGGCGGAGCGATCTTTCCGATGGCCGGAACGCGCAGCTTGCACAGGATGTGGTGCAAAAGCTCATCGACATCTTCCGCGAGGAGAACCTTGGCGGATCGCGCGGTGAAATGCGTGAAACGCTGGACTTCCTCGACCAGCAGCTCGCCGAACGGCAGAAGCAGCTGGAAGCGGCCGAACAACAGCGCCTGGCATTCGAAGCGAAGAACCCCGAACTGATCGGCGGAGCTGCCACGATCGCCGCCCGCCTGGATTCGACCCGCTCCGAGATGCGCAGTGTCGAAGCGGACCTGGCTGCCGCGCAGAGTTCGTTCGCCGCGATCGAAGGCCAGTTGGCCAGCACGCCGCGGACGATGATGATCCCAGGCGTCGCCGGCGGTGCGCAGGGTGCCCTGCTTCAGGCGGAAGCCAACTTGTCGGACATGTTCGCGCGCGGTCTGACCGACAGTCACCCGGATGTCGTGGCGCTGCAGAACCAGATCCAGTCGCTGCGCAAGCAGGCGTCTACGCAAGGGCCGGCAAGCGGCATGCCCAACCCGGCATACAGTTCGTTGCAGTCGATCCGCGCGGAGCGCATGGCGAACGTTCAATCGCTGCAATCGCGCAAGGCGGCTTTGCAATCCGAAGTGAACCAGATCACCGCAAACCAGGTCATGGAACCGGGTGCGGCGGCGGAAGCCCAGCGCATCAGTCGCGACTACGAAGTGCTGCGCCAGCAATACGACAAGCTTCTGCAGGATCGCGAGGAACTGCGTCTGCGCGGCCAGGTCGAGACCGAACGTAGCGCGGTAAAGTTCGAAGTGATCGATCCGCCGACTACGCCTCGTTCTCCGTCTGCCCCGAACCGCCCACTCCTGCTGCTGGGCGTCCTCGTCCTGGGCATTGGCGGCGGCGCGGGCGCGGGTTGGGCGCTCAGCATGCTGCGTTCGTCCTTCGCGACGGCAAGCAAGCTCGAAGACACATTCGAACTGCCGGTGATCGGCACGATTTCCCATGTGACCACCGAAGCCAACCGTGTGCTGAAGGCCAAGCGGCTGAAGCTGTTCGTTGCGGGGCTGGGGGGGCTTGGCGGCCTGTTCGTGGTGCTGCTGGCGGTCGAGTTCGTTCAGCGCGGCATGGTGGCGTGAGGGAGAGGGATATGACCGAACAGAGCAAAATCCCCGTGCCCCCAGGCAGTAGCCAGGAAGGCGGTAAATCCTTGCTGGAGCGAGCGACCGGAGCCTTCGATCTCGGTGCCGGATTCAAGGCGGCGCCGGTTCCGCAAGGGCTGTCGGAAACCCGTGCAAGGACCACACGTCTGAGCCCTGCGCCGGCACCCGTTGCTGTCCCTGTGCCGGAGTCGGTGGAACAGCCGCACAGGCCGTTCGCAGCCGCTCCGCAGCCGCAGGCGAACGGACGGGCCGACGTGCTCACTGGCGCTGGAGCCGCAAGTGCGGCCCAAGCTGAAACTGCGCCAGAACATAAGTCTCTGCCGCCGATCGTTTTTTCCGGGCCGCACCATGCCGTGGATCGCGCGCACTTGCGCGAGCAGGGCCTGATCGAGCCGGAAGGCGCCGTGTCCGGGTTGCTGGAAGAGTTCCGCATCGTGAAGCGGCAATTGCTTCAGTCAGCACGCGAGGCACAGCAGAAGCGCGGCACCGCAAAGGCGCAACGGGTTCTGGTAAGCTCGCCGCTTCCGGGCGAAGGCAAGACGTTCTGCGCGACCAATCTGGCGCTGGCGATCGCGGCAGAGAAGGACAGCGAAGTGCTGCTGGTCGATGCCGATTTCGCTAAGCCCTCGGTCCTGTCCGTTCTTGGGTTGCCTGGCGGTCCGGGTTTGATGGACGTGCTGGCCGATCCTTCCATTCGGGTCGAAGATTGCGTGATCGGCACGGATATTCCCGGCCTCTGGGTCTTGCCGGCGGGGAACCAGTCCACAAGCGATAGCGAGTACCTGGCATCCGGCCGTACGGAGCAGGTGCTCGATCGGCTCACCCAAGGGGCACCCAACCGCATTGTCATCTTCGATTCACCGCCTGCGTTGGCGGCATCGCCGGCTGCGGAACTCGCAAAGTATGTCAGCCAGACGATGCTTGTCGTCCGCGCGGATTCCACCGGGCAGAGCGCCATCGAAGACGCACTTTCGCTGCTTTCGACCTGCCCGGACATCAAACTCATGCTCAATGCGGCGATGTTCAGTCCGAGCGGCCGCCGGTTTGGCTCTTATTATGGTTACGGGGGGTAACATGCTCCACAAGGTTTCAGCGCTCGCGCTCGTGCTGGTCGGCTTCGCCGCTCCGCATGCTGCGCTCGCCCAGGATGGAGGCGAGCGTAGTCGCTCGCAGATAACGCCTTATATCGAGGCTGCTCAGGTGCTTGTGGCAGAGCTGTCGCCCGACAGCGATGTCGTCACCTATACGAGCGTGGCCGTTGGTGTCGATGCGTCGATCCAGGGTCGCAACACGGCCGGGGCGCTTTCCCTGCGCTACGAGCGCCGGATAGGCTGGGGTGACGATGCGCCAGATGGGGACCTCATCAGCGGTGTTGCCCGTGCGTCGGTTGCGCTGGTGCCGCGCACCCTGACCATCGAAGTGGGTGGCCTTGCCGCCCGCACCCGTGTGGATGGGAACGGTGCATCGATCCTGAGCCCGATTGTCGACGATGCGGGATCGAGCAACATCTATTCCGTCTATGCCGGCCCTTCGGTGCAGACCGAACTGGGCGACCTCTCGGTCGAGGGGCATTATCGCATCGGCTATACCCGCATCGAGGAGCCCGACGCTTACGTGACCGCTCCTGGGGCCGAGCCTGTCGATATTTTCGACGACAGCGTGGTCCATAGCGCGCAAGTGCGCGTGGGGACGTCGCCGGGCCAGATCCTGCCGGTGGGCGTGGGTGTTGGTGCGGGCTGGAACCAGGAAGAAATTTCCAACTTCGATCAACGCGTTCAGGATCGCTGGGTACGGGGCGATGTCAGCGTTCCGGTCAGTCTCTCGCTCGCCCTGGTTGGTGGTGTCGGCTACGAGGATGTAGAGGTTTCGCACCGCGATGCCCTGCGCGATGAGCTGAACAACCCGGTGATCGGCCCCGATGGCCGTTATGTCACCGATCCCAATTCCGATCGCAAGATCGCTTATGAAGCTGATGGCCTGATCTGGGATGTCGGCGTGCAGTGGCGTCCGAGCCGCCGCACTTCGTTCGAGGCCTATGTCGGCCGCCGTTATGGCTCGACCAGCTATTACGGCTCGCTGTCCTATCAGCCGAATGCTCGCAGCAGCCTGAATGTCTCGGTATATGACTCGATTGGCGGTTTTGGTGGCCAGTTGAACAACACGCTGGCCGGCCTGCCGACCGATTTCGAAGCAATCCGCAATCCGATCAGCGGCGACATCACCGGCTGCGTCGCCAGCCAGGAAGGCAACAGCACCTGTTTTGGCGGCGCATTGGGTGGCGTACGGTCGTCCACCTTCCGTTCTCGCGGTGTCGCGGCAACCTATGGGCTCACGCTCGGCAGGATGCAGGCGGGGATCGCGGGTGGTTATGACAACCGCAAGTTCATTGCCGCCGAAGACACCATTCTGGCGAGCGCGAACGGGCTGACCGAAGAGAATGTCTGGCTCGCCGCCTATCTCAGCGGTCGCTTGTCTGAAAGCTCGCAGTTTACGACCAATGTCTATGCGAACTGGTTCAGCAGCGAATTCGATCTTGCAGGCAAATCGACGGGTTACGGCGCATCCGCCGCCTATTATCGCGATATTGCCCGCAATCTTTCCGCAACTGCGGCAGTCAGCCTCGACGGTGTGACGCGCAACGATCCCACGCTGGAAGATGTCTGGACCGCAGCCGCGCTGCTGGGCCTGCGCTACTCCTTTGGCCCCCGGAGGTAAGTGACGATGTTCGATGATTTTTACGGCTTCACAGGGCGGCCGTTCCAGCTCACTCCGGACCCGTCCTTCTATTTCCCCAGCGGCACGCACCGCAAGGCGCTGTCCTATCTTCGCTATGGCCTCGCGCAGGGTGAAGGCTTCATCGTCATCACCGGCGAGGTAGGCGCGGGTAAATCCACGCTGGTGGCCCACCTGGTCGCCTCGGTGGATCCGGCCCAGCTTACCATCGGGCAGGTTGTGACCAGCAAGCTTGATGGGGAGGAGATCGTTCACGTCGTTGCCCAGAGCTTCGGCCTGGGGATCGAAGGCCACGACAAGGCGTCAGCGCTCGGCGCCATCGAGGGGTTCCTGCATGAAGAGGCCCGAGCGGGTCGCCGCTGCCTCTTGATCGTCGATGAATCGCAGAACCTGCCGATTCCGGCGCTCGAAGAGCTGCGCATGCTTTCCAACTTCCAGCTGGGTTCGCACCCGTTGCTGCAGACGCTGCTGCTCGGTCAGCCGGAGTTCCGCACGACGCTGCAGGCGCATCCGAATCTCGAGCAGTTGCGCCAGCGCGTGATCGCGGCCCATCACCTTGAACCGATGGATGCCAGCGAGATCGAGCCCTACATCCTGCATCGCCTGAAACAGGTGGGCTGGACGGGGAATCCCTCGTTCGACCAGCGCGTGTTCACCGAACTGCATGAAGCCAGCGGCGGTATTCCGCGCCGGATCAACCAGATTGCCAACCGAATCCTGCTGCTGGGCGCCGTCGAACAGCGCTCACGCATCGATGCATCGATGCTACAATCGGTTGTGACTGAAATGGAAGGCGAACATACCTTCCCCGCCGCGGCTCCGGCTCCTGCGGCAAGGCCTGACCCCCGGTCGGCGTCTCTTGCCGAGCCGGCGGAACCTGCTCCGGCCGTCGCTGCCGTGCCCGGTCCAATCGTGTCCGGCATCGATCGCGCGGCACTGGAAGAGGCTTTGGCCGAACGGGATACGCAGATCACGGAACTGCAGCAGGCGGTTGTCGAACTGTCCTATGCCCGGGGCGATACGGCGGCGGCGATCGCTGCCCCGGATATCGCGGCCCTTACCGACCGCATCGCGCAGCTTGAAGCCCGGTTGATCGAGCAGGAGCGGACCATGCGTCATACGCTCACCATGCTGATCGAGTGGATCGAAAGCGACGGTTCGCAAATCGCCGCCTGAGGAGGTGCCCGTGAGGGTGGGTGCGCTTGCCCATAACGCTTCGGACAAGGCTGTGCTCAACGGCCTGTCCGTCGATGTCGAGGACTGGTTCCAGGTCGGCGCGTTCGAGAAAGTGATCGATCGCGCGGATTGGGACGGGTTGACGACACGCGTCGAGCGCAATGTGGATGAAATCCTGGACCTGTTCGATGAAGCGGGGGTGAAGGCCACGTTCTTCACCCTGGGGTGGGTTGCCCGGCGCAATCCGGCACTCATGCGGCGGATTGTCGAGCGTGGGCACGAAATGGCCAGCCATGGCTGGGACCATGCCCGCGTGTTCACGATGGATCGCGCACAGTTCGCGGAGGATATCCGCAAGACGCGGCAGGAGCTTGAAGATGCTTCGGGCACCAAGGTCATCGGCTATCGCGCGCCCAGCTTTTCCATCGATCAGCGCACGCCCTGGGCGCATCAGGAACTGGCCGAGCAGGGCTATTCCTATTCCTCCAGCGTCGCGCCGGTGGCGCACGATCACTATGGCTGGCGCGAGGCGCCGCGTTTTGCCTTCAAACCGCTTGGCGGGCCGGGCCTGGTCGAGATTCCGGTGACCACGGCCGAATTCGCAGGTCGGCGACTGGCGGCAGGGGGCGGGGGCTTCTTCCGGGTTCTTCCCTATGCATTCACACGCTGGGCGATCCGGCAAGTGAACGGGCGTGAAGCGCGCCCGGCCGTTTTCTATTTCCATCCCTGGGAGATCGATCCCGGCCAGCCCCGGGTGGCTGGCGCACCGCTGAAATCCCGGCTCAGGCACTACAGCAGGCTGGATGCGATGGCCGGCAAGCTGCGGCGGCTCGTGCGCGAGTTCCGCTGGGGCCGGATGGATGAAATCGCGGGAATAGAGGCCGCGCGCGCGCAGGATATGGCGGCATGAATGCGCCATTCTCCTCCGTTGGCGAGGACATCCGCCTTGCCGATCTGCGGCAACGTGATGAAGCGACACGGATCGAAGGCTTCGTTGCCGAAATGGGCGGCAGCGTGTTCCATCGTCCCGCCTGGCTGAATGCCGTCGCCCATGGCACGCGGCAGCGTGCTTTGGGGCTGGTCGCGGAAAAGGGCGGAACGCTGATCGGATGGCTTCCGCTGAATGCCATCCACTCGCCGATATTCGGCCGAGCACTGGTCTCCAGCGGGTTCGCGGTCGGCGGCGGGATACTGGCGGAACGGCCCAAGACGGCGTCAGCGCTTGCCAGGGCCGCCGAAGAACTCGCCATACGCAGGTCTTGCACCACGATAGAGCTTCGCGGCGGTTTTCTACCCGATGGGTGGGATGTGAAAACCGAAAGTCATAGCGGGTTCGAGAGCCCGCTTGCCCCGGACGATGCGGCGCAATTGCTGGCGGTGCCGCGCAAGCAGCGCGCCGAAGTGCGCAAGGGGCTCGATAATGATCTGACGGTGCATATCGGGACGGGCCCGGAAGACCGCGCCGCGCACTATGCCGTCTACGCGGAAAGCGTCCGCAATCTGGGCACGCCGGTTTTCCCGCGTGGCCTGTTCGATGCGGTGCTGGATACTATCGACGCCGACATACTGACAATCAGGCATGCAGGCGCTCCGGTGGCGAGCGTGCTGTCGCTGTATCACGCTGGCGCCGTGCTGCCTTATTGGGGTGGCGGGACCTATTCCGCGCGGGCCCTGCGCGCGAATGACCGCATGTATTACGAACTGATGCTGCACGCACGGCGGCGGGGTTGCGACCGGTTCGATTTCGGCCGTTCCAAGACCAATAGCGGCGCCTATCACTTCAAGCGTAACTGGGGCTTCGAGCCACAGCCGCTCTCCTATGCCAGCTGGACGGCGCCCGGCGCCGAGAAACGCGATGCCGATCCCACAAGCGCGCGGCACTCCGCGCGGATCGCCTTGTGGAGGAAGCTGCCTCTCGGCGTGGCCAACCGTCTGGGGCCGTGGATCGCGCGAGGTCTGGGATGAACGCCGAAATACTCTTCCTGGCGCATCGCCTGCCATTTCCACCCGATCGCGGGGACAAGATCCGTTCGCATCATGTGTTGAAAGCGCTGGCGGAGATTGCGCCGGTCCATGTCGCCACATTCGCGGACAGCGAAACGGACTGGGCCTATGAGGGCGAACTGGCGCGAATGGTTGCAAGCCATTGCCTGCTCAAGCGCGGGAAGCCGTTGCCAATCGCGGGAATGCAGGCCCTGTTCAATCGCGAGCCGGTCAGCCTTGCGGCTTTCCGGGACGCGCGGCTGAAGCAATATGTCGACGACGTGCTTGCCACTCGCCCGATCGGGGCGATCTACATCTTCTCCGGCCAGATGGCGCAATATGTGCCTTCGTCATTCGCGGGTCGCGTCGTTGCCGATCTGGTCGATGTCGATTCCGCCAAGTTCGAGGCTTACTCTGCAACCGAGAGATGGCCGATGGGCTGGGTCGACGGCCGGGAAGGGCGCCTGCTCCGCCGGGAAGAGGCGCGGATCGCACGGCGCGCGGATTGCACGTTGCTGGTGAGCGAGGCCGAGGCGGACCTGTTCCGGTCGCGCCTGCCGGACCCATCTTCTGCGGAGGTGGCGGCACTGGGCAACGGGATCGATGCGGCCGCGTTCGATCCCGAACATATCATTCCCGAGCCTTCGCTTGCCAAGGGCAAGGGGCCGCAACTCGTATTCACGGGGCAGATGGACTATGCGCCGAACGTGGCCGCTGCCGTCCGGGCGGTTGAACGCATCCTGCCGATCATCCGCCAGCATCACCCGCATGCGATGTTCCATGCCGTGGGGCGCGCTCCCGCACGGGAATTGCTTGCGCTGGATGGCCAGAATGGCGTGCGGGTATGGGGCGAAGTTCCCGACGTGAAGCCTTTCCTGGCGGCGGCCGATGTGGTTATCGCGCCGCTGGAAATCGCGCGAGGCGTGCAGAACAAGGTCCTGGAAGCGATGGCGATGGCAAGGCCGGTCGTCGTCACTCCCGGTGCGGCGACCGGGATCGGCGCGGAGGATGGTATCCAGCTCGCAATTGAGGAAAGCGATGCAGCTTTTGCGGCGCGTATCTGCGCGCTCCTCGCCAATAAAGGTGCTGCCCAGACAATGGGGCACGCCGCGCGCCAGTTCGTGATCGAGCGGCGCGGTTGGGCAGCGATGCTCGCGGCCCTGCCGCGCATCATGGGTTTCGCTCCGGCGGAAACGCCGGGCGCCTCGCGGTCGAAGCGGGGCAAGCGCGATGCAGCGTGATTCCGCCCTGACCCCGAGACCGCTGGATTCATTCGTGGGGCATATCCCGCAGGTCTGGCGAGTTCCCCTGTTCCAGCTGGCGTTTGTCTGGACTGCGCTGATCATCTGGTTCTGGCCTGACTGGGTCGCCATGGCGGATCAGTGGTGGAACAGTTCGACCTACAACCATATCCTGCTTGTTCCGGCTATCGTGGCCTGGCTCGTCTGGGCGCGTGGATCGGAATTGCTTCGCCTTACCCCCTCCGGTTGGTGGCCCGGTCTGGTGCTGGTCGCCGGAGCGATGCTGCTGTGGCTGTTGGGCTCGATATCGGGCCTCAATCTGGCGCAGCAGCTTGGCGCGGTCGTTGCGCTGCAGGGCGCCGTGATGGCCCTGCTGGGCCCGCGCGTTACCGCGGGGCTGATCTTCCCGCTGGCCTACATGCTGTTTCTCGTGCCGTTCGGTGACGAGCTTGTTCCGGCACTGCAGATGATCACGGCCAAGCTGACGATCGGCCTGACCCATCTCAGTGGCGTCCAGGCCGTGATCGATGGCGTGTTCATAGATACCCCGGCCGGACTTTTCGAAGTGGCGGAGGAATGTTCGGGCGTGAAGTTCCTGATCGCGATGGTGGCGTTGGCCATGCTCGTCGCTCAGGTCTGTTTTACCAGTTGGTCACGCCGCATCGCGTTTCTCGCCGTGGCGGTGGTATTGCCGATCCTCGCCAATGGCGTGCGCGCGTGGGGGACGATCTACATCGCCCAGTCGCAGGGCATAGAGTTCGCGGCGGGCTTCGATCACATTTTCTATGGATGGATATTCTTCGCCATCGTGATGGCCGCCGTGCTGGGCCTTGGCTGGCGCTTTTTCGATCGCGCGGTGGATGATCCGCTGATCGATGTCGAGCAGATCGAAGGATCCGCGCTGCTGGCCCGGATCGCTGGGTGGCGCATCGATGGCTGGGTGGCGTTGGGATCGATCATTGCGATGGCGCTGGCCGTCACGCTCTGGTCGTCGCGCGCAGATGCGCTTTCCGCTCCGCTCGCTCCCGACGTGTCGTTGCCTCAGGTCGAAGGTTGGGAACTCGTCCAATACGAACCGCAAATATGGTGGGAGCCGCGTGCAACGGGCGCCGAGCACCGCATGATCGGCCGTTATCGCGATGACGCGGGGCGGGTCGTGGATGTGTTCGCGGCAATCTATTCCGCACAGGGCGAAGGGCGCGAAGCCGGCGGGTTCGGGCAGGGCGCACTTGTTCCCGACACCGCATGGCGGTGGCTGCAGAATGGTCCGCCGATGACAGGCGCGAGAACCGAGCGCCTGTTTGCAGAAGGACGCGTCCAGCGCCTTGCCGCCACTTTCTATCGGACGGGCGATATTCTGACGGGAAGCAACACCCGGTTGAAGCTGGCCAATATGCGCGACAGGCTGCTTATGAAGGAGCAGCCAACGATGATGCTGATCCTGTCGGCCGAAGAGGGCGGGGGGCACAAGGCCGCAGACAGCATAGAGGCGTTCCGTGAAGCCACCGGTCCCGTGGGGGATTGGATGGACGACATAGCGCAACTCCCGTAACGCCAGCGTCATGTGCGGGATCGCTGGTATATTTCATTGCTCGACACCCAAACCGGTCGAAGCGGCAAGGGTTCAGCGCATGTGCGATGCGCTGGCCCATCGCGGGCCGGATGGCGCGGGCGTGTGGACCGCGCCGGGGGTAGGGTTGGGGCATCGCCGGCTTTCGATCATCGACCTGGCCGGCTCTCCGCAACCGATGCATTCCGCCGATGGGGCGGCGGCGATCGTGTTCAACGGAGAGATATACAATTTCCGCGAACTGCGCCGGGAACTGGAGGGGCTGGGGGCGAAGTTCCAGACAGATGGAGATACCGAGGTCATCCTCGCCGCATGGCAGCAGTGGGGCACGGAATGCCTTTCGCGCCTGCATGGCATGTTCGCCTTCGCATTGTACGACCTTCGCGAACGGACATTGTTCCTCGCGCGGGATCGCCTGGGGGTCAAACCGCTTTTCACCGCCGCGCTCAGCGACGGCAGCCTTGCCTTCGCTTCGGAACTGAAGGGGCTTCTCGCTCATCCCCTGTTGAGGCGCGATGTCGATCCGCTGGCGATCGAGGATTATCTCGCCTGGGGCTATGTCCCCGATCATCGTTCGATCCTGAAAGGCGTCGAGAAGCTGCCCGCCGGCCATTATCGCCTGCTGCGCCATGATGCCCCGCCATCCGCCCCGGTGAAGTGGTGGGACGTTTCCTTCACTGAACGGCGGAAGGGATCGGATGCCGATCTCGGGGCTGAGCTGCTCCACCACCTCCGCGCGGCCGTAACCTCCCGGATGGTGGCCGATGTTCCGCTGGGGGCCTTTCTTTCAGGCGGGGTCGATTCCTCCAGCGTGGTCGCGCTGATGGCCGAGGCAAGCCGCGAGCCGGTCCGCACCTGCTCCATCGGCTTTGACGTCGCTTCCGCCGATGAGACGACTTACGCGGCGGAGATCGCCCGGCTGTTCGGCACCGATCATGAAAGCCGGATCGTCGGCTCCGGCGACTTCTCGGAGATCGGGCGGATCGCCGCGATGTTCGACGAACCTTTTGCCGATGCATCGGCCCTTCCAACCTGGAGGGTGTGCCAGCTGGCTCGCGAGAAAGTCACCGTCGCTCTTTCAGGGGATGGCGCCGACGAAGCGCTTGCCGGTTATCGCCGGCAGGTATTCCACGCCCATGAAGAGCGTATTCGCTCGCTCCTGCCATCATCCTTGCGCGGGCCGGTCTTCGGTACGCTGGGGGCGATCTATCCCAAGGCGGACTGGGCGCCCCGACCGTTGAGGGCGAAAACGACGCTGCTTTCTCTCGCTGCGAGCGGGGAGGAGGGATACGCGGCGGCGCTGGCGGTCAGCCCGCCCCAGCTCCGCGCCAGCCTTTACACGCCGGCGTTTCTCGCTTCGCTGGGCGGATACCGGGCAGAGCAGCCGTTCATGGATATGATGCGTGGCGCGCCCGCGCGGTCCGGTCTCGATCGCGCGCAATATGCCGACCTGAAGTTCTGGTTGCCGGGCGATATCCTGACCAAGACCGACCGGACCAGCATGGCGGTCAGCCTCGAAGCGCGCGAGCCGCTGCTCGATCACCGCCTTGTCGAATTTTCAGCCACCCTGCCTGAGCGCATGCGCGTGCGGGGCGGTCAGGGCAAATGGCTGATGAAGCGCGCCATGGGGCGGTATCTGCCGGACAACATCCTCTATCGCCCCAAACAGGGCTTCGTCACACCGATCGCCCAATGGCTGCGTGGCCCGCTGGCGGATGAAGCCAGGGCAATCGGGTCGAGCGCCCTGCTCGCGCGCACGGGCTGGTTCGATGGCCCGGGATTATGCCGCATTGCGGAAAATCATATCGCGGGCAGGGCGGATCACTCCCGCCTGCTTTGGCAACTGCTTATGCTGGATCGTTCCCTTGCGGGACTGGGTGCCTGACGTCGGTCGAGGTTGATCCTTCACGGGACAAAGTCAAAATCGAACGGCTTCGCGAGTCCGGTTCGTCCGGTTTCCGGACGGAAATTCTACTTATGGTAAATATTTCGTTTGCCAATCGAGTCACCCGTGACGTAGATTCTTCAATGACTTCGGTGCGCAACATAACAAAACGACTGGGCACGAAGTCCGCAAATGTGGGGGTTCATGATGGATCGACTGACAAGCAATCTCGATAGGGATGAGAATGCTGCCGGCGGTATGGAGAAGCCCGTCATGGTTTTAGGCGAAGGTGATGAACACCTTGTCGAAACGAGCGCGCGTCATCTCGCGATACCGGAGGAACTATTCAAACTCAACGAGTTGGAAGTTCTATACGATGATGCCCGGCAAACTCTCTGGTCTTATATGCGGCCGAAGGGCCGCCCCAGTTTTTCGCCCGCGATGTTGGCCGATTTCGTCAACTGGCAGCGCCTGATCGGCGACAATTTCGGGCCGGGCAAGGTGCCGCTGCGCTTTCTGGTACTTGGCAGCCGCGCGCCCGGGGTATTCTGCTTCGGCGGCGACCTGGAGCTGTTTCAGCGCTTGATCCGTGAGCGTGACCGGACCGCGCTGGCCCAATATGGCTATAAGTGTGTGGAGATTTTGCAACGCAACATGCTGTCGCTGGATCTGCCCATTTTGACCGTCGGCCTTGTCGAAGGTGCGGCGCTTGGCGGCGGGTTCGAGGCACTGCTGTCGTTCGATTATATCATTGCCGAACGGGGGGCCACTTTCGGTCTGCCGGAAGTGCTGTTCGGACTGTTCCCGGGCATGGGCGCACACGCGCTCCTGTCGCGCAAGCTGGGCAGCGCGATGGCCGATCGGCTGATCGTGTCGAACGAGACTTATACGGCCGAGAAGATGTACGATCTCGGTATTGTCCACCAACTCGCGGAGCCGGGTGAGGGGCTTCAAGCTTGCCGGACCTTTATCGACAAGTCGGAGCGCCGCCATGCCGGGCTCGTGAATGCCCGCCGCGCGATGAAGGTGACGCGGCCGGTTACGCTGGAAGAACTCAAGCGGATCGTTGACCTCTGGGCCGATGCCGCGCTGCAATTGCGCGAGCAGGATTTGAAGGTGATGAGCCGCCTGGCCGCCGCGCAATCGCGACTGGCCAGAGCGGCTTGATCGCTGGTTGAAACGGATGCGCGTCAGCGCGTGTCCACCATCACTACTTCGGCATCGTCGATAGCTTCGACGATGATGTTCTCGATCCCGGTGATCGCAACGCCGTCCCTGGCATTGGCTTCCTCGCCGTTCACGCGAATCCGGCCGGATGCCGAAACCAGATACTGGTGCCGCGAAGGGCTGGCTTCGTATTCGATCCTGTTACCGGCGGAGAGCTTCGCCGCCATCACCTTCGCATCGCTGCGAATGGGCAGCGCATCATCACCATCGGGATCGCTGCTGGCGAGAATGACCCACTTGCCGGCCCGGTCATCGCGGGGGAACTGGCGCATGCCCCAGCCGGGCGCCTCGCCTGCGCGATCCGGCATAATCCAGATCTGGAACAGGCTCGTGGCCTCGTCCTCGAGATTGTATTCGGCATGCACCACACCGGAGCCCGCGCTCATTACCTGAACGTCACCGGCGCCGGTGCGCCCGACATTGCCCATGGAATCCTTGTGCGTGATCCCCCCCGTGCGAACGAAGGTGATGATTTCCATGTCATTATGCGGGTGCGGCGGAAAACCGGCCTTGGCAGCGATGATATCATCGTTCCAGACGCGCAGCGCGCCCCAGCTTACGCGGGCGGGATCGTAATAGTCCGAAAAGCTGAAGTGATAGCGGGTGTCGAGCCAGCCGTGATCGCGATGGGCCAGGCCATCGAACGGGCGGATGTCGATCATAGGAATATTCCACTTCGGCGGGGTGTTATCGCCGGAATAATCACAATGTAATGTGCGGCAGGTCGGTTTCAACCCGCGGTGCCATGCCCCTCAGCCAGATAGTCCGCACTTTGCATTTCCTTGAGACGGCTCACAGTCCGCTCGAACTCGAAGGCCCCGTCACCGGCCTGGTACAATTGCTCGGGCTCCGCGCCGGCGGTGGCGATCAGCTTCACGCGGTGTTCGTAAAGCGCGTCGATCAGGGTCACGAAACGCGCGGCCTCGTTGCGATCGTCAGGCCCCATGACAGGAATGCCGACGATGATGACGGTATGATAGGCACGGGCGATCGCCAGATAGTCCGCCGCGCCGCGTGGTTCACCGCATAGGCGCTTGAAGCTGAACACTGCCACGCCCTTCAGGCTCTTGGGTACGAACAACTTTCGCCCGCCGCCAAGGTCCAGTTCTCCCGATGGCACGTTGGCCGCATCTTCCGGGGCATAGTCGGTCAGCCTGAAGAACGCTTCGCGCACCTGTGCAGTCGCTTCCGCACCGTTCGGCACATGCCAGGTCCTCATCCCGCCAAGCCGTTCAAGCCGGTAGTCGACTGGCCCGTTCAGGGCCAGGATGTCCAGTTCCCGCTCGATCAATGCGATGAAAGGCAGGAAATGCTCGCGATTGAGGCCGTTCTTGTAGAGTTCGGACGGAGCGCGGTTGGATGTGGTGACCACCGTCACGCCCTGATCCTGAATCAAGGAGGTGAACAGCCGGCTCATGATCATGGCATCGGCCGAATTATTCACGACCATCTCGTCAAACGCCAGGACCTTCAGCCCCTCGGCCAGTCTGGCAGCGACGGGGGGGATTGGATCGCCGGCTTCCCTTGCCCGTTCCGCGCGGAGCAGGGCATGGACCTCGAGCATGAAGGCGTGGAAGTGCACGCGCCGTTTCTGCGGGATCGCCAGAGTGTCGTGGAACAGGTCCATCAACATGGACTTGCCGCGCCCGACACCGCCCCAAACATAGAGCCCGCGCGGGTTCTGCGCCTTCTTGCCCAGCAGTTTTCCCAGCAGGCCGGGCTTTGCCGTGCCAGCCTCAAGCTCCTGCTGGAGAGCGTCGAGGCGCGTCGCCGCGGCGCGCTGTTCGGGATCGGGGCGCAACTCGCCCGCCGCGAGCAACGCCTCGTAACGGGCCAGCATTCCGCTCATGGGGCTGTGTGTTTTTCCCGTGGCTGCATGGTTTCGTACTTGGGAATGCCAGTGTCGAAGCGATCCCGGGCCCCTTCTTTATGCGTGGCGTTCTACCTGCATCTTCTTGATTTCCGCGATCGCCCTGGCGGGCGACAGACCCTTGGGGCACACATTCGCGCAATTCATGATGGTGTGGCAGCGATAGAGACTGAACGGATCTTCCAACTGGTCCAGCCGCTCTCCCGTCATTTCGTCGCGGCTGTCTGCCAGCCAGCGATAGGCCTGCAACAGGATCGCCGGGCCGAGGAACTTGTCCGAGTTCCACCAGTAGGACGGGCAACTGGTCGAGCAGCAAGCGCACAGGATGCACTCGTACAGGCCGTCCAGCTTTTCGCGCTGTTCGGGGCTCTGCAGCCTTTCCTTCCCGCTGGGGGTGGGGCTGACGGTCTGGAGCCAGGGGCGAATGGAGGCGTATTGGGCGTAGAAGTGCGTGAAGTCCGGAACGAGATCCTTCACCACTTCCATATGCGGTAGCGGGGTGATGCGGACTTCGCCCCGCAGATCGTCGATCGAGGTCGTGCAGGCCAGCCCGTTCGACCCATTCATGTTCATCGCGCAGGACCCGCAAATCCCTTCGCGGCAGGAGCGCCGGAAGGTGAGCGTGGGGTCGATCTCGTTCTTGATCTTGATCAGGGCATCCAGAACCATCGGGCCGCAACGGTCCAGATCTATCTCGAACTTGTCATAGCGCGGATTTTCGCCGCTTTCCGGGTCGTAGCGATAGATCTTGAAGTTCTTCACTCGGTTTGCGCCGTCGGCCTTGTGGGCGCGGCCCTTGCCGGTGATCCTGCTGTTCTTGGGAAGGGTGAAGGTTGCCATCGAAAGCGATCCTGTTGAGTCTGTGCCTCTCTAGCGATTGTGCGGTGCGGGGCAAGGGCGAGCGGCGGAAACAGGGTGCTTACACAGGGTGACACTGTTCAGGGCCAATGATCCAGTCGCTCTTTTCGCCGGTTTCGATGAACTGGTTCGATTGATGGAAAGATGCGAGGCCATTTCCGGTTGTTGCCATTATCCATCCGTGTAGGACATCGAAAAACAGGAGGGGATATGGGACTTGCAGCCTGGTACGAAGAGAAGATCGTCCCGCGTATAATCACCTGCGCTTGCGGCGATCCGAAGATAACGGCCTTGCGCGCCAGGGTGGTTCCCCTGGCGCATGGCCGGGTGTTCGAACTGGGCGTTGGCGGAGGGTTGAATCAACCGCATTACAACCGCGCCGCAATCACGTCCTTTTCCGGGATAGATCCGTCCGGCAAGCTGCTGGATGCCGCGCGCGTGGCCGCCCGCGAACAGGGCTGGGATGCCGATATTCGCCACGGAGTAGGGGAAGCGATCCCGTTCGACGATGACAGCTTCGATACGGTCGTGTGCACCTACACGCTCTGCTCGGTCAGCGACCAGGCCCAGGTCGTCCGCGAAATGCGCCGCGTATTGAAGCCGGGCGGCAAGCTGCTGTTCCTCGAACACGGCAAGTCGCCGGATGCGGGCCCCGCCAGATGGCAACATCGGATCGAGCCGGTGTGGAAGCGACTGATGGGCAATTGCCATCTCAGCCGCGAAGTGACCTCGGTCGTGAAAGCCGGCGATCTCAGGATCGAGAGTGAAGGCAGCACCTATCTCGAAAAGATGCCGCGCTGGGCCGGATGGATGGAGTGGGGCGTGGCGGTGAAGGGCAGTTAGATCGTAAGCCCATAGACGGGAATGACCACAACGGTAGATGGCGGAGATTACACCATCTCAGTCGAGACGACTGTAGAAAACCTCATTGGCTGTAACATGCTTTTCAAGCACCTCCATCAACTCTCTGTCGGCCTCTTCGGTCAGAACGTCATACTCATCCAAGCCTTCGTGCCATTGTTCTTCCAAGCGCTTCCACCGCTCATCCTGAGTCGATGCGGGCAGCGGTGCTCCCAAGCCCTGCAGTACGGTTTTCAGTTGGTGGGCTGCTTTGCTGGCACCGAGGGCCGTGAGTGCATCAACGACCTCGTTTGCGTCCAGATCATGCGTCGAAGTTAGAAAAGAATTCAGGCCCCCATTGTACGACGCACCCATGAAGAGGTTGGCGATCGCTGCGGCACGCTTGCTGCTTCCCTGTTCATATGAAGCCGCGCTACTCCGCATTACGAAGTTGTTCCAAGCGCGGTTCAAACGGGTCGGCATAGCTCTTGCCTACAATCAACCGCCAGTGACCGCTATGGGTCAAATGCCGACTGACTGCTTCCATATCGTGCCCAACTCTGATTCAGAGTTAGCATGAGCAGATATGACCTGACCGACTTCGAGTGGCGCGTGATTGGGCTGCCGCTACCCAACAAGTCACGAGGCGCGCCGCGCGTCGATGATCGCCGCGTGCTGAACGGCATCTTCTGGGTGCTGCTGCGTTCCGGTGCGCCGTAGTGCGACTTACCCGAGCGTTGTGGCCCGCGCACCACCTGCTACAATCGCTTCGTGCGATGGCATGCGGTCGTCGACGAGCAAGCCACCCTTGATGACCGCACCGATGCTGGCCAACTCGCCGACATCTTTCACGGGGTGACCCCTGACAGCTACGACATCTGCCCATGCACCGGGTTTGGCCAAGCTGCCATAGACCATCCCGGCCGCCGAGGAACTCGCCGTTCCCGTCGCGAATGCGGCGGTGAGGGCGATGCTCCGGGCGACCGGGGCGATCCAGATCAGGTCAGTCCCCGAAAGTACGCTGCCACCATCCCCGGCGCGGTTCGGCCGAAGGGGTTTCTTCGGCAGATGCCGGTGCGACAGGCGCTTCGGCATCTGTTGCAACTGCGGCGGGTTCGGGGGCGGGCTCTGCCGCGGCTTCCGGGGCGGGTTCGGCCTCGACTGTCTCAGCCTTCTTGCGGCGGGTACGCTTCGGCTTCGCCACCGGGGCTTCTGCCTCAGCTTCAGGCGCTTCAGGTGCAGGAGCCGGAGCTTCCACAGGAGCAGCCGCTTCGGCTTCTACAGTATCGGCCTTCTTGCGACGGGTGCGCCTGGGCTTCGCTTCGACCGGAGCTTCCGCTTCGGGCGCAGGCTCAGGCGCGGTTTCCGCAGCGGCTTCTTCCACAGGGGCTGCAGTTTCCGCTTCCGCATCCGCCTTTTTGCGGCGAGTGCGCCTGGGCTTCGGCTTGGGAGCAGGCTCCTCGACCGGTGCCTCGGCTGCCGACGCTTCCGGTTCCGCGCTTTCGCTCGCAACGGCTTCGGCTACAGCATCATCAGTTGCCGTGTCTTCTCCGCCATCGGTGTCATCTTCCCCTTCGGAGGCTTCGTCACCTTCGGCCTGGAATTCGCCATCGCCCCGCTTTTTCCGGCGGCGGCCGCCACGGCGGCGACGCTTCTTGCGGGGAGCCTGGTCGTCGTCATCGTCATCAGACGGGGCTTCCGGAGCTTCGCCATCGGTTTCGGCATCATCAGCCTCATCCTCGTCGCGATCTTCTTCACCGTCCGCCTGTTCACGATCATCCTCGCGACGATTGCGTCCGCGGCCACCACGGCGGCGGCGGCGGCGCTTCTTGTCGCGGCCTTCGCCTTCGTCCTCATCTTCTTCATCGGCCCATGCCTCGGGCTCTTCCTCGTCATCGATGCTGTCGTCGACGATGGGCTCGAACTTGGGAAGCGAGGTCGGGCGCGGCCCGTTGCTGGAGACGCGCATCTTGGCGCCTTCATCCTCGCCTTCGGGGATGACCTGCACCGTCACGCCATAGCGTTCCTCGATCTCGGTCAGATCGGCGCGCTTGGCATTGAGCAGATAGATCGACGCTTCGGTGCTGGCATAGAGCGAAATGATCGTGCCCTTGCCCTTGGCGGCTTCGTCCTCGATCAGGCGCAGGGCCGAGAGGCCGGCGCTGGATGCGGTGCGGACCAGGCCGGTGCCGTCGCAATGCGGGCAGGAACGGGTAGTGGCTTCCAGCACGCCGGTGCGCAGGCGCTGGCGGCTCATTTCCATCAGCCCGAAGCTGGAGATGCGGCCAACCTGGATGCGGGCGCGATCGTGCTTGAGGGCTTCCTTCATCGCGCGTTCGACTTTGCGGATGTTGGAATTGTACTCCATGTCGATGAAGTCGATCACGACCAGGCCGGCCATGTCGCGCAGGCGCAACTGACGTGCGATTTCCTGCGCGGCTTCCAGATTGGTGCTGAGCGCCGTCTGCTCGATGCCATGCTCCTTCGTGGAGCGGCCCGAGTTGATGTCGATCGAGACGAGCGCCTCGGTCGGGTTGATCACGATGTAACCGCCCGATTTGAGCTGGACGACCGGATCGTACATCGCGGAAAGCTGGTCTTCGGCGCCATACCGCTGGAACAGCGGAACCGGGTCGGAATAGGCCTTCACCTTGCGGGCATGGCTGGGCATCAGCAGCTTCATGAAGTCGCGCGCGGCCTTGTAGCCAGGCTCGCCTTCGACGACCACTTCCTCGATATCGCGGTTATAGATGTCGCGGATTGCACGCTTCACCAGGTCGCTGTCCGAATGGATCAGCGCGGGCGCGGTGCTTTTCATCGTGTTTTCGCGGATCTCGTCCCACAGGCGGGCGAGATAGTCGAAATCGCGCTTGATCTCCGGCTTGGTGCGCTGGAGGCCGGCGGTGCGGACGATGCAGCCCATCGATTTGGGCAGGCTCAGTTCGGACACGATGGTCTTCAGGCGCTTGCGGTCCGACGCATTCGAAATCTTGCGCGAGATGCCGCCACCGTGGGTGGAATTGGGCATCAGCACGCAATAGCGGCCGGCAAGGCTGAGATAGGTGGTCAGCGCGGCGCCCTTGTTGCCGCGTTCTTCCTTCACGACCTGAACCAGCAGGACCTGCCGGCGATGGATCACGTCCTGGATCTTGTAGCGGCGGCGCAGGGCCAGGCGCTTGGCGCGCACTTCGTCCACTTCCTTCGCCCGGGCGCGATTGCCGCCCTTGCCCTGGCGACGGCCGCGACGGCGCTGGCGGCCACCGTTCTCACCTTCGCCATCATCGTCGGCTTCGGCAGATTCGCCTTCTTCCGCATCGGCGGAAGGCTCATCGCCTTCCTCGATTTCGCCACCTTCGATAGTGGCGACGTCGTCCTTCTCGGATGTGTCGATCTCTTCGACGCCGTTATCCCCGCCATCGTCGGCAAAGCCGTCGGCGTCTTCTCCGGCGAATGCGTCTTCCTCTTCCTCCTCGGCGGCGCGGAGCGCTTCCTCCTCGGCGGCGGCTTCAGCCTCTTCCGCCAGCAGGGCCTCGCGATCCTCCTTGGGGATCTGGTAATAGTCAGGATGGATTTCGCTGAACGCGAGGAACCCGTGACGGTTGCCGCCGAAATCGACGAAAGCCGCCTGAAGCGAGGGCTCTACCCGTGTGACCTTGGCCAGATAAATATTGCCTTTGATCTGCTTGTGTTCGGCAGATTCAAAGTCGAACTCTTCAATACGATTGCCCTTGAGCACCGCCACCCGGGTTTCTTCCGGGTGGCGCGCATCGATTAGCATGCGCGTTGCCATTATGAATTCTCCGTGCGCGCCGCCCTGCAATGGCTATGCCGTGCGTGACGATGGTTGCGCGCTTGTATGCGTGAAGCCCGGCAGGGGCGGGGCAAATGCCCTGCCCGATGCCGGAAATAGGAAATTCGCCAGCGGCCATCCGACGGCCGGCGAAGCGGAACGTGTCTGCGGAAAGGAGAATGCGCGACCCCGCCACCGTGTGGCGGGTGTAGCGTGCGGCCGGCGACATCGCATCGCAGCGCATGGGCTGCGGCGGCATGTCGGGGAAGCGGCTTCTCATTTTCGGCATCAACTCTGCAAGCGCCCGAAATTCTTGTAAGGAATACCGGGGGTTGGACAGGGCTGCCTGCAAAGCGGCGCTTTCCTGCGGTGCCTGCGACCAAGGCGGCATCTGCGCTGGGAAATCTTCCGCAGGGCAGGTCTGCCCCGGTGAGGTCTAGCTAGCACCGGGTGCCATAACGGGCAACCATATTGCGCAACCGTCCAGATTTCGCTTGTCCCACCCGGCCGTGCCACCATAAGCCCGGGGGCGATGGCGTTCCGAATACAGCTTGCGCTGCTGTTTATTATCCCGGCTGCCGTTCTGGCCGGGCTGTATATATTGGGCATGCGCGTCCCCTTGCCTGAACTGGGGCGTTCTTACGTCGTGCGCATCGAGTTGCCCGACGGCGGGAGCCTGGTGGGGCTGCCGGAAATCCAGGGCCCCCAGGACGCGACCCGGCCGCTGGTTGTGATCGACGCCGGCCATGGCGGGCATGACCCGGGCGCGAGCGCCCATGGGCTTGAGGAAAAGCGCGTCGTTCTGGGGCTTGCGCTTGCGTTGCGCGACCGGCTGCTGGCGCAGGGGGGCATCCGTGTGGCGCTGACCCGTTCGGACGACACGTTCCTGGTCTTGCAGGAAAGGTCGGAAATCGCACGGCGCATGGGCGCCGACCTGTTTCTGTCGATTCACGCGGATTCGGCGGGAGAGGAGATGGAGGTGCAGGGCGCCAGCGTCTACACCTTGTCGGATCGCGCATCGGACGAAGCCGCCGCCCGCTTTGCCGCACGGGAAAACAGCGCCGACCGGCTGAATGGTATTTCGCTGGCCGGGCAGAGCGATATGGTGAACGCCATCCTGGTCGATCTCTCCCAAAGGCGCACCCAGGAAGAATCCGTGGAATTTGCCGGGCTGATAGTGCGGGAAGGGGAGGGGGAACTGGTGTTCCGCCCCGCACCCCGCCGCTCGGCCGCGCTGGCCGTCCTGCGGGCGCCCGATGTGCCTTCGGTGCTGTTCGAGGCGGGTTTCGTGACCAATCCGGAGGAAGCGAGCAGGCTGGCTTCGCCCGAGGGGCGCACCCGCTTCGCCGAAGTGATGGAGCGGGCAATCCGCATATTCTTTGCGCGGAATTCCGCGCCTTGAGCACATCTTGGGCGCTCTGATCGCCGCTTGCTGCTGGCGTAACCCGGAATCACCATGCTAAAGGGCGCGCCGGCCATGAGCGACACCGAGCAAACCGCCCCGCAATCGATCCGCTATCGCATTCGTCGCGAAGCGCAGACCGTGCTGACCTGGTTCCGCGAGAACTGGCGCAACAGCAAGATATTCCGCTGGATGGCTGCGGCGATCGGTGCCGTGCTGCTGGTCTATTTCATCATCTGGCTGATGCTGGCGCGCAATCTGCCCGATGCGGAGATGCTGCTGGAGTATCAGCCGCCCCTGCCGACCATGGTGCGCGGCATCGATGGCGAGATCGTCGATTCCTATGCCCGTGAACGGCGCGTGCAGCTCCAGTTCCGTGATTTTCCGCGCCCGCTTATCAACGCCTACCTGGCGGCTGAAGACAAGACGTTCTGGACGCATGGCGGCGTCGATATCACCGGCTTCGCGGGTGCCGTGTTCGATTATGTGAGCAAGATCGGCAGCGGCGAACGCGCCCGTGGCGGTTCGACCATAACGCAGCAGGTCGCCAAGAACATCCTTGTGGGGGATGAATATTCGATCACCCGCAAGCTGAAGGAAATGCTGCTGGCGCGCCGCATCGAGAGTGTGTTGACCAAACAGCAAATCCTTGAACTTTACCTCAATGAGATTCCGCTCGGCCGCCGCAGCTTCGGCGTGCAGGCCGCTTCGCGCGCTTATTTCGACAAGGACGTGGCCGATCTGGAACTACACGAGGCGGCGTTCCTGGCTATCCTGCCCAAGGCGCCCGAGCGTTATGGGCGTCCACAACATCAGAGTGCCGCGATTGCGCGCCGCAACTGGGCGCTCGATGGCATGGTGGACAATAATTTCATCACGCGGGCCGAAGCGGACGCCGCCAAGGCGAAGCCGCTCGGCCTGGTCATTCCGCGCGCCGCTTACAGTGAAGTCGATGCCGGCTACTTCATGGAGGAAGTGCGCCGCCAATTGATCGAGGACTTTGGCGAGCAGGCGGAGGACGGCCCCAACAGCGTCTATGCGGGTGGCCTGTGGGTCCGCACTTCGCTTGATCCGGAACTGCAGACGGCCGCGGCCGATGCGCTGCGCGCCGGGCTGATGCGCTATCAGGGCAACCGCGCATGGGACGGCCCGATTGCCACGCTGGAGGTCGGCAATGGCGACTGGCGCGGCCAATTGCAGAACTCCTTCGTTTCGATCCGCTATCAGGACTGGCGGGTTGGCGTCGTCACCTCACGCAGCGGGAGCAACGCACGGATCGGCTTCACCGACGGCAAGGAGGAGCCGATGACGGGCGCGCTTCCCGATCGGTTGAAGGCCGGTGATGTCGTGGCCGTTTCGCCGCAGGGCAATGGCTGGCGCCTCCGCACGGTTCCCCAGGTTTCCGGCGGTTTCGTTGCCCAGGATCCGAATAGCGGGCGCGTGCTGGCGATGCAGGGTGGCTTCGACCCGCGGCTCGGCTCGTTCAACCGGGCGACCCAGGCGCTGCGGCAGCCGGGTTCCACGATCAAGCCCTTCGTCTATGCCGCGGGTCTCGATAACGGGATGACCCCCGCCAGCATGGTGCCCGACGCGCCTTATTGCGTTTACCAGGGTGCGGCGCTGGGCGAGAAGTGCTTCCGTAATTTCGGCGGCGGCGGCGGTGGCGAGCATACCATGCGCTGGGGCCTGGAACAGTCGCGCAACCTGATGACCGTCCATATCGCGATGGATGCGGGGATGGAGAAGGTCGTCCAGGAAATCGACCGCGTGGGCATCGGTGACTACAAACCCTATGCCTCTTTCGCGCTGGGCGCGGGCGATACCACCGTGTTGAAGATGGTCAACGCCTACTCCACGTTGGTGAATCACGGCCTGCAATATACGCCGACGACGATCGACTTCGTGCAGGATCGTAACGGCAAGGTGATCTGGCGGGCGGACAAGCGGCAGTGCACCGGCTGCAACATGGCCGAATGGGATGGCAAGGCGATGCCGCGGCTCAAGCCCAACGGCAAGCAGGTCATGGATGCGCGCACGGCGTTCCAGGTCGTGCATATGCTGACCGGCGTCGTGCAGCGGGGAACCGCGGTCGTGCTGCGTGACTTGAATATGCCGCTGTTCGGCAAGACCGGCACTTCCAGCGGACCGACCAATGTCTGGTTCGTCGGTGGCTCACCCGATATCGTCGCCGGCGTGTATATGGGCTTCGATCAGCCGCGCAGCATGGGTGGCCATGCCCAGGGCGGCACGATGGCTGCGCCGATCTTCAAGCAGTTCGTGCGGGAAAGCCGCGACAAGTGGAGCGGGAAACCCTTTGTGGCGCCGGCGGGCGTGCGCATGGTGAAGATCGATCGGCGTAGTGGCCGGCGGGTTTTCGGCGCCGATGCTGGCAACGATCCGCGGGCGGGTGTGATCTGGGAAGCCTTCAAGCCGGATACCGAGCCGAAGCGTGGCGTCCTGCAGGATGATGTGGACGCGATGCGCGACCTGATCCTCGCCCAGCTTCGCAGGCGGGAGAAGGCGGCCGAGCAGGCCGCATCCCGCGATGCCAGTGCAGCACAGCCTCAGAACTTTGCGGATGAACAAGGCGGGCTGTATTAAGCTGACGGAAACCGCCACCTTGTTTGGGAGAACGGGAAATGGTCGCACGTAAAATTGCTGTATTCGCCGCCGCGGCGCTGCTTGCCAGCCTTCCTGGCAGTGCCGGGGCGCAACTCAAGAGCGGAGTGAAAGCTCCGCAATTTGCCACGCAGGGCGCGCTTGCCGGGGAAAGCTTCTCCTTCAACCTGGAGAATGCGCTCAAGAATGGGCCTGTCGTCCTCTATTTCTACCCCAAGGCCTTCACCGAAGGTTGTACGCTGGAAGCCAATGCCTTCGCGGAGGCGATGGACGATTTTCGGGCCGCGGGGGCTACTGTGGTCGGCATGTCGGCGGATGACCTGCCCACGCTCAAACGCTTTTCGAAGGAAGCCTGCCGGGATGAATTCGCGGTGGCCACGGCCAGTCTGGCGGTCATCAAGGCTTACGATGTCGCGCTGATCATGGATGGCAAGGAAACGGGCCTTACCGATCGGACGAGCTACGTGATCGACAAGAACCGGACGATCCGCCTCGTTCACTCGGATCGCGATTGGCGGGAACACGTCAACCTCACTCTCGCGAAGGTGAAGGAACTGAAGCGCGGCAGTTGAACGCAGGCTCATTCGCCATTCAGGAACCGGAACTGTTTGGCCGCGCTTCGCTTTACATCCGCGGCTCTTCCGCTAAGCGGACCGGCAACTATCTAGCGGAGTGAATTTGCCATGCGTGCCGAAGGGCAGGCCCATATCGATCGGATCGAAGCAGCGCTTGCGCTTGTGCGCCGTTCGCTCGACTGGGAACGCGCGTTGCGCCGACTCGACGAGCTGAATGCGCGCGTGGAAGATCCGACCTTGTGGGACAACCCCAGGGACGCCGAGAGCGTCATGCGCGAACGCCGCAGGCTGGAAGGCTCCGTCGGCACGGTCAACGAGATTTCCGGCGAGATGGCCGACGCGATCGAGTTCGTCGAACTTGGCGAACTCGAGAATGACGAGGCTACCATCCGCGAGGGCCTGGACGCGCTGGAGAAGCTCGCTTCACGGGCCGATGCCGACAAGGTGCAGGCCCTCCTGGCGGGCGAGGCCGATGCCAATGACGCCTATGTGGAAGTGCACGCCGGCGCCGGCGGCACCGAGAGCCAGGACTGGGCCGAAATGCTCCAGCGAATGTACACGCGCTGGGCCGAACGCCACGGCTACAAGGTAGAGCTGGTTGACTACCACGCCGGCGAACAGGCGGGCATCAAGAGCGCGACCCTGCTGGTGAAGGGTGAGAACGCCTATGGCTATGCGAAGACCGAAAGCGGCGTGCACCGCTTGGTCCGTATCAGCCCGTATGACAGTTCAGCGCGCCGCCACACGAGCTTTTCCAGCGTCTGGGTCTATCCGGTGATCGATGACGACATCGAGGTCGAGATCAATGACAGCGACCTGAAGATCGATACCTATCGTGCATCGGGCGCGGGTGGCCAGCACGTCAACACCACCGACTCGGCGGTCCGCATCACGCACGTCCCGACCGGGATCGTGGTGGCGAGCCAGAATGACCGTTCGCAGCACAAGAACCGCGCAACTGCCATGAACATGCTGAAGGCACGCCTTTACGAGGCGGAACTGGCCCGTCGCGAGGCCGAGGCGTCAGGCGAGTATCAGGCCAAGACCGAAATCGGTTGGGGCCACCAGATCCGATCCTATGTCCTCCAGCCTTATCAGCTGGTGAAAGACCTGCGGACGGGCACCACCTCCACGTCGCCGGGTGATGTTCTGGACGGGGACCTCGATGACTTCATCTCCGCCGCCCTGGCTCAGCGCGTAACGGGCGAGAAGGTCGTTGTGGAGGACGTCGATTGATCCTGCGTGCTTCCATCTGCGCGGGCCTGTTGATGCTCGCTGGAGGATGCAATTCGGCGGCGGATGATCATTCCGACCGCCCTGAAACCGCGCGTGAATTTCCCCGGCCCCATCGCCCGGTCACCGAACTGGGCGGGAATACGGCAGTCAGCGAGGAAACGCGCGACGATCTGGGCGAAGCGCAGATGGTGATGCAACTGGCGAACATTCGCCCGGGCATGACTGTCGCCGATATCGGCGCGGGCGAAGGTTACTACACCGTTCGCCTTGCAGAGCGCGTGGGCGCCAAGGGGCGTGTGCTGGCGCAGGATATCGACGAAGCGGCGATCAAGCGTCTCGGCAATCGGGTCGAGCGCGAACGTCTCGACAATGTCTCGATCAAGCAGGGTGCGGAAGATGATCCGCGCCTGCCCGAAAACAGTTTCGACCGGATATTCCTGGTCCACATGTATCACGAAGTGAGCGAACCCTACCCGTTCCTGTGGCGTCTGCGCCCGGCATTGCGGAAGGGGGGGCAGGTGATCGTGGTCAATGTCGATCGGCCGACAGATCAGCACGGTATACCACCGAAGCTGCTTTTCTGCGAATTCGGCCTCGTGGGCTTTCGCCTTGTGGAATTTGTCCGTAAACCCGAACTGGCAGGCTATTACGCGCAGTTCGAAGCGGTGGGCGACAGACCCGAGCCGTCCGAGATTGAACCCTGTCACCAACTGGGCAACCAGGGCAGTGGCAAGCAGGCCTGAGGGCGCGAATTTTAGGAACGATGATGAGTTTCAAGGGGTTACGCCCGATCAGTTACGGCGGCCGTGAAGTATGGCCGTTGATCGAAGGTGGCAAGGGAGTCGCCGCCACAAATCACGCCAGTTCCGGTGCGTGGGCGGCTGCGGGCGGCATTGGCACGGTCAGCGCGGTGAACGCCGATTCGTATGACGCCGAAGGCAAGATCGTTCCGCAGGTCTATGAACAGCTTACCCGGCGTGACCGGCACGAACAGCTGATCACCTACGCCATCGATGGCGCGGTCGAACAGGTCCGCCGGGCTTACGAGATTTCCGGCGGCCAGGGCGCGATCAACATCAACGTGCTGTGGGAAATGGGCGGCGCGCAGGCCGTGCTCGAAGGCGTGCTGGAAAAAACGCGCGGGCTCGTCACGGGTGTCACCTGTGGCGCGGGCATGCCCTACAAGCTTGCCGAGATCGCGGCGCGGTTCAACGTCAGCTATCTGCCCATCATCAGCTCGGCCCGCGCCTTCCGCGCATTGTGGAGGCGTTCCTATAACAAGGTCGCCGAACTCATGTCGGCCGTGGTTTATGAAGACCCGTGGCTGGCGGGCGGGCACAATGGCCTGTCCAATGCGGAAGATCCGCTGAAGCCGGAAGATCCCTATCCCCGCGTGAAGCTCCTGCGCGAAACGATGCGCGCGGAAGGCGTGTCGGATGACGTGCCGATCGTGATGGCGGGCGGTGTGTGGTTCCTGCGCGAATGGGAACACTGGATCGACAATCCCGAACTCGGCGCCATCGCCTTCCAGTTCGGCACTCGCCCACTGCTGACGCATGAAAGCCCGATCCCGCAGGAATGGAAAGACCGCCTGCGCACGCTGGAGCCGGGCGATGTGCTGTTGCACCGCTTTTCGCCGACCGGATTCTACAGCTCGGCAGTGCGCAACCCGTTCCTCCGCAGTCTGGAAGCGCGTAGCGAACGCCAGATTCCTTATTCCCGTGTCGAAGCCGGCGAACATACCGTGCAGTTGGACGTCGGGGTGAAGGGCAGGAACTTCTGGGTCGCGCCCAAGGATCTTGAACGCGCACGCGGTTGGGTGGGCCATGGCTTTACCGAAGCGCTCAAGACGCCGGACGATACCGTCGTGTTCGTCACTCCGGACGAGCGTGGCGAGATCCGCCAGGATCAGGCCGACTGCATGGGTTGCCTCTCGCATTGCGGGTTCTCGTCATGGAAGGATCATGACGATTACACGACCGGTCGCCTGGCCGATCCCCGCAGCTTCTGCATCCAGAAGACCCTGCAGGACATCGCCCATCACGGGAATGTGGAAGAGAACCTGATGTTCGCGGGCCATGCGGCCTACCGCTTCAAGCAGGACCCGTTCTATTCGAACAACTTCACCCCCACCGTGAAGGAATTGGTCGATCGCATCCTGACGGGTGACTGACGCCAAGCCTTGAAAGCAAGGTATGGCGAATGGAGACTCGAGGCCCGTGGTCGCCCGCAGGAAATCTTGATTTCCTGCGGGGAGAGCGCATTGAATCTATGCATGCGAAATCGGCAATCGATGAAAATCGCCGATTTGTCCTGAGCCTCTACCTGAGCTGTTACTCGGTAGTCTTCCCGTCGAAATGCTCGTGATCGCCTTCCGCTTCATCGCAGGTCTTGTGAACGGTGCCGTCCAGATGCTCCGGCGGGCCATAGATCGTGTAGAGGCGTAGCGGTTCGTCGCCGCGACAGGCGACATTATGTTCGGCCCCTTGCGGCACGATGATCGCGTCATCGTCTTCGACTTCATGGGCCACGCCGTCGATAGTGACCGTGCCCTTGCCGGCTTCGACGCGGAAGAACTGATCGCGATCGTCGTGTACCTCCAATCCGATTTCCTCGCCGGGACGGATCGTCATGAGAACCAGCTGGAGGTTGTGCCCGGTATAGAGAACACGGCGGAAATCTTCGTTCCCGACGGTCAGTTCCTCGATATTGTCGACAAAACCCTTCATCTGATGCCTCCTGATGTGTCTGCCTTGAAGATAAGGCCGGTTTGCTGAATTCCCAGCCCTGTGGGCGCAGGCGAGTGCTTAATTGCCTGGCCGGATCAATCGAATTCCCAGCCACGTTCACCGTGGCCGGTGATGTCCAGGCCTTCGCGTTCTTCATCCGCACTGACGCGCATCGGGAAGACGAAGGAGACGCCAAGCGCAAGAATCGCCGTGGCGATGGCGGACCAGGTGGCCACGACAACGATGCCGACGACCTGGGCGGACACCATGTTCACCATGCCGTATCCTTCCGCATAACCCGTGCCGCCGAGGGCCGGTGAGAGGAAGATGCCCAGCAGCAGCGAGCCCAGCATGCCGCCTACGCCGTGGACCGCGAAGACATCGAGAGAGTCGTCGATCTTCACGCGCATCTTGATAAGCTGGATTGCGCCGTAGCAGGCGATCGACGCGGCAGCGCCGAACAGGATCGCTGCCCCGGGAGAAATGAAACCCGCGGCAGGGGTGATGGTGGCAAGGCCCGCAATGGCGCCCGTGGCGAAGCCGACGCTGGTGGGCTTGCCGAAAGTCAGGCGCTCTATCAGCACCCAGACCAGGGCCGCCACGGCGGCGGCGGCATGGGTGTTGATGATCGCGGTGGATGCATCATCCGTGGCCGTCAGGGCCGAACCACCGTTGAAGCCGAACCAGCCCACCCACAGCAGCATCGCACCGATCATGGTGAGGCCCGGGGCATGGGGAAGCAGCGGAGTGGAAGGGAAACCATCCCGCCGGCCGAGCAGGAGGGCGATGACAAGGGCGGAAACGCCGGCCGTGGTATGGACCACGATACCGCCCGCGAAATCGATCACGCCCATGCGGGTGGCGAGCCATCCGCCGCCCCAGATCCAGTGGGCGACCGGGGCATAGACCACCAGTCCCCACAGGGCGCAGAAGCCCACGACCCAGGCGAAGCGTGCACGATCAACCCAGGCGCCGACCATGAGGGCGGGGGTAATCGCGGCGAACATCATCTGGAACAGCGCAAAGGTGCTTTCCGGGATTGTCAGCCCGTCGCGAACATTGCCCAGGTCGATCAGCATCCAGGCGTTGCCGGCACCCATCCAGCCATTGGTGACGGTGCCGAAGGCAATGGTATAGCCGACCACGATCCACAACAGCGAAGCGATGCCGGCCACGGCCGCGCATTGCAGCGTCACGGACAGAAGATTCTTCGCGCGGACAAGCCCGCCATAGAACAGGCTGAGGCCGGGGAGAGTCATCAGCAGCACAAGCGCCGAACAGGCGAGGACCCATGCCGTGTCGCCGCTGTCGCCGGCTGCTACATAGGTGTCCTGTGCGAATACGGCACCCGGTATGGCAGCCAGGATTGTTACCGCCAGCATTCTGCGGATCATGCTATCGATCTCCCCCAGGCGCCTGTTTGCAGGCGCATTCCAGCGCCGCATCTAGGACAGAAAGGGATTGGCCGACAAGCGGTACGAGATCGCCCGTCCGCAGCCTTCGGGAGAGCAGGCCGTCAGGCCGATGTGACGACGCGATCCGGCGGATTGTGTCCATCCACCCAGCTCTGGATGTTGGTGATGATCTTCTCGCCGGCGGCGGTGCGGCCTTCCAGCGTGGCGCTGCCGAGATGGGGCAGGGCAACGACGTTGGGTAATGACATGAAGCGCGGGTCGATGTTCGGTTCGTTGAGGAACACATCCAGCCCCGCGCCGCCGAGGTGGCCGCTGGTCAGCGCGTCGATCAGGGCGTCTTCGTCGATCAGATCGCCGCGACCGCTGTTGATCACATAGGAGCCGGGCTTCATCGCCGCGATCCGCGCGGCATTGAGCATTCCGCGTGTTTCCGCCGTGGCCGGGCAGTTGAGCGAAAGATAGTCGGAGGCGGCGACCAGAGCATCGAGATCGGGTTCGAACTCGGCGCCAAGGATCGTTTCGAGCGATTCCGGCAGACGGCGGCGATTCTGATAGACGATCCGCATGCCGAAGGCGCGAGCGCGGTGGGCGAGCGCCTGGCCGATACGGCCCATGCCCACGATGCCCAGTATCTTGCCGCGCAGGGTGCGTCCCAGCAGGGCGGAAGGGGTCCAGCCCGTCCATTCGCCAGCGGCGACGATGCGGACGCCTTCGGAAATGCGGCGTGATGCCGCAAGGATCAGCGCCATCGTGATATCGGCCGTGTCGTCGGTGAAAACGCCGGGAGTGTTGGTGACCATGATCTTGCGTGCATGGCATGCCGCAAGATCGAGATGATCCACACCCGCGCCGAAATTGGCGATCAGCTTCATCCGATCGCCTGCCGCTTCCAGCATCGCCGCATCGATCTTGTCGGTCACGCAAGGCACCAGCACATCGCAATCCTTCATCGCGGCGATCAGATCGTCGCGGCTGAAGGGCCGGTCTTCGGTGTTCAGCACGGTGTCGAACAGTTCGGCCATGCGGGGTTCGACGCCCGGAAGGCGGCGGGTGACGATTACGCGGGGCTTGCCGGCCACGCGGCGAGCGGAATTGGATGAGTTGCCTTGGGTCATGGTTCGCGAGCTATGCGTCCGGCTGTCCCCGGTCAAGCGGGGTTGTACGCTTGAAGCGATGTGGGGGAGGGCGTTATGGAGTGCGCATGCGTTTCTTCTCCATTCCGTTCCTCGGCATTCTTTGCGCCCTCGTCGCCCTGGCCGTTCCGGCGCCCGCCACGGCGCAGGACAGGGAGACGCCTTACTGGGCATCCATCCGCGCCGGCGAAGTGAACATGCGCGTCGGGCCGAGCGAGGAATACCGGATCGAATGGGTCTATCGCCGCCCGCAACTGCCGGTGAAAGTGCTGCGGATCAAGGAAGGCTGGCGCCTGGTCCTCGATCCCGAAGGCGCGCAAGGGTGGGTTTCCGCCCGCCTGTTGAGCCCCGCCCGCACCGCCTTGATCAAGGGGCAGGGACTCGCTCCGATCCGCGAAGCGCCGGGGCAGACCAGCAGGCTGCTGTGGAATGCCGAACCGGGCGTCGTGGGCAAGCTTGGCAATTGCGATGGCGGTTGGTGCGAACTCGACATCGGCGGCCACAAGGGCTGGGTAAGCGAAACCCGCCTGTGGGGCACCGGGGAGCCCTGAGGAGAAAACCTCCCCGCCACGCCTGCGCGGCAGGGAGGTCGACCGGGTCAGACGAGTTCGATCGCCACCGCGGTTCCTTCGCCGCCGCCGATGCACAGCGATGCGACGCCGCGCTTCTTGCCCTGCTGCTTCAGCGCATTGATCAGCGTCACCAGGATGCGGGTCCCACTGGCGCCGATCGGATGGCCCAGGGCTGTCGCGCCGCCGTTCACATTGATCTTGTCATGCGGGATGCCGAGATCGTGCATCGCGAACATGGCGACGCAGGCGAAGGCTTCGTTCACTTCGAACAGGTCGACATCGCCAATCGTCCAGCCTGCCTTGTCCAGCGCCTTCTGGATGGCTCCGACCGGCGCCGTGGTGAACAGGCGCGGTTCATGGGCATGCGCGGCCATGGAGACGACTTTCGCGATCGGTGTCAGGCCCTTTTCCTTCGCGACGCTTGCACGCGTTATGACGACGGCCGCCGCGCCATCGGAGATGGAGCTGGAACTGGCGGCCGTGATCGTCCCGTCCTTGGCGAAGGCCGGACGCAGTGTCGGGATCTTCTCGGGCCGGCCCTTGCCGGGCTGCTCGTCCGTATCGACGGTTACTTCGCCCGCGCGCGTAGAGAAGGTGACGGGGACCACTTCATCCGCGAACGCGCCGCTGGCGATCGCGGCATTGGCGCGGCGCAGGGATTCGATCGAATATTCGTCCTGCGCTTCGCGGGTGAGCTGGTATTCATTGGCCGTGTCCTGCGCGAAGCTGCCCATGGCGGCCCCTGCTTCATAGGCATCTTCCAGACCGTCCAGGAACATGTGGTCATAGGCAGTGTCATGGCCGATGCGCGCGCCCGAACGATGCTTCTTCAGAAGATATGGGGCGTTCGTCATGCTTTCCATGCCGCCGGCCACGATCACGTCCACCGCGCCGGAAGCCAGCGCTTCGGACCCCATGATGACTGTCTGCATGCCGGAACCGCAAACCTTGTTCACCGTGGTGGCCTGAACCGACTTGGGCAGGCCGGCCTTGATCGCGGCCTGGCGTGCGGGGGCCTGGCCCAGTCCGGCGGGGAGGACGCAACCCATATAAAGGCGTTCGATATCCTCGCCGGCCACGCCCGAGCGCTCAACGGCGGCCTTCACGGCCGTCGCGCCGAGGTCGGTCGCGGTCACTTCGGAGAAGGCGCCCTGCATCCCGCCCATCGGGGTGCGTGCGTAGGAAAGAATGACAATCGGATCTTGATCTGAAAACTGGGTCATGAACGCCTCTGCCTGGGTGATATATGGTCTTGGGCAGGGGTTTAATATTGCGGTGCAGTGATGGCAATGCTGCGCCGCAAGGCAAGAATGCGTCGCCGACCGTTTGAAAACGCCGTGGCGGTTCCGTTTCGGGAATACCGCGAACCCCCCGGAGAGCGGCGATTCGCATGGAAGGAGGCTGGGGAAGGAAAGCCTGTACGCGGCTGAAATCAGCCCCTCCGGCCTTGCACCCTGCATGGTCAAGGCCTAGAGGCGGGCCGAATCTTTCCGACTTTCCGAGAATCGCAAGTGGTCGATCTTTCCGAATATCTACCGATCCTGATCTTCCTCGCGATTGCGCTGGGCTTGTCCACCGCCTTTGTGTTCCTGCCGATGGGAGTGGCCCGCCTGACGGGGGCCCACAATCCGGACAGCGAGAAGCTCAGCGAGTATGAATGCGGTTTCCCCGCTTTCGAAGATGCGCGCAGCCAGTTCGATGTGCGCTTCTATCTCGTCGCAATTCTTTTCATTATTTTCGACCTGGAAGCAGCCTTTCTGTTTCCTTGGGCAGTGAGCCTTGATCTCACGGGCTGGCCGGGCTGGATCACGATGATGATCTTCCTGGGCGAACTGGGTATTGGGCTTGTCTATGCCTGGAAGAAAGGAGCCCTGGAATGGGAGTGAGCACTCTCGTCGACACTGCCGGCAATCCTCTGTCTGCCCAGGGTAATGCTCCTGGCGGGCAGGCGGTCACACCGCCCGATCAGTCTTTCTTCAAGGACCTCAACCAGGAGGTTTCCGACAAGGGCTTTCTCGTCACCACGACCGAGGACCTGTTCCAGTGGGCGCGCACCGGATCGCTTTGGTGGATGACCTTCGGCCTTGCTTGCTGCGCGGTCGAGATGATCCATGTGAACATGCCGCGTTATGACATGGAGCGGTTTGGCGCCGCGCCCCGCGCATCCCCACGACAGAGCGACGTGATGATCGTGGCGGGCACGCTCTGCAACAAGATGGCGCCTGCCCTGCGCAAGGTCTATGACCAGATGTCGGATCCGAAATATGTGATCTCGATGGGGTCGTGCGCGAATGGCGGTGGTTATTACCACTATTCCTATTCCGTCGTGCGTGGCTGTGATCGCATCGTCCCCGTCGATATCTATGTTCCCGGATGCCCGCCGACCGCCGAGGCTTTGCTCTATGGCGTGATGCAATTGCAGCGGAAGATCCGCCGCATCGGAACGATCGAGCGCTGAGATGGCCGCCATGATGCACTCCGCACCGAAGATCGCGCAGATCGACGGGATCGTCGCCACGCTTTCCGCGGCGCTGGGCGACATGCTGATCCACGCGAAGGAAGAGCATGACGAGATCGTGCTGTCCGTACAGCGCGAACGGATCGAGGATGCGCTGCGTCTGCTGCGCGACGATCACGAATACCAGCAACTCATGGAAATTGCCGGGGCGGACTATCCGCAGCGCGACGAGCGCTTCGAAGTCGTCTACATGCTGCTTTCGGTAACGAAGAACCACCGCATCATGGTGAAGTGCCGGGCCACCGAAGCTTCGCCTGTGCCGACTGTCACCACGCTATGGCCGGTCGCGGGTTGGTTGGAGCGCGAAGTGTTCGACATGTACGGTGTGCTGTTTGACGGGAATACCGACCTGCGCCGTATCCTTACCGATTACGGTTTCGAAGGGCATCCCTTCCGCAAGGACTTCCCGCTCACCGGTTATCAGGAACTGCGTTACTCCGAAGAGGAAAAGCGCGTGGTCTATGAACCGGTCGAACTCGCGCAGGATCTGCGGCAGTTCGATTTCATGAGCCCGTGGGAAGGCGCGGAATACGTGCTGCCGGGTGACGAGAAAGCCGTCGAAGCACCGCCGCCACCGCCATCTCCTCCTGCGCAGCCCAAGACTACCGACAAGCCTGCCGATACCGGCGCGGGCGACAAGGCGAACAAGGCTGCGGCAAAGAAGGTCTCCGCCGGATCTCCAGCCCAGAAGGGCACGCGCAAGAAAGCTGCCGAAGCTCCCGAGCCGAAGGCAAAGCCCAAGGTGAAGTCGGCGGAGCCCGCCGCGGCAAAGCCCCGGGCCCGCAAGAAGAAGGACGCCAGCGAATGAGCAGGACCGCTGCAATCAGGCTTGCCCTGCCGCTGGCGCTCGGCGTCGTGCTGGCGGGCTGCAACCTGCTCCCGCAGGACGAGACGGCCGAAGCCCCCCCGGGCACCACGATCGAGGTTGTCGACCCTGTGAAGGATATTCCGGTGGACGAAGCCGGCAAGCCCGTCGACAAGGGGGAAGGGCCCGTCCTGCAATCGCTGGGCAGCATCGCCGCGGTCGATCTCGGCCCGCGCAAGGGCGGCTGCACGTTCCAGCACGCCGATGGGCGCGAACTGATGATCACCGGCGCTTCCGCCGACAAGGGCGTGGCCGGCACCGGCGCAGTGCGCACCGGCGGCATCATCGTGATGCTGAAGGCGGCGGAGGCTGTCGGCCTTGATGGCCTCAAGACCGGCACCAGGCTGACCAACGGCAAGATCACCCTCGAAATCGCTCGCGGCAAGAACGGCACCATCGAAGGCGGCGTTACCCGCTATCCCGCCAATCTCGGCGTGACGGACGCCGAAGGGCGCCAGCGGATTTATTCCCCCGGCACGTGGATCTGCGCATGAGTGGCTTGAGCATCGAACAGTCGCCCACCACCGGCGACGAGACGATTACCAACTACACGATCAACTTCGGGCCCCAGCACCCGGCGGCGCATGGCGTGCTGCGCATGGTGATGGAACTCGACGGCGAGATCATCGAACGGATCGATCCGCATGTCGGCCTGCTGCATCGCGGCACCGAGAAGCTGATCGAGCACAAGACCTATCTCCAGGCGCTGCCCTATTTCGACCGGCTCGACTATTGCTCGCCGCTGGCGATGGAGCATTCCTATGTGCTCGCCATCGAGAAGCTGCTGAACCTCGAAGTTCCGCTGCGCGCGCAATATCTGCGCGTGCTGTTTGCGGAGCTTACCCGCATCTGCAACCACATGCTCAATCTCGGCGCGCACGTAATGGACGTGGGCGCGATGACGCCGAACCTGTGGATGTTCGAAATTCGCGAGGATTGCCTCAACTTCTTCGAGCGGGCTTCGGGCGCCCGCATGCACAGCGCCTGGTTCCGCCCCGGCGGCGTGCACCAGGACGTTCCGCTCAAGCTGCTTACCGACATCGGCGACTGGCTCGACAAGCGCATGCCCGAACTGTTCGAGGATGCGATGAGCCTGGTAGTCGACAACCGCATCTTCAAGCAGCGCAACGTCGATATCGCGGTCGTCAGCAAGGAAGACGCGCTGGCATGGGGCTTCTCCGGCCCGATGATCCGCGCCGCGGGCATCCCGTGGGACCTGCGCAAGAGCCAGCCTTACGACGCCTATGACCGGATGGATTTCGAAATCCCCATCGGCACCAATTCCGACTGCTACGACCGGTTCATGGTCCGGGTGGAGGAAGTCCGCCAGTCCATGCGCATCATGAAGCAGTGCCTGGCCGAAATGCCGGAAGGCCCCGTCGCCTCCAGCGATCGCAAGGTCGTCCCGCCCAAGCGCGGCGAGATGAAGCAGTCGATGGAAGCGTTGATCCACCACTTCAAGCTGTACACCGAAGGCTTCCACGTGCCCGCCGGTGAAGTTTACGTGGCGACGGAAAGCCCCAAGGGCGAATTCGGCGTCTATCTGGTCAGCGACGGCAGCAACAAGCCGTATCGCTGCAAGATTCGCCCGACCGCGTTCAGCCACCTGCAGGCGATGGACTTCATGTCCAAGGGCCACATGCTGCCGGACGCCGTGCCGATCCTCGGCGCGATCGACGTGGTGTTCGGGGAGTGCGACCGGTGAGGTTGGTGCTTTCCATTGTGTCCGCCTTAGCGATTTCTGGAAGCGCGGCTTATGCCGAGGCATCTGGAGATTTGGATGCGCTTGCCCAGGCCATCGTGGTTCAGGACATTCAGGCTGCGCAGTCTTTGTTTCCCGAGGACACCAAAGTTATCTCGTTCTTTAATGATCAATATCACCTGGAGAGTTTCGAGGTGATGTTCGAGAACTTCAAAGATTCTCAGCGCGTTGCGTCTGAACAGGACGGTCTGGTCGCGTTCGATATCTGCAATGGTGCTGCTGTCTATTCGATACAGTTCCGCAGGCTAGAAGATGGAAGTGTCGAGATATTTTATGGCACTGGAGGCACCGCTCCTCCGCCGATCCCATACAGTATGCGTGACGAGAAATCGCATTGTGATGGCGTAGTCCGATATGTCGGAGGTTTTTGATCGTCGTGGCTGAACTCATCTCAATCGCAAAGCAGATGATCGCGCACTATAACGCGCAGGATGCCGACGCCTATGTCGCGCTGATGACCGAGGATGCCTGCGAGGCGGGCTATCGAGGTGCAGTGGTGCGTGATGGCAAGGAAGGCACGCGCGAAGGGCTGAACAAGATGTTCGCCGAGTTTCCCGAAAATCGCGCGGAAATCATCTGGAGCCAGGAACTGGGCAATTACGTGGTGTTCCACGAACGCGTTTGGCGTTCGGTGGCTTCCGAGCCATTCGATGTGATCGCGATCTATACTTTCGAGGGCGACAAGTGCGCCCGGGTGGAGTTTGTACGATGATCCTGCGCGAACTGTCGATCTTCGTGCTGGTGTTTGCTGCCTTTGCATCGGCGGTGGCGGCATATCTTTTCGCCTTCCACGGTGCTTCGTCGCTGAAAGAGATTCTTTCAACTGCCTTTGCTGGCACGTTGGGTGTGTATATCGGCCGTTTCATCGAGCGGAGAATGATCCGTGGCTGACCGTCATCTCGAACCCGATACCCCCGAACTGCGCGCGCGCTGGGGCGGTTTCGTCTGGTCTGCGGAGAACGAGGCCAAGGCGAAGGAAATCGTCGGGCGTTATCCCGCCGGTCGCCAGCGGTCCGCGGTCATGCCGCTGCTCGACCTGGCCCAGCGCCAAGTCGGTGCGGAAACGGATACGCAGGGCTGGCTGCCGATCCCGGTGATGGAATATGTCGCCAAATATCTCGACATGCCGGTGATCCGCGTGGTCGAGGTCGCGACCTTCTATTTCATGTACAATCTGGTGCCGGTCGGCCGCTTCCACGTGCAGGTCTGCGGCACCACGCCGTGCATGCTGCGCGGTTCGGACGACATCATCGCCGCCTGCAAGAAGCGCGGCATGAAGATGGGCCATACCACCGAAGACGGCCTGTGGACGCTCAGCGAAGTCGAGTGCATGGGCAATTGCGCCTCGGCGCCGATGGTCCAGATCAACGACGACAATTTCGAAGATTTGACGGCCGAGCGGCTCGATGCCGTTCTTGACGCTCTGGCCGAAGGCAAGTCGCCCAAGGCCGGCACGCAGGAGCCTGGCCGCCACACCGTCGAACCGGCAGGCGGGCTTTCCTCGCTGAAGGAAATGGTCGAGTCCAACCACGACTACCGGAGCGAGTGGTGATGGACGCTGCCGTCACCATCGCTGTTGCGCTGGTCCTCGCGGTGATCGCGTGGAAGGTGCTGCAGGGTTTCATCAAGATGGCCGCGATCGTGGTGATCCTGGCCTTTGCCGCCTATCTCTATTTCCAGGGGGTGATCTGATGCTCGCCGATAAGGACCGCATCTTCACCAATCTCTACGGCTATCAACCGTGGAACCTCAAGGCTGCGCAGGCGCGCGGCGATTGGGACAATACCAGGGCGATCCTCGCCAGGGGCCATGACGCGATCATCGAGGAGATGAAGGCATCGGGCCTGCGCGGGCGGGGCGGGGCGGGCTTCCCCACGGGCATGAAGTGGAGCTTCATGCCGAAGGAGGCGCCCAAGGACCAGAACGGCAACCCGAAGCCCAGCTTCCTGGTGATCAATGCCGACGAGTCCGAGCCGGGTTCGTGCAAGGACCGCGAAATCATCCGCCACGATCCGCACAAGCTGATCGAAGGCGCGCTGGTGGCCGGTTACGCGATGCGCGCCCGCGCGGCCTATATCTACATTCGCGGCGAATATATCCGCGAGGCCGAAACCCTGTTCGCGGCTGTGCAGGAAGCTTACGACGCAGGCTTGATTGGCAAGAACGCCTGCCAGTCCGGCTATGATTTCGACGTCTTCGTCCATCGCGGCGCGGGCGCCTATATCTGCGGCGAAGAAACCGCGATGATCGAAAGCCTGGAAGGCAAGAAGGGGCAACCGCGCCTCAAGCCTCCGTTCCCGGCGGGCGCTGGCCTTTATGGCTGCCCGACCACGGTGAACAACGTGGAATCGATCGCGGTTGGGCCCACCATCATGCGGCGTGGCGCTTCGTGGTTCTCCAGCTTCGGCCGCGAGAACAACAAGGGCACCAAGCTGTTCCAGATCAGCGGGCATGTCGAACGGCCCTGCGTGGTCGAGGAATCGATGAGCATTCCCTTCCGCGAGCTGATCGAGAAGCATTGCGGCGGTATTCGCGGCGGTTGGGACAACCTGCTGGCGGTGATCCCCGGCGGTTCGTCGGTTCCGCTGGTCCCCGGCCCGATGATGATGGACGTGCCGATGGACTTCGACGGCTGCCGCGATGTCGGCTCCGGCCTTGGCACTGCGGCGCTGATCGTGATGGACAAGTCGACCGACATCGTCCGCGCGATTTCCCGCCTGTCCGCCTTCTACAAGCACGAGAGCTGCGGCCAGTGCACCCCTTGCCGCGAGGGCACGGGCTGGATGTGGCGCGTGATGGAACGCCTGCGCACCGGCGATGCGGAGATCGACGAGATCGACATGCTGCAGCAGGTGACCAAGCAGGTCGAAGGCCACACCATCTGCGCCCTGGGCGATGCCGCCGCATGGCCGATCCAGGGCCTGATCAAGCATTTCCGCCCCGAACTGGAGCGCCGGATCAACGAACGAACGGATACCGTGCAGGAGGCTGCGGAATGAACGTATGTCTCCCAAATCGTCACCCTGAACTCGTTTCAGGGTCCATTCTTCCTCTCGCACCGTCGGTTGATGGGGCGCGATGGATGCTGAACCAGGTTCAGCATGACGGAGTATGTCATGCCTAAGGTCACCGTAGACGGACAGGAAATCGAGGTTCCCGCAGGCGCCACCGTGCTGCAGGCCTGCGAGCTTGCCGGCAAGGAAATCCCGCGTTTCTGCTACCATGAACGGCTGAGCATCGCCGGCAATTGCCGCATGTGCCTGGTCGAGGTGAAGCCCGGGCCGCCCAAGCCGCAGGCAAGCTGCGCCCTTCCGGCCACCGAAGGCCAGGAAATCCGCACCGACAGCGAAATGGTCAAGAAGGCCCGCGAAGGTGTGATGGAGTTCCTCCTGATCAACCACCCGCTTGATTGCCCGATCTGCGACCAGGGCGGCGAATGCGATCTGCAGGACCAGTCGGTAGCCTATGGCCGCGGCAAGTCCCGCTATGACGAGAACAAGCGCGCCGTCACCGAAAAATACATGGGTCCGCTGATCAAGACGGTGATGACCCGCTGCATCCACTGCACCCGCTGCGTCCGCTTCTCCGAAGAAGTGGCCGGCGTGGACGAGATCGGCGCGCTCTATCGCGGCGAGAACATGCAGATCACCACCTATCTGGAACGGGCGGCCACGCATGAGCTTTCGGCCAATGTGATCGACCTGTGCCCGGTCGGCGCGCTCACCTCGCGCCCCTATGCTTTCGAAGCGCGTCCGTGGGAATTGAAGAAGACCCTGTCGATCGACGTTTCGGATGCGGTCGGTTCGAACATCCGCATCGACAGCCGTGGCCGCGAAGTGCTGCGTGCCCTTCCGCGCATCAACGATGACGTGAATGAAGAGTGGATCAGCGACAAAGCGCGCTATCAGGTGGACGGCCTCACCCGCCGCCGGCTCGACCAGGTCTGGATTCGGAAGGACGGCAAGCTGGCCGCCGCGAGCTGGGACGAAGCGTTCCAGGCCATCGCTGCAACCAAGCCGGGCAACAGCATCGCGGCGGTCGCCGGCGACCTGCTCGATTGCGAGACGATGTTCGCGGCGAAGAAGCTGGTGAATGCGCTCGGCTCCAACCTCGTCGAAAGCCGCCAGACCGGCATGGCCTACGATACGTCCAGCCTGGCCGCGATGAACTTCAACAGCACCTTCGCCGGGATCGAAACCGCTGATGCCGTGCTGATCGTGGGCAGCCACATCCGCTGGGAAGCGCCGCTGATCAACGTCCGCATCGCCAAGGCGGCGAAGCGCGGGGCGAAGGTCTTCGTCGTCGGGCCGGAATGGGAAACGACCTATCCCGCCACCTTCCTGGGCTCCGACGTTTCGATCCTGTCGGGACTGCCCAAGGTGGTGACGGATGCCTTCAACGAAGCGAAGCGTCCGGCGATCATCATCGGCGGCGGCGGCATCGTCGCGGGCGCTCACGATGCGCTTCTGGCGCTGGCAGACAAGTTCAAGCTGGTTCGTGCCACGGACTCCGGGACATGGAACGGCTTCAACGTGCTCCACATGGCGGCGGCCCGGATGGGCGCGCTGATGCTGGGCTTCGCGCAGCAGGGCGGCATCAAGGATCTGGCGGAGGCCCAGCCCAAGGTGCTGCTCGCCCTGGGCGCCGATGAGGTCGACTTCACTGCCTTTGAGGGTTCGCTCAAGGTCTATATCGGGCACCACGGCGACAAGGGCGCGCATGCGGCCGACATCGTTCTGCCGGCTGCTGCTTTCACCGAGAAAACAGGGACTTACGTGAACACGGAAGGCCGGGTCCAGTTTGCGGACAAGGCCGTTTTCGCTCCCGGCGATGCGCGCGAGGATTGGACGATCCTGCGCGCCCTGGCCGATGCGCTGGGCGTTTCGGTGGGCTTCGACAGCTTTGCCCAATTGCAGTCCGCGATGATCGCGGAGGTTCCGGCGCTGGGCGTGGAAGGTCTTGCCGACTACGGTTCCGCGCTTCCCAAGGGCGATGGCAAGGCGAGGCTCGCGGGCGAAATCCGCTATCCGATCAAGGACTTCTACCTCACCAATCCGATCGCACGGGCAAGCGAGGTGATGCAGGAATGCTCGGCTGAACTGCTCCATGGTGAAGCCATTGCGGAGGCCGCGGAATGACCGCTCTCTTCCAATCCTGGGGCATGACCTACGAATGGGCGTGGTTCGTCGCGACCATTGCCGGCATTCTCCTGATCGCGCTGCCGCTGATGCTGGCCGTCGCCATGATCATTTACGTCGACCGCAAGATCTGGGCGGCGATGGCGCTTCGCCGCGGTCCCAACGTGGTCGGCCCGTTCGGCCTGTTGCAGAGCTTCGCGGACGGCCTGAAGGTGTTCCTGCAGGAAACCATCATTCCCTCGGCCGCGAACAAGGGCCTGTTCCTGATCGCCCCGATCGTGACCTTTACCGTCGCCTTGCTGTCATGGGCGGTGATCCCGTTCAATTCGGGCGCGGTGCTGGCGGACATCAATGTCGGTCTGCTCTATATCCTCGCGGTCAGTTCACTGGGCGTCTACGGCGTGGTGGTTTCGGGCTGGGCGTCCAACTCGAAATATCCGTTCTTCAGCGCCATGCGCGCCGCCGCGCAGATGATTTCGTACGAAGTTTCAATCGGTTTCGTGCTGATCTGCGTGGTTCTGTGGGCCGGCACGTTCAATATGAACGGCATCATCGAAGCGCAGCGGGGCCACGGCTTCGGCATCGTCAATGCCTTTGCGTTCAACCTCCTGCTCTTCCCGATGTGGGTGGTGTTCCTGATCTCGGCGCTGGCCGAAACGGCGCGCGCGCCCTTCGACCTGACCGAGGCGGAATCCGAACTCGTCGCGGGTTACCAGACCGAATATTCCTCGATGAGTTTCGCGCTCTTCTGGCTCGGCGAATATGCGAACGTGCTGCTGATGTGCACGCTCAACGCCGTGCTGTTCTTCGGTGGCTGGCTGCCGCCGCTCGAGTGGGCGCCGCTCTACTGGATTCCGGGCTGGCTGTGGCTGTTCGCCAAGATATTCTTCTTCTTCTTCGTATTCAGCTGGGTGAAGGCGACCGTGCCGCGGTTCCGCTATGACCAGCTGATGCGCCTTGGCTGGAAGATATTCCTGCCGATGAGCCTGCTGTTCGTGGTGCTCGTTTCCGGCTATCTCATGCTTACGAGGTACGGTGTATGACCGTCGCCCAGCTCATCAAGTCGTTCACCCTGTGGGAGTTCGTGAAGGCGCATGCCCTCACGCTGAAGTATTTCTTCAAGCCCAAGGCGACGATCAACTATCCGTTCGAGAAGAACCCGCTGTCGCCGCGTTTCCGTGGCGAGCATGCGCTGCGCCGCTATTCCAATGGGGAAGAGCGCTGCATCGCGTGCAAATTGTGTGAGGCGATCTGCCCCGCGCAGGCGATCACGATCGAGGCGGAGCCGCGCGACGATGGCAGCCGCCGGACCACGCGCTACGATATCGACATGACCAAATGCATCTACTGCGGCTTCTGTCAGGAAGCCTGCCCGGTGGATGCGGTCGTCGAAGGGCCGAACTTCGAATATGCGACCGAGACGCGCGAAGAACTGCTCTACGACAAGGCTAAACTGCTGGCGAACGGGGACAAGTGGGAGCGGGCTATCGCCGCGAACCTTGAAGCCGATGCGCCCTATCGCTAGGGGCCGCGCGATCCAATGATCCACGTATTCGCCTTCTACCTGTTCGCAGCCCTTACGCTCTTGAGCGGGGTGTTCGTGATCATGGCCCGCAACCCGGTCCATTCGGTGTTGTGGCTGATCCTGGCCTTCTTCAACGCCGCGGGCCTGATGGTGCTCGTCGGCGCCGAATTCATCGCGATGCTCCTTGTCATCGTTTACGTCGGCGCCGTTGCGGTGCTGTTCCTGTTCGTCGTGATGATGCTCGATATCGATTTCGCCGAACTGCGCGCCGGCTTCGTGAAGAACTTCCCGCTGGGCATATTGGTGGCGCTGGTGCTGATCGCGGAACTGGTGCTGGGCCTTGGCGCCTATCGCGCTGGTGCGATCGAGCTTGGAACGCCTGACGGTTCGGCCGCGCCGCTGCTGGGTGAAAGCAACATCGAGAGCATTGGCGCGCTGCTTTACGGCAAATACCTGTTCCTGTTCGAAACGGCGGGCATCATCCTGCTCGTCGCGATGGTCGGTGCGATCGTCCTCACCCATCGTGCACGCAAGGGCACCCGCCCGCAGATCATCTCGAAGCAGATCGCGCGCCGCCCGGATGAGGCGACCGTAAACGTCAAGCCGGAAGTGGGCCAGGGGGTGAAGCTGTGACCCTTCGACAAGCCCAGGGCGGACGAATTCAAGGAGCTTCGCACCCATGATCGGGATCGAACACTATGTCATCGTCAGCTCGATCCTGTTCGTGCTCGGCGTGCTCGGCATTTTTCTCAACCGCAAGAACGTGATCGTCATCCTGATGGCGATCGAACTGATCCTGTTGGCGGTGAACATCAATCTCGTCGCGTTCAGCGCCTTCCTGGGCGATCTGACCGGTCAGGTCTTCGCGATGTTCGTGCTGACGGTGGCTGCTGGTGAAGCCGCGATCGGCCTTGCGATTCTTGTCATCTATTTCCGTGGCCGTGGCACGATTGCTGTCGACGATGTCAACCGGATGAAGGGGTAAGCCCAGGTGAACTCCATCCTCGTCATCGTTTTCCTGCCGTTGCTCGCGTCGATCGTCGCCGGGCTCGGGAATCGCGCGCTCGGCAACACGGTCGCCAAGTCGATCACCACGCTCGGCCTGTTCGTTTCGTGCGCGCTGAGCTGGCCGATCTTCCTCTCGTTCCTCTCGGGCGAAGGACAAGCAATTGTAGTGCCGGTGCTTCAGTGGGTTCAGTCGGGCAATCTGACCTTCGACTGGGCCCTGCGCGTCGACACGCTGACCGCGATCATGCTGGTGGTGATCACCAGCGTCTCCGCGCTCGTCCACCTCTATAGCTGGGGCTATATGAGCGACGACCCGGATCAACCGCGGTTTTTCGCCTATCTCAGCCTGTTCACCTTCGCGATGCTGATGCTGGTGACCGCCGACAACCTCGTCCAGATGTTCTTCGGATGGGAAGGGGTGGGCCTTGCGAGCTACCTGCTGATCGGTTTCTGGTTCAAGAAACCCAGCGCCGGTGCCGCCGCGATCAAGGCCTTCGTGGTCAACCGCGTGGGCGACCTCGGCTTCATGCTCGGCATCTTCGGCACCTTTCTGGTGTTCCAGACCACCTCGATCCCCGAGATCCTGGATGCCGCGCCGTCAATGGCCGGCAGCACGATCGGGTTCCTGGGCATGCGGCTCGATACGATGACGATCCTTTGCCTGCTGCTTTTCATCGGTGCGATGGGCAAGTCGGCCCAGCTTGGCCTGCACACCTGGCTGCCGGACGCGATGGAAGGCCCGACCCCGGTTTCCGCACTGATCCACGCGGCCACCATGGTCACCGCGGGCGTCTTCATGGTCTGCCGCCTTTCGCCGATGTTCGAAGTCGCGCCGATGGCGCTGACCTTCGTGACCTTCATCGGCGCGGCGACCTGCTTCTTTGCCGCGACGGTGGGCACCACGCAATGGGATATCAAGCGGGTCATCGCCTATTCGACCTGTTCGCAGCTCGGCTACATGTTCTTTGCTGCCGGCGTCGGCGCCTATGGCGCGGCGATGTTCCACCTGTTCACGCATGCCTTCTTCAAGGCGCTGCTGTTCCTTGGTGCCGGCTCGGTGATCCACGCGATGCACCACGAGCAGGACATGCGATATTACGGCAACCTGCGTAAGCATATCCCGATCACCTTCTGGGCCATGATGGCCGGTACGCTGGCGATCACCGGCGTGGGTGTGCTGGGCGTGTTCGGCTTCGCCGGCTTCTATTCGAAGGACTCGATCCTCGAAGCGGCTTTCGCCTCGGGCACTGAAATGGGCCGTGCCGCCTTCTGGCTCGGTGCGTTTGCCGCTTTGCTGACGAGCTTCTACAGCTGGCGCCTGATGTTCCTGACCTTCTGGGGCAAACCGCGCTGGATTCAGAGCGAGCATATCCAGCATGCGGTGCACGATGCGCATGGGTCTGGCGATCATGGTCACGGCGATCATGGCCATGATGACCACGCGCACGATCCCCATGGCGATGGTACGGGTGGTTATCACCCGCATGAGAGCCCCTGGACCATGCTTGTGCCGCTGGGCGTGCTTTCCGTAGGCGCGGTTCTTGCCGGCTTCGTGTTCCACCATGCCTTCATCGACGAGGCCGCATTCTGGGCGGGTTCCATCGCTTATGACGAGCACTTGATCCATGCGCTGCACAACGTGCCGCTGTGGGTGAAGTTGACAGCCACCTTCGTGATGCTGCTTGGCCTGTTGACGGCCTGGTATGCCTACATCAAGAACACGACCATCCCTGCAAAGACGGTCGAGCAGATCACGCCGATCTACAAGTTCTTCTACAACAAGTGGTATTTCGACGAGCTCTACAACATCGTCTTCATCAAGCCGGCCTTCTGGCTCGGCCGCCAGTTCTGGCAGAAGGGCGATGTTGGCCTGATCGACCGGTTCGGCCCCAATGGCGCCGCATGGGTGGTCGTCAAGGGGGCTGTCTTCGCCAGGAAGATTCAGTCGGGATATCTTTATAGTTACGCGCTGGTCATGCTGCTGGGACTTGTCGCTGCTATCAGTTGGGTGATGGTGCACTGATGGGGGGCTTTCCTATCCTTTCCGTAATGCTGCTGGTGCCGCTGCTCGGCGCCGCGGCCTGTCTCTTCGCAGAGGCAAAGGCCGCGCGCTGGATTGCGCTGACCGCGACGTTGATCGACCTTGCGCTCGGGATTGTGCTCTGGCTCAATTACGACATCGGGGGCGCGCAGTGGCAGTTCGTCGAGAAGGCGCATCTGTTTGCGGGCTTCTCCTATGCGCTGGGTATCGATGGCATCGCGCTGATGCTGATCGTCCTGTCCGTCTTCCTCATGCCGATCTGCATCGGCGCGAGCTGGCTGGGCATCACCAAGCGCGTGGGCGAATACATGGCCGCCTTCCTGCTGATGGAAGTGTTGATGATCGGCGTGTTTGCCGCACAGGATCTGTTCCTGTTCTACATCTTCTTCGAGGCGGGCCTGATACCGATGTACCTGATCATCGGTATCTGGGGCGGCGATAACCGCATCTACGCCAGCTATAAGTTCTTCCTCTACACGCTGCTCGGATCGGTCCTGATGCTGATCGCGATGTTGTGGATGGTGAACCATGCCGGTACGACCGACATTCCCACGCTGATGGCCTACGATTTCCCGGCGGGCGCGCAGACCTGGCTGTGGCTGGCCTTCTTCGCCAGCTTCGCGGTGAAGATGCCGATGTGGCCCGTCCACACATGGCTTCCGGACGCGCACGTGCAGGCCCCGACGGCGGGTTCCGTTATCCTGGCAGGCGTGTTGTTGAAAATGGGTGGCTATGGCTTCATCCGTTTCTCGCTGCCGATGTTCCCCGAGGCATCTGCCCAGTTCGCCTGGCTGGTCTTCGGCCTGTCGATGGCGGCGGTCGTGATCACCAGCCTGATCGCGCTGGTGCAGAACGACATGAAGAAGCTGATCGCCTATTCCTCTGTCGCGCACATGGCGATCGTCACGGTCGGCCTGTTCGCCTTCAACCCGCAAGGGCTCGAAGGCGCGATGATCGTGATGCTCAGCCACGGGCTTGTGTCGGGGGCGTTGTTTCTCTGCGTAGGCGTGATCTACGATCGCCTGCATACGCGGGAAATCAGCCGGTATGGTGGCCTGTCGATCAACATGCCGTATTACGCGCTGTTCTTCCTGTTGTTCACGATGGCCAGCATCGGCCTTCCGGGGACAAGCGGCTTCGTCGGCGAGTTCCTGAGCCTTGCGGGCATCTATCAGGTGTCCAGCTGGGTGGCATTCGTCTGCACCACCGGGATCATCCTGGGTGCAGCCTATATGCTGTACCTGTATCGCCGCGTGGCTTTCGGCGAGCAGAAGAATGCAGATGCCGCGGCGATGCCCGATCTGGACGCGCGTGAATGGCTGATGCTTGCTCCGCTGGCGGCGGCAGTGCTGTGGATGGGGGTTTATCCCGAAAGCTTCCTCGCTCCGATGCGCAAGGATATCGCGGCGCTGGATGCACGTCTCGCCCGTGCCGCGCCCGAGGGGGACGCCCACCTGAAGATGGGCGATCCGAAAACGATAGAAGAAGAACATGCCGCACAGGGCGTGGCGCATGAGGGGGCGCACTAATGGATTTCGCAGCCTCTCTTACACTGGTCCTTCCTGAGATCATTCTTTCGCTGTCCGGCCTTGTGCTCCTGCTCGTGGGTGCCTGGTTCGGTGACCAGTCAAGCCGGGTCATCAGCGTGGCGGCAGCCGTGGCGCTGGGCGCGTGCTTTTTCATTGTCGCACCTGCTGTCTGCGCAGGCGCAAGCGGTCCGGACACGGTGGCGTTCTACGGGCAGTTCACGGCGGATTCCTTCGCGGGTTTCGCCAAGCTGCTGATCTTCGCCGCCGGTGGAGCATCGCTGGTTATCGCCCCGGCGTTTTTCGAGCGCGTCAACGCAATGCGTGCCGAATATCCCGTGCTGGTGCTGTTCGCGGTGCTGGGCATGTCGATCATGGTTTCGGCCACCGACTTGCTGACGCTCTATATCGGGCTCGAGCTCAACAGCCTCGCGGCTTATGTTCTGGCCGCAATCCTGCGGAATGATGATCGGTCGGCAGAGGCGGGCCTGAAGTACTTCGTGCTCGGTGCGCTCGCGTCGGGCATCCTGCTCTTCGGCATGAGCCTGACCTATGGTTTCACCGGGACGACGAGTTTTGGAGGCATCCGTGCCGCTCTTTCGGGTGAGATGTCGATTGGCGCACTGTTCGGCGTGATCTTCGTGCTGGCGGGTTTGGCATTCAAGATCAGTGCGGTGCCGTTCCATATGTGGACGCCTGACGTTTACGAAGGCGCGCCGACGCCGGTCACCACCTTCTTTGCCTCGGCACCCAAGGTGGCGGCTCTTGCGCTGACGATGCGGGTGACGCTGGACGCGTTCGGTGAACAGGCGGATGCCTGGCGCCAGATCGTGGTGTTCGCGGCGCTTGCCTCCATCGTGGTTGGGGCGCTGGGCGCGATCGGCCAGCAGAATATCAAGCGACTGCTTGCCTATTCCTCGATCAACAATGTCGGCTTCATCCTGATCGGCCTTGCGGCGGGAACGCAGGGCGGCGCGTCGGCGATGCTGGTCTATCTCGCCATCTATGTGGCGATGACGATCGGCGGTTTCGTAGCGGTGCTGATGCTCAAGAACGAAGCGGGGGAGCCGGTCGAGGCAATTTCCGACATCGCAGGGCTCTCGCGCACGCGGCCGGGCCTGGCCTTCTGCCTGATGCTCATAATGTTCAGCCTTGCCGGTATCCCGCCTCTGTTCGGTTTCTGGGGCAAGTTCGTGGTCTTCCAGGCTGCGGTCGAAGCCGGCTTCGTTGCGCTCGCCGCGATCGGTATTGCCGCCAGTGTGATCGGTGCATTCTACTACATCAAGATCGTCAAGATCATGTATTTCGACGAACCGGCCGAAGTGGTGAAAGGCAAGAGCGACTGGGCGCATTGGTCGCTTCTTGCGATCTCCGCCATCGTCATCTCGCCATTCGGCTATATTCTGACGTTGTGGCTGGGTGACCTGACGGACAAGGCTGCTGCGGCCCTGTTCCTTGGCGCTTAAGGTTTGGACCTGATCGAGATACTTGCCGAGACAGGATCGACCAATGCCGACCTCGCCGCGCGTGCGCGTGGCGGGGCATCGATAACCGAAGGCTTCTGGCTGCTCGCCGACCGGCAACTCGCCGGCCGCGGCCGGCAGGGCCGTCAATGGTGCGATGGTGTTGGTAATTTCATGGGCTCGACGATCGTTCGATTGAGCGGGCGCGAGCCTGTGCCACATACGCTGGCTCTGGCAGCGGGTTTGGCGCTTTACGAAACCGTGTTGCCCCGCATGACCTTGCCCGCGCAACTGGAACTTAAATGGCCCAACGACCTGCTCCTCGCCGGTGGCAAGCTTGCCGGCATCCTGCTGGAGAGGGAAGGGGATGCCATTATCGTGGGGATTGGCGTCAACCTTGCGAAAGCGCCACTGGTGGCCGGAAGGAAGATCATCTCACTCGGGCAGTTCGGACCTCCCCCTGATCGGGATATTTTCGCGGCAGACCTTGCCGTGGCTTTTGACGCAGAGGTTTCACGCTGGCGCACCCACGGGCTGGATCAATTGCTTGCTCGCTGGCAGGCTGCAGCGCATCCGGAAGGGACACGCCTTTCCGTTAATTCGCGGGACGGGCTGATTTCGGGTATGTTCGCCGGTCTGGCACCTGATGGAGCGCTGCGGCTGAAGTTGGATGACGGCGGCCTGCGCGTGATCCATGCGGGCGACGTCGCCTTGGAAGGGGAGGCAAGTTGATGCTGTTGGCTGCCGATGTCGGGAACACCAATGTCGTTTTCGCCCTGTTTGAAGGCAGGACGATCAAGGCCCGGTGGCGCATAGCCACAGACCCCCGCAGGACCGGTGACGAATATGCCGTTTGGCTCGTGCAGTTGCTGACTATTGAAGGCATCGCCAGGGATGCCGTCACGCAGGTGATCGTCTCGACCGTAGTTCCCCGTGCGCTCCATAATCTGCAGGTGCTGTCCTCCAAGTATTTTGGAGTGGAAGCGCTCGTGGCGGGTGAGGGTAGGGCGGAATGGGGCTTTTCGATCGATGTGGATCAGCCGGCATCGCTGGGGGCAGATCGTGCGGTGAACGCGATCGCGGCACATTCGAAGTATTCGGACGACCTGATCGTCGTCGATTTCGGAACGGCGACGACCTTTGATATCGTGGATTTCAATGGCGCCTACAAGGGCGGGATCATTGCGCCAGGCATCAACCTTTCGCTTGATGCGCTGGTCGGCAACACAGCCAAGCTGCCGCGTATCGCCATCGAGGCACCCGCGTCGCAAAGCGTGATAGGCCGCAATACGGAAGACCAGATGCTGATCGGGATTTTCTGGGGCTACGTCGCGATGATGGAAGGGTTGATCGCACGATTGCGCGCGGAAATCGGACGCCCCGCGAAGGTTGTGGCTACGGGCGGCCTTGCTCTTCTATTCGACAGGCACACCGACATTTTCGATGCGGTGGACGCCGATCTTACTCTTGATGGCCTTGCCATTCTGGCTGAAAGGGCCGTTGCATCGTGAAGAAGGATTACACGCCGGAAAAGGAACTGCTGTTCCTTGCACTCGGCGGATCAGGTGAAATCGGAATGAACGTCAACCTTTATGGGTGTGACGGAAAATGGCTGATGGTCGATCTGGGCATGAGCTTCGGTGCGGCGGAATACCCCGGCACGGAATTGCTGTTTGCCGATCCCGCATTCATCGAGCAGCGTTTGAAGGACCTCGTCGGGATCGTGCTGACGCATGGCCATGAAGATCATATCGGGGCGATTCCCTATTTCGCCGCCGATTTCGGTGTCCCGCTTTACGCGACACCGTTCACCGCTGACCTGATCCTGCGCAAACTGGATGAGGCAGGCATCACCGATCAGGTGGAACTGAATATCGTTGAAGGGACGGACAGCTTCGCCTTGGGGCCGTTCGACATCTCCTATGTGCCGCTCGCGCACTCGATTGCCGAGGGGAATGGGCTGGTGATCGACACGCCCTACGGGAGGGTATTCCACACCGGTGACTGGAAACTGGATGAAGAGCCGCTGGTTGGCGAGCCGGCGACCGAGGATGAACTTACCGAGCTTGGGGATGAGGGGATACTGGCACTGGTGTGCGATTCCACCAATGTCTTCAATCCCGCCGTATCCGGTTCGGAAGGCGCGGTGTATCGCGGACTTCTGGAAGAGCTGAAGAAGCATACGGGCCGCCGCGTTGTGGTGACGACATTTGCCACGAACGTTGCGCGCCTTCAGACCCTGGGTGAAATTGCCAAGGCGACCGGGCGCCAACTATGCGTTGCAGGTCGCTCGCTCGACCGGATCATCGATGTCGGCAAGGCAAACGGTTATCTGCTGGACCTTCCGCCAGTAGTCGATTTCGATACGGCCATGCGCCTTCCGCGGGGCGAGATATTGATCGTGGCGACTGGCGGGCAGGGCGAGCCACGGGCCGCGCTGGCTCGAATGGCGGACGAAAACCATCCGATCGAATTGGTCCGGGGGGACGTGATCCTGTTTTCGAGCCGGCAGATTCCCGGAAACGAACTCGCAATCGGGCGGGTGCAGAACCTGCTGGCTGAGCGCGGCATTGTAATGGTGACGGATCGCCAGAGTCCTATCCACGTTTCCGGCCATCCTGGTCGCCCGGAACTGGAAGCGCTTTATAGCTGGCTACGCCCGGAAATTCTTGTGCCCGTCCATGGCGAGATGCGCCACATGGCTGAGCAGGCTCGACTGGGGGCGGAATGCGGCATTCCTGGCCAGATCGTACAGAAGAACGGAGACATCATCCGCCTGGCCCCGGGCAAGCCTGGGAGATTGGCAAGGGTCCACACCGGGCGGCTCGTGCTGGATGGAGATATCATCGTACCTGCTGATGGCGAGGCAATCACCATGCGCCGGCGGATGGCGCGTGACGGTGTCCTGATAGTAACCTTGGGTGCCCAGGAGATGGTCGATATTCATGGTATCGGCCTGCCGCTGGACGAGGATTACCCTGCTTTCGTGGAGGAAGCGACGGGCGACGTGGTGGAAGCCCTGCGCCGGCTGAAGGGGGGCGCGCGCAAGGACCCCGAAGCCATTACCGAAGCCGCGCGCCTTGCTGCTCGCCGGGCGGCACAGCGCTGGTGCGGCAAGAAACCGCAGACGCGTGTGCTGCTCGCAGGAGGAAGTGATTGATGGCCTGGACTTCGATCATCGCGATCTACGCCCTCTTCTGGGTAATGAGCGCCTTCATCATGCTGCCGTTCGGTGTGAAAACGCATTCTGAAGCTGGTGTCGAGACCGTGCCGGGCCAAGCCGACAGCGCGCCTGCCAATTTCCGGCCGGGGCGTATCGCCCTGCGTGCCACGATCCTTTCAGCAATATTGTGCGGCTTGTTCGTGCTGAACTACATCTATGGCTGGATCGGGGCGCAGGACCTGAACATATTTGGTGAGCCGCCAGCCCTGGAAGGCTAAGCGGCGTACCATTTCTCCTCAGGCGGAGTATCTAGGCCCTCAAACGGTCAATCGCCTGCGCAAGCACTACGTAAAGCTTGCCCATGTCCGACGACAGCAGCGTTACGCCAAGGGCATTGCCATCGCGCGTGGACAGCATGGTGCGCAGCATTGCCTCGAAATCGTGGATGTAGCGACTCACATGTTCGCGGAAATCACTGTCCTGCTCATAGATTTCTGTGATCTCCCGAGCTTCGGAATTGTCGAGAAGGCGAACGGCCCGACGCGTGAATATCCCGCGATCACCGCGCAGATATGATGCCCACGCAGTGTCGGTCACATCGTTCGACAGTGCCTTTGCGATGTCGATCGCGTTGGAATTGAGGCTTTCCGTGATGAGTGCCACGCGGCGCGCGAAATCGTTGTCGACCTGCTCCTCGGCCCGTTCGCGTGCGCGCTGGACCCGGTTCTCGAGATTGCCGGCAAGTTCGTCCACTTTGGCCAGTTGATCGCGCAACTGGCGTGCGGCCTCGCGACTGACACCGCTGGCATGGGCTGCGGACTGCTCCAGCACGCCGATGGCTTCGGCCGTGCGCAGGCGGATGGCCCTGTCGATCGCCTGGGAGCTTTGCTCGCCGATGCGTTCGGCCATCTGGGTAACGGCTTGCTCGCTTCCCGTTTCGAGTTCGCTGACTGCATTCCTGAGCGCGGTCTGCAATAGGGTAACGGCGTTGGTCAAATCGCCATTCGCGCGCTGAGAAAGCGCGTCGGTATCCGCGAACAGATCCGCGAGGATGGCCCGGAGCACCTCGACCTGGGCTATATGGCTCTCATTCTGTTCAGAGATACGGGACTGTATTTCCTCGACCTGCTCCAGCGTGGCAGTGCCATCGCGCTGGGCCGTGAGGACATAGGCAGCAAGTTCCTCGCTCTTTTCTCCCGCTTCATTGAGCAGAAGGGTGGTTGCCCGCGCCTGGCTCTCGAAGTGGTCGAGCCGGTCTTGTGCTTCCGCGATGGCCTGCGGCAGTTGTTCTCGGCTGTGGGTCGCGCCGGCCTGGATCAGTTCAAGCAAGCGAACGCTTGCCTCGGTAAGGCTGGCAATCGTCTGCTCGGTTGAGGCCAGTTCGCTCCTGTTGGTGCCGAGCCGCGCGGAAAGTTGTTCTATCGCTTGCGCCAGTTCGCCGCCGATATGCCCTCCTCGGGCCGTTATTGTTTCCATGCGGGAACTGAGTTCGTCCAACCGTGCGGCCAGGCCTTCACTCTGTTCCGTCAGGGTGGCCATCTGGGCGATCTGGACTTCTTGCCTTCCAGCTATAGCCGCATCGAATTCCGCCAGACGCTGTTCAAGCGCGGCGGCTTCTTCCTCCTCGCGCAAAGCATTCGAACGGCGCCTTGCCTCGATGCTCTGGGTGAAGTTGGCCGCACTCTGCTCCATCGCGGAGTCGACCTGCTTGGCCCATTCGCCGACCGCCTTGAGGCGATTGCGCGAGCGTTCCAGCGTCGTGCCGTCGATCTCGGAAATTTCGGCCAGTGCATTGCCCAACGTCTCGCGCATCGTGGCGATGGCGACGTTCCACTTGTCGAGTGCCTCTCCTTCACCGGAGCGCAGTTCTGCCGCAAAGCCCTCGCTTTCCCTGCGCAATGCAGTGATGCGCTTCTCGAGTGCCGAGATAGCACCAGCTTCTGCTTCCTGCAGATCGGAACAATGATCGTCCAGTTCCGAAAGCGCGGCCTGGACGCGGGCCTGCAGCGCCTCCACCTGGCGCTCGCTGGCTTCTCCAAAAGTGTTGAGGCGATGGAACCCGCTAATCAGTTCCTCAAGCTGGCCGTGCGCGTTGCGTCCTGCATTGCCGATCTGGCTGGTCACATCGCGCGCCGAATTGGCGATCACGGGAAGATCGTCCCGCAGCTTGCTCATGTTTTCCAGTGCGGTGGTGCTGACGGTAGAGATCGTTTCCACCTGCGCGGTGTTGTGCTGGATGAGGCCTGACAGGCGGTCGGCACTGGCCGTCAATCGCTCTGTCGCCAGGCGCCCAAGCGATTCAAGGTCGCGTGATTGTGCCGCGATGAAGTCGCGCGCAAGGCTGAGCTCGCGATTCACGGTGATCAATCGGCTTTCCAGACGAGCCGATTCGTCCGACAGCAATCGGCTGACACTGCCGAAACGAGCAGCTTCCCGCGTGCTGGTGCGCAACACGAGCAGCCATACGCCGATAATCAGCAGGACAGGGACGGACCATGCGACGATCCAGTCGGTCCACTCGCTCGGTGTGCCGCCGTCCAGCAGATCGTTTCGCTGCGCGTATCCGTAAAATCCCGTCCAGACGACGATGGCTGCCACGAAAAGAGCAGGGATTGCCCAGGGAAAATCTCTTGGCGCCGGCTCATCGCCGTCCCATGTTTCACCAAGCCATGTTTCTTCGGAAAGCCCGGAGCTTTCCGCCTCGATGGCGGGTTGGGACAGCGTATTGGGCGGACTTTTCTCTCCCCCGATCGCAGCGATGTGTGAGCCCCTCGACATCCGGGAAGAATAACACGGATCGAAAGACAATAAACCCACCCTTAACCGTGTTGCGACTAAGCGTGGGGAATGGCCTATGAAAACGGCACTCTCAACGCGACGCTGGCTGCTGCAGCGGGGGATGACCCCGCGCTGCTGGCCGAGCTTCGCCATGCCTTCGCAGAAAGTCTGGAATTGCAGGTGGACCTGCTGCGCAGAGCCAGATGTGATGGCAACTGGAACGTCGCCGCCTTGCGCCTGAAGGGGCTTGCGGCGAGTTTTCAGGCCGAAGGATTGATAGGTCTTGCCGAAGAGGCGATCCGCGCAGCACCAGGTGAGCCGGTGGTGATACGCAAGTTGGAGCGCTTTCTCGGTGAATTGACTGCGGCGGGCTACTGATCCCGCTCTCCGTGCTTGGCAGTGCTGTCTCGCTCGCTTAAACCCGCAGAGTGCGTGTTGCCCTGCTTTCCATGACTGAACGGGTCGAAAATGATCCTGAGACTCCGCTGGCAACCCTTGTCCTTGCCGGGCGGAGCCTTGCGGATCGTCAGCTCGATCTTGCGTTGGCCTTGGGTTGCGAGCGGATCGTGTGCCTCTCGCAGGGTCTGGGCAAAGGGTTGCTCGCACTGCAGCAGCGAGCGGAAGCCGCGGGCGCCAAGTTCAACCTGATTGCCGGCCCTCGTCCGTTGGCAGGACTGGTGAGTGCGGCCGACGAACTGGTCGTGATCGTGGAAGGGCTTGTTCCCGCATTGCCGGAGGCAAAGCAGGCCTTTGAAAGCGGTGCCGGTGTTCTGGCCTTACCCGTCGAGGCCGGGATCGCGGCGGGGTTCGAGAGGATCGACCTCAATCATGCCTGGGGTGGAATTCTCGCGATGCCTGGCCGCCTGGTCGAGCGTTTGACCCAACTGCCGCCCGATTGTGACACAGTGGCTGCCTTGCTTAGAATCGCGCTGCAGGGGCGTGTTCCTTACCGCCCGATTTCAGAAACGGTTCTCGCTGAAAAGCGATGGGCGCTCATCCGGGGGCGGAAAGAGGTCGCTGATCTCGAACCGGTTTGGCTCCGGCGATACATGCCGGCATCCACGCCATTCGCGCCTGGTAGAGCTGCTGCCCGCCTGGCTATGCGCGCGAATGGCGCGAAATTGCTGGCGAAAGGCTGGCGCCCACTGTTTCCGGCTGTCGCAGGTGCGTTCATCGCGCTGTCGGGAGTCGCCGCCGCATGGGTGGGGCAGGGTGTGATCGGCCTGCTTGCCTGTGGACTGGCCTGGCTGTGCGCAGAAGCGTCCTCGGCCCTCGCTGCTATCGCCAGGGCTGGAGTGGAGGACGGCACGCCGCCTGATCGTTCCGGCAACATCGTCGGGTGGATTATCGACCTGGCCTTGTTGATCGTGCTGGCGCTGATGCTTTCCGGAACATGGCATGAGCGCATTTTTGCACCGGCAACCCTGCTGGCCGTTGCGATACTTTGTGCGAGAAGTGTGGCTGCAAAAGGGGGCGAACTCGCTCAGGATCGCGCGATACTGGCGGTTTTCCTGGCTGTTTCGGCAGCGGCGGGTGCGCTTCTGCCTGTCATCCAGCTGTTGGCACTGGTGCTTCTATGCGTGCTGATCTTTGTCTCGCGCGGATCATCGCGGCTAACGCAGGTTTAACCAAGGCGGTCTATGGCGAAGCGTGGACAGAGGCCAGATGACCGAACTTGACGAAAACAGCGTCGAAGATTTCCTGCGTGCCGGTTTGGCGCAAGGCGATGCCGTGATCGCTTCGCTGTCGCCGATCCTGCATCACTTGCTGGCGAATGACGACAATTCTCTGTTCAGCGATGAGGTGGTGGCTCGCGTTCGCGGTATGCTGGGGCATATTGCCCGGCAACTCCTCCAGATAGTGCCCGGTGCGGCTGACATTGCCGATGATCACGCGGTTTCGCAGGAAAACGAGCTAACGGAACGCTTGATCGGCAATGCGGCGCTGGTGGGGCATCTGCATGCACTTGCACTGGAATGGCAGCTTTCCCAACGCCTTCATGTCCAGGCTGGTCTTGACCCGGTCCTCTCGCCGCTGATCCAGGCACTCATTGCATCGACCGATCCGGAGAAGGCCGACGCCGCAATGACCGCGCTCGCCGCGCAGGCGCGCTTCATGCAAAGCGTTCGGCGAATGGAACTGGCGGTAACTGAACTGCCGGGTGATCTGTTCCACGCCGCCCTGATCAATTTGCGGTCGATCGGCCATGGCGAGACGGAGGCTGGCTTTCGGGCAAAGTTCGATGAAAGCCGCACCCGGATCGGCCTGCTGGCTCAACTTGTCACTGGAATGGGTGCCGGTTCCATTGCGGCACTTTCGGTGCATCACGCCGGTGTGGCCATCTTCCTTTCGGCCGTTGCGATGGGGTCTGGGCAGGCACGCGATCTCGCCGTGCTGGCGACGAATGAGCGCCAGGCTTCTCGCCTCGTGCTTGCTCTTCGGGCTGCCGGCCTGAAGTCCGAAGCCGCTGACGAGCAATTTCTTGCGTTGCATGGCGCGCTTCCGCTGCCGAAGGGAATTACCCAGGTGGGCCGCAAACGGGCCGGAAAGTTCCTGGCGGCGTCGGCTTCGAGCGTGGCGGAATGACGATGCGACCCGGCGGAACCTATCTGGCCAAGGCGCTGAGCGATGCCGAGGATCGCCTGATCGAGGCCGATGAACCTCTTGCAGGCATGCAGTTGCGCAGCGGTGGCGAGTTGCCGGGCGTGATTGCGACGCCCGCTTTGCTGGAGCTTGTACGCAAGGCGCGACGTTATGGTCTTCGGCTCGCACGCCCTATCCACGCGCAGGACGATCAGGAAACCGTTACGGCGTGGATCGAGGTAGTCCCGCGGGAAGGATCGAACGGGGGATGCGAAATCGGTCTGGCGAACTGGCAAGCCAGCCCACTCCCACCTGAAGATGCGACCGAAGCTTTGCGCTTGCGGACGGACATTGATCGACAAACCGCAGAGCTGGCTGCCCGCCTGGACCCTCAACAGAACATCCTTTCAGTTGATGCGGATGCGCCTGAACTGGCGGAACTGGTCGAGCGGATGCTGGCCGGAACAGGGAAACCCTGGACGGACTTTATCGAAGTGGAGGGCAGTCAGCATAGGCAACCTTTGCATTGGCGCTTGCTTGACGGTGCGAAGGTTCGTTTACCCGGTTCAGGAAGAGAATGGCGGGCAAGCCTTGTTCCGCTGGGCGGGCCAGAGCCTGGAGCGCATGGCTTTGAATTGTATCTCGTAGCTTCCCAACCTCGCTTTGAGGCAACATTGCCGGTCGAAGCGGCCGGGACGGCGCTGATTCTGCCGGGCGCCGCACTTGGCCGCGATGTTGCACCCGTGCTGCGTCAACCCATTGCCCGGATCATTGCCAACGCGGAAACGATCCGCACGCGGCTTGCCGGGCCGCTGGCTGAGGAATATAGCAATTATGCGGCGGATATTGCGACGGCAGGGCAGCATCTTCTGGCGTTGATTGACGACCTTGCGGATCTGGAAGTCGTAGAGGCGGAAGAGTTCACCACCGATCCTGACGAAATCGATTTGGCCGATGTGGCCCGCAGAGCCGTGGGCATTCTGGCAGTCAAGGCGCAGGAGCGCGGAATTGCAATCGTAGCACCAGGCGAACACGAGCATGTGGAGGCCGTGGGAGAATTTCGCCGCGTTCTGCAAGTGCTGCTCAATCTGATCGGCAATGCGATCCGATATACGCCGGAGGGGTCCAGCGTACGCGTGCAGGTGTCAGGTGACGAAAATTGGGCATACGTCACCGTTGCAGACGAGGGACAGGGCCTTAGCAAGGCCCATCAGGAAGTAGCTTTCGAGAAGTTCGAGCGGCTTGGCCGTAGTGGCGACGGCGGCTCTGGCCTGGGGCTCTATATTTCCCGCAGGCTTGCCCGTGCGATGCGGGGCGATCTGACGGTGGAGAGCAGCCCGGGGCAGGGCGCGCGTTTCACGCTGTCCCTGCCACCGGGCCCCTGAATATCAACGCTTGTCGAGCGATATGTAGTTGCGCTCCGTCGGGCCCGTGTAGAGCTGGCGCGGCCGGCCGATCTTCTGGCCGGGATCGGAGATCATTTCGTTCCACTGGGCAACCCAGCCCACGGTCCGCGCCAAAGCGAAGAGGGCGGTGAACATCGTCGTCGGGAAACCGATCGCGGAAAGGATCACGCCCGAATAGAAGTCCACATTCGGGAACAGCTTCTTCTCGATGAAGTAGTCGTCCGAAAGGGCCATTTCCTCGAGGCGCAGCGCGGTCTCGAACAGCGGATCATCCACCTTCAACGCTTCGAAAACCTCACGAACCGTTTTCTGCATGACGGTCGCGCGCGGATCGTAGTTCTTGTAGACGCGGTGGCCGAAGCCCATCAGGCGGAACGGATCGTTCTTGTCCTTTGCGCGCTCGATATAGTGCGGAATCTTGTCCGGGGTGCCGATCTCGCGCAGCATGTTGAGTGCAGCTTCGTTCGCACCGCCATGGGCCGGGCCCCACAGGCAGGCGATGCCGGCCGCGATGCAGGCGAAGGGATTGGCGCCCGACGATCCGGCCAGGCGCACGGTCGAAGTCGATGCGTTCTGTTCATGGTCCGCGTGAAGGATGAATATCCGGTCCAGTGCCTTTTCGACGGCCGGGACCACTTCATATTCTTCCGCTGGCACGCCGAACGTCATGCGCAGGAAGTTGCCGGTATAGGATAGCGAGTTGTCGGGGTAGAGGAACGGCTGCCCAACCGAATACTTGTAAGCCATCGCCGCAATGGTGGGCATCTTGGCGATCAGGCGGTGGGAGCTGATCCGGCGATGCTCCGGATCCGAAATATCGGTGCTGTCGTGATAAAACGCCGAAAGCGCACCGACTACACCGCACATGATCGCCATCGGGTGTGCGTCGCGGCGGAAGCCGCGATAGAAGGTTGCGAGCTGCTCATGCAGCATCGTGTGGCGAGTGATGGTGCGGCTGAACTCGTCCAGTTCCTGGCCGGTCGGCAGTTCGCCGTTCAGCATCAGGTAACTGACTTCCATGAAACTGGAGTGTTCCGCCAACTCACCGATGGGATAGCCGCGATGGAGCAGAACGCCCTCTTCGCCATCGATGTAGGTCAGCGCGCTCTCGCATGAGGCCGTGGAGGTATAGCCCGGATCATACGTGAACATGTGCGCTTGGCCGTAGAGCTTGCGGATGTCTACAACGTCCGGCCCTACGCTGCCTTCCAGCAAAGGCAATTCGTAGCTCTTGTCCCCAACGTTGAGCGTAGCGTGCTTGTCAGCCAAGTGTCGTTCTCCTCAAAGCTCTGCTTTCTGGTCGCCGGGGACAGCCTGCGCGTCTATCCGCGCGAGGCTCTCGTCCTTGCCCAGCAGAACCAGAACATCGAAAATACCCGGCGAAGTTGTCTGCCCCGTGAGCGCCGCACGAAGCGGCTGTGCAAGCTTGCCGAGGCCAAGCCCCAGCTCTTCCGCCATCCCTTTCAGACTGGCTTCCAGGCTCTCGCTTGTCCAGTCATTTTCCCCGTGCAGACGCCCGGAAATCCGTGCCAGAAGGACACGCGCCTCGCCTTCCAGCAGCGCTTGAGCCGCGTCGGTCAGCGGCAGCGGGCGTGTCTTGAACAGGAACGATGCACTGTCAGCCAGTTCGACCAGGTCCCGCGCGCGCGTTTTCAAAACCGGCATGGCGGTGGTCAACAGCGTGGCATCGGCCTGCGGGCCGATCCGCTCGGCCGCCATGGCTGCCAGTCGCGCGTCGGCGGCTTCGCGAATGTAGTGCCCATTGAGGTTTTGCAGCTTCTTCAGGTCGAAGCGTGATGGGCTCTTGCCCGCGCCGTCCAGATCGAACAGCGCGATAGCTTCTTCGCGCGTGAATTCTTCCTTGTCGCCATGGCCCCAGCCAAGACGAAGGAGATAGTTGAACAAGGCTTCCGGCAGGATGCCCAGCTCATCGCGATAGGCATCCACTCCCAGCGCACCATGGCGCTTGGAAAGCTTCGCCCCGTCAGCGCCGTGGATCAGCGGTATATGCGCATATTCGGGCTCTTCCCAACCCATCGCGCGGATGATCGTCAACTGCCGGAAGGCATTGTTGAGATGGTCGTCACCGCGGATGATGTGGGTGATGCCCATATCGTGATCATCCACCACAACCGCGAGCATGTAAGTGGGCGTTCCGTCCGAACGAAGCAGCACGAAATCGTCCAGCTCCGCGTTCTGGACCGTCACCTGGCCTTGCACGAGATCGTTGATCGCTGCTTCGCCTTCCCGAGGCGCCTTGATCCGGACGACATGATCCTGTCCCTCCGGCCAATCGGAAGAAGAAGCATCACGCCACTCGCTCTCGATACGGAACGGGCGCCGTTCCTCACGCGCTTTCTCACGGCGGGCGGCCAGTTCTTCCTGTGTCAGGTAGCAGCGATAGGCATTGCCGGATGCAAGAAGCTCTTGCGCTACGGCGGCGTGGCGATCGGAACGGGCGAATTGGAAGACGGCGGGTTCGTCTCCACCCAGGCCAAGCCATTCGAGACCGTCGAAGATGGCATCGATGGCCGGTTCGGTCGAGCGGGCGCGATCGGTGTCTTCGATACGGAGCAGGTATTTGCCGCCATGGTGACGGGCAAAGAGCCAGTTGAAAAGGGCCGTACGGGCGCCACCAATATGGAGATATCCAGTGGGCGATGGCGCAAAGCGCGTGACGACCGGTTTTCCGGCTTTCGTCGCGATGCCGCTGCCACTTGCCATATACTTCGTATTCCTTTCCAACTGCCCGAATGACAGGCGACGCGACAGCTTCAGTTCCCCTAATGGATGAACTCGACGATGTTGCGATGCAGCACTCGCATTGGCGAATGAGACGGCGCTTGTCCAGCGCAGGTGACGTCGTCGATGCATTTTTGGCGAGTGCCGGATATGATCGCGGACCATGGCTTGTCGTGGCCCTTGCAGCCGGTATCGCGGCCTGGTTCGTACTCTCTACGCCGCTGCAGTGGGCCATGGTCCTTTCTGCCGGGCTCGTGGTTGCCATGCTGGCGATGGCGGGCATGCGGGAGAACGGGGCAAGGGCACATCTGCGCCTGGCCATCATATCGCTCGGCCTGTGTCTGTCCGCCGGTGTGGCGGTGGTCTGGACCAAATCGGAACTCGCCGGGGGTGAGCCTATCGCCCGACCGGTTGCGAGCACTTTCGAGGGGCGGATCCTGCAGCGTATCGAGCAACCCGCCGAGGGACGGGTGCGGCTTGTATTGGCCACGCGTGAACCGGCAACCCAGCGGGCGATAAAGGTTCGCGTAAACCTTCCGCTGGAGCACGACGATCTCCGTTTCGACGAAGGTGCGGTTGTGCGGGTGAAGGCTCGCCTGATGCCCCCACAATCCCCGATGATGCCGGGAGGCTATGATTTCGCGCGGACTGCGTGGTTCCAGGGCCTTTCCGCTACCGGCAGCGTTCAGGGTGAGCCCCGGCTCGTAGCGCCCGCGACGCAGGGTGACGGGATTGCGAGTCTGCAACGCCGCATATCGGCGCATGTCCGCGCCCAGATCGATGGTTCGCCCGGAGCTATCGCGGCGGCGCTGGCCAGTGGCGACCGCGGAGCGATCGCTGAAGCGGATGACGAGGCGATGCGCGATTCCGGGCTTAGCCACCTCCTCTCCATCAGTGGGCTGCATGTCAGCGCGCTGGTTGCTGCAGTCTACGTGCTGTCCATGGGGGTGCTGGCGCTGTGGCCCTGGTTGGCCCTGCGAGTCCGCCTGCCGGTGGTCGCAGCGGGCATCGCTGCGCTGGCGGGGATCGGATACACGCTGCTTACCGGCGCGGAGGTTCCGACCGTGCGGAGTTGCATCGGCGCGGTTCTGGTTCTGCTGGCGCTTGCCTTGGGGCGCGAGCCATTGTCGCTTCGCATGGTGGCGTTGGGGGCGGGGTTCGTTCTGACATTGTGGCCGGAAGCCTTGATTGGGCCCAGTTTCCAGATGAGCTTTGCCGCCGTGATCGCAATCGTCGCATTGCATGGCAGCGCGTGGGTTCGTGCATTCCTGGCGCCGCGCGAGGAGCATCGGATGATCGTTGTGGCACGGCGGGTTGCAATGCTGCTCGTCACCGGGCTGGTGATCGAATTGGCGCTGATGCCGATCGTGTTGTTCCATTTTCATCGCGCGGGCGTGTACGGCGCTTTCGCCAATGTGATTGCGATACCGCTCACAACCTTCATCACCATGCCGCTGATCGCGCTTGCCCTGCTGCTGGATGCGGTGGGGCTGGGGGCGCCGGCGTGGTGGCTGGTGGGGAAATCGCTCGACCTGTTGCTTGCCATTGCTCACCTCACGGCCGGCCAGCCTGGCGCTGTCAAGCTGATGCCGCAGATGGGCGGGGGCACTTTCGCGCTGTTCCTGGCGGGAGGACTCTGGCTCGGGTTGTGGCGGGGGCGGGTGAGGCTGTTGGCTGCCGCCCCGATATGCGTGGCGACGACGATGCTGATCATGACTCCCGTCCCGGATATCTTCGTTACGGGCGATGGCCGGCATGTAGGCATCACTGGCGAGGGTGACCGGTTGTTGATCTTGCGTGACACGAAGAGTGAATTCACCCGGGACAATCTGATGGAACTGGCGGGCATGGAGGGCGAAGCCTTGCCGCTGGAGCAATGGGACAAGGCGCAATGCACGCCGGACTTCTGTGCGATCACCCTGTCACGCGGAGGGCGGGACTGGCACCTGCTGCTGGCACGCAGCCAGGCCCTGGTCCCCGAGCGTGAACTCGCCGCGGCTTGCGACCGGGCCGATATCGTCGTGGCGGACCGCAGCCTTCCCCGCAGTTGCCAACCCCGCTGGCTGAAGGCCGATCGGAGAGCGCTGCGGGAAAGTGGCGGACTGGCGATCCATCTGGCCGATCGGCGCATCCAGTCCGTCGCCCAAAGCCAGGGCAAGCACGGATGGTGGAAGGGGCAGGCCGGAAACTGAACCGGCCCACCCCGAATTTCATACGATGCCTATCGATACTGGACCTAGTAATACCGGGTCTAGTGATACTGGCGGAGCAATCCGGCCAGCTTGCCCTGAACTATCACCTCGTGAGGATCGTAATATTGCGGTTCATACGCGGCATTGGCCGGGTCGAGCCGGATGCGGCCATTTTCCCGACGCAGATATTTGAGCGTCGCTTCCTCGTTGCGTACGAGAGCCACCACGATCTCACCATCGCGCGCACTGTCGGTGCGCTTAACCAACGCGAAATCGCCATCCAGAATGCCGGCCTCGATCATGGAGTCGCCTGATACTTCGAGCGCATAGTGATCGCCCGCACCCAACAGGGCGGCAGGAACAGGCAATGTGCGATCGCTTTCCATCGCCTCGATAGGAACACCTGCCGCGATCTTGCCATGCAGCGGAACTTCGATCACGTCATTCGCAGCCGGTCGCAAGGCGGCAGGCGGCGCAGTGACGCGCGATCCGGGATTGTTGTTCGCCGGCTGCACGCCCTTGGCGTTCACATCTTCAGGGTTCTTGAGAACTTCCAGTGCGCGTGCCCGGTTCGGCAGGCGCCGCAGGAAGCCACGCTCTTCAAGCGCGGAGATCAAGCGGTGAACGCCGGACTTCGACTTGAGGTCCAGCGCTTCCTTCATTTCCTCGAAAGAAGGGGAAATACCCGATTCCTCGAGCCGGTTCTGAATGAAAAGCAGAAGCTCATGTTGCTTGGCGGTCAACATCGAAGCACTCTCCCAAAGAGTTCCAATCGGGAACGAACAAGGAACAACTAGGCAACTTCCTGTGTCGAGTCAAGCAACTCCGCCATTCTGGAGCAGATAGGCCGGAACGAGTGTTTCCCGGCCGGCGGGTGGGGCGTGCGCAGGCCGCTCGACCAATGCGCTTGCCGAAGCCAGCGCGACCAGCGCGCTCGAATCCTGTTCCATCACCGGACTTATGCCACCCTCGGCAAAGCGCGCCCTCAGGAACTCCATCCTGCTCCCTCCCCCCGGAATATCGCAGCCGAGCGGGAGCATCACCGCACGCGGCAGGGGGGCGGCGCTTCCGCCGAGTGCGCGGAGCAAGGGGAGCAGGAAGAAGAAGGCGGTGACATAGCTGGACACCGGATTGCCCGGCAGGCCCAGCACGATCTGCCTGCCCTTGCGCGCCACCAGCAAGGGCTTGCCGGGCTTCATCGCGACTTTCCAGAAATCGATCCTTGCGCCCCATGCCTCCAGCGCCGGGCGGATGAGATCGTGATCCCCCACCGAAGCGCCGCCGCTGGTGACGATGACATCGGCATCGCCCACGCCGTCCAGCGCGTCGATCAGGCTCTGCAACTGGTCGGGCACGGGGACCGCGCGTATGATCGTTCCGGCGAATGGGGCCACCAGGCTTGCGATCATCGGTCCGTTGCTGGCCGGTATCTGGTGCGGTCCGCAATTGGCGATATCGACCGAAAGCTCATCGCCGCTGTCGATGATCGCGATCCGCGGCAGGCGGTGCACGGCGACATCCGCATTCCCCCCGCCAATGGCAAGGGCGATCTGCGCCGGCCCGATCCGCGTTCCGGCGGGGAGAAGCTCAACGCCTTCGCGGAAATCGAAGCCTGCGCGGCGAATATGCTGTGGAGCAGGGTCTCCTTCACCGTTGAGCGACAGGACATCGCCATCGCGATCGGCATTTTCCTGGAGGAGTACCGCATCCGCACCTTGCGGCATGAACGCGCCGGTGGATATGCGGATCGCTTCGCCAGCGCCCACAATGCCAGCGTACGGATGCCCGGCCGCGCTTTCCCCGATCACTTTCCATGGGCCGCGTTCGTGGGCCTGGAGGGCATAGCCGTCCATTGCCGAAAGATCGGCGGGAGGCTGGGTGCGCCTGGCGAACACAGCGCTGGCGAGGTGGCGTCCGTTGGCCTGCGCGGTCTGAACCGTTTCAGCCGCGAGCGGCGTGGCACCGGCCAGCAGCCTTGCCTGCGCTTCGGCAACGGAGATCAGGCCCTTCATCGGTCTACTCCGCTGCCCGCCATTCGCCGGATTTGCCGCCGCTCTTGGCCAGCAGGCGCACTCCGTCGATAATCATGCCTTTGTCCAGTGCCTTGGCCATGTCGTAGATCGTCAACAGGGCGATCGAAGTGGCCGTCATCGCTTCCATCTCGATGCCGGTCTTGCCGGTGAGGCTGGCGGTGGCGGTGGCGCGGACTGCGCCGTCCTCGAACGCGAAGTCGACCGTCACCGAGTCGAGCGAGAGGGGATGGCACAGCGGGATCAACTCGCCGGTCTTCTTCGCGGCCATGATTCCCGCAATCCTTGCGGCAGCCAGAACGTCCCCCTTCGGCGCGTCGCCATCGCGGATCGCGGCCAGCGCTTCGGCCGTCATGCGGATCGTGCCAGTGGCGACCGCCCTGCGCGCGGTTTCCGCCTTGGCGCCCACATCCACCATGCGGGCCTGGCCATGTTCGTCGAGATGTGTGAGCTTGTTCATGTTGCCGGAGTTTTTTCTTAAGAGGCTTACAGGGGGTGACACAGTCCAGAGGGAATAAATTCCCCGGCCCCGCGTGGGCCTGAAAGCCGGGGAAAGTCCTTGGAGAACGGTGTCTTCATGCGGTCCCCATGCCAGATCGGCACGGTGTAGGACAGTATGGAGTGTAGGAGGCCGTCAGCAGCCCCGGCACTGCCGCCACCATCTTTGAGCCGATGCCCAGGGAGCCAGGAGGCGGCAGTAATGTGGATACGCCAGGCGCAGCCATCGGTTCCGTCGCCGGGAGGCCTCACCCTTCGAGCAGGGCTTTGGTCGCGGCGGAAACGTCTGCCTGCCGCATCAGGCTTTCGCCCACCAGGAAGGTCCGCACGCCCGCCGTGGCGAGGCGCTGGATGTCGGCGTGGCTGTTGATGCCGCTTTCGCCGACCAGCAGCGTCCCTTCGGGAGCAAGCGGGGCGAGGCGTTCGGTCGTGCCGAGATCGGTCACGAAAGTCTTGAGGTCGCGGTTGTTCACCCCGATCAGGCGGGATTGCAGGCGCGCGGCACGCTCCATCTCGGCCTCGTTATGGACTTCCACCAGCACATCCATCCCATGCTGGATCGCGGCGGCTTCGATCTCCGCCATTTCCGCGTCTTCCAGCGCGGCGACTATGATCAGGATCGCATCGGCACCGATAGACCGGGCCTCGGCCACTTGCCAGGCATCGACCATGAAGTCCTTGCGCAGCACCGGCAGGCCGCAGGCGGCGCGGGCTTCGACCAGATAATCCTCATGCCCCTGGAAATAGGGCGCGTCCGTCAGCACGGAAAGGCAAGCCGCACCGCCTGCTTCATAGGCGCGCGCGTGATCGGCGGGGTGGAAGTCGGGGCGGATCAGGCCCTTGGAGGGGCTGGCCTTCTTGATCTCCGCGATCAGGGCGAAGCCATCGGCTGCCTTGGCGGCCAGCGCCTTGCGGAAACCGCGCGGGGCGGACTGGGCGGTGGCGCGCGCTTCCAGTTCGGCGAGAGTGACCAGCGCCTTGCGGGCGGCGACTTCATCGCGCTTGGTGGCGCAGATTTCGGCGAGCTTGTCCAACTTCCAACTCCGTTCGGTTCGGGTTCGACCAGATTGCAAGCCCTCCAAAAATCCTCCCCTTGAGGGAAGGGGGACCACCCGCAGGGTGGTGGAGGGGTGTCAGCACTGGCGGGGATACCTCTCCGTCAGCCCTTTCAGGGCTGCCACCTCCCCTTGCAGGGGAGGATCATTTCGGTGTCCGCGCCAGGCCAGCATGCGATCTATAAAAGCGTCGTTCCCTGATCCTGCATTCACAAAACTGCTTACCTTACCGCGTCGATCCAGCAATCGAGCAAAGCCTTGGCCAGCCCCTTGTCGATCGTTTCGGCGGCTTCTTCCGCGCCTTCTTCCCAGCTTTCGACTTCGCCGGCCACGATCAGCGCACCCGCGGCATTCAGCAGCACGGCATCGCGATAAGGCCCGGTTTCGCCCAGCAGCAGCTTGCGCAACTCGGCCGCGTTATGCGCGGGATCGCCGCCCCGGATCGCGTCGATCGGCGCGGGGGAAAGTCCAGCATCGCCGGGTTCGACCCGCCGCATGGAAACGCGCCCGTCCTTCACTTCGGCCACTTCGCTGCCACCGGCCAGGCTCAGTTCGTCCAATCCTTCATCGCCGGAAATCACCAGCGAGTGATCGGTGCCGAGCCGCCGCAGCGCTTCTGCGTAGATCGGGACATAGGCCGGGCGGGCAATGCCCACCAACTGGCGGCGCACCCCGGCGGGGTTGGCCAGCGGGCCCATCAGGTTGAAAATCGTGCGTCGGCCGATCGCCTTGCGGATCGGCATGATGCGGCCCATCGCGGGATGGTGTTTTCCCGCGAACAGGAAGCAGATGCCGATATCTTCCAATGTTTCTTCGGCGGTCTCGGCGGCGCGGTCCAGATCGAGGCCCAGTGCCTCCAGCGTGTCCGCCGCGCCCGCCTTGGAACTGGCGGCGCGATTGCCATGCTTGGCCACCGGGACCCCGCAGGCCGCGACGACCAGCGAAACGGCGGTGGAGACGTTCAGCGTGTGATGCCCGTCACCGCCCGTGCCGCACACGTCGATGGCGTTATCGGGCGCGTTCACCGGGATCATGCGGGCGCGCATGGCGCGGGCCGCGCCGGCGATTTCGCTGGCGGTCTCGCCCCGGTCGGACAGGGCGATCAGGAAGGCGGCGATGTCCTCGTCCGGCACCCGGCCATCGAGAATGGCGGCGAAAGCAGCCTCCGCTTCCGCTTCATCGAGCGGAAGGTCGATTGGCGGCAGGCTGGTCATGCCGGAAGCGAGGCGTTGAGGCCGCAGATCTTGAGGAAGTTGGCCAGCAATGCGTGGCCGTGTTCCGTCGCGATGCTTTCCGGGTGGAACTGCACACCGTGGATCGGCAGCTCGCGGTGGCGGAAGCCCATCACATGCGTGTCGTCCGAGGTGGCGTTCACCACCAGCTCGTCAGGGATATTCTCCACTACCAGCGAGTGATAACGGGTGGCGGTGTAGGGGGAGGGCAGGCCTTCGAACACGCCGGTATCGTCATGCGTGATGGGGGACGTCTTGCCGTGCATCAATCCGCCGCGAACCACACGGCCGCCGAAATGCTGGCCGATCGACTGGTGCCCCAGGCACACGCCCAGAAGCGGGCGCTTTTCCGCCGCGCAGGCCGCCACCAGATCGAGGCTGATGCCAGCCTCGTTCGGCGTGCAGGGGCCGGGCGAGATGAGGAAACCGCGCGCGCCGCTGGCCAGCGCTTCGGCCGCGGTCAGCGCATCGTTGCGCACCACCTTCACTTCGGCGCCAAGCTCCATCACGTAGTGGACGAGGTTCCAGGTGAAGCTGTCGTAATTATCGATGACGAGGATCATGTGCTGCGACTTAGCGTGACGGATCGGGAAGGCAAGAAAAACGGGATTTACTTGGTGCCCGGCAGATCGCGGATCAGCGCTTCCAACTGGGCCGGGCAGCGGATGCGGTGTCGGGATATATGGGCCAGCGCCGGGTCGGCGATCAGCGCGATGTAATCGTTACGGCGGCGATGATAGGTGTCCCACGCCCAGCGGATGGGATGCTCCTTGTCCAGCCATGTGCGGAAATGCTCGCGATTGCCGGTGCCGGGCCATAGCTCCTGCTTGCTGACGGCGCGCGTGAAGGAACGCCGGATGACTCGCCGCATCACCAGCGAGCGCGGATAATCGAGCCAGATGAGATGCGTCGCCCGGGTCAGGAGCAGGTCCTTGGCCTTGCCGTAATTTCCGTCGCTTACCCAGGCCTCCTGGGCGGCGGCGGTGCTGAGGCGGCGACGGAATTCCTCGGGGTCTTCGCTGGCGAGGCTGCGCCACCCCGCCTGCCAGTTTATCGCGTCGAGTTCGATATGCGGCACCCCGGCCAGCGCGGATATGCGCCGGGCGAGGGTGGATTTGCCCGATCCCGATGTGCCGACGACCATGATCCGCATGGCATTGCGGGCGAGCTTACTGCCCGAAATCCGGTTCGCTGGCGACGTGCGCCGCTTCCCTTGCGGCAGCAACCAGGGCGCTGGCCTTGTGCCGGCATTCGGCGGCTTCGTAGTCAGGATTGCTGTCCGCAACGATCCCGGCGCCGGCCTGCACATGCATCACCCCGTCCTTGAGCACTGCGGTGCGTAGGACGATGCAACTGTCGATCGAGCCATCGGGCGCGAAATAACCCACGCCGCCGGCATAGGGGCCGCGCGTTTCGGGTTCCAGTTCGGCGATGATCTCGCATGCCCGAATCTTCGGCGCGCCTGATACGGTGCCGGCGGGAAAGCCTGCGAACAATGCGTCCAGCGCGTCGGCTTCAGGCGCCAGATCGCCAACCACGTTGCTGACGATGTGCATCACATGGCTGTAGCGTTCGATGGTGAAGCTTGCGGTCACATGGACGCTGCCCTTCGCGGCGACGCGGCCGACATCGTTGCGGCCCAGATCGAGCAGCATCAGGTGTTCGGCGCGTTCCTTGGCATCGGCCAGCAGGCTCGCCTCGTTCGCGGCGTCCTCGTCCTCGTTCCTGCCGCGCGGGCGGGTGCCTGCGATCGGGCGGATCGTCACTTCGCCATCCCGCACGCGGACGAGGATTTCGGGGCTCGATCCCACCACGGCGAAGCCCGGCAGATCCAGGAAATAGAGGAAGGGCGAAGGATTCACGCGGCGCAAGGCGCGATAGAGCGTCAGCGGCGGAAGCGGGAAGGGGCAGGTGAACCGCTGCGCCAGCACCACCTGGAAGATGTCGCCCGCCTCGATATAGTCCTTGGCCTGAAGGACCATCTTTTCATAGTCCCCCGGCTCCATCACCGGGTTCAGCGCCATTTCCGGCAGGTTCGTTTCCCTGACCGGTGGCGGACTTGCCTCGCCAAGGCGGCGGAGGGTCACGTCGATTCTCTCACCCGCATCCTCGATGGCGCGCGCGGGATCGGCACCGTCGGCCCAAAGCGGCGCGATGCAGTACAATTCGTCGGTCAGCCCATCGAACACGAGGATCAGCGTGGGCCGCACGATCAACACGTCGGGCACGTCCAGCGTACTCTGCGGCGCGCGGGGCAGTTTCTCGACCAGGCCGATGGTTTCGTAGCCGAAATAGCCGACGAGGCAGGCGAGCGCCGGGGGAAGCTGACGCGGAACGTCGATCCGGCAACTGGCGGCGAGCGCGCGCAGTTCGGTCAGGCTGTCATTCGGCAGGGGTTCGAACGCATCGGGCAGGTGCTGCCATTTGCGGTTCACCTCACAAGCGGCACCGGTCGCCCGGAACACCAGGTCCGGGTCCAGGCCCAACAGACTGTAACGCCCGCGGATCACGCCGCCTTCCACCGATTCGAGCAGGAAATCACCGCGTCCCGGCTCGATCAGCTTCAGCGCCGCGCCTACCGGCGTTTCCGTATCGGCGACAAGCTTGCGCCACACGAGCGCGGGCTGCCCCTGTGCAAGGGCAGACTGCGCCGCGGCGGCGTTCTCGGGCAGGGCGCCGGACAATTCGTGGTTCCTTACTGCTGGGCGTTGCGGTTGGTCAGGCGCGCTTCCACGGCCTTGATCGCGGTCTGGTTGCGATCCACGCCCACTTCGTTGCTGATCGCTTTCACGAACTGGCGCATGTATTCGTCGCCCATGACTTGGCCCAACTGGGCAATGGCCTGGGCAACAAGCGGATCGTTCTCCGCCAGCTTGCCGGGCTCGATATCGTCCAGCTTCACCACGAACCAGCCATTGTCGTTCGGCGCTTCGAGACGCTTCACCGTGCCTTCGGCCATGCTGAACATCAGCGCCATCACCGGGGGCACGCGGGGGCCGAGCTGTTGCAGCTCTTCACGGTTCATGTTCACCGCGTCCGGCGGTGGCAGCTTGACGCCTTCCCGGGCCATGGCGGCGGCAACGGTTTCGCCCTGCTCCACGCGCTTCAGGACGCGGTCGGCGGCGGCTTTCGCCTTCTTGTCGCCTTCCGAACGACGCCAGGCTTGCGTCAGCACTTCACGCACATCGGCGATGGGTGCGGCGGCGGCAGGCGTGATGTCGCTCACGTCGAAGATCAGGAAAGTCTTGCCCCGTTCTATCTCGGTAACCTGCGGCTCGCCTTCTTCCATCGCGAAGGCGGCGGAAATCGCGGGGGCGAGCAGTTCCGGTGCGGTCTGGCCGGCCTTGTTATAGATCGCGCCATCGCCAAGGACGTCCGACACGGTCTGGACCTCCACGCCCAGGTACTTGGCCACTTCGGCAAGGTTCGCGCCTGTATCGAAGCGTTCCTCTATCTGTGCGCCAAGATCGGCGATGGCGGCATTGCGCTTCTCCACCGCAAGGGCTGCGCTGATTTCGCCGCGTGCCTGGGCCAGGGTGCGGCCCTGGGTTTGCTCGATGCCGTCCAGGCGCAGGATGTAGAAGCCGAGCCCGCCGCGCGCATTGGCGGCAAGCTGGCCCTGCGTCGCGGCGAAAGCGGCCTGCGCGACTGCGGCGGAGGCTTCGGACGACAGTTCCTGCCGGGTAACCGGGCCGATCTGCGTGACTGCCAGACCCTTTTCCCGTGCGGCGACGTCCAGCGCCTTGCCCTTGGCGACTTCGTCGCGGATCGCCTTGGCGGCCGCTTCCGTCGGAACCACCAGTTGCGTCAGGCGGCGGCGCTCGGTTGCCGTGTACTGCGCGATATCGCGTTGATAGCGGGCGGCAATCTCGGCATCGGTGGGCGCAGCAACAGCCTTCACCGCTTCCTCGCTTATGGTGGCATAGCGGATCACGCGCCGTTCAGGGCGCATGAAGCTGGCGCGGTTGGCGTCATAGAACGTCTTGAGCTGGGCGTCGGTGGGGTTGCCCGTTGGTGCATAGGCATCGCTCAGCAGCAGGCCGACGGCGCCCTGGCGGCGTTCGCGCAGCAGCGCAGCATATCGCTTCGCCAGTGGTTCGGGCATCGTGCCGCCCGACATCATCGGGGTCAGCACCTGCCGCGCGAGCAGGCCCTTGGCCAGATCGTCCCGCAGCAAATTCTCGCTGATTCCCTGCTGGGCGAGGGCAGAACGGAATGCGTCCCGGCTGAACTTCCCGTCCGGTCCGGTGAATGCCGCAATCTTGAGAATTTCGCTATCGACCAGTCGCGCGCCCGCGCGCAAGCCATGTTTGCGGCCGAATTCGGCAATGACGAAGCGGTCAAGCATCCCTTCCAGCGCGTTGGTCAGGCCGCCTTGAGCGACGAAACCTTCCAGCGTGGCGGTGGGGTCGCGCTGGCGATATTGCGCAAACTCGCTGCGAACGGTGGTTTCGAGGTCGGCCGTCCCGATCTTCTCCTTGCCGACGATCGCCACGCGATCGCCGCCGGCAACGCCGCCGAACGAGCCGGACCCCGAAATGTCCATGGCCGCAAAGGCAAAGGCAATCAGGCCGAGAAACAGGAAGGCAACGACAATGCCGACTTTCGAACTCAGGAAATTGCGGAAGAACTGGATCATGGGTACATCGCCTGACAGGATCTGGGTGGGCATTTTGGCCCGATCGGGTCGCGCTTTATCCCCCCTGAGGCGAGGCGGCAACAGTGCAGACGCGCTTTGGCCCCTTGTGGAAAAGCACTTTTGACAAGCTTCGCGCCCGGGACTAGCGGCCTTGCTCCGTGGAAGCGCCCGTCGATGGGCGCCTGAATTAGAGTTTAAGGACAATTGATGGCCCAGCGCCCCTATATTGTCGGCAATTGGAAGATGCACGGCACCCGCTCCATGCTGGCCGAAGCCCGCGCGATTGATCGTGCGGCGGAGCGATTGATGAAAGTGGAGGTGGCGCTGGCGCCGCCTTTCACGCTGATCCACGCCACCCGCAAGGAAGCCAGCCTGATCGGTGTAGGCGGACAGGATTGCCATGCGGCCGAAGGCGGCGCGCACACTGGCGATGTTTCCGCGGCGATGCTCAAGGATTCGGGCGCCGGCTTCGTTATTGTCGGCCATAGCGAACGCCGGGCCGATCACGGCGAAAGCGACGCGGACGTGAAGGCCAAGGCGACATCCGCCATCTCTGCCGGCCTGCAGGTGATTCTGTGTGTCGGCGAGAGCGAAGCCCAGCGGGATGCCGGCCAGGCCGAACAGGTCGTCGCGGAGCAGCTCGAAGGCTCGCTGCCGGATGGCGCGGCGGATCGCCTGACTGTCGCTTATGAACCCGTATGGGCGATCGGTACGGGCCGCACGCCCACCGTGGACGATGTCAGCGCGATGCACCGGGCGATCCGCGCCAGGCTGGTCGCCGTCTATGGCGATGCCGGGGCTGATGTCCGCATCCTCTATGGCGGGTCCGTGAAGGCGGAAAATGCGGCCGAACTGCTCAGGGCTGATGATGTCGGCGGCGCGCTGGTCGGCGGCGCGAGTCTCACGGCCGAAAGTTTCCTCGGAATCATTGCGGCCGCCGCTGAATTGTCCGATAGCTGAGACAACCTGCTGGTCCCCGCCCTTGCGGGCGGGCCAGTGTGTCGCTATTTGCCCTGCATTCTGGGGCTTTTCCCGTAAATCAAGGCTGCATGTATGTCGCTTTTCCTGTTTCTGACCGTCGTGCAGGCAATCGTCGCCGCTATTCTGGTGGTGGTCGTGCTGATGCAGCGGTCGGAAGGTGGCGGGCTCGGCCTTGGCGGCGGCGGAAGCCCGGCGGGCCTGATGTCCGCGCGGGGTGCGGCAGACTTTCTCACGCGGGCGACTTCGATCCTGGCTACCCTGTTCGTCATCCTCAGCATCGCCCTTGCGGCGATTGCGGTGGGTGAGACTTCGGGGCGCGATCTGGACGATAGTCTGGACCGTACCGTTGCTCCGCAGGGGAATGGCGGCGGCACTGCCGATCTTCTCGGCAATGCCAGCGGTGCCGCACCGGCTGCTCCCGCCGCGGACCCTGCCCAGTCCGCGGATCCGCTGCAGGGTGCTGCTGAATAATTCAATCCGTGGGCCTGCGGGTCCGCATCCGTCTCACAACTGTGGATTGCCAACAGGCGGAGCGAGCAATCGCTTGCGCCGGGTCCCCTTATAGTCTTAAGGCCCAACTCCCATGGCGCGGTTCATTTTCATTACCGGCGGCGTGGTTTCCTCGCTCGGAAAAGGTCTCATGGCGGCAAGCCTCGCGGCATTGCTGCAGGCGCGCGGATTCAAGGTCCGCATTCGCAAGTTCGATCCTTATCTGAACGTCGATCCGGGCACGATGAGTCCTTATCAGCACGGCGAGGTCTATGTGACCGATGACGGGGCGGAAACGGACCTCGATCTTGGCCATTACGAGCGATTTACAGGCGTTTCCGCGCATCAGGGCGACAACATCACCTCGGGCCGCGTCTATCGCGACATCATCGCCAAGGAACGGCGTGGGGATTATCTCGGCGCCACCGTTCAGGTAATTCCTCACGTGACCGATGCGATCAAGGATTTCGCACTGGCCGACACGAACGATCTCGATTTCGTCCTGTGCGAATTCGGGGGTACGGTTGGCGATATTGAAGGGTTGCCCTTCATCGAGGCGATCCGCCAGCTCCGTAACGAGCTTGGCCGCGACCAGACGGCGGCGATCCATGTGACGCTGGTGCCCTATGTTTCCGCGGCGGGCGAACTCAAGACCAAACCGACCCAGCACTCTGTGCGCGAACTGACCAGCCTGGGCGTACAGCCTGATTTGCTTCTCTGCCGTTGCGAACATGAACTGCCTGAGGGCGAGCGGCACAAGATCGCGCTGTTCTGCAATGTGCGTCCGGAAGCCGTGATTCCGGCGCTCGACGCCAGCTCGATCTACTCCGTGCCCTTGCAATATCATGCCGAAGGCCTCGATGCCGAAGTGCTGCGCCATTTCGGACTGGACGCGCCATCGCCCGATCTCGCCCGCTGGCAGGATATCGTCGATCGCCACCAGAACCCGGAAGGCGAGGTCACCATCGGCGTGGTCGGGAAATATGTCGGCTTGCCCGATGCCTACAAGTCGCTGAACGAGGCGCTCGTCCATGGCGGGATGGCCAACCGGGTGAAGGTCAATATCCGCTGGATCGACGCGGAAATCTTCGAACAGGATGATTCGGCCATCGCTTCCCAGCTGGAACCGATGCACGGCATCTTGGTGCCCGGTGGCTTCGGGGTACGCGGTTCCGAAGGCAAGATTGCCTCGGTCCGGTTCGCGCGTGAACGCAATGTCCCGTTTTTCGGGATTTGCCTGGGGATGCAGATGGCCTGCATCGAAGGGGCGCGGAACACCGCCGGCGTTGTGACCGCTTCCTCCACTGAATTCGGTGAGACGACTGAGCCTGTGGTGGGCATCATCACCGAGTGGATGAGCAAGGAAGGCCTGCAGCAGCGCGGGGCCGACACCGATCTCGGCGGCACCATGCGGCTCGGCGCGTATGAGGCGAAGCTGGCTGGAAACAGCCATGTGTCGGCGATCTATGGTGGCGCGACCAGCATTTCGGAACGTCACCGCCACCGTTACGAAGTCAACGGCGCCTATCGCGAGCGTCTGGAGCAGGGCGGTCTGGTTTTTTCCGGCATGTCACCCGACGGATTGCTGCCCGAAATCGTCGAGCGGCCCGATCATCCCTGGTTTGTTGGCGTCCAGTTCCACCCGGAATTGAAGAGCAAGCCATTCGATCCGCATCCGCTCTTCGCCGGCTTCATCGCGGCGGCGCTTCACCAGTCGCGCCTGGTCTGACACGCTCTCATCAACGGCACATGTGAAAAGGGCGGACCCAATGGGCCCGCCCTTCGTCTGTTCCTACAAGATCCGCGATCAGGCCGCGTCGGCTTCGCTGTCCTCGTTACGGACGACTTCCAGCGTCTTCTGGCCGTTCACGGTGATCTTCTTGGGTTTCATCGCCTCGGGCACTTCACGCACGAGATCGATCGCCAGCAGGCCATCGGCCAGCTTCGCGTCATCGACCCGGACATAGTCCGCCAGTTCGAAACGGCGCTCAAAACCGCGATTGGCGATACCGACATGCAGGAATTCGCTGTCGGTCGCCTCATCCTTCTTGCGACCTTGCACCACCAGCAGGTTTTGCTGGGCCGTAATGTCGATATCCTCCGACGTGAAACCCGCGACGGCCAGCGTGATGCGGTAGGAGTCGACGCCGCGGCGCTCGATATTGAAGGGGGGGTAATTATCGCCGGCGTTGAGGCGGGCCTGGCCTTCGAGAAGGTCGAACAGGCGATCGAAGCCCACGGTGCTGCGGCGATAGGGGGAAAAATCGAAACGGTTCATCTGCAAATCCTCTATTGAGCAATTTGATATCCGGAACCCGGCAACCCGGCATTCCGTTGTGAGGCCATATGACCCCGGTTTTCGGTGTCCACGCCCTTCCGGCGCGCGTCACCAATGCCTAGATATGGCAAAGGCCTCGTGCTTCAAGAGGCCGAGTGCGGTTTTGAAAGGATTTGTCCGTGAGTGCGCCCAAGGTCGATATCTACACCAAGTTCGCATGCCCATACTGCGTGCGCGCGAAAGCGCTTCTTTCCAGCAAAGGCGTGGAGTTCGAAGAGTTCGACATAACTTTCGGCGGCGACAAGCGCGACGAGATGCAACAGCGTGCGCCGAATGCACGGACGGTGCCGCAAATATTCATCGGTGACCGTCACGTCGGCGGATCCGATGATCTTGCCGCTCTTGAGCGCGAAGGGAAACTGGACGCTTTGCTGGGGCTCTAGCCTCATCTATCAGGCCGACATGACGCGTATCGCCATTCTCCAGACCACCACCGGGATTGATCCTCGGGCCAATGCCTCTGCCCTGACAGCTGCCGTTCAGGAGGCCGCTCAAGGCGGTGCCAGCATGCTGTTCACGCCTGAGATGTCGGGCCTCCTGGATCGTGACCGGGGCAGGGCAGGGCAGCACATCGTCCCCGAAACCGAAAACCCTGTCCTGGCGGCGGTATGCGAAGCCGCGGAACGTGCGGGCATCTGGGTCGCGCTTGGGTCGCTTGCTGTTGAACGGCCTGACGGGCGCTGGGCCAATCGATCGTTGCTGGTCGCCTCGGATGGGGCCATCGTGGCGCGCTATGACAAGATCCATATGTTCGATGTCGAGCTTGCGACTGGCGAGACGTGGCGTGAATCCGCTGCTTATGCGCCGGGCGAACAGGTCGTCACCGCAAATACACCAGTGGGTAAACTGGGGTTGACGGTTTGCTATGATGTACGTTTTCCAGCGTTATTCGAACAGCTTGGTCGGCAAAGGTGCGATGCCATCGCAATTCCCGCCGCCTTCACGGTGCCCACGGGGATGGCGCATTGGCATCTGCTCCAGCGCGCACGGGCTGTCGAAGCGAGCGCCTACGTGATCGCGGCGGCGCAGGTTGGGCATCACCAGGATGGGCGGAGCACCTATGGCCATTCGCTGGTGGTCGATCCCTGGGGCGAAGTGGTGCTGGATATGGGGGGGCAGCAACCGGGTCTCGGCTTCGCCGAAATCAATCCGCTGCGGATAAGCGATGTGCGCGCCCAGCTTCCCAGCCTTGCAAACCGTCGCGCAATTTCCAGTTCGTAGTCCGAAATGATCGTTTACGACCTTTCCTGCCCGGCGGGCCACCGTTTCGAAGGCTGGTTTTCATCTTCAGGCGATTTTGATGGCCAGCAGGCGCGCGGGCTTGTCGCCTGCCCGGATTGTGGCTCTGCGAACGTCGTGAAAGCCCCGATGGCACCTGCTGTACCGCGCAAGGGCAATACTATCGGCGATGCACCGGTGCGCGCCCAGGCCGGTCAGGCCGGTGGAGAAGTCGTCGGTGGCGCTCCTCAGCCTGAAGTGGTCGCGGCCTTTGAAAAGCTGGCCGCGATGCAGGCCGAGGCGCTCAAGGATTCCCGCTGGGTGGGCGAGAGTTTTGCCGAGCAATCCCGCGCCATGCACTATGGCGAACGGGAAGCGGAAACGATCCACGGAAAGGCCACGCCGAAAGAAACCGAAGCTCTTCTGGAGGAAGGAATTGCCGTAGCCCCCCTTCCATTCCCCGTTGCGCCGCCTGACGAACTCAACTGATTGCCAGCGGCGTTCACCATCCCTAAAGGCTCGGATGCGTGCGCCCGTAGCTCAGCAGGATAGAGCACCAGATTCCTAATCTGGGGGCCACAGGTTCGAATCCTGTCGGGCGCACCATGCTGCTGAATGCACGCAAGTCGGCCATTTTAATGGCAATTATTCCCGAACAAGGATGAAAACCCTGCGGGGTTCGGTCGGTACCGGCGGTTCACTTTGAACCGAAACACGCGGAAACGGCGAATTTCGCGCCGACGTGCGCGAAACCTTAGTTTAGAAAATTGAGGCCGGTCAAATCTTCAGCCTGCCATATTGGGCAGGTTTTCGGCACATTAAGGCGCGGTGTCGGATTCGCGACGTTCTCTGGCGCCGGTCAGATTGCGGCCCGCGGGGTCGTCCCCCGGAGCGATGACCATTCGCTCCATGGTGCGGTAAAGCGAGCGGCAGTCGGTCGCTTCCGCCGCGCGGACGCAAAGGAGATACGATTGCCTGCCCCAGCCGACACATCCTGGCATACTCTGACCGGCGATGCCGTGCTGTCCCGACTTCAAAGCGACCGGCAGGGGCTGACCGAGGCGGAAGCGCAACGCCGGTTTGCCGAACATGGTCCGAACAGCTTGCCGCGCGCTGCCGGCGTCCATCCGATCCTGCGCTTCCTGGCCCAGTTCAACAGCGCGCTCATCTATTTTCTCATCGCTGCCGCTTTCGCGGCGGCGCTGCTGGGGCATCTCGTCGATGCTGTCGTCATCATGGCGGTGGTAATCGTCAATGCGATCGTCGGGTTCCTCCAGGAAGGCAAGGCGGAACGGGCGTTGAGTGCGATCCGCGATCTCATCTCGCCCCATGCCGCCGTCCTGCGCGACAGCGCGCGGCGCACGATCGATGTCGATGCATTGGTGCCCGGCGACGTGGTGCTGCTGGAAGCGGGCGACCGGATACCCGCCGACCTTCGGCTGTTGCGTGCGCGGCGCCTTGCCATCGACGAGGCGCTGCTGACCGGTGAATCGGTCACTGCCGAGAAGCACGAACCGCCGGTTGCCGAGGATGCGGCGCTGGGAGACCGCGTCAACATGGCTTTTTCGGGAACGCTCGTCGCCACCGGACAGGCAACGGGCGTTGTCGTGGCCACAGGCTCCAAAACCCAGATCGGTCGGATCAGCACGCTCTTGCAGGAGGTGGAGGCGATGACCACGCCTCTGCTGCGCCAGATCAACGATTTCGGCCGGCGTTTTACCTGGGTCGTTCTGGGGAGCGCGGCGGCGCTGTTCGCCTTTGCCGTGCTGGTGCGCGGCTTTGACTGGACCGAGGCGTTGATCGCCGTTGTCGCGCTGGCGGTAGGTGTGGTGCCGGAAGGGCTGCCCGCCGTCATCACCATCACGCTTGCCATCGGCGTTCAGCGCATGGCCACCCGAAAGGCGGTGATCCGCAAGCTGCCAGCGGTAGAAACGCTGGGCGCGACATCCGTCATCTGCACGGACAAGACCGGCACACTGACCCGCAACGAGATGACGGTGCGGCACATCCTGATCGAGGGCCATGTCGTTGAAGCGGCTGGATCGGGTTATGTGCCCGAGGGCGCGCTGATTGCGAAGGGCCGGGACGACGATGCCGGCGCGGTCGCGGCGTCCGCACCAATCATCCGCTGCGGCCTACTGTGCAACGACGCGGTGCTGGCCAAAGGCGATACCGGCTGGCGCGTCGAGGGCGATCCGATGGAAGGCGCGCTCGTCGCCCTAGCAATGAAGGCAGCCATTGCCCCCGACCAGATGCGCGCTGAATGGCGGAGGCTGGACGAGATCCCGTTTGACGCCGCCTATCGCTATATGGCGACCCTGCACGAGTCTCCTGCCGGCGGCGTCACGCTTTTCGTCAAGGGAGCCCCCGAGGCGGTGCTGGCAATGACCGGCGCCGATCCGGCGCCTTGGGAGGTCCGTATCGGCGAGGCTGCGGCACAGGGCGAACGCGTGCTCGGCTTCGGGATGAAGCGGCTCTCCGTCGCGCCTGAGCGGCTGGACCACGATCATCTGGCCGAAGGGGTCGAGTTCCTGGGCCTGATGGGGTTCATCGATCCGCCGCGCGAAGAGGCCGTGGCAGCGGTCGCCGAGTGCCGTGCCGCAGGCATAGCGGTGAAGATGATCACCGGCGATCACAAGGCGACCGCGCTCGCCATCGCGCGCCAGATCGGTCTCGCCGACGACCCGGAAGCGGCGACCGGCGCGGAGATCGATGCGCTTTCCGATGACGAGCTCGTGTCCTTCGCCGGGCGCGTCTCCGTCTTCGCGCGCACCAGTCCCGAGCACAAGCTGCGCATCGTCCAGGCGCTCCAGTCGACCGGGGCGATCGTCGCGATGACGGGCGACGGGGTGAACGACGCGCCGTCGCTCAAGCAGGCCGATGTCGGCACTGCCATGGGTCACAAGGGAACCGAGGCGGCCAAGGAAGCATCGGAGATGGTGCTGCTCGACGACAATTTCGCGTCGATTGTCGCCGCCATTCACGAAGGACGCACCGTTTACGACAATATCCGCAAGGTCATTTCCTGGACCATCCCCACCAATGGCGGCGAGACGCTGGCGGTGGTGCTGGCTATCCTCGTCGGCTTCACCCTGCCGATGACCGCTACGCAGATATTGTGGATCAACCTGGTTCTGGCAGTGACGTTGGGTCTCGTCCTCGCCTTCGAGCCGTCAGAGCCCGGCGTGATGCGCCGTCCGCCGCGCCGGCCCGATGCGGGCCTGCTATCCCCCTTTCTGCTGTGGCGGGTCGTGCTGGTGTCGGTGCTGCTCTCCGGTGTGGCGCTCGGTGTCTTTTTCTGGACGCTGGAGAGCGGCCGCGACGTCGAGACGGCGCGCACGATGGTCGTGAACATGCTGATCGTCGCGGAGATATTCTACCTGTTCAACGTTCGCTATCTCCATATGCGTTCGCTGACCTGGCGTGGCGCGCTGGGCACGCCGGCAGTGCTGGTGGCGATCGCGGTGGTCGTGATGGCGCAGCTTGCCTTCACCTATTGGCCGCCGATGAACGCGGTGTTCGGCAGTCGGCCGCTGACCTTCGCCGATGGCGCGACGATCATCGCGACCGGTTTCGCGCTTATGCTGCTGCTCGAAGGCGAGAAGCTGCTGATGCGGCGGCTTGGCTGGTTTGAGGAACTTCGCATCTGATCCCCACCTTTCGTCAAATCATTTGAGAATAGCGTGACCATTCCTGCCCGCATCCTGTTCGCAACCGACCTCAACGTCCTCTGCTCGGGAAAGCGGAACTGATCGTCGCCCATATCATCGAACCGCGAGTGGACGCGTCCCGGGACCAGACCGACACGCCATCCTGGCGGCGAGGTATTGACCCGGTCGGGGAGGCCCGGCGGCTGGTCCGCGATCCGGGCGAACTTGCCCCGTTATCGTCATCGTCGAGGAGGGCAATCCCATGCGCCTTGCCGCAAACGATGTCGCGGAACGCGAACCCGACCTGACGAATTGCTGCTAGTCATGGGCACGGTGCTGTGTTTGAAGTGACTAGCGGGAGCATCGCCTATGCGCTGCTTTGGGCCGTCGATAACGATGTGCTTCTGATCCGTCAGAGCCGGAACGCAGAATGAGGAAGGACAGGCCCATCGCACATGATCGCTACCGCCAGCTGATCGAGGCGACGCGCGGCGGTGAACCGATCCCGACCGCCGTTGCGCACCCCTGCAGCGCTGCGGCGGTGGCCGCGGCTGCGGAAGCGGCGGCCGAGGGGCTGATCGTGCCGATCCTCGTGGGTCCGGTCGAGAGAATCCGGGCGGCTGCGGGAGAAGCCCGGGTCGACCTCGCCCCTTTCCGCCTCGAAGACGCGCCGCACAGCCATGCTGCCGCGGAGCGCGCGGTAAGCTTGGTACGCGAGGGCGTAGCCGGCCTGCTGATGAAGGGATCGCTCCACACCGACGAGCTGCTCGGCGCGGTGCTGGCGCGCGACACGGGCCTGCGCACCGAGCGGCGGATAAGCCATGCCTATGTGATGGACGTGCCCGGCCATCCCACGCCGCTCATTATCACCGATGCGGCAATCAACATCGCACCGGATCTGATGGCGAAGGCCGATATCGTGCGCAACGCCATCGACCTCGCCCATGTCATTGGCATTGCAGAGCCGCGCGTGGCGATCCTGTCGGCAGTGGAGACGGTCAATCCCGCGATGCAGTCTACTATCGACGCTGCATCACTGTGCAAGATGGCCGATCGCGGCCAGATCGAGGGCGGACTGCTGGACGGGCCGCTTGCCTTCGACAATGCGATCAGTGAAGCGGCCGCGCGCGAAAAGGGCATCATTTCACCGGTGGCCGGGCATACCGAGATACTCGTGGTGCCGAACATCGAGGCTGGAAACATGCTGGCCAAGCAGCTCACCTTCCTCGGCCATGCCGACGCGGCGGGCGTCGTACTCGGCGCGCGCGTTCCCATCATCCTGACGAGCCGCGCCGATTCGCCGCGTACACGCCAAGCCTCCAGCGCGGTCGCGGTCCTGCTGGCGCGCGCCGCACCCAAGGCCGCACCGGGACTGCCGCGGCGCCTATGACGCGATCGATCATCAGCCTCAATTCGGGATCGTCGAGCATCAAGTTCGCGCTCTTCGACCTCGATCCCGCCGCCGTGCCGGTGCTGGCGGCGGCGGGCAAGATCGAGCGGATCGGTTCTAGCCCTCGCATGCGCGCGCATCGGGCCGATGGCAGCCTGCTCGCCGAGCGCGAGTGGCCCGATCATTACCAGCATCGCGAACTCCTTGCCGATCTGTTCGGCTGGGGCGCAAGGCGATTGGAGGGACGCCAGATCGCCGGCATCGGCCATCGCGTCGTCCATGGCGGGATGGGCTTCACCATGCCGCGGCGCATCGATGATGCGTTGATCGAGGCGCTCGATACACTGAGCTCGCTTGCCCCTTTGCATCAGCAGCACAACCTCGCCGCGATCCGCTCGATTGCCGAGCTATGCCCCCATCTGCCGCAGGTGGCGTGCTTCGACACCGCCTTTCATCATGGCCGACCGAGCGTTTCCACCCGTTTAGCGATCCCTCGCGAACTGCATGATCAAGGCATTCGTCGCTATGGCTTTCATGGCATTTCATACGAATATATCGCCCGCCGTCTGCGGGAGATCGACCCGGCGAGGGCAGGGGGGCGCATCATCGTCGCGCATCTCGGCAACGGGGCCAGCCTCTGTGCGATGCATGACGGGCGAAGTGTCGACACCAGCATGGGCTTCACTGCCCTTGATGGCCTGATGATGGGAACAAGGTGCGGCGCCATTGACCCCGGCGTCGTCCTGCACCTGCAAACGCAGTTCGGCATGGGCGCGCGGGACGTGGAGCAACTCCTCTATCACCGGTCCGGCCTGCTCGGCGTTTCGGGGATCTCCAGCGATATGCGCACGCTTTCGGCAAGCGATGCCCCCGAAGCCGGGGAAGCGATCGAGCTGTTCGTCTGGCGCGCCGCGCGCGAGGCGGGCGGGTTGATCGCAAGCCTCGGCGGGCTCAACGGCCTGGTCTTCACGGCGGGGATCGGCGAGAATCACGCCGACATCCGCGCCCGCATCTGCCAGCGGCTCGCCTGGGCGGGCATAGTAATGGACGAGGAAGCCAATGCCCGCAACGAAAGCATCATCAGCGCCTCCGGCAGCCGCGTGGCCGTCCACGTCATTCCGACCGATGAGGAACGCATGATCGCATTGCACAGCATCGCCGTCCTGGGGTTGGGCGCATGAAGCCGCTCGTCGACCTGCGCGGCAAGCGCGGCCTGGTGATCGGCATCGCCAACGAACAGAGCATCGCCACTGGCTGCGCGGCCGCTTTCGCGGCTTGCGGCGCACGGCTTGCGGCGACATACCTGAACGAGAAAGCAAGCCGATGGGTAGGGCCCGTCGCCGAACGCCTCGGCATCGAATGGACAGCGCCTTGTGACGTGCGGGTAGAGGGCGAGCTGGAAGCCGTCTTTGCCCTCGCGGCCGAAAAATGGGGCGGGCTGGACTTTGTTCTCCACTCGATCGCCTTCGCGCCGCGCGAGGATCTCCATGGTCGCGTCGTCGACGCCTCGGCCGCCGGCTTTGCCGCGGCCATGGACGTATCGTGTCACAGCTTCCTGAGGGTCGCCAAGCTGGCCGAGCCGCTGATGACGGAAGGCGGGTGCCTGCTCTGCGTCACCTTCTACGGCTCGGCGCGGGTGGTGGAACATTACAATCTCATGGGGCCGGTGAAGGCCGCCCTCGAAGCTGCGACACGCTACATGGCCGTCGAACTGGGGCCCAGGAACATCCGCGTCCATGCCATTTCACCGGGACCGATCGCGACCCGCGCGGCAAGCGGGATCGACCGGTTCGACGAGCTTCTGGAACAGGCGGCGGCGCGCGTTCCGCAAGGGCAACTGGTCACCATCGATGACGTGGGGGCACTGGCCGCATTTCTCGTAAGCGACGCCGCTCGCGGCATTACCGGCACGGTCATTCCAGTGGATGGAGGTCAACATCTTCTTGGCTGAAGGCAGAGCGCATATCCGCGTATCAAAGGCGAAATTGCCGCCGATCACCAACGGGTCTACACCCGAGTAGCGTGTGGCGTTGAGCATGACGGGCCGATGAAAGCAGAGAAATCCATCGATCGGGAACCCGAAGACAAATCCGGCGAGCGGTATTTCGTCTATCTGATCTCGTGCAACACGGGATCAGCAAAGCCCGTGAAAATCGGAAAGACGAACAACCTTGCTCGCCGGCTCTCGAACATCCAGACCGGATGTCCCTATAAATTCACCCACGTCTTCACCATCACCTCTCTGTATCATGAGGAAGTGATCGGGCTTGAAAAGCTCTTGCATCAGCTTCTTCCCGCGCGTCTCAGGGGCGAGTGGTACGATGGGTCGGAGACGTTTTTTCTCGCTCTTCACCGGCTGCTCGAAAAGATCAATTCCGGCCGGTTCACATTCGAGGAGATCGAAGCTGCGTCAGGCATGCATGAGGTGGAAATTATGTTGCACCGTCACAAGTTTCATTTCGCACAGATTGATCTTCCGCTCCGCAGGAGCGCCGACGTGCATCTGAATTCCAAAATCGTGGAAGCGGAAGAGATTGTCGGGATTATTCTCGGGCGCATTCAGGCCGACGGCGTGCGCGGAGGGACTTGATGCCGAGGAGCCGCTCTATACCCTAAGTCCCAAGAGCGTTTCCCGCTTTGACGGAAGCGTCCCGTTATTCCGGCTGAAACTGCGCGACAGCGCGGCGGAGAGTCGCCGCCTCCATGCGCAACCCTGGCACCGCAACACCTCAGCTGCCCTGTTCCGATGTCGAACCCGTCTTTCGATCCCCAATGATCCGCGCCCAGGGATTGATATCTGGCTCGGCGATCTTGGTCAGTCTGTTCTGATCGCGATGCTGGAAAGCGACATCCCTCCCGCGCACCATCAAGCTCGTGTCGGACACATAGCTCCACGAGCCGTCGCGGTGGAAATCCACTTCGATGCGGTAGCTATCCGTGCGGAATGCAAGTTCAAGGAAGGTGGTGGAGCAAATTCCATAGTCGGTCTGCCCGCGTTTCGCCGTCAGCACCAGCTTCGTCTCCTCCGGTTGCGCGTGCCCGACGGCGATCGCCACCTGTCCGCGCGGGATCGCCAGGGTCTGGAGAACAAGGCCGGTTGCCGGCTCCCACAGCCAATAGCCGACCTGGTCGTGGAAGGCGATCTCCTCCCCCGGCGTGTTGACGTGCACATGATAGCGCAGGCCATAGAATAGCTGCGGTCCATTGGTCTGCGGGTCGATCGGCTGCATCTCGATACGCTCGTAATAGGACTTGCGCTCCGGCCCGTCGGCTTTTGGATTGAGATCGACTCCGCGATGCCCCTCCCATACGCCCGCAAGGCGCCGTAGCGGCCCCAGATTGGCCAGCGTATCGGCATCGATTGGGTCAGGTTCGGTGAAGATATCGTCAGGAATGTCCACACCTCTGCTCCCTTGGTTTCGCCATCGTTCGATCGCCGCTCTCCGCAGCGACAAGCGATGCTTGATTCGACTACCCGTCAAGGAAGTAGCAAGCCGAAACGGCTCTGTCGCGTCGCCGTGGTGGGTCTGTGGTTTTGCCGCCGAATATGTCCATGTCCGCGAGCGGCCAGAATCTGCGCCGCGTGGCGGCTCGCGAAAAACTCCTTTCAAGCCGTGGGCACGGTGCCGCCGTCGATGGCATATTCCGTGCCGGTGATTGCGCCGGCTTTCGGTGACACAAGAAAGGCGATCAGGTCCGCCACCTCGCGGGGTTTGGCCGGGCGACCCAGCGGGATGCCGCCCAAGGCATTCATGATGATGCGCTTGCCGTCTTCATAATCGGTTCCCGCGTCGGCTGCGAGGCGCTCGGCCAGCGCGACGGCAGCCTCCGTTTCAACCCAACCCGGAGAAACGCGAACGACACGAATGCCCTTGGGCGTCACCTCCTTCGACAGGCTCTTGCTATAGGTGGCAAGCGCGGCCTTGGCTGCGGCATAGGCAGTAGTCGATTCCGGTAAGGGCAGCACGTGCTGGATCGAGGTGACATGGATGATGACGCCCGATCCCTGAGCTATCATCGCCGGTAACAATGCCCGGTCGACACGAACCGCGGGCATGAGGTTGAGATCGAGTTCCTTCGCCCACTCCTGATCGCTTAGCGCCGCAAAGCCGCCGGGCGGTGCGCTCGATCCGCCCAGTGTGTTGACGATGATGTCGATTCCGCCAAGCGTATCGAGCGTCGCCCGGGCGGCAGCAGCGCAGCCTTCCGCGCTTGTCAGGTCCGCCGCGACATAGTGGACACCTTCTGGCGCCACGTCGGGCAAGGTCCGCGCAGTTGCGACCACCCGCGTGCCAGCCTCTCGCAACGCCTCCACCACGGCTGCGCCGATACCTTTTGTGCCTCCGGTCACGAGCGCCCGAAGGCCGGTCAGTTGCAGATCGAAGCTCATGGAATGATCTCCAGAGAGGCGATCTTACCGCCCTGAAGGCGGAAGAAGAAGCGCAGGTCGACAGGGCTTCCGGGAAAATCGCCGACAAGATGGCAGGTGACGACCGTCTTGCCGTCAACCTCCTCCCTTGCGATGATCTCGCTGGTATAGGTGTATCTGGTCGATGCGTCCGTCTTCCAGTCCGCGATAGCCGCGCGGCCGACATAAGTCTGGCCTTCATCCTTCACGACCGCATCCTCGGTGAAGCACTGCGCCACCGCATCGCCGTTCGCTCGATCAGCAGAGAAATAGGCGGCAATACCTTCGGGCAGAACAATGGACATGGCGTTTCTCCGGCAGATACATGGCGGTCCCGCGCCGCACTGATTGATCGCCGATGAGAGTGGGATTATGCTTCCCTAATGACAAGAACGCACGAAAAAGTAAGGAACCTACCTGAAGGTAAGAATAGCCATTTGACGCCGGTTTCGGCTGCAAGCGGTGTTGAACAGGTGCTTCGGATTCTCGAAGGGCGGTGGAAACTGGTGATCCTGTTCCATCTGTTTGGCGGCACGGTGCTGCGCTTCTCCGAACTTGAACGCGCGATTCCCGCCATCTCGCAGAAGATGCTGATCCAGCAGCTTCGCCAGATGGAGAAGGATGGCGTCGTGCGCCGGATCGTCCACCATCAGGTGCCGCCCAAGGTGGAATATTGCCTCACGGACTGGGGGCAGGCGCTGTGCCCCGCGCTCGATGCCTTGCTGACGTGGGCCGATCAGCGCCAACCCGTGGCCGAAAAGGAGTGAAGGGCCGCCATTCGGCATCCATCACCGGATGATCCGCCAGGCAGCTTTCAGCCACACGAACGACGCACTGCCGTTTCCTCGACCGAGCCCATGCCGTCACGGCGCCGGCAGGTTAACCCGATAGATGAGTATCCGACCATCGTTGTCGAAGTCTGAATGACATGGCTGACCTGACATACGGCAATTGCGCGCGACGAAATCATTGTCGTTGCCCACCAGCAAGAAGTGGTCAGCGGAGCGATCGGGCTCCAGGGTCGGAACCAGATCCATCGCTTCCCATTTCTCGGACAGCATTTTGATGTCCAGCCCGAAGCGCGCCAGTTGCGTAGGGTTGAGCATGTTCACCAGTTCGACCGAGTCGGCTGGCACGATCTCCGGGATCAGTATTGTGCGAGCCGGATCCTGCAGCAGCGATGCAGTGCCGGTCTCATAGTCGGTGTCGACAAGGTTGGTCGCCTGGGTAACGTCGACGAGCAGGATGCTCTTGTAAATCACGCGGGCGTCGCTCGCCGCGCCAAGACCGGCACCATCGCGCGCCAGCATCAGGAACCTGTGATCATCGAGCGCCAGAATCTCGCTCTGTGCTGCGGTGCGATTGGGCGGGCCGCCGTTGCCCTCGCCGTTATATGAAGGCAGTTGCACCACGTAGTGCGCGATCGGCCGTGCCGGCGTTGGTGCACGGCTCACATCATAGACCAGCACGCGTGCGTTCACACGGCCCGCCGCATTGCCGGTGGCGCTGTCCTGGATCAGCGCGCTTTGCAGGGTTACGAACAATGTATTGCCATCGGGCGACAGGGACATGCCCTCGGGCCCCTGATTATTGCGTCGCCCGGTATCCGGTGCCTTCAGCGAACCGAAATAAGGCTGTCCATCGCGATGGGGAGCGATCGCGGCGGGTGGTCGGATAACTCCACGCAGGCGACCGCGCTTGTCGAAATAGTACGCATTCGCCGTATATTCGTCGCCGATGTAGAAACCGCCGCCGCGCGTGAAATGCAGCGCCTCGGCATCCAGCGATACCTTGCCCCTGCCAACTCCGCTGGCTGGCGCAGGGAGCATGACGCCGCGCTGTGTCAGGGTATTCGCGCCAGGATCTGCTCCGGTGAACGGTCGTCCACGAAAGTCGCGCAGTTCCAATCCGCCATCGGAGACCAGGGCGAGATGCCCGTCATCGGGCGTGAAGCGGATACGGAAACGATGCAGGCGCGCCGGATAGTCAAAGAACAGATTGGCATCAGGATCGTTTCGCCCCCGGTCCGGCAAAGTCCAGAGGATGCCTTCGTAGTGGTCGCCAACGCGCTTCCAGCTGCCGGGTGCAATCTTCAGCGAAGAAAAGGAGCCCAGCGTGTCGCCAAGGAAGTCGACCGTGCCTGCCGGAAGGCTGCCAGCGCCGACCAAGCCGTGGTTGATATAGATCCGATCGTGCAGCGAGACAGTGCGCGCGCCCACGCCCTGTTCGAGATGCGACCGGATAAAAACCTCTTCCCCGCCAGCGAGGGCGGGGAAGGAGCATGACAGTATCAGCGCAGCACTGGACAGGGTTTTAGAACGCAAAACCGAGCGACCCAAAGACCTGACGGGGTGCCGACGAGTGGAAGACCACGATGGTGCCGTTCACGTCATCCGGCGCAAACACGCTGCTGTCGAAGTTCGATGCATAGCGCTTGTTGGTGAGGTTGGTGGCGTTCAGCGACAGCTTGGTGCCCTTCAGAGGGCCGAAGTCACCGAAGTTGTAGCTGAGGCCCAGGTCCAGCGTGGTATAGCCCCCGAAGCTCTGGTCGTTGGTATAGGTGTAGTAGCGACGGCCGGTGTACTTGCCCATCAGTGAGGCGGTGAAGCCACCCTGGGTAAGGGTCAGAACGCTGGCAAGCATTTCCCTGGGAGTGTCCACCTGCTGGTTGCCGGCCGTTTCCTTGATCACGCAGGTCGCGCCCGTGCACCAGTTGAGGTCGTCGTCATAAGTCGACTTGTTGTACGATGCCGAGTTGTACCAGCTCAGCCAGGGTGCCGGCCTCCACAGCACGCCGAGTTCCACACCCCGGCTGGTGATACCACCGGCATTGTGGAAGGAGTTGCCGCAGCCCGGATTCTGCTGCTGGTTGGTCGGGCAGGGATTATATTGCAGCAGGCGATCGTTGAAATGCGTGTTGTAGGCGGCCAGCGAAACCTGCAGCGGGCCACTGACATAGCGGTAGCCGCCTTCGAAGCTCTTTGACGTTTCGGGCTTCAGGTGATGGCCCTGAAGATCCCAGACAGCCTGGGACACGGATTGCGGACCCAGTTTGAAACCGCCCTGGAACATCGCCATGTTCTCGGCATAGCTGGCGTAGAGTTCGTGCCCGGGCGCGACGTTCCAATGAACGCCCACTTCCGGCAGGAAATTGTCCTTCGCAACCAGAGTGCCGCTGGCAAACTGGCTGGATGCCGGCGGTGCGGCCTTGGCAATACCGTCGATCGCGCGGGCATCCGACTTTGAGAAAGTGCTCTTGAAACCGAAATCGATGGTCAGTGCATCATCGAACAGCTTGATCGTGTCCTGAACGTAGAACTGCCACGTCTTCCAATGGGTTTCCTGGACCCACTGGGCAGTATCGGGCTGGCCTTTCAGATATTGGGACAGGCTGAAGGGGCCCGTCACATTGGTCCAGATATAGCGTGCCGCGCTGCTGGTATTGTCTTCGAACCACATGCCCGCCTGCAGGTGGTTGAAGCCGGCTTCCCAGCTCACGCTGGCGAGCACGCCGCTGCGATCGATGGTGTAGCGCGTGTCGCGTATCTGGACGGGGATGTCGTCCGAAGTGTCCGCCGTCCCCTGCTTGGACCAGCCCATGATCCAGTTGTTGCCGGCGCCCTTGTTCGTGTGATGATAGCCCTGCACGCGCACGCTGACCGACCTGGTCACGTCGAACTCGCCGGTAAGGTAGTACAGATTGTCGTCACGCAGGATCTGGCCATTGGTGAAGGTCACGTCCGACCGTTTTTCCGGCGCTACTGAATCGACGCACTTGGTGGGCGCGCTCGGCCCGGTCACCGCGCAATAGGCGCGATCGAGATAACCCTGCCAATCCGGCGCATAGCCGCCCTGATCCCAGCCAAGGCGTGCAAGCATGTCCTTCGAGATATAAGCGTCGCTGGCCTGGTTGGTGCGCGAGATATCGGCGAAGGCCGTCAGCTTGCCGCCGTCGAACTCGTACATCAGCTTGCCGTTGAACTGCTTGCCGGTGGATTTGTTATAGGCGGCCTGATCCACGAACAGTTCGTATTCGTGATATTGCCCCGAGAGATAAGCCGAAAAGCCCCCATGCTCACCGGTATCGAAGCGCATGAATGTGCGCCTTGCGCGCTCGCTGCCGATGGTGGCGTTCACCGACAATCCCATTTCCTCACGCGGGTCGCTGGAGAAGTAGGTCAGGGCCCCGCCGAGATTACTGGTCGAAGGAATGGCAAGGCCGGCAATGCCGGTCGCGACATCGGCACGCCCGAGATTCTCGGAGATCAGGGCGCGGCTGATGCTGAGACCGTTATAGTTGTTATAGGCACCGTCCCCCAGCGGAATTCCATCGAGCGTATAGCCCAGGTGCGTAGTGTTGAAGCCGCGCACCTGAAGGGTCAGCGACTTTTCGTTGACGCCGAGCGCGTCGATCGACTGCGCGCTCACGCCCGGCAGGAAGTTGAGTGCCTTCTGTACGCTGGTGCCCGGCGGCAGCACGTCGAGGTTCGACGGCAGCAGAGTCGAAACTGAACGGGTCTCACCGCTGCCGATGACCACGATCTCATTGAGTTCGCTGTTATTGGCTTCGTTGAACGATGCATCTTGTGCCTGCGCCTGCGTGGTGAACGCAATGCAGGTGGCAGCCGTCAACATGAAGGCGGACTTTTTTAACATTCTAGGGGGCCCCTCGTGGAAAAACGGCGCCGTAGAGAACGAGGTCCACGGCGCCGGTGTTGTCGGAGCGAGCCTATTTCAGACGCGGATGACGCTTTCGCTACAGTCAGCAATAATCCAGCAATAATAAGGGGTAGCCGTCATCCACCGCCTGTTCGAGGTCAATCATTCAAGGGTGAACGAATAATGCTTTTGCGCCTCGGCCCCGGCGCGGCGGGCAGCGATCATCTCGCTATAGCGAGCGCGTCGTCAGGCGGGCAGCGTAAGGATGGGGGTTTCATCCAGGGGGCGCAAATCTCCGAAGGTACGAAAATCCGCCCTTTCAGGAAGGGTGTGATGCTGCTGCCGGATCGTCGGCGATCGAAGCAGCGCCCATACCCATGCCGCCTGCCATCGCGCCTCCACCCATACCTCCGCCACCACCGCCACCGCCCGAACCCGCTTTTCCGCGATCGCCCTTGTCGCGTGTGCCGGAGCCGGAGGGCCGTGTCGGGCCCTGCATGGGGATTTCGAGATCGGGCGGGATCGGGTCGAGATCGAGCGCCTCGCGAATGAACGCGCGAAGCGAGACGACCAGTTCATGCGTATGGACCGGGCGCCCGGCAATCAGTTCGCGCGCGGCGCGCTCCGCCAGCCGCACCTGCTCCTCGGTGCCGAGCAGGATGATGTCGGACAATACCGCCTCTACCGCATCTCGGATGCGGCGGGCTCGGTCGGAACTCCCGGAATCTCCGGCGGCGGGTTCCGGCGTCTCCGCAAGCTCGTCCTTCGGCGCGGGTTCGCCGTTCCGCCGCACTTGCTTCAGGTGGGTCGGATCGACGGTCAGGGTGCCGGTGAAAGAGCCTCCCAGCGTCTTGTAGGCCGCGATCAGCGTGCGCAGCCGTTCGTTGATCTGGCGGTTCATGCGCTCGCGGCGCTGCTGGATGGTGAACATCATCACCAGGCGGATACCCATGCCGATCAGCGTGATCATGGCCAGGCCGAGCAGGGTGGTGAGAAGACCGTGCCAGGAACTGAAATCAATATTGCGCATGGTCGCCTCGAAGCTTGTCGACGATGGGAATGCATGCCTGGATAGAGCCAGTATAGCGCTATAGCACAGCGTTATCGCTGGAACAGGAAGCAGGGGACTGAGGCTTGTGCCGCATATCAGGCGCGCCCTCTGTACTCGCCGCCGCAAATAGGAAAGGCCGCCCTTTAAAGGCGGCCTTCCTGTGCACAATGGTAGAGCTATCAGTTGGGGCTGGAACTCTTGTCGTCATCCTGCTTCTTGGGGGCGCTTTCCTGTTCCTGCTGCCGCTTGTCGCCGCCCTGTTCGTTCGGCTGAGGGTTCTTTTCGCCAGACTGCCCCTGTTGCTGCGGCTTGCCTTGATTTTGGCGGTCAGCGTTCTGCTGGTTCTTGCTGTCGTTCATCTCGAACAACCTTTCATAATGCCCGGAATTGGGCAGGGGGAACTGGTGAACCTTCGTCGCTGGTGACGAAGCCGGTTTCGGGTAGCTTCGATCGCAGATCATGGCAGATCGCCTCTGCTGCCGAGCACCCGCGCCAGAGCCTCCCACGCCGTGGCGGATGCGAGGTGCTTGCGCCGAACGTTGTCCAGCATCGAGCCTTCGGCTGCGGATCGCGAAGTCGAGGCTTGGTCGAGACAGTTCTGGTGTGAATCGATCATGAGAAGCTGCTCCACCGGATGCGGGAGCGCACATGTGTCTCTCAGCCGCCGTGAGCATCAAGCAATCTGGCGGTCAATCGTATATGGCGTGCCTCGTTCGCCGAACAAGGCCTGCGCTGCATAAAGACGCCTTATATGTGTCAGGCGGGGGTGGGTTCGGCGATAACAGGGCGCCCCATGGTAATATGGCCCGGTCCACCCCATATAAAGAGCATTGCATTTCCGATGCTTCGGGCATGAGTGCGGCTGAGAGATGGTTCGTGCTCTCGCTCAGGGGAAGGCGATATGTGGAATCAGCCGCATCCCCGCAGACCGATACCAAGGCGCGCCCCATCGTCCCCCTGAAATCAGGCGTGCGTGACGTTCGATGCCCGTGCCGCCACTTATGAAGGATGTTCGATGGAGCTCTCATCTACTTTCTGCCGGGTCCAGGAGACCTTTCAGCGCAATCGTGCTGACAATGCGGTGTTGGAAAACGTCCGTATTGCCGCCGGCAAGGCCGCAAGCGCTTGGGGAATTGTAGCGCTGGGCGCCGAACGTCGCGAAGCCCATCGCGAACGGGCGCGCATCATTGCGGAGATGGGGGGCCTTCGGAATGAGCGGTCGCCCGATGACGAAGACAGGCTGTTCAGCGAAAACCCGGACAGAGGCCGCGGCGATCCCTGATCTATCGGCGTCATCCGCGGCGGGCGATGGCGCCGTTTATGCGAACGATGCGCATGGCATGCGGCGACTGTCGCGATGGCTGTCCGCCACTTGATTGTCCGGGCCCTAGACATCATCTTGAAGATGTTGGGGCGCGCGGTGAAGCTCGTCCACAATCGCAATCGGCAGCGCTGGCTTTCCGCTTGTGAAAGCGGCGATTCTTTTCGTCGCGACCCAGCGACGGGGCCTTGCATGGCATTTCGTCCGTTCCACGCCAATGCGTTCGCCGCGAAGCTGCCAGGACAGCGGGCGGGATCGTCATCATCGGCTCCGTTATACGCACCGACGACGGCAGGATCACGCTCCATGATCTCAAGGCCAGTGGCAGATTCCATCTGGCGAACGGCCCGGCGGCGAAGTTAAATTTGACGGCGAGTATCTCATAATCATGAAGGCAAGCGACGTTCCCGGAATCGTCGGCTGACTCTCGTCCCTCATTCCCGGACAAGGAATTTCGATAATGCCGCCCAAAGACGTAAAATTTTCTCGCGATGCTCGCGAAGGCATCGCGCGCGGTGTCGATATCCTCGCTAACGCCGTCCGCGTTACGCTTGGGCCCAAGGGCCGCAACGTGCTCATCGACAAGAGCTTCGGCGCACCACGCATCACCAAGGATGGAGTCACCGTCGCCAAGGAGATCGAACTTTCGGACAAGTTCGAAAACATGGGCGCCCAGATGATGCGCGCCGTCGCCTCAAGGGCGCATGACCATGCCGGCGATGGCACGACCACCGCGACCGTGCTTGCTCAGGCGATCGTGCGTGAAGGCATGAAATCGGTTTCCGCTGGCGTCAATCCCATGGACCTGAAGCGCGGGATCGACATCGCCGTGACCGCCGTCGTTGCGGAACTCAAGGCGCTCTCCAGGCCGGTCTCCAACAATCAGGAAATCGCGCAGGTTGGCATTATATCGGCCAATGGCGATGAAGTCGTCGGCAGCAAGATCGCCGAAGCCATGGAGAAGGTGGGCAAGGAAGGTGTGATCACCATCGAGGAAGCGACCGGTGTGGAGTTCGAACTCGACGTGGTCGAGGGCATGCAGTTCGATCGCGGATATCTCTCGCCTTACTTCGTCACCGATACCGAGAAGATGGTGGTCGAGCTTCAGGATCCTTACATCCTGATCCACGAAAAGAAGCTGGGCAACCTGCAAGCGCTTCTGCCGGTTCTCGAAGCTGTCGTGCAATCCGGCCGTCCGCTGCTGGTCCTTGCCGAGGATATCGAGGGCGAAGCGCTGACCACGCTGGTCGTCAACAAGCTGCGTGGCGGGCTCAAGGTCGCTGCCGTCAAGGCGCCGGGCTTCGGCGATCGCCGCAAGGCAATGCTCGAGGACATTGCCATCCTGACCAAAGGTGATGTGATCGCTGAGGATATCGGCATCAAACTCGAGAATGTGACGCTCGACATGCTGGGATCGGCAAAGCGCATCACCATCGACAAGGATACAACCACCATCGTCGATGGCGCCGGCGAGGCTGGAGAGATCAGGGCGCGCACCGATGCGCTTCGATCGCAGATCGAGAATACGTCCAGCGACTATGATCGCGAAAAGCTCCAGGAGCGTCTCGCCAAACTCGCCGGCGGCGTGGCCGTGATCAAGGTCGGCGGCGTGTCGGAGGTTGAGGTCAAGGAGCGTAAAGACCGCGTCGACGATGCCCTGCACGCCACTCGTGCGGCTGTGGAGGAGGGCATCTTGCCTGGTGGCGGGACCGCTCTCCTTTATGCGTCCAAGGCGCTGGATGGACTGGACGTGATCAATGATGATCAGCGACGGGGTATCGATATCATCCGCAAGGCGCTCCAGGCGCCTCTGCGCCAGATCGCCGAGAATGCCGGATATGACGGTGGTGTGGTGGCAGGCCGAATACTGGATGAGCGCGACGAGAATTTCGGCTTCAACGCCCAGACCGAGAAATTCGAGAACCTGCTCCAGTCCGGTGTCCTCGATCCCACGAAGGTGGTTCGAATTGCCCTGCAGGACGCTGCCTCGGTCGCGGGCTTGCTGATCACCACCGAAGCGGCGGTCGCCGACTTCGGCGAAGATGACGCAGGAACAGGATCGATGGCGGGCGGGATCGGCGGAACAGGTTTCCAGTAATGTTTGCGCCCAAAAGCCGGTCTATTGCCAGGCTTTCGGCGGGAACTGAAGCGACAGGCGCATGGGCGACGTTCAACCGTCGTTCGACAATTTTATGAAACGGAGAACAGAACATGGCCAAGAGCCAACGCAAGGGAAGCAAAGAGATCCGAAAACCCAAAAAGCCCGCGCCCCCCAAACTCAATGCCTCCAAACCTTCCTTGAAGGGAGCGGCATTGGCGAATCCGGTGAAGGGCTGACGCCCATCCGGCGTTCGAGTGCTTTCAGGAAAGGAACTATAATGTCCCATTCATTCGTTTTAGCCGATGCGCTCAGCGAAAATCCGGATCGCGGCCGAGCTGATGTGGGGCCAATGACCTCGGGAAAAGGCGATGCGAGTGGCAGTTCACCCGCGTCGCTGGCAGGCTGGAAAAACGAAGGCGGGGCGAATTAGGATGGCAAAGTCACAACCCGGCGTTGGCCGACCTTCGGAATGCCTTTTTCTGGCCCTGACATTGAAAGGCCTGCTCTGAGGCGACCTGGCCCGTTTCCCCCTCCGCGTCGCGTTCATCGGTAACTCCCTGCCTCGCCGATGTGGGATCGCAACTTTTACCACCGACCTCCAGCGGGCGATCTCCTCCCTGACGGATGTTGCCGACACAGCCATCTTCGCGATGCGCGATCCGGGTATCAAACATTCTTATCCGGCAACGGTTCGAACATCGATCGACCAGAACGAGCCCGGACAATATCTGGCTGCGGCTGAACTGATAAATCAGGGTGGGTTCGACATAGCCTGCCTTCAGCATGAATTCGGCATTTTCGGTGGTGCCGCGGGCAGCCATATTCTTGAACTGATCCAGGCGCTCCGCGTGCCCCTCGTGACAACTTTGCACACCGTCCTCGATCAGCCGACATCCGCCCAGCGGGCCATTATGCTCGCCATAGTGGGGGCGTCCGCGCGCGTGGTCGTGATGGCGCAGAAGGCGCGCAACATCCTGGTCGATATTTATGGGACCGACCCCGCCATGATCGTGGTCATCCCGCACGGGATACCGGAATACCCGTTCGTCGCCTCCGGGCCTGCCAAGGCGAGGCTGGGCTTTTCCGACAAAAAAGTCATTCTGACATTCGGCCTGCTCTCGCCTGGCAAGGGCATCGAAACGATGATCGATGCGATGCCGCTGATCGTCCAGCGCTCGCCTGATGCCGTCTATGTCGTATTGGGCGCGACACATCCCAATCTGATCCGCGAGGCTGGGGAAACCTATCGCCAAACGCTGATGGAGCGTGTCATTGCGCTCGACCTGGAAGACCATGTCATATTTCTCGACCAGTTCGTCGACCGGCCAGCCTTGCTCGAAAATATCGCCATGTCCGATGTCTATGTGACGCCCTATCTGGACGAAGCCCAGATGACTTCGGGAACGCTGGCCTATTCGCATGGCCTCGGCCGACCGGTCGTTTCAACGCCTTATTGGCATGCCGCCGAATTGCTGGCGGACGGCAGCGGCATGCTGGTGCCTTTCTCGGATTCCGCCGCACTGGGTGAAGCGGTGGCAAGCCTGCTCGACAATGCGTCGATGCGCCTCGTGATGGGCCAGAAGGCCTATCAGGCGAGCCGCCCCACGATCTGGAGCAACAGCGCCCAGCGCTATCGTGATTGCTTCCGTGATGCGCTTCGCGCCGATCGGCTCAAGCGGATCGAACCTGCCAAGACCCTGGTTCGGTCACCACTGCCAACCATAGCCAGGCTCCCGGCCCCGGAACTGCGTCACTTCTTCGACATGTGCGACGATACAGGTCTGTTTCAACATGCCGTCCACAATGTACCGGACCGTGACCACGGCTACTGCGTAGATGACAATGCCAGGGCGCTGCTCCTCTGTTGCTCGCCCCATAGCCGGATGCAGGCGCGATTGCCCGCAGGCTTTCCCGCTCGCTTCGCGGCGTTTATCCAGCACGCCTGGAACCCCGATAATGGACGCTTCCGCAACTTCATGGGCTATGATCGGCGGTGGCTTGAACCGATGGGATCGGAAGACAGCCATGGCCGGACCTTGTGGGCACTCGGCGCTTCCGCCCGACATGACGGGGACGCGCCTCGAAAACGCTGGGCAACGGCACTGTTTCGCGCAGGGCTCTCGCAGGTCGCGACATTTTCCTCGCCGCGCGCGTGGGCTTTCACTCTGCTCGGTCTCGATGACTATTGTGTCGCCGCGCCGGATGATCGTGAAGCCGTCGACATACGGAGCCGGCTGGCGTCCAGACTCCAGAATTTGCTCACCCGTTTGGAAACGCCGGACTGGACGTGGTTCGAAGACGGGCTCGCTTATGACAATGCACGGCTGTGCGAAGCATTGATCCGGACCGGGTTCTCCACGGACAAGACCGACATGATCGATGCCGGTTTGCGCAGCCTCGACTGGCTCGTGGCCATGCAGACGGCGCCGGCCGGCCATTTCCGGCCTGTCGGGTCCATGACATTCGGTTCAGGCCGGGTGCCGCCCCTCCCGTTCGACCAGCAGCCGGTGGAGGCAGCCGCCACGATTGCGGCCTGTCTTGCTGCCCATCGTGCCGAACCCGAGGGGAAATGGGTGGCTGAAGCACGGCGTGCTTTCGGCTGGTTCCTGGGCGAGAACGATCTTACCATTCCGTTGGTCGATATCGCCTCGGGCAGTTGCCGCGATGGCCTGCATCCCGATCGCGCCAACGAGAACCGGGGTGCCGAATCCGTCCTGTCCTACCTGCTTGCGCTGGACGACATGCATGTCCTTGATCAGGCTGGCGGGAAGCCGCCGACGCTTCCGATGACCAGTTTCGACGTTGCAGCCTCATCCCACGCCGGTATCCGGAGCACCAATTGACCCAAGACCTGCTTTTCAACCGCCAGGCTCTCTACCTGTCGCCAGACCCCTCGCGCGTGGTCGTCCGGCCGTTTCGTCCCGCTCTCGAGCCGAGGGACTTCAATCCGATCGACAAGACGAGAGCCAATCATATCGTCGATCGTATCCTGGCACTGGGAGACGATGACGTCGAAGCGCTGCTATCCGCGACGCTCGCCAATTTCGATGGCCGGCACCGCAATCTTCTCGCGATCTTCGAGCACCGTGCGCAGGAAATGGAAGGCGCATTCTCGAGTCACCCTGGTTTCTCCGAGGAGCGACGTCAGTTGATCGGCGCGTATTTTCTTCACGAGTATAGTTTCGAAGCCGCCGCGCTTTTCAATCCCAGCATCATTCCGCATCCCGATCAGTCGAATGTCCCTGCTGGGGCCTTGCGGTTCATCCTGAGCCTGAGGGCGGTTGGCGAGGGGCATATTTCATCGCTTACCTTCAGGTCAGGGATCATCGCGCCCGACGGGACCGTTTCCATCGATCCTCCCGCGCGACTGGCCGTTGTTCCGAAGGTCCATGCAAGGGTTGGTGATCGTCTGGATCTGGGCTTTGAACTTGAAGGGGACATCACCGAACGCGTTATCTTCCCCGTGACCGAAATGCAGGCGAACGGCATTGAAGATGCGCGATTCGTTGCGTTCGAGCACGAAGGAAAGACAACCTATTACGCCACCTATACCGCCTATAGCGGTCGGGAGGTCCGCTCGGAATTGCTGGCGACGGATGATTTTCTTTCGTTCCACATGGCTCCGCTCAAAGGGCCGGCGGCGCGAAACAAGGGAATGGCGCTGTTCCCTCGCAAGATCGGCGGCCGCTATGCGATGCTCGCCCGGCACGACAACGAGAATCTTTACCTGCTCTACTCCGACGATCTCATGGAATGGGGGCTTGGCACACCGGTGCTGAAGCCCGAATATCCTTGGGAATTCGTGCAGATCGGAAATTGTGGATCACCGATCGAACTGGATGAAGGCTGGCTTGTCTTCACCCATGGTGTCGGTCCTATCCGCCGCTACGCGATCGGGGCCGCGCTGCTGGACAAGGATGACCCATCCAGAGTCATAGGCCGTTCGCGAGAACCACTGGTTCAACCGGAAACAGAGGAACGCGAAGGGTATGTCCCCAATGTCGTCTATTCATGTGGGGCACTGAAACATGGCGACAGGATCATCCTGCCCTACGCCATTTCGGACAGCTTTTCGACATTCGCGACCATCGATACGCGCCGGCTGCTCGATCTGATGAGCGCGTAGAGAGGCGGTTTCCAACTCCGGCGCAGCATGAGCCGCACCTTCCGGCTCAGGCCGCGATCTTCATCTTGCGCAGCATGTCCTGTTCGTCAGGGCGCAGCGTCAGCACCGATACCCCCGAAGCGGTGACGGCAACCGTGTGTTCGAACTGGGCGGAAAGCGATCCGTCTGTCGTCACCACGGTCCAGCCATCATCCTCGGTTTTTATGCTCCGACGGCCCCGATTGAGCATCGGTTCGATCGTGAAGGTCATACCCTCTCGCAACGTCAAGCCGGTGCCTGGCCTTCCGAAGTGCAGGATTTGCGGATCTTCATGCATTTCCCGACCAATCCCGTGACCGCAATATTCGCGCACCACGGAATAGCCGTTTCGCTTGGCGTGCCGCTCTATCGCGGCCCCGATATCTCCGAGCCGCGCGCCGGGGCGAACCGACTGGATGCCCAGCCACATCGCGTCATAGGTGGTCTGAACAAGCCGCCTGGCCGCGGGGCTGACTTCCCCCACGAGGTAGGTTTTGCTGGAATCTGCAATATAGCCGTTCTTCTCGAGCGTGATGTCGAGATTGACGATATCGCCGTCATGCAGAACGTCCGATTGGGAAGGGACGCCGTGACAAACCACCTCGTTCACCGAGGAATTCAGCACGAAGCCATAGCCGTACTGGCCTTTGCTCGCGGGCCGGGCCTGAAGTCCCTGAACGATGAATTCCTCGACCAACTGATCGATCTGGAGCGTGGACAGGCCGATAAGCGCGATCCGATCCAGCATCTCAAATACCGACGCCAGCAACCGGCCGGATTCGGCCATCAGAGCCAGTTCATGAGGCTCCTTGATCATGCTTCGCTCACGACCAGTGGTGGCGGAGACACCCCTGCGGAACTGAGTTCACGTCCGATAATTTCCGTAAAACTCAGCGTGGGATTGGTTTCGCACAGCATACCGAGCTTGATCCAATAGGCGGCCTGCGCATTGATCGAACGGCACGAAACCTTGCTGGCCCTGCGCAATTGATCGTGCAGATCGTCATCGATGCTGACAATACCCATTGGAACCTCAATATACGAATCGCATATGATCCATATATGTTTCGCACGGGAAAATGCCAAGCGGATCATACGAGCGCTTCGGCGAGCGTGGGAAAACGCCGTTCGCCGCCGATCTGAAGTTAGCGTTACCCTCGGGTTAACCCTGTTCCGAAAAGCAATCGAAGGCCAGCGACCGGTAATGATGCGGACATGCTGCGCATCACTGCCATTCTTGTTGTCGGCTTCTTTCTTATCCTGTGGACGACAGGCAATGATCTCAATTCACTGCGCAACGGGATGGTCAACTGGGTCGATGGGAGTTCCGGGGTTTCCCGGCGTGGTTCTGACTGGGGCTGAGGGCGTTCACGCCTAGACCGTTACCACCACCTTGCCGATCTGCTGGTTGGATTCGAGATAGGTGTTGGCTTCCGCGATCTCATCCAGTCGAAAACTCTTTGCGATCACGGGTTTGAGGTGACCTTCGGAGAGCCCCTTGTAGATTATGCGCTGGGCATTTGCGTAGCGTTCCGGATGATTCCAGATTTCCGAAGCGACCCATCCGCGCATGGAAGCCCCCTTCATTGCGCAGGGCCAGTGAGCATAGGGCGTTTCGGTCTCGCTCAAGCCGCCATAGATGAACAGGATGCCCCGTTCCTCCAGTGCGGAAGCCAATGTGTGGACATAGGGACCGCCAACGGGATCGAAAGCGCAGCGGGCGCCTTTTCCGCCGGTGATTTTCATCACACGCTCGACAAGATCTTCCTCTTCCGTGGCGACGACATGCGCCGCGCCCAAATCAATCAGCGCATCGGCTTTTGCGCTGGTCCGCGTGCACGCGATCGAAGTGGCTCCGGCCCAGTTCGCCAGCTGGATCGCTGCCAGGCCCACGCTGGATGATGCTGCGCGAATGATGGCTGCGTCGCCGACACCCAGCTTTGCCACTTCGATAATGGCGAACGCGGTGAGGTATTGCATCCAGATCGATGCGGCCTCCGCCCAACTCAGCCCTTCCGGTGCCGGTAGCAGGGAATAGGCCGGAACGATCGCTTCCTCCCCCCACACGCCATAGGTTCCGAGCTGGAACTTGGGCACAACGCAGACACGATCGCCCACGGCAAAGCCTTCCACGCCATCTCCGATCCGAAGGATGGTGCCGCTGGCTTCGTAACCGATCAGGCAGGGCAGGTTGGCGGGCACGGGATACCGGCCCGCGCGATACATTGCTTCCGAGCGATTGAGGCCGATCGCCTCCACCTTGATATGCACTTCGCCGACGCCGGGTGCCGGCAGGTCGATTTCCTCGAACTGTAGCACTTCTGGGCCACCCTGGCGGTGGAGGCGGATCACTTTTGCCATCGGAAAACCTCTCTCGGTTCGGATAAATTGTCGTTCGGATCACTCGTCCAGTTGCGGTCCATCGAGGACCGCCTGCTTGTCGTAGATCGGGTTGTAGAGAAGCGTACCGAATTGCGCGACTACCTTTGCACGCTCTTCATTCGCGGGCTCGACCGGCTGCGCGCGGATCAAGGCCTTGTTGCGGGCTTCGATGCCGGGCGTGAATTCGGGATGCGTCATGATGAACAGATCACCCCGCCGGATGCCACGCAGCACGCGCTTCCCCACTTCCTCTTTCGTCATGAACACGGACGGATCGAAAGTGAAATTGCGGGGAGGGCGGCCATCCGGCCCAACATTGGCAACCGGGGCATTTTTCAGGTGGTCGGGCCTCACTTCGCCGGTCGTTGCGCCGAGGTTGGTCTGCACCGGTCCGGGATAGAAACAGGAAATGCCGATATTGCTGCCCTCCAGCTCGGTAGCGAGTGATTCCATCATGCCGGATACCGCGAACTTTGCCGTGCAGTACAGCCCGGCGCTGCCTACCGCGGAAAAACCGCCGGTCGAACTCGTGGCGACGATGTGGCATGGTTCGCCATGCGCCTGCATGCGGGGAATGAAGGTCACGATGCCGTTGACCACGCCATAGATGTTGACCTGGATATTGAAATCCCAATCCTTGTAGGTGGACGTAGCCATGGGGCCGGCGATGCCGACGCCGGCGTTCAAGGCCAGAACGTGCACGTTGCCGAAGGTCGCCTGCGCTTCGTCGGCGGCTTTGACCCAGCCATCGCGGTCGGTCACGTCCAGCTTGATGGCGTGAACGGCAAAGTTCGTGCTGGAGAATTCTTCCATGGCCGCATCCAGCGCTTCCTGCCGGATGTCGGCGATGATGACCTTCATCCCCGCTTCGGCGAAGGCCTTGGCCATGCCGAGGCCCATGCCGCTGGCTCCGCCGGTGATGAATGCGGTTTTGCCGTGTACGTCTTGCATGATTGTATCCTGTTTCTGTCATGATGCCGGGCGATGGTTTGCCAGATAGCGCAAATGGGCGGCATCAGCCCCGGCAAAGCGACGGGGTGGGGCATGGAAAAGGGGCCCTCCCCGAAGGAAGGGCCCCCGATCGACAGTTTATCGTCCGGTCAGAACTTCATGTTCACGCCGCCGTAGAAACGGCGACCGATCGGATCGAAGAAGGTCCCGTTGATCGGGAAGGCGCCAACGCCATTGGCAAGGCCAGTCGTCACCGCGTTATATTCAACCAGTGGCGGGGCCTTGTCGAACAGGTTGTCGACACCCAGCCGGATCGTGACGTTGTCGGTGATCGCATACGAACCGCTCAGGTTGAACAGGTCATATGCGGGCGAACCGACGAACGGAGTGTCCGGAGTTGACGGGTAAGCGATCGACTCCGTCTTGGGCAGATGCTGCCACTGGAGCGAGACCGTTGCCGGCCCGATGGAATAGCCCAACGTATTCAGCATCTTCCAGCGGAATGACCCTGGCGTCAGGCCGTTCTCACCCACACCGGCGCCTGCCGAAGCCGGGCCGAGCGTACCGGCATACTCAACCAGCGCACCAGCAGGGCCGGCCGATTCCGGCAGTGGAGCGGACTTCAGCGTAATCAGGTAGTTGAACACCGAATTGAGGCTGACAGTGCCCGGTCCGACCGGGAACGCCCAGTCGAGCTGAACGTCGATGCCCTGCGTACGGACGCGACCATTGTTCTGGTACGAAGTCAGCACGTTGCCCAACGCACCGTCACCCGCGACGCGGCCGATCGACTGACAGAACGGTGAAGCAGCAGCTGCCGTCGGGTCGCTCGAAATAGCCGAGTTGAAGGTTGGATCGAAGCAGAAGCGCTGAGCCGTATCGAGCGTGAGCGGCCCGATCGCGTTGTCGATGGCGATGTTGTAGTAGTCCACCGACAGGCGGAAGCGATTGAATATCTCGCCCGAGAAGGGAGAGTTGATCACCGCGCCCAGCGTCCAGGTCTTGGCGGTTTCCGGAGTCAGGTTGGGATTGCCAACCGTGGTCGGGAACGCGAAGGCCGGCCCCACAGCGTTGAAGAACTGCGGGTTGGTGTAGAACGTTTCCCCCGTGGTCGGAATCGTCTGGTTCATCAGGATACGGCAGACAGCCTCGACATTCGCCGAATTGCTGTTGCTGTCCGGATTGGCGGACCAGCCCAGGGTGTTGTTCCTGCGGCAGACGTCGCCACCACCTGCTGCAGCGAAAGTCTGCTGCGGGGCAAGGTAGAGTTCGGCGATGTTGGGCGCACGAACGGCCTTGTTGAAGCCGCCGCGGATACGGAACCAGTCGGTCGCCTGCCAGTCACCCATGGCCTTCCAGGTGAAGCTGGTGCCCGTGGTGTTGTAGTCCGAAACACGGCCGCCGACGTTGAGTTCAAAGCCGCCGAACACGGGGACGAGCAATTCGCCGTAGAGTTCGTTGACTTCGATTTCGCCCTCGGAGTTTCCGCTGGGGTAGATACCGATCGCCTGATCGATGAACGAACGGCCCTGGGTGGTCAGCGTATCGTTCAGGAACTCATACTTGTTCGAGCGATGGCTGGCACCGATGGCCGCGCGCAACTGACCTGCCGGGAGATCGAACAGGCCACCCTGAGCGTTGAACTCGAAAACGGTCTGCTGCATCACGGCGCGGTTCATCAGGTTGGCCGAAACCGCTTCGATGCAATCCTGGGTGATGACCGCAGACTTGTTGAACGGATCGAAGCCGCTGGTGCAGGTCGCCGCGGATGCGCCGAAGCCGCCGAACAGCGGGTTGCCCTGCGAACTGAAGCCTGCGCCCCAGTTCGGGCTGGCGACCACTGCCCGGAACCGTTCAAGCGAGACCGCGCCGGTGATCAGCGCACTCGTTTCGGATTCACCGTGCGAACCGTAGAGTTCCCAAGTCCAGTCCGTGCCCGGGATCGAGCCTTCGAAGCCCGCCAGCATGTTGTACGTGAACACATCTGTCCGCGCTTCCCGGTTGGCGAAGTTAAGGTAGTAAGTTAGCTGATAATCGCAACTCGCACCCGATCCCGCAGTGCCGGCAACGGCCGACGGATCGCAATTGAGCATATTGCGCAGAGCATCGGGAGTGTCGACCGGGATTACTCGACTGTCGAGGATCGAACGCAGTTCCGTGGGAACATTGCTCGCCGCCGGCGCCAGCGCCGACCAGCCGTTCACCGAAGGCGAGGGCTGTTGGTTGGTGTGGGTCTGAACGCGAGTGAAGGTTGCCTGGCCGAACACGCCGATCCAGTCGTTGATCTCGTAATTGCCGCGAGCATAGATATTGTAGCGATTAAGCGGCAGTTGAACGAGCGTATCGGCGAAGTTCTGGCCCAGCGTGCCATCGGCCAGGCGCTTCCACTTCGAACCGGTCAAATCGCCGTTGAAGCGATCTGCTCCGCCGGCCGGGCTCTGGAAAAAGCCGGTAAAGGCCGTGCCATCATCGTTGAAATAGATACGGCTGCCCGCAGCAACCGCGCCGGCGCCGAAGAGCGCATCATGCGATGCCTGGCTCGGGTTGATCCCGCCATAAGGCTGGAAGCCCGAGAAGTCGGGGAAGAATTCCGAACCGGCGAAGCGTGGGTCTCTCCAGGCGTCGTGATACCAGGGCCGTTCATCGGCCCAGGCCGATTTACGGTCGTTCATCGACATGCCGATGGTGATATTGCCACGGCCATCGTCGAAGTTCGTGCCCATCACGCCACTGAGGGTATATTCCGTGCCGTCACCGCGGCTGGAGACACCGATCGAACCGTCGAGTTCAAGGCCCTGGAAATCCTTCTTGAGGATGAAGTTCACAACACCTGCGACGGCGTCAGCACCATAGGTCGCGGAAGCGCCGCCGGTGATGATTTCGACGCGTTCCACGGCGGCTGCGGGGATCGTGTTGATGTCGACCACGCCAAGAGCGTTGGCGGGCGTCGTGCGGCGGCCGTCAACCAGGACGAGGTTGCGGTTCGTACCGAGGCTGCGCAGCGAGACGGTCGCGGCGCCGGGCGTGTTGGTCGCCGTTGGCTGGACGTCGCCGCCAAGCGTGGGTGTCTGCGCGGGGGTGAAGGCCGGCAGCTTGTTCAGCGCGGTTTCGATCGCGGCGCTGGACGCATTCTTGAGCAAGTCTTCGCCAGCGGTCACGATCGGGCTGTTCGCTTCAAAGTCGCGGCGCTGAATGCGCGAGCCGGTTACGATGATGGCTGCGGATTCCTCAACCCCTTCGGTTTGCGCCTGCGCGTGGGTGGGTGCAGACAGCGCAACTACGCTGGCGCCACCCGCTAGCAGCAGGGCCTTGCAGCCCCGCGTGATGGTGATGGTTCTTGTCACTTTGTATCCTCCCTTGCCTTCCTGTGACGGCAGGTGCCGTCGTTGGACTCTGTCAAGAAGCTATGTCGAAAGCCCAGGATGCGGTTCCGCCCGGCGAAGTGCCCGCAAGGGACGCAAAGCCGCGCGACATAGGGGAACGGAAGGGGATCAAGTTCTGAATCGGCAGCGAATCGCTTAGCACGCGAAGCATTTGTTTGCCGAAAGTGTCAGCGCGGGTTTGCGCTTTCCTCATGTTTTCTCTCCCCCATCAAGGCCCGTGTGCATCCGGTGCTCTCGATCAGCAAGGTGACAATATTTGCCGAAGTTGATCTTGTCTAGTCATGTGTCGTTCACTTTCGACAAAGCGATCAACCATGCCCGCAAGGGTAGGGAGCGACTGTAACGATCGTGATTATTACTGGCTGAATACAGCCAAAAACTGAGCGCATTCAGACCCCACCCGAATCGCCGGAAACTGCCATGAAAAGGGGTTAAAACAGATCGCTTCCAATGGATCATACTTAACGCAAAATTGATCTTATCTGATTTTGCGACGCGTGAGGAAATCGTGTTGGGGACTTCGCCGGCGCGAGGGCCTGGGCAGGCAATCAGGACCTGACGCATGAAAAAGAATGTTCCAGGAGTGCATACGAGGGGCCGCAGGACGGCAACTGTTCCGATATCCCCTTCGGCCCGCACTTCCACAGTCCGGGAGCGCCGGCCAAAGGCGCCGTAAATTTCGGACTACATCAACCCGGCGTTGCGTGAATCGCGAATCGCGCGGGCATAGGGCTTGAGGCCAAGCATCAGGATGATGATGGCGATAGGGAGCATGGCGGCGACCGTTGCCGCCATTGCCGGCCCCAGATAATTCTCACCCCCGAACAGGATGGAGATGCCCGTGAACATCGTGGGGCCCAGACCCATTCCCATTACGGTGTACATGAACAGGTAGAGTGCCGTGACCTGTGCCCGCATGCGATTGGGGGTGATGATCTGAAGTGCGGAGTTCTGTGATACCGCACTGGCCATGCCGAACATGAGCGATACACCCGCGGTGAGGATCGAAAGCTCCGCAGTCGGCATCAACGGGCTCATCACGGCAAAGGGCAACATTCCGCACCACGTGATCAGGATCGAGCGGACGGGTGCATCGTCGTATCGCTTCTGGAGATACTCCGTCAGCATCGTGCCCAGCGGCAGGCCGATCAATGAGAAGACGAGGGTGGTTGCCCCCTGCCAATAGCCGATCTGGTCCACGCTCCAGCCATAGGTGCGCTGAAGGAAGGGGATCCGCCATACCAGGATGCCGAAACCTTCGATCGAAGTGATTGCGAGCGCGCCGAATAAGGGGAAGTAGACGCCACGGCGCGCCCAGAACTCCGCAAACATTTCGCGATAGGTTATCATTTCGGATTTGGGCTGACTGATTGAAACGGCGACATCGCGCCGCTCCGGTTCGCGCACCATCCACAGGATGAAGGCTACGATGCATGAACCGATCGCGCCAATCATATAGACTTTGTGCCATGCCTTGAGCGTGAGCCCGATGAATTGGGTATCGTCCCAGGTGAGGGCCGTGGCCACCAGCGCGCCGCCAAGCACGGATGCAGCGGCTGCTCCGAACACGAAGCCCAACTGCATGACGGCGATGGCGCGCGTCAGCTTGTGCGGTGGGAAATAGTCGGCGAGCAGCGAATAAAAGCCCGGTCCATTCACTGTCGCCGATGATCCAACGAACATCCTGGCGAGGAAGAGTTGCCAGAAAGTCTGCGCCAGGCCGCAAAACAGCGTAAACAGTCCCATGAACAGCGACCCGATCGGCAACACTATCCTGCGTGGATAGCGGTCGATCAAACGCGCGAGGGGCAGGCCCACAATCGCGTAGAACAGCGATGGGGCAAGGCCGATCAGCAAGCTCATCTGAAGGTCGCTGGCCTGGAAATCGGCCTTGATGGTCTCGATCAGATAGCCGGTAAGTCCAGCGTCGAACTGATTGATCATATGCGCAACGGCAAGCAACGTCGCGCAGGTCCACGCCCGGCTTGCCGTTGGCCATGGCTTGAGTTGATCCGCTTCCGTAACAGCAGAAGTCGTCGCCATCCCTATCCCCTCCGATGTCGTGCGCATATTTTTTGCGCCACCACCCGATTTTGCGGAGGGTAGATATCAGGATGTTGACAATGTCCAGAGTAATTGGATCGCCGGGAGTTTTTTGAAAAGCGTCCCGGCAAGGTGCAGATCATTTCCAACGCACTATCAATCTGCGAAAATTCCGACTAACTTGGACAAATGCGTATGTGGAATTCGAACATTTAGGAGGAAGCTGCCGGTCCAGGGGCTGGCAAGCAGTCATATGGGGAAGGGTACTGTAACGGGGGATGGCGCGGGCACGCCCGGCGCATGGCGGGAAGCGCTGGGCGCTTACGCCCAACGGCGCTGGAGCGCTATTCTGGCCAGCCTTTCCGGCGGAAAACCGATCCCTGCGAGAGATGACAAGCCTCTCGAAATCGTGGCGAGCGCACTTGGCGAACAAGCCGATGAAGCGCTTCGACTGGTTGACAGGCTCGCGATGGGTGCCGCTGCGGAGGCTTATGCTTCGGGCAGCACTCCCGAATCGCCTGGAGAGGACTTTGTCCGGCAACTCGACCGAGTGCTGGAAGGGTTCGCCCCATCTGCTGACGCTTCCAGAGAGATTCCGAAAGTCGCAGCTTCCCCAGGCAGGCCGCGAATGTTCCAGAGCGAGCTTTGGCAGGTTTTGCATAAGGTTCGGGAAAGCGCCGAACTTTCGTATGCGCGGGAAATCGATCTGGTCGAACTGGATCGGCGGGTGCTCTTTCTTCTCAAGAGCAAAGGCGCGGTCGTTTCGGCCGGCCTTTCCAGTTCCATTGGCGTTGACAAGGCGCAGGTCAGCCGTTCGATCAAGCGCCTGCTTGAACTCAGGGTCATTCAGCGCACGCAAATCCGCAGCCCGCTTTCCCTGACCCGCAAGGGCGACATGCTGGCCGCGCGGTTGCTGCGCCTTGCCGAATTGCGCAATCGCGAACTCAGTTTCGATGTCAGCGACGAAGAATTATCCGTCTTCTTCGCGGTGATGGAAATTCTGCTCGACCGGGCGGTTACACTCTACGAGCAGGAACGGGAACTTATCGGCCGCAATACCAAGCTGGATGGCGACGTTTATGCGATTGGCCCGAATATCGAGGTTCGCCGCCAGAATGAGCCGATCGAGATCGATCGGTCCCGCCTTGTTTCGCCGCTGCTGACGCTCAGTGCCTATTTCTCGCGGAGCGGAGCATTGGCCTTCAAGCGCTTGACGGGCCTTTCCAATTTCGAGGCATGGGTGCTTTCCGAAATCGGTCTGAATCCTCCTACGGACTGGCCGACGCTGGTGAAGGCGCTTGAGCGTGATCACAGCCAGGCAGGCCGCACTGTGAACAATCTGATCGAACGCGGGTTGATCGTGCGCGAAGGTCGGCCCGGGCGGCGCCACGGCCATTTCTCGCCGACCGATGAAGGCAAGCGACTCTACAACATCATCGTGGAGACCGGCATGAAGCGCAGCGACTTCCTGATGGAACCGGTGCCGGTGCCGCAGCTCGAAGCTTTCCTGACGATCTTCAACAAGTTCCGTCGGAATGCGTCTGCCCAGCTTGAGCGTGAACGCGCGTTCGAGGAACTGGAAAGCCAGTAATCGCCCCACACCGTGGGGGCGATTACCGCTCTGCCGCCAGTGCTATTTCAGGCGTCTCACGCGTACGGCCGCCTGACCGTCGACTACCATCAGGAAGCTGCCTAGCGAGGCGCGCTTCACTTCCACCAGCGCGCCCTTGCGCGGGGGGCGGAAGCTGCGCGCGACCGCGTCGGTAAACAGCCATTGCGCATCGCCTTCGATGGTCACGAGATAGATGCCCGGCTCGCGCTCGCGAACGTCGAGGATGCGCGCCCTGATTTCGTTCGGGCCTTCGCCGCGCTCTTCCGGGCTCCGGAAACGATCCGAGCTTTTCACGGATTCCGCGCCGAACCCACCGATGCTGGCGCCATCCGCTGCTGCACCGCCACCCTGGACTGTTCCGCCTTGGCCGGGAACGCCGGGGCGTTGGCCGGTCGCACCGCCGACGCGGATGTTGTTGTCGTAGCAGGCGAGGCGCGAAGTCGGATCGTCGATCTTCGCGCATTCCCGCATGATGTTCAGCAGGGTCGCATCAGCGACCTGCGCGGCCGCCGGTATCGCCGATCCTGCCACAATGATGGCCGCCGTGGCCGGAAGGACAGCCGAGCCGAATGCCCCCCTGATGCTCCGTGTCTTCATCGAAGATCTCCTCTCACCCTTGATCCGGACAGTGACGGGAAGCCCGGGCATGCGCAAGGGCGTAGCGCGCCTGGCCTCCCTGCGGTTCCTAGCGAGGGCTGTTTCCATAGCGCTCGGCATCCATTTCCTGCCGGGCAGCGATGTATTGCCCCATCGCCTGCGCCCGCTTTTCCTGCCCTGCGAGATCGCTGTCTGCGGGGGGCAGGGCATCCAGTGCCTGCTGGAAGATCATTTCCAATCCGGCGCGCGCTTCGGGGTAGGGGATGATGTAGAAGCGGTTCTCCTCGATCGCCTGCTTCACGTGCCCGGCCAGTTCTTCCGGCTCCATGCCCTGGGCGTAGATCTGCCGCAAAGCATTCAACTCACGCTCGTCCACCTGATAGCCGGATGCGGCGTACTTGCCGGGGCGTGTGTTGACGCTTTCCGCGATGTTGGACTTGATGTTGGCGGGGCAGAGCACGGAAACGCCGATGTCGTAGTCCTTCAGCGCATCGCGCATCGCCATCGTCACCCCATGAACCGCGAACTTGGAGGCGGAATAGATGCCGGCGCCGGAGCTGGCGATGAAGCAGCCCAGCGATGCCGTGTTGACGATATGGCCGCCCTGGCCATGCGCGATCATGCGCGGGACGAAAGTCTGCATCAGGTTCACGACGCCGTTGAAGTTGACGTCCATGATCCAGTCGTAATCGTCATAGGTCGCTTGCTCGAGCGGGCCGAAGATCGAGACTCCCGCCGTGCCGAACAGCATGGTTACGGGGCCCAGCGCGGCTTCGATTTCATCGGCGGCCGCTGCGAACGCCTTCCGGTCCGTGATGTCCAGGGTGACGCCGCGGCATTCGATGCCTTCGCTCTGCAATTCTGCGACCGCAGTTTCCACCGCATCGTTGCGAATGTCTGCGATGGCGACCTTGCAGCCTGCGCGTCCGAATACCTTTGCCTGGCCGAGGCCGGCTCCGCTCGCGCCGCCGGTGATGAAAGCCGTGCGCCCATTGAAAGCAAATGCCATCGTTCTCTCCCATTGACTGGGAGCGGCTAGCAGAAAGCGCAGGCGGCTTTCAATTGGTAATTGATTATGTCCGGAAACGAACTGGTCAGTTTCCGGCCAATGCCCCCAATCCGGCCTGGGCGATCAACTCGTCCACATCCGGGGTCGCGCCGCTGACGCCGATGGCACCGATAGTCGCATCGCCATGCTTTACCGGCAGACCACCCTGACGCGGCATTATGTCATCCAGGACGATCGCACCCATGAAGGCGCCGGAACCGGCCAGCCCCTTCACGACATTGTCCTCGATATTCTTGCTCGATGCGCGGAACATGGCCGAGGTCGCAGCCTTGCGGCGGGCGATCTCGAAATAGGCGGGGCCCGATCCGTCCATCCGGTGGCCGACGATCACATCGCCGGCCGAATCCACGACGACGATCGAAACCTCGATCCCCCGGTTCTTCGCTTCCACCACGGCAGAGGCAATCATGCCCTGGGCTTGGGCGGCGCTGACTACATGGCGCGTCAAGGGCTGTTCCACGGCGCCGGCAGGCGCGGAGGGCAGGGCGAGGGCCAAGGCTGCAGCAAGTCCGAATGGCAGGTTTCTGCGAAAGCGGGGCATGGAAACTCCTGTCAAAGCGTGTGGGGTATTCCTATTGGCAGAGGGCAAATCATGTCACGAACCAATCGCCGGGATTCCCTCTCAGCAAACGGAGTGGCTCATTCCTGTCAAACTTCATGCTGAAACCGCTTGAACAGACTGCTTAACTGTGATTCTGTGAACTTCATGGCCACTATGGAAGCAAACGTACTGACTCGGCGCGAAAAGCTCGCGCAGATGGGGGCGCTTGGCATCCTTCTGCTGCTGGGCGGGCTGGCGTTGGCCGGGCCTTCCGGCATGCTCGCCTGGGGCGAGAATCTGTCGCTGCTGGATGAACGGAAAGCCAGGATTGCCGTCCTTTCGGCGGAGCGGGACGAATTGCAGAACCGCGTGGCGCTGCTGGACCCCAATCATGTCGATCCTGATCTGGCGGGCGAACTCGTGCGGAGGAATCTCAACGTGGTTCATCCCGATGAAGTGGTGATTACGCTCAACTAACCGATACGGTTATTTTTTGCGCGACCGCGCACCGATCCGTTTTTCAGCTTTTCGCGTTCTGGGCGTTGCTTATGCACTTTGCTTGCGCTTATAGGCGTGGCGAAGCTCTTGATTGCCGATAAGGCGAGGGGCGCCTGAAAAAGGGATGATGACGTTGGCAAAACCTGCCTCCAAAGCTGCCAATTCCCCCGGCAAGAAACCACCTGAGAAATCCGCTGCATCCTCTTCCGCAGCATCGGACGACAATTTTGCACTCCGCAGCCTGCAGGACGAGCACGCCCAGCAGAAGCGATATGAAGCGACTGACGAGGAACTGCTCGACTTCTACGAGAAGATGTTGCTGATCCGCCGGTTCGAGGAACGTGCCGGCCAGCTTTACGGCCTGGGCCTGATCGGTGGCTTCTGCCACCTCTATATCGGTCAGGAAGCCGTTGCGGTGGGCATCCAGTCCACGCTGCAGGAAGGCAAGGACAGCGTCATCACCGGCTATCGCGACCATGGCCACATGCTGGCCTATGGGATCGATCCGAAGATCATCATGGCCGAACTGACGGGCCGTGAAGCTGGTATCAGCCGCGGCAAGGGCGGTTCGATGCACATGTTCAGCACCGAACACGCGTTCTACGGCGGCCATGGCATCGTCGGCGCGCAGGTGCCGCTGGGCGCAGGCTTGGCCTTCGCGCACAAGTATCGCAACGATGGCGGCATCTGCGTCGCCTATTTCGGCGACGGCGCGGCCAACCAGGGACAGGTCTACGAAACGTTCAATATGGCTTCGCTCTGGAAGCTCCCGATCCTGTTCGTGATCGAGAACAACCAGTACGCGATGGGCACGTCGGTACAGCGCAGCTCCGCCGAAACGCATTTCTATCGCCGTGGCACGGCCTTCCGCATTCCGGGCATGGCGGTGAACGGCATGGACGTGCTGGAAGTCCGCCAGGCAACCGAAATCGCGGCCAAGCATGTGCGCGAAGGCAATGGCCCCGTCCTGATGGAACTGAACACCTATCGCTATCGCGGACATTCCATGTCCGATCCCGCAAAATACCGCACGCGTGAGGAAGTTCAGGACGTGCGCGAAAAGCGCGACCCCATCGAGATGGCGAAGGCGGAATTGCTGGAGCGGGGCGTGACGGAAGACAAGTTGAAGGACATCGAGAAGGCGATCCGCACACAAGTGGCAGAATCCGCGGACTTCGCAGAAAGTTCGCCGGAACCGGTCGTGTCCGAACTCTACACCGACGTTCTGGTGGAGAGCTATTGAGATGACGATCGAACTGAAGATGCCCGCCCTTTCCCCGACCATGGAGGAAGGCACGCTGGCCAAGTGGCTGGTGAAGGAAGGCGACGAAGTGCGCGCCGGCGACATTCTGGCCGAGATCGAGACCGACAAGGCGACGATGGAATTCGAAGCTGTCGATGAAGGTACGGTCGGCAAGATCCTGATCGCCGAAGGTTCGGAAAACGTGAAGGTCGGCACCGTCATCGCCGTGATCGCGGGCGAGGGTGAGGACGCGTCTTCCATCGCGACCCCGACCCCGGCTGTCGAAGCGCCTGCTGAAACGCAGAAGGCCGCGGAATCCGATAACGGGAAGACGGCCGCTCCCTCAGGCACCGAGAATCTCGAGGCAAAGGCGAAGCCGGCCAAGGACCCGGAAATTCCCGCCGGGACCAACATGGCGACCGTTACGGTGCGTGAAGCGCTGCGCGATGCGATGGCCGAGGAAATGCGCCGCGACGATCGCGTTTTCGTGATGGGCGAGGAAGTCGCCGAATATCAGGGCGCCTACAAGGTCACTCAGGGCCTGCTCGAAGAATTCGGCGCCACGCGCGTAATCGACACCCCGATTACCGAATACGGCTTTGCCGGCATCGGCGCGGGCGCCGCGATGGGCGGCCTGCGTCCGGTCGTGGAATTCATGACGTTCAACTTCGCCATGCAGGCGATAGACCACATCATCAATTCCGCCGCCAAGACCAACTACATGTCCGGCGGCCAGATGCGCTGCCCGGTGGTGTTCCGGGGGCCGAATGGCGCTGCCAGCCGCGTTGCTGCTCAGCATAGCCAGAACTTCGCCCCGTGGTACGCGGCCATTCCGGGCCTTGTGGTGATCGCGCCTTATGACGCCTCTGACGCGAAGGGCCTGTTGAAGGCTGCAATCCGCAGCGACGATCCGGTCGTCTTCCTCGAGAACGAACTGGTCTATGGCCGCAGCTTCGAACTTGCCCAGCTGGACGATCACGTGCTGCCGATCGGCAAGGCGCGCATCGTGCGCCCGGGTGCGGACGTGACCATCGTATCCTATTCGATCGGGGTTGGTCTTGCGCTGGATGCGGCCGAGAAGCTGGCGGAAGAAGGGATCGATGCGGAAGTTATCGACCTGCGCACGCTGCGTCCGCTGGACAAGGAAGCGATCCTGGAAAGCCTCGCCAAGACCAACCGCCTGGTGATCGCGGAAGAAGGCTGGCCAGTCTGCTCGATTGCTTCGGAAGTGCAGGCCATCTGCATGGAAGACGGTTTCGACTTGCTCGATGCGCCGGTTCTGCGCGTGTGCAACGAAGACGTTCCGCTGCCTTACGCCGCTAACCTCGAAAAGCTGGCCATCATCGATGCATCGCGCATCGTCGATGCGGTCAAGAAGGTCTGCTATCGCTGAGACGGGCAGTAAACTCTCACCCGATTTTTCCTGAGGGATGGGATTTTCAGCCCCTCTTTCCTTCGGGAGAGGGCCGGGTGAGGAAGCAAGCCACTTCCTGACAATGCCAGTTTGGTGATGCCAGTCGATCCTCGATCGGCCGGTTCATACGCTTTGTCCCCTTGCGTCATGCGCGGCTTTGGGCAATCCGGCGCGGATGTCCGAAGGATTGCATGACATCCTGCCTTTGCCGCAGCGTCTGGCGCTGGCCTATGCGCCTGCGCATGCACTGCCTGCGACGCTGGCGGTGTTCGCGCTGGATGTGCGCCTTGGGCAGGCGCTGAGGCAAACGAGCGAGCCGATCATGGCGCAGATGCGCCTGGCCTGGTGGCGCGATCAGCTGCAATTGCCGGTGGATCGGCGGGAACGCGCGGATGAACTGGTGCGTGCCCTCGATGCCATGGCCGGGGAATCGCCCGCCCTTCAGGCGCTGGTCGATGGTTGGGAGTTGCTGCTTTCCGAAGATTTCGGCACGCAGGCCGTATCGGCTTTCGTGACCGCGCGCGCGCAGGCCCTGCTGGCATTGGCCCGGGTGGTTGGCGCGCGGGACGATGCGGATGACGTGCTTTTTGCGGGGCAGCGCTGGGCGCTCGCGGATCTGGCCTCGGGCCTTGGCGATCCGGGGGAGCGCGCGGTGGCACTCGGCATTGGGGAAGGTCTTCGCGGGAAGGGAGCGCGCCTGTCTCGCAGGTTGCGGCCCATCGGCGTGCTCGACGGGCTGGCGCGGCGCAGTCTTGCCAGGGGCGGAACCCCGCTGCTTGACGGCCCAGGCAGCGCATTGACGGCAATCCGCTTGGGGCTGAGCGGTTGGTAGATTAGGAATTGGGCGTTCATCTTGGGGGGAAGTGAATGAACCGCATCGTGCTTGGTGGGCTGGGGGCTCTTGCGCTTGTTGGCCTGGGCCTGTTCTGGTGGCAGGGCAGGGCCGAGGTGGAGAAGGGCGCTCCGCCGCCGGCCGTGGAAGCGGCGCGGCCCGAGGGCCTGCCCCTTGCCGATCCCTCGGGAATGGTCGGCCCCGCGCCGCCGCAAGCGAGCGAGTTGACCAAGGAGCAGCAGCGCTTCTTCCGGTATGATCGCAACCGCGACTGGAAGATCACGCGCAACGAAATGCTGTCGACCCGCAGCGATGCGTTTCGCAAGCTCGACAAGGATGGCAACAATCTCCTCACATTCGAGGAGTGGGCGGTCACCACCGTGAACCGGTTCGAGAAGGCCGATGCCGATGGCAATGGAGAGCTTTCGCCCGGGGAATTCCTGACCACGGCCCCGAAGCCCGCGCCCAAGAAGCCTGCCTGCAAGTGCTGATCAGGCGGGGACTGCGTCCAGCGCCGCCAGCCAGCTTCCGAAATCCTCCTTGGCGCGATCCGTATAGGCCTGCTTGCGGGCCTTCTTCTTCACATCGTGCATCGGTGGAAACAGGCCGAAATTGACGTTCATCGGCTGATAGCTGTCTGCCTCGGCGTCGCCGGTGATATGGGCCAGGAGCGCCCCCATTGCCGATGTGCGCGGCGGTGCCTGCCATGGCCGGCCAGCCAGTTCGGCGGCGGTCATCATGCCGACCAGAAGCCCCACGGCGGAGCTTTCGACATAGCCTTCGCAACCGGTGATCTGCCCGGCAAAGCGGATATGGCCGGCGGATTTCAACCGCAGTTCCCGATCCAGCACCACGGGTGAGTTGAGGAAGGTGTTGCGGTGCATCCCGCCCAGCCGGGCGAACTCCGCGTTCTCAAGGCCGGGAATGGTGCGGAACAGGCGGACCTGCTCCGCGTGTTTCAGCTTGGTCTGGAAGCCGACCATGTTCCACAGCGTGCCCAGCTTGTTGTCCTGCCGCAGCTGCACCACCGCGTAGGGCCAGCGGCCGGTGCGCGGATTGTCCAGTCCCACCGGCTTCATCGGGCCATAGCGGAGTGTATCGATTCCGCGTTCGGCCATCACTTCGATCGGCATGCAGCCTTCGAAATAGGGGGTGTTGGCCTCCCACTCGCGGAACTCGCCCTTTTCGCCATCCAGCAGGCCCTGGTGGAATGCAAGGTACTGCTCCTGGTCCATCGGGCAATTGATGTAGTCCTTGCCGTCGCCACCGAAGCTGGAAACCTTGTCCCACCGTGCGGCCATCCAGCAGATGTCCATATCGACGCTGTCGCGGTGGACGATGGGGGCGATGGCGTCGAAGAAAGCCAGGCTGTCGGTTCCGGTGGCCTTGCCGATGCTGTCCGCCAGGGCGGCCGCGGTCAGTGGGCCCGTGGCGATGATTGTGGCGCCTTCGGCGGGCAGAGTGTCCACCCGCTGGCGCGCTATTGTGATGTTAGGGTGCGCTTCGAGCGCTTTCTGTACCTCTTCAGAGAACACGTCGCGGTCGACCGCCATTGCGGAACCCGCGGGAACCCGTGCTTTCTCCCCAGCCTGCATGACCAGCGAATTCAGCCGCCGCATCTCGTGATGCAGCAATCCGACTGCATTCTGAGTGTCATCATCCGACCGGAAGCTATTGGAACAAACCAGTTCCGCCAGCCCGTCGCTTTGGTGCGCGGGGGTCATTTCCCCGCTACCGCGCATCTCCGACAACCGAACGCGCAGCCCCCGCCGAGCCAGTTGCCACGCCGCTTCGCTCCCCGCGAGACCGCCTCCGATGATGTGTACGTCATGCCTGCTCATGGCGCGGCAGTTAGGCCGTCCCTCGGAAGAGCGCAATCATGTGGTGTCCGACTGGCTTCTGTCGCATATACGACCATAAATTCACCACCGGGGGGAGTGAACGATGCCGAAGCGTGCGCTTTACGAGAAGCGGCCCATCCTGCTCGCCAGCATTGTGGCGGCGGTGGCCTATTACGCCCTGCGAGGGGCTGCGTTGCCCGAGTTGTACCTCGTGGCGCTGAAGGGGGCGTGCGTCGGCCTCTTGGCGATCTATGCCTTTCTGCGGCATGGAAATTGCGATGCGCGCCTGCTTATGTGGATGCTGGCGCTGGGTGCCATTGGCGACATCGCAATCGAATATGACATGGTCGCGGGCGGGCTGAGCTTCTTCCTGGCCCATCTCTTTGCGATCACCCTGTTCCTGCGGCATCGCCGGGTCGCGCTGACTGGTTCCCAGAGGTGGGCGGTTGGTTCGCTGTTGATGCTGACGCCGATTATCGCCTGGGCATTGCCGGCCGATCGGGGTGCCGCACCAGGCCTTGCGCTGTATGCGCTTGCTTTGGGCGGCATGGCCGCCAGCGCGTGGGCCAGCTCCTTTCCCCGTTATCGAGTGGGGCTGGGCGCCGTGTTGTTCGTGGTTTCCGACCTGCTCATTTTCTCGGAGTTCGGACCGTTGGCGAACAGCGCCATTCCCGGGTTGCTGGTCTGGCCGATCTATTATCTCGCGCAATTGCTGATCTGCGTGGGCGTTATGCAGAGCTTGCGGAAAAGGGCACCTGAATTGCGGGTTGCAACCAGCCGCTGATATCCGGAAAAGGGCAGGCGATGATCGATCATGCAGGTTTCGCAGTCGAGGATTCCGAACGCTCCCGGGCGTTTTACGAGGCAGCCCTCCTGCCGCTTGGCGTAACGCTGCAAGTGACGATACCGGCGCAGGCCAACCCCTCCGGTGGAACAGCCCATGGGTTCGGGATGCCGAATGATCCGTTTTTCTGGATAGGCGACAACCAGGGGGTCGGGGAGGGCACGCATATAGCGTTCCGCGCCAAAACCCGTGCGCAAGTCGATGCTTTCCATGCCGCGGCGATGGCGGCAGGCGGACGGGACAATGGCCCGCCCGGCCTGCGCACACGTTACCACCCGAACTATTACGCGGCTTTCGTCCTGGACCCTGACGGTATCAACGTCGAAGCGGTCTGCCACGCTCCCGAATAGGGATCAGCTTTCGTTGCTTTTGCTGTCCTCGCGGCTTGCGATCTCGGCCGCGATCGCTTCCTCTGCCTCGTTCTCCGGCTCTTCCTGCTCGTCGATGCGCACCGCGCTGACGATGTGCTCGTCATTCGCGACGTTGAACAGGCGCACGCCGGCGGAGCCACGCCCGATCACCCGCAGGGATTCGAGCCCGATGCGGATCAGCTTCGCCTGATCGGTCACCAGCATCAGCTGATCGGCTTGCGTAGCGGTGAAGCTGGCCACGACCGGGCCATTGCGGCCAATATTGTCGATATTGGTGATGCCTTGCCCACCACGGCCGGTCCGGCGGTATTCGTAGGCCGATGACAGTTTGCCGTATCCGTTGGCGCAAACCGTCAGGATGAACTGCTCCCGTTCGGTGAGTTCGGTGAAGCGATCCTCGGGCAAGGACGGATCGCCCTCCCTCTCGGCCTTCCAGGGCGCGTAGCGGAGATATTGCTCCCGCTCTTCCTGGTTGGTGCCGACACGGTGGAGAATGGAGAGGGATACGACCTCGTCATCCGCCTTCAACGTCATGCCGCGCACGCCGGTGGACGTGCGGCTCTGGAACTCGCGCACATCATCGGCGGCGAAGCGGATCGCCTTACCCTGGCGCGTTGCGAGCAGGACATCGTCGGTCGCTTCAAGCAAGGCCACGCCGATCAGGCGATCGGTGCTGCCTTCATCGAAGCGCATGGCGATCTTGCCGGCGCGCGGAATGTTGCTGAACGCAGCCATCGAGTTGCGGCGGACAACACCCTTTGCCGTGGCGAACAACACATTGAGAGCGCCCCAGCTTTCCTCATCCTCGGGAAGCGGCAGGACAGCGGCAATGGTTTCGCCTTCGTCGAGCGCGGGCAGCATGTTGATGATCGGCCGGCCTCGCGTTGCGGGGCCACCTTCCGGCAACCTCCACACCTTGAGGCGATATACCTTCCCGGCAGTCGAGAAGAACAGCACCGGATTGTGGGTGCTGGTGACGAACATGGCGCTTACGGCATCCTCGTCCTTCGTGGACATGCCCGCGCGACCCTTGCCGCCGCGTGCCTGCGCACGGAAGGTGGAGAGCGTGGTGCGCTTGATATAGCCGTCCAGCGTTACGGTGACGACCATCTCCTCGCGCTCGATCAGGTCTTCGTCTTCGAGACCGTCCCATGCGGGCGCGATTTCGGACTTGCGGGGGGTCGCGTAGAGATCGCGGATTTCCACCAGCTCCTCGCGCAAGACTTCGTAAAGCTTCCCGCGGTCGGCCAGAATGGCGAGAAATTCGGTGATCTTGTCTGCGAGTTCCTTGAGCTCGTCTCCGATCTCGTCACGGCCCAGCGCGGTGAGGCGATGGAGACGGAGATCGAGGATGGCGCGCACCTGCGTTTCCGACAGGCGATAGGCATCGCCGCTGTGATCGACACTGGTTTCGATCGCTTCCACGAGCCTGATATAGGGCGCAATCTCGCCCACCGGCCATTCGCGCGCGAGCAGTTTTGCGCGGGCTTCGGCCGGGTTGGACGAGCCGCGAATCATCACGACCACTTCGTCCAGGTTGCTCACCGCGACAACCAGGCCCAGCAAGATATGCGCCCTTTCGCGCGCCTTGTTCAGCTCGAACTTGGTGCGGCGGGTAATCACTTCCTCGCGGAAGGATATGAACGCCTGGATGATGTCCCGCAGGGTCAGAACTTCCGGCCGCCCGCCACGGATGGCGAGCATGTTGGCGGGGAAGCTCGACTGGGCGGGGGTATGGCGCCAAAGCTGGTTCAGCACGACTTCCGGGGTCGCATCGCGCTTGAGGTCGATCGCCACGCGCACGCCCTGGCGGTTCGATTCATCGCGAATGTCGGAGATGCCTTCGATCCGCTTGTCCTTCGCGGCTTCGGCGATCTTTTCGACAAGGCCGGCCTTGCCAACCTGATAAGGGATCGAGGTAAGGATGATCGAACGGCGATCGCCGCGGCTTTCTTCGATATGATGGCGGCAACGCTGGATGATCGAGCCGCGCCCGGCGGTATAGGCGGCGCGGGCTCCGGCCGTGCCGAGAATCATTGGCGCGGTGGGGAAATCCGGCCCGGGGATGATCTCGAACAGCTCTTCCGTGGTGATCCTCGGGTTCTCTATGTAGGCGAGGCAGCCATTGATCACTTCGCCCAGATTATGCGGCGGGATATTGGTGGCCATGCCCACCGCGATACCGCCTGCGCCGTTGACCAGCAGGTTGGGGAAGCGGGCGGGAAGAACCGTCGGCTCGCGGTGCGAGCCATCGTAGTTGTCGACGAAATCGACCGTGTCCTTCTCGATATCCTCGAGCAGCGACATCGTCACCTTGGCGAGCCGCGCTTCGGTGTATCGCATGGATGCCGGGGGATCGGGGTCCATCGAACCGAAGTTGCCCTGGCCGTCGATCAGCGGCACCCGCATGGACCAGTCCTGCGCCAGGCGGGCAAGCGCATCATAAATCGCGCTGTCGCCATGCGGGTGATAGTTACCCATCACGTCGCCCACGATCTTGGCCGATTTACGGTAAGGCCGATTGGGTACGAAGCCGCCTTCGAGGCAGGCCCAGAGGATGCGGCGATGGACGGGTTTGAGGCCGTCCCGCACGTCGGGCAAGGCCCGGCTGACGATCACGCTCATCGCGTAATCGAGGTAGCTCGTCTTCATTTCGTCGACGATGTCGACGCGCTGGAAATCGCCTGTCGGAGAAGTCGGCTCGAGTATATCGGTGGTGTCGCTCACCTGCGTTCATCGCTTGTAATTATTGTCGGGAATTGTGTGTGTTGGCACTAGGGCAAGTGGCTTCATATAACCAGCGAAAGGGCGCGCGCGGGGCAGTTTCGGCCTGTTTTATCCACACCTCGGCATAACTGGACAGGCGATTGCGTTCAAATGCCGTTCACCGCAGTTCCCCTAGCGCGCAATTGCATTATGTGTTCCAACACGGCAGTAGCGCTTTTGCGCAAAGACAGGGCTTTTTGGCCCTGCAAGTTTCCGACAGGAGAGAGTTTGATGCTTCGAGTGCTTCATTCCGCGCGGCGCGCCCACCGTTCGGGATTCGTGTCCGCCCTTGCCCTGGCCATCGCGGTCGCAGGCGGCACGGCCGCTGCGGGTTTCGCAACGCCAGCCCAGGCTCAGGACCTGAGCCCATCGCGCGGCTTCAACAAGGTCGCCGGCCCGGTCGACAAAATCGTCAAGGAACTGGAAACCAACGCGGACTCCAAGGCCATTATCGACAACATCAAGGCGGCAGAGCCCGCACAGCTTCCGGCGCTGCAGGCGCAGTATGATGCGAAGTTCGGCCATAAGGACAAGATCCAGAAAATGGTCGCGGCGATCGACAAGCAGGACGATCGCTACTTCGCCGGCAAGTTCTCGCTCGACCTCGGTTCGGCCCTCAAGGATACCGAACTGCAGAAGTCCGGCATCAAGATGATGCTGGATAGCGGTTTCGTTCCGCAGGAATCGCAGGGAATCTACAATTATTATGTCGGTTCGCTGTCGTTCGACGCAGCCGATTATCCCACTGCGCAGACCTATCTCCGCAAGGCGATCGACCTCGGATATGCTGCTGAAGGTTCGAACGTCGGCAGCCTCTACCTGCAGTCCTTCGTTCGCGCCAATCAGGAACAGCAGGGTCTGGCCGAAGTCGTGGCTTTGCTGGATGCGCCGAACGGCAAGGCGGTGTTGACCCAGCCTCCGCTTACCAACGCGCTCAAGGCGGCTTATGAAGGCGGCTATCTGTTCGAGATGGCCCGTATCCTGATTGCGCTCAATGACTGGTATCCGTCGGATGAGCACGCCCAGTACATGGCTGGCCTGCCGCAGCAGATATCGGGCCCGAGGGTGAATGACGATGCCGCGAAGCTGGTCAGCACCAGCAAGGACCCGCGCGTGTTGAACATAGCCGTCAACGCCGTGCTGGTGCAGGGCAGCTTCACCGAGCGTGAGGCCTTGGACGCATTCCGCCTGCTGGCCGATGCGAATGCCCTGCGCTCTCAGAGCGACTACAAGGACATGCTGGCGGGTATCGCGCCGCAGTCGAACCCGACCGAAGCCGAAAAGGTTCTCAGCGCGGGGCTTCAGTCGAACGCCCTCAGCAGCTCCGACGAAGTCGTGGTCGAAGTTCAGGGCCAGATCGCTGGCGCCCGTGGCGAAGATCGCGAATATATCCAGGACGCGAAGGTATTGGCCGATGCCCGCAAGGGGCCGACGCCGAATACCGCGCGTACCGTCGGCAACACGGCCATGTCGCTGGGCGATTATGCGCTGGCGGAAGAAATGCTGAAGCTGGCGATGAGCCGTGGCGACGCGGAATCGGATCTGATCAAGGTTCGTCTCGGCATCGCGCAGTTGCAGCAGGGCAAGGCTGATGAAGCGCAAGCCACATTTGCCACCGTCAACGGCAAGTTCGTGCCGGTAGGGAAGCTGTGGCTGGCCTATAAGGGCCAGTAATCGCACCGATACGATCGCGAATTCAAGGGCGGCGCGGGAGGGAAACCTCTCGCGCCGTTCGTTTGCGTGGCGTGGTCAGCGCTGGCGCTTCACGTAGACGCCATCCTCGCGCCGCTCGACGCGGAACTGGTCGCCTGCGGATTCGACCAGGTCGGACAGGCGCTTGAAGCCATAGTTCCGGGCATCGAAACTGGAGCGATTGTTGGCGATCTTGCCCATCTCCGCCAGACGCGCAAAACCCTTGTCGTCACGCTTGGCCGCCTTCCAGGCAGCCCCCAGAACCTCGATCACCGCGTCGTCGACCTGCGCGGCCGCGTCGGGTTCGGCTGCTTGGGTAACGTCGGCCTGCCGTTCGTCTTTCGCATCGGTTTTGATCAGGGCCAATACGTCGATGAAACGGCTGCACGACGACCGGAATACTTCGGGAGTCTTGCTGTCGCCGAAGCCATAGACGGTCAGCCCGTCCTGCCTGAGGCGGGTTGCCAGCGGAGTGAAATCGCTGTCCGAACTCATGATGCCGAAGCCGTCGACCTTGCCCTGGTAAAGCAGGTCCATGGCGTCGATGGTCATCGCCATGTCGGTGGCGTTCTTGCCTTTCGTCAGATCGAATTGCTGTTGGGGGCTTATGCCGTAGCGGTTGAGGATCGCGCCCCATCCCTTGAGGGCCGGTTTGGCCCAGTTGCCATAGGCACGCCGGATGTTCACCTGCCCCAGTTCGGCGAGCACGGTAAGGACAGGGTCGATGCCCCGCGCGGTCGCGTTGTCGGCGTCGATCAGCAGGGCGATGTTCTTCAGTGGTGCTTCGGCCATGGTCTCGTTCCTTCAGGCCTCCATCCTACTCCGCGAGCGAGAAGGCGCCGCTTTCCTCGTCCAGCAGGTGGAGCGCTCCGTCGGCAATGGCGAAGAATCCGCCGCGCAGCCGCAATTCGCCCTTCGCTTCCTTGTGGTTCACGCAGGGGAAGGTGCGCAGGTTGGCCAGGCTGACCTTCACGCCGGCCTGCTCCATCGCGCGTTCGGCGTCGCGGCCTTCCGTGCCGAATTCGCGAACCACGTCCTCGCGGGCATCGTCCAGCATGCCGATCCAGTCCGCGATGAAGCCGCCTTCACCCGGCACCGTACCGTGCAGTTCCTTGGTCAACGCGGCCTTGCATCCGCCGCACATGCCATGGCCCATCACGAGAATTTCCCGCACCTTGAGCACCTGCACCGCAAATTCGAGCGCGGCCGACACGCCGTGATGGCCTGGCGTGGTCTCGAACGGGGGGACCATCGCGGCGACATTGCGCACCACGAATACCTCGCCCGGGCCGACGTCGAAAATCTGCGACGGGTCCACGCGGCTGTCGGAGCAGGCGATGATCATCACGCGTGGGCTCTGGCCTTCGCGCAGGGTTTCCCACCGGCTGCGCTCGGGGTGCCAGCGGTTTTCCCGGAAGCGGCGATATCCCGCCAGAAGTGCGTCGAGTTCAGGGGATTGGTTCGCGCTCATACAACGCTCCCATGCCGCGCGAGCTTGCGACTGGCAAGCCTCGCGCCTAGATGGTCCCCATGAACGATCTCTCGCCGGATTCCTTTGGCGCCCAGCCTCCCGAGAAAAAGCGCAAGCCTGACTGGATCAGGGTGAAGGCCCCCGTCAGCGAAGGCTATCGCCAGACGCGGGACCTCATGCGCGGGTTGAGCCTGAATACCGTGTGCGAGGAAGCGGCCTGCCCGAACATCGGGGAATGCTGGACGAAGAAGCACGCCACGGTGATGATCCTGGGCGATGTCTGCACCCGCGCCTGCGCGTTCTGCAACGTGAAGACCGGCATGCCGCGCAAAGTCGACCCTCTGGAACCGGAGAACACGGCCATTGCCGCCGCCAAGCTGGGGCTTGAGCATATCGTGATCACCTCGGTCGATCGCGATGACCTGCCCGATGGCGGGGCAGGGCAGTTCGTGAAGGTGATCGAGGCGCTGCGCCGCTCCACTCCGAAGACGACCATCGAAATCCTCACCCCCGATTTCCGGGGCAAGATGCGCCAGGCGGTGGAAGCCATCGTTGCCGCCGGGCCCGACGTCTACAACCACAACCTTGAGACGGTGCCCCGGCTCTACCCCACGATCCGCCCCGGTGCGCGCTATTATGCGTCGCTGCGGCTGCTGGAAGAGGTCAAGCACCACAATCCGCTGATTTTCACCAAGAGCGGCATCATGCTGGGACTTGGGGAAGAGCGCCTGGAAGTCCACCAGGTGATGGATGACATGCGCAGCGCGGATGTCGATTTCATCACGATGGGCCAGTATCTGCAGCCTACGCCGAAGCACGCCGCGGTGCAGGAGTTCGTCACGCCCAAGGCCTTCGGCGCTTATGGCGCCATTGCCCGGGCAAAGGGCTTCCTGCAGGTTGCGGCAAGCCCGTTGACCCGTTCGAGCTATCACGCCGGCGACGATTTTGCGCAGATGAAGACCGCGCGCGAGGCGAAGCTGGCCAAGGCGCGCTGATGCCTGCGATCAGGGAAACACGTCGGCTGCCCTACAGCGCGGAGCAGATGTTCGACCTCGTCGCCGATGTCGGCCATTATCCCGAGTTCCTGCCATGGGTGGTGGGCGTGCGGGTGAAGTCCGACAGCGACAGCGAGATGATCGCCGATCTGCTGGTGGGCTTCAAGGCATTGCGGGAAAAGTTCACCTCCCGCGTGCTGAAGGACCGACCGCATACGATCGAGGTGATCTATATCGACGGACCGATGAAGGATCTGGACAATCGCTGGATCTTCCACCCGTTGCCCGACGGCGGTTGCGAACTGGATTTCAACGTGACCTTCACGTTCCGCAACCGGATTTTCGAGGCGCTGGCCGGCCAGTATTTCGACCGCGCCTTCCACAAGATGGTCGCGGCCTTCGAAACGCGGGCGGAAGCGCTCTACGGCAACAGCAGTTCGAGCGCGACCAGCGCGGCCTGACGGCGCACGCCTGCTCTATCCTGCTCCTCGAACAGGCGTTGTTCGGCCTCGCGCTTGTCCACGCCACGTTCGACCTTGGCGAACACCACGGTTCCCACGGGTTTCTGCGCGCTGCCCCCATCGGGGCCGGCGATGCCGCTGATCGCAACCGCGACATCGGCCTGGCTTCGCTCAAGCGCGCCCTGCGCCATGGCATAGACACAGGCGATGGAAACGGCACCGACAGCGTCGATGATATCGCTGGCGACACCCAGCATTTCCTGCTTCGCCTCGTTGGAATAGGTCACGAAGCCGCGATCCAGCACCACCGACGAGCCGGCAATCTCCGTCAGTGCGGCAGCGACCAGGCCCCCGGTGCAGCTTTCCGCGACCGTAACCTTGCGGCCGATCTTCGCGTTTTCTTCGACGACGCGCTTGGCCAGCGCCACGATATCCTTGGGAAGCAGGTCATCCACGATCAATCCACCTTGCACACGTCCAGATTTTCAAGACCGACCAGATTGGCGACGGCGCCCAGCAGAGCACCCGCGTCACGCGGGGCGATTGGCGACATGGCGCTGAAAACCTGTTCGATCTCACCGCACTGCTCAGGCCTCACCTGTTCCGCGACCTTCTGCAGGATGAGCGTATCGGCCAGCGGGCGGGCGAGGTTGTCCGGCAGGGTCTGGAACATCCTGGCCGGATCGATCGAGCCCATGCTGGTCCGCATCGTGTTGGGCGTGTTCGAGGAAAGCAGCGTGACTGCGGCGCGCTTTGCCTGCGGCCAGCTTTCGGTCTGCAGGGCGGCATAACGGGCCGAAAGCTTCGCCCCGCCGGTGGTCAGGAAACCATTCGACTTCAGCCGGCCTTCGCAAGTGTTGCGCACCGCTTCGATGGCAGGGGGCATCGCATAAACGAACAGCGCGGCCGCTTCCGCCCCGCTGATGCATTGTTGGGCATGCGCCACCTGCGGCTGTGCCAGCGCCAGGAAGGGCAGGAAGACAAGGGTTTTGCGCAGTTTCTTCATTTAGGACTCCTGATCACGCCGTCCGCCATACGGTGGCCACGGCCTGGGCTGCGATGCCTTCGCCGCGCCCGGTGAAGCCCAGCCTCTCGGTCGTGGTGGCCTTCACGCTCACGCTTGCGGCATCAACGCCTGCCAGCTCGGCAAGTTTCGCACGCATCCGCTCGCGATGGGGCCCGATCTTGGGAGCTTCACAAATAATCGTGACGTCCAGATTAGCGATGCGATAGCCCGCTTCCTTCACCAGCTCCGCTGCATGGGTGATGAACTGCCCGGAAGAAGCGCCGCGCCAGCGCGGATCGCTGGGTGGAAAATGCTGGCCGATATCGCCAGCAGCGACTGCGCCGAGCAGGGCGTCCACGACGGCATGAAGCGCTACATCGGCGTCGCTATGGCCGGAAAGGCCATGGGTGTGGTCGATCTTCAGGCCACACAGCCACAATTCCTCCCCTGCGGCGAGGCGGTGGACGTCATAACCCATGCCGACGCGCATCGGCGGCGCATTTTCCATGAAGCTCTCCGCGCCAAAGTCTTCCTTGCCGAAATCTTCCTTGCCGAAATCTTCCTTGCCGAAATCTTCCTTGAACGTCAGCTTGCGCAGCCGCTCGTCTCCATCGACCAAGGCAATGCCAAGCCCTGCGGCTTGCGCCACCTGGGCATCGTCGCCCGCATCGGCGTTTCCACGCCAGTTCCGGTGAGCGGCCAGTATCTCGGAAAAGCGGAACGCTTGCGGCGTTTGCACCCGGCGCAAATCCTCCCGGCGGGCGCTCCCTCCCATCATCCCGCCATCGGCACGGGCAAGACTGTCGACCACCGGCAACACCGGAATTGCGCATGGATGCTGCTGGAGGGCGGCAAGCAGCCGGCCAATCACTTCAACGGGCAGGATGGGACGGGCCGCATCATGGATCAGCACCAGATCGGGGCTGTCGGTTTCCAGCGCTTCCAACGCGGCACGGACCGACGCCTGCCGTGTATCACCGCCTGTCACCAGCCTGACCGCCGCGATTCCCTCCAGCGCAGATGCGGCGATTTCCTTCGCACCATCTGGAATGGCGACCAGGATTGGCGAGGCCCCTGCGGCAGCCAATGCCTCCGCAGAGTGGCGCAAAACCGGCTTACCCCGCCACGGGGCGAACTGCTTGGGAAGGGCCTGTCCCGCGCGCAGCCCCTGGCCAGCGGCAACGATCACGGCAGCGAAAGCAGGGAAGGGTGCGGGGGTGTCCATCGCAGGGCGCGGGTAGCTGCTTGCGGGGGGCACCGCAATCCACTATGCGCTGCCTGTTTTTTAGGCACTTTCAAAATATGACCTCATCCGCGCACACCCCCATGCTCAAGCCGATCAGGATCGGCCCGCTGGAAATCGATTGCCCCGTGGTGCTCGCGCCGATGACGGGCGTGACCGATATGCCCTTCCGCACGCTCGTGCGCCGCTTCGGTTCGGGGCTTAACGTTACGGAGATGATCGCTTCACCCGCGATGATCCGCGAAACGCGCCAGTCACTTCAAAAGGCGGCCTGGCATCCGGTGGAAGAGCCGGTGTCTCTCCAGCTCGCCGGGTGCAGCCCGGTGGAGATGGGGGAAGCCGCCAGGCTGAATGAGGATCGCGGTGCGGCGATCATCGACATCAACATGGGGTGCCCGGTCAAGAAGGTCGTCAACGGCGATGCGGGCAGCGCCTTGATGCGCGATCTGCCGCTGGCGGCAAGCCTGATCGAAGCGACAGTGAAGGCCGTTTCCGTGCCGGTTACGGTGAAGATGCGGATGGGCTGGGATCACTCCAGCCTGAACGCGCCGGAACTGGCGCATATTGCCGAAGATCTGGGTGCGAAGATGATCACGGTGCATGGGCGCACCCGCAACCAGATGTACAAGGGCGAGGCCGACTGGGCCTTCATCCGCAAGGTGAAGGAAGCCGTCTCCCTGCCCGTGATCGCGAATGGCGACATCTGCTGCGAGGAAGACGCGGCAAAGGCGCTGGAACAGAGCGGCGCCGACGGGGTGATGATCGGGCGCGGTGCCTATGGCAAGCCCTGGCTGCTGGGCCAGGTCATGCATTGGCTGCAGACCGGTGAGAAAATCGCGGCTCCCGATATTGACGGGCAATACGCGCTGCTGGTGGAGCATTATCGCGCGATGCTCGATCACTACGGCGCCGAGACGGGCGTCAAGATCGCGCGCAAGCATCTGGGCTGGTACACGAAGGGCCTTCCGGCATCGGCCGAATTCCGCAACATGGTGAATTTCGTCGATAATGCCGAGAAGGTGCTGGAGGAACTCGAGCGCTTTTACGAACCGTTCCTCGGCCGGGGCGAAGGGCTCCGCGCGGCGTGAGCGACGATCCACAGCCCGCGGAGCAGCTGGCCAGCCTGTCCAGCGCGGTGCTGTTGCTGGGGCCGGGGCTGGAAATCCGCGGGGCCAATCCGGCGGCCGAGCATCTGATGGGCCGTGGGGCCAAGCGCCTGGTCGGGCGCAAATTGGCCGAAGTGGCGGAATTCGGGGAATCCCGTTTCAACGAGATGCTGGAACGCGCCGACACGCAGATTTCGGCCTTGTCGGTGAAGACGCGGTTCGCGGGCCAGAACGAGAACAAGCTCGATCTGATCGTATCGCCGGTGATCGATCATCCGGGCTGGCTGATGCTGGCGATGCACGACATCGGCGCAACCGAGACGCTGGGCGAAGGTGACGAGCCCCCCCTGCGCGCGCCCGCAATCCTGGCGCATGAGATCAAGAACCCGCTGGCGGCCATTCGCGGGGCAGCCCAGTTGCTGGGGCGCAAGGTAAGCGCATCCGACAAGGCCTTGACCGGCCTGATCACCGATGAGGTCGACCGGATCGCCAAGCTGGTCGATCGCATGCAGTCGCTGGGCAGGGAAAACCCGGAGCCGGTGTCTCCCTGCAATCTCCATGAGGCCATCCGCCGTGCCCGCAGCGTGATCGAGGCGGCGGGCGACGACAAGCTGCTGCTCGAGGAAGAATTCGATCCCTCGCTGCCTCACGTCCTCGGCAATGAGGATGCGCTGGTGCAGGTGCTGATCAACCTCATCTCCAACGCGCGGGATGCCTGTGCCGGCTCGCCCAATCCGCGGATCATGCTGCGCACCCGCTTCGTTTCAGGGCTTGCCTTGACCGCGTTGCGGCTTGGCCGGCCGCTGAAACTGCCGATCGAGGTGCGGGTCAGCGACAATGGCCCCGGCGTGGACCCGGCGCTGCGCGACCATATTTTCGAACCGTTCGTGTCGAGCAAGAAGAACGGGCAGGGGCTGGGGCTGGCGCTGGTCAACAAGCTGGTGCGCGACATGGACGGGCGCATCAGCCACGAGCGTGACGACGCCGCGGGGCTGACGCATTTCCGCGTCCATCTGCCGATGGCGCGGTAAAAAGGGGCAGGGAATGGGCAGGCACGTTTTGCTGGTCGAGGACGACACGTCCATTGCGCTCGTCACCACGGCCGCGCTTGAGGATGACGGGTTCGTCGTCGATCGTTGCGATTCCATCGCGGAACGGGACTGCCTGCTTGCGGCGCATCGCTATGACGTGATGGTGACGGATATCATGCTCACCGATGGCGATGGCATTGCCACGCTGGATCAGGTGCACGCGGCCGATCCCGATCTGCCGATCATCATCCTTTCCGCGCAGAACACCCTGGATACGGCGGTGCGGGCGAGCGATACGGGGGCTTTCGAGTATTTCCCGAAACCGTTCGACCTCGACGAGCTGGTTCGTGCGGTCCGCCAGGCCGCCGAGAGCCGCCATAGCGGCCGCGACGACAACACGCCGGCGGGGGAGGGACTGCCGCTGGTGGGGCGCAGCCAGGCGATGCAGGGCGTCTACCGCATGATCACGCGGGTGCTGCGCAATGACCTTACGGTGCTGGTTCTGGGTGAATCGGGCACCGGCAAGGAGCTGGTCGCCGAGGCTATCCACCAGCTCGGCCATCGTTCGTCGGGGCCATTCGTGCCGGTCAACACGGCGGCGATCCCGCGCGAGCTGATCGAAAGCGAGTTGTTCGGGCATGAAAAGGGCGCGTTCACCGGCGCGGTCGCGCGCAATACCGGCAAGTTCGAGCAGGCCAGTGGCGGCACCCTTTTCCTCGATGAAATCGGGGACATGCCGGCCGAGGCGCAGACCCGCCTGCTGCGCGCGCTGCAATCGGGCCGCATCCGGCGCGTCGGCGGCCGCGAGGAGATCGACGTCGATGTCCGCATCATCGCGGCGACCAACCGCGATCTCGAGCCGATGATCGAGGCGGGGCAGTTCCGCGAAGACCTGTTCTACCGCCTCAACGTCGTGCCGATCCAGCTTCCGCCATTACGGGAGCGGGGCAGCGACATCGAAGCGCTGGCGCGCCATTTCCTGCTGCAGGCGGCCGACGAAGGGCTGCCACGCCACCACCTGACCAGCGACGCGGGCGAAGTGCTGATGCGCCAGCCCTGGCGCGGCAATGTCCGCGAGTTGAAGAACTTCATCTATCGCCTGGCCCTGCTGGCGCGCGAGGATCTGATCGACACGGATACGGTGCTGTCGCAGCTGGACGAGCGTCCGTCAGTCGCCGCATCGAGCACGGATGCCGATTTCGCGAGTGCGCTGGCCAACTGGCTGACCGGGGCAAGTCCGGCGGACGGCACGCTCTATCACGCCGCGCTGGCCGCTTTCGAGAAACCGCTGTTCGAGCATGCGCTGATCGAAACCGGCGGAAACCAGCTGCGCGCGGCGCAATTGCTGGGCATCAACCGCAACACATTGCGCAAGCGCCTGGACGAGCTGGCGATCGATCCAGAGCGTTTCGGCCGCCGCAACTGAGGGCGCCCTGGCGAGCGCTGGGCGACAGTCCGGCGAAAACCTCTTGCATATTTGCAACAGGCCCGTTGTAACTGCGCAACGATGACTGAGGCATCCGTCCCGTCTGGCCGTAGACGGCCGCGCTGGTCGCGCCGGGCGCTGGTAACCGCCCGGCGCGCCAACTTCTTCGGCATCCTCGAAATCGTGTCCGGCCTTACGCTGGCCGTGATGGTCTTCGTCAGCTGGGTGAAGCTGTCCGATCCGCCACGCCCCGGCGAATTGCTGCCATCGGGCGAGGCCGCCGCGCTGCTGATCGGCACGCTGTTGCCGGCGATGGCCCTGCTGGTCCTGCTGGGGCGCAGGATCGCGATCTGGCGCGCGGGCGGGGCGGTAGCCCGGCTGCACGTGCGGCTCGTGTTCTTCTTCTCGCTGGTCGCCGCGCTGCCCACCCTGCTGGTGGCGATCTTCGCCTCGTTCCTGTTCCAGTCGGGCGTCGGGTTCTGGTTCTCCGATAATTCGCGCGGGATCCTGGAAGGCGCGAATGAAATCGCGCGCGGCTATTATGACGAGAACCAGCGGGATATCTCCGAAGAAACGATCACGATGGCCGGCGATCTCCGGTGGTTCCTGCAGAACAATTCGCTGGGCGATTCACGCTTCCCCGACTTTTATTCCCTGCAGGTGGTGGGCCGAAAGGTGGACGAGAGCGCGATCCTCCAGGGGTCTGCCGACGGGCAGTTCCAGATCATGGCGATCGTGGACCCCGCCGAAGATTCGCAACGCACCCGGATAACCCCGGAAAACCTGGCCAAGCTGAAGGAGGGCGAGCAGGTCGTCGTGACCGTCGGCTCCGACAGGCTGGAGGCGATCACGGCGATCGATGCGGCGACCGACCTCTATCTCTACAACGCCCGGAGCACCACCGGGCAGGCCAACGCCCTTGGCGATTGGGAGCGCGCGCAGGACGTCATTGCCGCCTATGACAATCTGACGAGCGGGGCCCGCAGCCTGCAATTGCGGTTCAACCTGCTGCTGTTCTTCGTCTCGCTCGGGCTGGTGGGGCTGGCGATCTGGTTCGCCCTGCGGTTTGCCGACCGCCAGGTGAAGCCGCTGACCGAACTGGTCGGAGCCGCTCGCGAGGTTGGGCAGGGCAACTATGCCCTGCGCGTCGAAGGGCGCACCGGCCCCGACGAGATCGGCCTGCTCAATCGCGCCTTCAACCGCATGACCGCCCAGATCGAGCGGCAGACCACCGCGCTGGTCAGCGCCAACCGCCATATCGAGGAACGCCGCGCTTTCATCGAAGCCGTGCTGGAATCGATCACCGCCGGGATCGTTTCGGTGGGCGAGGGCGGCGTGGTGCAGTTGATGAACAGTTCCGCGCAGAAGCTGCTGCTCGACGAAGTCGGGCCGGCGCCCGTGGGCCTGAAGATCGGGGAAGTCGCGCCCGAGATCGCCTCGATGATGGAGACCCATCTCGCCAGCGGTCTGGTGCAATACAACAAGAATGGGGAATTGCTGACACTCGCGGTGAAGCTGGCCCCGGCAGCGGAAGGCTATGTCATCACCTTCGAGGACATCACGCGGCAATTGCTCGACCAGAGGCAGGCCGCGTGGTCGGATGTTGCCCGCCGCATCGCGCACGAGATCAAGAACCCGCTGACGCCGATCCAGCTTGCCACCGAACGCCTGAGCCGCCGTTACCGCAAGCAGATCACCACCGACACGGAACTGTTCGATGAACTGACCAGCACCATCATCCGCCAGGTCGGCGATCTGCGAAAGATGGTGGACGAATTCTCGTCCTTCGCCCGTCTGCCCAAGCCGGTCTTCCGGCAGGAAGATCCGGTCGATCTGGTTCGCCAGTCGCTGTTCCTGCAGGAAGTCGGCCATCCCCAGATCGATTATTCTTTCGAGGCCGCGGAAGGCCGCTATCCCATCGCCTGCGATCGGCACCAGTTCGGCCAGGCCATGACCAATGTGTTGAAGAACGCCGCCGAAGCCATCGATGCGCGCGCCCGCGATGCGGAGCCGGATTATCGCGGGCGGATTGCGGTATCCACGAAGTTCGACGACCTTTCCTTCTGCGTGACGGTGGAGGATAACGGCATCGGCCTGCCGCATGATCGCGAACGCATCGTCGAGCCTTACGTGACCACGCGCGAGAAGGGGACCGGCCTCGGCCTCGCGATCGTGAACAAGATCGTCGAAGAACATGGCGGGGAAATGAACTTTGCGTTCGCCGCCGTGAGCGGGACGCGCGTGACGCTGCGTTTCGCCCGCGATCCCTTGTCCACGCGTGACAGCATCGAGGCCGCCGAATGAAATATCAAAACAAGATGGAGTACTGCTGATGGCGCTCGATATCCTGGTTGTGGACGACGAGCGGGACATCCGCGAACTGGTCGCCGGTGTGCTGAGCGACGAGGGGTACGAATGCCGCACCGCCGGAGACAGCACCTCTGCCCTGGCCGCGATAGACGAGCGGCGCCCCAGCCTGGTCCTTCTCGATGTGTGGCTGCATGGCAGCCCGATGGACGGGCTCGAAGTGCTGGACGCGATCAAGTCTCGCGAACCGGAGTTGCCGGTTATCATCTTCTCCGGCCACGGTAATATCGACACCGCCGTATCCGCCGTGAGCCGCGGGGCCATGGACTTCATCGAAAAGCCTTTCGAGGCGGAGCGGCTGCTCCATCTTGTCGGCCGCGCCACCGAGACGGAGCGCCTGCGCCGCGAGAATGCGCGGCTTCGCGAAGGCCTGATCTCGAATGATGAGTTCACCGGCAATTCCAGTTCCATCAACCAGGTGCGCGCCACGCTGAAACGCGTTGCCAACACCGGAAGCCGAGTTCTGATCGCCGGGCCGGCCGGGGCGGGCAAGGAGGTCGCGGCGCGGCTGCTCCATTCGTGGAGCCCGCGCGCGGACAAGGCCTTCGTGACGGTCAATTCGGCCCGCATCACGCCGGAGCGGTTCGAACAGGAACTGTTCGGTGAGGAATCGGACGGCAATCTGATCCGCGCCGGCCTGCTGGAACTGGCCGATGGCGGCACGCTCTATTTCGATGAAGTGGCGGACATGCCCGAAAGCACGCAGGCCCGCATCCTGCGCGTTCTCACCGAACAGCGCTTCGTGCGCGTGGGGGGCAGCCGCCAGATCGCGGTGGACGTTCGCGTGGTCTCGTCCAGTTCCCGTGATCTGGAGAAGGAAATTGCCGAGAAGAATTTCCGGGAAGACCTGTTCTACCGGCTGAATGTCGTACCCGTATCCATCCCGTCGCTGGCGGAGCGGCGCGAGGATGTGCCCGCGCTGGCCGATCATTTCTTCACCCGTTATGCCGCCGAACAGGGCGTGCAGGCGCCCGCCATCACGCCTGAGGCAATGGCTGCCCTGCAGGCCTATGACTGGCCGGGCAATGTGCGCCAGTTGCGCAATGTGATCGAGCGCACCGTTATCCTTGCCCCGCGCGAGAAGCTCGCCCGCATCGATCCCGACATGCTGCCGCCTGAAATCTCGGGCGGGAAGATGGATGGCGAACCGGGCATCACCGCGTTGATGGGCGTGCCGTTGCGCGAAGCCCGCGAAAGTTTCGAGCGCGAATATCTCCGCATCCAGATCAGGCGATTTTCCGGGAACATTTCCAAGACCGCCGGCTTTATCGGAATGGAACGGTCGGCCCTGCACCGCAAACTCAAGCTTCTGGGCATGGGCGAGCGGCAGGACGACGAAGGAGAAAGCTGACCCGCCTTCGCACCTGCACAAAATTCTTGCCGCTGCTTAGTAACAAGCGTTACACTCACGGCACCAAGCGGTTGTCATGTGCGATTCAGTTTCGAACTGTATCGGATGGGGCAGCCAGAATGCGGAACCGCAATTGCGGCTGCCAACAACAGGAGTCAGTTACATGACCGGACGAACCCTTTCGGCGCGCCCTAAACCCGTATCCGAGCCTTCGGAAGCCAAGCCTGCATCCACCGCATCTGCGCCGGTGCGAAGCGGGCAGAGCCTTCAGGATGCGTTCCTCAACCTGCTTCGCAAGAACAAGACTCCGGTGACGATGTTCCTCGTCAAGGGTGTGAAGTTGCAGGGGATTGTGACCTGGTTCGATAATTTCTCGATTCTTCTGCGCCGTGATGGCCAGTCGCAGCTCGTCTACAAGCATGCGATCTCCACCATCATGCCCAGCGCCCCGATCGATGTCGCGCAGTTTGCGGGCGCGAACGATGGCAGCAAGAAGCAGCGCCTGTTGCAGGACGTGTTCCTGGGCAGCGTGCGCGATGCCGCCGTCAGCGTCACCATGTTCCTGGTGAACGGCGTGATGCTGCAGGGGCGCATCGCCGCCTATGACCTGTTCTGCATGCTGCTGGAGCGCGAAGGCTTCGTGCAGCTTGCCTACAAGCATGCGGTTTCCACCATCCAGCCCGCTGCTCCGGTAGATCTCACCGGGGACTGGGACGGGGAAGGCGAGGACGACTGAGCTTTATCGATGAAGCACCGGGTGAGGTAACGCGCGGAGCCCGCGCAGTTGTCGTCTGCCCCGATATCCGCGGACAGCGAAAGGGCGAGGAACCCGAGGCACGGCTTGAAGAAGCCTGCGGCCTCGCCCTCGCAATCGGCATCGTCGTTGCGGAAGGCTTTGTCGTGCCCATTCGCGAGGTACGAGCGGGCACGTTGTTCGGTGAAGGCCAGATCGAACGCATCGCCACGGCCTGCAACATGGAGCAGGCCGAACTTGTGATCGTGGATGGCTCGCTCAGCGCGATCCAGCAGCGCAACCTCGAGGAAAAGCTCAAGCGCAAGGTGATCGATCGCACCGGCCTGATCCTGGAGATTTTCGGCGAACGTGCCGCGACGGCGGAAGGGCGGCTGCAGGTGGAGCTTGCCCATCTCGACTATCAGCAGAGCCGCCTCGTGCGCAGCTGGACCCACCTTGAACGGCAACGCGGTGGTTTCGGGTTCCTTGGCGGCCCTGGCGAAACGCAGATCGAGGCTGACCGCCGGATGATCCGCGCCCGCATGGGGCGCCTGCGCAAGGAGCTGGATCAGGTCCGCAAGACCCGCACGCTCCATCGTGAGCGGCGGGGAAGGGCGCCTTGGCCCGTGATCGCCCTGGTAGGCTACACCAACGCCGGAAAGTCGACGCTTTTCAATCGCGTGACGGGTGCTGACGTCATGGCGGAAGACCTGCTCTTCGCCACGCTGGACCCGACGATGCGCGCCATTCGCCTGCCCGGCGTCGAGAAGGCGATCCTTTCGGACACGGTGGGCTTCATCTCCGATCTGCCGACACAGCTGGTCGCCGCGTTTCGCGCCACGCTGGAAGAGGTCACCGCGGCCGACGTGATCGTGCATGTCCGCGACATGGCCAATCCCGCCAGCGGGAACCAGAAGGCGCAGGTGCTGGAAATCCTGACCGACCTCGGTGTGATCGACGGGGAGGGTGGCGAAAGCCGGATCCCGATCATCGAGGCCTGGAACAAGTGGGATATGCTCGATGGAGAACGGCAATCCGAACTGACGGAGCACTCCGCCGACGCGGATGACATCATTCCGATCTCGGCGGTGACCGGCTTCGGGATCGAAAACCTGTTCGAAGTTCTCAGCAAGATGCTCACGGGTAACGCAAAGACCTATGAGTTCGTCCTGCCGGCCAGGGACGGCCAGCGGATCGCGTGGCTGCACGCCCATGGCGAGGTGTTGGAGGAAACCCAGGTCGAGGGGGAAGGGGAAGGCGAGGCCGGTATGCGAATGACCGTGCGGCTCACTCCCCGGGAGTTCGGGCGCTACGCTGCCCTTTGACCAGGACCATGCAATTGTGTGATCGTTGCATGATGGTTGCGTGATCGGTTGAGCCTGCTTTCGGAGCGCTCAACTACGCTCAGGTTGATTTCCGCGCGCGTTCGTCCGCTTTCACCAATTGCCAAAGCTCTTCCTGCTGTTCGAGCGTCAAGTCACTGAAATCGCTTGAGGAAAGTTCCTCCATTGCGCGAAATCTGCGCTCGAACTTGTCGTTCGTGGCGCGCAGGGCATCTTCCGGGGCGATCCCGTAAGCCCGCACCAGATTGACGGCGGCGAACAGCACATCGCCTGCTTCCTCCAACCGCTCTTCCGGCGTGGAATCGCGCAATTCCGCCATTTCTTCGACCAGTTTGGCGGCCGGACCCTCCGTATCAGGCCAGTCGAAACCAACCCGCGCAGCCCGTTTCTGCAGCTTTTCCGCCCGCAGCAAGGCCGGCAAAGCCCGCGCCACCCCATCCATCGCACTCCGCGCCCCCACCGCCGCGCGCTCCTCAGCCTTGATCGTTTCCCAGCCTGCGGAAATGCCTTCACCAAAGATATGGGGATGCCGCGCTTCCATCTTGTCCGATATGGCGCTGACTACGTCAGCGAAGGCAAAATGGCCGGATTCCTCAGCCATCCGCGCATGGAACACGACCTGGAGCAACAGATCGCCAAGCTCGCCGCGCAGTTCGCCCATGTCGTCACGATCGATCGCGTCCGCCACCTCGTAGGCTTCCTCGATCGTATACGGGGCGATCGAGCGGAAGTTCTGGGCAATATCCCACTCACAGCCGTCCTGCGGGTCACGCAGGCGCGCCATGATGCGGAGGAGGCGGTCGATATGGTCTGACATATTAGAATGATAATATATATTATGTTAAATAAAATATGGCTATTGTGCGGGCTATCCCCTCACAGCCGTAATGAATGCCGCTACTGCGAGGAAAATTGTTCCCCAGATCAAGGCCATCACAAGGCCCTTGCTCCAGTTCAAACGTCGCCCGGCCAGCGCGCTTACGGGAAGCACCAGCGCCGCGAGCAAAAAGAGGATCGACAGCCAGTTGTCTGTGGTCACGCCATCACCTCGAGCCCGTCATAACCCACGACCACTCCATCCGGCACTTCAGCCTGGAGAGTTGCATAATCCATGCTCTTGTCCAGATGCGTCAATACCACTTTGCCGACGCCGCAACGCTCGGCAAGCTCAATAGCCATCCCCAGATGTGCATGCGTCGGATGTGGCTCTCTGCGAAGACAATCGCTGACGAGGATATCGACACCATCATAGAGGTCGATCATTTCCTCAGTTATCGCACTGTAATCAGTTGCATAGGCGATAGACTTTCCATCTGCCTCGAACCGGAAACCGGTAGTCTCGGTCGGCCCGTGCGGCATCTGGCACCATTCGACCCCAAAACCGGCATGGATTCGCAGCCTGTCGAGGACCTCGAGTTCCACGATCGTCGGATAGCCGAACTGACCGGCAAAGACGTAGCTGAAACGGCTGCGCAGGCGAAACGCGGTTTCTTCCGATGCGAAGCCCGGGATCGGCGCATTCCGGCCGTAACGCATCACCCGCAGATCATCGACCCCATGGCAATGGTCTGCATGATCATGGGTCCAGAACACGCCATCTACGCGCTCGATATCATATGCGAGCAACTGCTGCCGCAGATCGGTCGACGTATCGACCAGCAACCGATTGCCTGCATTGCTTTCGACCAGAATGGAGACTCTGGTTCTGCGGTTCCGGGGTTCATCGGGATCGCAGTCACCCCAGTCATTACCGATCCGGGGCACGCCGGTGGAAGTTCCCGATCCGAGGATCAGCACCTTCATGCAGCCGACTTCTGGAACAAAGCGTGAAAATTCCGGGTGGTAGCCTCTCCCAGATGTCCAAGGCTTTCCCCCCGCAGCCCAGCTACGAAGGTCGCGGTATCTGCAACGAAGGCTGGCTCGCACTTTCTTCCACGGTGCGGGACCGGAGCAAGGAAGGGGCTGTCCGTTTCCACCAGCAACCGCTGGATCGGAAGGCTTGCGGCCACCTCCTGCAACTCGCGGGCATTCTTGAAAGTAACGATGCCCGAAATGGAGATCGTGAGGCCGAGGTCCAGCACTGTTCGCCCGAAATCCGCAGAAGCGGTGAAGCAATGAATCAGCGCGGGAAATGCGCCCTTCTCCATCTCGTCCTTCAGTATCGCAGCGGTGTCCGCTTCCGCATCACGCGTGTGAATGATGATGGGCAAGCCGGTCTGGCGTGCAACCCGGATGTGCATGCGGAACAGATCCTGCTGCACCTGACGATCCGACTTGTCGTAATAGTAGTCGAGCCCGGTTTCTCCGATCCCGATCACCTTGGGATGCTCGCTCGCTTCCAGAAGAACCGTTTCACCAAGGTCGGCATGTGCGTCAGCTTCGTGTGGATGGATACCGACGCTGGCCCACACGTCGCTTTCCCGCTCCGCAGTGCCGACTACCCTGCCCCATTCGCTGTGACGTGTAGAGATGTTGAGGAATCCCTTCACCCCCACCGCGCGCGCGCGGGCAAGCACGCCCTGCTGGTCTTCCACCAACCCCTCATACTCGAGATGGCAATGGCTATCGATCAGCATCAGGGAGCTTCCTCCACCGGTATTTCAAGCCGTGGGAAAACGGGCGAGGGATTGTCCACACGGATCGCGCCCAATGCCGGATCCTGCACCAAAGCGGCAAAGTCGCGAGCATCTGCGGGAATGCAGAGAGCATCGAGAACCTTTTCGCTGGCCGTCGGCGTTACCGGGGAAACAGCAATTGCCAGATCGCGAATACAGCCACACAACGTGGCCAGAACTCGTTCCATCCGCTCAGTATCTGTTTTGCGAAGTGCCCAGGGCGCCTGTTCGTCAACATAGGCGTTACAGGCGAATACGGCCTGCATCCAGGCTTCGAGGCCTGTAGAGAACGCCATCTTGTCAAAGGCGGCCGGCAACTCCCGACTACAGGCAAGCGATACCCTGGCCCGAAGTTCGGCATCCGCAGGCTCAACCGGGCCTGTGGCAGTGAACCCGCCGTTGCAGTTTTTGGCGATGAAGCTCATCACCCGTTGGGCCAGGTTGCCGAAGCTGTTTGCGAGTTCGGCATTCGATCGGGTGACAATCGCTTCGGCGGAATAGCTGCCATCCTGGCCAAAACTGATCTCGCGCAGCAGGAAGTAGCGCAGCACATCCACGCCATAACGATCGGCGAGCGCAGTCGGATCCGTGACGTTTCCGAGCGACTTCGATTCCTTTTGCCCACGGTTCAGCAGGAAACCGTGCCCGAAGACCTGCTTCGGGAGCTCAAGTCCGGCACTCCACAGAAAGGCAGGCCAGTATACCGTGTGAAAGCGGACAATATCCTTGCCGATAAGGTGCACATCCGCAGGCCAGAACTTGCGGAAGTTTTCCGTATCGTCCGGATAGCCGAGGCCCGTAAGGTAGTTCGTGAGCGCGTCGACCCACACATACATGACGTGATCCTCATTCCCCGGAATCTTCACGCCCCAGTCAAAGCTGGTACGAGAAACGGAGAGATCGCGCAGTCCGCCCTCAACGAAGCGCATCACTTCGTTGCGGCGGCTTTCCGGCTCGATGAATTCGGGATGTGTGCGATACAGTTCGAGCAGTGGTTCCTGATATTTCGACAGGCGGAAGAACCAGCTTTCCTCGACCGTCCACTCCACCGGAGTGCCCTGTGGCGAGAGCTTCTCTCCACCCTCACCCTCCAGCAGCTCGCTTTCATCGTAATAAGCCTCGTCACGGATGGAGTACCATCCTTCATAGCGATCGAGATAGAGATCGCCGCTTGCTTCCATCGCCTGCCAGATCGCCTGGCTGGCGCGATGATGCTCATCTTCGGTGGTGCGGATGAAACGGTCATACGTGATGTTAAGCTTATCGAACAAAGATTTGAAATGCGATGACATTTCATCGGCAAGAGCGCGTGGCGAAATGCCGAGGTCGCGCGCCTTCTGAGCCATTTTCAGCCCATGTTCGTCGGTCCCTGTCTGGAAGCGGACCTCGCGCCCGTTGAGGCGCTGGAAACGCGCCATCACATCGGCTGCGATCGTCTCATAAGCGTGGCCGATATGCGGCAGGCCGTTGGGGTAATGGATCGCGGTGGTTATATAATAGGGATCAGCCATGGGCCGGTTCCCTAGGCCGTGCTGCACGTGCGAGCAAGCTGCCGATTTCCATGATCAGAAGCCCCGCATCGAAATTGTAGGTTGGCGCCTGCACCGCAAGCCGGTTCAAATCCTCATGCGCCGAGATCAACCCCGGCAATTGCTGCCGGCTGACATTATACATTTCCTGCGCGATGACCGTTCGCGCCAGTTCGATCACGGCCAACTGCCGTTCGCGGGTCGGCCGGGCGCCCATTTCATCGGCCAGTTCGCCGCGCCGCTCGAAAGTGTCATCCCCGTCCACCAGAATGCGACGCATCAACAGGTGAAGCGGAGCGAGCTTATTGTCGACGAAATCGAGCGCGGCCCCCGGAGAACCAGCAGCGGCGCTGGCGGCCTGTGCCCGCATCTCGATATCAGCCTGAGGGGCTTCGCGGGACAAAAACTCCTCAATTTCCCGTTTGGACGCCTCGGCAAAGCGCAAGACACGGCAGCGCGAGCGGATCGTTGGGAGCAATCGGCCCGGCCTGTGCGCCACGAGCAGGAAATAGCTGCCTTGGGGAGGCTCCTCCAGACTCTTGAGCAGGGCATTTGCAGAGCCTTTCTCAAGATCGTCCGCAGGGGAGATGATGATCGCCCGCCGGTTGCCCAAAGTGGGCCGCGTGGTCAGCCTGTGTTGCATCTCGCGAATCTGTTCGACGGTGATATTGCGACGCGCCTGCCATGGTTTTCCATCGGCGCGTTTTTTCTCCTCGTCTGCATTCGCCGGCAGGTGCGTGAGTATGATGATATCGGGATGATCGCCCGTTGGCTGGGGAATGTCCGCTTCAGCAACCAGTTCGCGCGCCGCAGCCATCGCGAAATCGATTTTTCCTGTTCCGCGCTTCCCGGCCAATAGCCAGCCATGGTGCATGCGCGGGCCCGCCAGGGCCGCTCGCCATGCTCGCCACGCTTCGGCATGACCGGAATGCTTCATTGCCGATCATCCAGCAGAGCGTTGATGGATGCCATGATGCGATCGTGCACGGTTTGCGGATCACCGTCTCCGTCGATGCGGGCGAACCGCGCTGGTTCCGCATCCGCGAGACGGCCGAATGCCTTGGCGACGCGCGCATGATAGGCAGCATCGCGCCCGCCGATTGCATCGCTGCCATCGGTATCTCGTGCGGCAAGTCGCTGCTGCGTTGCGCTGGAGGCGGCTTCGAGCAACAGCGTCAGATCCGGCAAGATACCTTCGCTGCCGACGGTATGAAGCGCCATAATGTCACGGTCGGTCAAACCGCCGCCGCCGCCTTGATAGGCACGGCTCGAATCCAGGAAGCGGTCGCAGACAACCCATTTGCCTTCCGCCAGTGCAGGCTGGATGAGGCGATCAACATGATCGGAGCGCGCCGCGGCGAAAAGCAGTGCTTCGGCCCGTGCGTTCCAGCCTTCAGTTGGGGGATAAAGCAGCAGCGAGCGGATCGCCTCTGCGCCGGGAGTTCCGCCCGGCTCACGGGTGAGTACCGTGGAGATACCGCGAGCCTCAAGTGCTTCAGCCAGCAGGCGAGCCTGGGTGGATTTACCCACCCCCTCCCCGCCTTCCAGCGCGATGAATCGACCATTCGTCATCCGAACAGACCTACCACGCCGTTGATCATCCGCTGCCATGCATTGGCTACAGGCACATCGTCGGCAGCTTCGAGTGGGACACGATAGGGCTCGAAACCGTCGACCCGCACCTCCAGTTCCGCGACGCGGCTACCCTTGACTACGGGAGCCTTGAGCGGGCCGCGGTAATGGAGGGAAAGCTCGACTTTCCGGGTCTCGCCGCTGGGCATGTCGGCCACTATCGGCGCAGACGACCGAAGGCCAACAGACCGGTCAGCTCCGCCCTGCACTCGCGCGCGGCCAACTGGGGAAGCGGCGGGGAAAACCGGGTGAGGCTGGAATGAGGAAAATCCCCATTCGACATAATCCCGTGCGATCCGTCCACGCAGTTCGTTTCCGGCAGCCCCCGCGACCACTATGACAAGCCGCCGCCCATCACGGGCCGCACTGCCCAGAAAGTTGTAGCCTGCTTCCCGCGTGTAGCCGGTCTTGATCCCGTCTGCACCGCGAACCACACCAGTGATGGGATCGTGATTGCGCTGGGTGAAGCCATTATGGCTATAGCCGGGCTTGCCGAAATAGCGGGCATATAGCTGCGGATGGCGCTCGATCATGGCCTTCGCCAGTTTTGCCAGATCGCGGGCGGTGGTGAAGGTCCTGCCTTCATCCGGCCATCCGTTGGGTGTGCCGAAATGACTGTTGGTCATGCCGAGGTCAGCCGCCGCCGCGTTCATTTCCGCGAGCCATTTTTCAAGAGACCCGCTCACCCCCTCGGCCAGCATGACCGATCCATCATTTGCGGAGACGGCAGTGATGGCGTGAAGCAGTTGATCGACGCTGACCGTTTCACCGGACTTCAGGAACATGGTCGAGCCGGTTCCAGACCATTCCTTCGCCAGCTTCTCACTCACCGTAAAGCGCTGGTTCCGATCCAGCTTGCCGCTGTCGATCATCTCGAAAGCGACATAGGCGGACATCACCTTGGTGACGGAGGCTGGAACGAAGCGTCTGTCCGGCTCTTGGGCATGAAGAACCTGCCCGGAGGTCATGTCCATCAGCAGCGCAACAGGTGCTTCCGCGACCAGCGGCATCACCGGTGAGATGACAGGATTGGCGGCGGGATCGGCCTGCAAAGTGGCGGGCAGGGCAAAAAGCGCCAGAGCCAACCCGGACAATCCGATCCTGTACGCCTGTTTCAAGTCCGCTCCTGCGCCTGTCAGCGGCAGGCGCGCAGCCTAGCCGTTTGGAAAGATTCGTGCGTCGCTATAACCCGCTGCTTTCACCTTGGCGAGCGAGGCCTCCGCCTCTTGCCTGGATGCGAACGGCCCGGTGCGGACGCGATAGAGTGAGCCCGATTTGCTCACCTCGCCGCTGACCGCGCCGGCAACGCGATCCGCGCGATCCTTGCTCGAAAAGGCGCCGGCCTGAACCACGTAGTTACGCCCTGACGGGGCGGTATCACGACGTTCCGCCGTCTGTTCAGCGGGAACTGCGATCGCGACCTCGGTTGTAACAACCGGAGCGTCCGGTGTAATCGGCGCAGGTTCATCCACAGGTGGATTTGCGGGCGTGGTTTCGGTCGCTACGGGCGCGAAGGCGGTATCGAAGTTCGCCTCCGTGGTTGCCGGAGCAGCAGGTGCAGGGGAAGCCACGGATGGCGATGGCGATGGCGACGCGGGCACCGTCGTCGCCTGCGCTCCGCCGGGCAGCTTGCGCCTCAACACTTCCACGAGGGATGCGGGCGTTTCCATGCGTTCCGGCGTACGGCCACCAGCACGAAGCGCGGCCCGTTCAGGTTCTTGCGGATTCACGCGGCGCACCCGTACCGGAGAGCCTGCAGATGCGCCGAGTTGTTCGGCGGCGCCCGGAGACAGTCCGATCAGTTCATTGCCGGCCATCGGCCCACGCCGCTCAAGACGCAGCAGGATCGTTCGTCCGCTTTCGAGCGAGGTCACCTCGACATAGCTGGGGAGTGGCAGCGTGTGATGGGCGCCAGTCACCGCATCCCCACCCTGGCCATCCAGCGTTGCATAGCCGACCTCATCGTAATTCAGCACATCGGCAGGTGTGTATGTCACACCGTTCACTGTATAAGATCCGCCTATCACAACCGGGTAATCTGCCGCCGGGCCATTGCCCGCCGGGGCAATCGCAAAGTCGCCGGCCGACCGGCCTCCTCCCAGCACACCGCAGCCGCCAAGCGCGGCAAGCAATATCAACGGCAGCAGTTTGGCCGCAAAGTGTTTATCGAATGATTTCATCTGCCAGAAGCCCCACACTCATCGCGTAGTAGTTCGAGCAGTTATATTCGAGGATAACCCTATAATTCCCGGTTAAGAGCCAGGATTTTGTGCCGGGGCCATCGGGCTGGAACAGGCTGGCCTGCGTGTCGTCAGCGATTGCGGCCTGCGGGGTTACGCCCAGTTCCTTCCATTCTCGCACGGTCTTCCATTCACTGAACCGTTCGTGGACACGTGGGCAGATCGGCGATTTTATGCGCCCCTTATAGGCGTTGACGTTGAATCCCGAGGGCAATCGAGCCTCCACGCCCCAGGGCTGCCCCTTGCGCCACCCGGCATCGCGGAAATAGTTGGCGATGGAATGCAGCGTGTCGGTGCGGTTCGACCAGATATCCTTTCGCCCGTCCCCGTCGCCATCGACCGCAAGCCTGAGATAGACGCTGGGTAGGAACTGCGGGTTACCGAAGGCCCCTGCCCAACTGCCCTTGAGCGTATCGCGCGAAACGCCCGTGTCGGCGATTTTCAGGAGATCGACGAACTCAGTCGCAAACAGGTCGCGGCGGCGCCCGTCCCAGGCAAGGGTAGCCAGCGAACGCGCCAGATCGAAATCGCCGGTGTAGCTGCCATAATTCGTCTCATGCCCCCAGATCGCAACGACGACCTGCGCCGGAACGCCATATTGGCGTTCGATTTGCTGCCCGAGCGAGAGGTTCGCCTGATAGACGCGCTTGCCGCCCGTGATACGGGCACGGTCGACATGGGTGTTGATATAAGGCGCGAGCGGCGGGAACCCGCTGCCCGGCGGGCCTGCAGGCTGCTGCTGATCAAGCGCGATGACGCGGCTGTTTGCGGTAAGCCCGCTGGTCATCCGCGAGATGGTTGCGTCGCTCACCCCTTCAGCGCGGGCGCGGGCGTTCAGCACCTGCAGGTAGGCAGAGAATGAAGGATCACCCGGCGTAGCCTGTCCATCTTGCGCCGCAGCGCCGGTGAGAGGAGCCGAAAGTCCGAGTAATGCCGCGAGGGCAAGCAGATGGTTGCGAAAAGCCATGGCTCACCCTGTCAGAAAGAGCGCGCGCCGAGAAGTCCGATGATGCGGTTCGTGCGTAATTGTGGTTCGATTCGTGATCGGACAATCACTGGTGGTGACAAAGCGATCTTTCGGCGCTAGCCGGTTCCGCTCGCGGACAGGTGGCCGAGTGGTTTAAGGCACCGGTCTTGAAAACCGGCGAGGGTGCAAGCTCTCCGTGGGTTCGAATCCCACCCTGTCCGCCATCTCCAGACATAGCCGTTCCAAATGCGATTTGGGGAAAGGCGACCCCTTCACAAATGTGGGGCAATGGAGCGGCCGTCAGTTAGCCAGTGCTTGATGCAGCGCGACAGATCGCCCTGCTCATCCGAAATCCGTCGTAAGCCCGGTTGTTCCCGAGGGGACATCGCCTCGTTCAGGAACCCACTGCTCTCGATCACCGTTATGGGGAGACAGTTGAGAGAGGAATAATCATCATGCGATCCGCCCTGCTCTGGTTTGTCGGTGTGCCCATCCCGTTGATCCTGTTGCTTGCATACTGCACGGGTCACTTCTGATCGTTGCGAGGATCGCCTGCCAAGTCGGCATCGTCGGCTTCCCGGTGGCGCTCAACCTCTAGCTGTTCCTTCTGGCAAGGAGCGGTTTCGATGGCATCCTCAGCAATATCGAGATGTTCTTCAGCGATGGGTGTCTTGTTTGTGGGCATTTCACGTCCTTTCAAGGGTTCGACGATCCTGACCTGGTAGGGTTCCGCGCATCTGTCGGGATTGCGGGCTGAGCTGCACAGGTATAGCAGCTTCAGCTTCTCCATCGGGGGGATCGGACTTGGCATCACGAACAGGCGGCGCGACATCGCGCCTCGTTTTGAGCGAGAACAGGCCGCTGCGGCTCGGCAGCATGGCTGCGTTCTACATGGCCCAGGGGTTGCCGATCGGCCTGTTCCTGACGGCCGTGTCGGCATGGCTTGCAGCCAACGGGCGATCCGAGGCCGAAGTCGCCGCAGTCGTAGGTCTCGTCTACGCACCCTGGAGCTTCAAGTTCATCGGCGCCGCACTGATGGATCGCTACACCTATCTCCCCATGGGACGGCGGAGGAGCTGGCTGATCGCTTCGCAGGCCATCATCGTGGTTGGGCTCACCTTCACCGCTATTATTGCGCCCGTCCCCGCGGACGGGTTGCTGATCGCCTATCTCGGCTTCGCGGTCTTCTGCGGCAGCGCGATGCAGGATGTCGCCGTAGATGGGCTGGCGGTGGATATCCTCCCGCCGGAAGAGCAAGGCACGGCGAGTGCATTCATGTTCGGTGGCCAGGCATTGGGCATCGCCGGCGGTTCTGCCATCGGGGGTATGTTGCTTGAGAGCCAGGGCTCGACGGTGACTTTCCTTGCTTTCGTTCCGTTCAACCTGGCAATCCTGTTGCTGGCTGTCATCGTGCGCGAAAGGCCGGGCGAGAAGCTGTTGCCCTGGATGAAGGGTGAACCATCGCCCGAAAGCAGGCAGACACACGGCGTGGGCTGGTTTGAGATCATGGGGATCACCCTTCGTTCCCTGATCAAGCGGGACAGCATCATCCTGGTGATCGCCAGCGCCTTCGGGCGGATCGTTGCCGGGGCATTCACGGCGTTCTGGCCGTTTTATGCCACGACCGAAGCCGGCTATTCCACCAGCGCCTACTCCGGCATGATCGCCATCATCGGCCTCGCCTGTTCGACTTCGGCGATGGCCATTGGTGCGTTCATGGTGAACCGGCTCGGCCCCCGGCTGTCGACCATCATCACCATGGCGGGATATGCCCTCGCCGGCGCGGTCTACATGGTCGCGCCCGAGATCGGAAAGATCGGATATGCCTTCGTTCTTGTATCGATCCTCTGGTCCAGCACCGACGTATTGAGCATGATCGCGTCCAATCCGCTGCGCATGCGCCTTTCGGAAAAGCGCGTGGCGGCCACGCAGTTCACGATATACAATTCGCTCGGCAATTTGCCCGTTCCGATCGGCGCCTCGCTGTTCGCCTGGGGAATGGGCGCAGGCGGAGTTGCTGTCCTGATGCCCATCCTGATCGCCCTGACCGTCATCAGTTGCGTTATCTTCGCGCTGCTTCGCGTTGGGGGAAGAAGCGATCCTGTCCCCGTGGAACTCGCACCGAAGATCGACTGATACCGCCTTACTTCCTGTAGGTCCCCTGCCAGGTGAGCGAAGCTGCATCGCCCCCCAGAAAGCGTGCAACGCGGGCATTCGCCGCATCTTTCAGGCCTCTGTAAGCGGTGAAGGTGCAGTCGCCGCTACTTGCGGTCACCCCTTCAAATGCAACCTCCGCCGCATCGCAGGCCACGTCATATTCCTCGATCGCGCTCTTTGCGAGTTTGACTATCCGGTAATAAGGCGTTTCGAGATCGCCTGTGACCGTGACGGTGCGAGACTGCACCAGGTAGTAATCGCCTTGCAGGTGGTCGAATCGGATCTGCCGCCTGGTAACGGATCCGCCGCTGTCGACCTTGTTGTAGTCGAAGTAGCCACCCGCATCCTTCGTGATCGTCACGGTCGCTCCGCTGTCAGCTTCCTTGTACTTCCCCGCAACCTTTGGCGAATCCGCCTCGTCGTCGGGGATCAGCGGAGCTGTGGATTGCCAGCACGCTGCGAGCAGGGCCGCCAGTGGCAGCAATGCGAGAAGTCCCTTGCGCATGAATTACCCCCCTGTTTCCCCGTGCCCTGCTAGATGTGGATCGCGCGGCCATAAGCGGCCAGCACGCTTTCGTGCATGGATTCGCTGATCGTGGGATGCGGGAAGATCGTCTGCATCAGTTCCGCCTCGGTCGTTTCGAGCGTCTTGCCCACGGTATAGCCCTGGATCATCTCGGTCACTTCCGCGCCGATCATGTGCGCGCCCAGCAATTCACCTGTCTTCGCATCGAACACCGTCTTCACGAAGCCTTCCGGTTCTCCCAGTGCGATCGCCTTTCCGTTGCCGATGAAGGGGAACGTGCCCACCTTCACCGTGTGCCCGGCTTCCTTGGCCTTTGCCTCGGTCAGGCCGACGCTGGCGATTTGCGGGTGGCAGTAGGTGCAGCCCGGGATGTTGTTGCGATCCAGCGCGTGTGGGTGGACGTCCTTGTTGCCCAGCTCTTGAGCGATCGCTTCGGCCGCCGTCACGCCTTCATGGCTGGCCTTGTGCGCCAGCCATGGGCCAGGCGCGCAATCGCCGATGGCCCACACGCCCTTCACTCCCGTCCGGCCATAGCCGTCGATCTGGATGAAGCCACGGTCCAGCTTCGCCCCCAGCTTCTCAAGGCCGAGGTTTTCGGTATTGGGCTGGATGCCGATGGCAACGATCACATGGCTGTATTCGCCGCTTTCGATCTTGCCCTCCTTGTCCTTGATCTTCGCAGACACACCCTTTTCGGAGACTTTCAACTCCTCAAGCGCAGCCCCGGTCTTGATCGTCATGCCTTGCTTGGTCAGCGCCTTCTGCAGGAACGCGGAAACGTCCGCGTCTTCCACCGGCACGACGCGGTCCAGCATTTCGACCACGGTCACATCCGCGCCCATGTCGTTGTAGAAGCTGGCAAACTCGATCCCGATCGCACCCGACCCGATGACCAGCAGCTTGGAGGGCATCTCGGCAGGCGTCATCGCGTGGCGATAGGTCCACACGCGCTTTCCGTCGGCCGGGGCGAAGGGCAGATCGCGGGCGCGGGCGCCGGTTGCCACGATGATGTGCTTCGCGGTGAGGGTTTCCGTCCCCTTGTCGCCCTTCACTTCCAGCGTGTTGGCGCTCTTGAACGTGCCGGTGCCCATGTGCACGGCGATCTTGTTTTTCTTCATCAGATGCGTGACGCCTTGATTGAGCTGCTTGGCCACCCCGCGTGAGCGCTTCACCACGGCATCCAGATCAGCCGTGATTTCCTTTGCGGCCAGGCCGTAATCCTTGGCGTGCTGCATGTAGTGAAAGATTTCGGCCGAGCGCAGCAGCGCCTTGGTGGGGATACAGCCCCAGTTGAGGCAGATGCCGCCCAGCAGCTCGCGCTCCACGATAGCGGTCTTCAACCCAAGCTGGGCAGACCGGATCGCCGCGACATAGCCGCCGGGGCCGGAACCGAGAACGATGACGTCATAGGCTTCTGCCACGCTTCAAAACTCCTTCAAGAATTCACCGGGCGCGGTTTCCCGCTTTCATCGATGGCGACGAAGGTGAACTTCGCCTGCGTCACCTTGTATGCCTGTTCCTCGTGCCGGGCGCGGCGCCACGCTTCCACCGCGATGGTGATGCTGGTGCGGCCGACCTTCTCCACCTCCCCATAGACGGAGACTTCGTCGCCGATCTTCACTGGCTGGTGGAACTGCATTCCGTCCATCGCCACGGTCACTGCCCTGCCCTTGGCATGGCGCGCCGCGATCAGGCCTGCGCCGTTGTCCATCACACTCATCAGCCATCCGCCGAAGATGTCGCCATAGGCGTTGGCATCGGCCGGCATGGCGACAACGCGGATGGCCGGATCGCGTAGCTCAACCATGCCGCACTCCCCTGAGGGGTGACACGAAACCCGCCTCTATGTGGAATTTTTTTCTTCCCGGCAGGCCCGGAAAACCGCCGATCTTCCCGAAAAAGGGCGTAACCTTCGAAAAACACGCTCCAAGCCGCACCGGCGAGGCGATGCCGCGGTCATGTGCGGGGATGTGGCTGGCGCTGGTCATCCCTGTCGTTTTCCCATGGAGCGGGGTCTGTAGGAAAGCGTTACGCCACCAGACCCAGCGGTTTTTCGACCAGTTCCTTGAACGCCTGCATCAGTTGCGCCCCATCGGCGCCATCGATGGCGCGATGATCGAAGCTGCCGGTCGCGCTCATCACCGTGGCGACGCCCAGCGCATCGTCAACGATGTAGGGGCGCTTCTCACCCGCGCCGATCGCCATGATCATGGCCTGCGGCGGATTGATGACGGCTTCGAACTGCTTGATGCCGAACATGCCCATGTTGGAAATGCTGGCAGTGCCTCCCTGATATTCGTGCGGCGCAAGCTTGCCGTCGCGCGCGCGCCCGGCGAGATCCTTCATCTCGGCGGAAATCTGCGACACGGCCTTGCTGCCCGCATCGGTCACGATCGGTGTGATCAGGCCACCGGGGATGGAAACCGCCACCGAAATGTCGGCGCGGCTGAACTTCAGCAGTTCATCGCCCGCGAATTGCACGTTGCAGGTCGGCACGCGCAGCAGCGCCTTTGCCAGCGCCTTGATCAACAGGTCGTTGACCGACAGCTTGATACCGTCGCCCTCCAGCGCCGCATTGAGTTCGCCACGCAGCTTCAGCAGCTTGTCGAGCTGGATATCCACCGTGAGGTAGATGTGCGGAATCTGCTGCTTCGATTCGGTCAGCCTGCGCGCAATCGTCTTGCGCATGCCGGAAAGCTTCTCGACCTCGTGCGGGATGCCGAAGTCCTGCGCAGCGGCGGCCTTGGCGGCCGGCGCGGACGATGTTGCGGCAGCGGCGGGAGCGGCTGCACCCGGCTTCGCGCCTTCGACGTCGGCCTTCACGATGCGGCCATGCGGACCACTGCCCTTCACGCCTGCCAGATCGACGCCCTTGTCGGCCGCGATCCGTTTGGCAAGGGGGGATGCGATGACCCTCGAACCATCCGTTTGTGCCAGGCTTGCCGAAGAATCGCTTTTCCCCCCGGGCGCCGGGGCGGAAGGGGCGGACGGTTCTTTGACAGGCTCAGGACGAGCGGATTCTTCGGGTTCGGCCTTTTCCTCTGCAGGTGCAGGCGCAGCCTCGGCAGGCTTCACGCTGCCCACATCCTCGCCTTCTTCGGCAAGGGTAGCGATCACGGTGCCGACCTTCACGCCTTCGGTCCCTTCGGGCACGGCGATATCGGCAATCGTGCCTTCATCCACCGCTTCGAATTCCATCGTCGCCTTGTCGGTTTCGATCTCGGCCATGATGTCGCCGGCGGACACCGTATCGCCGACCTTCACCAGCCAGCGGGTCAGCGTACCCTCTTCCATGGTCGGTGACAGCGCGGGCATCTTGATCGCGATTGGCATGACGGAGAGGCTCGTCCCTTAAATCCCGGCTATTCGCCTTTGGTGAAATCCTGCTGGTGTCTCTGGCCAATTTGGCGCGCAGGGGCAAGGGGCCGCGCATGCTTCTTGCGCGAAATACGCTTTCGGCGGATACCGGAAGCCGGGAAAGGAGGGGGATTGCAGCAATGCGCGTATATCTTGTGATCATGGACGAGACTGAAGAAGCCCGCATCGCGCTGCGCTTCGCATCCCGTCGCGCTGCCCAGACCGATGGCGCCGTGCATGTGATCGCGCTGGTTCCGCCGCAGGATTTCGTGGCTTTCGGCGGCGTCCAGGCGACGATCGAGGAAGAAGCGCGTGACCGGGCGGAAATGCTGGCCGCCAGTGCCGCCGGCAGTCTCCTGTCCGAAGGCGCCAAATTACCGATTATCGCGGTGCGGCAGGGTGAAGGCGAGAAGGTGATCCGCGATTACCTGGCCGATCACCCCGAAGTCGCGGCATTGGTGCTGGGTTCCGCGCGCGAAGGCAGTCCCGGCCCGCTGGTGACCCACTTCTCGCAGGTTTCCGGCAGCCTTGCCTGCCCGTTGTTTATCGTGCCGGGCGCCTTGTCGGACGAGGATATCGACCGGCTGAGTTGAGCGCAATGCGGCCTGCCCGCCGCAAACCGGCTCGGCCCGCGCTTCTACCGCTTTTTGCCCTTGCCCTGATGCCTGATATTGCCCGGCCGCCCGCGCTGGCCCACCTGGTGCTTGCCCTTCCCGTCCTTCCGCGGCCCGCCACGACCGCGGCGGCGATCGTCCGGCCTCGATCCACGCGGTTCGATGGGCGCGCCTTCGCTATCCAGCGGCACGAACTTGAGTGCGCCGGTGAGGGGATTCGCTTCTCCCAACTGGAGCTTCAGCCGGTCGCCCATCGCATAGCAAGTGCGGGTCCGCTCGCCGATCAGCGCCTGCGCGCCTTCGTCGTGAAAGAAATGCTCGTCGCCCAGCGTGGAAACAGGCACCAGCCCGTCACCCCCCAGCCCGATGATCGTAGCGAAGAAGCCGAACCGCTGGACGCCCGTGATGCGCGTATCGAAGGTTTCGCCCACGCGGCCTGACAGCCATGCCGCGACATAGCGGTCGACCGTCTCACGCTCCGCTTCCATGGCGCGGCGTTCCACCTGGCTGAGCGCTTCGCTGACCCGCTCCAGATCCGCCCGATCACGGTCCGACAGGCCCGATGCATCCGGCAGGTCCACTCTCGGCCTGGGTTGCTCCAGCCCGAAGGCGTCCACCAGCGCGCGGTGCACGAGCAGATCGGCATAGCGCCTGATCGGCGAGGTGAAATGCGCGTAGCTGCCCAGTGCCAGCCCGAAATGCCCGGCATTCTTCGGTCCGTAATAGGCCTGCGTCTGGCTGCGCAGCACGGCCTCCATGATCAGCGCTTTCTCGCTCTCGTCCGCGATGTCCTTGAGCATGCGGTTGAACAGGCCCGGCGTGATGACCTGGCCGAGCGCGAAGCTCTTGTCGAAGGTGGACAAATACTCCTTCAACGCGACCAGCTTTTCCCTGCTCGGCGGCTCGTGGATGCGGTAGACCACCGGCGAGGTCTTGCTTTCCAGAGCCTTTGCCGCCGCGACATTGGCCGCGATCATGAAGTCTTCCACCACGCGGTGCGCGTCGAGCCGTTCGCGGATGGCGATTTCCGCGATCTTGCCCTGATCGTCCAGGATCACGCGGCGTTCGGGAAGTTCCAGCGCCAGCGGGTCGCGCTGATGCCGCGCGGTGGCGAGCGCGGCCCAGGCCGCCCAGAGGTTCTTCAGGCCGTCATCCGCCTCACCGCTGTCGACCCGCGCCTGCGCGTCTTCATAGGCGATGTTTTCCGCTATCCGCACGATGGCCCTGGTGAAGCGCCACGCGGCGACCTTGCCCTCCTTGTCGATGGAGAGGTGGCAGACCATGGCCGCGCGATCCTCACCCTCTTTCAGAGAGCAGACGTCCGCGCTCAACACTTCGGGCAGCATCGGAACCACGCGGTCGGGGAAATAGACCGAGTTGCCGCGACGCCGCGCCTCACGGTCGAGCCGGCCACCGGGGCGGACATAGAACGACACGTCTGCAATCGCCACGATCGCGTTGAAACCGCCGTTCCCGTCAGGCTCGGCCCAGATCGCATCGTCATGGTCGCGCGCATCGGCGGGGTCGATGGCGACGATAGGAATGTGGCGCAGATCCTCGCGCTTTTCCTCGCTCAGCGGCAGTTTTGCCGAAAGCTTGGCCTCGTTCAGCACCTCATCGGAGAAATGGTTGGGAATGCCATGCCTGGCGATGGCGATCAGGCTGAAGGCCTTTGGCGCCAGCGGATCGCCCAGCACCTGCACCACCTTCACACCGGCGCGTGGCGAACGACCGGCAGGTTCGGCCAGCACGAGTTGCCCGGCTTCCGCACCGCCGAGATCGGCGATGGGCGTGGAATTGCGCGCGCGCTTGTCCACGGGGGCGAGCCAGCCTTTGCCCGAACCGTCGATCTCGACCACGCCCATCAGGGCTTCATCGTTGCCGGGCAGCACCTTCATGGGATGGGCGATCCATCCGTTCTGCGTTTCCTCCGTGCGCGCGAGAACGCGATTGCCGGTCTTGAGCGCGGGGCCCTTCTGCTTGCGCTCGATCAGCCGAATCCGCGGCGGAGGCGTGGCGTCGTCGGGCTGCCAGTTGTCCGGGATCGCGATGGCCTCGCCATCGTCGGTGTCGACCACGCGCAGCACGGTTACCTTCGGCACGCCGCCCAGGCGGTGGAAAGCCGATCGGTTTCCGTCGATCAACCCTTCGTCGGCCATGTCCTTCAACAGGCGCTTGAGCGAGATTTTCTCCTGCCCCTGCAGCCCGAATGCGCGCGCGATCTCGCGCTTGCCGGCAGGCTCTTCAGAGGTCTGGATGAAGTCGAGTATCTGTTCGCGCGTGGGCAGGCCCGGTTGCGTACGGCTTTGCGAGCGTCGCGATGTGTTGGAATTCATGGGCGGGATATGGGATGCCTTGGCTCCCGGGGCAAGCGGCACGACACGGCTGTTCGCCAAGTCGTTCGGCCGCCGATCCCCGCCCTTCGTCGATCCTCGATTGATTGCGCAGGCGGATCGTGCCCGCTAGTTACACACGATACCGATATCTCAGGGGTTCAATCCAGATGCAGACCAAGCTCGCGGGCCTTGCGCTCGCTGCTACCGCCCTCGCCTCCACCGGCGCGCAAGCGAAGTCGAACCAGGCGGTGATCGATTTCATGGGGCCGCTTCTGGCGACGGCCAAGGATGCGGGCGAGATCAATGCCAAGTGCGATCGCTATGTCGCGGAGATTGAGCGTCGTACCGCGGAGCTTGAGGCTGAAAACGGCAGCGCCACCGTCGAGACCACCCTTGCGCGGTATGACCAGCTTGCCGCCCTGATGGCTGGCGGCTTCGGTGAATTCGGCCTCTACCAGCAGATCATGGCCGACGATGCCCGCCGCAATGCCGGTGGCGATTGTCAGGTTCGCCTGTCCGGCCTTTCCAGCAAGCTGGGCCTCTCGCGTCCCATCTATGACCGCCTGTCCGCGATCGATGCCTCCCGCGAGGATGCGGCAACCCAGCATTACCTGAAACTGACACTCGCCTCATTCGAGCGCGGCGGGGTGGCATCGGACGACGCGACCCGCGCAGAAATCCAGGCCCTGCAGGAGAAGATCGCAGTCGTCGGCAACGAGTTCGACATGAACATCGCGGCGAGCCAGAAGTCGATCAAGGTCCAGCCTGCGGAGCTGGAGGGCCTGCCGGCCGATTTTATCGCATCGCACCCGCCGGGCGAGGATGGCCTGGTCACCATCACCACCAACACTCCAGATTACGGCCCGGTCATGAGTTACGCCAGGAGCGACCGGCTGCGGCGGGAACTGGCGGAAGTCTACAATCGCCGCGCCTTTCCAGAGAACGATGAAAAGCTGCGGGTGATGCTCCACCTGCGGCAGGAAATCGCCTCGCGCCTCGGCCGCCGCAACCATGCGCAGCTGGTGCTGGAGGACAAGATGGTGGACACGCCCAAGAAGGTCGCCGCGCTGCTTGAGGAGATGGCACAAGCCGCGCTGCCGGCGGCCAGGGGTGACTACGAAAAGAACCTGGCCGTCCTCAAGGAACTGCGTCCGGGTGCGACGGAGATCCAGTTCCATGAGACAGGCTGGCTCTCTCCGATCGTTCAGCAGCGTTACTACGACTACGATCCGCAGGAAGCGCGCCAGTATTTTGCCTATGACAATGTGCGCGACGGCATCCTTGCGCTGACGCAGGACCTGTTCCGGGTGGAAATCCGCAAGTGGAACACGCCGACCTGGGACAGGGACGTAGAGCCTTACGAAGTAGTCGAAGGCGGGAAGGTTCTGGGGCGCTTCTACCTCGATTCCCACCCCCGCCCCGGCAAGTATACCCACGCCAACATGATCCCGTTGCGTCCCGGCACGCCCGATTCTCCGCCGGTGGGCGCACTGGTGATGAACTTCCCCAAGGGCGATCATACGACGGGCCTGATGGAGCATGGCGATGTGGAGACGTTCCTCCACGAATTCGGCCATCTGCTGCACGGAATCTTCGGCGGCACGCAGCGCTGGTTCGGGCAGGCCGGCATCGCCACCGAATGGGATTTCGTCGAAGCGCCATCGCAGATGCTGGAGAACTGGGTCTACGACTACGACACCCTCAAGACTTTCGCCAGGGACAAGGATGGCAACGTCATCCCGCGTGAACTGGTCGATAAGATGAACCGCGCCCGCCTGTTCAATGCCGGCTTCGGCGACATGCGCCAGCTCGGCTACGCCAACGTCTCGCTGCAACTGCACCAGCAGCCGGTGCCCGAGGATCTGGGCCAAGCAGCTCGATATTACCGCGGTGAGTTCGACCTCGTGCGGACGCCCGACTACGTCCAGATGCAGTCTGCTTTCGGTCACCTCAACGGTTACTCGGCGATCTACTACACCTATCGCTGGTCCAAGGTGATCGCCGACGATCTGTTCACCCGCTTCCAGGCGGAAGGGCTGCGCAATCCGCAAACGGCCAAGGATTACCGGGACAAGGTGCTGGCCATGGGCGGCACCAAGCCCGCTGCCGAACTGGTGCGTGATTTCCTGGGCCGCGATATCAGCCTGGATGCGTATCGTGCGGAGATGGCGAAGGCTGCCGAATAGTACTTGCGATGCACGGCGCGGGGCAGCAGGAATGGCGCATGGTTCGCTCCGTCCTGTTCCCCGCCGCCATTCTCTGCCTCGCCTTGCCGACGCCTGCCGCGGCGCAAATCCCCCCTGAATTCGAACGCGCATTGCAATGCGCGGCGGCCGCCAATGTCAGCCAATTGATCCTGCAGAACGATGCGGTGCCGGCCAATCCGGAGTTGCGCGCGCTGAATGACCGTGTTCTGTCCGCAACGACTGAACAGTTGCATCGCGATGCAGCCACGCTGGGTGCCGACCCGCAGCGGGTGGAAGAGGAAGTATCCCGCCGCGCGACAATCATGCGTGAAGAGCTGAACTCCCTCCCTGACTCCCAATATCTTTATGCCCTGCGCAAACACCTGTCGTTCGGACCGGGCGGCGGCATGGCGAGCTGTGCCTTGCCCGAAGGCGAACAACCGCCCTCCGGGTGATCAGCACACGCCTTTCGTCATGCCCACGCAGGCGGGAATGACGATGAAGCGCGTTTGGCTCAGCCAGCTCAATAAGAGCGCGCGATGTAGATCCGCTCTACGGCGGGTTCGCCGGTGAAGATGCAGGTGCCGTCCGCCGCTTCCGCGCCGACCGGCACATTGCGGATAGTCAACTTGAGCGCCTTGAGCTGCTCCACCACCTGGTCCAGCGCGGCCCCGGTGGGCTTCGACCACTGGACCTCGACCCAGCCCGGATAACGTTTGTCATCGCTGTAGAACGCGGTGAGATCGGCAATCGACGTCACGCCCCGCGTGATATTGTCATCACGGCGCTTGCGGGCTTCTTCGAACAGGCCGGTCTGGATTTCCTTCAGGATAGCGGCAACGTCCGCCGTGAATTCCTCGCGGGTGCGGAAGGCAAAGGCAGGCTTGCCGTTCTCCGCCCACAGATGGTCACGCCGCAGCACGGCGACTTTGCCTTCGGCCATGTCGCGCGGCCCCACTTCCAGGATGATCGGCGCGCCCTTGCGCACCCAATCCCAGCGCTTGGCCGCCGCCTTTCCCGGCTTGCTGTCCAGCAACACGCGCACGGGTTCGCGCAACACATCTTGCGCGGCGATCGCCTGGCGCAGCTCTTCGCAATAGGCGATCAGCGCGGCATCACCGTCATCTTCGCGCAGCATGGGAAGGATCACCACCTGGAACGGGGCGATGGCGGGCGGTACGCGCAACCCGTCGTCATCGCCGTGCGTCATGATGACGCCGCCGATCAGGCGGGTCGAAACGCCCCAACTGGTCGTGTGGCACAGCTGCTGGCTGCCTTCGCGATCCTGATAGCGGATGCCCGCCGCCTCGGCGAAATTGGTCCCGAGATAATGGCTGGTTCCGGCCTGCAGGGCCTTGCCGTCCTGCATCATGGCTTCGATCGACCATGTCTCCACCGCGCCGGGGAAACGCTCATTCTCCGGCTTTTCGCCGGCGATCACCGGCAGGGCGAGATCGTCTTCCGCGCAGGCGCGATACATCTCGAGCGCCCGCCTGGTTTCAGCCAGCGCGGTTTCGCGATCTTCGTGGGCGGTATGGCCTTCCTGCCAGAGGAACTCGGTGGTGCGCAGGAACATGCGGGTCCGCATTTCCCAGCGCACGACATTGGCCCACTGGTTCGTCAGCAGCGGCAGGTCGCGCCAGCTCTGCACCCAGCGCGCCATCGCATCCCCGATGATGGTTTCGGACGTGGGCCGTACAACCAGCGGCTCCTCCAGCTTCGCCTCGGGATCGGGGATCAGCCCCCCTTTTCCGTCCGCGATCAGCCGGTGGTGGGTAACGACCGCCATTTCCTTTGCGAAACCATCAACGTGGTCCGCCTCGCGCTCGAAGTTCGAAAGGGGAATGAACAGCGGGAAATAGCAGTTCTGAACGCCGGCATCCTTGATACGGGCATCCATCAGGCGCTGGATGCGTTCCCAGATGCCATAGCCCCAGGGCTTGATGACCATGCAGCCCCGCACGCCCGATTCCTCGGCGAGGTCGGCAGCGGAGACCACCTCCTGATACCATTGGGCGAAATCGTCGGTACGTTTTACCGACAAGGCATGGCGAATTGCGGACACTGATATTCTCGATTCGTTATGGGGCCTGACGAGGCGACGCGATGGCCCGCGCGAGGCTATTTGCCAAGCTTGTCGAGCTTCTTCTGCATTTCTTCCATCTGGCGCCGCAGGGCGGACAGATCGTCTTCACCCGAAGTCGGTTCAGCCGTTTCTTCCGCCCCGGCCTGCTGCCCCGGATTGTTCATGAAGGCGCTGGCGGCGGCTTTGAACATGGCCATGTTGGTCTCCGCCATCTTGGCGAAGGTGTCACCGCCCATGCTCTGCTTGAAAACGTCCTGCAGCTTGCGCTGGTTGGCCTGGAAGTTTTCCATCGAAGCTTCGAGATAATGCGGCATCAACGCCTGCATGGAATTGCCGTACATGGCGATGAGCTGGCGCAGGAAGCTGATCGGCAGCATCTGTTCGGTGCCGTTCGCCTCTTCCTCCATGATGATCTGGGTCAGGATCGAATGGGTGATGTCACCACCCGTCTTGGCGTCAAGCACCTGGAATTCAATGCCTTCCCGCGTCATGCTGGCGAGATCATCGAGCGTGATATAACTGGAGGAGCTGGTATTATAGAGCCGCCGATTGGCATACTTCTTGATAATTACCGGATCGTTTGCATTGCCACCGCTCTTCGCCATCGATCCACTCTCCTGTCGCGTTCTTATCGTATTTAGCATTTGCAGCGAGTGCAGTGCAACATGCTTGCAGTAGACGATTATCGCGCGAAGCGACGTCCAAGAATCGTCAGAAGCTCATATTGGGACAGTCCGGATATCGCAGCGGCTTCCTGCAGGTCGTAAGGCACATCCACCCAGTCCCCTTCCCGCAATTGCGGCGCGGACGAAAGATCGACCACGACCATGTCCATGGAAACGCGTCCGAGCAGTGGCAACAGCTCCCCTTCATAAGCCAGCGCGCCCCTGCCGCCCCAGCAGCGGAGAAACCCGTCCGCATAGCCGAGCGAGGCGACACCTACGCGCAACGGCCCGGTGGCGGTGAAGGTGGCATTATAGCCGACGCTGTCCCCCGCGGCGATTGTTCGGCACTGGATGATCGCGGCCTGGGGAATGGCGACCTGCCTGATCGCTCCCGCCATTTCCTGCCGGGGGACGCCGCCATACAGCGCCAGCCCGGGCCGGGTGAGATCGAAGGCATAATCGCTGCCCAGCGCGATCCCCGCGCTGTTCGCCAGGCTTCCATGCTGCGCGGGAACGGCTGCACAAACCTCGCGAAAGCGGCTGAGTTGCAAGGGGTTCAGCGCACTCTCTTCATCCGCCGAGGCGAGGTGCGACATCAGTATCCGCACATCGAGCATGGCCACGATCTCGCTGCCGATCTCGCTCATCGACAGACCCAGGCGGTTCATGCCTGTGTCCACCATAAGATCGCAAGGGCCGCCGCCAGTATCCAGCCAGAGGCCGGCCTGATGCAGACTGTTGATCACGGGGCGCACGCCGGTTCCTCTCGCGAACGCCATGTCGTCGGCATTCAGCGGACCGTGCAGGACTGAAACGCAATCAGCCGGAACATGCTCCAGCGCGAGGGCCGCTTCCGACCAATGGGCAACGAACAGGTCCCGCGCGCCCGCGGCATGCAGGGTAGGCGCAAGCGCGGCAACGCCCAGGCCGTAGCAGTCGGCCTTTATCGCGGCGCCGGCCCGGGCCGTGCCGGACATGCGCTTGAGCACCCGCCAGTTTGCGGCGAGGGCTTCCCGGTCCAGATGCAGGCGAAGGGTACGAGCCGGTTCAGGCAGCGGATCGGGCAGTTTCATCGTCCTTGGATTCGCCCTCGTCGAAATCTCTTGGAGGGCCCGAAGGCAAGCCCCACCAGGATACCGCCAGCGCCATTACCAGCAATACCCACGTGTACCACAGGCCGGCGAAGATGTCCCCCGTCAGCGCAACGATAAATCCCGCGATCAGGGGCAGGAAGCCGCCGAAATACCCCGTGCCGATGTGATAGGGGATCGACATGGAACTGTATCGGATGCGGGCCGGGAACATCTCCGAAAGAAGGGAAGCAACCGGGCCGAATGTAGCCCCCGAAAGCGCGCCCAGGCCAACCAGGATAACGAATATCCCGGCCATGTTGATCGCCGGCGGGACCTGTTTCCGCAGGTCATACCCATGCGCCGTCAGCCATTCGCGGATGCCGGCGCGGCGGGCATCGCGATCGGCCCAGGCGCTATCGTCCAGCGGATAAGCGGCATCGGCGACGACCAGGCTGAGTTCAGCCGCATCGACGACCTCGTAGGGGACGCCTATTCCCGTCAGATCCTCCAGCAAGCGGCCGCATTGGGTATCCTGCCTGGAGGCGAAGGGGTCGTAATCGCATTGCGGGCCCGAGATAACGATCGGCGCATTGCGGGCGCTTTCCGCCAATTGCGGATTGGCCAGTGCCGCGATGCCCCAGAAGGCAGGGAACAGCAGGACCAGCGTGATCGCATAACCCCATACAATCGGTTTCTTGCGCCCCACACGATCAGACAGCTTGCCGAAATAGACAAAGAACACCGTCGCGAAGAGCGAGGCGAAGCCAACCAGCAGTTCCGCCACCGTATCGTCCACCCGCATCGGCCCCTTGAGGAACGACAGGGCCGAGAACAGGGCAGTGTAGAAGATGATCGTCAGGCCGCATGCAACGCCGAACATCGCCACGAAGATGCGCTTCCTGTTACCGGGATAGGTGAAGCTTTCGATGAAGGGATTGGCGGATGTCCGGCCCTCTTCCTTCATCTGCCGGAACACCGGGCTTTCGGAAAGCTTCAACCGCATCCACAGCGAAACCGCCAGCAGCGCGATGGAAAGCAGGAACGGAATACGCCAGCCCCAGGCCCGGAACATCTCTTCCGGCAGTGCGAAACGGCAGGCCAGCACCACCAGCAGGCTCAACACGAAGCCGCCGATCACGCTTGCCTGGATAAAGCTGGTATAGAAGCCGCGCTTTCCCGGCGGCGAATGCTCCGCCACGTAAATCGCCGCGCCGCCATACTCGCCGCCCAGCGCCAGTCCCTGCAGGATACGGAGGAACAGCACGATGAAAGGCGCCGCAAGGCCGATTGTCTCCGCAGTGGGGACAAAGCCCACGCCCGCTGTCGCAACGCCCATCAGGGTCACCGTGACGAGGAAGGTGTATTTCCGGCCCAGCCTGTCGCCGAGATAACCGAACAGGATCGCGCCAAGCGGACGAAATCCGAAGCCGACGGCAAAGCCGGCCCAGGTCAGGAGAAGCGAGAGCGTTTCATTGCCCGATGGAAAGAACGCCTGGCTGATAAAGACAGCGAGCGTGCCGTAGATGAAGAAATCGTACCATTCGAACACAGTACCGATCGACGATGCGCCGATGACCAGCCTGATTTCCCTGGCGTTCGGCTGTCCGCCCACCGCTGCACTGCTTTCAGACATCGACGCCCCCCTCGATCCCATGCTTCAGGGCGTCAACTAACCGCTCGTCCGCTCCGTGGAAAGGGCCGCCAGCACGGCTTCCCACGGTAGCATCATCGCGCCGTGGCGGCCGGGATAGCCACGGGCGGGTTCGATCGCCTCCATGCCGGGCCATTCCGGTAACGGACCTTCGCCCTCAAGCCAGCGAACCGTTGCGTCGCGCGCAATGCGGATATCCTCCAGACCGCGGCCGACCGCCGCATCGGCGAAAATCGCTGCGCTTGCCTGCCCCACCGCGCAAGCCCGAACCTTGAGGGCAAGGCGCGATATGCGGCCGCCTTCATCCAGATCGAACGCCACGGCCAGCGTACTGCCGCAGCTTTTGGAACGGGCATCGCCCTTGTTCGGCAAGCTGTCGTCCCACGGATAGTCCGCGAGCCTGAGGGCCAGAGCCAAGAGCCCCGGAGTATAGAGCCGTTCGGCGCCGCTCATCCCGAGTGGCCGCGGATCTGGCCTTCGCTTTCCAGCAGTTCGCGGCGCCGGTCGCTGATCATCTTCACCAGCGCATCAGCCCCGGCATTGACCGCGGGATAAGTCCGCGCCTGCGTGATCCAGGTCGGACGGCCCTGCACACCCCAGATCGAGTCATAGCCAAGCACCAGCAGCGAGAAGGCCATCACCACGATGATCGCACCCTTTATCGTGCCGAACCCGAAGCCGAGCACCCGGTCGATCGGGCCGAGCACCGAATTGCGAGACACCTCGCCCAGCCTCCCCGCTATCAACTTCATCGCGGCATAGGGGATCAACAGCAGCAGGCAGAAGGCAAGGATTGCCGAACCCGACGTGGTGCCCACATAGTCGAACAGAAAGGCTGCGAGCGCGGTGTGGAGGTTGTGGATCGCGAAAAGCGCCAGCACCCACGCGGCGAGTGACAGGACTTCCTGCACGAACCCGCGCATGAAGCCGCCCACGGCGCCTATTCCGATAATCAGGAGGACAATGATATCGAAACCGGTCATCGGGCCGAATTATTCGCTCACCATGATCCGGTCAACGAGATTGGAGACGCGTTGCAGCGGATCGTGGCGCATGGCCTTGGGCTTGTCCCCGATCTCGCCGGGGCCGTGCCCCGAATGGAAGCCCAGCTTGGCGGCTTCGCGAAGGCGTAGCGCGCCATGTGAAACCGGGCGTATCTCGCCTGCGAGCGAAATCTCGCCGAACCAGACGCTGAGTGCAGGCAGCGGCCTGTCAGCCAGAGCCGAGATGAGCGCGGCGGCCACTGCCACATCCGCCGCAGGGTCTGACAGCCGGTAACCACCCGCGACGTTGAGATAGACTTCCGCCGATGAGAAGCTCAGCCCGCAGCGGGCTTCGAGCACGGCCAGCAACATCGCCAGACGACCGCTATCCCATCCCACGACCGCGCGCCGGGGGGTTGCCCCGCTCTGCAACCGCACGATCAACGCCTGCACCTCGACCAGCACCGGTCGCGTGCCCTCCAAAGCCGGGAAAACGGCACTTCCGGCCAAGGGTTCGTCGTTACCGGAAAGAAACAGGAGCGAAGGGTTCACGACCTCCGCCAGTCCCTGCCCTTCCATCGCGAAGACGCCGATCTCGTCGACCGCACCGAAGCGGTTCTTCAGCGCGCGCAGGATGCGATACTGGTGGCTACGCTCGCCCTCGAAGCTCATGACCACGTCGACCATGTGTTCAAGCACACGAGGCCCCGCGATGGTGCCGTCTTTCGTGACATGTCCGACCAGCACCAGCGCAACGCCATTTTCCTTGGCATAGCGGATCAGTTCGAATGCACAGCCCCGGACCTGGCTGACCGTTCCGGGCGCGCCTTCGATCCGATCCGAATACATCGTCTGGATCGAATCGATCACCAGCAGCGATGGGGGCGCCATTCCCCCCAGCGTGGTGAGAATATCGCGCACGGACGTAGCCGCCGCGAGGCGGATCGGCGCGTCCGCCAGCCCGAGCCGGGTGGCCCGCATGCGTACTTGCCCCGCTGCTTCCTCACCACTCACATAAACGGCTTCACCGCCCTTGCGCGCAATGTGTGCGGCAACCTGAAGCAACAGCGTGGATTTGCCGATCCCTGGATCACCGCCCATCAGGATCGCCGAACCCGGAACGAGCCCCCCGCCCAGGGCGCGGTCGAATTCGGCCAGTCCCGTCTGCCGCCTTTGAAGCACTTCGCCGGGCGCATCGAGCGCCACGAACGCAACCTTGCGGCCGCCCGATGAAAGATCGTGCTTCTCGGAAAAGACCGTTGCCGGCGCGTCTTCCGCCAGTGTGTTCCACTCGGCACAGTCGGGGCATTGCCCCTGCCAGCGGTGCGAAACGCTCCCGCAAGCCTGGCATACATAACGGCGTTTCGTCTTGACCATTCGCAAGCGATAATCGGAACAGAAGTGGAACGCAATTGCCATATCGCCGTTCAACGGCCAAACAGCCCGCATGCGCCAGAAAGAACTTCGGATCGCACTCATTTGTTACGGCGGGGTCAGCCTCGCCGTCTACATGCATGGCGTGACGAAGGAAGTGTGGAAGCTGACCCGTGCGAGCCGGGCCTTCCACTCCGGCGATCGGACAGAGGCAGGCAGCCAGGGTGTCTACCGCAAGCTACTCGAACACATATCAACCCGGCATAACCTGAACCTGCGGATATTGCCGGACATTCTGACCGGCGCCAGCGCCGGCGGGATCAACGCCGTGTTCCTGGCGCAGGCGGTCCATTCCGGCCAATCGCTCGATCCGCTGACGGATATCTGGCTGGAGCATGCCGATGTCGACAAATTGCTGGATCCGGAGGCTCGGCCGTGGACTCGCGCCGCCAAGTTCTGGGCACCGCCGATAGTCGAATTGCTGCTCTCGCGCCCCGGCAATACGATTTCGGAAAGTGTCTCGCCGGAAACACGGGCGCAGGTTCGCCGGAAGCTTGCGCGCTTTGTTCGCTCGCGCTGGTTCGCCCCGCCTTTTTCCGGCATCGGCTTCGCCGGCCTGCTGGCGGATGCGCTGACCGCGATGCAGGAGAATGTGTGCGAGGAGCCGCTGCTCCCGCCCGGACATCCGCTCGACCTTTCCGTTACCTGCACGGATTTCGGCGGCTATGTGGAGTTGTTGCGACTTAACAGCCCTCCGGTCGTGCAGGAGAGCGAGCACCGTTTGCCCATCGGCTTCCGAGCCAAGGTTCCGGCCGAGAAAGGACACTCGCTCGCGCCCTTGCCGGAACTTGTCTTCGCAGCCCGGTCAACAGCCAGCTTCCCCGGGGCGTTCCCCCCGATGAAGATCGCAGAGATCGAACGCCTGGCCCTGCGGCGCGGGATCGGATGGGAAAATCGCGACGCGTTCCTGAACCGGATAATGCCGGCCCATGTGCGGCAGAAGGATCTCGACGATGTATCGTTGATCGATGGCTCGGTGCTGGTGAACGCGCCGTTCTCTGAAGCGATTGCAGCATTGAAGGGGCGCCCTGCCCAGCGCGAGGTTGACCGGCGCTTCGTCTATATCGATCCGCGTCCGGATCGGCGTGGCAATGTCGGCATCGATGGGGACGAGGTCGGTTTCTTCCGCGCCATCTTCGGCTCGATTTCGGCAATTCCGCGTGAACAGCCCATTCGCGACAACCTGAACGTCATCCAGGCTCAATCGCGTGAAGCCGAACGGTTGCGCAAGATCGTCATGGCGATGCGTCCAGAAGTCGAGCGGGCGGTGGATCGGCTGTTCGGACTGACCTTCTTCATGGATCGAACGACGCCCAAACGGCTTGCAGCCTGGCGGGCAAAGGCGCAGCAGGCCGCCGCGGAACAGGCCGGTTATGCATTCCATTCCTATGCCCAGGCCAAGTTCTCGGGGATCATCGACCAGCTTGCACAGCTCGTTTTCGATCATGCGCCCGGCCTTCTGCTCCACGATGCCGTGCCTGTCGCCGACAAGCTCCGGCAGGAACTGGAAGCGCGTGGGCTCTCAAGCCTTGCCAACCCGGCCGGCGGCGCGAGCGATGCGGCGATCGATTTCTTCCGCGAGCATGATCTGGGCTTCCGTATCCGCCGCCTGCGCCTGCTTGCACGGCGGCTGTCGGTGGATTGGGAGGATGATCCCGAGATCACGGAGGCCGACCGCGACGCGGGGCGGGAGATGGTTTATGCCGCGCTTGCCCGTTATTTCGACCGGGAAGCGCATGACGCACTGGGCGAAGGGTTTCCGGCAATTGCGGAGCAGGTGCTGAAGGAACCGGGCGCGGTGCTGGATGCGCTGGGACGGATGCGCGGCCTTGCCAGTCTCGACATGCAGGTCGAGGCCCAGATGGCTGCCGCGCTGGATGCGATGCCGCGCCGGTTGCGACGGCGCATGTTGTTCGCCTATCTCGGCTTCCCGTTCTACGATGTCACCACCCTGCCCCTGCTCCGCAATGAGGACCTGACTGAGTTCGATCCGATCAAGGTCGACCGCATTTCACCGGATGATGCGATGGCAATCCGCGAAGGCGGGACATTGGCGACGCTACGGGGCGTCGAGTTCTACAATTTCGGCGCGTTCTTCAGCCGCAGCTATCGTGAGAACGACTATCTGTGGGGCCGTCTCCACGGTGCGGAGCGCATGGTCGATCTGGTTTGCTCGACCGTGGATGGAGCGATGAGTGAAAGCGAGATAACCAGCTTCAAGCGGCAGGCGTTCCTGGCCATTCTGGACGAGGAGGAACACCGGCTTCGCGCAGACCGCAAGCTCGTACCGTCGATCCGGCGCGAAATCCTGGAGAAGATGCCGGCGAGCTAGCCGCCTAGCGCTTGAAGTGCCTGACCAGCGCGGCAGCGGCAGCCTCGACATCGGCCCAGGTCACATCGAAATCCGCGTCTTCGCCGAAATAGGGATCGGCCACGGACTCGCCCCTGCGCCCGTCAACGCTGTCGAGAAGAAGTGCTATCCGTGCAGTCGCATCCGCCGGCGCGCGCAATCTGATCGCGTTCAAGTTGCCACGATCCAGCGCATAGATGTGGGTGAAGCGATAGTAATCCCTGTCTTCCAGCTGGCGCGCCCGCTTTGAGGATATGTCCAGCCCGTTGCGCTTCGCTACGGCCAGCGCCCGCGGGTCGGGCCCCTTGCCCACGTGCCAGTCGCCTGTGCCGGCGGACTCCAGTTCGAAATCCAGGCCTACGTCCTCCGCGGCCTTGCGGAAAGCGGCTTCGGCCAATGGAGAACGACAGATGTTACCCAGGCAAACAAACAGGATAGCGGGGCGCTCACTCATTCGGTCAGGTCGCTCCAGGCGCTTTTCAACCGCGCGAAGAAGCCTGCACTTTCGGGGCACTCCTCACCAGTTTCGGTTTCCTGGAACTCGCGGAGCAGTTCCTTCTGCCTGGCGGACAGCTTTGTGGGCGTTTCCACGATGATCTCAACCACCAGATCGCCCCGGCCACGCCCCTGCAGCACCGGCATCCCGCCGCCGCGCTTGCGCAGTTGCTTACCTGACTGGATGCCAGAGGGAATATCGATCGTGTGGCGTTCCCCGTCGAGCCCGGGAATTTCCACGCTGCCACCAAGCGATGCGATTGTAAAACTGAGCGGAATCCGCGTGAACAGGCTGGTGCCTTCACGCTGGAACATGCGGTGCTGGGATACGTGGATGAAGATATAGAGATCGCCGGGAGGCGCACCCTGCGGGCCGCATTCGCCCTTGCCTGACAGGCGGATGCGGGTGCCGTTATCCACGCCCGGAGGGATGGCGACGTCCAGCTTCTGCACCTCGTCCACACGGCCTTCGCCGCGGCAATGCTTGCACGGGCTTTCGATCACTTGGCCGCCACCGTGGCAGGTGGGGCATGGCCTTTCGATGACGAACAAGCCCTGTTGGGCGCGAACCTTGCCGCGTCCGCCGCAAAGATTGCAGGTGCGCCGGCCCGTGCCCGGTTCGGCGCCCGACCCATCGCAGGGATCGCAAGCAACGGATACCTCGACCTTCAATTCGGCCTGCTTGCCGTGGAAGGCTTCTTCCAGCGACACTTCCATGTCGTAGCGCAAATCCGCGCCACGGCGTGCCCTTTGCCGACCGCCGCCGCCGAATGAATTACCGAAGATCGTTTCGAAAATATCGCCCAGATCGCCGAAATCGGCTTGTGGGCCACCGCCGCCGAAACCGCCGTTCTGCTGGAAGGCCGCATGGCCGAACCGGTCATAGGCCGCCCGCTTCTGCGGGTCCTTCAGGCAGTCATAGGCTTCGTTGATGGTCTTGAAGCGCGCTTCCGCCTCGGCATCGCCGGGGTTGCGATCGGGATGGCATTGCATGGCAATGCGCCGGAACGAAGACTTGATCGTCTTCTCGTCCGCCGTTCGCTCAACTTCGAGCAGTTCGTAGTAGTCGATTTCCGCAGCCATTACCCCGCCCCAAAAAACCTGGCCGCCACCGGATCACCGATGACGGCCGGGGGTTTCATCCAGGCAATCAGCCCTTCTTCTCGTCTTCCACTTCCGAGAATTCGGCATCGACCACTTCCTCTTCGGAAGCCGTCTCGCCAGCGGCATCGGCGCCCGGAGAAGCGGCGGCGGCCTGTTCCTTCTCGTAGATGGCCTGACCCATCTTCATAGCGACTTCGGTCAACGCCTGGCTCTTGGCGGTGATCGCATCGGTGTCGCCGCTTTCGATGGCAGTCTTGGCTTCGGCAATCGCGGCTTCGATCTGACTCTTGAGATCGGCGTCGATCTTGTCGCCATTCTCTTCAAGCTGCTTCTCGGTCGCGTGGACGAGGCTGTCGGCATTGTTCTTCGCCTCGGCGCCTTCACGCCGCTTCTTGTCTTCTTCGGCGAACTTTTCCGCGTCCTTGACCATCTGGTCGATATCGTTGTCGGACAGGCCGCCCGATGCCTGGATGCGAATCTGCTGTTCCTTGCCGGTGCCCTTGTCCTTGGCGGACACGTTCACGATGCCATTGGCGTCGATATCGAACGTGACTTCGATCTGGGGCACGCCGCGCGGCGCGGGCGGAAGGCCGACAAGGTCGAACTGGCCCAGGATCTTGTTGTCCGCCGCCATTTCACGCTCACCCTGGAACACGCGGATCGTCACGGCCTGCTGGTTGTCTTCAGCAGTCGAGTAGACCTGCGCCTTTTTGGTCGGGATCGTAGTGTTGCGGTCGATCATGCGGGTGAACACACCGCCCAGCGTTTCGATGCCCAGCGACAGCGGGGTCACGTCGAGCAACAGGACGTCCTTGACGTCGCCCTGCAAAACGCCGGCCTGGATCGCCGCGCCCATGGCCACGACTTCATCTGGATTCACGCCGGTGTGCGGCTTCTTGCCGAAGAACTTTTCGACTACTTCGCGCACCTTGGGCATGCGGGTCATGCCGCCGACCAGAACGACTTCGTCGATCTCGCCGGCAGAAAGACCGGCATCCGCCAGCGCCTTCTTGCAAGGCTCCAGCGTGCGCTGGATCAGCTTGTCGACCATCTTTTCGAGGTCCGTGCGAGTGATCGTTTCGACCAGGTGAAGCGGCGTGGTGTTGCCGCCTTCCATGCGCGCGGTGATGAAGGGCTGGTTGATTTCGGTCGTCTGGGCGGAAGACAGTTCGATCTTCGCCTTTTCGGCCGCTTCTTTCAGGCGCTGCAACGCCAGCTTGTCGGCCCGAAGGTCGATGCCTTCCTTTTCCTTGAACCTGTCGGCCAGGTATTCGACGATCGCGCCGTCGAAGTCTTCACCGCCAAGGAAGGTGTCGCCGTTGGTCGACTTCACTTCGAACACGCCGTCGCCGATTTCCAGCACGGACACGTCGAAGGTGCCGCCGCCAAGGTCATACACGGCAATGGTCTTGCCGTCGTTCTTCTCGAGGCCATAGGCCAGCGCGGCCGCAGTCGGCTCGTTGATGATGCGCAGCACTTCGAGGCCCGCGATCTGGCCGGCGTCCTTGGTCGCCTGGCGCTGGGCATCGTTGAAGTATGCCGGAACGGTGATGACGGCTTGCGTCACGGTTTCGCCAAGATAGCTCTCGGCCGTTTCCTTCATCTTCTGCAGGATGAACGCGCTGATCTGCGACGGCGAGTAATCTTCGCCACCGGCATTGACCCAGGCATCGCCATTCTTGCCCTTGACGATGGAATAAGGAACCAGCTCGGTGTCCTTCTTCGTCACAGGGTCATCAAAACGGCGGCCGATCAGGCGCTTCACCGCAAAAATCGTGTTGTCACCATTGGTAACCGCCTGGCGCTTGGCAGGTTGGCCGATCAGACGTTCACCATCCTTGGTGAATGCGACGATCGAAGGCGTGGTGCGCGCCCCTTCGGAATTCTCGATGACCTTGGGCTTGCCCCCATCCATCACAGCAACGCAGCTATTGGTGGTCCCGAGGTCGATACCGATGACTTTAGCCATTATTTCCCATCCTGTGCTTCAAGTTGGACACCGCACATTTCGCTTCCCAAGCTGGCGAAGCGCGTCGGCGGCTCGTGCAATGAGCGCGATATAGGTATGCTTGCCCTTGGCACAAGGGATGTGGGCGACTACAAATTTGCCGATTGAGACGAGGGGATTTCCATGATGAAAAAGAGCTTCCTGGCCGGCATCGTTCTTGCCACCGCCGCAATCGGCCTTTCGGCATGCGGCAGCGAACCTGCCCAGCAGGCCGAAGCTGCCCCTGAAGGCATGCCCGGCGTCGAGGTGAGCAAGGCTCGCCTGGTCCTTCCCGCGGTGAAGGGAAATCCCGGAGTGCTGTATTTCGACCTGACCTATGATGGGGAGCGTGCCGCCGCCCTGCGCGGAGTGGATGTCGCGGGCGCCAAGGGCGCGACAATGCACCAATATGTCGACCTGAGCGGCGAAATGGCGATGTACGAACTTCTTCCTCAACCGCTGGCCAAGGGGCAGACGCTGAAGTTCGAACCGGGCGGTTATCACATCATGGTGGATGGGCTGGACGAAGGAATCGCCGCGGGTGGAACCGTCGAGGCTACATTGATCTTCGCCGGCGGCGACAAATCCAGCTTCCCGGTAGAAGTCCGGGCTGCGGGGGAAGATCGCTGAGCGAACAGCCGGCTTGCCCGGTCGGTGGCGAAAGGCCTCTGACGCCAGGCGAGGTTACGCTTGCAAGAAGTGTTTTCGGCGGTGCGATCGACTATTCCGAAGTGCGTATCCGAAGGCGCAAGTGGTTCCCGTTCCAACCGATTCGCGTGGCCATGGCTCCGCGCGGGCATATTCATTTTCACCCCAGGGGTGATGGGTATTGCGACGATTTCAGCGCGCAATCGCTCAGCCGACAGGCGTTCTTCATCCATGAGATGGCGCATGTCTGGCAGCATCAGAAGGGGATTTTTCTGCCGCTGAAGCGGCATCCCTTCGCGCGCTATCACTATTCGATCAAGCCGGGCTGGCCACTTGAGAAATATGGTATCGAGCAGCAGGCAGAAATAATCCGCCACGCCTTCCTTCTCAGGAACGGGGCACAAGTCCCCGGCGTGGCGGATGCAGGTCCTTACGCGGCGCTGGTCAATTTTCCCGGCGCCACGCATCGGCGTGACTATGTTTAACGCCGGTTGTCGCGGCAGTTGACTTCATATTCATCGCCATAACGATCGCGGCGATAGCAGCGGCCATCCTTCTCGATCAGGGCGCCACCCACGCCACCCACCGCAGCACCGATTGCGGCGGATTCCGCAACATCGCCGCCCCGAAGAACGCCGACCCCGGCACCAACGGCCGCGCCAGCCAACGCCCCTTCGCCCGCATAATTGCTGGAACAGGCACCGACAGCGAGTGCCGCGCTCATCAGCGCAGGCACGATCAGAAGCTTCTTCATGAGGTATCTCCCTTTGGAATTCACGGAATCCAAACGATCGAAGTCCTTCAAAAGTTTCACCGTTCGCCGCTTACCAGCGTTATTCTGACGTCAACATGCCGGTTGACCGGCCAGCGCCGATGCCCATGATGCGCGAAAAGACAATTCGGAGAGAGATGCCACCATGCCGCATGATGTCGATCACGCCACGATACTCGATCGCCTTGCCGGAACGCGCGGCGGCGTTCGAAACAGCTTCACCGATATCGATCCACGCCGGACGGCCCACCTGATCATCGACATGCAGAATGGCTTCATGGAAGAAGGCGCACCTGTCGAAGTGCCGATGGCGCGCGAAATCGTGGAGAATATCAACCGCATTTCCGCCGCCATGCGCAAGGCGGGCGGGCGGAACTTCTTCGTGCGCTTCACTACCCCGCCCGAAGGCAGTCCGAGCTGGTCGAACTTTCACGTGCGGATGGGGCCGGGCGCCGAGGGCCACAAGGAAGCCTTTACGCCGGGTGGACACTACTGGCAGCTATGGCCCGGCCTCGAGGTGCGGGACGAGGACATGGTGGTGGAGAAGCATCGCTTCAGCGCCTTCACGCACGGCACCAGCGATCTGAACCGGATCTTGCGGGATGAGGGTATCGACACGGTTCTGATCACCGGCACGCTGACCAACTGCTGCTGCGAAAGCACCGCCCGTGACGCCATGCAGCACAATTATCGCGTGCTGGTTGCGGCGGACGCCAACGCCGCCCTCACCGACGAGGAACACGCGGCCACGCTGCACAACATGGCCTTTGTGTTCGCCGATCTTTATTCCACCGAAGAGATCGAAAATCTTTTCGGAGGCTGAACGTCAGTCGGGCTTCTTCGCCACCGCCACCATCGCCGGGCGCAGCAGGCGATCCTTGATCATGTAGCCTGCCTGCATTTCCTGCACGATCGTGCCCGGCTCGGCATCGGCGGAGGGGATTTCGATCATCGCCTGGTGCTGGTTGGGATCAAGCGGAAGGCCCTTCGCGGCAATGCGGCTGATGCCGTGTGCGGCGAAGGCTTTCTCCACTTCACGCTGGGTTGCCTCGATGCCCGCGACAAAGCCCTTGAGCTTCTCGTCTTCGCGCATTTCCGGCGATACCGCGTCGAGTGCACGGGAGAGATGGTCTGCAATCGCAAGAATATCGCGAGCGAAGCCGGTCACGGCATAGACGCGCATATCGGCAACGTCTTTCTCGAGGCGGCGGCGCACGTTCTGCGTTTCCGCCTGCGCGTACAGCACGTCCTGCCGCGCGGAATCCAGCTCTTCCTGCAGTCGCGCAAGATCATCCACGGCACTGTCGCCATCATCGAGGAATTCTTCCGGAACTCCAGCAAGTTCCGCGGCAACCGCTTCGTCCTGGGGCTGCTTTTTCGTATCGTTCATCGTCTCTATCTATCTGTTCTAGCCGATCAATTTGCCCAGTGACTGGGCCGTGAAATCCACCATGGGGACGACGCGCGCGTAATTCAACCGCGTCGGCCCGATAACCCCGACCACGCCGACGACCCTTCCCTCGCGATCGCGATAGGGTGATGCGATCACCGAAGAGCCGGAAAGCGCGAAAAGCCGGTTCTCCGAACCGATGAATATGCGTGTCGAATCCGCCTCGCGCGCGCTTTCCAGAATTTGCGCGATCGATTGCTTGTCCTCAAGGTCATCCAGCAACTGCCGCACGCGCTCTATATCGCCCAGCGCAGTTTCGTCGAGCAGCTTGGCCTGCCCGCGCACGATCAGGACGGGGCGCTGGGCCGCATCCTGGCTCCACACCGCCAGCCCCCGCTCCACGAGGTTCCGGCTGGCTTCATCCAGTTCCGACCGGCCGGAGGCGATCTCCGCTCGCATCGCCCTCACAGCCTCGGCCAGAGTGCGGCCGGAAAGGCGTGCGGTGATGTAATTGGTTGCCTGATCCAGAACGGATGACGGGAGGCCCACAGGCAGGTCCAGAACCCGGTTCTCGACGTGGCCGTCCTCGCCCACCAGCACCGCAAGCGCTGAACTGGCCGACAGGGGAATGAGATTCATTTGAGACAGGCGCGGTTCCCGCTGCGGAACCATGACCACGCCTGCGGCTGCCGAAATATCCGAAAGGATGGCGGTCGTGGCTTCCAGTGCCTTCTCGATCGGGCCGGGCTGGGTCAGCCGGCGTTCGATGGCGGCGCGTTCCTGCGCCGTCGGCTCCGCGACCTGCATCATCCCGTCCACGAACAGGCGCAGGCCAGTCTCGGTCGGCCTGCGCCCCGCACTGGTGTGAGGAGCCTCCAGCAATCCCAGCGATTCAAGATCGGACAGAACCGAGCGGATCGATGCGGGGGACAGGTTCACGCCTCTGTCCCCTGCCAGCGTCTTCGATCCGACGGGTTGCCCGCTGTTGATATAGCCTTCGACCACCAGGCGAAATATTTCGCGGGCGCGAGTCGTCAGTTCTGTAACGGGTGGGCCAGGCATTTCCCGACCGGCTTAGCTTCCTTGCGGCTGGTACTGAAAGCGATTTTCGGCCGTGCCCACCAGATCGTCGAGCGGAAGTTCCTTCCACGCATCATAAAGGTCGGGTCTGATGTCCATCAGATCGGGCACCCGGCAACCGCGATACCAGTTCAGCGCATCGTCTCCGTCAGCCGCTTTCCATCGCACGTTCACGCTGGGACTGTCAGTGGAAACGGGGACAGGGCAGTGCTCGTAATCATACTTCACTTCGCCTTCGGGCCGGAACGGCGCGAGCCGTTTGAAGAACGCCCGCACCTGCGCTTGCGATGCCGTGAACTGGTGGGTGCCCTTCACCTTCACGAAGTTGCGCCCGGTATAGGTGCCGGTCCCGCCCGCGGTGAGCGTGATCGAGAAATCCGGACAGCTCCCAAAGCAGGGCGTCACTTCGAATTCCACGCTTTGCGGCGGCGAGTTGGACGATTGTGGAATTGTGGCGCAGCCGGCAAGCAGGCCGACGGCAAGAACAGCAATCAATCGCATCGCAAAAATTCCTCGATATTCCCATCGGTAAAACCGAAAGAAAGCATGGTCGGTTCCGAGGCCGATGCTTGCGCCCTTGCCTCACCCGGGAATGACGGAGACAGGCGCCCGCCGGCTTGGCGGAATGTGTGCTGGCGCATGTGTGCTGTTCGGTATACGGGCCGCTCGACTATCCTGCAGGAGACTGGAACACATGCGACCTTCCGGCCGCGCGCCCGACGAGATGCGCACTATCGAAATGCTTACCGGCTTCACCAAGCACGCCGAGGGTTCATGCCTCGTTTCCTTCGGGGATACGCGGGTGCTCGTCACCGCCAGCGTGGAGGAGCGTCTACCGCCATGGCTCAAGGGCAAGGGCGAAGGCTGGGTGACCGGCGAATATTCGATGCTTCCCCGCGCCACCCACACGCGGGGACAACGCGAAGCGGCGAAGGGCAAGCAATCCGGCCGCACGCAGGAAATCCAGCGTTTGATCGGCCGCTCTCTGCGCGCGGTGACGGATCTCAGGAAACTGGGCGAGCGCCAGATCACCTTGGATTGCGATGTGATCCAGGCCGATGGCGGCACCCGCACCGCTGCCATTTCGGGCGCCTGGGTCGCCCTGCGCCTCGCCGTCAACAAGCTGATGGCTGCCGGACTGGTGAAGGAAGATCCGTTGACCGCCAGGATTGCGGCCGTAAGCTGCGGTATCTGCAACGGTGTGCCGGTGCTGGACCTTGACTATATCGAAGACAGCAGCGCCGATGCGGACGCGAATTTCGTGCTGATCGAAGGCGGCCAGATCGCTGAAGTGCAGGCCACTGCCGAAGGCGCGACCTATGATGAGGAAAGCCTGTTGCGCTTGCTCCGCCTCGCCCGGATCGGCTGCGACAACATCTATGCGGCGCAGGAGAACGCGGTAAAGTGACTCGCAAGCTCGGCTCCGGAAAGCTGGTGATCGCCACGCATAACGCGGGCAAGCTGAAGGAAATTCAGGCCTTGCTCGCGCCCTATGGCGTGGAATGCATCTCGGCAGGCTCGCTGGGCCTTCCGGAGCCGGAAGAGACGGGCACCACATTCGTCGAAAATGCGCTGATCAAGGCCCGTGCCGCTGCCGAGGCGAGCGGGATCGTGGCGCTGGCCGATGATAGCGGCCTTTCGGTGGAGGCGCTGGGCGGCAGGCCCGGCGTCTACACCGCCGACTGGGCCGAGCGGCAGCCGTTCGAAGGTGAACCCGGTCGCGATTGGTATATGGCCATGGGCAAGGTGGAAGGCATGCTTGTCGCAAAGGGGCCTGAAACGCTGCGCAATGCCGCGTTTCATTGCGTCCTCGCACTGGCTTGGCCCGATGGGGAAAGCACCGTTTTCGAAGGATCGGTCGAGGGATCGCTGACCTGGCCTCCGCGCGGAGCGATGGGCTTCGGCTATGACCCCGTCTTCGTTCCCAGGGGCGGTTACGAGACTTTTGCCGAGCTGGACCCCGCTGAGAAACACCGGATCAGCCACCGCGCCGATGCTTTCGCCAAGCTGGTCGCGGAACAGTTTTCCTGAGAATTCAGCCAACCCCGCTGCCGAAATAATTGCCTGACGGCCAATAGCGGCAAACGAGGAATTCATACCCCTTCCCCCGCGCGATCGCGCATCCGACCTGTTCGGTCGAAGGCCAGATCATCTGGGTATAATGGGCCACATCCTGCCATTTCCCGGTTTTCGAAACTTCCGGGAAAGTACCGGGCCGGAAATTCTCCTTCTCATCCGTGAAGCGTCGGATCATCGCCTCAGGGGTGAAGAAGCCGGCTGTTCCCATCCACAGATTCTCGCCCGTTCCTTCGCGGTGCTTCCATGGCGAATGGCGCATCTTTCCCTCTTTCGCGAGCCGGCGGGCCCAGACATCCGCGTCCTTTGCAAGCTCGGGATTCCATTGCAGCACAGGCAGGTGCTCGCGCACCCTTTCGGCATTATGGAGGTGCAGGAAGCGGTCCGCGAGGTCGCCCTCGGCCGGTTCGCCGCTGGCCGAAACGGGTAGCAAGGCCAGCGTGCAGGCCGATATCAGGGCTGCGATGATGTGGCTCGCTTTCATGCGCACAGCTTGACAGCGAGCGCTTAATGCTTGCTGAAAATGCCGGATGGCCCGCGCGCTTTACATCCATTGGCCCTTCTGCCTCGCCAAGTGCCCTTATTGCGACTTCAATTCGCATGTCCGGGAACGGGTCGAGATCGAAAAATGGCGGGAAAGCCTGCTTGCCGACCTGAGGTTCGAGGCAACGATTGCGGGCGGAGAACCGCTGGAAAGCGTGTTCTTCGGCGGGGGAACACCCTCGCTGATGCCGCCCGATCTGGTCGAAGACCTTCTGGCCGAGGCGGAGCGGTTGTGGGGCTTCGCGCCCGGTATAGAGATCACGCTGGAGGCCAATCCCAGCTCTGTCGAGGCGGGAAAGTTCGCGGATCTGGCCGCTTGCGGGGTCAATCGCGTCTCGCTGGGGTTGCAGGCGCTGGACGACCGGACGCTGAAATTCCTCGGCCGGCTGCACGATGCGCAAGAGGGGTTGAACGCCCTCGAGACGGCGCAGAAAGCGTTCGAACGGGTCTCGTTCGACCTGATATACGCCCGACCGGGACAGACCGCGCAGGCGTGGGAGGCTGAACTGGCGCAGGCGCTGTCCTATGGCACGTCCCACCTCTCGCTCTATCAATTGACCATCGAGCCGGGCACCCGCTTCGCCACCATGGTCCGCCAGGGCGAATTCGCGCCACTGGACGATGACGAGGCAGCCGATCTTTTTGCCCTGACACGCGAAATGACCACCCTTGCCGGTCTGCCCGCCTACGAGATCAGCAATCATGCCCGGCGGGGGCAGCAAAGCCGCCACAACCTTACCTATTGGCGATACCAGGACTATGTCGGCATCGGCCCCGGCGCGCATGGCCGCCGCAATGGCGAGGCGACCGTCCGCCACAAGAAGCCCGAAAACTGGCTCGGCGCGATAGAGGCGCAGCGCCACGGCATCGCGGAAGCCCGCCCGCTGGGCACCCGCGAACAGGCCAGCGAAGCGCTGCTGATGGGGCTGAGGCTGGCCGAAGGCGTGGACATCGATGCCCTCGCTTCCCGCTTCGGCCTGCCCCCCGCCAGCCTGATCGATGCGGACCGCTTCGACTTCTACGCCCGCCAGCGCCTGTGCCGCCGTGCGGGCAGCCGGGTGATCGTGACCGAGGAAGGCATGCCCCTGCTCGACGGATTGCTGGGCGAGCTGGTGCCCGAAGAGCTTGTAGCGGCGTGAGATCGCCCCGTCCTTTGCCTACTTGTCCCGAGAACATCGCAGCGCCGTACTCGTTCTGGTGGCGTGAAGTGAAAGGCGATAGCTCGCCCTTGGCGACGCCCTCCGGATTGATTGACCCGGGACGAACGGGGTTGAAAACGGAGCGGACATCATGACCCGCGCCGACCTGCTCGAGGAATGGAATGCCCATCTGGCGCAGGGACGCCGCCGCTCCCCCCACACCGTCAGGGCCTATCTCGCCAGCGCGGCCCGCCTGCTTGACAGCCTCGGGGAAACGGACTGGCCCACCCTCGCCCGACTGGACGGGCCTGCCCTGCGCCGCCAACTCGCCGCCCGCCGGGCCGACGGGATCGGCAATGCCTCCGCCGCTCGCGAGTTGTCCGCACTCAAAAGCTTCCTCGCCTTCGCGCGCGAGAAAGCAGGCCTGATCGAGGCTGCCCCGCCGCGCTTGCGTGGCCCTCGCCTGAAGAAGGGCCTGCCCCGCCCCGTCACGCCGGACGATGCGCTGAATGTCGTCGACACGGTGCGCAACCTGGCCGGCGAGGAATGGATCGGCGTGCGCGACCGGGCCGTGCTGCTGCTGCTTTATGGCGCGGGCTTGCGCATCGCGGAGGCACTTTCACTGAAGGGAAGCGATTTTCCGCTGGGCGAGACATTGCGGGTGACCGGCAAGGGCAACAAGCAGCGCGTCGTGCCGGTCCTGCCGATCGTGCGGGCCGGCGTTGCCGAATATGTCGCCGCCTGCCCATGGCCGCTGGGCAAGGACGAACCGCTGTTCCGCGGGGCCAAGGGCGGTCCGCTCAATCAGGGCATGGTGCAGAAGGCGATGGCCACCGCCCGCGCGGCGCTGGGGCTCCCCGCGACCGCAACCCCCCACGCCCTGCGCCACAGCTTCGCCACGCACCTTCTCGGCGCCGGCGCAGACCTGCGGTCGCTGCAGGAACTGCTGGGCCATGCCAGCCTTGGTTCGACCCAGATCTACACCAAGGTCGATGCGGCGGTGCTGCTGGATACCTATCGCAACGCGCATCCCAGGGAGCGGGGATAAGCGGGCCACTCCCGGCGCGGCGCGGGAGGGTCACTATCCTCTCCTTCGCAGATCAGATTGCAGCCCTTGTGGAAAGCCCTACCGCTCGCTGCGCGGTTTCCAGGTGATGACCCGCCAGGCATAAGCGATCACGCCCACCGCGATGCCCGCGATCACCAGCCAGTCCAGCCAGACCTTGGATTCGTCGAAATACTGGCCCAGCCAGCGCCCGCCCGCAATCAGCAACACGTTCCAGATACCCGCGCCGAAGAAGGTGTAGAGCAGGAACCTGCCGTGCTTCATGTGGGCAAGGCCTGCCGGCAACGAGATCATCGTGCGCAGGAATGGCGAGAAGCGCAGGAGGAACACCACCCATTGGCCGTGCTTGCGGAAGAAGCGGCTGGCGGCCTCGATATCTTCCCACTCCATCGTCAGCCAGCGGCCCCACCGGTCGACCAGAGGCTGCAACCGCTGGTAACCCCATTTGTCGCCCGCAAGGAACCACAGGTAATTGCCGAAAGTTGAGCCGACCGTGCCCGCCAGAAGCAGCGGCCAGAATTCCATCGTGCCGCGCGAAACCGCGACCCCGCCCAGCCCCATGATCACTTCCGAAGGGATCGGCGGGAAGACGTTCTCGATCACCATCAGGAAGGCTATGCCCCAATAGCTGCCCTGTTCGATCACATGCAGGATGAATTCGTTCATTGGGGAATAAACGCCCGACGCCTGCCCAGGTTCAATTCACCACGGCGTGCAGAGGGAAAGCAGCCCTGCGCGCCAGGCGTCGGACGGCGCACCGTCAGCCCGCGGCGAGGCGCCGCTCGATCGCGTCCCAGATCAGCCCGGCCGTATCGGTGCCGTCGAACTTGTCGATCGCAACGATGCCGGTGGGGGAGGTTACGTTGATTTCGGTCAGCCATTTGCCGCCGATCACGTCGATCCCCACGAACAGGAGGCCGAGCCGCTTGAGTTCGGGGCCCAGCGCATCGCAGATTTCCTTTTCCCGCTCGGTCAGCACGGTGGCTTCGGCAGAGCCGCCCCGCGCCAGATTGCTGCGGAATTCGCCTTCACCGGGACGGCGGTTGATCGCGCCGGTGACTTCGCCATCCACCAGCACGATGCGCTTGTCGCCTTCCGAAACCTCAGGAAGAAACGGCTGGACCATGTGTGGTTCCGGCCAGGTCTGGTTGAACACTTCGAACAGGGCCGAAAGATTCTCGCCATTTTCGGGAACGCGGAAGATCGCCTTGCCGCCATTTCCGTGGATCGGCTTCACCACCACCGCGCCGTGACGGTCCATGAAGGCCTTCACCTCGTCCACGCTGCGGGTGACGAGCGTGGGCGGCATGAAGCGCCGGAAATCGAGCACGAAGACCTTCTCGGGCGCATTGCGTACGCTGGCGGGATTATTCACCACCAGCGTTTCCTTCTCGATCCGCTCAAGCAGATGGGTGGCGGTGATATAGCCCATGTCGAAGGGCGGATCCTGCCGCATCAGCACCACATCCACATCGCGGCCGAGATCGAGCCGCACGGGATCGCCGAACGAGAAGTGATCGCCCGCCACGCGCTGGACCCGCACCGGGTGGGCCAGGGCGTGCAGCCGGTCGTTCTCGTCCAGGGTCAGCCCGCCGACATCGTAATGGAACAGCTCGTGACCGCGCTCTTGCGCCGACAACATCAGGGCAAAGGTGGAATCGCCGCCGATATTGATGCTTTCCAGTGGGTCCATCTGGACCGCGATGCGTAGGCTCATTCTTACAATCCCGTTCGCTGGTGGGTGCCTCAGGGCATCCAGGCGTTGGTGATGTGGCGCGGGAAGCGCCCCGGCGCAAGGAGCAGTACGTCGATCCGCATGTCATCGCCATCGCGGGCGTATCTGTGCGCGCTGGCCTGGGCTGCCGCGGCGACCCTGCGCAGGCGATATTCGTCGATTGCCAGATCGAGGTCTTCCGCGCGATTGCGCCATTTGACCTCGAAGAAAACCAGCGTGCGGCCCCGGCGCGCCACAAGGTCGATCTCACCGCGCGGGGTCTTCACCCGCTTGTCCAGGATGCGCCAGCCCTTGAGGCCAAGCCACAGCGCCGCGCGCATCTCGCCGCGCCGGCCCCTGCGCTCCGCCTCGGCTCGCTTCATCGGGGCTCGCTTCATCGCGGCTTGAGTTCCAGCGCGCGGGCATAGAGAGCCTTGCGATCCTGCCCGGTGGCCCGGGCGACCTGGGCGGCCGCCTGGGAGGGTTTCTCATGCTCCAGCGCGGCGAGCAGCAGGCCGTCGACATCGGCTTCGCTGGCCGCCGCTTCCTCACCCGGAGGGGCGATCAGCAGCACGATCTCCCCCCTGGGCGGGTGAGCGGTGTAGTGCGCGCTCAACTCGGCGGGCTGGCCGGTACGGCACTCCTCGTGCAGCTTGGTCAGTTCGCGCGCGACCGCCACCTCCCGGCCGGGCAACGCCGCAGCGATGGCCTCCAGCGATTTCACGAGCCGGGGCGCGGTTTCATAGAACAGCAGCGTTGCGGGAACGGCGGCGAGCAGGGTCAGGGCATCCACCCTCGCCTTTTCCTTCACCGGCAGGAAACCGGCAAACAGGAAGCGATCGTTCGGCAGGCCGGACAAGGTCAGCCCGACGATCGCGGCCACGGGCCCCGGAAGGCTGGTGACGGCGATTCCCTCTTCCCTCGCGTGGCGCACCAATCGGTAGCCGGGGTCGGAAATCAGCGGCGTTCCGGCATCGCTGACCAGCGCCACCGCCTGGTTGCGCATCGTTTCCAGCAGCTTCGCGCGGTCTTTCTCGCTGCTGTGGTCGTCATATCGCCACATCGGCTTGCGCAGCTTCAGGTGTTGCAACAAACGCCCGGTAACACGCGTATCCTCGCAGGCGATCACGTCGCACCGTGCAAGAATTTCGACAGCCCGCACCGTAATATCGCCAAGATTGCCAATCGGGGTGGCGACAATATACAGGCCCGGTGACAAGGGACGTTCTGGCGGACCATCTGACATGGATGGCGTTTTGGACACTATTGGCGGGAGCCACAAGATGCTGGGTGGATTGATCAATCGTCGCAATATCATGATGATCGCGGCGACCGTGCTTCTTGCAGGCTGTAAAGTGATCCCGAAGGTCGATCCCGGCCCGGCGCCGGGGCCCGACCCCGATCCCACCACCCTGCCCGGCGATACCGACCGCCACCGTGTCGCCCTGCTCGTGCCACTGAGCGGAGAAAACGCGGAAGTCGGCCAGTCGATCGCCAATGCCACCACCATGGCCCTGCTCGACACCAATGCCGAAAACCTGCGCATCACCACCTATGACACGGCCACCGGCGCCTCCAGCGCGGCGGCGCGTGCGCTGGCCGATGGCAACAAGCTGATTCTCGGCCCCCTGCTGGGCGAAGACGTGACGCCGATCCTGTCGCGGGCCCGGGCGGCCAATGTCCCGCTGATCAGCTTCTCGAACGATTCGTCCGTCGCAGCCAACGACGTGTTCGTGATGGGCGTCAGCCCGGACCAGTCGATTGCCCGCACGGTCGATTATGCCAGCGCCAACGGTTCGAAGCGCTTCGCCATCCTCGTCCCCAATGGCGAGTACGGATCGCGCGCGGAAGCGGCCTATCGTTCGGCCATCACGGCGCGGGGCGGCTCCATTGTCGCCCGCGAAGCCTATGATCGCGGCAACACCTCGATCGTCAGCGCGGCGCAGCGCCTGCGCGCCAGGGGGGGCTTCGACACCTTGCTGATCGCCGAAGGGCCGCGCCTTTCCATTCAGGCGGCGGGCGCCGTTCGCCCGGCCAATGCGACCTCGCCGCTGCTGCTCGGCACCGAACTATGGGGCGGCGAGTCGACCGTGGCGAATTCGGCAGCCCTGCGCGGCGCGCTGTTCTCCACCATTTCGGACTCGCGCTTCAGCCAGTTCTCGGAAAGCTACCGCAACCGCTTCGGCAATTCGCCCCATCGCATCGCCACGCTGGGTTATGACTCCGTGCTGCTGACCCTGCGCGTCGCGCGCGACTGGAAGCCGGGCCGCAATTTCCCCACCGCCCGGATGCGCGATGACGGGGGCTTCCTGGGCCTTGACGGTCCATTCCGCTTCCGCGCCAACGGGGTGGTGGAACGCGCGATGGAAGTGCGTCAGGTCGGCCGCAACAAGATCGATGTGGTGGCCACGGCGCCAGACCGCTTCTGACGGCTGACGATAAGTCGCGCCCTGTGCTTGTAAGCACGCGATTCCGCGCCTTATAGCCACAGCATGTCTGACGATCTGTTCGAGAATGCGCCTGCGCTGGGCGGCACTTACGACGCTTCCTCCATCGAAGTCCTCGAAGGGCTCGAGCCGGTCCGTCGGCGCCCCGGCATGTATATCGGCGGCACGGATGAGCGTGCCCTGCACCATCTGGCCGCCGAAGTGCTGGACAATGCGATGGACGAAGCGGTCGCGGGCTATGCCAACCGCATCGAGGTGATGCTGGAAGAAGGCAATCGCCTGACCATTACCGACAATGGCCGCGGCATCCCGGTCGACGAGCATCCGAAGTTCCCCGGCAAGTCCTCGCTGGAAGTGATCCTTTCCACCCTTCACTCGGGCGGCAAGTTCTCGGGCAAGGCCTATGCCACTTCAGGTGGTCTGCACGGGGTGGGCGTCAGCGTGGTCAATGCGTTGTCGAGCCATACGCGCGTCGAAGTGGCGCGGGACAAGCAACTCTATGCGCAGGAATTCTCGAAGGGGGTAACGCAGGGTCCGCTCCAGAAGCTCGGCCCCACGCCCAACCGGCGCGGCACCTCCGTCAGCTTCACGCCCGACGCGGAAATTTTCGGGGACCAGAAGTTCAAGCCGGCCCGGCTGTTCCGCCTCGTACGTTCGAAGGCCTATCTCTTCGCCGGGGTGGAGATCCGCTGGAAATGCGTTCCGTCGCTGGCCAGCGAGGAAATCCCGGCAGAAGCCGTGTTCCAGTTCCCGGGCGGCCTGGCCGACCATCTGTCCGAACAGGTGGGCGAGCGGGAATGCGTCACCAGCCAGTTCTTCGCCGGGCGGCAGGACTTCCCGCTCAACGATGCTGGCGACACGATGGGCCGCGTCGAATGGGCAATCGCCTGGCCGCTCTGGTCCGATGGTTCGTATAGCTGGTATTGCAACACCGTGCCCACGCCGGACGGCGGCACGCACGAGCAAGGCTTGCGCGCCGCGCTGACCAAGGGCATTCGCGCCTTTGGCGATCTGGTTGGTCAGAAGAAGGCCAAGGATATCTCGGCGGACGATATCGTCACCGGCAGCGAAGTGATGCTGTCGCTGTTCATCCGCGACCCCCAGTTCCAGAGCCAGACGAAGGATCGCCTCACCTCGGCGGAGGCCGCGCGCCTAGTCGAGAACGCAATCCGCGACCATTTCGACCATTTCCTCACCGACAATATGGAGCGCGGCAAGGCGCTGCTGGGCGCGGTGATGGAACGGATGGACGAGCGGCTGAAACGCAAGGCCGAGCGCGAGATCAAGCGCAAGACCGCCACCAATGCCAAGAAGGTCCGGCTGCCCGGCAAGCTGACCGATTGCTCGGGCGAAGGCAAAGGCGAAACCGAGCTGTTCATCGTGGAAGGCGACAGCGCCGGGGGCAGCGCCAAGCAGGCGCGCGACCGCAAGACGCAGGCGATCCTGCCGATCCGGGGCAAAATCCTGAATGTCGCCTCGGCCACGGCTGACAAGATCCGCGCGAACCAGGAAATCGCGGACCTCATCCTCGCACTAGGTTGTGGCGCGCGGAAGGATTGCAACGCCGATAATCTGCGATACGACCGCATCGTGATAATGACCGATGCCGACGTGGACGGCGCGCATATCGCAACGCTGTTGATGACGTTCTTCTTCCAGGAAATGGCCGATATCGTTCGGCGCGGGCATCTGTTCCTGGCCCAGCCTCCGCTGTACAAGCTCGCCGCCGGCAAGGAGACTGTCTATGCGCGTGACGATGCCCACCGGCAGGAGCTGGAGGCATCGATCTTCAAGGGGCGCAAGGTGGAAGTCAGCCGGTTCAAAGGCCTTGGCGAGATGAACCCGCAGCAATTGCGCGAAACGACCATGAGCCCCGCCACGCGCAGCCTCGTGCGCATCACCCTGCCCACCGAGAACGAGCAGCGGCACGCCGTGAAGGAACTGGTCGATCAACTGATGGGCCGCAATCCGGAACATCGCTTCAACTTCATCCAGAACCGCGCGGGCGAACTTGATCGCGATCTGATCGACGCCTGATCGAGGTATTTAAGGCCTCTGATGCTTAGGGCCCCTTGGTCCAGAGGCATGGAGATTGCGTGGTTTGCAAACGCAGGCCGCCAATCGCTCTCCTGAATCCTCCAGGTATTCACTACCCCCGTCCGTCCTGAGCCTGTCGAAGGACGCATCGAAACGCCTGAGCTGGACAATACGCCCTCCAAGGCACCGGCAACGTGCGTCCTTCGACAGGCTCAGAACGGGGTGTGTGTTCCTGTTTGCAAACCACACAATCGCCTAAGGCATTGCGCCGCGCGGCCGGTGGCTTATCAAGACCGGCATGAAGCTCCTGTTCCTTGCCGCCGCCGCGCTGGCCCTGTCCGTTCCGGCAGTGGCCCACGCCGATGATAATGCCCAGGTGCTGGAGGAAGCCAGCTATTCGCGGGCCGAGCAGATCCGGTATGTTCTGGACGGCACGATGCAGCCTGATGCAGTGTTTTCCGACAGCTTCCTGCGCGCCGTGCCCGCATCGCAGCTTGCATCGCTGACAGCCGATATGATCCGGGAGAGCGGACCGCTGATCGCCGTCGACGAGATCGAGTACAAGGGTAACGGGGGCGCCAGCTTCGATATCGTGTTCGAGAAGGCGCGGGCCGAGGCGACCTTGCAGATCGAACTGGCCGAACCCTATCGCGTGACCGGCTTCCACATCGCCAGCGCCCGCCCCCTCGATGATACCCCCCAACGCCTTCTGGAGGAATTCAGCGCGCTGCCCGGCACGACAAGCTTCGGTGCCTATCGCATCGATGGCGGCGAGCCTGAGCCGATCCTAACGCATAATGCCCATCGGCAACTCGCCGTGGGATCCACGTTCAAGCTGTATGTCCTCTCCGCGCTCGCCCACGAGATCGCGGCGGGCAAGCGCAACTGGAGCGACGTGACCACGATTGACGAGCCATCGCTTCCAAGCGGGCAGATGCAGAAATGGGCGGTCGGCTCCCCCGCCACCTTGCACACGCTGGCGGCGATGATGATTTCGATCAGCGACAATACCGCCACCGATGTCCTCATGCGCCTGCTGGGGCGCGAGGCGATCGAGGCGGAAGTCCATGCCGCCGGCCATTCCGATCCGTCAGCCACCCTGCCGGCCTTCACCACGGTGGAGATGTTCGCGCTCAAGAACGATCCAGCCCGTATCGCAACCTATATGGCTGCGGACGATGCCGGGCAGAAAGCGCTGCTGACGGCCTGGGCTTCCAGCTTGAAAGCCGGCAATGCCGATACGGGAAAGCTGATGACGGCAGGGCCAACCGCCATCGACAGCATCGAATGGTTTGCCTCCAACGAGGATATCGCCCGTATCCTTTCACGGCTGCGCGACATGGGTGATCCGGTGGTGCTGGACATATTGGGCATCAACACCGTCCTTTCGCCGGGCGAGTCCGGCAATCTGGAATATATCGGCTACAAGGGCGGGTCCGAGACGGGGGTCCTCAATCTCTCATGGCTGCTGAAAGACCGGCAAGGCCATTGGTATGCGGTATCGGCCAGCTGGAACAATCCGGCCGCGGAACTGGACGACAACAGTTTGATCGCGCTTTCGCGGCGCCTGGTCAGGATGCTTCAGCAATGAGCGGGCGGTTCGAAGGCACGGCGAATTATATCGCGACCGACGATCTGAAGGTTGCGGTCAACGCGGCGGTGCTGCTGCGGCGCCCGCTGCTGGTGAAGGGCGAGCCGGGCACCGGCAAGACGGTTCTGGCGCGCGAGATCGCCAGGGCGCTGGATGCGCCGCTGATCGAATGGAACGTGAAATCCACCACCAAGGCCCAGCAGGGGCTGTATGAATATGATGCCGTTGCCCGCCTGCGCGACGGGCAGCTGGGCGATCCACGCGTCCATGAGATCGGGAATTACATCAGGCGCGGCAAGCTGTGGGAAGCCTTCACGTCCGAACGGCTCCCGGTCCTGCTGATCGACGAGATCGACAAGGCCGACATCGAGTTCCCGAACGACCTGCTGCAGGAACTCGATCGCATGAGCTTCGACGTCTACGAGACGCAGGAACGGATCGAGGCAAGGGAACGGCCGGTCGTGGTCATCACCTCGAACAACGAAAAGGAACTGCCCGACGCATTTCTGCGCCGATGCTTCTTCCACTACATCGCCTTCCCCGACCGGACCACCATGCAGGCGATCATCGATGTGCATTTCCCCGGCATCCAGCAGCGTCTGGTGAAGGAAGCGCTCGATATCTTCTACGATATCCGCGAAGTGCCGGGGATGAAGAAGAAGCCGTCGACCAGCGAATTGCTGGACTGGCTGAAATTGCTGCTCAACGAGGACATGCCGCTGGAGGTGCTGCAGAGCCGCGATCCGGCAAAGGCGATCCCTCCCCTCCATGGCGCCCTGCTGAAGAACGAACAGGACGTGATGCTGTTCGAAAGGCTGGCCTTCATGAACCGGAGGGGGGCGTGATCCGCGCCGTTATCGCCGCGGCGGCATTGCTGCTGGGCGCGCAATCCGCACTGGCATCCGGGCCCGTCGAGATCGTCCCCGGCGAGCCTTTCACCCATGAGCGGACCGACACGATCTTCCCGGGCGAGATTGGCGGTCTGAAACTGACGCGGATGCATGATTTCAGCGATGCGAGCTTTGACCTTGCAGCGATCTACGGCGGTATGGACGATGGGGACGAGATGTCGGTCTACCTCTATCGCGCCGGCCTGCCCGATGTGTCGTTGTGGTTCGGCCAGGTTCAGCGATACATGATGATGCGGCAGGCGTTCACCCCGGTGGAAGGCGCCGATCTGGCGCCCCGCTTCTTTGCTCCGGCGGGCAGCGCGGTCGAATCCGCGATACGGCTCACCTATCCGACCGAGGGCGGCGACATCACCAGCACGGGTGCAGTCGTGCTGCCGCGCGGGGACTGGCTTTTCAAGATACGCGCCAGCTCCAAAACCCGTTCGGTGGCGGAACTCGACAGCCTGATCGATGCTGCACTGGCAGCCGTCCCCATTCCTCCTGAACTGTCCGCTCCGGAAGCCTACCCGGTCACCTCTTGCCCTGATACGCTTGATCTCCCGGGTGCACAGCGTGCCCCGGAAACGGCCGCCACCGGCATGACTGCAATCATGGGCCTGATGGCCGTCGACACGGCCAGCGGACGTGACGAAGCCCGGCAGGTGTTATGGTGCCGCGATGCCGGTTCGCCCGAAGACAACCCGGTGTTCCGTCCGGATGAGCGCAAGGACGCCTATGTCATCACACTCCAGGACGCCGGTGCGGTGGTTTCCGTTGGGCATCCCGAAGGATTTTCCGGCCAGCCTGCCCTTCCCGAAGCAGGTCAGCCAATCCCCGTGATGTTCCGCAATTCGACAAGCGATTATCTGCTCGCGCTCTTCACGAGCGTTCCCACTCCGCAGCAGGCCCTTGCCACGTTGGATGCGGGCCAGATACTGGCCAGCTATGACCGCGAGGGCAATATCCGGCTGAACTCGGGCCTCGGGAACTAACCCATGGGCATTGGGGCGCGCCCCCTCGGCCATACCCGTTTTGCCGCGACCCGTGCGCGCCTGGAACGGTTCGAGCCGCGGCCCGGATGGCCAAGCTGGCTGTATGAATTCTTCCTGTTCGGCTTCAAGCAAGGCTGGGCCTGCCTGTTCGGCGGGCTGATGCTGGCGCTGCTGGTGGGGACATATCTGTTCTACCCGGCCGATGCTGCATTGGCGCGGTACGACTTCCTGACCATCGCCGCCTTCGCGATCCAGATCGCGATGCTCGCCACCCGGCTCGAAACGCTGGAGGAAGCCAGGGTCATCCTGGTCTTCCATGTGGTCGGCACGGTGATGGAACTGTTCAAGACCGCCGCGGGATCATGGATTTATCCCGAGCCCAGCCTGTTGCGGATCGGCGATGTGCCGCTGTTCTCCGGCTTCATGTATGCGGCGGTCGGCAGCTATATCGCCCGGGTCTGGCGGATCTTCGACTTCCGCTTCACCCACTATCCCCGGAAGGTGTGGACCTGGCTGCTGGCGGCGGCGGTCTACGTCAATTTCTTCGCGCATCATTGGCTGCCGGACATTCGCTATGCCCTGTTCGCGGTGATGCTGCTGCTGTTCTGGCGCACGCGCATCCACTTCACACCGTGGAAGCGGGCGCGCTGGATGCCCTTGATGGTGGGGTGGCTGCTGGTCGCGCTGTTCATCTGGTTTGCCGAGAATATCGGCACTCTCGCGCGGGCATGGACCTATCCCGATCAAGCCGCCGGATGGTCGCCCGTGTCGCCGGGCAAACTGGGCGCGTGGTATCTGCTGATGTATATTTCCTTCATCCTCGTGGCTGCGGTGCATCGACCGCGGCCACGAGAATAAGGATCACCGTCAGTCTTTCGGACGGTTGAATTCGCTCGGCACGCTGGCGAACATCTTCTTCACGGCGGGACGTTCGTTGATCTGTTCGATCCACCGAACAAGGCCCGGAGTATCTTCCTTGTTCACCAACTCGCTGAAACCGAACTGCATGCCGTTGGCGATGGCGAAGTTGCAGATGTCGGCCAGCGAATACACGCCGCCGGCCAGCCATTCATTGTCACGCAGGTGATCATCCAGGCGGCGGACGGAAACGGCGATCTTGCGCATTTCCTCGTCCAGCATGTCCTGCGGGAACCCTTCACGGGCGCGACGCCACTTTACCTGCTGCTCCGGAATCGGGATGGCCTTCACCTTTTCCTCGAATTCCTCATCGCTCAGGCCCTTGACCATGTTGCCGACGACACGGTGCCAACCGATGGTGGAAACGCACCAGCAGAAATATTCGTCCACCCACTTGGTCCACACGCGCATATTGGCGGTGTCGAAGCTGTTTCCGGGGCGCAGCTTCACGTCCGTAGGATGCTCGTCTTCCAGGTACTCGCAAATCACCGTGCTTTCGGTGATGATCTTGCCGCCGTCTTCCAGCGCCGGAACCTGGCCACGCGGATTGATCGCCTTGAACCAATCCGAATGATGTTCGAACTTGGCGGGATTCAGCGTGACCTGTTCATACTCCAGCCCCTTTTCATGGAGGGCGAGCATGGGCTTCAGCGAGTTGGCGCCGGGACCGAAGCTGTACAATTTGAGCATTTGAGCGTTTCTCCTCTCGTGCAGGTCGCATAAGCTGCCCTCGGGCAAAAGAGCAAGCGGATAAAGTCAATGTTCTTCAATCTGGTCGAGCAATTGCGGGCCGCCGGGATCGGGGCATCGGCGAAGGAGCAACTCGTCCTTCTCGAAGCGCTGGACCGCAAGGTGATCGAGCCTAGCCCCGAACAGTTCTACTACCTCGCACGCGCCGTTTTCGTGAAGGACGAGGCGTTGCTCGACCGGTTCGACCAGGTTTTTGCCCGCGTATTCAAAGGCGTGATTCCCGAAGGCGGGCTACAGGCCGAATTACCCGAAGACTGGCTGCGGGCGGTGGCGCGCAGATTCCTCCCGGAAGAGGAGGTGGAACGGATAAAGTCACTTGGATCGTGGGAAGAGATCATGGCTGCGCTGAAGGAAAGGCTGGAAGAGCAGCGCGAACGGCACGAGGGAGGCAGTAAATGGATCGGCACGGGGGGCACCTCGCCCTTCGGTAATTCCGGCTATAATCCCGAGGGCGTGCGCATCGGCGGCGAACCCGGCCACGGGCGGGCGATCAAGGTGTGGGAGCAGCGCCAGTTCCGCAATCTCGACAATACGCGGGAACTCGGCACCCGGAATATCAAGGTGGCCCTGCGGCGCCTCCGCCGTTTTGCGCGCGAAGGTGCGGCCGACGAACTGGACCTGGATGCCACCATCAGCGGCACGGCAAGGCAGGGTTGGCTCGACATCCGTATGCGCCCGGAACGGCACAATGCGGTGAAGCTGCTGCTGTTCCTGGACGTGGGCGGATCGATGGACCCGCATATCCGCATTTGCGAGGAACTGTTCAGCGCCGCGACCAGCGAGTTCAAGAACCTGGAGTTCTTCTACTTCCACAACTGCCTTTACGAAGGGGTATGGAAGGAAAACCGCCGCCGCTGGGAAAACCGCACCAACACCGCGGATCTGCTCCATAAATATGGGAGCGACTACAAGGTGATCTTCGTGGGAGACGCGGCGATGAGTCCCTACGAAATCTCACAACCGGGCGGATCGGTTGAGCATTACAACGAAGAGGCGGGAACAGCGTGGATGCAGCGCGTCACCTCCACCTGGCCAGCGGTGGTGTGGCTCAACCCCGTAAGGCGAGAGAATTGGGACTATTCCCAATCCAACCGAATGATCCGCGAATTGATGGACGGGCGAATGTATGCGCTGACGCTGGACGGGCTGGATGCCGCGATGCGGGAATTGAGCCGCAAGCGGGGTTAGGGCCGATATTCCGGGGTATTGGTATGGCGATTGTGTATTTAACGGCCCAGGGCGTGGTCACCAACTGGATCTTTCCCCGTTCGTCCTGAGCTTGTCGAAGGATGCGCGGAAGCGGAAGAACTAGGAGATACGCCTTCAAAGGCACCCGTGGCGCGTGTCCTTAGACAAGCTCAGGACGAACGGTCATTGGTCTTTACGGGGCCTGGTCAGGGAATGACAAGAGGCCCGCTATCGGTTTTCCTACTCGACGATAATCTGATCTACCCTGACAGATGATCGGCCCACCCCGCCCCTGCCATGGAGCAAAGCCTCGCGCAGCACGAAACAGGCGTTGCGGAAGGTTACAACAGAGCCGCGTTGGAAAGGCTCTGGGCGCTTCCGCAGCCATTATTCGGAAGTTCCTGGAAATTGCCGACACAGTATTGATATTTCTATTATTTTTTCCGCTTTCCGGCACATCGCATAGCACCCCGAACAAACGGCAACGGGCCGCCGGCAGCTTCAACAAAATCCGCGATATGTGTAAGCCCAGGGGTGACACTCAACCACCCGCGCCTGCCTGCGGGAATGACCTAATAAAGCAGGAAGCGCGCAGTCGCGGCGCGCCACGCATCCTCATCCGCCCGGGCGAGCGCGTCCAGATCGCCTGGCGCGGCGGAGGGATTGTCCACCCACTCACGCAGCGCCGGGCCGCCATTGATCACGTCGATCGCCAGCCGTTCGAACTCGTACTCGTAGGGGAAGTCCCGCCAGATCGGGTAGTTGGGATGGAACCAGCGGATCGCCTTCAGCGCCAATGCCTGCAGGCGCCACGGGCGGAACCGGGCATGATCGTAGAACCCGCCCTCAGCATGGATCATCAGGGCGTTGCACAGTTTGCCCTGATGCTTGTGGAAGGTCGGCTCGAACCAGGCTTCGCGGATGCGGCAGCCCTCCATCCAGTGCGGAGCGATCCGTTCCATGCAGGTGCGCACTGCGGCGGCATCCACATCGGGCGCACCGAACAGCACTTCCAGCGGGCGGGTCGTCCCCCTGCCCTCGCTCAGCGTCGTGCCTTCCAGCATCACCGTGCCGGCATAGGCCCGCGCCATGTTGAGGTTCGCGGCATTGGGGCTGGGATTGATCCAGATGCGGTCGGTCGGCCAGCCGAAGCCGGGGCCGTCGGGCTGCCAGCCATCCATGGCGATCACGCGATAGTCCACGTCGAGCCCGAAATGCTCGACGAACCATTGCCCCATCTCGCCCAGTGTCAGCCCATGCCGCATGGGCATCGGCCCCGCGCCGACGAAGCTTTCCTCCCCCGGCAGAAGCAATGTCCCTTCCACCGGCCGCCCGGCCGGATTGGGGCGGTCCAGCACCCACACGGCCTTGCCGGTGCCCGAAGCCGCCTCCAGCATATACAGAAGCGTCGTCACGAAGGTGTAGATGCGGCAGCCCAGGTCCTGCAGATCGAACAGGAACACGTCGGCCGTATCCATCATCTGTTCGCTGGGACGGCGCACTTCGCCATAGAGGCTGAAGATCGGGATGCCGTACTGGGCATCCAGTTCGTCAACCGTCTCCACCATATTGTCCTGCTTGTCGCCCTTCAGCCCGTGCTGGGGACCGAAAGCCGCGGTAATATTCAGATCTTCACACGCGAACAGCGCGTCGAGCGAATGGGTAAGATCCCGGGTGACAGAGGCCGGATGCGCCACCAGGGCCACGCGTTTGCCGGCCAGCGGCTTGCGCAGTTCAGGCTCGGCGATGAGGCGATCGATACCGAATTTCATGTACCCTGCGGTGGCTCAAGCGACGCTGCAAAGCAAGCGGGATGGTGGAAGTCCGGTTGCGCCGAAGGGTGGGCCAGCGCCCAGTATGACAGCCTGCCGCCTTCCTCTTCGATCACGGCGGAAATGCCTGCGCGGGAGAAACCCTCCAGATCGCGTGCGTCGACCATCGCGGTTACGATGAGCATGTCCTGGCCCCTGGCGACCTGCACCTCGGGCAATGCCAGAGGTTGGAACTCCTCCATGCCGCTTCGCTCGGAAGTGAAGCGATATGCCGACCACTGGCCGGATGGCGAGAAGTTGAATTCGCGGTACGCCTCGCCATCGCCGGCAAGGAACAGTTCGAAGCAGGTCGTCTTCCACAGCCCGTCAGCCCGCCCCCGCCCCTTGAACTCCGGCGACACGAGCTTCGCACTGCCCTCCACTCGATAGCGCAGCATTGCGCGGCCATCGGGCAGGCGGACGAGATAGACATAGATCCCCCTTACCTGCTCAGGCGGCAAGGCAGGGTGGGCAACCAAAGGATACGTTTGCAAGCGGGTTCCCTCATGCTAACCGCCCGCTCCGAAAGAAGGGTACGATGAGCCAATACAAGTCCGATCTGCTGCGCCTGCTCGATACGCGGGGCTACATCCACCAGTTGACCGATGCCGATGCACTGGATGCACTGGCCGCGAAGCAGATCGTGCCGGGCTATATCGGCTTCGATCCCACAGCGCCATCGCTGCATGTGGGCCATCTGGTATCCATCATGATGCTGCGCCAGCTCCAGCGCGCCGGCCACAAGCCGATCGTGGTGATGGGTGGCGGCACGGGGAAGATCGGCGATCCCAGCTTCAAGGATGAAGCGCGCAAGCTGCTGACCAACGAGTTGATCGCGGAAAACGTCGCGTCCATCCGTCGGGTGTTCGAACGCTTCCTGACGTTCGGCGATGGCCCGACCGACGCGATCATGGTCGACAATGCCGACTGGCTGGACAGGCTGGAGTACATTCCTTTCCTGCGCGATATCGGACAGCACTTCTCCGTCAACCGGATGCTCAGCTTCGATTCCGTCAAGACGCGCCTGGACCGCGAGCAATCGCTCAGCTTCCTCGAATTCAACTACATGATCCTCCAGGCTTACGATTTCCTGGAATTGTCGCGCCGGGCCGCCTGCCGCCTGCAAATGGGCGGATCGGACCAGTGGGGCAATATCGTGAACGGCGTCGAACTCGCGCGGCGGGTCGATGGAACGCAGGTCTACGGCCTGACGACGCCGCTCCTCACGAATGCCGATGGCACGAAAATGGGCAAGACGGTGGGCGGCGCCGTGTGGCTGAACGAAGACCAGCTCACCAATTACGATTACTGGCAGTTCTGGCGGAACACCGCGGATGCCGACGTGCCGGCCCGGCTGCGCCTGTTCACCGACCTTCCGCTGGACGAGATTGCCCGGCTGTCCGCGCTGGAAGGCGCCGATATCAACGCAGCGAAGATCGTGCTCGCCAACGAGGCGACGGCACTGTGCCGGGGCCGCGATGCTGCGGAACTCGCCGCGCAGACCGCAGCCGCGACCTTCGCGGGCGGCGGGCTTGGAGAGGATCTGCCGGTTTTGGAAATCCCGGCCGAAGGCATCAGCCTGGCCGCAGCCTGCACCGCGCTCGGCTTCACTGCGTCAAACGGCGAAGCGAAGCGCAAGATCGCCGAAGGCGCGGTCCGTCTCGACGATGAAACCGTGAAGGATGCTGGCCTGTTGGTCCGGATTGTTGACGGGGCGGAGCGAAAACTCAGCCTGGGCAAGAAAAAGCACGGCGTGTTGCGCCAGGGGTGAGATGAAGCGTGGGCGGGCGCCTTAACGCTTACCCGAGCCTTTACGTTTTGGCAGAGATTTGCTGCCAGAAGGACCTTCCAGGTTTGAAATTCGGAGGTCCTGCCCAGTGGCTGGAGCACAACTTTCAGTCCCGGAACTGCGCCGTGCGGCGCGGCATCCGGTCGATTATCCCGTTATCGCGGAGCACCGTGACCGGGGTGACCTGCCGATGCACATCGCCAACCTGTCGGCCCATGGCTTCATGGTCGACGGGTCGCCTGAACTGGAACGCGGCGAACGCATCATCATCCGCCTCCCGATAATCGGGCGAATCGAGGCCTATGTCATCTGGGTCCGTGACGAACGCGCAGGTCTTCAGTTCGAGCGGATCATCCGACTCGATGACTTCACGAAGATGATGGACGTCCTTCAGCCGAACCCACGGCTCCGCAATCGCCGCTGAGGCGTTCTTCCAGGGGGACGAAAGCCGGAGAAAAACGGCCAAAACCCCCTCCTACCCTTCACCGTCCATCTGATCGCTTGGCAAGTGCTCGCGCGCCTGCCAAGGCCGCTGCGTGAAGGAACCCACTACGCCGCTGCAGATACCCGAATATCGGCGCTATCTGCTTGCTCGCTTCCTGGCCATCAGTTCGACGCTCTCGGTCGTCGTTCTGATCGGATACCAGACATACGATATCGCCCGCGCCGATTATGGAATGAGCCTTACCGAGGCTTCGTTCCAGCTCGGCCTGCTGGGGCTCGCGCAATTCATCCCGTTGTTCTGCCTTACCCCTGTGGCGGGTTGGGCTGCCGACCGGTTCGACAGACGCTATGTAGGCGCGCTGGCGAACCTGGCCGATATTGGCATCGCGGTGGCGATCGGCGTGCTGACTTGGTTCGACGCGCTGACATTGCCGATGTGTTTCACCTTGGCTGCCGCGCACGGCGCCGCGCGCGTATTCGTCGGCCCGGCCATGAGCGCGATTGCGCCCAACATCGTTCCACCCACTCTCTTGCCCCGGGCCGTGGCGCTTGGTTCGATCGCCTTCACGAGCGGACAGGTAATCGGCCCAGCGGTGGGAGGCCTGCTGTTCGCGGTCAATCCAGAGTTCCCCTATCTCCTTTCGGCCGTCTGCCTGACGATCTCCGCCGTCCTGCTGCTTTCGATCCGCCCGGTTCGCGCTGCCCAGACAGGCAATCTCCATCCGTTGCGCCAGATGATCGAAGGCATCCAGTTCGCATGGCGAGACAGGTTCCTGCTGGGCTGCATCACGCTGGACCTGTTCGCAGTTCTCGCGGCCGGTGCGACTGCAATGCTGCCTGTGTTCGCGCGTGACATCCTGCATGTGGGTGCCGAGGGCCTGGGCTTCATGCGCGCGGCCCCCGCGGCTGGCGCGGGAATTATCGCGCTCTATCTGTCGTTCCGCCCATTGGCGCAGAATGTCGGCGTGAAGATGCTGTGGGCCGTTGCCGCATTCGGCGCGGCGACGATCGTGTTCGGGCTTTCCCGGGATTATTGGCTGTCCATGTCGATGCTGCTTCTGCTCGGCGCGGCGGACATGGTTTCAGTTTTCGTTCGCAACACGCTGGTTCAGCTCAACACGCCGGACGAGATGCGCGGGCGCGTGTCTTCCATCTCGGGCCTCGCCATCTCTGCATCCAACGAACTGGGTGAAATGCGTGCCGGCAGCTTCGCCGCTTTGATGGGCGCGCCAGCGGCAGTTGTCATCGGCGGTGTGGGTGCGATAATCGTTACCGGAATCTGGGCCTGGATCTTTCCCGAATTGCGTTGGGCAAAGACCTTCGCCCCACAATACCGCCAGAGCAGGGCCAATGATGAAGGAACCACTCCATGAAGGCTGACAACGTCCTCGCCACTATTGGCAACACTCCGCATATCCGCCTTTCCCGGCTTTTTCCCGATCATGAAGTGTGGGTGAAGTCCGAACGGAGCAATCCCGGTGGTTCGATCAAGGACCGCATTGCCCTTGCCATGGTGGAAGCGGCCGAACAGTCGGGCGATCTCCAGCCCGGCGGCACGATCGTGGAGCCTACCAGCGGCAACACGGGTATCGGCCTTGCAATGGTTGCCGCAGTGAAGGGCTACAAGCTCATCCTTGTCATGCCTGAAAGTATGTCGCTCGAGCGCCGCCGGCTGATGCTGGCATATGGCGCCACTTTCGACCTTACTCCACGTGAGCTGGGCATGAAGGGCGCCCTCGCCCGCGCACAGGAATTGCTGGAGGAAACGCCGGGATCCTGGATGCCGCAGCAGTTTGAGAACCCCGCGAATATCTCTGCCCATGCCCGTACCACGGCGCAGGAAATCATCAGCGATTTTGCCGATACTCCGATCGACGTCCTCATCACCGGTGTCGGCACCGGCGGCCACCTGACCGCGTGTGCGGAGGAACTCAAGAAGATCTGGCCCTCGCTCAAGGCATTCGCTGTCGAACCGGCATTGTCTCCTGTGATCTCGGGTGGCCAGCCCGGTCCGCATCCTATCCAGGGTATCGGGGCGGGCTTCGTGCCGACCAACCTGCACACCCAGGCCATTGATGGAGCGATCCAGGTGGATGCGAATGACGCGAAGGAATGGGCGCGCAAGGCAGCGTGCACCGAAGGTCTGCTTGTCGGCATATCATCGGGTGCGACTTTGGCCGCCATTGCCGCCAAGCTGGCCGACCTTCCCGCCGGATCGCGCGTGATCGGTTTCAACTACGATACGGGCGAGCGCTATCTCTCCGTCCCGGAATTCCTGCCGGAATAGGCCGTGCTGGAAAAACTGCACTACGCGGACGGGGATATTGCATTGACCGGGTTGCTCGCGCGGCCGGCGAGCCGTGCCCGGGCGGCCATCGTGATCTATCCCACGATCATGAACTCCACCCCGGCGGTCGAGGACAAGGCCAAGGCCCTGGCCGAGTCAGGCTATCTTGCGCTGATTGCCGATTTCTACGGGAAGGCGCCCAGTGGCTTTGCGGAGGCGCGGGAACTGGCTGCGCAGGTTCGCCCTGATCCGCTGACCTATCGCCAGCGCTTGCGCGCAGGCTTGCGAGCACTCGCGGTGCTGGAGGAAGCCCGCGATATTCCTATGGCGGCGATCGGCTTCTGCATGGGTGGACAGGCTGCCTTGGAACTCGCCAGAGACGGAGCGCCGTTGCACACCGCGGTCAGCTTCCATGGATTGCTGGGCACGGACCTTCCCGCAAAACCCGGCGGCATTATCGCCCGCCTGCTCATCTGCCATGGCGATGCGGATCCGATGGTGCCCCGCAGCCAGGTTTTGCAATTCTGGGAGGAAATGGACGCAGCAGCAGCGAATTGGCACTTCCATTCCTATAGCGGCGTGAAGCATGGCTTCACCAATCCCTATCCGGTCGAAGGCAATCCGGCTGTCGCCTTCAACGAAAGCGCCGACCGCCAAAGCTGGGCGGCAATGCATGCCCTGTTCGATGAAGTCTTCTCGCCGACATGAAGAAAGGCTGGCGGAATCACCCACCAGCCCATCTTCCTTCCGAAGAAACTGACTATTGCGGCAAGGGTTGCTCGCGCCGCGTCAGGTCGGGCTGTCCGTCGCCATCGTCGTCATAAACGTCCGGCGCACCGTCACCGTTCATGTCCCACGCATCTGCCTTGCCGTCGCCATCGCGATCCCAGGCATCCGCCTTGCCGTCGCCATCGGTATCCACCGTCGGCGCATTCGGCTGATCGGTCGGCGGAGATTGGGGTGAAGGCTCCGTCGGTGCGGGCGTTGGCTGCGTTGGCGGCACTTGTTCGCTGCCGGGCGGGGAAGCGGGAAGTTCTGCAGCTGCCAAGCCGCTCATGGCAAATGGCAAGGCGAGCGCCACCAGTGCGCCGCCTAACGGAAGTTTTCGGAACAGGGGCATTGGTCCATCCTCTCTTGTTCCGCAGTTTCACCCTGCGGTGAGCGAGCGACCAGCGCGATGCGACGATGTGACGGAAAGGCCGGTCAAGGCGCAAGCACCCCGCATTTCAGCGCTGATTCGGCTCGGTTCACGGACGCCGCCCGGGAACCGTGCCGAATCGAAAGAACTGTCAGGCAGCGGTTTCGAACTGTTCCGGCACCAGCGCCATCATCGCGTCGCTCCCAGCCTCGATCTTGCGGCGAAGTGCCCCGGCATCGGGGGTGAACCGCTCGGCATAATAGCGGGCCGTCACGATCTTGGCTTCGTAGAACGCCTTCTCGCTCGCACCTTCAGCGATCTTCGCGCCGGCTACCTTTGCCATACGCAACCACATGAGCCCCACTGCGACAATGCCCATGATGTGGAGATAGTGATGCGCGCCCGCACCCAGATTATTGGGATTGGCCATCGCGTTCTGCATGAACCACATGGTTGCGGCTTTCTGCTCGGTCACGGCTTTTTCCATCCGTTCCGCGATCGGGGCCAGCGCCGCGTCGGCCTTGGCATCGGCAATCTCGCCGTCGATCATCTTGAAGAACGCCTGGATTGCCCTGCCGCCGTTCGCCGGAAGCTTCCGGCCGCACAGATCCATCGCCTGAATGCCATTCGTACCTTCATAGATCATGGCGATACGTGAATCGCGCACGAACTGCTCCATGCCCCATTCCTGGATATAGCCGTGCCCACCAAAGACCTGTTGCATATTGGTGGCGACGTCATATCCCTTGTCCGTCCCGTACCCCTTGATCACCGGGGTCAGCAGGCTCAGCAAATCGTCGGCATCCTGCCGCTCCTGATCGGTCAACGCACTATGCGAGAGATCTACCTGAAGGGCACCCCACAGGATCAGCGCGCGCAAACCCTCGTTGAAGGCCTTTGCGTCCATCAGCATGCGGCGCACATCGGGGTGCACGATGATCGGATCGGCGCTCGCCTCCGGGTCGGCACGGCCGGCAATGGCCCTGCCCTGGCGACGGTCCTGCGCATATTGCACGGCGTTCTGATAGGCGACTTCCGCCTGTCCCAGGCCCTGCACACCCACCCCAAGACGGGCAGCATTCATCATGATGAACATCGCGGCGAGCCCTCGCATTTCCTCGCCGACAATCCAGCCTTTTGCGCCATCGTAGTTCATCACGCAGGTCGCATTGCCATGGATGCCCATCTTGTGCTCGATCGAACCGCAGGAAACCTCGTTCCGCTCCCCAAGCGACCCGTCCTCGTTCACCAGGAACTTGGGCACGATGAAGAGCGAGATGCCCTTGGAGCTTTCGGGCGCGCCCGGGGTCTTCGCCAGCACCAGGTGGATGATGTTTTCCGAAAGATCATGTTCGCCCGCCGAGATGAAGATCTTGGTGCCGCTGATCGAATACGTACCATCGGCCTGCGGTTCGGCCTTGGTCTTGATCAGACCAAGGTCAGTTCCGCAATGCGGTTCGGTCAGGTTCATCGTGCCGAGCCACTTGCCGGAAATCATGTTGGCGACATACCGTTCCTTCAGTTCGTCCGAACCGGTGGCCAGGATCGCCGAGACCGCGCCGTTGGTGAGCCCGGGATACATCGCAAAGGCGTGGTTGGCCGTCGCGAGATATTCCTCCAGCACAAAGCCGAGCACATGCGGAAGGCCCTGCCCGCCATATTCGGTGGGAAGGGAAAGAGTGCCCCAGCCTGCCTCGCAATACTGGGCATAGGCTTCCTTGAAGCCAGTCGGTGTCGTTACGCTGCCATCCTCGTGCCGGGTGCACCCTTCACGGTCGCCGATCTGGTTGAGCGGGGCGAGCACTTCAGCCGCGAACTTTCCCGCCTCTTCGACGATGGCGTCGACCATATCAGGCGTCGCGGCTTCGAAGCCCGGGAGATTGCCGTATTTCTCGATATCCAGCAATTCGTTGATGACGAAGCGCGTGTCACGCGTCGGCGCCTTGTAAATCGGCATTATTCTCTCCTGCGAATGCGAATTGCTCAGCCCCGTTCGGGCTGCTGTTCCATGGTTTCAAGCTGTGTGACGAACTCGGTCAGTTCCTTGATCGAACTCTCGATGTCCGCCTTCTGCCGTGCAAGCTTGGCTATCTTCTCGCGACAACGCTGCATGGTCACGCGGCGTTGTTCCATCCTGCCGTCATCCAGATCGTAGAGGTCGATCATCTCGCGGATTTCCCCGAGGCTGAACCCGACGTTCTTGGCGCGCATGATCCATGCGAGCCGCGCCCGGTCGCGCTTCGAGTAAATTCGAGAGAGACCCGCGCGCGCGGGGGCAATCAGCCCTTCATCCTCATAGAAACGCAACGCGCGGGCAGTCACGCCGAATTCGCGCGTGAGTTCGCTGATGGAATAATGCTCGCGCAGACTGACATCGGGACGATCAAGATGCGCCCCGGAATGGGAATCCACTGAAGGTTGCTTGCGTTGAGATGCGGTAGCCATAGCGCCATTATTCATCGCGTTTACGTAAACGTCAACTACTCAAGGCTTTCCAGAGCATCCCCGTTCAGCCTGCGATAGAAACAACTCGGCTCGCCCGTATGGCATGCCGGGCCCGCCGGCGTTGCCTGCAAAACCAGCGCATCCTGGTCGCAATCCACCAGAATTTCCTCGACTTTCAGCGTGTGACCGCTGGTCTCCCCCTTCATCCACAGGCGTCCGCGGCTGCGCGAATGGAAATGCGCAAAGCCTGTCTCGCGAGTTTTGGTCAGGGCTTCATCGTTCATGAAACCCACCATCAGCACGGAACCGTTTCCAGCATGCGTTACTACCGCGGTGAGCAGACCTGCCGAATCGAATTTGGGCATGAAGTTACTGCCCTGCTCGCGCGCCAGCGCCTCAGGATCATTTGCGGAAATAACGTGGTTCCTTCCATTCTTGCGCAGACCGTAGCTGCCTGCGTGGAGTTTGTTGCAGGATAACCACAGATTGGGCCCAAAATCCATGCATTCACGCGATCCAGCTTCCTCGCCGGGGCTTTCGGTGGAAGAAGGGGCGCGCGGCAGAATAGTCGCCCGCCGATACCGGCCAGGTTTACAAAGGCCAAGGATGGGGGGCTCGGTTTGTCTTGGACGAGGGGCATCCGAGTAATTAATGAGGGATTAGACGCGGACCAGCGGTGCCGGAAACTGGCACAGGCCGTAGTCTACAAATATCGTCACGTGAGCGCCCGGGGTCTCCCCGGGCGCTTTGCGTTTGGGGGCGCGTTACCGGCCGGACACAGCCTCATCCAGCACACGGGCAAAACAGGCTATCACCACGGTCCGCGCGCCAGCTCTCTTGAGTGCGCTGACGCATGCCTCGCTCGTCGCGCCGCTCGTCAATACATCGTCCACCAGCAATATCCTGGCGTCGCCCAATCGCGATCTATGTGTCGGATTTGCCGCGATTGCGCCGCTCATCGCTCGTGCCCGCGCCTTCCGTCCGAGGCTTCCCAACGCCGGGGTAGCCTTTCGACGCACGAGGCCATCGACGAGCAGTTGCTTTCCGCTCAGCTTCGAAAGCTCGCGCGCCAGCAGAGCAGCCTGATTGAAACCCCGCCCCCATATCCGCACGCGATGTAGCGGAACGGGTACGATCAGCCACTCCCCATCCAGCACCGGCAAGCGCGCAGCCATCAAACGGGCCAGCATGGGAGCAAGCGCAATCCTGCGGCCGTGCTTGAACGCCAGGACAAGCCGCCGCGAGGCATCGTTGTACAGCGTTCCCGCGGCGATCCCGTCATGCCGCGGCGGCGTAGCGAGGCAGGGGGCGCAGATCGCGCCGTCTTGTACGGTGTCACTCCCGAACGGGCGCTGGCACAGTTCGCAGGAAGGTTGTCCCGGTATGACGAGGTCTGACCAGCATGTGGCGCACAGCCCGGTTTGCGAGGCCAATCCTGAGCCACATAGCGGACAGCGGGGCGGATAGACGAAGTCCACCAGCGGCATGAGCGACGAGACGAGGTTGGCGGCGAGTGTCACCACGCATTGCTGCCCGGCTTGCGCGCGCTACGCAAGCAGTGCACGGGGCACGCATGGCTTCCGCCCCGCCCACTATCTTCTCACCCACCCGCCGCATGGCAATCCGCAGCCGCATGGGCTCGCTGCAAATCGTACCCGATGCGCCACACTATCTGCTGGACGATATGGTGGACGACGTGCTCGATCGGCTCGCCTTCCTGCGCCACGAGCCGCGCAATGCGCTGCTGATAGGGGAATGGACCGGTGCGCTCGCCCGCGAGCTTGAGGCCCAAGGATGCACAGTCACCAGCGTGCAGCCCGGCTCGTTCGAGGAGGAAACGCCTTTCCCCGCCTCCGGCTTCGACCTGATCGCAAGCCTCAGCACGCTGGACACGGTGAACGACTTACCCGGAGCGCTTGTCCATCTGCGCAATGCACTGGCACCCCAAGGGCTCATGATTGCCAGCTTCATGGGTGCGGGCTGTCTTCCACGGTTGCGCGCGGCGATGCTGGCAGCCGATGGCGAGAGGCCCGCGGCCCGGCTTCATCCGATGGTGGACGTCCGGGCCGGCGGTCAGCTCCTCCAGCGGACCGGCTTTGCCCGCCCCGTGGTCGACAGCCGCACCCTCGATGTCCGTTTCGGCTCGCTGGGCGCGCTGGTGGCGGACCTCAGGGCGCAAGGGCTGTCCAAGGCGCTTGCCTCGCCCGCCCCCGCCTTGACGCGCTCGATGGTCCGCAAGGCCGAGGAAGCCTTCATGGGCGGAGAGGCCCGCGTGACCGAGCGGTTCGAGATTCTGACGCTGAGCGGATGGCGCGGCTAGGGGACGAAAAGCTCCGCCGCAAGCTCGCTCAGCGGCTTGCCTTCGGTGGATTTCATCCCTCCCCACCAATCGTTTTCGCAGGCCGCGCGGCGATAGATATTCAGCGTGGTCCCGTCGGTGATCGGCTTGTGCTCGTCGGAAGTGCCATCCTGAATCACCAGATCGCCTTCGGCATCGAAGCCCTGCACCTGAGTAATGCGGTAGGTGTTCGCGGCGCAGTCGATCTCCTGAAAGCTCACGATCAGGAAAACGTCGCTCTCGATCGGGATCTGCCGCAGCACTCCTGTCCTGACGACGGGCATTCCGGGATTCGTCAGGTCGATCCCGTCGGCGTCGATCATGCCTGCCTGCAGCCGGGGAAATTCGCCGAAGATGGCGACCACCCGCCAGTCTTCCGCAGCGAGCGGCGCGGCGGTGACGAGGGCGGCGGCGGCAAGAGCCAGTCTGAGCACGCTCAAGCGCCTTTCAACGCGGCCTGGGCGGCGGCGAGCCGTGCGATCGGCACGCGATAGGGCGAGGCGCTGACATAATCGAGACCCACTTCCTCGCAGAAGGTGATGCTCGCGGGATCGCCGCCATGCTCGCCGCAGATACCCAGCTTGATCCCCGGCCGCGACGACTGTCCACGCTTTACCGCGATGCGGACCAGCTCGCCAACGCCCTCGATATCGAGGCTGACGAAGGGATCGCGCGGGAAGATGCCCTTTTCGACATATTGCGCGAGGAAGCGCGAGGAATCGTCGCGGCTGAGGCCCAGCGTGGTCTGGGTAAGGTCGTTGGTGCCGAAGCTGAAGAACTCTGCCGTTTGCGCCAGTTCATCGGCCTTCAGGGCCGCCCGCGGCAGCTCGATCATCGTGCCGACTACATATTCGAGCGAACTGCCCTTTTCCGCGAACACGGCCGCGGCCGTCCTGTCGATCAGTTCGCGCAGGATATCCAGCTCGCGCTTGGTTGCGGCCAGCGGGATCATCACTTCGGGCACGATGGCCTCGCCCGTCTGCGCAGCCACATCACAGGCGGCTTCAAAAATGGCGCGGGCCTGCATTTCGTAGATTTCAGGATAGGTGATGCCCAGGCGGCAACCGCGATGGCCAAGCATCGGGTTGAATTCCTGCAATTCCTCGCCCCGACGCTTGAGGTGATCGAGGCCCAGGCCGGTCACGCTCGCCAGTTCCACGAAGTCCGCTTCGGAATGGGGGAGGAACTCATGCAGCGGGGGATCGAGCAAGCGGATCGTCACCGGCAGGCCGCGCATGACCTCGAAAATCTCGACGAAGTCGGCGCGCTGCTCGGGCAGCAGCTTGGCGAGCGCGGAGCGGCGGCCCGCTTCGTTCTCGGCCATGATCATGTGGCGCACGGCGGTGATCCGGGCATCGTCGAAGAACATGTGTTCGGTCCGGCACAGGCCGATACCTTCCGCGCCGAACTGCCGCGCCATGCGGCAATCGTTCGGCGTTTCGGCGTTGGTGCGCACCTTCATGCGGCGATGCGCGTCGGCCCAGGCCATCAGCACGGCGAAATCGCCCACCAGTTCCGGTTCGATCGTGGGCACTTCGCCCGCGATTACTTCGCCCTTCGATCCGTCCAGCGTGATGTGATCGCCTTCCTCGAGCTGGCGCCCGCCGATCTTGAGCGTGCGCGTGACAAGGTCGATCTGCACGGCGGAGGCGCCGGATACGCAGGGGCGGCCCATGCCGCGCGCCACGACGGCGGCGTGGCTGGTCATGCCGCCACGCGCGGTGAGAATGCCCTTTGCGGCATGCATGCCGTGAATATCCTCGGGCGAGGTTTCGACGCGTACGAGCACCACGGCATCGCCGCGAGCGGCTCGGTTTTCAGCCGTATCGGCATCCAGCACGATCGCGCCGGAGGCCGCGCCGGGGGATGCCGGCAGGCCCGTGGTCATCACATCGCGCGGAGCATGGGGATCGAGCGTGGGGTGCAGCAACTGGTCCAGCGCCATGGGATCGACGCGCAGGATCGCGGTCCTCTCGTCGATCAGCCCCTCGGTCACCATGTCCACCGCCATCTTGAGCGCGGCCTTGGCCGTGCGCTTGCCGCTGCGGGTCTGCAGCATCCACAGCTTGCCGCGTTCAACGGTGAATTCGATGTCCTGCATGTCGCGGTAATGCTGTTCGAGCAGTTCGAAAACGCGGGCCAGCTCACCATAGGCTTCCGGCATCGCCTCTTCCATGGAGAGCGGCTTTGCCCCGGCCCTCTCGCGCGCGGACCTGGTCAGATATTGCGGCGTGCGGATGCCGGCCACAACGTCTTCGCCCTGCGCATTGACCAGCCATTCGCCGTAATAGGCACGCTCACCCGTGGCGGGATCACGGGTGAAGGCAACGCCGGTGGCCGATGTGTCGCCCATATTGCCGAACACCATGGCCTGCACGTTCACGGCGGTGCCCCAGTCGCCCGGAATGTCGTTCAACCGGCGATAGACCTTCGCACGGTCGGAATCCCAGCTATCGAAGACGGCGGAGATCGCACCCCAGAGCTGTTCGTTCACGTCCTGCGGGAACGGCTTGTTCCATTCCGCCTCGACGATGGCCTTGTATTCGCCGACCAGAGCCTTCCAATGTTCAGCACCCATATCGACATCGGCATAGAAGCCATTGTCTTCCTTGGCGATTTCCAGCGCCTCTTCGAACAACCCGTGATCCAGGCCGAGCACGACATCGGAATACATCTGGATGAAGCGGCGATAGGAATCCCAGGCGAACCGCTCGTCGCCCGAGGTTGCGGCGAGGCCTTGCACGGTGGCGTCGTTGAGGCCGAGATTGAGCACCGTGTCCATCATGCCGGGCATGGAGACGCGCGCGCCCGACCGGACCGACACCAGCAGGGGATCGGCCGCATCGCCCAGCTTCTTGCCGACGGATGCCTCGATATGCGTGAGCGCCGCAGCGACTTCGGCGCGCAGGTCGGCCGAGAAGTCCGACCCGCCGGCAAGATACTTCACACACTCTTCTGTCGTGATCGTGAAGCCGGGAGGCACCGGCAGGCCGATGCCGGCCATTTCGGCAAGGTTCGCGCCCTTGCCGCCGACGATTGTCTTGTCCCGGGTGCGCGGATCGCTGTCATTAGCGCCGCCGCCGAATGTGTAGACCGACTTGTTCATCTATCCCTACTGTTTCCTGAAAGGGGTGACACAGGGTGACAGTGTCCTGAGCGAATTAACGCCTACCCCTCGATCCTCGAGAAATCCGCGACTTTGTGCACCGCAGCACGGAAGCGTGCAAGCAGGTCGAGCCGGCTTGTGCGCTTTTCCTGTTGCTCGTCATTGACGGTCACCTCGTCGAAGAAACGGTCGATCGGTGTGCGCAGGCTGGCCAGGGCCGCCATCGCGCCTTCGAAGTCCTCGGCCTCGATCGCGGCATCGGCCCTGGGGCCCGCCGTATCGAGCGCGTCGATCAATGCCTTTTCGGCATCTTCGGGTGTGTAGGAAAGCTCTTTCGCGTGGCGTTCCGCCATCTTGGCGGCGATCACCGGAGCCAGATCGGGATCGTCCACGCCGGCCAGCGGGTCTTCCTCGCCGGTCCGGGCGATTTCGCCCTCGATGCCCAGCCATTCCTCCTTCTTGAGGATATTGGCCGCGCGCTTGTAGCCTGCCAGGAGGTTGGCGCCGTCTTCCGTGCCGACGAAGGATTGCAACGCATGGACACGCGCGAGCAGGCGGACGAGATCATCCTCGCCACCCAATGCGAATACGGCATCGATCAGGTCGTGACGCACACCCGCTTCGCGCTGCTGGACCTTCAGGCGGTCTGCGAAGAAGTCGAGCAACTCCGCACCCGTTTGCCCTGAGCTTATCGAAGCCCCGTCCTTGGCTTCCGAATGGAAAGACAACCCTTCGACAAGCTCAGGGCGAACGGAGGTAAGGTTGAGCCGCAGCCCGTTGTCCTGGAGCAAACGGATGATGCCAAGCGCCGCACGACGCAAGGCAAAGGGATCCTTCGATCCCGTCGGCTTTTCATCAATCGAAAAGAAACTGCGCAGCGTATCCAGCTTGTCCGCCAGGCTGACCGCAACCGTCACCGGCGCTGTCGGCACTTCATCGCCCTGCCCGACCGGCTTGTAATGATCGCGGATCGCGTCGGCCACTGCATCGGGCAGACCCTCGACGCGAGCGTAATATCCACCCATAAGCCCTTGAAGTTCAGGGAACTCTCCGACCATCTCGGTGACCAGATCGGCCTTGGCGAGGCGGGCCGCCTGCTCGGCGTAATCGGCCAGTTGTTCTTTCGTCATGCCAGCGGAGGCTGGCATCTCGGGCGTTTGCACGTTTCCGGCTGAGGCCCCAGCCTGCGCTGGGGTGACGACATCGGTTTCCACCAGCCAACGCGCCAGTTTCGCGACCCGATCGACCTTGTCGGCCACGCTGCCCAGCTTCTCGTGGAAGGTGATGCGCGCCAGCTTGTCGGCCTGTCGGGCGAGCGGGATCTTCTTGTCCTGCTCCCAGAAGAAACGTGCGTCAGACAGGCGGGCGGCCAGCACCTTGCGGTTGCCGTCCACGATTGCGGCGCCACCGTCACTGGAGCTGATATTGGCGGTGCAGACGAAGGCGTTGGCCAGTTTCCCGCCGCTCTCGCACACGAAATACTTCTGGTTGGTCCGCGCGGTGAGCTGGATCACTTCGGGCGGGACATCCAGGAACTGTTCATCGAAGCGGCCGAGCAGCGGCACCGGCCATTCGGTGAGACCGGCATTCTCGATCACCAGGCCTTCATCCTCGACCAGCGTCAAGCCTGCGTCAGCGGCGGCGGCCTTGGCGCCATCGCGCACGATGGCCTGCCGTTCCTCGTGGTTCACGATCACATGGCAGGCGCGCAGCTTTTCGGCATAATCGTCCGCGCCGCCAATGGTGATAGCATTGGGATGATGGAAGCGATGGCCCAGCGTGGCATAGCCGCTGGCGATCCCAGCAATTTCGCATTCGACCAGTTCTTCACCGAAAATGGCGACGATGCCCGACAGCGGGCGGACCCAGCGGGTGCTTTCGGTGGAAAGCGAGGCCCTGCCCCAGCGCATCGACTTGGGCCAAGGGAACGCGCGGATGATCGCGGGGATCGCTTCGGCGAGGACGTCCTTCACCGCGCGACCCGGCTTTTCCGTGATGGCGAAATAGACGCCGTCCCGCTCGACAAGCTGTTCCTGCGTCAGCCCGGTCTTGCGCAGGAAGCCTTCGAGAGCTTGCGGCGGCGCGCTGCTGCGCGGGCCCTTCACTTCCTCGCTCACCGCTTCGGTCGCCTGCGGCAGACCCCGCGCGATCAGGGCAAGGCGGCGCGGCGTGGACCACACGGTGATTTCGCCCGGCACCAAGCCAACGGCGCCCAGTTCCGCGCGGAACAATTTCTCAAGATCGGCGCGCGCCCCGGCCTGCATGCGGGCGGGAATTTCCTCGCAGCGCAGTTCAAGGAGGAAATCAGTCATGATTTTCTCCGCAGTCCCGGCGAAGGCTGGGACCTTGTGCCTCCTGGCGAGAGATCCCAGCCTTCGCCGGGATGACGGGATTGGTGCCGCTCATCATACCGTCCACCCCGGGAATTTCTCTTCCCACTGCACCTTGTTCTTGTCGATCCATGCCTCGCACGAACCCTTGGCCAGGTCGCGCACGCGACCGATATAGCTGGCGCGTTCCTGCACACTGATGACGCCGCGGGCCTGGAGCAGGTTGAACAGGTGGCTCGCCTCGATCGCCTGGTCATAGGCGGCGAGCGGGATGCCGGCATCGATGCAGCGGCGGCACTCCGCCTCGGCATGCTGGAAGCCCTTGAACAGTTGTTCCGTGTCCGCGATCTCGAAATTGTATTTCGAAAGCTCGCGCTCATTCTCGAGGAAGACCTGCCCGTAAGAGACGCCTTCCTTGTTGAAGGCCAGGTCGTACACATTGTCGACGCCCTGCAGGTACATGGCCAGGCGTTCCAGACCGTAAGTCAGTTCGCCGGCCACAGGCTTGCAATCGAACCCGCCGACCTGCTGGAAATAGGTGAACTGCGTCACCTCCATCCCGTCGCACCAAACTTCCCAGCCAAGGCCCCAGGCGCCCAGCGTGGGGCTTTCCCAGTCATCCTCGACAAAGCGGATGTCATGCTTCAGCGGATCGATCCCGATACGCCGCAGGCTTTCGAGATAAAGCTCCTGCAGGTTTTCCGGGTTCGGCTTCAGGATCACCTGATACTGGTAATAGTGCTGCAGCCGGTTCGGATTCTCGCCATAGCGGCCATCCGTCGGGCGGCGCGAAGGCTGCACATAGGCCGCTTTCCACGGCTCCGGCCCCAGCGCGCGCAGCGTAGTGGCAGGGTGAAAGGTGCCGGCGCCCATGCGCATGTCGTAAGGTTGCAGGATCAGGCAGCCCTGCGCGCTCCAGAAATCATGGAGCGTAAGGATCATGTCCTGAAAGCTGAGAGGCTGATTGCTGCTCATGGCGGGCCAATGGCGAATGGGCGGGAAGCGGTCAATGCCGAGTTTTCCGCTATCCCGCGCTGCGGCAAACCGGCAACAGGGGCAAGTGGCATTGGAAACCGGCCGGGCGCGTAACTTGCCCTTCACTCCGCTTGCCGCAAGAACGTGGACATGACCTGGGGGCCGAAGCGAATCATCGCATTAATCTTGTGCCTGTTCGCGCTGCCTCTGGCGGCGGGATGCAGCGCGACCAACGAACGCCCGGTCAGCGCCTCCACAGGCCCTCACGCCGGCCCCGCGCTGTGGAAGGTGGCCGACAAGGACACCACCATCTATCTGTTCGGCACGATCCATTTCCTGCCCGATAACGTGGAATGGTATGCCGACGACATCTCCGCCGCTCTGCAATCCTCGGGCGAGCTTGTGACGGAGTTCGACGCGAGCGAGGCGAACAGGCTGGTCGATCTCATGCAGAAGACCGCCTTCCTGCCCGAAAGCGAGAACCTGCGCGACAAGCTTTCCCGCGAAGATCGGCTTGCTTTCGAGAAGCTGCTGGTAACGCTGGGCATCCCGATCGAGCGGTATGATCGCTATCGCCCCTGGGCCGCCGGGCTGGAAATGTCGGTGTTGATGATCCGGCTCGCCGGCTTCGATCCCGGCGAAGGGGTCGAGAAGGTGGTGCTGGAAAAGGCGCCCGCCGGCATCAAGCTCTCCGCGCTGGAAACGATCGATTACCAGATGGGCATCTTCAGCAAACTGCCTGACCATGCGCAGTTGGCCTATTTCAACCAGGTGATCGGCGCCTCGTCGCAGCTCGGCCCCACGCTGGATCACATGCTCGAACTGTGGCTGGATGGCGACGCCGCGATGCTGGCCCGGCTGATGAACTCCAGCCAGACAGATCCCCTGCTCTACAAGCGCCTGCTGACCGACCGGAACGATAACTGGGCGCGCTGGATCGGCAACCGCCTGAAAGAACCGGGCACCGTGTTCGTGGCGGTCGGCGCAGGGCACCTTGCCGGAAAAGGCAGCGTGCAGGACCGGCTGAAGAAGATGGGCATCCGCGCCAGGCGCGTGCGTTGATCCTTTCACGCAGGCTTCTTGCCGCCGTCCTGGTGGGCTGCGCACTGCTGGCCGGCTGCAAGCAGGCGCCCCGGCAGGCCATCGATCCCTCCCCCGCCTTGTGGGAAGTGACCGGGTCTGACGGACAGCACGGTTATCTCTTCGGCACGATCCACGCTTTGCCCGATGGCCATCAATGGCGCACCAAGGTGCTGGACGATGCCTTTGCCGCGTCCGACCGGTTGCTGGTCGAAGTCGATCTCGCGGCCAACGGGCGCGACATATCGCAGATTTTCGCGCGCCTTTCCCGGACGCCGGGCCTGCCGCCGCTCTCCCAACGCCTTCCGGCCGAAATTGCCGGGCAATTGAAGCAGGCGATGCAGAAGAAGGGCTTGAGCGACCGGGACTTCCGCGATGTCGAAAGCTGGGCCGCCGCGCTCACCATCGCGCAGGCCTATCAGGAAGGCGATGGCCGGAACGGGAGCGATCTGGCCCTGCTGAAAGATGCGCGCGGCAAGCAGATCATCGAACTGGAAGGCGCGGAACGGCAGTTGCGCATCTTCGATGGCCTGCCGGAGAGCGACCAGCGCGATCTGCTCGCCGCCGTCGCGGCCGAAGCCCTGGCAGGAGACGACAAGGGCAGGTCCAGCCTCGAAAGCTGGCTCAAAGGCGATACCGCAGCGCTGGTGGCCGAAACGACCACGGGACTGCTGGCCGACGCCGAACTGCGCGAGGCGTTGCTTCTTGGCCGCAATCGCGAATGGGCGGAGCGGGTCGATGCCGAACTTGCCAGGGGCGGCACCGCCTTCATCGCCGCGGGCGCGGCGCATATGGTGGGGCCAGATGGCCTTGCCGCCCTGCTCGCCGCTCGGGGATATACGGTGAAGCGCGTCCAGTAGCGCGACGCATCGCCGCCAGCCTCGTAAAGCTTGCAAAAGCCCGGCGTTGCCTATAGGGGCCCGCGCTTCCCGGCTATGGTCATCCCTGGAGGCGTAGCGGTGAAAAACAGTACAACAAGCTTTTCGAAAGGCACGTGATATGAGCGACGCTCTGACCCTGCCGGCCGAAGCGCGCGAACGGGCGGGCAAGGGAGCCTCCCGCGCATTGCGTCGCGAAGGTCGGGTACCCGCTGTCATTTATGGCGGCAAGGAAGAACCCCAGACGATCCACGTCGAAGAGAAGGAACTGCGTCGCCAGCTTGGCAGCGGTCACTTCATGAACTCGATCGTGTTGATCGATCTCGGCGGGAAGTCCATCCGCACCCTGCCGAAGGACGTCGCCTTCCATCCCGTGACCAGCATCCCGACCCATGTCGACTTCTTCCGCCTTGCCAAGGACGCAACGGTGGACGTGGCCGTGCCGGTGGTCTTCATCAATGAAGAAGACTCGCCAGGCCTGAAGAAGGGCGGCGTGCTCAACATCGTTCGCCACGAACTGGAACTGGTCTGCGATGCGGACAAGATCCCCTCGGAAATCCAGATCGACGTCACCGGCCTCGAAGTCGGCGATTCGATCCACATCAGCAGCGTGAAGCTGCCGAAGGGTTCGGTCAGCTCGATCACCGACCGCGATTTCACCATCGCGACGATCGTTGCTCCGTCAGCGCTGCGCTCCAGTGAAGGCGACAACGAAACGGCGACCGAGGGCGAGGCTGCTGCGAGCGAATAAGCTCCGGCATCCTTGATCGGATATACAAGGCGCCGGCCGTGCTCATGCACTGCCGGCGCTTTGCTTTTGTGGCTGCGCGGCAATAGGGTACGGCGATGCAACTCTGGGTCGGACTAGGAAATCCGGGGCCGCAATATGCGATGCACCGGCACAATATTGGCTTCATGGCGCTCGACGTGATCGCCGACATGCATGATTTCGGCCCGGTCCAGAAGAAGTTCCAGGGCTGGGTCCAGGAAGGCCGGCTCGGCACCGAGAAAATCGTGCTGCTGAAACCCGGCACCTTCATGAACGAGAGCGGCCGCGCCGTGGGCGAAGCGATGCGCTTCTACAAGCTGGATATGTCGGCCCTCACCGTGTTCCACGACGAACTCGACCTCGCCCCGTTCAAGGTGAAGGTAAAGATCGGCGGGGGCGCCGCGGGCCATAACGGGCTGCGCTCGATCGACCAGCACCTGGGCCCCGATTTCCGTCGCGTACGGATCGGCATCGGCCACCCCGGCCACAAGGATCGGGTGACCGGCTACGTGCTCGGCAACTACGCGAAGGATGAGCAGGACGATCTGGTCGACATGCTCGGCGCGATCGGTGCAGAGGCCGACTGGCTGGCTCGCGGCGACGATGCCCGCTTCATGAACGACATCGCATTGCGGCTGCAAAATCAGGCCTGATTTTGTCGGTATACCTTACAAACGGACTATTCCCGAAAACCCGTTAACCACTGAAATCGGCCCTGTGCGGGAAATGGCACGCCCCTTGCCTATAATGGTGTCAACCATTTTGGAAGAAAAGGGGGACATCATGGTCCGTAAAATTCTGGTTTCTGCTCTCGCCCTCGGCGCTCTTGCCGTTTCGGTTCCTGCAAGCGCAACGTGGAACACTTCAGGCAACTGCAAGAAGAAGTGCACCAGCACCTCGAGCTCGTCTTCGACCTCGGGTTCGTCGTCGACCAGCAGCTCTTCGTCGAGCAGCTCGTCCTCCAGCTCATCCTCGAGCAGCTCTTCTTCGTCCAGCTCCAGCAGCTCTTCGTCGAGCAGCGGCACCAAGGTTCCTGAACCCGGCATGCTCGGCCTGGCCGGCGCCGGCCTCGCAGGTCTCGGCATGATCCAGCTCCGCCGCCGCCGCAAGGCTGCTGCCTGAGCCTGACAGCCATCGCTAGTCCCGGCGCGGTCTCCACATAGGCTGCGCCGACATGACGCCCCCTCCGATCGGAGGGGGCGTTCGTGTATCTGCCGCATACGTGTATCTGCGACAGGGCCACAGCCGCCACTGGCCTTTCGCAGCGCGGGCGGTTATGGGCCGCCCACTTTCTGATCGAGGTAGTAGAAAATGGGTTTTCGTTGCGGGATCGTCGGCCTGCCTAATGTAGGCAAGTCCACCCTGTTCAATGCGCTGACGGAGACGCAGGCGGCGCAGGCCGCCAATTATCCCTTCTGCACGATCGAACCCAATGTCGGGCAGGTCGCCGTTCCCGATTCCCGGCTGTACGAGCTGGCGAAGATTTCAGGTTCGGCCAAGATCATCGAAACCCAGCTCGCCTTCGTGGACATCGCTGGCCTCGTAAAGGGTGCCAGCCAGGGCGAAGGCCTGGGCAATCAGTTCCTCGGCAATATCCGCGAAGTCGACGCCGTCGTTCACGTGCTGCGCTGCTTCGAGGATGACGACATCCAGCATGTCGCCAACAAGGTCGATCCGCTGGCCGACGCCGAAGTCGTGGAAACCGAACTGCTGCTGGCAGACCTGGAAAGCCTCGAAAAGCGCGTTCCCGCCGCCGCCAAGCGCGCGACCACGGGCGACAAGGAATCCAGGCTGATCGCCAGCGTGCTTGGCCAGACGCTGGAACTGCTGCGCGAAGGCAAGCCCGCTCGCCTGACCGAGCCGAAGGATGACGAGGAAGCCCGCGTCTTCGAACAGGCGCAACTCCTCACCGCCAAGCCGGTCCTGTATGTGTGCAACGTATCTGAAGACGATGCCGCCACCGGCAACGCGCTGACCGAAAAGGTCTTCGAAAAGGCCAGGGCCGAAGGGGCACAGGCGGTGATCGTTTCCGCCGCCATCGAATCCGAACTGGTGGGCATGGCGCAGGAAGATCGCGCCGAGTTCCTGGAATCGCTGGGCCTTTCCGAAACCGGCCTCGCCCGCGTGATCCGCGCCGGTTACGAATTGCTGGGCCTGCAGACCTTCTTCACGGTCGGCCCCAAGGAAGCCCGCGCATGGACCGTCCATAAGGGCGCCAAGGCCCCGCAGGCGGCCGGCGAAATCCACACTGATTTCGAAAAGGGCTTCATTCGCGCCGAAACCATCGCCTTTAACGACTACGTGGCGCTCAATGGTGAATCCGGCGCCCGCGAAGCCGGCAAGCTGCGCCAGGAAGGCAAGGAATACCTTGTCCAGGATGGCGATGTGATGCTGTTCAAGTTCAACGTCTGATCGCCCACTGGCCGCTACCTTTGCGGCGCGCGCCCTATTTGGCGGCGTGCGGCGCATCGGAGGCTGGTGGGTCTTCACATCGTCGCGTGACCGGGTGAGACATGGGCCATGCGCTGGCCCCACTTCCTGCTCGCGGTGGTATTGACCGCCCTTCCCCTCCTTTCTCCCGGTGCGGCATGGGCACACCCACCTGCCGCCGGCACAACGGCAGAACAGCGTGAGCCGATCACGATCCTGGTCTCGCTGGACGGGTTCCGCGCGGATTATCTGGATCGCGGACTGACACCCAACCTTTCCGCGCTGGCGGACGGCGGCGTGAAAGCGGGGATGATCCCCTCCTTCCCAAGCCTGACCTTCCCCAATCACCACACTATCGCCACCGGGCTCCGGCCCGACCGCAACGGTATCGTGGGCAACACGATGACCGATCCCGCCCGCACACCCGATTTCTGGGTCGGCGGCACCGATGCATGGTGGTGGAACGAAGCGGAGCCGATATGGGTCGCGGCCGAAAAGGCGGGCATCCCTACGGCGACCGAAATCTGGCCGGGCACCACCGTGGCCACCAACGGTATCTTCCCGACGGACTGGCACCAGTTCGGCTTCACTATCGGAATGCGTCAACGCACGGATTCGATCATCGACTGGGCTCGCCGCCCGGCCGGAAACCGGCCCCGCTTCATGATGCTCTATCTCGAGGAACTGGATCATGCAGGCCATGAGTTCGGCCCGAATTCGCCGCAAGTGGATGAAGCGCTTGCCGCGCTGGACCAGCAGATGGGGCGCCTTCGCGATGCGCTGGCCGCGATGGGGCAACCGGCCAACCTGGTCATCATATCCGACCACGGCATGGCCGAACGGAGCGAGGACCGGACTATTCCGCTCTATCTGGAGATCGAGGGATTGGGCGTGGCGGTGGAACAGGGCGCCTATGCCGCGATCAACCCGCTGCCGGGCAAGGAGGCGGAACTGGCGGCGATCCTGCTGAAGCCGCGCGATCATGCGCAATGCTGGCGCAAGGATGATCTGCCAGCACGCTTCGAATATGGCCGCAACCCGCGCGTGCCCGCCTTCTTCTGCCTGGGCGAAACGGGCTGGACCTTGCGCGCCAGACCGCCGGGCCCCGGCGACAAGCCATGGAGCGGCGGCACCCATGGCTGGGACAATCGGGATCCGCTGATGCGGGCGATCTTCATCGCCAACGGCCCGGCCTTCGCTGCTGGCGCCACCCTGCCGGATTTCGACAATGTCGATGTCGAACCGCTGCTGCGGCTGCTGATCGGCCTGCCCCCGCATGACGAAGCGATTGACGGATCAGCCGCGCCGTTCGCAGGCGTTCTGGTGCGTTAGGGCTCACTCACTCGAACGCGGCGATGATCGGACATGGCCCGCTGGTCGATCCCGCGCATTCGCGCGCAAGCTTGCGCAGATTGTCCCGCGCCTTGGTCAATGCCGCGATTGTCTCGTCCAGATCGGCAATGCGCGTCCGTGCCATCTCGCGGGCGCGGGCACGATCGTCATTCCGGTCAAGCTCCAGCAGTTCGGCAATCTCGCGCAGGGTGAAGCCAGCTTCCTGCGCGGCACGGATGAAGAACAGCCGCCGCGCCTCGTCCTGGCCATAGTGCCGCCGCCCCTTGCCACCATGCTGCGCGGGCTTCGGATCGAAGATCAGGCCCTTGCGTTGATAGAAGCGTACGGTTTCAACGCCCACTCCGGCGCTGTGCGCCAGTTCAGAAATACTCATCGCCATGCGCTTGACTCCGTACCGTGGTCCGGAAGCTATATGGCGAGTCGATATGGAAAACCAAGCATCGAAACCCCTCGTCCAACTTCATCGTATGGTGATGGAGAAGCATGTCTGCCCGTGGGGCCTGCGGGCGAAGTACCTGCTGGAACGGCATGGCTTCCGGGTGGAGGACCACCACCTGACCACGCGCGAGCAGACAGAGGCGTTCAAGCAGGCGCATGGCGTGCAGACCACACCGCAAATCTTCATCGATGGCCAGCGGATTGGCGGGCATGACGATCTGCGCCGCTATCTGGGCCTGAAGGTCCGCGATCCGAATGAAAAGAGCTATCGGCCCGTGATCGCCGTGTTCGCGATTGCCTGCGCGCTTGCTCTGGCACTCAGCCAATCCTTCACCGGCAGCCCGCTCACCTTGCGCGCGGCGGAACTGTTCATCGCCATATCCATGGCGCTGCTCGCGATGCTGAAGCTGCAGGATGTGGATCGGTTCGCGACCATGTTCATCGGCTATGACCTGCTGGCCAGACGCTGGCTGCCTTACGCCTATATCTACCCCTTCGCGGAAGGGTTGGCGGGCGTGCTGATGGCCGGGCGCCTGCTGCCCTGGCTGTCGATCCCGGTGGCGCTGTTCATCGGCACGATCGGGGCGATCTCGGTTTTCTATGCGGTCTACGTCCAGAAGCGCGAGCTGGAATGCGCCTGTGTCGGCGGCTCCGGCAAGGTGCCGCTGGGGCCCGTGTCCCTGCTCGAAAACGTGATGATGGTCGCCATGGCGATCTGGATGATCTTTCCGGCGCATTGACCGGACGAGGGCCAAAACAATGAAGATTCTGCATTCTACCGCATGGGCGGCGATTGCGCTCGGCGTCTCCGCACCGGCCTTCGCGCAGGATGGCCATGATGCCCATGCCGGTCATGGCGACATGAGCCATGCCACCGCCGGCGACGGGGAGACGGACCAGCCCGCCGACATGAGCCACGCCGGGCATCACGATGTGGTTGATCCCCCTCACGCGCACACCACGCCCGCCGGCTTCGCCGAGGGATCGGGAACAGCGCGGCTTCCCGGCAACGATGGCGCAATGACCGGACTGCACATCCCGGCCGGTGATTGGATGGTAATGGCTCACGGTTATGTCACCGGGCAATACACCAACCATGGCGGGCCGCGCGGCGACGACATGTTCTATTCCACGCAGATGCTGATGCTCTCGGGCGAACGGAAAACCGGTTGGGGCCGTATCCAGCTCAAGAGCATGCTCAGCCTGGAACCGCTGATGGGCGCGCGGGGTTATCCCAACCTGTTTGCAGCAGGGGAGACTGCGGATGGCGAACCGCTGGTGGACCGGCAGCATCCGCACGACCTGTTCATGGAACTGGCCGCACGCGTGGATGTGAATATCGCCGCGGACACCACCGCGTTCCTCTATGGCGGCCCGGTGGGTGAACCCTCGATCGGCCCCGCCGCCTTCATGCATCGCGGATCGGCGCGGAATAATCCCGAACCGCCCATCGCGCATCACTGGTTCGACTCCACGCATATTACCTATGGCGTCGTGACGGCGGGCATCTCCGCACCCAGGTGGCAGCTCGAAACCTCGGCCTTCCGGGGCGCGGAGCCGGATGAGGAACGCTGGGGCATCGAAACGCCGAAGCTGGATAGCTGGTCGGTCCGTGCGACCCTTACCCCCACCCCTTCATGGGCGTTTCAAGCCAGTTACGCGCAGATCGAGGAACCCGAGGCCCTGCATCCCGGACAGGACGAACACCGCTTCACCGCCTCCGCCGCCTATTCCAGCGGGTCGCTGTCCGCGATGGCCGCGTTCAGTTCCAAGAACCGCCAGCCCGGTGACGTGCTGACGGCATGGCTGGGTGAAGTGAACTGGGATCTCGACCGCCATAACTCGCTGTTCGGACGGATCGAGAACGTCAACAATGACGAGCTGTTTCCCGATCATCACGACGCGTTGCATGATCAGCCGTTCCGCGTGACGAAGTTCCAGGCAGGCTATGCCCGGCATGTGCCGCTGGGCGAGTTGTTCACCCTCATCCTTGGTGGCAGCGCCTCGGCCTATACCAAGCCTGCCGCGCTCGATCCCTATTACGGAGACAGTCCATTGGGCTATACGCTGTTCGCGAAACTGAGCCTCGGCCGCTGAACAGGACAGAGCCATGCTTTACTATGAAGATCTGGAAATCGGCGCGACGCGGCGTTACGGGCGTTATGACGTCACGCGCGAGGAAGTGATTGAGTTTGCCGGGAAATATGACCCCCAACCCTTCCACCTGTCAGATGATGCCGCTGCCCAGACCCATTTCGGCCGCCTCTCCGCCAGCGGATGGCACACCTGCTCGATGACCATGGCGATGATGGTGGCGGACCTCGCCATCGAACCGCGCGCCATGCTGGGCGCGATCGGCATCGATGAACTGCGATGGCTCCATCCGGTGTTTCCTGGCGACACGCTGACCTACGAGATGGAACTGCTCGACAAGCGCCTCAGTAAATCGAAGCCTGGCATTGGCATCCTCAACCTGAGGATGACCACCTATAATCAGGACGATCGCCCGGTGCTTTCCATGCGCCCGATCACCATGATCCGCACGCGCGGAGATGGCTAGGCTGGCGGTCTGCCCTCGCGGGCCTCCCCCGCTTCGGTGAATTCCGGCGGGGTATCTGCCTCCCTCGCCTCGGAAGCCGCGAGATCGTCCTCATATGTGTAGAAGTCGTCGTCCTGCGCTTCCTTGCGACCGGCCAGGAACTTCCACGCAGCCGCAGCGGCCAGCCCGATCCCGATGAAGATGAGCTTTGAGAATTTGGCCAGGATTGCCAGTATCCCCAGCTTCTTCGCGGCGGCCAGGCCCACACCTGCTGCCACCAGCCCGCCGATTCCGTATTCGGCCTTGGCGTCCGTCGCCGGATTGAAATCCTCATACCGCGCACCGGGTTCGAAGCTTGCATGGTTGGCAAAGTCATTCGCCGCCACGCGGATCGCGTCGATATGCGGCATGGTCGACACGAAGTTGACGCTCAGCACACCACGGCGCCCCAACGTACGCAGATCATAGTTCAGCGTATGCACGGGACTGTCTGCGAACAGCAGATCCTGCGCCCACACCACGGAATGGGTGGCGGGATCGTAGACCGGGGTTTCCGCCCAGCCCTTGATGTCCACCGTCGGATAACCCGCAGCCCGGCGTTCGGAATTGGCCGCGACATTGTCCTCTTTCATCGTGGCAAGGATTTCAGCGTAATCGACATCCGCCGCGTCATCATCGCTGACGTGGCCAACCTCTTCAAAGGTTACCACGGCACCCCAGCTTTCCGACAACGGCGAAACGCCGGCCGGCATCACCAGCCCCAGCACACCCTCCGTCGCGCCTGGGGGGTTGCCCCATAGATCGACGAGGATCGTCCGGGCATCTTGTGGCGTGTAGAAATCATACTTGTCGCCGAGGTCCAGCGTTGCGCGCGCTTCCTCAAGGGTAACCTTGCCTTGCTGCGGTTTGAGCGAATTGACCAGATCGACCACTTGCTGCGGAATTTCCGGCGGTGCCGCACTGGCGGCGGTCAATGAACCCAGAACAATTGCCAGCGCCAGCAGCGCGGCATGGAACAATTTGCGCATATACCCCCCGGTCGTCAGAACCCCGGGGCGAAGGCTGACGCAACGCAAGCGGCTTGGCAAGTAAGGGAAATTAGCGGGCGAGCCGGGTCGGCAGCATCAGCCGTTGCATTGAATGGTTCCGGGCGCTTCGTAGACCACGATGTTGTGCGCATCAGTCACTCTCAAATGTCCCTTGCCTCCGTTAACGCCTTCACCCTCCAACGTGATTTCGAAGGCATATTCCTTGCCGGAATAACGGCTTCGCGCGTCCATTGGCAGGGTGCGGCTGCCACTGTCTGCCGCAAACCGGACCATTTTTTCACGCAGCTTCATATACCCGTCTTCCCTCATAGCGAGGACCACTGCGGCTATCCCGTGCCCATCCGCCGCAAAGGCGCAATTGGGGCCGAAAAGCTTATGTTTCTCGATGTCGGGATACAGAATCGGCTGCGGCTCTATCGGGATGGCCTTGCGCCGCGCCATCTCTTCCGGGGAGAGCATGTCGCTCTTTTCCCGCCCGTCACCACAGCCGGACAGCAGGATAACCGCCGCCGCCACCAAAGCCCCTGTTTTTCCGTGCATCAATGCCTCCCGAAGAGCTTCTCTACATCGCCCATCGAAAGCTTAACCCACGTAGGCCGCCCATGGTTGCATTGTCCCGAACGCGGCGTCCGTTCCATCTCGCGAAGCAAGGCGTTCATCTCCGCCACCGACAGCACCCGCCCGGCACGGACAGAGCCATGGCAGGCCATCGTTGCCAGCACGTGTTCGATCTTCTCATCCAGCAGCAACGCCTCGCCATTCCGGGCGAGATCGTCCGCAATATCCTGCAGCAGGACCCCGGGATCGGCCTTTGCCAGCACCCCCGGCAAAGCGCGCACCAGCATCGCATTGGGACCGAAACGCTCCATTACCAGGCCGAGCGAGGCGAACTTCTCCACCTGCACCTCCAGCCTGTCGCAAGCCGGTTCGTCCATCTCCACCACTTCGGGGATCAGCAAGGCCTGACTCGCCGCCACCTTCTCGCCCGCCCCTGCCGCGCGCAGCCTTTCGAGCACCAGCCTTTCATGCGCGGCATGCTGATCCACGATCACCAGCCCGTCCGCCGCTTCGGCAACGATGTAGGTGCTGGCCACCTGGCCCCGCGCGATGCCCAGCGGAAACTGCTCCGCATCCTCCGGCAAGGGCGCGGCTTCCTCGGCCCTTCCCATCGGCTCGGCTTGCCGAGTTGCCATCACTCCCGCCTCGTAAGAGCGCCATTCCCTGCCCGCCTCACCCAGGCGGGTCGGCGGCGCGGTCCAGTCACGGCCCGAGAAGATGGAGCGCAACGCTGGAGCGGGCTCATCACGCACCGGCTCTGTCTGCCAGCGCCCCATCGCGGCCGCATCGGGCGCCTGGGCACTTCGGCGATCGCCCGTGGAAAGAGCCTGCCTCAGCCCGGATACGATGAAGCCGCGAACGCCGGCGGAATCACGGAAGCGGACTTCCGTCTTCGCCGGGTGTACGTTCACGTCCACTTCCTCCGGCGGCAACTCCAGGAACAGCGCGAGCACCGCGTGCCGATCCCGCGCCAGCATGTCGGCATAAGCGCCGCGTACCGCACCCGTCAGCAGGCGGTCCTTCACGGGGCGGCCGTTTACGAAAAGATACTGATGATCGGCCACGCCGCGATTATAGGTGGGCAGGCCAGCAACACCCGTCAGGCGCATCACCCCCTGTTCGAGCGACCGCTCCATATCCAGGAGCACGGCATTGTCCGCCAGTTCCCGGGCAACGATCTGGGCCACGCGCGCTTCGGCGGCCTCACCGGGCTGAACCGCGAATATCCGCCTCCCGCCATGTTCCAGCGAGAAGCCCACGTCCGGGCGCGCCATCGCGAGCCGGCGCACGGCATCGAGGCATGCGGCATATTCGCTGCGTTCGCCCCGCAGGAATTTGCGGCGGGCGGGGATTTTCCCAAACAATTGCTCAATCCGCACACGCGTACCGGGCGGCAGCGCGGCGGGGCCTTCTTCCACCAGCGCGCCATGATCCACCACGCGCGTCCAGCCTTGCTCGGCCCCGCGCACGCGGCTTTCGATCGTCAGGCGTGCGACGCTGGCGATCGACGGCAGCGCCTCTCCCCTGAAGCCCAGCGTGCTGACCAGCTCGATTGCCTCATCGGGCAGCTTGGACGTGGCGTGGCGTTCAAGCGCCAGCGCCATCTCCGCCGAATCCATGCCGCATCCATCATCGGTCACTTCGATCCGCGTCAGCCCTCCATCGACGATGCTGACGGCGATCCGGGTCGCGCCGGAATCGATCGCGTTTTCCACGAGTTCCTTCAGCGCGGCGGCCGGGCGTTCGACCACTTCGCCCGCTGCGATGCGGTTGACGAGCGTCTCTGGAAGGCGTCGAATTGTGGGCATGAAAGGAGCCTAACGATGAATGGCAGCGATTTCGAGCCGAGCCGCCCAAAAATCCTCCGCTTTCCTCACAAAATTTTGGCCTTTGGTCACACCATGCGTTAAGCAGCCGCCACCTCTTGTCGCGCGGCGACACGATTAATCATAACAGACCCCGCCAACGGGCTGGAAACTATACGGATTTCCTTGATGAGTTCCTTCTTTTCGAAATTCTTCAAGTTCGGTTCGCAAAACATGGCGATCGACCTCGGAACGGCCAATACCCTGGTGTATGTTCAGGATCGCGGAATCCTTCTGAACGAGCCTTCCGTTGTGGCCATCGAAACGATCAATGGCACCAAACGGGTCAAGGCCGTGGGCGACGATGCGAAGATGATGATGGGCAAGACGCCCGACAACATCGAAGCCATTCGCCCGCTGCGGGACGGTGTGATTGCCGACATCGAAATCGCGGAAGAAATGATCAAGCACTTCATCCGCAAGGTGCATGGCAAGAAGAGCTTGTTCCGCTATCCGGAAATCGTGGTTTGCGTGCCGTCTGGCTCCACCTCGGTCGAACGTCGCGCCATCCGCGACGCGGCATCCAATGCCGGTGCCAGCGAAGTCTTCCTGATCCTCGAACCGATGGCCGCGGCCATCGGCGCCGACATGCCAGTTACCGAACCGGTCGGTTCGATGGTGGTCGATATCGGTGGCGGAACCACGGAAGTCGCGGTGCTTTCCCTGCGCGGCCTGGCCTACACCACCTCGGTTCGCACGGGCGGCGACAAGATGGACGAAGCGATCGTCTCCTATGTCCGCCGACACCACAATCTGCTGATCGGTGAAGCCACCGCGGAACGCATCAAGAAGGATTACGGCGTGGCCGTGGTTCCCGAAGACGGGATTGGCGAACAGATCATCATCAAGGGCCGCGACCTCGTCAACGGCGTGCCCAAAGAAATCACAATCACCCAGGCCAACATTGCCGAAGCGCTTGCCGAACCGATCGGTGCGATCGTGGAAGGCGTGCGGATCGCTCTCGAGAACACGGCACCTGAACTGGCAGCCGACATCGTCGACCAGGGCATCGTACTCACCGGCGGCGGCGCGCTGATCCAGCGCCTCGACGAGCATCTGCGCGAAGAGACCGGCCTGCCTGTCAGCGTTGCGGAAGATCCGTTATCCTGCGTTGCCATGGGCACCGGGCGGGCAATGGAAGACCCGATCTATCGCGGTGTGTTGATGACTGCGTAAGCGACGATTGCCGGCGGTTCAACATCGGGGGACTTCCGGCAGGTATGTTTGGTCTTTTGGGGAGTAGTCGCGCATGGCTGCGCCGACAATTCGCCGCTCAGGACATTCGAAGAAGGCGCAACTCAGCACCTTCGCCGGATATATCCTTGCCGGTTTCGGCGTGCTGCTGGGCGGCGGGCTTCTGGCTGTGTCGCTCTGGAGCCCCGGAGCGCTGAGCTGGCTTCGCGGCGAAGCGACCGATATCGTGGCGCCCGTGGGTGAAGCCAGCGCGGCAGGCCGCACCGGCACGCATGGTTTCTTCGCCACAATCGCAGGCTATTACCAGGCGGGCGCCAAGAACGCCCGGCTCGAAGCCGAGGTGAAGGAAGCGCATGTCCGCCTGGTGGAAGCCGAGGCGACGAAGGCCGAGAATGACCGGTTGAAGGCTCTTCTTGGACTGCGCAACGAAGAAACCAGGCCTGTCGCCTTCGCCAGGTTGATAGGGTCCACCGGCAGCAGCACGCGTCGCATCGCCTATCTGTCCGCGGGCAGCGCCGAAGGTGTGCAACCGGGAATGCCCGTCCGCTCTCCGTTGGGCCTGATCGGCCGCGTTCTGGAAGTTGGCGATCACAGTGCGCGTGTGCTTTTGCTGACCGATGGCGCAAGCATGGTTCCGGTTCGCCGAACCGACGGCAACGTTATCGCCTTTGCGGAAGGGCGGGCCGATGGCACCCTTCGGCTCCGGCTCATCAACCTGGGCATCAATCCGCTGAAGAAGGGCGACGTCGTCGTCACTTCCGGCGCCGGTGGTGTCTATCGGCCCGGTATTGCCGTGGCCGTGGTGCACACCGTCACACGGGACGGCGCGGTTGCCCTCCCCCTCAGCAATCCATCCGCCACGATCCATGTGGCGGTCGAACCTGTCTGGGTTCCGCAAGCGCAGGAAATGATTGCGGCCGCCGATGCGCAAGGTGCGAGCGAGGCCGGCCAATAATGCCGGACCGGCGGATCAATTCACGCGCCAGATCGCACAGCGATCATTTTGGCAAGACCATCAATCGCGCGCATTCCCCATTGCTTGCCCATGGGGTTCCCCTCGCCACGATCCTGCTGGGTTCGCTTTCCCCCCTGCTGCCATTGATCGCGACCGGCCCGCTGGTCCCCCCGTTGGGCTTCATGATCCTGGTTGCATGGCGCATCGTCCGGCCAGGGCTGTTGCCGCTGTGGATCGGCATGCCACTCGGCGCGTTTGACGACCTGTTCAGCGGGCAGCCCTTCGGCAGCGCTATCATGCTCTGGTCCATGGCAATTCTGGCCATCGAAGCAATCGAGGCCCGCTTTCCCTGGCGCGGCTTCTGGCAGGATTGGGGTATCTCCTCCATGCTGATCGTGGCTTATCTCGTTTTTTCGGCCTTTGCCGCCGGGGGCGATTTCAACCTCACCGACGTCAGGGTCATCCTGCCCCAGCTGTTGCTGTCGGTGATGCTGTTCCCCATTATTGCGCGCATGGTTTCCTTCTTCGATCGCGTCCGTCTCCGCCGGGTCCGAATCCTCGGCTGAGAGCATGATGCGAAAACCACATATAACCCCAGGGGCCCTGAGCCACAGCTTCCAGCGCCGGACCTTCGTGATCGGCGCAGGCATGGGGACCGTTGGCCTGCTGCTGGCCGCCCGCATGAGCTATCTCGCAGTGGCCGAGAATGAGAAGTACCGGCTGCTTTCCGAAAGCAACCGCGTCAACCTAACCCTCATTCCTCCCCGCCGGGGTTGGATTCTGGACCGTAACGGCGCTCCACTCGCCTCCAACCGCGCCGATTTTCGTGTCGACGTGATCCCCGAACGGATGATCGATCCCGAAAAGACGGTCGCAACGCTGGGATCGCTTCTGGAGTTAAGCGACGTGCAGGTGCAGGATCTGCGCGACAAGCTGGCCGATGCGCGGGGTTTCCAGGCGGTCGAGATCGCCAGTGGGCTGGGTTATGACCAGTTTGCGGCGGTAAGCGTGCGCTTGCCCGAACTACCCGGCGTCGTGCCGCAGCGGGGTTTCTCGCGCTATTATCCCACCGGTCCCTCGGTCGGACACCTTATCGGCTATGTCGGCACGGCAAACGCCGAAGAGTACGAGAAGGAACGTATTCCGCTCCTCGTCACCCCCGGCTTCAAGATGGGCAAGGACGGGCTCGAGAAGCAGTTTGAGCAGACCTTGCGCGGCAAGCCCGGCGCCCGGCGGGTGGAGGTTACGGCCGGCGGAGAAATCGTGCGGGATCTCGATACACGGGAAGACGTGCAGGGGAATCCGATCCGGCTGGCGATCGACGGGCCGCTCCAGGATTATGCCGCACGGCGCATCGGCCTTGAATCCGGCTCCGTCGTGGTGCTGGACTGCCTCACCGGCGATGTCCTGTGCATGTCATCGATGCCCAGCTTCGACCCCAACAGCTTTTCGGATGGCATCGGGCGTGTCGAATGGAAAATGCTGGCGGATGACGATCACGTCCCGCTGCGCAACAAGGTGCTGAAGGGGCTTTATCCCCCGGGCTCCACCGTCAAGCCCATGGTCTCGATGGCTTTCCTCGAAGCCGGCCTCGATCCCAAGGAAACCGTCCATTGCAGTGGCGGGCTGCGCGTGGGCAATCGCGTGTTTCATTGCTGGAACCGGCGCGGCCATGGCACGACCGACATGGCCAAGGGCATTTACCAGAGCTGCGACGTATACTTCTATCACTTTGCGCAACGTATCGGGATGGAAGCGATCGCGCCCATGGCTCGCAGGCTGGGCATGCAGGAGGAATTCCCTCTCCCCGTCGCCAGCCAGTTCTTCGGCACGGTTCCCGATCCGGAATGGCTGATGCGGCGGCATAACCGCGCATGGCAGCCCTTCGACACGGTGAACGCCACCATTGGCCAAGGCTACATGCTGGCAAACCCCCTGCAGTTGGCAGTGATGTCGGCCCGCCTGGCCACCGGCAACAAGATCATGCCGAGGCTGACGCTCGACAGCAGGAAACCCAGCTTCGAGAACATGAATTTCGCCCCCGAGCATATCGATTTCATCCGCCAGTCCATGCATGACGTGGTCTATGGCCCCGGCACCGCAGGCCGGGCGAGGCTGCCGATTCCGGGTGTGGAGATGGCAGCCAAGACCGGGACGGCGCAGGTCGTCTCGCTCAGCGTGTCGAGCGGCAAATCCGGCCCGTGGAAGTATCGCGACCATGGTCTTTTCATCTTCTTCGCCCCATTCGACAATCCCCGCTATGCCGGTGCGGTGGTGATCGAACACGGTGGTGGCTCGGGCGCGGCCTATCCGATCGCGCGCGATGTGATGACTTTCATGTTTGACCCGGTGCTTGGCCTCGAAAAGCTGCAGGCATTGGAAAAGGAGTGGGGTGGCACGCCCCAGCAGCGCATGGCGCGCAAATATGCCTCCTATGCCACGCAGTATGGCGTGGACGTGCCGAAGCCGCCTTCCAATCTTGAGACCATCACCCGCCAGGTCGATGCCGAAGCGCGAGCCGCCGCCGCCGCGATCGAGAATTCGCGCGAAGGAACCACTTCCGTCGAGCGGCCGCTCGAAATTGATCAGGAGATACCTGCTGTCGGCACCGCTGTGCAGCCCGCCCCCGGCGGCGCTGCCTCCACCACGCCCGCCAGTGCTCCAGCGGCGCCCCGCACAACACCGGGCACCAACGCCGGGTAAAAGCCGCAATGAACCGCTCTATCATCCCTGCCCCGATTGCCGGGATGCCGTGGCAAGTCATCACCCCACTCACGCTGCTGGTGCTCTTTGGCGCGGCAGTTCTCCATTCGGCCGCCAGTGGCAGCATGAGCCCCTTCGCGACGCCGCACCTGGTACGCTACGCCATCTTCTTCGTGATGGCGTTGGTTCTATCGCGTTTTCCGCGCGATCTGGTGAAATTGGCCGCCTATCCCGGCTATATCGCGGTACTTGTGCTGCTGATCGCAGTTGAATTGCTTGGCGCTATCGGCGGTGGCAGCCAGCGCTGGCTGGATCTCGGTTTCATCGTCCTGCAGCCATCGGAATTGATGAAACCGGCAATCGTCCTAGTCCTCGCGAGCTTCTATCACACCCTGCCATCCGGCGAAATTGGCCGGTGGCGATCCATTGTGCCCTCTGGCGCATTGTTCGCGCTCCCGGTCGCGCTCGTACTGACACAGCCCGATCTGGGGACCGCCCTGGCCATTACCTTCGGAGGGCTGGTTGTGGTATTCCTTGCGGGCCTGCCGATGCGCTGGTTCGCCGGCGGCGCGCTGGCGGCGCTGGTAATCGCGCCGATCGCCTACTTCATCGGCCTGCACGATTACCAGCGAAGGCGCGTCACCACGTTCCTTGATCCCGAAAGCGATCCACTCGGAGCAGGGTATCACATCACCCAGTCCAAAATCGCCATCGGGTCAGGCGGCATAACCGGCAAGGGCTTCGGCAACGGCTCGCAGAGTCACCTCAACTACCTCCCCGAACCCCACACCGATTTCGTCTTCGCAACGATGTCGGAGGAATGGGGGCTGATCGGCGGGCTTGCGGTCCTCCTCATATTCGGCCTGGTACTGCACTGGGGCCTCCGCGTCGCAAGGCAGGCAAATGATCGCTTCAGCGCCCTGCTGGCCGCGGGCATGACCGCCACCATATTCTTCTATGTTGCCATTAACCTGATGATGGTGATGGGCTTGGCGCCGGTAGTCGGCATTCCCCTGCCCTTCATGAGCCATGGAGGATCTTCCATGATGACCAACATGATCTGCATAGGCACGCTGATGATGGTCGACCGCTGGAACCGCCAAACCGGCAAGAGCACCCTGAGCTAGCGAATCCAACTTGAACCCCGTTCGAACCTTCGCCGGAGGAGAAAACTCCTCTGGACAGAAAAGAGTTGCGTTTGAAACCAGTTTGGTTTAACTGACCGATTAAATCGGAGCCGCTCCGATGATCGATCGTCCCCGTCGTTTCATCACGATCGGGGCATTTTTAAAGAATCCTTCCAGGGCTGGGGCACATTGCGAAGATCGGCGAAAGCCGCTCTCGCCGGTGCTCCAGCCTTTCCATATCGCGGTGTCGGAAGCGACGATAACACCCCTCATTTGCCGGCTAGGTGTTTTGAATGAAGAAGAGTTTGCCTTGCTTCGACGAGGAGCCCAGCCAGGCCGGCCCAGCCCTTACGCTCTGGAATCTGTACGATCGCCTCACACGCCTTGCTCAGGATCTTACGCAGGCCACCGAGCAGGCAGGGGATGACCATGCCTCTCCCGCCGTGACTGCCGTGACCGAAGCCATGGCGCCCCGCGAATACTTTGAAGCGCTGCTTCGTGTGTGGCGGGCACGCGAACAACCTTCGGGAATATCCATGTCTGAAGAGCCTGCATGGGAAATCATGCTGGAGCTTATGCTCGCACGGATCGAGGAGCGCGAGTTGAGAATCAGCGAGTTGAGCGCAGGCCAGATACCGGCACACTCCAATATCGCCCGGTTTGTCGATACGCTGGTCGAATCGCGCCTGGTGGAACGCTTCGCCAATGCGGAGGATGAAGAGGACGATTACCTCTCCCTCTCCAGCGAAGCAGCGCGCAGAATGGCGGAATTGTACCGCGCAAGATCGCGAAACTGACGAAAATATCCCCAACCGAAATAAACGGATCAAAACCCCTTCCCTCCGGCGCGGCAGCCTCTATATGAGGCGCTCCCGCGATTCGCGGGGCCGGTCAAAACGGTGTGGACGCATAGCTCAGTTGGTAGAGCAGCTGACTCTTAATCAGCGGGTCCTAGGTTCGAGCCCTAGTGCGTCCACCATTCTTTTCAATGACTTAGCTACGATTTTTTGCTGATCTCGGATCGAGCGAAATTCGCAAAGTAAGCACCGGGTAAGCACGCACAACGCCGCCCGCGCCTCACGGACCACAGCAAGACCAATTGGTTAGTGCAGGTACGCCGGCGCCAAAAGGTGCCGCAGTTGGTCACGCTTTGCTTAGCCGATCGAGGAAGCGCCCCCAAGCGGCGAGGGCCTGGCGCTTTTCCTTTCGATAGTCGTAGCACTGATAGACGCTTACGATGCCGCTCCGCAGTCCGGACACGTGGTTGAGAACGGACTCGATGATCTCCGTCCGGACATTCAAAGCCTGCATGCCCGTGGCCACGGTCCGTCGGATGTCATGCAATCTCCAGGGCGCCCTGCCCTGCCCGCTCGCGCTGCCTTTCATGTACCGAACGATCTTGGCGTCCCAGCTTTGCTTGATCTTCGAAAATCCGCTGAGGGCCGTTTCGCGCGTCGAGCGGAAGACCAGGCCGCACAAAGGCCATCGCTTCCCACCCGCCACGCCATCGAGCAATGCTACTGCCTGGACGCTGAGCGGTACTAGGTGAGAATGCCCATTCTTGGCCCTAGCCGCCGGCAAGATCCATTCTGCCCGAGAACGGCTCAGTTCGGACCAGTCCAGACCCCTCACCTCTCCTCGGCGTTGGCCGGTCAGCATCAACATCTGCAGCATGGCGCCGTAAGGAGGCGTCAGGGTAAAGCTCGTGGCCCACGCCGCGCGGAGTTCGTCGTGGGAGAGGTAGCGGCTGCGCGCCCTCAACGGCGGCGGAGACTCTCCGCCATCGACCGGCGAGAACTTGATGTCGTCGCGGCTCATCGCCCAGCGGAACATCTTCCGAAGCGTCGCATGCATCGCCCTGGCAACCGACGGTTTGTTGTCCAACCGCCGATAAATCTCGCCAAGATCTGCTCGCTTTATTTCCGATAACTTCCTCGAGCTGAGGGCCGGGACGGCATAGTGGATCAGCATGGCGTGGATCCGTTTCCAATCCTTCCATCGGCCTTTGAGATACTGGTCGGTAAATAGCTCCACATAGTTGTCGAAGCGAAGCTCAACTTCTTTGCGCCGGTGATCGCGGCGCTTCAAAACCGGGTCCTTACCCTTGGCGACCTGCCGGGCCAGCCGAGCAGCCTTGGCACGCGCGGTGCGGGCCGTCCACGGTGATCGATGTCGCCCAATCGTGTATCGCCGGCACGCCGATCCCCGGCCTCCCAAACGATATTGATATACGTAAGATTTAGAGCCGGCTGGTGTCATGCGAACGCCAAATCCGGCCAGCTGGCCATCCCACAGGAACAGATCGCTGCGCTGCGCCTCCATCGCGTCCACTGCGCGCGAGGTGATCTTTTTCGACGACATAGGCGGCCTCCATGTAAGCACCCAGTAAGCACCGACCATGATAACGGCATATGTGTTGCGGGCTCTATCCAAGATCAAAGGTTGATCAGGATCGGTCGCGTTGTATCGCTCCCGCTAACATAGCGGTCATTGAGCGAGTCTTCTGCAATCCCTGATAGCTGCTATGCGTTCATCAAGCTGGTGCATCAGGGCTGGCGTAGGCACCTGATGGGAAATTTGAATGCCTCCTATTCCCTGCTGCCGAGATGCTTCAAGTTAGCGAGTTCGCCGAGCGGAAAGCCCTGATGATCGAACATCTGAGAGACTCTCCTACCGCTGCTCAACTCCGCCAGCCTGGCCTTAAGTCCGGCGAGGTCACGACATCCCAGAACCGGGAGCAACCGTTTCAGATAGCTTGTAGCTTCGGCACGCGCAAAGGCGGGAAACGCGGCGAATCGGTCGACGGCGTAGACAAGGGTCGTCGGATACCACTGATGATAGATGTCGAATTGGCCACTTCGAATGAAAGCAATCAGATCTGCCTGCATGACGCTTTCAAAGGTCGGGAGCGCGCCACCTCCATGGGCGTCCTTCACGAGATCTGCCTGGAGGTCGATCCGGTTGAGTTTGAGCCTCTGCTTTCTAAACTCGAGTGATTTCAAATAATGGCGAAACTCCGTGTAGTCGGAAGTCGCCGGACGATTGCTGCCATTGGGCTCCTTCATCAGCCATGCTTTCGATAGCATCCATTCAGCAAGATCGAAGCGCTCTTCGTCAATGGCGATGCCCAGGGTCGAGAGAAACGCGTCATGGGCGATCAGGCGAAAGGCGTCACGCTGCCACTCGTACCGGAGCTCCCTATTCTCGCTCTCGGCGCGAAACATGAGCGCTCCTAGGCCTTCGACGATGTCAAGCAGGCGGTCCCATGTTTCGCGGTCTGCTGCGAACCGGCAGATTGTACGGGTGAGTTCGGCAAGCTGATGCAGATAAGGCCGCATTGACGCCACCGCTTCCAGCATGATGTCGTCTTCAGGTTCTCCAGGGCGGGCCAAGGGGGCGAGAGCCTTTACTTCGGCAATCAATCTCTCGCCCATTTCGCGCACAAGGGCTGGTCCTGATGGTGCCATTTCTTGGATGCTCTTCAGCGCGCGCTGCAGGGCCGAACGCGTACCGGATGCGACCGGTGCAGCGCCGAGAAGCGCCTCCGGCACTTGCCCCAGCTTCGGCTTTACGAAGCTCGGCCGATCCACCAGCCATCGCAGCAGTTGCTCGTAGCTTTCCTCGAACCGGTCGCCCGAGCAGAAATCAAAGAAAATGCGGCCGCTGTAAAAGACGGGGATGAAGGGTTTGCCCTCTTCGTCCTGCTCTGTCACGAGCGCGGCATATTTGTCCTGACGGCTCGCCTTGTAGATCTCGGGCGAGATGATCTGACTCTCCGTTCCCACGCCACCCGAGCGACCGTTGGCCTTTGTCGTGTAAACCTTGTCGCAGATCATCATCACCTTGGTCACGCTTTCGTCCGTGACCATGCTCTCCATGAAGGCATTGGCATCATGGCCAGGCTTCAGATCCCATTTGTCTAGAATCACATCGACCCCGTCCTCGCGCAGCCGAGAGGCGAGGTTCAGAACCCAGGTCTCGTGCGTCAGTGAAGACCAAGAATAGGAAATGAAAGCGCGAACGGGTTCAGAAGGCCGGTCAGTCATAAAAGTCCTATGCGGCATAGGATTTCCGCTATTCAACCCCATAGTGCGATGCTGATCCGATGAAGAAGAATATTCCTCGTCGTCATTGCCAGCGAAGGAAGACCGCTAACATTTCGGGCATTCGCGGTCAGAAGCAGGTGTACCGATAGCTGCCGTACGTTCAGCATTTTGGGCGGCGAAGAGACTGGCAGATTTCGAAAGGTCGACGTTAGAAAGCTGGCCCTGCTGAGCGTGTCGTGCGCTCTTGGCAACAGACCTGACGCAAGAGCCATAGCCGAAGCGACTAATCCTAGCTTGGGAGATTCTACCGCTTCAGTCTAACTTTGTTGCATGAACGAACCGAAGCGACATCATTGGTGGCCCGAGATTCAGTCCGGCCAATGGGCAGGAACAGACGGGATGCTCCATGTCGTACGCGCCGACGGCACGACCTTCCGCGCACCGCCCTCCAAGGTCGGGGTTGAAGGTGAGCTTTATTCTCGGCTCGACCCGAGCGGCAAAAAGGACCGGGATATAGAGCGCTGGTTCTCTCGCGAGATCGAGACTCCGTTCGCAGGTGCGCTGACCCGGTTGCTGCCGCTCGACGGAATCGAGCGGCGCAGGTTTCTCGGACGTGGCGATCTGGCCCAGCGTAGGGAGGTGCAGAAACTAGGTTTCATTGTCGGCGATTATGACGAGCGGATGCCGCTGGCCGCCTCGATCCGCAACGCGATTGCCAATTACCTAGCTGCGCTGGTGGTGCGTAGCCCAATATATCTTGCCAAGCTGACCGATTGGCATCGGACCAACAATGGGTTCGGCGAACTCCCAATTGCCCCGGCAGCCTATCGCGGCTTCGCGCTCGAAAACATGCTTTACCTTTATTACGTCTATCGCGAGGCGATTGTGGGCGGGTGCATCAATTTGATGATCGCGGACTGCGACCGCGAATTCCTATTCTCGGATGGCGGCGTGACTGCCAAGGAACCGTGGAGCAAGCGACCGATGCCGTTCGACCTCTATGCGCCGCTTACCCCCAAACTCGCGCTTAACGTACTGCCGTTGCCTGACGCTTACACCGACGGCCTGTGGATTTCGCGGGTCAATGCGCGCGGCGTCGCCCGCTACAATCGCATGATGCTTGCCGATGCCAAGCGCTTCGTCTTCTCGAAATCACCGCCGCCGCTTAGCTTCATCGCCAAACACTTCGGGGTGCCAGCGCCCTCGCCTATCGGCTCGCGGTGGATCAACGGCAAGCTGGAGACAAAATATGACCGAAGCCGCGACCGGCCGCTCTAAGTCCGAGCACCGTCGACATTTGGAGCGCTTACGCCGACATAGCGGTCATATACCGCCAAGGCCTGAGCTTCTGAAAGCCGCCGTCTGTTCATTTGAAGATCATGCGAAATGCAAAGAAAGGGGAAATACTACATGCCCTCTGCGCTACCAAGCGCTCAGCGAGGCCGTCTGCAGCAAGCTCCTATTTGCTAATCGGCGATCATCTCAATACTTGAAGCAATGCTCGCGATGCCATCGAACGAACTGCGGATGCGGGCGATCAGCCTCTCGCTGCGGCAACAATACCCGACCGCTGGCATTGATGACCGATCGGATGCTGTCGGGATCATTGGCCTGCCGCGAAACGATAATCCGCATGTTGTCATCCAGCCCGATCAAACCGCGATCGAACATCCAATGCGCTGTCCCCGAAAGCGCTAAGCCATTGCTCACGATGTCGGGTCCGTTCGCCTCGACGGGACGAATGTGAGCGGCCTCCACCTCGGCCCGCCCGCCGCCGTTGATGAGCTTCAAGCCAGTCACCGCACAGCGCTCATCATAGGCCCGCAAAACAACCCGCCGGAACACACGATCGCGCAAAACGCGCGAAATAATCACGGAAACCCTCTCCCGCGCTTCATCGAAAACAAAGGGAATTCGTTCTTCGCGTAGAACCGACTCAACGACAACAGCTTCCGTTCGCGGCAGAAGCGGATTTTCATCGGCTAGACCAGCAGCGATAATCCGGGCGAAATCGTTTGCCGACAGCCCCCGAACGGCAGCCTGAGCCCGGCCGGAAATACGCCCCACGTCATTGAGTAGTCCTCGCTCAATCGGCCCATTCTCATCGGCAAATGCCACCGGTGTTGCGAAATCAAGATAGCTACCAGGCTCAATCAGCGCGAGGTACATGTTGGGCATTGATGGATCGGCAATGACGCGCTCGACCTTGGCCGCCGCGTAGTACCCTTTGGTGCCCGCAATCTTGCGCGGTTCGTAATAGACAATCCAGTCGCCGACACATGCCCGCGCTCGCTCGAGATACTGCCTCGGAAACTGATAACGCTCGGCGGGTGTGTCATCGTAGATCGAATCAGACCGGTGGATGAAAACGCCGAATGCCATGCTGGGGTTGATAGCGCGAAGGCGGGGCGACTGGGAATGGTTCTAGCATTGAAGGGCGGTTTCCGCTTCGCTCCTGAAGTCAGGCGTTTGGTTTCAAGACCGGTCTTTTCGATAGCGGCTATTCAAATCCGCGATCGAGAATTCCGATCTGCGTAGCGTTTAAGCCGGTTGGGCAGTATCGTCGCGCTCATGAGCGAGATCACAGTCATAGTCCGGGTGGCCCCAGTCGATTGTTGGAGTTGCGGAGCCGAGTTCAAGATCGTGCCGTCGATTGAGCTCGCCAGCCGCGGCTCAAAACTCGAATGCTGTGTTTCTGACTTCACTGAGTATCCAGAGTTGATCGATGAGATCCAAGCGAGCCTTCCACCGGGAATGGAAATGGAGGTCGGGCAGCTCAAATTACGGTACAGCCAAACGTTGGCGCGCTCCTATACGAGTAACGGGTGCTATCACTGCGACGCGCTTTACGGGCAACATTATGAGATTCACGCGCGGCATAGGGAAATGCATGTCATTTCGTTCAAAGGTGGAGCGCGAAAAAGATGGCTGGCGATGGTGGAAGCGCTCGAGACCTCTGAAGATGGGCATTTAATCTGAAGGTTGCTGAACGCCAACATTCCGGACATTCGCAAACGGATTTCAGGTTTCCGATAGCTGTCTTTCGTTAAGTCACTCAGCGTCCCCATAGCTTTTCATCTGCACTGAATCTGCACGACATCCTCAAGAACGCGCCATAGCTTTCGCCAACGCCCCTACATCGTTGGCTGGCAAACGAGCTTCCTCACCCCGCAGGGATGGAGGATCGATATGGAGTATCCGCGGCTTCGGCTCAGAGGCGCTTTTGCGCTGAAGGCTTTGCTCACTACGGCGCTGGTGGCGCTTGGGGATCTGATGTTCTTTCAGCAGGGGCTCCATGGGGGCGCCTTCGGCCTGTATGGCCTTGCAATGTTGACGGCTTTGGCAGCAGCACGACCGGCCGTGATCGGGAATGTCCGCCCCGCAACGGCCTTGGCCCTCGCAGCCATATACGGACTGGCGATGGCATACCGACCAAGTCCACTGGCATGGAGCTTGTTCTGGATCGCAGCCGGGCTGGCAACCCTGATGCCGCGTACGGTTGGCTTCGACGATGGCTGGCGCTGGTTCCAGCGGCTTGTATTCCACGGGCTGGTCTGTTTGCTCGGCCCGATCCCTGACCTTGCACGGCGTACGGCCGCGCGGACCCGGCGTGGTTCGCGTGGTAGGGGAATGCACCGACTTCTGCCCGCCATCGTCCTGCCCATTGCCGGATCGATGATATTCGTCGGCCTGTTCGCTGCAGCTAATCCCATCATCGAAGGGTGGCTCACCTCTTTCCGTACGCCAAGTCTCGATGGCTGGTCGTTCCTCCGCGTGACCTTGTGGCTGGTGTTAATCTGGCTGGCATGGGCGCTGATGCGGCCGCACATGGCCCGGCATCTGTTCCGCACATTCGATGGCCGGGGCGAAGTGGATATCCCCGGCGTTTCCTCCACCTCGCTCCTGCTGTCACTATATACCTTCAACGCGCTCTTCCTGATGCAGAACGCGATGGACGCAGCATGGCTGTGGGGGATATTTCCTCTGCCGGAGGGCATGACGCTTGCCTCTTATGCCCATCGCGGTGCCTATCCGCTGATCGTCACCGCTTTGCTTGCCGCCGTGTTCGTGCTTGTGGCCCTGCGCCCGGGATCGATAACCGCAAGCGTCCGCTCGGTCCGCGTCCTCGTGGTTATCTGGATAGCACAGAACCTGTTTCTGGTATTCAACGCAGCGCTGCGCACGGTCGATTATGTCGAAGCCTATTCACTGACGGTACTGCGCATTTCCGCACTGTTGTGGATGGGGCTGGTCGCCTTCGGCCTGGTGCTGGTGCTGTGGCGAATGCTCGCGGGCAAAAATGGGGCCTGGTTGATCAATGCGAACCTTGGCGCTGCGGCGCTGCTGCTGACGGCGGTGTGCTTCGTCGATCTTAGCGCGGTTGCAGCGCGATGGAACGTGCGGCACGCACGCGAAATAGATGGCGACGGGGCGATGCTCGACCTTTGCTACCTCAACCGGCTTGGAGGATCGGCACTGCTCCCTCTGATCGAGCTGGAACGTCGCGATCTGCCCGAAGATCTGCAGAAGCGCGTGCGGACGGTGCGGCTGATCGTGCATCACCGCCTGATCGACGATGTCCGTCATGGCGGCTGGGACTGGCTCTCTGGGAGGAGGCTGGACGAAGCGAGGAAACAACTGGGCGGGGCGCCCGGCCCGCGCCCGGCGGAGTGGCACTACAATTGCTCGGGCGAACTTCTTCCACCGCGCGTTCCGCCTGAAACCACTGCCACTGCCACTGCCACTGCCACTGCCCCCATCGAACCCGAAATGCCCTCGACGGCGTTGACCGAAGGAACGGACCGGTGAACAATGAAGCGATGCCACGTACGGTCCTTCTAGTCGACGACGACCCCCATATCCGCCAGGTGCTCGTCTTCGCCTTCGGCAAGGCCGGGATGGCGTCGATCGAGGCAACGGATGGTGAGGAGGCTCTCACCCTGGTCGCGCAGCATGCACCGGATTTGATCGTTCTGGACATAAACATGCCGCGCATGGACGGGTTGGAGGTTTGCCGCAGGCTCCGCGCGCAAGGACAGGTGCCGATCCTTTTCCTCTCCTCTCGCGACGATGAGATCGACCGGGTATTGGGCATCGAGCTGGGCGGCGATGACTATGTGGTAAAGCCGTTCTCCCCGCGCGAGGTTGTGGCGCGGGCAAAGGCAATCCTCCGCCGCTCGGACGGGCAGGTGCAGGCCAATGCTCATTCGTCCATCACACAACTTTATCATGGCGCGTTGAGCCTGGATTGCGAGGCCTGGACAGCCCGGTGGCAAGACGGCGAGGTCGAGCTGACGGTGAAAGAGTTCAATCTGCTGCGTGCACTCGTCGGTGCACCGGGACGGATATTCTCTCGCGACCAGTTGATCGACCGGCTGCACGGGCCGGGCTTTGCGATCACCGATCGGACGATCGACAGTCATATTCGCAACCTGCGGCGCAAATTCGCGGATGCGGGCTGTCATGATCTCGTCGAAACCAGAGCGGGCATAGGTTACCGCTTGGGCGCTTGCACCGGAGCACCGGAGCACACGGGGTGATCGAGCGCCTGCGCGCGCTGGCGCAGCGTCTCTGGCCGGTCATGCGTCTGCGCTGGGTACTGTTCGGCACAATGCTGTTCGTCGCGGCGCTGCCGGGCTTCGCGGCCCTTGGCCTACGCGTTTATGAGAATGCGCTTGTTCGGCGTACCGAGGCGGAAGTCACCGCGCAGGCAGCATCGATCGCGGCCACAGCGGCATTGCTCTGGCCCGGAGCGGAGCGGGCCTCCTCCGCCCCAGCCGTCGCCGAAGGTCACGGTGAACGCTATAAACTTGCTCCCACCGAAATCGATCTACGATCTTCTCCGATCCTTCCATCACGCCCACCGGCACTTACGGTTACCCGCCCTCCGGACGCGAATGCACAGGCGCTCGCCAGCCGCATCACACCAGCGATTGCCGAGATCAAGCGCACCACACTCGCTTCGATCGTACTGCTGGACCGAAACGGGATCGTGCTGAACGGACAGGAGGCCGGGCGCAGCCTTGCAGCGCTGCCAGAAGTGCAATCCGCGCTGAGAGGACGTCCTGCAACCGTGTTGCGCCGGAACGACAGCTATAGCCAAGCGTCTCCAGTAGGATGGGTGAGCCGGGCTACATCCATCCGCATGCATCAGGCCCGGCCGATCATGGTCAACAATGACGCCGTCGGCGCAGTGCTGGTATCGCGCAGCCCTGCCGCGCTGTTTCGAGGAATGTGGGAAGATGCTGGTAAGATCGCTGCCGGCACATTGGCAATCCTGGCGCTGCTGATCCTGCTCACCGCCATCCTCGCCCGCGCTATCGTGCGCCCGGTGGAGAAGCTGAGCGAGGCTGCTCGTTCGCTCGCTTCCGGCGGGCATGCCAATCCGCGCAGACCAACACTGGAGGTGCGTGAAATAAGCAGTCTCTATGACGACTTCGAAGGGATGGCAGCCAGCATCTCTCGGCGTTCGCGCTATCTTCGCGATTTCGCAGCTTCGCTCAGCCATGAATTCAAGACGCCGCTCGCTGGGCTACGGGGCGGGATCGAACTGCTTCAGGACCATGGCGAAGGCATGACCGGAGAGGAACGCGAGCGTTTCCTCGCTAACATGGCGGGCGATGCCGAACGGTTATCGCGGCTGGTCAGCCGCCTGATGGAACTCGCCCAGGCCGACATGCGCCCGGGCGATGCGCAAGAGCCTGCCGAACTTACCCCAATCCTCGCGCGACTGGCAGACGGGCTTGCCGGCCCCAACTTCACCATTACAACGCGAGTAATGCCCAACATGCCGCCACTGGCGATAGCGGGAGAAGCGCTGGAAACCACACTCACCACCTTGATCGAGAATGCCCGCCAAGCCGGAGCCTCCAGCCTTTCCATCTCCGCTAAAGCGCATGAAGGGCACGGAACTTTGGCGCTTCACGATAATGGTCCCGGCATCCCGGAAGGTGACCAGGACCATGTGTTTGACCCATTCTTCACTTCCAAACGTGGTGATGGCGGAACCGGCCTCGGCCTCCCCATCGCGCGTGCGCTCGTGCAGAACCATGGGGGAACCCTCGAACTGGTTCGGGGAGACGTGGGAGCGCAATTTGTGTTGTGCCTGCCTGTATGGTCCACTGACCGATAGACACTGGGTCCTTTGTGTTCGGGGTCGGGCTATATTGACCGCCTCCGCCAACATTGCTGACGTTCGCGGGCAGGGGACGCCGGTGGTTGAGTGGGGTAACGGGCTTCCCGAGGATATCGGGAAGCCGGAATTATCAAATTTCAGTCCGTTCAGACAGCGTCAGAGCATCGTCGACGTCTACGCCAAGGTATCTGACCGTATTTTCAATGTTGGTATGGCCAAGTAGGATTTGCACGGCACGAAGATTGCCGGTGGCCTTATAGATCAGCGAAGCCTTCGTTCTTCGCATTGAGTGCGTGCCATACTCTCGTTTGTCGAGGCCGATGGTCGAGACCCATTCATCGACGAGGCGCGCATATTGTCGTGTGCTCAGGTGACCGAGGTAATCGATCCTGCTTGGGAATACGAAGTCACGGATATTCCTCCCGCGCCGGTCAAGCCATGCACTGAGACTCTTGCGCGCCTCGGACATGATCTCGAACTGCACCGGTCGGCCGGTCTTTTGCTGGATAACGGTCGCCCGATCACGAAACGACCCTGCGCTCATCAGGTCACCTATCCTGATCTTGACCAGATCGCAGCCACGTAATTTGCTGTCGATGGCAAGATCGAACAGGGCTCGGTCGCGCAGGCGTTTGTGTTCATCGAGATAGAAACGGATAGCCCAAATATCGCGCGGCTTCAGAGGGCGCTTCGGCCCAACATTCTGTCCAGCGTTCCAAGGGCGCCGTTCATGTACGGCGGGGTCAAGGTCTGAATGTCCCATCACACATCTCCATTCGGCCGGAATGGCCAATTGGAGAATACCGCTGCTAAGTTGGTTAGCGCTCACGCCGACATAACGGCCATTCGCTGGCTCAGATTAGCCCGTCGAAACCTGCCCTAGGTTCATACAAGCCAAGGCGCTAATGGTCCGGTAGTCGTCATTCCGCTTTTCGCGTTTCAAGTAGCGAAGCAGTCATTCCCCGGCGGGCTTGCGGATGACGCCTGCCAAGACAAGCACCATCGCCGCACCGGTTTCATCATCCTTGGCGACGGCGTCACTTTCCAGGGCGCCAACAAGGACAAATTCTGATTCAGAAGGCTATCAATGGATCGCGGGTTCCCGTCCGATACGCGGGGCGGCGGCCGCCTAGTTGGGATTCATTGCGACTGGCGGATTCTCGAAATAGGTCCAAGGATCGTCCAGGAACTCGTCGCATGCCGCGAGCCCTCTCAGGACGGCCGCGCGCCAGTGGTTGAGGCCGAGATCGCCATCGAGCGTGCAGGCGCTGTCGAGCAGGAACTGCCGCAGCTGATCGCGCTCGCCGGGCTTGCCCTTGAACAATCGGAATGCCGTCTTCTGCGAGAAGAGAAAGATGTTGATCGCGTCGGGGTGCCGCTCGTTGATCTTCAGCCGGTCCAACTGGAATTCCAGCCGGGCGTGGAGCGCCGGTGGCAGCCCCGCCGGATCGATCGAGAATGTGAACGTCAGCGACCCGTCGGCGTAGGTCGCCTGGGCAATGAGGAAGGTGACGTCGGGCAGCGCCTGGAAATAGGCGTGGATCAAGCCCTGGCCCGCGACCGGCGCGAGTGTACCCTTCGCGCGATTACAGGGCTGGCAGCTCGGCACGAGGTTTCGCGGATTTATAGACAGTGCCCGGTAGTCGTCCTTGGGCAGGTGGTGGTCCAGCGTCGTGGCGTCCCCCGATCCACAGAGTGGGCACTCCATCACCCGGTTCAGAAGCGAGGCGCGCATGGGCGCCAGCCGTCCACCTTTCTGGACCTGGCTGTAGGCGTCGAGGAGGGCGTCGGCGCAGCCGGCCAGGGCAACCGGTTGCAGCATCGGGTCGGGCTCTCCCAGCCGCTGGTCGTAGTCGGCATAAAGCGCGTGAATCGCGGCGCGCTCCGCCACGCTGAGAGCGTAGACGACGGTGCCGTCCCTGTGGATCAGCGCGTCGTTGAGCTGGGTGTCGACGTCCCCGGTGTCGGGCGGCCCTACCTTCCACATCGTCAGCTCGCGCGCGCTGCCACCAGGCTCATCACGTAGGCGCGAGCCTGGAGGCTGAGGCCGCTGTCGAACTGGCCGTTGATCTGTTCGATGGTGAGGCCCGCGTCAACCATCGACTTGAGCGTCGCATGGAAGTCTGTGGCGTCCGGGTGCAGCCGGAAGATCTCGTCCGTGATCTCGCCTATGCTCTCGCCATAGGTCTCGATGCGCGGCGGCAGGATGGTGACATCATCCTCGATGCGGCTGACGATCGAGACGTGGCGGCCGAGCGTCTCTTGCACGACTACGGGCGAGTGCGTGGCGATGACCGCGAAGGCATCGTTCGTCTCCAGCACCAGTCGCACGGCGTGCATGTATGCCGCGAGCAGCGGTGGATGCAGGTGGCTTTCGGGTTCGTCGATCAGGACGATCGACTTCCGCTCGGTTCGCGCGACAAGCGTCACGATGGCGTGCATCACGATCTTGAGACCCGTGCTCCACCCGATGAACGCCGGCTTCGGGTCCATGGCGAGTAGTTGGGAAGGTGACTGCTCGGGAATGTCGGAGAACGATGGGTCCGCCAGTAGCACCCGCAGCACCTTGAGCAGCAGCGGTGTGCGACCATCGTCGAAAATCGCCTGGACTGTTCTGGCGTATTCGTCCGCGAGTTGCTCGGCCGATTTCAGCTTGGTGTTGTTCTGACGATCTAAAGCCAGGCGGTCGTCGAGGGCGCCGGACCGAGCGTCGATCGCATCTCCCTCCGCCTCGAGGCTCGCTTCGAGTTCGGCGGCGATGTCGCGGAGGCCGGCGAACGCGTATCGTCCGGTCCCCGAGCGCAGGTCCTTGATAATCTGCCGCCGCTCCTCGACGTTGACCCCGGGCACCTGGAACGTGTCGAACGCGCTGTAGGCAATGGTGACGATGCGACTGAACCCGACCCCGGGCGGCTCGATCAAGCCGAGGCGCGAGATGGCCTCCGAGGTCCGGTCGCGTTGCGAGGCGTACAGCACGCGCGCCAGTCGGGCGATGAGCGTGCTCTTGCCGGAGCCGTTGCGGCCGGTGATGACTGCGACGCGTTCGGGCAACTTCGGGCGCACCGCGCCGACCGATCCCACCCAGACGGTTTCCTGGGCTGGTGCCGAGAAGCGGAGCGGGAGCGATTCCTTCCAACCCGTCACATGGAACGTCATGTCGGAGTCGACCGAGGGCAGCGCGCTGTAGTCGCGCTCGAGCAGCGTGCGCGCCAGCGGGACGTAGCTGTCGAGGTCGAGATCGCGGGTCACGGAGGCGCCCCAGCCTTTTTCGTCCTTGAAGTTATCAGCGTGGATGGGGTCGGCTAGGGAGTCGCGGAAGAAATCGAGGATGAACCGTCGCAGCGCTTCGGGATAGGAGGCTAGCCGCTCGTAGTAGTCGAGGGATTGCCCCAACGAGACGAACTCCTCGCCGAGCGGTTCGAGCGGCCCCTCAGGGAGCAAGCTCGTCACGGTCTCGACCTGGCCCCGCCTGAGAATTTTCAGGTTCCCGACAAAGTCTTCACGGCCGTCGACGAAGCAATAGAGATGGTATTGGCACTTGAAGCCGAAATCGTCCCAGGCGTCCTGCTGGATGACGATGTCAGCGGTGCGCGGCGGTCTCCCGCGTGAGATCCTGGCGACTGCGACCTTCATGTTGTTCTGAAACCGTTGTCTCGAGGAGATTGGCCAAGACGAGCGCCGGTTATAAGCAGCGCAGCAAGCCTACCTGCCAGCATCCCGGGCGGCTCGCTCAATCCACGCGCCAATGTTGTTGTAGCCATCGTCGCGTACCCAGTCGTAAGTTCGATACAAGGCAGTAAACGGCCTCTCACCTGCCTTCCAGTGCTCGAGAGGGTTTCGGCCGGGCAGATCAACACCACTTAGCGGATCTTTCACATTGTGGATGTCGATAGCTAAAATTCCCATTTTGCGCTCGTAGCTTCGCTTAATCTCGTACTTGACCCATTCGCGGCCGTAGGTCTCACGTCCGAAGATGACCGCGGTCACGGAACAACCCGCAAGCTGGTCGTCAATCCACTTTTGTATCCCGCCCGCCCGGCGCTTAGCATCTTCGAAATCTGCGGCATCGTAGAACGGCGGTGCTACACCCCGTTCGCGCACGACCCATGAATTGCGAACCTGCTGAATACGACGCACGTCGCGTTCATAATGGAAGCTAAAAAACACTTTGCGCATTATTCGGCATTGCCTCCCTGAAGCTTGCGGATCACCGCGATGATCGGCTCAATCAACGTGGACAAATCGTCAGTATGTTCCGCCATACCCTGAATAAGGGTTGGACCACTTGCTCCGAGTTCGGGAATGAAGTGACTCGGGTTCGCGAGGGTTCGATCTGAAAGCTCTTTGGCCATTCCTCCAGTTGCCCCGATTGGTACGACGGCAAGACCCTGTGCTCGCGCGATTTCGAACTCTTCTTTCATGCCGTCAGCCAAAATCACTCCGTCATCACCTTGCTTGGTCCCGAACAAGAAGACTGCGACCCCTGCGTGGGAAGTGATTTCTTGGCGGTACTCCTTCCAAACGGTGGCTCGATGTTCTAGATCGCCGCTCTGCGGGAAGGGCCGCAGTACTAAGTTTTCCTCAATGCTGCTGTCGGACCGCATGACTTCCCTCAATGCTCCCGAAAGCAGCGCATCGCCGAAGCCGAGGCCGATACCGGTCGCGAGGCGAGTGCCACTTGAAATCAGCCGGCGTCCAAGCGTCTCGGCAAACTCCGTGACCGCCTCTTTCCCCCACGGCTCAAAGTTAGCCGAGCTTGCGGAAACGAACACGGTGCGACGGCGGTAACGCGCAACGAGATCTTCGAGAAACTCCGTTATTTCATCGTATTCGTCGACCGATAGGACTTTTACGTTGAAGCGCTTGAGATCCTCTATTACCAAGTCCTGACGGAGGCTGTGATGCTTGAATTCGTCGTCTGTCTCCTCAGGCAGCTTCGTCCGCTTTCTGAACACCGCGTAATGCCGCCGTTGATTGCTCTTAAAGGTCAGCCTGACCTGAGTGAGGACATGGCTTAAGTTCGGATCGGTGAAACTGAAGCCCAAAAAAAGAAACGTCTTAGAAACGAGGTCGCCGGCAAGCGAATTTATGAAGGCACCTCGCTCAGTCTGATAACGTTCGTAGTCATCGCGGGTCGCTACGGCTTCGTCAGGCCGGTCGACATCACCGTGCATCTTGTACAGCGTTGCTTGTCGACCCGGGCGGCTGGTTGCCAGCTGTGGTACAGCACTTTTTACATCAACGACTTTCCCGGCGCTTCGGAGGGCGGTTTCAATGAGCTTATCGTAATTGGTTGTCCACCAAGTACGAATTGGTAGCTGCGCGAGGAGCTCATGATTTCGCGTCGGTGGATTAGTCGGGACAATTGCCTCAATCACAGCTTTGTGAAGCCTGTCGCGATTGGTGCCGTTGGCATTCACGTGAAACTGCGCTACCCCTACCAGATCGGTTTCAAGATCGATCTTCAGGTCGAGTTCTTCAGCAAGCGGACGTATTAACTCACGCCAATCGACGTAGCCGGAAGGGACCGAAAGACCTGCGCCTGCAAACACAGCAGCATCGCCGGCCACTACCTCCCCGAGATAGTCTGTAACAAACTGTCTAATGGCTGGCTTCATTTATCGGCGCGTGCCCCGTATCTAGCGCATTGCTTGATCTGATCATCCCGACAGAAAGAAAGCAAGGTCTGAACGGCCGCATTCGGGCTCCGCGCGCGCGAGCGTAAATGGCCGGCGCATCTGCCATCGCCTCAAGCCGATACGAATGGCAGCTTTCAGGAGACATCGTCAGCCACCGGACAGCCGAGATGAGGGGCTTGCTGACTTTCCGCTTCCGACAGCCCCTGGGCCGATCCCGGACCGTCTGGTTCTGGACGGTGATCGGGCATAGCGGTTTCTACGCAACCTGTTCGGCATCAAGACTCCCCTAGATCATCGATCTTGCCCGAAAGCCGCGCCGCAATCTCCCGACCACGATACTTCTCAACCACATCAAAAATGCTCTGATAGTTGGCCCGGTCAAATTGGTCAGTATGCGGCAAGCCGTGTTTGTCCGCGATTTCCTTGAGTTTCTGGTAGACCTTCGGGATCACGATGTCCGCAGTTTCAGTTAGCTTTGGCACAAACGTCGCGTCTCGGCTCTGAGGGTCAACCATGTCAGCCATGATCGCGTCTGCGGTTGCTTTCTGTTGATAGAGATAATTCTGAGCGGGGCCGCTAATCGCGAAAAAATCCTCTAGCGTTGGTTTAGATGTCTTTGTGGCATACTCAGTCAGTGCCTTTCCAAGTCTTTGGTAGGCTTCATTCTGTACATCTGCCAACTGTTTCGACAACGCGAACTTCGCACGTTTGTTCGCCGCCCGGTCGGCCGCAGACATCACAAAGGTTCTGGCAAAGAACCCGAGGAAAAATGTCAAAATCGGAAGCCAGACCCCTTGGGTCTCAACGATTTCCGGCGGCATCTAACAATGATGAAATATCGTCAGCCTCGGACGCATAGACGTGAGTATTGAAATCAGGGAATATCTCGGCAGCGGCCGTTCGGCCTGCTTGCTCGCCCGAAATACCTGCTGCGATAAGCTGATTGGTACGTATCCGCCACTGAGCAACCAGCGTGTCGCTAGGGGCCCCGCGAAGTCCGTACTTGATCATTAGGCCGTAACCAGCGTTCCCTCCACCTCTCGTGGCCATCAAGTCCCTCCTCATCTAGCGTCCGGGCACAGTCTGCCTTCAAATGTGCAAGAGTCAATTTAACCGATTGCATCGACACAGAATGATTGTGGAGATTGCCGCCCACTTGGCTTCGTCGCTAGCAGCCTTCAGTCGCGGACGGTCCGCTTTCGGGAGCACCACATCGGTCCCTGAATGGCCGACTTGAGGGCGCGAAGCTGACAAACCGGCTCGCGGTCTGGGACGTCCGCTATCCCAATCGCGCTCCTGAAAGAAGCCGTTCCGGATCGTCCAACGTTGCGGACGTCATGTAGGTGAATTTGTGACGTCGGGTATGGTAGGGCAAATGTATCTACGCTGGTTCATCGTTCACGCGCCAATTGCACGGATGCATCTAAGTAACTGACATAGCTTTATAAGTTTGGTGTGACGTCCCCGCTCTTAATCAGCGGGTCCTAGGTTCGAGCCCTAGTGCGTCCACCATTTTCTCTTTATTTTTCAACCTATTGGAAAACGCGTCAGTGCGGATTTCGTCGCGGGTAATGCTCTTCACACTCTTGGCCTGAAGAGGCCGAAGCAGACCTTCTTTACCGTCAAGGGCACGTCTGGTCTGATCGCCACGCCGCTGATGATCCAAAACCTCACGCTCATACTGATCGAGCATCTGAACGAGGGTTTTGCGCGACTGGGCCCGAATCTGCGCCTCACGAGCTACGTTGCGTCGCTCCTCGTTGGGATTGCGCCCTTCCTCTACCTTTCGACGGGCTTCGCGAGCCGCAGCGCGAGCCTCGTTGATACTTAACCCTGGCCACGATCCCAATCCAATGCGGCTTCGCTCGCCAGTGTGCAGCCGAACCATGAGCGACCATTTGGCGGAGCGCTCCCCTGCCCTGAAGCGCAGACCCGGCTCGCGCAGATCCCTGAGTTCGACCTGCGGACCCTTACGGCCTCGCGCTGACTCGACCGCAGCTTCGATATCCGCTTTCGTCAAACCGGTGGACATGAGCGCAACATAGCACTTCGGATAGGCTCCGCATAGGTCCCACCTGAGATTGATCGGTGCAGGACGATCATGAACGGCAGTGGACGACCAGAGACCAGATCCGATGACATGCCTTTACATATCTACATGGAAAACAATTCAGTTTTTGGATTTCGGCGAATGAGCTCGGACGACTAGAGAGCCCCCGGACACCGATGACCCCAACGCCTCTTAATCAGCGGATCCTAGGTTCGAGCCCTAGTGCGTCCAACATTTTCCTTCGCGCAAAAACAAGCATTTAGGCGGACGGCCCTGGCGCGCGGCCGTCCTGCCTTGTTGCGTCAACGCCCTTGATCAGGGGCTTCGGTGATGTCGATATAGCGGCCATCATAATAGGTCAGCGGCTTTGCGTTGGCGCGATGGCGCGCCGCGATCAGTTCGCCGATGAAGATGGTGTGCGTCCCGAAGGCGTGGCGATGGACGACTCGGCATATAAGGCTCGATTGCGCGGTCGCCAGGACCGGAACGCCGTGCTCTTCCTCCCATTCGCCCACTTCGAAGCGATCTTCGCCGGCACCGCCTCTCGCGAAGCAGTCCGCGACATCCCGATTTCCGACACCCAGCACATTCACGCAGAACGTATCCACCGATGCCATGGGTTCGTGCAGGGATGCGCTGCGGTTGACGCAGACGAGCAGCGACGGAGGATCGAAGCTGAGAGAGTTCACCGCGGTGGCGATGATGCCGAATCGCTCGCCATCATGGCCGGTGGTGATCGCATAAACAGTTGCTGCAATGTGCCGCATGGAACTGCGGAAGGCTTGAAGAAGTTCGTCCTGACTCATGAAATCTCCGAAATCGATACCGGCAAATACGACCTGGTCGCAAACACTGTAGTCGCCACATAAATGTGTGATGCGTCACTTGTCATCACATTTCGATGTGACTAAATGCGCCCCATGAACAATTCCACCATCACCCGCGTTCGCGAAATCGTGGCCGAAGGCCGCATGTCGCGCGCCGGCCTCGCCCGGGCCGCCGGCCTGCATGCCAACACTTTGCGTGATTGCACGGAGCCGGGCTGGAACCCCACCACGGATACGCTGAACAAGCTCGAGCGCTTCCTCTCAACCAATGACGAGGCCCCCGTCCTCGTCCCCATCGAACAGATTATCGACGAAGCGCGCAATGGGCGCATGTTCATCCTGGTGGACGACGAAGACCGTGAGAATGAAGGCGATCTGGTGATCCCGGCGCAAATGGCCACACCCGATGCGATCAATTTCATGGCGACGCACGGCCGTGGCCTGATCTGCCTCGCCCTGCCCAAGAACCGTGTCGACCAGCTCGGGCTGGAACTGATGAGCCGCAGCAACCGCACGCGCCACGAAACGGCCTTCACCACTTCGATCGAGGCACGTGAAGGCGTCAGCACCGGCATCAGCGCCGGCGATCGCGCCCGCACGATTTCCGTCGCGATCGACAATTCCAAGGGCGCCGAAGATATCGTGACGCCCGGACATGTCTTCCCGCTGATCGCGCGGGATGGCGGCGTTCTCGTTCGCGCGGGACACACCGAAGCCTCGGTCGACATCTCCCGCCTCGCGGGCCTCAACCCGACCGGCGTGATCTGCGAGATCATGAATGATGATGGCTCCATGGCGCGCCTGGACGATCTGATGCGCTTCGCCCGAATCCACAATCTCAAGATGGGTACGATCCGCGATCTTATCGCCTATCGCCGCAAGCATGACCATCTGGTCCAGAAGATCGCAGAAGCCCGTTTCACGAGCCGCTGGGGCGGTGAGTGGACGGCGATGAGCTTTTTCAACAAGGCGACCCAGGCAGAAACCATGGCCCTGGTGAAGGGACGGATCGATCCGTCCAAGCCCACCCTGGTTCGCATGCATGCGCTCTCCGTATTCGAGGACGTGTTTGCAGAAGATACCGAGCGCCAGGGGCTTCTGGCTGGGGCGATGCAGGCGATCGGCGAAGAAGGGACCGGCGTGGTCGTGCTTATCAACCGCCCTGTGGCCGACCATGCAAGCCGCGCCATCCGCAATCGCGAGCAATCGGCCGACCGCCCGGCCAATGACGATATCACACAGGAGCAGCGCGACTATGGTGTCGGCGCGCAGATTCTGGCGGAACTTGGCGTGCACGACATGATCCTGCTGACCAACACCCAGCATTCGCTGGTCGGGCTGGAAGGCTACGATATTTCGATTGTCGGCGAACGGCCGATTCCAGCGCACGGAGCAGAATAATGGCCCATATCCTTATCGTCGAAGCCCGTTTTTACGAGCACCTGAACGACCTTCTCGTGCAAGGTGCCCGCGCAGCCCTGGAACAGGCGGGCCATTCCGCCGAGGTCCTCACAGTCCCGGGCGCGCTGGAAATTCCCGCCGCCATCGCCCTGGCTTCGGAAACCGGCCGCTATGACGGCTATGTGGCGATCGGCGTGGTGATCCGCGGCGAAACCTACCATTTCGAGATCGTTGCAGGCGAAAGCGCACGCGGTATCATGGCATTGACCATCGACGGGCTTGCGATCGGTAATGGCATCCTTACCGTGGAAGATGAAGCGCAGGCGCTGGTCCGGGCCGATCCGCAGCAGAAGGACAAGGGCGGCGAAGCGGCCAAGGCAGCGCTGGCATTGCTCGAACTTCGGGAGAATTATGCATGACCTCACATCCTTCAGTCGGCGGTATCCGCCTGTGCCTGGGTGGCAACGTGTTCGGATGGACCGCTGACGAGGATGCGAGCTTTGCGGTGCTCGACAAATTCTACGAAGCCGGCGGCCGCATGATCGATTCCGCCCAGGGCTATTCGGTGTGGGCGCCGGGCCATGTGGGCGGCGAAAGCGAAACGGTGATCGGCAAATGGGCTGAAACCCGTGGTGTGCGATCAAGCGTGCTGATCGCCACCAAAACCGGCATGTTCGGCCAGCCCGGCGATCTCGCCCCCGCGAAGGTGGCCGAGGAACTGGAGAAGTCGCTCGAACGGCTGCGGAGCGACTATGTGGACCTTTATTACGCACATCGCGACGACGAGACGGTTCCGCTGAACGAGATCGCCCACGGCTTCGATACGCTGGTCAAGGCTGGCAAGGTGCGCGAACTGGGCGCATCGAACTTCTCGGCCGAACGGCTGACTGCGGCGCTCGATGCAGCAGAAAGCGCCAGGCTCACGCCCTATAGCGTCCTGCAGAACGAATATAATCTGGTGCGTCGGGGCGATTACGAAGGCGCCGTGCAGGCGCTTTGCGTTGAGCGGGGCATCGCCTCCCTCCCCTATTTCGGGCTCGCCTCTGGCTTCCTGACGGGGAAATATCGCAGCATCACCGATTTCTCGCAGTCCGCGCGAGGCGACGGGATGGACCGCTTTTTCGAAACGGGCCTGCCGGTGCTGGCTGTTATGGACGAGATTGCCGCGGAAACGGGCGCAAGCCACCCGGCGATTGCGCTGGCCTGGATCAATGCGCAGCCCGGTATCGCCGCCCCCATCGCAAGCGCGCGCACGCCCGAACAGCTCGATGCGCTACTCGAGGCGGTTCGCCTGGAACTCAGCGACGATCAGCTGGAAAGGCTGACCGGGGCACTTGCCTGAGCCCCGACAGGTCCGTGGCCCCCGCCGAAGCAGGGCTGCCGGATAGTCAGCTGGCCAGGCGGCCGAAGCAGCCTGCACCCGCATAGATAGCGGAATCGCCCAGCTCTTCCTCGATACGGATAAGCTGGTTGTATTTGGCCAACCGGTCCGAACGCGCCAGGCTGCCGGTCTTGATCTGCCCGCAATTGGTGGCGACGGCGAGATCGGCAATCGTGGCGTCTTCGGTTTCGCCCGAGCGGTGGCTCATCACCGAGGTGTAGCCGGCGCGGTGCGCGACATCGACGGCGGCCAGCGTTTCGGTGAGGGATCCGATCTGATTGACCTTCACCAGCAGCGAGTTGGCCAAGCCCTTCTCGATGCCCATGGTCAGGCGTTTCGGATTGGTCACGAACAGATCGTCACCCACCAGCTGCACCTTGCCGCCAACCTTGTCGGTCAGCGCCTTCCAGCCTTCGAAATCGTCTTCGCCCATACCGTCCTCGATCGAGCGGATCGGATAGGCATCGCAGAGGTCGGCCAGGTAATCGGCCATCTGCACCGGCGAGAGCGAGAGGCCTTCGCCGCTAATTTCGTACTTCCCGCCCTTGAAGAATTCGGTGGAGGCGCAATCCAGCGCCAGCGCCACTTCGCTGCCCGGCTTGAAGCCGGCACGTTCGATCGACTCCATCACGAAATCGAGCGCCGCACGGGTGCTGGCAAGGTTAGGCGCGAAGCCGCCTTCGTCACCCACAGCGGTTGCCAGGCCCTTGTCATGCAGGCCCTTCTTCAGCGTGTGGAAAATCTCCGCGCCCCAACGCACTGCCTCCGCAAGGCTGGCGGCGCCAACAGGCATGATCATGAATTCCTGGAAATCGATCGGGTTGTCAGCATGTTCCCCGCCATTGATGATGTTCATCATCGGCACCGGCAGCACATGGGCGGACACGCCACCGATGTAAGAGTAGAGCGGCAATCCACGCGCATTGGCAGCGGCCTTGGCGATCGCCAGGCTGGTGCCCAGGATGGCGTTCGCACCAAGGCGCGCCTTGTTTTCCGTGCCATCCAGTTCGATCATCCCGAGATCGAGTTCACGCTGATCCTCGGCATCGAGACCGAGAAGCAGATCGGAAATCTCGTTATTCACGGCATCCACGGCTTTCAGCACACCCTTGCCGAGATAGCGCGACTTGTCGCCATCCCGGAGTTCGACCGCTTCGTGTGCACCAGTCGAGGCACCCGAAGGCACTGCGGCGCGGCCGAAGCTGCCATCTTCGAGCAGGATGTCCACTTCCACCGTGGGATTGCCCCGACTGTCGAGGATTTCACGGCCATGGATGTCGATGATTGCAGTCATGGTGATTTGAAGCTCCGAATGGTATTGCGGTTAAATACCGGGAAATGCGGGCCTCCCTAATAAGAGGAACATTGGCAAGCAAGCCACGTTTCCTATCTAAGTGCTGGACGGGACAGGCCCGGCAGCATGCAACGCATCTATCCCTGTGAGGGCGAAAGGACAGATTTAAGATGGCACAGACCCCAGCAAAGACCCCTGCGAAGCCCCGCGCCAAGACAGCGGCCAAGCCCAAGGCCAGTGCCGCCGGCGGCGCGAATACGGATCAGGCCAAGGCAAAATTCTCTCGCGCGATTGAGGAAGCCAAGGCCGGCGCCGCCGCGCTGACCGCCGAAGCCAAGGGCCGTGCTGACGCGTACCGCGAGCAGGCGCTCGCCAAGTCGAACGACTGGGTCGACGACGCGAAGGTATATGGCGAACAGGCACGCGCCAAAGCCGGCGAACTGGCCGCTGAAGGCAAGACGCGCGCAAGCGACGCCCTGTCCGGCCTTGGCAAACTCGTATCCGACAATGCGCCCACGCTCGATGATCGTTTCGGCACCAAGTATGGGGATTATGCTCGGACCGCATCGCGCAAGATGCAGGAAACGGCAGCCAAGATCGAAGCCAAGGAACTCGATGAACTGGGTGACGATGCCCGCGAATTCGTGCGCAAGAGCCCCGGCCTTGCAATCGGGATAGCGGCGGTTGCGGGTTTCATGATCGCGCGCCTGTTTTCCAGCAATTCGAAGTAATCGGCGTTGACTTCGACGCGCGTGGACGGTTCACCCCCGACCATGACCGACGAACATGACATGGAGGCGGCACCGGCGGACGAAACATCCGATGCCGGTGCTGCGGACACTTCTTTCGTCTCTGACGTAAAGACTCTGTTCGAGGATGGGCGGACCTATGCGGAGGCGGAAATCGCCTTCCAGCGCACGAGGTTCGCCTACGTTGCATCGCATGCAAAATCGGTGGCCCTGTTCGGCGGGATCGCTGCGTCATTGCTGGTCCTGGCGGTATTTGCGCTCGTGTTCGGGGCGATCCTGGCGCTTACGCCCGAAATCGGGGCTTGGGCTGCAACCGGCGTGGTAGCGGGAATTCTTCTCGGAGCAGCCGTTATTCTGCTGCTGGTTGTCCGGGCACGGCTCAAGGGCATGAAAGAGGCATTCAGGGAGCGTGGGAAGTGACCAGGATTGGTGAGCAGCTTCGCGAAGATCGCGCATTGCGCGATGCTGCCAGGGAAGTTTTCCATCAGGGTTTCGCGCATGTCCGGGCCGAAGCTACGCCGGAAGCATTGGGCGCGCGGATCGCCAACCGGATAGGCGAGAAGACCGACGCTGTGAGTGACAAGGCCGCCGATCTGGCCGAACGCCACGGAACAAAGGCTGTCATTCTCGCTGCAGTTGCCGCTTCCGCAGCAGCATTGTGGTGGGCTCGCGAGCCAATCATGTCAGGCATCTCGCGCCTGCGGGGTAGGCCGAAAAACAACACAGGGGATAGAGAGCCAGCACCCCAGGACGAGGATAGCGATGATGAGTGAAGGCGCAAAGAAGACACTCCGCGAGAAAGTGGCGGCAGGCCAGAAACGGCAGGCCCAACGCACGGCGCTCGCGGAAAAGGCTGCCGCATCGCGCGACAAGCTCACCAAGGCAGCGCTGGAGCATCCATTCCTGCTGATCGCCAGCGGCCTTGCCGTGGGTTTCGCGCTCAGCATGCTGATCCCCCGTTCGCCCACTCGCAAGCTCAGCCGGAATGCAATCGGGATGCTGGCGACAGTGGCGGAACTCGGGATCGCCTATGGACGGCAAGCGGCAGACGCTGCCGGCGAAGCCACCGACGGCGCAGGCCGCGCCGGGCGGGAAAAGCTGGGCCAGATCGGAAATGCGCTTTCCGAAGGTGCGAGCAGGATCAAGAAACGCGTCAGGGCGTCCACCGCCAGCTAAGGGTTCCGGGCTTGCCAGAAAGCCCGAAATCTCTATGTGCAGGACGGTAATCTATTGCACTGCAACAAGGCGGATCGATGGCGCAAAACCTTCTTCACCTCGTCATGGGCGGCCGGGTGGCCAACCCCCAGACGGTTGAGTTTCAGGACCTCAAGGACATTCACGTCGTAGGCTTCTACGCGACATATGCCGAAGCCGAAGAAGCCTGGCGCGGCTGGGCGCAGCGTACGGTCGACGATGCCGAGATGAAGTACGTGATCGTCCATCTTCACAAATTGCTTGAGCCCTCGCTCAGCCCCGAATGATCCGCGAGTTTCTGCCGCATGATACAAAGCGGCTCCGCGAGATATTCATTGCGTCGGTAAATGGGCTGGGGACACCGGCCTTATAGTACCGCCCGATTGTGCGTCTGGTCAGACCGCGCGCCCGATGCAGACGCGTTTCATCGCCGTTCAATCGCCCGTCCCGCATTCGAACGCGGCAGACTACACGCTGGACCACCACCTCGATTTCGAGGTCGACGGTGTTGCGATCCATAATACCGGATGGTCAAAGCGCTGCTTGGCAGCGCCTGACATCAGATAAATTCGATCTTCTTGACCAGATAGAAGCGGTCGCCCGAAGGCACGGTGACCTCGACCTCATCGCCCACCTTCCGACCGATCAGGGCCTTGCCGAGCGGTGAGTTATAGGAGATGCGCCCCTTCTTCACGTCCGCTTCGGTCTGCCCGACGATCTGGTAGCGATTAGGCTTCTCGTCATCGTCCAGTACGGTCACGGTCGCACCGAAAATGATGCGATCGCCCGAGAGCGATGCGGGATCAATGATCTGCGCACGGCTGACCTTGTCCTCAAGGTCGGCAATCTGCGCCTCGACCTGGCCCTGACGCTCTTTCGCGGCGTGATATTCGGCGTTTTCCGAAAGATCGCCATGCGCGCGCGCTTCCTCGATCGCGTCAACGATCAGCGGCCGCTCCTGCCGGAGGATATTGAGTTCGGCGGTAAGCATTTCATAGCCTTCCGCCAGCATCGGCACTTTTTCCATTAAACAGCCTCGTTGTCGCAACGCGATCCCTCTAATCGCTAATGCCGCACCCCCCGTTTCCCGCCCAGTGGCGAAAACGAATTCTGACGGCGTTCGATTTTGTGGGGAATACGCGCCTTTAAGTGCTGTAATAGTCCTGAAGTGACCTCACTTCAAGCTGGCTAGATTTCAACGCCCCGATCGCACGAGCCACAGCGTCAGATGCGGCTGCCGTGGTGTAGTATGGCAACTTCATCGAAAGGGCCGATGCACGGATCGACTGGGAATCCTTCAGGCTCTGCCAGCCCTCGGTCGTGTTGAAGATCAATGTGACTTCCCCATCGACGATCTTGTCCACCACATGCGGACGACCTTCCGCCACCTTGTTGACGCGTTCCACGGGAAGGCCGGCTTCCGCCAGATATTGTTGCGTACCGCCGGTGGCGATTACCTTGAAGCCCAGTTCCATCAGCAGCTTCACAGCAGGCAGGATCACCGGCTTGTCGGTGTTCTTGACCGAAACGAACACGGTGCCGCCTTCCGGCAGGACCATGCCCGCGCCCAGCTGTGCCTTGGCGAAAGCGATAGGGAAATCGGCATCGATACCCATCACTTCACCGGTCGACTTCATCTCGGGGCTCAAGACGGGGTCGGTACCCGGGAAGCGCGCGAAGGGGAACACGGCTTCCTTCACGGCCATATAGGGCACGGTGCGCTTGATCGGCTCCATCTCCGACAGCTTCGCGCCGGCCATGACCCGCGCGGCCATCTTGGCGACCGGCTGGCCTATCGCCTTGGCGACGAAGGGCACCGTGCGGCTTGCGCGCGGGTTCACCTCGATCAGATAGACCTCGCCATCCTTCACGGCAAACTGGATGTTCATCAGCCCTCGCACGCCCAGCGCACGGGCAAGCGCGTCAGCCTGACGTTCCATTTCCGCGATGATCGCATCGGGCAGGTTGTAGGGCGGGAGGGTGCAGGCGCTGTCACCGGAGTGGACGCCGGCTTCCTCGATATGCTGCATCACGCCGGCAATGACGACCTGATCGCCATCACACAGCGCGTCTACATCGCATTCGATGGCATCGCGCAGATACCGGTCGATCAGGACCGGGCTGTCGCCCGAAACGTTCACCGCCGTGGCGATGTAGTCATCAAGCTGGGCTTCGCTGTCCACAATCTCCATTGCGCGACCGCCCAGCACGTAAGACGGGCGGATCAGCACGGGATAGCCGATGCGGCTGGCCACCGCGACTGCTTCATCCCGACTGCGGGCAATGCCGTTGGCGGGCTGGCAGAGATCGAGTTGATTGACGAGCTTGGCAAAACGTTCGCGATCTTCGGCAAGGTCGATCGCGTCGGGCGAAGTACCAAGGATCGGAATGCCGGCTTCTTCCAGCGCCTGTGCCAGTTTCAGCGGAGTCTGCCCGCCGAACTGGACAATCACGCCCAGCAACGTGCCGTTCTGTTGCTCGACACGAAGGATTTCCAGCACGTCTTCCGCCGTAAGCGGTTCGAAATAGAGCCTGTCGGACGTGTCGTAGTCGGTCGAAACGGTTTCCGGGTTGCAGTTGACCATGATGGTTTCGAACCCATCCTCCGCCAGCGCGAAGCAGGCGTGGCAGCAACAGTAATCGAATTCGATGCCCTGCCCGATCCGGTTCGGCCCGCCGCCCAGGATCACGACCTTGGTGCGATCGGACGGCTGCGCCTCGCATTCCGCCTCGCCAAAGCTGGGGGCTTCATAGGTGGAATACATATAGGGCGTAACGGCTTCGAATTCGGCGGCGCAGCTATCAATCCGTTTGAATACCGGCAGGACGCCCAGCTTGATGCGTAATTCGCGCACTTCTTCCTCGCTGGTGGCGCCGGCCATGGCGCGCAGCGTATCATGCAGCAGGCCTGAACGGCGCGCCTGCGTTTCGGCGAGGCCGCCTGCGACCTTCACCGACCGCACCGCAAGGTTCGCGAGCCGCTTGTCGGAGAATCCCATGGCCTTGAGCCGGCGCAGACCGGCGGCATCGTTCGGGAGGCCGTTCTCGGAAATCTCGTGTTCTTCCGCGATGATCTCTTCGATGTGACGCAGGAACCAGGGATCGAAATGCGTGATCGCCTGAATTTCCGCCACGGTGAAGCCTTCACGGAAAGCCTGGGCGATCTGAAGGATGCGGTCCGGCGTCTGGCGGGAAAGGGCAGCCGTGATCTGGTCACGCCCGGCGCCTTCCAGTTCCACCATCCGGTTGAACCCGTCCAGTCCCGTTTCAAGACCACGGAGGGCCTTCTGCATGCTTTCCTTGAAGCTGCGGCCGATGGCCATCACTTCGCCGACCGACTTCATCGCGGTGGACAGGAGAGGCTCCGCACCCTTGAACTTTTCGAAGGCGAAGCGCGGGATCTTGGTCACGACATAATCAATGGTCGGCTCGAAGCTCGCCGGGGTGGCACCGGTGATCTCATTCGTGATCTCGTCGAGCGTGTACCCGATGGCCAGCTTGGCCGCGACGCGGGCAATCGGAAAGCCGGTCGCCTTCGATGCCAGCGCGGACGAGCGCGATACGCGCGGATTCATCTCGATCACGATCAGGCGGCCATCGGCCGGATTGACCGCGAACTGCACGTTCGATCCGCCCGTTTCGACGCCGATTTCCCGCAGCACGGCAATGCTCGCGCTGCGCATGATCTGGTATTCCTTGTCGGTCAGCGTCAGAGCCGGCGCGACCGTGATGGAATCGCCCGTGTGGACGCCCATCGGATCGACATTCTCGATCGAGCAGATGATGATGCAGTTGTCGTGCCGGTCACGCACGACTTCCATCTCGTACTCCTTCCAGCCCAGCAGGCTTTCCTCGATCAGCACCTCGGTGGTAGGGCTGGCGTCGAGGCCGGAGCGGACGATCTGCTCAAATTCCGTACGGTTGTAGGCAACGCCACCGCCCGTGCCGCCCAGCGTGAAGCTGGGACGGATGATCGAGGGCAGCCCGGTGCGCTCAAGCACCGCGAAGGCTTCCTCGACCGTATGCGCCACGCCGCTGCGCGCGCTTTCGAGGCCGATCTTGTCCATCGCCTCGCGGAACCGCTGCCGGTCTTCCGCCTTGTCGATCGCATCGGCATCCGCGCCGATCATCTGCACGCCGAACTTCTCCAGCGTACCGTCGTTGAACAGCGCCAGCGCGGTGTTCAGCGCGGTCTGCCCGCCCATCGTGGGAAGCAGCGCGTCGGGCCGCTCCTTCTCGATGATCTTGGCGACGATTTCGGGCGTGATCGGCTCGACATAAGTCGCATCCGCCATGTCCGGATCGGTCATGATCGTGGCGGGGTTGGAGTTGACGAGGACCACGCGGTAGCCCTCCTCCTTCAACGCCTTGATCGCCTGGGTGCCGGAATAGTCGAACTCGCACGCCTGGCCGATGATGATCGGGCCTGCGCCGATGACGAGGATCGAGGAGATGTCAGTGCGTTTGGGCATTATTCGCCTTCTGGTTCCAAAACATGGCACGATGCCGATATAGGACGCCCACTAGAAACGGTCTCGCCGTTCTTCATGATTACCCCTTGAAGACCGCGCTCTTGCAAAATGTCATTACTAGGCATGATTGTAATCCGTGCCCTTTTGGTGGAGGCGATCAAATCGAATCCGCCGTTGGGATACTCGTAATAAAGGCCTTCGATCGGCTCTTCGGTTCCTTCTTCATCATCTGCCTTAATTTGACCCGAGAAGCGCCACACACCATCGGTCAGATCAGATGCCTCCAGATTGGCTTCCAAGAAGAATGAAACCGCAGCAAGACCTTCACCTTCACTGGAGTTTGACACTCGCTCAGTGACAGCACATTCCAATGACGGCGGCTGGGCTTGATTGCACCCCGCCATGGCTGGAAAAGCCAGAAGGATAATGAGCTGCCTCAATCCTCGTCCCCCAACATCCCCACAAACTTCTCGAACAGGTAGAAGCTATCCTGCGGCCCCGGCGACGCCTCGGGGTGATACTGCACCCCGAACGCCTTCTTACCCTTGATCGCGATCCCGCAATTCGAACCGTCGAACAGCGAGACGTGCGTTTCCTCCACCCCCTCCGGCAGCGTCGTATTGTCCACCGCGAAGCCGTGGTTCATGCTGGTGATCTCCACCACGCCGTCCTCCAGGCGTTTCACCGGGTGGTTCGCGCCGCGGTGGCCCTGGTGCATCTTGCTGGTCTTCGCTCCCGCCGCGAGGCCGAGCATCTGGTGGCCCAGGCAGATACCGAACACCGGCACATCGCGCTCCAGCAGGCCCTGGATCACGGGCACGGCATATTGGCCGGTCGCTGCCGGGTCGCCCGGGCCGTTGGAGAGGAACACCCCGGCGGGATCGTGCGCCAGCACCTCCTCCAGCCCCGTCTCGGCCGGGACCACAGTCACCCGCGCGCCGGCTTTCACCAGGCTGCGGAAGATATTGTCCTTGGCCCCATAGTCGATCGCCACGACATGCGGGCGCTCGTCCCGCGGGGAACGGGCATAACCCTTGCCCAGCGTCCAGATGCCGCCTTCCCAGCCTTCGCCAGCCTTGCGGCTGACCATCCGGGCAAGGTCCATGCCTTCGAGGCCCGGCCAGTCCTCGGCACGCTTGATCAGGGCGGGAATGTCGAACTTGCCGGACGGTTCGTGCGCAAGCACCACGTTGGGCGCGCCTTGCAGCCTTATCCGGCGGGTCAGTGCGCGGGTGTCGATGCCCGAAAGGCCGATCTTACCCTGCGCAGCCAGCCAATCGCCGAAATTCTGTTCCGAACGGAAATTGGACGGGGCCGTCACGTCCTCGCGCACCACGCAACCCACCGCGCCTTCGACACCGGATTCCAGATCCTCGTCATTGGTGCCGACATTGCCGATATGCGGAAAGGTGAAAGTCACCACCTGCCCCGCATAGGACGGGTCCGTCATCACTTCCTGATAGCCGGTCATCGAGGTGTTGAAGCACAATTCGCCCACCGCATTCCCGGTGGCTCCGAATCCCCTGCCCCACACAACCGTACCATCGGCCAAAACGAGGACTCCCGTCGCGCCCTTGGGTGGCACGTGGGAAGATGCGGGGTCGGCCATGAGGCGCTCCGTTCAATTAATAGTCTGCGATGTTGCTAAGGCCCGGCGGCTAGACCTGCTTCCCCCCCCCGTCAACCTGTCGCGGGAAAGAATGTTGCCTTAGGGGCGCACCTTCCCCATTTGGGGCGCCACACATCCACAGGAAAGTATCAGACATGCTCCGCGAGACGATCAAATCCGCCCAGATTTCCGCCATGAAGGCGGGCGAAAAGGACCGGTTGGCCGCTGTCCGCCTGATCCTGGCCAAGATCAAGGATCGCGATATCGAATTGCGCACCGGCACCGCGCCCGAGAATGACGATACGCTGGTAATCGACGTGCTGCAGAAAATGGCGAAGCAGCGCCGCGAATCGATCCAGATGTACGAACAGGGCGGCCGCCAGGAACTCGCCGATCAGGAGAAGGCCGAACTGGCAGTGATCGAGGAATTCCTGCCCGCCCAGATGTCGGATGACGAAATCGGCACCGCGATCGCCGCGATCAAGGCCGAACTCGGCGCGGAAACGATCAAGGACATGGGCAAGGTCATGGCCGAACTCAAATCGCGTCACGGTACTGAAATGGACATGTCCAAGGCCAGCGGGCTGGTAAAGGCGAGCTTCGCCTGAGGCGAAACGGCGAAGAAATCGACCTAACCCACCGGGATATCCACGGCCGGCACTGGACCCCCGCCCTTGATCTCACGTAAACGGGCGGGCTGATGCTAAGTCCCCAATGGCTCGATGAACTGCGCTCGCGCATCACGCTTTCCAGCGTGATCCTGCGCACATCGAAGATCCAGAAGGCGGGGCGGGAATGGAAAGGGTGCTGCCCGTTCCACAACGAGAAGACGCCCAGTTTCACAGTCAGCGACGAAAAGGGCTTCTACCACTGCTTCGGCTGCGGTGCGCATGGCGACGTCATCCGCTGGATGACCGACCAGCGAGGGCTTTCCTTCATGGATGCGGTGAAGGATCTGGCGATCGAGGCCGGCATGGAAGTTCCAGCCCCCGATCCAAGGGCGGCCAGGCACGCCGAACAACGCGCGGGTTTGCATGACGTCATGGCCGCCGCCCAGGAATGGTTCAAAGCCAACCTTCGCTCGCCTGAGGGAGAGAAGGCGCTGCGATACCTCAAGAGCCGGGGGTTCGATGCGCATACGGTGGAGCGGTTCGGCTTCGGTTTCTCCCCTGAAGGACGGCAGGCATTGAGCGGCGCCCTGTCCGCTAGATTCGACGAGGCGATGCTGATCGACTGCGGCCTGCGCATTTCGGTGGACGACAAGGACCCTTATGACCGTTTCCGCGGACGGTTGATGTTGCCGATCGAGGACGCCCGTGGCCGCGTGATCGGCTTTGGCGGGCGCATCCTGGACAGCGCCAGGACCGACGCGCCCAAATATCTCAACTCTCCCGATACCCCGTTGTTCGACAAGGGGCGCACACTCTACAATCTCCACCGTGCCGGACCGGCCTCGCGCAAGACCGGGCGGGTCGTGGTGGTCGAAGGCTATATGGACGTGATCGCGCTCGCCGCCGCCGGGTTTGAGGATGCGGTGGCTCCCATGGGAACGGCGCTGACCGAACGTCAGATCGAGATGCTGTGGCGCCTCGCGGATGTACCGGTCCTCTGTTTTGACGGCGATGCAGCCGGCCAACGCGCGGCGATGCGCGCCATTTCCCGTGCCCTGCCGCTGCTTCGCCCCGGCAATTCCCTGTCCATCGTCGCCCTGCCCACCGGACTGGACCCCGACGACCTGATCAAGAAGAACGGGCCCGGCGCGATGGAGAAGTTGCTGGCATCGCCCAGCACGCTGCTGGATACGATCTGGGAGCATGAGCATAAATTGCTGCCATTGCAGACGCCCGAAGAGAAAGCCGGCCTCAAGGCGCGCCTCCTGGCGCATGTCGAAGGGATCGCGGACAAGGATATCCAGTCGCTCTACCGCCGCGAGTTGCTCGATCGCTTTTCGGCCTATGCCTATCCGCCCCGCCCCCCCCGGGCACCGCGTGAGAGCAACTGGCGGGGAACAAAACCGGCGCCTGAGCGGCTCTCGCCCGAAACTGCGAGGCGGTTGCGCCGGGTAAGCGATGGCGGCCTGCGTGACACGCTGGCACAGGCAATTCTGGCGGGGCTTGCACGCCACCCCGGTGAAATTCATCGCCATGCGGAAGCCCTGCTGAAACTGGCTCCCACAGATCCTGCCTTGAATAATGCGATAGATATTCTGCTGGAAGTGTCGGAGATACTTGAAACCGGGGGTGATTTTCCCATATCCGCGCTAGAAAGCTTCGCACCGCCGCAGGATAAAACCCGCTTCTCCTTCCTTGTCGAAGGAACCGATCCGCAGGGCGCGCGCGAGGATCTGGCCGAGGCGGTGTCTCTGCTAGTCGAAAGGCCGGCTCTGGAGGCAGCGCTTTCCGATGCCACCGCACGGTTTGAACGGACCTTCGAACAGGAGGCTTTCGACGAGCAACAGCGCTTGCTCAAACGAAAGCTGGAATTTGAGCGGCGACTCGGGCAAATGGCCAGCAAACGCGCCGCCGCATCGGCACAGGAAACAGCTCCCACCGCGCCTCTGGAAGAGGTTCGGGAGGGCAGGCAACAGGACTAGAAGCGAAAACTATGGCGTCGGAAAAAAAAGACGATGATGCTCCGCTGATCGACCTCAACGAGGCGTCGATCAAGAAGTTGATCGCAAAGGCCAAGCGTCGCGGCTACATCACCTATGACGAGCTGAACGAAGCTCTTCCACAGGATGAGCTGTCTTCCGAACAGATCGAGGACGTGATGTCCGCCATCTCGGAAATGGGCGTGAATATCGTCGAGAGCGACGAGGACGCCGAATCCCAGGAAGAAGACAATAACGCCGACGACAACAATGCCGAAGACGACGGCAACGACGGCAACGTATCCGAAGCGCCCAAGAAGACGACCACCACGGAACGCACCGACGATCCGGTGCGCATGTACCTGCGCGAAATGGGCGCGGTCGAACTGCTCAGCCGCGAAGGCGAAATCGCCATCGCCAAGCGGATCGAAGCCGGTCGCGACACGATGATTCTGGGGCTGTGCGAAAGCCCCATCACCTTCCACGCCATCATCCAGTGGTCCGAAGCCCTCAACAACGAGGAAATGCAGCTTCGCGAAATCCTGGACCTCGACGCGATGCTCTCCAAGGAGCCGCCGGTCGAACGGATGGAAGACGAAAATGCTGACGACGACAATGGCGAAATCAGCGAAGCGACCGCAGGCCCCTCCTACAAGGAGGAGGAAGACGTCGAGGAAGAATCAGCCGATTCCGACGGGGATGAGGAAGGCGAAGGCTCTTCCCGTCGCCGCGAGGAAGAAGACGAGGAAGACAACACTCTCTCGCTCGCCCAGATGGAAGCTGCGCTCAAGCCCGAAGCTCTCGAGCGGTTTGCCAACATCACCTCGCTGTTTCGCAAGTTCGAAAAACTGCAGGCCGAGCGCGTCGACGCGCTGGGCCGCGGTGACGAATTCCCGCTCGCGAAGGAAAAGAAGTACGAAGCGCTGCGCGAAGAACTGACGGCCGAGGTCGAAAGTGTGAAGTTCCACGCGACCAAGATCGAATATCTGGTCGACAATCTCTATGCCTTCAACCGCCGGCTCACCGCACTTGGCGGCCAGATGCTGCGCCTGGCCGAACGCCACAAGGTGAAGCGCACCGAATTCCTCGAGGAATATGTCGGGCATGAGCTGGACGAAGCATGGCTTCCCGGCATGGCCAAGCGCGACAAGAAGTGGGCTGCCTTCGTCGAGAAGGAAGGTGACGGGGTCGAGCGCATCCGCGCAGAGATTTCGGACATCGCCGCAGCCACCGGCATGAGCCTGGGCGAGTTCCGCCGCATCGTGAACATGGTGCAGAAGGGCGAGCGCGAGGCACGTATCGCGAAGAAGGAAATGGTGGAAGCCAACCTTCGCCTCGTGATCTCCATCGCCAAGAAGTACACCAACCGCGGCCTGCAATTCCTGGACCTTATCCAGGAAGGGAACATTGGCCTGATGAAGGCGGTCGACAAGTTCGAGTACCGTCGCGGCTACAAGTTCTCGACCTATGCGACCTGGTGGATCAGGCAGGCGATCACGCGCTCCATCGCGGATCAGGCCCGCACGATCCGCATCCCGGTCCACATGATCGAGACGATCAACAAGCTGGTCCGCACGAGCCGCCAGTTCCTGCACGAGCAAGGCCGCGAGCCGACGCCCGAGGAAATGGCCGAGCGCCTTTCGATGCCGCTCGAAAAGGTTCGCAAGGTGATGAAGATCGCCAAGGAGCCGATCTCCCTCGAAACGCCCATCGGCGACGAGGAGGACAGCCACCTGGGCGATTTCATCGAAGACAAGAACGCGGTCATTCCGGTGGATGCGGCGATCCAGTCCAACCTCAAGGAAACCGTCACGCGCGTGCTGGCATCGCTCACCCCGCGTGAGGAACGCGTGCTGCGCATGCGCTTCGGCATCGGCATGAACACCGATCACACGCTTGAGGAAGTGGGCCAGCAGTTCAGCGTGACGCGCGAACGTATTCGCCAGATCGAAGCGAAGGCGCTGCGCAAGCTCAAGCACCCGAGCCGCTCTCGGAAGATGCGCAGCTTCCTCGACCAGTAACAAAAAGGCCCCGCAATCGCGGGGCCTTTTCTTTCCAGGCATCCTCGCCCGATCAGTCTTCCAGATCGCGTTCCAAGATTTCCAGCGTTTCGGGATGCAGCTTCAGGTCATAACGCTTGCCATCGGCCGTGCGCGCATCGTCGACGTCCCAGTACGGGCCATCGTCATCCAGTTCGATCTCCTCCCACGAGACGAAACCTTCCGTCCTCAGCTTCTCGATGATCGCGGCGCGTTCGTCTTCGGTCGGCGGGCGATCGGCAAGCGCCGGCACGGCAACCGCCCCGATGGCAACGGCGCCCACAAGCAGGATAATTTTTCGCATATATGATCCTTCCCCTCATCCGATTGCGACAAGGCCCTTCACCCGGAGCAATGCCCCATCGAGAAAGGCCTTGAACGATCCGACATCACGGCAAGGAGGGAAATCGCCGCCAGAGGGGCCCGGACCATATCAACCTAATGGCAGCGAAAGCGGCAAGTTCCCAGAATTTTCGCGCCGTGGCCCAGCAAGATCAGGTAGCCCTGGCCGATCTTTACGCGACGCGCGCGAACATCTCCAGCGAACGCCGGCGCAACTTGAGATCGTAGCGCGAACCATCCGCCCTGCCGGCGCAGCCCACTTCCCAGCAGGGGCCATTCTCTTCCCGCCCGATCTCGTCCCAGGAGATGAAACCTTCGGCGCGGAGCTTTTCCTCGATCGCGGATAGTTCCGACGCGTCGGGAACGTCACGGGCCGAAGCAGGTGTGACAGCAGCAGCGAAAGTACCGTTCAGCAGGAATATCTTTCCCATCGGTGTGCTCCTTCAAATCCGTCCAAGGTCGAAATGAAGGCTGGTGATGAAGGGAATATGACAGAGTTACGATTGAAAGACTCCGCCTACCGGGCCTCCGGCACCCAAACGGCGCCCTTGATATGCTGGATCAGCCCCTCGGCATTCAGGATGTAGTGAATGTAGAACTCGACATCGACCGATACGCCGACCGGAACCGGCGTCATGCCGGGGTAGCCCTTCGCATCCAGCACGTCCTGCGACAGCGCCTTCGTACCGGTAAAGCGGATCACCACGTTGGAAACGAACCCGTCCTTGCCCGGAAAGAAGCCCTTGAAGATCACTTCTTCGCTGCAATATTCGTGAAAGAACGCATAGAACGCCCGGAATGCCGGCTTGCCTTCCACGCGGAACCCGGCGTTCTCCAGCGCAAAATCGTCGGCAAAGAAGGTCTCCAGCGCGCTATAGTCACGTGCGTTGAAGGCATCGATATAGTGATGATAATCGTCTTCGGTCATCGCCTCTCTCCCAAGATAACGCTCGTTACGATGGGTAAAGCCATTGGATGGAGAGACAAGGCCCTTTTGCGGGTGGCCACTGGGAACATCTGGGCCTAAGGGGGTCCGCAAACGACTCCACTACAGAAATATCGTTACAGACATGCGCATAGCCATCGCCTCCGACCATGCCGCCGTAGCGCTCAAGGCCGATCTGGCCGGGTGGCTGCGTGAACAGGGCCATGAGGTCGACGATCTCGGCCCAGCGACCGAAGATCGCGTCGATTATCCAGATTTCGGCTACAAGCTGGCCGAAGCGGTTGCTTCCGGCGCTGCCGAACGTGGCGTGGCCATCTGCGGATCAGGCATCGGCATCTCGATAGCCGTGAACCGCAACCCGAAGGTGCGTTGTGCGCTGGTGTCCGAGCCTCTCTCCGCCGCCCTCGCGCGCGAGCATAACAACGCGAATGCGATCGCGCTGGGCGCCCGCCTCACCGGGCCGGACATGGCAAGGGCTTGCATCACCGCCTTCCTTGAAACCGAATTCGGCGGCGGCCGCCATGGTCCGCGCGTCGACAAGCTTTCCAACCCTCCGCAGGACTGACCCAAACATGAGCAGCGCGCCCGTCGGCACTTCCGATGCACTGAACCATTTCTGGCACGATACGCTGGAGCAATCCGATCCCGAAGTGTTCTCGGCTATCCAGAAGGAACTGGGTCGACAGCGCCACAAGATCGAGCTGATCGCGAGCGAGAACATCGCATCGCCGGCCGTGCTCGAAGCGACCGGGTCGGTCTTCACCAACAAGTATGCGGAAGGCTATCCGGGCAAGCGCTATTATGGCGGCTGCGAGTATGCGGATATCGTCGAGAACCTGGCGATCGAACGTGCAAAGAAGCTGTTCGGCTGTGATTTCGCCAATGTTCAGCCCAATTCGGGCAGCCAGATGAATCAGGCCGTGTTTCTCGCCCTGCTGGAACCCGGCGATACCTTCATGGGCCTGAGCCTTTCGGCCGGCGGCCACCTGACCCACGGCTCGCCCGTGAACATGAGCGGCAAGTGGTTCAACGTCGTACCCTATGGCGTGCGGCCGGAAGATCAACTGCTCGATATGGACGAGATTGCTCGCCTCGCGCGTGAACACAAACCCAAGCTGATCATCGCGGGCGCGACCGCTTATCCGCGGCATTGGGATTTCGCTGCGTTCCGCGCCATTGCGGACGAAGTCGGCGCTTACCTGCTGGTCGACATGTCGCACTTCTCCGGCCTTGTCGCCGGCGGTGCGCACCCCTCGCCCTTCCCCCACGCCCACGTCGTCACGACGACGACCCACAAGAGCCTGCGGGGCCCCCGTTCGGGCGTGATCCTCACCAATGACGAGAATCTGGCCAAGAAGTTCAACATGGCCGTGTTCCCGGGTATGCAAGGCGGCCCGCTGGTCCATGTGATCGCTGCCAAGGCCGTCGCTTTTCAGGAAGCGCTTCGCCCCGAATTCCGCACCTATGCCGCCCGCATCGTCGAGAACGCCAAGGCACTGGCTTCCAGCCTTCAGGAAAGCGGGCTCAGTATCGTTTCCGGCGGCACCGACAATCACCTGATGCTGGTCGATCTCACCAGCAAGGACGTGACCGGCAAGGCTGCCGAAAAAGGCCTCGATCGCGCCTGGCTGACCTGCAACAAGAACGCCATTCCGTTCGACCAGCGCTCGCCCTTCGTGACCTCCGGCGTCCGCCTCGGCACTCCGGCCGGCACGACGCGTGGCTTCGGCCCCGACGAGTTCCGCACGGTGGGCACGCTGATCGCCGAAGTCGTCGAGGGCATGCGCAAGAATGGCGATGATGGCGATGCTCAGGCCGAGGAAAGCGTCCGCCGCCGCGTCACGGAACTGTGCGAGGCTTTCCCGGTCTATCCCGGGAAGTAATCGGGATGCGCTGCCCCTTCTGCGCGCATGACGACAGCCAGGTGAAGGATTCGCGTCCGACCGAGGACAACACAGCGATCCGGCGGCGGCGCCAATGCGAAAGCTGCGGCGCGCGCTTCACCACGTTCGAGCGTGTGCAACTGCGCGACATCATCGTGATAAAAAGCGGCGATGCGCGCGAGCCGTTCGACCGCGGCAAGATTGAGCATTCCGTCGCCCTCGCCTGCCGCAAGCGTGGCATCGCGCAGGAGCGGCTGGACCAGCTCGTCTCGGGCATCCAGCGGCAGGTCGAAACGCTTGGCGACAGCGAGATACTCTCCTCTCGCATTGGCGAGATGGTGATGGACGGGCTGCGCCAGCTCGATTCCGTAGCCTATATCCGCTTCGCCTCCGTCTATCGCGATTTCTCCGAAGCCCGTGACTTCGAGGAATTTGCCAGCAGCGTACGCGATGTCGGCGGTAGCTGAGACACCCGTCGTCGTTCTCGTCCGCCCGCAACTGGGCGAGAATATCGGCAAGGCGGCGCGGGCGATGCTGAATTTCGGCCTGGCCGAGATGCGACTGGTGACCCCGCGCGACGGGTGGCCGAATCCCTCCGCCGGCCCCGCGGCCGCGGGCGCCGACATCGTGCTGGAAAATGCGCGGGTCTTTGAAACGGTGGCCGACGCCGTTGCCGATTGCGCGAATGTCTATGCCACCACCGTCCGCAAGCGCGGTGTGACCAAGCCGGTCGTCAGGCCGGATGAGGCGGCACGCGAGATCGTGACCCGGCAGGGAAGAAGCGCTATCCTGTTCGGGCCGGAGCGTTCGGGCCTGGAAACCGAGGATGTGGCACTTGCCCGCGCGATCGTGACGGTGCCGATCAACCCTGAGTTCGGCTCGCTCAATCTCGCCCAGGCAGTGATCCTGGTCGCTTACGAATGGTCGAAACATCGCGAGCTGGCCATGCCTACTGTTGAGGAAATCCTCCCCCCGGCACCGCAGGAAGACCTCGAAGGGCTTATCGGGCATTTCGAGCAGCTGCTTGAACCGAGGGATTATTTCTTCCCTGAAAGCCGTGCGGAGTCGACCCGGTTGACCCTGCGCAACGTGTTGACCAAGCCAGGCTGGAACCATCTGGAAGTCCGAACCCTGCGCGGCGTGCTCTCGGCACTGGCCCGGGCGGGCGGGAAACGGCAACCGAAGGCTTGATTTCTGCGCCATCCCTGTTAATGGCGCGCCTTCGCGATTGGCCCCGTACCCCGGTGAAGCGGCGGCCGCGATGAACTCCCGAGGTAAACGAAGGACGGTTCATCGGTGCGATGCCGGGTTGAAGCGCCGTCGTTGGGATGGCGCCCGCAAATTGGAGACGACTTATGTCGAAGCGCAAGAGCGCCAAGCACAAGCTTGACCGCCGCATGGGCGAAAACATCTGGGGCCGCCCGTCCAGCCCCGTTAATCGCCGCGCTTATGGCCCCGGCCAGCACGGTCAACGCCGCAAGAGCAAGATTTCGGACTTCGGTCTGCAGCTCCGTGCGAAGCAGAAGCTCCGTGGCTATTACGGCGACGTTACCGAAAAGCAGTTCAAGCGCACTTATCATGACGCTGCGCGCATGAAGGGCGATACCGGCCAGAACCTGATCGGCCTGCTCGAACAGCGCCTGGACATGGTTGTTTACCGCGCCAAGTTCGCGCCGACCATCTTCTCCGCCCGCCAGATCGTGAGCCACGGCCACATCCGCGTGAACGGCGTGAAGTGCAACATCGCAAGCCGCCGCATCTTCGTGGGCGACGTCATCAGCCTGGGCAACAAGGCCAAGGAAATGGCGCTCATCATCGAGGCGCAGAGCCTGCCCGAGCGTGACATTCCCGACTATGTGTCGGTCGATGGCACCGACAAGGTGACCTTCACCCGCGTCCCCACGCTGGATGAAGTGCCCTATCCGGTCACGATGGAACCGAACCTGGTCGTCGAATTCTATTCGCGCTGATCGGTTCACCCGATACGAGACACAAAAGGGCGGTCCTTGCGGGCCGCCCTTTTCGTTTTATCGCATTTGATTCACGTGGCTGGAACAGGTGCGCGAGTGGCGCATTTCACCAGTCCAATGACCAGATTTCGTTTCGTAACTCCCCACCGCATCGGCAAATGGTACACCGATCTGAAGCTGGCCCAGCGCTTCGCGAATGCGATCGGCGCAGGCTTCTTCGATGGCCGGAGCGGACGCTTCGTCGCCTATCCGGGTACTCGACTGGAAGAGGCCCCGGTGCTCACGGAAATGCGCGAAACGCAGGGCTGACGATAGATAGCGCCTTCACGTGGGATGGCCGCCTTGCGCGCCCAGATAGCCCCGCCGGAAGTCCGCCGCGAACGCCGCGAAGCGCCCTTCCCCGATCGCATCGCGCATCGCCTGCATCAACTGCTGGTAGAAGGTCAGGTTATGCTCGGTCATCAGCATGGCGCCCAGCATCTCGCCTGCCTTGACGAGGTGATGGATATAGGCACGGCTATAGCTGGTGCAGGCCGAACAAGGGCAGCTTCCATCCAGTGGAGCAAGGTCTTCCGCATGGCGCGCATTGCGCAGGTTCAGCGGCCCGGCCCAGGTAAATGCCTGACCATTGCGGCCGGACCGGGTGGGCAGCACGCAATCGAACATGTCGACCCCACGTTCCACCGCGCCCACCAGATCATCGGGCTTGCCTACACCCATGAGGTAGCGTGGTGCATCCTCCGGTAATTGCCCGGGCGCAAAGTCCAGCGTGGCGAACATCGCCTCCTGCCCTTCACCCACAGCCAGCCCCCCGATCGCGTAACCATCGAAGCCGATCTCGCGCAGCGCCTGCGCGCTTTGCAGGCGCAGATCCGGGTCGAGCGCGCCCTGTTGAATGCCGAACAGCGCGGATAGGGACGCATGCTCGCCGCCGCTGTCGAACCCGTCCCGGCTGCGCTTCGCCCACCGCATGGACATTTCCATGCTTTTCGCGATCACATCGCGCGGCTGATCGGCGCGCGGGCATTCATCGAACGCCATAACGATATCGGAGCCGAGCAGGCGCTGGATTTCCATCGATCGCTCAGGCGTCAGCATGTGCTTCGATCCGTCAAGGTGGCTACGGAAGCTCACGCCTTCCTCGGTGATCTTGCGCAGTTCGGAAAGGCTCATCACCTGATAGCCGCCGCTATCTGTCAGGATCGGGCGATCCCAATTCATGAAATTGTGCAGCCCGCCGAGCCTGGCCATACGCTCCGCGCCAGGACGCAGCATCAGATGGTAGGTGTTGCCGAGGATGATATCCGCCCCGGTGGAGCGTACCGCTTCGGGCTTCATTGCCTTCACGCTGGCTGCCGTGCCTACCGGCATGAAGGCGGGTGTGCGGATCTCACCGCGCTTCATTGCGATGGTGCCCCGGCGGGCTTTGCCGTCCGTGGCGTGGATGGTGAAGGAAAAGCGGGTCATCGCCCGCCGCCTAGCGCGTCAGTCGCGCAAGCGCCACCCGGTGCGGAAGATCACCGCGATCACGGTGATGCAGATCGCCAGGAAAGCCAGGGTCATGCCCAGCGATACCCCAATGCCGACATCGGATGTTCCGGTGAAGGTCCAGCGCAACCCGTTGACCAGATAGACGATCGGATTGACCAGCGCGACCGTGCGCCACGGCTCGCCCAGCATGTCGATCGAATAGAAGGTGCCGCCAAGGAAAGTGAGCGGCGTGAGAAACAGCACCGGCACGATCTGCAACCGCTCCCATCCATCGGCCCATACCCCAAGGATGAAGCCAAAGAGCGAGAAGGCGGCCGATATCAGCAGGACATAACCCAGCGCGAAGAACGGATGGGCGATCTGGTAGTCTACGAACAATGTCGCCGTGCCCAGGATGATCCCCGCCAGGATCAGTGATTTCACCGCGGCCGCGCCCACGAAGCCCACCAGTGTCTCGGCCACGCCCACGGGAGCCGAGAGCAGTTCGTAAATCGCACCCGTGAAGCGCGGCATGTATATGCCGAAGCTGGCGTTGGATGTACTTTCGCTCAACAGCGTCAGCATCAGCAGGCCCGGGACGATGAAAGCGCCATAGGAAATGCCGCCGATCTCGTTGATCCGCCCGCCGATCGCCGCGCCGAATACGATGAAATAGAGCGAGGTGGTCAGCACTGGCGCGAAGATCGAACCAATCCAGGTGCGGAAGGCGCGCATCAATTCGTTGCGGAAGATCGCCCAGGCGCCCCGCGCGTTGAAATAGCAGCCGCTCACGGCTTCTTCTCCACCAGATCGACGAAGATGTCTTCAAGGCTCGACTCATGGATGTCGAGCGCCACGAACTCTACGCCCTGTGCGACCAGCGCCCGGGTCAGATCCGCCACTTCGCGCTTCCCCTGCTCCATTCCGCTGCCGCCGCGATAGACCAGCTCCGATTTGTCCTCAGACAGATGCAAGGGGAAGCCGGAAAGCGCCGCCGGTATCTCCTGCAATGGCTGGTCCAGCGTGAACACGGCTTCGGTGCTGCCCATCCGCGCCATCAAGGTGTTCTTCTCCTCGACCAGCAGAATGCGGCCCTTGTCGATCACACCCACCCGGTCCGCCATTTCCTGGGCTTCCTCGATGTAGTGGGTAGTCAGGATGATAGTCGTGCCGCGTTCGCGCAGCTTGCCGATCTGCCGCCACATGTCCCGGCGCAGTTCCACGTCCACGCCCGCCGTGGGCTCATCCAGGAACAGCAGTTCAGGATCGTGGGCCAGTGCCTTTGCAATCAACACGCGGCGTTTCATTCCGCCGGACAGGGCGCGGATTTGTGCGTGGCGCTTTTCCCAGAGGGAGAGCGATCGCAGCACTTCCTCGATCCGCGCCGGATCAGGCGCGAGCCCGAACAAGCCGCGCGAATAGGCAACGCCGCGTTCGACCTGCTCGAACATGTCGGTGGCCAGTTCCTGCGGCACCAGGCCAATCCGCGCCCGCGCGCGCCGCCATTCACGCGCCAGATCGACGCCAAACGCCTGGATGGAGCCGCCCGTCGGCCGCACCAGCCCGCAGACCGAACCGATCAACGTGGTCTTGCCCGCGCCATTGGGGCCCAGCAGTGCGAAAATCTCGCCCTTGCGTATCTGCAGATCGACGCCGTCAAGCGCCTTGAGGCCACCCTTGTAGGTCTTCGACAGGCCCTGAATATCGAGAATCGTTTCAGTCACGGGCGGGAGATTGGTCACTTGCTTCCCCTTTACAAGTAGGCGGCACAACCTCTGCCCAGAAACGATTGGCAGCGCCCCGTTATCGACGGTGTCACCCATCCACCTCCTGCGCCACCAGAGCGACGAAGCGCTCGGCAACAGGCGAAAGCTGGCCATCGCCGCGCCAGATCAGATAACAGGGAGAACTGGCCGATTGCTGCAGAAACGGCGGCGTTGCGGACAGGCGCCTCAGGCGTCCTTCCCCGAAATCCGCGACGAACAGGTGATCTGGGATCACTGCATAGCCAAACCCCGCAAGCAACATCGCCCGGAGGGTGGAATGATCCCCCGCCCTCCAGATACGTTGCCCGATGATCCCGAAATCGCGCGAGGCGATGCGCCCGCTATGATCCATCAGGACGATCTGGACCTCTTCCTTCAAGGCATCCAACTCGACAGGCCCAGCCTGTGCCAGCGGGTGACCGGCGGAGGCAGCGATGCAGAAGTTCGTGCTGCCGGCCGCGATTCGGTTAAGCTCGCTGGGCAACTCCGCAAAGGAACTGGCGAGGGCAACCTCGCACTCCCCACTGCAAACACGATCGGTGATCCTGTCGAGAATGTCGCCGAACACGGTGAGTTGCAGACCCGGATATTCCTGCCGCAAGCGATCAAGCGCCCCCATGACGATGCCGTTGGGACAAGCCGCATCTATCGAAAGGTGTAACCGCTGATCCGGCTCCCGAATAGTGCGCGCCGCAACGGCGGCCGAGTGAGCCTCTGCCATCAGGCGGCGGGCGAAAGGCAGGAAGGCCTTGCCTTCGCTTGAAAGCCGGGGCCGGTATGTGGAACGGTCGAACAGGTCGTATCCCATGCGGCCTTCCAGTTTCTGCATCAGCGCAGACACCCCCGGCTGAGCCAGCCCCAGCTGCCGAGCCGCGGCCGAGAAGCTGCCTTGCTCCGCAACCGCCACGAAAGTCTCGATCTGTTCGAGCGAGAAGCCCAGGCCACGCCCCAAAACCATCACCCTACCTTATGATGTTTATCGACAAACCCCGGCTATCACAGGCGATGTTCCAGTCATATCCCTCTCCCACAACATAGGATGAGGATATGCTTGGAACTCTGAACTTCGTGACTCCGGGTAATGCTGGTGAAGTCCGCTTCGTGCTGGACAATGGATGGACCGGCACCGGACAGCGGCCCTGCCCCGTCGAGTTGACAGACCTGCGGGGAAGCAAAGGCCGCCTGTCACTGGATCGTGAAGGCTTCGTGCTGGACCGGATCGTTAGCGGCGTGACCGACTATAGCGATCCCGATCAGATTGCAGGGTTGTGGTTTCCAGCGGTCAAGCAGGCCATCCTGCGCATTACCGGAGGATCATGGGCAGTCCTGTTTGCCGGTCCCAATATCCGCTTTTCCGAACGGAATCCCGCATCGGCCAACACACCCGTGTCCGCACCCGCGCGGGCGGTGCACAGTGACCTGCATGACACATTCACTTACCCTCAGATAGCCCGACAACCCCATGCGGAAGCCGCATGGTCCGAGTTAACAGAGCGCCTTGGCGGACGGGAACCTGCACGGTGGCGCATCTTCAATATCTGGCAAATTCTATCGGCCCCGCCGCAGGACACATCGCTCGCTTTGTGCAGCCTGCCGTCGGTTGGCGACGACGACTATGTGCGCGGCCAGGGATATTTTGCCGAACCCGGCCACAGCGCCGCCGAAGTTCTGGCTCAAAAAGATAACCCACCCATGTTCGACATCACGTTCTTGCGGGAGAAACCCGCCCAACAATGGTGCTGCTTTTCCGACATGCTGCCGGGTGAAGCGCTCATCTTCTCCACCTTCGACCCGCAGGCAGGCCCCGGCTTTGCCCGTGTCCCGCACGGCGCGGTCGATATACCGAACGCGCCACGCAACGCCGTCCCGCGATCCAGTATCGAAGTCAGGGCGCTGGTTGTCTTCGAAGAATAGGGCGGTTCCGGCGCCAGGCTCCGTTTCAAGAGTTGCGACGTTACTGCTGGAACATTCAGTATATGCCCTGACACGGAACCGAAGCGCTACTTCAAGGCCCAGTGCTCTTGACTCTCATTCGCAATCTGCAATGCGAGCGTCGGGGGATATGACAGGGAGTACCCAATGAGACCTTTCAACAATCGGGCCCGTAAAGCGGCCTTGGCCCTTTTCGTAATGGGCGCCTTGTCAGCCACGAGTTCCCACAACGCCATCGCCCAAACTCCGTTTGGTGAAGTTGATCGCACCGCTTCTGCCCATATTTCATTTTCCGCCGCCGAACGCGGCCAGCCCGTCGAGGCAGGCAGCGAGGTCACTGTGTCGGGTGAAGGCTTCAAGGCAGGCCAGGAAGTTACGCTGTTCTATGGTTCGACACCGCTGAATTCACCTGCGCTCGTCGCTGACGCCGAAGGGAAGATTTCCGCAGCCATTGCGATTCCCGCCAGCGCCGTTTCGGGCACGCACCCGATCGTCGTTGTCGCGAAGCAGCCCTACCACGCGGCCATTGCTGAGCTGAAAGTCTCGCCCACCGTGCCGCTGTCCGGACAGGACAACTACACCATCACGCATACGGAAGTGACCCGCGGTCTGTATCAGGCAGCTTACAGCGCGAAGAACAACGTGCTCTACACGACCTCCGCCGTAGGCCGCCCGCCGATCCGGGAATCGGAAATTCTCAAGCTGAATGCCGACACATTGGCGGTCCTGGCCCGCGGCACGCCGGCCGAAGTTGCGGCGCCCGAGGGTGAGCAGGCGGGATCGGCAGGCGTTTATGGCGTCTACGGCCTGGGCCTGGACGATACAAAAGGCACCCTGTGGGTCACCAACACCCGCCAGAATACCGTTGCGGTGTACGATCAGGCCGACCTCTCGCTGGTCAAGCAATTCCCGGCCGGGACCGTCAATCATGCACGCGATGTCGTGATCGACGAACAACTGGGCAAGGCATACGCCAGCGCGGCGACGACCCCCGACATCATCGTGTTCGACACGACCTCACTCGAACCCATCGGCAAGATCACCATTCCCGCTCTTGCTCGGGGAAGCCAGTTCTCGACGTTCAGCCTCTCTTTCGACCCTGCGGCACAGCGGCTTTATACGGTGAGCATGACCACCAACGAGGTGGCCATCATCGACACCAGGACTGATGCTGTAGCCAAGGTGTTCCCTGTGCCGGGAGCCAAAAGCGCCATCGGCGTGACGCATGATGCGCAGACCGGGCGTATCTATGTCGTTGCCCAGGGGAGCGATAATCTCATTGTCCTCGACGGCGAGAGCGGAGCGGTGATTGCCGATACGCCGATCGGCGCCGGAGCCTTGAATGCGGCCTTCGATCCACTGAACCGCGTAGTGTACGTGGCGAGCCGCAATGCAGGCACGATCACCGTGGCCGACGCTGACGGCAAGATCATCGCCAATCTCGGCCCGGCACCGCTGGCCAATCATGTTGCGCTGGGCAAGGACGGCGTGGTTTACGCGGTCGACAAGTCCGCCAACGCGCGCGAGGCCGACAACGATCTCATCATGCGGATCGCCCCTCGCCGCTGAGTGGGCCCGACAGGCAGCCTGCCGCGTGAAGCATCTGCGCCTCGGCCTTTCCCCACAAGGGTTGGCCGGGGGTGCAAGCTTACCCGCCCGGCAGCAGCAGGCTGGAATCGCCATAGCTGTAGAAGCGGTAGCCACCGTCGATCGCATGGGCATAGACTGCCTGCATCCGCTCCAGCCCCATCAGCGCGCTGACCAGCATGAACAGCGTGGATTTGGGAAGGTGGAAATTGGTCATCAGGCCGTCGATCGCCCGGAAGCGATAGCCAGGGGTGATGAATATCCGCGTGTCGCCTTCGAACGGCCGGATCACGCCATCTTCGCCTGTGGCGCTTTCAAGAAGGCGGAGCGAGGTGGTGCCCACCGCGATGATGCGGCCGCCTGCTGCGCGGGCGGCGTTCAGCCGATCGGCCGTAGCGCCATCGATAGTGCCCCACTCCGCATGCATCGCATGATCGGCCGTATCCTCGGCCTTCACCGGCAGGAATGTGCCCGCCCCGACATGCAGGGTGAGCGTTTCGCGCGTGACGCCCGCCTCGCCCAGAGCGGCAAGGAGCGCGGGGGTGAAGTGCAGCGCAGCGGTCGGGGCGGCGACGGCTCCATCCTTCTGCGCGAAGATCGTCTGGTAATCGCTGCGGTCGGCCTCGTCAGTGGGGCGCTTACCAGCGATATAAGGTGGAAGCGGCATCTGGCCCGCGCGTTCGAGCAGGACTTCGACCAGTTCATCCCCCGCGAAGCGCAGGGTCCAGCTGCCATCGTCATGGCGTTGTTCCGCCATCGCGGAAACGCCATTCGGGAAGGCGATCAGATCATCGGGTTTCAAACGCTTTGCGTTGCGGATGAAGGCTTGCCAGCGACGCAGATCGATCCGCTTGTGCAGCGTTGCACCGATCCGTGCCTCGCCGCGCATCCCTTCCAGCTGGGCCGGGATTACGCGGGTGTCGTTGAACACCAGCACGTCTCCCGCGCGCAGAATCCCCGGCAAATCCCGCACATTGCCATCTGCCAATGGCGCATCCCCATGCGCCACCAGAAGGCGCGCAGCATCGCGCGGCCTTGCCGGGCGCAGGGCAATCAGCTCCTGCGGGAGGTCGAAATCGAAAAGATCCACACGCATGCCGCGCCTCTAGGCCCGGCATGCCGCTATGGGAAGCTTACTGCGCCGGTGCAGCTTGCGGAACCGCCGCATTCAGCATGTCGGCCGTGATGATCGGCTGCTGCGCCACTGGCGGTGTGAAGGCGGGAGGCGCCTTGCCATCCGCCGCGATGGAGGCCTGGACGATCCGGGTGGGGTTCGCGGGCGGTTCGCCCCGTTCGATCGCATCCACAGCGTCCATTCCGCCGATAACCCGGCCGAAATTGGTGTATTTCCGATCCAGTCCGAGGCGCGGATAGAACACCAGGAAGAACTGGCTGTTCGCACTGTCTTCGCTTTGCGAGCGCGCCATGGAAACGCTCCCCCGCACATGTGGCATGGGATTGAATTCCTGCTTCATGTCGGGAAGCTCTGAGCCGCCCTGCCCCGTGCCGGTGGGATCCCCGGTCTGCGCCATGAAGCCATCGATCACGCGGTGGAAGATGACCCCGTCATAAAAACCGCGGCGCGCCAGTTCCTTCACACGCTTCACATGTTCGGGCGCCCAGCTCTGCATCAGCCGGATCGACACCCGCTTGCCGTTCGAAAGATCGAGGACAAGAATGTTTTCCAGGTCTTCCTGAACATTGAAGTTCACCCGCTCAAACACACGCGGGGCGGCGACCTCTGCGGCGCCCTCGCCCTCCTGTGCAGCCGCAAACGACGGCAGGGCGGCAACGGAAAGGGCAAGCACCGCGGCAATCAGGCGTTTCGTCATATGTGGGTCAATTCTTTGGAATGGAGCGTCTCGCGCGGAGGTTTAGCGGGCGCGGACTGTCGGTTCAATGAACGATCGCATCTCTCGCCACGCACCGTGCTCAATAGTCGCCGCGCCGTCCGAGTTGCTGGACACGGGCCACCACCTCACCGCGCACGGCCGGGCTGACGAAGCGGGCAATATCCCCGCCGAACAGCGCGATTTCCTTCACCAGCTTGGACGCGATGGGCTGCAGGCCGACATCCGCCATCAGAAACACCGTCTCTATATCGGGATTGAGCTGCTGGTTCATGCCGGCCATCTGGAACTCATATTCGAAATCCGCCACGGCGCGCAGGCCACGCACGATCAGCGATGCACCCTGTCTTTCCGCGAATTTCATGAGCAGCGCGTTGAAGCCCACGACTTCGACATTCGAAAGGCCCAGCGCGTTAACCTCGCGGGTCACCATCTCCATGCGTTCGCTGGGAGTGAACATCGGGTCCTTCGAAGGGTTGGTCGTGACCCCGACGATCAGCCGATCCACCAGCTTCGCCCCACGTCGGATGATATCCGAATGGCCAAGCGTGATGGGATCGAAAGTCCCGGGATAGATGCCGATGCGCTCTGCCACTCAGTGATCCCTCTCGACGATATAACGCGCGATGGAGCGAAGCAGATCAGCCTCCTGCCCGTGCGCGGCCAGATGTCCGATCGCTTGTTCCACCAGGGCGTTGGCCTGATCGCGCGCGCGCGCCGGGCCCAGCAGCGAAACGAAGGTCTGCTTGCCCTGCTCGTCATCCTTGCGCAGCGCCTTGCCAGCCACTTCAGGATCGCCTTCATGGTCGATCAGATCATCCGCGATCTGGAAGGCCAGGCCTATGTCGCGCGCATAATTCCGCAGATGGGCGCGGCCTTCCGGCGACACCTTGCCCAGGATCGCACCCATTTCCACTGCGGCACCGAGCAGCGCGCCGGTCTTGAGCTGCTGCAGGCGGGTGATGGTGTGCAGGTCGAACTCCTGCGCATCGGAGGCCATGTCCATCATCTGCCCTCCGGCCATCCCTTCATGTCCGCTGGCACGGGCGAGGGTCGAAACCAGTTCGGCACGAATGAACGGATCTCCGCTGAGCGCAGGGTCCGACAGCAAATCGAAGGCCAGGGCGTGGAGGGAATCCCCCGCCAGTACCGCCGTGGCCTCATCGAAGGCCTTGTGCACCGTCGGCTTACCACGGCGCACGTCGTCATCATCCATGCAGGGCAGGTCGTCATGAATCAGCGAATAGACGTGGATCGCTTCGATCGCCGCGCCGGCGCGCACCGCAGTATCGCGGTCAACGCCGTAAAGATCGGCCGTCGCGGTCAACAGCAATGGACGAATGCGCTTGCCTGCGCCGATAGCGGCATAGCGCATCGCCTCGACCAGGCGGGCACGTGCATCATCGGGAATAGGCAGGAGGAGATCGAACGCATCGTCGATCTCGTGCGCGATACGTTCGAGCCCGCGCGAGAGAATACCATCGACCACGCCGGTGATGGGCATGATTTCAGCCACCCTTGTCAGGATCGAGCGGAACGGTGCCCGCCGGCTTTCCATCCGGCCCCGCGACGATCTTCTCAATCCGGGCCTGCGCGGCATCGAGCCGGGCCTGGCAATGCTTCCTCAAGGCCTCGCCACGCTCATACAGCGTGATCGATTCGTCGAGCGGCACTTCGCCGCTTTCCAGCCTCCTGACGACGTCTTCAAGCGCCCTCAGGGCGTCCTCGAAGCTCATCGCGGCGATGTCTTGCGCAATTTCCTCCATGTACCCCGAGCAATGGCGGCGGCGCGCGGCGCGGTCAAGCGATCAGCGGCCTCAAGCCCCATACGCCTCGAATGCGTGAAGCGCGGGAGCGTTTGTGATCTAGGTAAACGCCCGCCCCCAGCAATAATGGCCCCAGAATCGGGCAGAGCAACGGAAATTCGACCCCGAATCCGAACCGCGCGATCGTGCCGATCGAGCAAAGCCTGCCGACAACCAGCACCAGTTTCTCGACAGTGCTGAAATGCGCGTAATGCCCCCGAACCATCGGGCCTGCGGATGCCGAACATGCCCACCGGGCCATCGGTGGCGGAAAAATAGAATCGCCCTGCTCCACCCTGGGCGCTTCGGAAGTCATCGGCTCAGCCGTGGAAACCTTGGGAAACTGCCGAATACCACCGTCATTCATGGTGATCCGAAGCAAGGAAAAGCGCGCATAACCGCGCTTCATGCTGCCGGGCTGGACCGGTTCAGGAACGCCTTGCACGATTTCGAGCGCCATATCGTGCCAGGGTATTATCGATGCAGTTCGATGCCAAACTGTGCAGATTACTCTCCGACCCGTCTAGCCCACGCCGCTTCGCCCCGCTAAGGGCGGCTTCATGCCGCAGATAACCCCTGAAATCGTCGCCGAACACGGCCTGAGCGAAACCGAATATGCCATCATCCTCGACCGGTTGGGCCGTGAACCCAATCTGGTGGAATTGGGCATCTTTTCAGTGATGTGGTCGGAACATTGCTCGTACAAGAGTTCACGCCTGCATCTCAAGAAGCTGCCGACCGAGGCGCCCTGGGTGATTTGCGGCCCCGGCGAGAACGCCGGCGTGATCGACATCGGGGACGGACAGGCCGCCATCTTCAAGATGGAGAGCCACAACCACCCCAGCTACATCGAACCCTATCAGGGCGCGGCGACCGGCGTGGGCGGCATCCTGCGCGACGTGTTCACGATGGGCGCCCGTCCGGTGGCCAACATGAATGCCCTGCGCTTCGGCCGCCCGGATCACCCGAAGATGAAGCATCTCGTCTCAGGCGTGGTGTCCGGCATCGGGGGCTACGGCAATTGCGTCGGCGTGCCGACGGTCGGGGGCGAGACGAACTTCCACAAGGCGTATGACGGCAATATCCTGGTCAACGCGATGACCGTCGGCGTCGCCGATACCGACAAGATCTTCTATTCGGCGGCAACGGGCCTGGGCAATCCCATCGTCTATGTCGGCTCGAAGACCGGCCGGGACGGCATCCATGGCGCCACCATGGCCAGTGCCGATTTCGGTGAGGATGCCGATGCCAAGCGCCCCACCGTTCAGGTGGGCGACCCCTTCACCGAAAAGCTGCTGATCGAAGCCTGCCTCGAACTCATGGCGACCGACGCGATCGTGGCGATCCAGGACATGGGGGCAGCCGGCCTCACCTCAAGCTCCGTTGAAATGGCGAGCAAGGGAGGCGCGGGCATCCGTCTCAACATGAACAACGTGCCGTGCCGCGAAGAGGGCATGACTCCTTACGAAATGATGCTGAGCGAGAGCCAGGAGCGTATGCTCATGGTGCTGCAGCCCGGCAAGGAACCGATGGCTGAGGCGATCTTCCGCAAATGGGAGCTGGATTTCGCGGTGATCGGCGAAGTCACCGACACCGGCCACATGGTTCTGGAATTCGATGGCGAAGTCGTATGCGATATCCCGCTCGGCCCGCTGGCTGACGATGCGCCGGAATATGACCGCCCCTCACTCTCGGCCGACGATTACAAGGCCTGGGCCGGGATAACGCCGCTGGCGGATACGCCGGAAAGCATCGATATCGGCGCGGATCTGCTCAAGCTGATCGGCAGTGTGGATCTGGCGAGCCGGAGCTGGATCTGGGAGCAGTACGATTCCCAGGTTGGCGCCGATACATTGCAGAGGTCGGGCGGCGACGCGGCGGTGGTGCGCGTGCACGGCACCGCCAAGGCGCTGGCGATCAGTACCGATTGCACACCGCGCTATTGCTATTCCGACCCCTACGAAGGCGGCAAGCAGGCGATTGCCGAAGCCTATCGCAATCTGTCGGCCGTTGGCGCACGTCCGCTCGCAGTGACGAACTGCCTGAATTTCGGCAATCCCGAACGCCCCGAAATCATGGCGCAGTTCACCGGTTGCCTTGAAGGCATGGGCGATGCCTGCCGCGCTCTCGACTTCCCGATCGTGAGCGGCAACGTCTCGCTGTACAATGAAAGCAAGGCGACCGGCGGTGGCTCCGCCATTCTGCCGACACCCGCAATCGGCGGCGTCGGCCTGATGGACGACTACACCGTTATGGCGACGATCGCTTTCAAGAATGAAGGCGACGGCATTTGGGTCATCGGCGGCGAAGGCACGCATCTCGGCCAGTCTCTTTGGCTTCGCGAGATCGCGGGCCGCGAAGAAGGCACTCCTCCGCCTGTCGACCTGGCGGCAGAACGCCGGAACGGCGAGGCTGTGCGCGGGCTTGTGACTTCCGGCACCGTCAATGCGGTGCATGACATTTCCGATGGCGGCCTGCTGATCGCTCTGGCTGAAATGGCAATGGCAAGCGGCCTCGGCGCGCAGCTTGACGTGTCGCTCGACGCTGCTGCCGCCTTTGGCGAAGATCAGGGTCGCTACGTCGTAACCGCGAGTGCGGGCGCGAACATTCCGGGTGCGGTGCGGATCGGCATCGTCGGCGGTACGGAGGTTGCAGGCAACAGCATCACTACCCTGCGCGATGCCAACAAGGCGTTCTTCCGGGACTGGATGGAAGGCTGACCCAACTTTCCCGTTCGTGCCGAGCTTGCTGAAGCGCCGACTTTGCTTCCTGAAGAAAAACAGCCCTTCGACAAGCTCAGGGTGACCGTAACGTCTATGCCATCTTCGGCCTGAGCACCGCGTAGGGATCGATCCCCTGCCCACGCCAGATGTCCAACGCCTTTTCGTAATAACGCGGCGGCGTGATGTTGAGCTTCCGGCGCACTTCGTCGAGCGGAAGCGGCAGAAGCTCGCGGATCGATAACTCGGCCAGGCGTGGGCAAGCCTTGCCCAGTCGCTGCCCTTCGCGGATCGCGCGCATCACCGGGGCGTTGCCATTCACCGTCCGGCGGATCTCCCATCCACCGGCATAGCCGATGAAGAGATGCGCCAGGCTGGGCTGCTGGCTGTAGGTGAAAGCCAGAACGCATTGTTCGCCCAGCGCATCGCGCCCGTATCCGGTGAGGATATGAAGAAGATCGTGCGTGTCGCGGATGCGGTCGAAATAGAAGGCGAACTGATCGCGATAATCCGGGCGGTCGGAAAGGAAGCGGTCGAACTCGTCCACCAGCCCCTGCGCGGTCAGTCCTTCGCGCTCCATGAAATCGCAATAGGCCTGCGCAAGACTGCCCTCAGGCAGGCGCCGCAGCGCCGCGTGATCGTCCAGAATGGCCGGCAGGAATGCCTCGCTGGCCATGATCGCCTTGCCCCGCTCGCTCGTCAGGAAGGCTTCCGCCGCGGCGGGCAGGCCTTTCCACGGCAAGGATTCGAAGATGTGGAATACCTCGCCAGTGTTTTCCTTGTTCTCTACGAGCTTCCGGAAATGGCGCCACGCCTTCAACGGGCGGTAACGCAGCGCCGGACGACGCGGATCGAACAGGGGCAACTGGCCCGCAGCCTCGCCTTCGCTGTGATCGGTGGCGGCTGTCGTAAAGTCGGATAGATGAGCTGTAACGTCCATTCGAGGAAAATGGACGTTACTTACATTAATGTCAATAGTGCTGCTCGGCAGTCACCCATTCGACCTGGGGAACCCCCAGAAGATGAAGAATGGACGTGAGGTCGCCTCGATCGATCCAGCCATGCGCCGCCGCCCGGGCCTTGGGCTTGGCGTGATAGGCAATCCCGTAGGTCGCGGCCGCGATCATCGGAATGTCGTTGGCCCCATCGCCCGTGGCCAGGGATACCACGCCCTCACCCAGTGCGGCGCGCTCTTCCTCAAGCACGGCCAGCTTGGTTGCGCTGCCCGAGATGGCGCCGACCAGGCCACCGGTCAGGCTGCCATCCACCACTTCCAGATGGTTGCCCACGATGCGTTCGAAGCCCAGCATCTCGCCCACCGCGTCCGCGAAATGGTGAAAACCGCCCGTCACCAGGACGGCGCGGCACCCCTTGCTCTTGAGCGTGGCGACCAGCGTTCTGGCGCCGTCCATCGGGAAAATGCGCTCCTCAAGGCACTGGGTAATCGCTTCCTCACCCAGGCCTTTCAGAAGGCCCACGCGTTCGCGCAGGGCGCTCTCGAAATCGAGTTCGCCCTGCATCGCCCGCTCCGTGATGTCGGCGATCTGTTCCTTCAGGCCCGCGAAATCGCCCAGTTCGTCGATGCACTCCTGACCGATCATGGTCGAATCCATGTCGGACACAAACAGGTTGGGCACTGTGATTTCACCCGCCGAAACCAGCAGGTCCGATGGTTGGAAGTGTGCATCCAGCACGCCGCGCAACACCGCAGGATCACCTTCCGGCAGCGAAAGCTCCAGCACGCTGCCACAGAATTCGAGCATTTCCGCCTGCGCAAGCCGCATGCCTTTTTGCTCCAGCGCGATAGTGGCGGCATCAAGGCTTGCCGAAAGCGTGCCGGGGTCTGCTATCAGCCGGGCGATGAGCAAGGCGGAATCTCCTGAATTGAATGGCCGGAAACCGGCGCTGGCGCTCATTGCAGGGCCGACCGCCAGCGGCAAGAGCGATCTCGCCGTTCGGCTTGCGCTGGCGCTGGCCGAGCGCGGCCGCAAGGGCGTGGTGGTGAATGCCGACAGCGCGCAGGTTTATGCCGACCTCGCCGTGTTGAGCGCCCGCCCGTCGGCGGATGACATGCAGGATGTCGAACACCGCCTGTTCGGCGCGTGGGACGGGGCGCAGTCCTGTTCCGCCGCCGACTGGGCGACCGCGGCCAAGCGCGAGATCGCCGCGATCCAGGCAGAAGGCGCGATCCCGATCCTGGTGGGCGGGACCGGACTGTATATCCGCACCCTGCTGGACGGGATTGCCCCGGTGCCTGAAATCGACCCGGCCATCAGGACGCAGGTCCGCGCCCTCCCCGTCACAGCAGCCTATGCCGCGTTGCAGGCGGAAGACCCGCAGCGCGCCGCGGCCCTCAACCCTGCGGACAGCACGCGCATCGCCCGCGCGCTGGAGGTTGTGCGGTCAAGCGGGCAACCCCTCGCCCATTGGCAGAAGAAGCGCGAGGGCGGGATTGCCGATCAGGTCAGCCTGCACCCCGCGCTGATCCTGCCTGATCGCGCCCTGCTCTACACCCGCTGCGATGCCCGCTTCGCACGCATGTTGTCGAACGGAGCGGTGGAGGAAGTCGAGACGCTGCTCGCACGCGCGCTGCCCCCCGACCTGCCGGTGATGCGCGCCATCGGCGTCCCGGAAATCGCAGGCTGGATCAGGGGTGAGTGGTCGCGGGAAGAGGCGCAGGCGAAGGGCGCGCAGGCGACCCGCAACTACGCCAAGCGGCAGTTCACATGGCTGAGGCACCAAATTCCGCCACATTGGGCAAGGTACACCTCACATGATGATCCGATATTGAGCTATTTTGAAATATTATTACTCAATTAACCCTTGACGCGTTATAAATGATCCCCTAGCAGCACCTCCAAGTTCGGCCTTCATTGGCCGATGCGCATGAATGGAGAGGCGACCCGGCATGGCCACCATGCCGGGTCCGTTTTTTAAGAAGGCCGCACGGCAAGGCCGGCAGTCGAAGAGAGAAGGAATTCATCGTGGCCGAGGAAAAGAGCGGCGCGGCAATACTGGTCGAAACCCTGGTCAGGCAGGGCGTCGAATATGTGTTCGGCTATCCGGGCGGCGCCGTGCTGCCTATCTATGACGAGCTGTTTTCGGACCAGCGCATCCGCCATATTCTCGTGCGGCATGAAGCCGGCGCGGCCCACGCCGCGGAAGGCTATGCCCGCTCGACCGGCAAGCCCGGCGTCGTGCTCGTCACCTCCGGCCCCGGCGCGACCAATGCGGTCACCGGCATCGCCGATGCATTCCTGGACTCCATCCCGCTGGTCGTCATCACCGGGCAGGTCGCGACGAACCTGATCGGATCGGACGCGTTCCAGGAAGCCGACACGATCGGCATCACGCGCCACTGCACCAAGCATAACTATCTGGTGAAGGACCCGTCGGAACTGGCCGCCACGATCGACGAGGCGTTCCAGATCGCCACCACGGGCCGCCCCGGCCCGGTCGTGATCGACATTCCGAAGAACGTTCAGGTCGCCACCGCCCTGCTGCAGGACGGCGCCCCGCAACGCCGTATTCGCTACGCCCCGCAGATGGCCGGCAGCGTGGATGAAATCGCCGAAGCGATCGAGATGATCGCCGGGGCGGAGCGCCCACTGCTCTATACCGGTGGCGGCGTCATCAATTCCGGTCCGCGTGCCACCGAGCTGCTCCGTCAGTTCCAGGCCCTGACCGGGGCACCGCTGACTTCCACGCTAATGGGCCTCGGCGCCTTCCCGGCCGACCATGCCGACTGGCTGGGCATGCTGGGGATGCACGGCACCTACGAAGCGAACCTGGCGATGAACCAGTGCGACGTGATGATCAATGTCGGCGCCCGCTTCGATGACCGTGTGACGGGCAGGCTGGATGCCTTCTCTCCCAATTCAAAGAAGATCCACATCGATATCGACCGCTCGTCGATCAACAAGGTCATCCCTGTCGATCTCGGCATCGTGGGCGATTGCGCCACCGTGCTCGAACAGCTGATCGCCGTCTGGGGGAACCGCAAGGCGGCCGACCTGTCGGGCTGGAAGTCCCAGATCGAAGGCTGGCGCGGCAAGAACAGCCTGGCCTACCCGCCTGAGGGCAAGGGTGGCACGATCATGCCGCAGCATGCGGTCGAACGGCTTTATGCGCTGACGAAGCACCTCGAACCGGTGATCACCACCGAAGTGGGGCAGCACCAGATGTGGGCCGCGCAGTATTTCGGCTTCGACAAGCCGAACAAGTGGCTGACCTCGGGTGGTCTCGGCACGATGGGCTATGGCCTGCCCGCCGCCATCGGTGCGCAGCTCGGCAATCCCGGCACGCTGGTGATCGACATTGCGGGCGAAGCCTCGATCCAGATGAACATCCAGGAGATGGGCACTGCCAGCCAGTTCCGCCTGCCGGTGAAGGTGTTCATCCTGAACAACGAGTATATGGGCATGGTCCGCCAGTGGCAGGAACTGACCTATGAAAGCCGCTATTCGAATTCCTATTCGGACAGCCTGCCCGATTTCGTGGCCCTGGCGGAAGCCTATGGCTGGAAGGGTATCCGCATCTCCGATCCTTCGGAACTGGATGCCGGCATCAAGGCCATGATGGAGCATGACGGCCCGGTGATGGTCGATTGCCTGGTCGCCCAGGAAGCCAACTGCTTCCCGATGATCCCGTCGGGCGCCGCCCACACTGAAATGCTGCTCTATGGCGATGTCGTCGCCGGCACCATGGCCGATGAAGCCAAGGCGCTGGTCTGAGGGCGGGAGAAAGACAATGAAGATCCAGCAGAGCGCTTCCGAGCGTCACGTCCTCACCATCATGGTCGACAACGAGGCCGGCATACTGGCCAAGATCGCAGGCCTGTTCACCGCGCGCGGCTATAATATCGACAGTCTGACCGTGGCCGACATTACCGAAAACCACGCGCTGAGCCGCATCACCATCGTCACCAACGGGTCGCCCGCGGTGATCGACCAGATCCGCGCCCAGCTCGAACGGCTCGTCCCGGTCCACAAGGTGATCGACCTTACGGACGTAGGCCCTCACGTCGAGCGCGAGCTTGCGCTCATCAAGGTGGCCGGCACCGGGGAAATCCGGGTCGAGGCCCTTCGCGTGGCCGAGCTTTTCCGCGCGAAGGTGGTCGATACCACGACCAAGAGCTTCGTCTTCGAACTGACCGGCACGCCCGACAAGATCGACAGCTTCATCACCCTGATGCGGGAGTTGGGGCTGGTTGAAGTGGGCCGAACCGGCGTGGTTGGGATGATGCGCGGCCCGGAAGGCGCCTGACGCAGCATTTTTCGGTCGAAATCGCTCGATCTAGAGCGTATCGGGCCAGCAAATTCAAAAATTCGATGGATTGACTGCCCCGCTTCGATCGGGGCGACGGAAGGAACGAGAACATGAAGGTTTATTACGACGCCGATGCCGACCTGAACCTGGTCACCAGCAAGAAGATCGCCATCCTGGGCTATGGCAGCCAGGGCCACGCCCACGCGCAGAACCTGCGTGACAGCGGCGTGAAGGAAGTGGCCATCGCGCTCCGTCCCGGTTCGGCATCGGCACAGAAGGCCGAAGGCGCGGGCTTCAAGGTGCTGTCGAACAAGGAAGCGGCCGGATGGGCCGACATCCTGATGATCCTGGCGCCTGACGAACACCAGGCCGCAATCTGGGAAAACGACCTGAAGGGCAACATGAAGAAGGGCGCGGCCCTGGCCTTCGCCCATGGCCTGAACATCCATTTCGGCCTGATCGAAGTTCCGTCCGACATCGACGTCATCATGATCGCACCCAAGGGCCCGGGTCACACCGTGCGCGGCGAATATGTGAAGGGCGGCGGCGTGCCGTGCCTGATCGCCGTCCACCAGGACGCCAGCGGCAACGCGCATGACATTGCCCTGGCCTATGCCTCGGGCGTTGGCGGCGGCCGTTCGGGCGTGATCGAAACCAATTTCAAGGAAGAGTGCGAAACCGATCTGTTCGGCGAACAGGCGGTTCTGTGCGGCGGCATCACCCACCTGATCCAGGCTGGCTTCGAAACGCTGGTGGAAGCCGGCTACGCCCCTGAAATGGCATATTTCGAATGCCTCCACGAAACCAAGCTGATCGTCGACCTGCTGTATGAAGGCGGCATCGCCAACATGCGCTACTCGATCTCGAACACGGCCGAATATGGTGACATCACCACCGGCCCGCGCATCATCACCGAAGAAACGAAGTGGGAAATGAAGAAGGTGCTGGAAGACATCCAGTCGGGCCGCTTCGTGAAGAACTTCGTGCTCGACAACCGCGCCGGCCAGCCCGAACTGAAGGCTGCCCGCAAGGCTGCCGCGGCTCACCCGATCGAACAGACCGGCGCCCAGCTTCGTGCGATGATGCCCTGGATCGGTGCGAACAAGCTGGTCGACCAGACCAAGAACTGATCACCTTCACAAGGCAAGCGACGCCGCCGGGGGGCTCCTCCGGCGGCGTTGTCATATCCGGGGCGGGCATGCGGCAGGTGGACATCGCGGGTGGGGCACGGCACATTGGCCCCCTGTGAATCAGCACTCCTTTCCCCCAGTCCCGGAGAATATCACGATGCGTAAGCTTCATTTGGGCATTGCCGCCGCCGCAGGCGCTGCCATCCTCTCGATCGCGACCGTGCAGGCACAGAACGGCGATCTCGGATCGCCCGGCACGCTGGATGCCTCGCTTGTCACCGCAGGCAGCTACACCGTCGATGCGGGACACACGCTGGTGGGCTGGCGCGTCAACCACTTCGGCTTCTCCGACTATTTCGGTATCTTCGGCGATGTGACCGGCACGCTGACACTCGACCCGGCGAACCTCGCCGCGTCCGAACTGGCAGTGACCATCCCGGTTTCCAAGCTCACGACCGCCAGCGCCGGCCTCACGGCCCACATGCTTGCTCCGGGCAAGGATGGTGCGGCTCCTGACTTCTTCGGCGCCGCACCGGCCGATGCGACCTTCAAGTCGACCCAGGTCACTCCCGCGGGCGACAACAAGGCCACGATCACCGGCGATCTCACGCTGAACGGCGTCACCAAGCCGGTCACGATCGAAGCCGAGTTTACCGGGGCTGGCAAGCATCCCTTCAACCAGAAGGAAAATGTCGGTTTCTCGGGCACGACCCGGATCAAGCGGTCCGACTTCAACATCAACTACGGCATTCCCGTCGTCACCGATACGGTCGACCTCGACATCGTTGCGGCGTTCGAAAAGCAGTAACGCGCTACAACGCACAAATCGCAGGGCGGCTCTACCGGGGCCGCCCCTTTTGCGTACCGATGGATGGAGCCCTGCGATTTTCGCAGCTTTTACTTGAATTTTCCCGCCGGCTCGGCCATCTGGCTGGTCATGACGACCTGCACGCTTCTTTCGCTGCTTCGACTTACGCGCCCTTAGGCGCGTCTTCGCCCGTGCGCCCGATGCGCGCGGCACCCCGCCTAAGGGCTTTCAAATCACGGTGAAACAAAGCAGCGCAGGCATTGCCGTGCGCGCGCAAGTCTCTAAGGCGAATCCCATGTCGATGCTCAAGGATCCGAGCCAGAAATACCGCCCCTTCCCGCAGGTGCCCCTGCCGGACCGGCAGTGGCCTTCCCGCACCATAGCCGCGCCGCCGCGCTGGCTTTCCACCGACCTGCGTGACGGCAACCAGTCGATCATCGATCCGATGGACGCGGTGAAGAAGAACCGTTTCTTCGACATGCTGGTACAGGTCGGCCTCAAGGAGATCGAAATCGGGTTCCCCGCCGCGGGCAAGACCGAGTTCGACTTCATCCAGTCGCTCGTCCGGCAGGACCGCATCCCTGACGATGTCATCGTACAAGTGCTGACCCAATCGCGCGAAGACCTGATCCGCACCAGCTTCGAAAGCCTCGCCGGCGCGAAGCAGGCCATCGTACATCTCTATAACGCAGTGTCGCCCGCCTGGCGCGATATCGTGTTCCGCATGACCAAGCCGGAAGTGAAGGCCATCGCCGTTGCGGGCGCGAAGATCCTGCGGGACGAGGCGGCAAAGCGGCCCGACACGGACTGGTATTTCGAATACAGCCCGGAAACCTTCTCCACCGCCGAACTCGATTTCAGCCTTGAGGTCTGCGAAGCGGTGATGGACGTGCTGCAACCGACGGAGGATCACAAGCTGATCCTGAACCTGCCGGCCACGGTCGAGGCGGCGACGCCGAACGTCTATGCCGACCAGATCGAATATTTCTGCCGGAATATCCCGCGCCGGAACACGGTGGCGATCAGCCTGCACACGCATAATGATCGCGGCACCGGCGTCGCGGCTGCGGAACTGGGCATGCTGGCAGGCGCGGACCGGGTGGAGGGCTGCCTGTTCGGCAATGGCGAGCGCACGGGCAATTGCTGCCTGGTGACGGTTGGCCTCAACCTCTACACGCAGGGGGTCGATCCGGGTCTCGACTTCTCCGACATCGATGCGATCATCGAGACGGTCGAATATTGCAACCAGATCCCGGTCCACGAACGCCACCCCTATGGCGGCGAACTGGTGTTCACGGCGTTTTCCGGCAGCCATCAGGATGCGATCAAGAAGGGGTTCGAAGCGCAGAACCAGCGCAATGACCAGTTGTGGCAGGTTCCCTATCTGCCGATCGATCCGGCCGACTTGGGGCGCAGCTATGAAGCGGTGATCCGCGTGAACTCGCAATCCGGCAAGGGCGGCTTCGCCTGGGTGCTGGAGCAGGACCAGGGCCTCAAGCTGCCCAAGAAACTGCAGGCGGACTTCTCCCAGCACGTGCAGCGCATCGCGGACGAGTTGGGGCGTGAACTGAACGCCGCCGATATCTGGCAGGTCTTCCGCGAAAGCTATTTCGTGAAGGTCGACAAGCGCCGCTTCCGCCTCGTCGATTATGACGAAGGCCGCGCGGCCGATGGCACACGCATCTTCACCGGCACCATCGAGGTGGACGGGCAGGAACAGCGCGTCAGCGGGCGCGGCAAGGGGCTGATCTCATCGGTCCTCGCCACGCTGAAGGAGAGCTTCGGGCTTGAACTGGAAGTGCTCGACTATACCGAGCATGCGCTCGGCCAGGGCACGGATGCGCAGGCGGCGGCCTATGTCGAATGCGCGATGCCCGATGGCAAGGTCGTGTGGGGCGTCGGAATCGACGAGGATGTGGCATCGGCCAGCGTCCGCGCGATCCTGAGCGCCGCCAACGGAACCGTTCGCGATTGATAACTTCCTGTTCAGGCATGGCAAATGCAGTCGCGGGAGATTATGCTTCATTCAATTCACTAAAACGGGAGAATGAGGATGTTGAACAAAGGGAGGCTTGCCTTCGTGACCGCCGCGCTGCTTTGCGTCGCCGCACAGCCGGCGCTGGCGAACGACGAGACGGCGGACCGTGTGGAAATCCACGAATTGCTGACCGATTACGGGCGCACTCTGGATGAGCGTGATTTCGATGGCTTTTCCGCGCTGTTCGCCACCGACGGCGACTATAACGGCACCAAGGGTTCCGAAGCCGGTGAGATGATGCGCAAGGTTTTCGCATCCAACGCGATGGGTTTCCGCGAACCCAACTTCCACGTCTTCTTCAACGAGGTCGTGAAGCTGGACGGGCCGGACAAGGCCACGGCCACCTCCATGTCGTTCTACGTGGTGCCGGATGAGAACAATCGCCCCGCACCCGTGCTGATGGCCGCCTATGACGACAATCTCGTGCGGGAAAACGGCAAGTGGAAGTTCGCAAGCCGCAAGGTGAAGAGCCTAATCCCCGCCCCGGCCCCGGCTGCGGAACCAGCAGCGGCGCCTGGCGAATAGGCCCTATTTCTTCAAATACTTCGCATACCAGGCCACCCAGCGCGTCATCAGATCGGTGACGAAGCTGGGCCGGTCGATCGAGTGATCTTCATCGGGATAGATCACCAGTTGGGTGTCGATCCCGCGCGTCTTGAGCGCCTGATACATCTGTTCGCTGGCCAGGGTGGGCACGTTCACATCGTCCTGCCCCACCACGAACAGGGTCGGCGTCACGATCTTCTGGTTCTGGAAAAAAGGATAGGAATTGCGGATCCACAAATCCGCATTCTCCCATGGAACACCCAGTTCGGTATCGTATTCCAGCGCGTATTGATCGGTGCCGTATCCGGCGAGAATATTGGAGATACCCGCCCCGCTCATCGCCGCCTTGAAGCGCGTGTCGGACGCGATCGTGTAATTGGTCAGCATCCCGCCATAGGACCATCCACCGATCACCAGCCGATCCGGATCGGCGATCCCCCTGGCCACCGCATCGTCCACGGCGGCAAGCACATCAGGTACATCGACCGATCCCCATGCGGCATCGATGCCCGAAGCGAAGACGGTGCCCCGCCCCGTGCTGCCGCGCGGATTGGGGGTGAGCACGGCATAGCCTGCCCCCGCGAAAACCTGCTGCCACATGTCGAACGTATAATCATATTGCGCCGCCGGCCCGCCATGCGGATGCAACATGGTCGGCAGCCTCTCCCCCGCCTGCGCATGCGGGGGAAGCATCACGAAACCGCGCACCTCCGTGCCATCCTTGCTGCGATAGGACGTGTATTCGATATCAGCGAAATCGATGCCCTTCATCCATTCCGCATTGTGGCTGCTTAGCGGGCGCAGCTTGCCCCCGTCGAACGCCTGCACTTCCCACGGCACGGTGGGCGAACTGGACAACAGGGCGGTCCGGCCATTCCGCGCAACGCTGGGCCTGGAAACCACGAACCTGCCCGCCAGCAGGGTGCTGACTTGTCCTCCCCCGGCAGGCACCGAGGCCAGCTTCATGGCGCCGTCATCCTCCAGGATGAAACGCACCGCCTTGCCGTCGGGCGTCCAGACCGGATCGTAGACGTTGCGATCGAGGTCAGCGGTCAGAATCCGTGGATCGCCGCCAGTCGATGGGATCACCGCAAGGCTGGTCGCCGCATACCAGATCAATGCGGGATCGCCGCCCCGCACATAGGCGATCTGTTTCCCGTCCGGGCTCCATGCGGGATAGGAACCGGCATCCATCGGACTGTCGGCGCCTTCATAGACCGTCAGCCGGAACGGCTCCGCGCCCGGCGCATCCAGGCGGGCGATATAGATGTTGCTGTCTGGCGTGCGGTCCTGATCCGGCGCGCGCCGGGATACGAAAGCGAGGCGGTTCGAATCCGGTGCCCAGGCTGGCAGGAACTCGTCATAATCACCATTGGTCAGGCGCTGCATCTTGCCCGTGGCCAGTTCATACAGCCACAGGCGATCCCGCTCTGGCCCCAGATAGCCGACACCATCGACCTTGAAGTGATAGCGGTCGATCACGATCGGCCGGGGTCTATCCTCGCCCTTCGCGTCCTTTTCCGGCTCCGGGGGCTTGTCGCTGACGATAAGGGCAAGATGCCTGCCGTCAGGCGACCAGGCGAAATCGGAAACGGACCCGGTAATGCCCGGTAAAGGCCGCGCCTCGCCACCATTCAGGGGCATCACCCACAGCCTGTGGTCCTCAGCCTCATCATTCCCGCGCGACGAGAGAAATGCGATCTGCCGGCCATCAGGGCTGAAGCGCGGGCTGCTTTCGCTCTCACCTTCCCGGAAGGTGAGTTGGCGAGTACCGCTACCATCCCACGCGGCGAGCCAGATGTGGGAGACTTCCCCATCCGCCGCCAGATCGTTCACGGTGACGGTATAGGCGACGCTGTCGCCCGAGGGGGAAATCTCGGGCGATGATACCGCGATTTCCTTCACCGCATCATCGGGTTGAACCGGCCGCGCCAGCAACGTTGCCGGAACCGCCAGAAGGATCGTCAGGCCTGCGGTGAAGAACAGTCGCATGGATCGAAGGACTCCCCGTTTTCCGGGAGTCCTTCTACGCCTTCAGAAAACCTCCGCAAGCTGCGCCGCGGTGGACCAGTTTCCGTGCAGGCCCTGCCTCAACTTCACCGGCAGCTTGGCGCGGGCAATCGGCCCTTCTTCGATCCGCTGGGCATCGAAGAAGCACAGGTCCGAATAGTTGGTGACGTGATTATCGACCAGCGCCACGACATAGCCTTCGCCTTCCGGCGCGTCGGCCGATTTGGGGATGAAGCAAGGCTCCTGGATGCCGCTTTGCGAGCCGGGCCACCAGGTTTTCTCCCGCCCCGTCGCCAGATCGATATGGCACAGCGTGTTGAGGTTTTCGGCAAAGGCGCCCGGGGGACCTTCATAGGATTTGCCCGTGTCGAAAGACAGCATCCAGCCATGCCGATAGGGCTGCCCCGCATAGCGATCATCGATGCGGGGGAATTCGTCGGCCAGGCTGGTGAGCTGTTCGATCTGTTCGAACTCCTCGCCATTGGATGACATGTCCACCGTCCAGCGCGTGAGATAGGACAAGGCCCCGATCGGATCGAACGGCGCACCGGTGACATCGGGGAAGAAGGGAAAGCTGTTCTTCGGCGCGATCGGCAGGTCGAAATAGACCTTCGTGCCATCGTTGAAAGCGTTCATCACATGGCCGGTGAAGCAATTGGACGGCGCCTTGAACCAGCGAATATCGCGCGCGCTCGCCCCGGCCTTGCGCGGCAGGACGGCCATCCACACCGGCTGCGACGGGTCGAAGCCGAAATAGGGCATCCGCTTTTCCAGCCGGTCGAGATTGGTGATCAGCGGCATCACGTTCCACACCGCGTAATCCTGGGTGATGCCGAAATCGTGCATCATGCAAATATACTTGTTCTCGAACGGGATTTCGAACAGCAGTTCGCCGGACGGGCTGATCTCGAAATAGCTCATTTCATAGGTCAGCGGCCCCTTCGACATATACGAGAAGGCGCACATATTGCCCGTGGCGGGATCGATCTTCGGGTGCGCGCAGAAGGTCTGGGCCTCCAACTTGCCGCCGAAATCGGTGTAGCCGAAGGTTTCCAGCGTGTTCGGGTCCATCAGCAGCGCGGGGCTGTCTTCCTTCATGCCATAAAGCTTGCCGGCATGGACCATCACATTGGTGTTGGCCGTGCCCCTGATCCTGCCTTCGACAGAAGGATCGTCCGTCAGGTGATTGCGGTACTGCCCGAACAGGGATCGGCCGGCGGCGTTCTCCAGCTTCCACTTGTCGGTCTGCGCGAAACGCTGGCGGAAATTCACCTTGCCGTCCTTGACCCTGAACATGCTGACCATGCCGTCCCCGTTGAAGAACTGGTCGTCTTCGAACATCGGGGCGAACTGGTTGTCGGGATGAACGCGGTGGAACGCCCCGTCGATGTCGGCCGGGATTTCGCCCTCAATCTCGACATCGGTGATATCGCCCTGAAGCCGGAGCGGACGCAGCGTACCGGTAAAGCCATGATTGTTCGGGAAATGAGCCATTCTTGCGCCTCTTCGCCTTGGGGGTTCGTTGCTCAGGTCCGTAGCATCCGGCTCGTCCGGGCGAATTGATCGAAAGCAAATATTCCTTGACCCTGCGCGCGGAAACGATGGGAAGGCAGGTTGGCACACTCCCCTTCCCGCCTCGGCAGGTTCGGGTTTCCTACAGTTCCAAGGCCATGCTACACCTTCGGCATGTCCTACCTTCATCCTTTCTTTTCAGTGTCTTGGTTGCCCTCTGTGGCTACCAGGAGGAGGGAAGCGGTTTTTTCTCCTGAACTGTGTCACCCCCTGTAAGCACCCCCCATTTTGCGGAAAGCCAGCCATGCTCCCGAAGCCCTTGTTCGACAATCTGCGCCTTCCCGTAATCGGATCGCCGTTGTTCATCGTGTCCGGCCCGGAACTGGTGATCGCCCAATGCAAGGCCGGGATCGTGGGGAGTTTTCCCACCCTGAATGCGCGGCCTTCGGGTATGCTGGACGAATGGCTGCACCGGATCACCGAAGAGCTGGCGGCGCATGATCGCGACAATCCCGGCTGTCCCGCCGCGCCCTTCGCCTGCAACCTGATCGTCCACCGCTCAAACCCGCGATTGCAGGAAGATGCGCTGGTACTCGCCAAGTGGAAGGTGCCGCTGGTCATCACCTCGCTGGGTGCGGTGGAGGAAATCAACCAGGGCGTGCACGGCTGGGGCGGCATCGTGATGCATGACGTGATTCATGATCGCTTCGCCCGCAAGGCCATCGAAAAGGGCGCCGACGGCCTGATCCCCGTTGCCGCCGGTGCAGGTGGCCACGCCGGCGCCCTGTCGCCCTTTGCGCTGATGCAGGAAATCCGCGAATGGTTTGACGGGCCCATCGCCCTGTCAGGCGCAATCGCCCATGGGCGCTCGATCCTGGCCGCGCAGGCCATGGGTGCGGATCTCGCCTATATCGGATCGCCCTGGATCGCGACGGAGGAAGCCAATGCGGCGGAAGCCTACAAGCGGGCCGTCGTGGAAAGCCGCGCCAGCGATATCGTCTACTCCAACCTGTTCACCGGCATTCACGGCAACTATCTGAAGCGCTCGATCCTCAACGCCGGGCTGGACCCTGACAACCTGCCTGAAAGCGATCCCACGAGGATGGATTTCAGCCAGGCCACCGGCAGCGATGCGAAGGCCTGGAAAGACATCTGGGGATCGGGCCAGGGCATTGGCGCGGTGGGTGCGGTGGAGCCGGTGGCCGATCGGGTCGCCCGCCTGAATGCCCAGTATGAGGAAGCGAAGCGCGAACTGGCGGCCAGGACCGGCGGCCAAAACTGGCGGACCGCCTAGAACACGCCCAGCGCAAGCCCTTCGGCAAAAGCCGCGCCGACTTCGCGGCATCGGGCGAGGTCCGGCTCGCTGATTTGCTTGGGCGCAAGTATCGCTTCGGGCGTCTGGGCCGCGGTGTTGAGGATGAAAGGTTCGACCACCCGCTTCAATCGCCAGCCCGTCACGATCCGGTCGATCTGCGCTTGCGCGCCTTGGCCGTCCGATCCGGCCGCCACCAGCGTGGCATAGGGTCTCCCCTCGACAAGTCCGAGCAGCGGGTAAAAGCAGCGATCGAACATTTCCTTCATCTCGCCGGTCATCGTGCCAAGATTCTCAGGACAACAGAAGATGTACCCCGCCGCCGAAAGCATATCTCCGATGGACACGTTCGCTGCACGAAGGAGCCTGCCCCGCTCGCCCGCCCCCTGTGCCGCGGCACGCGCCATTTGCCGGGCCGCGCCTGTGCGGCTGTGCCACACTATCAGCACGCGATTCTCCGCGAGAGCTTCGTCCAATTGCGCCATCGCCGCAGCATCCGCTCTCCGGCCCGGACAAGTCAACGCCGCCCTTCCCCGTTCGCCCCGGTTGGTTTAGGCCCCCCGCATGGCATCCGGGCATTTATCTTCAGTTTTCGGAGTCGATCGCTCCCTCGCCGGCCGCGCATGGAAATGGCGCGGCGGGAACATGGATCTTGGCGGCTTTGGCAGTGATCCCGATCGCGGCGCGGGTATTGCGGGGCTTGAAGACGACATCGTCACCCAGCTTCTTCTCGCCCGCGGCGTCGCACGCGATGATCTCGCCCGCCACCGTATTCCCACGCTGCGCGGGTTCCTTCCCGATCCCAGTGACTTTCGCGACATGGACGCGGCCGCCCAGCGCCTGGCGGAGGCCGTGCTGGCGCAGGAAACAGTCACCATCTACGGCGACTATGACGTCGACGGGGCGACGAGCGCCGCCGTGCTGGTGCGGCTGCTTCGCATGCTGGGCCACGATGCCCGCTATTACATCCCCGACCGGCTGCTCGAAGGATACGGACCCTCGGGCGAAGCGCTGGTGCGATTGGCCGGGGAAGGCAGCAGCCTGATCGTGACGGTCGATTGCGGCGCGATGGCGCATGAAGCACTGCGCATGGCGCATGAAGCCGGCGTCGACGTGATCGTGGTCGATCATCACAAATGCTCTGCCGAGCTTCCGATCGCCGCCGCACTCGTCAATCCCAATCGTCTGGACGAAAGCGATGCAGGCGCTGCCCACGGGCATCTCGCCGCGGTGGGCGTGGCGTTTCTCCTCGCCATCGCGACGGTCCGCACATTGCGGCAGCGCGGCTATTTCGAGACGCGCAGCGAACCTGACCTGTTGGCCTTGCTCGATCTCGTCGCTCTCGGCACGGTTGCGGACGTGGCAGCGCTCCATGGCCTGAACCGTGCACTGGTGGCACAAGGGCTGAAGGTGATGGCCAAGCGCCAGAACACCGGCATGGCTGCCCTGATCGATGCAAGCCGCCTCAACCGGGCACCGACCTGCAGCGACCTCGGCTTTGCGCTGGGTCCACGAATCAATGCCGGCGGACGAGTGGGCGAATCAACCCTGGGCGTCCGCCTGCTCACTACCGAGGACGCGGACGAAGCACGGACGATCGCGGTCCAGCTTTCGGCGCTGAATGATGAGCGTCGCGCAATCGAGGCGATTGTGCAGGAAGCCGCGGAAGCGCAGCTCGCCAAGCAGCATAACCGTGCAGTGCTGGTTCTTGCCGGCAGTGGCTGGCACCCCGGGGTCATCGGCATCGTCGCCGGGCGAATCAAGGAGAAGACCGGCAAGCCCACTCTGGTGATCGCTCTGGATGCGGACGAGGATGGCCATGGCAAGGGATCGGGCCGCTCTGTAAGCGGGGTCGATCTCGGCGCTGCAATCATTGCGGCGCGCGAACACGGGATGCTGGTCGCGGGTGGCGGCCACGCGATGGCTGCCGGATTGACTGTGAAACCCGAGCAACTGGACCGATTGGCGGAATGGCTGGACGAACGGCTATCTTCCGCAGTCATGCGCGCCATGGAAGAGCGCGCGATGCTGCTGGACCTGTCCGTTGCGCCCGGCGGGCTGACACCCGATCTGGTCGAGACGTTGGAGAGCGCCGGTCCCTATGGAGTTGGCTGGCCCGCACCGCGTATCGCGGTGGGTCCGGTCCGACTGGTAAAGGCCGACATCGTCGGCAAGGATCACGTCCGCGTGATTGCCAGCGGACGGGACGGATCGTCATTCAAGGCAGTCGCATTCCGCGCGGCGGAAAGCGAGTTGGGCCAAACCCTGCTCCACGGCGCGAAGGGCCGCAGCATGTGGCTGGCGGGCCGGGCGAAAATCGATGATTGGGCAAGTCGCCCGCAGGCCGAATTGCACGTCGAAGACGCCGCCTTCGCAGATTGATGCAAAGCAGTTTGTGACGGGGCTTGACCGCACTCCAAGTCACCCCTAAGTGCGCGGCCTGCACCGAGTGGCCCCTTCGTCTAGCGGTTAGGACGCGGCCCTTTCACGGCTGAAACACGGGTTCGATTCCCGTAGGGGTCACCATCGGTTGTATCGTTTCGCAGAAGTGCGGAACTGGCCCTGCGGGGCCCCTTCGTCTAGCGGTTAGGACGCGGCCCTTTCACGGCTGAAACACGGGTTCGATTCCCGTAGGGGTCACCAGTCGCCGTAATATGTGACACACTCTCCTTCTCACTGGCGATACGCCCCCGGCACCGCTAAGCGCTTCCACGTATGAAGGACGCCCGTCCCCTTCCCTGGCCCGGTATCGCCCTTGCGGCTGCGGCGGCGATCGGCATGCTGGTGGCTCGCGTCGACATCTGGCTTGTCGCCGCCGTTCTCCTGCTCTGGCTCGGTTCGCTGGTCATTGCGCGCCCTGAAATTCAGCAGGTTCAGCCCCAGACAGACAGCGTGCAACTCACACGCGACGGGATGCGCGACCTGATCGAGCAGTTCAGCCTGCCGATTCTCCTGCTTGACCGAAATCGCGTCATCATCGCCAATTCCGCTGCAAGAGAAGTGTTCGGCAATCATATCGTTGGCCAGGATGCCCGCGTCGCCCTGCGTCATCCGCAGGCGATCGCGCTGCTGGACAGCAAGCGCGATGGCTCGGTCACTATTCAGGGTCTCACCTCGCAGCGCAGCATCTGGCAAGTCACGCGCCATGCAATCAACGAACGCTATTGGGTGATCGAACTGCACAACCGCACGGCCGAAGCTGACATCAGCCGCGCCCATACCGATTTCGTGGCCAACGCCAGCCACGAGCTGCGCACGCCCCTGGCTTCCATCATCGGCTATGTCGAAACGCTGACCGATGAGGGTGCGGCCGTTGACCCAACCACATCCGCCAAGTTCCTCGACACCGTTCTGCGCGAAGCACGGCGCCTGCAGCACCTGGTCAGCGACCTCATGTCGCTCTCCCGCATCGAGGCCGAGAAGCACGATCAGCCAAACGAAGCCATCGACCTTGCCAAGCTGGCGGCGAAGGCCTCGCGCGAAGCAGGGACACCCGCGGACAAGGAGCGAATCGAGCTGGATGTGCCCGCCGCGCCCGTAATGGTGCGCGGCGACACCCAGCAATTGGAACAGCTGGTTCGGAATTTGGCGGATAACGCCCTGAAATACGGCGCATCCGACCAGCGCGTCACCGTGTCGGTAACGACGGATGACACTGACAACGCGATCATTTCCGTGACTGATCGTGGTGAGGGGATCGATGCGGAGCACCTTCCCCACCTCACACGGCGCTTTTATCGCACCGATCCGGGCCGCAGCCGCGCAGGCGGCGGAACCGGCCTTGGCCTGGCCATTGTGAAACATATTGTGGAACGCCACCGCGGCCGCCTCGACATCACCAGCAAGAAGGGCGAAGGCACAATTGTGACCATAAAATTGCCGACAATTGAACGAACTCGATAGGTCGTGTCATACATGTGTCACATAAGTCCAACATCGGGCAGGCAATAGCCACGAGGCCTCGCGCTTCCTAACCCGGGATCAGACCATGAAAACTAAAGTTCTGCTCGCAATTCCAGCGCTTGCCGCCGCACTTTCCCTTGCTGCCTGTGGCGATAGCGGAAGCGCAACGCGCGATTCGATTCGCGCCGTGGGCTCATCCACGGTTTATCCTTTCGCAAAAGCGGTCGCTGAATCGCTCGCGCGGTCCAACCCAGACATAAAGTCGCCGATCATCGAGTTCACTGGCACTGGCGGCGGCGTGAAGCTGTTCTGCGCCGGCCTTGGCGCCAACACGCCCGACATCGTGAATGCATCGCGCCGCATGAAGCTGTCCGAGTTTGAGGAATGTCAGCGCAATGGTGTCGACGAGATCGTCGAGATTCAGGTTGGGCTCGACGGCATCGCCTTTGCCGCCAAGAAGGGCGGCATCAACATGAACCTGACACCGGAGATCGTATACAAGGCCCTTGCCGCCAACCCCTTCGGCGAGGAACAGACTGCGAAGACATGGCGTGATATCGATCCGTCGCTCCCTGCCGAACCGATCCTCGTCTATGGCCCGCCCTCCACCTCCGGTACGCGTGATGCGCTGAAGGAACTGGTGCTGATCAAGGGTTGTGAAAGCGACCCGGCGATGAAGGCGCTCAAGGAAAGCGACGAAGCCCGTTACGAACAGGTCTGCACCGAAGTCCGTGGTGACGGCGCCTATGTCGACCAGGGCGAGCAGGACAACCTGATCGTCCAGAAGATCGAAGGCAATCCGCGCGCCGTGGGTGTGTTCGGCTATTCCTACCTCGAGGAAAACCTCGAAAAGCTGCAAGGTCTGCATATGAACGGCGTCGAGCCGACTTATGCAAACATCTCCAGCTTTTCCTATCCTGGTGCCCGCCCGCTCTATTTCTACGTGAAGAAGGCCCACCTCGAAGCCATCCCCGGCCTCAAGGACTTCCTGGCCGAATGGGTGAAGAACTGGGGCAAGGACGGCCCGCTCTCCAAGATCGGCCTCGTGGTCAATCCGGACAACGTGATGACCAAGGCAACCAAGGCCGCGACCGAGTACACCGTGCTCACCCCGGCCGACTTCAACTAAGGCCGCGTTCGAAGCATGTCGCCCGCCATTCTGTTTCTCCTCGTCCTTGGGCTCGGGCTTGTCGGCTGGCTGGCCGCCCGTGCCCGAGCGTGGAACTTCAAGAGCCAGTCGCCCGGCGGGCGACTGGCTTCGCTGCCAAGCTATTACGGCTGGTATGTCGCCCTGTGGATCGTAGTCCCCGCGACCCTGTTTGTGATTGCCTGGAGCTTCCTTTCCCCCGCGCTCATCAACCAGGCAGTGATGGCCGACCCGGCGGCCGCCAATCTTCCGGCCTTCGGCCTGCAGCGCCAGACATTGCTTAGCGAAGCGCTGGCGGTGGCACGCGGGTCGGCTCCGGCTGTGTTCAACCCCGACGCGAAGCAACTGGTCGCCCCGTTCCGCGATGCGCTGGGCCGGATGAACATGATCGGCTTGGGCGCGACACTCGCTATTGCCCTGCTTGGCGGTGCCTGGTCATTCCTGCATCTCCGGCCCGATTTCAAGGCCCGCACCCGGGTCGAACGCATGGTGCTGCTGGCGCTGCTGATGGCGTCTCTGGTGGCGATCCTCACCACACTGGGCATCGTCGGCTCGCTGGTATTCGAAACGGTGCGCTTCTTCGGGATGATTGATCCGATCTCCTTCCTGTTCGGAACTCACTGGGGGCCAGACCCGATGGTTTCCCCGCAGAATGCCGATCCGAGCCGCTACGGCGCAATTCCGCTGTTCTGGGGCACGATCTTCATTGGCGCGATCATCGCCATGATCGTGGCGATCCCGCTCGGCCTGATGAGCGCTATCTACCTGACCCAGTATGCCAGCCCGGCATGGCGCCGCTGGCTGAAGCCGGCGCTGGAAATCCTCGCTGGCGTCCCCACCGTGGTCTACGGATACTTCGCGGCGCTCACCGTTGCCCCCTGGATCCGCGACGTGGCCATGGCCGCCGGCATCAGCAACGCTTCGAGCGAGAGCGCGCTGGCGGCAGGCCTGGTGATGGGCGTGATGATCATTCCCTTCGTCTCCTCCATGGCCGATGATTCGATCGCGGCTGTCCCGCAAGCCATGCGTGACGGTAGCCTGGCGATGGGTGCCACCACCTCTGAAACGATCCGCCGCGTGCTTGTCCCCGCTGCGCTGCCGGGCATCGTGGCTGGCGTGATGCTGGCCATCAGCCGCGCCATCGGCGAGACGATGATCGTGGTCATGGCCGCAGGCTATGCCGCCAACCTGAGCGCGAACCCCTTCGCATCGATGACCACGGTTACCGTGCAGATAGTCGCCATGCTGACCGGCGAAGCGAGCTTCGACCATCCCGCGACACTGAGCGCCTTCGCGCTCGGCTTCGTCCTCTTCCTCGTCACCCTGGGCCTCAACATCATCGCCCTGCGCGTCGTCAAAAGGTTCCGGGAGGCTTACGAGTAAGGCCGATGAGCGAGACCACCATTCTTCCCACCACACGCACCGACGTGTTCCAGAAACGGCTGGCCAAGCGCTATGCCGCGGAGCGGCGCTTCAAACTGACAGGACTGTTCGCGATCCTGTTCTCGGTCGCCGTGCTCGCTTTCCTGCTGATCTCGATGGCATCGAACGGGTTGTACGGCTTCCAGCGCACTGTCGCGAAAGTTACGATCGACTTCCCGCAGGCCGGAATTACGGCCGATCCGGCCGTCATGGCGCAATCCAATGCTCAGCAGACGCTGGAGGCGCAGGGCCTTCCCGCCGTGGTCCGCTTCTATGCCGAGCAATCGCTGGGCAATGACGGCGCGGATGAGATCAACAGCGAGGCATGGCGCGACGTTGCCGTGCAGATCATCGAGAATCCGGAAATCCTGCGGACCAAGTCGGTCGTTTCGCTGCCGACTTCAAACAAGCTTGCCACCGCCTATCGGGGTGACGGGCAGGTTGCCTTGCAACCGCTGGCAAAACGCCTCTCGGCCGAAGGCAAGCTGACGCGGGAGTTCGACACCGGCTTCCTCGGGCGTTCGGACGCAACCGATCCGCAGCTCGTGGGCATCTGGGGGGCGCTGAAAGGCTCCATCCTGACCATGCTGATCACGCTGGCCTTTGCCTTCCCGGTTGGCGTGCTCGCCGCGCTCTATCTGGAGGAATACGCCCCGCGCAATCGCTGGACCGACCTGATCGAGGTTTCGATCAACAATCTGGCGGCGGTGCCTTCCATCATCTTCGGCCTGTTGGGGCTGGCCGTGTTCCTCACAGTCTTTCCCAGTTATCGATCGGCGCCCTTGATAGGCGGCCTGACACTGGCGCTGATGACGATGCCTGTCATCGTGATCGCCGGGCGGAATGCGATCAAGGCAGTCCCGCCATCCATCCGCGATGGTGCGCTGGCGATCGGTGCATCCCCGGTACAAGTGGTTTTCCACCACGTGCTGCCGCTGGCTCTACCCGGCATCCTGACGGGCACGATCATCGGCATGGCCCGAGCCCTGGGGGAGACCGCGCCGCTGCTGATGATCGGCATGCGCGCCTTCGTGGCCACACCTCCTGACGGTTTTACTTCACCCGCCACGGTCCTGCCCGTGCAGATCTATCTGTGGTCGGATGAAATCGATCGCGGTTTCGTCGAGCGGACTTCCGCGGCGATTATCGTGCTATTGCTATTCCTGCTCGTGATGAATGGCCTTGCCATCTATTTGCGCAACCGGTTCGAGAAGAAGTGGTGACCCAGAAAAACCCCGCCTCCCCAGCCCCCGCCCTTATCTCAAGCGAAGACACTACGTTCAACGACGTGGTGACCCCCAGTGAGACCAAGATGAGCGCGCGGGATGTCTCCGTCTATTACGGCGACAAGAAAGCCATCGACAACGTTTCGATCGATATCGGCGCGGAACACGTCACTGCCTTCATCGGCCCATCGGGCTGCGGAAAGTCGACCTTCCTGCGCACGCTGAACCGGATGAACGACACCATCCCCAATGCGCGGGTGGACGGCAACATCCTGCTGGACGGCGAAGATATCTACCATTCCGGAATGGACGTGGTGCATCTGCGCGCGCGCGTGGGCATGGTGTTCCAGAAACCGAACCCCTTCCCAAAGACGATCTATGAGAACATCGCCTATGGGCCGAAGATTCACGGCCTTGCCGAAAGCAAGCCGGATCTCGACGCGGTGGTCGAACGCTCGCTGCGCCGGGCCGGCCTGTGGGACGAAGTCAAGGATCGCCTGAACGACAGCGGCACCGCCCTTTCCGGCGGCCAGCAACAGCGCCTGTGTATTGCCCGCGCCATTGCCGTCGATCCGGAAGTGATCCTGATGGACGAACCGTGCTCCGCGCTCGATCCGATCGCCACGGCCCGCATCGAAGAGTTGATCGACGAGTTGAAAGGCCGCTTTGCCATCGTGATCGTTACGCACTCGATGCAGCAGGCGGCACGCGTTTCGCAGCGCACTGCATTTTTCCACCTCGGCAAGATTGTGGAATATGGCAAGACTTCCGATATCTTCACCAATCCGCGCAAAGAGCGCACCAAGGATTACATTACCGGGCGGTACGGTTGATGACAGAGCATACGGTCAAGGCATTCGATGAAGACATCACCCGTCTGCGGGGGCTGATCGCCGAGATGGGCGGTCTGGCCGAGCTGGCGCTGGTCGAGTCCCTCCAGGCGCTCGTGAAGGGCGACGAGGTTCTCGCAAAGGAGGTGATCAAGCGCGACAAGAAGATCGATGCCCTCGAAATGGAAGTCGACAAGCTGGCTGTCCGCGTGATCGCGCTGCGCGCGCCGATGGCAGACGATCTTCGCGAAGTGATCGCGGCCCTCAAGATCGCCGGCGTGGTCGAACGCATCGGCGACTATTCGAAGGGCATCGCCAAGCGTGTGGGCAAGATGGAAGGCCGCAAGCATTTCGATCCGCTCACCCTGCTTCCCGCCATGGGCGAAGTGGCGGCCGAGATGGTGCACGATGTGCTGACCGCCTATGCCGCGCGAGACCCGGTGATGGCCCGCGAAGTGATCGCACGCGATGAGAAGGTGGACGCTTTCTATGACAGCATCTTCCGCAATCTCGTAAGCTACATGATGGAAAATCCCGCCACGATCAGCAGCGCGGCCCAACTCCTCTTCATCGCCCGCAGCATCGAACGCATCGGCGACCATGCCACCAACGTGGCGGAAATGGTCCACTTTGCGGCAACCGGCACCTATGCACCCGAAGCGGATGCGGAGAATGAGGGCTGAGGCTCATATTGTTGTCGCAAAGCTGTAACATCTTTGTGGTGATGGGGTGCCAGCATAGATTGGAATCCGTCTCATGGCCGCACCGAAGCTACTCCTAGTCGAAGACGATCCCGCCCTGGCGGAACTGCTTGAATATCGTTTCCAGGCCGAAGGCTATTCCGTGCGCAGCACGGCCGATGGCGATGAAGCGCTGATCTTGGCGGACGAAGATGCCCCCGACCTCGTCATCCTCGACTGGATGATCGAAGGCACCAGCGGGATCGAGGTTTGCCGCCGGCTGCGCCGCGACAAGGCCACCGCCCATGTCCCTATCATCATGCTCACCGCGCGTGAGGCAGAGGATGATCGCGTGCGCGGGCTCGACACCGGCGCAGACGATTACGTGACCAAACCCTTCTCCCCGCGTGAGCTGCTGGCCCGCGTATCGGCGGTGCTCCGCCGCGTGCGGCCCGCACTCGCTGGCGAGATGCTGGAAGTGGGCGACATCAAGCTTGATCCGGTGGCGCACCGGGTGGAACGGCGGGGACAATCCCTGTCGGTCGGCCCCACAGAATATCGCCTGCTCAAGTTCTTCATGGAAAGCCCCGGCCGGGTCTTCTCGCGCGGGCAGTTGCTCGATGGCGTATGGGGCACCGGCAGCGAGATCGAGGAACGCACGGTAGACGTCCACATCCGCCGCCTGCGCAAGGCGATCACCGTGGGCCTGGCCCCCGATCCGATCCGGACCGTGCGCTCCGCCGGATACGCGCTGGAAGCGGTTTAGGTCGCCACTCCGGATCCCTGCCTTCGCGGGAAAGACGCTGGAAAAGGCGATATCCGCTCCTACACTAATGTTGATACCAACCTCCGCTCGTCCTGAGCTTGTCGAAGGGCGGAGGGAACACCTACAACCGGATAGTCAACTCAGCCTCGACCTAACGACAGACACCCCATAGTCTCCCCTGCTGGTCCAGATGCAGGTGATCGGCATGGGCGGCGTTATAATCGGGCGACAGGACGGTGCCGAACGCCTCGCAAGCGCCATCGCGCGCGCGGCGCAGGAATTCCGCCTCGGGCGTGTCGCCTTGCCACCCCTCCAGCACACTGATCCGGCGGCCATCTTCCAGCACGAAGCCGGTTACGTCGATCGCGTTCGCAGTCGCATGTTCGCTCCACGGCCCCTCATCGCGGCCATACATCCTGCGGCAGCTATGGGTGCCAACGTGTTCTATCCGCGCCACGGGCGATCCCAGCACATCCGCGGCCTGCCTCAGCCCATGACGCTGCCAGTATTCGAGGCCCGCCGCCACGGCGCACGTACTCGCGGGCTGGACCGGGTGCAGGGGCGCCTCGCTCAGTACGGTGCGGTCTTCCATGCGGCATGCCCCCTCGCCCGTGGGATCGAGCGTCGCGAACGGCACACCGCTGCGTTCCAGCACGGCCCGGCATTCCGCCGGATCGCCGCGCAGTGAACCCAGTTTGCGATCGGTCGCCCAGCCCGGTTCATGCGCAAGATTGAGCGACGCCCAGGGGTTGTGCTGCGGATGGGCATGCATCCACGCCCTGCCTGCTACCAGCATGGCCACCAGCAACAACAGCAGGATCACCACCCGATCCAGGCGGAAACGTCCAATATCGCGCGCAAACTTCATGGCCATACAAGCCACGGGAAGCTGGAACGATCCGGGGAAATCAACGAGATGAAGTGAGCGTGGGCCCCGGACTCACCTGAAGCCCCCGGATTAGCCGGAAACCGCCGACGGATCGAAGTCGATCCTGTCCCACGCCCGGCGCAGTTCGGTGCGGTCGAGGCCGATCTCCATCGTGTCGGTCACCAGCGTCGCGAACTCATCGAAATGGGCGATTTCGCGCCGCTGCGCTCCCTCGGCGGTCTCGATGGTCAGGAGGCGGTCGAACAGGCCATAGCGCGTATCGCCGCGGTAGCAGCCGAGCATGGCGTGGGAGGGAAACGGCGCATTGCCCCAGGTCGCGCAAGTGTAGTTGGCGTAGGCGATGTCCCCATCGCTCACGCGCGCGCCATCGAATGCATAAAGCGCATCCCATCCACCGGACTTGCGCCGTTCAAGGACGGTCTCCCCCCGCTCGACATCCTCCACAAGCCGGTAGGTGCCGTTAGGGGCCTGTTGAATGCCTTTCTCGTCCAGGTCGAGAGGTATCAGCGAACCGGGCCCGCCGAAGCCGGAATCCGCGAGAAACCGCCGTTCTCCGGCCTCCACCAGCAGCACCAGGTGGCTACGCGCACCTTCCGCGCCAGTCCGCATCCTGACCCGCGCCAAAGTCCTTCTTACACGAAATCCCACGGCTTCCAGCGCCGTACCGAAAAGCGTGTTGAGCTCGAAACAATACCCACCACGTCTCCCCGAAATCGTTTTGGCGAAAATCTCCTCGACCCCCAGCGCCGGCACAATACCACGCAGGGGATCGAGATTTTCGAACGGAACCACCCGCAACTGCGCCTGCTGCAGGGCGGACAGTCCGGCCGCATTAGCGGACGCATCGCTAAGCCCGATGCGTTGCAGGTAGGCCGCCAGATCGAACATATTCTTATCCCAATGCCCAATCAGCCCCAGGGCTCGTTTCGGTCCGATCGAAAGCACCCGGCAATCATCGGATCAGCCGCGCATAATTCGTCCAGACAGCCGATTTCGAACTCAATCCTTCTGTTCACCCGGCGCAGGCGCGCCCGGCATCGGGGCTATGGGCATCGGCGGAGCATCGGCATCGCCTTCGGGAACTTCCACGATACCACGCCCGACATGGCTGCGACTGCGGCTATAGGCGAAATACACGAACAGCCCGACCACCGCCCAGATCATGAAGAGAATGATGCTCTTGTGATCGAGCAGGACGAACAGATAGACACAGCCCGCAATCGCAATCGGAGCAGTCAGCCAGACCAGCGGGGTGCGGAACGGGCGCCGCCTGGCTGGATCCTTTTTACGGATTACCATCACTGCGATCGACACCGCCGCGAAGGCAAACAAGGTGCCGGAATTGGAGATGTTCGCCAGCTGTCCAACCGGGAAGAATGCTGAGAACAAGGCGACGGCCACACCGGTGATGATCGTGATCACATAGGGCGTGTTGTACCTGGGATGGATCTTGGAGAATGCTTCCGGCAGCAGCCCGTCGCGGCTCATCACGAAGAAGATGCGGGTCTGACCGAACATCATCATGAGGATCACGGAAGGCAGCGCGAGACCGGCGGCAAGGCCAAGGAGATTGCCGATCTGCGGCCAGCCAATCTCACGCAGAGTGTAGGCCAGGGCTTCCTTTGAACAGACGACGTCCTTGAAACCTTCGGCGGCACGTGTCACGCACTGCGCGGCAAGCTCCCGACTACCCGGTTCGAGCAGCGCCCCCGTGGCACTCATCACCGGTTGCGAGCTGACGCCTGGAGCGCCGATAACGCCCGCTGCAACCAGCAGATAGAAAATGGTGCAGAAGCCCAGCGACCCTATCAAACCGATAGGCATGTTGCGCTGCGGATTTTTCGTCTCTTCGGCCGCCGTCGAAACGGCATCGAAGCCCACATAGGCGAAAAAGATCGATGCCGCCGCCATGCCTATGCCCAGAAATCCGGTAGGCGCGAAGGGTGAGAACTGCTCGTTATTCATCACCGGCACGGCCAGCACGACGAACAATGTCAGCGCGGTGACCTTGATAACCACCAGGACCGCGTTGACGGTGGCGCTCTCGCGCGTGCCTATGACCAGGAGCCAGGTAACCAGGCCCGCGATGAACATGGCCGGAAGATTGATCGCACCACCATCGAACGGGCCTGTCACCAGCGTGTCGGGTATGTCGATGCTCAGCGCATTCTCCAGCAGGCCGACCACATAGCCCGACCAGCCCACCGACACCGCACCGGCGGCTACCGCATATTCGAGGATCAGCGCCCAACCCACCATCCAGGCGATCAATTCGCCCATGACGGCGTAGCTGTAGGTATAGGCGGAACCCGAGACAGGCACCATGGCCGCCATTTCCGCGTAGCAGAGGGCCGCAAAGGCACAGACCACGCCGGCGATGATGAAACTGATCATCATTCCCGGCCCGGCTTTTTGCGCAGCTTCCGCAGTCAGCACGAAGATGCCCGTTCCGATGACCGCGCCGATCCCCAGCATGGTGAGCTGGAAGCCGCCGAGGGATCTGTGAAGCGACTTCTTCTCGGCGGTCGCAAGGATCGCATCGAGCGGTTTGATACGGCCGAACATAAAGGCCTTCCCTCCATATGGCCGGAATCGCTCCTGGAAAGGACCGCCGGCGAACCCCGAGTGAAGGGAAGCTAACGAGAGTGGCAGCCGGTTGGCAAGTGGCTTAAAGGCGGCCTTCCCCAGTCTCGCTCGAACGTCTAGAAAGCGCCACATGTCCACGACCTTCAAGCTCGACACAGCGACAAGCCGCGCCAACCCTACCCCCGCGCCGATGCGGCGGTTGACGGTGCCTGCAATTCGTGGACGCAAGGCAGAGGGCAAAACCACCGAACCTGTTGTCGTGCTGACCGCATATACTGCGCGACAGGCGCAATTGCTGGATACGCATTGCGACATTTTGCTGGTCGGAGATTCCCTCGGCCAGGTAATTTACGGCCTCCCGTCAAGCGTTCCCGTGTCGCTGGACATGATGGCGGCGCATGGCGCAGCCGTGGTCCGCGGCTCGTATCATTCGGTCGTGATCGTGGACATGCCGTTCGGTTCTTACGAACAGTCGCCAGCACAAGCCTTTGCCAATGCATCGCGACTGCTCAAGGAAACCGGTTGTGCCGGAATCAAGCTTGAAGGCGGAGCAGCGATGGCCGAAACGGTGGCGTTCCTCGTCCAGCGCGGCATCCCGGTCATGGGCCATGTCGGCCTTACCCCGCAGGCGGTGAACGTACTGGGCGGCTATGGCCCTCGCGGCAAAAGCGAGGCAGAAGCCAAGAAAATCGTCGGTGACGCAATCGCCCTGTGTGAGGCAGGCGCCTTCGCAATCGTGGTGGAAGGCGTGATCGAACCAATAGCAGTGGCCGTCACCCAAGCGGTGTCGTGCGTCACGATAGGGATCGGCGCATCCGCACAATGTGACGGGCAGGTCCTGGTGACCGAAGACATGCTGGGCATGTTCGAACGTGTTCCCCGCTTCGTGAAACGCTATGATGCGATTGCCGAGACAATCTCAAAGGCCGTGGAAACCTATGCCGGCGAAGTCCGTTCGCGAAGTTTCCCGGGGCCTGAGCAAACCTACCGGCCCGAATAACCACTCCAAACAAAATCTGACAGAAAGCCCACCCCGTGCTCAAATTCTTTCGCGGATCGATCTTCTTTACCGTCATCTGCCTTATCCTTGGCGCCTGGTATGGCTGGGAAACCACCGGCACTATCGGCGGAACAGCGCAAATGCTGTGGATCATCGCCGTTCTTTCGATCCTCGAAGTGTCGCTGAGCTTCGACAACGCCGTGGTGAACGCCACCGTCCTCAAGGAAATGGACGAGGTATGGCAAAGGCGCTTCCTCACCTGGGGCATCGCCTTCGCCGTGTTTGGCATGCGGGTCGTGTTCCCGTTGGCGATCGTCGCCATCGCTGCGCATATCGGCCCGATCGACGCGATCAATCTGTCGCTCAACGATCCCCTTGAATACCAGCGCATCGTGTCCTCCGCCCATGTCGGAATCGCGGGCTTTGGCGGCGCGTTCCTGGCGATGGTCGGCCTGAAATTCTTCTTCAACGCCGAAAAGGAAGTCCACTGGATTGCAGTCATAGAACGCTTCCTCGCCCGTGTCTCAGCCGTAAAGGCAATCGAGATCGGCCTGCTCCTGCTCGTCCTGTGGGGCATTTCCAGCATGCTGGAGCCTGAAGAAGCGCTGACCTTCGTGATCGCCGGCATCCTCGGCATTGTCACCTTCATCTCGGTGGAGGCGATCAACACCTACCTCGAAATCAGGGATGAGAAGCGCAAGCTGGCCGGGGCTGCGGTTCGCTCGGGCCTCGGTGGCTTCCTCTACCTGAACGTCCTGGACGCCAGCTTCAGCTTTGACGGCGTGATCGGGGCCTTTGCGCTTTCGAACAATATGGTCGTGATCGCACTCGGCCTCTCCATCGGTGCCTTCTTCGTCCGTTCGATGACGATCATGCTCGTCAAGAAAGGTACGCTTGCGGAATATGAATTCCTGGAACACGGGGCCTTCTGGGCGATTATCGCGCTGGGCGGCATCATGCTCGCTTCCGCCAAGTTCCATATTCCGGAAGCAATCACGGGCCTTATCGGTGCAGTCCTGATCGGCCTCTCGCTCTGGTGGTCGATCCGCACAAGCCGGCGGGCCCAGCATGCCCGGGCCTAGGCATTTCGCGCGAGACGCGCAGCCATGGGGGCCGACAGCACCAGTTGCAGCAGGTGGTAGGTAAGCAGCGGCAACAGAAGGATGCCAGCCACTTCCGAAGGGAACAGAACCGCGGCAAGCGGTGCCCCCATCGCAATGCTCTTCTGCCCACCGGCAAAGAGCATTGCGATGCGGTCCCCCCGGTCCAGTCTTGCAGCGCCGCCAAGCAACCAGGCTCCGCCGAAGCCGATGACGAGCATCGCGCCTACAGCGACCATCAGGATCGCCCAATCGCCAAGCGCCAGTTGGCCCCAGATACCCTGCTCGACCGCAGCCGAGAAAGCGACGTAAACCGCAATCGCAATCGACGTGCGATCCATCCACGTTGCGAGCGAATGGTGTTCCCGCACGAGAGCGCCAAAGCGATTCTGCGCAATCTGGCCGATAATGAAGGGCAGCAGGAGGATCAGCGCTACCTTGAGCAGACCATCGCCCTGCACCACCGCAGTGTGAGTTCCTGCCAGCAGTGAAAACAGAGGGGCGGAGACAAACACGCCAAGGATATTCAGCAACGCGGCCGCGACCACCGAACTGGCCACATCGCCTCCCGCAGCGGAGCAATATGCGGTCGCCGACTGGACCGTACCGGGCATCGCCCCCAGATAAAGGAAGCCCAGCGCGACCATGGGCGGCAACAATCCGTCAAGCAGGTGAGCAGCACCCAGGCCGGCAATCGTCATCGCGCCAAAGCACCAGACAATGAGTGGCAACAGGAAGCGAAAATTACCGATTCCGCGCCAGACTTCCGCCCGTGGCAGTCTCAAGCCGTTTAAAAGGAACAGCAGAAATATCGCCGAATTGGAAACGATCTGGGCGACCTCCCGCCCCCTCCCCGTTACCGGGAGAAAGGTGGCGAGAAGCATTGCCAGAAGCAGCAAACGCACCAGGGGATCGATGCCGCCAACGAAACGCTGGATCATTTCGAAAGGCTTTGGGAAAGGGCCGTCATGGCCCACGCCCTGCACTCGCTAAACGGGATTGTCGAGTGGACGCGCCTGTCGCGCCGCCTTGGTTGCAAGCGCATCAGCCTCCGCTTTCCGGCCCGCTGACAGTAATATTCTCGACAGTATGCGGGCAGTGCCGGCATTGGCGCGTTGCATCCGGAACGCAGCCTCCGCGTTAGCGAGGGCCTTGTCATTTTCTCCAAGCTCGATGTCCGCAAGCGCGAGTGAGTTGAATAGGAAGGGATCGCGCCCGCCGCCTTGCCGGATGTTCAGCGCATGGTTCAGCAAAAGCCTCCCTCGGCGCACATCGCCGCTTTGGAAGACCAGCTTGCCCAGCAGTTCGGCCGCGCCGGCATCTTGCGGATGCTGCGCCAGATATTCGCTGATGACCGCCCTGGCTTCCGCATCCCGCCCTAGCAATTGCAAGGCAACCGCCATTCGCCGGGTCAGAGGCAAGGTCCGTCGAACGATGGCGGCAGTTTGATAATCGTTGAGTGCGCGCTCCATATCACCCCGCACGAGGGCGACATCACCAGAGAGGATCTGCACATCGACAGATCCACCATAGAGTGCAGCAAGCCGCATCACCATGCCCGCAGCCTCCGCGCCCTGTCCGGCAGCCAACAGTTGGCGCACTGCTGGAACGACAGCGTCCAGTCGGTAAGGATCGCTACCCCAACGGAATATCGCCAGTTCACCCGCCTCACTTACCGCCAGGGCAGTATTCCGTGGAGTAGGGAGAACCAGCGCCCGATCAAGATATGGCGCGGCAGATGCCCGATCGCCGAGAGCTTCGAACGAGCGTCCAATCAACGTCAGCAGGTAAGGCGAAGCATCTGCACGGTCAGCAAGTGTGCGATAACGCGCAATGACTTCACGCGCTTCACCGTTTGCGAGCAATGCGCGCATGAACAGCAGGCGGGCCCGCTCGTTTTCGGGCTGCAGGCGGACGAGCTTTACGAATACCTCTGCCGCCAGCGCATGGTTGCCGGATTCGAGTTCCAGCACGCCCTGCAACATCAATCCGGCCGGGCCACCCTTCACGTCATCACCAGCCCGCCACAGCAGGCGACGCGCCAGCAGATAGTTCCCCGCACGGGCGGCCATTACGGACTGGAGGTAGAATGCACGGGAACTGCCGGCATCGAGTTCGATCATGCGGCGCGTGGTGCGCAGCATATCCTTCGCCCGTCCCATCTCTCCCAGCGTGGCAGCATACTCGCCCAGCAGCGACAGGTCGTCAGGGGACGCTTCAAGTCCTTTCTCGAACCATGGAAGGGCAGCAACGAGGCCCTCGCCATCCCGTGCCAACTGACCCCGGAATTCGAGTGCCTGCGGATTCTTCGGATCGAGCCGCAGCGCTTCTATGGATGCAGCGAGAGCCTGATGGTGTTCGTTGCCACGAAAACGCAGCCGGCCGATATCCACCCAGATCGCAGCCGTTCCGTCATTCCCCTCCAACGCCTTGTCGAACGCTTCGCCCGATGCCGGCAGATTGCCTTCCGCCATTTCGAGCAGCGCCAGCATGTGGAACCCGTGCCGGCGCTCCGCCGGGGCGAAATCGCCGGGACCGAGCCATTCACGAGCCGCAACATTATCGCCCTGGAGATAGTAGGCCTGCCCCAGCAATGCGGCCAGTTGCGGCCTTGCCGCCCCCGCATCCAGTGCCCGACGAAGGGCCATTTCGGCGGCGACCCCATCCCGTCGTTCAAGCGCGGCACGCCCCTCCGTGATGGCAGCCTGGACGGCGCCCGCATCCTGCGCCGACAGAGGCGGCGTCAGCGCCAGCGCGAACATTGCCAGCGCCATGAACGCTGCCATCAGCGTGGATGATGGTCTGCCCCCTGACATGGCCTGTTACGCTTGCATGTCGTATTGCTTGAGGAGATCGTACAGCGTGGGGCGGCTGATCCCCAACAGCTTTGCGGTATTCGAGATGTTCCCCTCGCTTCGGGCCAGAGCATGCCGGATAACCTTGCGATCCGCCTGTTCACGGGCGGTCTTGAGGTTGAGCGGTTGTGCATCCTCGCTGTCACCGTCCAGGTCGAGGTCGATGGCGTTCACCAGCTTGCCGTCCGCCATGATGATGGCGCGCTTCACCCGGTTCTCCAGCTCGCGGACATTGCCTGGCCATTTCCAGCCATCGATCACCGCAAGAGCGTCTGCGGCGAAGCCTTTCACCTGTGGGTTCATCTCCTTGGCGAAGCGCTTCAGAAAGGCTTTGGCCAGAAGCGTGGCATCACCGGGCCGCTCGGCAAGCGCCGGAATCTTCACGACGATTTCGGCAAGACGGTAGAACAGATCCTCCCGGAACCGCCCGTCGGCGATCATTGCCTCCAGATTCTGATGCGTCGCACAAACGATCCGCGTATCGACATCGATCGACTTGCGACCGCCGATCCGCTCGATCGTGCGCTCCTGAAGGAAACGCAACAGCTTCACTTGTAGCGGAAGCGGAATGTCGCCGACTTCATCCAGAAACAGCGTGCCGCCATTGGCCTGCTCGATTTTGCCCTCGGTCGTTTTGATGGCGCCGGTGAAGGCCCCCTTCTCGTGTCCGAACAGTTCCGATTCCAGGAGGTTTTCGGGGATAGCGGCGCAATTGATCGCCACGAACGCCCCGTCTTTCCTGGGACTGGCGTCATGCAGGCCCTTTGCGAGCAATTCCTTGCCGGTGCCGCTTGCACCCAACAACATCACCGAGACATTGGTATTGGCCACACGCTCAATCGTGCGGGCGACGCGAACCATCTCGGGTGCGGCGGTAATCAGCCCGCCAAGAACTGTGTTTTCGTCGCCAGCGCGCGTCTGAAGGTGGCGATTTTCAGCTTCGAGCCGATGAAGATTGTGAGCGCGCCGCACGATCAGGCCCAACTGCTCGATATCCACTGGCTTCTGGTAGAAATCATAAGCGCCCCGCGCGATCGCATTCAGCGCACTTTCGCGCGCGCCATGGCCGGAGGCGACAATTACCTTCGTGTCGGGTTTCACTGCCATGATTTCTTCCAGCACCGCGAAACCTTCGCTTGTGCCGTCAGGATCGGGGGGAAGGCCAAGGTCCAGCGTAACGACAGGAGGCTCTTCTGCCCTCAAGGCCGCGATAGCGGATGCGCGATCACCGACGATGGTCACGTCGAAATCGTCATAGGCCCATTTGAGCTGCGCCTGCAGACCTTCGTCGTCCTCCACAATCAAAAGCTTCGGCAGGGATTTTGGTTTGGCGTCTGCCATCAGGCTACCTCGGTATCGGGAATTGGACCACGCTTTCCGGCGTCTGTCCGAAGTCTGGGTTCGATCATGTCCGCGGCCGCCGCGAGCGGGAGGCGGATGGTGAAACGGGTGCCGATGCCTTCGCGGCTTTCCACGTCGAGCCGGCCATGCATGGTCCGCACCAGTTCGCGGGCTTCGAAGGCTCCAATGCCGAAGCCGCCGGGCTTCGAGGAGTGGAAAGGCTTGAACAGCCGCGAGCGTACGAACTCGGCGCTCATACCGGTGCCCGAATCGACCACCTCGATCCGGCAGAACAGACCGTCGCTACTGACGCTCAGCAAGACTGGAGAACCCGCCTCGCTCGCATCTATCGCGTTCTGGACCAGATGCACCAGGGCCTGCTCCAGAGATTCCGCGTTAGCGATAATCGCGCAATCCTGCCGCTGGACGAGAGAAACGGGATGCTGGGCTGAATAACGCTTGGTCACGCGCGACACGCATTCAAGCGCGTTTACCGCTTCCGGCCGTTCGCTTCCTCCGGGACCATACCGCCCCAACCGCGCGAGAAGCGCGTTGAGCTTGTCGGAGCTGTTACGCAGAGTAATCAGCATGTCGGCACGGAACTCGGGCTTATCGGCGTGCTTTTCGGCATTGCGTGCGAGGAGCGAAAGCTGGCTGGCAAGATTCTTGATGTCGTGCATCACGAACGCGATGCGGCGATTGAACTCGTCGAACCGGTTCGCCTCGCCCAGTGCTTCCTGACCAGCCTGTTCGGCAAGATAACTGGCAAGCTGTTGGCCAACAACGCGCAGAAGATCGAAATCCTCCCAATCCAGCTTGCGCACGACGGGGGGCCTCGCCAGCACCACGATGCCGACAAGCCGCTGATAATGGATCAAGGGGACAAGCACCCAGGCCCTGCGCGCCGATACCATCCAGTCAGGTATCAACTCAGCCTCACCGCGAAGATTCCGCCCTTCGCGTGCGTCGTCGAGATCGAGGATGAAACCCTCCCGCTCGAAAAACCGGGAAGCTTGCGGGGACAATGCTTCGGCCGGCACATTGACGTCGCGCCACTGCCATCGGGAATCGAGCGTGAGCCCTCCGTCTTCCGATGGAGTCAGCAACAATCCCGCGGGACTGTCGGTAATATCGGCAACCGCCTGCACCACACGTTCGTGGAGCGGCATCACCTGTTCGCCACCCCGGCCGATCGTTTCGGTAAAACGCAGCCACTCTGCCCTGTAATCATACCGATGCTGGAACAGATGCTTTGCCAGAACTACCCGCAACCACCCCCGCAGCCGGCGGGACGGCAGGAGCAAAAGTGCCAGAACGCTTGCCCCCACCAGGAAGCCTGTCTGGATCACCCCGCCAAAGTCGCGACCGACATAAGCCAGTGCCTGGGCGATCACGACCATGCCGACCAGATAGCCGCCGATCAGAAGAAGCGAGAATGACTGGAACGCCACCGAGCGCGAAGCGCGCAGGCGCAACTCTGCACCACCCTGGATCGCGCCCAGCGCAAGCAGTACAACCATGATGACCACCACAAGCCCGCGGATCTGACCCAGCGTTTCCGGGAAACTGCCCGTCAGATATGCAATCGTGTAGTAATTGAGGTCGTACAGCCACATGATTGCCAGCGCTGCGGCAGGCCAACGCAGGCTAAGCCGCCCGGCAGCGGATGCGCCCACATACAAATTATGGACCAGAACCAGCGCGCCAACGGAACACATCAAGCGGAAGGTCACCGACAGGTCGCGAACCAGGATGACCGCCCCGTTCATGTTCTGCACTTGCGCCTCGATCAAAATCAGGCCCAGTTGCAGGAGTTCCACGAATGCCAGAGCGATGACAACCGGGCGGATCGGCCCCACGCTTTCATGCCGGCCATCGTTGGCGAAGAGCCGATAGAGTACCCAGAACCACGCCAGATATGCCAGGCTGAAGAACATCTCGGTCCCTGGGTCCAGGCGTCCGATGATTCCTACCGCCAGATCCCAGAGGGCGGTGATCCCCAACGCGGCGACCATCGAATCCGCAGCCGGGCCCAGCCTTTCCCGCCGGGGGTATAGCCACGCGCCCAGCGTCAGCAGCGCCATGGCGCCGACAACGTGCAGCACGAAGACAAAGGCGGACCAGGCCTGTTCCACGATCATCGCGCCCCTTCGTGCCAGAGCACGACGCGCAGCGTCTGAAGCAGGATCAGGAGATCGAGGAAAGGCGTGTAATTCTTCGCATAATAGAGATCGTATTCCAGCTTATGGCGGGAATCCTCGATCGACGCGCCATAGGGATAGTTGATCTGGGCCCAGCCCGTGATGCCAGGCTTCACCATATGCCGTTCCGCATAATACGGCAGTTTCTCTTCGAGATCGTCCACGAACTGTGGGCGCTCGGGCCGTGGACCGACGAAACTCATATGGCCTGCCAGCACGCTCCAGGCCTGCGGCAATTCATCTATCCGGACCTTGCGGATGAAACGACCAACGCGTGTGATGCGAGGGTCGTCGGTTTCCGCCCATACCGCCTGCCCCGGCGCTTCGGCATCAAGTCGCATGGAGCGGAGTTTGATGACTTCGAAATGCTGGCCGTACAACCCGACCCGGGTCTGACGGAAGAAGGCGGGCCCGCGACTGTCGATCTTCACCAGAGCGGCGAAGAACAGAATGAACGGAAAAGTTAAGAGCAGCAACAGGCCGCTGGCCAGCACGTCGAACACGCGTTTTGCCGCGCTCGAAACGGTGCGACCGGATGAAAAGCCATCGGAGAAAATGAGCCAGGAGGGGTTAACCGTATCGAGGTCGACGCGCCCGGTCTCCCGTTCCATAAAGCTGGAGAAATCATTTACATGCACGCCAGCGGTCTTAATCCGGACCAGGTCCTTCAACGGCAGGGCATTGCGGCGCTCTTCAAGCGCCAGCACGACCTCACTCACGCCCAGATTCTCGACGAAACGGTTCAGATCATGGATCGCTGCACGTGGGATCGCTTCCTCGACCACCTTCGGGGCATCGCTCATCGTGATATAGCCCACGATGGAGAAGCCGCTTTCAGGGCGCATCCCAAGGTCCCGCAAACGCTGCGCGCGATTGCCGGCGCCGAGCACGAGCACGCGGCGTCGAAAAGCCGAGGCGCCCAGTATTCCGCCCACCACCACGCGATTGAGGATCAACAGCAGGATCGAGAATCCCATGGCGTAGGCCAAGGTCGATCGCCAGAAAGCCCGGTCAGGCAACAGAAAATCGATAAAAGTCAGCGCGATGATGCCCAGGCTCACCGCCACCAGCAGGCGCGCGCAGGCGAAACGCATCGAACGTAGCGCGTCGGAGCCATAGACCCCGACCGAAATCATCGCCGTGAGAACAATGGCCGCGGAGCCCGCCAGAGCGGACACACGATCGGAAAAGTCACCACTCTCCATTCCGATCTGCGATGCGCGCACTTCCCATGCGAGTTCACCCGCCGCAATCAGCAGGATGAAATCGAACAGGCCCAGCAGCAGCACCGCATGCGGAATGTAATGCTTGAAAAGACGGATCATGGATCAAACCGGCGACGTCCGCTCGTTGCGAACACCATCGGATTAGTGCCGAGAAATGAAATGTCGGTAAATTTGACAGTAAGCTTGAAAAATCGCCGGGTTCCGCGGGGTTGACCGTGTCTTCAAAGTCCCCGTCAATTTGGACTGAAGCTGCCCGCAAGCGGAGGCAAGCATACGAGGGAATCAGAAGATGCCGGAACGCGGAAAACCGCTGGTGCCCCTGGCCCGACTCGAACGGGCACGCCTTGCGGCAATCGATTTTGAGTCGATCGCGTCTACCATTCCGCCACAGGGGCACACCCAAGCCGGTCGCGGCCCCTTAGCGGGCGCGAGGCGTCTCATCAAGCGCGCAACGCACGATTGGCTCAGCCTTTGAGAGCGCCTGCCAGAAGCTTGTGCAGGCGTGAGTGCAACTGGTCGTTACCGGCCAGTATCTCAGTATCGCAAATCGAGAGAGAGCGTCCGCGGAAATCACTGACAAAACCGCCCGCCTCGCGCACCAGCAGACACCCTGCGGCCGTATCCCACGGTGACAGATCCTTTTCCCAGAAACCATCATACCGGCCGGCCGCAACCCATGCCAGATCAAGGGAGGCAGCGCCGAACCGGCGGATACCCGCCACTTGTGGCCCGATTGCCGCGAACACCTTCGTCCATTCGGCAAAGTTGCCGTGGCCCTGAAAGGGAATGCCGGTGGCAATCAGCGCTTCCGAAAGATGACGACGGCCAGATACGCGCAGGCGCGCATCCTGCAACCAGGCGCCCCGGGCCTTTTCCGCCCAGAATGTCTGGTCCGTAATCGGTTGATAAACCACGGCGGCAATCACGTCACCCCAACCGGAACCATCGAGCTTGGGCTCCTGCGCCGCGATCGAAATCGCGAAATGAGGAATACCGTGGAGGAAATTCGAGGTTCCGTCGAGCGGATCGACAATCCAGCGTGGTTTGGTCGGATCGCCTTCGATCTCGCCCGCTTCTTCCATCAGGAAGCCCCAGTCGGGACGCGCCTGAAGCAATTCATCGTAGATCGTGCGCTCAGCCGTGCGGTCTGCCTTCGAAACGAAATCCGAGGGGCCCTTACGGCTGACCTGAAGATGCTCCACTTCACCGAAGTCCCGGCGAAGACGCCCGCCCGCCTTGCGCGCTGCGCGCTCCATCACGCGGATAAGGCCTGAAACTGCCATCGAAAATTCCCGTTGCTGCGACGAAAGCCGCCGCGCTTGTAAAATGCTGCCTTAGCGGCCTTCGCTGTTGCCCGCTGCTGGCGGCTCTGCCGCCGCGCCATCGGGCGTGTCCGCAACCTTCCGGAACACCACACCACACACCGCAGCCGCAGCGCGATACACATCGGCCATGCTGTCGGCGTCGAGGCTGGGATTGTTGGCCAGTACTTCCCCGGCTGCCGTACTGATAGTGGAAAGCTTGTTGTTATAGAGGCACGTGAGCAGCTGCCCCTTCACCGGCACCTGCACGTTCTCGCCTTGAAACGCGATCGTGAAGGCCCGCAATATCTGCGCTGCCCGCTTGATATTGACCTGTTGCTCAGGAGTAAGCGATCCGCTCGCTGCCGCGGCAGCGGCAGGCGGGGCGCCATTCGAAGCGCCCGTCTCTGCGGCCGAAGCGGCGGGCGCCAGAACGACACTCAGCAATGCAATGGCTGTTGAGACAAACGGTGCCTTCATGATCAATCCGCCTTCTTCACATATTCGCGAGCGTAAACATCGACGATGATGCGCGTCCCGCTTTCAATATGTGGCGGCACCATGACGCGCACACCGTTTTCAAGCACTGCGGGCTTGTAGCTGGAACTGGCGGTCTGGCCCTTTACCACGGCATCGGCTTCCACAATCAACGCTTCGACTTGTTCGGGAAGCTGAACGCTGATCGGGCGTTCGTCGTAGAGTTCGAGCGTCACGTCCATGCCATCGTCGAGGAATGCCTTGGCATCGCCAAGCAAATCCGAAGCGAGCGTGAGCTGGTCGTACGTGTCCTTGTCCATGAAGACGAGTTGTTCGCCATCCTCGTAGAGGAACTGGAAATCCTTGGTATCGAGCCGGACACGTTCAACAGTGTCGGCGCTGCGGAAGCGGACGTTGGTCTTGCGGCCGTCAATGAGGTTCTTCATCTCGACCTGCATGAACGCCCCACCCTTGCCCGGCTGGGTGTGCTGGATCTTCGCAACTTTCCAGATGCCGCCCTCATATTCGAGGATATTGCCGGGGCGGATATCGACACCACTGATTTTCATGGGGTTCAGCTTTCGATTTCTAAAGAGCGTTTCGCCGATAAGGCGTTGGTGCGCGCGCACTAGCGCGTGCGGCGGTTGTCGGCAAGGTGGCGCAACGGTGCCATGGGAACGACCTGTCCCGCGATGCTGGCATCTTGGGGACTTACGTGCTAGCCGCGCCGCGGGGACCGAGGAGCCATGAGACAAGGCCTGATCATCATAACTCTGGCGCTGCTGGCGTCGCCGGCGTCCGCCACTTCCGCGTCCACGGTATCCAGCGGCAGTTCAGGCGGCAAGCTCTCCACGCTTGCGCGTGGTGCCTATGCTTGCGAGATGCCGGGTGACGCCGCCACCGGTCGCGGCATCGAAATTCCCGAAGAGGATTTCACGATCGTCAATGCGTCAACCTATCACTCCGGTGAGCAAAGCGGCACCTATCTGCGCACCGGCGATCTGGTAACTATGACAAGCGGTCCGAAAAAAGGCAGCCGCTACTCGATCAAGAGCGAGCGTTTTCTAAGGAAGCTCGCCCAGGATGGCACGGCAAGTGGGCTACGTTGCATCAAGCTGGGCGCTGAACAAGGCTGAGGCTGCGCGCGCAGCCTCATTCCTGAAAAACGACTTTCGTTTCCGATCCCACCATTTGCGCAAGCCGCGCGGCATCCCAATTCGTCAGGCGCACACAACCATTGCTTTGCGCCCGTCCGACTGTTTCGGGCGAGTTGGTGCCATGGATACCATAATGCTCTTTACTGAGGTCAATCCAGACCACCCCCACAGGGCTGTTCGGCCCGGGTGGCAGACGATGCTTGCCCGCACTGGCGGGCACGCCCCTCAGCAGGGCGGGATCATAGGCATAATCCGGATTCCGCCCAACACCAACGATACTCCAATTGCCGATCGGAAGCGGATCATGCTCGGATCCGGTCGTCACGGTGAATGTCACGACCAGCTTGTCCGATGCGTCGTATCCCTTCAGCCAGCCAGCCGATTTGTCGACCACAAGGCGCGTCAGCTTCAATTGATCGGTGCCGACGCCGAGCGAGCGCAGAGTATCGAGCCACTTCGGATCATCGACCTGCGCCGGGTCGATCCGATCCGCCCCCACGTTCGGAACCCGGATTTTCTGGCCGGCGGAGAAATAGGGTGCCTGCTCGCTCGCGGCAGGTGATGCGTCTGACCGGGGCGTGCCTGTTTCATTCCCGCTGCTCCGGGGATTAAGCTCCCGGAGAACCTCGACCGTCGTATGGAAACGTTCCGCCAGTTTTTCATCCAGGCTTTCGTACCCCATCTCCGCCAATTCGGCCTGTGCAGCGGGATCGTCAGGCAATGCCTGGAATGCGATCCTGCCCCATTCCCGAGGAATTGTGACCGTGCGTGTAGCCGGTATGCCTGACCACCGCGCCAGGGCCGTGGCGGTCTGTTCATCCAACTCGCCCGTGATGGGAAGGCCATTGGCCTCCTGAAAGCCGGAAATCGCATTCTTCGTCGAAATTCCGGACTTTCCATCAATGATTCCCGCCCCGAATCCAAGGCGCTCAAGAACGACTTGCGCCTGCATCAAAGGCCGTGTCTCAACCTCCGATTGGGAGACGGTATGATCGTCAGAAGCCATGGAATCCGCCCCTGCGGGCTGAATTGTTTCTCGAGCGGTATCCGAAGGATTGTCCTTTTCCCGGTCGCCTTGCCCGCATCCAGCAAGCAGGCTGGCAACCGCCACAGCAGAAACAGCAAATCCCAAGCGCATCGTATTCTCCCTTTGCAGGGAAACGAGACTGCGGAGAAAAAGCTCCTAGGTTTTACAGCCGCTTGGCGAAGGCGCGTATGATTTCGCTTTCATTTGCGCCCCAGACTGCGCCGGAAACAGCCAGAAAATCCGCGCCCGCTTCGACCAGCGGGGCGCAGTTGTCGGGCGTTATCCCTCCGATGGCAACGCAGGGCAACTCGAACAGGCCCTGCCACCATTCCAGCAGAGCAACCTCCGCCTGATGTTCGGTTTCCTTGGTGCTGCTTGGGAAAAAGGCACCGAACGCAACATAGTCCGCGCCCGCGTCGCCGGCTTCCATCGCAAGATGGCGGCTGGCATGGCACGTCACACCGATCTGCGCATCACGGCCCAGTCGCTCCCGGGCGTCTGCCACAGTCCCGTCGGACTGCCCCAGATGCACCCCGTCTGCCCCCAGACGGCGGGCCAACGAAATGCTGTCGTTCACGATGAAGGCCACTTCGCGATCGGAACAGATGCGCTGAAGCGGTTCTGCAAACCGAGCCATTTCATGCTCATCCAGATCCTTCATCCGAAACTGGAACGCGGCAACCGGCCCGGCATCAAGGGCACGAGCGAGACGTTCGGGAAAATCGCCACCAACGTCGAGCGGCGAGATGAGGTAGAGTTGGCAATCCGACATGGCGACAGCCTCTATCGCTGCTCGACCGGATCGCCAAGGGGAGAGGAGGGATAGCGTGGTCGCGGTTTCGTGACCGTTCATCGAAAAAGGGGCAAGGTTAGCGCATGAAAAGGACATTCATCGCCCTCGTCGCCCCAGCTATGCTCGCTTCCTGTGCGACGGCTTCGGTTGAAGCGCCACAATCCATCGCATCCCAATCCACCGATGGGATCGCTCGCGCCGCGCTGGGTCAGCGGGTCTATGTCGATGGCCCCCAGGTGACACCGCTGGAAGTTCTGGAAGACAGCCGCTGCCCGGCCAGCACGATGTGCGTGTGGGCCGGACGCGTCCGGCTTTCGGTCAAAATCGATCTCGGTTCGGGCAGCCAGATTCGCGAAATTGCGACCGACGACCCCATTCAGGTTGCCGACGGGCAACTCTCCCTGGTGGAAGTGACGCCCGGCCGGCAAAAGCCTGATATCATCGAACCGGCCGACTACCGGTTCGGTTTCCGTTTCGCAGGCGGGATTTAAGCGATCGAAGCCTGGTAGATTTCATCGATCGCAGCGCCGAGTGCCGCGTCGAATTCCTCGTCGCTCATCTGTGCGCGGAGGTCTTCCAGCAACGCACGGCTGAAGCTGGCGATCACGCCCTGATTCTTGGACAGTTCGACACAGGCTTCAGGGCGTTTGAAACCACCCGAAAGCGCCACAACACGAGCCACGGCCGGATGATCGACGAGCACCTTGTAGAGATCGGCTTCAACCGGCAGCGACAGCTTGAGCATCACCTTGCGGCCTTCGGGCAGGGCATCCAGGCCCTTCAGGATCTCATCGCGCAGGATCGCTTCGCCTTCGGCACGATCGGCAGCCTTGATGTTGTATTCCGGCTCCAGCATCGGAACGAGGCCAGCATCGGCGATCTGGTTGCCGATCTCGAACTGCTGGGCAACGACGGCCGCAATACCCGCCGGATTGGCAGACTGGATCACGCTGCGCATCTTGGTACCCACCACACCCAGCGCCTTTGCCCGGGCGAGCAGTTCGTCAAGGCCGGGCATCGGCTTCATCATCTGCACACCGTCGGCCTCGTCTTCCAGGCCCTTGTCGACCTTGAGGAAAGGCACGACATTGCGTTCGCGCAGCAACGTGGGGACGGGCTTGCCTTCGGCCGTGCCGTCCATCGTCTTCTCGAACAGGATCGCACCCAGCACCTTTTCGCCGGTGAAGGATGGCGAGGTGATGATCCGCACACGCATCTGATGAATGAGATCGAACATCTCATCATCCGACGACCAAGCGCCTTCTTCGACACCATAGCCGCCGAGGGCCTTGGGGGTGGAACCGCCGCTCTGGTCGAGCGCCGCGATGAACCCCTTGCCCTCGCCAATCCGGTCAAGCATGCTTTGTTCGCTCATTATCAGCTCCAGAATTCTTGGTTGCGTTCAGGCCGAAAGCGCGGCCACACCCGGTAGCTCGCGGCCTTCCATCCATTCAAGGAAAGCTCCACCAGCTGTTGAAATATAAGAGAAATCACCTGCAACCCCCGCGTGGGCGAGCGCTGCAACGGTATCACCGCCCCCGGCAACCGAAGCGAGCGAACCTTCCCGCGTAAGAGCCGCCGCCGTGCGGGCCAGCGCCACGGTTGCGGCATCGAAGGGTTCGGTCTCGAAAGCGCCAAGGGGGCCGTTCCACACCAGCGTGCGGCAAGTCTTCAAAACGTCGCCCAGAGCTTCCACCGCCTGCGGCCCCAGGTCCAGGATCATCTCGTCAGCAGCGACTTCATGCACGTTCGATACACGCAGCGACACCGGGTTTGCGGCGAATTCCTTCGCAACTACCACGTCGTAGGGCAGATGCACGGTGCAACCAGCAGCATCCGCCGCTTCGAGAATTTCCTCAGCCGTTGCCGCAAGATCATGTTCGCACAGGCTTTTGCCCACATCCACGCCCCGCGCGGCGAGGAAAGTGTTGGCCATGCCGCCCCCGATGATCAGGTGATCGACCTTTCCGACCAGATGCTTGAGCACGGCCAGCTTGCTGGAAACCTTGGCTCCGCCCACGACTGCCGCAACGGGCTTCTCAGGGTTGCCCAGCGCCTGTTCGAGCGCCTCCAGTTCCGCCTGCATCGAACGCCCTGCATAGGAAGGGAGGAAATGCACCAGCCCTTCTGTGGTCGCGTGGGCGCGGTGCGCAGCAGAAAAGGCATCGTTCACGAATAAATCCGCATTGGCGGCGATTGCCTTTGCGAATTCAGGATCATTGGATTCCTCGCCGGGCCAGAAACGCGTATTCTCGAGAATGGCGACATCGCCATTGCCCAGGATGCCGACGGACTGGGCTACGACTGGCCCGGCCACCTCAGGCACGAACATCACTTCCTTGCCCAGCACGTTCTGCACGGCATCGATCACCATGGAGAGCGACTGGGTGGAATTGCGCTGCCCCCCGGGGCGCCCGAAATGAGCGAGCAGGAGCACCTTGGCGCCCTTGCCCGTCAATTCGAGGATCGTAGGGACGGCAGCGCGGATGCGGGTATCATCCGTAACGCTGCCACCATCCATCGGCAGGTTGAGGTCCACGCGCACCAGCACGACCTTGCCGGTCACATCGCCTGCATCATCCAGCGTGCGAAATCCGCTCATCACCTGCTCTCCCAACCCGCGCCTTAGAGGAAGCGCGCCATCACGCCGGCGGTGTCGATCATACGGTTGGAGAAGCCCCATTCGTTGTCGTACCACGACACGACCCGAGCCAGCTTGCCTTCCAGCACGGCAGTTTCAAGGCTGTCGACCGTGGAACTGGCCGGATAGTGATTGAAGTCAGAGCTGACCAGCGGCTGGTCCGTATAGGCCAGCACACCCTTCATCGCGCCTTCAGCGGCCGCCTTCAGCGCGGCGTTAAGCTCGTCCTTGGACGTGTCGCGGCTGGGCGTGAACACCAGGTCGATCAGGCTGACATTCGGCGTCGGGACGCGGACGGAACTGCCGTCCAGCTTGCCGTTCAGTTCCGGCAGAACCAAGCCCACGGCACGCGCTGCACCGGTGGTCGTCGGGATCATGTTCTGCGCGCCGCCGCGCGCGCGGCGCATGTCGGAATGCATCTGGTCCAGCATGCGCTGATCATTGGTGTAGCTGTGGATCGTGGTCATGAAGCCGCGTTCGATACCCACCACTTCATGCAGAATCTTGGCCACCGGCGCGAGGCAGTTGGTGGTGCAGCTTGCGTTGGAAACGACGATGTCGTCCCCGGTCAGCGAGTCATGGTTCACGCCGTAAACGATGGTCTTGTCGACACCGGTAGCCGGTGCCGAGATCAGCACGCGCTTGGCGCCGGCTGCCAGGTGCGGTTCGCTGGCTTCCTTGGACTGGAAGAAGCCGGTGCATTCGAGCACCAGGTCAACGCCCATCTCCTTATGTGGCAGCTTGCCGGGATCGCGTTCCTTGGTGACCGCAATGCGCTTGCCGTTCACGGTGATGCTATCACCGTCCGACGTTACCTCACCTGGAAAGCGACCATGGGTGGAATCATACGCGAACAGCAGGGCGTTGGCCTTCGCGTCGGCAAGATCGTTGATCGAAACCAGATCGAGATCGTGGTCGTTCCGCTCGAGGATCGCGCGGGCAACAAGACGACCGATGCGTCCGAACCCGTTGATTGCCACCTTGGTCGCCATGTAGATGCTCCTGCTTAATTCGCCAGTTTATTCAAGATTTTCGGTATGATAGCTTCGGAAGTGAAGCCGAAGTGTTCAAAAAGAACGTTTTCCGGTGCCGAAGCGCCGAAGCGGTCGAGCCCGATGTTAAGGCCGTCCCGGCCAGTATAGGCCTGCCAGCCCAGCGTGCTACCCGCTTCGATCGACACAATCAGGGCATCGCGCGGCAGCAGATCCGCCTGATAGGCTGCGCTCTGCTGGTTGAACAACTCCATGCACGGCATCGACACCACGTCCGCGCCAATACCTTGCGCTTCAAGCGACGCGGCCGTGTCCAGCGCAACCTGGACTTCGGAACCGGTTGCGACAAGCACAACCTTGCGTGCTGCCGAAGCCCCACGCAAACGGTAGGCGCCCTTCGCGCTGCGGTTCTCCGCCGGGGTCCATGCTTCGTCACCTTCACCGCGCACCGGGGCCAGATTCTGGCGCGAAAGCGCAAGCACCGAAGGCGTCTTGGGCGTCTGAAGCGCCAGAGCCCAGCATTCGGCCGTTTCGATCGCATCGCAGGGGCGGAAGACGTTGAGATTGGGGATGAGACGCAGACTCATCACCTGCTCGATCGGCTGATGGGTCGGCCCATCCTCGCCCAGACCGATGGAATCGTGCGTCAGGACGTATACGACACCAACCTGCTGCAGGGCGGAAAGGCGGATCGCATTGCGGGCATAATCACTGAAGATCAGGAAAGTACCGCCATAGGGCACGATACCGCCATGCAGCGCCATGCCGTTCATCGCCGCGGCCATGCCGAACTCGCGGATGCCGTAATAGATGTAGCGTCCAGAATAATCCTTGGAATTCAATGGCTTGGTGGACGAAGTTTTCGTATTGTTCGAACCGGTGAGATCGGCCGAACCGCCAATCAACTGCGGCAGCTTTTCTGTGAGCGGCCCCAACGCCATTTCGGAAGCCTTGCGGCTCGCGACCTTCGCCGGCTCTTTCGCCAGAGCGACGATATGATCCACGAGGGCTGGCCCTGCTTTGTCGGCGACACCGGCGAACTGCGCTTCGAAATCACCCTTGCGGGCGCTGGCGGCAAGGCGGGCATGCCATGCGGCATGGGCGGCCTTGCCGCTTTCACCAAGGGCCTGCCAATCTGCGAGAATATCGTCCGGCACCACGAACGGTTCATGCGCCCAGCCCAGTTCGACACGCGCCGCGGCGACTTCATCCGCGCCCAGCGGCGAACCATGGATACCGGAAGTGCCCTGCTTGTTGGGTGAGCCCTTCCCGATGACCGTGCGGCAAGCGACGAGCGAGGGGCGCGGGTCGGCCAGCGCCTCGTCGATCGCACGGCGGATATCCGCCGGATCGTGCCCGTCGCAACGGACGGTGTGCCACTTGGCCGACCGATAGCGCGCTTCCACGTCCTCGCTTGAGGAAAGGTCCACGGCGCCGTCGATGGTGATGCGATTATCATCCCACAGCACGATAAGCCGGCCCAGTTCCAGATGGCCAGCCAGGCCGATCGCCTCATGATTGATGCCTTCCATCAGGCAACCGTCACCCGCGACCACCCAGGTGCGGTGATCGACCAGATCATCGCCAAACTGCGTGTTGAGGTGGCGTTCGGCAATCGCCATGCCGACACCCATGGCCAGACCCTGCCCCAACGGGCCGGTGGTAGCTTCCACGCCATCGAGCAGGAAGTTCTCGGGGTGGCCGGCGCAAGGGCTGCCAAGTTGGCGGAAATTGCGGATCTCGTCCATCGTGGGCCGCGCATAACCGGTGAGATTGAGCAGCGCGTAAATCAGCATGGAACCGTGGCCGGCCGACAGCACGAAGCGATCGCGGTCAGGCCAGTGCGGCGCGGCGGGATCGAACTTCAGATAATCGGACCACAACACGGTCGCCACATCGGCCATGCCCATCGGCATGCCGGGGTGGCCGATATTGGCTGCTTGGACAGCATCCATCGTGAGCGCACGAATGGCGTTCGCCATGGGTGCCAAGCGGGATGCGTCAATGCTCATTTACCGGGCTCCTGCGAGTGCGCCGGAAATAGGTGATTTCTAGGCGATTCGGCGCGGGGCTTCCTTTGCGGACCGCTCGCGCCCCGTCAAGCGCACCAGGGCACTACTCATCCCGCCCGGGGGTGGTAGCCGGGTGCGTATTATGCACCGTAATTCACAACTTTCGCCGCCAGGCTTTTGCCAGGATGGAAAACTCTGGGCTAGCCATCGCACATGGAACGCCAGAGGGTTGAAAAGGCACTGGCCCGGATCGAGGCCGCCGCAGCCAGGATCGAGGCGGTTGGAGCACGCGCCGAGATGGTTGGCGACCCCACCCTTGCGGTCAGGCATGAACGGCTGCGCATGACGGTGGGCACTTCCCTGCGCGAACTCGATGCGCTGATCGGGTCCCTGGAACAGTGAGCGCGCCAGCATGAGCGACGTAAAACTCCAGATCGCAGGCCGTTCCTATACAGTCGCGTGCCAGGATGGGCAGGAAGCCCATATCACCAAGCTTGGCCAGACAATTGACACGAAGCTTGCTTCGCTCGATTCAAACGTTCGGCAGAACGAACAGCGCAGCCTTCTGTTCGCCGCGCTTCTGCTTGCGGATGAACTGGATGAATTGAAGAATCGCCCTGCCCCCGCGCCGCTGGCCAATCCGGAGCCATCTGCCGCCCCCGCACTGGAAGCCTTGGCGGAACGGTTGGAAAAACTTGCTTCAACCCTTGAGGCCTGATCGCCGCATCATTAAATAGGCCGCGACGGGTACTGCCCGGTACGCGCCGACCGAATATCCCTGAGGCTATAAGCAATCCATGGGGGCTGTCCCTGGCTGGGCCACTCTGGTTCCATTGGGGTCCGGCACACATGGTCCCCACCTGACGTTAGGCGTCAGAGGATTTTCCGGCACCGGCCCATGGTGGTCCCGTCACCTGACACCCCGGCAGCGCCGGACAGGAGCAGATTCTTGGCCGACACGACCGAGCAGAAAAAGCAGACCCTCCGCCGCGCCATGCGCAAGGCACGGCGCGAACATTCCGCATCGCTCGATGCAGGCACGCGCGCCCTACTCTTCCGTCGGCCACCCGTGCCCGTGATGGCGATGGTGCCTGAAGGCGCGACAATCGGCCTCTATTATGAAGCACCGGGAGAAGCACCTGCGAGGGCCTATGCACGGTTCCTGCACGAGCAGGGATACCGCGTGGCCCTTCCCTCCTACGACGCGCCGGATGCCCCGATGCACTTTCGCGAATGGACCGATCCCTTCGGCGAGTCGGACATTGGTCCGGGGGCTTTCGGCCCGCAGCCCGATGCCGGCAATCCCCGCGTGGAGCCACAGGTGCTGTTCGTACCGCTAGTAGCATTCACCGAGCGCGGCGAACGCATGGGCCAGGGTGGCGGCTTTTACGACCGCTGGCTGGCAGCGCACCCGGATACGATCGCGATCGGCCTGGCCTGGGATATCCAACTCGTCGGCTCGCTCCCCACCGAAGCGCACGATGCACCCCTGACGGCTATCGTCACCCCTACCCGGCTCTACGGACCCTTTTCCTGATGCGACAGAAGCCCACTTTCAGAATTCCCCTGGGCATCATCGGCATGCTGGTGGTGCTGACCGCCTATGTGTTGGCGGTGGTCTGGCTGTCGCAATGGATCGGACAGCTTCATGTGCTGCTTCAGACCGTGATCTATATCGTGCTGGGAACGATCTGGATTCTGCCCTTGCGGCGCTTCCTGATCTGGATGGAAACCGGCCGCTGGGGTTAACCCAGCGCGGCCGATAAGCTCATCGATTTCAGAAGAAATCCCCCAAGTGGCGCGAGTGACGGGGCTCGAACCCGCGACCTCCGGCGTGACAGGCCGGCACTCTAACCAACTGAGCTACACCCGCGTGCCTCTTGGGGAGCCGCGCCTCTATGGCAGCACTGATGACCTGTCAACCGGTGTGCGCAACAACCAGTCCATTCTGCTGAAAAGTCTGCAAAACCCGGCCTTTGCCAATCGGTTGGCGCAGGTTGTTAACCATATTTTGGTGCTTCGCTGACAGTTTTCCACTGTTCTTACAGGGGATTCCAAATGCGGAAGGCGATGTTTGCGGCGATTCTGGCCGGTCTTGCGGCTGCGCCGGCCCCCGCCCAGCAGGGCGTGCAATTGCAAAGCGCGGTTTTTGTCGAACGCCTGGGTCATTCCAACAGCGGTCGCATCGAGCGCCGCATTGAACCCGCCGGAACGCTGAAGCGTGGCGACAGGCTGGTGCTCATGGTCGAATGGCAAGGACGCCCGGGCAGCGGCCGCAGCTTCGCCGTCACCAGCCCGATCCCCCGCACCATCGCTTTCGAACGTGCCAGCCACGATTCGATGGAGGTTTCGGTCGATGGTGGGCGCAGTTGGGGCAAACTCGGGGGAATCACCCTTAGCGACCGACACGGCGCCAGGCTGGCTTCACCGGAAGATGTGACCCACCTGCGCTGGCGCGTTACGCCGGGCGAGGCTGAACGCGGTCATGGGCGGATAACCTACAGCGCCATCGTTCGCTGAGGCGTGCCAGCCAACCCTACCCAGCCAACAGCACCGCCGGAGTTTCGATCAGCCGCTTCATTGCCTGGACGAAGCTGGCCGCATCATGGCCATCGACCACGCGATGGTCACAACTGATCGACAGGTTCATCAATTTTCGCTTCTCGATGCGTTCGCCACCCATGCCATCGGGCACGAAGGCAGGCCGCTCCACGACACGATTGGGCGCGATGATCGCAACTTCCGGCCTGTTGATCACTGGCGTCGAGGCAATCCCGCCCAGCACCCCCAGGGAACTGAGCGTGAGCGTCGAGCCTGACAGTTCTTCGCTGGTTGCGGTTCCTTGACGAGCAGCGTCCGCCAGGCGGCGAATCTCGGCTGCCAGTTGCCACAGGTTCTTCGCCTGCGAATCTCTGATCACCGTCACCATCAACCCGGCTTCGGTTTGCGTTGCGATCCCCATATGCACCGCACCATGGCGAGTAACGATGCCGACATCATCATCATAACGGGCGTTCATCATCGGAAAGTCGGGCACTGCCCGGCAGATCGCGGCAATCAACAAAGGTAGCAACGTAAGGCGCGGCCGATCGCCCAAGGCCGAGTTCAAGTCGGCGCGCAGCTTTTCCAGCTCGGTCACGTCACATTCCTCGACATAGGAGAAATGCGGAATGTGGCGCTTCGATGCAGCCATATTCTCGGCAATGCGGCGCCTCAGGCCGATCACCCTGACCTGTTCGTCCTGCAATGTCCGCCCTGCCGGCGCAAAGCCCCTGGCTGCGCCATAAGACAGGAATGCATCCAGATCGGCATGTCGGACGCGCCCATCAGCCGCAGGACGGATATCCGCCAGATCGACCCCCAGTTCCTTCGCACGAGCACGGACGGCCGGGGATGCCAACACGGGGGAGCGAGGGGCCGCCGTGGGCGGGCTTGGTTCGACAGGCTCAGGTTGAGCGGGCTTTGAGATCGGGACGGTTTCGAGCGGCGCCGCGGCTTCACTGGCGACGGCCCCACTCTCGGCATTGTCCTGACCTGAAGCTACCCGCTCCGGCTCTGCGGTCGGCGCACCATCTCCGGCATCCCCATCGACCTCCAGCACGACCAGCGCAGAGCCGATCGCAATCAGGTCACCCTCTTTTCCCGCTATCTCCAGCACTCGGCCGGCGACGGGAGATTCCATTTCGACCGTTGCCTTGTCGGTCATCAGGTCGGCAAGCCTGCCGTCCTCGTCCACCCAGTCGCCCGGCTTCACGTGCCAGGCCACGATCTCTGCCTCCGCAATCCCCTCGCCTATGTCAGGAAGGTTGAAGGTAAACCGGGCCATCGCCTCACGCCTCCAGCAGTCTGTCTATTGCTTCGCCTATGCGGACAGGCCCAGGAAAATAGGCCCATTCCAGGCTGTGCGGATAGGGAGTGTCGAACCCGGTGACGCGAGCGACCGGCGCCTCGAGGTGATAGAAGCAGCGTTCCTGCACCAGCGCGGCCAGTTCAGCTCCGAAGCCGGAAGTGCGGGTGGCTTCATGTATCACCAGGCAACGCCCCGTCTTCTCCACAGACCTTTCAACAGCCTCCATATCGAGCGGCACCAGCGTTCGCAGGTCGATAATCTCCGCATCCACGTCCTTTTCCCGGCAAACCGCCTCAGCCACATGCACCATCGTGCCATAGGTGAGCACCGTCAGCCCCTGCCCTTCGCGTACCGTCCGCGCGCTGCCCAGTGGAATACGATAGTAACCTTCCGGCACCCTGCTATCGGCGTGATCCTTCCACGGGCGGACCGGGCGCTCGTAATAGCCGTCGAACGGGCCGTTATAGATGCGCTTGGGCTCGAAGAAGATCACCGGGTCGTTATCTTCGATTGCCGCGATCAGGAGGCCCTTTGCGTCGTGCGGTGTCGCGGGAATCACGGTCTTGATGCCCGAGACATGCGTGAACAATGCCTCGGGGCTCTGGCTGTGGGTCTGCCCGCCGAATATCCCTCCCCCGAACGGGCTGCGCACGGTGATCGGCGCGATGAATTCGCCAGCCGAGCGATAACGCAGCCGCGCCGCCTCGCTCACCAACTGGTCGAGGCCGGGATAGATGTAATCGGCAAACTGGATTTCCGGGACAGGGCGCAGGCCATAGGCCCCCATCCCCACAGCCACGCCGATGATGCCGCATTCGCTGATGGGCGTATCGAACACCCGCGTCTTGCCATGTTTTGCCTGCAGGCCGGCGGTGCAACGGAACACACCGCCGAAATATCCGACATCCTCGCCCATCACGATCACATCGGAATCGCGATCGAGCATGATATCCAGCGCTTCATTGATCGCCTCCACCATGGTGAGGCTGCGCGCCGGTGCATCGGCCAGGCTGATGGGGGTATCCTGGATCATTCGCCGTGATCCGGCCATTTCAGGCGCCGCTCGCGCACTGCCTGTTCGCTTTGCTCCCTCAGGTGCCAGGGCATCTCTTCGAACACATCCTCGAACATCGAAGCAATCGGATGATGCAAGCCATGCCCCAGCACGCCATTCTTTTCCGCGTCCCGGGCAGCTTCGCGCACCTGCTCTGCAAGTTCGCGATCCATTTCAGCGTGGCGATCTTCCGACCATTCGCCAATCGCGATAAGGTGGCCCTTCAGCCGCGCAATGGGGTCTCCCAGCGGCCACTCTGCACTTTCCCCCCCCGAACGATAAGCGCCGGGATCGTCGGATGTGGAATGGCCTTCCACTCTATAGGTGAAATGCTCGATCAGCGTCGGCCCGCCATTGGCCCTCGCCCGATCCGCGGCCCATTGCGTGGCCGCATGCACCGCCAGTGCATCGTTCCCATCCACGCGCAGCCCCGCAATCCCGTACCCGATCGCGCGGGCGGCAAAGGTGGTGCGCTCGCCGCCCGCGAAGCCGGAAAAGCTTGAGATCGCCCACTGGTTGTTCACCACATTGAAGATCACCGGTGCATTATAGACAGCGGCAAAGGTGAGGGCTGAGTGGAAGTCGCCCTCTGCCGTAGAGCCTTCCCCGATCCATGCCGAAGCTATGCGGCTGTCATGCCGGATCGCGCTGGCCATGGCCCAGCCGACCGCCTGTGGGTATTGCGTGGTGAGGTTGCCCGAGACCGTGAAATAACCGTGCGGCTTGCTGGAATAGAGAATGGGCAACTGTCGTCCCTTCAGCCGGTCACCTCGGTTGGAATAGATCTGGTTCACCATCTCGACCAAGGGATACCCCCGCGCGATCAGGAAGCCTTGCTGACGGTATGATGGAAACACCATGTCGTCACCCGCCAGTGCGTAAGCAGCCGCAATCGACGTCGCCTCTTCGCCCGTGGACTTTAGGTAGAAACTCGTCTTTCCTTGGCGCTGGGCGCGATACATTCGTTCGTCGAAGGCCCTCACCAGCGCCATGTCTCGCAGGATCGCCCGTACCTGTTCGGGCGGGAGGCGGGGGTTCCAGGGGCCATGCGCTCCGCCGTCCATATCCATCACGCGGATCAGATCTGTGCAGAGCGGCCAGGTTTCCGATGCCGGCGCGATTTCATCGGGCCGCAGTTGGTCTCCGGCTTGCGGGATAGTGATCCATGAAAAATCAACCGGCTCACCGGGTCGGGCGCTGGGTTCCGGCACATGCAGTTCCAGCCTGGGCCGGTTCGCGCCGCCATCGGACAGATTCCGGGTCTCGTCGCTCATATGCGCAACTCTCCCGCGAGCACCCGGTCGACTACCGGACCAAAGTTATCTTGTTCGCGTCAGTTATTTTGTTTCATGAGCCCGAAGGCCTCGTCAAGGAAACGGATCAAACGGCAATAGGTGCCTTGATTGCCCCATGCGGCATGTAATCATGCACCGCGAAATCCTCGATCCGGTAGTCGAAAATTGTTTCCGGGTTGCGGAGGATTTCCAGCCTTGGCTCGCCCGATGGTTCACGACTCAGCTGCTCTTTCACCAGGGCCCCGTGATTCAGGTAGAGATGCGTGTCTCCCCCCGTCCAAACCAGTTCGCCCGGCACAAGGCCCGCCTGCTGGGCCAGCATCCGCAACAACAACGCGGCTGACCACAGATTGAAAGGCAAGCCCAATGCTACATCGCAACTGCGCTGGAACAGGATGCCGTTCAGCCGATCGCCCGCAACATGGAACTGGTAGGTCTTGTGGCAGGGCGGCAGAGCCATCCGGTCCAGTTCGGCCACGTTCCAGCCTTCGATAATATGGCGGCGACTGCCGGGGTTAGTGCGCAGGCTTTCGACCACCTGCTCGATCTGATTGATGCCCCGTCCTTTGCGGAACGTACCGTCGCCGTTCGCTTCGTAAGTCGGCCAGTCCACCCACTGCTTGCCATAGACCGGTCCAAGATCGCCCCATTGCAAGGCAAAGGCTTCATCTTCGGCAATGCGCGCCACGAACTGTTCGAGCGCCACATCCTCGCCGGTTTCACGCACATAATGCGCGTGGGGCCATTCATTCCAGATATGCACGCCCTGCAGGACCAACGGGCGGATATTGGTGTTCCCGGTCAGGAACCACAGCATCTCGCGCGTTGCGGTTTTCCAATAGACCCGCTTCGTGGTGATCAACGGCATCCGCCCGTCGGCCAGGTCGAACCGCATCTGCGCCCCGAATATCGAACGCGTCCCCACCCCGGTGCGATCGACGCGTTCGTCTCCGTGTTCCCAGACATGACGCAGCAAGTCGAGATACTGCCACTCGGGATGACGCTTGCCGGATCGGGAATGGTCGAAAGTGAAGACGGAATGGGAGGCCATGGAGTTCATTTAAGCTCTCCCTCCCGGTTTGTGGAGAAGGGTCCGCTGCCTATCACCATGAACCTTGTGGATGCCGGTTGATAACTTCCCCGGCGTTTGAAAATGCCTGCTTGCCACCCTGCCCCGGCGCCGCTATTGGCCCGCGTCTGCCTCGCCCCGCAGCAATGTGGGTGCGCCGGTCGGGGAGTAGCTCAGCCTGGTAGAGCACTGTCTTCGGGAGGCAGGGGCCGGAGGTTCGAATCCTCTCTCCCCGACCACTTAATTTCCAGAACGCCAAAAGATTGGCGGCGCTATTTGCGCCGCCACGGCAAATGCCACCCCCTGAACAGGCCGCGTTCCGACAGCGGTTCCAGGATCGCATCCGGGCCTTCGGGATCGAGAATCTCGTTTTCCGCCAGCCATTCCTCGAAATCGGACAATTCCGGAATCTCATAGGGAATCAGCGTGCGCCCCTTCCCGCGCAGTTCCTCGATAGCGGCGATAACAGAGCCTGCCTTCTCGATCCGCCGGGTCACCTCGGCCGGTTCGACACCCAGATGTTCCGCCAGCAGATCGTCCCGCAACGCCAGAATCGTCGGACTGTCATCTCCATCGGCTGCGAGGATCACGTCGCATTCGCTATCCAGCCGCATCGAGCGGTTGTTGAAATTGGACGAGCCGACCCGCAGGTAGCAATCGTCCACCATCATCACCTTTGCGTGAACATATATCGGCTCACCATTCTGCGTAGTCGGGTGATACATCGCGAAGCGGCCCTTGCTGTCGATCCGCCGCAGGGCTTCCACCAATCTTGCCCGGGCCGTATCCATCGCCAGCGGCTCCAGCCAACCTTCCGCCGTCTGCGGATTGATGATCACGATCTCGGGAGGATCGTCTTCCACCAGCCGTTGAGCGATTGCCCGCGCGATCTTCCGTGATGCGAAATACTGGCTCTCCGCATAGATTATCCGTTTTGCCCGGCCGATAAGATCGACATAGGCATCCTCGATCTCATGGACCGGCTCCGCGTCCTTCATTTCCGGCCGGGTGCGGGCGATACCCAGCCGGACCTTCCCGAAGGTGGGTTCAAGCCCTTCCGGCCAGCATGTTCCGCCATCCTCTATCGGCTTCAACTTCTCGCCGGTCGCCGCTTCCCAGCGATCCCGCGCAAGATCACCCATCGCCCGCGCGGCGGCACCGTCGAACGCGCTGGTTGCATCGTGCCATGGTCCATAGGGAGTTCCATCCGGATGGACGCGCTCCGGATCCTGATCCACGTGCTCCCGGCGGTCCCAACGGTCCATCGTCATGTCGATGCCCCCGCAGAAAGCCAGGCAATCATCGATCACCACGATTTTCTGATGATGGGAGCCAGCAAAAGGATGGGCGCCATCCAGTTTCAGCGTGATCCGCGGGTGCGCCTTCCAGCGCAGCACGGTGGCGAGCGTCGAACCACGAAACATCGCCTTGATCGCACCCGTGTCCCAACGCAGCAGGCGAATCTCCAGTTCGGGAGTGCGCCTGGCGAGCCAGAGAATGAAATCGCCGAGCCGGGCCGGACCTTGCTCCCCTTCATTGTCCAGGCAGATTCGGGCGTCGAAATCCCATCCGATCAAGAAGATGCGTCGCCGTGCCTGCACCATCGCCTTGCGCACCGCGACGAAATAGTCGGCGGCATCCACGATGAAACTGAAACGCTCCGCGTCCTCAATTCTCCAGCAATTCCCACCGGGCCGAAGCAGACCTTCGTTGTCACTGATGTTCATCCCGTCGACTGCCCCACGTAAATCGGACTACGCTCCGTCCCTGTTGCCATACGTGCCCCATGGCCGATAGCGATTGCGGCACATGCACAACAATCCCCGCCTTATCCGGTTTCCGCTGCCGCCGCCCCTTGAAATCCCTGCGTAACATCGCCATTGGGAGCCCGACCGGCGCAAGACGCTGATGGACTTCGGATCATATGACTGAAAGCGCTCTCCTAGGCGACGAAACCCCGTGGGATATCTACGGAGACAAGCTGCGTGAGGAATGCGGCGTATTTGGTGTAATCGGCGCCACGGACGCGGCCGCCATCTGCGCGCTGGGGCTGCACGCCCTGCAACATCGCGGGCAGGAAGCCGCAGGCATCACGTCGTTCGACGGCACCGAATTCTTTTCCCGCCGTGGCCTCGGCCATGTCGCGGAGAATTTCTCCAGCGGCGAAGCGCTTGCCGAACTGCCAGGCCACATGGCCGCAGGACATGTACGGTATTCCACCACTGGCGGAGCGGGGCTGCGCAATATCCAGCCGCTTTATGCCGACCTCGCTTCCGGCGGGTTTGCCATCGCGCATAACGGCAATATCTCGAATGCCGCGCATCTGCGTGACGAACTGGTTCGCAAGGGCGCGATCTTCCATTCGACCTCGGATACCGAAACGGTGATCCATCTGGTCGCCACCAGCCGTTACCCCACACTGCTGGATCGCTTTATAGATGCCTTGCGCATGCTTGAAGGCGCCTACTCCTTCGTCTGCATGACGGATGAAGGCATGATTGCCTGCCGTGATCCGCTGGGCATCCGCCCCCTGGTAATGGGCCGTATCGGCGATTCCATCATCTTCGCCAGCGAAACCGTGGCCCTCGATGTAGTGGGCGCGGAATTCATCCGCCAGGTCGACCCTGGTGAACTGGTTCGCGTGGATTTCAATGGCCGGATCGAAACGCACCGCCCGTTCGGAAACACCAACGCGCGTCCCTGCATTTTCGAGCATGTCTATTTCAGCCGTCCGGATTCGATCTTCGACAATCGCTCGGTCTATTCGGTGCGCAAGGAAATCGGCGTCCAGCTCGCTCTGGAAGGGCCGGCCGATGCCGATCTGGTCGTTCCGGTGCCTGACAGCGGCGTGCCCGCGGCCATCGGCTATTCCCAGCAATCGGGCATTCCGTTCGAACTGGGGATCATTCGTTCGCACTATGTCGGCCGCACCTTCATCCAGCCTTCGGACAGCGCCCGCCACTCTGGTGTGAAGCGCAAGCACAACGCCAACCGGCTGATCGTGGAAGGCAAAAAGATCGTCCTGATCGATGATTCGATCGTTCGCGGCACGACCAGCCTCAAGATCGTGCAGATGATGCGCGAAGCAGGCGCTGCCGAAGTGCACTTCCGCGTTGCCAGCCCTCCCACGGGGCATGGCTGCTTTTATGGTGTGGATACGCCCGAGCGGTCCAAGCTGCTAGCCGGCCGCATGGATCTCGATGCGATGCGCGACTTCATCCAGGCGGACAGCCTGGCGTTCATTTCCATCGACGGCCTCTATCGCGCAGTGGGCCATGCAGGGCGCAATAATTCCTCCCCGCAATATTGTGACGCCTGCTTTACGGGCGACTACCCGACCAGTCTGACCGATCGCACCAAGCGACAGGTTGAGACGGCGCAACTCGCCTTCCCCGTCGACAAAGTCGCCTGATGACCGATCAGGGCAACGAAACGCCCCTTGCCGGGCAACTCGCGGTTGTGACCGGCGCAAGCAAGGGCATCGGCGCGGCAACGGCCCTCGCACTGGGCAAGGCTGGCGCGCATGTCGTACTCACGGGCCGTGCCGCGGGTGACCTGGAGCAGATCGAGGAAACGATCCACGATGCGGGCGGCAACGCCACCATCGCGCCGCTGGACCTGGCTGAGCCCGATGCGATCTCTCGCCTGGCAACGGCAGTGGCCAACCGCTGGGACAAGCTCGACATTCTGGTGCTGTCGGCTGCCGTGCTTCCGCAGCTCGGCCCGGTTTCGCAGATCGAGCCGCGCAGTTTCAATCAGGCGATCGTGACCAATGTTCTCGCCACGCAGGCCCTGCTTTCGGCGTTCGACCCGATGCTGAAGCGCAGTTCCGATGCCCGCATCCTCGGCCTGACCAGCAGCGTCGCGCAGGCGCCGCGGGCCTATTGGGGCGCTTATGGGGCGAGCAAGGCCGCGTTCGAAGTGCTGCTGGACTGCCACGCGCAGGAAGTCTCCCGAATTTCCCAGATTCGCGTGGCGATCATCGATCCTGGTGCAACGCGCACCGCGATGCGCGCGCGCGCCTATCCAGGCGAAGACCCTCAGACGGTCAAACCGCCGGAGGCCGTCGCGCAACGCTTGCTTGCGCTGCTGCAGGAACCCTTCGCCACCGGACATCGTGAGCGGATCGACGCAGTCGGTTAACCAGCCCTGCGAAGATTGGCGTAAGCAGAAATCTGCATAATCGCGAGCACCCCGCCCATTCCGGGTGACTGTCGTTCAATGGCATGGAGGCCATTTTCGATGTCCGCGATGAAGAACGTTCTCGGCCGCTATCATGTCGCTGCACAGGAAGACCGCTGTGCGCCGCGCACCAGGATCATCATTCCGGCGCAATTGCGCATGTCGGGCGGGCGCGGTTTTCAGACGGTCGTCCACGACCTTTCCCTGTCGGGTTTCTCCGCAACCGCTGTGAACCGGATGCATCAGGGCGCGATTTGCTGGCTGACACTGCCGGGCCTTGAATCGCTCCAGGCCGAAGTGGTCTGGTGGGAAGGGGCGCTGTGCGGCTGTGCATTCTCCCAACTGCTAAACCCGATCGTGCATGACAGCATCCTTGCCCGTTTCAGGGGCGAAGCACCCTATCGCGAATCCTGAGCAAGTCAGTTCCTGACCAGGGTTGCCTGGCTGACGGTGATCCCGCCGCCACGGAATCCCCCTTCGCAATACATCAGGTAAAAGCGCCACAGCCGGCAGAAGCGGTCGTCAAAGCCCGCGGGCAAACGCCCTTCATCAACCGCGCGGTCGAAATTCTCGCGCCAGGCCTTCAGCGTCTCGGCATAGTCGAGGCCGAAATCCTCCTGATCTTCCCAACTGAGGCCGCGTTCCCGTGCAAGACGCTGGAACTCGCTGGTGCGGATCAGCAAACCGCCCGGGAATATGTAGGCCTGGATGAAATCGGCATTGCCGGCATAGCCATCGAACAGTTCTTCGCGCATGGCGATGAACTGGATAGCCGCCCTGCCGCCGGGTTTCAGGCATCGCGCAAGGCAGTCGAAATAGGACGGCCAGTATTCCCGGCCCACCGCTTCCACCATCTCGACACTGACGATGCCGTCGAACCGGCCAACCACGTCGCGATAGTCCTGATGGCGGAAATCGATGCTCTCCGCCTGATGCGCCGACGCCCAGTCCAGTTGCTCGTCCGACAGACTGATACCGGTCACCTTGCTGCCCAGCCCGGCGAAATAATTGGCGAGGCTGCCCCAGCCGCAGCCGATCTCGAGCAGTGTCTCAGGGCGGCCGAGCCGTTCCGCCAGGCGTTCCCACTTGCGGTGTTGCGATGCTTCCAGCCCGGCCGGGCCATAGTCCAGCCCGCTGGAATAGCTCATCGTCGGATCCAGCCATGCGCCGTAGAAGTCGTTGCCGAGATCGTAATGCGCGTGGATGTTCTTCTCCGCCTGCTCTCGCGTGTTGCGGTTCAGCCAGTGCATCACCCTCGCCGCCAGCTTCCACGGGCCTTTCGCCCGCCCGATATCGCCCAGCGTCTCGCCATTCGCCATCACCAGCGCGAACAGGGCCACGGGATCGGGACTGTCCCACTCGCCCGCTTCCCACGCCTGATAGAAGCCGGTCGACCCGCCGGTGGTCAATCGGAGCATGGCGCGCCAGTCCCGCAGGTGGATTTCCGCATCCCACCCCGGCGCCCTTCCGCCCAGCACCCTGCACGCCCCGTCGGGCAGCCGAACGCGCAGCGATCCCAGGGCAATTCCGCGATCGAACTTGTTCAGCAACTTACTGAAACCACCGGAGAAAAGGCGCGCAATAACAGCCGGACCCGTACCGATCCGGTGGCTGCCATCCAGCAGCAGGCTCCCCCGCTGTAGCCCCTCCGCAGACATGGGGTGACTATGCCCCTCCCTCACATGATGGGCAAGCATGCGATGCATTTGATTTCACCGCCCCCATCCCGCAAGGATCAGCCCCGCGCTTCACGATGGTCCATGCGTTTTTCAGGATAATCCGCCAGTCCCCGATCGCGCCGTAGCAAGACGATTTGCGGCGCGTTCATTCGCAGGCCGCCCCCGGCACCGTTACGTTGAAGCGATCCCGCGCCATCTCGTCGGAATAGCGTGCATCGCCAAACGCGATACCCTCTTCATGCCGCTCGACGAAGGGCATGCGCGACCAGAACAGGAACGCCGCCAGATCGGGACGGTCCGCCGTCAGCCGATCCACATCAGGCCAGGCGCAGGGCTGAGCCGTCACCGCCTCGATCGCGCCCGGCCCGGAAAAGACGCTCCATTGCTGGCGCTGCCAGTCATTGGGACGGCCGAACAGGATTTCCCGCCGCCACGGCGCGAGGGGGACGGGACTGGCCATCGCGACCTCAGGATAAGGCTCGCGGAAACTCGCCGAGGTGGCGGCTGAGGCGCTGATCGCGATATTGGCGAGCATGTAGGCGATCACACCGGCCAAGGCGAGGCGCGCGGGGCGCCACCAGTTCCGGCCGCGTTTTTCCCGCCGCAGCGAAAACCACACGGCAAAGCCCATGCCCAGCCACAACCACAGGTCGATGATGAAGATGGCATCGCCATAGAACCATCGGCTGCTGAACGGTTCCAGCAGGCGCACGCCATAGGTGTTGAGCCAGTCCAGCGCCGGATGGCTGAGGCAGCCGATCAGAGCCAGCGCATAGAGCCAGCCGAAGCGGACCGGCAGTCGGCCCTCCGGCCGCTTTCCGCGCTTCGCCTGCCAGCGATCGAACCACCACAGGCCACCCGCCAGCAGCAGCGGCAGCAGGATCATCGCAAGCGGGCCGTGAGTGATGCCGCGCCGCATGGCGATGCTTTCCATCCCATAGATCGTGCAGGTTGCATCGATGTCGGGAATATTGGCGCCGATCACCAGCGCGGCCATGCCCAGCCCGGTCTTCTTCTTGAGCCCGGCCTGCCCGATCAATGCGCCGAACAGGCTGTGGGTCAGATTGTCCACGCTGTCACCTTTGCGCTTACACGGAACGGGGGATTTATTCGACTCGGGACTTCCGCAATTAGTTCACGTTTACAGGCAATTATGGGACGAATTTCGCACCATTCGTGTAACCTTCCAGACACGCGCTTTCTCTCCTGCCACAGCGGAGAGACACGCCGACTCCACTCCTCCGCATCAAAGCAGGCGGGGAGCGAGTAGGAAAGGTATTTGGCTGGTTCTTGCCGGGCTCGGAAATCATGCTCCTCACACGAACAGGTCCAGCGCATTACCCGAGCAAATAGCGATGGCGTGGTTTGCCAACACCAGCCACAACTACCCCGCCCGTCCTGAGCCTGTCGAAGAGCGCGCGAAACGGAAATACCGGGCGATACGCATTCGAGGTATCGGCACCGCGCGCCCTTCGACAGGCTCAGGACGGGCGGGTGTGGTGGGGGGCGCTACCCCTCGCGCAGTCGTTCGGAACCGGCCTCAGATCGGATCGGCCGCCGTGCCGGCCACGGTCCAGGTCTGCCCCTTGGCCAGCAGGCGCGCCAGGCTGGTGTCGCGCCCTGCGACGAGTTGGGCGTTCTGCTCGACCACCGATTCCTCGAAGCTGGGGCGCGGATCATCATACAGCACGCCCAGCGCCATGGGGAACGGGCCGAACGGCATTTCCACCAGCATGTGCGCGATGGCGCGGTTGCGGGCGTTATGAACGATCACGCCGGCCGACTGCCAGTCACCATCCGAAACATCGACCACCTTGAGCGTCAGCGTATCCAGATCGAGCGCGATCCCCCTGGTGCCGCCCGCGAACAGCATCGGCTCGCCATCCTTGAGCCAGAGCTGGCGATCGTCCGCCCCTTTGGGAGCGGCGAAATCGTTGAACACGTCCTTGTTGTAGACGATGCAGTTCTGGAAAATCTCGACGAAAGCCGCGCCCTTATGGGCGTGAGCGGCAATCAGCACTTCCGGCAGGTTCTTCGACACGTCGAACCCGCGCGCCACGAACCGCGCGCCCGCCCCCAGCGCGAAGGCGCAAGGGTTGGCCGGGCGATCGACCGAGCCGGAAGGCGTTGATGGAGACTTCGTGCCCACCCGGCTGGTGGGCGAATACTGGCCCTTGGTGAGGCCATAAATCTCGTTGTTGAACAGCAGTATCTGCAGATTCACGTTCCGCCGCAGCACATGCATCAGATGGTTGCCACCAATGGACAGGCCATCGCCATCACCCGTCACCAACCACACGTCCAGTTCCGGATTGGCGAGCTTGATGCCGGTGGCAAAGGCCGGGGCGCGGCCGTGGATCGTGTGGAAGCCGTAGCTTTCCACGTAATAGGGGAAGCGGCTGGAGCAGCCGATACCGCTGACGAACACCGTCTTCGCCGGGTCCGCATGCAGCGTGGGCAAGGTGCGCTGCACCGCCTTGAGGATCGCATAATCGCCGCAACCGGGGCACCAGCGCACTTCCTGATCGGTTTCCCAGTCCTTGAGCGTGGTGGTGATGGGGGTCATGTCGTTCATGGCGCAACCTCTCCAACCCGTTCGGGCCGAGCCTGTCGAAGCCCTGCCCTTCCTTCGGGCATCGTGCAAAAACGGGAAAGCGGTCCTTCGACAAGCTCAGGACGAACGGGATTTGAGTATAGACCGCTCATGGATTCACCGCCTCGGGGCTGGGGAGCTGGCTGGCGTTCGGCTCGACCTCCCCGCCCTCATTATCCGGGATGCCGTCGAAATATTTCGCGATCGCTTCTTCCATCTCGCCGATGGAGAATGGCTGGCCGCTGGTCTTGGTCAGGCTTTCGGCGTCGATCAGCAGTTGGTCGCGCAGCACGGTCTTGAACTGGCCGGTGTTCATTTCCGGCACCAGCACGCGGTCGAACCCGGCGAGCAACTCGCCCAGATTGTTCGGCAACGGCCAGACATGGCGCACATGGATATGGCTGACAGACAGGCCACGCTTGCGCGCGCGGCGCACGGCCTGGTGGATCGGCCCGAAGGTGCTGCCCCAGCCCACCACGGCAAGGCGGCCGGTCGCATCGCCCAGCGCCACGTCCTGATCGGGCACGGCGATATTGTCGATCTTGGCCTTGCGCGCATCGGTCATCGCCTGGTGGTTGCCCGGCGAATAGTCGATATGGCCGGTGCCCACCGCCTTCTCGATCCCCCCGATGCGGTGCATCAGGCCGGGCGTGCCGGGCTTGATCCACGGGCGCTTGCCGTTCTCGTCGCGCTTGTAGGGCAGCAGCGTATCGCCCCCTTCCGCGTCCTTGGCGTTCTTCTCTTCAAGGAACGCGACGGGGAATTTCTCGTAATTTTCCGGGTCCGGCACTTTCCACGGCTCGGCCGCATTGGCGATATAGCCGTCGGTCAACAGCATCACCGGGGTCATGTACTGCACGGCGATCCGGCAGGCCTCGATCGCCACTTCGAAGGCATCGGCCGGGCTGCGCGCGGCGATCACCGGCATCGGCGCATCGCCGTTGCGGCCATAGACGGCCTGATATAGATCGCTCTGCTCGGTCTTGGTCGGCAGGCCGGTGGACGGCCCGCCGCGCTGGCTGTTCACGATCACCAGCGGAAGCTCCGTCATGATCGCAAGGCCCATCGCCTCGCCCTTCAGCGCGATGCCGGGGCCTGACGAGCTGGTGACGCCCAGCTGCCCGGCATAGGATGCACCGATGGCGGCGCAGATCGCCGCGATCTCGTCCTCCGCCTGGAAGGTGGTGACGCCGAATTCCTTGAGGCGCGACAGGTGATGCAGGATCGCGCTGGCGGGCGTGATCGGATAGCCGCCGAAGAACATCGGCAGATCGGCCAGTTGAGCACCGGCGACGAGGCCGAGCGAAACGCTCTCAGCCCCGGTGATCGTGCGATAGAGGCCCGGCTCGCTCGCCACCGGGGCGATGCTCAGCTTCTTGAGCGGCCCGGAAAGCTCCGCCGTTTCGCCATAGGCGTGGCCGGCATTCAGCGCCGCGATATTGGCACTGGCGATCTGGGGGTTGTTCTTGAACTTGGCCGTAAGCCAGTCGACCAGCGGCTGCCGGTCGCGGTCGAACATCCACAGGGCCAGCCCCAGGGTCCACATGTTCTTGCACCGCAGCGCGTCCTTGTTGCCGAGGCCGTATTCCTTCACCGCCTCCACCGTCAGCGCGGAAATATCGAACGCCAGCAGGTCCCATTTGGCGAGGCTGCCGTCTTCCAGCGGGTTGGCTCCGTATTTCGCTTTCTCGAGGTTGCGCTTCGAGAATTCTCCCGCATCCGCGATGATCAGCCCGCCGGGTTTCAGCGCGGCGAGGTTGACCTTCAGCGCGGCGGGATTCATCGCGACGAGAACGTCAGGCGCATCGCCCGCGGTTTCGATCTGGGTCGAGCCGAAATTGATCTGGAATGCCGACACGCCGAACAGCGTGCCCTGCGGCGCGCGAATCTCCGCAGGGAAATCGGGGAAGGTCGACAGGTCGTTGCCGGCCAGCGCGGTGGAAAGCGTGAACTGGCCGCCGGTAAGCTGCATGCCATCGCCGCTGTCGCCAGCGAAACGCACCACGACCGCTTCCGGTGCCTCCTGCTGGCCTTCCGTGGCCGTTCCGGCTGCGAGAGTTGCCATCATCCTGTCCTTATTGCGCAAATATAGTGCGAATAGTCAAAAGGAGTTCCAAAATATGGCCTGCCACCTATGACCGGCCAGAACGTGCTGCAATCAAGTTTTTCTGTCGCATCCCCAAAATTGGCGGTTTGAAACAGAGTGCCTGCCAGACTATTCCGGTGGCAGGGAAAACCAACCTGAAAGATTGTCCGAATGACGAAACCCGCCGAACTTCCCTATCGCCCTTGTGTGGGGGTGATGCTGGTGAACGAGGACGGCAAGGTGTTCGTCGGCAAGCGGATCGACAACAGGGAAGGCGACGCCTGGCAAATGCCGCAAGGCGGCATGGATGATGGCGAGGATGTGCTGGAAGCCGGCTATCGCGAACTGGGCGAGGAAACCGGCGTAACCCCGGCCACCGCCACGCTGATCGCCCGCTCGCGCGAAGAATTGCTGTACGATCTCCCGCCCGAACTTACGGGCAAGCTGTGGGGCGGGAAATATCGCGGCCAGCGGCAGGCCTGGCTGCTGATGCGCTTCACCGGCAAGGCGGGCGACATCGACCTCCAGGCGCATGATCCGGCCGAATTCTGCGACTGGAAATGGGTCGAACCCGAAGAGTTGCCCGACCTGATCGTGCCGTTCAAGCGGCGCGTCTATCGCGCCGTCCTGGATGAATTCCGCGCGCTGATCTGATCAGTTCTGGGTGATGACCGGGTCGGGCGTGACAGCCTCGGCCGTCAGCACCTTCACCGGCGGGCCTTCCGCGATGGCGGCCGCCAGCGATTGCGTTTCCTGGCAGCTCTTGCCGCAGATCGATTCCAGCCTGGCCAGGTTGCGACGCGCCTTTTCCAGCGCGCCCTTTTCCACCAGCGCCTCGCCCTCGCCGGAAATGGCTGCCAGGTTCTCGGGCTCCCGCTCCAGCGCGGCGCGATAATAATGGATCGCCTTGCCCTGAAGGCCCTGCTGGCGCGCGGCTTCCGCAAGGTGGAGATAGACCGTGGAATATCCGGGATCGACCGTCAGCGCCGCTTCGAAGGAATCGATCGCGGAGTCCACTTCACCGGCGTCCATCTGCGCAAGGCCCTGGTCCGCCAGTGCGGCGGCATGGGGATTGGCCACATAGGGCCCTGCCTGCCCGACACTGGCTGTCACCGCGACCAGCAGTGAAAGAGCAAGGGCAGCAGGATAATAACGCATCGCGAACTCCTTGAGCGCGGACAAAGCCGGCCGAGCGGGTGCAGTATTGTTACCCATCCCGTCCATCAAACCCCGAATCTATCACGCCCTACCTATACGTGCGATGAAAAATCCATCGCACCCGTCACGCTGCGGACTCAACCGTATTCCCGGCCCGTGCGCAAGACCAAGCGGCAAATCCGGTTCCACGGCATGCCAATCGGGATGCGCGGCCAGGAAGCGATCGACCTGATCCCGGCCTTCCTCATCCAGCAGGGAGCAGGTGATGAACACGATCCGCCCGCCCGGCCTTACCAGCGCCACCGCCAGATCCAGCAGGCGCGCCTGCACGGCGACATAGCGTTCGAGCTGCCCTTCGCCCAGCCGCCAGCGGCCTTCGGGATTGCGGCGCCATGTACCGGTGCCCGAACACGGCGCATCCACCAGCACGGCATCGGCCCCGCCATGCCAGCGTTCCAGCCCGTCCAGCTCGCGGCCGGGATTGAGCAGAACGCTCTCGATATTCGCAGCCCCCGCCCGCCCGGCCCGTGGCGGCAGGCGCTGGAGCCGGTTGCGGTCCGTATCGGCGGCAACCAGCACGCCGCGATTGTCCATCGCCGCCGCGAGCGCCAACGTCTTTCCACCCGAGCCCGCGCACAGGTCGATGACCGTTTCGCCCGGCTGCGCGCCAAGCGCCATGCAGGCGACCTGGCTGCCGCAATCCTGCACTTCGATCTGCCCTTGCGCATAGGCATCCCATTGTTCGACCGGAGTGCCATGGGCGAAGCGCAGGCCTTGCGGCACCGGCAGCGGCTCTCCCGCTTCCGGCAGTTCGAGAGTGTCCCGCTCCGCCTTCAGCGTGTTCACCCGGATGTCGAGCGGAGCGCGGGAAAGCAGCGCCAGCGCCTCTGCCCCCGCGACACCCGATGCGGCGAGCCGCGCTTCCAGCCATGCCGGGGCCAGCCCGCCTTCCGCCGGTTGCTCGCCGGGCGCGATGGCGGCGGGGCCATAGGGCGAACCGTCGAACAGGGCGGCGATAGCGGCATCGGTTTCCGCAAGCCGCAGCATCGCGGCACGGCCGCTTGCAGGCACGGGGCCACAGGCGCGAATGGCGGCATAGACCAGGTCGCGGATCGCCCGCCGATCCTTGGACCCGGCATAGCGACGCTGGCGGAACCCCTCCAGCAACAGCCGATCGGCCGGCGGGCCGTTGTCCCGCGCGGCGGCGATGATCGCGTCCAGCAGATCGATGGCCGCCTGCACGCGTGCGGCGGGTGTCATTTCAATTGCTCGAAGGCTTCGTCATATTCCTCGGCGGTCGGCGCGGGGATGCAGAAATACCGGTAATGCGCCGCTTCAGGCAGGCCTGCCACGCCGGGCCCGTCCACCAGCAATGCCTCGCCCCGTTCACGGCACGCTTCTTCCGATGCGTGGAGCGAATGGGTGATCGTCATGCTTTCGCCAGGGGCGGAAGGTTGCCATCCGATCAGGATCAACAGGAAAGGGAGGAATTCGACCACGCCCGATCACCGGGTCGGGTAATTCGGCGCCTCGCGCGTGATGGAAACATCGTGCACGTGGCTTTCGCTCAACCCCGCATTGGTGATGCGGATGAACTTCGCACGCTTCTGCAGTTCCTCGATCGTGGCGGCGCCGGTATAGCCCATCGCCGCCTTGATCCCGCCCACCAGCTGGTGGATCACATCCTTCGCCGGGCCCTTGTACGGCACCTGGCCTTCGATCCCTTCGGGCACCAGCTTCATCTGGTCCTTGATGTCCTGCTGGAAATAGCGGTCGGCCGAACCGCGCGCCATGGCGCCCACGGAACCCATGCCGCGATACGACTTGTAGGCCCGGCCCTGATACAGGAACGTCTCGCCCGGCGCTTCTTCCGTGCCCGCCAGCAGCGAACCGATCATCACGCAGGATGCGCCGGCGGCCAGCGCCTTGGCGGCATCGCCCGAAGTCCGCAGGCCGCCATCGCCGATGATCGGCACGCCGGCCTTCACCGCTTCGCTGGCGGCTTCCATGATCGCGGTAAGCTGCGGAACGCCCACGCCGGCCACGATACGGGTGGTGCAGATCGAACCGGGGCCGATGCCCACCTTCACCGCATCCGCACCCGCACCGATCAGCGCCTTGGTCGCTTCTGCGGTGGCGACGTTGCCCGCCACCACCTGGACCGAGTTGGAGAGCTTCTTCACCCGCTCCACCGCCTTGGCCACTTCCTTGTTATGGCCATGCGCGGTGTCGATGATGATCACGTCGCATTCGGCGTCGATCAAGGCTTCCGTACGCTCGAAACCCTTGTCGCCCACCGTGGTCGCCGCCGCGACGCGCAGGCGGCCCGCGGTGTCCTTCGTGGCTTCGGGATAATTCACGGCCTTTTCGATGTCCTTCACCGTGACCAGGCCGATGCAGTGATAGGCATCGTCCACCACCAGCAGCTTTTCGATCCGGCGCTGGTGAAGCAGGCGGCGCGCCTCTTCCTGAGTGACCCCCGCGCGGACGGTGGCGAGGTTTTCATGCGTCATCAATTCGCGCACGGGCTGGCCGGGATTGTCGGCAAAGCGGACGTCGCGGTTGGTCAGGATACCCAGCAGCTTGCCGCCCGGTTCCACCACCGGAATCCCGCTGATGCCGTTGTCGCGCATGATTGCCTGCGCTTCGCCCAGCGTGGCATCGGGCGCGATGGTGATCGGGTTGACGACCATCCCGCTTTCAAACCGCTTCACGCTGCGCACGGCGGCGACCTGCTGCTTGACCAGAAGATTGCGGTGAAGAACGCCGATGCCGCCCATCTGCGCCATCACGATGGCCATGTTCGCTTCGGTGACGGTATCCATCGCCGCGGAAATGACCGGGATGGTCAGGTTGATCTCGCGCGTCAGCCGCGTGGAGGTGTTTGCCAGGGACGGAACGATATCGCTTTCGGCCGGACGCAGCAGAACGTCGTCAAAAGTAAGGCCTGTCTGGATATCCATATGCGCCACCGCTTGTTCTTCCATGGAGAATCGTGGCGGCCCATGTAACCGCACATTGGCCGAACCGCTAGTGGGACCGCCGAACAAATCGGGCCAAGTTTGCGCAATATTGTTACGTCGTCATTTCCGTTCGTGGTTGCGGGGGGCAAAGTCGAAAGCGGCCCAAGGCGATCTCCAGAGCCCAGCACGATGGCGATCGTATGTTTTACAAGCGCAGACCGCTCATTACCCGCTGGCCTCCCCAGACTTTCCTATCTCCCCCTATTTCCGCCCGCCTATCTCCCCCTATCTCCGCCCGTCCTGAGCCTGTCGAAGGATGCGCGTTGCCGGTGCCTTGAAGGGAGTATCGCCCAGCCTTCTCGTATCAGTGCATCCTTCGACAGGCTCAGGACGGGCGGGTGTGGATGTGTGGGGGGGCGGACGTGTGGGTGTGGGCGCAGGATGTGTGGGCCTGGGATGAGCGGGGTATGTAAATACATGATCGCCGCACGGGTTTGCCCCGCGCAACCACGAACGGAAACGGCCGCGGCCCGCCCCTACTCGGCGGTCCAGCCTCCATCGATGCTGTAATTCGCGCCGGTGATGTTGGCGGCTTCCGGCCGGCACAGGAACAGCGCCATCGCCGCCACTTCCTCCACCTGAACGAACTTGCGCGTGGGCTGGCGCACCAGCAGCACATCGTTCAGCACCTGCTCGCGCGTCATGTTACGGGCTTTCATCGTATCGGGGATCTGATCCTCGACCAGAGGGGTCCAGACATAGCCGGGGCTTATGCAGTTCACGGTGACGCCGGATGTGGCCAGTTCCAGCCCCAGGGTCTTCGTAAGCCCAGCAATGCCGTGTTTTGCCGCCACATAGGCGGATTTGAAAGGCGAAGCCGTGAGCGAATGGGCGCTGGCGGTGTTGATGATCCGGCCCCAGCCCGCCTGCTTCATGTGCGGCACGGCCAGGCGGCTGGCATCGAAGGCGGCCGTCAGGTTGAGCGCGATCACCGCATCCCACTTCTCCGGCGGAAAATCCTCCACCGGCGCCACATGCTGCATCCCGGCATTGTTCACCAGAATGTCGGTGGGGCCGGCAGCATCCATCAACGCTTCGACACCTGCGCGCCGCGAAAGATCGGCGGCCACATGCAAGACATCCGCGCCGCTCGTTTCGGAAAGTTCGGCCACCAGCGCGGCGATCGCGTTTTCCTCGCCAAAGCCGCTCAACACCACGGCCGCGCCTTCCGCCGCCAGGGCACGCGCGATCGCCAGGCCGATGCCGGACGTGGACCCGGTAATCACCGCACGTTTTCCTGTGAGGAACATACTCGACTCTCCGCTATGGCTTGTGCCACGCTTTGCGGGACGGAAGGCGGGGAGGTCCAGCCTTTTTCTCGCAACTGCACAACGGGAGGGAAAACCGATGCGCCTCAATCCCTTCAACCCTGACAATATCCGCGTGCGCGACCAGCGCGGCGGAAGCTTTCCCGGCGGCGGCGGGGGCAAGCTGGGCTGCGGATCGATCATCATCGTGCTGATCGGGGTGCTCGTTTTCGGCGCCGATCCCGCGCAGATGCTGGGTGGGCTCGAACAGATTCAGCAGACCGGCCCGCAGCAGCCACAGCAGGGCGGCCTTACCACGGCGGAAAGCTGCGCCGTGAACCAGTTCAGCAACGAAGCCTGCGCGCATCTCGCCTCGCTTGACGAGACGTGGGCTCCGCTCTTCACGCAGGCACGGATCGAATTCCGCCAGCCTACGCTCAATTTCTACTCGCAGAACGGCCGGTCGGGCTGCGGCGCGGCGCAGAGCGCGATGGGCCCGTTCTACTGCCCCAGCGACGAAGGCATCTATATCGACACCGATTTCTATACCGAGATGGAACGCCGCCTGGGCGCGAAGGGCGATTTCGCGCGCGCTTATGTGATGGCGCATGAATATGGCCACCATATCCAGACGCTGACCGGGCTGGCCACGCAGGTCCGCAACCAACAGGCCCGCAACCCATCCGCTTCGAACCGGTTGCAGGTCGCCATGGAACTGCAGGCCGATTGCTATGCGGGCGTATGGGCGGCGAAGAACGCAAGCCGGATCGAACCGGGCGATATCGAGGAAGGCCTGACCGCCGCCCACGCGATCGGGGACGATACGCTGATGCGCAATGCCGGCCAGCGGCCGGTGGAGGCATCCTTCACCCATGGGTCGAGCGAACAGCGCATGCATTGGCTGAAGGTCGGGCTGGAAACGGGTGACGAGGACCGCTGCGACACTTTCGGCGAACTGGCGGCGAGGTGATTATCAGCGGTTAGCCGAAAGTATCGCAGCCCCGGCAGGGAACCGAACCGCACCTCATCCGCTCCACGGGTGAATAGCAACAAGGGTCCGCGCCATGACACCGATCATCCTGCCTACCCAAATCTTCGCGCCACAGCGGGGCCGCCTGCCCGCCGCGCTGGCTGCCTTCGCCCTTATCGCCCTGCCCGCGCCGCTGCTGGCCAAGAACGATGAGAAGAAGACCGAGGAAACGAAACCCCTCAGCGAACAGAGGGTGACCGCCGGCGATGTGGCGGCGACGCCGATCGAAGACCTCAACCTCAAGAAAGACGATATTCCGCCGCTGCTGCTGGCAGCTCAGGCCGATCCATATGCACTTGCCGGATTGAACCGCTGCAGCCAGTTCACCACCGCCATCGGCGAATTGGATGCCGTGCTCGGCCCGGATTTCGACGTGGCCGACCCCAACCAGCGGCAGGCCACCGTGGGCAGCGTGGCAAAGGAAGTGGTCGGTGCCTTCATTCCCTTCCGCGGCCTGATCCGCGAGCTGACCGGGGCGAACAAGCACCAGCAGGAATTCCAGGACGCGATCGTTGCCGGGGTGATGCGCCGCTCCTTCCTGAAGGGCGCGGGGCTGAAGCTGGGCTGCAAGTATCCGGCCCGGCCGGCCGACGATGCAACCCGTGCCCGCATCGCGGCCGAGGTGGAACAGGAACGCGCGAAAGATGACAAGGACGGCTGACGGTTTTGACGGGCGGGGCTCACGCCTCCTCCCCGTCTTGCCAAGCTGATCGCCCACGTTAAGGCAGTCCCATAATATGGAGGGATTTGCCGGATGAGCAGAACGATCGCGGTGCCGCACAGCGTGTCGCGCCTGTCCGATTGTCACAATATCGATGATTTCCGGCTGCTCGCCCACCGCAAGCTGCCCTTCCCGGTGTTCCACTACATCGATGGCGGCGGGGATGACGAGATCACCAAGGTCCGCAACACCAGCGCGTTCGACGATTGCGACCTGGTGCCCAACATATTGGCGGGCGTGGAAGATATCGACACCTCCGTAACGGTGATGGGCCGCAAGACCCCGCTGCCGTTGATCCTTTCGCCCACGGCCGTCCAGCGTCTGTTTCACTGGCAGGGGGAGCGCGCGGTGGCTGCCGCGGCGGAGAAGTTCGGCCTGTGGTTCGGCATTTCCAGCCTCGCCAGCGTGGGGATGAAGGAAATCGGCGAACGCTTCTCCAACCCCAAGATGCTCCAGTATTACTACCACAAGGATCGCGGACTGAACGCCGCGCTGGTGGAAATGGCGCGCGAGGCGAAGTTCGATGCCATCGCGCTGACGGTGGACACGATCGTTTCCGGCAACCGCGAAAGGTGCAAGCGCACCGGCTTCACCACCCCGCCCCGCTTCACCCCCGCCAGCTTCCTCTCCTACGCCACTAAGCCACGCTGGGCGCTGGACTATCTGTTCCGCGAGCGGTTCTCGCTCCCCAATCTGGAGGCGCATGTCGATGCGGGCAGCAATGTCGCCGTATCGATCGCGGAATATTTCAACACGATGCTCGACCCATCGATGGACTGGGACGCCGCGGCAAAGCTGCGCAGCGACTGGGGCGGCACCTTCGCGCTGAAAGGCGTGATGTCCGTGGCCGACGCAAGGCGCGCGGTGGAGATCGGCGCGGATGCGATCTGGATTTCCAACCATGGCGGGCGCCAGCTCGATGGCAGCCGTGCCCCGTTCGACCAGCTTTCCGAAATCGCCGACGCGGTGGGCGGCAAGATCGAGATCATTCTCGACGGCGGCGTGCGGCGCGGCAGCCATGTCCTCAAGGCGCTGAGCCTGGGGGCAACGGCAGTTTCGGGCGGCAGGCTCTACCTCTATGCCCTCGCCGCGGCTGGCCAGGCCGGTGTCGAGCGGGCGCTCTCCATCCTGGAATCGGAAATCCAGCGCGATATGCGGCTTATGGGCGCACGCAATGTTTCGGATCTTACCCGCGACAGTGTAAGGTGGCGCTGATGCGTTTGCTTGCCTGTCTCGCGGCCCCGCTGCTGGCCATGTCCGCCCCTGCCCTGGCGGAAGAAGCCACGTCGGCAGAGCCTGCCCCCCTGGAAGCCCCGGCGACCGAACTGGTGGTGATCGAGACCGCGATGGGTTCGATCACCCTGGCCCTGGAGGTGGAACGCGCGCCGATCTCCGCCAGCAACTTCTTGCGCTATGCCGATGAGAAGCGGCTGGACGGCACCGTGTTCTACCGCGTGATGCGCCTCAATTGGGGTGAACAGCCCAATGGCGTGATCCAGGGTGGCGCGCAGTGGGAACCCAAGCGCATCCTGCCCCCGATCGCCCATGAACCGACGAACGTGACCGGCGTGAAGCACACGCGCGGCGCGATCTCCATGGCCCGGCTCGATCCGGGCACCGCCACTGCGGATTTCTCCATCCTGTTGTCGGATATCGAAGGGCTGGATGCCGATCCGGCTTCGGACGATCCCGAACTGCAGGCCGGCTACGCCGCGTTTGGCCATGTGGTCAGCGGAATGGAAGTGGTCGAGGCGATCTTCAACGTGCCGCTCGACCCCGACAAGGGCGAAGGCTTCCTGAAGGGGGAGATGATCGCCCAGCCCGTGCCGATCCTTAGGGTCAGCCGCGTGCCCCAGGAGGGTGCACCGGCCCCGAACTGAGGGCTCTGAACTGACGGCCCCAAATTGAAACCCCTTCAGCCTTCCTTGTGGAAGGTGATTGCAAGGCGGAAGTCACCCCGCTTTTCAAGGTGATGGAGAACCGTCGGCGGCACTACGATTTCCGCCGGGGCGACAAGTTCGGCCACGCCACCCGCTGCGTCTTCCCACACGAAATCGATCCGGCCCCGCTCCAGCCTGAGCAAGCCCCACACGCCTTCGGCCAGGCTATGGCTGGCAAGGAGCCCCTTCGGAAGGGTCGCCTCGTCAAAGGGGCCGATAGTCCGGTAAGGGGCAACGCCAGGCGGCAGGTCGCGTGCGCGTGCGCGTGCGCGTGCATCAGGCATGGGGCAGGTCCCTCCCCGCCCGCGCGCCGGAGAGACCGTTGCGATGCATCTCGATCCCCGTCAGCAGACTGTCCGCGATCATGCGTGCCCGCTCCGCCACCAGCCGCGTGGCGGCCGGATCAGGCTCCTCATCGCGCAAAGTCGCGTAGAACAGTTGCAGCCAATGCGCGAAATGCGATGCATCGAGCCCCGGGATCACCACATGCTTTATCATCGGGTTGCCCGAAAATTCGCCGCTATTGTGCAGGATCGAGCGCCAGAAGCGCTTCATCCGGCCGAGATGCTCATCCCAGTCGCCGATACGTTCATTGAAGATCGGGCCGAGCAATTCATCCGTGCGAATACGGGAATAGAAGCGGTCGACGAAGCTGGAGATATAGTCCGCATCGATCCCGATCGCTTCGGCCTGCGCGCGTTTCTCCTCGCGCGCCTTGCGGGCATGCTCTTCGCCAGGACGCTGGGCAGTGGGGGTGTGAACTGCTTCGGACATGGCCGACTCCGCGATGAAATTGCGCTCCCCCACATTACGACACTTGCGGCTAAATTCAATATCTGAAATACCTAATTTAATGCAGCTTAGCCTTCACAGCGATTATGCCTTGCGCATCCTGATGGCCCTCGCGGCGTCGGGACGGCGCCTCTCGGTTGAGGATATCGCGCGCCAATACGGGATTTCCCGCAACCACTTGGCCAAGGTGGCGCAATCGCTTCAGGCGCAGGGCTTCGTCTCCACCACGCGCGGGCGCAACGGAGGGATGGAACTGGCGCGAGACGCTTCCGCGATCAATGTCGGAGACATCGTGCGCCGCTTCGAGCGGCTGGACAGCTTCATAAGCTGCTTCAGTGACGGGGCGGGGTGCGTGGTGAACGGTGCCTGCGGACTCAATCCGGCGCTCTCGGGCGCGCTGGAAGCCTTTCTCACCTATCTCGACAATTTCAGACTGGCCGACCTCGTACCGGATCAGGCGGCCTTCCTGGCACGGCTGGACGGGCGGGAAGCGCGCCTGACAAGCCGGGTCAGCGAATTTCCACGGTAAGGTGCCCTATCTCATGCACCGGGGCCAGGCGCCTGCGGGTGGTAATCCGATCGATCCCGGTGACGCTGACGATCGCGGAGTAGGCTCCCGGCCCAATCCGCCACAAATGAAGATCGGTAATCGTCGCGTCGCCCGGACCTTCGATGCAGGCCTTCACCTCCTGCTCAAGTTGCGGATCGGAGGCATCGAGCAGTACCGCCGCAGTGGCGCGCATCAAGGACCATGCCCAGGCCGCTATCACGATGGCGCCGGCAGGCCCGAAGAACACAATCAACCTTGGTTTGTAACTGCATACCACCAAAGCAAAAAAGGCCGGAGCAATCGCCCCGGCCTCTCTGCACAATCGCACGATGAAGGGATCAGTAAACCCGCTTCTTCGGCTTGATGTATTCCGCATCGTCGGTGAGTGTGAACTCGTGAACGGGGCGATAGTCCAGCTTCACGCCGCCGCCCTTGCCGCCCCAGCCATCGAACCAGCCAACGGTGTGCTTCATCCAGTTCTTGTCATCCCGATCGGGGAAATCCTCATGCGCGTGGGCGCCGCGGCTTTCCTTGCGGTTATAGGCGCCGTGCATGGTGACACTGGCCTGCGCGATCAGATTGTCCAGTTCGAGCGTTTCGATGAGGTCGGAATTCCAGATCAGCGAACGGTCGGAAACGCCGATGTCTTCCATCCGCTTGTAGGTATCGGCCAGCTTCACCTTGCCTTCGGCCATCAGTTCGTCCGTGCGGAACACGGCGGCATGGCCGGACATGGTGCGCTGCATTTCCGCCCGGATTTCAGCGGTGGGCGATGCCCCCTTGGCGTTGCGGAAGTGGTCGAGCCGGCCCAGCGCCAGATCGGCACTGTCGGCAGGCAGGCTGTCATGCGCCGTATCCGGCTTGATGATTTCCTTGAGGCGATGGCCGGTGGCACGGCCGAACACGACAAGGTCGATCAGCGAGTTGGAGCCGAGCCGGTTTGCGCCATGGACCGAGACGCATGCCGCCTCGCCCACGGCGAATAGGCCGGGGACAACCGTTTCCGGGTTGCCGTCAGCCCCGATGGTCACGACTTCGCCGTGATAGTTACAGGGGATGCCGCCCATGTTGTAGTGCACGGTGGGCACCACGGGCAGGGGCTGACGCGTCAGGTCCACGCCCGCGAAAATCTTGCCGCTTTCGGTGATGCCCGGCAGGCGTTCGGCCAGCACGCCCGGATCGATATGATCGAGATGCAGGTAGATATGGTCCTTGTGCGGGCCAACGCCGCGCCCTTCGCGGATCTCCATCGCCATAGAGCGCGAGACGACATCGCGGCTGGCAAGGTCCTTCGCCGACGGTGCATAACGCTCCATGAAGCGTTCGCCTTCGGAATTGGTAAGGTATCCGCCCTCGCCCCGCGCGCCTTCGGTGATCAGCACCCCCGCGCCATAGATGCCGGTAGGGTGGAACTGCACGAACTCCATGTCCTGCAGCGGAAGGCCGGCGCGCAGCACCATGCCGCCCCCGTCGCCGGTGCAGGTGTGGGCCGAGGTCGCGGTGAAATAGCAGCGGCCATACCCGCCGGTCGCCAGCACGACCGCGTGCGAACGGAAGCGGTGGATCGAACCGTCATCCATGCACATGGCGATCACGCCCACGCAGCGGCCCTTGTCCATGATCAGGTCGATCGCGAAATATTCGATGAAGAAATCCGCGTCGTATTTCAGGCTCTGCTGGTAGAGCGCGTGGAGCATGGCGTGGCCGGTGCGATCGGCCGCGGCGCAGGTGCGCTGCACCGGCGGGCCTTCGCCCATATTCTGCATGTGGCCGCCGAACGGCCGCTGGTAGATCGTGCCATCGGCGTTGCGGCTGAACGGGACGCCGGCATGCTCCAACTCGTACACCGCCTGCGGTGCTTCGCGGACCATGTATTCGATTGCATCCTGGTCGCCCAGCCAGTCCGACCCCTTCACGGTGTCGTACATGTGCCAGGTCCAGTGATCGGGGGAATTGTTGCCCAGGCTGGCCGCGATGCCGCCCTGCGCCGCCACGGTGTGGCTGCGGGTGGGGAACACCTTGGTGATGCAGGCCGTGCGCAGGCCGGCCTCCGCCGAGCCCATCGTGGCGCGCAGGCCCGAGCCGCCCGCCCCCACGACGACGACGTCATAGGTATGGTCGATGATCTTGTAGGCGGCTTGGGCGGAGGCAGTGGCCATCAGGCAACTCCCAGCGCGGCCTTGAGCGCGCAAAGGGCGGCCAGCGCACCGGCACCCCAGGTCACGAGGTTGAGGGCGGCCATGGCGCCGAACTTCAGGCCTTCATCGTGCACGTAATCCTCGATCAGCACCTGCAGGCCCAGCCGGGCATGCCAGAACGTGCTGATGACCAGCAGGATCAGCAACGTTCCGGGCACGGACCCCGAAAGCCAGCCCATCAGCGTGCCATATGCCAGATCCGGCAGCATCAGCAGCGAAGAGACGAACCAGCTCCCCAGCAGCAGGTTGCCGATGGCGGTATAGCGTTGCAGCAGCCAGTGATGCGGGCCTTCATGCGCCGAGCCCAGTCCGCGCACACGTCCGATCGAGGTTCCGTCACCCATGATGATTCCTTAGAAAAGCTGGATAAGCGCCCAGAAGGCAGCGGTAAGCACGATGCCAAGCACCGGCGTTACGATGGAGAACGCCTTGTTCTCCCCAAGTTCGAACCCCGCGCCGATATCGAGCACCAAGTGGCGCACGCCGGATACGAAGTGATTGAAGAAGGCCCAACTGATGCCGACCAGCACCACATAGCCATACCAGGTCGTCGCCAGCGCGGTAAATTCGGCATAGGCGGCGGGGCCGGACGCCAGCGAAACCAGCCACCAGATCAGCACCCCCAGCCCCACGATGGCGAAACCGTCGCCCGTGATGCGGTGAAGAATGGAGACCAGCATCGCAGGCCCCCATTTCCAGATGGAGAGATGAGGAGAAAGTGGACGTTCGGTCATGACGCTTCCCAATGCTCCGCACCTTCGGAAACAGGCGCGTGCGTGCGCAACCCCTTAGCGATTACGGCGAGTCTGGCAAGCATCACCGCGCCATTCCATTCCTTCGCTTCGGCTTGCGCCCGCACGCACCCGTCTCGACTCCGCTGGACAGGCCGGGCATTCTCAGGGACATGAAGAATGCCCGATGAACCAGCCCGTCATCCTCGTCACCGGCTCCAGCCGCGGGATCGGCGCTGCGATCGTTGAAGTCCTGCGCGCACGCGGCGCCACGGTGATCCGCCACGCCAGCCAGAACCATGACGACGATACGATACCGGCCGATCTCGCCGATCCGCCGGGGCCGCAAATGCTGTGGGAAGAAGCGCTCGCACAGGCCGATGGCCAGATCGACGTGCTGGTGAACAATGCCGGCATCTTCGAGGAAAACCCGCTCGAAGCGTCCGATATCGCCTGGCTCGACCGGTGGGAGGATACGCTGCGCGTCAACCTGACTGCCGCCGCCCAGCTCTCCCGCTTTGCGGTGCGGCATTGGCTGGAAAGCGGCGCGGAAGGCCGCCTTGTCCATATTGCCAGCCGTGCCGGCCACCGGGGCGATTCACCGGCGCACTGGCACTATGCCGCATCGAAGGGTGGCATGCTGGCGATGCACAAGACCATCGCCCGGGCCTATGCCGCCAACGGCATACTGAGCTTCGCTATCGCTCCCGGCTTTACCGATACCGCCCAGAGAGACGGTTCGGAGGCGGATGACTACCTGGCCAGCCGGGGCGGCCCCGGCCTGCTGGCGGACATTCCCCTTGGGCGCGTGGCCGAGCCGGAGGAAATCGCCGCCATAGCCGCCTTCTGCGCGCTCGATGCGCCGCCAAGCATGACAGGCGCGGTAATTGACGCCAATGGAGCCAGCCATGTCCGTTGACACGATCTGACTGCGAGAATCATGAAAAGAATCGCATCCGCCATCGCGATGGCTCTTACGCTGGGCTGCGCCGAGCAGACCACGGCCCAGCCCCGCCCCCCCGCCCCCGTCTCCGAGTTCCTCGCCCAGTGCGAAGGGCGTGACGGGTGGTCGGACGCCGCTCCGCCGTTTCACCTGTTCGGCAACACCTATGGCGTGGGCACCTGCGGGATGAGCGCGCTGCTGGTCGTCACGGAAGACGGGCTGGTGCTGGTCGATGCCGGCACGCCCGAAGCTGCCCCGCTGGTCGCGGAGAACATCACCCGGCTGGGCTTTGCGCTGGAAGACGTGAAATGGATCGTCAACAGCCACGAACATTGGGATCATGTCGGCGGCATCGGACCGTTGCAGCGCATGACCGGGGCCAGCGTTGCCGCGCTTGCCACCGCGAAGGCCGCGTTCGAAAGCGGGATGCACAACCCGATCGACCCGCAAGGCACCGATCACCCGCCTTTCGAGAAAATCCGGGTGGATCGCGTCATCGCGGATGGCGACACGATCGCGCTCGGTTCGGTCACGCTCACCGCACATGCAACGCCCGCGCACTCCCCGGGTTCGACAAGCTGGACGTGGCGCTCCTGCGAAGGTTCGGCCTGCCTGACCATCGCCTATGCCGACAGCGCAACCGTGATCTCAACCGACGATTACCGCTTCTCCGACCATCCTGAATATGTCGCGAATGTGCGGCATGGGCTGGACAGGATCGGCGCGCTGGAATGCGATATCCTGATCACGCCGCACCCCTCGGCCAGTTCGGTGCATGAACGGCTGGCCACCCGCACGCTGGTGGACCGCGATGCTTGCCGCGCCTACGCGGAAAGGGCCGGTCGGGCCCTTGATGAACGTCTGGCGGGGGAGCAGGCGCAATGAGCTGGAAGATATCGGCTTTCGCGTCCAAGGACGTGATCCAGGCGGCGCTGGTCGCGCATGAGGATGCGCTCGACTGGGATTTCGACGTGGTCCTTTCCGGCAGCGAAATCGCGGAAGACCGGCCTGAGGACTGGGTTCTGGAAGCATGGTATCCGCGCCAGCCGACTGCTGCCGACAAGGCTGCGGTCAAGGCGCTGTTCGCTGGCAAGGCGCCTGCGCTGAAGACCGAAAAGCTGCCCGATACGGACTGGGTGACGCTGAGCCAGTTCGGGGTGGAGCCGATCAGGGCGGGGCGTTTCCACGTACGCACGCCCGATTTCCCGGCGAGCGCGCAGGAAGGCGTGACCGATTTCGCCATCCCCGCCAGCCAGGCCTTCGGCACCGGCCAGCACGAAACCACCGCCGGCTGCCTTGCCATGCTCACCGCGATGAAGGCGCGCGGGGTCGTCGCACGCAATGTGGCGGATATCGGCACGGGGACCGGGCTGCTCGCCTTTGCGGCGCTGGACCTGTGGCCCCGGGCCTTGGCGACGGCGAGCGATATCGATCCCGTTTGCACCGGGGTCGTCGCGGACAATTGCGACCTCAACGGTATCGCGGAAGGGGCCGAGCCGGGCGAGTTGACCATGCTCGTCGCGGACGGGATGGACCACCCGCTGCTGCAGGCACGCGGCCCATACGATCTGTTGATCGCCAATATCCTCGCAGGCCCGCTGGTCGAACTGGCGCCGCATTTCGCCCGTGCCACACTGCCGGGCGGACACCTGTTGCTGGCGGGGCTGCTCGAAACGCAGGAACCCGCGGTTCGCAGGGCCTGCCGCCTGGCCGGTTTCCGGCTCGCCGCGCGCATGGTGAATGGCGACTGGTCGATCCTGTGGCTGCGCAAGCGTCCCGGCGTGTCCGTGCGGGCAAGCCGCCCCGCCGCCACCCCGGACTGGGCGCGCAAATGGTAGGGTGTGGGGGGATATTTTCCCGATCCCCGGCTCGAAAGAAAACCACCGAATGCGACCGTAACTTTACAGCTTCTTAAGCGAGCTCCTGTAGTTATTCCCCGTTGGAGGACTGGGGAATTACCCGATCGTGAAAATGGAGGCGATCAGCAAGGGAGGCATTGCCTCCCTGCCGGCCGAAACGGATTTCGTCCGCATGATGAACTGGCCACGCCAGTTCCATGCGATCCAGACCGCTGTCAGCGCGGCGGGAGACGATCTCGAACGCGTACTCCAGATCGTCCTCCGGCAATCCCTCCGCCTGGTGCCATCGGCCGATGGCGGCGAGATCGATCTGCGCGAAGGACGCGAATTCGTGTGCAAGGCCACATGCGGAACCTCCACTCGCGCACCGGGCCAGCGCTCCCCAGCCGGGGGCATCGTGCCGGGTTTCTGCACCATCACCCTGCAAGGCCGCTCCACCCAGCGCAGTTCCATCAATGCGCCCATCCCTTTCGAGGGCCAGCATGTGGGCCTGCTCCGGCTCCATTCACGCACGCCGGACGCCTTCACCAATCACGACCTCCTGGCGCTGCAACTGCTGGCCGGGCAGGTAACGCAGGGCCTCGTCAACGATGCCCATGCGCGGGGCGAAAAAGCGCGGCGGGAAGCGGACCGACGTTTCGCCGCCACTTTCGAACAGGCTGCGGTGGGCATTGCCCACGTGGCGCCGGACGGGCGCTTCATCCTGGTGAACGACAAATTCTGCGACATCGCCGGGCATGAGCGCGAAGCCCTGATCGCGCATGGCTTCGAAGGCATCACCCATCCCGAAGACCTGGAGGCCGATCTCGCCCATGTGAGCGATCTGCTGTCCGGCACGACAGACAGCTTCTCGATGGAGAAGCGCTATGTTCGCGGCGATGGCTCGATCGTCTGGGTGAACCTCACCGTGTCACTGGTGCGCAAGCCTGACGGCGAGCCGGATTTCTTCGTCTCCGTGGTCGAGGATATATCCGCCCGCCGCGCGGCGGAGTTCGACGCGGAGCAGGACGCGCTAACCGGGCTGCTCAACCGGCGCGGGGCGCTGCGACGGCTGCAGCGTGTGGAAAGCCTGGAGGGCGCATGGCAGGACGGCGTCGCGGCGGTGTTCATCGACCTGAACGACTTCAAGGTGGTGAATGACCGGTTCGGCCATGCCGAGGGCGACCGCTGCCTGATCAAGATAGCCGCCGCATTGCGCAAATCGTTGCGCGGGGACGACGTGATCGCCCGGATGGGCGGCGACGAATTCTTCGCCTTGTTCCCCGCCAGCTCGGAAGACCTGATCAAGGAAGTGCTGGCGCGGATGCAGGTTGAGCTGACCACCGTCAGCGATGGCGAGCCATGGGACGTGGGCGCCAGTTTCGGCGTGGCCATCGTCCCGGCGGGCGTGACGGTGGATCCCGCGCGTATCCTCAACACAGCCGACCGCCTGATGTACAAGGCCAAGCATGGGGACAGCAGCGAACCGCTGATCGCAACGCTGCAGGACATGGGCTGAACACTTTCCCAGCCCCGCCCACCCCCGGTCTTGACCAGGAGCAGGCGCCGGATCAGGTCAATCGCCGTAGATACGGGCGGATTGCGCCAGACGCTGGCGGGCGGTGTTGCCGGGTGCGGCGATGGCGGTGGCGGGATCATAGGTCTTGCCCACGGCATTGCTGCCGGGTTCGACGTAAATCTCGACATTGGTATTGGTGTAGCCATTGGGGCGATAGCGCACCCAGTAGCCATCAGGATGATGGCTCCAGCGGCTGGAAGGCACGTCAACGCTGCCTTCACCCATCGGCGCTGCTCCAGCCAGAACCGCCAGCGTTTCCATCTGGCCGTAATTCACCGGTCCACCGCTGAACATGCTGCGCATCTGGCCTTCGGCCTGAACGATCGTGCGCAGCGGGCCGGGAAGGCCGCCGGTGATACGCGACAATTCGGGGCTCGACAGCACCGACAATGCGCTGCGGTTGAGCGAGGCGAGCTGCTTCGTGGTGAGCAATTGCGCGGCGACGCCCTTCAAGCGCGTATCGAGATCCTCGAACTTCGCGCGGGCCACGATGGCCCACAGCAAAAGCTGGATGTCGCGCTGTTCGATTTCGGGGTGGGCATTGGAGTTCTGCAGGATGGCGATCACCGCATCCTTGGCCGAACCCTTGACCGGGGCGTAGAGATAGCCGTCACCCTGGCTCGGCCCATGCGTGCCGGCATGCAGGCAATAGCTCTGCGCGAGCATGGTGTAGTATCCTTCGCGCAGCTTGAAGCCGCCTTTGTTCCCCCGCTCCAGCGAAGCCAGCGATTGTTCGGCCGGCGGAACAAATCCGTCACGATTGGGATCGCCATAAACCGCATCCTTGATGCTGGTCGAGATCGGCGGATCGCCCGCGAGAATGTTGGGTAGCGCGGGCGCTGCCACGCTGCGCACCACGTTGCCCAGACCGCCGAACTGCGCGTGGGCGGCGGTGAAGCCCCCGATCGCCAATACACCGGCCGCCACGGCAGCCATAAGTTTGCGCTTCATGCTCCGCGCTCCTCCTGAAAGATTTCGTTTGTATGATTATGGCTTGCGGCGACTCTGGATGCGGACGCTACCGATGCGGACAGGTGCTGTCGATAACCGACATGCATATGCCTTGACCGAAGGAAGGGTTCGTCGAGCTAGCCCGCCTTCTTCACGATCTCGGCCCAGGCGGCCTCGTCGATCACTTCGATACCCAGTTCGGCGGCCTTCTTCAGCTTCGATCCGGCGCCGGGACCGGCCACCAGCAGGTCGGTTCTGGGGGAGATAGATCCAGCGGCGCGCGCGCCCAGCCGTTCCGCCTGCGCCTTTGCCTCGTCGCGGCTCATCGTTTCGAGCTTGCCGGTGAACACGACGGTCTTGCCCGCAACCGCGCTGTCCTTCGTTTCCACCACGTAGTCCGGCGGCGTCACTTCGCCCAGCAGGTCTTCCCATACCTCGATATTGTGGGGTTCGTGGAAGAAGTCTCCCAGCGCCTCGACCACGACCGGGCCAACACCATCGATCGAGGAAAGCTCGGCCTGCGCCTCGGCATCCTCGGCGCGCGCCTTCTCGGCAATTTCGCGCAAGGCCGGCAGCGTAGTGAACCGCTTGAGCAGATCGCGGGCGGTGACGGTGCCGACATGGCGGATGCCCAGCCCGAACAGCAGCCGGGCAGCATCAGGCGAGCGGCGGTTTTCCACAGATGCCAACAGATTATCCACAGACTTGTCCTGCCACCCCTCGAGCGCGAGAATATCCTCGCGGCGCCTGCGCAGACGGAAAATGTCGGCGGGGCTTTCCAGCCAGCCCAGCGCGAAGAACTGGTCGATTGTCTTCTCGCCCAGCCCGTCTATGTCCAGCGCGCCACGGCTGACGAAGTGCTTCAACCGCTCGGTCCGCTGCGCGGGGCAGACAAGCCCGCCGGTGCAGCGGACATCCACCTCGCCTTCCTCCGCCACGGCTTCGCTGCCGCATTGGGGGCAGTGATCGGGGAAGGCATAAGGATCGCGCTGTTCTTCGCGCGTGAGGTTGTCCACGACCTGCGGGATCACGTCGCCCGCGCGCTGGATCACCACCGTATCGCCGGGCCGCACGCCCAGCCGGGCGATCTCGTCTCGATTGTGCAGCGTCACGTTGGTCACGGTAACCCCGCCCACCAGCACCGGACGCAGGCGGCCCACCGGTGTCAACTTGCCGGTGCGCCCCACCTGGATGTCGATATTCTCCAGCAGCGTCTCGGCCCGTTCGGCCGGGAACTTATGCGCCATGCCCCAGCGTGGCGCCTTGGCGACGAAGCCCAGCCGCTGCTGCCAGTCGAGCCGGTCCACCTTGTAGACCACGCCGTCGATTTCATAGGGAAGCGCGCCCCGCCCGGCGGCAATGCTGCGGTAATGCTGCAGCATGTCCTCGACCGTGCGGCACAGCTTCAACTCGGGAGAGATCGGCAGGCCCCATGCCGCGATCTGCCGCATCACATCGTGCTGCGTTGCCCCCGGAACCTCGCTCGCCGCGCCCCAGCCATGCGCCCAGAAGCGCAGCGGGCGCTTCGCCGTGATGGCGGCATCCTTCTGCCGCAGCGAGCCGGCCGCGGCATTGCGGGGATTGGCGAACTGGCGCACCTTGGCGGGATCGAACTCCTCGCCCGCCGCTTCCGCCTTCACGCGGGCTTCATCCATCAGGCGTTTGTTGAGTGCGGTAAACTCCTGTTTCTCCATATAGACTTCGCCCCGCACTTCGAAAATCGCGGGCGCATCGCCGTGCAGCATTTGCGGAATATCCGCGATGTGGGCGACATTGGGGGTCACATCCTCGCCCACCTGCCCGTCACCCCGCGTGGCGGCGCGGACCAGCCGCCCATCCTCATAACGCAGCGAGCAGGACAGGCCGTCGATCTTGTCCTCCGCCGTCATCGCCACTTCGGCATCTTCCGGCAGGGCCAGGAACCGCCGCACCCGCGCGACGAACTCGGCCACTTCCTCATCCGAGAAAGCGTTGTCGAGGCTCATCATCCGCACATCGTGCCGCACCTTGGCCAGCGGAGACGACGCGATTTCATGCCCCACCTTGCGGCTGGGGCTGTTGGGGCGGATCAGATGCGGAAAAGCGGCTTCCAGCTCCGCATTGCGGCGCACCAGCGCATCATAGGCAGCGTCCGTGATCTCGGGCGTATCCTCGGCATGATACAGCCGGTCATGCCGCGCGATCTCCCGCGCGAGCCGCATCAGTTCGTTGGCGGCTTCGGCTTCGTTGATCCCGCTCTCGCTCACGTCATTCCCCATGATTCACCCGCGCCTCCTAGCACCGGGAGCAATCGCGCACATGCCTCATCTGTGTGGAATGGCGCGTTGATCCGCGAAGTGCGCAACCCGACGTGGATCGATCGCGGCGGGGATCAGCACTACATGGGCAATCCAGATCAGGGACATGGTATTGTGCCCTGATTGCAGTGACTGGCTCCACCACTCCAAACCCCGGTCACACCCCCTCCAGCAGCCGATCCGCCTGCGCGCGCGCCTCGCTGGTGATCTCCGCACCGGAGAGCATGCGGGCGATCTCTTCCTGACGCCCCGGCTGGTCCAGCAGCACCACGCCGGTGCGGGTCACGGTTCCCTCGGACGACTTGGCGATCACGTAATGCGTATGACCCCGCGCGGCCACCTGCGGCGAATGCGTGACGGCCAGCAATTGTCCACCACCCGCCAGCCGGGCCAGCCGTTCACCGATGGCGCTGGCGACGGCACCGCCCACACCCCGGTCGATCTCGTCGAAGATCACCGTCGCCGCGCCACCCTGTTCCGCCAGCGCGACCTTCAACGCCAGGATGAAGCGCGACAATTCGCCGCCGCTGGCGATCTTGTTGAGCGGCGCGAAATCCGCGCCGGGATTGGTGGCGATGAGGAATTCCACGCTGTCCATGCCGCTGGAACCCCAGCGATCTTCCGGCAGTTCGGTCACGGCCGTGCGGAAGCGCGCGGCATCGAGCTTCAGCGGCGCCAGTTCCTTTGCCACCGCCTGGTCCAGCCTCAGCGCCGCGGCAACGCGGGCCGCGTGCAGTTCCTGCGCCCGCGTGCGATAGACCTGCCCAGCCTCTGCGGCCGCCTTTTCCAGCGTACCGATTTCGGCATCGCCTTCATCGATCGAATCCAGCGTGGCGCGGAATTCGCGCATTTTCGCCGGCAGTTCGTCAACCTCGCAGCGATGCTTGCGGGCCAGAGCGCGCAGATCGAACAGGCGTGTTTCGATGCGATCCAGTTCGGCGGGATTGAAGGTCAGCGCATCGGCGGCGGCGGTCAGCCTGTCCTCCGCCTCGCCCGCCTCGATCACCGCGCGATCCAGCGCCGCGAGCGCTTCGGCCAACAGCGGATGTTCGGGCGCGATCCGGTCAAGCCGCCGCGCGGCCGAGCGCAACAAGGCCAGCGCACTGTCCGATCCATCCCACAGATGGCGCAATTCTTCCAGATCGCCGGAAAGCTTCTCGCCCTTCTGCATGTCGGCACGGGCGCTGGCGAGCTGCCGCTCCTCCCCTTCTTCCGGTTCGAGCGTGGCGAGTTCAGCCAGATGCGCCAGCAGCAGGTCCTGATCGGCGCGGGCCTGCTCGATACCGGCCCGCGCTTCCGCCAGCCGGTCTTCTATCGCGCGCCAGCCATGCCATGCCTCCGCCACGCCCGCGGATTCACCGCCCGCGTAACGATCCAGCAAGGCCCGGTGACCACGCGGATTCACCAGTCCGCGGTCATCATGCTGGCCGTGCAGTTCCACCAGCGATCCGCCGATTTCCCGCAGCAGGGCAACGCCCACCGCTTGATCGTTGACGAAGGCCCTGCTGCCGCCGTCCGCCTTGAGGCTGCGGCGCAGGATAAGCGGTTCGCCCGGCTCGATCCCCACATCGGCTTCGGCAAGCGCATTGCGCACCGGGCCGGGCAGGCTTGCGAATTCGAAGGTGGCGGTGACGCTGGCCTGATCTTCCCCCGCGCGCACCAGCCCGCTGTCGGCACGATTGCCGAGCACCAGCCCCAGCGCATCGAGGAGAATCGACTTGCCCGCGCCCGTTTCCCCCGTAAGCACGCCAAGACCCGGGCCGAAGGCAAGCTCCAGCCCTTCGATCAGGACAATGTTACGGATGTTAAGCGCGGTCAGCATCGGTCCGCACTCCTAACCCAAGCCGGGCGGCGCGTCACCGTTGCAACGGCTATTTACGAACAGACAGGAAACGGGCAGACCCGATCCTCCGCCCGATCAGTTGCGCGCGCCCGATCAGTTACGCGCGGATGCCACGTTCTGCGTGGCCGACGGGGAATGCCTGTTCATCAGCCTGAACGCCTTCTCATACCATTCATTGCCGGGATAGTTGGCGCCCAGCACGGCGGCATAGCGCCGCGCTTCCTCGGGCACGCCCAGTGCAAGGCTGGTTTCGGCAAGGCGATACAGCGCTTCGGGAGTGTGGCTGGTGGTCTGGTACTTCTCGACCACGTTGCTGAAACGGAGCTGCGCGGCCAGCCACTTGCCCGTCTTTTCGTAGAAGCGGCCCACTTCCATTTCCTTGCCGGCGAGGTGATCGTTCACCAGATCTACCTTCAGGCGGGTATCGGCAGCATATTCGGTACGCGGAAAGCGGCGGTTCACTTCGTTGAGCGCGGTCAGCGCCTGCTGCGTGATTCCCTGGTCACGTTCCACGTCGCTGATCTGCTCGTAATAGCACAGGGCGATCAGGTAATAGGCGTAAGGCGCGTCCTTGTTGCCCGGATGGATCGAGAGGAAACGCTGTGCCGACTGAATCGACTGGTTGTAATTGCGTGCGGCGTAATAGCTGAACGCGCTCATCAACTGGGCGCGGCGGGCCCACGGCGAATAAGGATGCTGGCGCTCAACCTCATCGAACAGGGCGGCGGCAATCTTCACATCGCCACGGTCCAGCCGTTCGCGAGCCGCAGAATACAGCGTTTCGACGTCGCGAGCGACATAGGCCGTGTCAGAGCGATTCCCGCCACCGCCGCAGCCGGCAGTCAGCGTTATGGCGATGGCTGCCCCGGCAAGGATGAGCGGCCGGGCGGACAGGCGGCGGGTGCGGCTGAGCAATTGCATGGCACGCCTATAACCAGCCGCCTGCTGAACGCCAAGTGAAGTGTTCGCCCCCGATCCCCGGCAACGGCGAAAAGTGGCCTCCCGGCGTCAGGCCGTGATGCGCCAGAAGCCCGCAACCTGGCCTGGAGGACCCTGTACCAGGCGCGAAGCCTCGATAATGGAGGGAACCTGCGACGCCTCCACCGCCCGCCCGAAGAAATAGCCCTGGCCGAAATCGCAGTGGCGGCTCTTCAGGAAATAGGCCTGGGTTTCGGTCTCGATGCCTTCCGCCACGATCTTGATGCCCATATCGGCCGCCAGTCCCAGCAGCGCCCGGACAATCGCGGTATCGCCCGAATCCCGGCCCAGCCCGGCAATGAAGGAGCGGTCGATCTTGATCACGTCGACGGGGAATTTCTTGAGATGCGCAAGCGAGGCAAAGCCAGTACCGAAATCGTCGAGCGCGATGCCCACCCCGCGGCCCTTGAGGGTGAGCAGAGCATCGCCGACATTCTCCGCCCCGCCGCCCAGGAATACCGTCTCGGTCACTTCCACCTGCAGATAATGCGGATCGACGCCCGCCGCATCCAGCTTGGCCAGCAGGCGCTGGGCGAAATCGTTGCGGCTGAATTCCGCGGCGGCGGCGTTGATGGCGACATGGCCAATCCCGATTCCGGCAGCGAGCCAGCCCTTCACGTCGCGCAGGATGCAGTCCTGCATCCGCTCGCTGATCTCGTGCGCCAGTTCGCGATCCTGAAAGGCCGCCTCGATCTCGGCCGGTGCGCGGACGGCGCCCGTAGGGTCCTGCCAGCGCAGCAGCGCTTCGAACCCCGCGACCTGGCCGGTCTTCAGGCATACTTGCGGCTGATAATACGGCGCGATGTCGTTCCGTTCGAGTGCGGAACCGGCCATGCCGAGCATCGTCGTGCGCCGATCAAGTTCCGAACGAAGCGATTTCTCGTAGAGCAGCGTGTGGTTGCGGCCGGCGGTCTTGGCGGCATAAAGCGCCGTGTCCGCGCTCTTGAGCAGTTCTTCCCGGTCGGCGCCATGTTCGGGGAAGATCGCCGCACCGATGCTCACCCGGCAATCAAGCAGGCAGCCGCGGTGCCAGATCGGCTCCTTCATGATCGCCTTGAAACGCTTGCCCAGCTCCAGCAGATCGCGCCCGTCCCCCAGGTGCCGGACGACGATGGCGAACTCGTCACCTCCCAGCCGCGCGGCGAAATCGGTGTCCCCCAGCATCCTGCCCACCCGCTCCGACAACGCTTTCAGCAGCGTGTCCCCGGCATCGTGGCCATAGGCGTCGTTCACCTGCTTGAAGTTGTCGACATCCAGGGCCAGCAATCCGATTTTTTCCCCGCTGACAGTGGCGGCGAAGAGCAGATCGGCAAGGCTGTCCTCGAAATAATTGCGGTTCGGCAGGCTGGTCAGCGCATCGTGTTCCGCGATCCAGCGCACTCGTTCCGCCTGGGCGCGCAGTTCGGTCACATCGCGCGTGATCGAAAGTATCTGCGTTACATTGCCTTCATCGTCTTTCAGCGGCGTCACTACGACGTCCACCCACATCGGGTTGCCCTTCAGCGTAACGCAGCCCGCATCGAACCGGCCAACCTCGCCCGCACGGGCGGCGGCAATCGCCGCCTCGACACTGGCCCGGGCTTCCTCCGGCCACAAATCCTGCCAGCGCGTGCCCAGCACACCTGCGGCATCATCGGCTTCCATCGTTTCGAGCCCGCGCGCGCTCATGAAGCGCAGCGTACCATCCAGATCGAGTATCTTGATGCAGTCGGGACTGGATTCGACGATCCCCTGATTGAGGCTGACATATTCCTTCAGCCGGTACTCCGCGTTCTTTGCCTGGGTAATGTCGAGATGAACGCCCGCCATGCGCAGCAATTTGCCATCTTTGTCATAGACCGGGCGCATCCGCACCAGCATCCAGCGTTCCTCACCCGTGTCGGCGCGGTAGATGCGGTGTTCGCTTTCGTGAAAATCTCCCTGGCTGCTTACCAGTTCGTCCACTTCCTCCATCACCCGCGCCCGATCGACGGGGTGGAGCAGGGCGATGCGGGTATGGCGGTCCAGCACGGTGGTATCCGCCGGCAGGCCGAGATTGCGATAGAACTGCGCCGAACCCACGGTCGTGCCATCGATATCGGTGACGAAGGTGCCGATCTGGACCGCCTCCTGCGTCACCCGCAAATGCTCCTCGCTCTGGCGCAGGACTTCCTCGGCACGTTTGCGGCTGCTGTCGTCGAAAACGAGGCCGACCAGCTTCAGCGGCTTGCCCTCGTCATCCAGCACTGCCCGGCCGTGGATGCGCAGCCAACGCTCCTCGTCATCCGCACAGCGAATCTTGAACTCCGCGGAGCGCGGATCTTCGGAATCCATGAAAGCGGCAAACTCCTCGTCCATCCGCGCCAGGCTTTCAGGATCGAGCAGTTCGGCCCACTCGTCATGGGAGAGCGTGCCGCAATGATCGTCGGACAGGCCGTAGATACGGCAAGCATTGGGCGAGAGCGTGAGGCACCCCGCCCTGGTGAAATCGATTTCCCAGGTGCCGGCGCCCGCCCCGTCGAGGAACATCGCCAGCATCTCGCGCGAGCGTTTGGGGTCCATCCCAACGAGGCCGGGCGCCAGATCATCGCCGCCGAGTACCGCCGCCAGCCGCGCCTGGCTGATCGCCAGGGCCTCTTCGGCCAGCCGTGCCATGGTCACATCGCGCAGGGTCCCCACGCACAGCGTGCCGCCTCCGGGATCGCGCGCGCGCCGCCCCGTCAGTTCCAGCCAACAGACCGCACCGTCGGGACCGATCAGCCTGAAGGCGAAACGCGAGACAGGCCCTGGCCCGCCTGCAAGCTGTAGCCGCAACGACACATTGGCGCGATCATCGGGATGAACCTGCTCAAGCAGATCGCCAACGGTGCGGATCGCGGAAGGGCGGGACAGCAACAGGCCCGCGGTCACAGGGTCGCAGGAAAATTCGCCCGTTTCCGTCGCGAGCTGCCACACGCCGATGGAGGCATCGCCCAGCGCCTGATCCCGCGCCCGATCACCCGGCTGCCTGCCGGCTTCAGGCACGGCTTCAGGCGCGCCCACAGCGGGTCCGCCTTTGCGTTCACCGGAAGGTGTCGGGTCTTTTCTTTTCGTTGGCTTCAAATCAGCGTCCTCTCACCGCTCCTCAATGCAATTGGAACTTGCAATGGATAGTGACGAAGTACCGCTAATGAATGGTTATCGAGCAAGTAACGCTATGAGCGGACCAGCCCGCTTTTTTAAATCATTCGGACGAAATGAGTGATCGCCCGCTCCCTGAAGCCACGAAAATAAGGCTTATGCCCGTTTTTCCACCGATATGGACTTATTCCCAGAACGCCACCGAACGGCATTCGATGCTTTCCCGCACCTGCGCATCGGGGAAGCTGGGATCGTGAAATGCGGTGTGGGGGCAACGCCATGTGAGCGAATGGTCGCTGTCATGGAACTTGAACAGCAGGATATCCTCAGGCTGCATGTTGGAGAAATACCACCAGCGCATGTCTTCATTGTATGAGAAGATCGACGCCGCGATCATCTGATCCTCGCCCTCGACAGGCCTGGCTGCATCTTCCGCATCGGGAAATTCATCCACGATGAACAGCGTGTTCGATTTCTCCTCGCCGCCAAAGCTGGTCCGGCCATCGCACAGCGCCAGCGGCACATCCTGCGGCCCGGGCGAGAACGCGCGCCAGTAAGACGTGATCAGGAAGCGCTTTAACCCCGGACCATCGGGAAAATGCTTCTTGTAGGTGAATTCGGCCATGCGCTGCGCGGTGATCGTGTTGAGGTCGACATGCGCCTCGCCCGCCGGGGGCTGCACACCGCCGGTGTGCTCGTAATTCTCAACCTTCTCGGTCGCCCGCTGCGAGAGATCGGCGGAAGTCCGGATCATCCAGCCGCGCGCCACGCATTTGTCGGCGCCGGTGATCCTGCAGATGTGTTCCTCGACCTCGCGCTCATACAACGCATCGACCTGCGCCTTGTCGTGGAAGTCCTGCACCCCGGTGGGATTCCTGGCGATCATGAAACCGTGCTTGTCCAGTTCGAAATGGTCGCGGATCGGCATCCCGTCACGCACCAGCACTTCATGGTCCGAATAGGTCCCCACGTTCATTTCCTTGCCCTGGCTGACATAGCGCCGGGTGAGGAAATCGCCGGGATCGACGAATCGAATCTGCGTGCGCGCCTGCCGGGCGGCATCTTCCATCTCGCTGTCAGACCGTGAAATTTCAGCCGCGCTGGCCATGCTTCGCTCTCCATCGACGGGCCGCTCGCTCCGGCCCTTTTTATGCATTTGCATAAATTGCCGATTTCGCCGATCTGTGCAAGCGTGCAGACACTCCCCGCAAAGGGACGGCCTGAAAGACGGGAATATGCGATGCAAGGCGATACCAGCACCAAACTGCTGCAGGCGGCGGAGCGTATTCTGATCAAGGAAGGCGTGCGCGCGCTCACCACGCGCCGGGTAGGCGAGGTATCCGACCTCAATCCCACGCTGATAACCTATCATTTCGGTTCGATAACGAAGCTGCTGGCCACCTTGCTGGACCATAATATGGAACCCATGCGCGACGGATGGCGCCGGCTCGAACAGCCCCTGCGCGCCGGCTGCGATCCGGTGGACGATCTGCTGGAACGCTGGCTGTCCCCGCTGATGGCCCCGGCCGCCTACAATCCGCGGGGCCGCGCGCTCGTGGCGATCGACGAGATCGCCGCCCATGGCGAAGCGGACATGAGCCGGCAGGTGATCGACTGCATGGCCGGGACCGCCCGGATCGTGCGCAACCTGCTGGCGCCGCATCTGCCGGGCCTCACGGATCAGGAACTGCGCATCCGCCTGCGCTTCATCGCGGGCGCGACGCTGGGCCCGCCCCCGCGTGCGCGGCTCACGCTCAGCGAGCCCGACCCGGCGATGGGGCCCGATGCGCTGGCCACGCTGCTGCGCTTTGCCCGCATGGCACTGGCCGACGGTCGCGCCGGCGACAGCGCGGATCTTGCCGGGGCCGCGCAAGCCAGACAATAAGTCGGCAAGATAAAAGAACGGGAGAAAAACGACCATGAGCAGCCTGCCGCCCACCATTGACGACACCGCGATCTGGGATGCGTGGCTCTCGCAATTCCGCCTCCCTGTCCTGAACGTGGCGATCGAGGTGGGTACGTTCCAGGCCCTGTCCAGCAAGCCGTTGACCACCGATGAACTGGCGGCCGAGATAGCCGTCGATGCCCGCGCGCTGGCGATGCACCTTGCCGCCTTGTGCGCCGATGGCTTCGTGGAAAAGCGCCTGGACAAATGGCGCGCTACGCATCTCGCCCGCACATGGCTGCACCCGGATGCGAAAGGCTATTGGGGCGGTTTCCTCAAATCGGTGGACCGCAACGAAGTGATCACGGGGCGCCTGCTCACGTCGCTGCGCACCGGCAAGCGCCCGCCGGAATTCACGGATGAGCGCCCCGCCGGGTGGGAACAGGGCACCATGCCCCAGGAGGTTGCAGCCGGCATCGCCTCCTTCATGCAGGCTCACAGCCAGGCCCCGGCACTGGGCGCCGCGCGGATGACACAGTTTGCCGAACTGGAATGCCTGATGGACGTGGGCTGCGGATCGGGCGTCTACGGGATCGAGATCGCCAGGGCCAACCCGGCCCTGCGCGTGGTGTTGATGGATCTCAGGGAAGTGGCCTTCGAGGCCGCGAGATATGTCGAGGCGGCAGGGGTCGGGGACCGGGTCTCCACCGCTTCGGTCAACATGTTCGAGGAAGAATGGCCACGCGGGGCGGACGGGCATTTCTTCTCCAACGTGTTCCATGACTGGTCGGACGAGACGAACCGCAAACTGGCCAGGCGCAGTTTCGACGCGCTGCCCAGCGGCGGCCGCATCTTCCTCAACGAAATCCTGATGGATGACGATTACACCGGCCCCTTCCAGGCCGCCGCCTTCAGCCTGATGATGTTGATCGGCACGCTGGGCAAGCAATACTCCCTGGCCGAATTTCGCGACATACTGGAAAGCGCCGGCTTCGCGGACGTGCAAGCCGTCCGCACGGGAGGCGGCTACTATTCGCTGGTGAGCGCGCGGAAGCCCTAGCCGATACTCCGGCAGGCCGAAGCCACGGAATCGGGTTTAACCCTGTCCGGCAAACATACCCTAACCCAAGCCCGCTTATCCTGTCGGGCGGAAATTGGGGGAACCGCCATGCTTGATCGTTTGCACCGCGACGAACGCGGCGCCACGGCCATCGAATATTCGCTGATCGCCGCGCTGATCTCGCTCGCCTGCATCATCGCGTTCGAGATGCTGGGGCTGAACCTCGCCGAAGTCTTCACAACGATAGCGGACACGCTTGCCCGGCCCTGACCGGGCAGCCCAGGCCCGCGCGAACCGTGCCGGGACCGCCGTAATCGATACGGCGGAAAGCAGTTCGTGGCCGCGCGGCAGCTCGGACTGCGTGCCGGCGAGCAACAGCTCCACCACGCACGCCGCCGGGTCAAATCGGCCCGACACCTTGTAATTCCCGGACCCCACCCCATCTGTACAGTGCCGATCGTCGTTTGCGACGGAAACTGACGGCCGCGTGGCGGCTCCGTTTTCCCTTTCATCCAGCATGGCTCCGCGCCGGGATACGCCCGTGAGCGGATGATTATTCGGACGCAGGAAATGGTTCGGCAAAAGCCGGATTCTCCACCGCGAACGGACCCCTTGCCCATAGACTGGCGGCAGCACTGCCGCCGCAACGGGCGCTGACAACATGTCAGGAACCGGCGGCGCAGGCTGCCCAAGAAAGAATATGAATTACAGCAAAACCGGCGCGATCGCGCGCCAGACACTCTCGCACCGGTCCGTTCCGGCGCTGCCTCTCACTCCCATGGCTCTGTCCGCCGTGCTCTCGTCTCACGAATTACGGCGTCTCGTCGCAGGGATGGTCGATTGACCCGAAACAGACTTCACGGCGATGCTAAGCAACTTCCCCGTCCCAAGCCGGAGATCGCGAATGGACTTTAACCAGGAATATGCCGCCCATCAAAAGGCGCTGATGTATGCCGACAGCGCGGGCACGGTGGCAGACCGCGACATGCATCTCGCGAAGGCATCCGGCATTGCCGAACGCATCGGCACATTCCAGCGCGGGCTTGGCGCCGCGGCGGCCTGTGCCTGGAGCACGGTGCATGTTTCGGCCCCTGCACGCATTTAAAGTAGCGTTATCACGTAATTGTGGTAGAATAATACTGCTCTCGTTGAATTTCGGCGGGTATCGACGATTTTATGTGGAGCCGGAAATCTCAATTTCCAGATCCACAAGACGACGAACTCCTTTCAATTGACGACTTGACGCACGACCCCGCCCGTATTTTTCACGGTCGGAAAAACACCGTTTCTTGAAAGGAAGCAATAATGCCCATCGGCACCGTAAAATTTTTCAACGAAGACAAGGGCTATGGATTCATCCAGCCCGACGACGGCAGCAATGACAGCTTCGTCCACATCTCCGCCGTTCAGGCCGCCGGCATGGCCACCCTGAACAAGGACCAGCGCCTGAACTATGAAGTCGAAACCGGCCGCAACGGCAAGGAATCGGCGATCAACCTCAGCGCTGCTGACTGATCTTCGCACGATAGGCCCGGCTGCCCACTGTGGCGGCCGGGTCCGTCATCATTCCCATTCCCTGACAGAGAGCGGAGGCCGCATGGCTTTTACCTACGAATTTCTTATCGCACGCGCGGAAGAGGCTTCGCAGGAAGCGGATCGCGCCGTTCTCGACAATGTGCGCCAGCGGGCCCTGCGCTCTGAAGCCGCCTGGCGCGATATGGCCAAGCAGGCCCTCAAAACCGTGAGCGATCGCGAAACCGCCCAGCGCGAAAAGGAAGCAAGGCAAGCCGCTTCCGACATGGTCGCCGCCGAATAGGCTTCCGGCCGGAGCGACGCACGCAACGCTGCAAAATATCGCTTTCCCAGAATGGCTAACGCCTGATCCGGCTTGGCTGGACTAGGGCGGAATCGGCTGTTCCGGCCTTCGGATTCCTTTGCCCGGAAGCTCCTTGCGCACCCGCCCGCACAAGCCATTTTCCTACGCGGCCCGCAATGTGCCCGGTCCCAAACCGAGCCGAAGCCACTCCACGCCGAAGGCCCAGCGCGGCTGCCAGACGACGCCAGCACGGACGATGATGCGGGAAAGCGGCGGCGATAGGCCGAAGGTAGAACTGCGGGTTTGACACCCCTTCCCCCCACCACGGGGAGAGCGCTTTTCCCTTAACTCCCTCTCCCCGTGGGGTGAGGGGTTCCGGCTCCCTACTCCTCGCCCATCCGAAGCGCGGCGATGAAGGCTTCCTGCGGGATGCTGACATTGCCGTATTCGCGCATCTTCGCCTTGCCCTTCTTCTGCTTCTCCAGCAGCTTCTTCTTGCGGCTGATGTCGCCACCATAGCATTTGGCGGTCACATCCTTGCGCATGGCGGCGATGGTTTCGCGGGCGATCACCTTGCCGCCGATGGCGGCCTGGATCGGGATCTTGAACAGGTGCCGGGGGATCAGGTCCTTGAGGCGTTCGCACATGTGGCGGCCGCGCGCCTCGGCGACCGAACGGTGAACGATCATGCTGAGCGCATCGACCGGCTCGTTATTCACCAGGATGCTCATCTTCACCAGGTCGCCTTCGCGCAGGCCGATCTGCTCGTAATCGAAGCTGGCATAGCCGCGGCTGATGCTCTTGAGGCGGTCGTAGAAGTCGAACACCACTTCGTTGAGCGGCAGTTCGTAGCTGACCTGCGCCCGCCCGCCGACATAGGTGAGGTCGGTCTGTATCCCGCGGCGATCCTGGCAGAGCTTGAGGATGGAGCCGAGATATTCGTCGGGCGTGTAGATGGTGGCCTTGATCCACGGTTCGTCGATCTGTTCGATCCGGCTGGGATCGGGATAGTCGGCCGGGTTGTGCAGCATGATCTCGCGCGCGTCATCCGTCCGGCTGGCGCGCAGCTGGATGCGGTAGACCACCGATGGCGCGGTGGTGATCAGGTCGAGATCGTATTCGCGGGTAAGGCGTTCCTGGATGATTTCCAGGTGCAGCAGGCCGAGGAAGCCCGCGCGGAAGCCGAAGCCCAGTGCGGCGCTGCTTTCCATTTCGAAGCTGAAGGATGCATCGTTCAGGCGCAGCCTGGCGATGCTTTCGCGCAATTTCTCGAAATCGGCGGCGTCCACCGGGAACAACCCGCAGAACACCACGGGCTGGACTTCCTTGAAGCCTTCCAGCGCCTGGATCGCACCGTTCTTCACGGTGGTGATCGTGTCACCCACGCGGGCCTGGGCGACTTCCTTGATCTGGGCGGTGATGAAACCGATTTCGCCGGGGCCGAGTTCGGCAAGGTCGGTGCGCTTGGGGGTGAAGCAGCCCACACGGTCGATCAGGTGTTCGGTGCCGCCCTGCATGAACTTGACCTGCAGGCCCCGCTTGATCGCACCGTCGATGACGCGGACGAGGATGACCACGCCCAGATAGGGATCGTACCAGCTGTCGACCAGCATGGCCTTCAGCGGGGCCGCGCGATCGCCCTTGGGCGGGGGGATCTTGGCGACGACGGCTTCGAGGACTTCCTGGATGCCGATGCCGGACTTGGCGCTGGCAAGGACGGCTTCGGACGCATCGATGCCGATGATATCCTCGATCTCGGCGCGGACCTTCTCCGGCTCGGCCGCGGGGAGGTCGATCTTGTTGATGACGGGGACGATCTCGTGATCGTGCTCGATCGACTGGTAGACGTTGGCCAGCGTCTGGGCCTCGACCCCCTGCGCGGCGTCGACCACCAGGAGAGCGCCTTCGCATGCGGCCAGGCTGCGCGACACTTCATAGGCGAAGTCGACGTGGCCGGGCGTGTCCATCAGGTTGAGTTCGTAGGTCAGCCCATCGCTGGCCGTGTAGGTGAGGCGCACGGTCTGCGCCTTGATGGTGATGCCGCGCTCACGCTCGATATCCATGTTATCAAGGACTTGCTCGCTCATCTCGCGGTCGGTCAAGCCACCCGTGGCCTGGATCAGCCGGTCAGCCAGCGTCGACTTGCCATGATCGATATGGGCGATGATCGAAAAATTGCGAATAAGCGAAAGGTCAGCCATCCGCGCCCCTTAGCCGTGCTTTGCACGCCTGTCAGCAGCCTGTGTTGCTCAGTATTCGAGCCTGGCCTTCAGGTTGCGCTGCCCGAAGCGCGGGACGCTCAGCAACTTCGCGTTTTCCACGAGCGGGAAATGCCCTTCCGGCAATTGCGCCAGCGGAAGACCGCCCGCGGCGAGGAGATAGGGCGAAACGCGGTTGCGCGTGCACAGCCCCCCCGCCCCGTCATCCACCAGCGGCGTCTCGAACTCCAGCCCCTGCTGGTCCTGATGGCTGCGCTGCACGCGGGCGACAGCGAGCTGCCCCTCCCCGAAATCGACGACGAATTCCGTGCCGACCGGAACGTCAAGCAATCCCTGGATCATCGCTCCGCTGCGGGAAAGGTCACGCAGGACCGCCTCATAATAATGGTCTTCGTGGATCAGATGGATCTGGCGATAGAGCTTGCGGCGTTCAGAGCGTTGTTTCGCCGGTCCGCTCGGCTTTATCGTCCAGCCCTGCGAGGCGAGAAATTCCTCCACCTCGTCCGCTGCCACGGGCGTGGAATAGACGAAGCCCTGCACATGATCGACACCGCGTTCGATGGCCAGATCAAGCTCGTCCATCGCCTCGATGCCTTCGGCCACCGTCTCCATGTCCAGCGCTTTCGCGAGGGCCACGACCGCGCCGATCAGTTCCGCATTGCGGCTACCTTCCTGCACGGCACCGCGCATGAAGCTGGGATGGATCTTGATCGTTTCGAACGGCGCCCGCTTGAGATAGTTGAGCGAAGACGCCCCCGTCCCGAAATCATCGAGAGACAGGCGAACACCCAGATGGCGCAATGCGGCCAGTTCCCTGTCGCTCGTATCGCCTTCCCCGAAATGCACGCTTTCGCGCAGTTCGCATTCGAGCCGACTTGCCTCGAGCCCGGAACTGGCGAGCGCACTGGTGACAATCCTGCTCAAACCGTTGGTGACGAGTTGCTGATCCGAAAGGTTCACGCACACGCGCACTTCGCTCGGCCACTGCATCGCATCCATGCAGGCCTTGCGGAGCACCCATTCACCCAGACTGAGGATGAGATTGCTCTCCTCAGCCAGAGGAATGAAGATCGAAGGGGAAATCTTGCCGCGTTCGGGATGATACCAGCGCAGCAACGCTTCCATCGCCACGATCTTGTTGTCGGCCACCGAAACGATTGGCTGATATTCCACGGTGAGCTGCCCATGCTCCAGTGCGAGGCGCAAGTCCTGCTCCAATTCCCTGCGCATGTTAGACTCGCTCTGCAACTCGCGCGAGAAAAAGCGGAACTGGCCCCGCCCTCCATTCTTGGCAGCGTAAAGAGCAATGTCGGCGCTGTGAGTTACCTCTTCGCGCGTGACACCATCATACGGTGCGATTGCGACACCGACCGACGCCCCGATAATGCAACGCTCACCCTCGATCTGGTAGGGCTGCGTGATCATCGAGATCACTTTCTTCGAAAGCTCGCCAAGCTGGCCGCGATCATCGAGATCGGGCACGAGAACCTGAAATTCATCACCGCCCAGGCGGCCAATCTCGCAGGCGGAATCGAAAACCCGCTTCAGGCGGGCCGATACCTGACGCAGCAATTCGTCGCCTGCCTTGTGGCCGTGGGAATCATTGACCTGCTTGAACCGGTCGAGATCGATCATCATCACCGCGCAGCTGCGTTTCGCCGCACGAAAGGCGGTGAGCATCGCGTCGATCTTGCGGTGCATGCGGTGCCGGTTGGAAAGGCCGGTGAGGGAATCGAACTCCGCCAGGCGGTTGGTCTCGTTCTCTTCCTTGCGGCTGTCGGAGACGTCGCTCGCATGGCCGCGATATCCGATGAACTCGCCATTCCCATCAAAGACCGGCCGGCCGAACAGCGACCAGTAAATTTCCTGGTCCGGGAGGTTCGCGCGCACGGTCAGGCCGGACAACACCTTCCGCCCGCCAAACAGCAAGCCAAGGCTGCGAGGGGAAGAGCTTTCCTCGGACTGGCCGGTGACCAGAAGCGACTGGAAGGTCGTCTTCCTGAGCGTTTCCGCCGACTTGCCGAAAATCTCGGCAGTCTGGGGCGAGAGATAGGTGACATGGCCGGTCGCGTCGGTTTCCCAGTACCAGCCCTGCCCGGACGCCTCATGCTCCGCCATGAGAGCGAGCTTGCGCTCCACATCGCCAAGAGGTGCGGCATTCCTGGGCGCGGCTTCAACCACCGCTTCCCTTACGCTGCGCAGCCCTTTCAGGATGTTCTTGGCCAACCGTCTGCCCTTGCTTGCAAAATGGCGGCATAGGCACCTACGCACATGCGCCGTGTTCAACGGCATTCCTAAACACATAGGGTTTATGAATCGCTAATGGCCGCGCCGGGCGGTCACCCTGCGCGAAGCGAATCCCTATCCCTGGTGAATGACCTGAGAGAGGTCAGGCGCTGTGCTTGAAGGCCGGAAGGTGGATCGGATCGGGCGCGTTTTCCGCCATAATCGCAATCCGGCCGGACGCATCGTGTTGCAGGGCCACAGCGAACTGCACGCCCATCCGATCCTGATCGCACCAGCGCGTGGTGGCAGTGACGGTGTGAGATTCCGAGATGGCGACGCGGAACACCGTGCCAACCGGTACGTTCCACAAACCTTCGATCATCGCGCCGGTTGTCGAAATGTTGCGGATGGTGCCGTTGTAAAGCTGCCCATTGTGATCCAGCACAATCTTGCGCAGCATGGTGCGCCGCGCAGCGCGAGCCGCACGTGGGCCTCGGGCTACGGCGGCCAGGCCAGTCTTCAGCCGTTCTGCTGCCGCCTCGGCCGAAAGCGGATGCTCATAGATGAAGCCCTGCACATGGCTGCAGCCCTGCATCCGGATCAGGTCCAGCTCATCCAGCGTTTCCACGCCTTCCGCCGTCGTCTCCATACCCAAGGCCTGCGCCAGGCTGGTGATCGAGGCGATAATCGCACCATTGCGGCTGCCGGGCTGGGTCGCCCCGCGCACGAAGCTCTGGTCGATCTTGATCTTGTCGAACGGAGCCTTCTTCAGATAGCCGAGCGAAGAATAGCCGGTTCCGAAATCGTCGAGCGCAAGGCGCACCCCCACCCCCTTCAGCGCGGCGAACATCGCGTCCGTACCGTCATCGTCGTTCAGGAACACGCTTTCGGTGATTTCGAGTTCAAGTTGCGACGGATCGATACCCGCTTCGGCAATCGCGCTGGTAACGATGGCCGGCAATTGCGGATTGGCAAATTGCAGCGGCGAGACGTTCACCGCCACGCGGACATGCTGCGGCCATTTCGCCAGATCATGGCACGCAGTCCGCAACGCCCACTCGCCCATCTGGCTGATCAAGCCCGAATCCTCCGCTATCTCGATAAAGCGCGCGGGAGACATCGGCCCTCGCAGGGGATGACGCCAGCGCATCAGCGCCTCGAAGCCCGAAATGTTCTCGGTCGCGGTGTCCACCACCGGCTGATAGACCAGCTCAAGCTCGCCATTGGTGATCGCGTCGCGCAGATCCTGCTCAAGCTGGCGGCGTTCCTGCGCATGCGAATGCAGATCGTCGGCGTAGAAGTGGTAGCGGCCCCGGCCGCCGTCCTTTGCAGCGTAAAGCGCCAGGTCGGCATTGCGGATCAGGGCTTCGCTGGTCACGCCATCATCGGGTGACAGGGAAATCCCGACCGAGGCGCCGATCACCACGCGATGGCCATCGATCGAGTAAGGTTGGGACAGCGCATTGATGATCTGCTGCGAAAGATCCGCCAACCTCTCGCGGCTGACCGAACCCGGCAGGATCACCTTGAATTCGTCGCCGCCAAGACGGCCTACCCGACCCTCATCGTTGACCGTGCGTTCAAGCCGGTTGGCCACCTGCTTCAGCAGGGCATCGCCCGCGGGATGGCCGAGTGTATCGTTCACCTGCTTGAAGCGGTCGAGATCCAACAGCAGCACCGAACAATGGCGGTGCATTTCCATCGGGGAGTTCAGAATCTTCTCCAGCGATTGCGACATCTGGAACCGGTTGGAGAGCCCGGTGAGAGAATCGTAATGCGCAAGCCGCTTGGCATTTTCCTGCGAGCGTTTCTTCTCGGTCAGGTCCGTGCCCGACCCGCGATAGCCCACGAAGTTGCCGAACTCGTCATAAATCGGGCGACCCGTGACAGACCACCAGCGCTCTTCCCGCACGGCGGCACGCACCGCCAGCTCGTTGAAAGACGAACGCGAGGAGAGATGGAACGTGAGTGTGCGCTCTCCTTCCGTGCCGCTGGCATCGAGATCGAACAGGTCCGTCAGGGGCTTGCCAAGCAAATCCTCCGGCTGCGCCTGCTCAAGCACCTCGGAGACGGTCTGCGAGACATAGGTCAGCATGCCCCGGCGATCCGTTTCCCAGAACCAGCCCTGCCCGGTCTCCTCGTAGTCGTTGAGAATATCTTCGGCACGGTTGCGCCGGCGGTCGAGTTCAAGCTGGCGCTCGCGATTCTCGCGCATCACCTGCATCTGCCGGCGGCTGACGAGCACCGCAAAGATCACGCTCCCCGCCAGCAGGGTCAGCGCCCCAAGCGATCCATCGGCAATCGCGACGGCGCTCCAGCACGCGATTTGCGCCGTGAACAATCCGGCCGCCCTGCCGCCTTGCGTGACCGAAGCCAGGCTGGTGCAAACGATCAGCACGCCTGCGGCCACGTGCCAGGCCAATCCCCCGTTTGCCGCCCACGTGGCGATAGCATAGCCGAAGATGAACATGGGGGTCGCGATGACCAGCAGCATCGCAGCGATCCGCACGACGAACTTGCGGGGTTCCTTCTTCTCGAACGTCCGCAATACGGGAGCCAGCAGCATCAGGCACGCCGCAAGGACAGTTTCGCCGATTACGTTCAGCGGTGCGATCGACCAGGACAGCATGCAGGCCAGCGCCAGCGACAGCGGCACGATATACGCCATGTTCAACCATTGCGGCGAGATCAGCGAAGGCGCGAATTCGCGCGCTCTGGGTCTGCGATGGCGGTTTCGCTGGTTCTGGACCTGCGGCCCGTATCTTTCCAGTCGCCCGTGGGAAGGCTGCTCCGCGACAGGCTGTGGCCGGGCAGCGGCAAGGACGCTGCCTGGTGCGTGACGATCGAATTGTTCGATACGTTTCTGAACAGCCCCGGCCATACCCTCGCGCTTGCCAAAAGCGTTTTTAGAAAGCGTTAATGTGAGGGCAAGTTTTTGCCCTGCAAAACGGTGATAATAAAGGCAGTTATCTCTTTTTGGGATTGTCTCGCCGTCCGCGGCAAGTCATGCTGTCAAAGCTAGGCTGAATCTTGGGAGGATGCTGTGCGGCATATTGCAATAATCGGTTCCGGACCTGCGGGATATTACACCGCGGAAGCTGCGCAGAAGGCTTTCGGAGAGGATGTCGCCGTCGATGTGTTCGATCGGCTTCCTGTGCCATACGGCCTGATCAGGACCGGCGTGGCGCCGGATCATCAATCCATCAAGGGCGTGTCACGGCGGTTCGAACAGACCGCGCTGACCGACAATGTCCGCTTTGTGGGCAATATCACGATCGGGCACGACATCACGGTTGCCGAACTGCGCGAACTTTATGACGCGGTGATCCTGGCAACCGGCGCCCCGTCCGACCGGCCGCTGGATCTTCCCGGCGCAGACCTGGCCAATGTGTTCGGGAGCGCTGCGTTCGTAGGCTGGTATAACGGCCACCCCCAATTCACGACGCTCGAGCCGGATCTTTCGGGCAAGACCGCGGTGGTGATCGGCATGGGCAACGTCGCGCTGGATGTGGCGCGAATCCTGTCGAAAACGCCACGCGAATTCGAAGGTAGCGATATCGTGGCGCATGCGCTGGACAGCATCGCCGCGTCTTCGATCGAACGGATCGTGGTGCTGGGCCGGCGTGGCCCGCACCAGATCATGATGACGCCCAAGGAACTGGGGGAACTGGCATCGCTGGACCGTGCCCTGCCCCGTGTCGATCCGCGCGACCTGCCAGATCAGGGCGATGATGCGCTGCTGGAACCCGGCCTGCGCAAGTCGGTCAACCATTTGCGCAGCTTTTCCACCATTCCGGAGACGATCCATGCGGAAAAAGCCATCGAGATCGATTTCGATTTCTTCGGCCAGCCCCGCGCATTGCGGGGGGATGGGAAAGTCGAAGCGATCGAAGTTGAGCGGACCGAGGTCGTCAGCGGCAAGGCGAAGGGAACGGGCGAGTTCTACACCATTCCCGCCAGCCTGGTGGTCAGTTGCATCGGCTATCGCACCTCGCCCATTCCGGACGTTCCGTTCGACGAGCGGGCCGGCCGCTTCGCAAACGATCAAGGGCGTATCCTGCCGGGCCTTTATTGCGTCGGCTGGGCTCGCCGGGGCCCATCCGGCACGATCGGCACCAACCGCCCCGACGGTTTCGACATCATCGACAAGGTCGTGGCGGATATTTCCACCGGCGCACTTGGTTCCGCCAGGAAGCAGGGACGCCCCGCCTTCGATGCGATCGCGAGCGAGCGCAAACTGGACGTGGTGACGTTCCGCGACTGGAAGAAGATCGAGCAAGCCGAGGAACAGGCCGCCCGCGACGGCGCCCCGCGCGAAAAGTTCGTCGATGTCGAGGCAATGATCCGGGCCGTAAACTGACGGGAAGATCGGCGTCGGTCAGGCGGTGGGTTCCATTTCCAGCGGAACAGCCTCGCCTTCCGCTCCCTCGCGCGTGTCCGTGCCCCACTGATACAGTCGCTGGATGAACTCATCCCAGCGGGCGTTACAACCGGGGCCGTAGCTTTCCAGCAGGCCCGCATCCGCATCGGCGGCATCGGCCGCTTCCGTCAGCGCCGGGCGGAAATCCTTGCCCGATCCAGCCTCGTAACGCCCAAGGAAGAGGTGCATGGCATAGGCGTAGACCTCTCGCTCAAGCGCGTCTTCCGATCCGCCCGAGATAGCAGAAGCCCACAGGGCACAGCGCATGTCTTCTTCCGGTGTCACGACCGGCAGAGCAGCATCTTCTCCGGCGGCAGCCAGCGGATTTGCCCCGCCAAGCATCATGGCGGCGGCAAGCAGCGCTATGCGGCGCACCGTCAAACCCGCATCGGCATGAGCACGTAGAGCGCCGCGCTCTTCTCATCCTGACGGATCAAAGTAGGCGCGCCCGCATCGGCCAGATGCAGTTCCACATTGTCACCATCGATCTGGTGAAGGATGTCCTTGAGATAATTGGCGTTGAAGCCGATCTCGAACCCTTCCGAAGAGTATTGCGCAGACACTTCTTCCGCCGCCGTGCCGTTATCGGGCGAGGTGACGGAGAGCGTGACGCGGTCGGTATCCAGCGCCATCTTGACCGCACGGGTCTTTTCGGTGGCAATGGTCGCGACACGATCGACCCCGGCGAAAAAGCTGCGGGGATCGAGCTTCAGCAACTTGTCGTTACCGGTGGGAATCACGCGGCTGTAATCGGGGAAAGTCCCGTCGATCAGCTTGCTGGTGAGCACGACACCCCCTTCGCCGCCCAGCGTGAAGCGGATCTTGCTGGCCGACAGGTCGATCTCGACATTGCCGTCCAGCGCCTCGTCCAGCAGCTTGCGCAATTCGCCCACGGCCTTCCGTGGCACGATCACGTCGGGCATGCCCTCGGCCCCGTCGGGCCGCGCGATGGTGTAGCGGGCCAGGCGGTGGCCATCGGTGGCCGCGGCCTTGAGCACCGGCGTATCATCATCCGTGACGTGGAAGAATATGCCGTTCAGGTAATAGCGGGTTTCCTCCGTCGAGATCGCAAAGCGGGTGCGATCGACCAGTTCCGCCAGCAGCTTTGCAGGCAGTTCAAAGCTGGTGGGAAGATCGCCTTCCACGATCACCGGGAAATCGTCCCTCGGCAGCGTCGGCAGCTGGAACCGGCTGCGTCCAGCCTTAACCGTCAGCCGGTTGTCGGCGGCTTCAAGCCCAACCTGGCTTCCATCCGGCAACTTGCGCGCAATGTCGAACAGCAGGTGCGCCGACACAGTCAATGCGCCGGGGCTTTCGACCGATACCGCACTCATGCTTTCCACGACCTGCAGGTCGAGGTCGGTCGCCATGATGCGCACGGTGCCGTCGCCAGCGGCTTCGATCAGCACGTTGGACAGGATTGGAATAGTGTTTCGGCGTTCAACCACCGACTGGACGTGAGACAGGCAACGCAGCAGCGTCGCGCGTTCGATGGTGGCCTTCATCGTTCCTTGTCGGACCCCCCTTGGGCGCGCGGGCGGAATCGCCCGAAAGCGCAGGTTACATGGGTTACAAGCAATAAAGCAGCAAGCGTTCAGGGCAAGGCCGCGTTTCCTTGAACCGGTACAAGCTGGGGATAAAACCGGGGGTTATCCCGCCCTATTCCAGTTCCCCCAACAGGACATAGGTGGCTGAAGTGGCGGCAAGGTAGGTGCCGATATCCTCCCACACCTCCTGTGGCAGGGCATCCACATCGACCCCATCCAGCAGCAACGACATGGCGACAGCTTCGGTCTGCCCGTCGGTCGGCATGTCGATCACCGGGTTGGTCAGGCCGGGACCATAATCCAGCGCCTGGTCGATGACAGCTGTCGAAATGCCCCGGCCTGCCAGCCTTGCAGCCATTTCCACCTGGAAAACGCGGGCTTCCGCGTAAGTCAGGTAAGCGATCTGACGGGCCGGATCGATACCGATCTCGTCGATGCAAGCCATGGCCGCGTCATAGAATTGCTCGACCCGGGCATCATCGGCGAGGTTCTCTCCCGTGCCTTCAAGCAGAGTTGCGTCGACCAGGCCCCCACGCACTTCCATTGGCGTTGCGCGCACGATGCAATCGAGTTGCTCCTGGTCGTGAGCCATCGCAGGCGAAGCCGCCATTGCCGCAAACACGCCGGCCAGGGCCGAAATCCTCTTCATGCCCTGTCGCACCCTCAGGAAATCATCGCCATGCCGCCGTTTACATGCAGCGTCTGGCCGGTGATGTAACCGGCATCCTTCGACGAGAGGAAGGCGACCGCCGCACCGATATCTTCCCCCTCGCCCATGCGGCCCATCGGGATGCGCGCGTTCAGCGCATCCTTCTGCGCATCGGGCAGGACATCGGTCATTGCCGTGCGGATGAAGCCGGGAGCAACGCAGTTCACCGTAATCCCGCGGCTCGCCACTTCCTGGCCGAGAGCCTTGGACATGCCCACGAGGCCAGCCTTGGCAGCAGCGTAGTTGACCTGGCCGGGATTGCCGGTGGCGCCCACGACGGAGGTGATGGTGACGATGCGGCCGAACCGCGCCTTCATCATCGGCCTGGTGGCCGCGCGCATCAGGCGGAACGTGGATTCGAGGTTGATCTTGATCACCTGCTCCCACTCGTCATCCTTCATCCGCATGGCGAGATTATCGCGCGTGATGCCGGCATTGTTCACGAGGATGTCGATCTTGCCGAGCGTGTCGACCGTTGCGGGGATCAATTCCTCGACCTGCGTGGTGTCTGAAAGATCGCAGGTGATCTCCACATGATCGTGCCCGTAATCGGCGTTCAGTTCTTCACGGAAAGCGCGCAGCTTTGCCGAGTTCGAGCCCGACAGCGCCAGCCGCGCGCCTTGGGAGGCCAGAGCCCGCGCGATCGAGGAACCGATACCGCCCGAAGCACCGGTGACCAGCGCGGTCATGCCTGTAAGATCGAACATGTCTACTCCTGTATCTGCAGCGCGTCGAATTCACGCCGCGCATAGCGTACCAGCGCCATCATGCCCATGAGTTCGCCAACCTTCTCGCCGGCTTCCTCATCGCTGCCAATACCGGCGGAGACGACGAACGAGCCCATCATGAACAGCTCCTGCTCGGAAAAATCGGGATCGCCGCCTTCAAGGCCCGCAACCACGGCCCGTTCCATCAGGCTCCACAATTCCGGCCGCTCGCGCCGTGCCAGCGCCTCATCCATCAACCTGATCTGCTCCGGCGTCAGGCTGCCCGACTGCCGGTAGGCGATTTCCGACAGGCGCCCCATTTCAAACAGCGTGCCGTAATACAGCGCGCTTTCCGACCAGCCCTGCTCGCCCGAGCACAGGTCGACGACCGGCAGGACAACTTCGCCGATGCGGGTGGACCATTGCGAATTCTCCGGGTCGCCGGCCGACCGGTAATTTGCCGTCAGGGTCGCAATTTCCGCGGATTGGGCTTCGCTATAGGAAGCTTCCATGCAAGCCAGCGGATCCGCCATCCCCGCCGGAGCGGCCGCCGCGACCGGGCCTGCAAGCAATATGGCGGCCAGGCCGCCGAACATCGTCCGTCCGATCATCATCTCAGTCGATCTCCTTCGCCAGCGCTTCGATATCTTCCATCGTCACCACGCTGGTGACGGTTACGTCCTGCACCGTGCGCGATATCATCGGGCCGAGCACCTTGCCGCCAAGCTCCACGAAATGGGTTACCCCGGCTTCCTGCATCGCGATCACGCTTTCACGCCAGCGAACCCGGCCGCACACCTGCTTCACCAGCAGGTCGCGCTCCTCATCCGCATCGGTGACGGGCGCCGCGGTGAAGTTGGCATAGAGCGGCAGGCGCAGGGCCGAAGGCGGGTTCTTTTCCAGAGCCGCCGCCATCGCATCAGCGGCCGGCCCCATCAGATCGCAATGGAACGGCGCCGAGACGGGCAGGATGACGCCCCGCTTGATGCCGTGCTCCCTGGCCAGCGCCACGGCCCGCTCGATCGCACCGCGATGGCCCGAGAGGACGACCTGCCCCGGATCGTTGTCATTGGCGAGCTGGCAGATTTCGCCTTCCGCGGCCGCTTCAGCCAATGCCAGGGCCTTTTCGACATCCGCGCCCAACAGCGCGCACATCGCACCCGCGCCCACCGGCACGGCCGCCTGCATCGCTTGCCCGCGCAGCTTCAGCAGCCGCGCCGCATCAGGCAGGGTGAAGGCCCCAACCGCGCCAAGGGCGGTGTATTCGCCAAGGGAATGGCCCGCCACGCAATCGCCCTTGTCAACGATGCCGAGGCCGCCTTCCTTCTCCAGAACACGCAGCGTGGCGATGGCGTTTGCCATGATCGCAGGCTGTGCGTTCTCGGTCAGGGTAAGCTGGTCTTCCGGCCCTTCGCGCATGATGGCGGAAAGCTTCTGGCCCAGCGCTTCGTCCACTTCCTCGAACACTTCGCGCGCAACCGCGCTGGCAGAGGCGAGATCGGCGCCCATGCCGACCTTCTGGCTGCCCTGCCCTGGAAATACGAATGCCCGCATCTGTTTCTCCCCCTGGACCAAATCCAACGTGCGGCGCCGGTTATTGGCCAGCTTGCTGCACCGCAACCCCGAAGGGAACTATTTTGTTGGCAATATCATGCCCGATATCCGCCATTCCCAGGAATGGAATACCAGTTCGGGCACACCATTCCCGCGCGATCTCGACAGGCTGCGCGCCGAATTCGCGGTCATTCTCCGGCACATCGCTCACCCGGCCGATCCGCAGGCCAGCTATATCCCGCAAGTGCTGGGTGACGTGGAAGAACAGGCGATCCACCGCGTAGAGATGCTCGGCAACCTCTTCCACCATGACGACATGGCCAGACAGATCGGGCATCAGTTCCGTGCCGCACAGCATGGCCAGGGTCATCAGGTTGAAGGCCACCGTCGGCTGCCCATCCAGCGACGGCTCGATCCCGCCATGCTGCCCGGCGATCCACGCCAGCGTGCGCCGCACCGCAGCCGCGCCGCCTTCGCGCCGGACATCCACCGGCATCGGCGCATGGACCGGCAGGCCGATCCCCGCCCTGTAGAGCGCCGCCAGCAGATAGCCCGCATCCGAATAGCCGACAAACGCCTTCTCCCGCGCACATCCCCTCATCTGCGCCACGGCGCGCGCGGCGATACGATTGGCGCCATATCCCCCCCGCGCGCACCACACCGCATCCACGGCAGGATCGTTCGCGCATTCGAGCAGAGCACCCAGGCGCACATCATCCGAACCGGCGAAATGGCCGTCCACCGCGAAGCATTGCTCGTGAACGACCAGCTCAAGCCCCGGAAATTCCGCGGACAGGGCCACCACGCGCTCTGCATCGGCGGGCGTGATGGGCGTCGAAGGGGCACAAATGGCGATCCGGGTCATCGCTGCCTTGATAGTCGGCTTGTGTTGTCCCGCACAACTGCATAGCGATGTGCCATGGCCGAACGCGACGCACTATCCGCACATCCCTGGTTCTTCTGCGGCATAGGAGGTTCCGGCATGTTGCCACTGGCGATGATCCTGAAAGGCCAGGGCGCGGAAATCGCGGGGTCGGACCGCAGCCGCGACCAGGGCCGCTCCCCCGAAAAGTTCGCCTGGCTGGAAAATGAGGGCATCAACCTGTTCCCGCAGGACGGCAGCGGGGTGACATCGGCCGAACAGACCGTGGTGGCCTCCGCCGCGGTCGAGGATACAGTGCCCGAAATCGTGCGCGCCGCCGAACTGGGCTGCCCCCGGATGAGCCGGGCGGAACTGCTTTCCACCCTGTTCAACCAAGCGGAAACGGGCATCGCGATCGGCGGAACCAGCGGCAAGTCCACCGTCACCGGCATGCTGGGCTGGATAATGCATGAGGCTCGCCGCAACCCCACGATCATGAACGGCGCAGTGATGAAGAACTTCGTCTCTCCCGCCAGCCCCTTCGCCAGCGCGCGCGTGGGCGGCGGCGAGGTGTTCGTTTCGGAAGTCGATGAAAGCGATGGCTCGATCGCGCTTTACCGGCCCGAAGTGGCGGTGCTGCTCAATGTCAGCCTCGACCACAAGAGTCTCGAGGAACTGCGTGTCCTGTTCGGCAATTTCCTGGCCTCATCCGCCTGCGCCGCCGTGAACTTCGACAATGTGGAAGCCCGCTATCTCGCCCCGCGCGCGAAGAAGGTGGTCAGCTTCGGGATCGACAGCGACGATGCCGCCATTCGCGTGGAGCCCGGCAGCATCGAAGAAACGACCACTTCGATTTCGGCCTGGGTGGTCGAAGGGAAGAAGAATGTCGGCCACCCTCTGACCATCGCCATGCCCGGACGGCACAATCTGTCCAATGCGCTGGCCGCCATAGCGGGCGCGGCGGCCGCCGGTGTTCCGGTTGCCAGTTCCGTCTCGATGCTGGGCGGGTTCAAGGGCCTCGCCCGCCGGTTCGACATTGTCGGCACCAGCCCGTCAGGCATCACCGTGATCGACGATTTCGGCCACAATCCCGAGAAATGTGCCGCCACACTGCGCACATTGAAAAGCCAACCCGGCCACGTGATCGCTTTCTTCCAGCCGCACGGCTATGGCCCGCTCAAGCAGATGGGCCACGAATTGGCCCGGATCTTCGCCAAGCTGCTGGGGCCGGAAGACGTGACCATCCTGTGCGATCCCGTTTATTTCGGCGGCACGGTGGACCGCACGGAAGGATCGGAGCGCATCGTCGATATGATCGAGGCTGCCGGCGGCAAGGCCGAATACATCCCTTCCCGCGAGGATTGCGGCAAGCGCATCGCCCGGATCGCCCAAGCCGGCGACCGGATCGTCATAATGGGCGCGCGCGACGATACGCTCACGGCATTCGCGAAGGACGTGCTGGCCGCGCTTCCCGCCCGGTAGAAGGGTCCCCTTCCCGCGCGGTGACCGCATACCTTGCGAACGCGGCGTGCGAAAGTGCGCGCCACGCTCGCCCTACCGTCACCCTGAACTCGGTTGGCGTTTTTCCCTGTTCGGACAGGTTATGCCCTCCCTCGTCATGCTGAACCTGGTTCAGCATCCATCCCTTCCACCAACGACTGCCAGACCCGGAGAAATGGACCCTGAACCGAGTTCAGGGTGGCGGTGGGGCAATCGGCCTATCGCCCCGCACTTACTCCTTATTCCGGAGCGATCACGTAATCGACGGTGACCGGCGCGGAAATGGTGCCGATCAGTGACCAGTCACGCGAAGGATTGTCGATCTTGGCGACCATCGAAACCAGCTCATGCGCGCTGATCGGGGATCCGCCATTGGTCACGCCGGTAACCCGCACGACCCTGTAGCCCATCGCCGCGGCATAGGCATCCGCCTGGATGCGGGCATTGGCGACTGCCTGGACAATCGCTTCCCGGTGCGATTTTTCCTGGTCCGAGAAGCTGAATTGCGGCCTTGATCCGCTGTAATAGGCCGAGGGAAGATTTATCGCGCCTTGTGACCTCTCCGCTTCCTCAAAGGTGAGGGAAACATCCGCGTTGGACGTTACCGTCCAGTAGGATGGGCCGCTGTCGCCGGGGGAAGATACCGCCTCCACGCTGGCTGCAGCGGCGGCGGCATCGGCCGTGTCCGCAGCCGCATCGACGGCAATGGCCACGCCGGTGTCCCAGGCGCTGCCGGTATAGCCGTAATTGGTTTCGTCATACACGCGGGGCGTGATGGTCACGCGGGAACGGATCACGCCGATCTCGCGCAGGCCCTGGATCAGGTCGGCTTCCTGCTTTTCGATCTCGGCATCGGCGGCCGCCTTGCTCTCTCCGCTGCCCTGCAGGGAGAAGCTGAACTGCACCTGGTCCGCCCTCGCGGAACCGATGGCGTGGATGCGCAGCGGCACTTCGTTGGAAGCCGCCTGAACCTGGATCGGCGCCGCGATGGCCAACGCCGAAACGAATGCCCCTTTCAGAACCCAGCCAGCCTTCATCCTTAACTCCTTGCGTGCAGTCTCGATGGCTGGGGCTTAAAGCCCATGGCGCACGGGCTGGCAACGCCGATACCGCTTTCCTACTTCGCCGCAAGCTGATCAAACGGGCGCATGGAACCTGTTCGACCTTGGCCGATACGCGGAAATGGCAGGTGGCCCGAAAGGTCACACCCATTCGCCCGGCCTCCCAAATATACCGTTGTTTCAAATGCGAAATTCCCAGCAGATTTCGATGGATCACCCCACGTTCTGCGTCACCCCCTGCCGCTGGCCTCCAAAGCGGGACGCAAGCCTTGCAATCCCGCGCAAACCCTGTATGTGCGCCCCTTCCTCGTGGGTCGTATCGGCCAGCAGGATTTGAAGAAAGCCGGAGGGGCCCCCGCGCGGTGCGGGATCAGCCAGCGATCGGCCCAGAAATGAAAGGAACGCGCGCATGCCGCTCTACGAGCATGTCTTTCTCGCGCGCCAGGACCTGAGCCAGGCTCAGGTCGATGCACTGGCTGCTACCGCCACTGAAATCGTGGAACAGGGCAATGGCAAGGTCACCAAGACGGAGACCTGGGGTCTCAAGAACCTGGCCTACAAGATTGACCGGAACCGCAAGGCGCACTTCGTGCTGCTCAACATCGACGCTCCCGGCGCCGTGATTGAAGAGCTGGAACGCCAGAACCGGATCAACGAAGACATCATTCGCTACCTGACCGTGCGCGTCGAGGACCTCGAAGAAGGCCCCTCGGTGATGATGCGCAAGCAGGACCGCGAACGTCGTCGCAGCCGCGAAAGGGAGGATGCATAATGGCCCGTCCGTTTTTCCGCCGCCGCAAGAGCTGCCCCTTCTCGGCCAAGAACGCGCCGAAGATCGATTACAAGGACGTGCGCCTGCTTCAGGGCTTCATGTCCGAACGTGGCAAGATCGTGCCGAGCCGTATCACCGCCGTTTCCGCCAAGAAGCAGCGTGAACTGTCTCAGGCGATCAAGCGCGCCCGCACGCTGGGCCTGCTGCCCTACGTTGTGAAGTAAGGGAGGCACAGCCATGGAAATCATCCTGCTCGAACGTATCGAGAAGCTTGGCTCGATCGGTGACGTCGTCACCGTGAAGGACGGCTACGCCCGCAACTTCCTGCTTCCGCAGAAGAAGGCGCTGCGCGCCAACGATGCGAACCGCCAGGTGTTCGAAGCGAACCGCGAACGCCTTGAAAAGGAAAACGCCGAGAAGCGCACCCAGGCCGAAAAGTCGGGCGAAAGCATCGACGGCGTGGAAGTGGTGCTGATCCGCTCCTCCTCCAACTCCGGCCAGCTCTACGGCTCGGTCAGCGTGCGCGACATCGTCGAAGCGCTGGTTGCCAAAGGCCATCAGGTCAGCAAGGCGCAGGTCATTCTCGAACACCCGATCAAGACGCTCGGCGTGTTCGGCGTTCGCGTCGCGCTTCACCCCGAAGTGAACGTGACCGTGAAGGCCAACGTCGCCCGTTCCGACGACGAAGCGGAGCTTCAGTCGAAGGGCGTGGACGTGATGACGCAGATGTTCGAAGACGACCGCGCCGAGAGCGAAGGCTTCACCGAAGCCGTCGACCCGAATGCGGAACCGGGCGAAATCCCGGTCGACCTCCTGGAACCCTCGGAGGAAGCGGAACAGGCCTGAACCTGATCCGCTGCACGGCAAAAGTTCAAGGGCGCGGTCCGCAAGGGTCGCGCCCTTTGCTTTACGCCTTTGAATTGTAGGAATTCGCGCCCTATCTTCAGCGATGGCCGATTCCCCCGCACAAGCGATCGCCGAGCTTTCCCGTCTCTATGACGAGACTATTTCCACCCTGCGCGACGACATTCTCGCCTATGCCGAAACCGGCGCAAGGCCACCTGCGGAACGGCGACTGGACGGGTCCTATTGCTATCCGCAACTGCTGGTCCATTTTGACGGGCAAGGTGCCAAAGGCGATCCCGCCCGTGCTTTCGGGCGGCTGCAGATGGCCGGCACCTATGCCACCACGATCACTCGCCCGGCCCTGTTCGCGGACTATCTGACCGAGCAGCTGGAACTGATCGCGGGCGACTACGACGTTCGTTTCGAAATTCGTCGCTCACGCCAGGAAATGCCATTTCCCTATGTGCTGGACGGCGCATTCGGAACCCGGCTTGCCGGTATCCCGCCGACCGAGCTGGCTCGCCATTTCCCCAGCACCGACCTCGCCCTGATCGGGGACGAACTGGCCGACGGTATAGAGATCAACGGACCGGATGAGCAGATCCCGCTCTCATTGTTCGACGCGCTGAGAACCGACTACTCGCTCGCCAGGCTGGCTCACTATACCGGCACCCCGCCAGAACATGTGCAGCGCTTCATCCTGTTCACCAACTATCATCGCTATGTCGATGAATTCGTTGACTGGGCGGCTGAGCAATTGGGCACGGACGGCTATGTCGCCCTGTCCGGTGCGGGTGGCCTGTATATCGATCATCCGACACAGAACGCGCGGGCGCAGCTATCGGACACGGCATGGCGCCGCCACCAGATGCCCGCCTACCACCTGATCGCGGAGGACGGGGCGGGCATCACGCTCGTCAATATCGGCGTCGGCCCTTCCAATGCCAAGACCATCTGCGATCACCTGGCCGTGCTGCGTCCGGAAGCCTGGCTGATGATCGGCCATTGCGGCGGCTTGCGGCCTACGCAGTCGATCGGGGATTACGTTCTCGCCCACGCTTATCTGCGAGACGATCACGTGCTCGACCCGGTGCTGCCGCCGGAGATACCGATCCCCGCCATCGCGGAAGTTCAGCAGGCGCTTGCCAGCGCGGCCGAGGAAGTGAGCGGCAGGCACGGGGCCGATCTCAAGCGCCGCATGCGCACAGGCACCGTCGTCACCACCGACGATCGCAATTGGGAACTGCGCTACACCCACTCGGCACTGCGGTTGTCGCTCAGCCGCGCAGTCGCGATCGAAATGGAAAGCGCCACCATCGCCGCACAGGGCTATCGCTTCCGCGTGCCCTACGGGACGCTGCTCTGCGTTTCCGACAAGCCCTTGCACGGCGAGATCAAGCTGCCGGGGCAGGCCAACAAGTTCTATGAAGAGGCCATCGGCGCGCATCTGCAAATCGGCATTCACGCCTGCAAGCGCCTGCGCGCCGAAGGCCAACGCCTACACAGCCGCAAGCTGCGGGCCTTCAACGAACCTCCGTTCCGCTGAAGACAAAAGCCGCCAAGCCTAGCCTTTACCGCGAGTCCTGGTCTTGCCCGGGACCGCCGTATCCTCGATGAACTTGATGATCCGGGCGGCGATGTCCTTGCCGGTTGCTTCTTCGATCCCCTCAAGCCCCGGCGAACTGTTCACTTCCATGATGACCGGCCCGTGGTTGGAGCGCAGCATGTCCACCCCCGCGACATTGAGGCCAAGCTTGCGAGCCGCACGGATCGCGGTTGAGCGTTCTTCGGGCGTGATCTTCACTGCGCTGGCCACGCCGCCACGATGGAGGTTCGATCGGAAATCGTCAGGACTGCCGGTGCGCTGCATCGCAGCCACCACCTTGCCGCCGATCACAAAGGCGCGGATATCCGTGGCGTTGGCTTCCTTGATGAACTCCTGGACCAGGATATTCACATTGGCGCCGCGGAACGCCTCGATCACGGACTTCGCGGATTGCTCCGTCTCACCCAGCATCACGCCGACACCCTGCGTTCCCTCGAGGAGCTTGATCACCACCGGCGCGCCGCCAGCCAATTGCAGCACCTCATCGGTCTGCTTCGGATCGTGCGCGAAGGCGGTGACTGGCATCCCCAGCCCGGCGCGCGCAAGTATCTGCATCGAACGCAGCTTGTCGCGGCTGCGCCCGATGGCCACGCTTTCGTTGAGCGGCCAGACACCCATCATCTCGAACTGACGCAACACGGCGAGACCATAGAACGTGATCGACGCACCGATGCGCGGGATCACCGCATCATATCCGGTCAGCCTCGCACCGTTGTAATAGGCTTCAGGACGATGCGAGGTGATATTCATCGTCACCCGCAGCGTGTTCAGGACATCTATCTCATGCCCCCGCGCCTGCGCCGCCTCGACCAGGCGGAGATGCGAGTAGAGCCTGGAATTTCGGGCCAACATGGCGATTTTCATTGGTCGGCCTCATCCAGAGGCCGTTTCCCGTCCGGCCCGTTTCACAACAAATGCGTTTGCGCCGCGTCCACCAGGAACCTGCCCATCAGTGCCGTCCTTCCGATCAGCACCGGATAGGTCATGTCGGTCCGGTCGGTGAGGCTGAATTCCGCGTCGAACTGCACACCACCCAGTTCCAGCCGGGTCACGATGATCAGGCGATTTTCGCTCTGCCCGTTCGAACTCGTGATCCTGCGACGGGATACACCGTGGGCTTCGCATGTTGCGGTTTCATGTCCATCGCCCAGATCGATGCGAAAGCGCACCGATGGAACACCGTTTCTTTCAAAGGGCTCGATGTGGGTGGCGTGAAGCGCGGAGGTACGCGCGCCTGTATCCATCTTCGCCTCGATTCCGGTCAGGGCAAAGGCAGGCAGGTCAACGGATTCACGCCAGCCAAGCACGGTAAGTGATGCCATCGAAGGGTGCCGATCCTTGCGCCTTGAACTGCCGAAGGCGCTCCATACACCGTCATTCGCTGACGGCCAGCCCGTCTCCGCCCTTTCCGGCCTTCAAACGGCGCAGCACCTTTCCGCTGGCGAAGTCGATCTCGGCAACCGTGCCCGCCCCGGTTTCAGCCGCATAGGCGCGCGAGCCGTCGGGCGAGAAGATCAGCGTGATCTGAACCGCCTCGGGTCCGCCGGAAACCTCCATGGTGCGCACGATCTCGGCGTTGGCACTGTCGATCACGCTCAGCGCGCCGCTGCCAAATTCGGATGTCACCGCGTAGGCTCCGCCAGGATGCACCTGCAGGCGGATCGGCATCTTGCCGGTCGCGACTTCTGCCTCGATCGCCAGCGTCGCCGGATCGAGCCGATAGGCTCTGTCCGCCTTGTTGGCACCCACCCACAGCGCCGTCCCGTCGGGCGACAGCGCAATCGCTTCGGGATCGCCGGCAAAATCAGCCCGGTGGGTCAGGCGCCTCCCGACAAGATCGACCCGCACGACCTCGCCGCCGATCTTGTTGGTCCCCCACGCCAGCGTCGCGGCTTCATCGATTGCGAGCAGGTGCGGGCCGCCATTCGTGCTCGTCACGATCTCCGACACTTCCGGTTCTGCGGAAAGCGGCTGGTCGACGATGGAGATGGCGCCGCGCCCTTCGGCAGTCGCGTAGAGAGAGCCGTTGGCATGCCAGATGACCCCGTGCGGACGGGCGCCCGCGCCCAGTTCGATCGCCTTGATGCGGTGGAGGCTGGCGCTGTCATAGATTTCAAGCGTCGACCCGCCATAGCAAGCCAGCGCGACATGCTGCCCATCTGGAGAAAGGGCCAGCTCATGCGGATTGACGCAGCTCTCGACACGAGCCGTTTCCTCACCCGTGGCAAGGTCTATCCGCATGAGGCTGTCTTCGCCCTTGTTCGCCACGAACAGGGCCGGGCCGCCTTCCGTAGCCGCGAGGGGATGTGGGGCCAGCGCAAGGCAGACCGCAGCCATGCCCGCGCGGGCGCGAAAGGCGGAACGGATCACCACCCCTTGGGCTTGCCCTTGTTCTGCTGGTCCAGCCACTTCTTCAAGGGAGCGAAGTATTCCGCCAGGGCCTTGCCGCTGATTTCCCGGCTGCCGGTGAACACTTCCAGCGCATCGGGCCAGGGCTTCGAAGCGCCCATTTCCAGCATCGCATTCAACTTCTGCCCGACTTCTTTGTTGCCATAGAAGCTGCAGCGGTGAAGCGGACCTTTCCAGCCCGCCTGGTCGCAAGCCGCCTTGTAGAACTGGAACTGCAGGATGCCGGCCAGGAAGTAGCGCATATAGGGCGTGTTGCCCGGAATGTGGAACTTCGCGCCCGGATCGAAGGCATCGGCCGGACGTTCGACCGGCGGCGTCACGCCCTGATAGTCGCGCTTCAGGTCGACCCATGCCTGGTTGTATTTATCAGGCGTGATCGAGCCGTCGAACACGCCCCAGCGCCATTTGTCGACCAGCAGGCCGAACGGCAGGAACGCCACCTTGTCCATCGCCTGCCGCAGCAGCAGCCCGATGTCCTTGTCGGCACTGGGCACCTTGTCCGCTTCCAGCAAGCCGATCTGCACCAGGTATTCCGGCGTGATCGACAGGGCGATGAAATCGCCGATCGCTTCATGGAAACCGTCATTCGCACCATCGAGATGGAGGAAGCTCTTATCGTTATAAGCGCGCTGGTAGTAGTTGTGGCCCAGTTCGTGGTGGATGGTCACGAAGTCATCGGTGTTGACCTTCGTGCACATTTTCACCCGGATATCATCCTTGTTGTCGAGATCCCAGGCGGACGCGTGGCAAACAACCTCGCGATCGCGCGGAGCGATGAACTGGGTACGATCCCAGAAGGTGTCAGGCAATGGATCGAAGCCAAGCGACGAGTAGAAGCCCTCGCCAATCCTGAACATCTGCTTTTCCCAATAGCCACGGCGCTGCTCTTCCGGGGTGTCGGCCGTATCGACCTGTTCGGGAGTAGTCTCGACGAAGCCCTTGGCCTTCAGCAGGTCACCCACGTCATAGCCGATATCGCCCGATCCGGCGGGAGCAACGAAAGGATAGATGTTGGACCAGGCCTGCGCCCACATATTGCCGAGCAGATCGGCGCGGATCGGCCCCGTCTTTGATTGCACGGCATCACCGTACTTCTCGTTCAGCTTCCAGCGGACATAGGTGTGCAGGCTTTCGTACAGCGGTTTCAGTTCCAGCCACAGCTTGTCGGTCATCCTGGCGAAATCATCGGGCGGCATGTCGTAACCCGACCGCCACATGGCACCCACGTCCGAAAAGCCCAGTTCCTTCGCGCCCTGGTTGGCAATCTCGACCATGCGGACATACTCGTCCTTCGACGGCGCACCGACGCGGTCATGCCAGCTTGCCCACATTTCGGTATATTCGGCGGGCGTGTGATTCAGGCTGCCCATCTCCGCCTCGATGTCGGAGCCGCTGATCTCCTTGCCATTCAGCGTGCCCTTGCCTTTGCCATAATCGGACTGCAGCCTGGTGGCGATTTCGTTCAGCTCGGTCGCGGCACCGGCCGTGGTCGGCGCGGGCAGAACGATACCGGCGCGCAGCTTGTCGAGCTTGCGCTGGACGACGGGATCGAGCCCCTGCACATCGGAGAAGCGCGCGGCTTCCAGCGCGAAGCGAACCGCCATTTCCGTGCCCTTCGCACCTGCTTCCGCGGCCAGCGCATCGGTATCTTCGGTGATGTAGGTTGAATTCACCCAGTAAATCCGGCTGGCATCCACCGTGTAGTCGAACATTTCCTGTTCGACCGAAGCGACGAACTGCGCCGCGCCTTCCGCAGTGAGCGGATATCCGCCGTCCGTTTCCTGCGCCGCAACGGGCGTAGCAAGGGCGAGAGCGAGCGCCGATAGCGCGACCGAGACATGCATTTTCATCGAGGGGGCATCCTTTTCAGGGAAACAAGTATTCGATGAAACCGGTTTGACCGTTCATCTCCGGCAAATCAAGCATCAGCAAGGCACCTCTGCCCAACACGATGGCCTTTTGGCCCGGCTCAAGCATCGGCCAGAAAACGCACGATCGCTTCGCCGAGTTCCGGTTTGGTCACCGATCCCATATGCGTTCCGGGCACGATCTCCAGCCGGGCATCGGGCAGCGCGTCCGCCAGGGCATCAGGCGATCCATTGTCATGGTCGTCTGCGCCGCACAGCACCAGTGTCGGCATTCGGATATCCTGCAATTCGCCGGCATCCGTATCGCCCACCGATTGCAGCAGCAGCCGCGCCGCGATCCGGTCGACCTTCATCGTCTTCATGAACTGGACGGCATAATGGGCCGGATCGCCCTGCTTGATCTCGTCAAAACGGGCAATCGCATCGAGGAAGAAGGCGGCCCGCCCTTCCCATCCATCCAGGCCTTCCAGCCCCATCCCGGCCAGCACCAGCCTGCGCGGGGAAAGGCCCGCCAGCACGCTTCGCGCCGCCGTCCGCGCACCCAGGGAAAACCCGACGAGATCGAAATCGTCAATTCCCAGATCCTGCACCAGCGCCTGCACGTCGCGCACCAGCACATCCGATGGATAGGATGCCGGATCATGCGAAGCAGCGCTTGCGCCATGGGCGCGCAAATCCGGCATGATCGCCTCGAACCCGGCCTCGGCCAATGCCTGCGCATGACCGAACCGAATCCAGTTCATCTGCGCACTTGAAAACAGTCCATGCAGCAGAATCACCGGCCTGCCGGCTCCTAACCGGTGGAGCGCCAGTTCAGCACCATCGAACGACCTGAAATGCCCGCTCATGCCCTGCCAGCCATGTGTTCGCGCAGCTCCATCAGGTTCTCCGGCTGGGTCTCATATGCGGGAACAGCCGGATCGAGCACCACCCAGCCTTGCTTGCGCGAAGTCCACAGATGGAAACTTGGTGCGATGCCCGACGTATCATCAAGCGTGCCGACCTTGAGCGTCGCACTTTCCGGCGCACGGGCGGAACGATGCCAGAGGCGGGTTCCACAACCGGGGCAGAAATAACAATGCTTGGCCGCCCCGCTATAGCCGGTGACTTCGAACATCACCGGTTCGCCATACACCTCGATCCGGGCGAACGGGATCGCGAAAGAGATGGAGAACGCGCTGGCCGACTGCTTCTGGCATTCGCCGCAGTGGCACGCATATGCCGGGGGGAGAGCCCCCGCGATCTGGTAACGCACCGCGCCGCACTGGCATCCGCCACCGTGAAACTCTTCTGCCAACCCGGTTCTCCTTGTTCCCTTCCTATCGGCCAAACCCCGGCGCGATGGCAAGCTTTGCCATCTCCTTCACACATTGCTTAATAAGCAGGCTTATTATATGTGCACTTGATGCTTCACCTCGGTTTTCTGCTCGCCGACAATTCACGCCTCGCGCGCTGGGCATTCGATCAGCAGGTTCGCGTGGCCGGTGTTACCGGCCCACAGGCGCGGTTGCTGCTTAACCTCCATCGCGTTCCGGGCGAGAACCAGGGCTTCTACGCGGAAAGGCTGGAGGTCGAGCCGATCACGCTGTGCCGCATGGTCGATCGCCTGGAAGAAGCAGGAATGATCGAACGGCGACGTGACCCGGCCGATCGCCGCGCCTGGCAGCTATATCTGACGGAGAAGAGCAGCCAGGTCGTGGAACTGCTCCAGAGCGAGCTGGATATACTGGTGGAGAACATGCTCGAAGGCATCTCGGGGCACGAGCGCGAAGAATTCGCCCGCATCCTCGGGATCGTAGGCACAAACCTGTCCACGCGACGAGAACTCACCCGCGAAACCTCGAAGGCACAATATGGCTGACGCCGACCCTCAGATTATCGAGCCTGCAGAAACCGTGAGCGAAGATCAGCCCCCTGCCCCGCGCCGCCGTTGGGGCAAGCTGGCCATGCTCCTGTCCGTCCCCGCTCTCATCATCGCGGGCGGCGTGGGCTACTGGGTCAGCCTGCAAGGCAAGGTGACGACCGACAATGCCTATGTGAAGCAGGACAAGGTGTCCGTCAGCGCGCTGGTGGGCGGCACGATCGTGGATGTGCTGGTGCGCGAGAACCAGATGGTCGAAGCAGGCACGCTGATGTTCCGCATCGATCCGCAGCCTTTCGAAATCGAGCTTGCCGGAGCCAACGCCCAGATCGCGACGGCTCAGGCGGACCTGACCGCACTGTCACAGGACAGTGCGCTGTCCGGCGCCGACATCGCCGCCGCACGGGAGAATATCGCCTTCGCCGAAGCGACGCTCGCCCGCCAGAAGGCCCTGTGGGACCGGGGGTTCACTACCAAGGCGGACTACGAAGCGGCTCAGCATTCGGTCGCGCAGGCTCGGGAAGCCCTGAAGCTCGCCCAGGCCCAGCAGAACGAGGCCAGGGCACGCCTTGCCACGGGCGCCGCCGTACCTGGCCGCAATCCGCGCATAGCCTCCGCCGAAGCAACCCGGGCGGCGGCTCAGCTCGACCTCTCCCGCACCGAAGTCCGCGCGCCCATCGCAGGCCGCGTCGGGCAGGCCGATCGCCTGCAAAAGGGCCAGCAGGTCATTCCCAACCTTCCTGTCCTGACGCTGGTAGGCAGCCACGGCACCTATGTGGAAGCGAATTTCAAGGAAACCGATCTGGCGGACATGCGGATCGGCCAGAAGGCTGAAATCAGCTTCGATGCATATCCGGAACTGAAGCTGAAAGGGCATGTGGATTCGATTGGCGCCGGCACCAATTCGGAATTCTCGGTGCTGCCTGCCCAGAACGCCAGCGGCAACTGGGTGAAGGTGACCCAGCGCGTGCCGGTCCGAATCGCCATCGATGAGAAGAGCCCGCGAGAGATGATCGCCGGCCTGTCCGCGGACGTTACCGTCTTCACCAACGGGGAGCGCTGACCCGTGGCAAGCGCCGCCGGGACCGCCCCCTTCAGGGACGAACCCGAAGTCGTCGTCGGCAATTACCCGATGCTCGTCACCGGCGTGATGCTCGCATCGCTGATCCAGCTGCTCGATACGACGATCACGATCGTCGCGGTGCCGCACATGCAGACCACGCTGAACGCGTCTGCGGAATCGATCACCTGGGTGCTGACGAGCTATATCATCGCCACCGCCGTCGCCATGCCGATCACCGGCTGGCTCTCCGCGCGGATCGGCCTCAGGCGGCTGTTCCTCTGGTCGGTCAGCGGCTTCATCGTCACCTCGATGCTGTGCGGCATGGCCCAGAATCTGGAGGAGATGGTGCTGTTCCGGGTGCTGCAAGGCATATCGGGCGCGTTCATCGGCCCGCTCAGCCAGTCGGCCATGCTCGATGCCACACGGCCCAGCCGCCGTGCCCAGATCATGACGGTATGGGGCGTGGGCGTGGTGCTGGGCCCCGTTCTGGGCCCGGTACTCGGCGGGTTGCTGACCGAGAACTGGAACTGGCGCTGGGTGTTCTTCGTCAACCTGCCGATCGGGCTGATCGCGCTGGCGATTCTGTTTGCCCAATTGCCCAGGCGCGAGCGGATCGAGCGGCGGTTCGACCTGACCGGCTTCATCCTGATCGGCGTCACCCTCGCCTCGTTGCAGCTCATGCTGGACCGCGGGCACCGGCTCGACTGGTTCGAATCCCTCGAAATCTGGGTCTGGTGTGGGCTGGCCATGTCAGCCGCCTGGATGACCCTGGTCCATCTGACCACCACCAGGACGCCGCTGTTCGACCGCAGCCTGTTCCGCGATCTCAACCTGATAACGGCCATGTTCTTCATCTTCGTGGCGGGGGCGATCCTGTTCTCGTCGATGGCGCTGCTGCCCACCCTGTTGCAGGACATATTGGGTTATGGCGTGGTCGAGACGGGGCTGCTGCTGGCCATGCGCGGCATCGGGATCATGCTGAGCATGCAGGTTGCGGGCGTGCTGATGCGATTTGGCGCGGACACACGGGCGCTGATCGGCACGGGCTTCGCGATCACCGGCGTGTCGCTCTACATGATGTCGCATTGGAACCTGGACATCCAGCCGTGGGACATCGCCATGCCGGGCCTGGTGCAGGGCCTGGGTATCGGGCTGGTCTTCATCCCGCTGAACACCAGCGCTTTCGCCACGCTGGCCCCGCATCTGCGCACCGATGCGTCGAGCCTGATGAACCTGTTCCGTAATATCGGATCGTCACTGGGCATCGCGCTGCTGACAGCCATCCTCGCCAGCAATATCCAGATCCTCCATTCGGAACTGGGCGCCAATATCACGGCCAACTCGGTCGGCTCCTTCGACCTGTCCGCGCTCGATCGCTATCAGGATGTCGGCGGCGCGGCGCTGGCCATGGCGGATGCGGAGGTCAGCCGACAGGCGATCATGATCGCCTATCTCGATGATTTCTGGGCTATGATGTGGCTGACCTTCTGCGTGGTGCCGCTGGTGCTGCTGATCCGCAAGCCGCCCAAGCACCTGATGGGCCGTTAAGAGACGCGCCCGCGCGCCCGGAAAGCCAGCACCGCAATCACGCCCAGCGCACCCAAAGCGGCAAGCGCCATGTCCTTCTGCGCGTCCCACATGTCGCCCTGCTGCCCGTTGTAGCTTTCCGCCATCTCGGCGCCCATGGTCAGCGCCAGCCCCCACTCGAATATCTCGTAGAGCGCGGATGCACTGAGCACGAAGGCGAGCGCCGCCCACAGGCCCGCCCGCAGGCGCAGGCCCTTCAAGTGCACATAATCGACCACCGGCAACACGCCGAGCACGCCAAAGGCGAGATGGACCAGGCGGTCATAGTGATTGCGGCCCCAGCCCGTCAGCGCGGCAAGATCGCCGCCGGTGAGGCTGTGCCACCACTGTTCGTAAGGGACGTTGGTGTAGGTGTATCGTCCGCCCAGCGTGTGGAGCAGGAAGAAGATCACGATGCAGCCCAGCGATGCATCGGAAACCGGCCAGCGCCGCAGCAGCCACGGCGCGGCCAGCAGAAGCAGCAACGTGGGAATATGATGCAGCGGGGCAATCCGGGGATAGGGCTGCGCGATCTGCGCCAGGATCAGGGCAACCGCCAGCAGCGCCAGCCATGCCCATTGCGATCTGGTCAGTTTCGGCAACGCCCTGTCCCCATATTCGCGATCAGCCCTTCTTGAGGTGACGACGGCCGAGCAGTTCGGCGATCTGCACTGCGTTGAGAGCGGCCCCCTTGCGCAGGTTGTCGGACACGCACCACAGGATCAGGCCGTATTCGACAGTCGGATCTTCGCGCACGCGGCTGACATAGGTTGCACTGTCACCAGCGGCCTCGACTGGGGTCACGTATCCACCGTCCTCACGCTTGTCGACCAGCATGATGCCGGGCGCCTCACGCAGGATGTCCTGTGCCTTTTCAGCCGTCAGTTCGTTTTCGAATTCAAGGTGGATCGCTTCGGAATGGCCCACGAACACCGGCACGCGCACGCAGGTTGCGGTGACCTTGATCCTGGAATCAAGGATCTTCTTGGTTTCGACCACCATCTTCCATTCTTCCTTGGTCGAACCATCGTCCAGGAAGCTGTCGATATGCGGGATCACGTTGAAGGCGATCTGCTTGGTGAACTTCCTGGCATCCACCCGGTCACCCACGAAGATGCCGCGGCTCTGTTCGAACAGCTCATCCATCCCCGCCTTGCCCGCGCCGGAAACCGATTGATAGGTCGACACGACCACGCGCTTGATGGTGGCGGCATCATGCAGCGGCTTGAGCGCCACGACCATCTGCGCGGTCGAGCAGTTGGGATTCGCGATGATGTTCTTCTTCTTGTAGCCGTCGATCGCGTCGGGGTTCACTTCCGGCACGATCAGCGGCACGTCCGGGTCCATGCGATAGAGCGAGCTGTTGTCGATCACGATGCAACCAGCGGCGGCGGCCTTGGGCGCATATTCGGCCGTCGGGCCTGAACCGGCCGCGAACAGGGCAATGTCCCAGCCCGTGAAGTCGAAATGTTCGATGTTCTTGCACTTGAGCATCTTGCCGGTGTCGCCCAGCTCGATCTCCATGCCCGTGGAACGCGACGAGGCGACTGCGGCCACTTCGTCCATCGGAAATTCGCGCTCGGCCAGGATCGCCAGCATCTCGCGGCCGACGTTCCCGGTGGCGCCTACAACAACTACCCGATAACCCATTGTCTTACTCCCGGTCGCCCGCTCGCGGCAGGCGTAGATGCGCTTTCTCGCGCGCTGATAAGGAAAAGGGCGCCCCAGCTTTCCAGCCAGGACGCCCCTTTGTGATCTTTCGGATCGGCGCGGGCTGCTTCAGCCCTCCTGGCCGGCGCGAGGATCGCGCCGTTCTGCGATACGCGCACGTTTACCGGTGCGGCCACGCAGGTAATAGAGTTTGGCCCGCCGCACGACACCGCGGCGGACCACGGTAATCGATTCAATGTTCGGGGAGTAGAGCGGGAACACACGCTCGACCCCTTCGCCGAAGCTGATCTTGCGGACGGTGAAGTTGCTGCCCATGCCACGGTTCGACCGGGCAATGCAGACGCCTTCGTAATTCTGGGTACGGGTGCGTTCGCCTTCAACAACGCGCACGCCGACGCGGAGCGTGTCACCCGGACGGAAATCAGGGATTTCCTTGGAAGCCCCCGAAGTCGCCTTCGCGATTTCCTCGGCTTCGATCTGCTGGATCAGGTTCATTGACCTAAATTCCCACTTTCATGCCGCGCGCCAGAGGCAGGTCAGTCCCGAACGCCCCGGTGGCGTCCCCAAAGGTCTGGCCTGCGTAACCGTGTGTCATCTTCGGCCCGGCGTTTCCGCCATGCCTCGATCTTCGCATGATCCCCCGATCGCAGCACTTCAGGGATCGTGCGCCCTTCCCATTCAACGGGCCGGGTGTAGTGAGGGTATTCCAGGAGACCTTCTTCGAAGCTCTCCTCGGCACCACTCGAAGGCGCGCCCATTACGCCGGGAAGCAGCCGAATGCAAGCGTCCAGAAGCATCAACGCCGCAGGTTCTCCGCCCGACAGGATGATATCGCCGACCGAGACTTCCTCTATGGGCCGCCCTTCGAATATCCGCTCGTCAAATCCCTCGAAACGGCCGCACAGGATTGTCACGCCAGGCCCTGCCGCCAGTTCGCGAATCCGCTCCTGCCTAATGGGCTTGCCACGGGGCGTCATGGCCAGCACCGGGCATTCGGGTTGCCGGGCAAGCACATGATCGACGGCGCGCGCCAGCACGTCCACCTTCAACACCATGCCTGCCCCGCCGCCGGCCGGCGTATCATCAACCGTGCGGTGCCTGTCCTGCGAGAAATCGCGGATTTGCACGGCATCCATGGACCATGACCCTTCCGCAAGCGCCCGCCCCGCAAGGCTTACGCCCAGCGGCCCCGGGAACATTTCCGGATAGAGGGTGAGGACAGTAGCGGCAAAACTCATCGCGCGGCCTTACGACCAAAAGGCGCGGCCTTCCACTCCCGTTGCGCCTTCAAACGCCGCGGCAGCCGCCACGGTGCGCGAACAGCCCGAATGGACGGGACGGGGCAGCTATTCCACGAAGGAGGCGTTCACCACCAGTCGCTCGTCATTCCATTCCGGAATAGCCACGGTGTTCATGGGCACCATGAAGCGCTTGCCGCGCTTGCCGTCTTCGCCAGGGCGTTCGATCTCGATCACGTCGCCTGCACCGAAATTGTCGATGGCGATGACCGTTCCCAGTTGTTCGCCCGCGTCGGAAAGGGCGGGCAGGCCCAGCAGGTCGGCATGATAATATTCGCCCTCCGCCAGCGCGGGGAGTTCGGATCGGGGAATGGTGAGAACGGTGCCCCGTAGCTTTTCCGCCGCGTTGCGATCCGTCGTCTCGGCAAAGCGGGCAATCGCCCCGCCCTTGCCATCGTCGCGCAGCTTCTTGAGCGTCAGCGCGCCTTCATTGAAGCGTTTGTGCAGGGAGAGCGTCTCGACACCCTCCCCGAACAGCTTCAGGCGGACTTCGCCCGTCACCCCATGCGCACCGATAATGGCTGCGAGCGTGACGGGCTTGTCCTGTGCCAAGGTGATCAGCCCTGTGCCTGTTCTTCGCCAGCTTCAACAGCCGGGGCTTCTTCAGCAGCAGGAGCTTCTTCGGCTGCCGGAGCTTCTTCCGCAACAGCTTCGGCAGCAGGTGCTTCGGCGGCAGCCTCTTCAGCGGCAGGCGCTTCGGCGGCTACTTCTTCAACAGGAGCTTCGGCGGCAGCCTTGGCGGCTTCTTCGGCTTCAGCCAGCTTCGCAGCCTTTTCTTCAGCGCGTTCCTTGGCCTTGTCGCCCGGTTCGGCCTTGTTCGGGTTGTTGCGTGCGGGACGCTCCTTGATGCCGGCGAGATCGAGGAAGCGGGCAACACGGTCGGAAGGCTGGGCGCCGACGCCGAGCCAGTAACGCGCACGATCTTCGTTGATCTTCACGCGCGACGGATCGTCCTTCGCGAGCAGCGGATTATAGGTGCCGATCTGCTCAAGATACTTGCCGTCACGCGCCGAGCGCGAGTCCGAAACCACGACGCGGTAATATGGACGCTTCTTCGCGCCACCGCGCGACAGACGGATTGCAACTGCCATGGAAACTTACCTTTCTAGTTCAAATTACTGAAATTACTTCTTGTTCAACAAATTCTGCAGGTCAGGCGGAAGCTGCATGCCCCCGCTTCCTCCACCGCCCGGGCCGGGCATGCCGCCACCCATTCCGCCGCCGCCCAGCCCCGGCATCGCGGCGCCGAGGCCACCCTTGCCGAACAAGGCGCCAAGGCCCTTGAGCCCGCCCATCTTCTTGATCTGCTTCATTGCCCGGCCCATTTCCTGATGCATCTTCAGCAGCCGGTTGATGTCCTGCACCTGCGTGCCCGAACCCTTCGCCACGCGAATCTTCCGCTTGGCGTTCAGCAGTTCCGGCCGCGCGCGCTCCTTCGGCGTCATGGAGCCGATGATCGCATCCATGTGCAACAGCACCTTGTCGTCCATGCCGCTGGACTGCATCGCCTGCTTGGCCTTCTTCATGCCGGGCAGCATCCCCGCCAGCATGCCGAGGCCGCCCATGTTCTGCATCTGGCGGAGCTGGGTGCGAAGGTCGTTCAGGTCGAACTGCCCCTTCATCATCCGCTCGGCCATGCGGTCGGCGTCTTCCTTCTCGATCGTCGCGGCGGCCTTCTCGACCAGCGAAACGACATCGCCCATGCCAAGAATCCGGCCGGCAACGCGGCTGGGCTGGAACAGTTCGATCGCATCGAGCTTTTCGCCCGTGCCCGCGAACTTGATCGGCTTGCCGGTCACGGCCCGCATCGAAAGCGCCGCGCCGCCGCGCGCATCGCCGTCCATGCGGGTGAGGACCACGCCGGTGAGATCGACTTCGCCCGAGAAGCTCTGCGCGACGTTCACCGCATCCTGGCCGGTGAGCGAATCGACCACCAGCAGCACTTCATGCGGCTTCGAGATGCCGGCCACGGCCTTCATCTCGGCCATCAGCGCATCGTCGACATGCAGGCGGCCCGCGGTATCGAGCATCAGCACGTCCACGGCCTGCAGCTTCGCCGATTGCATGGCGCGCGTGGCGATATCGGTGGGAAGCTGGCCCGCCACGATCGGCAGGGTCGCGACATCCACCTGCTGGCCCAGCACGGCGAGCTGTTCCTGCGCGGCCGGGCGATTGACGTCCAGCGACGCCATCAGCACCTTCTTGCCGTGCTTTTCCCTGAGCAGCTTGGCGATCTTGGCGGTAGTGGTGGTCTTGCCCGAACCCTGCAGGCCGACCATCATGATGATCGCAGGCGGCGCTACGGCCAGGTCCAGCCCGACCGTTTCCTCGCCACCGAGCATGGCGACCAGTTCGTCATTGACGATCTTGACGACCTGCTGGCCCGGAGTGACCGAACGCAGCACATCCTGGCCCACGGCCTTTTCGGTAACGGCATCGATGAAACGGCGGACAACCGGCAGCGCGACATCGGCTTCCAACAGGGCGACACGCACTTCGCGCATTGCCTCGCGGACATCGTCTTCGCGCAGCGCGCCGCGGCCACGCAGGCGATCGAATACGCCGCCAAGCCGGTCGGAAAGACTGTCGAACATGCCTTCGCGCACTCCTATGTCTCGCTAAACGCGAAAAACGCCGGCGGACGAAACCTCGTCAGCCAGCGGCGAATCCAGTTACCCAAAACCATGCCGGAACATGGGCATTCATTGGGTGAATGGTGGAGCCTAGCGGGATCGAACCGCTGACCTCCTGCATGCCATGCAGGCGCTCTCCCAGCTGAGCTAAGGCCCCATTCATCCATATGCGGAGGCCTTGCGACCTTCCATTCCCGTCCCTTCCGAGCCGGGAGGCAGCCCTTTATTGGCCTGCCTCCCACTTGGCAAGTGGGATTAACGGCCAAATCGATTAATTATCTTCTTCGCCGTCACCGCTTGCGCCGGACACGCCGAGATCGTCGTCACCGCCAAGATCGACATCGTTATCCGGCGAATCACCGTCATCGTCGATGTCTTCCAGATCGTCATCGGCCAGGTCCGAATCCTGTTCCTCGACTTCCTTCTCCTTCGCCTCTTCGAAGGGTATCGGCTGCTTCGACTTCAGCACCGGCTCGGGACGCCACTGGTTGCCGCATTCGATGCAGACGACCGGATCATCCTTGGCAAGGTCGTAGAAGCGGAGGCCGCATTTGGGGCAGTTACGCTTGGTGCCCCATTCAGGCTTGACCATACTAAATCCTCAAACTGGCCTGCCCAGGGCAGGCTGGAAATTCCGAACAGTGATGGGTGCGAACGGCGCTGGAATCAAGCGACGGCACGCCACCGGGTGGCGCGCCTTGCCATAGGGCATCCCTACTGTCAAAAGCCGCGCGCATCGCCCGTGCCGGGCACCCTGATATATAGCGAGCAGAGACTTGTCCCACGCCGACCCTTCCGAAATGCGCCCGCGCCGCTTTTCGGCCACCGGACCTTTGCGCGGCACGATCCGCGTGCCGGGCGACAAGTCCATCAGCCACCGCGCCCTGATGTTCAGTGCGCTCGCGATCGGCGAAAGCCGGATTACCGGCCTTCTGGAAGGCGAAGACGTGATGGCGACCGCCGCGGCCCTGCGTGCGATGGGGGCCAGCATCGAACGCCGTGAAGACGGTGAATGGCGCGTCAGCGGCGTGGGCGTGGGCGCCCTGCTCCAGCCCGAAGCGCCGATCGACATGGGCAACAGCGGAACATCCACCCGCCTGCTGATGGGCCTGGTCGCGAGCCATCCGATCACTGCCGAATTCATCGGCGACGCCAGCCTGTCGCAGCGCCCGATGGGCCGCGTGACCGATCCGCTGAGCCTGATGGGAGCCGACTTCACCACATCGGAAGGCGGGACCCTGCCCCTTATCGAACGCGGCATCTGCCCAGCGGTGCCGATCACCTACCGCCTGCCGGTCGCCTCCGCCCAGGTGAAGAGCGCCATCCTGCTGGCCGGGCTCAACACGCCGGGAATCACCACCGTGATCGAGCCTGTCCCTACCCGCGACCATACCGAACGGATGCTGACGGGCTTCGGGGCGGATTTGTGGGTGGAACAGGAGCAAGGCCCCAACGGGACCGAGCGCGTGATCCGGATACGCGGGGAAGCCGAGCTTCGCCCGCAGGTGATCGACGTTCCGGGCGATCCCTCGTCCGCCGCGTTCTTCATCGTTGCCGCGCTGATCGTGCCGGGCAGCGAGATCGTGATCCAGAATGTCGGCCTCAACCCCACCCGAGCGGCGCTGATAACGGTGCTGCGCCAGATGGGTGGGCAGATCGAGGAAGTGGGCCGCCGCGAAGTGGGCGGCGAACCTGTCGCCGACCTGCTGGTGCGCCACTCGGAGCTGAAGGGCATTGAAGTCGATCCCGCTTTCGCGCCCAGCATGATCGACGAATTCCCGGTCCTGTTCGTCGCCGCATCCATGGCCGAGGGAACGACCGTCACCACCGGGCTCGACGAACTCAGGGTGAAGGAGTCGGACCGGCTTGCCGTGATGGCCACCGCCCTGACAGTAGCGGGAGCCGCGGTCGAAGAACAGGAAGACGGGCTGGTCATCCACGGCACAGGCGGCGTTCCGCTGCCCGGCGGCAATAACCAGCGCATCGCCACGCATCTCGATCACCGCATCGCCATGAGCATGGCGGTGGCCGGTCTAGTCAGCGCAAATGGCGTGGAAGTGGACGATACCCGCCCGATCGCCACCAGCTTCCCGAATTTCGAAGCGCTGATGGATGGGCTGAGCAGCGCCGCATGACTTACGAGACGGCCAATTACTTCGGCTTTGCCGGCATGGCCTGCATCATCTTCGCGTATGGCTATGGCACGGCGCGGAAAGACGCCAATCCGTTCATCCAGCATAGCGTGAACCTGGCGGGCGCCGCCCTGCTGACGGTTTCGCTGCTGGTGAACACCAATCCGGCCTCGCTCGTGCTCGAATTCTTCTGGGCCGCAATCGCCATCTATGGCCTGGTGAAAGCCTTCATCCAGCGCGGAAAGCGGGCATGATCATCGCGGTCGACGGCCCCACCGCCAGCGGCAAAGGCACCATTGCCGGGGCATTGGCGGCGCATTTCGGCCTGCCCTTCCTCGATACCGGGCTGCTCTACCGCGCGGTCGGGCGGCAGGTCGCGCTGAATGGCGGCGATCCATCCGATCCCGCCGATGCGGAAGCCGCCTGCTCCTTCCCGGAAAGCCTGCTGGCGGCCCCGGTGCTGCGCAACGAGGAAACCGGTGGCCTTGCCAGCAAGGTCTCGGCCCATCCCGCCGTGCGACGGGCCCTGTTCGAGCGCCAGCGCGCCTTCGCCTTGCAGCCGGGCGGCGCGGTGCTGGACGGACGGGACATCGGCACCGTCATCGCGCCCGAGGCGGAGGTGAAGCTGTTCGTCACCGCCAGCGTGGAAGCCCGTGCCCGGCGCCGCTTCGCCGAAATGCGCAACCGGGGGCTGGACGTGACGCCGGACCGGATCGCGCAAGACCTGCGCGAGCGCGACGAGCGCGACCGCACCCGCGCGGCCGCCCCGCTCAAGGCGGCGGACGATGCGATCCTGCTGGATACGAGCGATCTCGGCCGGGACGAGGCAATCCGGGAAGCGATCCGCCTGGTCGAGGAACGGCTGGGGTAGGCGTGCGGTTGCCGGAGGCTTGCGGCCCGCCTTTACCCATCCCATTACCTCCCCATCACCCATCCCCATCAACCCCTCACCTGACACCCAACCCCGCCCGTCCTGAGCCTGTCGAAGGGCGCGCGCCCAGCTTGCCTTCAAAGGATGCCCAAAAGGCGGTCGTATCGCGCGCCCTTCGACAGGCTCAGGACGGGCGGGGTAGAGAATGAGGCAGGATTGGGGAATGAAGCGGCAGCACGTTCCCGCTGTCCTACACACCCTCCCCTGCGATAGAGCGCGGGGGTATGACACACCCTTCATCCCTGCCTCGAAACCCGCCGAAATCCGCGCCGAGAGGGCCAGCCCGGTTTTTCCTCCAGAACTGTGTCACCCCCTGTAAGCCCCCCCGCCCGATCCGCGTTTTTCCTTGCTTTTGCGAGCCCGTTCGCCTATTGGCCCGCCGGTTCGACGGGTATCTGCCCGGTCGGCGACCGATCCAGCGCATCATGGGGTCATCCAGCGGCACATCGCCGCGATGGTTCCGCGTTTTCCCGGCCGCTTACCGGATCGACCCCGAGAATGCTGACGGCGGCATCCGGCCTCGTCAGCGGCACGGCCCTTTTGGCCCGCCACGGCAATGGTGCCACGGCGGAGAAAAGACCCCGGGATGCAACCCGGTGGCCGGTAAAGTCAGATCAGGAACCTATAGATGGCCTCTTCGGCAAATCCCTCGCGCGACGATTTCGAAGCGCTTCTCAATCAAACTCTCGGCGATGCAGCAGACGGCGGCTTTGAAGGCCGCGTCGTAAAGGGCACCGTAACCGCGATCGAAGGCGACAAGGCCGTGATCGACGTGGGCCTCAAGAGCGAAGGCCGCATCCGCCTCTCCGAATTCGCCGCTCCGGGCCAGGGCCACGGCCTCTCCGTTGGCGATGAAGTCGAAGTCTTCGTCGACCGCGTCGAGAATGCCGACGGCGAAGCAATGCTCAGCCGCGACCGCGCCCGCCGCGAAGCCGCCTGGGACAAGCTGGAATCCGAATTCGGCGAAGGCAAGCGCGTCGAAGGCCGTATCTTCGGCCGCGTGAAGGGTGGCTTCACGGTCGACCTCGACGGCGCCGTTGCCTTCCTTCCCGGCTCGCAGGTCGACATCCGCCCGGTCCGCGACGTGACCCCGCTGATGGAAATCCCGCAGCCCTTCCAGATCCTGAAGATGGATCGCCGCCGCGGCAACATCGTCGTATCGCGTCGCGCCGTCCTCGAAGAAACTCGCGCCGAACAGCGCAGCGAACTGATCGACAAGCTGGCCGAAGGCCAGGTGATCGACGGTGTCGTGAAGAACATCACCGACTACGGCGCCTTCGTGGACCTGGGCGGCATCGATGGCCTGCTCCACGTCACCGACATGAGCTACAAGCGCGTCAACCACCCCAGCGAAGTCATCAATATCGGTGACGTCGTGAAGGTGCAGATCGTCCGCATCAACCAGGACACGCAGCGCATCAGCCTCGGCATGAAGCAGCTTGAAAGCGATCCGTGGGATGGCGTGAACGTGAAGTACCCGGTCGGCGCGAAGCTGTCGGGCACCGTCACCAACATCACCGAATACGGCGCCTTCGTGGAACTGGAAGCTGGCATCGAAGGCCTGGTCCACGTTTCCGAAATGAGCTGGACCAAGAAGAATGTCCATCCGGGCAAGATCGTCTCGACCAGCCAGGAAGTCGAAGTGATGGTGCTGGAAGTCGATGCCGACAAGCGCCGCATCAGCCTGGGCCTCAAGCAGGCTCAGCAGAACCCCTGGGAAGCCTTCGCCGAGAAGAACCCGGTCGGTTCGCAGGTCGACGGCGAAGTCAAGAACGCCACCGAATTCGGCCTCTTCATCGGCCTGGACGGCGACGTGGACGGCATGGTCCACATGTCGGACATCGCCTGGGGTATCTCGGGCGAAGACGCGCTGGCCCTGCACCGCAAGGGCGAAGTCGTCACCGCAGTGGTTCTCGACGTCGATGTCGACAAGGAACGCATCAGCCTCGGCATGAAGCAGCTTGAAAAGGGTGCTCCGGCAGCCGGCGGCACTTCGGCCAGCTCGGCCGGCAGCCTCAAGCGTGGCGATGTCATCACCGTCACTGTCCTCGAAGTTCGCGATGGCGGCCTCGAAGTGCAGGCTGGCGACGATGGCGCGACCGGCTTCATCAAGCGTTCGGACCTGGGCCGCGACCGTGACGAACAGCGTCCCGATCGCTTCCAGGCCGGTCAGAAGATCGACGCCATGGTCACCGGTTTCGACCGTTCGAAGAAGCCCAACTTCTCGATCAAGGCCCACCAGCTGGCCGAAGAGAAGCAGGCCGTCGAACAGTACGGTTCGTCGGACTCGGGTGCATCGCTGGGCGACATCCTGGGCGAAGCTCTCAAGGGCAAGCAGTAAGCTCCAACGCGCATCCAGCGCGGGGAAAGGCCCGTCCGCACCCAGTGTGCGGGCGGGCTTTTCCGTATCCCTTTCCTACAGGCGTCGGTGGGCCTAGACTGCCTGCATGGAGAATACCCAGTCATCTTCCCGCAAGGCACAATGCCAATGCGGGCAATTGACAGCCGAAGTGTCCGGCGATGCGGAAGCGATGACGGTGCTGTGCCATTGCGTGGATTGCCAGCGGCGCAGCGGATCGCCTTTCGGCACGATCGCCTATTATCCCGAAGGCAGCGTGTCGATCGCCGGGGAAGCACGGGAATTCACGCGGCTTACCGATGCCGGCAGCAGCTTCACCAATGCTTTCTGCCCCGATTGCGGCAGTTCGGTCTATGCCCGGGCGGGCAAATACCCTGCCATTCTGGGTGTGATGGTCGGCGCCTTTGCCGATCCCGGATTTCCGGCCCCGGCCCGCTCGGTCTTCGAACAAAGCAGGCTTGCCTGGACGCAACTGCCCGACACCATACCGCGCCATCCGCGCGGCCGCGACAGTTAGGAACGGCTGATGGAAACCACCCCGTTCCTGATGTTCCAGGGCCAGGGCGTTCAGGCACTGGATCTGTGGCGGCAAGCCTTCCCCGATCTGGAAGTGCTTGAACTCAACAGGTATCCCGATGGGCCGCAGGCCGGACAAATCGTCGGCGCGCGCATTCGCCTGGGCGGCAGTGAATACCGCTTGTTCGACAGCCCGCCGGTTCACGATTTCACCTTCACGCCATCGACTTCGATCTTCGTCGATTGCGATGACGAGGCGCAATTGCGCCAACTGGCCGCTACGCTGGATGAAGATGGTTCGGTGTTGATGCCAATCGATGATTACGGCTTCAGCGCCTTGTTCACTTGGATCACCGACCGCTTCGGCGTCAGTTGGCAGATCAACCTACCGCAGGACAATGCCCGTGCTTGAAATTCATCAGTTCCCTTGCCTCTCGGACAATTACGGCTTCCTGGTCCACGACCCTGACAGTGCCGAGACGGTGTGCATCGACACGCCGGATGCAGAGGCCTACCTGCGCGAAGCCTCCAGCAAGGGCTGGCGGATCACGCAGATCTGGAACACGCATTGGCATCCCGACCATGCCGGGGGCAACGCGGCGATCAAGGCCGCCACCGGGTGCATGATCACCGCGCCTGCGGGCGATGCCGCGAAGATCGCCGGAGTGGACCGCACGGTCACCCAGGGTGACCAGGTCGCCCTGGGCAGCCATATTGGCAATGTCATGGATGTAGGGGGGCACACGATGGGCCATGTCGCCTATCACTTGCCCGCTTCCAATGTCGCCTTCGTGGGCGATTCGCTTTTCGCATTGGGCTGCGGGCGGATGTTCGAAGGCACGCCTCCGCAGTTCTGGGCGAGCCTGTCGCGCCTGAAGGCATTGCCCGCCGAAACCATGATCTATTGCGCGCATGAGTATACGGCATCGAATGCCCGCTTTGCGCTGCACGCCGATCCGGACAATGCCGAACTGGCGGATTATGCCCGCGAGATTACCGATCTGCGCACGATGAATCGGCCAACCGTCCCGGCCCGTCTGGCTCGTGAACTGGCCACCAATCCGTTCCTGCGCGCCGACACGCCGGAAATACGCGCACGCTGGGGTGGCAACGAACCCAGCGAAACCTTCGCCGCCTTGCGAGCGGCGAAGGATTCATTCTGACGCCGGGCGTCAATATGCGGCGGTGAAACGCGCGCGGCTGTAATTGTGGTTTTCCAGCTCGTCGACCATGGCGATGGCATAGTCCGCATAGCTGATCTTGCTCTCCCCATTCTCGTCGGAAACGAGCTGGTCACCGCCCAGGCGGAACGTGCCCAGACGGGGACCTACGAAGATGAGCGCCGCAGGCGAGAAGAACGTCCAATCGACTTCCTTCTCCTCGCGAATCTCGTTGAGGAAGTGAATCGCGCCGATAACATAGGGCTTGATCTCTTCCGGGAAGCTCGGGGAATCGTAGAGGATCTGACCCGGTGCGACTTCGAGACTGGCGGCACCGCCCATTACCAGCAGGCGCTTCACACCGGCCTTCTTGACCGCCGAAAGCAGGGTTTCGGACTTAACGTCGAAGTGGATCGCGCTGATCACGGCATCGACGCCCTTGATCAGTTCCGCCAGCGAGTCCGGATCCGTCGCATCGCCCGCCCGGGCAGTGATGCCTTCGCCCTGCGGGATCGCTTCCGGCTTGCGGGCGATACCCAGAACGGTGTGGCCGCGAGCAGCGAGTTCCTTCGTGATTTCAGAACCGCCCTTACCGCTGGCGCCAAGAACCGCAACATGCATGAGAATTCTCCCTAGGTTTCCAATAGTGACCAAGTGTGTAATGGAATGTAGCCATGCAGCAAGAACGCACTTTGTCGATACCAGGTAACTTTGGGGAAACCCGCCGCCTGCAACCGGATGTCTTCGCGAGGGATTGCCCCACCCGGCAATTGCTGGACCGGGTGGCAGACAAGTGGAGCGTGCTGATCCTGCTGACGCTGGGCAGCGAAAGCATGCGCTTCAACGGGCTCAAGCGCCGCATCCAGGGGGTGTCACAAAAGATGCTCAGCCAGACGTTGCGTTCGCTCGAACGCGATGGACTGGTCACTCGTAGAATAGAGCCGGCGGTGCCAGTCATCGTGATCTACACTATCACACCGTTGGGGCGCGGCCTGCTGGGCGCGCTACAGTCGATGATCGACTGGGCGGAAGCCTGCATGATCGAAGTTGCCGCCGCCCAGAATGACTATGACAAGCGGCAGGCCAGCGTTTGAAGGACCGGGAAAGCCCGCCCCTCCAACCGAAATACGAAAACCCCCGCGCAAGGCGGGGGTCGACGTTTACCGAATATCGCAGATGATCAGATTCCGGCGATCGCCTGGTCGACCAGCTTGCTGTCGGCATCGGCACCATGGCCGCTTGCGATCAGGCTGCGGGCAGCGGCGCTAGCGGCGGACACGGCATGGGCGCGAACTTCTTCGACCGCACCGCGTTCAGCAGCCGCGATCTTGTCCTCCGCCATCTGCTTGCGACGCTGGATCATCGTTTCCGTATCGGCTTCCGCCTTGGCGACAATCGCTTCGGCTTCAGTCTTCGCATGGACGATCATGGCCGCAGCATCCTTTTCGGCGCTGGCGATCTTGTCCGCATATTCCTTGCGAAGCGCTTCAGCCTCGGCCCGAAGCGCCTTGGCCTCATCGAGCTGTTGGCGGATTTCGGCAATCTTGCCGTCGAGCCCGCCTACAATGAGGCCGGGAACCTTCTTCCAGATCAGGATGATCAGGAAGGCCAGCATGGCCAGGCCGACGAAGCCCACCGGCTGCAATCCCCACGCCGTGGGAACAGCATGGTGCGTTTCAGCCGAATGATCGGGAACCTCGACCAGATGCTCGGAATGATCCATTTCGAGCAGTTCGGCCTGGTGAGCGGCGGCATTAGCCATTGTTCAGCGCTTCCTTAACGGCGGACTTGGCAGCAGCAGCGGTGACTTTCACGCCGGCGACGCGGGCGACGATATCCTGCGCGACATCGCTGGCTACGCCTTCAATCTCCGCCAGGGCGGAATTGCGAGCCTGCGCAACCGCCTGTTCGGCTTCGTTCAACTTCTTGTCGATCCGCTTCTGAGCGGCGGCAAGCTTCTTTTCGGAAGCGGCGGCAGCTTCGCCCTTGGCCTGGGCGACAAGCGCCTGGGCTTCGGCACGGTTGGCGTTTTCCCGTTCCCGCCAGGCGAGTTCGGCCTGGTCGGCGGCATCTCGGGCAGCCTGGGCCGCCGCGAGGTCACCGGCGATCTGGTCGTCGCGCAGTGCGACGGTGCCCATCACCTTGGGCACCATGCCGCACCCGATCACGAAGAATACGAAGCCGAAGAATACCAGTAGCCAGAAGACCTGACTGGAATAGGTTTCAGCAAGCTGGGCTATCTGAGGCATGGATCGGGTCCGATGGTCTGCGGGAAACGCACCCCCGCTCGGCCGGAATGTATCCGGCCGGCGCGGGTTTCATTCAGGTGTCAGGCGACGAAGATCAGGATCATCGCGACGACGAAGGCGAGCAGGCCGAGAAGTTCCGCGGCCGCGAAGCCGATGAACAGGCGGCCCTGCTGGCCATCGGCCGCACCCGGGTTGCGCAGAGCGCTTTCGAGGAACGAACCGAACACGTTACCCACGCCGATGGCGGCCATACCGGCGCCGATGGCAGCGAGACCAGCACCGATCAGCTTTGCAGCCTGAGGATCCATGGTAAAACTCCTTTTCCTTAGAAATTCTGTTGGTTGATCAAATTCTTAGTGAAGATTCTCGGCGTCGTTGATGTACAGCGATGCCAGCAGTGCAAACACGTAAGCCTGGATACCGGCCACCAGGATTTCCAGCGCGCAGATCGCGATCATCAGCGCGAAGCTGAGGATGGAGACTACGGGGCCAATCCCGATACCGGCGTTGATACCGCTGATCACGAAGCTCGACAGCACTTCCAGCAGCACGTGCCCGGCCATCATGGCAACGAACAGACGCAGGCCGAGGCTGAAGGGCCGGATCATGAAACTGATGAATTCGATCGCCGCGATCGCCGGGATCATCGGCAGAGGCGTGCCGTGCGGCACGAACAGGCTGAAGAAATGCAGCTTGTGCTTCCAGAAACCCACCACCAGCACAATCGCGAAGGAAAGAATCGCAAGCACGCCAGTCACGGTGAAGTGGCTGGTGAAAGTGAAGGGATGCACCCCGAACACGCCCAGCGGCAGCGGAATAAGCCCCAGCAGGTTGGCGAACAGGATGAACATGAAGATCGAGAAGATGTAGGGCACGTATTTGCGCCCCGCCGGCCCGACATTGGCCGCCAGCAGGCTGTCGATGAAACCCGTGAAGGTTTCGACAGCCATCTGCCAGCGACCGGGCACGAGCTGGCGCTTCATGCCGCCGGCCACGAAGATCCACAGCGCGACGACCGAAATGGCCATCCACAGCGCGCTGTTGGTAAAGGCAATGTTGTAACCCGCGAGTTCCCAGTTCTGCGTACCGAACAACGGTTCGATCGTGAACTGGTGCATCGGGTCGACCTTGGCTTCTTCGCCTGCCACTCTAGCGTCCCTGTGCCAATGAACGCAGCGCCCCTTCCCCCTTCACAGGGTCAGCCAGGGCGCTGGTTCGAAATCCGAATAATGTTCCTGAAGGCAACCACTATCCCGAAGAACAGCATCACCAACAGACCCCAGGGCGACGTTCCCGCAAACCGGTCGATAACCCAACCGATCAGCGCGCCACCACCGATACCCCCCAGCAATTCCGCCAGCACCCGGTTACCCATGCGATAGTTCGCATCGGCCCCTTGCACCTGCGGCTTGTTACGCTGTTCTTCCCGCTCGCGTGCGGCCTTGAGCCGCTCTTCGAGCGCGTCGATCCGCGCATCTTCACCGATGGGTTCCCGTGCAGGTTCTTCATTGCTCATGCCGTCTTCCTAGTAGGTCGCAGCAACACAGGCAAATGGGCTCCCCGCCGAGGGCGCCGCCCCCTTAGGCGGGGGGTACATCTGAGTCAACCGCCACGCAGGACAGGAAATCACCCCGTCCGCAGGAATGAAAAGGCCTCCTGACGCCGCAAGCGCCAGAAGGCCTGAAAACCCGTGCTTTCGCGTGGCTTATGGCGGACAGCGACCATCGCGCTGCGGCGCCCCGCTGGAACGGGTTTGCCAGCCTCCACCGGGCGCCTGATACTTCTCCCCAGGCTTGGTACGCGCAATCGCGAGACAGCCCGAGGTGAAGGCATAATCTTCCAGCGTGGCAGGCGGCGAAGCTGCCTTGGCCTTGTCCGCATAGACGGCCCGGCGCTTGATATTGATGTCCGCCACCATTCGTTCGAGATCCGGCGTTGAAGCGCCCACTATCCCAAGATAGCCGTCCATCTTTTCGCCGACCTGGCCGGCCCCGCGCGCGGCTTCATATGCGGCATCACGCTGCGCGACGGCAGGGCCTGCCACCGCCACAAGGGCGATGGCGCCCACCGCGGCGATCAGTGCATTCCGGTTCAACCTGATACGGTTCATGACATGCCTCATTCAGAAAATATCCGCATTCTCTTCAATCGTATTCTGGGCATCGGCTGCCAGGCGATAAACCACTTCCTGTGTGATGTTGATGTTGAGCTCGATCACGATCGGCTTGTCAGGCGCGTTCACCGTGATGCAGCCCGGCAAGGCCGTCAGCCCCGCCATCACCACCATCATCCTTGTCGCCCCCACGCGGCTTTTGCTTGCAGTCTCCATCGGCGCGTTATGCGCCGGTCCTGCGCGGGAGGTCAATTTCCAGGCATTCATGGCACTGTCTCGCTTTCTAAGGGCTGAATGACCGCTTCATCCTCGGGAATGTCTTCGGGCTTGAGCGCATCGGGAGGATTGATCGTTGGGTTTTCGACGGCGTTGCCCTGCTCGTCCAGCAAACCCACCTCGCGCGGATCGCGGATATAGGCAGGGTCATACATCGCCTTGAACGATCCGATGAGGCGGTAGAACGGGGCATGGATATTGAGATTGAACTGCAACGGCAGCCTGGCAAGTTGCTTGGTAACGATATTGCGTGATGCCTCTGCCCCTTGCCGAATCCCGTCAAATCGCACGCGGGTGACAATTTCACCGGTCAGAGAACCATCGAGAATGATTTCCATGGTCCGGTAATCGAGCGATTTTAGCGCATCGAACACATAATTGGCGATCGGGCTCATGTCTTCATAGGTCAGCGCACCGACATAGGCGACATTGCCTCCAGGCGCGCGGGAAAGCAGGCGCCCGTTCTCGATCCGGCCGCCATTCTGATCGAAGACGAGCGGCACCGCCCCATCGAATGTTCCGGTAGCCACCAGGTTGGCCATGTCCATCTGTTCAACGAAGCGCGCGGCATCCACGCCTTCCAACCGCAGCGTGAACCGCCGGACATCCGCATCGGCCATCTGTATTTCGGTCGGTTCGAGGATCAGTGTGCCACCGATAAAGGGCCAGCGCCCTCCCTGAATGGCGATCACGTAATTCTCGCGCAGTTCGAACCGAACCTCGCCCCGCTCCACCGCGATCCCCGGATTGAAGCTCTCGATGGTCAGCCGCTGGTTGGGCGCGGTGACGAAGCCCAGGAGATCGGTGAACTCGATCGTGCCCGCCACGCCACGCACCGGGCCGAATGCGGCCGCGAAATCGAAACGATCGGTCGAGAAGCTACCGCTTGAAGCAACTGTCTCCGCGTTCCAGTCAATTCGGCCGCTGCCGCGCACCGTGCCTGCCGCATTGGCGATGACACCCAGCGCAAGGCCGGTCAGCCGGTCAGGCTGGAGCTGGCCATCGAAAAGCAGCCCGCGCACCGTCAGGTCGGCATGCCCCGTGGCATCGTTCAGATCATGCACGATGTCGGCCTGGACCACCTCGCGTTCGCTCCGCGGTTCGCGCAGGAGGGCCTGAGCCACGATGCGATTATCGACCAGACTCAAGGTGGCGTCCCGGGCAACCAACGGTTCGAACCGCCCCGGTTGCTCGCGGTCCACCAGTCGGAACGCACCACCCGACAGGGTCAGCACGCCATCGGAATACGCCCACTCTCCCGTCGCTTCCGTAAGGTCGAGCGGGACGGAGAAGAGATAGGCCTCCGCCCCCGCGAAGCTGCCGCGAACGTCGCTTTCGATCCGCGCATTGATCTCGCTCAGACGGAAACGGGTCGGCGCCTCTTGCGCGCCGAGTTCCACATCCACATCGCGAGCGGCCAGGAATCCCGGCCATGCTAGGCCAGTGGCGCCAGCCTTCAGCCGTATCGGCGTCTCGCCAAGACTGCCCGACAGATCGAGAGCAGGCGCCCCGGCGGCAACGCGAATCCCGCGTGCATCGCTGCGCACGATGGCAGAACCGGACGGAGGACAAAGCTGGAGCCTGCGCGCATCGAGCCTGAGATTCGCCACCGTCAGCTGATCGAACCGCAAAGTGGTACAATTGCGCCAGAGCGAAAGACCGTTCGCCGCAGACCAGTTGCCATTTAGCGGAACGACCAGCCCCCTCGTCGCCCCACCGGGCAACAACCCGCTCGCCCGGACCGAGCCGGAGAAGCCCAGCGCACCGCCCGGTTCCTGCGCGATCATCATTTCCGGCAGTTCAAGGCTGCCACCGCCGGCGCGATATTCGGCCATGCGCAGGCGCATGATCGTTCCGCCCTGCCCGCCGCGATTCTCCATCCGGCCGGTAATCCGCGGAAGCTCTGCCCCGCCAGTGGCGAAATTGCCGGAAAAGCGCGCCCCGCCCGCTTCGCCACCATCGGAAAGCTGGAAGCCGGAAACGGCCAGCAAAGTATCCCCACTGCCGCCCGTCAGGCGCCCCTGCGGCATCACCAGACTTAACACATCGCCAGTCTTGCGCAGCGTCAGGCCGGCACTGAGCGAGCTATCGCGCCCTTCCCGCGCAAAGGCGGCTCGGATTTGCGCCAGCATCGGGCCAAGCAAGGTGCCCGAGGCTGCCTTTGCCGCTTCACCCAGCGCAGTATCCAGCCCGCGCCCTGTTTGCAGGCCACGCCCTTCGACATCCGCCCTCAGTTCGGCCCGATCCATTCCTCCGCTCGTGCGTGCGGTGCCCTCTGCCCCGAGTTCCCGCAAAGCGAATTGCGGTGTTTCGAGGCGATGCGCGCGAAGATCGTATTGCGCGGTCAACCCAGCCTTGCGCCACGTGAACTTTGCCGTTCCGGCAAGCCCGCCGGCGCGATTCTCGGCCAGGCGCATGGCGCCGGACTTGAGATTCGCGCTGCCTTCGAAGCCCTTGAGATCGGGATCCAGACGCACCCCGAGTTCAAGGTCGGATGCGCCAAGCGATATGCCCTGCCCAGCGCAATCCAGCGTGGAAAGCCGAAGCGGGCCTTCAAAACCGGGGCTGGCATTGGCGATCGATGCCTTGCCGTAGATCGTCGCGCCATTGATGGTGCAGCCAGCGTGTTCCAGCCTTGGCGCACTCGCCGCCAGAATACCGGCAAAGCCGCTGCGCAGGTTGCCGTTACCGGCCACCTTCACTCCGACGGGGCCATAATCGCTTTCCAGCAGCGCGCGCCCGTCATCGATCAACAGATTCATGTCGGGCAAGACGAACGGTTCGGTGCTCTTCTGATCGAACAGAAGCTTGTCCAGCGCGCCGAAACTCAGCTTTCCCTGGCGGTATGAGCCATAGAGGCGCGGCTTTTCCAGCTTCACCCCGGCAATGCCGATCAACGGGAAGCGAGGCTCCAGGGTGACTTCCACCCGTTCGACAGTGAGATCCGGCCGGGCGGGATCGCCGATCACGATATCCTTCAGAACCTGCCGGCGCGGGCCGATCGATTCGATGGTGTAAGTGGCATCCAGCCCCAGCTTCTCAAGCTGCCCGGTGATGAAATCGTCCGCCAGCCGCTCGCGCGAAAACCAGGTGGCGGCCACGAGCGCCAGAACCAGCAGCGCCAGAACCAGCCCGATCCGCCGGGCGATCCTGCGCGCGCGAGGCGCGGGCGCCGGAGCCGCCTCAGCCTGATCTTCGATCTGCTCCGTCATCGCCGCACACTTGCGCGCAAGCCGGCGTAAAGGCAATGCATTGCTTCGCCGGATGGCGGCGTTTGAGGGGGGAATTTGCAAGTGGCCGGGCCAATCGATGACACTGCCGGCCATCGCGCGCGCCTGCGCCAGCGGTTGCTGGACGGCGGTGCAGAAGCTCTGGCGGATCATGAAGTGGTCGAATACCTGCTCGCTACCGCGCGCCCGCGGATCGATACGAAGCCCATAGCGAAATCCCTGATCCGGCGCTTCGGATCGCTCGCAGGGGTGCTCAATGCCGATCACAAGGCATTGGCGGACCACCCCAATATGGGCGAAACATCTGCAGCCGCGCTCAAGATCGTGGCACTGGCGGCACGCAGGCTGGCGCGCGAGCAGGTGCGTGAAAAACCGGTCCTGGGAAGCTGGCAGGCGCTGATCGACTATCTCCACGTCGACATGGCGCATCTGACGTTCGAACGGGTGCGGGTGCTTTATCTGAATACGCAGAACATGCTGATCCTCGACGAGCATGTGGGCGACGGTTCGATAGACGAGGCGGCGATCCATCCGCGCGAAGTGATCCGGCGGGCGCTCGACATCGGGGCCACGGCCCTGATTCTGGTCCACAATCATCCTTCCGGCTCACCCGAACCGAGCCGGGCGGATATCCAGATCACCAATCGCATCGCGGAAGCAGGGCGCCTGCTGGGGATCGTGGTGCACGATCACATCATCATCGGGCGTGAAGGGCACGTCTCCCTCAAGGCCAAGGGCCTGATCTGATGCAGGCGGCAGGCGGGCGGCGCGCGCTCTTGCCAAATGCCGGCTCGGGGCCTAGCCGCCACCCTCGCAATCCCACCCGCAAATACCGGAGTCGAACATGGTCCCCCGCTACGCCCGTCCTGCCATGAGCGCGATCTGGGAGCCTGAGGCCAAGTTCCGCATCTGGTTCGAGATCGAAGCCCATGCGACCGAGAAATTGGGCGAGCTGGGCGTGGTGCCGCCAAGCGCCGCGAAGGCGCTGTGGGATTGGTGGGCAACCAATCCGAAGATCGACGTGGCCGCGATCGACGCGATCGAAGCCGTCACCAAGCATGACGTGATTGCCTTCCTGACCTGGGTGGCCGAGCAGGTGGGCGACGAAGCCCGCTTCATGCACCAGGGCATGACCAGCTCCGACGTGCTCGACACCACGCTTTCGGTCCAGTTGGCCCGCGCATCCGACATCCTGCTTCAGGATCTGGACGATCTGCTGGCCGCCCTGAAGCGCCGGGCCGAAGAGCACAAATATACGGCCACCATCGGTCGCAGCCATGGCATCCACGCCGAACCCACGACTTTCGGGGTGAAGCTGGCACAAGCCTATGCGGAGTTCGACCGTTGCCGTACGCGCCTGATCGCCGCGCGCGCGGAAATCGCGACCTGCGCCATCTCGGGCGCCGTGGGCACATTCGCCAATATCGATCCGGCGGTGGAAGAACATGTGGCCGAGAAGCTCGGCCTCGCGGTCGAACCGGTTTCGACCCAGGTGATCCCGCGCGATCGCCATGCCATGTACTTCTCCGTTCTGGCCGTCATCGCCAGCTCGATGGAACGCCTTGCCGTCGAAATCCGCCACTTGCAGCGCACCGAAGTGCTGGAAGCGGAAGAATATTTCTCGCCGGGCCAGAAAGGCTCCAGCGCCATGCCGCACAAGCGCAACCCGGTGCTGACCGAGAACCTGACCGGCCAGGCCCGCATCATCCGTTCCTACGCGATCCCCGCGCTGGAGAACGTGGCGCTGTGGCACGAGCGGGACATCAGCCATTCCTCGGTCGAACGCTATATCGGGCCGGACGCGACCATCGCGCTCGACTTCTCGCTCGCCCGCCTCACGGGCGTGGTCGACAAGCTGCTGATCTACCCCGAGCGGATGCAGAAGAACCTCGACAAGATGGGCGGCCTTGTCCACTCGCAGCGCGTTCTCCTCGCCCTCACCCAGGCTGGCGTCAGCCGGGAGGATGCCTATGGCCTCGTCCAGCGCAATGCGATGAAGGTGTGGGAATCGGATGGCCGGTTGTCGCTGCTCGAACTGCTCAAGGCAGATCCTCAAGTAACGGAGGCGCTGAGTGCGGAGGCGCTGGAGGAGAAATTCGACCTCGCTTATCACTTCAAGCAGGTCGACACGATCTTCTCGCGCGTTTTCGGGTGATTCCGCCTCGCTGACTTAGCGCCTTCCCTTCCCTCTACAACCTGCTTAGGGTTCAACCGGCAAACGGGAAAAGGAGGCCGAGGGCATGCAGATCATCCGTACAGTCGTGTGGGTAGTGCTGGCGATCGCCTTGCTTATCTTCTCGTACAACAACTGGACGCCGGTCGAAGTAAAGATCTGGGAAGATCTGATCCTCGAAACGAAGAAGCCGGTTCTCGTTATTCTTTCCTTCCTCGCTGGTTTTCTGCCAATCTTCCTGCTCCACCGCGGCACGCGCTGGCAGATGACCCGTCGGATCAAGTCGCTGGAAACCGCCGTGCGCGATGCAATCGCCGCGGCAACTCCTCCGGCTGTCCCCACCCCCGAACCGGCGCCAGCACCGGAACCCGCCGCCGAGCCGGTGCAGGAACCGCCCGTGCCCGTTACGGAGCCGGTGATCGAGGAAGTCCCCCAACCCACGAAGCCCGACGAGGTAAAGTGAGCAACCCTGTCTATCTCGCGCTCGACCTGCCGCAACTCGACGCCGCAAAGGCGCTCGCGGAAAAGGTGAAATCCCATGTCGGCGGCCTCAAGCTGGGGCTCGAATTCTTTTGCGCGCACGGACACCACGGCGTTCACGAGATCGCGCATGTCGGCTTGCCGATCTTCCTGGATCTCAAGCTGCATGACATCCCCAACACCGTCGCCGGCGCAATGCAGGCGATCCACGTGCTGGAGCCCGCCATCGTCACCGTCCACGCCAGCGGCGGGCGCGCGATGATGGAAGACGCCAAGGCCGCGGCCGGCGAAAAGACCAAGGTGGTCGCCGTCACCATGCTGACCAGCCTGGATGAGAATGACCTGATGCGAACCGGCGTGAGCGGCAGCGCGCATGACCAGGTGATGCGCCTGGCGGAACTCGCGGAAAAGGCTGGCCTGGACGGCATCGTCTGCTCCGGCCAGGAAGTCGCCGGCGTTCACAGGCAATGGAAGGACGGCTTCCTGGTGGTGCCGGGCCTCCGTCTTCCCGAAGGCAAGGTGGGCGACCAGAAGCGCACCGTGACCCCGCGCGATGCGCGCGACAACGGGGCGAGCGTACTGGTGGTCGGCCGCCCGATCAGTCGGGCGGAAGATCCCGTACAGGCCGCGCGGGATATTTCGGCGACGCTTTAGGCTCTCTAAATCATGGATAAGGTCGGCTAATTGTAGATCAGGGCCGGCGCGTCGATGTTATAGCCGAGGAGCCTGGGCATCCCGTCCTCGGAAAGGAAGGTGAAGGTTTCCTGCCCCTTCCCTTGCTCGAACTCGGTTTCCATCAGCACCACTATGGTCGACAGGCCATTCGTATTGTTCGCCTGCCAACCGGTGCGGGTGGTGGTCTTCACCCCGCCGAGCTTGCGGTGCACCGCGTCCAGCAGCTTGTCGAAATCACCCTGTGTCGTGATCTCGCGGAACTGGGGCGCCGTCATCTGCCAGATCGCAGCGAAATCCCTCTCGTCCAGCAGCTCATGGAACTTGCCCACCTGCCTCTCCGCGCCTTCCATCGATTGCTGGATGCTGCAGGCCGCCAGCAGCAGCGCAAGCGACACGACAATTCCACGGCGTAGCGTTCCAGTCATTTCCCCCGCCCCTCTCATGTGCCAACAGGCCTGCGGAACGTTTCAGACCGGACTCAAAATGACAAGTGCCGCCATCAAGATCTGTGGAATCAGCACGCCCGACACGCTCGAGGCGGTGATTGGCGCAAGGGCGGACTATGTAGGGTTCATGTTCTTCGCGCGCTCCCCACGCAACGTCTCGCTGGAGACTGCGGCGGCGCTGGCACGGCAAGCCGGACCGCGAATCAGGCGCGTGGGCGTGTTCGTCGATGCCGACGATTCGGTGATCGCCGATGCGATCGGAGCCGGCAAGCTGGACGTCCTGCAACTCCACGGATCGGAAACGCCAGGGCGCGCCGCCCAGTTGAAGGCCCGGTTCGGGCTGGAAGTGTGCAAGGTGCTTTCGGTTGCCGCGCAGGCTGACATCGAACGCGCAGGCAACTATGCCGGCGCAGCCGACACGATCCTGTTCGATGCCAAGACGCCTGCGGGAACCCTGCCGGGCGGCATGGGCCTGGTCTTCGACTGGTCGTGGCTGACTGCTTATCGCGGCGCCTTGCCCTGGGGGTTGGCGGGCGGTCTCAATCCCGAAAATGTGGCCGAGGCGATCCGCCTGACCGGCGCGCCGATGGTTGATACGTCATCCGGCGTGGAGAGCGAGCCCGGGATCAAGGATACCGCGCGTATCGCCGCGTTCTGCAAGGCCGTGCGTGAAGCCCAGCCATAGCGCCTGAAACGATGGCGCGCGCCCGGATTCAACGGGCCATCCCAAAGGAAAGGTGGGTCCGTTCATCTTCGTCATGCTGAAACGAGTTCAGGATGACGATTGGACAAAGCAATCGAGATAACCACCAAAGAAAAAGGGCGGCCCGTTGCCGGACCACCCATCGTTTTCCCGTCCAGGAAATCTGGATCAGAACTTCAGGCCGACGCCCACGCCGAGCGTGTTGGTGTCGACGAAGTCGCTGAAATTGTGGCGGTAGTACACCTTGCCGTACAGGTTGCTGCCCAGCTTGTGCTCGATGCCGGCACCTGCGTGCGGGGTGTCTTCGCCCTCTACGACGGTGTAGCCGCCATCGACATAAAGCTTGGTGCGCTCACCAGCCTTGATACCGGCGCGGCCGGTGAAGCCGACCGCGATATCCGCGCCGCCTGCAAGGACCTTGTCGCCCGCAACTTCGGCACCGATGAAGGCGGCGCTGCCCATGTCGAAATCGTAACCGACGGCAAGACCGGCAGTAGCTTCTTCATTGCCACCGCCCCAGACCACGCCACCGCGTGCTTCAACGCGCGCTTCGTTGGCGAGAGCAGGCGATGCCACCGCGACGGATGCTGCAGCTGCCGCAAGCGAAAGAAGGACACGACGCATAAAAATTCTCCTCAGTAACTCTAGCCCCTCGGGGAAGGGGTGAGGGCCAGCTAAGCTTTCTTTCCTGTCAGTCAAGTGAACGTGTTGTTCAGAGTATACAGTAGCGCCTGATACTGTGCTAATTTTACAACATTCACTTTGATGCACCTGCAATTGCCCCATCAAGGCGCGACCACCCATGAGCGGGCCAAGGCGCAACCATCACATAGGTTGGGGATGTCCGATGCGGGTTTCCGTAACCCCATCCAGCACATGAACGACAGATTAATTGCCTAATTTCCGCCATATTTCGAAACATGGCCGGCACTCGGATCGATTTATTTTCCAATTCGAACAAAAGCGGTCGGGGCCGCTAGCCCACGGCCGCGCACCAGTAAATCACCAGCCGCCATATAACTGTCATAAGCATCGAAACATGTTGTATTAATACAACTACCGATCATGCGCCACCTCTGACGAGGGGGCTGGAGGCGCCCTTGTCACACCCCCGAAACACTGGACTTGCGCGGGTCTCTCTGCCAAGCGCCATGCGCTATGACCGACCTTGCAAATTCGCTGCGCAACCTGCCTGATGACCGCGGGCATTTCGGACAGTTCGGTGGACGCTACGTCGCCGAAACCCTGATGCCGCTGATCCTCGATCTCGAGAAGGAATACCGCGCGACCAAGGCCGATCCCGCGTTCAAGGCCCAGTTCGACGACCTGATGAAGCATTATGTCGGGCGCCCCAGCCCGCTCTATCATGCCGAGCGGCTGACGGAACATTTCCGCGCGGGTCTGCCTGCCGACAAGGGCCCGAAAATCTATTTCAAGCGCGAAGAGCTGAACCACACCGGCGCGCACAAGATCAACAATTGCATCGGGCAGATCCTGCTGGCGATCCGCATGGGCAAGACCCGCATCATCGCGGAGACCGGCGCGGGCCAGCACGGCGTCGCCACCGCCACGGTCGCCGCCCGCTTCGGCCTGCCCTGCACGATCTTCATGGGAGCCAAGGATGTGGAGCGGCAGAAGCCCAACGTGTTCCGCATGAAGCTGCTGGGGGCGGAGGTCCAGCCCGTCACCTCGGGCGCGCAGACGCTGAAGGACGCGATGAACGAGGCGCTGCGCGACTGGGTCGCGAATGTGCATGACACGTTCTACATCATCGGCACCGCCGCCGGGCCCCATCCCTACCCCGAGCTGGTCCGCGATTTCCAGAGCGTGATCGGCACCGAAAGCCGCGAACAGATCCAGGAAGCGGAAGGCCGCCTGCCCGATCTGCTGATCGCGGCGGTAGGCGGCGGGTCGAACGCCATCGGCCTGTTCCACCCCTTCCTTGACGACAAGGACGTGGCGATGGTGGGCGTGGAGGCGGCCGGCCATGGCATGGAAAGCGGCCAGCACGCCGCCAGCCTGACGGGCGGCCTGCCGGGCATCCTCCACGGCAACAAAACCTACCTGCTGCAGGACGAGGACGGCCAGATCACGGAAGCCCATTCGATCAGCGCCGGGCTCGACTATCCCGGTATCGGGCCGGAACATAGCTGGCTGCACGAGAGCGGCCGGGTGGAATACCTGCCCATCACCGATAATGAGGCGCTCGACGCGTTTCAGCTGTGCTGCAAGCTGGAAGGGATCATTCCCGCGCTGGAAAGCGCGCACGCCCTGGCGGCCCTGCCCCGGAAGACGGCGGAATACGGCCGCGACCAGATCATCATCGTCAACGTGTCGGGCCGGGGCGACAAGGACATCTTCACTGTCGCCGAAGCGCTGGGGGCGCAGATATGAGCCGTTTCCAGTCCGCTTTCGGCAAGGGCCACCCTGCCCTCGTCACCTTCATCACCGCCGGCGACGGCGATACGGCCGCCAATCTGGATGCGCTGGTGGCCGGTGGCGCGGACGTGATCGAACTGGGCATGCCCTTTACCGATCCGATGGCCGATGGCGGCGCGATCCAGGCGGCGAACCTGCGCTCGTTCGACAAGGGCACGAAGACGGCCGATGTCCTGGCGATCGCCTCCGCCTTCCGCCAGCGCCATCCGGAAGTGCCGCTGGTGCTGATGGGCTATGCCAATCCGATGGTTCGGCGCGGTGGCGAATGGTTCGCGGCAGAAGCCGCAAAGGCTGGCGTGGACGGCATCATCTGCGTCGACCTGCCGCCTGAGGAAGATCAGGAACTGGGCCCGGCCCTTCGCGAAGCCGGAGTCGATTTCATCCGGCTGGCCACCCCCACCACCGATGCGGCGCGGCTTCCCGCCGTGCTCGATGGATCGGGCGGTTTCCTCTATTATGTCTCTGTCGCCGGGATCACCGGAAAACAGCAGGCTGCCGTGGATTCGGTCGAAAGCGCCGTTGTCCGGCTGAAAGCAGCGACCGACCTGCCGGTGGCGGTCGGCTTTGGCGTGCGCACGCCCGAACAGGCCGAAGCCATTGCCCGGGTCGCCGATGGCGTGGTGGTCGGCTCCGCGCTGGTCGAGATTATCGGTCGGCATGGGGAAAACGCAGCCGCTCCGCTGGAAGAACTCACCGCCGCGCTTGCCAAGGCGGTCCACAATGCACGAAAGGTCGCCGCATGAGCTGGCTAAACCGCGTCCGCAACGCCCTTCCCTTCGGCAACAAGCGCGAATCCCCCGACAATCTGTGGGTGAAGTGCAAAAGCTGCGGCGAAATGCTGTTCACGCAGGAATATGAGGCGAACCTCAACGTTTGCCCGCGCTGCGAACATCATGGACGGATTGGCGCGGATACTCGCCTGCTGCAACTGCTGGACCACGGATATCAGATCCTTCCCGCACCCAAGGTGAAGGAAGACCCGCTGAAGTTCCGGGATTCCAAGCGCTATACCGACCGGTTGAAGACCGCGCGCGCCAACACGCCGCATCCCGATGCCTTTACCGTGGGTTTCGGCAAGATCGAAGGCCGCAAGGCCGTGGTCGGCGTGCAGGACTTCACTTTCATGGGTGGATCGATGGGCATGGCCGTGGGCGAAGCGTTCTGCATCGGGGCGGAACGGGCGCTGGCTGAAAAGTGCGGCTATATCGTCGTCACCGCGGCGGGCGGCGCGCGGATGCAGGAAGGCATCCTCAGCCTGATGCAGATGCCCAAGGCCACCGTGATGACCCGTCGCCTCAAGGAAGCGGGCTTGCCCTATATCGTGGTGCTGGCCGATCCGACCACGGGCGGCGTGACCGCCAGCTATGCCATGCTGGGCGATATCCATATCGCCGAACCCGGCGCGCTGATCGGCTTTGCGGGCCAGCGCGTGATTCAGGACACGATCCGCGAGAAGCTGCCCGAAGGGTTCCAGCGCGCGGAATACCTGCACAAGCACGGCATGGTGGACATGGTGGTGCCGCGCAAGGAACTGCGCGGAACGCTGGCTTCCCTGCTCGATTATCTCAGCCCTGCCCGCGCGGCCTGACAAAGACCTGACCCATGCGTGATTTCGCAACGTCGGACGATCCCGAAGTCCAGCGCGAGCTTGACCGGCTGGCGGCCCTTACCTTGCCACAGGGCCGTTTCGGACTGGAGACCATCCGGGAAATCCTGGAAAGGATCGGCAATCCGCAAAGGCGCCTGCCGCCCACGTTCCATGTTGCCGGCACCAACGGCAAGGGTTCGACCTGTACCTATCTGCGTTACATGCTGGAAGCGCAGGGGCTGACGGTCCACACCGCGACCAAGCCGCATCTGGTCCGCTATAACGAACGCATCCGCATCGCGGGCAAGCTGGTGGAAGACCGCGTGCTTGCGGCCCTGCTGAAGGAAGTGCTCGATGCGAGTGAAGACCTCGGCCCGAGCTTCTTCGAAGTGACCACGGCGGCAACCTTCCTCGCCTTCGCCAACTATCCCGCCGATGCCTGTGTGATCGAGGTAGGGCTTGGCGGTCGGTTCGACGCGACCAACGTGCTTGAACATCCGGTTGCCTGCGGCATCGCCTCGCTGGGTATCGACCATGAGGCGTTCCTGCTGCGCGAAGACGCGTCCGCACCCGCCCACCCGCTGGCGCGGATCGCCTTCGAGAAGGCGCATATCGTGCGCAAGGGCGCGCCGCTGGTCACCATGTCCTATCCGCCGGAAGCGACCACGCAGGTCATCAGGCTGGCGAAGGAAGCGGGTGCGCCGGTCGCCATGCGGGGCCAGGAATGGACCGTCAGCGTGGACGACATGCTGCATTACCGCGATACCGCCGGAACGCTCGACCTGCCGCTGCCGCAGCTCTACGGCAAGCATCAGGGCGAGAATGCCGCGCTGGCCGTGGCCATGCTGCGCCATCAGGAAACGGTTGCCGTCACGCCCGAGGCGATGGCGCAAGGCATCACCAATGCACGCTGGCCCGCACGGCTGCAGGCGCTGGGCCATGGGCCGATCACCGCGCTCGTCCCGGGTGCCGAGTTCATCCTTGATGGCGGGCACAACCCCGATGCCGCACAGGCCATCGCCCGCGCGCTGGCCGGGCGCAGCGGCATGTCGCTGGTGATGGGGATGATGGCCAACCGGCCGATCCGCGAATTCCTCGAACCGATTGCCCCGCTGATCTCCCGCATCCGCACCGTGCCGATCCCGGGCCATGAATGCCATTCGCCAGAGGACATCTGCCGCGCCGCTCAGGAGTTGGGCATTGCCGATGCGGCCACGGCCGAGGATGCGCCCGATGCGTTGCGCCAGTTGGCGGGCAGCGAGACGGTGCTGATCGCAGGCTCGCTCTATCTGGCAGGCGAGGTCCTGCGCGAGAATGACGAGATTCCCGACTAGATTGGCGCGGGGCGGGATAGGCGATTTTACATGGAACCCACTTCCCACACCCGCCCCTCCTGAGCCTGTCGAAGGACGCGCGGTACGGTTGGGCTGTGGTTTTCACGCCATATCAACAGCGGATGGCATCGTTCTCAAGATAAAGGCCTTGGTTCCAGCCCTCAGCGCGCGTCCTTTCGACAAGCTCAGGACGGGCGGGTGCCGGTCAACGGGGCCGATGATTTCGAGCGACGGACAGCCTGGCTTCCGGCGCATCGATCTCCGAAAGCCATTCGCATCGGACACTAGGCGTTGCTGAGCGCTACCGGGTCCATGCCCGATTTCCGCCCCTGCCGCCTGATGCGATACCATTCGAACACGCACAGGATCACCGCGATGAAACCGATCAGCGTGGTCAGCACGAACACGTCATAATAACCGCGTTCCTGGATCATCTGGCCCAGCGCGCCGCGCCCCAGCGTTCCGACCAGCAAGGTCAGCGATGAAAGCAGCGCATACTGCACCGCGCTGTACCCGCGTGCGACGATGGACGAGAGATAGGCCACGAAGGCCGCCCCGGCGATGCCGACCGCGATATTCTCCGCTCCGATCGTCATCATCAGCTTGGCCAGCCGCCCATCGCCGCCCAGATGCTCGACCAGCCAGGTAAAGCCGGTGATATTGCTGGCCGCTTCCATCCGCGCGCCGCCAATCGCAAGGTCCGCATAGAGCAGGTTCGTCAGCGCCGCGATCACGGCCCCCAGCGTCAGGGTGGCCATCCGTCCGATCAGCGTCAGCAGCGTCCCGCCCAGCGCCAGCCCCAGCACCAGCGCGCCCACGCCGAAGAACTTGGAGGCAATTGCCACCTCGTCATTCGTGTATTTCAACTCACCCAAATAGAACGGATAGGCGAAAGTGCCCCAGATCGCATCGGTGATGCGATACGTCAGCACCAGCGCGAAGACGATGATCACCGCCCAGCCCAGCCGCCCGACGAAATCCGTCAGCGGCAGGACAAGCGCGCGATAGAGATGGTCGGTGGTCCGGTCGAGCGCGGTTTCGGCCGGCCGGTCTTCCGCCAGCAGGCGTATACCCGCCTTCTTCACCCGCACCAGCCAGGCCGCGACCAGCGCGGGAACGACCACGGTGGCGATCACGATCAGCGGGCCATAGGTGGCGGTGAACAAGGTGGCATCAGGGCGGGATTCGGGATCGCTGCCCAGCGACTGAACCATGAACACGCCGACCACGACCAGCGCCCAGGCCCACAGCGCGCCGATCAGCAGCAGCGCCCGCTGGCGCAGCTTCGGGTCGATTGCACCGACCTGCCGCAATTCGTCCATCTGTTCGCGATCCGCCGCATCGGCCTGCGCCGTACGCTCCGCATCCGGGGCAAACAGGCCGATGAAGCCCACCACCAGCAGGATCACGCCCATCAGCGCATAGACCTGCGGCCAGCCGATCCGCGCCGCCAGGAACAGTGCCAGCGCCCCGCCGACCAGCGCCGCGATGCGATAGCCCATCTGGTAGACGGTGGAGAGCATGTCGATCGTGGCTTCTTCATCCGCCACATCCACGCGCCACGCGTCGATCACCACATCCTGCGTGGCGCTGGCAAAGGCGCCCAGCCCCGCCAGCAGCGAGAACCATCCGAGCGAGGTCTGCGGATTGAGCAGCGACAGCACGACCAGGATCGCCCCCAGCAGCACCTGCGCGGTCACGATCCACTGCTTGCGCTTCCCCAGCCGCCGCAGAATGGGCAGGTCCAGCCGGTCCAGCGCGGGCGACCACAGGAACTTGAACGCATAGGCAAGGCCGATCAGCGAGAAGACGCCCATCGTCTCAAGGTCCACCTCGGCCTCGGTAAGCCAGGCATAGAGAGTGCCCAGCAACAGCGCATAGGGCAGCCCGGCCGCGAAACCGAACAGCGCCATGAACCCCGTCTTGCGATGGCCAAGGGCCCGTATCAGGCGGCGCCAGCCCGGTTTTGTCTCTATCGCGTCGGCCATGCGCCACTCCTGCTCAAACGAGCCGCGAAACTAGCGTCCATTGCTCATAAGGGAAGAGGCGCTTCCACAGGGTCGCAAAAGCTTAACCGTTCGGGCATACTTCCGGAATCGGGAAGCGGATGTGGAAGGAAGGCAAGTCTCATCGGGGATATTGCTTATGTTCGCTTCTTATCTGTGCAGGTTCTGGAAACACCGCGTCGATCGGCACCGGGTGTGGAATGACGGGCTGGATTTCCGCACCTCGTGCTCGCGTTGCGGCACGCAGCTTCTGCGTGGATCCGGTGGCTGGCGGGAATTCGATGCGAATCGCGATGCCAACGCGCTGCGCCAGCCCCATCCTCGCGATCGCGGCGATTGATACGCGCCTGCTGCTTTGCGCGGTCGCCGAAACGCTCTAAGGGCCGGCGATGGACAAAGCAGCCAAACCTACCCGTACAAAACCCGCCAGTGCCAGACCGACCGGCGACAAGCCTGACGGAGAACGCATAGCCAAGCTTCTCGCTCGTGCGGGCGTCGCCAGCCGGCGCGAGGTCGAGCGGATGATCGCCGACGGCCGCATCGCGCTGGACGGCAATGTCCTGGATACGCCGGCCACGATCCTGCCCGGCCTCAAGGGCGTGACGGTGGACGGAAAGCCGGTCGCCGCGCCGGAAGCGCCCCGCCTGTTTCGCTTCCACAAACCGGCAGGCCTGCTTACCGCCGAGCGCGACTTTTCCGGCCGCCCCACCATCTACACCGCGCTGCGCAATGCGCTGCCGCCAGGCACGCCGCGCCTGATGCCTGTCGGACGGCTGGATCTCAGCACCGAAGGATTGCTGCTGCTGACCAATGACGGCGAGTTGAAGCGCGCGATGGAACTGCCCTCCAGCGGCATCCCCCGCACGTATCGCGCGCGCGCCTTTGGCGATATTTCGCAAGCGCAGCTTGAGGACCTGATCGAGGGAATCACGATCGAAGGTGTCCGCTATGGCCGGATCGACGCGAATCTGGAGCGGCGGACAGGCCGCAACCAATGGATCGAACTGACGCTGAGCGAAGGCAAGAACCGCGAAGTTCGCCGCGTGCTGGAACATCTGGGGCTGAAGGTCAGCCGCCTGATGCGCACCGCCTATGGTCCGTTCATCCTGGCCGATCTGCCACGTGGCTCGACCGATGAAGTCGCGCAATCCGACGTCGAACGCTTCCGCAAGGTTGTTATCACGCGGGGCGGCTGGCGATGAGGATCATCGCAGGCGAATGGCGCGGGCGGAAACTGGTTGCCCCCGCGGGCGATACGACACGCCCCACGGCCGACCGGACACGCGAAACGCTGTTCTCCATGCTGGTCAGCCGGCTGGGCAGCTTCGAAGGGCTGCACGTGGCCGATCTGTTTGCCGGATCAGGCGCGCTGGGGCTGGAAGCCCTGTCTCGCGGCGCGGAAAGCGTGACTTTCGTGGAACAGGATGCGGCGGCCCTGCGTGCCCTCCGCGCGAACATCACGGCGCTGCGCGCGCAGCAGAAGGCGGACGTGCGGGCGGTGTCGGTGCTTTCGCTCGGCCCGGCAAAGCGCCAGCCCGATCTGATCCTGCTCGACCCGCCCTATGGCACGAGCGCCGGAAGCGTGGCGCTCGACCGGCTCAACCGGCTCGGCTGGATCGCGCCGGGTGCGTGGATAAGCCTGGAAACCGCGAATACCGAAACCATCGACCTGAAGGGCTTCGAGGTGGAAACGGTGCGCAATTCCGGCAAGGCGCGGCTGCACCTTCTGCGGCTTTCGGGTAATTTGCAGACCAACACCCGTTCGTCCTGAGCTTGTCGAAGGACGCGCGTTGCGGGTACCTGTGCAGGAGTATCGCCAAGTTTTTTCGCTTTAGTGCGCCCTTCGACAAGCTCAGGACGAACGGGGGTGGCGGAAGGTTGAAGACGGACTTGGCGGCCTGGGTTGGTAAAAACTCCAAACGCCTTCGGTAAACCAGCGCAGTCTTCAGGTAAGCGCGTGCGGAGCCAGCGGTCCTTCAACCGCGCGCAGCCTGCCCAGGAATACGCCCACCAGCGTCACGACGCCTGCGGCCGACAGGAACAGCCCGACCAGCGATGTGCCGCCCATCCCGCTGAGCCACTGGGCAGCGACAGGCGCCACCGCGCCGCCGATGATCCCGCCGCCGTTGAAGGCGATCGAAACACCGGTATAGCGCACGTTCACCGGGAACAGCGTGGGCAGCCAGGCGCCCAGCGGACCGTAAGCCAGCCCCATCACGAACAGGGCGAAGGCCAGCGTCAGGAACACGGTAAACAGCGATCCCTCCGCCAGCGCGGGGCCGAACAGCAGCCCCAGGACCACGGTGCACAGCGCGCCCGCCATCAATACGCGGCGAGACGTGAACTTGTCGGACCACACGGCCGCCACGACAATGCCCAGCGCCAGGAAGGTATTGGCGGCAAGCTGGATGCCCAGCATCGCCTCGCGGCTGACGCCGCGCGCGGTGGTCATGTGCCCCAGGGCGAAAGCGGTGGAGAGGTAGAAGATCGCAAAGCAGGCGATCACCCCGGCGCTGCCGGCGATGGCGGCAGGCCAATGATTGCGCAGAATCTCGCCGACCGGAACGGCGTGCGGCGGTTCGGCCTCCAGCGCTTCCTTGAAGGCGGGCGTTTCGCCGATGCGCAGGCGCACCCACAGGCCGATCCCCACCAGAACCGCGCTGAACAGGAACGGGATACGCCAGCCCCAGGCAAGGAAATCCGCCTCGCTCAGGCCCATGCCCAGCAGCAGGAACAGGCCATTGGCCGCAAGGAAGCCCACCGGCGCACCCAGTTGGGGCGCCGCGCCGAAGCGTGCCTCCCAGCCCTTGGGCGCGTTTTCCACCGCCAGCAGCGCAGCCCCGCCCCATTCGCCGCCCAGGCCGAAACCCTGGCCGAAACGCAGGATGCACAGCAGCGCCGGGGCGATCCAGCCCACCATCTGGTAGGTCGGCAGGAAGGCGATCAGCAGTGTGGATATGCCCATCATCAGCAGCGAGACGACCAGCGTGGACTTGCGCCCCAGCCTGTCGCCGAAATGTCCGAAGGCGATGGCCCCCACCGGCCGCGCGAAGAACGCCAGCCCGAAGCTCATCAGGCTGAGCAGCAATTGCGCGCTGGGGCTTTCGGACGGAAAGAACAGCGGCCCGAAGACCAGCGCCGCCGCGGTGGCGTAGACGTAGAAATCATAGAACTCGACAGCGGTGCCGACCAGGGCAGCGGTGAGTACGCGGGATTTTGCGCGGAATGGATGCATGGATGGCGTGCTTGCCAGCACCTGCCGCAACGTCAAGCCCGGCTGTGGACAAGCGCTTGCGCCCCCGGTCAATGTTCCCTAGCTGTTCACCTGCATCATGACCGACGAATTTCCCCTCTCTCCGCCGGAATCCGGCCAGAATCCGGATGCGTCCCTGCCTCCTTACGCACGCGGACTGAACGGCCCGCAGCAGCAGGCGGTGCTCACCGTGGAAGGACCGGTGCTGATGCTCGCCGGCGCGGGCACGGGAAAGACCGCCGCCCTGACCGCCCGCCTCGCCCATCTCGTCGCCACGCGCCGCGCCTGGCCGAGCGAGATCTTGTGCGTCACCTTCACCAACCGCGCGGCGCGGGAAATGCGCCATCGCGTGGGCCTGCTGATCGGGGATGCGGTGGAAGGCATGCCGTGGCTGGGCACCTTCCATTCGATCTGCGCGAAGATGCTGCGCCGCCATGCGGAACTGGCGGGGCTGCAATCGAACTACACGATCATCGACACCGACGATCAGTTGCGCCTGCTCAAGCAGCTCATCACGGCGGAGGATCTGGACGAGAAACGCTGGCCCGCGCGCCAGTTGGCCGGGCTGATCGACCGCTGGAAGAATCGCGGCCTCAATCCCGCCGATCTCGACGCGGCGGAAAACGAAGCTTACGCCAACGGACGCGGCCAGCAGTTCTATCGCCTTTATCAAGAACGGCTGAAGGCGCTGAACGCCTGCGATTTCGGCGACCTGATGCTCCACATGCTCAACATATTCCGGGCGCACCGCGAAGTGCTGGAGCAGTATCAACAGCGCTTCAAATATATCCTGGTGGACGAATACCAGGACACCAACGCCGTGCAGTACCTGTGGCTCCGCCTGCTGGCGCAGACCCGCAAGAACATCTGCGTGGTCGGTGACGACGACCAGTCCATCTATTCATGGCGTGGCGCAGAAGTCGCCAATATCCTACGGTTTGAAAAGGATTTTCCGGGCGCCGTAGTGATCCGCCTGGAACAGAATTACCGCTCCACCCCCGACATCCTGGGCGCGGCATCCGGCCTGATTTCCGGCAATAGCGAGCGGTTGGGCAAGACCCTGTGGACCGAGCGTGACGGCGGGGACCGCGTGCGCGTGATCGGCGTGTGGGACGCGCCGGAAGAAGCGCGCCGCGTGGGCGAGGAAATCGAACGGCTGGAACGCGAAGGCGCTCCGCTGGAAGAGATCGCCATCCTGGTGCGCGCGCAATACCAGACCCGCGAATTTGAAGACCGCTTCATACAAATCGGCCTCAACTATCGGATTATCGGTGGTTTTCGCTTCTACGAACGGGCGGAGATCCGCGATGCGCTCGCCTATCTGCGGGTGATCGCCCAGCCGCAGGACGATCTGGCGTTCGAGCGTATCCATAACCAGCCGAAGCGCGGTCTTGGCGCCAAGACTCTCGAATCCATGCACCGCTATGCCCGCGCGACCGGCCTGCCGCTGGCCGCCGCCGCGCTGCAACTGGCCGATACGGACGAATTGCCCAAGCGCGCCGCCGCCACGATCGCCGGGCTGATGCACGGCTTCCTGCGCTGGCGGGAACTGGCGGGGCAGACGACGCCCGCGGAACTGCTGCGCACCGTGCTGGAGGAAACCGGCTACAACGCCATGCTGCAGGCCGAACGCAGCGCTGAATCGGCCGGACGGCTGGAGAACCTGTCCGAACTGGCCCGCGCGATGGAGGAATACGAGACGCTGGGCGATTTCCTCGAACATGTCAGCCTGGTGATGGAAAACGACGCCGGCAACGACGACGAGAAGATCACCATCATGACGATCCACGCCGCCAAGGGGCTGGAATTCGACAATGTGTTCCTGCCCGGCTGGGAAGAAGGCGTGTTTCCCAGCCAGCGCTCGCTGGATGAAGGCGGCCTCGCCGGCCTGGAGGAGGAACGGCGCCTGGCCTATGTCGCCATCACCCGCGCGCGGCGGCGCTGCACCATCCTGCATGCGGCCAATCGCCGCATCTATGGCCAGTGGACCAGTTCCATCCCCTCGCGCTTCATCGAGGAGCTGCCCGATGCGCATGTGGAACGTGAAACCACGCTGACCGGCGGCGCATCCCTGTGGCGCGCCAATTGGTCTGAACAGGAAGACCCCTTCGCCCACCTTGCGCGCGACCGGCCCGGACGCTCGCAAACCCGCGGTCCCGGCTGGCAGCGCGCACTGACGACCGGATACGATGCAACGCCAAAGCGCCTGCCGGAACCCGGCCGCAGCGCCGCCAGCTTTGCCGCCAGACCACGCAGCGACATCGCGAGGGGCACGCGCGTGTTCCACGACAAGTTCGGCTATGGCAAAGTGGTGGGGCAGGAAGGCAACAAGCTGGAGATCGAATTCGAGAACAGCGGCCTCAAACGCGTGCTCGACAGCTTCGTGCAGCTAGCCGACTGAGGCAAACGCGCGCAGGACGCTCTTGGGATCGGCCAGCAGGTGACGCAGGCGACCGCCGGTCATGCGGCCTTCTTCGCTGTCCAGCGCCTGCAGATAAGCGCGAAGCCCCAGCCGCGAATGCTGATAGCGCCAGTTGCGCACTTCGGCGGCAATGGCCCGCTTCAAGCGCCCCACCGTCACATCATCCAGCGTCACGCCCGATTGCCCCTGGAGCAGCCCGAAGAACGCCCGCAGCACCATGCGCGATGAAGTGGTGGAATGGGTGCTGCCGGTCAGATTATCCTCCTGCCGGTGAACCTGCGCGACGGTCGTGAAGCGACACAGGAAGCTGCCCTGATCGGTCATTCGCAGCCAGAACAGCCAATCCTCGCCAAAGCGATCTTCCGGCATGAAACCTACATTCCTGGCCGCCTCCAGCCGGAACACGGCCGAGCAGGTGGGGATCATGCTGGTGAGCAGCAGGGTCGATTTCGGATCCGCAAGGCGCAGCAGCTTGCCGCCTGTGCCCTCGACGGGAACGCAGTCCTTTTCCGCGGACAAGGCCCGGCTCATCAGCAGGAATGATGGCCGCCCATCCGCATGGATCACCGATGCATCGGCAAAGCTGACCACCGCTTCGGGCCGGTCGAGCAAGGGGGTGCTCAGGCGCTCCAGCGCATCGGGCAGATATTCATCATCCGAATCCAGAAAGGCCGCGTATTCGCTGCGGGCCTGCTCCAGCGCACGATTGCGCGCTGCGCCCACGCCGCTGTTTTCCGCCATGGCGATGAAATGTACCGGAACGGCTCGCGCCATCGACCAGGCCCGGACCACTTCCCCCGTATGATCGCCGGAGCAATCGTCGACCACGATGATTTCAGCCGGGCGCAAGGTCTGCGCCGCGACACTGTCTAGCGCCCGCTCGATCAGATGCGGGCGCTTGTAGGTTGCGATTATTACCGCGATTTCAGGCGGGGCTGGCGAAGCGGTCTGATCTGGAACCATCGCACCCGACCTTTCCGATCAGAGGGCGGAAACGCCCAGGAAGCCGGGAACGGGGCCGTTCCAGTCGCCATCCTCATTCGTCGCGTCGAATTCCGGTTCGGAGCGGCGCGGACGATCACGGCGTTCTGCCCGCTCGGGGCGTGCGGCGCGCGCAGGGCGTTCGGCGCGTTCTGCTCGCTCCGGGCGTTCTGCCCGTTCGGCCCGCTCGGGGCGTGCGGGCTGTTCTGCCGGCTCGGGCTGTTGTTCCGCAGGCTCGCTGCGCTCGGGCCGTGCGGCACGGCGCGGCTTGCGGTCTTCCCTTTCGGGGCGCGATCTTTCGCGGCGGGCGGGGCGATCATCGGCCCGGTCGTCAGAGGCGGCGTTATCCTCGATCGTGAAGAGCGGGATTTCCATGCCCGTCAGCTTCTCGACATTGGCGATCGCTTCGGCATCTTCCTCGGCGACGAAGGTGAAGGCACGGCCCTTGGCGCCCGCGCGGCCGGTGCGGCCGATGCGGTGGACGTAATCGTCCGGGTGCCACGGGGTGTCGAAATTGAAGACGTGGCTCACGCCCTTCACGTCCAGCCCGCGCGCGGCGACGTCGGACGCGCACAGGATGTCGATCTTGCCCTCCTTGAACAGCGCCAGCTCGGCCAGGCGTGCCGGCTGGTCCATGTCGCCATGAATCTCGCCCACCGCGAAGCCGTGCTGTTTCAGGCTCTTGGCCAGTTCGCGCACCGTCGTCTTGCGGTTGGCGAAGACGATCGCATTGCGTACGTCGTCGGTCCGCAACAGGTGGCGCAGGACTTCGCGCTTGTTGCGCGATTTCACCTTCACCTTGTGCTGGGCAATGTCGGTATTGGCCGATGCCGGCCGGGCAACCTCGATATATTTCGGGTTGGTCAGGAACTTGTCCGCCAGCTTCTTGATCGGCGGCGGCATGGTGGCCGAGAACAACAGCGTCTGGCGGGTTTGCGGCAGCTTGGAACAGATCGTCTCGATATCCGGGATGAAGCCCATGTCGAGCATCCGGTCCGCTTCATCGATCACCAGCAGGTCGCAGCCCGTGAGCATGATCTTGCCGCGTTCGAACAGGTCCATCAGGCGGCCGGGCGTGGCGATCAGCACATCGACGCCTTCGTTCAGCGCCTTCACTTGGTCGCCCATCTGCACGCCGCCAATCAGCAGCGCCATCTTCAGGTCGTGGTTCTTGCCGTACTTCTCGAAATTCTCGGCAACCTGGGCGGCCAGTTCGCGGGTCGGTTCAAGGATCAGCGAGCGCGGCATCAGGGCGCGGCGGCGGCCATTGGCCAATACGTCGATCATCGGCAACACGAAGCTGGCGGTCTTGCCGGTGCCCGTCTGCGCGATGGCGATCAGATCCTTCATCATGTGGATCTGCGGAATGGCCTGCGCCTGGATCGGCGTCGGCGTGTCATAGCCAGCGGCTTCGACCGCTTGCAGCAATTCGTCTGACAGGCCGAGATCGGCAAACTTCATAGGCTCATCTTGTCCGGAATACGGGTAGACCGCCAAAGCGCCCCTGCCCTTGAAAAGCCCCCGCACACACGCGCGGGAGACCGTCGCGCCCTATCGCAGCGCGAGCGCGAAAGTCAAGGAATGGCTGAAGCGGGGGCCGACCATAACAATCCTGAACTATCCCCGTCCGTCCTGAACCTGTCGGAAACTATCCCCGCCCGTCCTGAGCCTGTCGAAGGACGCGCACGACCTTAGTCGCTGGATGATGTGGAATTGGGAAAGTTCACCGCGCGTCCTTCGACAGGCTCAGGACGGGCGGGCATCAAGTACGGGAAGGCAGAGACGGGCTCAGGCACGGGAAAGGCAGAGATAAGGTAAGGGAACGAAAAAAATCAGTTCCGCACGGCCACGAGCTGGCGGATCTGGCGCAACTCGCACTTGGCGCCGGCGCGGGAATGGAGCTTGTCGCGCTTCACGCAGAGGCGGCCGTCATTGTTCCGCTCAAGATAAAAGCCGGAATAGAAATCGCGCGCGCTGCAGGCCTTTTCCAGCGCGGCGCTGATGATGCGGCGGTCGCGCATGAACAGCAGCAGGCGATTGTCCTGCCCGGTCTGCACGCCCACGATGCCGCTGGCCGACACGCATGAGCCGATCTTGCGTTCTTCCAGCCGTGTGGCGACTTCGCCTTGCGGCAGTTGCGAGAGAAGCTGGCTCTGATTCACCGGCGGGCGCGGCGAAATGCGCAGGATGATCTGCTGTTCGATCCGCACCTGGCCCAAGGCTGGCGGCTGGTGCGCGCTGAACAGCGCGTCCCATGGCGCCTGCCCCGCCGGATCGAACGTGATGGTGGCGGAAGCAGGCCCGCCCACGTCCGAAAGACGCGGAGTATCCTGGCCAGCGGCAGCCGTCCCTTCGCGGGAACCGGCAGGCACATCGGCCATTGTTGCTGGGAACAGCAACGCAAGCGGTGCAATCAGGACGGCAAGGCTGTTCATCGTCAGGATCTGTTCCGGATACACCGCGCCATGCGGCGCATCCCTCCTGCCCTCCTTAGAGCGAACGCTTGAACAGCGGCTTAACCCCTCGGGCTTAACTTGCAAGCGGGTAAGCGCGGCCGGTAGCGGGCAGTCGGCCCTGTCCTACTCTCAGGCTCTTTGCTAGGAGCGCGGCCATGCCCGCCTGTCCGCCCATCGCATCCCCTTTTGCCCGCAATTGCGGGGGAAGGATCGCCATGCCGGAAGGCCGCCGGTTTTTCCGTTTGAACAGTGTCACCCCCTGTAAGCACCCTTCAGTTTTCACGGACCGAACATGAATGAGACCGCCGAACACCAGGTTTTCCTTGCCGAAGCAGCCGATCTGCTCGGCCCGCGCGGCCTCACCCGCGATCCGGAATTGATGGAGCCATGGCTGACCGACTGGCGCGGCCGCTTTTCAGGCGCGGCGCTGGCGCTTGCCTCCCCCGCCACGCGCGAGGAAGTGTCCGGCCTGGTGAAGCTGTGCGCGGCCCATGGCGTGGCGATCGTGCCGCAGGGCGGGAACAGCGGGATGTCGGGCGGCGCCACGCCCGATGCCAGCGGCAATGCCATCGTCCTCTCCCTGCGCCGGATGCATGCGATCCGCAGCGTCGATGCGGAAGGCCGCACTGCCCTGTGCGAAGCAGGCGTGATCCTGCAGACGCTGCATGAAGCGGTGGAGGCGCAGGATATGCGTTTCCCGCTCACCCTGGGCGGCAAGGGGTCGGCCACGATCGGGGGGCTGATCTCCACCAATGCCGGCGGAACGCAGGTTCTGCGCCACGGATCGATGCGCGCGCAGGTGCTGGGGCTGGAGGCGGTGCTGGCGGATGGCAGCATCTTTGACGGGCTCACCCCGCTGAAGAAGGACAATCGCGGCTTCGACCTGAAGCAATTGCTGATCGGTTCGGAAGGGACGCTGGGCATCGTCACGGCGGCAACGCTGCGCCTGCTGCCCGCCCTCGCCGGCCGCACGGTGATCTGGGCGGGTCTCCCGTCCATCACCCAGGCGCGCAAGCTGCTGCTGCTGGCCCAGCGGGTGACAGGCGATGCGCTGGAAGGCTTCGAGGTGATTCCCGTCCACAGCCATGACGCGGTGCTGCGCCACATTCCGGGCAGTCGCTCGCCCCTGTCGGGCACGCATCGCTGGCATGCGCTGATCGAACTGGTGGGCGATGCCGCCGCCGCGTCCGGACTGGGCGATCTGGCCGAGGGGCTGCTGGTGGAAGCCTATGAAAGCGGGCTGGTGGACGATGCCACCATCGCCACCAATGAAACCCAGGCGGAATATTTCTGGACGCTGCGCGATTCCATCTCGGCTGCGGAGCGCGAGATCGGCCCTGCAATGCAGCATGACATTTCGGTTCCGGTGGAACGGATGGCGGATTTCATCGACGCGACTCTGGGCACGGTGGAGGCCCGCTTTCCCGGCACCACCGCGGTTGCCTTCGGCCATCTGGGCGACGGCAACGTCCATTACCATGTTCTCGCCCCGCAAGGCGTGGTGCGCGGCCAGTGGGAGGAAAGCGAAGGCAAGGCGATCAGCGCCTTCGTGCACGATCTGGTGACCCAATGGGGCGGATCGATCAGCGCCGAGCACGGGATCGGCCAGATGAAGCGGGACGAGCTGGGGCGGCTGGGCGATCCGGTTTCGCTGGCCATGATGCGCGCCGTGAAGCAGGCGCTGGACCCGGCCGGATTGCTCAATCCGGGGAAACTCGTACCGCTTGCGCCAGAAGGTGACAGGCCGTAAAGCGCCACCCTCGAACGTGGCTTGAGACGCCACTTTCCTGAATTTTTTGAGACGCGGAGAGAAGCCGATGGCCAGTGCGCCGAATAACCTGCCCCTGTTCTATCAGGACCTGATGCCGCTTAACCTGCGCGACCACGAAAAGTGGACCTCGCGCAAGGTGGACGCAGCCGAATGGCTCATCGGCCAGCACGCCATCCCGCTCACCGTCGACGAATTCCCGCTTGCCCAGCGCAGTTTCCCGATCATCTTCTCGGGTGGCGAACGCCCGGTGCCGCTGGCGCTGTTCGGCCTGAACGAAGGCGTGAACACCTTCGTCGACGACAAGGGCAAGATCACCGACGACATCTATCTGCCGGCCTATATCCGCCGCTATCCCTTCCTGCTCGCCAAGCTGGACGCGAACAGCGACACGATGTCGCTGTGCTTCGATCCCAGTTCCAAGCTGCTGGGCGAGTTCAAGGACGGCGAAGCCGTGTTCGTAGACGGCAAGCCTGGCGAATTCATCCAGGGCGTCATGCAGTTCTGCGAACGCTTCGAGGAAGCCGGCCTGCGCACCCAGTCGTTCATCGACGAACTGCTCAAGCACGACCTGCTGATGGACGGTGAAGTTGCGATCACCCAGGAAGGCGTGGAACAGCCCTTCGTCTATCGCGGCTTCAAGATGATCAACCTGGAAAAGCTGCGCGAAATGCGTGGCGACCAGCTTCGGACCTGGAACCAGAGCGGCCTGCTCCAGCTCGTTTATGCGCAGATCCTGTCGCTCGACCTGCTGCGTGTGATTTTCGCCCGCCAGACGGCGCAGGGCAAAGGCCCGGGTGCAGAGGTAAAGCCCGCCAGCGCAGCCGTGAACTGACCCTTTTTCGGGCGGCGCGCCTTCGCGTGTCGCCCGGGGTTGCATTTGTTGCAGCGGCGCCTATCTTGAGGGTGTCCGATTGCAGCTTCCCTCATGGCTCTGTCGGATAAGTGCGCGAAAGCGCGCTTCCTCCCTGTACCTTGGCCACCTCGTGCGTGATGCACGAGGTGGTTTTTTATTGCCTGATGCCGCCGAGTCGCGCCTCTCCGATGCGCCGCCAGCCCCTACTCGGCCGCCTGGGGAAGCTGCCCCGCCCCGCCCAGCGATGCCACCTCGGCCGCCAGGCGCCGCACCAGCGCCGCCATCACCGCAACCACGCCATCGATGCCCTCGGTCGGCTCCGCCATGCGCGCATCGAGATAGGTGGAACGGCAAATCTCCATCTGGATCGCATGCACACCCCGCAGCGGGGCAGCATGGCGATCCAGCACATAGCCCCCGGCATAGGGCCGGTTATGCGCTGCCGGGCAGCCATGCAGCGCCAGTTCGTCGAACGCCGCGGCGCAAAGCGATCCGTCGCAGCTCGATCCGAAACGGTCGCCCACCACGAATTGCGCGGCCGGCTCCCCCGGCGAGCGCGGAGCCAGCGGCGGCATCGAATGCATGTCGATCAGCAGCGCCGCGCCCCAGCGATTGCGCAGTGCAACCAGCGCTTCGCCCAGCGCGCGGTGATAAGGTTCGTGAATCCCGGTAACGCGCGCCTCGAAATCGCCTTCCTCGATCCGCTGCCGCCACAGTTCGCCCAGTCCCGGAAGCCGGCGCGGCACCAGGCCCAGTCCGCTGCGTGCGCGGCGCCCCACCCTGCCCGCCGATCGCCCGGAGGGGACGCCGGACGCCATCATTTCCCAGTCCATTTCGTCAACCGCGCGATTGAGATCGATCATCGCACGCGGGGCATGGGCAACCAGCAGCGCCGCGCCCGTTTCTTCCGCCACGCGCGATGCCAGGAGGTCGACATAGCGATCCTCCAGCCGCAGCACGGCTTCTCCCGGGTGGCGCAGACGCTCGACCAGGAACGGTGGATAAGCCCGGCCTGCATGCGGCGCGGCGATCAGGACCGGAATCGGGGAAGGTTCACGCCGGGTGAGCGAGAAGGCCGCTTGCCCCGCAAGTCCGGGAATCGCGCCACCCATTGCGGCATGCGAGTCGTGCGATTTGGGTTGTCCACTCACGATTTACCCTTGGTGGCGCGGATTGCCGCATGTGTCAAAGCAGGCCAGAATCAATTCTGCATGAGAATTTTAACGCCATCTCGGCTATGGGGCGTACCCGTTGTACTTCTGAAGGGGCAGGCATGAGGCGTATCCTACTGGCCGAGGATGAAGAGGCCATGCGCACTTATCTGGCACGCGCACTGGAAAATGCAGGATACGAAGTGATCGCGGTCGATCGTGGGACGGCGGCATTGCCGCTGCTCGAAACCCAGCATTTCGACCTTCTCCTGTCCGACATCGTGATGCCGGAGATGGACGGTATCGAACTCGCGCAGATCTGCGGCGAGGTGAGCCCGCGCACGAAAGTGATGTTCATCACCGGCTTCGCGGCCGTCACGCTGCGTGCCAGCCGCGAAACGCCCCGGGCCAACGTGCTTTCGAAGCCTTTCCATCTCAAGGACCTGGTGATCGAAGTGGAACGCGTATTCGAAGAACAGGCGTCGGCCAGCCTTTGACCGGATTTTCCGAATGCCTCCGATTGGCCCCTTGCAACCCGCGCAGGCCGCCGCTACATGGCCGGCCTGCCGGATGATCCGGCACGCGGAATGGTGCGGGCGTATAGCTCAGTGGTAGAGCACTATGTTGACATCGTAGGGGTCGCAAGTTCAATCCTTGCTACGCCCACCATCCGCTGAAACCCGCCGTGACCCGGCGGGTTTTTCAGTTTTAGCCCCCGCCCTTGCGCGTCCGCCTTAGGCTGCTAAGAGGCCGCAGACACCCACTTCCAAGGCACAGGAACGCATATGGCGAAGATCAAGGTCGTAACCCCGGTTGTCGAGATCGACGGCGATGAAATGACCCGGATTATCTGGGAATGGATTCGCGAAAGGCTGATCCTGCCCTATCTCGACGTCGATCTGATCTATTACGACCTGTCGGTCCAGAAACGTGACGAGACGGACGACCAGATCACTATCGATGCCGCCAATGCGATCAAGCAGTACGGCGTCGGCGTGAAATGCGCCACCATCACCCCTGATGAAGCCCGCGTCGAGGAATTCAGCCTCAAGCAGATGTGGAAGAGCCCCAACGGCACGATCCGCAACATTCTGGGCGGCACCATATTCCGCGAACCGATCGTGATCTCCAACGTCCCCCGCCTCGTGCCGGGCTGGACGGACCCGATCGTCGTCGGTCGCCATGCATTCGGCGATCAATACCGCGCGACCGACTTCAAGGTTCCCGGGGCCGGCAAGCTGCGCCTCGTCTTCGAAGGCGCGGACGGCCAGGTGATCGACCGCGAAGTGTACGAGTTCAAGGCGCCCGGCGTGGCGATGGCGATGTACAATCTCGACGATTCGATCCGCGACTTCGCCCGTGCCAGCCTCAATTACGGGCTGGACCGCAATTGGCCGGTGTATCTTTCGACCAAGAACACGATCATCAAGGCCTATGATGGCCGCTTCAAGGATCTTTTCCAGGAAGTCTTCGAAACCGAAGGCTTCAAGGAGAAGTTCGCGGAAGCGAAGATCACGTACGAACACCGCCTGATCGACGATATGGTCGCGGCTGCCCTCAAATGGAGCGGCAAGTTCGTGTGGGCCTGCAAGAACTATGACGGCGATGTGCAGTCGGACGTGGTGGCGCAGGGCTTCGGCTCGCTGGGCCTGATGACTTCGGTCCTGATGACGCCGGACGGCAAGACCGTGGAAGCGGAAGCTGCACACGGCACCGTCACCCGCCACTATCGCCAGCACGAACAGGGCAAGGCGACCAGCACCAACCCGATCGCCAGCATCTTCGCCTGGACGCGCGGCCTGATCTATCGCGGCCGCTTCGACAACACTCCCGATGTTGTCCGCTTTGCCGAAACGCTGGAAAAGGTCTGCATCGAAACCGTGGAAAGCGGCAAGATGACCAAGGATCTGGCCCTGCTGATCGGCCCCGATCAGGCCTGGATGACGACCGAGCAGTTCTTCGAAGCGATCGTCCAGAACCTCGAAACGGAAATGGCAAGCTGGGCCTGAGCCCGGCTCACGCCTTCGAGACCAAATGATTAGCCCTTCCTCCCCTCCCATGGGGAGGAAGCGGCGCTCTCCGGCACACGATGCGCCGGGGTGGGCGCACCGAAGCGCCCTCTCCCCACGCCGTTGGCCGCTCCATGGGCGCGACGGCCCTGAACCGTTGCGCACAGCGCGCAGATTGCCCGGTCGGCGGCGCTTCCCCGCCCTGATGAGCGGATTACATCCCACACACCGCATTCGTCACCCCAGCGCAGGGCTGGGGTCTCCAGCCTTGGCGCGCTGCCGACAGAGATGCCCGCCTGCGCTGGCATGACGAGGTTGGTCTTTGGTGAGGACCCGCACCAAAGAGCAGTCAGTCGACGGCCTGCCCTTTCTTCGCAACGCGGCCGGCGCGGGTGCGGCACATCGGCCGCCCCCAAGACAACGCCATTTTCCGCAGACGCGATAGATCGTATGATGAATGCGCGCCCTGTCCGCTAGCCCTGATTCCATACCGGCCGCGTGGCCTTCACCCGCACTGGGCGGGCTCACCCCTGGATGATCGGCCGGTCTGTGGGCCCGCCCAACCCCACCCACCTCACCCCACCTGACAGCATCGGTTCGTCCTGAGCTTGTCGAAGGACGAACGGGCGGAGGTGGATTGGGCTGCATAAAGAAAGAAGGGTCAGCGCGCTTTCACGCCCGCCCCCCATTTACGCTCGATGGCAGCCGTCCGCCCGCCGCAAGGGGAATTACCTCACGCGCTCATCAGGGCCTGGTCGATCATCTTCCGTGCGATTTCGCGCTCGCCCATGATGGTAAGGTCCGCACCACGGGTCATCAGGTGCTTTTCCTCTTCATCGCTGTGCGCGCGCGCCACGATGCGCAGGCCCGGATTCATCGCCCTCGCCTGTTCCACGATCTGTCCGGCCTCGAAGCTTTGCGGGATGGCCACGCACAGCAGGCGGGCCTCATCCACCTTGGCGCGGGTGAGAACGGACTTGCCGGCGGCATTGCCAGCCAGCACCTTCACCCGCTCATTCTGCTCGGGCAGACCTTCAATGTCGTCCTCCGCCTCGACAATCGTCAACCGTTCGCCCGCGGCGATCAGCTTCTCTCCGATCAGCGATCCGACCCGGCCATATCCGATCAATACGACATGCCCCCTGGCCGGTGGAGCCTGCTCAAGGGCCGCCGCCGCCAGGTCTTCCTTCTCCGCATGGTCCGCGAGCCGGCCGATAATGCTGAACAGCAGCGGGTTGATCAGGATCGAGAAGATCGCGCCCGCCAGGATCAGATCCCGCGCTTCGGACGGGATCAGCGCCAGCGTGACCCCCAAAGTTGCGAGGATGAACGAGAATTCCCCGATCTGCGCGAGGCTGGCGGAGATGGTCAATGCAGTGCGGTTCGTACGACGGAACAAGCGCACGATCAGATAGGCGGCGACCGACTTGCCGACCACGATGATCGCCACCGTGCCGGCCAGTGCCAGCGGAGATTCGACCACCACATGCGGGTTGAACAGCATGCCCACCGAAACGAAGAACAGCACGGCGAACGCATCGCGCAGCGGCAGCGTCTCTTCCGCGGCACGCTGGCTGAGCTGGGATTCGGCAAGGATCATGCCCGCGAAGAAGGCCCCGAGCGCGAACGACACGCCGAACAGCATCGCTGCGCCGAACGCCACGCCAAGCGCAATCGCCAACACCGACAGGCGGAACAGCTCGCGCGAGCCGGTATGGGCGATGAAGTGGAGAATCCATGGAATGATGCGCCGCCCCACGATCAGCATGAAGGCGATGAAGGCCCCCACCTTGCCAATCGTGATCAACAAGGTCAGCCCGATGCTGGAAGCGGAGCCACCGCCCGATGCCAAGGCCGGCAGCAGCACCAGTGCGAGCACCATCACGAGATCCTCGACGATCAGCCACCCGACCGCGATTTTCCCTCGCTCGGTATCCAGCAGGCGCCGTTCCTGCAAAGCCCGCAGCAGGACGACCGTACTAGCCACCGACAATGCCAGGCCGAACACGAAACCGCCGATGATGCTCCAGCCCAGCAGATAGGCCAGCCCCATGCCCAGCAGAACCGCGACCGAAATCTGCACGACCGCGCCCGGAATGGCCACGGCGCGCACCGCCATCAGTTCCTTGAAGGAGAAATGCAGGCCAACGCCGAACATCAGCAGGATAACGCCCAATTCAGCAAGCTGGTCCGCCAGATGCTGGTCGGCAACATAGCCAGGCGTGAAGGGCCCGATCACCACGCCGGCCAGGAGGTAGCCGATCAGGGGGGGAAGCCGAACCCTCTGCGCAAGCGCGCCGAGTAAAAAGGCAAGGACAATGCCGCCGACGATAGTTCCGATAAGCGGCGTTGCATGGGGCATCCGGCGATTGTCTCCTTAACTGTGCTGGTGATCAAAATACGTCTAAAGGCCATTTATTGCGATAGCGAACACGGCTTTTTTATAGCCGTTTCCGATTAAGCCCGGGATTGGCCCGCAGGGGATGGAGAAGGCCCGCGGAAGCCCGGTAAAACGCCATATCGACCGCGTGACAAACGCTTCCCCCGTGCCATAAGGGCGCGATGGCGCATGGCGAATTTTCTTCGACGTTCCTTTCGGATGCGCTGGTGATTCTGGGTGTGGCAGGGATCGTTATCCCGGTATTCGCGCGTTTTCGCATCACGCCGGTGATCGGCTTCATTCTGGTGGGCGTGGCCGTGGGTCCTTACGGCCTCGGGAGACTGGTTTTCCAGTATCCCTGGCTCACCTACTTTACCATTACCGACCCTGAAGGGCTTGAGCCCTTTGCCGAATTCGGCATCATCCTGCTGCTGTTCACCATCGGCCTGGAGCTGAGCTTCAACCGATTATGGGAGATGCGGAAGCTGGTCTTCGGGCTGGGCGCGCTGGAACTGGGCATCATCTCGATGCTGCTGGCGGCCTTTCTCGCCATGATGGGCCAGTACTGGACGGGCGCGCTGGGGCTCGGCCTCGCACTCGCTCTGTCGTCGACCGCGCTGGTCCTGCAGATATCGGGCACGCACACGCCGGTAGGCCGCGCCGCGCTGGGCATGCTTCTGTTCGAGGATATCGCCATTGTTCCGATCATCTTCCTGCTCGGCGCGCTGGCCCCCCATGCCTCCAGCGAAGGGCTGGACGGGCTTATCACCACGCTATGGCAGGGCGGGCTGGTTGTGATTGCACTGCTGGTGCTGGGCCGTTTCGCCCTGCCCCGCCTGTTCGCCCAGGCCGCGCGCACGAAGAACCCCGAACTGTTCCTCGCCGCCAGCCTGCTGGTGGTGATCGTGGCGAGCCTTGCGACGGCCGCCGTCGGCCTGTCGCCCATCGTCGGCGCGCTGCTGGCCGGCCTGCTGATCGCCGAGACCGAATATCATGCTGAGGTCGAGCATATCACCGAACCGTTCAAGGGGCTGGCGCTGGGCGTATTCCTGATCACCGTGGGCATGGGGATCGACCTTTCGACGATCTGGGCCAATCTTGCCCCGATCATGCTGGCGGTCGCCGGCGTGCTGGGCCTGAAGGCGGTCGTCACCGGCCTGCTGCTCCGCCTGCTGGGCGCCCGCCGCGGCACTGCCACGGAAACCGGCCTGCTGATGGCCAGCCCATCCGAGACCACCCTGATCGTTCTGGCAGCGGCGACACAGGCCATGCTGATCCAGCCGGGGACGGCCCAGTTCTGGCAGATCGTGACCGCGATCGGGCTCACCATCACACCCCTCCTCGCCAAGATCGGCCGCATCATCGGCCGCCGGGTAGACCCGATTCCCACGCTGTATGAGCCGGCCACATCGGCCGGAGATGCGCATGTCATCGTGGTCGGCTTCGGTCGCGTCGGCAGGCTGGTGGCCGACATGCTGTCGGTCCACGGCAAGCCCTATATCGGCGTGGACGGGGATACCGACCTGATCGAACAGGCCCGCCGCGATGCATACAACGCCACGTTCGGCGATGCCGGCCGTGCCAAGGTGCTGGAGCGCCTGGGGGTCGACCGTGCCGCCGCGGTCATCCTCACCATGGATGAGCCGGTGCTGGCCCAGCGCCTCGTGCGCAAGCTGCGCTCAGCCTATCCCGACCTGCTGATCATCGCCCGCGCGCGTGACATCAACCATGCCGCGCAACTCTACCGCAGCGGCGCCACCCACGCCGTGCCGGAAACGCTGGAAAGTTCGCTCCAGCTGTCCGAAGCGGTGCTGGTCGGCCTGGGCGTCGCCATGGGACCGGTGATCGCATCCATCCACGAGAAGCGCGATGAGTTCCGCACCCGTTTGCAGTTGGACGCCGATCTGGCGACCAAGCCGCAATTGCGCACGCGCACCCTGGACACGGCGTGACCGACGCCGCGCCGCCCGTGAAAGCGATGACCCAGCTAAAATCCGATTGCAGCCGCTGCGCCGCCTTGTGCTGCATCGCCTATCCCGCCGAGGAAGGCCCCGGTTTCGCGGCGAGCAAACAAGCAGGCGAGCCTTGCCCCAATCTCGACCAGTGCGGGCTCTGCACGATCTATCACCGCCGGGTCGAAACCGGCTTCGGTGGATGCGAGCAATATGAATGCTTCGGCGCCGGCCAGCGCGTTGTGCAGGACGTATTCAAGGGCCGTACCTGGATTGACGACCCGGCGATCCTCTCACCGATGCTCGAAACTTTCCTGATCGTGCGAAAGGCCCATGAATTGCTTTTCCTGGTGGAGCGCGCCCGTACATCCGGCCGCGACCTGCCGGAACTGGACCCGCTTCAAAGCACGGTCGAGAGCATCGCAGCGCGGCCGGAAACTCGCGATGCGCGTCAGTTGCTCGCGCGATGCGAAGCCACGCTGAAGGCACTGTTCGAAAGGATCGGAAAGGCCGCTTTCCTCAAGGAGTAGGCGACCGGCCGATCAGGCCATCGCGGCCTTTACGGCTTCGAGCGCATCCTTGGCCTTCGCCCCATCCGGTCCGCCGCCCTGGGCCATGTCGGCCCGGCCACCGCCGCCCTTGCCGCCCAACGTCTCGACACCGGCACGCACCAGCGCGACCGCATCGAAGCGGGAGGTAAGATCGTCGGTCACGGCGACAGCAAAGGCCGCACGCCCTTCATTGACGGCGGCAATGGCAGCAACCCCGGAGCCGATACGCTTCTTGGCCTCGTCGAGCAGTCCGCGCAGATCCTTGGGGTCGAGCCCGTCCAGAACCTGGCCGGAAAAGGTAACGCCCGCCACCTGCTCGTCAGCCGGCCCGGCGGCCGTGGAACTGCCACCCAGCGCCAAGGCCTTCTTCGCTTCCGCCAACTCTCGCTCGAGCCGCTTGCGTTCTTCCACCAGGGACTCAACGCGCGCTTCGACATCCTCAGGCGTCGTCTTCAGCGAACCGGCGACCGACTTCAGCGTTTCTTCGCGCCCGACCAACCATTGACGCGCACCTTCGCCCGTCAGCGCCTCGATCCGGCGCACACCGGAAGACACGGCGCTTTCCCCGACGATACGGAACACCCCGATATCGCCGGTGGCGCGCACGTGGGTGCCGCCGCAAAGTTCCACCGAATAGTCCCGCCCCGAACCACTCCAGTCGGAGCGCCCCATGGAAAGCACGCGGACTTCGTCGCCATATTTCTCGCCGAACAACGCCATCGCACCGGCGGCAATCGCATCATCCGGCGTCATCAGACGAGTCATCACCGGCGCATTGTGCCGGATCTCGGCATTGACTTCCGCCTCGATCGCCGCGATTTCATCGGGCGAAAGCGCCTTTTGGTGCGAAAAGTCGAAGCGCAGCCGCTCGGCCGCGACCAGCGATCCCTTCTGCGTCACATGCCCGCCGAGATGATTGCGCAATGCAGCGTGCAGAAGGTGCGTTGCGGAGTGGTTCGCGCGGATCGAATCGCGCCGGTCCACATCCACTTCCAGATGGACGGTATCGCCCACCTTCACAGTGCCCGTTTTCACCTTGCCCTGCATTGCATGCAGGCGGCCAAGCGGCTTCGCGGTGTCCGCAATCGTGACGCGCAGCCCCACATTGTTGCTGACAGTGCCGGCATCGCCCACCTGACCGCCGCTTTCGCCATAGAATGGCGTCTGGTTGGTCAGGATGGTGACTTCGGCTCCAGCCTCGGCCGACTGCACTTCCTTGCCGCCAACGACCAGCGCCACGACCTGGCCCTCGCCGCCGGTGGAGGTATAGCCGGTGAATTCGCTTGCGCCCTCGCGCTCGGCAATGTCGAACCAGACTTCCTCGTCCGCCGCAGCGCCGGATCCCTTCCAGGCGGCGCGCGCGGCGGCCTTCTGCTGCGCCATCGCTGCATCGAAGCCGCCCCGATCCACACCGATGCCCCGCGTGCGCAGGGCATCTTCGGTCAGGTCATAGGGGAAGCCGTAAGTGTCATAGAGGCGGAACGCGGTTTCGCCCGGCAGTTCCGCGCCCTCGCCCAGCCCCTGCGTCGCATCCTCCAGCAGACGCAGGCCCTTGTCGAGGGTCTGGCGGAAGCGCGTTTCCTCACGCTCCAGCGTTTCCTCGATCAGCGGTTGGGCGCGGGAAAGTTCGGGATAGGCCTGGCCCATCTCGCTCACCAGCGCGGGAACGAGGCGATGCATCAGCGGCTCGGCCGCGCCCAGCAAATGGGCATGGCGCATGGCGCGGCGCATGATCCGGCGGAGCACATAGCCCCGGCCTTCGTTGGACGGCAGCACGCCGTCGGCAATCAGGAAGCTGGTGGAACGCAGGTGATCGGCGATGATGCGATGGCTGGCGATCTGTTCGCCTTCAGCCTTTGCCCCGATAAGTTCCTGCGAGTGGCCGGTCAGCGACACGAATGTGTCCGTCTCGAACACGGAATGCACACCCTGCAACACGGTGGATATCCGCTCCAGCCCCATCCCGGTATCGATGCTGGGGCGCGGCAGATCACCGACGATGACATCGTTTTCCTGGATGTGCTGCATGAAGACGAGATTCCAGATCTCGACGAAGCGATCGCCATCCTCGTCCGGCGATCCCGGCGGGCCGCCGAAAAGCGCGGGGCCGTGATCCCAGAAGATTTCTGAACATGGCCCGCATGGCCCATCCGAACCCATGGCCCAGAAATTGTCCTTGGTGGGGATGCGTATGATCCGTTCGTCCGGCAGGCCGGCAATCTTCTTCCACAGATCCCATGCTTCGTCATCCGTGTGATAGACGGTGACGGACAGCCGGTCCTTCGAAAGGCCGTATTCCCTGGTGATGAGGTTCCAGGCGAGTTCGATCGCCCGTTCCTTGAAATAGTCGCCGAAGGAGAAATTACCGAGCATCTCGAACAAGGTGAGGTGGCGCGCGGTATAGCCCACATTGTCGAGATCGTTGTGCTTGCCCCCGGCGCGAACGCACTTCTGCGAGCTTACTGCCCGGGGCGCGGGCGGGGTTTCGAGCCCGGTGAAGACATTCTTGAACGGAACCATGCCCGCATTGACGAACATCAGCGTGGGATCGTTATACGGCACAAGCGGCGCCGACGGCTTCACGGCATGGCCGTTGTCCGCGAAGTAGTCCAGGAATGTGCGGCGGATATCGTTGCTGGAATTCATGGCTCGCAACTAGGGATTACGCGGCTTGTTGCCAAGCCTGAGATGGTGGGTACGGCGAAGGTCCTGTCTGTTTCCTATTCTCGAACGGCGCTGACTATCCAGGCACCGGCTGCAAAAGCGACGATACCGTCGATTTCGCGCTGGGTGGCGTAGGCGCGCAAGCGGTCACGCAAGGCTTCGCGGTCAGGTCTCGACATTTCCGCCAGCGCCACTGCGATTGGGCCGATAGCCGAGAAATAGCCCAGCGCATCTTCGACCGGATTCTCGCCCACCCCGGCAACCATCGCGAAGTCGCATGGTTCGAAATCCACTTTCGTCCACCCCGAAGCGTGGAGGATCGAACGGACACGATCGGGATCCGCAAAGGCAAGCGGCCCCGGATCATGCGGATGGGGCTTCTCCGCCGGAGGTGGGATGAGATTGCGGATACCCGCATATATCTCGTTCACATCAGGCCCGCGGAAGCACGAGAACAGCATCCTGGCGCCGGGCGCCGAAACCCGGTTGATATGGGTGAATGCCCCGACGGGATCGGGGAAAAACATCACGCCATGGCGCGACATCAGGAAATCCGGCGCAAAGCCAGCCTCCGGCTGCCAGCGGGCGGCATCGCCCAGTTCGAAGGTGGCATTGGCCAGGTTGGCGCCGCGTTGACGGGCGACTTCGACCAGTTGCGGCGAAATGTCGACACCGATCACCTGCGCATCGTGACGCGCACGCGCGATGGCCAGCGACAATTCGCCGGCCCCGCATCCGATATCGAGCACCTGCGCAAATTCGAGATCGCGCGCGCGGCGCAGCAATTGCTCGGTCAGTCCGCCGAAGCTGCGATCTGTCCGCCGCCATTCCACGGCCCAGCTATCGCCGGTGCGGCCTTCCCATTCACTCCCGTTCGCCCATCCATTTCCGTTCGCATTGCCCGCCATGCGTTTCACCCCCTGGCATGAAGGCGATAGCTAACCCTTCACCGCCTGGCGCGCCAGTATCAAGCAAGCCCGGGATACAAAGATTTCGATGAAACAGGGTAGCTAAAGGCACGAAAAAGGCCGGCGGCGCCCCCTTTGCGGGTTTGCCCACCGGCCTCATTTTCACAAGTACCGGGCAATGCCGGCACTTCTTGAGGATCAGTCTTCGGAGTCCGCGTCCGGCCCCGTCATCATCTCCTCGGCAACCTGTTCGGTGCGGCCGCGAATGGCGGCTTCCAAACGATTGCAAATCTCTGGATTTTCCGTGAGGAATACTTTCGAATTCTCACGCCCCTGGCCAATGCGGATGCTGTCATAGCTGAACCATGCGCCCGACTTCTCGACCACTCCGGCCTTCACCCCAAGATCGAGAATCTCACCCACCTTGGAAATGCCCTGGCCATACATGATGTCGAATTCGACCTGCTTGAACGGCGCGGCCACCTTGTTCTTCACCACTTTCACGCGGGTGGCATTACCCACGATATCATCGCGGTCCTTGATCTGGCCCGTACGGCGAATGTCGAGACGGACCGAAGCGTAGAACTTCAGCGCGTTGCCGCCAGTGGTGGTTTCCGGATTCCCGTACATCACGCCGATCTTCATGCGCAGCTGGTTGATGAAGATCACCATGCAACGCGAACGGCTGATCGAGCCGGTCAGCTTGCGCAGGCTCTGCGACATCAGGCGGGCCTGCAATCCCACGTGGCTATCGCCCATTTCGCCTTCGATTTCAGCGCGAGGGACAAGCGCGGCGACCGAATCGACCACCAGCACGTCAATCGCATTGGAGCGCACCAGCGTGTCGACGATTTCAAGCGCCTGCTCGCCCGTATCCGGCTGCGAGACGATCAATTCATCGATGTCGACGCCCAGCTTCCTGGCATAGACCGGATCGAGCGCGTGTTCGGCATCGACAAAGGCCGCTGTTCCACCAGTCTTCTGCGCTTCCGCAATGACATGAAGCGCCAGCGTGGTCTTGCCCGAGCTTTCCGGACCGTAAATTTCGATAACCCGGCCGCGCGGCAGGCCACCTACGCCCAGCGCGATATCCAACCCCAGGGAGCCGGTGGAAATCGCTTCCACCTGCATGGTTTCCTTGGAGCCCAGTTTCATTACCGAACCCTTGCCGAAGGCCCTGTCAATTTGTGCGAGAGCGGCGTCGAGCGCCTTCTGACGGTCCACGTTTTCTTCCTTGTCCACGATCTTCAGATTCGTCGCCATGAAGGCCTCCGCTTGCCTAGAGGGCTGGCCGGAAAGGTCAACCGAGGCATCGTGTACCGCATTTGTTCTTTCGGAACAAGAGTGGAACGAATTTTTCTGCATCGTTCGGAAAACCGAGGATAAGGCTCAGTCTTCTGCCTCGGCCGATCGAATATCCCATTTGAGATTGATGGTCCCACCTGCCGGAACGGTACGCTCGACGATCAGATTGCCGTCCTTCACTCTCTGGCCCTTGAGCTTCTGGCGAATCTTCCATTCACCGGGGCTGCCCAGTTCGATCCGCACCGCAATGGGGGACGAATTCGCGTTGCTGAGGGTCGCCTGCATGGTCGTCCATGCGGCTTCGCCACTACCCTGCGCTATCTGCCTGCATTGCGAAAAGGCATTGCCGCTCTCGCCCAAGGCGATTTCCACGTCCTGGCCTTCCGCATAATCACGCAGGCGCTCCTCGCCCACCAGCAGGTCACCAGCCGAAGATGTCTCGAACAGGGTGATCCCGCCCATCGGCAGGGCCACGCCCAGCCCGTTCTTCCTGTCATTGGTGGTCAGCAGCAGCATCCGCATGGGCCGGGGATCGAGATTATCCTCCCAGGGCGAGCAGGATGTGCGGTACTGAAACTCGCCCTTCACGTCTTCCCGATCGAGGAAGGCCACCTGTTTCAGCGATTTCGCCGCAACGGTTACAGGTGCAGGCACACGGTAGAGCTTGAGATCGCCCAACTGCTCTTCCTCCGCCAGGACGACGGCGGAATCGGCGGTTTTCTCGGCCCGCCCCCTCGCTGCGGTGACGACCACCTCCATCATCGGCGCAGCCATGGCCATGGGCGGAGGAGGTGGTGGCAGAAAGCCTCCGGAATAATCCGGCACGGGCGAACCGGCGGCCGTGCTGCCGAGCGGATAGCAACTCAACCGCAACGGGCGCGCATCCGGCGGATCGGAAAGCTGCTGGAAATCGCTGACGATGTTCAGTTCACCAGCCACGGCCAGCAATTGCGCATCATCGAAGCTCTGCCCGTTATCGTTGAGCAGGGTCAGCCAGGAACGCAGCCGCAGCCGCTCTTTCCCGTCTTTCCCCTGGCCCGCAAGCGTCCCCACATAATGCGCCTGCCAGTCGAAACCCCAGGAAATATAGGTCAGCACCACCTGATAGGTTCCGCCACTGTCATCCCGCGTATCGATGGAAAAAACCGGCTGGGCGGAAAGCCCCGCCGGCACGCGATCGAAGGTGAGGCTTTCAGGGAGGCCCGAACAGCGCACCGCTTCGAACCCTTCCTGGGTCTGCAGCACCAGCCCGCCATCGGCCCGTGTGCGGATCACCGCCTGCTCGGACCGGGCCTGCCCCGTCGCGGGGTTTGTCCGCGTCAGGGTGACGCGATTGCCCAGCGTCCCATCCACCAATGAGGCGGGCGAAAGCAGGTCGGCATTGCGGTTCTTCTCGATCGTCCCGCCCGGCAGGCCTGTGACGATGGCGCTGACCGCAACCATGCCTTCGGCCACGCCTTCGAAGCGGATCGTGGATTCACCGGGAGGCAGGGTGACCTTGCGGGTTTCGCTGACCATCGCGAAGCCGCGTGGCCAGTTGCGGTTCATCGGCGTCCACTCGTTGCGATCGGGATCGCGATAGACCGTGACCGAGAGATCCTGCGGCGAAGAGGCATCCACCACCGTCCGGGCAAACGCGGGAGCACCCGCCCCCGCGAGGGCGGCGGCCAGAGCTGCCAGGGAAAGGGCGGCGCGCTTCACGGCGGCGATCAGTAACGGGTTTCGAACGTGACCCGGACCACCCGCTCGCCATTGGCGGGCACTGGGATGGTCCATTTGCGGCTGTCGGAATTGAGCTGTGTGCCGGGCACATCCTCGCTCACCACGCGGTAATCGTTGCCCCACCAACCCTGATCGAGCCCGCCCTGGACCAATTCGACATCGGATTGCTGCGATTTCGCGTTGGTCAGCGTGTAGCGCATGGTGGTGCGATAATAGGTCACCGGGCGCTCGCTCTCGGCATAGGTCACGCGGCCATCATCTTGCACCACGCGATAACGCGCGGACTTCTGCCATTCTTCCCCGGTGATCCGCTCGCGCTTCTCGACTTCGGATTTCACGAAGATGTCGAAGGCATCGCCGGTCCGCAGGGTGAGCTGGCTGCCCATCGGCGTGTGACCAATGGCATTCTCGCCGATATATTGCGGCGTTCCGGTGCCGTCCCGCTGATAGAAGCGCACGGTGCCGGCCGGAAGCGCATCCCCCAGCCCGCCATCGCGCGAGGAGGAGAAGGCAAGCTGGCTGGCCACGTTCACCGGAGTGGAATCGTTCTGCATCCAGTAAACCGTGTGACCATATATCTTGCGGGCGGGGACAGCCTGCACATCAAGGAAGCTGACCTGCTTGGTCTGGGCGTTGGCGATCGTGGTGCGCCCATCGATCGGATAGAGATAGAAATCGCCCACCTGCTCGCGGCCCGAATTCTCCGTACCCGGCGTGAAGCTGCGCCCCGGCTGCGGGCGCGGCGGACGGCTTGGGCCATAACTACCACTGGAAGCGGAGCCGGGGCTGCCCGCCACCAGGACTGTATCGGCATTGGTGAACGTCGTGCCGGTCGTGTTCGTCAGCGTCACCCATCCCTGCATATCGACGGCGCCCTTCACCTCGTCATAAAGCGCCACATAGTCGGCAGCCCAGCCAAGGCCAGGCGTGAGATAGCGGATCGAGGCCGGGCGGATGCCGCCACGTTCGCTGTTCAGCGTAACCGAAAGGGTGGGCCGGGCGCGCAGGTTGGGTGGAACCTGGTCGAACACGGCGCGCACCGGCAACCCGTCGTCACGCAGTACTTCGATACGATCACCGATGCGAACCACCACCCCGCCCGCGGTGGAGAGCACGGTGGCCCGCTCGCGAGTTTCGGCGCCCGTGGCAGGATTGGTACGGATCAGCGTTACCGTCTGCCCGATCGCCTTTTCCATCAGCTTGGTGGGCGTGAGCAGATCGAAATCGAAGTTCTGCTCGACGATCGCCGTGCCGCTGGCCGCAAAGCTCAAAGTCTCGGGGCGGATTTGCGCCGAAACATCGGGAAACTCGATCCGGCTCCGTCCGGCGGCAATGGACAGATTGCGAACGTCCTGCACCAGCGCCACGCCATTGTTGTAGATCGTGACCGCCACGTCACCTTGCGCGGTCGGCTCCGTCGTCTGGGCGCCGGCTGGAAGGCTGAGGCCGATGAGAGCGGCGCCTGCCGCGAATCGGGCGAAGTTGGGGATCATTGAAATATCCTCTCCCGGAGATGGGCTGTGCGAGAATAGAGCTACGATGTTTTACCCCATCATGAACAGCATGGGGCGAAACAGGTTCCACAGGTTGCGCGATATCAGACGTCAGGGCGCCGACCGCGATCAGCCCCGGGCGGTAGCCATCACTTCGGCCACCTTCCTTGCGATCTGCTGCACGGAAAAAGGCTTTGCGATGAAGTGCATGTTCTCGAAATCGATATCGTTCCGCAGCTGTTCCTCGGCATAGCCGGACATGAACAGCACCGGCAGGTCCGGAACGATCTGCCGCAACTGGCGGGCCATGGCGGGGCCATCCATGTTGGGCATCACCACGTCGCTCACCACCATGTCGAAACTGCCGCCTTCGCGGATCTTCTCCAGCCCTTCCTCGCCATCGGAAGCCGTGGTCACGACATAGCCCTGCCGTGTAAGCGCACGTTCGGCCACGGCGCGGACCATGTCCTCATCTTCCACCAGCAGGATGCGCCCGCCGCCGGACCAGTTGCTCGTTTCCTCACGCTCCACGGTGCGCGACGGGACCGGTTCCGTAACCTCATGAACCGGAAGATAGATGGTGAAGCGCGCACCCCGTGTCACGCCGCCTTCATTCTCGACATTATCGACGAAGATGAAGCCGCCCGATTGCTTGACGATGCCGTATACGGTCGACAGGCCAAGTCCGGTGCCCTTGCCAAGCTCCTTGGTCGTGAAGAACGGATCGAAGATCTTGGCGAGGTTTTCCGGAGGGATGCCACCGCCCGTGTCCTCGACGATTAGCGCCGTATAATCGCCCGCCGGGATGATCTCGCTGCCCATGCGGCGAATATCCTCCGCGGCGACACGGCGCGTCGTCATGGTCAGCCTGCCCGGGCCATCGCCTTTCGCCGCAATCGCATCGCGCGCATTGACCGCAAGGTTCATGATCACCTGTTCAAGCTGCTGCGGATCGGCCCGGATCGCGCCAAGATTGCGATCGTGATGCACCTTGAAGTCCACCCGCTCACCCATCAGCCGCTTCAGAAGCTGGCTCATCTCCGCCACCACATCGGGCACTTGCAGCACTTGCGGTTGCAACGTCTGCTGGCGGGAAAACGCCAGGAGTTGCCGTGTCAGTGAAGCAGCACGGTTGGAATTGGCCTTGATCTGCTGAATATCGTCATAGTCGCTGTCACCGGGGGTGTGGCGCAGCAGCATGAGATCGCAATAGCCGATAATGGCGGTGAGCACGTTGTTGAAATCGTGCGCAACCCCGCCTGCAAGCTGCCCTACCGCCTGCATCTTGGTGGCCTGCGCGACCTGTCGCTTCAGGCGGGTTTCCTCCGTCGTGTCCGTCAGGCTCAGCAATACCGCAGGCTCGCCCAGACCGCGCACGCCGGCAAGGCCGAGCGAAACGGGATCGTCGGGATTGTCACGCAGGCGAACGGCCATGTCCCCGCTACTTGCCGCGCCTTGCCCGAACCGGCGAACGGCGTCAGAGAACGCCGCCTTGTCCTGCATCACGACAAGATCCGAAGGATAGGGCGGAAGCGGTTTGCCCTCGATACCGGAGGCCCGCATGAAAGCCGGGTTCGCGAACAGGAAATGTCCATCGCGATCGGTCATTGCGAGGCCGAGCGGAAGCTGTTCGAGCAGCGCCTGCAATTGCGGTGTTCCGGTCTGCGCCTCGGCGCCCCAGCCCCCGCCGATGCCGACCCCGGCATCGAGCAGCAGGATCAGTGAAGGCGCGTCCTGCGGCACGCCACCCGTCGCTTCGGCCAACGGAACATGGATAAGCGTCTGGGGAGAACCCTTGCGGCCTTCCCGCGCGAAATAGATGCGATCACGCTCGTCGCCGCGCAGCAACGATGCAAAGTCCTGGCCAGCAAGGGTGGCCGCCGCATCGCCCGATGCCCGCAATGCGAAGCCTTCGCTGACGGCCCGGATTATCCCGTCAGGGCCGATCATCGCGGCCTCGATCCCGGCAAGGCTCAGCACCCGGCCAAGCGCCCCGGTGAGGCGCCCGCCAATCTCCTCGAGCTGATCACGCTCCTGCACCGGGGCAAACCGCCAGACGAGATAGTCGTCCCCGCGGCCGGTCCGCGTGGCGATGGCCGACCAGCGCCTGCCGGCGCCCTCGAATTCCTCCAGCACCGCCGCGCCATCGCGCCAGGCCGCGCGAGCCATACGGGCCAGCGCTTCCATCTCGTTGTCGCCAATCGGCAGGCCCGGAGGCGCATGGGCGGTTCCGAAAGCGGTGACGAATTCGCTGTTGGCGCAAGTCATGCGGCTGGCCCGGTCCGTTACCGCAACGGCGATCCCCGGCTGCTCTATCGCCGCGACCGTTACCGACCAGTCGGGCAATGCCGCGACGGCGCCCTTCTGGCTGGTCCTGTTGCGCGAAAGCACCCAGGCAAGCGCACCCAGTGCGCCAAGCCCGCAGACATAGGCCAGTGTCACTGTCTTTTCGCCAGTAACCAGCCAGATCAGCAGCGCGCTGACCAGGAGGGCAGAGGCGACGATCGCGATCTCGCCCGTTCGCAGCGATGGTGTCTCCGCCCCGGCCTTCATCCGGTCGCGGTCATTCGGCTGGACTGAGGCCAACGCCGCCATCCCCGATATTCTCCCCGATCTTCGCCCCAATCTTCGCCTTGCCGGTGGACAGGCGGCGGTGGCGTTTACGCGCCACCATGTTGCGCCAGATGAAGGATGCCAGCAGATAACCGATCGCAGACGCGACCACGGAAATGACGGCAAGCCCCAGCACCAGCGCCGGCGCCGCATCGGACAGGAGCCAGCTGATCCACTCATCCACCCCGGCCCCCCGCGCATAAAGCGCGGTGAAGCTGGCAATGTCGGAATGGAAACCCAGGGTCGAACCGACATACAGCGAGGCTGCGATGATGAACGGGGTCGTCGCGGGATTGGACAGGAAGGTCATGCCCGCCGCCAGCGGAATGTTGGCACGGAACGGCACGCACATCAGGGCCGCGCCGATTATCTGGATGCCGGGAATAAGAGCGAAGATACCCACCAGCAGGCCCACGGCAACACCACGCGGAACCGAACGCCGCGTCAGCCGGAATAATTCCTGGCGACGCGTGAAACGGCTGATCAGCGGGCTTTCCTCAAGCTGTTCACGGCTTGGGATCTGGCTCCTGATCCAGCGGTTCAACCGGTTCTTGGTGCTGTTTTCGTTCATCTGCTCGACATATCGGTATCGCCGCACTGCACGGCAATGGCGGCTATAGCCGCGCAAGAACGAACAGCGGGTGAACGGCCTTTCGCGCGCGGGGACCGGGGGAGCAAGGAAAAAACGGCAGCGCCGGTCCGGTCGACAGTCGGACACGCCCCCAACAGGCTTCCCGACAAAGGCCGGCCGCGGAACGTCAACCGCGATCGCGCAGGATGCGCGCCTTGTCGCGTTGCCAGTCGCGCTCCTTGATCGATGCGCGCTTGTCATGCGTCTGCTTGCCCTTGGCCAGCGCCAGTTCAACCTTCGCCCGGCCGCGCGAATTGAAATAGACCGACAGCGGAACCAGGGTCATGCCCTTACGCTCGACCGCGCCGAACAGCTTTTCGATTTCCCGCTCGTGCAGCAGCAGCTTGCGAGGGCGCTTCGGCTCGTGATTGAAGCGGTTTCCGTGGCTGAATTCCGGCACGTTGGCGTTCACCAGCCACACCTGGCCATCGCGAATCTCCGCATAGCTTTCCGCGATCGAGCCTTCACCGAAACGCAGGCTTTTCACCTCGGTCCCGGTCAGCATTATTCCGGCCTCGTACACGTCTTCGATGTGATAATCGAACCGCGCACGCCGGTTCTCGGCGACGGTCTTCGTCTTGTCGAAGATGGAGGGCTTTGGGCGGGCCATGATGGGGCCATGTAGGAGCATGAACGGCAAAGGGAAAGGCATCCCCTCCGTATTTAGGTGCCCTGCTCTATCGAGCCAGCCTCTCCGGCGGGAGACAGCGCCCGAGCAGCATGTCGGCCGCCTTCTCCCCGATCATGATGGTGGGCAGGTTGGTGTTGCCGCTCGGCAAGGCGGGCATCACCGAGGCATCCGCGATGCGCAGCCCTTCGATCCCGCGCACCTTGAGCTGCGCATCGACCACGGCATCTTCGCCGGTACCCATGCGGCAAGTCCCCACGGGATGGGACCGATGCCCGGCGTTGCGGCGGATGTGGCCACGCAGCTGGCCATCATCATTCACATCCACGCCAGGCATCGCTTCTTCGCGGATAAGATCGCTCAGCGGAGCTTGCCGATGAATTGCGCGGCTGAGTTTCAGCGCCCTCACCATCGCTTCCAGATCGCCCGGCTCGCCGAACATGTTGTTGAAAATACGCGGAGGATCGTACGGATCGTTCGACCTCAGCTTCACCCATCCCCGCGATGCGGGATGGAGGAACCCGGTTCGCACGGATATGCGCGAGGGCGGCTTGCGTTGCAGGAGCGGCAGCCACACCCCCGCCCCGCCACTGACGGGCATGGTCATCATCTGGATATCCGGCCGGTCGAGGCCGGGCAGCGAGCGCGCAAAGACGTTGGCCGACGTGCCGGTATAGGCGAAAACTCCCTTCCCGCCGCCGAACCAGCGAGCGGCGGCAACCACCGCCCGGTCGAACCGCAGATGCGGTGTCAGGCCGCCATCACCACGCAGGATGTATTCGTTGATGATGTTGGGATGCTCCGCAAGATTCCTGCCCACACCGGGCAGGTCATGCACCACCTCGATCCCTGCCGCGCGTATTTCGTCGGAAGGCCCGATCCCTGAAAGCAGCAGCAGTTGCGGCGAATTGTAGGCACCGCCGCAGAGCACGATCTCGCCAGTCGCCCGGGCGCGCCTCACCTGGCCCCGCTGCAGATATTCGACACTGCGCGCGCGGCCCGCTTCCACCACTATGCGCCTTGCGAGCACGCCGGTTTCGATGGTGAGGTTCGGACGGCCCATCGCTGGGTGGAGATAGGCTCGCGCCGAACTCGCTCTCCGGCCGCCGTCGGTGGTCGATTCCATATGGGAGATACCGTCCTGCATCGCTCCGTTGGGATCGTCGCAAAAGGGAATGCCCGCTGCCGCAGCGGCTTGGACCAGAGGCTCCCACACCATCTCCGGGCCATGCATCCGGGTGATCGCGACAGGCCCTTGCCCGCCATGATACTGCCCCGCGCCCCGCCAGTCCCGCTCAAGCCTTTTGAAATAAGGCAGGACCTCGGCATAGCTCCATCCGTCCAGCCCCTGTGCGGCCCAGTCGTCATAATCCAGCCTGTTGCCGCGTATCGCGATCATGGCGTTGATGGAGGAAGTGCCGCCCAATGTGCGGCCGCGCGGGATCGGCAGGGTGCGCCCGCAAAGGCCCGGCTCAGGCTCTGACTCGTACTGCCATGTGCCGATCCGCCCGGCGGCCACGCGCGCGAAGGCCAGCGGCATCAATTGCAACGGGTGCCGATCGCGCGGGCCCGCTTCCAGCAGCAGCACGGAAACAGCCGGGTCCTCGGTCAGCCGCGCGGCAATTACCGCCCCGGCCGAACCGGACCCGATCACGATATAGTCGTATCCCCTCTCCATCCGTGCAGACTTGCCCGCAACCGCCCGGCACGTCCAGACGGGGGCGAAGCCCGCAAACGGGCGAAAATCAGGCCACCTTGTCCAGTCCGGGCCTGCCTGCGATCTCATCGGCCGGTCGCGCCTTGCCGAACAGATAGCCCTGCCCCTGCCCGCACCCTTCCTCGCGCAGGCAAGCCAGCACATCCTCGCGTTCGACGCCCTCTGCGGTAACGGTGAGGCCCAATGACCGGCCAAGGCTGATGATCGCACGCACCACAGCGCGGGATTCCGGTTCCTTGGCCAGTTGAAGCACGAAGCTCTTGTCGATCTTGATCTTGGTGAAGGGGTACTGGAGCAGATAGCTCAGCGAACTGTAGCCGGTGCCGAAATCGTCCATCGAAATGCCGATGCCCATATCACGGATGCGGCCGATCAGGCTGGAGGTCTGCTGGCCCTGGTCCATCAGCACCGCCTCGGTGATTTCCAGTTCCAGCCGCGCGGGATCGAGGCCGGACCAGGCCAGTGCCTGCACAACCGAAGTGAGCAGGTGCCCGCTCCGGAACTGCAGCGGGGAAACATTGACGGCCAGCTTGTTGCCGGAGGGCCAGCGGGCCGCCTCCACACAGGCCGTGCGCAGGACATGCTGCCCCACGATGTCGATCAGCCCCATTTCCTCGGCCAGCGGGATGAACACTTCGGGAGAGACCGCCCCGCGCTCCGCATGGTTCCAGCGGAGCAAAGCCTCGTATCCCTCGATCTCCTCCGTATCGAGGTTGATCAACGGCTGATAATGCACTTCCAGATCGCCCCGCAGCACTGCGTTGCGGAAATCGTTCTCAAGCCGGGTCCGTTCCTGCGCGGCGAAATCCATCTTCGCCTCGAAATGGCGCAATGTCCCGCGCTCGCTGGATTTGGCGGCATACAGGGCAAGGTCGGCATAACGCAGCAGCGTCTCCGCATCGTCGCTGTCCTGCGGAGCGCGGGCGAGACCGATCGTGGCGCCGATGCGCAGGACATGCTCCCCCGAGAAAAATGGCTTGGCCAGTTCCGCGATGATCGCGCGGCAGGCATCGTCCACCGGCTTGCGGTCCTTGCCCGGAAACAGGATCGCGAATTCATCTCCCCCGATCCGGCACAGCAGCGCGTCCCCAGGCACGATGGCCGACATGCGGCGGGCGGCTTCGGCCAGCACGGCATCGCCCGGCTGGTGGCCGTAGGTGTCGTTGACGTCCTTGAAGTGATCGAGATCGACCATGGCGAGCGTGAAGCCGCAGCCTTCGGTCGTCGTCTCCAGCAGACGATGGAGTTGCTCGCGGCACTGCACCCGGTTCGCCAGGCCGGTCAGTTCGTCATGCCGCGCCATGTGCGCCATGCGGGCTTCCACCCGGCGCCGTTCCGTAACATCGAAGACGGACAGGATCGTGGCGACGCCATCCTCCAGCCGGGTCTGGCTGGTGAACAACACCGATTCCAGGCCCGATCCGTCAGCCGCGCGCTGTTTCCAGAAGCGGTCCTTCTCGCGGAAATCGCTGGCCAGCAGTTCACGGGCTTCCGCCCATTCATCATCGGCAAACAGGTATTGCGCGGGCAGGCTGCGAAACTCTTCGCGAGTGTAGCCGAAATGCGCCGCGGCCGCGTCATTCGCCCGCAGGATCATCTCGGTGCGCGGATCGTAAACCAGCAACGGCACCGGATTGCCTTCGAACAACAGGCGAAAGCTCTGCTCGCGCCGCTTCATGTCGGTCACGTCCACCCGCAGGCCGATCGTCCCGCCATCGATGGTGCGGCGCTCCTCGATCAGGATGGTCTGCCCGCTCGAAAGGCGCTGCTCATGCCGGGTGCCCGCGCCCGGGTTCTCGATCATCTCCAGGCGCTGGGCGATCCATTCCTCTTCGCGCCCCAGCGCTTCGGGATAGTCTCCCCGCCCGACGCCGATGCGCAGCGTATCGGAAAGCTTGACGCCTTCCCTCAGCAGGTCTGCCGACTTGGCATAAATCTTCGCATATTCCTGGTTCCACAGGATGTAGCGGCCATCGGAATCGAGGAAGACGATGCCTTCGGGAAGCACATCGATCGCATCGCGCAGGCGCTTTTCCGCAAGTGCGGCCGCCTTCTTTGCCGCCCGCAAGGCCGCCCGGTCGTCAGGCAGGGCCTCGTCCACTTTCGGAAATTCACCCTTGACGCCAAACATCGATTGCCCCTTGCGACCTGCACACGGGCGGAATCGTTACGTTTTCAGTGGTTAAAAAGTGGTGTGACAAACGTCACGGCAGCGTCATTATTTTGGCCTTCGGGTATTTTACAAACCCAGGTCGCTGATTGCGGCCTTCGACCCTCGATACTTTTCCACCTCCGCCCGTCCTGAGCTTGTCGAAGGACGCGCTGAAACGAAAGAGTTGAGCGATATCCTTCAAAGGCCAGGCAACGCGCGTCCTTCGACAAGCTCAGGACAAACGGGCGTTGATTCGCGAAATACCCGAACGCCCATATTCCCCGTCAAACCAGCCCTGCATGCTCCAGCGCGGCGTCGACGGCCTTGCGCGCTTCCTCGCTGCAGGGGACGAGCGGCAGGCGGACGCTGTCGTTCATCCAGTCATGCACGCGGCTGAGCGCGTATTTCACCGGACCCGGCGAGGAATCGCTGAACATCGCATAATGCAGCGGATAGAGCAGGTCGTTCAGTTCGCGCGCCCTGGTCAGGTCGTTTTCCGCGCAGGCGCGCTGAAAATCGGCGCAGAGGCGCGGCGCGACATTGGCGGTTACCGATATGCAGCCCACCCCGCCCGCGGCGTTGTAGGACAGTGCCAGTTCGTCATCACCGCAAAGCTGGATGAAGTCGCCATCGACCCCCATCCGGTGATCGGTCACGCGGGAAAGGTCGCCGCTGGCGTCCTTGATGCCCACGATCCGGTCCGGAAACCGCTTCACCAGCTCGCACACCGTCTCGGGCTTCAGGTCGGTAACGGTGCGGCCCGGCACATTGTAGAGGATGATCGGCAGATCGCTGTGTTCGGCCAGATAGCTGTAATGTGCGATCAGGCCGGCCTGGCTGGGGCGGTTGTAATAAGGCGCGACGCAAAGGGCGGCCGCCGAACCGCTCTTCTTGGAGAAGTTCATGTGCAGCAGCGCGTTCTTGGTGTCGTTGCTGCCGCAGCCGGAAATGATCGGCACACGCCCCGCCGCCTGCTCGACGCAGACTTCGATCACGCGGTGATGCTCCGCATTGGAGAGGGTGGATGCTTCGCCGGTGGTGCCACAGGGCACCAGCGCGGACGATCCGTTTTCTATCTGCCAGTCCACCAGCTTGCGGAAAGCGCCCTCATCAAACGCTCCGTCGCGAAAAGGAGTCACCAGGGCCGGAATCGAGCCGGAAAACATGGACTTCGCCTCTTGTCTTGCCCAATGGCTGCAATCGGGTAACGTCCGTCGCGATGCCTGGGAAATTTCGTTCAGCGCCTGATAAGGAGCCAATGGGCAATATGTCCAGCATGCTTCGCACTTCCATGATTGTCCTGGCGGTCAGCCAGTTCCTCACCGCCTCAGCCCCTCTTGCCGCGGAAGAGGCCGGAGAATGGGACCGTGCGCGCGCTTCGCTCGTCGCTTCCCAACCCGGCCCGATGGCCGGCGCGATCTCGCAGTGGGAGCAGTTGAGCGGTTCCGCCCGATTCTCCTTCGGCGATTACACCGGGTTCATCCTGGCGAATCCCGGCTTCCCGGACGAGGAGAAGCTGCGCGGCTTTGCCGAAGCCCGGCTTGCCTCTGAAACGGTGGATAACAATCGCATCGTCGCCTTTTTCGATCGTTACCCCCCGCTCAGCAATGTGGGCCGCGCGCATTACGCGCTGGCCCTGAACGCGGTCGGCCGCGGCGAAGCGCAGGAACACGCCCGCACCGCCTGGCGCGGCGGGCAGATGAGCCCCACGGCCGAGGCAACCCTGCTGGCCGTCTATGCCAACTCCCTCACGCCCGAAGACCATGACGCGCGGATGGATGCGCTCCTCTGGCAGCGCGATGCGACTGGTTCCGCCCGCCAGATCAGCCTGACGTCGCAAGCGATGCGCCCGCTGTTCCAGGCCCGCCTCTTCGCGGTGCAAGGCAGCGATCCGCAAGGGTTCGCACTGCCGCAGGGGCAGCAGGAAGCGCTGAAGGATCCGGGCTACACCTATAATCTGGTGCGCCAGCTTCGCGGGGCGGGCCGCACACAGGAAGCGATCAGCATCCTTTCCTCGCGCCCCGGCTTCACCTCCGTCCCGCTGGACCAGACGGTGTGGATCACCGAACTGCTGACCCAGGCCCGCGCCGGCAGCGCCCGCGCGGCCCAGCGCATCGCCGCATCGGTGGACGATGCCTTCACTCCGGGCACCGACATCAGCCAGCTCGGCTTCAAGCTGAGGGACGATTACACTTCGCTGATGTGGCTGGGCGGCACGAAGTCGCTGTGGGAACTGGGCGATGCGGCCAGCGCCGCGCCGCTCTTCTACCGCTATGGCGCCGCCGCGCGCACGACCTACACACGCTCCAAGGGATTCTACTGGGCGGGCCTGGCCGCTTCACGCGCCGGGGATCGGGATGGCGCCCGCCGCTATTACGAGATGGCCGCGCAATATCCTGACCGGTTTTATGGCATGCTCGCCATGGAAGAACTCGGCAGGCCCATGCCCTCATTCGCCGGCACCCCCACCGCCGTTCCCACCGAACAGCAGCGCGCCGATTTCCAGGCCCGCCCGCTGACCCGCGCCGTGCGCGAAGTCGCGCGTGATGCACCGTGGCGCGTGGGTATCCGTTTCTATCGCGAGATTGCCGCCCAGGCGACGACCGAGGCGGAAATGGTGCTGGTGGCCGATCTCGCCCGCGAAATCGGAAGGCGCGACCTGGCCGTGATCCTCGGCGAGGATGCCTCGGCCAAGGGCTTCGCGAACTTCACCCGGATCGGCTTCCCCACGATCACCACGCCGCCAGCCACCAACTGGACGATGGTGCACGCCGTGACCCGGCAGGAAAGCCAGTTCGCGCAGAACGCCATCAGCCATGCAGGCGCCAGCGGACTGATGCAGTTGATGCCCGGCACCGCCCGCGAACAGGCGGGCAAGATGGGCATGAGCTATCTCAGCGCGTCGGTCATCAATGACGCCAGCTATAACATCCGCCTGGGCGACGGCTATTTCTCGCGCATGATGGACTATTACGGCGGCAGCTACCTGATGGCGGCGGGCGCCTATAACGCCGGGCCGGGTAACGTGAACAAATGGCTTCGCGCCAATGGCGATCCGCGCAACGGCGGGATCGAATGGGTCGAATGGATCGAACGGATCCCGCTTTCCGAAACGCGCAATTATGTTCAGCGCGTGCTCGAAAATGCGGTGGTCTACGAAGCGATGAACCCGGAAAAAGCCAGCTATGGCGGGCCGAAGACGATCCGCGGGTTCCTCCGTTAAAATCACAACCGCTAAAAATCACGGCGCCTTTTCTGTCTGTCGTGGATTTGCACCGATTGACGCCGGGGCGGTGAAGTTGCGGGATGGCCTGCGGGCCTCCGCGTTGCTGCATCGCACCAGGATCGTTATGTAATAATCACGGCAATCGAAGCCCAAGCGGCTCCGAATAGGCCGGCAAGCCAGCCTGCCCCGCAATACGGCAGGCGGCGCAGAACGCTGCAAGAACCAGAAAAGCAAGTCTCGGGACACCGTGGCTGTTCGCCTGATTTTGGCGAGGTGAGGCCGTGTGTTCGTGGTGATGCAAACGGAGGTTTCAATGAACTTCAAGGCTACTGGAAAGATCGCCGCGGCAGCATTCATGCTTGCTGCCACATCCTCCCCCGCACTTGCCGAGAGGGAAAGTCGCTCAGGCTTTGCGCTGCCCGCAAAAAGCACGAGCATCTTCCAGCGAAGCACCGATTCCAGAAGCACCAGCTTCATCGGATCGCGTTCCAGCAATGGTGGATTGTCGGGCGCCGGAACCGCCTCCAGCGCCAGCCGCACGACGCAATTCTTCGGAGGTTCCGACCGCACAGGCTCGTTCTTCGGCGGAAATGGCGGCTCTGGAGGCGGCTTCGGAGGCGGGGGCTTCCTGGGCCGGCTGCTGTTCGCCATCCTTCCTCCGAGCGCGCGCGAAAACCTGATCGACATCATCGAACAGGGCGGACCGGCGAGCGAGACGCTGTGCCGCATCTTCAACTTCCGCCAGTGCGATGATCCAGACAGTCCCGGCTGAACATCCTCCTGGCATAGGCATGGTCCGCGGCTGCCTTATCGGCTAAGCCACGGGCTATGCAGCCCCGCGCGAATTACATCACCCCTTCCGGCCTCGCCGCGCTGAAATCGCGGTACGATCATCTGCTGGGCACCGAACGGCCACAGATCGTGGAGATCGTGAGCTGGGCCGCCGGCAATGGCGACCGCAGCGAGAATGGCGATTACCTGTACGGCCGCAAGCGCATGCGCGAAATCGATCGCGAACTGGCCCACCTTGCCCGCCGGATGAAGGCCGCCAAGGTGATTGATCCCGGCCAGCAACCTGACCGGGCCCGCATCTGGTTCGGCGCCACCGTGACTATCGCTGACGAGGATGACGACCGGCGCACCCTGACTCTGGTCGGCGATGACGAGCAGGACGCATCGGCCGGCCTGGTGGGGTGGAGCGCCCCGATCGCACGCGCGCTGCGCGGCGCGGCGATGGGCGACCTGAGGATGGTGCGGCTGCCGGGCGGCGAGAAAGAGTGGGAAGTCGTCGGCATCGCCTACCCCACCCCATCGACGGGAGGCGCCTGACATGGCCGAAATCGTCAATCTCCGGCTTGCCCGCAAGGCCAGACGGCGCGTCGGCAAGGAAGCAGCCGCCGCAGCCAACCGCGCAAAGTTCGGGCAATCCCGCGCGGAGCTTGAAGTGCGGCGGATCGAGACCGAACGTGCGGAGCAGGCGCTCGACGGGGCGAAAAGGGACAAGGACTGATGCGCACCACTTTTCGCGACGCGACCGTGCGCCTCTATCATCTCGTCGGCGATATGGAAGGCGGCGCGGCCAGCACGCTGTTCTATGGCTCGCTGGAGGACGCGCTGCAAATTGCCGCCCGGCAACCGGAAGAAGCGCAAGGCGGCCTGTTCATCGCCACGGACAATGACGTGGTTTCCTATCTCGACCTGATCGGCGCCGAATGAGCGCATTCACCGTCATTCTCCGGGCTTCCGCCATCGCGCTGGCGGCAAGTGCGCTGGCGGCCCCTGCCGCGATCATGGCGAAGGACAGCCTGGGCGTGTTCTCGAATTGGGGGGCGTTTCGCGATCCGGCCATACCGCGCTGCTATGCGATAGCCACCGCGCAGCCTTCCACCGCCGCGCGGACTTATCAGCCATTCGCCAGCGTCGGCACCTGGCCCAAGCGCCAGCTCCGCAACCAGATCCACCTGCGCCTGTCGCGCAAGATTGCGGCGGAAGGCCCGATCACGCTGCGGATCGGATCGCAGAGCTTCACGCTTACGGGCGGTGGCGGTGACGCCTGGGCGAAAGACAAGGCGATGGATGCGGGCATCGTCGCCGCCATGCGTTCCGCCGGTTCGATGAGCGTGACCGGCCGCGATGCCGCCGGCCAGAGCTTTACCGACCGGTACAGCCTGTCCGGCGCGGCCACCGCAATGGACGCGGCAACCGTGGGCTGCGCACGGCTCTAAGGGCAATGAAAACGATTATATCGTTTGCAAACGCGGGGGCTGAGATGCTGCCCTCCGTTTATACCCTTTGGACAGGTAATTTCCCGCCCTTTCCCTCGTCATTCCCGCGAAGGCGGGGAGTCGAAGGCACGATGGATGCTGAACCAAGTTCAGCATGACGAAAGGAATGGAACTCGCCTTCAGGCTCGTGTTTGCAACGGTAGAAGCGCCAAAAAAGTGGTTATGCAGTTTACAACCCAGACCTCCGATTGTGCTCTTCGGGACCCGAGACTTCCATACCCCCGCCCATCCTGAGCTTGTCGAAGGACGCGCTGAAACGGAAGGGCTGGGCGGATACTCCTTCAGGGCACCCTTAGCGCGCGTCCTTCGACAAGCTCAGGATGGGCGGAGGGGGTAATACACAATCGCAAAAAAAACGGGCCGGAGGCATTGCCCCCGGCCCGCTTCAGCCTACGCTTCCAACTTCCCTCAGAAGCGCACGCCTACACCTACAACGCCCTGATGGCGGTCGAGGTCGACATCGAAACGATCGCTTTCAAGGCCGCTGGGGGCTTCCGCTTCGCCCTTGCCGTAGTTGGAATACCGATATTCCGCCTTGAGGAAGACATTGCGGGTCAGGGCCAGTTCCACACCGGCACCGGCGCGCCAGCCGTCGAGATCGACATCGGTCTGGATATCGGTGACGTTGTCGGTGGCCAGCACGTCAAAGCGGGCATTGGTGTAGCCCCCCTTCACATAGACCAGTGCGTTGGGGCTGACGACGAAACCGGCGCGGGCGCCGAGATAAAGGTCACGTCCGGCCTTGGCATTTGCAACGCCGAAACCGGTAAAGCCGACGGTGTCGTATTCGGTCTTGGCTTCGGATTGCATCCATTCACCCTCGAGGCCAAGCACCGCCCCGCCCATGGGAATGTCGAAACCGATGCCTACGCCATAAGTGACGCCGTGGATCGACTGGTCGAAATCGTCGACATTATCGAGATCGACGGAACTGCCGGGCCGCACATTGTCATAGCCGACCAAGGCTTCCAGACGGAAACCGGAGAAATTCTCCGTGGCGTCCTGCGCTGCTGCCGGGGCGGCAACGGCCACCATCGAACCGGCTGCTGCGAGAAAGAGAAACTTCTTCATATATCACTCCCTTGGGATTCAACTGCGGCGGGTGCGCCGCCAGTGGTGAGTGGAAGTCGAAAGGCTGGAAGAAGTTTCATGAACAGAACACAACGAAAATTTTGTGGTATTTCAGCAACATAATTACCGGGTGAGACGAGCCTGTTGCGCGATGGACAACAGGAACCGCTATCTTGCGGATGTGTTGCGCGGGCTTTGCTAACGATGAAGCAATCCCTATATGCGGCGCATCGTGACCCAGACACAGCTTATCTCGATCCCCGGCCAGTTCGACCCGGTAACGGTTCCGCGTGACGTGACTCCGCGAGAAGACGGACGCCTTGACCTTATCGGGCTGCCGCGCGACCGTATTCGTTCCCTGTTTGAAGAAGCGGGTCTGGATGCGAAGCAGGCAAAGCTGCGCTCGCGGCAGGTGTTCCACTGGCTCTATCATCGTGGGGTCACCGATTTCGAGGCGATGACCGATATCTCGAAGACGATGCGCCCCTGGCTGGCGGAGCGCTTCGTGATCGGGCGCCCCCAGGTGGTGGAGGCGCAACATTCCACCGACGGCACCCGCAAGTGGTTGTTGCAGACGGCGGACGGCCACGATTTCGAAATGGTCTTCATCCCCGATGCGGATCGCGGAACGCTTTGCGTGTCGAGCCAGGTCGGCTGCACCTTGAACTGCACCTTCTGCCACACCGGCACGATGAAGCTGGTCCGCAACCTCACGCCGGGCGAGATCGTGGGGCAGGTGATGCTCGCGCGGGACGCGCTGGGCGAATGGCCCAAGGGCCGGATGGATGTCGCGGAGGAAGAGGACGAGGCCGAATACACCGCCGACGGACGCCTGCTGACCAACATCGTGATGATGGGCATGGGCGAACCGCTCTATAATTTCGACAATGTGCGCGATGCGCTGAAACTGGTGATGGATGGCGACGGACTGGCCCTGTCCAAGCGGCGCATCACCCTTTCGACCAGCGGCGTCGTTCCGATGATGGAGCGCTGTGGCGAGGAAATCGGCGTGAACCTGGCCGTATCGCTCCACGCGGTAACGAAGCCGGTGCGCGATGAGATCGTGCCGCTGAACCGCAAATACGGGATCGAGCAGTTGCTGGAAGCCTGCGCGGCCTATCCCGGCTCATCCAATGCCCGGCGCATCACCTTTGAATATGTGATGCTGAGGGACAAGAACGACAGCGATGAAGACGCGCGCGAACTCGTGCGCCTCATCAAGCAGTACAGGCTGCCCGCCAAGGTCAACTTGATTCCGTTCAATCCCTGGCCCGGCGCCGAATATGAATGTTCGGCTCCCGACCGGGTTCGGCGTTTCTCCGAGATCGTCTTCGAAGGCGGAATTTCGGCGCCCGTCCGCACCCCGCGCGGCCGCGATATCGACGCCGCCTGCGGCCAGTTGAAGACCTCTGCGGAAAAGAAAAGCCGCGCCGAACGGGACCGTGAAGCAGCCGTCCAGGGCTGATCTGCGTTACTGCGCGTCGCCATCCTTGTCGAAACGCTCGCGCGAGGATGCGATCGCCTCGCGGTTCTGGATCGCCCATGCGCCCAGCACACCGACCGGATTGCGCAGCGAGAGGCCCAGTTCGGTCAGGCGGTAATCAACCCGGGGCGGCACGCTGGGCGTGACCGTGCGGTTCACCAGCCCGTCCCGTTCCAGCCCGCGCAGGGTGCGGGTCAGCATCCGCTGAGAGATTCCCGCGATGGACCGGCGCAATTCGTTGAAGCGCAGGGAACCATCGCCGAGGTTCATCACTACCTGCATAGACCACTTGTCCCCCACCCGGGCGAGGACTTCCGTGACCGTGCGGCAGGCGCCATGATGGACCAAGGGCACATCGGTGTGACTATCGGACAATAAAGTGCCTTCTTGCGCGGGGGCGGTCATGGTTTCCATATGGCCCCTGGTTATCATTTGTTACTGGAGACGACCAGATGAAGATTCTGCATATCGACAGCGCCACCACCGGTGAGAATTCCGTCAGTCGCGAACTTACCCGGGCGATCGTCGATCACCTGACCGCGAAGAATCCCGGCGCGGAGGTGACGGTGCTGGATCTCGAGGCGAATCCCCTGCCCCACCTGACCAACGCCACCACCGGCGCGATCCGCCTGCCGGCCGACCAGCATGACGAAGCCATGAAGGCTGCCTTTGCGGGCGAACGCGCGGTGCTGGACCAGTTCTTCGATTCCGACGTGGTGGTGATCGGCGCGCCGATGTACAATTTCACCATCTCCAGCGCCCTCAAGGCATGGCTCGACCGGCTGGGCGTGCCCGGCGTGACCTTCTCCTACAGCGAAGCAGGCCCGCAGGGTCTGGCCGGTGGCCGCCGGGTCATCATCGCATCATCGCGCGGGGGCGAGTACCAGATCGACGGCGCGATGGAGCATCAGGAAACCCTCCTGCGCGACTTCTTCGGCTTCATCGGGATCGACGATCTGGAATTTATCCGCGCCGAGAAGATCGGCTACGGACCCGATGTGCGGGAAGCCTCTCTTGCTGCGGCCAAGGAAGAGATCGCGAAGCTGTAAATGCGCGTAATACTCGACTGGCCGTGCTGGACGCACGGCCGGGCAGTATTTTGTTCATCCTGAACACCGAATTCATGAACGGTTTTGGTTTCGAGCGTTACCCCGGCTGTTGTCATCACGACGCAACGCAAGAGTTCAGGAGACTGATCATGAAGAAACTGATGATTGCCGCCGCCGCCACCGCCGTTGCCGCGATGGCTGTGCCCATGGCCCCTGCCGTGGCCCGCGATCGCCACTATGATCGCGACTATCGCGACCGGGATTATCGCGACTATCGCCAGAACGACAGGCGTGGTTACGATAGCCGAGGCCGTTATCTCCAGCCGCGCAAGATCAGCCGTAACGATCGCGTGTGGCGTGGCCGGAATGGCCAGTATCACTGCCAGCGCGATAACGGCACGACCGGCCTGCTGATCGGTGCCGGCGTAGGCGCCCTGGCTGGTCACGAAGTTGCCGGCCGTCGCGACAAGACCATCGGTGCCGTGATCGGTGGCGTGCTCGGTGCCGCCCTGGGCCGCGAGATCGACCGTGGCAGCGTGCAGTGCCGCTAAACGAAAGTCGGTAAGGCCGCACCGCGCGCGATAGTGCCGGTGCGGCCGCCGATCCATACGGAACCGTCGGCTTCCTGCCGGCAATGCACATGGCCATCGGCCCCCACTTTCCGGCCTTGCGAGGCCAGATAGCTCCCCTTCTCCAATCCGCTGCCGAACAGGTGCATCGCCACCCCGGCGTTGAAGCTGCCCGTCACCGGGTCTTCCCCCACCTGCCCCTGCATGTTGGCGAAGAAGGCGCGCAGTTCCCACGCGCTTTCGGAACCGGCCGGATGGGGACCGACCAGGCCCACATCGGTGCCTTTGGGCGCCCTGGACACGGGCTCTGCCGCCAGCACTTCCTCCGCACTCGCCAGCCGCAGCATCTTCCAGCCCGGCCCGTTGGCGACATGTACCGCCTCCACCACCTGCGCTTCGGCCACTCCCGCAATCCGCGCCGCCTCGGCCCGCTCCGCATCGTCCAGCGGACCATAGCGGGTCAGTTCCGGCGCGCGAAAGGCCAGGAGATCGCCTTCCCGCCCGATCTCCACCAGGCCGACACCACATTCCTGCACCACCGGGCGCGCATCCCGCGGCTGACCGCCCCCCTCCAGCCAGGCGTGGCACGTGCCCAGCGTGGGGTGCCCGGCAAACGGCAATTCGCCGCCCGGATAAAATATCCGCACGCGATAGTCCGCCGCCGGATCGGTGGGCGGCAGCAGGAAGGTCGTTTCCGAAAAGCCGAGCCACAGGGTCAGTTCCAGCATCTGCCGGTCCGACAGGCCGACCGCATCGTGCACCACCGCCAGCGGATTCCCCCGCATCGGACCGGAGCCGAAAACATCCACCAGATCGAGCCGCATCGGAATCGCCTCTCCGCCAGTTTGCCGCGATGTCCCAGCTATGGACCCGCAGACCGCCGATTTCCATACCGCGCCCTCTATCGGACGGGGTCCGCGCCGCCCCTGCCGTTGAGGCGCTCGCTCGATCCCTTCCTCGACACAGGCTTCGGTGGCGCAGCCACGGCCCGGCACGCGGTCGATGCATTTCGCCAGAAGAGGCCAGAGGTTTAACCGTATGGTCATTGCGATTTCGCACGCGCCATGCCATAAAGCAAAGCAAGCTAAGCATTTTCTACGGAGAGTCTCACCATGATCGAAACACCGCTGGTTTCGTGTGACGACCATCTCGACCTCAACATGCTGCCGGCCGATGTCTGGACCGCGCGCATGGCGTCGAAATGGGGCGACAGCGCACCGCATATCGAAGTCAACGAAAACGGCATGGCCCACTGGGCGTGTGACGGCCAGAACTGGGGCATGTGGAACGGCAAGAAGTTCAGCTTCGGCAACGGACCCAAGCCGATCCTGACCGCCTATGACCGCGGCGGCGTGGAAGACCTGACCGAACTGCGCGCCGGCCATCCGCATCTGCGCCTGCAGGACATGGACCGTGACGGCGTGTGGGGCCAGATCGTGTTCGGCCCCGTCACCTCGATCAAGACGAATGACGAAGCGCTGATGCGCGCCTGCTATTCGGCCTATAATGACTGGCTGTATGACGATTTCTGCGTCGCCGCGCCCGATCGCCTGATCGGCGTGGCCATGCTGCCGCCGCACCCTGAACCCGCGATCGACGAGCTGAAGCGCCTCGCCGCGCGTGGCGGCGTTCGCCAGGCCAACCTGCAGATCGCCGTGGCCGAACCGCGCCTCGAAGATCCGCGCTGGGAACCGCTGTTCGCGCTGCTGGAAGAAACCGGCATCGTCCTGTCGTTCCACGTCACCGTGTTCCCCGGCGTGACCAAGGCCTTCGACAAGTACAAGGGCAGCCCGGGCGCGACCTTCCTGCATGCCAAGATGTTCATCGACCAGTTCCTCGATCCCTTCGTGGACCTGTTCGCCTGGGGCATCCTGGAACGCCACCCCGGCCTGAAGATCGTGATCGCGGAAAGCGGCGTGGGCTGGGTTCCATGGGTCGTGGAAGAGCTGGACTATCGCCATCACCGCCTGTGGGAATGCGCGGATTTCTGGGACGACAAGGGCGGCATCCCGCACAAGATGAAGCCATCCGAAGTGTTCCAGCGGCAGGTCTACGGCACCTTCCAGCAGAGCCCCACGGCCATGCGCCTGCTGGAGTTCTGGGGACCGGACAACCTGCTGTGGGCCAGCGACTATCCGCACCCCGACAGCATCTGGCCCAACAGCCAGCCGACCATCAGCCGCACCATGGGCCATATGGACCCCACCGACGTGCGCAAGATCGTGGGCGGCAACGCTGCCAAGCTGTACGGGCTCGACCTGAACAAGGCGACCGTTCTGGGCAAGCTCGACATCGGGTACGAGGCTGTCGCCGCTGAATGAACCCTTCTCTCGCTCCCGCAAGGGTAGGCCCTGTTACGATTGGCCCCGTGCTGATTGGTAAGGCCGTGCCCTTTCGGGGCGAGGAAAGAAGCGCGATTGCCAAGGCCCCGGCGGCCGGCCCCGTCACGATGGGGCCGCTGGGTTTTTCCGGCGACGAGCAGGCCGATCTTGTCCACCACGGCGGGGTGGACAAGGCGGTGCATCACTATCCCCACGATCACTATGATTACTGGCGCGGCGCGCTGGACGGGCACCCGCTGCTGGCCAGCCCCGGCGCCTTCGGGGAAAACATCACCACTACCGGCCTGATCGAAGGCGATCTGTGCATCGGCGACCGGTTCAGGCTAGGCACCGCGCTGGTCGAGGTGAGCCAGGGCCGCCAGCCGTGCTGGAAGGTCGACCACAAGTTCCAGCGCAAGGGCATCACCGCGGATGTCTTCGCAACGGCCCGCTCGGGCTGGTATTACCGCGTGATCGAAGGCGGTTCGGTTGCCGAAGGCGACACGCTGGAACGGGTGGAAACCGGGCAAGAAGGCTGGAGCGTGGAACGCGTGTTCCGCCTGCTCTTCGCCAAGGGCGCGGACAAGGGCGAATTGGCCGAACTGGCCACCCTGCCCCGCCTCTCCGAAAACTGGCAGGAACGCGCGCGCAAGCTGGCGGGGTGACGGGCGGTGTTCTGCTGGCAGCCATCTTCGCCATTCCCTCACGCATTTCGTCATTCCCGCGAAGGCGGGAACCCAGGATCGCGGCACGGTTGTCGCTGGATTCCCGCCTTCGCGGGAATGACGATGAAAGGGCCTCTTGCCGAGTTCTCCCCTCATCCCTCATCCCTCATCCCTCCCGCCCTCGCTCCCCCACCCGCCCGTCCTGAGCTTGTCGAAGGACGCGCTGAAACGGAAGGGTTGGGCGGATGCTCCTTCGGGGCACCGCCAGCACGCGTCCTTCGACAAGCTCAGGACGGGCGGTGAGGGTTTGCAGGATACACAACCGCCTTCTCTTTTGGAGATGCTTCCTGCGCGCCCTTCGGAAGCGAAGCTGTCGCACAGCGACACCGGCTCAGGACAGGCGGAGGGTTGGCCGGCTTGGCCTTCCTACCCCCAACCACCCTCCGCTTTCCTACATCGCCGAAATGTGGTCCAAGGCGCTGGTGATTGCTGCCTTTCCCCTCTCCCCATGCTCCAACCGCCGCAACCGCGCCGTTGGCCCGGTGCGCCGCAGGAAGTCCCGGATTTCCGCCCCTAGAGGCCCCCTCGGCTTTTTCCTCCTGAACTGTGTCACCCCCTGTAAGCCTCCCCGTCATGGAGCGGCCGCATGACCCGTCCGGCGGTTCTCGTCACAGGTGGTGCGCGGCGCATCGGGGCGGAAATATGCCGCCGCTTCGCGCGTGAAGGCTGGCACGTGGTGATCCACTGCAACCGTTCCGTCGCGGAAGGAGAAGCGCTTGCTGCATCGCTGCCTTCCGCCGAAGTCGTGCAGTGCGACCTGATCGACAGCGAAGCGGCGATCGCCATGGTGCAGTCGCTGGCGGCACGCCTGCCCGACTGGCGGGTGCTGGTGAATTCCGCATCCATCTTCGTGCCGGATGAGGCGACCGGGCTGGACCCTGAAACCAGCCGTCTTTCCATGCGCATCAACGCCGTGTCGCCCACCCGCATGGCGCAGGCCTTCCTGGGCGCGGCGCAATCCCCGGCGGGCCGCCGTGTGATCGCCATCACGGACCAGAAGCTGGCCAACCCGAACCCGGACTTCTTCTCCTATACGATGAGCAAGCACGCCCTCGCCGCCACCATCCCCATGCTCGCCATGGCCGATACCCGGCCGGAAGACCGGATCTACGGCCTGGCCCCCGGCGCCATCCTGCCCAGCCACGACCAGTCGCCGGGGGAATACCAGGTGTCCGGCCGCCTGAACCTGCTGGAACGCCTGACCGGGGCTGACGAAGTGGCCGATGCGGCCTTCTTCCTGGCGCAGGGCTGGCTGGCCAGCGGCTCTACCCTGTTCGTCGATTCCGGGCAGCACCTACTCTCGCAGCGGCGCGACGTGCTTTACCTCGCGCGTGAAGGCGACGCGGTATCATGAGCGGTTGCCGATCGGGAGGGGTATTGGGTGGATCGTTCCGGGTATCGATGGTATGCGGGAATCCAACTGGCAAGCCGTTGACAATCCGCGCGGCGAGAACCCATGGTCCCAGCCGGCTTTCGCAACAGATACAGGGGACCGCCCATGTGGCTTCTGGAAAAAATGCTCCGACGCGTCATCCGCGAGGGGCGCCTCGTCATCACCGATCATGACGGGAAGGTATACGATTTCGGCGATCAGCAGGCCGATCCCCTGCGTATCCGCCTGACGGACAAGGGCGCCGCTTTCCACATCGCCAAGGACCCCGCCGTGGGCGCGGGCGAGGCCTATATGGATGGCCGCCTCGTGGTCGAAGCGCCGCACGACATTCGCGACATGGTGCTGCTGGTGATGCGCAACGCCAATCGCGCCAGCCAAAAGCGGGGTTTCAAGCCGCCCAATCCCTTGCGGCGCGTGGCCAATACCATCGCGGCCAGGCTGGACGGCATAAATCTGCGAACCAAGGCCAGCCGCAATGTGGTGCATCACTACGATCTCAGCCGCGAGTTCTATGAGCTTTTCCTCGATGACGGCCGGTTCTACACGATGGCCTACTTCCGCGATCCGGCGAATTCGCTGGAGCGTGCGCAACTCGACAAGCTGGCCCTGATCGCCGCAAAACTGCGCCTGGGGCCCGACATGCGCGTGCTGGACATCGGCTGTGGCTGGGGCGGTCTCGCGCTTTATCTCAACCGGCATTACGGCTGCGAGGTGCTGGGGGTCAGCCTCGCACCGGATCAGGTCAAGTTCGCCCGGGAAAGGGCGGAAGCCGCCGGCGTGGCCGACAAGGTCCGCTTCCGGCTGAGCGACTATCGTGATGTGAACGAGACTTTCGACCGTATTACCAGCGTCGGCATGATCGAGCATGTCGGGGCACTGCATTACCGCGAGTATTTTGCGAAGACGAACCAGCTTCTCGCCGACGATGGCATCATGCTCACCCACACGATCGGTCGAACCGGAGGGCCCGGAACGACCGACAAGTGGACGCGGAAGTACATCTTCCCGGGCGGCTACATCCCCGCGATGAGCGAACTTGTCGGCGCGATGGAGCAGACTGGCTGGGAAATCGGCGATGTCGAAGTGCTGCGCTATCACTACGCGCACACCCTGGCCGAATGGTATCGCCGCGCGTGTCAGCACGAGCAGGAGATCGTCAACCTGTATGACGAGCGGCTCTTCCGCATGTGGCAATTCTATCTGGCCGGGGCGGAGCAGAGCTTCCGGGCGGGCGGGATGGTCAACTTCCACATCCAGTCGATCAAGAGCCGCGACGCCCTGCCGATGGACCGCAACTACATTGCCGAGGAAGCGGCGCGGCTGATGGCGGCGGACGAAGCGCCCGAATGGCATCTGGCGCGCAAGGCGGCCGAATAGGAACGATCACGGCAAAACCTCGCCTGTTTTTGCGGGACTGCCGGTGAAGGGCGGCTTGCACCCCCAGCGCCCGCCTGCTAGCCGCGCGCCAGTTTCCAGCGGAGCCATGAAATGTCCGATATCAAGCGTGTTGTCCTTGCCTATTCGGGTGGTCTCGACACCAGCGTGATCCTCAAGTGGCTGCAGATCACTTATGGCTGCGAAGTCGTCACCTTCACGGCCGATCTCGGACAGGGCGAGGAACTTGAACCCGCCCGCGCCAAGGCCCGCCTGATGGGCGTGCCTGACGAACATATCTATATCGACGACCTGCGCGAAGAATTCGTGCGCGATTTCGTCTTCCCGATGATGCGCGCCAATGCCCGCTATGAAGGCGATTATCTGTTGGGCACGTCCATCGCCCGCCCGCTCATCTCCAAGCGCCTGATCGAAATCGCCCGGGAAACCGGCGCGGATGCGGTTGCCCACGGCGCCACGGGCAAGGGCAACGACCAGGTTCGGTTCGAACTGTCCGCCTATGCGCTCGAACCTTCGATCAAGGTCATCGCGCCCTGGCGGGAATGGGATCTCACCAGCCGCACAGCATTGATCGCCTGGGCCGAGCAGCACCAGATCCCCGTGCCGAAGGACAAGCGCGGCGAAAGCCCCTTCTCCACCGACGCGAACCTTCTCCACACCTCGTCCGAAGGCAAGGTGCTGGAAGATCCGTGGGAAGAGACACCCGACTACGTCTATTCGCGGACCGTGAACCCCGAAGACGCGCCGGATGCTCCCGAATATATCACCATCGATTTCGAGAAGGGCGATGGCGTTGCGCTCAATGGCCAGGCGATGAGCCCGGCAACGCTGCTGACCGCTCTCAACGAGCTTGGCCGCAAGCATGGCATCGGCCGCCTCGATCTGGTCGAGAACCGCTTCGTGGGCATGAAGAGCCGCGGCATGTACGAAACGCCGGGCGGTGAAATCTATGCCCGCGCCCATCGGGGGATCGAGCAGATCACCCTGGATCGCGGGGCGGCGCACCTCAAGGACGAGCTGATGCCGAAATATGCGGAGTTGATCTATAACGGCTTCTGGTTCGCGCCTGAGCGGGAGATGCTTCAGGCGGCGATCGACCACAGCCAGGAGAAGGTTTCCGGCACCGTCCGGCTGAAGCTCTACAAGGGCAACGCCAGCGTGGTCGGCCGCAAGAGCCCCAACAGCCTCTATTCGGAGCGTCATGTGACGTTTGAGGACGATGCCGGCGCTTATGACCAGAAGGACGCAGCAGGCTTCATCAAGCTGAACGCCCTGCGCCTGCGCCTGCTGGCCCAACGCGACCGTTAGAGACTGGAGGAACTGCTGCGGCGCAGCGGAACCGAGCCCTACAGCAGCATTTTTTCGCACCCGCAACAGCGAAGGCCGACTTATCCACACTTATCCACAGGCAATTGGGCGATCTGTGGATAAATCGACCTTGCGAAGCTTGAACGACTCAGCCGAGAGGCGCAGCTTCAAGTCATCGGAAGACGATGATCGGACCGCCACTTTGAAGGAGTAAAATCCTGAAAAGAAACGGAAAAATCTGAGAATTTCGACGCGACAGTGGAAGCTGCGCGGCTTGGAAGCAGGCGACATCGCTGGGATTTTCAGATCCTATGCGTAGCCGGTGAAAAAGACGCGAGAGCACGATGTCGGAGGCCGGAAGTCCGGCTCGGTGTCGATGGAAACGCACAAGGCTTCGGCCGGAGCGGATTCAGCCAGACACAGGGCCCCCACGGACGGACCGACCGCGGAACCGCCAGGACGGGTGAGCAGGCGCCTTCGGGTGTCCATCCCCCGCCTGACGGGACCGGATGCCGGCGCGAGCGCCGGGCGACAGAGCCTCCTTCGGGATGGCAAAACGCCGGTAAACGCAGCCGGTGCAGTGAGGCTGGCAGCGATGCCGGCCTCATTTGCATATCCGGCACCGTGGTTTTCCGCCGTTTCCCCTGTTCGAATCCATCCCGCGACACTGCGAATCCCCCTTTCCAAACCCGTCCAGCGGAGCCTGATCGGCATGTTTTGCTCCCGTGAGCCGGTGGATAACCGCCTCGGTTCATCGTAAATCCGGCAAAGCGTCACGACGAACCGTTGCATCGCAACGACAAGATGTGGTGACCGGATAGACCTCACCCCAACATCCTGTATGGCGCCCCGCGAATGAGCAGCGACAGCGTCATCTCCAGGGGGCTCCACATTCCCCGTTTCGCCCGCTTCCGGGTCCGCCACCGGGGTGTGGTAGTGGCAGGCAGCGCGCTTCTGCTGGCCGCGCTGGGCGCCGCCGGGCCGGGCTATGCACAGCAGTTCGACCCGATCGAGGCCGCCGCGCTCACCGAGGCCGCGCACCCGGCGCAGGACGCCACGCTCGATGCGGCGGAAGCCGCCACCACCGAAGCGCCACCCGTCGAAGTTCTGGCCCCCGAAACGCCGCCCACCGAAGCGCCAGCCCCCGAAGCACCACCGGTCGAACCGATCGGCACGGGCGTCGCCAGCTGGTACGGCAAGGAATTCAGCGGCCGTCGCACGGCCAGCGGGGAACGGTTCGACCCCACCGGCTATACCGCCGCGCACCGTTCCCTCCCTTTCGGCAGCAAGGTCCGCGTCACGCACAAGCGCACGGGCAAGGCCGTGGTCGTGCGCATCAACGATCGCGGCCCCTTCTCGCACGGCCGTTTGATCGATCTGTCCCACGCCGCCGCGTCCGAACTGGGCATCGTGGGCGCCGGCAGCGGCGAAGTGAGCCTGGCCCTGCTTCGGAACTGACCGCGCGCAGTTGACCCGGCCCCCGGCCCGGTCCTCCGCCAACCTACTGCCTGCCGAGCTGCCCCCTGATCGCACCATTCGGCTGCGCGGTGCTGGCCACCTGGACGTAGTAAGCGGCCGGATCGTCGAGAATCCTCTTCAGCACTTCCGGATCGCCGCCCCGGCACAAATCGCCGCCCGCCCCGGTCACTTCCAGTTCCAGCACGCGGCTGCCCTTCTCTCCCGCCGGCGCCTCGCCAAGCTGGGCCGAGGCCGCACCGCGCAGCCCCTTCACCGCCAGCACATAGCAATAGTCGCCCGCCCCGGCGTCCAGTTCGACCCGGAAAGTGCCCGTGGCGGCCGCATCGCCCCCATCGGGGATGCCCGATCCGGCCAGACTGGCCACCAGCACGCCCGATCCGGTGATCTCCTCATCCTCGGCAGGAGCAGCCGCCGCCGCATCTTCTGGAACAGGAGCCGCCTCCCCGACCGCTTCTTCCCCATCCTGGGCCAGCACCGGCGCCGTGGCCAGCACGCCTGCGAACAGCAACACGCAAAACGCCTTACGTCTCATCGCAAACCCTCCATGCACATCCTCTGGCCGGAGCGGTGCGCGAGATCGCACTTGCCTGTTCGGGCGCCCGCCCGGTCACGCCGATGGTAATCCCGTTGCGCGCCCTCCGCAACGCAGGCTTTCCACGGATAGCGCGGCCGGGCCACGCGGGAGGCTTACAGGGGGTGACACAGTCCTGGGGGTGAAGGGCGTTGCCTTTCCCCGCTCTCCTTCTTCACAGACCAAACTCCGTTCGTCCTGAGCTTGTCGAAGGAGACGCGGAGACGGGAGTTCTGGGCGAGACACCCTCAAAGGCACCGGTAGCGCGCATCCTTCGACAAGCTCAGGATGAACGGTGGTGGTGGTGGGGGTAGTGGGAGTGGGAGTGACGGGAACGACGGGAACAGCGGAAGAGCATTCCGGATCGCCGGAAACCGCCTCGACATCCCGTCCTGCGATGCCCTTCACCTCGTAAGGCAGGTCGAGCGGAACCGTGTCCACATCCTCCGCTTCCTCGATCCTATCGGCCAGCGTATCGACCCAGGCGCAGGCGGCGGCGTGAAGCCCATCCCATTCGGCCCCAGCCTCAGCCCGGGCCTGTTCCTCGGCCAGCCGTACCGGATCGGACCAGTCCTCTCCCTCCTCCTCGTAGGCGTCTTCCCAATCGGCCCCATCCAGGGCCTCCCCGGCGAGGGGATCGCCCGCACGGCCCTCATGCTCCGCCTCCTCATCCTCCCGGGCCGAGCCCGCATACTCTTCCCGCATCGCCGCCAGCGAGGCCGCCTCGGCCCGGTCCTCCACCCAGCGCGCGCGATCGGGCAGAGCCCCCGCCCCCGCGCCAAGCTGCGCCAGCAAACCATCGAAGCGCGCCGCATTGGCCTCCGCCCGCGCAGAGTACCGCGCATCGAGCCGCCCGATATGCGCCAGCAGCAACCGTGTATCGAAACGGCGGCGGCGCGCCACTTCCTCGCCATGATAGAACACCGCTTCCTCCACGCCCTCCAGCGCCCGTTCGGCCAGCACCGCCTCTGCATGATCGCGCGCCAGCACCAGCGCCGCATCCCACAAGGCCGAGAACCCCGCATCGCGCCGCCGCTGGCGATAGGCGGTATGCGGCGAAACCCCCACGCGGGCACACACCGCGCGGACATTCCCGCTGGCCGCCAGCAGATCGCAGAACAGCGCGCGGCGGGCGGGCGTGAAGGCCAGCGCCGGCGCGGGGGCCACCCCTGATCCGTTCGTGCTGAGCTTGTCGAAGCACCGCTCTTCCGTTCCCCTCACCTCACCATCCCCCCGAAGGCGGGGATCCAGGGCCCCAGGCACCTCGCCAGACTGGATGCCCGCCTGCGCGGGCATGACGAATGGAGGTGAAGACGAGGGCGAAGAAGCGGAAGAACCACCCCCCACCCCCGCCGCAAAGCGCCATTCGGCATCTCCCACCGCTTCGCCGGGCAGGCCGACATCCCGCCCCGCCGGTATCCACCCGCGCCCGGCGGGATGCGACAGATGCCGCGCGTGATCGGAGGAGGCGCCATCACCCGAGCAATCACTGACCGGGAGATCATTGGCAGGGAGATCATTGGCAGGGAGATCACTGGCCGGACCATCACCGGCAGAGCCATCATCCGCAACCAAGCTCTCCCCCGCCGGTTCCGCGCCCTGCTCCGGCCCCGGCGCGGCATCCCCCTCAGGCACCGGCCTCGGCAAGTCGAACTCCGGCACCCGCCGCCATAAACCCAGGACATCCCGCCGATACGCCTTGCCAGAGGACCGGTGCTCAACAGGATTAAGCGCAGCCGCCGCGATCAGCTCGGCCTCGGAGGGAAAAGAAGTATGTTCGGACATGGTTCGCCTCGTGACTTGGAGGAGTCGAAGAAGGCGCGGAAAAGCGCCAGCGAACCGGATCAGTTATACAGGTTGGGGGATGTAGGAAAATGGTTTGCTTTGATCTCCCCCGTTGGAAGATCCGGGGAGCCTCGATTTCGGGACAGAGGAATTTCCGGGAGGGCATACCTGTTCGCGCTCCAACCTATCCCCGCAAAACCCGTTCCATCGCCCAGCCCTTCGCCAGTTCGTCGACCATCTTGTCCACCTGCCGCAACACGCGCATTGTCGGGTGGTCGACTTCCTCCACCCGCACGCCGCAGACCGTGCCGGTGACCAGCTCGCGCGCCGGGTTCAGGGCGGGAGCATCGGCGAAGAAGGCTTCGACGCTGGCATCGCCCGCGATCTCGCCTGCAAGGCTTGCGGGGGTGTGGCCGGTGAGCCAGCACAGGATTTCATCCAGTTCGGTCTTGCTGCGCCCCTTTCCCTCGACCTTGGCGAGCCAGGCCGGGTAGAGCTTGCGGAACTCCATCGCGAACAGGCGTTCGGCATTCTTCCGCTGGCGTTCGGTCATCTGCATGGCGTGTCGTCCCACCCTCGTCATGCTGAACCCGGTTGTGCCGGGCACAGCTTCGCTTCCAGCATCCATCGTCCCCGACGGCCGGAGCAAGGTAATACGGGAATACGGGAAATGAATCCTGAAACGAGTTCAGGATGACGAAGGCACTCAGCGGTTGAGGAGTGGCGCCGGATACCTGCCCGTATAGCTCCGCCTTCCCTTCACCACTTCCCGCCGATCTCCTTGATGGCCTTCAGCAGGGCGCGCTTGCTGGCGGTGCGGTTCTTGCCGGAGTTGCGCGGCGGATCGGGCAGGCCAAGCTCCGCCTTGCGCGCGGCGATGCGGCGGCCGAATTCGCCCATGCGAATGACCGTTTCCTTCGGCTCAGCCTTTGACGTCTTCGATGCCATAATCGCCCGCTGTTTCTTCCCGGATGCGCCGGTCTAGATAATCCATCTCCGCGTCGGGGTGAAGGGCCAGCAAAATGCGCGCCTGATCGATACGATCAGACGCCGTTCCCGAAGCGTATTGCCCCATGCGGTCGGCGATCAGATCTTCGACCGAGATGATCCGGAAACGGGTGGTTTCTCCCTCCGGTTCGACAAGCCGGATATGCGCCGGGTCGATGTTGCCGTCCATGGGAACTTCCGCCACCACTTCGAAGCCCAGCTTGAGGTGAGGATGTATCCAACCCTTCACCAGACTCCCCGGCCCGGAAGGGCGGACGAAGCCGAGCTTCTGCAACTCTTCCTCCAGTTCCGGCTGCCGGGTTGAACATAGATCGAAGTCGCCCGTGGTCAGCGCGCTGACCGAATAGAATTCGGCCGCAGCGCCTCCGACGAGGATCGGGCGGGAGAAGCCACGCTGATCCATGGCCTCGCTTGCCTGCGCCAGCAACCGCAGGGCCGCTTCGAATTCAGGGCGATAGAGGCTCATTCGGCGCGTTTCCTCCGGCAGGCTCAGGATGAGCGGTTGAGGAGGGGTGCCAGATACTTACCCGTATAGCTGCGCGGTTCCTTCACCACATCCTCGGGCGTTCCGGTCGCCACGATCTCGCCGCCGCGGATGCCGCCTTCGGGGCCGAGGTCGATGATCCAGTCGGCCACCTTGATCACGTCGAGGTTGTGTTCGATCACCACCACGCTGTTGCCCTGGTCCACCAGCCGTTGCAGCACCTCCAGGAGCTTGCGGACGTCTTCGAAGTGGAGGCCGGTGGTCGGCTCATCGAGGATGTAGAGGGTCTGGCCGGTCGAGCGGCGGGAGAGTTCCTTGGCCAGCTTCACGCGCTGCGCCTCCCCGCCCGACAGCGTCGTCGCCTGCTGGCCGACCTTGACGTAGCCCAGGCCCACTTCGTTCAGCATGTGCATCTTGTCACGGATGGGGGGGACGGCCTTGAAGAATTCCTCCGCATCCTCGATCGTCATGTCGAGCACGTCGGCGATGCTGAGCCCCTTGAACTTCACTTCCAGCGTTTCGCGGTTGTAGCGCTTGCCGTGGCATTCCTCGCACGTCACGTAGACGTCTGGTAGGAAATGCATCTCGATCTTTATCAGCCCGTCGCCCTGGCAGGCCTCGCACCGGCCGCCCTTCACGTTGAAGCTGAACCGCCCCGCCTTGTACCCGCGCGCCTGGCTTTCCGGCAGGCCGGCGAACCAGTCGCGGATCTGGGTGAAGGCGCCGGTATAGGTGGCGGGGTTTGAACGCGGGGTGCGGCCGATGGGCGACTGGTCGATCTCGATCACCTTGTCGCAATATTCGAGGCCGGTGATCCGGTCATGCGCCCCGGCGATCACCCGCGCGCCGTTGAGCGTGCGCGCGGCCCCGGCGTGCAGCGTGTCGATGGTGAAGCTGGACTTGCCGCTGCCCGATACTCCGGTGATGCAGGTGAAGGTGCCCAGCGGGATCGAGGCGGTGACGTTGCGCAGATTGTTCGCCCGCGCCCCTTCCACGGTGAGCTTGTGGCCGTTGCCCTTGCGCCGCTTCTTCGGGATTTCGATTTCCCGCGTGCCGTTGAGATAGGCGGCGGTGAGGCTGTTCTTCGACTTGAGGATATCCTTGAGCGTGCCCTGCGCCACCACTTCGCCGCCATGTACGCCCGCGCCGGGGCCGAGATCGACGATATGGTCGGCTGTGCGGATCGCATCCTCGTCATGCTCCACCACGATCACCGTGTTGCCCAGGTCGCGCAGGCGCTTGAGCGTTTCCAGCAGCATGTCGTTGTCGCGCTGGTGCAGGCCGATGCTCGGCTCGTCCAGCACGTAGAGCACGCCCGACAGCCCGCTGCCGATCTGGCTGGCGAGGCGGATGCGCTGGCTTTCCCCGCCGGAAAGCGTGCCGCTCGTCCGGTCGAGGTTCAGGTAGTCGAGCCCGACATTATTGAGGAAGCCCAGCCGCTCGTTGATTTCCTTGAGGATGGCCCTGGCGATCTGCTGCTGCTGGTCGGTGAGCCTGTCGTTCAGGGTGGAGAAGAACTCCAGCGCGGCGGATACCGAAAGCTGGGTGGGCGTGGCGATGTCCGCCCCCGCTACCTTCACCGCCAGCGCCTTCTCGTTCAGGCGCTTGCCATTGCAGGTCTCGCACGGTTGCGCGGTCTGGAACTTGCTCAGCTCCTCGCGCATCCAGGCGCTGTCGGTCTGCAGCATGCGGCGGTTGAGGTTGCCGATCACCCCTTCGAACGCCTTGGTGACGGTGTATTCCTTGCGCCCGTCCTTGAAGGTGAGCGCCACCGGCATCCCGCCCGTGCCGTGCAGGATGATCAGCCGCTGTTCGGGCGCCAGTTCGTTCCAGGGCGTCTCAAGGTCGAACCCGTAGGCCTTGGCCAGGCTGGAGAGCACCTGCATGTAATAGGGCGACGGCGGATTGCTCTTGGCCCAGGGAACCACGGCCCCCTTCTTGAGGCTGAGCGCCTCGTTCGGGACGACAAGCTGCGGATCGAACAGCAGCTTCTCGCCCAGCCCGTCACACGCCGGGCAGGCACCCTGCGGCGCGTTGAAGCTGAACAGGCGCGGCTCGATCTCCTCGATCGTGAAGCCGCTGACCGGACAGGCGAACTTCTCGCTGAAGACGATGCGGTTGGGGGGCAGGCCAGCGCCTTTCATCCCGGCAGTCAGCGCGCCCGTTCGCCCTTCGACAGGCTCAGGACGAGCGGGGGCAGGGCCAGTGTTTTCATCCGTTCGCCCTGGGCCTGTCGAAGGGCCGCTTTTTTCTTCGGAAGAGAAAGACGGTGCTTCGACAAGCTCCGCACGAACGGCTTCAAGGGCTTGCGCCACGGTCGTATCCGCCAGGTCGACATAGGCCAGCCCCTCGGCCAGCTTGAGCGCGGTTTCGAAGCTGTCGGCCAGCCGCGTCTCGATGCCGTCCCGCACCGCCAGGCGATCGACCACCACTTCGATATCGTGCTTGTACTTCTTGTCGAGCGCCGGAGCATTCTCGATCTCGTACATCTCGCCGTCGATGCGCACGCGGGTAAAGCCCGCCTTCTGCCATTCGGCCAGCTCCTTGCGGTATTCGCCCTTGCGCCCGCGCACCACGGGGGCGAGCAGAAAAGCGCGCGTCCCCTCGGGCAGGGTCATCACCCGGTCGACCATCTGGCTGACCGTCTGCGCGCTGATCGGCAGGCCCGTGGCGGGCGAATAAGGAATGCCCACCCGCGCCCACAACAGGCGCATATAGTCGTAGATCTCGGTCACCGTCGCCACGGTCGAGCGCGGATTGCGGCTGGTCGTCTTCTGCTCGATCGAGATCGCGGGGCTGAGCCCGTCGATATGCTCGACATCCGGCTTCTGCATCATTTCGAGGAACTGACGCGCATAGGCGCTCAAGGACTCGACATAGCGCCGCTGCCCTTCCGCATAGATCGTATCGAAGGCAAGTGAGCTTTTCCCCGAGCCCGAAAGCCCGGTGATGACGATCAGCCTGTCACGCGGCAGGTCGATGTCGATACCCTTGAGATTATGCTCACGGGCGCCGCGGACGGAAATGGTTGTAAGGGACATGGGGCCGCATGTGGAGATTGGAGGGACGAGAGTCCAGAAGCCCCGATGAGAGAACCTCCAGCCCCGCGTTTGTTCCGCAAATGTTCACCCCTGTCAATCGTCCAGAATGGATATGACTGCATTCCTGCGAATGCGAAGCCGTCATCGAGGACCGCCAGGCTAGTTCTTCCTGCCCGCGTTCATGCCGCGTGCTTCGTAGTCCGCCCCCTTCACATTCCAGCCCATGCCCATTTCCGCCGCTGCCGGACCGAAGAATGCGCCTGAATATACACCGGTTACGCCGCCCGATCCGGTGAGCGCTCCCTGAAACCCGGGGTTGGAACCCGCGATCGTCCCTGTTCCGCTCACAGTCCCGAAATCCTTGAAGTCGCTTGAGGCAGCAATGCCCGTGAGAGTCATCTCAAGATCGACCTTGCCGCTGGCAAAATCCGCGGAGAAGGCTGCGCTCGAATATGCGTTCAGACTGTAAATATTCCCCGCTGACAACGCCGAACCGGTCAAGAGCGTGGAATAGGTGGCACGGCCGCTTTTCGGCATATTGGCAGCCCGCGTTGGAACACCGCCGGCTGCGAGATAGAGATAGGCATCTTGCCCAAAATGGGTCCACGCTCCGAGCATCGTGTAGCTGAGATTGACGCCTCCGACCTTCGGCACGATCAGAATGAGTGTATCGGCGTTCCCCAAGCCATCATACCGAACGGTTTGCGGGTCCAGTTGAACCTCCAGTCCAATCGCGAAATCGCTTGTGGCTCCGCCGCGACCAGTCAGACGATATGTTCCCAGCCCCCCCTGGAGAGCCAGGTATTCGATCTTGAGATCGTTGCCGAACGCCAGGGTTTCCACACTTGCTGCAGATACAAGCCGAATGCCCGCGGTCTGAAACGTATAGTCCTGCGGTTTTTCAACGAGATCGGCGATGGTGTCATACGATCCGCCACCGCCAGGCACAGGCGCAGGCGTACCCGGTGCAGGTGTGGGTGGGAGCGTGGGGATGGGCGCAGGCGTGCCCGGTGCGGGCGTGGGGGTCGGCGTCCCTCCCGGTGCAGGTGGTGGCGTGTCCGGCATGGGCGTAGACTTCACCCCTCCACCACCGCAGGCTGCCAGCATCAGGCCAAGCGAAGCCAGCGCCGCCCCGGGCGAAAAAAGCGATTTCATACGAACCCCATGGATATGTGCGATCAGCGCCTGGCGCCGGCCACGTTGCCAATCGCGCGCGCGCCATCCTTCTCGATTACGAAGTGATAGCCCATTTCCTGCGCATCCGGCCCGAAGAAGGCACCATCGAAGTTGCCGTAGGTCACACCGCCATCACTGAACGTGCCCGAGAATTTGGGGCCTCCGCCAGCAATGTTGCCGGTGCCGCCGAAAGTGCCGAGATTGATGAGCTTGCTGGCATCGAGCAGCCCCTGCCCCTTGGCTTCAATCTGGGTGGTGAGCGTACCTGCCGAAAAATTCGCCGAGAACTGGCTTGCGCCGTTCATCGCATATTGGCTGTCGGAGATGATCCCCCCCTCCAGCGCGGTGTTGTAGGTTGCCGTGCCGCTCTTCGGCATGGCGGAGGTTGCCGTGGGCAAGCCGAAGAAGAAGCTGAACGCGAAAGGCGCATTCGGATTCATGGAACGCTGCCGCCCGTCCTCGATCAGCCCATAGCGCATGTAGCTTAGCGACACGCCCTGCACGTTGGGAACGCGGGCCTTGAAACCAACCTCCGAGGGCGAGAGACCGGCGCCTACAGAAACGTCCTGAGCGAACGGCTTGCCCGGGCTTCCGACAGGATTGAGCGGTTCCACCACCATTCCCACGGTTTCATAAGAAAGGGTAACCCGATCCCCTGTGACCTTGTAACTTATCCGCGGCCCATTCCCCAATGCATACAGGCTCGCTTCACTCATGCCGCTGAGCGCGGTGCCCACCGTGGCGAACTCAATGTCGGCCGATAGCGCATCCGTCATCTTTGGAGACGCGGGGACCGGCGCAGGTGTAGGTGTAGGTGTAGGACCGGGAGTGGAATCCACGCCACCACCCCCGCAGGCGGCAAGCAGCAAGCCAAGCGTAACGAGCGAAAGCCCGTTCGCAAACCAAGTAGATTTCATGTAATCCCCCCAAATCCCGACACGGCCTTTCCCGCGACCGTACATCATTCCGGCTCCTTAACCGTACATCATGCTGATCGCATACAGAATCTCCCCCATTCTGAACAGATTTTTACTTGATGGTTTGCCGTATCCTGCCGGGACAGGCTGTCAGCGCGCAATAGCTGGGATACCGCAGCCTGTTCGGGCGTTGAGCTTGCGAATCCGGACGAGGCGACGCATTGTCGTGCGTGGTGTCCCGGCCGGAGCACATAAGGAGAGTATTCGATGAAACGCATCGCTTACCGCAGCCAGATTCTTCGCTTTGCCCCTGTTCTCGCAGGCGGCGCCATGCTTGCCTTCGCGGCGCCGATCGTGGCGCAGACGGCGGGCACGACGACAACCACCGTAGCCGCGTCCGCCCTTCCATCCGGGAACACCCCGGAAGAAGTCGCGCAGCAGAAGGCCGCCAATGCCGAGCAGGCGCGCCTCGCCCAGCAGCAGATCCAGCAGAACAATACGAGCGAGGCTGACTATCAGCGTCAGTTGAGGGAAGTGGAAGAGGCGAAGGCCAGGATCGCCAACGACCAGGCCGAAGCGCAGGCCGCGTATGAAGCGGAAAAGGCCCGCCTTGAACGCCAGCATGCCGAAGCGATGGCACGCTGGGAAGCCGATGTCGCGGCCTGCAACGGCGGCGATCAGTCGCGTTGCGCACCGCAGCCCGCCGGGCAGTAGGCATGGGTTACGGGAGGAAGCTCACCGCCGCCACGGCAGCGGCCGTGTTGGTGACGCATCCGCTGGCGGCGCTGACACCGCTTCCGCCGGCACAGCTTTCTCCCCCGCCCGAGGAGGGCATCGTTCTGGATGAGGATGACGATGCGGCCGCCTTTGGCGCTGCGGGCTTCACCCTGCAGGACGGCGCGTGGCAAGGCTGCGGCGATCCCGGCACGATGAGCTACACCCCCGGCCAGATCGAGCAGGTGGCGGACCTGAACGGGGACGGCCTGCCCGAAGTGGTGATCAGCGAAGGCAGCACCTTCTGTTTCGGCATGACCGGGCTGGGCTATTCACTGGTCGGCAAACAGGCCGATGGCGGCTGGAAGCTGATCAGCGATGGCGCGGGCATCCCGACCTTCCTCGACACGCGGGGCGCGGACAACTGGCCCGACATCGAAGTGGGCGGCCCCGGCTTCTGCTTCCCGGTGCTGCGCTGGAACGGCGCCACCTATGAGCTGAACCGCCAGCAATATGAAGGCAAGGCCTGCTAGGGGCCTCTGCCAAGGCACGCACTCGCGCCTTCAGAACGCCGCGACTATACCGAATTCCGCCGAAACGCTGTCGAAGTCATAGATTTCGACGGTCGACCAGTTGCGCTGGTATCGCACCTTCATCATCGGAGCGAAGGTGCCCAAGGTGAGCGCGCGGAACGTGCCTGACAGGCTGGCGTTGAAAGTGTCGTCCTTGCGCCGTTCCGGGTAGAGGAACAGGCGGGCATCAGCCTCCAGATGGCGATAGCCCACGCTCAGCACCGCGGTCGTCCGCCCAAGCTCGCGATAGAGATAGGCGTGCACCCCGCCGCTGGCCGTGGAATAGCCGGGGTCCCGCGCCACATCGCGCATGCCGTTGACCTGCACCCCGCCGCCGGAACGGGAACTGAACGCAAGGTCCACACCCGCCGCCAGCGTGAAATAGTGCCCGTCTTCCAGATTGTTACGGCGGTTGTCCTCGAACAGGAAAGTCCCGTCGATCCGCAACTGGGTCCGCCCGCTCAGCGGATGCTGCCAGTTCCCGGTGGCGCCGTAGGAGAAGGTGTAAGGCTTCTGCCCATACCACCGCCAGCTCGTCGCGGCGGCGAGGGAGAAGCGGTCCCGCCCCCCGCGCCATTGCGGGCCGACCTGCAACGAGGTCGAAATGTCGTTGAAGTCCGACTGGCGGTAGACATCGCCGGAGGCGGATGCCCGCGCCAGTATGTCCGCCTTCAAGCCCACCGGCAGGCGGTAATAGAGCTGCCCGCGCAAGGAAGCGCCTACGCCGGATTGCGCCTGTGCATCCTCGTCCAGCGTGAAATCGCCGATGATCGTGCCCAGCGTGTCCGAACGGGTGGCGTTATTGATATTGGTGCTGGGGGCCAGCGCCACTTCGAAACCGCCGCCCAGCCGCTTGCTGGCGGTCAGCGCGTTGGCGAAGAAGCGCACCTGCTGCTCGACTTCGGGAGGCAGCGCGCCGCTGGCCTCCACCGCGCGCAATTCGCGCTGGGCATCGCCCAGATTGCCCATCAGCGCCAGGACGCGCGCCAGTTCCAGCCGAACGGGGACGGCATCGGGCTTGTCGTCCAGGATACGCCGCAGCAGCACCGCCGCATCGCGCGGGCGGCCCATCTGGTCGGCATACAAGCGGGCCAGGCGGAAGCGCGCCTCGGTCTGCAATTCCACTTCGGGATCCTGCGTCAGCGCGTGATAGGCCGCTTCCGCCGTTTTGAAATCGCCGCCCGCCCGCGCCGCCTCGGCATAGGTGAAAAGCTGGGAGGCGGTGAGTTCCATCGCCTGCCGGGGCGCTGGCTCCCCCGGGCCTGCAACTGCGCCGTCTCCGCCCTGCCCGCCTTGAGACAATGCCGGGGCCACCGGCAAGGCGGCCGCCAGAAATCCGAACAGAAACGGTATGACCCTGCGCACGCACCAGTCTTTCAAAACAATCGCGACGGCGACCATCGACAGGCATGTCCATGATGCGGCGGAATTTATTTCGCGCCCGACTAGAGGAGCGACCGCATGACTTCAATCGGCATGCGGCAGGCAATACGGCCATTTCGGTAGTGTCTCGGTTTGAATTTGGCTCTTCCCTCAATCCCGGAGATGCTGCCCTCCTGGCTTGCCCATCGTCACCCTGAACCAGGTTCAGCATGACGAACGGGAGGGGCGCCCCTCCAGGCCGGTTTACGGGATTTAAGGAGTTAATCCTTACCGCGAACCTGTGCCGCTTCGGAACGCACCGGAATCCCCGGATGCCAAGGCGGCGTTCCGCAGATACGCGCCAAGGCGCGATTTCGGCCCCCCAAACGAAAGACATTTTGAACCACTCATCGCCTCTCAAGCGCCAGCCCGGCAAACGCCCCCACCGTGGGCGGCGGCTGGTGGCGCTCGCCCTGGCGCTGGCGGTTCCGGCCTTCGCGGCGCCTGCGGAATGGCGCACCTTCCCCTCGTTCAGCTCGCTGTTCGACGAAGCGCAGACGAAAGCCTCGCGCCCCATGGGTTTCGAGATTGCGGGCGAAAGCTTTCCGGGTTCGGCTTTCTACTATCTGGCGGACGAACCCCATGCCCCGCTGGCCGGCGGCACGACGCTGCGCGATGCAGGCCTGCCTGCGCTGGACGAGGATAATTTCATCGGCGCCGCCGCGCGGCCCATGCGGCTGGGCGGAACTTCGCTGGACAAGGCCCGCGCGCTGCAATGCATGACGCTGGCAATCTATTACGAAGCCGCGACGGAATCCGACGCCGGCCAGCGTGCCGTGGCGCAGGTCGTGCTGAACCGCGTGGCGCACCCCACCTATCCGAACACGGTGTGCGGCGTGGTGTTCCAGGGTTCGGAACGCACGACCGGCTGCCAGTTCAGCTTCACTTGCGACGGATCGCTGGCCCGCCAGCCCTCGCGTTCATTCTGGGAGCGGGCGCAGCGCGTGGCCCTGCAGTCGCTCGCCGGCTCGGTCTACAAGCCGGTTGGCCTGGCAACGCATTATCACACCGTGCAAATCCATCCGTATTGGGCGGACAGTCTGCACAACCTGACCACGATCGGCGCCCATACCTTCTATCGCTGGAAGGGCGCGGCGGGCCTGTCCGCCGCGTTCAGCACCGCCTATATCGGCGGCGAGCCGCTGCCCGCGCGGCATACGCCCAGCAAGGAAGCCGACCGGGTTCCGGTGGCCGACCCGCTCGATCTGGCCCGGATGTACGAACAGTCGCTGGCGGCGGCCCCCGCATCCACGGCGGCGGGCGCTCCTTCCCGGGATGCCGGCCCCGCCCCGCGCGGCACCGCCGTGGCCACAACGCCTGCCTATTCCGCCGCGGTCCAGGAACGGGGCGGCGACGGGCTGTATGTCGGCAGCAAGTTGCCCGGCGGTGGCGATGTGAAGGACGAATATTCGCAAAGCGGCCAGTGGATCGCTCGCTGATCCCTGCGAGGCCACAGATAATTTCCCGGGGATAAGCATTTAAACTGTTGGAAACCATGAGCAGGAACCATCGCTTAGCGTTGGCCAGTCTATTATCGGCCCCGGCAGAGCGACCGGCGTTGCCAGGATGATAAAGGGCCCCCAACCATGACGATCCACTTCGCCGCGGCCCAAGGCAATTTACGTCCGCGCCTCAATCGCCTGCAGGCCCGCGCCGCGCTGAGCCGCGCGGCCAACGACAACTCCTCCGTCGGCGGCGATGCGGAGAAGGCGATCCTGCACGCCGCGCTGCGCCAGTTCGCACAGCACGGCATCGGGGCCGCTGCCCATGCGCGCACGCAGGCCGAAGCGGCCTTCTTTGCCGGCGATCGCCGGACATATCAGTGGTGGCTGGGCGTGTGCCGCACGCTTGACCGGCGGATGGCGGCCGGCCTCGCCCGCAAGGCCGATGGCGCCACGGGCGACAATCCGCGCGAATCCGCATGAATCCGCCTGGGACTCTGGTAACGGTAATCTTAACCACTCGGTGACCTCTTGCCGTTACACCCGGACGCGTGGCGAACGGGAGACAACCCATTTCCAAGGTCAAGGACTTCTTGGCACGGACCATGGCTGGTGATGCGCTGGACGATCGTGTCCGCCGCAAGCTCGTTTCCTCACTCTACACCCAGCCGGCCAGTCTTGCCCTCGGCGCCGCCTGCGGTGTCATCGCGTCGGCGGTGGTTGCCTATCAATCCGCCAATCCGCTTTTCATCGGCGCCGCGGTGCTGCTGTCGGTCATCGGGGTCCTGCGCGTCGTAACCGCAATCCGCATCGGCCCGGATACGGAGGACAAGGATACCAAGCGCCTCGAACTGATCTATGAAGCCGGGGCGTTCAGCTATGCCTCGCTCGTGGGCCTGATCGCGGCAGCCGCGCTCGTCTTCCAGTTGCATCCTTATTCGCAGATGCTGATGGTGGGCTATGCGATCGGTTATGGCGTGGGCATCTCCGCGCGCAACGCGGGCCGCCCGATCATCGCCATCGGCCAGCTTTTCCTGTCGCTGTTCCCGCCCATCGTGGTGTGCTTCATGAGCGGCGATTACATCCTGATAACGCTGGCCGGCACCATGTCGATGCTGCTGCCGGCGATGGTCTCCATCACATTCAACGTGTTCGACGTCCTGCGCGAATCCATCGCCTCCGTCGAAACCAGCCAGAAGATGGCTGACAAGATGCGCGATCTTGCCCGCACCGACGTGGTAACCGGCCTGTCGAACCGCGCCGGCCTGAATCACGAGATGGTCGAGAAACTGATGACGATGAACGATCATCAGAAGCTTGCCCTGTTCTGGCTCGACCTCGACAAGTTCAAGGAAGTGAACGACACGCTGGGACACCCCGTGGGGGACCGGGTGTTGACCGAAGTCGCCCGCCGCCTGCGCGAAACCGCCCCCGATGGCGCGACCGTCGCCCGCTTCGGCGGCGACGAATTCATCGTGGTGTCCGAAGTGGCCAGCCGTGGCGACAGCGAACGCCTTGCCGGCAGCCTGCTGGAGGAGATCGCCCGCCCGTTCCGCATCGATGGCGAACGCCTGGAAATCGGCACCTCGATGGGTATCGCCCTGATGCCGGACGATGGCGCCGATCTGGATACCGTGATGCAGAGCGCCGACCTTGCACTCTATCACGCCAAGGTGAACGGCCGGAACCAGACCAGCTTCTTCGACGCCTCGATGACGCGCGACCTGATGCGCCGCAAGGAAATCGAAGCAGAACTGCGCGCCGCCCTGCAGCGCGACGAATTGTCGATCTTCTTCCAGCCGATCGTCGATCTGGAAACCGGCCGGATCAAGACCTTCGAGGCGCTGGTGCGCTGGTTCCATCCCGAAAAGGGCGAATTGCGCCCCGACGAGTTCATCCCGGTGGCCGAGGAAACCGGCGTCATCATCACGCTGGGCAACTGGATCACCGCACAGGCCGCAAAGGCGTGCGCGCAATGGCCTGAAGACGTGACCATCGCCGTCAACCTTTCCCCGGTGCAGATCAAGGCGCCGGGTTCGGCATTGGGTATCCTGAACGCGTTGAAGGAAGCGAAGCTCCATCCCTCGCGCCTGGAACTGGAAGTGACCGAAAGCCTGTTCCTGGAAGACAACCAGCACACTGCCCGCTTCATCGAGAAGCTGGCGGCCGAAGGTGTGCGCTTCGCGCTCGACGATTTCGGCACGGGTTATTCCTCGCTCGGCTACATCAACAAATATCCGTTCAAGAAGATCAAGGTCGACCGCAGCTTCGTCTCCGGCCCCGATGTCGGCCGCAAGAGCGATGCGATCATCCGCGCCGTGGCCGAAATGGGCTCGCGCCTGGAAATGGACATCGTTGCCGAAGGCCTGGAAACGATCGAGCAGGTTCGCGCGGTGCGCGATGCCGGCTGTACGCTGGGCCAGGGCTATTACTTCAGCCGTGCGGTGCCCGACTATCTCGCCGCCACGCTGCTGGCGCAGGAACGCGACAAGACGCATCCCTCCACCGTCCGTCTGGCGAGCTGACACCTCTCCGCTTGCCGGAGCCAGTGCCTGTGCACTGCCTGCCCCCGCCCCCCGACAGCATCGATCGGCACGCCATGCCGCAAACCGGCGGCGCTTCCGCGCGACCGGATCATACCCCTGCGCCAAGGCACTGATTCATGCCCGAAACGGCGCTTGGAGCACCGATTATTGATATTGCGAACTGTTATCATAAATAGTCGGGAAATCGCGCTCTTTCGCGGTTGCAAAAGAATTTTGGCGGGCCTAGTGGCGGTTCCCAAGTTCCGGGCGCTCCTTCCGCGGGATGCGGGGATCGCACGCTCGAAATAGCCACGCTCCCGCCCCCAGCGAAGGATATTATCGCATCATGGCCCGCAAGAAGATCGCCCTCATCGGCGCCGGCAATATCGGCGGCACCCTGGCCCACCTCGCAGCCCTCAAGGGGCTCGGCGACATCGTTCTGTTCGACGTGGTCGAAGGCGTGCCGCAGGGCAAGGCCCTGGATCTTTCGCAGTGCGGCCCGGTCGAAGGCTTCGACGCCAGGATCACCGGCACCAACGACTATGCCGACATCGCGGGCGCGGACGTGATCATCGTCACCGCCGGTGTCGCCCGCAAGCCGGGCATGAGCCGCGATGACCTGCTGGGCATCAACCTCAAGGTCATGAAGGCCGTGGGCGAAGGCATCCGCGACAATGCGCCGGACGCCTTCGTGATCTGCATCACCAACCCGCTGGACGCGATGGTGTGGGCGCTGCGCGAATTCTCGGGCCTGCCGCACAACAAGGTCGTCGGCATGGCCGGCGTACTGGACAGCGCGCGCTTCAGCCATTTCCTGGCCGAAGAGTTCCAGGTTTCGGTGAAGGACGTGACCTCCTTCGTGCTGGGCGGCCACGGCGACACCATGGTTCCGGTGATCGAATACTCGACCGTTTCGGGCATCCCCATCCCCGACCTCATCAAGCAGGGCCGCTCCACCAGGGAACGGATCGACGCGATCGTACAGCGCACCCGCTCGGGCGGCGGCGAGATCGTCGGCCTGCTCAAGACCGGCTCCGCCTTCTACGCGCCCGCCACCAGCGGCATCGCGATGGCCGAAGCCTACCTCTATGACCAGAAGCGCCTGCTGCCCTGTGCGGCGAACCTGACCGGCCAGTACGGCGTGAACGATCTCTATGTCGGCGTGCCGGTGATCATCGGCGCGGGCGGCGTCGAACAGATCGTGGAGATCGAACTGGACGACGAAGCCAGGGCCAACCTCCAGGTCTCGGTCGATGCGGTCAAGGAACTGCTCGAAGCCTGCAAGGGCATCGACGGCACGCTGGCCTGACCCGGACGGTTTGATCCCTTGCCTCTTCCCGCCCTTCTGATGCCGATCCTCATGGCGGCGGCCCCGGTCGAAGCCGAACAGGCGATGGCCGATGTCGAGTGGGCGGATGAAGCCCACTACGAGGCGGACAGGGCTGTCGCGGACAATGGCTACCCCCTGCGGAAGGTGCTGGAAGCATTCGGCACCGCCTGTTCGGGGGTGGAAGTCACGGCGGTCACCCAGGCATCGGCGCAGGCGGCGGGCTGGGACCGCTTCGAACCCGCGCCCGACAGCGCGATCGGCCAGATCATCGCCAGCGGCCTGAGGCTGGTTGCGGAAGACGATGATGGCGACCCGGTGGAGATCATCGACGGCGGCGTCTGGAGCAAGCAGGTGGCCGGGCGCGATCTCGTTCTCATCATTTCGGGCGCCACGTTTTCCGGCATCGCCTCCTATGGCTGCCGGGTCTACGACCTGGCCGCCCCGGCCGCACCGACCGCAGAACAATTGCAGGAATGGGCCGTTCGCGAACCGCAGCAGGTCTTCACCGGCCTGCCGGGCGCCTACAAGTTCGTCTGGAATCCCGGGCTCAAGCCCGGACACATGGAAATGGAAGCCAGCTTCGTGCCGCAGGGCACCGTGCTTCCCGCACCGCTGGAGGGCATTCCTCTCAGCGGTCTCGTTTTAACCGCTTCCGCGCTGGAGTTTCTCGACCAATGAGCATCCTTGTCGACAAGAACACCAAGGTCATCACCCAGGGGATGACCGGGGCCACCGGCACCTTCCACACCGAACAGGCCGTGGCTTACGGCACGCAGATGGTCGCGGGCGTGACCCCCGGCAAGGGCGGGTCGCAGCATATCGGCATCCCCGTGTTCGACACCGTGGCCGAGGCGAAGCACGCCACCGGGGCGACCGCCAGCGTGATCTACGTTCCGCCGCCGTTCGCCGCCGACTCCATCCTCGAGGCGATCGATGCCGAAGTCGAACTGATCGTGGCGATCACCGAAGGCATCCCGGTGCTGGACATGGTGCGTGTGAAGCGTGCGCTGACAGGCAGCAAGTCGCGCCTGATCGGCCCCAACTGCCCCGGCGTGCTGACCCCCGGCGAATGCAAGATCGGCATCATGCCCGGCAGCATTTTCAAGAAGGGCAGCGTCGGCGTCGTCAGCCGTTCAGGTACGCTGACGTATGAAGCCGTCTTCCAGACCACCAATATCGGCCTCGGTCAGACGACCGCGGTGGGAATTGGCGGCGATCCGGTGAACGGGACGAATTTCATCGATGTGCTCGAACTGTTCATGGCCGATGACGATACGAAGTCGATCATCATGATCGGCGAGATCGGCGGAAGCGCGGAGGAAGAAGCCGCCCAGTTCATCGCGGACGAGGCGAAGCGCGGCCGCAAGAAGCCGATGGTCGGCTTCATCGCCGGCCGCACGGCCCCTCCGGGCCGCCGCATGGGCCACGCAGGGGCGATCGTGTCCGGCGGCCAGGGCGGCGCGGAAGACAAGATTGCGGCGATGGAAGCAGCGGGCATCCGCGTTGCGGCATCGCCCAGCGAGCTCGGCACGACGCTGGACGCGCTGCTTAAGGAACTGGCCTAAACCCGGCCCCGCGCCTGGCGGGGCCTTTTGATGGTGAGCAGTATGGGTAACGAACTGCACGATTTCGAACCCGGCGAAGCGCCGGACGGTCCGCAACCTGGCCCCAGCTGGCAGCGGGACCGCTGGCCGCTCAGCGATCCGCTGGGCGAAGACGACCTGACCCAGGCCCTGGACCCCACCGCGATGAAGGTCGCGGTGAAGAAGGCCGCCGCGGCAGGCGGAATGACGCTGGACGAACGCGCCATCGAACAGGCGGCCGGGGATTCGATCCGCGCGATGATGCTGATCCGCATCTATCGCGTGCGCGGCCACCTTGCCGCCGATCTCGACCCGCTGGGCCTCAGCCACCACGACCTGCCGGCGGACCTGACGCCTGAATATCATGGCTTTTCGGGCGATGCCCTGGATCGCCCGGTCTATATGGGCGGCAATCTGGGCCTCGAATGGGGCACTGTCCGCCAGGTGGTCGAAATCCTGCGCGCCAATTACTGCGGCAAGGTCGGCCTTGAATACATGCACATCTCCGACATCGAGGAACGCCGGTTCCTGCAGGTGCGCATGGAAGGCGTCGACAAGGAAATCGAGTTCACGGAGAACGGCAAGAAGGCGATCCTCGCCGCCGTGATCCGGGGCGAGGAATACGAAAAGTTCCTCGGCAAGAAATATGTCGGCACCAAGCGCTTCGGCCTGGACGGCGGCGAAAGCATGATCCCGGGACTGGAAGCCGTGATCAAGCAGGGCGGCGCATTGGGCGTGCGCGAAATCGTATACGGCATGGCCCACCGCGGCCGCCTGAACGTGCTCGCCAACGTGATGGCCAAGCCTTATCGCGTGATCTTCCATGAATTCTCGGGCGGCAGCGCCAACCCTGACGATGTCGGCGGTTCGGGCGACGTGAAATACCACCTCGGCACGTCGACCGATCGCGAGTTCGACGGAATCAAGGTCCACATGTCGCTGGTCCCAAACCCCAGCCATCTGGAAACGGTGGACCCGGTCGTGCTGGGCAAGGTGCGCGCGCAGCAGTCGCTGCGGGAAGACCTGCCCAAGCACGAGCAGGTCCTGCCCGTGCTGATCCACGGCGATGCGGCCTTCGCCGGCCAGGGCATCGTGTGGGAATGCTTCGGCTTCTCGGGCGTGCGCGGCTACAATACCGGCGGCTGCATCCACTTCATCATCAACAACCAGATCGGCTTCACCACCAGCCCGCAATTCGCGCGGTCGAGCCCCTACCCCTCGGACGTCGCCAAGGGTGTCCAGGCGCCGATCCTGCATGTGAACGGCGATGATCCGGAAGCGGTGACCTTCGCCTGCAAGCTGGCGATCGAATACCGCCAGCGCTTCAAGCGCGACATCGTGATCGACATGTGGTGCTATCGCCGCTTCGGCCACAACGAAGGTGACGAGCCCAGCTTCACCCAGCCGCTGATGTACGCGAAGATCCGCAAGCATCCGCGCGTCAGCGAAGTCTATGCGACGAAGCTGATCGAACAGGGCGTGATCGACAAGAACTGGGCCGGCGAGACCGCCGCCCATTTCGTCGGCGTGCTCGATCAGGAATTCGACGCTGCCCGCAGCTACAAGGCCAATGCGGCCGACTGGTTCGCCGGCCGGTGGAGCGGGCTGAACAAGCCGGCCGATCCTGAAACCGCGCGCCGCAACATCGCCACCGCGATCGAACCGAAGCTGTTCGAAAGCCTTGGCCGCACGCTGACCACGGTGCCGGACGATCTGGAGATCCACAAGACGCTGGGCCGCGTGATCGATGCCAAGCGCGAGATGTTCGAGCAGGGCGCGGGCTTCGACTGGTCGACTGCCGAAGCGCTCGCATTCGGCAGCCTGACCATGGAAGGCTTCGGCGTTCGCCTGTCAGGGCAGGATTCCGGGCGCGGGACGTTCAGCCAGCGGCACTCGATCTGGGTCGACCAGAACACCGAACGCAAGTTCATCCCGCTGTGCGAGCTGCCTCATGGCAAGTTCGAGGTCTATGACAGCCCGCTCTCCGAATATGGCGTGCTGGGCTTTGAATACGGCTTCGCTTCGGCCGATCCGAAGACACTGGTTCTGTGGGAAGCGCAGTTCGGCGATTTCGCCAACGGCGCGCAGATCATCATCGACCAGTATATCGCCGCGTCGGAAGCCAAGTGGCTGCGCGCCAACGGCCTGGTGCTGCTGCTGCCGCACGGCTTCGAAGGCCAGGGCCCGGAACACAGCTCCGCCCGCCTGGAACGCTTCCTGCAGCTTTGCGCGGGCGACAATATCCAGGTGTGCAACATCACCGTTCCAGCCAACTACTTCCACGTGTTGCGCCGGCAGATGCTGCGTCCGTTCCGCAAGCCGTTGGTCATCATGACTCCCAAGTCGCTGTTGCGCCACCCGCTGGCCAAGTCGGACGCCGCGGAGTTCGTGGGCGAAAGCCATTTCCGCCGGCTCGTGAGCGATACGAAGGAAATCGACGACAAGGCGGTCCGCCGTCTCGTCCTCTGCTCGGGCAAGGTCGCCTATGACCTGATCGAAGCCCGCGACCGGGAAGGCCTGGAGGACGTTTCGATCGTGCGTGTCGAACAGCTCTACCCCTTCCCGGGCGAACCGTTGACCGCTCGGCTTGGACGGATGAGCAACCTGCAGGAAGTCGTCTGGTGCCAGGAAGAGCCGAAGAACAACGGCGCCTGGTATTTCGCAGAGAACCGTATCGAGCAGGCGCTGACCGCTGCCGGCAAGCAGGGCATGCGTCCCGCCTATGCCGGGCGCGATCCCGCAGCCTCGCCAGCCACGGGCCTCGCCTCGCGCCACAAGGCGGAGCAGGAGGCGCTGGTTGCCTCCGCGCTCGGCCTTGACGGCGCAAAGCCCGCCCGTCCCCGGAAATCGTGATCCATAGGGAAACACGCCCATGACCATCGAAGTCAAAGTCCCCGTACTCGGCGAATCCGTAACCGAAGCCACCATCGGCGAATGGCTCAAGAAGCCCGGCGAAGCCGTGAAGGCGGATGAACCCATCGCCAGCCTCGAAACCGACAAGGTCGCGATCGAGGTCCCCTCGCCCGTCGATGGCGTGATGGGCGAATACCAGGTCCAGCTTGGCGACACGGTGGGTGTCGGCGCAGTCATCGCCTTGGTGGAAGAAGGCGCGACCGCGGCCGCTGCACCGGCTGCCCCTGAAAAGGCGCCCGACCCCGCCCCGGCGCCTGCCATCCCTTCCGCCGCCACGCCCGATGCGGCGGCGGCTGAAATCTCCCTCTCCCCCGCAGTGCGCCGTGCCGTGCTGGAACACGGGATCGACCCCTCGGCGGTGAAGGGATCGGGCAAGGACGGTCGCCTGACCAAGGAAGACGTGCTGGCTGCCGCCAAGGCGCGCGAGAGCCAGCCGGCGCCCGGCGACGTTGCCGTATCTTCCGGCGCTCCCGCAGTTGCTGCCGGCGAACGCCGGACAGAGCGCGTGAAGATGACGCGCCTGCGCCAGACCATCGCGAAGCGCCTGAAGAGCGCGCAGGAAAACGCCGCGCTGCTGACCACCTTCAACGATGTCGACATGTCGGCCGTGATGGAGGCGCGCAACAAGTACAAGGACCTGTTCGAGAAGAAGCACGGCATCCGCCTGGGCTTCATGTCGTTCTTCGCCAAGGCATCCGTGCTGGCGCTGAAGGACGTGCCCGCGGTGAACGCGCAGATCGAAGGCGACGAGATCCTCTATAACGATTTCGTCGACATCTCGGTCGCCGTCAGCGCACCGAACGGCCTGGTCGTGCCGGTGGTACGCGATTGCGACAAGCTGTCCTTCGCGCAGATCGAGCAATCGATCGCCGGTTACGGCAAGAAGGCCAAGGACGGCACGCTGACCATGGCCGACATGCAGGGCGGCACCTTCACCATCTCCAACGGCGGCGTGTTCGGCAGCCTGATGTCGACCCCGATCATCAATCCGCCGCAGAGCGCGGTGCTGGGTCTTCACCGCATCGAAGACCGCGCGGTCGTGGTGAATGGCGAGATCGTGATCCGCCCGATGATGTATATCGCCCTGTCTTATGACCATCGTATCATCGATGGACGCGAGGCCGTGACGGCACTTAAGATCATCAAGGAAGCGATCGAGGATCCCACGCGGCTGCTGATCGATCTGTGAAGCCGACCCGGCGCGTCCCTCGATCCTTCGACAAGCTCGGGGTGCGCGGGTGTCGGTTTGAAGTTGAAGTTCAAGTTCCGCTCGTCCTGAGTTCCGCTCATCCTGAGCTTGTCGAAGGATCGAGGGACGCGCACCACGGAGGCCAAAATGGCTGATTACGACTACGACGTCCTCGTTATCGGTGCCGGTCCCGGCGGCTATGTCGCTGCGATCCGCGCTGCCCAGCTCGGGCTGAAAACGGCTTGTGTCGAAGGCCGCGAGACGCTGGGCGGAACCTGCCTCAACGTGGGCTGCATTCCCTCCAAGGCGCTGCTCCACGGCTCGGAACTGTACGAGGAAGCCGCGCATGGCGTGCTGGCCAGGTTCGGCGTCAATGTCGGCAAGGTCAGCCTCGACCTTTCCAGGCTGCAGGGCGAGAAGGAAACGGCCGTCAAGGAACTGACCGGCGGGATCGAATACCTGTTCAAGAAGAACAAGATCGACTGGCTGAAGGGCTATGCCCGCTTCAAGGACGCGCACACGGTCGACGTCGCGGGCAAGACCGTCACGGCGAAGAACGTGGTCGTCGCCACCGGCTCCTCCGTCACCCCGCTGCCCGGCGTCGATGTCGACAACGACAAGGGCCTGATCGTGGACTCCACCGGCGCGCTGGCGCTGGCGAAGGTTCCCGAACATCTGGTGGTGATCGGCGGTGGCGTGATCGGGCTGGAGCTTGGCTCGGTCTGGCGGCGCCTGGGCGCGAAGGTCACCGTGGTCGAATTCCTCGACCAGATCCTGCCCGGCATGGACGGCGATGTCCGCAAGGAAGCCGCCAAGCTGTTCGCAAAGCAGGGTTTCGAATTCAAGCTGGGCACCAAGGTCACCGGCGCTACCGTGAAGGGCAAAAAGGCCACGCTCACGCTGGAGCCTGCCGCCGGCGGCGATGCGGAAACGATCGAGGCCGATTGCGTGCTGGTGGCCATCGGCCGCCGTCCGAATACCGACGGCCTCAACCTCGCGGCGATCGGGCTTGAGCCCAACAAGCGCGGCCAGATCGAGACCGACCACGATTTCCGTACCCGCGTTGACGGTGTGTGGGCGATCGGCGACGTGGTGCCCGGCCCGATGCTGGCCCACAAGGCTGAGGATGAAGGCATCGCCGTGGCCGAGAATATCGCGGGCCAGACCGGCATCGTGAACCATGCGGTGATCCCCAGCGTGGTCTATACCATGCCCGAAATCGCCGGCGTGGGCCTGACCGAGGAAGCCGCGAAGGAAGCGGGCCACACGATCAAGGTCGGCAAGTTCCCGATGGTGGGCAACAGCCGCGCCAAGACCAACCGCGAAACGGATGGTTTCGTGAAGGTCGTCGCGGATGCTTCGAACGACCGCGTGCTGGGCGTGTGGATCGTCGCTTCGGTGGCGGGAACGATGATCGCCGAGGCCGCGCTGGGGATGGAATTCGGCGCGACGAGCGAGGACATCGCCTATACCTGCCACGCGCACCCGACCCATTCGGAAGCGCTGAAGGAAGCCGCGATGGCCGTGCAGGGCAAGCCGATCCACCTCTGACGCGACACCCGCATATCTGTAGAGATTGCGCCTAATCGAGTTGTGGCACGCATGGCCGGTGGCTAGAACACCGCCATGCGCAACGCCGATCGCCCCGCCTGTCCTGCCATCGTGATGGCGATTGTCGGCGGTGTCCGGCCCGATCCCGTGAGCCAGCCCTGAAGATGACCCTGCGCCCCTTCCACCTCGCCTTCCCGGTGCGCGACCTGGACGAAGCCCGCGCCTTCTGGGGCGGGACGATGGGCTGCCCGGAAGGGCGCAGTTCGGACCACTGGATCGATTTCGATTTCCACGGCCACCAGATCGTCACTCATCTGGCGCCCGATGCGGCTGCGGCCAATGCCACCAACCCGGTGGATGGGCACAACGTGCCGGTGCCGCATTTCGGCATCGTGCTGACGCTGGATGACTGGCAGAAGCTGGCTGACCGGCTGACGGCGGCGGGCGTGGAGTTCGGCCTTCCCCCGCAAGTTCGCTTCAAGGGGCAAGCCGGGGAACAAGCGACGATGTTCTTCCGCGATCCGTCAGGCAATGCGATCGAGATGAAGGCCTTTGCCGACCTGGGCCGGCTGTTCGCGCGTGACTGAATTTTCCGCCTGTGCACGGGTGCGCGCATGATCGCCATACCGGTCCCTCCCCCCGCATTGCCGCCGCTGCTCGACCTGGCGGCCATCGGCGTGTTCGCGCTGACGGGCGCGCTGCTGGCGGCGCGGCTCAAGCAGACTTTCGTGACCATGGCCTTCTTCGCCCTGATAACCGGCGTTGGCGGCGGCACGATCCGTGACCTGCTGATCGGCGCGCCCGTCTTCTGGGTGCGCGATGCGATGGTGGCGCCCGTCTGCATCGGCGTGGCCCTGCTGGCATGGATCACGCCGCGCCGCTGGTGGGAACATCAATTGCTGGAATGGGCGGACGCGGCGGGGCTTGCGGCCTATTCGGTGATCGGCACGGCCAAGGCGCTCAGCTTCGGCGTCGCGCCGGTGCCGTCCGTGCTGATGGGCATCATAACCGGCTGCGTGGGCGGGATCATCCGCGATGTGCTGGCCGGCGTGCCATCGATCCTGATGCGGCCCGAACTGTATGTGACGGCCGCCGCCCTTTCGGCCGCATTATGTGCGCTGGGGCTGTCGCTCGGACTGCCTGCCCCGTTGGTATTGGGAACGGCCGCGCTGGCAGGCTTCACCCTGCGCGGCGCGGCCATGGTCCGCGGGATCAACCTTCCCGCATATTCGCGGGATTAGCCGCCCTTAATAGTTGGCGTACCCGCCCCGATCAGGGCTGGCATAGCCGGCCTGCGAGCGGGCCTGCGCGTAGAAATTGTCGTCCCACTGCACATCGGCGCCTGACTGGTAATAATCGCCGCCGGCAGACGCGCCGTAATAGCCGCCGCCCAAATCGACGTTGCGGATTCGGCCATCATTGTCGATCCAGCAGCTGAAACCGCCGCCCGCGCTCAACTGGCCGGAGATGCGCCAGCCATCCGTAGTACGCGAAGTGTTGTCCACGCTGGCGACGCGATCACTGCCGCGCTCCACCTGGCCGACACACATGTCCACCGCATTGTCGATCCCGCCGCCGGAATAACCGCGCGACTCGTAATAGTCGGGCCGCTGGTCCTGATAGGGTTCGTCGTAACGGTAATCGTCCCGCACCTGGCGGTCCTTGTTCGAATTGCTGGCAGCGCTGGCGATGGCCGCGATCCCGCCAAGGATCAGCACCCCGGCCAGGATATCGCCGCCGTCGATACCGCGATCACGGTGATGGCGGCGCCCGCGCCAGTCGAGCGACTGGTCGCCCTGCCCCAACCCGGCCTTGACCGAATGCGCCGCGCTCACCGGAACGGATGCGCCAGGCCGGCCCGCCGCCATTGCAGGCGTTGCGGCCATCGAGAATGCAGCGAGAAGTGCAGAAGCCCCTGCAATGCGGGAAATGGTACGTGCCATCTTCAAATCCCTTGATGCGCAACGAAGCGGCGCCATGCCGCATCCCTGCTCTTGCGAGCTAGACGGTTCAGGCTTTCGTGGGCCTGAACCGTCATCGCTCTATTCATCGCGGATCAGAGTCCGCGAATACCGCTATAGTCGATATCTACGACGCGGCCGTATTCGATCTTGCAGGTGAAGTTCCCGCTGTCATAGCCGCGCAGGTTGTTGTTCCATCCGCGATAGTCGCCACCCCAGCCATTGCCGTAGCGGCGGTCGCCATTACGCCATGCACGCTGCTGGGTATTCACCGCGATCCGGCCCTTGATGGTATAGCCCTTGCGGGTATCGCGGATGCTGCGGATGTCGGTAACATCGGCCCGGCCACCCCAGGACTTGCGGCTGGCGTTGCTTTCCGCGGAACGGACACACATCTCTACCGCCGCGCGGGGATCGGAACGGCCTCCACCATAGTAGCGATCGTCATATCCGCGGCGGTCACGATAATTGTAGTCGCCATAGCGGTCGCGATTGTTGTTCGAAGCCGCTGCCGCAACGGCGGCAATGCCGCCGATGATCAGCGCGCCCGCGATAACGTCGCCTGCGTCGATGCCACGATCACGGGCGTAAGCGGGAGATGCCGAAGCCACCGCCATCGCGCCAGCCGCGACGGTGCCGACAAGGGCTTTGGTAATGGTCTTCATGGTCCAGATCCTTAGTCACTCACCGGGGCTTGTTTACCCGGCCATGAGCAGGTTCTACCGATTCGGCAGTGAGGCGAGGCTGAACCCGCCTGACAGCAGGCGTTCATAAAAATACGCCAGTTCATGAACAAATGATACTGTGGGGTTCCACTGGGCCTCACCGAGGCAGGAAGCAAATTCCCTTGATCGAAACCTGTCGAGGTATGAAGAAGGGAGGAATTTGAATGGGGGGAATGCTTTCAGATGAACCGGATTCTTGCGCCTTTGCTATTGGCAATAGCCCTGCCCTTGTCGGCCATCCCGGCACTGGCCCATGCGATCGAGGATAGCGATCGCGGCGATCCGCAGCTGCTTTATTCCGCGATGGCCCAGATACAGGATGATGCGTTCAGCCTGGACTATGGAACGCAGAGAGAAGACTCGCTTCGCCTGTTCCTGGCTATCGCCGAAGAAGCGCGGGTAGCGCAGCTCCGCTTCGCGCAGGATCCCGCCCAGGTCCGCATCTTTAGCGAACGGGAAGGCGTTTTCCTGTTCTATGCATCCGAATACCACGAATTCGACGATGATGACCACGAAGGGCGTTTGCGGGAACTTGGCTGGCTGGTGAAGAGCGTGGCCGCGATCGAACGCTCCCTCGTCCCCGATCTGGACCCGGTGTTCCCCTTCTACGAATATCGCAGCGCCGCTGCCCAGCTATTCGACCAGGCCGCATGGCTTGGCGACCCACGCCTTGCGGATTTCGCGGCGTCTTCCGTTCGCGCCAATCGCCTTTCGCTGGCCAGATACGCCACGCCGGATGGCGACGGCGATGGGGAAAGTACCGCTTTCGAGAAGAACATGCTCGCGCAGTCGCTCTATCAGTTGGGCTATCTCACCGATGATGCGGCCCGAATAGCGGAAGCCAATGCCCTGGCCGACGAGCTGGGCAGCGACGCCACGGAATACTCCACGCAGGCCATGCGCGATGCCATGGCGGAAGGAAATTCACCCTTCCCCGCTCCGGGCAACGATTACTGAGGGTAAATGAAGGCGTTTTGTATTTTACAAACGCGGGAATGACGAACTTACATATCTTGCCGATATAACCACCAAAGGAAAAGGCCGCCGGGATCGCTCCCGACGGCCTTTCTTCTATTCGTTCAGACCGAATTGGCTCAGGCGGCTTCCAGCTCGAGCTCTTCCTCGTTCTGCACCGGGCCGCTGTCCTGGCCCTTCGCATCCACATCGCGGTCGACCAGTTCGATGATCGCGATCGGCGCGGCGTCCGAAGCGCGGAAACCGGCCTTGATGATGCGGGTATAGCCACCGTCGCGGCCGGCAAAACGCGCGGCCAGAACGTCGAACAGCTTCTTTTCCTGCACTTCGTCGAGGATACGCGAATGCGCGAGACGACGATTGGACAGGCCGCCACGCTTTGCCAGCGTGATCAGCTTTTCGACGTAGGGGCGCAGTTCCTTGGCCTTGGCCGTGGTCGTCTGGATCTGCTCATGCTTGATGAGCGCGGCTGCCATGTTGCGCAGCAGGGCGGCGCGGTGGCCGCTCTTGCGCTGCAGCTTACGGCCGGCGATTTTATGACGCATTTCTATTCTCCAGTTCGTTAAGGGCCCGTGTCAGGTAGCCCAGAGCCGGCGGCATTTCGGGTAGCCGCCAATCACCCTTGCAGGTCTCATCCCCGCCGTCGCGGGGATGAGCTCTTGATCTCTTGGATCAGCCCAGAAGTTCCTGTTCGAGCTTCTTGGCCATCTCTTCGATGTTTTCCGGCGGCCAGCCAGGGATATCCATGCCGAGGCGCAGACCCATCGAGGAGAGAACTTCCTTGATCTCGTTCAGCGACTTGCGGCCGAAGTTCGGAGTGCGGAGCATTTCCGCTTCGGTCTTCTGCACCAGGTCGCCGATATAGATGATATTGTCGTTCTTGAGGCAGTTGGCCGAGCGAACCGACAGTTCCAGTTCGTCCACCTTCTTGAGAAGGTAGCGGTTGAGCTGGTTGGCGTCGGATTCTTCCGGCTGCGCCGAAATGCCGATCATCGGGCTGGCGGGCTGCGGGATGCCGTCTTCGAAGTGGACGAACAGCGTGAGCTGATCCTGGAGAATGCGCGCGGCATAGGCCACTGCATCTTCCGGAGCCACCGTGCCGTCGGTTTCGACGGTAAGGCTGAGCTTGTCGTAGTCCAGTTCCTGGCCAACGCGGGCGTTTTCGACCTTGTAGCTGACCTGACGGATCGGCGAGTAGAGCGAGTCGACCGGAATCAGGCCGATCGGAGCATCGACCGGACGGTTGGACACGGCGGGGACATAGCCCTTGCCGGTATCAGCCGTCAGTTCCATGTTCAGCGTCGCGCCTTCGTCGAGATGGCAGATCACCAGATCCTTGTTCATCACCTCGATATCGCCGGTTACTGCGATATCGCCGGCCGTTACGTCAGCCGGGCCGGTTGCGGAAAGCTGCAGGCGCTTCGGGCCTTCGCCTTCCATCTTCAGCGCGATCTGCTTCACGTTCAGCACGATATCGGTAACGTCTTCACGCACGCCGGCGAGCGACGAGAATTCGTGCAGAACGTTTTCGATCTTGATCGAGGTGATCGCAGCGCCTTGCAGCGAAGACAGCAGCACGCGACGCAGCGAGTTGCCCAGCGTCAGGCCAAAGCCACGCTCGAGCGGCTCGGCAACGAAAGTTGCCTTGCGCTTCGCATCGCCACCGGACTTCACGTCGAGGCTGTTGGGTTTCTTGAGTTCCTGCCAGTTCTTCATGTTGACGGACATGGACTTCCCCTAAGTAGGTCTAGTTCTTGCGGGAACGGCCGTCGGCGCCTTTTAGCACCACGGCCGATCCGATTTCCTGTGCGACCCGAAAGCCGCGGGGCAGGCTCGTATCAGACGCGGCGGCGCTTGGACGGCCTCACGCCATTGTGCGGGATCGGCGTCACGTCGCGGATGGAGGTGATGGTGAAACCCACCGCCTGCAGCGCCCGCAGCGCGCTCTCGCGGCCCGATCCGGGGCCCTTGACCTCGACTTCGAGGGTGCGAACACCATGTTCGGCGGCCTTCTTGCCGGCATCGTCTGCTGCGACCTGCGCGGCATACGGGGTCGACTTGCGGCTGCCCTTGAAGCCCATCATGCCCGCAGAGGACCAGCTGATAGCATTGCCCTGTGCGTCCGTGATGGTGATCATGGTGTTGTTGAAGCTGGCGTTCACGTGAGCGACGCCGCTGCTGATATTCTTGCGCTCCCGCCTTTTGATGCGCTGGGGTTCGCGTGCCATGGTTCGTATCCTGTCCTAGGAATTCAAAGGAGGCTGGCCATGAAGGCCGGCCTGCTTACTTCTTCTTGCCGGCGATCGGCTTCGCCTTGCCCTTGCGAGTGCGCGCATTGGTATGCGTGCGCTGCCCGCGGACAGGAAGCCCCTTGCGATGACGCAGGCCGCGATAGCAGGCCAGATCCATCAGGCGCTTGATGTTCATCGCGGTGTTGCGGCGAAGATCGCCTTCCACCACGAAACCGGCGTCGATCGCTTCACGAATCTGCAGGACTTCCGCATCGGAAAGTTCCTGGACGCGGCGGCTGTGGTCGATACCCAGCTTGTCCGCAATGTCCTTGGCCGACTTCGGGCCGATACCGTGAATATAGGTGAGCGCCACGATCACGCGCTTGTTGGTGGGGATATTGACCCCGGCAATACGAGCCACTTAATTCTCCTGCTCCACAGGGGGTGACGACAATCCCTTACGGGATGGACGAGCCCCTATCTCAACGCCATGCTTCTCCGACAGAAACGACCGCATTCGAACGGCAAAAAGCCCGATAGCGGGAGAAACCTGCCGCTTACCGGACTGAACCGTCTTTGTCGAAGACGAAGGCGCTTACGGCGATTCTCGAACGCCGTCAACAGCAAGGTGCGTAATATCGCCCCCTGCGCGAAACCACTCATCGATTTTCGGAAAATACAGGAGGATACCGCCCGTTCAAAGGCCGGAATTGTCGTATATCCGGGGCGCGACACCAAAGCGCCGCAGCCCGTTTCAGCTACCGGATTTGAAAACCTCTGCAATTGCGGCGGTAACCTCGTCGATATCGGCCATGCCATCGACCCGGCTGACGATTCCGCGCTCTTCATAGATCGGCAGGATCGGAGCGGTCTTCGCCCGATACTCGACCAGCCTGGTGCGCACGGTTTCCTCATTGTCGTCCGGGCGGCGCTTGAATTCGCTGCTACCGCACTTGTCGCATGTGCCTGCGACTTTCGGTTGCTCGAACTTGTCGTGATAGCCCTGCCCGCACCTGGCGCAGGTGAAGCGGCCGGTAATACGCTCGACCAGCGCTTCCTCGTTCACTTCCAGCTCGATCACGTGGTCCAGCTTGCGGCCGTGTTCGGCAAGGATCGTGTCCAGCGCACGGGCCTGTTCGGCAGTCCGCGGATAACCGTCGAAAATGGCGCCGACCTGCGGCCCCATTCCTTCAAGCTCGTCCGAGATCAGCGCGGATACGATCTCGTCGGAAACGAGTTCGCCGGCTTCCATCACCGCCTTCACCCGAAGGCCGGTCGGCGTTTCCGCCTTCACGGCGGCGCGCAGCATGTCCCCAGTCGAGAGCTGGCGCATGCCATACCCTTCAACAAGGCGCTTTGCCTGCGTACCCTTGCCCGCTCCGGGAGGTCCCAGAAGGATGATATTCATTCGCCCCTCCACCCACTCACAATAGCGCCTAGCGCAACCGGCCCTTGAGTTTGGCCTTCTTGATCAGATCGCCATACTGGTGCGCCAGCAGGTGCGACTGGATCTGCGTAATCGTATCCACGGTCACGTTGACCACGATCAGCAGGCTGGTGCCGCCCAGGAACAGGGGGACGCCGGTCTGCGCGATCATGTATTCGGGCAACACGCACACCACGGTGAGATAGATCGCGCCGATAACGGTGATACGCGTGAGAACGTAATCGAGATAGGAAGCGGTGTTCTTGCCCGGACGGATGCCCGGAATGAAGCCGCCGTTCTTCTTCAGATTATCTGCCGTCTCCTCCGGATTGAACACAACCGCGGTGTAGAAGAAGCAGAAGAAGATGATGCCGATGCCGTACAGCGTCATGTAGATCGGCTGTCCGTGCTGCAGGTACTGGTTCAGCGTAACGATCACGCTGCCCATCGTGCTGTCGGTGCTGACGGAGTTACCCGCGAACTGGCTGATCGTCAGCGGCAGCAGAAGCAGCGAGCTGGCGAAGATCGGCGGGATAACGCCGGCCGTGTTCAGCTTGAGCGGCAGGTGGCTCCGGTCCGCCTGCATCATGCCGCGCTGGCTTGCTCGCTTGGGATACTGGATAAGCAGCCGTCGCTGGGCACGCTCCATATAGCAGATCAGCAGGATCAGCAGGACGACCATCACCACGAAACCAACGATCACGAAGGAATTGATCGAGCCCGAACGGGCGCCTTCGAACATGTTCGCGGTGAAGGTCGGGAACTGGGCGACGATGCCCGCCATGATGATGAGCGAGACGCCGTTACCGATCCCGCGACTGGTGATCTGCTCACCCAGCCACAGCAGGAACATGGTGCCGCCGATCAGGCTGATGACCGCGGCCACGCGGAACATATAGCCGGGATCGACCACAGCCTGCAGCCCGCTTTGCGCGGCATAGCTTTCAAGCCCCGCCGCGAGAAACCACCCTTGCACGGCCGTAAGGAACACGGTTCCGTAACGGGTGTACTGGTTCAGCTTCTTGCGGCCGCTTTCGCCTTCCTTCTTGATCGCCGCGAGGGCGGGATGAAGGGCAGCGGCAAGCTGCACGACGATGGATGCGGTGATGTAGGGCATGATGCCGAGCGCGATGAGACTCATGCGCTCAAGGCTGCCGCCCGAGAAAGTGTTGAACAGATCGAGAATGCCGCCACGAGTCTGGTCGTACAGCGTTTCGAGCACGAGCGGGTTCACCCCCGGCAGCGGCACGAAGCTGAGGAAACGGAACACGATAAGCGCACCGATCGTAAACCAGATGCGCTGCTTGAGCTCGGTCGCCTTGGAGAAGTTGGCGAGGCTCAGGTTGCTCGCAATATTATCGGCGCGTGATGCCATGGGAAGATTTTGCCCTGCTGAAGGTCCGTGCCGGACCGCGTGTCAGCCCCATATAGGGACGAAACAGCGATGTCGAACCCTGTGCAAAGAAACCACCCCCATGCCAGCGGCATGAAGGTGGCTCATTGCATTATTTCGCGGCTTTGTTGGCTTCGCGGCGAGCGGTCTTCTTTTCATGCTCGCTCGGCCCGGCTTCGCGCACTTCAACCGAACCGCCAGCCTTTTCGACTGCGGCCACGGCGCCCTTGGAAGCACCATCGACCTTGAAGCTTGCCTTCGTGGTCAATTCGCCCTTGCCGAGCAGGCGCACGCCATCCTTGCCGCCACGCGCGAGGCCGGCGGCCTTCAGCGCTTCGTGATCGATCACGTTCTTGGCGTCGAGCTTGCCCGCATCGATGAACTTCTGGACCATGCCCAGGTTCACTTCCGCGAAGTCCTTGCCGAACGGATTGTTGAAGCCGCGCTTCGGAATACGCATGTGAAGCGGCATCTGGCCGCCTTCGAAGCCGTTGATGCTGACGCCCGAACGTGCCTTGGCACCCTTCTGGCCGCGGCCGGCAGTCTTGCCCTTGCCCGAGCCGATACCACGGCCCACACGCATCCGGCCCTTGCGGGCACCGGCATTGTCACGAATATCGTTAAGTTTCATCTTCGCACTCGCTTTCGCTTTGTTCGCGCTTTTTGGGAAGGCGCCCCCTAGCGGGCCGAGGCGAACTTGTCACCCCCCTTTGCGGCCACCGGGGTGCCGCCCATCCGCCGCCGCAGGGCATCCCGCGCCGGCCGTTCGAACACAACGAAGCTCACCCGTGCCATCGCGATCGCCAGAAGCAGGAAGCCCGCGAGGAACCACCAGTTCTGCGCGATCTCGGCCGGATCGATACCAGGCATGAGGATCAACAGCAGGACAAGCTGCAGCGGCACGTGCCACAGATAGATGCCATAGGTGTTCTCACCCAGCCATTCGCAGGCTCGCCGCAACGGGGCGGGCGCCCTGTCCTCCCAACCCGCAAGCAGGAGGAAGATCGCGCCGCCCAGCCCCGGAATGGCCAGATAGCGCAGGCCCCATTCTCCCTCGGTCGCGAATCCGGACAGTCCGACAAGGCCGACAAGCGCCGCTCCGCCCGCGACCGCACGAACCGCGCCATCACTCCAGTGCCTGGCGAGATTGAAGGCGCAGCCGGCAAAGAAGTAGAAGGCGCAGGCGAATATGCGGGAAATATCGCCCCACTGCTGGTTTGCCGCGTAGAAGCCCAGCACCATCGCGAGCACAACCGTCAGCCCCAAGCGAGCCACCCAGCCCCGACTGATCCAGAACAGCGCATAGACAACGATCTCGACCGAGACCGACCATACGGGACCATTGAACGAGTAGCCCCCGCTTTCCCGCAGCCAATCGGAAGCCATGAACAACTGTTCGATGAAATGCGGGACCGTGTAGTGGCCGTAGAGCATCGTATAGCCGAAATGATGCAACGCCATGGCCTGCAGCGCCGTGACCACCAGCAGGGTCAGGATGTGAAGCGGGTAGAGCCGCGCGAAGCGGTTGGCTATGAAATTGCGGGCCCCGGCGCTTCGCCCGTAATAGACCTGCGCGAACACGAAGCCCGAAATGAGCCAGAACATCTGGACCGCAAGATAGCCATATTCATAGAGCGGCCACAGCAGATCGTAGCCCGGAAACAAGGCCGTCACGCCCTCCTCCGCCTGCCGGGTGGGGCCTGCCATGAAGAAGTGGACGTAATGGTACAGCAGCACGGACAGCGCCGCGATGCCGCGCACGCCGTCAATCAGCGAAAAATAGCCAGTCCGGGCGACCTTCCGCTCCCCCTCGCCCACATTCTGCGCCGAACCGTCATGCATGGCCCGCGCTCATAGAGCGAAGCCGCGCTCGCCCCAACGAAAAACCCCGGCACGATGGCCGGGGCTTTCCTTTTTCCGATGAGTGGAGGCTGTTCAGCCGACCACTTCCACCATGTGCGGCAGCTTGGCGATCGCGCCACGCACTTCCGGCGTGTCTTCGATCTCGACCACACGGTGCATCTTGCCCAGGCCCAGCCCGACCAGGATCTTCTTCTGGCTTTCGGGCCGGCGGATCGGCGAGCCGATCTGCTTGATCTTGATTTTCGCCATGGCTGGTTACTCCGTCAGGGCCGCAGCGTCGGCTTCCGCCTCGGCTGCGCTCGCACCACCACGGCCAAGCAGGTCAGCGACCTTCTTGCCGCGACGCTGGGCAACCGACTTCGGCGAAGTCTGGTTGGTCAACGCGTCGAAAGTGGCGCGGATCATGTTGTAAGGGTTTGACGTGCCGATCGACTTGGTCACCACGTCGGCGACGCCAAGGCTTTCGAACACGGCGCGCATCGGACCGCCTGCGATGATGCCCGTACCGGCTGGAGCCGTACGGAGGTTCACCTTGCCTGCACCGAAACGGCCCTTGCCGTCATGATGCAGCGTGCGACCTTCCTTCAGAGCCACCCGGATCATCTTCTTCTTGGCAGAAGCAGTTGCCTTGGTGATGGCTTCCGGCACTTCGCGAGCCTTGCCATGGCCGAAACCAACGCGGCCCTTGCCATCGCCCACAACGACCAGCGCGGCGAAACCGAAGCGCTTGCCGCCCTTCACCGTCTTGGACACGCGGTTGATGTGAACGAGCTTTTCGATCAGCTCTTCACCGGTATCTTCTTCACCACCACGACCACCGCGACGGTCGTCACGACCACGGCCACGGCCGCCACGGTCACCACCGCGATCACCGCCGCCACGGCCACGGCCACCACGACCGCCACGGCCTTCGCGGGCATCCTGGGCCGGAGCCGGAGCTGCACCAGCACCCGTTTCAGCGGGAGCCGCTTCAACCGGAGCTTCCACTGCAACCGGAGCTTCCACTGCGGGGGTTTCGGTCACGACCTCGGGGGTCTCGCCCTTGTTGTTCTCGTCAGACATCATCAGAACTCCAGCCCGCCTTCGCGAGCGGCGTCAGCCAGCGCCTTGACGCGGCCATGGAACAGGAAACCGCCGCGATCGAACACGACAGTGGTCACGCCGGCCTTCTTGGCGGCAGCTGCGATATCCTTGCCCACCTGCACGGCGGCATCGACATTCGCGCCGGAAGACTTAGCCCCCAGCGTCGAAGCAGCAACCAGCGTGCGGCCGGCGGCGTCATCGATAATCTGCGCATAGATGTGGCGGCCCGTGCGGTGCACCGACAGGCGCGGACGGGAACCGCCACGAGCCTTGAGCGCGGTGCGCACACGGCGGCGGCGGCGGTCGAAAAGAGAGAGCTTTGCCATCTTACTTCTTCTTCCCTTCCTTGCGGAAGATGTACTCGCCGCGGTACTTGATACCCTTGCCCTTATAGGGTTCGGGCTTGCGCCAGCGGCGGACTTCGGCCGCAAATTGGCCGACTGCCTGCTTGTCGATACCGCTGATCTCGATCGTGGTCTGATCAGGGGTCTTCACCTCGAGACCTGCCGGCACATCGAGATCGACGTCGTGGCTGTAACCGAGCTGCAGCTTGAGCTTGGTGCCCTGCGCCTGCGCACGATAGCCGACACCCGTGATCTCCAGGACCTTGGTGTAACCGGCGGTCACGCCTTCAACGAGGTTCGACACCAGGGTGCGCTGCATGCCCCAGAAGGACCGCGCGCGCTTCGTATCGTTGGCCGGCTGCACCGAGATGCTGCCGTCCTCGACCTTGTAGGACACGTCGTCTGCGAGCCTCAGCGTGAGGGTGCCCTTCGGGCCCTTCACCGTGAGGGTGCCGTCAGCGATATCGGCGGTTACACCGCTCGGGATCGCTACCGGCCGTTTGCCGATGCGGCTCATCAGAACACCTCCGCCAGCACTTCGCCACCGACGTTCTGGGCGCGCGCTTCGGCATCCGAAAGCACGCCCCTCGGCGTCGAGACGATGGTGATGCCGAGGCCATTGCGGACATTCGGAAGCTCCTTGGAACCCGAATAGACCCGGCGACCCGGCTTGGACACGCGCGCGACATACTTGATCGCGGGCTCGCCCTCGAAATACTTCAGTTCGATCCGCAGCGCCTTGTGCTTGCCGGTGGTGTCTTCGGTGAAGCCACGGATGTAGCCTTCACGACGAAGAACCTCGAGCACGTTTGCGCGCAGCTTTGAAGCCGGCGAAAGGACGGAATCCTTCTTCGCCTGCTGGCCGTTGCGGATACGGGTGAGCATATCACCCAGGGGATCGGTCAATGCCATCTTCGGATCCTTACCAGCTCGACTTGGTCAGACCGGGGATAAGGCCCTTGTTGCCCTTATCCCGCAGTTCGATCCGGTTGAGGCCGAACTTGCGATAGAAGCCGCGCGGGCGGCCAGTGGTAGCGCAGCGGTTGCGCACGCGGGTTGGATTCGCGTTGCGCGGAATTTCCGCCAGCTTCAGGCGAGCCACGAGGCGCTCGGTATCATCGAGCGACTTATCGTCGGCAATTGCCTTCAGCCGGGCATACTTGCCCGCATACTTCTTGACGAGTTTCTTGCGACGCTCGTTCTTGTTCACGGAACTCAGTTTCGCCATGGACTTAAGCTCTCTTTCTCAGCGGCTCACGCCGCTTCCTTCTCTGCCGCTTCTTCGGCGGGGAACGGGAAACCAAACAGGCGCAGCAGCTCGCGCGCCTCGTCGTCGGTCTTGGCTGTGGTGGTGACGATGATGTCCATGCCACGCACCTTGTCGATCTTGTCGTAGCTGATCTCAGGGAAGATGATCTGCTCCTTCACGCCCATCGCATAATTGCCGCGCCCGTCGAAGCTCTTCGGGTTAACGCCGCGGAAGTCGCGGATGCGAGGCATTGCGATGGTCACCAGACGGTCGAGAAATTCATACATGCGTTCACGGCGCAGGGTGACCTTGCAACCGATCGGCATGCCTTCACGCAGCTTGAACTGCGCGATCGACTTCTTCGCCTTGGTGATCACCGGCTTCTGGCCGGCGATCAGTTCCATTTCCTCAGCGGCCGTCTGGACCTTCTTCTTGTCCTGGCTGGCTTCACCGACGCCCATGTTGAGCACGATCTTTTCCAGCTTCGGAACTTCGAGGTGGTTCTTGTAACCGAACTTCTCGGTCATCGCCTTGGCGATCTGCTCCTCATAGCGTTGCTTGAGACGCGGAGTATACTTTTCAGCCATCGATGACCTCCCCGGACTTGACGGCCACACGGACCTTCTTGCCATCGCGTTCTTCAAAACGAACGCGGGTGGGCTTGCCGTCCTTAGGATCAGCAAGCGAAACCTTGGAAACCGCCATCGGCGCCTCAAGGCGGTCGATACCGCCCTGCGGATTGCCCTGGGTCGGCTTGCGGTGACGGGCGGCGATATTCACGCCCTGGACGATGACCTTGCCATCCTTCGGCAGCACCTGGGCGACAGTGCCGGTACGGCCCTTGTCCTTGCCAGAGCGAACGACGACGGTGTCACCCTTCTTGATCTTCGCGGCGGCCATTACAACACCTCCGGAGCGAGCGAGATGATCTTCATGAAGCCCTTGCCACGCAGTTCGCGCACGACGGGGCCAAAGATACGGGTGCCGATCGGCTCCTCGTTCTTGTTCACGAGAACAGCAGCGTTCGAGTCAAAGCGGATCACGCTGCCGTCGGGACGGCGAACGTCCTTGCGGGTACGCACGATCACCGCGCGGTGAACGTCGCCCTTCTTGACGCGAGCGCGCGGCTGCGCCTCCTTCACGGAGACGACGATCACGTCGCCCACGCCTGCGGTACGACGCTTGGAGCCGCCCAGCACCTTGATGCACTGGACGCGCTTCGCGCCGCTGTTATCCGCGACGTCGAGGTTGGATTGCATCTGGATCATAGATCCGTTTCCTTCTTAATCGGCTTGCCGGAACCAGTCCGGCAGTTCCAAATCCTGTTACCCTTACGCTTCCGCGCTCAGGTCCGCTTCGAGGGCAATGCCCCTGCCCGCATTGACGCGGTCAAGCACCTTCCACGTCTTGGTCTTCGAAATCGGGCGGGTCTCTTCGATCCGAACGGTTTCGCCGATCTTGAACGAGTTTTCCTCGTCGTGGGCATGGTACTTCTTCGAGCGGCGGATGATCTTCCCGTAAAGCGGGTGCTTCACCTTGCGCTCGACCTTGACCGTGACGGTCTTGTCGGTCTTGTCGGAGACGACGGTCCCGATGAGGATACGCTTCGGCATCGTCTAGCTCCTTAAGCCTTGGCGGCCGCGGACCGTTCGGTCTGCAGCGTCTTGATCCGCGCGATATCGCGGCGGACTTCCTTCACCCGGGCGGGACGCTCGAGCTGGTTGGTCGCAGCCTGGAAGCGCAGGTTGAACTGTTCGCGCTTGAGCTCGACCAGGTCGGATTCGAGCTGATCGTCGGTCTTGGCGCGAAGGTCTTCGATAGCGGGCATCGGTTAACCCTCCAGGTGCGAGGTGTCACCCAGGCGGGCAACGACCTTCGTCTTGATCGGCAGCTTCATTGCTGCACGGCTGAACGCCTCGGCTGCGAGCGGGCCGGCAACGCCGTCCAGTTCGAACAGGATGCGGCCCGGCTTCACGCGAGCTGCCCAGTATTCGATCGAACCCTTGCCTTTACCCTGACGGACTTCGGCGGGCTTCTTCGAAACCGGCACGTCCGGGAAGATGCGGATCCAGAGACGACCCTGGCGCTTGATGTGACGCGTGATCGCGCGGCGAGCCGCTTCGATCTGGCGTGCGGTGATGCGTTCCGGCTCCATGGCCTTGAGGCCATAAGATCCGAAATTCAGCTCGGTGCCGCCCTTCGCGTTGCCGTGGATACGGCCCTTGAAGGTTTTGCGGAACTTGGTTTTCTTCGGTTGAAGCATTGTCTCTACTCAGCTCCCGATCAGCGTGCCGGACGGACGCCGGAGGTTTGAGCCTCCATCATCAGCCGGTCTTGCGCCATCGGATCGTGGGCGAAGATCTCACCCTTGAAGATCCAGCACTTGATGCCGATGATGCCATAGGCAGTCAGGGCTTCGGCTTCGGCGTAATCGACGTTGGCGCGCAGCGTGTGAAGCGGCACGCGACCTTCGCGATACCACTCGACGCGGGCGATTTCCGCACCGCCGAGACGGCCACCGCACGTGATCTTGATGCCTTCGGCACCCAGACGCAGGGCGGACTGCACCGCGCGCTTCATCGCACGGCGGAAAGCCACGCGGCGAATGAGCTGGTCGGCAACGCCCTGGGCAACGAGCTTCGCATCGATTTCCGGCTTGCGGATTTCAACGATGTTCAGCTTCACTTCGCTGCCGGTCATCTTGGCAAGTTGCGAGCGCAGCTTTTCGATGTCCGCGCCCTTCTTGCCGATGATGACGCCCGGACGGGCGGCATAGATCGAGACGCGGCACAGCTTGGCCGGACGCTCGATCACCACCTTGGAAATCGCCGCCTGCGGCAGGGTGTCGAACACGAACTTGCGGATCGCGAGGTCTTCCTTGAGCAGCTGGGCATAGTCACGCCCTTCGGCGTACCAGCGGCTGTCCCAGGTGCGGTTGATCTGCAGGCGCAGGCCGATCGGATTGCTTTTCTGACCCATGGCTCAGGCCTCCTCGACTTCGCGAACGACGATGCGCAGGCGGCTGAACGGCTTCAGGATGCGGGTGGACTTGCCACGGCCGCGGGTATGAAACCGCTTCATGGTCACCGACTTGCCAACGCTGGCTTCGGCAACGACGAGCGCGTCGACGTCGAGATTGTGGTTGTTCTCCGCATTGGCGATCGCCGAAGCGAGAACCTTCTGCGCGTCACGCGCCATGGCGCGCTTCGAGAAAGCGAGGATGTTCAACGCTTCCTCGGCCTTCTTGCCACGGATGAGGCCGGCAACGAGGTTCAGCTTCTGCGCGGAACCACGGATCGTGGTGCCTACGGCAAGAGCCTCGTTATCGCCGACGCGGCGGGGAGCTTTCTGCTTACCCATTAGCGCTTACCCTTCTTGTCGGCAGCGTGACCCGGGAAGTTGCGCGTGGGCGCAAATTCACCAAGCTTGTGACCGACCATTTCCTCGCTGACCGAGACGGGGACGAACTTCTGGCCATTGTAGACGTTGAACGTCAGGCCGACGAATTGCGGAAGGATCGTGGAACGGCGCGACCAGGTCTTGATCGGACCAGCACGGCCGCCCTGTTCCTGAGCATCTTCTGCCTTCTTCAGCAGTTGCAGCTCGACGAACGGGCCTTTCCAGACGGAACGAGCCATGGCGCTTACCTCTTCTTCTTCGCGTGACGCGAACGGATGATCATCTTGTCCGTCGCCTTGTTGTGACGGGTGCGCGCGCCCTTGGTCGGCTTGCCCCACGGAGTAACCGGATGACGGCCGCCCGAAGTCCGGCCTTCACCACCGCCATGCGGGTGGTCGACCGGGTTCTTCGCGACACCGCGGGTCAGCGGCTTCACGCCCATCCAGCGACGGCGACCAGCCTTGGCCAGCGTCTGGTTCGAGTTGTCGGGGTTCGAAACCGCGCCAACCGTACCCATGCAATCGCCACGCAGGTAACGCTGCTCGCCCGAGTTCAGGCGAACGATCACCAGGCCGCGGTCACGGCCGACGATCTGCACATAGGTGCCTGCCGAACGGGCAATCTGGCCACCCTTGCCCGGCTTCATCTCCACATTGTGGCAGATGGTGCCGACGGGCATCTGGGACAGGAGCATCGCATTGCCCGGCTTCACGTCGGTACGCTCGCCGGCGACGACCACATCACCCACGGCTACGCGCTGCGGCGCCAGGATGTAAGCCAGTTCGCCGTCTTCGTACTTGAGAAGCGCGATGAATGCGGTGCGGTTGGGATCGTATTCGATCCGATCCACGGTTGCGGGAACGCCCCACTTCCGACGCTTGAAGTCGACGAAGCGGTACTTCTGCTTGTGGCCGCCGCCGATGCCACGCGAGGTGACATGGCCCTTGTTGTTGCGGCCGCCCGTCTTGCTCTTGCCTTCGGTGAGCGCCTTGACCGGCTTGCCCTTGTAGAGGCCGGACCGGTCGACGAGCACCAGGCCGCGACGTGCGGGGCTAGTCGGTTTGTAGTTCTTGAGTGCCATGATCCGCCTCAGATACCGCTGGTGACGTCGATGGACTGGCCTTCAGCCAGCGTAACGACTGCCTTCTTCACGTCGGAACGCTTGTAGGGCTTGCCCTTCCAGCGCTTTGACTTGCCCTTCTGGACGAGGGTGTTCACCCCCTTCACCTTCACGTCGAACAGAGCCTCGATCGCTTCCTTGATCTGCGGCTTCGTCGCGCTGTCAGCCACCTTGAAGACGACGGCGTTGTTCTCGGAGAGAAGCGTCGACTTTTCGGTGATGTGGGGCGAAAGGATCACGTCGTAGTGACGCGCGTCCACTTCCTGCTTCTTAGCCATTGAACCGCGCCTCCAGTTTTTCGACCGCAGCGCGGGTCAGCACCAGCGTGTCATGCTTCAGGATGTCATAGACATTGGCGCCGATGGCGGGGAGCACGTTGATGTCCTTGAGGTTGCCGGCGGCACGAGCGAACGTATCGTTCACGCTCTCACCATCGATCACCAGGACCTTCTTGCCCCAACCCACCTTGGCGAGCTGACCGGCGAGTGCCTTGGTCTTGGCATCCGTCACGTCCAGCGTGTCGATGACCACGAGGCCATCCTTCGCCTTCGCGGAAAGAGCCATCTTGAGGCCCAGCGCACGGATCTTCTTGTTCAGCGACACGTCGAAATCGCGCTTGCGGGGACCGTGGGCCTTGCCGCCACCGATGAAGATCGGAGCCTTGCGATCGCCATGACGAGCCGTACCGCCGCCCTTCTGGCGACCGAACTTCTTGCCCGTGCGAGCTACATCCGAACGCTCGCGAGCCGGACGGGCGGTGCCGCGGCGGTTCTCGAGCTGCCAGGTGATGACGCGATGCAGGATGTCTGCACGCGGTTCGAGGCCGAACACGGCGTCGGACAGCTCAATATCGCTATCCTTGGCCGCTTTGCCGTCGAGGGTTTGAACCTTGACCTTCACGACTTAGCCCTCCCCATTCTGGTTGGCGCCTTCGGTCGCCTCGACAGCGACGGCTTCTTCAGCCGGCGTGTCGGCGGGAGCCGAGTCATTGGTGTTTGCCGCGCCCTTGAGGCCGGCGGGATAGGGAGCTTCGGCGTGACGAGCGACCTTCACGGAGTCGCGAACCATCAGCCAGCCGTTCTTCGCACCCGGGACCGAACCCTTCACGAAGATCAGGCCACGCTCGTCATCCGTGCGGACGATTTCGAGGTTCTGCTGCGTACGCTGGCGATCACCCATGTGACCGGCCATCTTCTTGCCCTTGAACACACGGCCCGGATCCTGGCGGTTACCCGTCGAACCGTGGGCACGGTGGCTGATCGAAACGCCGTGGGTGGCGCGCATGCCGCCGAAACCCCAGCGCTTCATCGCACCGGCAAAGCCCTTGCCCTGCGTGTGACCGGTGATGTCAACCATCTGGCCGGCAACGAAGTGCGAAGCAGCGATCGTGGCGCCGACTTCAAGCAGCGCATCGTCGGCGACGCGGAATTCCGCGACCGTCTTCTTCAGCGGCACCTGAGCCTTGGCGAAATGTTCGCGCTGCGGCTTGTTGACATTCTTCTGCTTGGCCTCGCCCGAGCCGAGCTGCAGGGCGGTGTAGCCATCGCGTTCTTCGGTACGGACCGAAACCACCTGACAATCTTCCAGCGAAAGGACGGTAACCGGCACGTGGCGGCCATCCTCCTGGAACAGGCGGGTCATCCCGACTTTCTTCGCGATCACGCCAGTACGCATGACCAATTCTCCTTAACAGAGGCACCTGGACCCATTCCAGGTGCTTGCCAGCCCAAGATGTATACATCGCCCCGTCCGGGCTGAGTGCTTCCTGCGAAGGAAGCGAGACGGGGGACGCAGCCCGGATCAAATCCGGCGGTATCCTCCAATCGCCATCCCGGTGAACCGGGAGGTCAGGCGCCATGCGCCTGGACGATAGAGGCCCCGGCCTTAACCGGGGCTCAGCTCACTTAAGCGAGCTTGATCTCGACGTTGACGCCAGCAGCAAGATCGAGCTTCATCAGCGCGTCGACCGTCTGGGCGTTGGGCTGCACGATATCGAGCAGCCGCTTGTAAGTACGTACCTCGAACTGCTCGCGCGACTTCTTGTCGATGTGCGGACCGCGGTTCACGGTGAACTTCTCGATACGCGTCGGCAGCGGAATGGGGCCCCGGATCAGCGCGCCCGTGCGGCGGGCGGTTTCCGCGATCTCGCCAGTTGCCTGGTCGAGTACGCGATGGTCAAACGCCTTGAGGCGAATGCGGATATTCTGAGCTTCCATGTCCAACTACTACCGATGCGAAAGAGCCTAGGAGGTCCGGAAACCTCCAAAAGATAAAGAACCGCCCCGCCTCACCTAGCCTCCTTTCGGAGTGCCCGGGAAGGGGCGGCCCTTCAAAAACCCGGTCGGCCGAATCCCGAAGGATCCAGCCGACGCGCGGCCTATATTACTTCGTGATCTTGCTGACAACCCCAGATCCGACGGTACGACCGCCTTCACGGATTGCGAAGCGAAGACCTTCGTCCATAGCGATCGGAGCGATCAGCTTCACGCCGATCGTCACGTTGTCGCCAGGCATAACCATCTCGGTGCCTTCGGGAAGGATCACTTCGCCGGTCACGTCGGTGGTGCGGAAGTAGAACTGCGGACGGTAGTTGGCGAAGAATGGCGTGTGACGGCCACCTTCGTCCTTCGACAGCACGTAGACTTCCGCGTTGAAGTCGGTGTGCGGGTTCACGGAACCCGGCTTCGCGAGGACCTGGCCACGCTCAACCGCTTCACGTGCAACACCACGGATCAGGGCGCCGACATTGTCGCCAGCTTCACCGCGATCGAGCAGCTTGCGGAACATTTCCACGCCGGTCACGGTGGTCTTCTGGGTGTCCTTGACGCCGACGATTTCGACTTCGTCGCCAACATTGACGATGCCGGTTTCGATACGGCCGGTCACCACGGTGCCGCGACCCGAGATCGAGAACACGTCTTCGATCGGCATCAGGAAGGGCTTGTCGACCGGACGGTCGGGCTGCGGGATGTAGGCGTCGACCGCATCCATGAGCGCCTTGATCGAGGATTCGCCGATTTCCGGATCGCGACCTTCGAGAGCGGCCAGAGCCGAACCCTTGATGATCGGAATATCGTCACCCGGGAAGTCGTAGCTGGAGAGCAGTTCGCGAACTTCGAGTTCGACCAGCTCGAGCAGCTCTTCGTCGTCAACCTGGTCGACCTTGTTCATGTACACGACCAGAGCCGGCACGCCGACCTGACGAGCGAGCAGGATGTGCTCGCGGGTCTGCGGCATCGGGCCGTCGGCGGCGTTCACGACCAGAATCGCGCCGTCCATCTGGGCGGCACCGGTGATCATGTTCTTCACGTAGTCGGCGTGGCCCGGGCAATCGACGTGTGCGTAGTGACGCGCGTCGGTTTCGTATTCCACGTGAGCGGTCGAGATCGTGATGCCACGCTCGCGCTCTTCCGGAGCCTTGTCGATATTCGCGAAATCGACAGGAGCGCCAAGAACCTTGGTGATTGCTGCAGTCAGCGTGGTCTTGCCGTGGTCGACGTGACCGATGGTGCCGATGTTGCAGTGCGGCTTGTTCCGCTCAAATTTTGCCTTCGCCATTTGTCTAAACCTCTATTTTTCAAACTTGATCAATACGGGAGGTCGGCACCCGCTGAATCAGGCGCCGCCCCTAGACTGTCACTTGCTTTTAGGCAAGCTTCGACTTGACCTCGGCCGCGACATTCGCCGGGACCTCGTCATAGTGGTTGAACTGCATCGTGTACTGGGCCCGGCCCTGGGTAAATGAGCGCAGTTCGTTGACGTAGCCGAACATGTTGGCCAGCGGCACAAACGCTTCAACCGCCTGTGCATTACCACGCGTGTCGGTGCCCTGAATCTGGCCACGACGGCTGTTAAGGTCACCGATGACGTCACCGAGGTAATCGTCCGGCGTCACCACCTCAACGCGCATGATCGGTTCGAGCAGCTTGATGCCTGCACGCTCCGCCGCTTCACGCATCGCACCGCGGCCGGCAATTTCGAACGCGATCGTCGAGGAGTCGACGTCGTGATACGCGCCATCATACAGCGTGATGTCGAAGTCGATGATCGGGAAGCCCACCAGGTAGCCGCTGGCCGCCTGTTCGCGCATGCCCTTTTCGATCGACGGGATGTATTCGCGCGGGATGTTGCCGCCCTTGATCTCGTCGACGAAGTTGATGCCCTGGCCACGTTCGCCCGGAGCGAGCTTGACCTTGACGCGGCCAAACTGACCGGTGCCGCCCGACTGCTTCTTGTGGGTGAAGTCGACATCGACCGGCTTGCCCAGCGATTCGCGATAGGCCACCTGCGGTGCACCGACGTTTGCTTCCACCTTGAATTCGCGACGCATGCGGTCGACCAGAATTTCCAGGTGAAGTTCGCCCATGCCTTTGATGATGGTCTGGCCCGATTCATGATCGGTCGTGACGCGGAACGAGGGGTCTTCGGCGGCCAGGCGATTCAGCGCAATGCCCATCTTCTCCTGGTCGGCCTTGGTCTTCGGTTCCACCGACAGTTCGATCACCGGTTCAGGGAATTCCATCCGCTCGAGGATGATCGGCGCACTCTTGGCGCAGAGCGTATCACCCGTGGTGGTTTCCTTCAGGCCGGCGAGCGCCACGATGTCGCCCGCGAAGGCTTCATCGATATCTTCACGGCTGTTCGCATGCATCAGCAGCATGCGGCCGATCTTCTCGTCCTTTTCCTTGACCGAGTTCAGGTAGGCACCCTTGCTCAGCTTGCCGGAATAGATGCGGGTGAAGGTCAGCGAGCCCACGAACGGATCGTTCATGATCTTGAACGCCAGCGCGGAGAACGGCGCTTCGTCGGACGACGGACGCGAATCTTCTTCATCGCTGCCCGGCTTCACGCCCTTGATCGCTTCAACGTCGACCGGGCTGGGCAGATAGTCCACAACCGCATCGAGCAGCGCCTGAACGCCCTTGTTCTTGAACGAGGAGCCGCACAGCACGGGCACGAATGCCTGAGCCAGCGTGCCCTTGCGGATCAGCTGCTTCAGCGTGGCCACATCGGGTTCGTTGCCTTCGAGGTAAGCTTCCGTCGCATCGTCGTCCTGTTCGACGGCGATTTCGATCAGCTTTTCGCGATAGCTGGCGGCCTTGTCGGCCATGTCGGCCGGGATTTCTTCATAGAAGAATTCGGCGCCCAGCGATTCATCCTTCCAGATGATCGCACGGTTGTTCACCAGATCGACAAGGCCCTTGAAGTCGGACTCGGCGCCGATGGGGAGATACAGCACCGCCGGGATAGCGCCGAGGCGATCGATGATCGTCTGTACGCAGTAGTAGAAATCGGCCCCGGTACGGTCGAGCTTGTTGATATAGCACATGCGCGGAACGCCGTACTTTTCAGCCTGGCGCCACACGGTTTCGGACTGCGGCTCAACGCCGGCAACGCCATCGAATGCGGCAACCGCGCCGTCGAGGACACGCAGCGAACGCTCGACTTCGATGGTGAAGTCAACGTGTCCGGGGGTGTCGATGATGTTCAGGCGGTGTTCTTCGCCCTGGCCTTCATCGGCCTTCCACAGGCAGGTCGTGGCCGCAGACGTGATCGTGATCCCGCGCTCCTGCTCCTGCTCCATCCAGTCCATGGTAGCGGCGCCGTCATGGACTTCGCCGATCTTGTAGGACTTGCCGGTGTAGTAGAGGATCCGCTCGGTCGTGGTGGTCTTGCCGGCGTCGATGTGCGCCATGATGCCGAAATTGCGGTAGCGTTCGATCGGATGGCTGCGTGCCATGATGATTTCCTTAGGGCCTTTAGGAGGTGGGACCGCCCGATGCGGCCCGCCCCCATATAGTTACAGTTGTGACCGTTTTAAGACTTACCAGCGGTAGTGGCTGAACGCGCGGTTTGCGTCGGCCATACGGTGGGTATCTTCCCGCTTCTTGACCGCGTTGCCACGGTTGTTCGCCGCATCCAGCAACTCACCCGAAAGACGGGCAGCCATGGTGGTTTCCGCACGACCACGGGCTGCATTGATCAGCCAGCGGATCGCCAGGGCCTGCGCACGCTCGGGACGGACTTCGACCGGAACCTGGTAGGTCGCACCGCCAACGCGGCGCGAACGGACTTCGATCTGCGGGCGCACATTGTTCAGCGCATCGTGGAACAGCTGGATCGGATCGGCCTTGGCCTTCGTTTCCACCACTTCCAGCGCACCGTAAACGATACGTTCCGCAACGGACTTCTTCCCGTCAAGCATGAGGTTGTTCATGAACTTCGACAGAATCTGATCACCGAACTTCGGATCCGGCAGGATTTCCCGCTTCTCGGGACGACGACGACGTGACATGTCGCAAAATTCCTTATTTCTGGCCCTCTTTCAAACCGTCATCCTGAACTTGTTTCAGGACCCATCGATCGGCTTGCTCGGGCCTTTGAATTCCTAAACCTGGGCTTGCGGCACCATAGTATCCCGAAACGAGTTCAGGATGGCCTGACGCCTGCGGCAGTCAGGTCACTTCGGACGCTTGGCGCCGTACTTCGAACGGCTCTGCTTGCGGTCCTTGACACCCTGGGTGTCGAGCACGCCGCGCAGCACGTGGTAACGCACACCGGGAAGGTCGCGTACGCGGCCGCCGCGGATCAGAACCACGGAGTGTTCCTGGAGGTTGTGGCCTTCGCCCGGAATGTAGCTGATGACTTCACGCTGGTTCGTGAGGCGCACCTTGGCAACCTTACGCAGAGCGGAGTTCGGCTTCTTCGGGGTGGTCGTATAGACGCGGGTGCAAACGCCGCGCTTTTGCGGGTTCTGCTCCATCGCAGGGACCTTGCTCTTGGCCTTCTGCGGTTCGCGGCCCTTGCGGACCAACTGGTTGATTGTCGGCATTAAATCTCTTCACCTTGTCTGAGGCTTCCGAAGCCGGCGAAGAGTTTCCGGGAAACGCCCTTGCCACCGCTGCAATTGCAGCGCGGCGAGAACCGCGTTGCGGCCCTGCGAAGGCGAGTCTGAAACGCTCCACCAGGCCCAGAGGCCGGGTTACTTTGACGGCTGCCTTCCGCGGAAAACCGCAAGAGACGACACCGGCAATGTTCAGCTCAAATACCAGGGACGGGGCAAAGCACCACCCTCGGCTGGGCGCGCCATTAGTTGGATTCAGGATTCAGGTCAAGCGCGGTGCCGGCCAGACCATCGCATGATGCAGGATACCCACACCCGGATGCCTGCAATGCGTGCGGGCAAGCAATTGGTGTCGATTTATACGAAAAGCTCGATTACGGCACGGTAAATCGGGTCATTTTTCGGAAGTCATGCAATTCAGCGCCGTCTTTTCCGGGCTTCTCGCCAAAGCAAGCTCGTGGAGCAAGCCAAAGCTGGTGCTTCTTGCAGCCTCGCTGCTGATCGCTGCAACGGCCGAGCCTACGCCCGTGTCCTTGCGCATGGCACCGGGAGATGAAGGTGCACGGCAGGCGACCGGTCATCTGGTCAGGTCGATCCTGGAATATACGCGCTGGCCCGCACGCCCCGATCCGATCCGCCTGTGCGTGGTCGGGCCAGCCCTTTATAGATTCTCAAGCTCGCAATTCACCATCGGCGACGGACGCAATGTAGCGCCCAGGGCACTGCCGGCTTCCGATACGGCAGCAGCGAAATCGTGTGACGCGCTTTATCTGGGCGACATCGGGCTGGATCGCACCCGCGCATGGTCAACCGCCGTGCGGGGCGCCGCGGTTGTCACGATCACGCAGGCCGATCCCGCCTGTGCCAGCGAAGCCATGTTCTGCCTCATCTATGGCAAGCGCGAGATGTCTTTCGAGATCAATGTCGATGCGCTGGCCCGTTCGCAGGTGCGGGTGGATCCGCGCGTCCTGCGGCTCGCGGCTGGGAACTAGGCGCTATGGCGAACACACAGCCCTCCCCCACCCTTCACCGCATCCTGGCGCGGGCGCACCGACGCCTCGTGCTGTTCGCGGTGCTGCTGGCCAGCATGATGCTGCTGTTCTGCGGTGTGGTCGTGATGCGCGATTATGCGACGCGCAATCTTGACCTGACGGCGCGGAATGTCGCCTACACCGTCGAACCGGCAGTCGTGTTCCAGGATCCTGAAGCGATCCGTGAAGGGATGATCTCGGTCGGCGGCCACAGCATGGTCGACCAATTGGTGGTGGCCGATATGGCCGGGACCACGCTGGCAAGCTGGTCCGCCGGGCCGGAAGCCCGCTTGCCGAACTGGTTGCGGGCAATCGTCCCCGCCTTCGTCGAGCCCCGACCCGCAGAGATAGAGATCGTGCGCAATGGCGTAGGGATCGCCCGGGTGCACGTTTACGGCAACCCTTCAGGTATCGTCCGGTTTCTGGGCGCGGGAATACTGATCGCGGCATGCTGCATCGGCATCACCCTGATCGCCACGGGCATATTGGGCCGTCAACTGCGCACCGGCGTGACGGCGCCCTTGCGCCATGCCGTCGAAGTGGCCCGCTCCGTCCGTGTCGAGCGCGCATTCGACCGCCGCGTACCCGCCCCCGGTGTTGCCGAAGTCGATAATTTCGTGGAAGATTTCAATCTGTTGCTGGCCGAATTGCAGGGTTGGTATCACGGCCTGACCGAGGAAAACCAGGAATTGGCCCGGCGCGCTTCGCATGACGTGCTGACGGGCCTGGGCAACCGGGTGCTGTTCGAACAGGAATTCGATGCCGCAATCACAATCGCACAGCGCCAACAGACCAGCTTTGCCGTGCTGTTTATCGACGGCAACCAGTTCAAACAGATCAACGATTGCCATGGCCATGCCGCCGGCGATGCGGTGCTGCGCGCGATTGCCGAACGGTTGCGGGCCAGCGTTCGGCATGCGGATTCCGTTTTCCGCCTGGGGGGCGACGAATTTGCGGTGATCCTCGCCCCGCCGGCGATCCGGTCGGATACCGATGCGATCATCCAGCGGATTGCCCACGCGATGAACGATTTGATCGCACTTCCCGCCGGGGGCGTGATCTCGATGTCGCTCAGTATTGGATCGGCGATCTACCCGGAAGATGGCGAAGCGCCCGCCGACCTGCTGAAGCACGCCGACGAAGAAATGTACCGGGATAAAATGCGGAGACAGAGTGATGACTTGGCCCATGGTTTATGACCGACGCAACCTGTGGAGCATAGTGCTTGCCGCGCTTGCCCTGCTGCTGGTGGCCGGGTGCCAGACCACGCGTGACGCCAGCCCGCCTTCAGACTTCACTGCCGGGCAATTGAGCGTACTGCGTGACCATGGGTTCGAGCAGGTTGACGATCATTGGGAGCTGGGACTTCAGGGCAGGCTGTTGTTCCCGTTCGACACTGCGGAACTGGTGGCCGATCAGCACCAGCGGATCGACCGCATGGCGCGTGCCCTGCTGGAAGTGGGCATCGACGGCGCGCGTGTGGAAGGGCATACGGACCAGGTGGGATCGGCTCAGTATAACCAGGAATTGTCCCTGCGCCGGGCTGACGCGGTCAAGCGGGCGATGATTTCCGGCGGTATGGATGACGAAAACGTCAGCATAGTGGGCAAGGGTTCATCCCAGCCGATCGCGGAGAACGACAGTGCAGACGGCCGCCGCGAGAACCGCCGCGTGGTGGTGATCGTCTCACCCCGGAACACGCTTCGCTATTGATCGCAGCCCCCTGGCTGGATGCAGCAGCGCCATGGTTTTTGCCCCGACACCCCCGATATGGCGGCGGATGCGGCCGGATGACATCGCTGCCATCTCTGCCATTTCCGACACCGTGCATGGCGAGTTCACCGAAGCGCCCGAAGTGCTGGCGGCAAGGCTGGCGGTCTATTCAGCCGGTTGCTTCGTGCTGGAAACGCCGGATGCCGATGGCGGGCCGATCGGCTATCTGATCGCCCATCCTTGGCACCGGGATTCACCGCCCGCGCTGGGCATGGTGCTGAATGCGCTGCCTTCCGCGCCAGAGACGATGTGTCTGCACGACATTGCCTTGCTGCCCGATGCGCGGGGAACGGGCGCCGGCGGCCGCGCGCTGGAACTGGTGGAAGAACTCGCGCGGGCCGAAGCGTTGCCCGATATTACGCTCACCGCAGTCAACGGAGCGGACACCTACTGGGAACGGCAGGGCTTCACGATCGAGGGGCGCGATGTCTATGGACCCGGCACCTGCCTGATGCGGCGCGCGGCAGGCCCTCTTCCTGCCTGAGCGAAGTTGAAAGCGGGGTCGCTGCAGCCACCGATCGCCACGGCGGTTCGGCCGGAGATGCCGCCTGCCCTGGGACTTGACCATCAGGTCGAGCGGGCATAGTTCGACCGCGAGCGAGGCCACGTCCTCCCCTGCCATGCAGGCTGAAGTCCGGGACGGCCCGGCAGCTTAACCCAAAAGGTGGCTGCCATGCCCTGGATATATCTGACCTTTGCCGGCTTGCTCGAAATCGTGTGGGCCTTTTCCATGAAGCAATCGCACGGGTTCACGCGATTTGTGCCCAGCGTCATCACCCTTGTGGCCATGATCGCCAGCTTCGCGCTGCTTTCCCTTTCGATGAAAACCTTGCCGCTGGGCACCGCTTATACGATCTGGACCGGCATCGGTGCGGTGGGCGCATTCGTGATAGGCATCATGGTGTTAAACGAACAGGCAACGCCAATGCGCATTGCCGCGGCCTTGCTCATCGTGGGCGGATTGGTATTGATGAAACTGTCGTCGCCGGCCTGATTCCCCGGGACGTGACGACCATCGCTGCCCTTTCCTGGGCGCTTCCGCGAGGCCACGCCTCTCCCTGCAACGCAGGCCCAGAGCCGGGAAGCCCCCGGTCAAATCGGCAAGGAAAGGAAACCCCGTGCCGCCAGCCTTCCCGGACGTTTTGCATCCCGCCGCCACGAATCCTGCTTTTACGCTGGTGGAATACCTGCCGATCCTGATCTTTCTGGGAATCGCGCTGGCAATATCGGTCGCGATGGTGTTCGGGCCGATGGTGGTTTCGCGCCTTACCGGGGCGCATAATCCCGAGCAGTCCAAGCTCGAGGAGTATGAATGCGGTTTTCCGGCCTTCGAGGACACGCGTTCGCAATTCAATGTGCGCTTCTATCTCGTGGCGATCCTGTTCCTGATCTTCGACCTGGAAGTAGCGTTCCTGATGCCCTGGGCGGTCGTGGTGTTCGATCTGGGCTGGTCGGCCTGGATCGCCATGATGATCTTCCTCGGCATCCTCACGGTTGGCTTCGCCTACGAATGGAAGAAGGGCGCGCTCGAATGGGAGTAGGACAGGCCTACCCCGCAACCCTGCACCGCTTCAACTGATCCGTACGGGCGGCTGTTCCTCCACCGCGCGGCTGAATACGGCGGCGGCCGACAGCGGTTCGCATACGCAAGGCGTTGCAGCGAGTTTCGCCAGTGCCTGTTCCGCACCGGGCAGGTCACTGCGCGCCTGACGCAGCACAGACAGGATCAGCCCCTCATCCTCCGTCATGCGCATCGCGCAGCACGGGGCGATCTTGATTGCGCGTTGCGATGATTGGGCCAACTCCACCATGAAGGCGCGCAGCAAAACCAGCGGGCGGCGAAATCGCGCACCGAAACGGTCCAGCATCAGCCAGGCCGCACTGGCATCGCGGATGCCGTGCGCGGCCATGCGGCGCAGTGCGATCAGGACAATACGTTCCGTGCCGTCATCCGGCAGGGGAAGTGGAAGAAGGTCGGCAGCGCTGGCAGGCTGGCTCATGTCAGGATTCTCCAGAATCGGAAGCATGGTTTAACGCTATTGCGAAACGCTCGCAATAATAAGTTTGCGGCGCGATGCTGCGGTTTTTCTCGCTTCTGGATTGCGGCGGCGCGAATGCACCGCGTTACGCGGACATCTGGGCACGAATCGGAGATGTTTTACGGGCAGCACTGCCATTCGGGATTCCGCTGGGGCTATTTACCGCATCGGGCCTTTGACCTCGGGGCAAATGTCGCTAGCGTCCCGAATCGTGAAAGAGCTCTTCCAGCATGCCGCCATGACGCGAGGGATCACCGTGAGAGTGGCGGTGAACTTCATGCCCGATCAGTCACGTGTCGAAGCGGGGAAGTGGTTCTGGGCTTATCACATCCGAATCGAGAACGGCTCTGACGATACGGTGCAACTGCTGACCCGGCATTGGCGCATCACTGACGGGCGCGGCATGGTAAACCTCGTGAACGGGGAAGGCGTGGTGGGTGAAACGCCGCTGCTTCCCCCAGGCAAGAGCCATGATTACGTCTCCGGCTGCCCGCTCAATACCCCGCATGGCAGCATGGAAGGGTTCTATACGTTCCGTCGTGTGCAGGATGGCATGCGGATGGACGATGGCGACACGTTCGAGGTGGCCATTCCCTTCTTCCCGCTGGCCGCCCCCGCGACTGCGGATTGAAGCTTCCGCCGTGGCCAAGCCATGCTTGGTTGCGGGCGAGGCCGCAGAGGATTAAACGCCGCTCACCATGAAGCGCACGCACCTCCCCCTTAACGCCCTGCGCGTGTTCGATGCTGCCGCTCGGCATCTTTCCTTTACTCGCGCGGCAGACGAACTCGCCGTGACACCGGCTGCTGTCGGGCAGCAGATTCGCGCGTTGGAAGACGTGCTGGGTGTGGTGCTGTTTCGTCGCACATCCAAAGGCCTGGAGCTGACGGACGAGGCTGTTGCAGGGCTCGATCCGCTGCGCGAAGGTTTCCTGCGGTTCGAGGAGGCCGTCCAGGCCATGCAGGCGGGCCAGTCGAGCCATTCCTACGCCATCGCCGCGCCGCATGAATTCTGGGCAACCTGGCTGGCGCCGCGCCTGGCCGCTTTCAGGGCCGCCAATCCGGAAATCCGGTTCCAGCTTATTGCGGGTGAAGATATTGACTTCACCGAAGCGAACCTCGACATCGCGGTGCGCCTTTCGGATGGCCCGGGCGATCTGGAAGGCATTCAGCTAGCCCCGGCGCAGCGCGTGGTCGTGGCAAAGGATGACGCACCGGATGATTGGATCGCCTGGCCTGGCGCGCCCCTGCCCGACGGAGAGGAGCCGGTGCTCCAGGTAGGCAACGCCGCGCAGGCTTTGATCGCCGCGCTTGCGGGACTGGGCAAGGCAATGCTCCCGCTGCTGCTGGTGGAGGAAGCTTTGGCCGATGGCCGCCTCCGCACGATCCAGGGACCGGAGCAAGGACATCGCGCCTACTGGCTGGTCGCTCCGCGACCGCAATGGCGGCAGAAGAAGGTCAAGGCGCTGGTGGAATTCCTGACAGCGTGAGCATCGGGCCTCCTTTTGGGGCAAATCGGGGGCAATGAGATGAGGTTTCGGTGAGAGCGGTGTTGCGGAATAACGAATTGACTGGAAAGAATATCTCTTGAGCAAGACCATTACCACCGCGCTTGTTGCCGCTGCCGTTCTGGTGGCGGGCGTTTCCGCCTATGCCTCCACCCAGCGCGGGTCGTCCGCTGATCGCACACCCCAGGGACAGGATGCTGCATGGCTCAACCAGCAGAGTGCCGCGCTCGCGTCGCTCAAGGCCAGCGACGGCTGGAGCTGGCTCCCGGGTGGAGTGATGTGGCGCCGTGTAAAGGGCGATGGGACGGGGGTTCACCCCACGGTCGATGATGCAGTGACGCTGCATTATACCGGCACACTGGTGGATGGCACCGAGTTCGACAGTTCGGCGGGCGGTCCGCCGGCGACCTTCCGCCTGGGCCAGCTTATCGAGGCATGGCAGATCGCGGTGCCCCAGGCGGGCGTAGGCGACACGATCGAGATCGCCACGCCTTCCGACCTAGCCTACGGCCCTTATGGGTCTGGCCCGATCCCGGGTGGAGCGACGCTGTTCTTCCAGATCGAACTGCTGGCCGTTCCCGGCAGGTAATCCTGCCGCGCCTCTAGCGGGGCGAGCGGGCGAAGGGCCAGGTGGCAAGGGTCTGGCCGGTCACCGGGTTCTCGATGCTCACCTCGTTAAGTGTCGCCGCGATGGCGCAGACCGGGCGCTGTTCCGGCCCGGCGGATTGCAGGCAGAGCACCGCTTCACTTCCCGGCGAGGCCGAAACCCGGCCGGTGACCCGTACGCGCAAGCCCCTCGATCCGTCGAACGTGCCGACAGGCATGCGCTGCACCGTTTCGAAGGGGCGGCGGTCGCGGCGAGTGGCCGCGTCAGCTTCTCCCTGAATGAAATGCGCGATCGCCAGCGTCTGGCGGGGGGCGACAGCCGGGTCGGGGATACCGGCAAAGGCGGGCGGGCAGATATCGCCCGATGACCACGGCCGCGTTATCCAGAAACCTTCCGCCGCAGTGGCAGGCGGCGTTGTCGCCCGTGCGGTGCCATCAGTGCCGGGCGGGGTTGCAGGCTCCAGCCCCCAGTCGGCGGCGCTCCATGCCTCGGGTATGACGGTGGCCCGCAATGTCCTGCGATCCGGGTCATGGCTCCAACGCATGGGCGCGGTACTTTCCGGGTCTGAACCGGTGCAGCCGAACGGCAGCAGCAGTTCGAAGCGCTGGCCCGCCGCATCGCTTACGGAAGAAGGCATGGGTTGACCCGAGGCGAAGGCATCCCCGGCGGCGTTCGCCAAGGCGATAAGATCGGCCCTTCCCAGGATCCGCGGCGCCTGCTGCGTTGGTTCGGCTTCGGGCGTGGGAGTCGGAGTTTCGACCGGGGCAAGGCGAGGCGCCGTGGTGCGGCCCAGCAGGAAGCCAGCGCCACCCACTGCGATGACAGCCAGAAGCGCGGCCGCGATCGCAAGCCGGCTATTCCTGTCGCTCGGTTCCTGCATGGTGCGTTTGATAGCAAATCCTGCCCCATGCTCCAGACCGGAATGGAAAAAATTCCTCCTGGAGCGTTGACAGCAGCGCCCCGTCGTTGAACGCAGGGCCAATCATGGCGACCGACCAGATACTTACTCTTGCCGTTCTCGCGGCCGTTGTCGCAACACTGATCTGGGACAAGGTGCGCGCCGATGTGGTGGCGCTCAGCGGGGCGGCGGTCCTGCTGATGACGGGGGTGGTGAGCCCGGTCGAGATACAGGGCGCCTTTGCCAGCCCGGCCATCCTTGCGCTCGCCTCGCTGTTCGTGATCGCCTACGCGCTGGAGCTTTCCGGGCTGCTTGACCGGGCGATCGCGCTGGCCGTCGTGATGTGCAAACGCATGGGGGCCGCAGGGCTGTGGCTGCTGCTGGCGATGATCGGCAGCGTCTCGTGTTTCCTCAATTCCACGCCCATCGTAGTGCTTGGCGCGCCAGTGGTGCGCGATGTGGCGACGGCACTCAAGCTTCCGCCCAAGCGCTTCCTGATACCGCTGTCCTACTTCACGGTGCTGACCGGGTGCTGCACGTTGATCGGCACCTCCACCAACCTGTTGGTGGACGATATGGCCCGCATTGCAGGGCAACCGCGCTTCGGCATTTTCGAGATCACGCCTGTCGGCCTTCCCATGGCCATTGCGGGCGGGGTCTACCTGTTCCTGTTCAGCGGGCGGCTGCTGGGCGGCAAGCACGAGAAAGAGGAGCGCGAAGGCGAAACACCGCCGATGAATCCCGCGCATATCGACAGCGCCACCGTTGGCGACCCGGCACTGTTCGCCGAGCCGCGTCCGCTTCGGCCGCTCAAGGCGATCATCGCACTGTCGACCTTTGCCGGAGCAGTGGCGTTGGCGACCATGGGCGTGGCTCCCATCGCGGCGACTGCCTTCGCCGGGGCGGTGTTGCTGATCCTGCTGCGGGTGATCAGCGCGGACGAGGCCTATAGCGGCCTGCGCCCCGAGATACTGATCCTGATCGCCGGCATGGTGGTGATCGGCATAGCGATGGAGCAGAGCGGCCTTGCCGGCGAGGCATCCGAACTGCTGATAACCAGTGTCCACGGGCTGAGCCCGCTGATCGCGCTGATCGTGCTTTATGTGATGACCATGATCCTGACCGAACTTCTCTCCAACGCCACCGTTGCCGTACTGGTTACGCCGGTGGCCGTTGCGCTGGCCGAGAGCCTGGCGGTGAGCCCGAGGCCCTTCCTCGTGGCGGTGATGATGGCCGCCAGTGCCGCCTTCGCCACGCCGTTCGGCTATCAGACCAATGTGATCGTCTACCAGATGGGCAAATACCGCTACATGGATTTCGTCCGGATGGGACTGCCGCTGAACATCATCACCTGCATCGTTGCCATCGCGGCGATCCAGTTCTTTTTCCCGTTCTGATCGGACGCACCGCTCGGCCGCCGGGTGCTTACCCGGAAGGCCACCTTGCGGATTTCAATTTCCGTCCGCCATCGCGCAAGCGGACATCCGCATTCCCTGCGATCCGGGTGATAGTCAGACGCCAGCCTTGCTGAATGCCTGGTCCAGGTCGTCGATCAAGTCGGCCGGATCTTCCAGCCCGACATTCAGGCGCAACATGCCCTCGCCAACGCCCATTTCCGCGCGGCCTTCCGGCCCCATATTGTTGTGGGTGGTGCTGGCCGGATGGCACATCAAGCTCTTGGAATCCCCGATATTGTTGGAGATGTCGATCAGTTCCAGGGCATCAAGCACCGCGAAGGCCTGTTCGCGGTCCACCAGGCTGAAGCTGAAGATCGGACCGAAGGCGTCCATCTGCTTCGCGGCCAGATCGTGCTGCGCGAAACTGGGCAGCCCCGGATAGAGCACGCCCGGCAAGCGGCCCTCCACGAACCGGGCGACCTCCATCGCATTCTCGCTCTGGCGATGGGCGCGCAGATCCAGCGTCTCAAGCCCCTTCAGCACGACCCAGGCATTGAAAGGCGAACAGATCGGCCCGGTGTTGCGCTGAAACGGCGAGAGGACACCATTGATCCACTCATCGCTGCCACAGACGGCGCCAGCCAGCACCCGACCCTGTCCGTCCATCAGCTTGGTGGCGCTGTAGGCAACGATATCCGCGCCAAATTCCAGCGGCCTTTGCAAGGCGGCGGTGGCGAAGGCATTGTCCACCACGGTCTTGATCCCGTGATTGCGGGCAAGCGCGCAGACATGCTCCAGATCGACCACATCCATGGTGGGGTTGGCCGGAGTTTCGAAGAAGAAGACCTTCGTGTTCGGCTGGATCGCACGTTCCCATGCATCATTGTCACGCCCGTCCACCACCGTGTGGGTGATGCCGAAGCGGTTGAACACATTAGCCAGAATCCATCGGCACGAACCGAAAGCAGCGCGCGCGGCCACCACGTGATCCCCGGCGCTGAGCATGCACAGCAGCGCGCTGGTCATCGCGGCCATGCCGCTCGCCTGCACCTTGCAGGCTTCCGCGCCTTCCATCGACGCGATGCGTTCTTCCAGCATGGCTACGGTCGGGTTCTGGAAGCGAGAATACTGCATACCCACTGCTTCACCGGCAAAGCGAGCGGCGACGGTGGCCGCATCGTCATATGTATAGCCGGAGGTGAGGAACAGCGCTTCGCTGGTTTCCCCCTGCTCGCTGCGCCACGTGCCGGCACGCACGGCGCGAGTTGCGGGCCGCCACTTGGCGGTGATCGAACGATTGGTTCCAGTGGAGTTCTTCATGGCCGCGCGTTTAGAACCGGCGCAGCGGCTGGGCAAGACGCAACTCCCCGATTGCTCGCCGGCGCAAGACTGCTATTTCCGGCACCGATGAACCTCCCCTCGCAGAATCAACAAGACCCCGCGGTCTGGACCGGCGTGCTTTCCTGCGCCTTCCTTCTGCTGGTGCTGCTCAACATCGCAGTGCCGACGCGGCTCTATTTCGACGAAGTGCACTATGTGCCGGCTGCCCGCGTCATGCTGGAATTCGACCATATCACCAATCGCGAGCATCCCCTGCTGGGCAAGGAACTGATCGCGCTGGGGATCACCCTGTTCGGCGACAATCCAATGGGCTGGAGAAGTTTCCCCGCGCTGGCCGGGGCAATCGCGCTGTTCGCCTTTACGCGCGCGATGTGGTTTGCAACCCTATCGCGCTTCGCCACGCTGGGCGGCGGCGTATTGGTGGCAACGGGCTTCGTCCTGTTCGTGCATTCACGTATCGCGATCCTGGACGTCTTCATGATCTGCTTTGTCTTGGTGGGTATCTGGATGTGCAGCGCGGCGATGCGGCACCCTGGGGAGGCGCGGTGGCGACTGGCGATAGGGGGAATCTCGCTAGGGCTGGCGCTTGGCTGCAAATGGAATGCCGCGCCGGTCGTGGCACTGCCCGGCCTCGTCTTCCTGGTGATGAAGCTGCGGGTCAACGGCCTGCGTTTCCTGACCGCGCCCGAAGGCGGCCCGGTGCCGGGCATGAGCCTGCTCGAAGCGGGGATATGGCTGGGCCTGCTGCCCTTCGTGGCATACCTCGCAACATTCTGGCCGGTGTTCTTCTACGCGAAAGATCCGCTGACCATTGGCGGCTATTGGGAATACCATAAGCAGATGCTGGAGATGCAGCAGCAGACGATCAAGCCCCACCCGTATATGAGCCGTTGGTACCAGTGGGTCATAAACTGGCGCCCGGTATGGTATCTGTATGAGAATATCGATGGGGCGCAGCGCGGTGTGCTGATGCTTGGCAATCCGCTGACCATGCTGATCGGCCTGCCCGCGGTGCTCTGGTGCGCATGGGCCGGGATATTCAGGAAACACAAGGCAGCGCTCGGGGTGACCTTGTTGTATGCCGTCACGCTGGGCATGTGGATCGTCGCGCCCAAGCCGATCCAGTTCTATTACCATTACTTCCTGCCCGGAATCATCCTCCTCGCCGCCCTGGCGCTGGCGCTCGATGCGCTGCGTCAGGCGGGTTGGAAGAAGACGGCTTGGGGCACCTTGGTGGCCAGTATAGCGGTGTTCGCGCTTTTCTATCCCATCCTGTCCGCCACCCCGCTTTCAGGGCGGTATTCCTATGAGAACTGGATGTTTCTGGACAGTTGGCGCTAGTCGTCAGGCTATCGCCCGGCCACTCTTGGGGCCCGCGAAGAACCACACGATGAAGCCAAGCACCGGGAAGATGACGATCCCAAGCGTCCAGCCAATCTTGGCGCCGCCCGAAGCCGAGCTGCCCAGCACATTGATGACCGCCCAGATGTCCAGGGCCAGAATGATGATGCCGAAAATATAGTTCATGCCGATCACCTTCAGTATTTCGCCCCGGAAGTGCGGGAACAACGCAAGATAAATCGGTTACGGCTCTCGGGGTTCCCGGCTTTACTTGTAGCGTCCCCATACGAACCGGCTGGACAGTGCGTAATTCCAGACCGAGCCGACGATTATGCCAATGATCGCTGATGGATAGGGGTGGAATCCGGTGCGGACGAGGACAGCCGCCACACCTATGTTCGCCAGCATGCCCACCGAACAGGTCAAGGCGAACCGCAGCCATCCACGTACGAGCGCACCGCTGCCGGTGAGCCGCTTGTCGGCATAGGTCAGCGAGTTGTTGAGGATGAAGTTGAACGTCATCGCCACCAGCGAGGCGACCGTCTGGCCGACGTCGAACTCGGTGATCCAGCGACCGAAGACCAGCCCGCTGCCACTGCCGCCCGCCAAGTGCAGGAAGCCCGCCAGCACCGCCATGTGCACCACCACGCCCGCTGCGCCGATCGTGCCAAACAAGGCAAAGCGCGTGGGGATATAGCGGCCCAGCCAGCGGTCGTAGAGCCCAACCAGGAAATCGAAGGCCACCGCGCGATCCAGCTTGCTCTCACCCTCTGCCCGGGCGGCGAAGGCCATGGGGAATTCCTTGACGCGCAGGGGCGTATCCGTGGTCATCAGCAGGTCCAGCAGTATCTTGAAACCGATGCCGGAAAGGCGCGGGGCAGCCGCCCTGAACACTTCACCGCGCAACAGGAAGAAACCGCTCATCGGGTCGTTCAGCTCCAGCCCGCCGATCCTGCGAGCAATGCCGTTGGCGATGCCGCTGGCCTTTTCCCGCCCCGGCTCGTTCCAGTCGGCGGTACTCGCCCCTTCGACGAAGCGGCTTGCGACGGCCACATCGGCCGCGCCATCTTCAACAGCCCGCAGCATCTGGGGCAACAGCGCGGGATCGTGCTGGTGATCGGCATCCATTACCGCAACGAACGGTGCGGCCGTGGAACAGATGCCTTCAATGGCGGCAGAAGCCAGGCCGCGACGCCCGACGCGTTGGATGACGCGCACGCGCGGATTGGCGAGCGCCAATGTCCGCGCCTGGTCCGCAGTACCGTCGGCACTGCTATCGTCTACGAAGATGACTTCCCACTCCGTTGAGCGAAGGGCGTTTTCCAGCCGATCGACCAACGGGGCAAGATTGGCCCGCTCATTGAGCGTGGGGATGATTACGGCGAGCTTGAGGCTCACAAACGCTCCAGCACCGCACGGCCGATCTCGCCCGTACCTGCGCTTCCGCCAAGGTCAGCACCCTTGACGTCATCCGCCAGCGCCTGGGCCACCGCAGTTTCGACCCCCGCGGCTTCCGCTTCCAGGCCAAAGGAATGGCGCAGCATCATCGCCGTCGAGAGGATCATCGCCATCGGGTTGGCCTTGCCCTGCCCCGCAATATCGGGCGCGCTGCCGTGAATAGGCTCATAAAGGCCCTTGGTGCCGTATTCCGTCCGGGTTTCGCCGAGCGAGGCGCTGGCGAGCAGGCCGATGGATCCCACGCACATGCTCGCCTGGTCGGACAGGATGTCGCCAAACAGATTTCCGGTCACCACCACGTCGAACTGGCCGGGATTGCGCACCAGCTGCATCGCGGCGTTGTCCACATACATGTGGCTCAGTTCCACTGAAGGATATTCCTTCGCCACTTCGACAACCACGTCACGCCAAAGCTGGCTGGTTTCAAGGACGTTGGCCTTATCCACGCTGCACAGGCGATTGCCCCGGCCCTGCGCCGCCCGGAACGCGACATGGGCGATGCGGCGTACTTCGTCTTCGGCATAGGACATGAAATCGAAGCCCTGGCGACGTCCGTCATCCAGCGTGCGCATACCCTTTTCGCCGAAATAGACATCGCCATTCAACTCGCGCACGATCAGCAGGTCGATCTGGCGCGCCACTTCGGGGCGCAGAGCGGACATGTCTTCCAGACCGGGGAAAAGCGTGGCGGGCCGCAGGTTCGCAAACAGGGTCAGCGCCTGCCGCAAGCCCAGAATAGCCTGCTCGGGGCGGAGATGCCGCTCAAGATTGTCGCAGGATGGATCCCCCACCGCGCCGAACAGCACGGCATCGGCCGTCTTTGCCATTTCCAGCGTTTCCGGCGGCAACGGGTGGCCATGCTTTTTGTAGCCGATGCCGCCGACATCGCCATGCGACAGTTCAAGGCCGGGCAGTTCGAGCGCGTCGAGCACGGCCAGGGCCTGCTCCATTATTTCAGGGCCGATGCCGTCGCCTGCAAGAACCGCAATCTTCATGTTTCAATCCGCCTCAATCTGTCCCGCAGAATCGCGCGCGTCGCCATAACATCGCCGCGCCTGTCGGCAAGGAGGTAGCGTTCCAGAGGAGCATAAAGCGCATCCAGCGCAGCCAGGGAATCGTTCAGTTCCGGCCCTTGCGGCCGTTCGCCCCCACCGTAGCCGAGTTCCCGCAGAACAAGTGATTCATAAGAGGCCATCGCCCCCACCCATCCCCGCGCCGAAGGAGCGTGGCAAATGGCGTTCAGCAGGGCGGAAAGCGCGTCGTACAGCGAGGGGTAGGCATGTCGTTCCGGCAGGACAGCGGCAGTAAGCGTGCAAGCCCACTGGATCGCCGCGGCCGGAAGCGGTTCGCCCAGCCATGGCCCCCGGCTGGCGATCAACTCCACGCGGCCGAACGGCAGTTGGCTGTCCGATTTTGACCGGAGTTCCAAGTCGACCACATTCCCCGGAATGATCACCGGCCGCAAGTGCCGCCCCCTGCCCCCCGCGACATAACACGCCACCAGCCCATACTCCGCAGTCAGCAACCGCGCGATCACCGCCGCCTCGCCTTGCGGCCGGGCGGAACACAATACGGCGGGAGCGCGGATATGCATCGTGGGGGATCGGATGCTGTTGGGGACGCCGGGGGATCAACCCTTCGCGAGGGGGAAGAGCGCCCGCAGCCGCGCATCGCGCAGCCACAGCCCACCCCACATGAAAAGGCCCAGATAGACACTGAAGAGAATGTGGCTGAAGAGCGGGCTTTCCACGCGAATGTGGGTCGCCATCGCTCCGCCCAGCAATGCGGTGGCGAGGACAGCGCCGAGGATGCTGCTGCGGGGAATTACATACAGCACCACGCAGGCAAGCTCTATCAGGCCAATCCAGAAGGCATTGCCCGGCTGCCAGCCCAGTGCAACCAGCGTTTCATCCGCGACCGGCATATGCAGCAGCTTGGGCGCGATCGAAGCGCCCAGCATGAACAGCACGAACAGGCCGGAGAATACCCGGCCGGTCCAGAGCATTGCGGGTGGTGTCATGCCGTCCTCTCCTGATCAGGACCGCACCTTGCGCCGGGAAATCCCTCGCGGCAAGCCGCGAGGACGATCAGGCTGCCTTGCGCAGCTTTTCCAGCTTCTTGAGCGCCATTGACCGTTTGAGCCGACTCAGGTGGTCGATAAAAAGGATGCCCTGCAAGTGATCCATCTCATGCTGGATGCAGGTGGCCATCAGGCCTTCCATGTCCTCTTCGTGCACCTTGCCCTCAAGATCCTGCCAGCGGACACGGCACGTCGTCGGACGCTCAACCTCGGCGTAGATTTCAGGCACCGAAAGGCAGCCTTCATTATAGATCGACGTATCCGGGCTAGGCTCCAGAATCTCGGGATTCACGAAGATGCGAGGTTCCTTCTTCGTAGGCTGGTGAGTGTGGTGATGTCCACCGTGCTCGTGGCACACTTCCGGCTCCGCGTCGGGGTCATCCGGCTGAAGATCGATCACCACCACGCGCAGCGGAACGCCGATCTGGATCGCCGCGAGCCCGATGCCCGGAGCATCATACATCGTTTCGAACATATCCTCGACCAGGGTCTTCAACTCGTCATCGAACTTGTCGACGGGGACAGACACCTGCTTGAGCAATGGTTCAGGAGCTTCAAGGATTTCACGAATAGCCATGCGGCAAAAATAGGTGGACCATCCCGGTCGCGCAAGCAAACTTGGCTCGGCACCCGTGAAGTTTTCCGTTTCCGCCCGACAACAGGGCCCTAACCGACCGGACGCCTCGCCCTCAACGCCTGCGCCAGCGTACCTTCATCAAGATAATCCAGCTCGCCGCCCACCGGCAGGCCATGGGCAAGCTGGGTGATGCGCACCGGGAAGTTTTCAAGCCGTTCCGCGATGTAATGTGCCGTGGTTTGACCTTCCAGCGTGGCATTCATGGCCAGGACGACCTCGTCCACGCCGCCTGCCTCAACGCGCGCGATCAACTTGCCGATGGTCAGATCTTCCGGGCGAACGCCATCCAGCGCAGACAGTCGCCCGCCCAGCACGTGATATTTCCCGGTAAATAACCGTGCCCGATCGAGCGCCCACAGGTCCGCGACATCCTCCACCACGCAGAGAGCCCGCGCATCCCGGCGAGGATCGGCGCAGATCGCACAGGGATCGCGCGTGTCGATGTTTCCGCAGGTGTCGCATTCCACCAGAGTTTCGCGCACGGCGGAAAGCGCATCCAGCAACTGGGGGAGAGAAGTCTCGCGCCGCTTGACCAGCCACAGCACGGCACGTCGCGCCGAACGCGGCCCTAGCCCCGGAAGCCGGGCCAGCACGGCAGAAAGCGCCTCGATCTCTTGCGATGCCATGGAGCGGGAGATAGGGCGTGGCGACCCCGATAGGAACCCGCGAAAGCCTTCTATGCGCATCATTTTCATGGGAACGCCCGACTTTGCCGTCCCGGCGCTTCAAGCGCTGGTGGAAGCCGGACACGATATCGCCGCCGCCTATACCCAGCCTCCCCGCCCTGGCGGCAGGCGCGGCAAGGAATTGACGCCCACGCCGGTCCACAAGGCGGCAGAAGCCCTGGGCATCCCGGTGCGCCATCCACTACTGCTGAAAGAACCGCAGGCCATCGCGGATTTCGCGGCGCTCGATGCCGCTGTGGCGGTGGTTGCCGCCTATGGCCTGATCCTGCCTCAGGCCGCGCTCGATGCGCCGCGACTGGGCTGCCTGAACATCCATGCCTCGCTCCTTCCCCGCTGGCGCGGCGCGGCGCCGGTGCAGCGCGCGATTCTGGCGGGCGACGAGCAGACCGGCGTCACGATCATGCAGATGGAAGCCGGGCTCGACACCGGACCGATGCTGGCGAAGGCAAGCGTTCCGGTGGAAGACAAGACCGCAAGCGAACTGACCGCGGAACTGGCCGAAATCGGCGCACGGCTGATGGTGGAAGTGCTCGGCAACCTGCCTGCCTATTCCGCCGAACCACAGGACAATGCGCTGGCGACCTATGCCGCGAAGATCGACAAGGCCGAAACCAGGATCGACTTTTCCCGCGAGGCGATTTTCCTGGCGCGGCAGGTACGCGCCTTCGCCCCCGCCGCATGGTTCGAGCTGGAGGGCGAACGATATCGCATACTCGCCGCCGACACGACCACAAGCGATGGCGTGCCGGGTATCACGCTGGACGACAGGCTGACGATCGCATGCGGCACGGGCGCGATCCGCCCGACCCGCATTCAACGGGCGGGGAAGCCGGCTATGGATACATCGGAACTGCTTCGCGGAAAGCCCATCCCGGTGGGAACAAGGCTGGATCGATCCGCTATAATGCCCGGTTGAAATAGCTGTAGAGCCAATCGGGCATCGCAGGCCCCAGGAGATCACCGAACCGGGCGGCGGATTTGCCGATCATCTTCAGGATCATCGCGTTCATCTCGGGATCGCTCTCCTCGGCAACAACGAGATGGTATTGCGACGACAACTTTCCCCGGAAAGGCTCGAACCCCGTGAGGATGCTGGAATCCCTCCACGGCTCGGCTATTCGGTGCATGATAGCCACTTCGACGAACTCCCGTGTATGCTCGGAGCTTGAATGGAGCAGCGCCATCTTGCGCAGTCCCGCATAGCCTTCATCCCAGAATGCGAGGACGACCTCCGCCGCTTCCTCGTCACCCATCGTCAGCAGCGTGAGAAGCTCCGCCGCTTCGCCACCGGGGCGTGCCAGTTCGACCGCTTCACCCCCCGGCGCGCTGACGGTAACGGTGGCACATTGCGGGTCCACCAACTGGCGATAAAGCACCACGCTGACCACCCCTCCTTGCGCGTCTGCCGCTGTGGTGAAGTCGAACGTCTCCTGCCGCGTCCATCCCGCATCCGCTGCCGCTCCGGCCCGTTCGGCAACTTCCGGCGCGACGGTGAGCGGCGGACAAGCGGCAGCGGCGGACGTAGCTGCGGCGAATATCGACGCAATCGCAAGGACATAAGGCAGGCGCATGAATTCCCCCCGATACAAGCAAGATCGCGGACAAACTAGCGGCGCGCGCCCTGCGATCAAGCACGGGTGGTGACGTAGTTTGAACTTCGGCTTCGGCAATGAGCAGGCGTCATCGCTCTCCAGGCTACCTCCTCTGCTCGTCCTGAGTCTGTCGAGAAGCGGAACCAAACCACGTCACCGCTCAAGCACGCGATGCCTTGACGTGCCAAAGTTCATCCAGAGCTTGTTGAGGGGCCCGGCCCGAACCGCTAGGGCGCACACATGACCCGCTTCGCCCTCACTCTCGAATTCGACGGCGGCCCGTTCTTCGGCCTGCAGCGGCAAGCGAACGGGCCAACCGTGCAACGGGCGGTGGAAGACGCGGCCCATGAAATCACCGGCGAGAAGGTTACGCTTCATGCCGCCGGGCGCACCGATGCGGGCGTGCATGCGCTGGCGATGCGGGCGCATGTCGATATCGAAAAGCCCTTCGAGCCCTTCCGCCTGATGGAAGCGCTCAACGCCAGGCTGCGGCCCGATCCCGTCGCGGTGATCGCTTGCGAGAGCAAACCCGAGGACTGGCATGCGCGCTTTTCCTGTATCGGGCGGCGTTATCTCTACCGGATCGGCAATCGCCGTGCACCACTGGCGCTAGAACGGGGCCGGGCGTGGCACGTCACCCGCCCACTCGACGCCGAAGCGATGCATCGCGCGGCACAGGCGCTGGTGGGAAGGCACGATTTCACCACCTTCCGTTCGGTCCAGTGCCAGGCGAAAGATCCGGTGAAGACGCTCGACCGGCTCGATGTACGGCGCGAGGGCGAAACGGTGCTGATCGAGACTGCCGCGCGCAGCTTCCTCCATCACCAGGTTCGCTCCATGGTAGGAACGCTTTCGCTTGTCGGGCTCGGCCAATGGGGCGAAGATCGGGTCGGCGAAGCCCTCGCCGCGCGCGACCGGCAGGCGCTGGGACATAATGCGCCGCCGGAAGGGCTGTATTTCGTGAAGGCGCTCTATCCCGGAGAGGAATAGGTATGACCACGCAAGGCCAGCAGATCGTCTCGACGCTCAACGAGAACGGCACACTGACGGTGGAAGTGGCTGAGGAGATGCTTCCTCAGCCCCAGGGTTACGAAGTTCTCGTCCGGGTTGAGGCCGCGCCGATCAATCCTTCCGATCTGGCCCTGCTGTTCGGACCCGCGGACCTTGCCAATGCCGAATATTCAGAGGGGCGCATCGTTGCCCCCATGCCCCCCGCCGCCATGCGCGCAATGGCCGGGCGGATCGGTCAGCGCCTGCCGGTGGGCAATGAAGGCGCGGGCACCGTCATCGCGGCAGGTGAAAATGCGCGGGACTTGCTGAACAAGCGTGTGGCCTGTGTCCCGGGCGGAATGTTCGCTACGCACCGCCTTGCCGATGCGCGCATGTGCATGGAACTGCCGGACGGCCTTCCGATCGAGCTTGGCGCGGCCTCCTATGTCAATCCGCTGACGGCGCTCGGCTTCGTAGAAACGATGCGGAACCAGGGCTTTTCGGGCCTCGTCCACACGGCCGCGGCATCGAATTTGGGACAGATGCTGGTGAAGCTCTGCGCCGAGGAAGGCGTGCCGCTGGTCAACATCGTGCGGAAGCCTGAACAGGTGGCGCTGCTCAGGGGAATCGGAGCTGAACATGTCGTCGACAGTTCGGACCCCGATTTCATTTCCCACCTTGTCGCAGCGATCGACGCAACCGGCGCACGGATGGGCTTCGATGCAATCGGCGGCGGCGGGCTGGCGGGACAAATCCTGACCGCGATGGAAACGGTCGCTGCAAAGAACCTGACCACCTACAGCCGGTATGGGTCATACGAACGGAAGAAGGTCTATATCTACGGTTCGCTCGACACCGGGCCGACCCTGCTGACGCGCAGCTTCGGCCTGTCCTGGGAAGTCGGCGGATGGCTGCTGATACCCTTCCTCGCCAAATTGCCGCCAGAAGATACGGCTCGCTTGCGCGATCGGGTGGCGAAGGGGCTTACCACCACCTTTTCCAGTCAGTTCAAGGGGAAAGTCGGGCTTTCGGAGATGTTGCGCAAAGATATCGCGCAGACTTACAACGCCAGGGCGACCGGCGAGAAATACCTCGTCACCCCGAACTGACTGAGCGGGCGATCAAGGACCGGTTGCCTGAGGCGATGGTTGCGGAGGCGGGATAGGCTGGAAGCTGACGCCGTTGCCGTCGATACGCACGTCGACAGGGATGCCCGCCGCTTCGGTCGATATCGTCGCGCCATTATTCTCGACCCTCAATCGCGCACCCGTATCACCCAGCGGTATCTCCCCGAGATCGGGAATGTCGAGCGGCTGAACAGGGCCCGCCGGGTCGGGTGCCTCGGTGGCGCGGGCAGGTGCGGGGGCAACCTTCTTCCCAAGCGCCTGGCTCATGAAATCGCGCCAGATACGGGCCGGCATGCCCCCGCCCTGCACCCCGGCCAGTGGCGTGTTGTCATCGTTGCCGACCCACACACCCACCACCAGATCGCCCGCGTAACCGATGAACAGCGCGTCCCGGCTGTCCTGGCTCGTCCCGGTCTTTCCGAAATTGGGCACATTCAGCATCGCGGCACGCCCCGTGCCACCATTGATCGCCTGCCGCAGCATCTGCTCGGCCGCCTTGTGCTCGCGCGAGGACAGGCTGCCCTTGGGGTCCCACAGCCAATCGAACCACCCGGCCTCCTTGGCCGCGAAAGCGCGCGGATGCACGGGAAAGCTGTTGGCGGCAACGCCCGCATAGGCGGCCGTCAGCTCCAGCAGCGTCATGCTGGAGGTGCCGAGCGCCAGGCTGGGGTCGCCTTCCGCCAATGGCGAGGTGACCCCGAGATCGCGCGCCGTGCGGATGACTGCGCTGCTTCCCACCTCGTTGAACAGGCGCACGGCCGCGACATTGCTCGACCGGGCAAAGGCTTCTTCGAGCGTGATGGTGTCGGAATAATTCCCGCTGGCATTGCCCGGGCGGTAAGTGCCCTCGGTGAACTCGCGGTTCGAGATCGTGTCATCGGGGTCCCAGCCCGCCTCCAGCGCAGCGAGATAGACGAACAGCTTGAAGGTCGATCCCGGCTGGCGGCGGGCCTGCGTGGCCCGGTTGAACGGGGAATCCGCGTAGTCCTTCCCACCGATCATGGCGACCACTTCGCCATTGGTGCGCATGGCCACCAGCGCGACCTGCGCCTGGCCCAAAGGCGCCCGCGAAATGGCGCGGCGGGCCGCCGCCTGCAGCCGTGAATCCAGCGTGGTGGTGATCGTCTGCCTGGCATAGCCGACATCGCTGAACTGACGTGCAGCCGGCAATGCCCAGTCCGCGAAGTATGTCCCGGTCGGCAGGTTGTCCCCCCGGTTGCGCAGATCAAGCCGCGGGGCAGGCATGGCCTTGACGTCCGCCTGGGCAAGATACCCTGCGTCGACCATGGTCTGGAGCACGACACGCATGCGTTCCGTCGCCAGATCGTAATCGCGCGTGGGCGCATAGCGTGACGGCGCCTGCAGCAGGCCCGCCAGCATTGCCGCCTGTTCGGGCCTCAGCTTCTCGGGCTGGCGATAGAAGTAATGGAGGGACGCCGCCCGCAAGCCATAGGTGTTGTCCCCGAAATAGGCGTTGGAGAGATAACGCTCGAGGATTTCATCCTTCGTCAGCCACGCTTCCAGCCACAGCGCGATCAGGGCCTCGCGAGCCTTGCGGCCGAGGCTCTGCTCCGGCGTCAGGAACGTGAACTTCGCCAATTGCTGGGTGATCGTGCTGCCGCCCTGCGTCCGGCCGGTGGTGAGGTTGCTCCACACGGCCCGCGCGATGCCCCGCGGGTCGATGCCCCAGTGGTCGTAGAACCGCCTGTCCTCGATCGCCAGGAAGGCCTCCACCACATGCGGGGGCAGTTCGGCCACCTTGACCGGCTCGTCCACCACCGCGCCGTTGCGGGCGATCGGAGTGCCATCGGCGGCCAGCAGCGTGAGCTGCGGCGGAGCGATGGGCTGGAGCGACTTGGACAGCGGAGCCGTGATCAGCAGCCAGCCGATCAGCAGGATGAACAGCGCCAGGAAGGCGGCAACGCCCCTGCTCGCCCACCACCAGCGGGTGCGCTTGCCGGACGAAGGCGGTGGCGATGCCCCGTCTCCGGCGGAGAGCGTGCCGGTGACCGGGTGATGGTCGGGATCGTCCGGCAGCCCGTCATACAACGGGGAGAACGGCGCTTCCTCGTATTCCAGATGCTGCGGCAACGGCGGCGGATCGCGCAGCCACGGCCAGCGAAACCCGCTGCGCTTCTTGTCCGGTCTGCGAGGCAGGCTGTCCATCTGCGCCGTGTATTATCGCAACAACACAGCGTTGACGAGGGGTTTCAGCGTCAGCCCCTGCCCACTACGCTTTCGGGAAGGTCCGTGCCGAACACGCGCTGGTAGTATTCCGCCACCAGCATCCGCTCCGCCTCGTCGCACTTGTTGAGGAAGCTGAGGCGGAAGGCGAAGCCGACATCCTTGAAGATTTCGGCGTTCTGCGCCCAGGTGATCACGGTGCGCGGGCTCATCACGGTGGAGATATCGCCGTTGATGAAGCCCTGCCGGGTCAGTTCGGCAACGCGGATCATCTTGGTGACGGTGGCCTTGTCCGTGCCCGGATTCTTGGCCGAGACGATTTCCACCTCGGTTTCTTCCGGCAGGTAGTTCAGGCCCACCACGATGTTCCAGCGGTCCATCTGGCCCTGGTTGATCGCCTGCGTGCCGTGATACAGCCCGCTGGTATCGCCCAGGCCCACCGTGTTGGCGGTGGCGAACAGGCGGAAGTTCGGGTTCGGCCGGATCACGCGGTTCTGGTCGAGCAGCGTCAGCTTGCCTTCGGTTTCCAGCACGCGCTGGATCACGAACATCACGTCCGGGCGGCCCGCGTCGTATTCGTCGAACACCAGCGCGACCGGGTGCTGCAACGCCCAGGGCAGCAGGCCTTCGCGGAATTCGGTGACCTGCAAGCCGTCGCGCAGCACGATCGCATCGCGGCCGACCAGGTCGATCCGGCTGATATGCGCATCGAGGTTAATGCGGATGCACGGCCAGTTGAGCCGCGCGGCGACCTGTTCGATATGGGTCGACTTGCCGGTGCCGTGATAGCCCTGCACCATCACCCGGCGATTATGGGCAAAGCCCGCGAGGATCGCCAGCGTGGTGTCCGGATCGAACACATAGGTCTCGTCAAGGTCGGGCACGCGCTCGTCCGCTTCGGAGAAGGCAGGAACGGTCATGTCCGTATCGATGCCGAACACCTCGCGCACGCTCACCACCTTGTCAGGTGCTGCAAGGCGTGTAGTGCCGCTGGATTCGGAGTGCTTGTTGGTCATCTCATTCATCGCGCCGGTTCGACTATACGGGCAGGCGCGCGGCTGCAACCGGCAAACGCCGGACAAGATCAAATTAGCAACAATGGGAGTTGGATGATGAAGATTTTCGGGTTTCCCCTGTCCCCCTTCGTCCGCAAGGTGCTGGTCGCGACCGCGGAGAAGGGCATCGATGCGCAATTGATCCCCTCCAACCCCGCCCAGCCGGACGAGGCATTCCTGAAAGCCAGCCCGTTCCGCAAGATCCCCGCGATCGAGGATGGCGATTTCCGCCTGGCCGATTCGACCGCCATCGTCGCCTATCTCGATGCCAGATATCCCGAGCCTGCCCTGCTGCCCGCCGATCCGCAGACGCGCGGCAAGGCCGTGTGGTTCGACGAGGTTGCCGACACCATCCTGATCCCCGCCGGCGCGCCGATCGTGCTCAACCGCTTCCTGCGCCCGGCGATCTTCAAGGTCGAAGGCGACGAGGACGCGGCGGTCGCGGCGGAAGAGGCGATCCTGCGCCCGCTCGACTACTTCGAAGACGTGCTGTCCAACGGCGGCTGGCTGGCGGGGGAGTACTCGATCGGCGACATCACGCTCGCCTGTTCGATCAAGACGCTGGGCTATGCGGGCTGGAAGCTGGACGAACAACGCCACCCCGCCATCGCCAGCTGGTTCGGCCGCGTGAGCGAGCGCCCGGCATGGCAATTGGCGGCCGAGCAGGAAGCGGCGATCTTCGCCTCGCTCGGCAAGCACTGAGGGAGGCCGGCATGCCGGCCTGCGCGGAGCCGTTCGGGCCAGCCTGTCACCTTTGCGCTTACACATATCGGCGGTTTTGTTTTTGGCGCCCCCGCCCCGCCCGGCCAGCTTTTCCGCCCTTCCCGCCCTTCCGGCGCCTTTCCGGTTGTCACCTTCCGCCAGGCGCATCCGCCACCCGGTGTCGGGGGTCCGACAGGATCGGAAGGAAAGGAAGGGAAGCATCCCGCAGGGTAGATCAGATTCCGGTCGCGTAGGAAAGATGCCCCTTGATCCTCCCCTGCAAGGGGAGGTGGCAACCCGTCAGGGTTGACGGAGGGGTGTAGCCGTCAGCGGGAGAAGGAAAGAGACCTCATCCCACCGGCAACCCAATCTTCGGTGGCAGTTCGAACAGCGAGACATATCGTCTCGCCAACTCCCGGTCGCCTTCGATGACCAGCCCGGCGGCCTCCATCTCCTCGAACGGGATCTTCGCATAGAGCAGCCCGGCGATCATCGGGGCCTCAGGCGCATGGAAGGTCACTTGCGCGGTCGACGGATCACCCCGGCGGATCGGCAACTGTCCGTCCTTCAACCCGGCAATGAAGCTTTCCCCGCCCACTTCGAAACCCACCGTGGCGTCGAAGGCCTTCGCCGCTTCCTTGTCCAGCATGGTGCGCATGGACAGCATCAGCCCCACCGGGGTCAGCGGCAGATGCGGATTGTGCAGCACCGATCGCGCCGCCCAGCGGCCCAGTTCCTGGATCGCGACTTCCGCGTAATAGCCCCATTCGGTCAGTTCATAGATCTGCGCGGGCGCGGGCGGCGCCAATTGGCGCTTCACCAGCGCACCCGCCGCTTCCAGCCCGGCCAGCCGCTCGGTCAACACCTTGGCGCTGATACCGGGCAGCACACGGCGTAAATCGGAAAAGCGCCGCCCGCCCAGCATCAATTCGCGTATGATCAGCAGCGACCAGCGTTCGCCCACCAGTTCCATGGCGAAGGCGGTGCCGCAGGCGTCGCCATACCACTTGCCATGGGCATCTTCAGGAACGCCCGAACCCAGTTTGGTTTCTTTTTGTAACTTCATAGTTGCTTTTAGTAACTCATCGAGGCACGAAGATGCAAGAGTGATTCGCAAGGAGAGGATTGAGCGCCATGGGCAAGATGATTTTCGTGAACCTGCCGGTGAAGGATCTGGCCAGGTCGCAGGCGTTCTATGAAGCGCTGGGTTTCACCAACAATCCGCAATTCACCGATGATACCGCCGCCTGCATGGTGTGGTCGGAAGCGATCTACGTGATGCTGCTGACCCATCAGCGCTGGGCCGACTTCACCACCCGCCCTATCCCGCCCGCCACGTCCAGCGAAGTGATGCTGGCAATCAGCGTGGACGATACCGACGAAGTGAACCGCATCACGGATGCGGCGGGCGCCAATGGCGGGACGGCCGATGTGAATCCGAAGCAGGATCACGGCTTCATGTTCAGCCGCAGCTTCACCGATCCCGACGGCCATATCTGGGAACCCCACTGGATGGATCCCGCTGTCGCTGATGGAGGCGAAATGCCGGGCGCCTGAGCCATCCCGGCAAGACGGACAACCGAAGAGAGAAGGAGCCTGAACCATGTATATCCAAGGATTCCTAGTCCCCGTTCCCGGCGACAAGAAGGAAGAATACCGCAAGGTCGCACAACGCTTCGCCGAGATCATGAAGGATCACGGCATGATCGAGGATGTCGAGGCATGGGAAGCGGACGTGCCGGATGGCGAGCACACCGATTTCCGCAAGGCGGTGAAGATCGAGGAAGGCGAAAAAGTCGTCTTTTCCTGGATCGTCTGGCCCGACAAGGCGACCGCCGATGCCGCGCATGAGAAAATGATGGAAGATCCCCGGTTCAAGGAATTCGGCGACACCATGCCCTTCGACGGCAAGCGGATGATCTATGGCGGGTTCGAACCGCTGATGGTCTCGGGGAGGGAATGATGGCCAAGCCAGTGACCATATCGCTCTGGTATCAGAGCGACCCGACCGAAGCAGCGGAATTCTACGCCGCCACCTTCCCCGACAGTTCCGTGGACGGCGTACACAAGGCGCCGGCGGACTCCCCCTCAGGCAAGCAGGGCGATGTGCTGACGGTGGAGTTCACCGTGCTGGGCATACCCTGCGTCGCCATCAATGGCGGCCCGGCCTTTTCGCAGAGCGAGGCGTTCTCCTTCATGGTCCATACGGACACGCAGGAGGAGACGGACCGTTACTGGAACGCCATCGTCGACAATGGCGGCTCTGAAAGCGTGTGCGGCTGGTGCAAGGATCGCTGGGGCCTCAACTGGCAGATCACCCCGCGCGTGCTGACCGATGCCATGGCCGGGTCGGACCCGGCAGCAGCCCAGCGTGCCTTCACCGCGATGATGGGCATGAAGAAGATCGACGTCGCCGCGATCGAAGCCGCGGTGAAGGGCTGAACCGGGATGCGCGCGCTCTATGGCCATCCGTTCTCGTCCTACACCTGGAAGGGGCTGATCCCGCTATATGCATCCGGGCTGGACTTCGAATTCCGCGAGGTCGGGCCGGACCAGCCCGATCACGCCGCCTTCGTCCAGCAGGCGCATCCGGCGGGCAAGTTCCCGGTGCTGGTGGATGGCGACGCGACCATCGTGGAGGCGACCGCCATCATCGAATATCTCGCGGCGACCTATCCCGCGGCCGCGCGTCTCATCCCCTCGGACCCGGCCCAGGCCGCCACGGCGCGGATGATCGACCGGGTGTTCGACAATTACGTGATGGGCAGCGCCCAACGCGTGGTAAGCGCCCGGCTGGCCGATACCGAAAACCCCGACCGGGCGGAGATCGAGGCGGGCGAGCAAGGCCTGTTGCGCGCCTATCGCTGGCTCGAAGGCTGGCTTGCCGCGAACGGTCTGCCCCCGCATGTCTCGCTGGTTACCTGCGCCGCCGCGCCTGCGCTGTTCTACGGCGACTGGATCGAGAGCATCCCTGACGATTGCGACCGCCTGAGGGCCTTGCGCGCGCAGATCCTGGCCCTGCCCGAGGTGCGCCGCTGCGTGGAGGATGCCCGCTATTTTCGCCCCTATTTCCCCGGCGGCGCGCCGGACCGCGACTGAACGGATCGAAAGGACAAGGACATGGCCGATACGAGAGAACTGAGCGTTTCCGTCTTCATCGACGCCCCGCCCGCAAAGGTGTGGGATGTGATGACCAACCGGCAGGAGGAATGGTGGTGCCCCGAACCGTGGTCGATCACCATTGAGGAGCAGGACCGGCGCGCAGGCGGACGCTGCGCCATGACCATGCATGGACCAGATGGCGAAACGGTCGCCAGCGAAGGCATCTTCCTCGCCTGGGAGGAAGGCCGGCGCTTCGTGACCACCGATGCCATCGTCGGCCCGGATTTTGATCCGGCCGGTCCCTTCATGATTGGCTTCTGGGAAATCGAGCCGGAAGAAGCCGGCGGAGTGAGCGGCACCCGCTTTACCGGCCGCGCCAAGCACTGGTCGGACGAGGCACGCAGCCAGCACGAACAGATGGGTTTCGTGGAAGGCTGGGGAACCGTGGCCGAACAGCTCAAGGCCCTGTGCGAGGCCTGACGGCCACGAACGAAGCAGCGGTTCAGGCGAAGGCGCGCGACTTCTTGAGCAGTTGATAGGCTTCCACCACCCTGCCCAGCCGCGCTTCGTGGCTGCGGTCGCCGCCGTTGCGGTCGGGGTGGTATTCGCGCACCAGTTCCGAATAGCGTTTCCGCAAACTTGTCCGGTCGACATCGCCGGGCAAGCCCATGACGTTCAGCGCTTCCCGCTCCCGCGGAGTGAAACGTGCATATTCCTGCGCTGCGGCATGGCGCCCCGCGGCACGCTGGCGAATGGTCTTCGCACGGTCGAAGATCGCATCCAGCGGATCGTCGAAATCCGCCCATCGCGGCCCGGTGCTTGCCCCGCCATCGGGGCGGAACGCACGGCTTTCCGTGGCCCAGCCCGCCACCGGATGCTGCGCGGCGACGATTTCATCCGCGCTCATCCCGGCGAACCAGTTGTAGCCTGAATTGAACTGGCGGACATGATCGAGGCAGAACCAGCGCCAGCTGCCCGGGCCGTCAAAACCCGCGCCACGCTCGCCCGGAGCGCGGAATTCGCCCGCCTCTTCGCACCCATCCGCCTGGCATTGGCGGCCTTGTGCCTCGTAACGTCCTTGAAACCGCTGACTCTTCACACCCTTTAGGATGGGGAATCATTCCCTATAAGGGAACCCCCAACCACAAGATTCCCGGTCGAGGAGATACGATGTCAGGCCCGCTCCAGCGCGAAATGGAAGAACTGCTGCGGCACGCCTTCCTCCCCACCCGGCTCGAGGTGATCAACGACAGCGCAACCCATCGCGGCCACGCGGGCGACGATGGCAGCGGCGAATCGCACTTCACCGTGGTGATCGAAAGCGCATCCTTCACCGGCAAGTCGCGAGTCGAACGCCAGCGCATGGTCAACCATGCCCTGGGCGACATTCCGGGTGATCGGGTGCATGCCCTGGCGATCAAGGCCTTCGCGCCGGAGGATGGACGATGAACATTTCCGCCACCATCACCCCGGTTACACATGATCTGGGCGATTTCCAGGTGCGCCGCGTGCTGCCCGCGCGGGAGCGGATCATGGTCGGACCGTTCATCTTCGTGGACCAGTTCGGCCCGGCGCAGCTCGATATCGGCAAGGCGATGGACGTGCGCCCGCATCCGCATATCAACCTCGCCACGGTGACCTGGCTGTTCGAAGGCGCGATCGACCATCGCGACAGCCTGGGCAGCTATTCCACCATCCGGCCCGGCCAGATGAACCTGATGACCGCCGGCAGCGGCATCGTCCATTCCGAGCGCAGCCCGCAGGGCGAACGCGAGGCCGGACCGAAGATGTATGGCATGCAGACCTGGCTGGCCCTGCCCGACGGCAAGGAGGAGATCGCACCCGCGTTCGAAGCGGTGAAGGATCTGCCGCTGATCGAAGACCAGTGCGTGACCGCTCGCGTCATCATGGGCGAATTGTGGGGCCTCAAGGCGCCCGCCACCACCTATGCCGAGACGATCTATGCCGAAATCCTGCTCGGCCCCAGCGGCGCGATCCCTATCGAGGCGGATGCGGATGAGCGCGCGGTGATGCTGGTGGGCGGCGAAGGTTCCCTCGATGGGCGCGCGCTGAAGCTGTATGAACTCTACGTCCTGCGCCCCGGCGCGGAAATGGTCCTGTCATCCAGGCATGGCGGGCGGGCGATGCTGCTGGGGGGCGAGGCTTTCACCACCCGCCGCCATGTCTGGTGGAACTTCGTCAGTTCATCGAAAGAACGGATCGAACAGGCCAAGGAAGATTGGGTAGCCGGCCGTTTCCCCAAGGTTCCGGGAGACGAGGAAGAGTTTATTCCCCTGCCCGAACGACCGCTGACGCGCAGCGAGTGATCTTTGCTTTTCAGGGGGTCCAGATGTCCCATGATCCTCCCCTACAAGGGGAGGGGGACCGCCCGAAGGGTGGTGGAGGGGTGTCCCCGCTGACGGCTATACCCCTCCGTCAGCCCGACGGGCTGCCACCTCCCCCCAAGGGGGAGGATCGAGAACGCGATGTTTGCACTCGATACAATCGCCCGAGAAAAGGTCTGAGACCCCTGCTTTCGTCAGGATCACGAAGGGGTGGTATGAAGGAGAGGCTGGCTGGCCTACTTCCCGAACCATTCCACCCAGGCGCCATGCGGATGCGCCTGGCTCAGCAATGTCCATTCATAGGCTGAACGGTGATCGTCCTTCGGCCAGTATTTCACCGTCAATTCGTGGGCGAAGGTCTGGCGGTTGGTTTCCAGCCGCACCCAGGCCAGCGGGCGTTCGGGCGTGGCGGCCTGCCCGGCATGTTCCATCGCGGCGCTGATATCGGCGCGAGTGCCCGCCGGCAGATATTGCCACATGACCGAATGGTAGAGAACCCGCGTGACGCCTTCTTCCTGCGGCTGGGGCAGCATGGCCGAAACGAAGTCCGCCGCGTCCATTTCGGCAACATCCGGGCGCTTTTCCGCCGCGAGCGCGATTGCCGCATCGATCCGGCCGATACGTTCGACCACTTCTGCCCAGACATAGGCCTTCAGGCGCCGCGCCTGATCGGGATCGGCCAGATCGACCGGCGCGACATCGCAGCCCCGTATCGCCGTGATCTCCACCTTGCCGGCAGGCGGGGGTGGACCGCGCCAGTGCGGCACGATCCGCATCGGCGAATCCTTCGGCCCCACGCGCACTCCGCCCAGATCGTAGAAATACCGCTCCATCATGGTGTTGACGCCCGCACTGGCGCCCATCTCGTTCAGTTCGAAGCGCGGGCCGAGCCATTGCGAAAGCCACAGCAGCCCCGCCATGATGCTGGCGGAACGCCCCGCCTCGTTCGTTTGTGGCGGGCCATCGAACCATGGTGCCAGCCGCTCGTCGAAACGCTCGACGCTATCGACCACGATGGCGTCGACTTGTGCCTGGTCCTTCACTTCGGCGGCGTAGATCGGGCCGAGTTCCGGGGCATCGCCGGTCAGGAACAGGTGATGCAGCCCGCCCGCGATGCGCAGCGGCATTGCATCTTCAAGGCTTAGGCCTGGCCAATTGTTCATCCGCCGGGCGACTTCCGTATTCGTCGCCAGCACGGCGATCAGCGCGCGCACGATCCGCCCGGTGCAGGGGGCATGGGCACGGGTTGCATGTTCCGACTGCCATCTGATGGCATCGGCGACCTCCGGAATCTCCATCACCGCCTGTCCCGCCGCCACTCCAGTCTTTCCGTCCGCCATCGCGCCAGTCATCCTCCCAGCCATTCCCCCGCCATCCCCATTGCCCTTTTCGGCCGCAAACCCTAATGCGCGCGCCATGTCAGAGCCGCTCACCTTCGCCGTGCCCAAGGGCCGCATTCTCGATGAAGCATTGCCAGTGATGGCGCGTGCCGGCGTGGTGCCCGAAGCTGCGTTCCACGACAAGGCCAACCGCGCGCTGAGCTTTGCCAGCGAAGACGGGCGCCTGCGCATCATCCGCGTGCGCGCTTTCGACGTTGCGACCTTCGTCGCGCATGGTGCCGCGCAGGCCGGGATCGTGGGCTCCGACGTGGTCGAGGAATTCGATTATGCGGAGCTTTACGCCCCGGTGGACCTCGACATCGGCCATTGCCGCCTTTCGGTGGCGGAACCCGCCAATGCCGGGCTGGAGCCGCTGGGCAAGATCAGCCACCTGCGCATCGCCACGAAATATCCCAGGCTGACCAGCCGCTTCTTCGAACGGCAGGGCATCCAGGCCGAATGCGTCAAGCTGAACGGCGCGATGGAACTCGCCCCCAGCCTTGGCCTGTCGCAACGGATCGTCGATCTGGTTTCCACCGGCCGCACGCTGAAGGAAAACGGTCTGGTGGAAACGACCACCATCCTGCCCGTCTCCGCGCGGCTGATCGTCAATCGCGCCGCGATGAAGACGGATTCGCGCGTGGCCGAACTGGTCGAAGCGTTCCGCGCCGTGGCCGAAGGAAGGATGGGCTGATGCAGCGCCTTTCAACATCCGATCCCGATTTCGAAATGAAGTTCAGCCGCATCGTCGGCGACCGGCGCGAAAGCGACAGCGACGTGACCCGGGCCGTCTATTCGATCCTGGAAGACGTGCGTTCGCGCGGGGACGCCGCGTTGGCCGACTACACGATGCGCTTCGACGATTTCCCGCTGCCGGAAGGCGAATGGCGGATCGCTCCGGAACGCTGCAAGGCAGCCTTCGACGCGCTCGATCCCGATTTGCGCGAAGCGCTGGAACTCGCGGCCAGCCGCATCCGCGCCTATCACGAAGCCCAGCTTCCGCAGGACCGCGACTATACGGACGATGCCGGCGTACGGCTGGGGGCCAGGTGGTCTCCGGTCGATGCGGCCGGCCTCTATGTGCCGGGCGGGCGGGCTGCATATCCCTCATCCATGCTGATGAACGCCATTCCCGCCAAGGTTGCCGGGGTCGGGCGGCTGGTGGTCTGCACGCCCACGCCGAAGGGTGAGATCAACGAACTGGTCCTGGCCGCCGCGCATCTCGCCGGGGTGGACGAAATCTGGCCGGTGGGCGGCGCGCATGCTGTCGGCGCGCTTGCCCATGGCACGGACCGCATCGCTCCCGTCGATGTCATCACCGGACCGGGCAATGCCTATGTCGCCGAAGCCAAGCGCCAGCTTTATGGCGTGGTCGGCATCGACATGGTTGCGGGCCCCAGCGAAATCCTGGTGATCGCCGATGGCAAGAACGATCCGGACTGGATCGCCGCCGACCTGCTGAGCCAGGCCGAGCACGATCCCGCCGCGCAATCGATCCTGATCACCGATGACCCGGCCTTCGCCAGCCAGGTGGAAGACCGGGTGGACGTGCAGAGCACGATGCTCTCCACCGGGAAGACCGCGCGGGCCAGTTGGGCGGAACACGGCCTGATCATCGAAGTGGCCGATCTGTCCGAAGCCCCGCGCCTCGCCAATGCGCTGGCGGCGGAGCATGTCGAGCTTGCGCTGGATGACGATCACGCGGAAGCGATCTTCGCTGAAATCCGCCACGCGGGCAGCGTGTTCATCGGCCGCATGGTTCCCGAAGCCGTGGGCGACTATGTCGCCGGGCCGAACCACGTGCTGCCCACCGGCCGCCGCGCCCGGTTCTCGTCCGGCCTTTCGGTGCTGGATTTCATGAAGCGCACCAGCTTCATCGCGCTGGACGAGGCGGCACTGGGCAAGATCGGCCCCGCCGCGGTGCGTCTGGCCAACATGGAAGGGCTCCCGGCCCATGCGAAGTCGGTAGAGCTGAGGTTGAAGAAGTAATGAGTGGACGTTCCAAATCCCGTTCCGCCGCGCGGCTCGCCGCCGTGCAGGCGCTTTACCAACGTGACATGGAGACGATCCCCGTCACCCACCTGCTGGACCAGTTTCACCAGCACTGGCTGGGGCGGGAAACCGACGATGGCGACGAGCTGGCCGAAGCCGAGATCGCCTTCTTCGACGACATCGTGCGTGGCGTGGATTCGCGGCTGGAAGAGATCGACGGCTTGCTGGAAGATCGCCTGGCCGAGGGCTGGAGCCTGAAACGACTGGACAAGACCATGCTGCAGATCCTGCGCGCGGGCACTTACGAACTGCTCGCGCGGCCGGATGTGCCGCTGGGCAGCGCGATCAGCGAATATGTCGATGTCGCCCACGCCTTCTTCGAGAAGACCGAGGCGAATTTCGTGAACGGTGTGCTGGATGGTGTCGCGAAAACGGTGCGCAACTGAGGGGCAACGCACCTTGCCGCTCCATTGACGGGCGCAAACTGGTTGGAAGAAACGTGCGGCGGCTCCGCGTTGCCAGGGGAATATCGCAGGAACGGCTGGCCTTCGATTCCAGTGTCGATCGCTCCTATCTGGGCGGCATGGAACGGGGTGAAGCCAATCCCACCGTCGACGTGCTGGAACGTCTGGCCCGGACCCTGGATGTCCCGCTTGCCGATCTGTTTGCGCAGGCAGGGGACGGAACCGGGCTCGGCGAAGGCCTGCCTCGTGGGCGAAAGCGGAAATAGTTGACTGTCGGGCGGCAATAAGGCTTCGCGTCTTATCCATCGAGGGGAAGGTCAGTGAACGAATCCACCTTCATCCAGACCTTGCGGGCGCTCGCCTGGCATCCCGCCGCACGCGGGCTGGCCGATGATTGCGCGGTGCTGGAAGTCGGCGCCGAGACGCTGATCCTCACCCACGACATGCTGGTGGAAGGCATGCACTTCCTCCCCGATGCCGATCCGGCGGACGTGGCGTGGAAACTGGTGGCCAGCAATCTCTCCGATCTGGCGGCCAAGGGCGCGGAGCCGCTGGGCGTGCTGCTGGGCTTCATGCTGGGGCCTGACGATGATCGCTTTGTCGATGGGCTGGACGATGTGCTGGGCCACTACGGCGTGCCGTTGCTGGGGGGGGATACTGTCTCCGGCGGCCCACCCCGTTCCTTCGGGCTGACCGCCATCGGCCGCGCCACCCACGCGCCCGTCCCCGCGCGATCCGGTGCGCGGGTGGGCGATGCGCTTTACGTCACTGGCCCGCTGGGCGCGGCGATGCTGGGGTTCAAGGCGCTGCGCGACGGAACCGGGGATGACAGCACAGCCTATCGCCGCCCCATGGCGCGGCTGGCGGAAGGGCAGGCGCTCGCCCCGCTGGTAACGGCAATGATGGACATCTCCGACGGGTTGCTGCTGGATGCCGCGCGCATGGCCAAGGCCAGTGAGGTCACGATGGCGATCGAGAGCGCAGCGGTGCCGCTGGGCGCCCCGGCGGAACGGCTGCACGATGCGCTGCGCTGGGGGGACGATTACGAGCTGCTGCTCACAGCGCCCGAGGGGATCGCCCTGCCCGTGCCAGCCCATCGCATCGGCACCGTGATCGAGCTTTCACCGGAGCCCCTGCTGCTGGATACGCAGCCTCTGAGCGAGGCGGATGGGCTGGGTTATGAGCATTCCCGGCCCGGTTCTTCCTGAACTGGACCGCTTTTCCCGCTCAAGCCCCGCCAGGGACGAGGGGCCTGCCCTATTCCTCTACGTCATCCTGAACTTGTTTCAGGATCTATTTCTCCAGATCATACGGCCGATCGCGGGGAATGATGGATCCTGAAACAAGTTCAGGATGACGTTGAACCTGAGCAATGAAGGCGGGAACGGCTCGCACCCTAATGCGCCGAAACATCCACTCCGCGCTGCGAGAGGATCGGCTTCATTTCGAAATACGCCTTCTTCGTCAGGTGCATGGGAATGTTCGGGTGCAGGTGGTGGATCAGGTGATACTCGATCCACATCGACAGGAACGTGCCCACGCTGCTCTTGAAGATACGCGTATTGTCATACCGGCCGCGGCCCGAATGGGGGTAATGCGTTTCCCAGCTGAAGAACACATGGGTGTGGATCAGCGCCAGCCAGCGCGGCAGCCACCAGACCATCGCGATCTCCATCGCATAGCCTGACAATGCCATGCCGATGAAGAACAGCGTGCCCAGAAGCTGGATGATCGCCGTCTGCTTCAACGCGCTTTTTGCCTCGGGCGTGCCGATTTCTTCCAGCAGCACCCGCTTGATATGATGCGCCTGCGCCGTCTTGCCGGGCTGGCGGTTGAGCCATCCCTTCCACAGGGCGGCCGGCAGGTTTGGCGCGGAATCCGGATAATCCGGGTCTTTCACCGGATCGTTCGGGAATTTGTGGTGCTGGAGATGCGTGATCCGCGCGATGCTGAACGGGAACATCAGCGGGATCATCGAAAGCTGGCCGGTCAACTCGTTCCAGAACCATGCCTTCGTGCCCTTGCGGCCGATATTCGAATGCATCGCCTCATGCGCGGTGATGTAGCCGGCCGTGGCGATCAGGTATGAGATCACGAAGGCCGGGAACAGCGGCATGAGGCCCGTCATGGTGAGCGGGAACAGCGAAACCCAGACCGCGAAACCGATCAGCGTGGCCGCCACGTATTTCCAGCGGATGGTCTGCCCGATCTCGTAATATTTCATCGCGATCGCGCGTTCCTGCCTGGTCAGGTCGGCGCGGACGTGGCGGTCGAGCCCGGCATCCTCGGCCAGCGGGATCGCGGGGGCATCGCCGGCCCCGGGAAACAGGGACAGCTCGTCCTGATCGCCCCGCAGCGTTTTCGTGTCGATCCCCTCGGTCAAAGCCACCGCCCCCTGAGCACAGCGTAAAGACCCCACGGCGCACCGATCAGCAGGCCGAAGGCGATACGGCTCATCCCGAAGGGCGCGGCAATGTCCCAATAGGCCATGCTCTGCGCGATCAACGGCGCGATGAAGCCGATCCCGAACAGGAAAGGCATCACGTAGAACAGCTTCTTGAGTGCGGTTTCCATGGATCAGCCCTGCCCTAGAGTTTCGTGATATCGACCCCGCGCTGCGCCAGGACCGGCTTCAACGCGAAATAGGCCTCTTTGGTCCGGTGGTTCGGAATGCCCGGATAGAGGTGATGGATGAGGTGCGTTTCCATGCCCATCGACAGGACATGGCCCAGCCTGCTCTTGAAGATCACGGCCTGCGCATAGCGGTCCGTGTTGCCTTCGCGCGGGTGATGCGGCGCCCAGCTGAGATAGAAGCGGATATAGGACAGGCCCACGTGGCGCGGCAGCCACCACAGCAGCGCGGCCTCGATCGCGTAACCGCTCCACGCCATGCCGAACAGCACGGCCATGAAGAACAGTTGCAGCACCATCGTGTCTTTCAGCGCCTGCTGCGCGGCGGGCGTGCCCATATCGGCAAGGATGCGCTTGTAGTGATGGATCGAGCCATCGACACCGGGCTGGCGGTTGTACCATGTCTTGTACCACGCCATCGGCGCGTTCGGCGCCTCGTCCGTATAGTCGGGATCCTTCATCGGATCGTTGCAGTGATAGTGATGCTCAAGATGCATCATCCGCGCCATCGAGAAGGGGAACACGATGGGAATGGTGGAAACCTTGCCCACCCATTCGTTCACCCAGCGATATTTGGTGCCCGCCCGCGCGATGTTGGAATGCATCGCTTCATGGCTGGTGACATAGCCGCCCGTTGCGAAGATGCAGGACAGCACGAAAGCCAGCGGAAGGTTGAGCCAGCCCATGATCGCCAGCGGAAAGAAGCTGACCCACACGGCGAAGCAGCCCCAGGCCGCCAGCACATAGGGCCACATCCGCCCACCGTGGAATTGCCGGGCGATTTCCAGCTCCTGCTTGCGCAGATCCCGGCGCACATGGTCATCCAGGCCGCCGGAAGCGCCCAGGGGGATCGCCATGTCATCCACCGCAGGCACAGGCACTGCGGGCACAGGAATGCCACCTGCGACGTCTTCGCGCAGCAGCAAGTCCCGCTCGTTAGTTGGACCGTCCATCAGCCGTGAGTATCCTGCATGGGCCCCAAGGTAAGCGTTAACTTCGCATAAACCATCTAAGGGTGCAAGATTCCCAGACTTTCGTGTCGTTTGGATTACACATGCGTACCGCGGCGGGACGCAATATTTATTGTGTCGAATGACCCGGTGGACAGGCGGATTATTAAGACTTGCTTCGCTGCCCTGCTCCCTGATAGCCACCGCGAATAACTAAATGCCCCGGAAAAACCGGGGTTTTCCTGATTGGCTATCAATGAGGGGGAGAGAACTTCGTGAATCTTGTACTTATCGCTATTGCGCTGGGTGCGCTGGCCGTCGTGTACGGCTTCGTCACCAGTCGCCAGGTGCTGAACTCCAGCCCCGGCAATGAAAAAATGCAGGAAATCGCAGGCGCAATCCAGGAAGGCGCGCAAGCCTATCTGAAGCGCCAATACACCACGATCGGCATTGTCGGCGTGGTCGTCGCCGTGATCGTTGCCTATTTCCTCGGCACGATCTCGGCCGTCGGCTTCGTGATCGGCGCGATCCTTTCGGGCGTCGCCGGCTTCATCGGGATGAACATCTCGGTGCGCTCGAACGTGCGGACGGCTGCCGCTGCCCAGACCGGGCTGCAGGCCGGCCTCACCCTCGCCTTCCGCGCGGGCGCGATCACCGGCATGCTTGTGGCGGGCCTCGCCCTGCTCGCGATCGCGGTGTTCTTCTGGTATCTGGTCGGCCCTGCCGGCAATGCACCGAACAGCCGCGTCGTGGTGGACGCACTGGTAGCTCTCGCCTTCGGCGCATCGCTGATCTCGATCTTCGCGCGTCTGGGCGGCGGCATCTTCACCAAGGCGGCCGACGTGGGCGCAGACCTTGTTGGCAAGGTGGAAGCCGGCATTCCGGAGGACGATCCACGCAATCCCGCCGTTATCGCGGACAATGTGGGCGACAATGTGGGCGACTGCGCCGGCATGGCCGCCGACCTGTTCGAAACCTATGTCGTCACCGTCGGCGCCACCATGGTGCTGACCGCGCTCTTGCTCACCGATGTGGGCGATCTGCTGATGCCGCTGATGGCGCTTCCGCTGCTGATCGGCGGCGTGTGTATCGTCACCTCGATCATCGGCACCTATTTCGTCCGTCTCGGAGGGGGCACGAACATCATGGGCGCGATGTACAAGGGCTTCCTGGTCACCGCGATCCTTTCGATCCCGGCGATCTGGTGGGCAATCGGCTTCGCGCTGGGCGGCATGGAAACGACGATCGCCGCCGGGGCCGACGGCACGGGCGGTTTCAATGGCCGAACCTTGTTCTATTGCTCGCTGGTCGGGCTCGTCATCACCGGCCTGATCATCTGGATCACGGAATACTATACCGGCACCAATTACCGCCCGGTCCGCTCCATCGCCAAGGCTTCCGAGACGGGCCACGGCACCAATGTGATCCAGGGCCTGGCCATCAGCCTGGAATCGACCGCCCTGCCCACCATCGTGATCGTTGGCGGCATCGTGGTGGCCTATCAACTCGCCGGGTTGATCGGCATCGCCTATGCGGCAACCTCGATGCTGGCGCTGGCGGGCATGGTCGTCGCCCTCGATGCCTATGGCCCGGTAACGGACAATGCCGGCGGCATCGCGGAAATGGCGGGCATGGATGAAAGCGTCCGCGAGAGAACCGACGCGCTGGACGCGGTCGGCAACACGACCAAGGCCGTCACCAAGGGCTATGCAATCGGTTCGGCCGGCCTTGCCGCGCTGGTGCTGTTTGCCGCCTACACCACCGATCTCAAGCTGTTCTTCCCTGAACTGACAGTCGATTTCAGCCTTGAGAATCCCTATGTGATCGTCGGCCTGCTGCTGGGTGCATTGCTGCCCTATCTGTTCGGCGCGATGGGGATGACGGCAGTCGGCCGCGCAGCGGGCGATGTGGTTAAGGACGTGCGCGAACAGTTCGCCGCCGACAAGGGCATCATGGCGGGCACCAGCCGTCCAAACTATGCCCGCACGGTGGACCTCGTCACCAAGGCGGCGATCAAGGAAATGATCGTTCCCTCGCTGCTGCCGGTCCTCGCTCCGATCGTGGTCTATTTCGTGATCGCGGCGGTTGCCGGACAGGCGAACGGCTTCGCAGCCCTGGGTGCGCTCCTGCTCGGCGTGATCGTGGGGGGCCTGTTCGTGGCCATTTCCATGACTTCCGGCGGCGGCGCATGGGACAATGCCAAGAAGTACATCGAAGACGGCAATCACGGCGGCAAGGGCAGCGAAGCCCACAAGGCCGCCGTGACGGGCGACACGGTGGGCGATCCCTACAAGGACACAGCCGGCCCGGCCGTGAACCCGATGATCAAGATCACCAATATCGTGGCGCTGCTCCTGCTTGCCGCGCTGGCTCACGCCGGAATGTAATTTCCGTCAATGCCTGGGTGAAACAGGGCCCCGCCGGAGCGATCCGGCGGGGCCTTTGCTTTTGGCGATTGGGCAGCTTGCATCCCCCGGGCCTTTCGCGATGCCTCCTGAGACCCCAGCTTTCGCTGGGGTGACGGGATAAGGCACCGCCAAGCATATCGGCAAACGGGTAGCGCGGTCGCCTCGTTGTTTGCCGCCAGCCCGCCATACTTAACGCTTCCTTCGGTTTCCTCGGCTAAAGCCCGCCTTGGTGGCGACATCGGTCCCCATTGAAAGGTTCATTGCCCTTGGCGAGCAGAACGCTCGATCCCGACGGTTCCACGCCCGGTGGCGGCTCCGATCGCGCGCCCGAAATCCGCGTGGAGGCAGGTGCCTGGCGCGATATGGCCGGCCCTTCCACCATCACCCAATGGGATGCCTTGGCGCAGTGGGCATCATGCCCCAACCCTTTCTTCGAAAGCTGGTATCTCCTTCCCGCCCTGGAGGCTTTCGACCCCCAGGGGAAAGTGCGGATGCTGCGCTTCGATGCCGATGGAACCCTGGCCGGGCTGCTGCCGCTGCTCCGCTCACCGCGCTATTATCGCCATCCATTCCCTCAATGGGCCGGCTGGATGCACGGCAATTGCTTCCTTGGCGCCCCACTGGTGGCGCGCGGACTTGAAAAGCCCTTCTGGCGCGCCTTCATGGACTGGGCGGACAACCATGCCGAGGGTGCGCTGTTCCTCCATCTCCCGAAATTGCCGCTGGAGGGACCGCTGCACGATGCGTTGCGCGCGATCCTTGAAGAACAACGCCGCCCGGCCGCCCTCGTCCATCGCGAGGAGCGCGCGTTCCTTTCTTCCCCGCTCTCGCCCGCCGCCTATCTCGACAGCACGCTGAGCCCGAAGAAACGCAAGGAACTCCGCCGGCAGCATAATCGCCTGTCCGAACTGGGCGATCTCGACTTCGTGCGACAGGGTGATGCCGAAACCATTGCCGAATGGATCGAAGCCTTCCTCGAACTTGAAGCATCCGGGTGGAAGGGCAAATCCGGCCACGCCCTGGCAAACGATCCGCGCACCGCCCGCCTCTTTGCCGCAGCCCTGCGCGGTGCTGCCGATCGGGGTCGGCTCGAGCGGCTGACGCTTTCGCTCAATGGTCAGCCGGTCGCGATGCTGGCCAATTTCATAACACCGCCGGGCGCCTTTTCCTACAAGACCACCTTCGATGAAGAGTATTCGCGCTTCTCGCCGGGCGTCCTGCTGCAACGGGAAAACCTCGCCCTGCTCGAGCATGAAGACATCTCCTGGTGCGACAGTTGCGCATCCGCGGACCATCCCATGATCGACCATTTCTGGCGTGAACGCCGCGCAATCGGCCGCATCAGCATCGGCATTGGCGGACCTCTCCGCAGGACCGTCTTCCGACTCATAACCAGGATAGAGACGCGCAACTCGTCCGGAGAAATCGCATGAAGGCCGAAACGCCCCCGAACGATGGCGCGACCCCGCCCGGCCAACGCCCTGTGTTTCCCCCGGAAGCCCGCCAGGCCTTTGCGGACGCCTATCCGGAAGTCCCCCACAAGCTGCGCCACAGCCTGCCGGAACACCCGTTGCTGGCGCTTGAGGCGCTTGCCGCGCTGGGTGAAAGCCTGCCGGAAAGCTCCATCGAGTACAATCGGGGGGATCTGCCCGTGGGGGTAGACGGCAAACCCGGAAGCAACGGGCTGACCATCGGTCAGACGATCCGCGGCATCGCCACGAGCGAGAGCTGGGCAGTGCTCAAGAATATCGAGCAGAACCCCGCCTATGCCGAATTGCTGGAAACGCTGCTCGCGGAATTGCGCCCGCAGATCGAGGCGAAGACGGGCCGGATGATGAAGACCCAGGGCTTCATTTTCGTCTCGTCCCCCAATGCGGTAACGCCGTATCATTTCGATCCCGAGCACAACATCCTCATGCAACTGGTCGGCAGCAAGGTGATGACCCAGTTTCCCGCGGGCCATGCCGAATATGCGCCGGATCAGGTGCATGAAGGCTATCACACCGGCGGAGCGCGCGAGTTGAAGTGGCGCGATGCGCTGGCGATCGGCGGCACCGAGTTCGCGATCGGCCCGGGCGAGGCGCTGTTCGTGCCGGTGATGGCGCCGCACCATGTGAAGAACGGCCCCACCCCCTCCATCTCGCTTTCCATCACCTGGCGTTCCGAATGGAGCTTTACCGAAGCCGATGCGCGGGCATTCAATGGTCTGCTGCGCCGGTGGGGCATCAATCCCCGGCCACCGGGCCGGTGGCCTGCGCGCAACACCGCCAAGGCAATCGGCTGGCGCCTCTACCGGAAATTCATCAAGTCGCGTTGACGGCACGCGAAGCGCGTCGCACTACCGTTTCAAATGGCAACCAGCGTTTCCCCTACGCCCGAGGAACTCGTCGCCGATCTCGTTCTGCTGCTCGATCTCGAGCCGCGCGGGGCCGACCGTTTCGTGGGCCGTCGCAAGAAAGGCGGCGAAGGCCGCGTATTTGGCGGACAGGTTATCGCCCAGGCGCTCGCCGCCGCCGAACGCACCGTCGATCCGGGCCGGCATGCCCATTCGCTCCACTGCTATTTCCTGCGGGGCGGGAGCGAGGATTACCCGATCGACTTCCGGGTTGAGCGTGATTTCGACGGCGGGAGCTTTTCCAACCGCCGTGTCGTCGCCAGCCAGCAAGGCCAGCCGATCATGAACCTGACGGTTTCGTTCCAGGTGCCGCAGGACGGGCTGGAACATCAGTTCTTCCCGATGCCCGACGTGCCCGGCCCCGAAAACCTGAAATCGGACGCACAATTACAGCGCGAACTGGCCGAACTGGTGCCGAACCAGTATCGCGACCGGCTGCTGGCCCCCTGGCCCATCGACACGCGCCCGATCGAACCGCGCGACTGGATCGCACCCGTAAAGTCGGAGCCGCTGGCCCATTGCTGGTTCCGCACAGTCGCCCCCTTGCATGACGATCCACGCATTCACCGCGCCGTGCTGGCCTATGCCAGCGACATGCATCTGCTTGCCACGGCCACCCGTCCACACGGGGTCAACTGGTATCGCGGCGAGATCAAGGCCGCGAGCCTCGATCACGCGATCTGGTTCCATGAACCTTTCCGCGCGGATGAATGGCTGCTCCACGTGACCGACAGCCCATGGGGCGGCGGTTCCCGCGGTTATACGCGCGGCCAGATCTTTGCGACCGATGGCCGCCTGGTGGCCAGCACGTCCCAGGAAGGCCTGATCCGCCCCATCAAGCGGGACTGATCCGCCTCGTTCCTTCGCGGACAGGGTAGTTCCGCACCACCATTCCCGGCTTCCCATTATCGGAATGTCGATTGGACCTAGTTGCAATCTTGCAACTGGTCGATCCGCACAGACACGGGCATTCCGGCTGTCCCTTGCTATATTCCAATCGATATAGCATGCCATATTTCATCGTATATAGCCTGCTGCGTCCACGCGGCGGGCTTTTTCGCAATAATGAGGGACTCCTAAAATGAAACTTCGCCTGCTGGCCTCGGCCTGCCTCATCGCCTGCCTGCCTGCCGCAGCCCATGCGCAAGACGCGGCGGAAGCCGACAAGACCTTCACGCTTGGGCAGATCATCGTGACCGGCCAGAAAGCCGAAGGTATCGCGGTGAGCGGCGAAACCATCAGCGCGGAGGCTATCGAGGCCTTCAATCGCAACACGCTCGACGATGCGGTCAACATGATGCCCGGCGTGTCGAGCACCAACGAAGGCGGGCAGCGTAACGAGCGGGTGATTTCCGTGCGCGGGTTCAACCGGTTCCAGGTGCCGATTTCGATCGACGGCATCCGCGTCTATCTGCCTTACGACAACCGGCTGGACCAGGGCCGCTTCCTTACGGCGGAATTGGCCGAGATCCAGGTGGCCAAGGGCTACGCCTCGGTGCTGGACGGACCGGGCGCGCTGGGCGGCGCGATCAACCTCGTCACGCGCAAGCCCACCAAGGCGCTGGAAGTGGAAGTGCGCGGCACGCTGGATCTGGATCGCGACGCGGAATACGCCGGCTATAACGCCATGGCGCTGATCGGCACACGGCAGGATCAGTGGTATGCCCAGGCAAGCTTCACCCGCTCCTTCCGCGATCACTGGGACCTGGCCGGGGGCTTCACCCCCACGCCGACGGAAGATGGCGGCGAGCGTGAGCGCAGCCGCACGGAAGACTGGCGCGTCAACGCCAAGCTGGGCTTCACCCCCAACGCGACCGACGAATATTCGATCAGCTACACCCGCCAGGAAGGATCGAAGAACGCCCCGCTGCATGTCACGAACCCCCAGGGGGCGGCCTGGACCTGGCCGTACTGGAACCTTGAAAGCATCTATTTCCTCTCCACCACGACGCTCAATGACGATCTGACGTTCAAGACGCGGCTCTATCGCAACACGTTCGACAATCTGCTGCGCGGTTTCGACGATCATACCCAGACGACCCAGACCGCCAGCCGGGGCAACGTGTTCAACAGCTGGTATGATGACGAATCCTACGGCGGTTCCGCCCAGCTCGATTTCACGACCGGCGGCAACCGCCTCGGCATCGCCTTCCATTACCGGCGCGACGAGCATGTGGAATATTCGCAGGTATTCCCGACCGGCTTCATCGAGCCGCCGCAGAAGAGCGTCGAAGACACTTTCAGCATCGCGGTCGAGGACCGGCTGCAACTGAATCCCACGCTGAGCCTGGCGGCCGGCTTCAGCTATGATTGGCGCAACCTCCACCAGGCGGACGAATTCATACTGAACAATGCCCGCAATGGCGGCACACCCAACAGCTTTCCGCTGGTCGACGCCGATGCCTGGAACGCGCAAGGCCGGATCGAATGGACGCCCGACGCGGATACTTCCGCCCATATCAGCCTGTCCTCGCGCACCCGCTTTCCCACCCTGGCCGAGCGTTTCAGTTCGCGCTTCGGCAACGCGGAATCCAATCCGAACCTCAAGGCCGAACGCTCGACCAACCTCGAGATCGGCGGATCCAGGCGGTTCGGCGCGTTCCAGGTGGAAGGCAACGTCTTCTATTCATGGCTGAACGATGCGATCGTCAATTTCCCCGTCCTCTTCGACAATAATGGGACACAGGTAACGCTCAACCAGAGCCAGAATGTCGGCAAGGGCGAATATTACGGCGCGGAACTGGCCGTGAGCGCACAGGCGAGCGACACGCTGAGCCTTGGCGCCAACTACACCTGGATCGAGCGCGATTTCACCGACCCCACGATCCCCAGCTTTGAACCCACCGGCGTTCCCCGGCACAAGGGCTTCGCCTGGATCAATTGGGAGCCGCTTGCCGGCCTGCGCGTCCTGCCCTCGGTGGAAATCGCATCCGACCGCTGGACCTCGATCCCCCGATCCAGCCCTCTCCCGCCTCTTTACACCCGCACCGGCGCCTATGTGCAGGGCAGCATCCGGGTGGATTACGAAGTGATCGACGGCGTGGTGCTGGGCGCGGGCGTGCGCAACTTGTTCGATGACAATTACACGCTGACGGACGGCTACCCCGAACCGGGCCGGAGCTTCTTCCTTTCGGCGCGGGCGCGTTACTGACCTTTCAGGAGAATATTTTAGCCTGATGTCACATTGGGTGCGGCTGTCTCGTCAAATCACTGTCTTCCATCAAGGAAAAGGAACAGTGATGAGCAGCCGCCCCCAACCCTATGCCGCCGCACCAAAGCTGATGCAGGCGTTCCTCGAATTCTCCGGCCGCGTCGCGCAGAGCGGATTGGAGCCGAGCTTGCTCGAACTGGTGAAGATTCGCGCTTCGCAGATCAATGGCTGCGCCAATTGCCTCAATATGCACACGGCTGAGGCGCGCAAGGCGGGTGAAACCGAACAGCGGCTTCACCTGCTGGCAGCATGGCACGAAGCCCCGTGCTATAGCGAGCGCGAACGCGCCGCCCTTACCTGGACCGATACCATGACGCTGGTCGCCCGGGAGCGTGCGCCCGATGCAACCTACGCTCAACTGGATGCCCAGTTCAGCAAGGAAGAGCAGGTGCAACTGACCATGGCGATCGTCACGATCAACGGATGGAACCGCATCGCGGTGGGCTTCGAAATGTATGATGCCAGCCTGGGATGGTAACCCACCCGACATCCGACGGAATATTCCAGAGCCAGCGGCCGATGCTGGTGCGTGTGGCCTATCGCATGCTGGGCTCCATGGCCGATGCGGAAGATATCGTTCAGGAAGCATGGCTGCGCTGGGCCCGTTCGGACCGGGAGGCGGTGGAAGTTCCCGCCGCCTTCCTTCGACGGATCGTCACTCGCCTGTGTCTCGACCAGATCAAGTCTGCCCGCATCCGGCGCGAGGATTATTCAGGCCCATGGCTGCCTGAACCGGTGATGGAAGACGAGCCGGAGGATGACGTAACCCTGCCCCTGATGCTGGCGCTTGAACGGCTCTCCCCACTGGAACGCGCGGCATTCCTGCTGCACGATGTGTTTGGCGAGAACTTCGAGGATATCGGCCGATCGCTGGGCCGCGATGCAGCCGCCTGCCGCCAGCTTGCCCGCAGGGCCCGCCAGAACGTGCAGGCAGAGCGTACACGCTTTCCCCTGGAAAGGGGCGAAGGCCGGAAGATCGCGGAAGCGTTCTTTGCGGCGTCCAGAAGCGGTGATGTGAGCCGCCTCAGCACAGTGCTGGCAGATGATGTGACATTTTACTCGGACGGCGGGGGCAAGCGCCCTGCGGTTGCGCGCATCCTGCGTGGCCGCGATCAGGTGGCCCGCGCCCATGCCGCGCTGGCCCGGCTGGCCCACGGTTCACAAATCCTCCGCTATGCCTTTATCAACGGCCTGCCCGGCTTCGTGACGCAGGAAGCGGACGGAGAAATCCAGACGACTGCCCTGTTGCTGGAAAATGGGCGGATCAAGGCGATCTATGTGGTGCGCAATCCCGACAAGCTGCAAGGCGTGAAAGCCCGCTTCCACTGACTGTCAGGCCGGTCGGACCACACCGCCTTCAGTGACCACCGCATCCATCGGAATATCATAGACTTGCGGGCGGATCGTGGGGATCGCCTGCATAGTATAGCCCACGCCGAACAGGCGGATGGGGCGTGGCCGGATGGAGGCGAGCGTCCGGTCAAAGAAGCCACCGCCATAGCCCAGGCGATAGCAATGCGGATCATAGCCCACGACGGGCGCAATCGCCACGTCAGGCACCACTTCCGCACCATCGGCGGGGATCGGGATGTTCCATACGCCCCGCTCGATCCGGTCGCCCGATTTCCATTCGCGAAAGATCAGCGGATGCGCCTTCCTGACCACGATCGGCAATGCGGTACGCGCGCCCCGCGCGGCCAACCGTGCCAGCAGCGGCTTGAGATCGGGCTCGCCCTTGAACGGCCAGTATGCGCTGACCACCAGACCCTGCGGATCGCCGATCAACTGTTCCAGATGGCCCGCAATCCGCTCGCCCAGCGCGGCGCGATCGGCCGCCGAAATGGCCATGCGGGCGGCCAGCAGACGCTGCCGCTCCGCCTTGCGCCAGTCCGTCAGGTTCTCGAGCCCGGAATAGGCGGGATCGACTTCGCCCAGCGAGCAGGGCGATGATGCGAATTCGCGGTCGTCATCCCCTTCCCCTATCGCCGCGCTGGTCATGCCGCCGGCTCGGTGCAGGAGTAGCTGCTCGCCTTCTTCGCATCGCCGCCAGTGTAGCGGGGATAGGCCGGATAGTGACACAGCGGACGTTCCTGCGCCGGATCGGCATTGCGCCGCGCCACGGGCGCCACGGGCGCCTTGCCCTGCTCTACCCACTCGACCACTTCGCTCAACAGGTCGAAATTGTCGAAAGCGTTGCCACCGCCGCAATGGGCCATGCCCGGAATCATGTAGAAGCGGCTGGCAGCGTCCCACGCCTCCGCCCCGTTCGCTTCACGAGCGCGCTGCCAGTAGTCCCACGTATCGAAGGCGGAAAACCACGGATCGCTGACACCGTGATAGAACAGGATCTTCCCGCCCCGGTCGAGAAAGGTGTTGAGGCCGGTCCAGACATTGGTGTCGGTCAATCGCTGCATTGCATCGGCGCGGACGGCCCAGGCGGCCGCATCGACATCCATGGTCACGTCGCGGTTGGCTGGCCCGAAAATATCTGGCTTTCCATTGACGATGAACCCGGAAATCGGCCCGGAAATATCCACTACGCCCGTATCGAAGGGGAACGGCACGTAAAGCGCATGACCCGTCGCGTCCCTGGGTCCGGCAAAGGCCCGCTCAAGCGCGCCGACCTGCGCCCCGCTGAGGCAGCCTTCCTTCTTCGAGCCGGTGCATTGCAGCTTTGCAGGCTGGAACCGGCACTGGGCGACATTCATGATCATCCCGTCCGCCAGCCCGTCCAGCGCGTCGCATTGGGCCAGCATGCCATCGAGGATCGTCTTGCGGTCGGCCACGCTGAAGGCCTGTTCCGGCAGTGCCAGCCCGCCGGCATCGCGCGGCGCGGCCTGGTTGAACTGAACCTTGGCGAATGACGTGCCGAGATTGGAGAAGCCGGTGCGCATGGCTGGCGCGCCGACGACTATGCCGTCGAACAATTCGGGATAGCGCTGCGAGGCGAGCATCCCTTCACGCCCGCCGGTCGAGCAGCCCGCCATGTAGCTGTGCGAGATGCCGCGTCCGTAAAGCGTCCGGGTGATATCCTTGCCCACCAATGCGACCGTCCGCACGGAGGCTTCCGCGAAATCCAGCGCCGCACGCTGATCGATACGAAAGCTGTCGTCGAACACCGCGCCCTGATGGCCGCTATCGTGGCTGAGCACGGCGAAACCACGTGACAGCGCAGGCTGGTCGCCCGCCGCATCGGCGCCCAGCGCGGGACGGATGCTGCCGTTCAGGCCCCCGCCGCCCTGCAGCAGGAAGCGCCCGTTCCACTGATCGGGCAGGGCAAGTTCGAAACCGATGCCATAGGTGGCGCCGCCCTGTCCGGTGCGGCTGTTGATCGTGCCTTCCACCTTGCAAAACGCGGGCAGCCCGGCCTTCAGCACACTGCCCCGCCCATCCGGCACGGTGCCGGGCGCCGCGGCGGGGACATGGGCGGCCCTGGTGATCTCGACGTCGCGGCCGAAGGCAGCCTGGGTGATGGCGGAACAGGAGTTGGCGGCCGCGCTTGCCGGACCGGGCGCGGGTTCGCTTGCCCCCGCGAGCATCGGCAAGGATGCCAGCAGCGCAATCCTCAGTCCGATGGATGCCGGTCTTCCAGTCATGGATCTTGCCTCCCGCTGTTTTCAGTCCTCGTCCCGAATCTAGCCGCCCGGGTGGTAGAAATCATACACCGCCTGCGCCACGGCCTCGCTCACGCCCGGCGCGCGCATCAGGTCGTCCAGCGCGGCGGCCCTGACTTTGCTGGCAGTTCCGAAGTGGAGCAGCAAGGCTCGTTTTCTTGCAGGGCCGATACCAGGAATTTCATCCAGCGGAGAAGCGCTGATCGCCCGGCTGCGTTTTGCGCGATGCGCGCCGATGGCAAAGCGGTGCGCTTCATCGCGCAGCACCTGCAGATGAAACAGGACCGGCGAATTGACCGGCAGGGTCTTCTCCCGCCCGTCGGGAAAATGGAAAATCTCGCGCCCCGCATTGCGATCCGGCCCCTTGGACACCGCGATCAGGGCGATATCCTCGATCCCCAGTTCCTCGACCGTCTCGCGCACGGCGGTCATCTGGCCCTTGCCGCCGTCGATCAGCACGAGATCCGGCCACAAGCCCCCTTCACGCTCGGGGTCTTCCTCGATCGCGCGTGCAAAGCGGCGCGCCATCACTTCGCGCATCATGCCGAAATCGTCATTCGACTGCGCGCTCTTGATGTTGAACTTGCGATACTGGTTCTTCAGGAAACCCTCAGGCCCCGAAACGACCATCGCGCCCACCGCCTTCGCGCCCTGGATGTGGCTGTTGTCATATATCTCGATACGCTGCGGCACGTCCGAAAGTTCCAGGAATTCAGCCAGTTCGCGCAATATCTTCGCCCTGGTTCCACTCTCGGCCAGGCGCCGCTCAAGCGCTTCGGTGGCGTTGCGACTGGCCTGTTCCACCAGTCGCCGCCGGTCACCTCGCTGGCCGACGGAGATATCGACCTTGTGCCCCGAAATCTGGCGCAGAGCCTCTGCCAGCACTTCGCGCTCCGGCAGGTCGCGGTCCACCAGCACCAGCCTGGGCGGCGGCACTTCCTCATAAAACTGGGCCAGCACGTCGGTCAGCACGGATTCTTCCTCCACGCCTTCGGTATGGGCGGGAAAGAAGGCGCGGTGCCCCCAGTTCTGCCCGCCACGGATAAAGAACGCCTGCACGGCCACCTGCCCGCCCTTGCTGGCCATGGCGAAGATATCCGCATCGCCCAGCCCTTCGGCATTGATGGCCTGGCTCCCCTGGATGAATGTCGCCGCGCGCAAGCGATCGCGCAGCATGGCTGCCCGTTCGAAATCCAGATTTTCGGACGCGCGGCGCATCTGCGTCTCGATTTCCTGCTGCACGGCAGTAGACTTGCCGCCCAGGAAATCCTTGGCCTGCCGCACCAGTTCGCCATATTCTTCCCGGTCGATCCGGTCGACACAGGGGGCGGAGCAGCGCCTGATCTGGTACAGCAGGCAAGGCCGGTCGCGCCGCGAGAAGAAGCTGTCGGTACAGCTCCTCAGCAGGAACAGCTTCTGCAGCGCGTTGATGGTGGTGTTCACGGATCCGGCGCTGGCGAACGGTCCGTAATAATTCCCCTTCGCCTTGCGCGCGCCGCGATGCTTCATGATGCGCGGATAATCGTGATCGGCCCGCAGCAGGATGAAGGGGAAGCTTTTATCGTCCCGCAGATGGACGTTGTAGGCGGGGCGGAACCGCTTGATCAGCTGCGTTTCCAGCAGGAGCGCCTCGGCCTCGCTGTTGGTGGTCACGATCTCCATGCTGCGCGTTTGGGAAACCATGCGACGCAGGCGGGTGGTCAGCCGATCCACCTGCGTATAGTTGGAAACCCGGTTCTTCAGCGCCCGCGCCTTGCCCACATACAGCACGTCGCCCCGCGCATCGAGCATGCGATAGACGCCGGGCTTGGGCTTCAGCACCTTCACCATCTCCCGGATGGCCGCGATGCCCGCCTCCAGGTCCGGCTGCGAAGATCGCACGGTATGGGCCGCGCGATCTTCATTGAAGCGCTCCGCTCCGCGTGGGTGCGAGGGGGTTCCGGCCGGGGTCTTCGACATCAGGAGCAGATAGTGCCCCCATCGCGCCGCGTCACCCCGGCGAATGATTCATCCGCAACGATCTTGCCCTCGCCACGCATCGCGCATGGCAAGGGCAATAATCGGGGCAACGATCAGAACAGCTTGCGGAACTCGATCTTGAAGGTGCGGCCTTCGGGATCGAGGAAACCGGGCTGATACCGCAGCGGGACATCGCCGTTGGAGTCCGTGACCGTGCGATAGCTGTTGAACACGTTATCGACGCTGAAGGTAACCCGGCTGCCCTTGAAGAACGGAGTGCTCTCCACGAGCTTTGCCTGCTGGCCCAGATCGGCGAAGAACCGCAGGTTTATCGTCGCCAGGCTACCGAAATTCAGATCGGTGCTGCCCGGAAGGCCGCTGCCGTCGATCCTGCTCGGGCCCGAATAATTGGCCCGGACATGCGTGCCGAAACCGCGATAGAAGATGCCTGCGCGCAGGTCGGCGGAATGGCGGGTCACCCCCCCGCCGGACAGCGCGTCGCCATCCAGCAGGTCCAGCACGGGCAGCCCCTCGGCGATCAGGACTTCGTTCTCAAGCTCCAGCGTGTAGCTCAGGTTCGCGAACCAGCGGCCGCGGCCATCGCTGCCGCCGCCGCCCGGCCCACGGCCGCCGCCAGCGCCCGGTCCGCGGGGACCGGCACCAAAGCCGCCGCCCGGCCGCGCGCCGCCAGAGAAGCTGCCCGGGCCCGGCATGGGAACGGCGTCGCCGCTTTGGCTACCCTGCTGCCCACCCGGCTGCTGTCCGCCCTGCTCGCCATCGCCGCGCCGACCCTCACGGCCGCCGCCATCGGTGCTGCAGACGCGGGTCTTGAGCTGGGCAAGCTTTTCCGGATCGATCTGTCCATCCTCACCGCGCAATTGCGCCTGCATCTGTTCGGGCAGGCCGGTGAGATCGGGCGTTTCGCCTTCCGTGCAAAGGCTCTCGCGGATTTGCGCAAAGCGTTCGGGATTGGGACCACCCTGCCCCCGCTCGCCCTGGGGCCGGTCACGGTCACCAGGGGCGCCCGGCGCCGCGCCGAACGGTTGGGTTGGGGCAGAACTTTCCGTCGTCGTCTGCCGGGCGGCGCCGAACGGACCCGAAAGGTTGAGCCCGAACTTGAGGCGGGAAGAATTCTGCTCCGCAAAGGTGACCGGCCGCTGGTCGATGGAGATCAGCCGCCCGTTATTGTCGCGCGTCACACGGCCAGGAAATGCCGCTTCGATCGCGGGGGTGAGCAGCGGGAACCCGGCGCTTACATCTTCGGCACGGTTGCTGAAATATTCGACCATGAAGTTCGAACCGCTGAGAACCGGCAGTTCCCACATGGCGGCAAGGCGAATGTCGCGCTGCTTCTGCTTGTCCAGCAGCGGATTGCCGCCGCTCGTGATCGAAGCGAGGACCGTCTCGCCACGCGAGATGTCGTAGACCGGCTCGTTCAGCGTCACGATCTCGGGCGCGCCGAGCTGGCTGAGCGACGGCGCCGCATCGCGGGCAATGAAGCTGCCCTGCAGGCTCAGCTTCTCGGTCAGGCCCCAGGTGAAGCCCGCCGTCCAGTCGGTCAACGTGCCGAAATCGGAGAGATGATCGACCCCGGCACTCAGGTTGAGTGTGAAATCGCCCAGCCAGCTCCACGCATCCTCGCGCCGGCTGGCGATGGGGATGCCCAGATTGACGCCTGCCGACAGATCTCCGCGGGTCAGCACCGTTTCCAGGCCGGGATTGCGGGTGTCGACGCTTTCGCTGCGATTCCAGCTATAGCCGCTGTCGACTGTCAGCGAGACATCGCCGGCAGGCAGCCACAGCGGCTTGCCCATCAGCGTGACCAGCGAACTGGCCGAGGTGCTGACAGTCTTCGCCCGGTCGAACCCGGCATCGTCAAGCGCGGGCAGAGGCCCATCTATCGCCAGCGATCCGTTTGCCGCAGCCGCGACCAACGCATCGGTATTCGCGTAGCGGTCGATCTCGCTCTCGGTGGTGACGCGCCCTGCATCGATCGTGCCGGTCAGTTGCCAGTCACCCAGCGGGGCATTCACGGTGCTGCCGAACGACATGGTGGTGGTGCGGCGGCGCTGTTCCAGCGGATCGTCCGCGCCAAAGCTGCGCAGCAGACTGTTGTCGTCGGGATCGGTCAGGAGGACCGTGTTGAGGCCCGACAGGCTGTTGCTCGTCTGGCGTTCGAAGGTGCCGTTCAAGGACAGTGACGCACCGCTTTCGGCGAGCTTCGTCGTCCAGTTGGCGGTCAATTGCAGATCGTCGCTATCCGAAACCAGGCTGCGATATTGCGAGGGATTGGGATCGGTCGGCAGATCCGGCATCGCCCCGGTCGTCAATTGCAGGTTGCGCTCCGCCTCCGTCAGCAAGGTCGTGGCGTTCCATTCCGCATTCAGGTTGAAGCGGCTCTGCCCGGCGATCCGGACATAGGTAAGCTCGACCTCCTTGGAAGAGTTGCCCCCCGCCCACGGCTGTTCGTGCTCAAGCTCGATCTCGCGGCTGGAATATTGGTCCTTCAGAATGAAGTTCACCACGCGCTGGTCGGCCGAATAGCCAAAGCGCAAGGCCACTTCTTCAGGCAGGACCTCGATCTTCTGGATCGCTTCGGGCGGGTAGGAGCGCATTTCGCGGAAGCTGGAGATGCGCATGCCGTTCACCAGGAACACCGGCCCGCCGGAGCCGCGCGCACTGCCGGAACCGACTTGACCCGCAAGCGCCTCGACCAGTTCGGATATCGAGCCCGCGCCGTAAGCCGCAATCTGCTGCTCATCGAGTTCCAGGATCGGCGGCTGCGGTGCATCGACCTGGCCGCGCAGGCGCTCCGCCACCACGATGATGGCATTTTCATCGCCCGACCCGTCGTCGATGGGGGGCACGGAAATATCCTGCGCCGCCGCTGATGAAGCGGCGAGCACGGCAAGTCCCGAGATGGCCGAGCAAAGAATGGATCGAGTACGGATCATGGTTGACTTTGTCTGACTTTTCATAGTCCCAGCACTAAAGGGTCAACGCGCAGGCTTCAAACCGCGTTTCGTAACAAATCGTCGCTGTCGGATGAACATTGGCATAATGGCCCGGACCACCTGCCCCGCACCGGGCTTCCCTTTTGGGCCTTCGGCCGCTATTGCGCGCCCCTGAACCAATCATCGAACCTGGATATTGAACATTTATGGCTAAAGAAGAACTCCTCGAAATGCGCGGCAAGGTAGTAGAACTGCTGCCGAACGCGATGTTCCGGGTGGAGCTTGAAAATGGCCATGAAATCCTGGGTCACACAGCCGGAAAAATGCGGAAGAACCGCATCCGCGTCCTGGTGGGCGACGAAGTCCTGGTGGAACTGACGCCCTACGATCTCACCAAGGGCCGCATCACCTACCGCTTCATGCCCGGCCGGGGCGGACCCGGTCCGCAGTAAGGGCTGCGCTTGAGCGCGCCCTCTCTCATCCTTGCATCGGCCAGTCCGCGCCGCCGCGAACTTCTCGCGCGGTTGGGAGTGGAGCCTGCGCGGATTATCGCCACTGACATAGACGAAACGCCTGTCCCGCGTGAACTGCCACGCACCTATGCCACGCGCATGGCACGGGAAAAGGCATTGGCTGCTATTGATGACTTTATCCAAAATAACGGAGGCACTCCGGCCTATATTCTTTCCGGCGACACGGTGGTGGCCTGCGGCCGGCGCATCTTGCCCAAGGCGGATGACGAAGCGACAGCCAGGGATTGCCTCGCGCTGCTTTCAGGGCGGCGCCACACGGTGCTGTCGGCGGTCGCCCTGCGCGCGCCGGACGGTACGCTGCGCGAGCGGTTGAACGAGACGGTCGTCCGTTTCAAGCGCCTCTCGGACGAGGAGATTGCCGCCTATCTCGCAGGCGGCGAATGGCAGGGCAAGGCGGGCGGCTATGCAATCCAGGGCGCGGCCGAAGGGCTGGTCGAATGGATTGCCGGCAGCCATTCCGGCGTAATGGGGCTTCCCCTTCACGAAACACGCACCCTGCTCAAGGCGGCAGGCTTCTCCATTGCCTGAGTGGCTGGTCGAGAACGGGATCGGCGAACAGCGCGCGATCCTGCTCGATCAAGGTGAAATAGCGGCTGCGCGAATCCAGTGGCCGGGGCAGCTTGCAGCCGGCCAGGTCGAGGATGCGCGGCTGATTTCCCGCGTTTCCGGCAGCACACGGGGCACCGCGCGCTTTTCCAGCGGACAGGAAGCGCTGGTCGACCGGCTGCCGCGTGATGCGAGCGAAGGGGCGACGCTGCGCCTCAAGATAGTCCGCTCGGCAATCGGCGAGGCCGGTCGCCTGAAGCTTGCCCATGCGCGCCCTTCCGAAGACCCTGTTCGCCCTGCCCCCGACCTGGCCGAATTGCTGGAGCAGGACGGCGCCGCCGTGCGGACCGTCCATCGCTTTCCCGGGAGCGATTGGGATCACCTGATCGCGGATGCATTCTCCCGCACGATCCCGTTCGATCAGGGCGAGTTGTTGCTTTGCCCCACCCCGGCGATGACGTTGATCGACATCGACGGGACCAGCCCCCCGACTCGCCTGGCGCTCGATGCCGTTCCGGCGATCGCCTCGGCCGTGATGCGGCTCGATATTGGCGGCGCCGTCGGCATCGACTTTCCCAGCCTGCAACAGAAGGCAGACCGGCGCGTCGTTGACGATGCCCTGAATCAGGCTTTGCTGGGCTGGCCGCATGAACGGACCGCGATGAACGGCTTCGGCTTCGTGCAGATCGTTTCGCGGCTGGAACGGCCTTCGATCCTGCACCTCGCCACGGGGGATTCAGCGGGCCTCGCCGCGCGCCTGCTTTTGCGCAGGGCAGAGGCCACCGATGGGCCGGGTGCGATATTGCTATGCTGCCATCCGTCCGTCGCCGCGAACTTGACGCCGGAATGGCTGACCGAACTGGCACGCCGGACTGGCCGCGAAATCCGTGTGCAGGCCGATGCCGGACTTGCGCCGGAGGCAGGCTTCGCGCAGGCAGTGCCATTATGACCAGCGCACTGAACAAGCCCTGCCCGATCTGCCGAAAGCCCCGGAAAGCCGAGTTTGCGCCCTTCTGTTCGCCCCGCTGCCGGGACCGCGATCTCTCGCAATGGCTCAACGACGGCTATGCCGTGCCCGGCCCCGCGGCCGATCCGGAAGATCTCGTAAAGGAGGATTGATTCCCCCTTGCCAAGGCAGGCAGGCTTCGCCATAGGGCCGCACTCCAACCGCTCGCCGGTCTCGAAAAGGACCGCCGCAGTAGCGATGCCCGGGTAGCTCAGTTGGTAGAGCACATGACTGAAAATCATGGTGTCGGCGGTTCGATTCCGTCCCCGGGCACCACTTCCTGCAGGCGCCAGGGAGTGACCTCCCGCTCCCCAAGCACAGGCCATCCTTGACCCACGCGCCGGCCGGCCATCAGAGCGATGCGGTCGCGGTTCCGAGTTGCGGGATCGAGACAGAACGCCGCCCGCTGAAATCCGTGCGCACCACGATGAAGCCGTGCTTTTCCAGATAGTCGAGCAGGCGCCTGATCCTTCCCGGCGAGCTGGTGCCATAGACACGCCCCAGTTCTTCATCCTCTGGGCACGGAGCGCCGTCCTGCGCCGCGCGGGCCAGCAACAGGAAGGGCGCGAGCAGGTCGTCCGGCACGGTACGGCCCACTTCCACGATGCCCGACCATGATTCGCCAAGCGGATCGTCCACCCCCGCCACCGCAAGCGCCATGCGCCGCCGGAACTGGGCGATATCCATTCCAATCGTGCCGATGCGCTGCCTGCGGCAACGCATCGAGAAATCCTGGAACAGGGTGGAGGTGGGCTTGAACGTCGCGCCATCCTCGCCCGCCATCTCGGCCAGAATCGCGGAGATGGCCGCTTCGATGTCCTTCCCCCCATTCGCGGCAGGGGAATATTGCTCCACGGAGCTGGCCGGGGCGGCCGAAATCTGGCCGACAAGTTCCTCGGCCGGCACGTATGCCACGGTTGCTGCTGCTGGGGCTGCCGGTAAGAGCACGCCATCGTCATGCAGGATGGCGTGCAATTGCTCGGTCGAGGCGGCGGGTGGCGGCGCAAGGGCGTGCGAGATCGCCTGCGATCCGGTCCGCACCGATCCGATGCGGACAGCGATCGGACGGCGGGTGATCGCCGGCCCCAGCCCCAGGAAATGCCCGCGAGCGAGATCGCGGATTTCTTCTGCGCTGCGCCGTTCCATCCCTAGAAGGTCGGCGGCGCGCGCCATGTCGATATCCAGGAAGGTGCGGCCCATCAGGAAGTTCGAAGCTTCCGCCGCGACATTCTTCGCCAGCTTCGCAAGGCGTTGCGTCGCGACGATCCCGGCAAGACCGCGCTTACGGCCACGGCACATCAGGTTCGTCATCGCGCCCAGCGACAGGCGGCGCACTTCATCGCTCACATCCCCGGCAACGGCGGGGGCGAACATCTGCGCTTCGTCGACGATCACCAGCGCCGGAAACCAGTCTTCACGCGGGGCATCGAACAGCGCCGACAGGAACAGCGCGGCGCACCGCATCTGCGCCTCCACCTCAAGCCCGTCCAGCGCCAGGACCACCGATGCGCGATGCTTGCGGATGCGCCCCGCAAGGCGCGTGATCTCGGCGCCCGAATAGGCGGCACCATCGATCACCACATGGCCGAACGGCTCTGCCAGCGTGACGAAATCGCCTTCCGGATCGATCACGATCTGCTGCACGATGGAGGCGCTTTCCTCCAGCAGGCGGCGCAGCAGGTGGGATTTGCCCGAACCGCTGTTGCCCTGCACAAGCAGACGCGTGGCCAGCAGCTCCTCGATATCGACGAGGACCGGCTTGCCTGCTGGGTCTATTCCTATTTCGATCGATGCGCTCACGCCGATGCGCATAGGGTTCACCCCCCTTGCAACCAACCCCTTGCGGCCCGTTTTCCAGAACTGCGCGACCGATGATGCGCAAACAGGCCCTCAATCGGGGATCAGTCCGGTCGCGCGATAGGATTCCACGATCTCGTCGAACACCCGCACGTCGCCCTTTCCCCGTGCAATCAGCTGCGCGCCGCTGATGGCTGCAAAGATCGCGCGCGCCCATGCCGTGGTGTCCCGCAGTCCGCCCACGCCGGTGCCTGGCGCAAGCACGCCGGCCAGCCATTGCGTGTTGAGCTGCGCGAACTGCGCGACCTGATCGCGCACGGGATCGGGCAGATCGTCCGCCTCGGCCGCCAGGATGCCGCACAGGCACATGCGATTGCCGTTCTCCAGCGCCGTGCGAAACAGGGCGGCATAGCGGCGCAGGCTGTGCCCGCGGCTGCCGCCCTCGGCCTTCACCTGCTCCAGATCATCGCGCGCGCGCGCCGTGTACCCTGCCGCCAGCGCCGCTCCCAGGTCGCCCTTGGTGGGAAAGTGATAATGCACGCTGGCGCTCTTTATGCCGACCGCCGCCGCCAGATCGCGGAAGCTCAGCCCGTTATAACCATGCGCCTGCACGATCGGCCGCGCGGCCGCCAGGATCAGTTCACGGGTTTCGGCACTCATGCGCATATCCTCCCTATCTACTGATAGATAGATTTTGACTCCGACTGCCCATCCATAATATACCTACCTGCGGATAGATAGGATCAGGAGGTCGCCATGAAGATTTTCGACCGCGCGGGCACCCCCAACGCCGCCCGCATCCGCATCGTGATCGCAGCGAAGGAGTTGGAGGACGAGATCGAGTACGTCTCGGTCGACCTGATCGGCGCGGAGCAGAAACGCCCGGAATTCCTGGCGATGAACCCCATCGGCAAGACCCCGGTGTTGCTGCTGGATGACGGCTTCGCCATCTCCGAATCGACGGCCATCACCGAATATCTCGACAATCTGGACGGCCACCCGATCCTGACCGGCACCACCCCGCGCGAGAAGGCCGCGATCCACATGATGCAGCGCCGCGTGGAAATCATGCTGACCGATCCGGTGGACGATTACTTTCACAATGCGACGGCCGGCATCGGCCCTGCATTGGCGCCGTGGCGCGCGTGGGACTGGCACGCCACGCGCGAATGGGCGGAGCGGCGCGGCGCACAGGCGGTGGCGAACCTGCCCTATTTCGACGGAGTGCTGCACCGCCAGCCCTTCATCGCGGGCGACAGCTTCAGCATGGCGGACATCACCCTGTTCATCAGCCTGGATTTCGCGCGTGGCGCGGGCCTGCCGATCGACTCCGGACTTACGGCCCTGGCCGACTGGTACGGCAGGGTCTCCGCCCTGCCCGCGGTCGCCAATCGCAGCGGGCAGCAATTCCATGCGGCCGATCTGGAGCGCCTGACAGCCATGGCCGGATGAGCCTGGCGCTCGGCTTGCCAAACGCCAGGCATGGGCGCAATTTCACGCAAAACAGCTTGGGGAGAAGGCGCATGAAACGGAAAGTTCCGCTGGAAGACCGTGTCGAGATCGAGGAGTTGATGGCCCGCTATTGCTGGGCGCTCGATACCGGCGATTTCGAAGGATACGCCGCCACTTTTGCCGAGGATGGCTGGCTTTCCCACTGGCCGCAGGGAAAGTGCCTCGCGCGTGAGGGGTTGAAGCGCGCGGCGGATTCCCTGTGGTATGACACACCTGACCATTATCTCGGCCGCCAGCACCGTTTCAGCGCCGTCCTGATGACGCCCGAGGGCGAGAACGGCGTGCGGATCAAGGCGTTCTGGTCGATCCTGCAGCACGATGTCCGCACCTTCGAGAACCGCGTGTTCGGCATGGGCACGTGGGACACGCTGGCGATCAAGGAAGCCGATGGCGAATGGCGCTTCCAGAGCGTGGAAGTCGACCTGTGGATCAACGGCCAGGTGCCATGGGTGGGCGAAGCGCGCGCCTGGTCCAATCCGCCGCAAACACGGGCTGCGGAATAGACAGCGCCGCGCGAGCCGCTAGAGTTCGTGCCATGACGACAATCGCGATAATCGGCGCCGGCGCCATGGGATCGGGCGTGGCAAGACGCCTGCATGACAATGGCTGCACCATCCCCACCCTGCTGGACGGCCGGAGCGAGGCCACCCGCGCCCGCGCAACCGGGGCCGGCATGGTCGCCGCCACGCTGGAGGATATTGCCGGGGCGGAATTGATCCTGTCGATCGTGCCGCCCGCGCAGGCCGAAGCGGTGGTGGAAACGCTCGCGCCCGTCTTCGCCCGCCCCGCCCCGCCGCCGTTCTGCGACGCCAACGCGCTGAGCCCCGAGACGAAGCAGCGGCTTGCCGCGCGCGTTGCCGAACTGGGCGGGCGGATGGTCGATGGCTCGATCATCGGCTTCCCACCCTCTGCCGGCCATGACGGGCCGCGTCTCTATGTTTGCGGAGATGGCGCGGTCGAAATCGCCCGGCTGAGCGAATTCAGCATCGACACGCGGGTGCTGGACGGGCCGCTGGGCGCGGCCGCCGCGCTCAAGATGTGTTATGCAGGGATCAACAAGGGCGTGATGGGCCTCGTCACCGCGATGCTGCTGGCGGCACAGCGCCACGGCGCGGATACCGACCTGTTGAAGGAGATGGGCATCAGCATGGAATGGCTGATGGGCCGCCAGCGCACCGCCGTGCCCTCCATGTATCCGAAAGCCTATCGCTGGGACGCCGAAATGCACGAGATTGCTGCGTTTCTCGCGCCGGATGACGGCCCCGCCGCCCAAATCTGGCACGGCCTGGGCGATTTCTTCACCGACCGCGCCGCCGCCCATGCCGCGGGCGAGGAGCTTGAGGATATCCGCAAGCTCCTCTCCTGATCCCGTTCAGAGGTGGCCGAGCATATCCAGCACTTCGGCCATTCGCCCATCCTTCTCTGCATTGCGCAGCGGCAGGACATAGCCGACAAGGTTCTCGTCCGGCGTGGGCTGCTTCGCGAAATTATCCATCGTTTCCTCGATATAAGCGGCAAGCGGCATGTACCCCTCCCGCGTTTCCTGTCCCGGGGTAAGGCCCGTCTGCACCGCAGGCGGCGCGATCTCGATCACTTCCACCTTGCCCTTCAGCCGGTGGCGCAAAGACAGCGTATAGGAATGAACAGCCGCCTTGCTGGCGCTGTAGGCCGGCGCGCTGGGCAGCGGAGCGAAGGCGAGCCCGGAGGAAACCGTGCAAATCACGGCATCGGCCCTGCCATCCAACTGCGGCAATATGCCCTCCACAACCCGGAAAGTTCCGATCAGATTGGTCTCGATCACCCGGCTGGCCGTGGCGGTATCGCCGCCGCTGCCCAGTTCCTCCCGCGTCATGATGCCTGCTGCATGGATGACTACGTTGAGCGCGGGATGATCGCGCGCCAGAGCGGCGAGCGCCGCATCGACCGACGCCTGATCGGCCACATCCAGCTCAAGGGTATGCATGCCGCTGCGACCCGCCACAGTTTCCGCTAGCGTCGCACGCGTCCGCCCCGCCACGATCACGGTGTTGCCCAGATCGGCAAAACGCTGCGCCAGCGCCTGCCCGATGCCCGAACCCCCTCCAGTGACCAGAATGGTGTTGCCGGTGAGTTTCATGGAATGTCTCCTTGTGCTTGAGCGCCAGAGTTACGCCGAAACTCTCCATTTGAAAGAAGGCACCGGAAAGAATTATACTTACCCAAAAGAGAGCGTAAGGATTTCCGGCATGAGCGAAGCAGCCAATGATGACGAAATGCAGAATGCCGGGCCGGTGGACCCGGCCCTTGCGCGACTGGTGAACGACATGATCGGCCGTGTTGCCGACAAATGGACACTGCTGATCCTTGAGGTGCTGGAGGAGCATGGCGAACAACGCTTCACCCAGATCAGCCGCAAGGTGGAGGGGATAAGCCAGAAGATGCTGACCCAGACCCTGCGCTTCATGGAACGCGATGGACTGGTGATCCGCACCGTTCATCCGGTTATCCCGCCCAAGGTGGAATACCGCCTGACCCCGTTGGGCCATGACCTGAGCTATGCCTTTTGCGGTGTGTGGACCTGGGCGGAGAAGAACATCGGCGCAGTTGAACGCGCCCGTTCCGAATTCGACAGCAGGGACTAATCCGTAAATCCTCCCTCATGAGCTTCGCCCACAGGGAGGATCATGGGGATCAGAAATCCACGGCCAGTTCGATGCCCGCGATCCGTCCCTTGAACATCGGCGAGAAGGTGCCGGCCGCCGGATGCGGATCGTAGGGCCGGTTGTTGCCATCGGAATAGTCGCCACCGGCAAACGGCAATTGCGTATCACCGCCGAACTGCACTTCATCCAGCAGGTTGCGGCCGAATATCGTTACCGTGACCGCGGGATCGTTCAGCTTGAAGGCCAGGCTCGCATCCAGCCGGTCCGATGCGGAATTGAAGCCCCAGTTGTTGTCGGTGTAGGCATAGCGGCTGCGATGCTGGAAGAAGGCGCTGGCCACCAGCGTGGCGAAGCCACCCAGCGGCGCTTCATAGCTGGCGCTGCCGCCCCAGGTCCATTTGGGCGCACGCGGCAGGTCCAGATCGAGATCGGCGGCATCGATCACATTGTCCGAGTTCAGATCGAAATATATCCGGCGATATTCGGCATCGGTGTAGCCGACATTGGCGGTCAGCGTCAGGCCGCCGGCCGGGCGCAGCGCAGCCTCCAGTTCCGCGCCGCGAATGCGGGCATCGGCCGTGTTGTAGACCGATTGGGCAAGGCCGGATGTGAGGCTGGGCACGTTCACTTCGCGCTGCAGCCCATCCACTTCCGTCCAGAACACCGCGCCGCTCAGCCGGGCCACGCCATCGGCGCTCTGCCACTTCGCGCCCAGTTCGAACGTATCCACGCGCTCTTCGTCGAATGCTGGCGAGCCAAGTTCCTCGACCACCTGTTCGAAGGCGGCCGGCTGCGTGATGCGCAGATTGTAGCCGCCGGAACGGAAGCCGCGTGTCCAGCTTGCATAGAGATTGCTGTCATCGGACGGCCTGAAGGCCAGCGCAACGCGTGGCGAAAGGCTGTTCCAGGCGCGTTCGTCGGTAAAGCCGTTATTCTCACCCGGCACGTTCTCGCCCGATGTGGGGCAAGTGGCGTCCACTGCCGAGCAGGCGTCACGCGGACGGACATAGGTGATCGCCGCGTCCTTTTCCTCACGCGACCAGCGCAGGCCCGCCGTCAGGGTCAGCGCGGGCGTCAGCGCATATTCCCCCTGGGCATAAAGGCCGTAGACATCGTGCCCCTGCCGCCCGCCGCCATAGGACATGGTGCCCAGATCGCGCGTCTCTTCATAACCCACGTCCTGATGGAAGATATAGGCCCCGGCGATCAGCGACAGGGGGCCGTAATCGGCCGCGTAATAGAGTTCGTTGGACCACTGCTCCTGCTCGGTCCGCGTGTCCGAATGGAAGACCGTGGCGGGCGAGGAATCGATATCGTTGCGGGTGGACAGGTCGTAGTTCCGCCAGCCGAAGATGTTGGTCAGGCGGCCATTGCCCAATTCATATTCGGCGCGCAGCATGGCGAAGGCGCCTTCGCTGCGGTGGAAACCCGGCTCGTTTACGGACAGTTCGAAGCTGTCGCGCGGATGCTGCCCGTTGTTCCGGGTCACCGCGCCGTCGCCCGTGCTCCTGGTCCATTCGCCCTTCAGCGTCAGTGTCAGCCGATCAGTGGGGCGCAACGCCAGCCCCCCGCGCAGCACGGTGGTTTCCGATGCCCCGAAGTCGCTGCCGTCAAACAGGTTCTTGAAATAGCCGCCGTCACTGCTGTGGAGAGCGCCAAGACGGATCGCCACGCTGTCCGACAAAGGGCCTGAAACGACACCCCTCGCGGTTATCATCGCATCGCCGCGGCCGCTGTCCACCGGGCCTTCCAGCGCCAGTTTCGCGTGCCCTTCCCATTCCCAGCTCGGATCGGCGGTGCGCACCAGAACCGCGCCGCCTGTGGTGTTGCGCCCGAACGCCACGCCCTGCGGGCCGCGCAGCACGTCCACCTGTTCGACATCCAGCAGGTCGAATACGCTGCCCGCGTTGATGCCGGAATAGACGCCATCGACAAACAGGCCCACCGCCGGGTCGATCGAGGGGATCGAACTGTTGATGCCCAGCCCCCGGATCGAGAAATTCGCCACGCCCTTGAAGGTGCCGATCGGATCCAGCGACACGTTGGGGCTGGCATAGCTGAGCGTGGAAATGTCCTGGAGCCGGCGGGCCTCCAGTTCGGGCGCACCGATCGCGGTGACGCTGCCGGCATAGTCGAGAAGCCCGGCCGCCGGATTCTTGGCGGTCACTACAATAGTGTCGATCCGCCGATCAGCGATGATGATTTCGGCTTCGCTATCCTGTGCGAGAGCCGGCATGGCGGCCACGGCCGAGGCGATGGCCGTGATGGATATGGTGGCGCGGATGAGCCCCTGCGACATCTTGTCGTTCTCCTCCGGCCCTGTCGGCCGTTCAGTGGGCGCGCTCTGGCGATGAGCGGAACGCATGTCAATTGACGCTACGGAAAGCTCGTTATTTTAGAGCGTTTTTGTCTCGATGGGCGGGAGAGGCGCTGCGCCCGGCTGTTCGTTCCAGTGCCGCATGTTGAATACGGCCCCTTCGGCGCGCACCGTGGAAACGAGCGAGAGGTCCACTTCCCCCACCGCCCATTGCGGTGCGTCCATCCGGCCGATCGCCACCACGCCGCTTTCGGGGAAGCCCTTGTCCGGCGGGCCGAAAATGGCGGCGGCACCGCGATTTTCGTCGATCGCCGGGGACCAGTCCGCCTGCCCCACAGTGGGCGCCTGAACAGTATAGCACTGGCTTTCCAGCGCCCGCGCCTGCGCCCCGATGCGCACTCGCCAGTATCCGGCCACAGTGTCCGTGCAGCTTGGCACCAGGATGATCTGCGCGCCCGCTTCGGCCAGGGCGCGGCCGAGCAGGGGGAATTCGCTGTCATAGCAGATCAGCACGCCGATGCGGCCAAGGGCGGTATCGAACAGGCGCAGCGGCGATCCGGCGGAGACGTGCCATTGCTCCCGCTCGAAGCGGGTCATCACCAGCTTCTCCTGCGTGCCCATGGTGCCCGAAGGCGTGAACAGGCGGGCGGCGTTGCGGTATTCATCGGCCCCCGCTTCATTCCGGCGTTTCACAGGCAGGCTGGCCGCAAGGATGTGGATGCCGTGCCGCATGGCGAGATCGCGGTGGAGGGCGTCCACCCGTTCCTCCAGCGATGCGACGAAGGCCATCGAACCCGCCAGGTCGCCCATCGTGCCGGGATCGAGCGAGGCCAGTTCCATCGCGCCATATTCGGGAAACACGGCCAGCGCCGCGCCCTGCCCGGCGGCGTCTTCCACCCAGCGGTTGATCTTGGCGACATAGGCGGCCCAGTCGGGCAGCGCCTCGACAGGATATTGCGCGGCGGCGACGGTGAAGCTCACAGGCGGCGCATCCAGTATTGCATGGCCTTCCGGCTCTCGCCCTCCTCGCCGTGTTCCTTCCACGCGAGTTCGGTCACGAAACCATCCACCGGTTCATAGCCGCGCTTGCGCCAGAACGGGTCGAGCGGGGAGTAGTCCGCGGGGCGCGCCGGGTGGTCCGCGGCGCGGATCACGGCGGCGAAGGTGGCGGCATCCGCCCCGGCCCGCCGCGCGGCATCCTCGCGGTGATCGAAGAAGGCGTGGCCGATGCCGTGGCCGCGATATCGGGGCAGCAACACGCTCTCGCCGAAATAGAACAGCTTCGACGTATCCAGCCCATGCGCTTCGAAAGGCTGGCGGAACTCCGGCTTCTGCGCCCACATCGGGCTGGCCGTGGCGGCGCCGACCACCGTATCGCCATCGAAGGCGGCGACCAGCACCGCATCGGGCGCGGCGGCGAATTCCTGGAGATAGTCCGACTCGTAGCTCTCCGCCCCGTCATACAGATAAGGGAATGCGGCGAAGACGGTGATGCGCAGCCGGGCAAGGTCGCCCAGCCGCTCCGCAATCTCCGCGCCGGCCAGCGGGCGGACCGAAACGGTCATCCTTCGACCTGCGCGGTCCAGTCGGCGAGGTTGTAATACACCGTCACGCGCGCAATCAGGCCGTTGTCGATGTCGAAGAAGGCTCCGGCGGGCAGGACATACTTCTGGCCGGTCGCTTCGGGCAGCCCTTCATCGGTCCGCTTGTATTCGCCATGCACCACGAATTCGGCGGAACCCCGCGTGCCATCCGTGCTGGCCATGGTCACGATGCCTTCCAGCCGCTCGGCATAGCAGCGATCCATATGCGCCAGGAATTCGCGGAACGCATCCTTGCCTTCCTGCCGTGCGCCCTGGTTGATGTCATGCACGACATCGTCGGACAGGCAGCGCAGCATGCCATCGGCATCGCCCGCGTTGAAGGCGGTGTAGTAGCGGTCCAGCAGAACGAGAGTGGCGGATTGCGACATGGGATGCTCCGAAAATTTCGCTGCTTCTCAAGTGGCCTTCCGCCTCCTTTCGTCAAGCCCCCGCAGTCGCATCCGCTGCGCCGGCCCAGGCGAGGAAATCGAAATCGTCGGGCATTTGCAGGAACAGGTTGGCGACGTCCGAAAGCAGCCGGGTGACGTGGCCCGTGCCCGCGGTATCCTCCAGATAGACGAGGTCGCCCTTGCCAATCGGCACGCTGGTCCCGTCGCCGAACTCACCGATGATATCCCCTGCCATGTTGATGGTGAAGGTCTTGGTCGGGGCGACATGCCAATCCTCGATGCCCGGCGCCATGCAGGCGGCCACCACCCTGGCGACCGGCAGATCCTTCATCGTGCCGAATGCCACCGGCACCTTGCGGAAGTGCGAGACGCCATCGGCACCGGCATAGACGTGGATCACCTCCAGCGTCCCCGCCTTGCAGGCCGGCGCATTCTCCCGGCCGCTGGATATTTCTCCCGGCGCGGCGTGAGTGCCCGATGCCAGCATGGCGGTGAAGACTGAACCCGCGGCAAGCACGGAACGGCGGCTGGCTTCCATAATCTCTCTCCCCCGATGGCCGGATCGTTCACGCCGGCCTTGCGCGTGTGAGCCGATGATATCACGCCCGGCGATCAGGGAAAGGCCGCCATCATGCCGCCGCAGGCGGGCTGCTGGCCCATTCCTCCAGGTCGAAATCGTCCGCCACCATGATGTAGAGATTGGCGACCGGCGTAAGGAACTGCGTGAAGTGCCCCGTCCCGGTCAGGTCTTCCAGATAAACGAGATCGCCTTTGCCCAGCCTGTGCTGCGTCCCGTCGCCCAGCGTGACCTGCAGATCGCCCACCACGTTCACGGAAAAGCGCTTCGACGGCACGTTGCCCCAGCGCCCGTCACCCGCGCCGATGGCGCCGAACAGCATTTCCTTCACCGGGATCGGCTTCATCGAGCCGTGGATCTTCACCCGCTTCGCCTGCGATTTCCCGTCCATGCCGACATGGACATGGAACACCTCGGCCAAACCGGGAGGGGCCGGATCCGGCGCGGCGCCGGCTGCGCTGCCTGCACCCGCCGCCATCAGCGCGGTCAGCATCGATCCTGCGGCGATCAGATCGCGGCGACTGGTTTCCATCATCACTTCTCCCGAAAAGCCCGGGAATTTGCCTTCCCGGCACCAGGCCAACGTGGCACGGCACCCCAATTGCACGAAATTGCGAATTGGCCTATTGGCCATCGCGCTCGCCCCGGCCGTGCAGTCAATTCCGACTCGCAGAGCCGGGGCTTGCCGTTTTGAGGAAAACCATGACTCGTCGCCGCCAGATCTACGAAGGCAAGGCCAAGATCCTTTACGAAGGTCCCGAGCCGGGCACCCTGATCCAGTATTTCAAGGATGATGCCACCGCATTCAACGCGGAGAAACGCGGCACGATCAACGGCAAGGGCGTGATCAACAACCGCATTTCGGAGCATGTCTTCACGCGGCTGAGCCATATCGGCATCCCCACCCACTTCATCCGCCGCCTCAACATGCGCGAGCAGTTGATCCGCCAGGTCGAGATCATCCCGATCGAAGTGGTGGTGCGCAACGTGGCCGCGGGTTCGATCTGCAAGCGCCTGGGCCTGGAAGAGGGCGAGCCGCTGCCCCACACCCTGATCGAGTATTATTTCAAGGACGACGCGCTGGGCGACCCGATGGTGGCCGAAGAGCATATCGCCTGCTTCAACTGGGCTTCCAACGAGGAGATGCAGGACATCTCCGCCATGGCGATCCGGGTGAACGATTTCATGTGCGGCATGTTCGCCGCGATCAACATCCGCCTGATCGACTTCAAGCTGGAATTCGGCCGCATCTGGGACGGCGATTACAGCCGCGTGATCCTGGCGGACGAGATCAGCCCCGATGGCTGCCGCCTGTGGGACATGGCCACCGGCGAAAAGCTGGACAAGGACCGCTTCCGCCGCGACCTGGGTGGCGAGGAAGAAGCCTATCAGGAAGTGGCCCGCCGCCTCGGCCTGCTGCAGGATGATTCCGGTCCGGGCGAGGTGCTGGACCTTTCGGCCCACCGCAAGCTGCGCGGGCGGACGGAAAAGCCGAAGAAATAACGGCTTCCTTCATCGGTCTTTCAGCTTCGCGGCGCCACGCTGCCTTCACATTTGCGCCTCCCCTGCTTAGGCAGGGGAGTATGTGAGGTTGCCGGGACGCCAATCCGCCCCCGTCATCCGCCCACCTAAGGCTGGATCTCCGCACAGACGGAGTGACGGGAGTTCGATGCGACTTTTTCTTTCTGTTGCCGCCGCCTTTTCCCTCGCCGCCTGCACCGCGCCGGCCAGCAACATCGCCAGCGCGCCTCCGCCGCCCGCCGATGTCGAAAAACCGGTCTGGGCGTTCGAGCAGAGCGACCTGCCCTTCGACACCGAATATCGCACGGGCCGCCTCGACAACGGCATGCGCTATGTCATTCGGCACAACACCACGCCGGCCGGGACCGGCCAGATCCGCCTGCTGGTGGACGCCGGCGCAACCGCGGAAACGCCTGAAGAACTGGGCTATGCCCATTTCGTCGAACACATGGCCTTCAACGGATCGACGCGGATTCCCGAAGGCGAGATGATCAAGCTGCTGGAGCGCGAAGGGCTGGCCTTCGGGGCGGATACCAACGCCAGCACCAGCTTCACCTCCACCCTCTATATGCTGGACCTGCCGCGCAACGATCCCGCGCTGCTGGACACGGCCGTGATGATCATGCGGGAAACCGCCAGCGAACTGCTGTTCGACAGCGCCGCCGTGGAACGGGAAAAGGGCGTTATCCTGGCCGAACGCAGGGTGCGCGACACTTTCGCCCTGCGCAACATGGTCGACCGGCTGCAATTCTTCTACCCCACGGCCCACTTCGTGCAGCGCATGCCGATCGGCACGGTGGAAGTCCTGCAGGCCGCCACCGCCGAAAAGCTGCGGGCCTTGTACGATCGCACCTACACGCCGGACAATACCGCGCTGGTGGTGGTGGGCGATTTCGATCCAGCCGTGGTCGAAGCCACGATCCGCAAGCATTTTGCCGACTGGACCGCGCCGGCATCAGCGCCCGATCCCGACGAAGGGCCAGTCGATCCCGACCTGAAGGGATTGACCCACATCTATATCGACCCCGCCCTGTCGGAACGCCTGACCGCCGCGCGCAACGGCCCCTGGGTGGACGAACCGGATACGATCGCCAATCGCCAGAAGAACCTGCTGCGCCAGATCGGCTATGGCATCGTCAACCGGCGCCTGCAGCGCCTGACCAATGGCGAGAATCCGCCGTTTCGCGGGGCCGGTTTCGGCACGAGCGAAGCCTTCGAGGCCGGGCGCACGACCAACCTGATCGTCGACACGCCGGACGGTGAATGGCGGCGCGGCCTGCAGGCCGTAGTGGCGGAATACCGCCGCGCGCTGCGGTATGGCTTCACCCAGGCCGAAGTGGACGAACAGCTCGCCAACATCCGCACCAACCTGGAAAACACACAGGCAACCGCCGCCACGCGTTACAACTCCACGCATACCAGCGCGGCGCTGGCGCTGTTGCAGGACGATTTCGTACCGACCACGCCTGAAACCGCGCTTGCCCGCTTCGAAGCCTTCGTCCCTTCGATCACGCCGGAGGCGGTGCTGGCGGCGGTCGAGGCCGAAGCGATCCCGCTCGACGATCCGTTGCTGCGCTTCGAAGGCCGCACGGAGCCGGAAGGGGGCGCCGAAGCCATCCGATCCGTCTGGAACGAGGCGATGACCGCACGGGTGAGGCGCGGCGAGGAAACGACCGTCGGCACCTTCTCCTACGAGGATTTCGGTACGCCCGGCACCGTGGTGGAAGACCAGGTGGAAGAAAAGCTGGGCATCCGCACGATCCGTTTCGCCAACGGCCTGCGGCTTAACCTGAAGCCGACCCAGCTCCGGCTCGACCGCATCAGCTTCCAGCTCAATATCGACGGCGGTAATTTGCTCAACACCCGCGAAGAGCCGCTGGCGACCGCAATGGTCAGCGCCCTCCCCATGGGCGGGCTGGGCGAGCATACCTATGACGAGCTGCAATCGATCCTGGCGGGCAAAAGCGTCGGCTTCTCGATAGCCAGCACCAGCGAGACGTTCCGCATGGAAGGAACCACCACCGCGCGCGATTTCGACCTGCAGCTTCGCCTGCTGGCGGCGGGCGTCACCGATCCCGGCTATCGCCTGCAGGGCGAGGAACGCTATCGCCGGGGCATCGCGGACTTCTTCGCCAGCTACGACGCCACTCCCGCCAGCGCATTGGGCAATGCCATCGGCGCCATCCAGTCCGACAACGATCCCCGTTACAGCCTGCAACCGCGGGAATCGTATATGGCGCGCACTTTCGAGGAACTGCGGCAGACGATTTCCGGGCGGATGCGGACCGGCGCCATGGAACTGGCGCTGGTCGGCGATTTCAACGAGGAAGAGGCGATTGCCCTGGTGGCCCGCACGCTGGGCGCCCTGCCCCCGCGCGAGCCGGAATTCCTGCCTTATGCCATCGCCCGCCATCGCACCTTCACCGATGATCGCACGCCCCGCATCGTGCTGCACAAGGGCGAGGCGGACCAGTCGCTCCTGCGTTTCTCGTGGCCCACGCGGGACGATACGGACCTCCGGGAAAGCCTGGGTTTCATGCTGCTGGAACGGATCGTCCTGTTGAAGCTGACGGATACGCTGCGCGAGGAACTGGGCCAGACCTACTCGCCCGGGGTGAAGGCCAGCCTTTCCCGCATCTATCCCGGCTATGGCACGTTCGACATTTCCGCCGCGCTGGACGTGGCCGATGTCGATGGGGCCCGGCAGGCCATGATCGCCACGATCTCCGCCCTGCGCTCCGATCCGGTGGACGATGACGTGTTGCTGCGCGCGCGCCGCCCGATGCTCGAAAGTTTCGAGAACCTGCTCAAGACCAATGATGGCTGGATGGGGCTGGTGGACCGCGCCCAGACCCAGCCGGACCGCATCGACCGCTATCTCGTCGCGCGCGAAATGGCCGAGGCGATCACGCCGGAGGATATCCGCAAGCTGGCGGAGCTTTATCTCGATCCGTCGAAGGGGCTGGAAGTGCTGGCCCTGCCCGCCAAGGTGCCGATCCAGAAGCCGGTCCCGACGGCAGATCAGGTCGTTCCCACGGTCCAGCCGGTGGAGGCCGCACAAGCGGCGGAATAGTCGGAATAGAATGGAAAGCCACTGAGGAGCTTGCCCCGTCCATCCTGAGCCTGTCGAAGGACGAGCGGGGGATGGAGCAAGGTCCGGAGTTGGAGAAAGTCAGGTCTGGAGAACCAAGGGGGCAATCCGCAGCCTGGGTTCGGAGAATGCACGATCGCCGAATGGAAAGGTTTTCCTACACCGCCGGTTTCTGCCACGAAAGCGGCGGCTCCTTCTCTTCGTCAACCGCCTGCCAAGCTTCTCGAAGCGCTGTTCGGGAGGGGAGAATTTTTCTCTCCTGAACTGTGTCACCCCCTGTAAGCACCTTCAGCTTTCCGTCGCTTTTCGTGAACAGAAACGGCCGCCACCCTTGCGCCGCGCCGCTGCCGGTTGCATAGGGCGGCCGAGTCCCCGCACAGCACCTCGCCGAAAGGTCAGCCGATGAAAGTCCGCGTTCACGTCAGCCTCAAGCCCGGCGTGCTCGACCCGCAAGGCCGCGCCATCCACCATGCGATCGAAGGCCTCGGCTTCTCGGGCGTGAACGATGTCCGCGCCGGCCGCCTGATCGAGCTGGAAGTGGACGAAACCGTCACGGACGAAGCGCTCGATCAGATGTGCAGCAAGCTGCTGGCCAACATGGTGATCGAGAATTACCGGATCGAAAGGCTGTAAGATGAGCTTCCGCTCCGCCGTCATCACCTTCCCCGGCTCCAATTGCGACAGGGACATGGCGGTCGCGCTGGAAGCTGTTTCCGGCGCTCCGGCGATCCGTGTGTGGCATGGCGATGCCGAACTGCCTGACAACCTCGATTTCATCGCCCTGCCCGGCGGCTTCTCCTATGGCGACTATCTCCGCTCCGGCGCGATGGCCGCCCGCAGCCCGATCATGCGGGCCGTGATCGCCGCGGCCGGGCGCGGCGTCCCGGTACTGGGTGTCTGCAATGGCTTCCAGGTGCTGACGGAAGCCGCTCTCCTGCCGGGAGCGCTGATGCGCAATGCCAGCCAGCGCTTCATCTGCCGCACCGTGCCGCTGAAGGTCGAGAACAGCCAGTCGCTGTTCACCTCCGCCTACGAAGCCGGGCAGACCGTCCACATCCCCATCGCCCATGCGGACGGCAATTTCTTCGCGGACGATGAAACGCTCGACCGCCTCGAAGGCGAAGGTCGCGTCGCCTTCCGTTATGCCGAGGCGGTCAACGGATCGGCGCGGAACATAGCGGGCGTGCTGAACGATGCGGGCAATGTGCTGGGCATGATGCCGCACCCGGAACGGGCGATCGAAGATGCACAGGGTGGAAGCGATGGCCGCGCCCTGTTCGAAAGCGCCGTGCGGAGCCTGGTAAGCGCCTGAACCTGACCGGGCGCCAGAGAGCGGCGCCGGGACGATGGATCAGGCCGCCACTTCGCGCTTGCTCTGGCGGAACAGCCCCAGCGCTTCGGACTTGTCCATCGGCCGCCCGAAATAATAGCCCTGAATCTTGGTGCAGCCCAGTTCGCGAACAAGCGCTGCTTCCTCAGCCGTTTCCACGCCTTCGGCGGTGGTCGACATCTCCAGGCTCTGCGCCATCGCCACAACCGCCCGAATGATCGCCAGGCTTTCCGCATTATCAAGCGCGGCGCCCTGAACGAAGCTGCGGTCCACCTTGATGGTCGAGAAGCGCAGCTTGCGCAGGTAGCCGAGCGATGAATAGCCGGTGCCGAAATCGTCCAGCGCCACGCTGCAGCCCAGCGCCATGATCTGTTCCAGCGTCGAACGCGCGGTTGCCCCGTCGCGCACGAAGATGCTCTCCGTGACTTCGATCTCGAGCCGCTGCGCCGGGAGGCCGGTGCCGTTGAGCGCCGCAACCACCTTGGCCGCGAATTGCGGGTCCAGCAGTTGTTCGCCCGAGACATTCACCGCCACCCGCACATGGCTGGGCCACTTCAGCGCTTCCTTGCACGCTTCACGCATGACCCAGTCACCGATCGGCACGATCAGGCGGGTATCCTCGGCCAGCGGAATGAACTTGGCCGGGCTGATCATGCCATGCTCCGTGCTGTTCCAGCGCAGCAGCGCCTCGAAGCTCACCACCGATTCCGTGTGGGCATCGACCACGGGCTGATACTGCAGGTACATCTCGTTCCGCTCGAGCGCCCGCCGCAGCGAGAACTCGAGCTGCCGCCGCTCTTCCGCATCGGCATGAAGCGACGGTTCGTAAGTGCAGTGAGCCGATCCGCCTTCGTCCTTGGCACGATAAAGCGCGAGGTCGGCATTGCGCATCAGCGTCTCCACCGAATCCCCGTCACGTGGGCCGAGCGCCGATCCAACGCTGGCTCCGACATAAAGCGTGTGGTGGTCCACGTCGTAAGGCTGCGAAAGCTGGTCGATCACCGCGCGAGCGACCCGCTCGACCCGCTCGCGATCAGATGCGTCACGGATGACGATTGCGAACTCGTCACCGCCAAGGCGACCGCAAAGCTCGTTGTCGGTCATGATGCCCTTCAACCGGGCGGAAACCTGCGCCAGGAGCTGATCGCCCACCAGATGGCCCAGCGAATCGTTCACCGCCTTGAACCGGTCGAGATCGATCATCAGGAAGGCGCAGCGTGTGCGCCACTGTTCGGCATAGCGCATGCCTTCGCCCAATGCCTCGGTGAGCATCAGACGGTTGGGCAGGCCTGTCAGCGTGTCATAGCGAGCGAGATACGCGATCTTCTCATCGGATTCGCGCTGCTCGGTCACATCGGAACCGACTCCACGAAAGCCATGGAAGCTGCCGTTTTCGTCCACGATGGGCGTGCCCGAAAGCTCCCACCATCGCTTGACCCCCTCTATCGAAACCTGGACCAGCAGGTTCGAGAAACTTTCGCGCCGCTTCAACCGCTCGGCAAGATCATGGAGGCTGGGCGGGAACTGCCCCGTATCCCAGGCATTGCCGGCAATGAGCTGGATGAAGCTCTTGCCTTCAATTTCATCGATCTGCTTACCCAGCGCAAAGATGAAGCGGGAACTGGCGGAGCGGACCCGCCGCGCCGTGTCGATCTGCCACAGCCAGTCGGCATCGGTATCCTCGAACTCGCGCAGCAGGAGCGAAACGACCTCGCTCTGCTCGACCGCGCCCGCTTCCGCGATGCGCGCGGAAAGATATGTCCGCGCGCTGCGGATCGCGCCACCCATGGCAAGGCCACAGAAGGCCGCCGCGAGCGCCGCATAATCATATTGCCCGGCCATCGCAAAACTTGTGATTGCCGCAAGGCCAGTCACGCCGGCAAAAACAAGCGTGGCCACCGGCGTTGCCGCGAAGGCGAGCGTTGTGCCGGTGATGAGCATCGCCGTGAGTGCCCAGAAGGCCAGATGATCGATCGGCGCAGCATCCGCGATGAACAGGAAGTTCGGCACCGCCCATACGACTGCAACCAGCGCAACGCTGAGCGCATGCCTGGCGTATTCGCCATAGGTCATGGCTCTCCGGTCCACCTCGCAGAGGCTATGATCGACGCGAGATGCGGCCCACAGCACCGCCACCAGCGCAATCACCCAGCCCGCCAGAACGATGGGCGATACTTTTCCGAAGAAGATGCTGACGGTGAGTACCAGAGCGATCGCATGGGCGAGAAACCGCGCCAGCGACATCGCTTCAAGCCGCGAATACTGGAGCGCGCGGAGCCGCGCCCAGTTCCCTTCCTGGGGCCGGGTCAAGCCGATCACGGCCAGATTGCTCAGCCGCAAAGGCAGCTGGGGAAGGTCTGAATGCGATTCAGTCACGCATAAGGACGTAGCGTCCAATGGTTAGCGCCGCGTAAATTCCCTTATACCCACAAGCCGAAAAACGCGGATGGAAGAGCGACTACTCAACCGTCACCGATTTCGCCAGGTTGCGTGGCTGGTCGACATCGGTGCCCTTTGCCACTGCCACGTGATAGGCCAGCAACTGCACCGGAACCGCATAGACCAGCGGCGCGATCAGCGAATGCACTTCAGGCATTTCAATGGTCGCAAGACAACCTTCGCCCGCTTCGGCAAGGCCCTTGGCATCGGAGATCAATACGATCTTTCCGCCCCGCGCGCGGACTTCCTGCATGTTCGAAACCGTCTTCTCGAACAGCGGGCCGGAGGGCGCGAGAACGATTACTGGAACCGCTTCGTCGATCAGCGCGATCGGCCCATGCTTCATCTCGCCCGAAGCATAACCTTCCGCGTGTATGTAGCTGATTTCCTTGAGCTTCAAGGCGCCTTCCAGCGCAAGCGGGAAGTCGGGACCGCGTCCCAGATACAGCACGTCACGGGCCGGCGCGATGAGGTGCGCCATACTGGCGATTTCCTCGTCATACGAAAGGGCCGCGTTGAGGCTTGAAGGCGCCTCCAGAAGGTGGCCGACGACTTCCGCTTCCTCCGCGCGGTCCATCTTGCCCTTCTTCACAGCCAGATGGGCGGCAAGAGCAGCCAGCACGGCAAGCTGACAGGTGAAAGCCTTGGTCGAGGCGACGCCGATTTCCGGACCGGCGTGGGTCGGCAGCAGCAGGTCCGCCTCGCGCGCCATCGAACTGGTCGGCACGTTCACCACCACAGCGATGACCTGGCCGTTTTCCTTGCAATGGCGCAGGGCGGCCAGCGTATCCGCCGTTTCTCCACTTTGGGAAATGAACAGCGCAAGCCCGCCCGGCTCCAGCACCGGATCACGGTAGCGGAACTCGCTGGCGACATCGATATCCACCGGAACGCGCGCAAAACGTTCGAACCAGTATTTCGCGACCATCCCCGCATAGTAGGACGTGCCGCAAGCCACGATGGTGATGCGTTCCACAGCGGAAAGATCGAAATCGATCTGCGGGAGGGCCACGCGGTTCTCAAGCTGGCGAATGTAGGAGCGCAGCGTTTGCGCCACCACGGTCGGCTGCTCGAAAATCTCCTTCTGCATGTAATGGCGGTAGTTGCCCTTCTCGATCGCAGCGGCGGAGGCCCCGGAAGTCGTGATCTCTCGATCGACCGGGTTGTTGTCCTTGTCGAAGATCATCGCGCCGCCGCGGGTGATGATCACCCAATCGCCTTCGTCGAGATAGGAAATCTTCTGGGTCAGCGGGGCCAGCGCCAGCGCATCGGAGCCGAGATAGGTTTCCCCATCGCCATATCCCACCACCAACGGGGAACCGAGCCGCGCCCCAATGAGAAAATCGGGATGTCGGCGAAAAGCGATGGCCAGCGCGAATGCGCCTCTCAGGCGCGGAAGGACCTGCTTCACAGCCTCCTGTGCCGTGAAACCCGCCTCGACCAGCTCGGATACAAGATGGGCGACCACTTCGGTGTCCGTCTCGCTTTCGAAAAGCCGGCCGCGGGCCTGAAGTTCCTCGCGCAGCGGTCGAAAGTTCTCGATGATTCCGTTATGCACCAGCGCCACTTCGCTGGTCGCATGCGGGTGCGCATTGCTGGTGGTCGGCGCGCCGTGGGTGGCCCACCGTGTATGGGCGATGCCCAGCAGTCCTGGTGCCGGGTTGCCTTCCAGTTCCTTCACCAGGTTCGAAAGCTTGCCCGGAGCACGGCGGCGAACGAGTTGGCCATCGTGCACGGTGCAAACACCCGCACTGTCATAGCCACGATATTCCATTCGCCTGAGACCATCGACGAGCCGCGGTGCGACCGCTTCCTTGCCGACGATGCCGATGATGCCGCACATAGCTTGCTCTTTCCTACAATGTGTAAGGGATGCGGATCCCAGGCATCTCTGCCGGAAAATCCTTTGTGTTTCGTGTAACCAGAACCCGTCCGCGCACCAAGGCCGATGCCAGGATGATGGCGTCCGGCATACTCAGGCTTGGCCGCTCCCGGCGGAGGGAAGCTCCGCGCGATGCGATCTCACCATCGATCTCATCTATCGAAAATCCGTCAAGAAAGCGTTCCGTGCGCCGCAACGGCTCCCCCGCGCCCCTGGACATGACCTCCAGCCAGACGATCCGGCTAAGCCAGATAGGTCCGCCCCGCCCGATCGCGCGTTCCAACTCCAGGCGGGCCGGATCAAAGCCCTTGAGGGCATCGATCACGATGTTGCTGTCGAAGGCAAAGCCACTCATTGGCCGCGAGGCTTTTCCGTGCCGGCCCGCTCGGCCAGCCAAGCCTGATGGCGTGCATGCTCACGGTCGGCCTGCTCATCGAACAGGCCCGAAAACTCGGCACGCGCTCTTTCGTACTCAGGATCCCACGGCCTGGTCCATGATGCGCGCTCCCTGCGCTGGAATTCCACGGGATCGCCAATGTCGTCGCGATCCTTCCACGCCCCAAAACCCAGCGCGATCCAGTCCGTCGCCACTTCGGCACGATAAGCGCTTACCGCCTCGCGAAGCATCGCCGCGCGCGATTTACCCTGCTCCGCCGCACGGGCATCAAGCCATCTGATGTCATCATCAGGCAGGTCTGCAAGGATACGCGCCATAATGATATAGCGATATCATATCATGATATCATGTCAATACCGTTACAAAGCGCAGGCGCTACGGCTCAGCGCTTCTTCTCGGCCTTCTTCTTTTTCATGGCATCATGAAAGCTGTCAGCCCAACCGGGCTTCACCAGTTGCTCGGCGCGCACCATGCGGAGTTCTCCATCCGCGACATCGCGGCTCACGGCGCTGCCGGCCGCCACAATCGCATCCGCCCCGATCCTCACGGGAGCGATAAGCGCGGAGTTGGAACCGATGAAGGCACGCTCTCCGATCACCGTGCGATATTTGAAGTACCCGTCATAGTTGCAGGTGATGGTTCCCGCACCGATATTCGCGCCCGCCCCTACATCGGCGTCACCCAGATAGGTCAGGTGATTGGCCTTCGCCCCCCTGCCGAGAACCGCGTTTTTCACCTCCACGAAATTACCGACCTTCGACCCTTCCTCCAGCTTCGCACCGGGACGCAGGCGAGCATAGGGGCCGATTTCCGTGCCACTGGCGATCGTGGCCCCCTCGATATGGCAAAACGCACGGATGCGGGCCTTGTCGGCAACCACGACGCCAGGGCCGAACACCACGTTCGGTTCAATTGTCACATCACGGCCCAGCTGTGTATCCCACGCAAGAAACACGGTTTCCGGCGCGATCAGGGTGACACCGTCGGCCATGGCCCGAGCGCGGCGACGTTGCTGCCAGCGCGCTTCCGCTTCAGCCAGTTCCGAACGGCTGTTGATCCCCGCCACCTCGTCGGGATCGGCCGCAGTCACCACCGCGCAAACACGCCCGTCGGCCAAGGCCAGGTTGACGATATCGGGCAGGTAATACTCCCCCTGCGCGTTGTCGTTCCTTACACGGTCAAGCAGGCCGAACAGATCCTCGCCACGCACGGCCATCAGACCGGAATTGCACAGGCGGCTCGCCCGCTCGATCTCGGTCGCATCCTTATGCTCGACCATTTTAGCAATGCGGCCACCATCGGCGATGATCCGACCATACTGCAGCGTTTCCGGGGGCTCGAAGCCCAACACCACCACCGCCGGATCGCCCTCTCCATGCAACCGTTCGATCATCGCGCGCATCGTATCGGGCTGCACGAAAGGTACATCGCCATAGAGAATCAGCACATCGCCTGGAAAGCCGTTCAGCGCGCCCTGCGCCTGCTGCACGGCATGGCCGGTGCCAAGCTGCGGTTCCTGCACGACCAGTTCCACACGATCGCCCAGCGCCGCCTCAAGCTGATCGCGCCCGTCGCCCACGATCACCACCGTCCGCTGGGGTTCAAGCTCCGCCAGCGCGGCGAGCAGGTGTTCGAGCATCGGCCGTCCCGCAACCGGATGCAGCACCTTGTGCGTATCGCTTTTCATGCGGGTGCCCTTGCCTGCGGCAAGAACAATGGCGGCTAGGGGACGATCGGCATCACTCATGGGCGGGCCATGCCACCATTTTGTTGCGGTTTCCATATCGGCACGGCAGAGCGCGCGCGATGACTACATTTCCCTTCGCCGCCATCGGCTTCGACCTTGATGGCACGCTCGTCGATTCGAACCGCGACCTCGCCCCTTCGATCAACCATGCGCTGGGCTTGTTCGGCCGCGAGGTGATCGCCCCGGAGAATACACGCAAGCTGATCGGCGGCGGCGCACGACTGATGCTGCAACGCGCCTTCGACCTGACTGGCGGCGCGCTGGGCGATGACGATTTCGAGAGAGCCCATGAAGCACAGCAGGCCTTCTACGGCGATCATATCGCCGACCTTACCCAGCCTTACCCCGGTTGCCTCGATGCGCTGGACAGGCTGGCCAGCCTTGGCTGCAGATTGGCGGTTGTGACCAACAAGAGCGAGCATTTCGCAGTCGCCCTGCTGGACGCCCTGGGAATGTCGGGCCGCTTCGCCTGCATCCTTGGCGGCGACACGCTGGGGCGCGAGCGCGCCAAACCCGCGCCTGACATGATCCACGAAGCGATCACCCGCTGCGAATGCGACGGGCGCTTCGCCATGGTGGGCGATTCGTCTTATGACGTGCGTGCGGCACGCGCCGCGGGCGTGCCCTGCGCGGTCTTCAGCTTCGGCTATAATGACGCACCCGCGCACGAACTCGGCGCCGATGCCGTGCTGGATCATTTCGACGAATTGGTGCCCATGCTGGAACGGCTCTGACACGGCGGGCCGTCTACGCCGCTCAGAAATCGAACTGGGCGCGCACCCCGAAGGCATCCGCGCCATATGAACGCTCTCCACCTGCGGCAATCGGCGCTTCATCATATTCGAGCCGCGCATAATTGGCGATGAAGCGCGTCTTGTCGGTAGGTGTCCAGACCAGGCCCACGGCATAGGTATCCTGCATCCCGCCCACGATCCCGGCATCGTTCAGGTCGAGGTGGTCATAGCGCACATTCACCTGCAGCGCCCCAAGACCACCCTTACCCACCGGATTTCCGGGCTTCGTGCGATCAAAGTTCCCATTCTTGTAACCGCGCGTGTCGCCCTTGGTCAGGTAATAGCCAGCCTCGGCATAGAAGCCTGAAAAGGTCGGATCGGCCAGGGCGCCGACCCGGTCGGCATGCTGCCAGTGCACTTCGCCGGTCGCATGGAAAGGCCCGGAGATATAGGCGAACTCGAGGCCATATCCCGTCTCCCCGGTCACGCCGGCCATCGATCCCGTGTTGACCAGACGCGCATCCGCCGTGCGCAGGAAGGGCCGCGTGGAATAGCGGATGCCCACCCCCGCCTCATCCAGCGAGCGATGGTTGATCCGCGCGCCCAGATGCAGCCGGGAAGAGCCGATTTTCGGGGTATAGACCGCCCGCCCGAAATAGGAGCGCCCCTGATCGGTTCCGCCCATGATCGCGTCCAGATCATCGAGATAGGCGCCAGCCTGCAGCACGAAATCGCCCGGCCGGTATTCGGCTCCAACCCCGGTTCTCCGTTCATTGCCAAAGGCGGTTGCGAGGGCTGCACGCTCCATGAAAGTGGGGAACAAGTCACTGGTCTGCTCTTCCAGGCCGAAGGCGGGTTTGTGGTTCCCCACGGTCAGGCTGAACCGGTCGGTCGGGTCCCATTTGAGATAGGCGTCGGTCCAGGCGATCGCCCCGCCTTCGAACTCACCGGCGATGTCTCCTTCGACCCGCAAGGTCAGGTTGCCGGGCATCGAAATATCGGCGCCAAGGAAAAACCGGCGCACGATCACATCGCTGTCGAGCCCACCCGGCGTTACGCCATCGATTGCAGCCTCGACCGCATCGCTGGCGTTCACGCCTCCAAAATCGACCTGAAGCCGCCCTCGCGGGTCGATGCTCCACTCGTTGTCCTGCGCAATGGCAGGCGAGGCGGCGCAAAGAAACGCCGCAATGGCGAGCGGGATCGAACGGGCAACGAATTGGCGGTTTACGGGCAGCACGTGAGCGGTTTCCGATTCTCTATTATGACAATTCGATTGCGCATCTAGGTCACCTTTACGACAGTTGAGTGACACATCTGCGATGCCCCTGCCCTTACGGCATCCCCTCCATTTAACCGTATGGTTGAAAGCCGGTTCCAGCCGTGCCATCCCGCACCCATATTGCTGCGAAGCTGTGCATTTTCCAAAAGCGGAGAGCCGTCATGTCCATCTCGTTCAAGGATCGTGTTGCCATCATCACCGGCGCCGGCGGCGGGTTGGGCCGCGCCTATGCGCTGGAACTTGCGAGGCGCGGGGCCAAGGTCGTCGTGAACGATCTTGGCGGCTCGCGCGATGGCACCGGCCATTCCGACGCCGCACTGAAAGTGGTTGAGGAAATCGAGGCCGCGGGCGGCGAAGCCATGTCCAATGGCGCCTCTGTCACCGAATACGCACAGATGGAAGAAATGGTCGCCAAGGCGAAGGAAAAGTGGGGCGGCGTCCATATCCTCATCAACAATGCCGGTGTGCTGCGCGACAAGAGTTTCGCCAAGATGGAGCCGGAAGATTTCGAATTCGTGGTCAAGGTCCACCTTTTCGGATCGGCTTATGCCACCAAGGCCTGCTGGGAAGTGATGCGCGAGCAGACCTATGGCCGCGTTCTCATGACCGCCAGTTCATCCGGCCTGTTCGGCAATTTCGGGCAGGCGAATTATGGCGCGGCGAAGCTGGGCATCGCGGGACTCGCCAGGACGCTCCATCTTGAGGGCGCGAAATACAACATCCGGGTCAACGCGCTTGCCCCGCTTGCTGCCACGCGGATGACGGAAGACATCATTCCGGAGCAGATATTCCCCATGTTCGCGCCCGAAAACGTCGTGCCTGCAGCACTGTTCCTGGTGAGCGAGGATGCACCGGCGAATGTGATCGTTGGCGCGGGGGCGGGCGGCTATCACTCCGCCTGGATCACGATGAACACCCCCACCATCCTGCCGGAGGGCGAGCGGAATGTGGAAGGCTTTGCCGCTCATTGGTCGCAGATTTCCAGCCGTGAGGGCGATTTCGTGCCGCAATCAGGCATGGAGCAGACCCAGCGCGTTCTGGCCGAAATCCAGAAGGCAGCGGCCGCCGGCAGCTGAGGGTTTCTCCTGCTGACCGGGCACGAAATCCCTCTCCCCTCCGCATAAAGCGCGCAGGGGAACCATCTGCGAATAAGCGAGGCATTCAGCCAGGCAAGCAGAGGGGCAGCCAAGCAGGCTGGCGGGAATGCCGGCCTCGCCTCAATCCCTTACGGCTTTTACCAATCGCCGTTCGATCGAGGCGAGGACACCGGCAAGCTCGTGGCCGCGCTTGAGAACTTGCCCCTGTTCGCCATACAATGTCCACATACCCTGCCGTCCCCGCAGTGCCGGGCGCTTTTCAATGCGCGCCTGGGGGTATTCCGCAGTCCGGCGGAAGGCAGCAAAGCTGGCGGCGTCCTTTGTGAAATCCATCGCATAGTCGCGCCATTCGCCCGCCGCGACCATCCGCCCGTAAAGATCGAGAATGCGCTGGAGTTCCAGCCGATCGAAACCGACCTGATTGGGGGCTCGCCCCGGAAAGGTTACAATCGTCGGCCCACCCGGTTGCGACGCCATCAGCTACGCACCCCACTGCGCTTCCGCTTTGGCGGAGGAACATCCTCGGGGGAAGCTGCCCGCAATGCCTGCAATTCGGCCCTGATTTCCGCCAACTGTTCTTCCAGCTGTTCGATGCGCGCGCCGCCCGCAGGTTCGCAAGGTTCGTCACATGGCGTCCCATAAGGAATGAACTCACGCAGCCATGTCTCTGCCGGGACCAGCGTGGACCGCGCCTTGATTCCGATCATCGTCGCGCCTTCCGGCACATCGTCCGTGACGACGGCATTGGCGCCCACGCGGGCGCGATCGCCCACCGTGATCGGCCCGATGATCTGCGCGCCCGATCCGATGATCACATTGTTGCCCAGCGTCGGGTGTCGCTTCCCGGCCTTGCCATTTGTCGGATTGGTCCCACCTAAAGTAACGCATTGATAGATGGTGACATTATCTCCGATCTCGGCAGTCTCGCCGATCACGGTGAAACCATGGTCGATGAACAGGTTCTTCCCGATCTTCGCACCAGGGTGAATGTCGATCGCGGTCAGGAAACGCGACAGGTGGTTGACCACCCGCGCGAGGAAGTAGAGCCGGCCGGTGAACAGCCAATGAGCGATACGGTGATGGAACAGCGCCCATACACCCGGGTAAAGCAGTATCTCCGCGCGCGATCGCGGGGCCGGATCGCGTGCCCGTACAGAGTCCAGATAGGAAATGAGCCCTGCGAACATAGCCCCCTGATTCTCCCTTATTTTCCTGCCCAAGGCAAGCCGGCCTAGAACAGTCGGGGTTGTTCCGCGCCGATCGTCGCCTCCAGCGCATCCCGCCAGATCGAAAGGGTCGCGGGCTGTTTGCGCTCCAGACTGATCCGATCGATTTCCGCCACGAGCTTCTCGATCCCGGCAAAGCTGCGCTCGGCACGGGGCACAAGATATGTGGTGGCGCCTTCGCTCAGGACAAGGGCACGTTGTTCGGCGTGGGCTTCGATCAGGGCCGCGGCGAGTTCATCGTCAGGAACACCAATTTCCAGATGCAGCGCCGCACCCAGCCGCGAGCGGAGATCCGGCAGAGCGATTTCCCACCCTTCCCCGCTGGCGGTCAGCAACAGCGGGGTGCCGCTTTCCTGCGCGCGATTCCAGCGATGGAACAAATCCGTCTCATCCAGGCGGTCGGCATCGTCGATCACTTCACCCTTGCCCTGCGCGGCAAACCAACGCGCGGCCAGCGATTTGCCGGAACGCGGCGCCCCTGCAAGCACCGCCGTGCGAAATGGCCAGTTCCCCGGTGCACCCAATGCTTCGAAGACGTGCGCATTGGCTGAACCGATGACGATCCGCGCAGGCCCGCTATCAGGCCTGGCGCGCAGGGGCAGCGCAATCTGCCGCATGGCCTGCTACCTGCTTATGCCGAGGCCACCGGCGCTCTGGGATACGGTCCAGCCCCGCGCGCGCAAGGCGGCGGCAAGCGCACCGAGATCGCCGGAATAACTGACCCGCATCACGGAAACGCCGCCGATGGCGATACTGCTGGTCGAAGCCCCGCGCACGCCGGCGGTGCCGCGCACCGAAGCGAGCGCCGCATCCACCGCGGCCGCGTCAGGCGTGGAGAACTGGACGACGAAGCTGGCGGCGGCAGCCTGTGTCGGCGCTGTCGGTGCGGGCGCGCTTTCCGTCGGTATCGTTTCCACCAGAGCCGCGGTGGCGGCCGCAGCTTCCGCGCTCGCAGCGCGGCGTTCCGCCTCGATCAAGGCAGCGATGGTGGGGTTGATCTGCGGCTTGTCGGCCCTCAGCGTGGGATCAGGCGTCAGCAGCCCGCGATTGAGCGCGTCGGTATAGATCTGGTCGAACCGCGCGATTGCCTGCGCCATCATGGCCGGCACCTGATCCTCTCCGGTGGCGTTCAGGGCAAAGCTGCCCAGCAACACGTTGTCCGGGCCATATCGCGCCGTGAAAGTGCCCTTCACGGGGCCACCGGGATATTCCCGTTCAAGCCGTGCCACGGGAATCAGCACATCGGCCGCGCCAAAGGCGTCCAGCACGTTGCGCCACCAACTGCGGCTGCGCCTTGTGGTCTGCCCGTAATTGATCAGCAGCGAATCACCGCCCGCGCCGGTGGGGCGGACATAATCGATCGAACTGGCCCCCGCCTGATACTCGGCCCAGGCGCGCTGCCATGGATTGCGAACTTCGTAGACCGTGAAGGTTCCGCCCGATTCCAGCACCGGAATAGTCAGCATCGGCGCGGAATGGACGCGCGGGCCGTTGGCGCCGCCTAGCATCGATCCTGCCCGCGAGCGGTCAAACACGACTCCCAGCGTCGCAATATAGCGGCGCGGACCGATCTGCTCGCTCTCGATCACGATGGCCGATACCATCGAATCGAGCTGGGAATCGGAAATGGCCGGCCCCCCAAGCTTTTCCCACGCCTTGCGCGCGGCCATGCTCCAGCCTTCTTCGCGCGCTTCCTGGGCATTCTTGCCGGTGGCGTTCACCTGAATCCCGCCGATCGTGATGTCGCTGCTGCTGGCGACAGCCGCGATTCCCCGATCTCCCATCACTTGGGCGATGAGCGCCTGCGCAGCGAAAACGCCCCCCACTGCCAGCACAACGGCGGCAATCAGGCCTGCGGGGCGGTGCGTCAGCGGCCGAAGGGTGTGTGCGATTTGCGTCATCGGGGGAAACCGTGGGCCTTTTGCCCAATGGATCATGGAAATCCAAGTGCAATTGCGCCAAAGGCTTCGCATGAGCTCCAATAACCCGCCCCCAAATTCGTATACGTATGAGCAGGCAGGCGTCTCGATCGACGCCGGCAACGCGCTGGTCAAGGCGATCGGCCCGCTGGTAAAAGCCACCGCCCGCCCCGGCGCGGACGCCGAACTGGGCGGCTTTGGCGGTTTCTTCGATCCCCGCGCCGCCGGCTATGCCGACCCGTTGCTGGTCGCCGCGAATGACGGTGTCGGCACCAAGGTCAAGCTCGCCATCGATTTTGACCGGCATGATGCGATCGGGATCGATCTGGTCGCCATGTGCGTGAACGATCTGATCGTGCAGGGTGCGGAACCGCTGTTCTTCCTGGATTACTTTGCCACCGGCAAGCTGGACAACGGCGTGGCCGAACGCGTGATCGCAGGCATTGCGGAAGGCTGCCGTATCGCCGGCTGCGCGCTGATCGGCGGCGAAACGGCGGAAATGCCGGGTATGTATGGCCCGGGCGACTATGATCTTGCCGGCTTCTGCGTAGGCGCGGTCGAACGCGGCGAACAGTTGACGGGCGAGAAGGTGGCCACTGGGCAGGTCCTGCTGGCCCTTGCCAGTTCCGGCGTGCACTCCAATGGCTATTCCCTCGTCCGCCGCCTGGCTGACGATCTGGGGTGGCGGCTGCAGGAAACCGCGCCATTCGATGGCGAGCGCCTGCTGATCGATACGCTGGTCGAACCTACGCGGATTTACGTCAAGAGCCTGCTGCCTGCCATTCGCGCAGGAAAGATCGCGGCACTGGCGCATATCACCGGCGGCGGACTGCTGGAGAACATCCCACGCGTATTGCCCGCCGGTGCCCATGCCGTGGTCGATGCCGGCGCCTGGGAACAGCCGGGACTGATGGCTTTCCTCCAACGCCAGGGCAACATCACGCCGGGCGAAATGGCACGGACGTTCAATTGCGGCGTGGGCATGGTGCTGGCGGTCAACGAGGCCGATGCAGATGCCGTGAGCGCGGAACTTGCCGAACAGGGCGAGACTGTGTTCCGCATCGGCGAAATCGTGGAAGGCCGGCGTGGCTGCACCGTTCGCGGCGCTGCCGGAACCTGGGGCGCCGACGCGTGGGAAGCGGTCCATGAAGCCTGATCGCTTTCGGGCCTGAACTCTTTTCCGGAGGGGATTTGTGATCAAGGCAAAAGTCGCCATCCTGATCTCCGGCAGCGGGACCAACATGGCCGCGCTGCTCTATGCCAGCCGGATGCCGGATGCCGCCTATGAAGTGGTGCTGGTGGCCGCGAACGATCCCGATGCCGGCGGCCTGAAGCTGGCCGGGTCCGAAGGCGTCCCGACATTCGCCTTGTCTCACAAGGGAATATCGCGCGAAGCTCACCAGGATTCGATGGATGCGGCCATCCGTGAAAGCGGGGCGACGCACGTGGCCCTGGCCGGATACATGCGCATACTTGGCCCCGATTTCGTCCGCCGATGGGAGGGAAGGATGCTCAACATCCACCCCTCGCTCTTGCCGAAATACAAGGGGCTGGACACCCATGCCCGAGCGCTCGAAGCGGGGGACAGCCATGCGGGAGCATCCGTCCATCTGGTCACTGCGGAGCTTGATGCGGGCGAGGTGCTGGGGCAGGCCCAGGTCGCCGTTTTGCCGGGCGACAGCGCCGACAGCCTGGCAAAACGTGTGCTGATCGCGGAACACCAGCTCTATTCCCGTGTGCTCAACGAATATGTTTCGCGCCCTTTCCGGGCCGACTGGCTGCTCGAAAAAGTAAGCAAACTGGCGCTTTCCCTGCCTGAAACCGACATGCGGGACAGCCATGGCAGCCCCGGTTGGCGCGTGGGTGGGGAGAAGAGCGGCAAGTTCTTCGCCTATTTCAACGACCGCCACCATGGCGAGGCGGAAATTGCGCTGCTGGTGAAGACGAGCGGGCAGGACGAGCTGATCGACCTGATCGACCGCGATCCGGAAATCTACTATAAACCGGCATATTACGGCGCTTCCGGGTGGGTTGGCATTATCCTGAACCGGCCGGGAGTCGACTGGGAGCACGTGGCCGACTGGCTTGCGCGCAGCTGGCGCACAACGGCGCCCAAACGCCTCACAAAGCTGTTGAACGCCGCTGAGGAGTTCTGACCGTTGGCCCAACGCCGGCGTGAACATCCCCTCGCCCGCGCTGCCCTGGTCGGCCGCCTGAACGAATGGCTGGATACGGCGTGGAGCAAGGGCGTCCTGCCCCCGCCTTCGCTCGATCCCGAAGTGCTGTGGCGCAAGGCCCATGCCGCCGTGAAAGGCGGCAGCGAGACCGGTGGGCGCAGCCAGGAGGATGCGGAGGATTTCCGCCTGCGCCTGGAAATGCTCTGCACCGCGCTGGTTTCCGAAGCCCGCCTCAATCCGCTTGGCGAGACGATAGCCCATGGCCAGATCGTGCGCGTCCTGCGCCAGCGGCTGGCGCTCGGCCGATTGTGGGAGCGCGAACCGCACCTGGCCTCCACTCCGCTCGCCCCGCCGATCCTGGTGATAGGGCAGATGCGTGCCGGGACCACGCGAATCCACAGGCTGCTCGCCGCCGACCCGGCGCATTCGTCGACCCGTTTTTGCGATAGCTGGAACCCGGTGCCGGGCACTCCCGATCTCCGCCGGATCGGATCGACACTGGCCCTGCTGGGCGCACGGCAGATCAATCCGTGGATGGATACGATCCACCCCTTCGCGGCCGGACGAGCGGACGAGGAACTGGGCTGGCTGGCCAGCGCGCTCAACCACTGCGCCTATGAGGTACAGTGGCGCCTCCCCAGCTTCACCGCCTTCAGCGAAGCCCGCGATGCCGCCCCACTCTATCGCGAATTCGCCCGCATCCTGCGCACCGATGCCGCACGGCACGGCAATGCACAGCGCCCGCGCGTGATGAAGGTCCCCCAGTTCGCGGAGGACGTGCCCGCCCTGCTCGCCCAGTTCCCCGACGCCCGCATCGTGGTGGCGCGGCGCGCGCCCGGCGAAGTGGTGCGCAGCGCCATCTCCCTCGTCGCCAACCAGATGACGATCCAGTCCGACCATGCCTGCCTCGATTGGATCGAGGGCGAATGGCAGCGCAAGATCGCCATGCGCGACCAGCGCGCCGAGAAAGGGCTGGCGGATTTCCCCGGCGCCATTGCCCATGTCGATTTTGCGGACCTGGAAAGTGATTGGGAGGCCGCGATTACAGGTGCCTATCACTCGCTGGGCATCGAACTTGGCGCGCCCGCTCTCACCGCCATGCGCCGCGAACAGCGCCGTGCCGGGAAAGAACGGCATGTCCGCCATGCGCGAGACATGCAGGCATTCCATATGGCCCGCTGACCATATGACCTATATGGAACTATATTACTTAATATAATAACCATATCGGCATACCCCTGGATGCCTGATGCATTATCGACCGTTTTCGTTTATCTGCCCGCGCCTGTAAGCATTTCAGGAGGTTCTCGTGCAGGTTGCGATTCTGACGTTCGATGGGTTCAATGAACTGGATTCGTTCGTTGCCGCCGCGATCGTCAATCGCATGAAGGGGCAAGGCTGGGCCGCTTATATCGCTTCCCCGACGGACTATGTGACCTCGATGAACGGCGTCACCATCCAGCGACAGAAGCCACTGGAATTCGCAGCGGAGGCAGATGCCGTCATCATTGGCAGCGGGATCAGGACACGGGATATTGTCGCGGATTCCCGCCTTCTCGCCCGCATCCGCCTTGATCCGGCTCGCCAGTTGATCGGTTCCCAATGCTCCGGCACGCTGATCCTGGCCAGACTGGGGCTGATCGGCGACTTGCCCGCATGCACGGACCTCACCACCAAACCATGGGTGATCGAGGCCGGGGTGAATGTGATCGACGCCCCGTTCATGGCACACGGCAACGTCGCGACCGCAGGCGGCTGCCTGGCATCGCAATATCTCGCAACCTGGCTGATCGCGCGCGGCGCTTCATTGCGTGATGCCGAAGAGGCGATGCATTATGTCGCTCCGGTGGGTGAAAAGGAATTGTATGTCAGGCAGGCGCTGGCGGTGGTTTCGCCGTTCCTGCCAGTGCGGCAGGCTGCGTTGGCCTGATTTCACCCGCCCCATGCCGACCGCCTCCAAACAAAAGGTGATTGTGTATTTTACCAACCACCGCCTGTCCTGAGCTTGTCGAAGGACAGGCGGTGGTGGAGAAGGCGGGAGGCCCCGAGAGTACAATTGGCGGCCTGGGTAAAATACACAATCCCCAAACAAAAAGGCCGCCCTTGCGGACGGCCCTTTCGTAAATCAGCGCGGCGCCTGCCTTAGCCGACGATTTCTTCCGGCTTGAAAAAGAACGCGATTTCAATCGCCGCGTTCTCGTCGGAGTCCGAACCGTGGACCGAGTTGGCTTCGATGCTTTCGGCCAGTTCCTTGCGGATCGTGCCGGGCTCTGCATTGGCGGGGTTGGTGGCGCCCATGATGTCGCGGTTGCGCTGCATCGCGTTCTCGCCTTCCAGAACCTGCACCACAACCGGGCCGCTGGTCATGAATTCGACCAGTTCGCCGAAGAAGGGACGCTCGCTATGCACGGCGTAGAAGCCTTCGGCCTGTTCGCGGGTCATGTGGATGCGCTTGGACGCAACGACGCGCAGGCCGGCTTCCTCAAGCATCTTGGTGACCGCGCCGGTCAGGTTGCGGCGGGTGGCATCGGGCTTGATGATCGAAAAGGTGCGGGTAACCGCCATGGTGTGTTCCTTGCGTGTTCTTGGTGCGTGGTGGGAAATTCGTATCGTCGATTTCGGGCGCGCCCCTAGCGCCCCGTGCGCTTCTGGGCAAGACCGGGCTTGTTCCGCTCCCGATCTACCGGCCCGATCAGCCGCCGTTCTTCTGCCCGAGCGTGAGATGGACAGTGGTCACGCCCTTTCCATCCGGCTGGGCGGCGAGCGAGAAGCCCAGTCCGCCCTTCGATTCGCCTGCCAGCATCACATTGCCGTTCGCCCTTACATCGCTGGCGATCAGCACGCCGGCCGTCTCGGCCTGCTTGCGATAGAAGGATGCGAGCTTTTCCGCATCGTCCGGACTGGTCATGGAAAGCGTGGTGGTGTTCTGGCCACCCGCGCCCATGGTAACGGTCGAGATAACCTTGGCCCCGGGATAGAGCGTGAAACCGGCGGGAAGGTTGACCTTGCTGTTCGGTCCGGCCTCCATATTGATCTCGCCATCGCTGCTCGAGAACGAGAAGGAACCGGCCTCTCCCCCTTCGCTGCTGGAGGAAACCGCTACAGCGGATGAACTGCTGCTGTTGCTCCCCCCATCCCCGGAATTGCCCGCTTCGCCGGAACCGCAGGCGGCCAGCCCCAGTGACGAACACAGGATAACGAGCTTCTTCATCGCCGAATCTCCTTCATGGTCCTTCGCGCCAGCGCCCGCCTTCAAGCTTCCAGAAACGGCGCTCGACCTCTTCGCGGTCGCCCAACATGCGCCAGCATGCGCGCGCACCTTCGATCACGCCATCGCCGAAAAGCAGGAACGCACGGTCGAACGCCGTGCCTTCATCGCGCCATGTGCCATCCGCGAACATCACGAGCCGGGCCCCGTTGGCCGCGATGCACTGGCTGGACAGCAGGATCGGCTGGCGCGCATCATGCGCCTGCCCCCCGATCCCGTTCGCCAGGAACTCCTCGCGACTTTCGTTCCACAAGGCGGTGCTGATCGAGCGCAACTGCTCGCCATCCTGTGAAACCACCAGCAAGCGCTCACCCGCCTGGCGCGCCTTCAAGGCCAGCAGGGGGATCGCCTTTTCAGGCTGTTCGTTCCCCAACTGGTAGAAGTCCACGCGCATGGCAGGTCGGCCCCTGATCAGGCCCGATACCACAGCCCGACGGTGAACAGCGGAACCTGCCCGCCCTCCTTGCCGGGAACCGTGGTGAACTTGGTATCCGAATGAAACACGTCCTTGACCTGCGCCTCCTCGATCCAGGCCATCACCTTCTGTTCGAGCTTTTCGGCGTTTACAGCTACAAAGACTTTGTATTTCATCCGCTTACCCCTCAATCACCGTCCGCACATAGGTATCCAGCAAACGCACGCCATAACCGGTTGCGCCCTTTTCCCACGTGGCGCCGGGCTTGTCCGCCCAGACCATGCCGGCAATGTCGAGATGCGCCCAGGGAGTGTTGTCCTCCACGAAACGCTGGATGAACTGCGCGGCAGTGATCGATCCGCCCCAGCGCGGGCCGACATTCTTCATGTCCGCGATCGGGCTGTCGATCTGCTTGTCATAGGCCGGGCCCAGCGGCATGCGCCACAGGCGATCGCCGCTGGCCTTGCCCGCCGCCACCAGCTTGTCGGCCAGTTCATCGTCATTCGAGAAAATGCCTGCCTGTTCCTGGCCCAGTGCGATCATCATCGCGCCGGTCAGCGTGGCGAGATCCACGATGGCGACCGGCGAATGTTCGCGCTGCACCCAGGTCAGCGCATCGCACAGCACCAGGCGCCCTTCCGCGTCGGTATTGATGACTTCCACCGTCTGGCCCGACATGGAGGTGACGACATCACCCGGCCGCTGGGCATTGCCATCAGGCATGTTTTCCACCAGCCCGCAAACGCCCACGATATTGGCATTGGCCTTGCGCTTCACCACTGCCAGCATCGCACCGGCAACGGCGCCCGCGCCGCCCATGTCCCATTTCATGTCTTCCATGCCGGCCGCCGGCTTGATCGAGATGCCGCCCGTGTCGAAGGTCACGCCCTTGCCAACGAAGGCTGTCGGTCGTTCGCTGGCATTGCCGCCCTTCCATACGATGGCGAGCAGGCGCGGCTTGCGCACCGAACCCTGCGCCACGCCCAGCAGCGCGCCCATGCCGAGCGCGGCCATCTGCGCTTCGTCCAGCACGACCAGTTCTGCACCGGTGCCTGCAAAGCGGGCCTGGCAGCGTTCCACGAAGCTTTCGGGGTAGATGATGTTGGCCGGTTCAGCGACCAGTTCGCGCGCGAATTCGACGCCTTCGGCCAGTGGCTGGGCGGCTTCCCAGGCCGCTTCCGTGCCTTCCGGCGCGCCGATGACGACGATTTCCTTCAGACTGGGCTTCTGCTCGTCCTTCAGGCGGGTGCGATAGGCATCGTGCCGCCAGCCACGCAGGCGCAGGCCCAGCAGGACGGAGACGGCCTGCGCTGCGGACAAGCCCGGACGGGACAGGTCCAAAGCCAGCGATTGCTCGCCCGAAGTCAGGAAACGGGCCGTCAGCCCGGCACCCGCGCGCTCCAGCGCGGATTCGCGATCGGCGGCGTTGGCCGTGCCGGCACCGGCCAGTGCCAGACGTACCAGGGAACCGCCGCGTTCGAGAAAGGTTTCGAAGATCTGTCCCGCCTTGCCCGAAAAGCGCGCGGCACGTGCTCCTTCAACAACCTGGAGCTCAAGGTCGGCGGGCAAGGCGTCCTGATCAACTACGATCGCGTGCAGGCGAGGCAGCGATCCTGAGGAAGCGTCGCGAAAGATGAACTTCATGGAAACTCCGGTCATGCTGAATTAGGGCGTGTTCTCGATCATGACGAATTACGACGGGACGAACCGCGCATGCGCCGCAAATGATACGTGGCGTTGCAGTTACGACCGGCCAGTGCGATAGGCAAGCCATGCTCCGTTCCATGCGGCCCGCGCCGCGCACCACCATCAGTTGCCTGCTTACGCCGCGCGCGCTCCCGCAAGCTTATTCGCATAACCGCGTACGCTTGGCCGCAGTGGGCCTCGCCGCGCTTGCCCTGTGCTGGACCGGCACCGCCCGCGCGCAGGACGCCGAAGCCGATTCCGCGGAAACGCAGCAGGAAGCCACCGGATCGCGCGATGTCGCATTCGAAGCGAACACGCTGGAATACAACTCCGAAAGCGAGATCGTCACCGCCACCGGCAACGTGATCCTGCGCAGCCAGGACCAGTCCGTGCGGGCGGACAGCGTGACGTGGGACCGTAATGCGAATCTCATCACCGCGAACGGCAACATCCGTTTCGTCGATGCCGACGGCAACGTGCTCTATACCGACGCGCTGACGCTGACCGACGACATGAAGCTGGGCACGATGCAGAACATGCTGCTGGCCCTGCGCGAAGGCGGCCGACTGGCCGCCGAAGCAGGCGAGCGCGGGGAAGATGGCAATGTGGTGCTGTCCCGGGCCGCCTATTCCGCCTGCGCGGTGGAGGATGACGAAGGCTGCCCAAAATCGCCCAGCTGGCGGATTACGGCCGAACGCGTCGTCTACGATCCAGAGGCGAATCGGGTGCACTTCCAGGGCGCATGGCTGGAAATGTTCGGCGCCCGGCTGCTGCCGATTCCGCGCCTGATGGTGGCGACCGACGGGCGCGCCATTTCCGGCCTGATGATCCCGACCGCGCGCTATTCGCCGTCGAACGGGATCGAAATCAGCCAGAGCTATTACTGGAGTCTTGCCGACAACAAGGACCTGAACCTGACGGCGCATGTCTTCACCGGCGCGCCGCCGATGGTATCGGGCCAGTATCGCCACCTCACCGGTAACGGCGCCTACCAGGTCACCGGATACGCCACGCGCAGCGGCCGCATCCCCATCGGTCCGGATGCCGGCACGGAAACGCAGGACTGGCGCGGCTATGTCTTCGCCAACGGCAAGTTCCAGCTTTCGCCGGAATGGAGCCTGACCGCTTCGGCCCGCGTGGCGAGCGACCGCACCTTCCTGCGCCGCTACGACATCAGCCGAGACGATCGCCTGCGCTCGACCTTCAATCTCGAGCGGATCGACGACAATTCCTATCTCTCCATCGCCGGCTGGGCGACGCAAACACTGCGCTTCGGCGATCCCCAGGGACAGGTCCCGATCGCCCTGCCGGTGATCGACTACCGCCGCCGGCTCGAAGACCCGATCCTCGGCGGCCGGGTTGAGCTGCAACTCAACAGCCTCGCGATCACTCGTACCAGCGGGCAGGATACGCAGCGCGCCTTTGCCGGTGCACAGTGGAACATGCGCCGCATCACCAACTGGGGCCAGGAAGTTACGCTGACGGCGCTGGTGCGCGGCGACATCTACCATTCGGACGAGAACCACCTGACCTCCACCGATATCTATCGTGGCGAGCCGGGCTGGCAGACACGCGGCGTGGCCGTGGGCGCGTTCGACGTGAAATGGCCGCTGGTGGGCGAATTCCTGGGCGGTACGCAAGTGCTGACCCCGCGCTTCCAGATCGTGGCCACCCCGCCGATCGAGAACCTGCTGGTTCCCAACGAAGATGCCCGCGCAATCGATCTTGAGGACAGCAACCTCTTCGCGCTCAACCGCTTCCCCGGCTATGACCGCGTGGAAGACGGGGTGCGCTTCACATATGGCTTCGACTGGCAGTTCACCCGCCCCGGCTTCCGCCTGAAGACGACGGTCGGCCAGTCCTACCGCCTGACGGAAGAGCCAACCATTCTCCCGGACGGCACCGGGTTGAGCGAACGCGTATCGGATTTCGTCGGCCGCACTGAAATCCGCTACAAGGATTTCCTCAAGCTCACGCACCGCTTCCGGCTGGACAAGGACAGCCTGGCGGTCCGCCGCAACGAATTCGACGCAGCGATCGGCAGCAACCGGACCTACATGGAAGTCGGCTATCTGCGGCTCAACCGCGACATCGCGGGCGGGCTTGAAGACCTGCAGGACCGCGAGGAATTGCGCGTTGCGGGCCGCGTGTCTTTCGCAAAATACTGGTCGATCTTCGGCGCCGCGGTCGTCAACCTGACGGACAAGGATGAAGACCCGACGCTCACGGCCGATGGCTTCGAACCGCTGCGCACCCGGCTGGGCTTCGCCTATTCGGACGACTGCCTGGAACTGGGCTTCACCTGGCGGCGCGACTATGTGGCCAGCGGCGATGCGGAGAAGGGCAACACCTTCCAGATTCACCTTGCCCTCAAGAATCTCGGCTTCTGATCTGCCGCGTGGACGACCTGCGCTGGGACACTACCGGGGCAAGCCCGTTGGCACGGCGCTGCAAACGCGCTATCGGCGCTCAGCTTTGGTTAAGCCGCGGAAATCCAACCGGGGACAGCTGCAATGGTGCGCGAAAGCGCTACTGACGGGACATCGTGCGTGATCAAGACGTTCACTTATTTGCTGAATTCCGGCCGCGGCGCCATGCTTGCAGGTATCGTGGCGGGCGCGGCTCTGGCCGGACTGGGTGTAGCTCACGCCCAGGGCTCGGATACCGAGGTGGAGGCCCCTGCCCAGACTGAAGCCGAAGATCCGTTCAACCTGCCTGAATCGATCAACATGCTCGGTCAGGTGGACCCGAACACCCGCAAGGCAACGGCGGTGGTCAACGGCTTCGTCATCACCGGCACCGACATCCAGCAGCGTACCGCGCTGGTGCTCGACGCGAATGACAACACCGAAATCTCTGCTGAGGAAATGCAGCGAATCAGGATGCAGGTGCTGCGCAACCTGATCGACGAGACCCTGCAGATCCAGGAAGCCGCCGCTCTGGAGATTTCGGTCAGCAAGGCCGAGGTCGATCAGACCTATGCCCGCGTCGCCACCCAGAATTTCGGGCAGGACGTGGCTGAACTCGATGCCTATCTCTCCAAGATCGGCTCCTCCTCGTCGTCGCTGAAGCGCCAGATCGAAGGCGAGCTGGCGTGGCAGCGTATCCTGCAACGCAACGTGCAGCCCTTCATCAACGTGTCCGACGAAGAAGTGAACGAGCTGCTGGAACGGCTGCGGGCATCCAAGGGCACCGAAGAATTCCGTGTCGGCGAAATCTACCTCGCCTCGACGCCGGAAACAGAACAATCCGTTCTGCAGAACGGCCGCAACATCATGAATCAGCTGCAGCAGGGCGGCAGCTTCGTCGCCTATGCGCGCCAATTCTCGCAGGCGTCCAGCGCCGCGGTGGGTGGCGATCTGGGCTGGCTGCGGCTGGCTCTGTTGCCGACCGAACTGGCCACTGCCGTGCGGCAGCTGCAGCCCGGCCAGCTGGTCGGACCTGTGAAGGTGCCGGGCGGCTATTCGATCATCTACCTGATCGACAAGCGCCAGATCCTCACCGCCGATCCGCGCAATGCGACGCTCAGCCTCAAGCAGATTTCGATCGCCTTCGATCCCGGCATGACCGAACCTCAAGCCGAGGCACGGCTCGCGCAGTTCAGCCAGGGCGTGCAGCAGATGCGCGGCTGTGGCGATGCCGAAACGATCGCTGCGCAGATCGGCGCGGAAGTCATCACCAACGACCAGATTGCCGCGCGCGCGCTGCCCGATGCCTTGCAGAACACCCTGCTGGAGCTTTCCATCGGCCAGGCGACGCCGCCGTTCGGCTCGCTGGAAGAAGGCGTGCGTGTGCTGATGCTGTGCGGCCGGGATGATCCGCAGGCGGATAACGGGCCCAGCTTCGACGACATCATGCGGCAGTTGGAAGACGACCGCGTGGGCAAGCGCGCCCAGCGCTATCTGCGCGACCTTCGCCGCGACGCGCTGATCGAGTACGACTAAGCGGCCATGAACGCACTCGCGGCCTCGCTCGGCGATCCCGCCGGGATCGGGCCGGAGTTGCTGTGCGAGGCATGGGTGCGTCGTGATTCCGCCTCCTTGCCCCCGTTCTTCGCGGTAGGCGGTGCCGATCTTCTGCAATCGGCGGCTGCGATCCGCGGCCTTGCCGTGCCAGTCATCCGCATTGCCCATCCGTCCGAAGCGGGCGAGGCATTCGCGAGCGGCCTTCCCGTTCTGGGAAGCGAGGACGCCAGCTATACACCGGGCAACCCCGCACAGGATGGGGCAAGGCTGGCGCTGGCATCCCTCACCGGCGCGACGGAGCTTGCGCGTAGAGCCGATGCCGCTGGCCTCATCACCGGCCCCATTTCCAAGGCGTTGCTGGCGGAAGTTGGCTTCGACTATCCGGGACAGACGGAATTCGTTGCCGATGCATGCGGCATCGCTGGCCGGGATGCGGTGATGATGCTGGCGGGCCCGCGCCTCAGGACCGTGCCGCTGACGGTGCATTGCGCGCTCTCCGATATCTTCGGCCGGCTCTCGGTCGATCTGATCGTATCCCGCAGCCGCATCGCCGCCGAGGGGCTGCGCCGCGATTTCGGCATCGCCAACCCACGCCTCGCCATTGCCGCGCTCAACCCGCATGCGGGCGAAGGGGGCAGGTTCGGGCACGAGGAGCAGAGCATCATCGCCCCGGCGATTGCGGCCTTGCGGGCCGAGGGGATCGATGCAACGGGGCCGCATCCCGCCGATGCGCTGTTCGCACCCCACGCCCGCGACCGGTATGATGTGGCCATCTGCATGTATCACGATCAGGCGCTGATCCCCTTGAAGGCACTTGATTTCGATGAAGGCGTCAACATCACGCTGGGCCTGCCGATAATCCGCACCTCGCCCGATCACGGCACCGCGTTCGGCATTGCCGGGAAACGCATGGCCGACCCGGGAGCGACCATCGCGGCAATCCGCATGGCGGGTGAAGCGGCCGCGCGCAGGGCCAGCGTTTGACCGACCTCCCGCCTCTCCGCGAAGTCATTGCGCGCCATGGGCTCAGCGCATCCAAGGCACTCGGGCAGAACTTCCTGTTCGATGAGCAATTGCTCGACCGGATTGCTGCCATTCCCGGCGATCTGCGCGACCAGGCGGTGCTGGAAATCGGCCCGGGCCCCGGCGGCCTGACCCGCGCTCTGCTGCGTGCCGGCGCCCGCGTGACGGCCATTGAAATGGATCGGCGATGCCTGCCAGCTCTTGCCGAGCTGTCGGAAGCATTCCCGGGGCAACTGACGGTGATCGAAGGCGATGCCACAAAGATCGCCCCGGCCAGCCTGTTCTCCGGCGAACCATATTCCGTCGTCGCCAACCTGCCCTACAATGTCGGCACGGCGCTGTTCATCGGCTGGCTTTCAGGCCAGGATTGGCCGCCGCAATGGCGCTCGCTTACATTGATGTTCCAGTTGGAAGTCGCCCAGCGGATCGTCGCGGATGCCGGTGGCGACGCTTACGGCAGGCTTGCCGTGCTGGCGCAATGGCGCGCGGCCGCAAAGCTGGCGATGAAGGTGCATCGCAGCGCCTTCACCCCGCCGCCCAAGGTGATGAGCGCAATCGTCCATGTCGAACCCGCCGCCATGCCCGAAGGCGTCTCTGCCCGCCTGCTGGAGCGCGTGACCGAGGCCGCCTTCGGTCAACGCCGCAAGATGCTGCGACAAAGCCTCAAGGGCCTGCCCGGCGCGCTGGATGCGCTGGACAGGGTGGGCATCGACCCGCAACGCCGCGCCGAGACGCTGAGCGTGACCGAATTCGTGAGCATCGCGCGGGAACTCACCCCCCGGCCTTCTTCCTGAGACGCTAAGGATCAACCTGATCCAGCACTTTCTCCGGCGCAACACCACAAGGGGTTGGAGAGCGCCTTTCCGCAAGCTAGGATCATTCCCGCATGCAGGAGGGTACGTCCGTTTCCGAAAACCGGATGTTCGGCGCGATCGACGCCGCCACGATGCTCGCCCAAACCGAAAGCTGGGCCGCGATCAACAGCGGCACGGCGAACATGGCCGGACTGGCCAGGATGGCGCAACAACTGGCGGACGCTTTTTCGGAGCTGCCCGGCGATGTTTCGCTGGAAGAGCCCGCCCCGGTCAGCGCCGTTGCACCTGATGGCGCGATCGAGGAGAAACCCCATGGCCGCCATCTGGTCGTGCGTGTGCGCCCCGATGCGCCCCGGCGCCTCATTCTCACCGGGCACATGGATACCGTCTATCCCGTCGACCATCCGTTCCGGGCCCTCACCTGGCTGGATGCCGACACTCTGAACGGCCCCGGCACGGCAGACATGAAGGGCGGCATCGCAGTGATGCTCGCAGCGCTGAAGGCGCTGGAGGCGAGCGGAGATGTCGGCGCCATCGGCTATGATGTGATGATCAATTCGGACGAGGAGACAGGATCACTTTCCTCCGCGCCGCTGATCTCCAGGCTGGCGCAGGGCAAATATGCGGCCCTTACCTATGAACCGGCCGCGCTGCCCGATGGCACCCTGGCCCACGCCCGTGCCGGCAGTGGCAATTATTCCGTCACCGTCACCGGCCGGTCAGCCCATGCCGGGCGCAATCCGCAGGACGGGCGCAACGCGATCGTGGCGGCATCTCGCCTGGCCATTGCGCTAAAGGCGCTCGAGCATCCGGGGCTCAGCGTCAATCCGGCCCGCATCGACGGTGGCAGCGGCAATAATGTCGTGCCGGATCACGCCGTCCTGCGCTTCAATATCCGCCCACGCAGCTCTGAGGCAGGCGAAGCGTTCCAGCGGGAATTCACCGCCCTGGTCGGGGCCATCTCCAGCGAGCTGGATGTGGTGCTGTCAGTGCATGGCGGCATCACTCGCCCCCCAAAGCCGGTGGACAAGCGCGCCCAGAAACTGTTCGATCTTGTCAAGGCATGCGGTGCGCAACTGAACCAGACCATCGGTTGGCGCGACAGCGGCGGCGTATGCGATGGCAACAACATCGCGGCTTGCGGCGTGCCGGTGGTCGACACGATGGGGGTTCGCGGCGGGTCCATCCATTCGCCCGACGAATACATGATCGTATCCTCGCTGGCAGAGCGCGCCGCGCTTTCCGCCCTTGTGCTCCACCGTCTTGCTTCAGGAGATCCGCTGTGAGCTTTCGCCTTCGCGCAGCCAACACCGACGATCTCGAACCGCTGTACCAGATGGCGAAGCTGACGGGCGGAGGCTTCACCAATCTGCCGCCTGACCGCAAGGCGCTGAGCGCAAAGCTGGAACGCGCCACCCAGGCATTTTCCCGGCAAGGCAACGATCTGGCGAACGAAGTGTTCGTGCTGGTGCTGGAGAATGTCGAGACTGGCGACGTGCGCGGCACCTGCCAGATATTCACGCAAGTTGGCCAGCTCTGGCCATTCTACTCTTACCGCCTCACCACTCTGACCCAGCATTCGCAGGAGCTGGACCGCACCGTGCGGGCCGAGTTGCTCAGCCTCGTCACCGATCTTGAAGGGTCGAGCGAAGTGGGCGGCCTGTTCCTCCACCCCAATGAACGCGCCGGTGGCCTGGGCATGCTGCTGGCCCGCAGCCGCTACCTCTTCATCGCAATGCACCGCGCCCGCTTTGCCGACCGTATTCTGGCGGAACTGCGCGGCATCATCGACGAGCGCGGCGGGTCGCCGTTCTGGGATGGTGTGGCCGGGCGCTTCTTCGGCATGAGCTTCCAGGAAGCCGATTACTTCAACGCGATCAACGGCAACCAGTTCATCGCCGATCTCATGCCCAAGCATCCGGTCTATATCGCAATGCTGGGCGCCGATGCCCGCAACGCCATCGGCGTGCCCCACCCCAGCGGACGCGCCGCCATGCGCATGCTCGAGGCAGAGAACTTCGCCTATGAAGGCTATCTCGACATCTTCGACGGCGGACCGACCATGACGGCACGGACCGACAAGGTGGAAAGCATCGCCAAGGCGCAGGAAGCCACGGTGGTAGCCACGGAATGCGAAAAGGGCGAGCAGGTTTTGCTGGCCAGCGGCAGGCTTGCGGACTTCCGCTGCTGCTATGGCGCGCTTTCGCCCGCGGATGGCGGCGTGGCGATCGATTCCCGCGCGGCCGATTTACTGGAAGTGAAGGCGGGCGATACGATCTGGAGCGTGGTTCGCTAGTCGTTCAAACTGGACATTCCGTGCTTTCTCCCCTTTCTGGCTGGTCGAGTGAGAGAAATCGTTACCTCGGCCAGACGCGCCCGGGGGGAGATTGATATGAGCCTGGTTGAGATCAACTTTGACGGAATTGTCGGACCTACACATAATTACGCTGGATTGAGCCTGGGCAATTTGGCCGCCACCGCGCATGCGGGCCAGCCGTCCTATCCCCGCGCGGCCGCATTACAGGGCCTCGCCAAGATGCTCGCCAACATCGAACTGGGGCTGACACAGGGGTTTTTCCTCCCTCCCCCGCGCCCCAACCATCGCTTCCTGGCCGCCATCGCCGCCGACGAGACGACGGCGCCGCAAATGGTTGCCGCAGCATGGTCAGCTTCCTCAATGTGGACGGCCAACGCGGCGACCATTTCTCCGGCTCCCGACACGCAGGACGGCCGTTGCCAGATCACGCCCGCCAATCTCGTCACCATGCCGCATCGTTTCCAGGAATGGCTGGAGACCACGCGGCAGTTGAATGTCGCCTTCTCCGACAGCGAGCATTTCTGCATCCATCGTGTGATCATGCCAACCTTTGGAGATGAAGGTGCTGCCAACCATATGCGAATGACCACGGCGCATGATCGGCCGGGTCTGGAAATCTTCGTCTATGGCAAATCCGGCGGCCGCTTCCCGGCGCGCCAGCACGAGCAGGCAAGCCGCATCATTGCCCGCAAGCACATGCTTGATCCCGCGCGCACCCTTTTCGTGGAACAGAATCCCGAAGCGATCGCGGCCGGCGCATTTCACAATGATGTCGTCGCCGTCGCGAACGAGCATGTGCTGTTCACGCATGAACTCGCCTTCGCCGATCCCGAAGGAACCTACGACGCAATTCGAGAGAAGCTGCCCGAAGCGGAAATCATCGTGGTGCCCGACAGCGCGGTAAGCCTGGCGGAAGCGGTGCGCAGCTATCTGTTCAACGCGCAGCTCGTCACCCTGCCTTCCGGCGAAGGCATGGCGTTGATAATCCCATTGGAGGCGTGGGAGAACAGCGCAGTCCGCCAATGGCTTGACGGGCTGCTGGCCGGCAATGGGCCGATCCGCCGCATTGTGCCGGTGGACGTGCGGCAAAGCATGTCCAATGGCGGCGGCCCGGCCTGCCTGCGTCTGCGTGTGGTCGCCGATCCGGAAGTCGTGGATCCGCGCTTCATGCTCGATCAAACCAGGGTGGAGCGCATCTCCGCCGTGATAGAGGAATTCTGGCCCGAGCAGATCGATCCGGGCGAACTGGGTTCCGAAAGCCTGGAACGCACCGTTGTGCTCGCCCGCGCAAAGCTGGTGCAGGCGGTCGACCTGGCGGAGCTTTCCTGAGCCGTTCCACCCCGATTGTCCCCGGAATTGCGACTGTCGGACGACTTTACATGGTTACTCGGTGTTAACCACCGGCTTGCGTACTTTTCTGCGTATGGCATGATCGTTGCTCTCCTTCCTGTTCGAGAAGAGGAACATCCATGCGGGGCAAGATCAGTCGGCTTTTTACCATCAAGACCAAGCTGGAGGCCTATCTGATCATTTACGCGCTCTCGCTTGGCGCGGTCGAACGCGGCAGCGCCTATCTGGGTCAGTATCCCGGCTGGGGCGGCAAGCTGCTGTTCCTTGCCTGCACCGTGGCGGTATTCATGGCCGGTGCGAAGATTCTCGACTGCCTGAAGTATGAGAAAGGCGAAGTTGCCCCACCGGTCGCAGTCCCCGTGCGCTCGCAAACGCTCTGACCGCCCCGGAAGCTACGGCGACGCGACGCCATCCTGCCAATTTGCAATTTGGGCCATTCTAACAATTTGGAAAGGTGGGGCGGTTCTGTTGCTGGGCCCGCCCCGTGCCCCCGGAATCCACTTCTGTTACCCGGTGGGTCCAACCGTGTTCTAACTTTGTAACTTCAGGGCGTTAGCCCCTAGAATTACGCTGCAAGAGCAAGTGCTTCGTTATCGTTGGCACTTATGAGTTTTGAGCCTTGAACGGGTTACTCAGCCCGGGCAAAAACAATGCTTTTCAACACACGTCGATCCTAGTTCGGCCCCGTCATTTCCCCCGCACAGGGCGGGGAAGGTGGTGGAGCCGCCGGGTACTGCCCCCGGGTCCGCTGCGCCTATTGCACATCGCAATTTATCACCATAGCCGGCCGAAACCGGCAGTCCCTATATATGTGCTGCTCGCTGAATGGGAAGTGAGCGGCCGCTTAAAAAACGACGTCATCAGAAAATTGCCCCAAAAACAGAAGGGGCGACAACACGTGCCGCCCCTTCCCCTGCTACTCGCAGAGCAGGCTCACATTCCTGTAAGGCCCTCTTCCGCATCAGCCTTGTCTTCCAGGCGATCCGCAGCTGCCTCGGCCTGATCGGCCTGCGCCTCAAGCGCGGCAGCGTCGGCCGGGGTGGTGGCGACGTCTGCGGCTTCGTCAAGACGGTCAGCTTCGGCTTCCATCGCATCGGCCTCCACTTCGGTCTGGGTTTCGGCACCCGAACCACAGGCGGAAAGTGCGATCGAGGCCGCAACGACACTGACTATCGAAATTTTGCGCATGATTGTCTCTCTTATTGGTCCCTCTCGGGCAATTGAATGCGCCCTCAATCGGGCGCTACCCCAACAAGTCCCCGAAGGCCGGTTCGTTCCGAAAGAGTGTCAGGATTTGCGCAGCACGTCCCGAATTTCGGTCAGCAGGTCGATTTCCGAAGGGCCGGCAGGTGCCGCCGCCTCTTCCTGCTTTTTCAAGCTGAGGATACGATTGACCGATCGTACCATCAGGAAAATGATGAAGGCCAGGATGAGGAAATTGATCGTTGCGCTGATGAACGCACCATAGCCGATGACGGCTGCACCCGCTTCCTTAAGCGCCGCGAAATCCGTGGTCGAACCTGCATAGCCTTCAGGCACGCTCAACAGCAGGAAATAGTTCGAGAAATCGACGCCGCCAAAGATCGCACCGATCACCGGCATGATGATATTGTCGGTGAGGGAAGCGACGATCGTGGCGAAGGCTGCACCGATGATAACGCCCACCGCCAGATCCATGACGTTGCCTTTGGCAATGAAATCCTTGAATTCCTTGAGCATTATTGTTCCTTTCACAAGCTTGAGTTGCGCTGGTCCTGCCACTTTTGCGAGGATGTAACAAGCAGATGCCAGTCCCGGTCCTGCTTGAAAGCCGGCCCCACCGTGCTATCTACGCAATACAGTCAAAGCCGCCCGGTATTCCGGCGGCGCAGGAGGGACGATCAGATGACCAGTTCGCTCACCAGCCGGATCGCGCGCATGGCCGTGGTGGCCTTTGCCGCGCTGGGCCTTGCCGCCTGCGGCATCAACAGCGTGCCGACCAAGGAAGAACAAGCCAAGGCCCGCTGGGCTGACGTGCAGAGTTCCTATCAGCGCCGTGCCGACCTGGTCCCCAATCTGGTGGCATCGGTTCGCGGCGCAGCCTCTTCCGAGGCTCAGATCCTGACCAATGTGACGGAAGCGCGCGCCCGCGCGACCTCCATCAACATCACCACGGACGACCTTTCCAACCCTGAGGAATTCCGTAAATTCCAGGAAGCGCAGAACCAGCTCACCCAAGCCCTCGGCCAGTTGCGCACGGTGGTCGAGAACTATCCCCAGCTACAGAGCCAGGCCCGTTTCGCCGACCTGATGACCGCGCTGGAAAGCACGGAAAACCGGATCAATACCGCGCGGGACCGCTATAACGAAGCGGTGCGCGATTATAACACCACCATCCGCACCTTTCCCGACATCGTCGGCGCAAAGCTGATCCACGGCGCAAAACCTATGGAACCTTTCGCCGCAGACGCCGGCTCACAATCCGCTCCCACGGTGAACCTCGACAATCTCGGGAGCACCGCCCCCGCAGCAGCGCCAGCCAACGACAATACCGCCCCGGCGGAGGCTCCCGCGGCCGCGGCCAACTGAGCCTGCTCGCAATGCCCATCCTCCGCCTGATCTGGCTTTGCCTGGCGGGAGCGCTCGCCCTCGCGTCCGCTTCCGCGCCGGCGGCCATTCCGGAAAGGCCGGATGGGCCCATTCTCGATGCGGCGAACATCCTTTCGCCGGAGGACGAGGCGCAGCTCGATGCAAAGCTGCGCAGCTACAACGAAGCAACCGGCCGGGCGATTATCGTCGCCACGGTTCCCTCGCTCGAGGGCCAGACAATCGCGAGCTACGCCCAGGAAATTGCCGAAAACTGGGACATCGGCGGGCAGGAAAGCGAGAACGGCGTACTGCTTCTCGTCGCGCCCAATGAGCGGGAATTGCAGATACTCACGGCGCGCGGGGTTCAGGAACGGATGACGGACATCATGTCCGGCCGCATCATCCGCGATGTCATCATCCCCCAATTCAGGGCCGGCGACATGTCCAGGGGCATCGTTGCAGGCGTGGATGCCATCGTTGCCCAACTCGACATGGACCCGGCGCAGGCCCGCGCGATCGAGGAAGCCGAGGCAGCCCGCCGGGCGCAGGAAGGGCAAAGCGGCAGCGTGATCGGCGGGGCGATCTTCTGGGTCGTGATCATCATCTTCTTCATCGCCATCTTCGGCCGTGGCGGACGCCGCAGGGGCCGCCGTGGTAGCGGGTTCGGCGGTGCCGTGGGCAATATCGTGCTGTGGGAAGTGGCGAATGCCGCAGTCCGCGCCGCATCCAACAATGACTGGGGTGGAGGCGGCGGCGGAGGCTTCGGCGGCGGCGGTGGTGGTTTCGGGGGATTCGGCGGGGGGGGCGGCGGCTTCAATGGCGGTGGCGCCTCGGGGAGTTGGTAGGACATGCCCAAGCCGATCTATCTCAGCGAAGCCGAGCATCGTCAGGTCAGCGAAGCGGTCACCACCGCAGAAGCGCACACGGCCGGTGAGATCGTGACAATCGTTACCGATCGCTCGGATGGCTATACCGACATTGCCCTTGCATGGGCGGCCGGAGTGGCCTTCACCGCAATCGCGGTTTTCACGGCATTTCCGCAGTTCTACCTGGGCCTGATCGAAGAGGCGCTGGGGCTGTGGAGCCATCAATGGAGCCTGCGCGAAGTCCTGACGATCGCGCTGGGGATCGGTGTCCTCAAGTTCGTCTCAATGGCGCTGTTGCAACTGATCCAGCCCCTGAAATTCTCGCTGGTCCCAGGCTCGATCAAATCCGCCCGCGTGCGGGATGGGGCGGTTCGCTATTTCAAGGTGGGGGCGGAGCGTCGCACACTGGGCCGCACCGGCATCCTGATCTATCTTTCGATGCGCGAGCACCGCGCGGAAATCGTTGCGGATGAAGCGATCGCGGCGAAGGTTCCGGCCGAGGTATGGGGCCAGGCGATGGCCGACATGCTGGTCCACATCAAGGAAGGCCGGATCGCCGAAGGCATGGTCGCGGGAATTCAGGATGTGGGCATGGTCCTGTCCCAGCACCTTCCCCGAGCAGATGACGATCTGAACGAACTGCCCGACCGCCTGATCGAGCTATGACGCCCGACCTTCCCCCCGACGCGGAAATGCCCGAGGAAATCCGTTGGCAGGGCCGTTTCATCGTGGCCAGGCAACGCGGCCGCTGGGAATATGTCAGCCGCGCGCGCAACATACGGGCTGCGGTCATTCTGGCCATCGACGATGACGATCATGTTATTCTGGTGGAACAGTATCGCGTGCCGCTGGGCCGCAATTGCCTTGAACTTCCCGCCGGCCTGATCGGGGACGATCACGGCAGCGAAGGCGAACAGGCGCTGGATGCCGCCAGCCGCGAGCTGGAAGAAGAAACCGGCTATCGCGCGGATCATTGGCAGAACCTTGGGGAATATCAATCATCCCCCGGAATGGTGACCGAAAGCTTCACTCTTCTCAAGGCAAGCGGCCTGACGCGGGTTGGCGAAGGCGGCGGAATTGATGGGGAAGGCATTGTCGTCCACCGCGTCAGCCTGTCACGTATAGCCGAAACGGTGGAAGAACATCGTGCAAAGGGCACGGCAATTGACGTCAGACTGTTGATGCTGCTCGGCGCAGGTTTTATCGCGCTGTAATGCCGACACCGGAAGACCTGCTCGCCCTCCTGCCCGAAACCTACCCTGCGAACCGTAGTTCGGCGGAATCCGCCATGCTTGTCGCAGACAGGATCGCCGCCCTGCCACGCGGTGCGCACCCCCCCGTGGTCGGGCTGAACGGCGCGCAGGGGTCAGGCAAATCGACCCTGACGACGCTGGTGGCTGAAGCGCTTCAGCATTTTCAGGGGATGCGCCCCGTAGTGCTGTCGCTTGACGATTTCTATTACGGCAAGCCGCCGCGACTGCAACTTGCGCGGGTTGTGCACCCGATGTGCGAAACGCGCGGCGTCCCTGGTACGCATGATGTACCGCTCATGGTTCAGACCCTCGATGCCCTGGCCAATGCTGCGCCGGACGGGCTGACGCCCCTGCCCCGCTTCGATAAGCTGGATGATGACCGCATATCGCGCGAAGAGTGGCCCGATTTCGAAGGTCGCCCCGATGTAATCCTGTTCGAAGGGTGGTGCGTGGGCATCAGGGCGGAAGACATGCCGGCATGGAACGGCCCCATCAACGAGTTGGAAGCCGCCGAGGATCCCGAAGGCGAATGGTTCGCCTGGTCGCTCGACGCGCTAAAGCGGGAATATCCAGCAATCTGGGGCAACATCGCGCTGCTCGTTTCCATCGAAGTGCCCGATCTCGAAACGGTGATCTCATCCCGCCTGCTGCAGGAAGACAGGCTGGCCGCCGAAAGCGACCGCGAACGCATGGATCGTGCGCAGGTGACCCGCTTTGTCCAGCATTACGAGCGTTATACACGCGCCATCTGGGCATCCATGCCGAAACGCGCCGACATCCTCTTCCGTCGCACCGCCGATTTCGGCTTCTCCCATCTGCATGGTTGAGCTTCCCTCTTCATCGGGGCAAGCAGGGTGAAAGGGAGAGAACGATGAAGGTCTTTATCGTAGGCGCGGGAGCGATGGGCTGTCTCTATGCAGGCGCCTTCCACCGCGCGGGTTGCGATGTCTCGTTGGTCGATGTCAACCGGGAACATGTTGCAGCGATCAACGCCAATGGCCTGGACCTGGAAACCCGCGCCGGCCGGGAAGTCTTGCCCCTGCCCGCCTTCCTGCCGGAGGATGCAAGCGGCACGGCCGACCTGATCCTGCTGTTCACCAAGGTGTTCCACACCGGCAGCGCGCTTGACGGTGCCAAACGGCTGATCGGCCCCGGAACCCATGTCCTGACCTTGCAGAACGGGTTGGGAAATGCAGAGCGGGTAGCTGCGCATATTCCACGGGAGCAGGTGCTGGCAGGCATCGCCTCCCTTCCGGCCGACCTCGTCGGCCCTGGGCGGGTCCGCTCGATGGGCGAAGGCGGATCACGGCTGTATCCCGCTTTCACGCAGGACGAAGGCTTTGCCGTACGGATCGCCGATGCACTGGTGCGCGGTGGCATGAACGCCACGCTGGATCCCCGGATCCTTGAAGCGATATGGGAAAAAGCCATCTTCAACGCGGCGATGAACCCACTTTGTGCACTTACCCGCAAGACGCCCGGTTTCTTCCTGCAAAAGCCCGAAGCGCGGGAGACGATCTTTGCCGTGGTCGAAGAAGGCGTAGCCGCCGCCAATGCCAGCGGCGTTGCCATATCGTCAGAGCCGATCCACGCACTGACCATCGTTTCCATGACCGATCATGCCGACCATGAAGCGTCCATGCTCCAGGATGTGAAGGCAGGGCGGCGGACAGAGGTCGATGCGATCAACGGCGCCATCGTGGAAGCGGCAAAACGGGCCGGCATCGACGCACCCGTTACCGAAACGCTCTATCGCCTGATCAAGCTTGAAGAAGCGAAGTTGGCGCCTGCCTGATTTCCGGCGGCGCCAACTCCAGGCACCTTATTCGCTAGCAGCCGGAACCGGCGGCAGGGTTGCCGGATCCCAATGTTGATCGGCCTTGCCGTCGACAAAGCGCCAGGTATCGAACCAGGTGGTGGTGTAGGTTTCATCCGGCTTGCCGGGCACGGGGTATTCGCGGCGGACCAGGATCGTCACATAATCGCCTTCCGCCTGGACGGCGACGATCGGATAATTGGTCTTCTCAAGCACCGGCTTGGGCTGAACTTTCGCCACCTGCGTGAAATAATACACCACGGCATCGAGGCCCGACGCTGCCAGCGGATTATGTTGGATATAGCGGTCGGTCAGGAATTCGCTCGCCCGGTCCCATTGACCGGCTTCCAATAGCACCTTCACGATGCCCAGCGCGGCCTGCTTGTTACGATGCAGCACGGGGTCAGGGCTGGTGAACAGCGATTCCGCATCGGGATGCGCGACGACGGGTTCGTTCAATGCCTGCGCCTGGGCGGAAGTGGCCAGCGGCGCAATACCCAGCAGCAAGGCGGCTGCAATCAGCGGAAATTTCTGTTTCATCGGAACATCCCCTCAATAACCATGATTCATAATGGGTAGGGGGAGTGTAGCCGGCGTGGCCCACCTTTCAACCGTGCGTATTGCGCGACCCTTGCGGCCGGCGCGCACATGGTTTTTAGTGACGTCATGATTTCCGGGACAGCAGGCTTTACAGCGCAGAACATGTCACAAGGGAGAGTGTTGATTTCCATCGCGCTGCGATATGATTGTTACGTGACCCGGCAATGAGCGCTCCTTATAGCAATAAGGCGCTGCCTCCGGGCACGATTCTGCGCGAATGGCGCCTTGAACATGTTCTTGGCGTTGGCGGGTTCGGGATCGTCTACAAAGGCCGCGAAATCTATTTTGACGAACCCGTCGCCATCAAGGAATACTTCCCGACGTCAATCAGCGACCGCCAGGAAGATGGCAGCGTGGTGCCGGTGGACTCCGAAGTCGGCGAAATTCACAGCAAGGGGCTTCTGAAGTTCGTCGAAGAAGCGAAGCTGTTGTGGAACCTTTCCACCCCCGCGCGCATTCCCAGCATCGTGAACGTTCGCAGCCTGTTCGAAACAAATGGCACAGCCTACATGGTGATGGATTTCGAAGATGGAATCCCTCTCTCGCGTTTGCTCAGGCAAGGCAGGCACTTCGAACAGGCCGAACTTGTCGAAATGATCCGCCCGATCGCGGAAGGTCTTTCGCGCGCTCACACGGAAGGCGTGCTCCATCGCGACATCAAACCGGCCAATATCCTGGTGGGTGAAGACGGTCGCTCGGTCCTGATCGATTTCGGCTCGGCCCATATGGAAGCCCGCGACATCACCACTTCGCGCATCGGTTTTCACACCCCGCCCTATGCTGCGATTGAACAGTATGTGAAAACCTATGAACAGGGCCCGTGGACCGATATCTACGCGTTGGGGGTGGTCCTTTACGAATGCATTGCCGGGGAAAGACCGCCGGACGTGCTGGAACGTATGCATGGCGGACTGGGCATGCCGCTCGCGAACGGCGAATGGCCTGGCTACACTCACGATTTCCTGACGGCGGTGGATGCGGCCATGGCTATCAAGCCGATCGAACGGCCGCAGTCGATCGCCCAGTGGCTGGCCATGTTCGGCCCGGCAACGCCATTTACTCCGGCCGACGCCTTGGCGGATTCCGAAGATCAGCTTCCTTCCTATCCCCCTGCCCCATCGGTGCAGAAGGCGGCCAAACGGGTGGTTACGCCGCTTTCAACACCACAGGATGCCGGCACGGGTGACGGCAAACCTATGAACCGCGCGCCGCTGTTCATCACGGTAGGGCTTGCAGCCATTGCGATTGCGGTGGCCGGGGGTTGGTATCTGTCGCGCTGGTCGGATACGGCTGCTCCCGATGACGCGCTGGTGGAAGTCGGAACCGATGCCACGGCGATCCCGGTCGTCCCTGTGAATGTCGACGATGCAGGCGGTGTGGCCGCGGCAGTGAAGGCTCTTGCGGATGAAGCGCTGGAAGGTGGCGCGCCCAGCCTCGCCACTACGCGCCTGTCCAGCGCTTCTGAACAGCTCGCGGCTATGGACAGCGAATATCGCGCCCTGCTGGCCGATCCCGCCAAGACGGAAGCGGCGAGAATCCATGCTGATGAGATGACGCAGATGGCCCGCACCGCTGCCGGCCAATTTTCATCGGGCATCTTGCGGGATGCTGAAGTGCAGGCGATGCGCCTCGCCCGTACCGCGCCCTGGGCGGACCCTCGCAATCCTGAAGCTGCATCCGGCGCCACGGCTGAGCAGCGCAAAATAGCCGCAGAAATGCGTATCGCGCTGACCCGGCTGCGCGTGGCATCGGGCAATGCGGTCAAGGCAACCGATCCCGGCGAAGCACTCGGCTATGCTCGCCAGACAATGGTGCTGCACCGTAGCTTCGCGGCCACGATGAGGCGAACCAGCCGTCTGTCAACCACTGCCGGTGGCGCGGCGGCGCGCACGCCCCGGCCTGCTGTCGATGCATCTGCAGCCGCTGCGATCCCTTATGCCGAACAACCTGCGCCAGTCGTGCAGGTGCCTGTGATCGGCAGCACCGAGCCTGTCACCAGCGCTCAACGCAAACAGTTGAAATCGGCGCTCGACAATGCGCGTGATGTTTCGCGGCAGGTTATTCGCCTGGGCAATCGCGATCGCCCGGACAACAACGCCACAGAACTGCAGAAACAGGCATATCGTGTGCGTCAGGCGAACATGCAGACAGCCCGTGATTACGAGCGGTATCTCGACACGCTCGAGGCATCGATGCGCGGCAATCGCACCCGGTCCGAAGCCGAACAACTGATCGCACAAGCCAACCAGACGCGTGGCTACCTCAATCAGATTTTCGCGGAATCGCGTGCTTCACTCGATTGATTCACCGCCGGAGGCGGGCTGGCCCCCTCCAGTGCCCTGCCCACCAATATCAGTGCCGGCCCGTCTCCCAGCGCAGTCCGTGCGGCAATCGGCAACAGGTCGAGCCGGGTGGTGAAATGCCGCGATGTTGGAAGGCTGGCGTTCTCGACCAGCGCGACCGGCGTATCGCCCGCCAGTCCAGCGCCGATAAGAGACGCGGAAACCTCTCGCGCTGCGGCCTTGCCCATATAGATCGCCAACGTTGCCTGCGGGTCCGCCAAAGCCTGCCAATCGAGGTCGAGCGCCTCGCCCGACCGCGCATGGGCGGTAACCAGCGTCAGCTTGCGAGCCAGTCCCCGCAGCGTGAGCGATAGGCCCAGATCAGCCGCCGCCGCACTGGCCGCCGTCACGCCCGGGCATATGCGAACAGCGATGCCGGCAGCGCGGCAAGCCTGCATTTCTTCCATCGCACGGGCAAAGATTGCGGGGTCGCCACCTTTCAGCCGCACCACGCGCTCTCCGGCCTGCGCAGCCTCCACGATCAACGCGTCGATGGTCTTCTGATCCTTGGAATGGCGGCCGGAACGCTTCCCCACCGGAACGAGCCTTACTCCTGTTGGAACCAGCGCGAGCACGCCCTGCCCCACCAGCGCATCGTGGAAAATAATACTGGCGGCACGGATCAACCGTTCAGCCTTCCGCGTCAGCAGATCCGGGTCGCCTGGCCCGGCCCCAACCAGCCACACGCTGCCAGCTTCGAAATCGGTCATTGCGCAGCCTCCTTCATCGCTTGATGTGCCTCATCCAACAGGCGCGCGATGATTGGCCTGCATGATCCGCAATTGGTGCCAGCGCAGGTACGTTCACCCACTTGCGCCACGCTGCTGGCACCGCCTTCAATGGCCGCCAGCACATCCTGCTCGCGCACGTCGTTGCACACGCAGACCAGCGGTCCGCGGTCAGGCAGCGCTATCGCGGGCCGTCCCGCCAGAAGTTCGGGAATGCTTCCGGCCGCATCCCCCAATTGGCGCACGATCCATTCGCGCGGCGGCAATTCGCCATTGCGGGTAACGAACAAGGCCGCCTGCAACGCACGGCGTTCATCCAGCACCACGATGCGGATCATTCCCCGTGCAATATCGGCGACTTCACTCCGCGCGCCATCGGGCAAGTGAGCGGACAGATCGGCAATGTCAGTTTCCGTATCCCCGGCCAACTCGGTCAGCCAGCCACCTTCGACGCGAGAGCGCACCCAATAGGCCGCCTGCGGCCTGGCGGGTTCACGCGCGAGGAGGAAGGCGCGCCATGCGGGTTCGAAAGGCTCTATCCGGGCAGGCGTATCCTTGAAACCGGGCTGGCCGGAATGGGGATCGACCCGATCCTGCGCCAATCGACCAGTACGACCGGCGCTGCCCATCGCATCCGCCCAGTGCATCGGAACGAAAACCTGCCCCGGCACCTGGGACGGTGTCTCCGCCACGCGGAACAACGCTGAGCCGTGAGGCGTAACGACCCTGCCCAGCCCCCCTTCCTTCAACCCCATGCCGGCGACATCAACAGGGTGCGCCTCCAGCAAGGGTTCGCGGCGGTGGTTGGACAATTTTGCGCTGAGGCCTGTGCGCGTCATCGTATGCCACTGATCGCGATAACGGCCGGTGTTGAGGCGAAGAGGAAATTCTCCTCGCACTTCCTTCACCTCTTCCGCTGCCGTGGCAACCAGCCGTGCCCTTCCGTCAGACGTCGGAAAGCCTGCACCGGTGGGATGCCTGCCGCCCCATTGAAACGGCTCCATCGCATCATATTCCAAAGTGCTGCAATCGCTCCAGCGCGTCAGGTCCAGGCGCTTGCCATGCTTTTTGGCCAACCCGGTCATGGCGGCATATTCGCGAAAGATCGAAGCGGCATTCGGGTAGTCAAAGGCTTCCGCGTGGCCCAATCTGGCGGCAACATCGCTGACCATCCGCCAATCCGCACGCGCTTCCCCGGGGGACGAAAACAAGGCCCGTTGGCGGCTGATCCGCCGCTCGGAATTGGTGACGGTCCCGTCCTTCTCGCCCCATGCGAGCGCCGGCAGGCGGATATGGCCAAGGCGCGCCGTATCCGTGTCTTCGATCACATCGGAGACGATTACATTGGGGCACCGCGCCAGTGCTTCGCGAACGAAACCTGCATTGGGCATCGAAACCGCTGGATTGGTGGCCATCACCCACAGGAAACGGATACGCCCGTCGTGCACGGCGCGGAACAGATCGACCGCCTTCAGGCCTGGCTGCCGACACAGCCGATCGGTCTTCCAAAACCATGCGACGTCCGCCCGCTCTTCCTCGGAAAAGCCGAGATGGCAGGCGAGCGTGTTGGAAAGCCCACCCACTTCGCGGCCACCCATTGCATTGGGCTGGCCAGTAATGCTGAACGGCCCAGCCCCCGGCTGCCCGATCCGGCCAGTGGCAAGATGCAGATTGATGATCGCATTGCCCTTGTCGGTTCCGCTCACCGACTGGTTCGCCCCCATGCTGAATGCAGTGACCATACGTGGATGATCGGTCACCAGATCGGCCAGGGCGCGGAAGGTATCCCGCCCTATCCCGCCATATGGATCAACCGGAGATAGCGTGCTCCAGAAATCTTCCGGCACCCCCACGCTGCGCGCCATGAACGCATCATCGAGCCGGCCCCGCACGCGCATCTCGGCCAGCAGCGCGTTGAACAACGCCACATCGCCATCCGGCTCAATCGCAACGTGCAGGTCGGCCCGCTCGGCGGTTTCGGTGCGCCGGGGGTCGATCACCACCAGCTTTGTTCCCCGCTCCACGCGCGCCTGCTCGATGCGTTGCCAGATCACGGGGTGGCACCATGCCGTGTTCGATCCCACCAGCAGGATCAGGTCCGCCTCATCCAGATCCTGGTAGGAACACGGCACCAGATCCTCACCAAAAGCACGTATATGCGCCGCCACCGCGCTGGCCATGCAGAGGCGGGAATTGGTGTCCACATTACCTGTGCCAATGAAACCCTTGGCCAGCTTGTTGACCGCGTAATAATCCTCGGTGAGGAGTTGGCCGGAGATGTAGAAAGCCACGCTTTCCGGCCCATACCGGTCGATGGTTTCCGCCAGCCGATCCGCCACCTCATCCAGGGCCCGATCCCATGAAACGCGCTGCTGCCCGATCATCGGGTGAAGCAGGCGTCCTTCCAACCCCACCGTCTCGCCCAGATGCGTCCCCTTGGAACACAGCCGCCCGGCATTTGCCGGATGTTCCGCATCGCCAGCGATCTGTACAGATCGCCCCGGCCCCGGCGTGGCGGCGATCCCGCAGCCCACGCCGCAATAGGGACAGGTGGTGCGAATGCAGCCCATATTCAGGCCGCCTGCGCCTTTTCTTGCCCGCCCAGCACGGCCGAACGCAGCAGATAGATACGCCCGGCGTCCAGCCGCAGGGGGATGGTGGGCACGCACCCTTCATCATCGCCCAAGGCCTCGCCCGTCCGTAGCGAGATGTTCCAGTTGTGGAGCGGACAGGTCACCACCGCGCCATGGACGATGCCCTGACTGAGCGGACCATGCTTGTGGGGGCATTTGTTGACCAGTGCGTAGCAATCGCCCGTCATCGTGCGGAAGACTGCAATCTCATCGCTTCCCACGACAGGAAGAGTGCGCGCCGTGCCCGGTTCGATCTGCGTTACCGGGCCGATATCCAACCAATCGCCGATCATTGTGCGTTCTCCAGTTGCAGTGGGCGGACTTCGGCGATGTGAGCGTGCAGATCCTTGCGATCGCCCCCGACGCGTTCAGCCCAGGGATCGACCTGCGAATATTTCTGGGAGATGCGGAAACGTGCCGAAAGCTGGCGGACAGCGTCCGGGTCATCCAGCAGGCGCGTCTTCAGGTAATCCAGCCCGACCCGCTCGATCCATGGCGCGGTACGTTCCAGATAGTGCGCTTCCTCGCGGTATAGCTGGATGAAAGCGGTGCACATGGCCATCGCCTCCTCCTCGGTCTCCACCTTGCACAGCAGGTCCGTGCCGCGCAGCTTGATCCCACCATTGCCGCCGACATGCAGTTCATACCCGCTGTCGACGCAGATCACGCCGAAGTCCTTGATGGTCGCCTCTGCGCAATTGCGCGGGCAGCCGCTGACCGCGATCTTGAACTTGTGCGGCATCCAGCTGCCCCAGGTCATATGCTCAATCTTGACGCCCAGCCCGGTGGAATCCTGTGTGCCGAAGCGGCACCATTCGGATCCCACACAGGTTTTCACCGTGCGCAGCGACTTGCCATAGGCGTGGCCGGAGACCATCCCCGCGGCGTTGAGATCGGCCCACACCGCGGGGAGGTCTTCCTTCCTGATGCCGAAGATATCGAGCCGCTGGCCGCCCGTCACCTTCACCATCGGCGCGTTGTATTTCTCCACCACGTCCGCGATCGCACGCAGCTCCTTCGGGTTGGTCAGCCCGCCCCACATGCGCGGGACCACGGAATAAGTGCCGTCCTTCTGGATGTTCGCGTGGAGGCGTTCATTGACGAAACGGCTCCTCTGGTCGTCCACATACTCGCCCGGCCAGGCGCAGAGCAGATAGTAGTTGAGCGCCGGACGGCACGAAGCGCAGCCATCGGGGGTGGTCCAGTGCAGTTCCTGCATCACTTGCGGGATCGCCTTCAGTTCCTTCTCCAGGATCAGGCGGCGCACATCGTCATGGGTGAAGCTGGTGCATTTGCAGAGTGTCTTCGGCCCTGACTGGACATCGTCGCCCAGAGTCAGTGCCAGCAGGCTCTCGACCAGCCCGGTGCAGCTTCCGCAACTGGCCGATGCCTTGCACTGCGAGCGCACAGCATCGAGGCTGCAGGCCCCCGCACGGATCGTTTCGACCACCTTGCCCTTGGAAACGCCGTTGCAGCCGCAGATCTCGGCATCGTCCGAGAGGGCGGCAACGGCTGCGTTAGGGTCCGCAAGCGCACCTCCGGACGCAAAGGCCTGCCCAAAGATCAGGGCCTCGCGAATGTCGGAGACGTCCTCTCCCTTCTTCAACAGGTCGAAATACCAGTTGCCGTCCGCCGTATCGCCATACAGGACTGCGCCGATCACCCGGCTGTCACGCACCACCACGCGCTTGTAGATGCCTCGCGCGGCATCGCGCATTACGATGTCCTCGCTCCCGTCACTACCGGAGAAATCTCCGGCCGAAAACAGGTCGATACCCGAAACCTTGAGTTTGGTTGAGGTTACCGATCCACCATAGCCGCTTGGCTGATCCACCAGAAAATCCGCCAATGACCGGCACATATCCCATAGAGGTGCGACGAGGCCGTAACAGGCGCCGCGATGCTGCACGCACTCTCCCACTGCCAGCACGGCCGGGTCGGAGGTGACCATGTGGTCATCCACCACGACGCCGCGCTCGACCTCGAGACCCGCGGAACGGGCAAGCTGGGTGTTGGGCCGGATGCCCACGGCCATCACCACGATATCCGCCGCGATCTCGCGCCCGTCTTTCAACTTCACCCCGGCGACATGCCTGCCATCCGGGCCGTCACGTCCAAGGATCGCTTCAGTATCGGCCCCGGTCAGGATCGTCTGGCCGCGCCGTTCCAGCTCCTCGCACAGCAGCCAGCCGGCCGCCTCGTCCAATTGGCGCTCCATCAATGTCGGCATCAGGTGAATGACGGTGACCTTCATCCCGCGCAGGGTCAGGCCATGCGCAGCTTCCAGCCCCAGCAACCCGCCGCCGATCACAACGGCATTGCCGCCCTGCTCGGCCGCGGCCAGCATCTTGTCCACATCATCCAGATCGCGGAACGTCACCACGCCGGGCAGGTCCTTGCCCGGAACCGGGATGATGAAGGGATCGGATCCCGTGGCGATCAGCAAGCGATCATAAGGCTCTATGCGACCCGAAGCGGCTATGACGGTTTGATGCTCGCGATCGATGTGGACCACCGGATCTCCGGAAACGAGCGTGATCGCATTATCGACATACCAGTCGAGCGGATTGATCACGATCTCGTCAAAGGTCTTCTCGCCCGCCAGCACGGGCGACAGCATGATGCGGTTGTAATTGACCCGCGGCTCGGCCCCGAAAATCGTTACGGCGAAGCGCGCGGGATCACGCGCCAGCAATTCCTCCACCGCACGGCAGCCGGCCATGCCGTTGCCAATCACGACAAGCCTTTCCCGCTCCAGACCTTCCGTCTTCTCGAAGCTTGCAGGTGCGTTCACTTTTCCGTCCTTCACGAACGCGCACGCAAAAAAGCCGCCAAGTCGTATCCCGGAGGACTGACTGGCGGCATCGTTGCCACGCAATGTTAAACTGTCAGCGGAAGGCGCTGGTTCACCCCACATTGGGCGGCGCGATTCCGATCTGTTTCGATTACCCTATCCGGAGGGTGCCCGGCAAGTCGATTTTTTGCATTGCAGCATTTTACGTCGATCCGGTCCGGGAAAGAAGAGAGGCGCCTGCCGCCCCTCTCCGTTTCTTCCCGTTTCAGGCCGCGATCTTGAGTTCCGTCGTCGTCCGTTTCACGGTGCGCGCATGCGTGCTGTAGAGCATCAGCCCCGTGAAGGTGACACCACCCACGAGGTTCCCGAGCACCGTGGGAATCTCGTTCCACCAGAAATAGTCGCCGAGCGAGAATTCGCCGCCCATCATCAGCGCGGTCGGGAACAGGAACATGTTCACGATCGAATGTTCGAACACCATGTAGAAGAACACCATGATCGGCATCCACATGGCGATCACCTTGCCGCTCACGCTGGTGGAAATCTGGGCGCCGACGACACCGGTCGAAACCATCCAGTTGCACAGCATGCCGCGCACGAATATCGTCATCCAGCCGGCAAACCCGTATTCGGCATAGCCCAGCGTGCGGTCTACGCCGGTGCTGGCGAGTTTCTGTCCCACCTCACCCGGTTCGATCGAGAACCCGTAGGTGAAATAAATCGCCATCAGCACGGCGGTGGTCAGCGCGCCGGCAAAATTGCCGACGAAAACCAGCCCCCAGTTGCGGAACACGCCGGCCCATGTGCAGCCGGGCCGCTTGTCCCACACCGCCAGCGGGGCAAGCACGAAAACGCCGGTCAGAAGATCGTAGCCCAGCAGGTAGAGGATGCAGAAGCCCACCGGGAACAGCACGGCGCCCAGCAGCGGCTCGCCGGTCTGCACGTTGACGGTGATGGCGAAAGCCGCCGCCAGCGCCAGGATCGCGCCTGCCATGTAAGAGCGGATGAGGGTGTCCCTGGTCGACATGAAGATCTTCGCCTCACCGGCATCGATCAACTTTGTCACGAATTCGCTTGGTGCGAGATACGACATGAATTTTTCCCTTCGTCAGAAGCTGTATTCGGCCTGGAGCCAGAATTTTTCGGTATCGACGCCGAACCCCCGGGCATCGTAATTCGCGTATTTCGCCAGGAGGGAGACCGGCCCGAGCCTGAAACCGAGCGATGCGTCGATCTCGTTTCCGTAATCCGCGCCGCCAATGTCGCTTTCGAAGCTGTGATAGGTCACGGCGAGGTTGAGCCCCGGCAATGCCTTCACCTTCGAGAATTTGTATCCGGCGGCGACATAGTAATCCCGCAGCCCCGCGGCCGGTGTGGTGAGGAAAATGTCCGCCCAGCCATTGAAGGCGTGGAGCGTGGCGAGCGGCGTCTGGAAGCTGGCAATGCCGCCATCGCTGCCCAGTTCCTCATACCCGCCCTTGAGCGTGAAGCCCTGGAAGCCGATGCCAGCTTCGAGGGCGTAATATTCCGCCCGATAGCCCACCGGGTTGCCGCCCATATCGGACTGCACCGCAAGGCCCGCCGCCAGGTCGAGCGTCACCGCCCCACCCAGCGGGAACGAACCTGCGGCGCGCAGCCCGTAGGTCTGGCTGCTGAAAGCCAGGCGCGTGTCGTAATCGACGAGATAGGCGAAACCCGTCAGCTTCACCGGCTTGAATTCCGCCGCGGCGTTGAGCAGCACGATATCGCCGTCGAAATGCTCGTTCGGGCTGTCCACGCCGAAGACAGTGCGCTGGGAGATCGCCCAGGCCGCGTCGAGCAAAACCGGGCCGGCCTTCACCTGCCCCCGCACCGCGTCGAAGGTCTGCTCGTTCTGCCGCCAGCCGACATTGCCGACGAAGCGGGCATCATCGAGGATGATCCGCTGCCGTCCCAGCGTTATGCCTGCGCCGCCCTGCCTGTAGGCGATCTGCAACCGGTTGAGCTCGATATTCTCCGGGTCCGCCACGGTGGAGAACGGCTCGATCCCGTTGCCTGGGAGCGTGTCGTTATAATCGCCGACCGGCGCCAGCGTGCCTTCGCCTTCGGCCAGGAACGAGAAGGCGCCCACCTTCACTTCACCGCCCAGGCGCAGGCGCAGGGTCAGTGCATCGGCATCCCCGCTTGCATTGTCCTCGCTCACCGTCTCGTAGCGCAGCCGCGCGGTCAGGATCGGATCGAAGGTGACACCATCGCCGATGACGACCGGATCGCCTGGCGAAGCCGATGCGGGGGCAGCCCAGCCAAGGCTGGAAGCGGCAGCAAGGAAAAGAGCGAAAAGAGCTTTCGAACGCATTTACACCTCCCTGTTCGGGCCGCGGAAGCGGCCCGGCCAGTTCATCGAACTGGTCGAGAGGCGAGCGCCGTTGCCCGCCGGATGCCGGCCATCCACGGGGATGCCGGTGGGGCGGACATGGCCGTCCGCCGAATTCCATTCATGGTTCGGGAGCCGGCGCCATTGCCGGCTCCCTCCTCTCCCGTCAGTCCGTCAGGCGGCTTTCGCCTCCGGTCCATGATCGTATTCGGCCAGGAAGTGCAGCACCTCCTGCCGGTATTCGTAGAATTTCGGATGTTCGAGCAGCGCCTTGCGATTACGTGGGCGCGGCAGATCGACCTTCAGGACCTTGCCGATCGTGGCGTTGGGGCCGTTGGTCATCATGACCACCCGATCCGCCAGCAATATCGCCTCGTCCACATCATGCGTCACCATGATCGCGGTCACCTTTGTGCGGTTCCAGACTTCCACCAGCACATCCTGCAAGTCCCAGCGCGTCAGGCTGTCGAGCATGCCGAAGGGTTCGTCCAGCAACAGCAGGCGGGGCGAAAGAGCGAAGGCTCGCGCAATGCCCACTCTCTGGCGCATGCCATTGGACATTTCGGCAGCAAGCCGGTCCATCGCATCGCCCAGCCCCACGCGATCGAGATAATAATCGACGATATCGCGGCGTTCGGCGCGGCTTGCATGGGGATAGACACGCTCCACCCCCAGCGCGACATTCTGCCGCGCGGTCAGCCACGGCATCAGGCTGGGCGCCTGAAACACCACCGCCTTGTCCGGCCCGGCAATATCGATCTCCCGATTTTCCAGGACGATACCGCCGCTGGATATGGGGTTCAATCCCGCCGCCATCGTCAACACGGTGGATTTCCCGCAACCAGAATGGCCGATCAGCGAAATGAACTCGCCCCGGTCCATCAGCAGGTTGAAATCCTCTACCACGGTCAGCGGTCCCTTAGGCGTGGGGTAGACCTTGTTCAGCTTGTAGAACTCAAGATAGCGCCGATCGACCGCGCTCTGCGCGGCTTCGCGGTAAGCCTGTGGCGGCGGAGCCAGATCCAGTGGCGTGACGTTAGGCAGGCTGACGCTGCTGTTGCCCATTCGCGACGCGGCGTCGTTCAAGCCCCCGAGATAGGACACGATGGAACGGCGAAGGCTCTGGAAAGCCTGGTCGCCATTCACTGCCTCCCGATCACGCGGACGGGCAATGTCCACCTCGAAAATCTGGCCGATCCGCGCGCCCGGGGCCGGCGTCATCACCGCCACGCGATCCGCCAGAAGCAGTGCTTCGTCCACATCGTTCGTAACCAGGATGATGGTCCGCCGCTCCTCCTTGCGGATACGCTCGATCTCATCCTGCAACTTTGCGCGCGTGAGCGCATCGAGCGCCGAAAGCGGCTCGTCCAGCAACAGGATTTCCGGCTCCATCGCCAATGCGCGCGCCACTGCAACGCGTTGGCGCATGCCGCCGGAAAGCTGTGCGGGCTTGCGATCTATCGCGGGGGCCAGTCCCACCAGTTCGACTTTCTGCCGCACGAGTGCAGCCCGTTCGGCCTTGCTCCGATCCTTGTGCACGGCATCGACGGCAAGCGCGATGTTCTGTTCAACCGTGAGCCAGGGAAACAGGGAGTAGGACTGGAAGACCAGCCCACGATCTTTGCCGGGACCGTCGATGGGCAAGCCTTTCAGCAGTATCTCGCCCGCATCATGCTGGACAAGCCCGGCAATGGCAGAGATCAGCGTCGTCTTTCCGGCCCCGGAAAAGCCCAGGATCGCGATGAACTCCCCCTCGTGCACATCCAGATCGATGCCGGCGAGAACCTGCGTCTCATTCCCGCTCTTGCCGCTGTAGGTTTTTGAGACGCCACGAAGCGAAAGGATAGGCTGTTCCATGGTCATACCACCTTGTTGCGGGACGCCAGGGCCTGCAGCCCCATCATCGCGCGGTCCAGGCCAAAGCCGATGAGACCGATCACCAGCACCGCGAACATGATCCGCGCGAGACTCTGCGAACTGCCGTTCTGGAATTCATCCCACACGAACTTGCCGAGCCCGGGATTCTGCGACAGCATTTCGGCCGCGATCAGCACCATCCAGCCCACGCCCAGCGACAGGCGCATACCGGTGAAGATATAGGGAAGCGCCGAAGGCAGGACGAGCCGTGTAAGCTTGGCGAACCAGCCGAGCCGCAGCACCCGTCCGACGTTGAGCAGGTCCTTGTCGATCGAAGCTGCGCCAATTGCCGTGTTGACCAGCATTGGCCACAGCGAACAGAGCATCACCACGATGGCCGAGATCACGAAGCTCTTGGCAAGCGCCGGATCGGGATTGGTAATGGTGGCGGAAACGACCATCGTAACGATCGGCAGCCAGGCCAGCGGGCTGACCGGCTTCATGATCTGTACCAATGGATTGATCGCCGCATTTACGCGTTTGGACAGCCCGCAAACGAGCCCGACCGGGACCGCCACAAGGCTGGCCAGCACGAAGCCCAGCCCCACCGTCTTCAGGGAGGTGAATATCTGGTCGACGAAGGTCGGCGGGCCGGAATATATCTGCCCGCTCGCCTCCACGGCCGCGGCTTCGGCACGGGCGGCGGAGAACTCCACCATCAGTCCCTGAAATGCCCGCCACACGTCCAATGGCCCGGGCAGGGTGCCGAGAGAAGTCTGGACCATCGGCGCCAGCAAGGCCCAAAGGGCCAGGAAACCGAAGATGCCGATGGCGGGCGGCCATAGTGCCTCCAGCAGCGCCGAGGCTTGTGGTTGCCCGAACCTTGAAGGGGCTTTTCCCGTCACCCCCGCCTCGCCATTCGCGGGGGCTCCCACTTCGATCGCCGGGCCGTTGTTTGGGGTGGCGAATTCATCTTTCCTCAGGGGGGCTACGGTCATGGTCGGAAATCCTTACTTGACGCCTGCGGGGGTAACGGTCTGCCCGTTCTTGAGCCCGATCGAGAAACCGGCGGCATAGGCAGCGGGCTTGCGCGGATCGAAGATCACACCATCGATCGGCTTGCGAGTGTAGCTGCGGAAACCATCCGTCTCGGGGAAATCCTCGGCCTTGGCCTTGCCTTCCGCGATCAGCGACTGCGCAGCCGCCAGATAGAGATCGGGGCGATAGGCCACCTTGGCCGTATCGAAATACCACTGGTCCTGCCTGGTCTCCGGGATCTGGCCCCAGCGCCGCATCTGGGTGAGTATCCAGATCGCATCGGAATAGAACGGATAGCTCGCCTGCTGGTCAAAGAAGAGGTTGAACTCCGGTGTTTCGCGGGTGTCGCCGTCCGCGAAGGTGAACTTGCCGGTCATCGATGCCATCAGCACATTTTCATCAGCCCCCACATATCTGGACTGCGAAAGGATTTTCACCGCTTCCACCCGGTTTTTGCCGTTCTCTGCATCCAGCCACATCGAGGCGCGGATCAGGGCGCGCAGCAAGGCCTGCACCGTGTTCGGGTTCTTCTTCGCGAAATCCTCGGTCAGGCCGAACGCCTTGTCGCCAGTCAGGCCGGCAATGTCCGGATCGACGATGATCGGATGGCCGATCTTCTTGGCAACCGCAGCCTGGTTCCATGGTTCACCGACCGAATATCCATCGATCGTCCCCGCCTCCAACGTGGCTGGCATCTGCGGCGGTGGGGTAACGGAAAGCTGTACTTCCGCGCCGGTCGTACCGCCCGCATCGCCCGGCAGGTAGTATCCCGGGTTCAATCCCCCCGCCGCCAGCCAATAGCGCAGGACATAATTGTGCGACGATACGGGGAAGACCATTCCCATCCTGAAAGGCTTGCCTTGCCCCTTGAAGCTGGCGACCACCGGTTTCAACGCAGCAGCCGAAACCGGCTGCGCAAACTTTCCGTCCGCCCCCTTCGGCAAGGTCGGCGCGATCATGTCGTAGACGCGGTTGGAAACCGTCACGCCCTTGCCGTTGATGCCCAGCGCCATCGGCGTAATGATCCGCACCTTCGATCCGATGCCGGCGGCCGAAGAGATCGGGTGACCGGCAAGCATGTGCGCCCCATCGAGCTGGCCGCCCGAAACACCGTCTATCAGCACTTTCCAATTGGCTTGCGGTTCCAGCGAGACGTTCAGCCCCTCTTCCGCGAAGAAGCCTTTCTCCTTGGCGATCGCGAGCGGGGCCATGTCAGTCAGCTTGATGAAACCGAGCTTGAGATTAGGCCGCTCTATGCCTTTCTCGGCAGCGATCCCCGACTTCTCGTTGCTGACCGCATCACCCGGACCCGCCGATCCGCAACCGGCCAGCGCCAGCGCTGCCAGTGCCGAGGCGAGCATGCCTCGGCGATCGATCCCGGAGGTTCCAAACCTTGCCCTTTTCCCCGCCATTCATTTCATCCGTCGCTGGCGCACAACATAAAAAAGCCGCCTCGACACAGTTCCGCAAAGGAACCAGATCGGGCGGCATCGTTGCCACGCAATGTTGAATATCGTGCCGGCGGGCGGTTAATCATCCATCGTCGGATGCGCCTCCCGGACAAGCATTGACTAAACGATTCGCCAGTGCGGCGTAAAGCTTTTTTTGCAGCGCAGCATAAAAAGACGTTCAACCAAGGCGCGCGAGGTAACCCGGAATATCATCGGGGTCGAACTCGCCACCATCAAAAAAACTGTTCTGCGCCAACACCATTGCCCCTTGCTGCGCCGTGACCGCCAACGGCTTGCGCACGCTTCCTTCCACCTTCGAGCTTGCGCCCGGAAGAACGTCTCCAGTGCCTTTAAGTGCGCTGCGGTAGACATCCGGCCGGAACACCCGGGCTGCCGCCTGCGCATCGCTCGCCGTGTATTCCAGGCGATCCCACCGAACCATCTGGCTGTAGAGCCACTCGGCCTGGCTGACCCACGGGAAGTTCGCCGCCTCGCGGTGCTGGAACATGAAATCGGAATAGTGAACCGCGCTCCCTCCCTGCCGCAGGACCAGCCGATCCGATATTGCGCGCAGGATCAGCGCAGGGTCACCCCCCACATAGTGTGGGCGCGCCAGTATCACCGCGTTCGCTTCCCAGTTCGCCGGATCGACGAAGTGCTCTCCCGCCTTGCGCATGGCGCGGATCAGCGCTTCGACAGCCGGACGCCGCGCCTCCAGCACCGGTTCGCGCAGGGCCAGGACCTTCTCCACCCCGCGCCGCCATATCTGCGCGGTGGCAAGGACGATCTCGCCCACTCCGCGCTCCACGCTTACGCTGCTCCAGGGCTCGCCCACGCAGGCGCCATCGATCTCTCCCCCAGCCATCGCATCGGCAATGAAAGGCGGCGGAACGGTTACGATCTCCACGTCCTCGTCCGGCCGGACACCGCAGGCGGCCAGCCAATAGCGCAGCATGTAGTTGTGGCTGGAATAGCGATGAACCACGCCGAACCGCAGCTTGTGCCCCTGCGCCATGCGTTCTCGTGCCTCAACCGCCAGCCACGATCCCACCGACTTCGGATCGCCCAACGCGCCGCTGATCGCCACGCGTGCGGCCAGATCGCTGCGCAACGTAATAGCGTTACCGTTCAGGCCCAGAACGAACGGCGCGGAAAGCGGCGTCGCCTGCCGTCCGTGGCCCAGCGTCGTGGCTATGGCCAGCGGGGCCAGCATGTGCGCCGCGTCGCTGTGGCCGTACAGCAGGTGGTCCAGCACCGTTGCCCAGGACACATCGCGCAGGAAGGACAGAGCGAGGCCTTCCTCCTCCGCAAACCCATGTTCTTGCGCCAGAATCGGGAGGCATGCGTCGACCAGGGGGAGGAAACCAATGGTCAGCTTTTCCGTCATTGCCTGCTCCCCGGTTTCATGTCGCCCATCAGCTCCTGCGCGGTGACGACTGCCTCTGCGATCTGCGCAATCCGCTTGCCCGACTGCATAGCCTTTCGCCGTAACTCGCCGTAAGCCTCTGGTTCGGTTAGATTTCTGCTGTCCATCAAAATGCGCTTTGCCCGGTCCACCGTATCGCGCTCGGCCAGTTTTCCCTGCGCTTCGGCGAGTTCCGCCTGCAAGCGCGCAAAGGCACTGAAACGCATCACAGCGAGGTCTACAACGGACCTGATACGGCTTGAATGGAGCCCATCCACCACATAGGCCGAGACGCCCGCATCGATCGACGCGCCGATCGCGTGATCGTCAGCCTCGTCCACGAACATCGCGATCGGACGGGCCAGCGCACGGCTGACCGCGAAGTATTCCTCCAGCACATCGCGCGAGGGATTGCCCAGGTCGATCAGCACGATATCGGGCGCGATCTCGCCGATCCGGGCGAGCAGGCCGTTGCGCTCCTTGAGAACGAAGATCTCGCAACCATCAAGCTCCGCCAGCCCCTCCTCGATAATGGAGGCGCGGGCCGTACTTTCATCGACGATGGCTATGCGCATGCGCGCGATATTGCAGCGCAGCAATGCGCTGGCAAGCCCGCCGTCAAATTATGGACGGAATGCGGGAAGAAAGGGCGGGCGGAAAACATCATTCCCGCCCGCCGATCAAATATCAGCGCCCCCAATCCTCATGCGCGCGGGCGATCAGATAAGCATGGATCGCGTCAGCCTGTTCCTGTGTCAGGAGGTCGGCGAAGGAGGCCATCCCCTTGTCCTGATAGGCGCCCTTCAGCACGATGTCGTTGAACTTGTCGTGCGTTTCCCTGGTCATCTTGCGCAGGTCCTTCACCCCGCCGATGGCATCGTTGCCGTGGCAAAGGGCGCAGGTGTTCGCGAAGAGCTGGGCGCCCTGCCTCACCTGCGCTTCCGTGGCGCGCAGCGGCGGCGGGTTGGCCAATGATTCCTGCACTGTCAGCGGAGGAAGCTGGGCCTTGCCGCCCAGCTTGAACACCAACAGCCGGGCAGCAGCGCGCGGCAGTTCGATGCCGGCCCCACGCTCGATCCCGGCCGCGCCGCCACCCCAGCCGGCATTGATGGCCACGTATTGCACGCCATCCATCATATAGGTGATGCCGCCCGCCACCGGCGCGCTCTGCGTGGGAAACTCCCACAGGATATTGCCATCCCGTGCATCGAAGGCCGTCAGGGTCTGCTTGGTCGTGCCCATGAACACGATGTCCGAAGCCGTGACCATCGCGCCGCCATTGCCATGGCGCGGCAGATCCACCTGCCAGACGATCTTCTGGTTCACCGGGTCGTAGGCGGTGATGCCGGTACGCTGGTCAGGCGCGGCCTGCTTCAGCATTTCCGCGCGCTTCGCGGCATTCTCGGCGCTGTAGCCGCCCCAACCGGCATTCGAACGAAACGGCTGCGGCTTGAAGTCCGGGTCCAGCGCATAGGTGTTGAACGACTGGAAAAACGGGAAATAGGCCAGCTTGGTCCGGGGGCTGTATGCCATCGGGAACCAGTTATGCGCCCCGCCCGGCCCCGGGTAGACCAGCGCCAGATCCGTCCCATAGCGCGCTTCGGGATTCTCGATCGGCCGGCCGGTTTCCTTGTCGATCGCGCTCGCCCAGTTGATCTTCACATGCGGTTCGGCGCTGATCAGTTCGCCGGTCTTGCGATCCAGCACGTAGAAGAAGCCGTTCTTGGGCGCCTGCATGATAACTTCGCGCATCTGCCCTTCGATTTCGAGGTCCGCGCTGATGATCGACTGGGTACAGGTATAGTCCCAGTCCTCGCCGGGAACCATCTGATAGTGCCAGGCATATTCGCCGGTTTCGGCATGGAGCGCCACGATCGAGCAGATGAACAGATTGTCACCCTTGTTCTCGCTGCGGTGATAGCGCGCCAGCGGCGAGCCGTTGCCCGTGCCCACGAAAACCAGCTTGTTCTTGGGATCATAGGCGATGGCGTCCCACGGATTGGCGCCGCCGCCAAGTTCCCAATATTTATCGCCGTGCCAGGTCTTGCGGATCATTTCCATGATCGGGTCCGACGCCTCGCCATCGGGCCCCTTGGCCGGATCGCCCGGGGTGAGGAAGAACTTCCAGACCTTCTCGCCCGTATCGGCATCCCAGGCAGCGACAAAGCCGCGAACGCCCAGGTCGCCGCCGGACTGGCCCACCACCACCTTGCCGTCAAACACGCGCGGCGCCCCGGTGATGGTATAGGGATAATCCTTGCCGAAGGTCTGGGCAGACCAGATTTCCTTGCCGGTCTTCTTGTCGAGGCCGATCAGCCGCCCGTCCAGCGTGGCGATGATGACCTTGTCCTTCCAGGTCGCCAACCCGCGCGAAACCGGTTCGCAGCAGGCATACCGCCCCATCTCGCGCGGTACTTCGGGGTCGAAGGTCCACAATTCCTTGCCGGTTGCGCCGTCATAGGCAGTCGTGATGTTCCACGCACTGGTATTGTACAGCACGCCATCGGCGAAGATCGGGGTCCCTTCCACGCCGCGATATGTGTCGAGGTCCGCGTACCATGCCAGACCCAGGTCGCCGATATTCTCCGGCGTGATCTGGGTCAGTGGGCTGTAGCGCTGGGCTGTATAGTCACGCCCGTCCGCCGGCCATTCGCCATCGGCCACATTGGCGAGCGGATCGCCAGCCGAGAGCATGCCACATGCGGCCAGCGCCAGTGCGGCCAGCAGCGCCGCAACCCCGCCCATCAACGCGGCAGGGCGTTTGCGAAAGGACATGGTATTCTTCTCCAAAATTCAATTCCCCGGCGGCTCTGCAATCGGCTGCGTACCGTCGGCCAGACGGCCGACTTTCAGCGAAGCCTCCTGCTCGGGCGTGCCGGGCGGACGATGATAGACCCCCACTTCCGCCCGGTCGGGCAGAAAGGCCTTGCTACTCACCGGATTGGGGTAGTGATAGGGGATAATGTAATAGGCCGGAAAGGTCAGATACACCGTCGAAGGGGGCAAGTCAGGCGGTGGATCGAATTTGTCGGGCCAGGTGTTGTTGCCGGCGCCCTTCGCCCAGCCCGTCCATCCGGTATAAAGCGTGAACGGCCCGCTGAGCCGGCTGATCCGCCACTTGCCGTCATCACCCTTCTGGAAAGCGTTTTCATACAGCGGCAGGCCCCACAGGCCCGCACCCGCATCGACGAAGCCGGACATCACATAGGCGCGCGAACGCATCCACCCGGCGCCGCCGCCCGGGGCGATGTCGGGTATGGTCTGGAACTGCATGTGATTGGCCAGCGAACCCGGCTTTACCCCGCTCGCGCCGAAGGCCTTCTGCATATATTCCAGCACCCGCGCTCTGCCGGTGAACAGGCCCTTGCCCCCGATTTCCAGCGTCGCGTCTTCCGTGAACAGCTCGGCCAGCGGCTCCCACTGGCTCTTGTCAACGAAATAGCCGTAGGTGAACTGCACCCGCTCGATCTGGTCCATGTCTTCCAGACGCGTGATGCGGCCGTCCAGAAGATCGAGTCGTTCCTCCCCCGTCTGCGCATAGGCGGGCACCGCGCCGAACAGCGTCAGCGCGGCCACTGCGATCGGTATCTTTTCCAGCGCCACCGATCAGTCCCTCGGAGGCTCGGCAATCGCCTGGGTGCCGTCGACCATGCGGCCGACCTTCAGCGATGCCTCCTGCTCGGGCGTGCCCGGCGGTGCGTGATAGACGCCCACTTCCACGCGATCGCGCATGAAGGCGGTGCCGCTCACGGGATTGGGATAGTGGAACGGCACGATGTAATAGGACGGGTACATCAGGACGACGTTGGAAGGCGGCAGGTCTGGCGGTGGATCGAACTTGTCGGGCCAGGTGGTGTTACCCGCCCGTTTGGCCCAGCCCGTCCAGCCCGTATACATGGTGAAAGGCCCGGTCAGGCGGCTGATGCGCCACTTGCCGTCTGCCCCCTTCTCATAGGCGTTTTCATATAGAGGCAGGCCCCAGCCGCCGCTGCCGCCACCCGCGCCGGCCATCACATAGGCCCGCGCGCGCATCCAGCCCGTGGCGCCATCGGCGGAAATGTCGGGAATGGTCTGGAACTGCATGTGGTTGCCCAGCAGGTCATAGGCGACACCGTCCATGCCGAAGGCGGTCTGCATATATTCCAGAACGCGTTTCTTGCCGGTGAAGATGCCCTTGCCGCCGATCTCCAGCGTCGCATCTTCCGTGAACAGCTCGGCCAGCGGCACCCACTGCTGCTTGTCCACGAAATAGCCATAGGTGCGCTGCAGCCGTTCGATCTGGTTCATGTCCTCAAGCCGCGTGATGCGGGATTCGAGGGCATCCAGCCGATCGCCGGCAGGTTGAGCTGCAACCGGGGCAGCCCCGGCCAAAGCCAGTGCTGCCACCGCGATTGCAGTGGAGACCGAAACGGACAGCCCCCCTGCCACCTCGGATCAGTCCCTGGGCGGCGCTGAAATGGGCTGCGTTCCGTCAGCCAGACGGCCGACCTTGAGCGCTGCTTCCTGCTGCGGCGTGCCGGGCGGCGCCACATAGGCGCCCACTTCACCCCTGTCGGGAACCAGGGCCTTGCCGGTCACCGGGTTGGGATAGTGATAGGGAATGATGTAATAGCCCGGATAGGTCAGGTAGACCGTGGAAGGGGGCAGATCAGGCGGAATGCCGAACTTGTCGGGCCAGGTGTTCGGCCAGGCATCCTTCAGCCAGCCATGTTCCCAGTTGGCATACATGGTGAAGGGGCCGGTCAGGCGGTTGATGCGCCATTTGCCGTCCTCGCCCTTCTTGTAGTCGTTCTCGTACAGCGGCAAGCCCCAGCCCGAATTCGCCATCACATAAGCCCGTTCGCGCATCCAGGCGGTCTTCCCGTCAGGCGAAGTGTCGGTGATGGGCTGGAACTGCATGTGATTGATCAGCACGCCGGGCTTCGCCCCGTCCTGCCCGAAGGAACCCTGCATGTATTCCAGCACGCGATCCTTGCCGGTGAAAATGCCCTTGCCGCCGATCTCCAGCGTCGCCTCTTCGGTGAACAGTTCGGCCAGCGGCGTCCATTGGGCCTTGTCCACGAAATAGCCATAGGTGAACTGCAGCCGCTCGATCTGGTCCATATCCTCGAGCCGGGTGATGCGGGAATCCAGCGCGTCCAGCCGCTCGTCCGCGGCCTGGGCGGTAGCTGGTGTGGCCATGGCCAGGGTAAACCCGACAATGGCCGTGGCCGCGGCACCCGTCATGGAGAGCATTCTCGTCATGATTGTCTTAATCCTTAGGCGGTTCGGCGATAGGTTGCGTGCCGTCCACCGGGCGGCCAACCTTGAGCGATGCTTCCTGCTCAGGCGTGCCGGGCGGACGGTGATAGGCGCCCACTTCGCCCTTGTCCGGGATCAGGGGCTTGCCCGTGACCGGATTGGGATAGTGATAGGGGAGGATGTAATAGCCCGGATAGGTCAGATAGACGGCTGACGGCGGCAGGTCCGGCGGAGAGCCGAACTTGTCGGGCCAGCTGTTGGGCACGGCGTTCTTCACCCAGCCATCCTGCCAATTGGCATACATGGTGAACGGTCCGGTCAGGCGGCTGATCCGCCACTTGCCGTCCGTGCCCTTCTCGAACCCGTTTTCGTAGAGCGGCAGGCCCCAGCCGCCCGTACTCATCACATAGGCTCGCGAACGCATCCAGCCCGTTTTGCCATCGGGCGAGACATCCGGAAGCGTCTGGAACTGCATGTGATTGCCCAGGCCACCCGCCTTCACACCGTCCTGCCCGAAGGAATCGTGCATGTATTGCAGCACGCGATCCTTGCCGGTGAAGATACCCTTGCCGCCGATCTCCAGCGTGGCATCTTCCGTGAACAGTTCGGCCAGCGGCGTCCACTGGGCCTTGTCCACGAAATAGCCATAGGCACGCTGGACGCGTTCGATCTGGTTCAGGTCCTCAAGCCGCGTGATGCGGGATTCAAGGCCTGCCAGTTTCTCCTCCGCCGTCTGGGCGACGGCAGGGGCCGCGCCGGTAAAGGCCAGCGCGGCGGCAACGGTGATGGAAAGCGTCCTGATCGTCATCGTCTCAGTCCTTCGGAGGCTCTGCGATGGGCTGCGTGCCGTTGGCAAGCCGGCCTACCTTGAGCGATGCCTGCTGTTCGGGCGTGCCGGGCGGACGGTGATAGGCACCGACTTCACCCTTGCTCGGAACCATGGCCTTGCCCGTAACCGGGTTCGGATAGTGGTAGGGGATGATGTAATAGGCCGGATAGGTCAGATAGACCGTGGACGGCGGCAAATCCGGCGGCGGATCGAACTTGTCGGGCCACGTGTTGTTCATCGCCCATTTGTCCCACCCGGTCCAACCCGTATACATCGTGAACGGGCCGGTCAGGCGGCTGATCCGCCACTTGCCGTCCGCGCCCTTCTGATAGCCGTTCTCGTACAACGGCAGGCCCCAGCCGCCGCCACCGCCGCCGCCAGCCATCACATAGGCCCGCGCGCGCATCCACGCCTCGTCCCCCTCGGGCGAGACATCGGTGAGCGGCTGGAACTGCATGTGGTTGGCGAGCGAGTCGTACTTCACGCCATCCGCGCCGAATGCCGTTTGCATGTATTCCAGCACCCGCGCCTTGCCGGTGAAGATGCCCTTGCCCCCGATTTCCAGCGTCGCGTCTTCCGTGAACAATTCCGCCAGCGGTTCCCACTGGCTCTTGTCCACGAAATAGCCGTAGGTCAGCTGCACGCGCTCGATCTGATCCATGTCTTCAAGGCGCGTGATCCGGCTGTCGAGCGCGTTCAGCTTTTCTTCGGCCGATTGCGCGAATGCAGCCGTCGAGCCGAGCAGCATCGCCGCCCCGATCGAGGCGAGCGACGCTGCGGACAATGCCTTGCGGCTGATCATGGAGCCATCACCACAGGTTCACGGCCGGTGATGTCATCGCCAGCCATGGGCAACCCCTTGAGGGATTGACCGGTGACGGGATGGTCATAGCTGAACGGCGGCAGATAAGCCCCCGGCATCGAGCGATAGACTTCCGACGGCGGGCTGTCCGGCGGGAACAAGGCGCTGGGCCCTTCCATCGGCAGTTGGGACTTGCCCCAACCCTGATCGTAGTCGGTCTTAGCGGTGAGATAGAAGTGGAACTTGGAAATCTTCCAGACGCCACCTTCCTTCACATACTCGTTCTCGTAGATGCCGACCGCCCAGACACCGTTGGAATTGGGCTTGGAAAGCTGGACCGGCCCCTGCCAGCGCCCCGTGGCCGTGCGCCCGCCATCAGCCACGATAATGACGTTCTGCAACATCATGTGATTGTGGAGATAGCCCGTACCGAGACCCTGCGGCCCGAGCAGGAGCATCGCACGCTCGATCCGTGCGGGGCCCTTGTAGACGCCGCGCTGTTCGTATTCGAACGAGCCGGTGCGCGAGAAGAGCGAAGACGCCTCATCCCACAGGCCCTTGTCGAAATAGAAACCGAACGTCGTCTGCAGGTTTTCGATCGCAGCCTGGTCTTCAAGCCGATCGACCCGCTCGCGATAGGCGGCGAGCCGTGACTCGACCGTCTGCGCCACGGCCGGCGTAGCGACCAGCACGGGCGAAAGCGTCAGCGCTGCCGCACAGAATAGTTTGAGCATCTTGGTGTTCGCGCGCATCAGAGTGTTCCTTTCACCGGCTTGCCCGTGACGGGGTTCGGTGCCTGGAAGGGCGGAATCTGCACTTCGGGGAACGGCCGGTAAGTTGCCGTCGGTCCACGATCGGCCGGGAATTCCCGGGAAGCCTGGCTCTGCGTCAGACCTTCGCCCGGTTTCAGGCGGGCCCAGCCCTTTTCATAAGGCGCTACAAAATTGACGTAGAGGTGCAGCGACTTGATCTTCCAGACGCCGCCTTCCTTCACATAGCTGTTTTCATAGATGCCATCGCGCCACTCGGCGTGTTCCTTGTACTGGCCAAGCATCGCGTGATCGCGCCAGCGTGCGGTGGCGCTACGTCCATCCTTGGCCACCGAAATGGCGGGCTGCAGCGTGATCCATTCGTTGAGCTGACCATAGATCAGCCCTTCCTGGCCACCATGCAGGCGCTTCAGGTATTCGCGGATGCGATCCTTGCCCACATAGACACCATCGACCCCCAGTTCGATCGTGCCGCTATCGGCAAAAAGGTCGGCCGCTTCGCCCCACAGGCCACGGTCGACATAGTAACCGAAGGCGCGTTGCAGCTTCTTCACTGCACGCGCACCTTCCAGCACCTCAACTCGCTGCGTCAGCGCATCGATTTGCGCATTGACGCCAGCGGACTGGGCATTGGCGCTCTGCGGTGCAAGCGCGAGCGCCAGCCCGATCAGGATTGTCCTTTTCATTGGTCCTCCGGCAGTTTGAATGCCCGGATCACGAATGCCCCCGGGTCCTGGTCCCGCAATGCGGGGTCGATCATATAGGCAATTTTCCCTTCGGTGGCGTAGCCGACATTGCCGACATGGGTGACACCGGGGGAAGAATTGAAACCATCCTTGATGGGCGTGATCTTGGCGGTATCGCCTTCGACATCCACGTAGGTCACGCGGCCACCCGGCCCTTCGGCCTGAAGGAAGCGGTTCCCGCTCACCGGACGCAGGCCATCGGGGCCATTGATCGGTTCCGACAGGGTGAGCGTGGTCAGTCCATCATATGCACCATCCTGCTTGCGCTTTACGCGCTGCACCAGGTTGTCGCGCACGTTGTTGATATACATTGCGCCGTCATCGGCGAAGGCGATCCCGTCAATCCCGACCAGGTTGTCGCCCGCCGCGAACAGGGTCAGTTCCTTGCCGTTCGGAGCCAGCGCGAAGATGCGCCCGCCAGCCGTTTCGGTGGCGTACACGGTGCCATCCTGCGCCACCGCGATATCGTTACAGGCGGCCGGCCCCTTGGGCATGTCGTAGCTGGCCTTGAAGGCCCCCGTCGCCAGATCAAACGCCTTGAGGCTGGAAACGGCATCGGGCTGCGGCGGGCCGCCGAAGGGCGCGTTGCTGCAGGCCCACAGGGTGCCATGCTTGTCGTCGGCCAACACGCCGAACAGGCTCTGCACGCCGTTTTCGGCGTCGGGCTTGATCCAGGGCTCCGCCGTGGTGGCACCCTTCACCGTGCGGTAGATGACCCCCGCAATGCTGCTGTTGTAGAGATTGCCCGCGGCATCCGACGTGATGCTTTCCGGGAAGATCCGGGTGCCGTTGATCGTGATATCCGAAGGCTCCGCCTCCTCGACCGGGGCGTCCTGCGCGCAACCCATGGTGAGCGCCAGCATGGCCAGCGCAGCGGCGCCCCGCGAAAGGACGCGCTTGTTGATCGCTTGGGAATGCCTCATCAAAAACCTCTCTGTATACATATCGGATTCGAAGCCCGATTTTGGGACATGATAGGTGACTGGACCTCGGTGAAAAGGCCCTTATCTGGACCGAACTGGAACGATGGCTTGACCGATCCGGTGCATGGGATCGGCGAGCCGCAGCCTCAGTTCAGTCGCCATTGCCCGGGCGTGAGCGAGAAACGCCGCTTGAATGCCCGGGTAAAGTGAGCAGCATCCTCAAAGCCGTTCGCAAAGGCGATCTGCGCGATTGACAGCTCTGAACGATGCGGATCCCGAAGGTCCGCCGCAGCCTGTTCCAGACGGCGGCTCCACAAATGGCTGGCGATGGAATGGCCGAACGCATCCTGCATCAACTGGTCCAGCCTGCGGCGGCTGATATGCTGGTCCTGCGCGACTGCTTCGGCAGTCAATCCGGCCACCGAAAGGTTGAGTTCGATGTAGTCGAGGGCACGCCGCACCCGCCAATCGGCAGGCGCCGGCAGGGCCGAGAATGATCCGACCACGCCCAGCATCTGGATCACGGCGTTCATCATGGCGCTGCGCTGCAATTCACCCAGTGTCGAGGCTTCGTTCCACAGCCGCAGCAGGGTCTGCGCCAGCATCCGCGCACCTGGCTCTTCCGCAGGAAGGACAGAGCCCAATATCTTCTCGATCTGGGGGTAACGGCTCAACGCCGCGGTGCGCGGCATGCGCAGGAACAGGATGCGGCTGCGCTGTTCGCCGACCAGACGGAAGCTCTTCGCCTCATCGACCATGCACAGGTCGCCTTCGCTCATGAGGCCGGACTGGCTCTGCTGGCTGACGAAGGTGGAGCCGCTGGCCTGAACTACGAGCGAGAGATGCGGATGCCCGTCCGCGCTGCCTTTCACGGGCTGGAAAGTCACATCCGCCGGCGCGGAATCCACGACGAACAATTCGCCTGCGCCCATTTTGATGCAGTTTATCTTTCCAAGGGATGTCTCGGCGATTTTGACCGACAGTCCCGGAAAAGTGCTGCGAGCCGTCGTCGCCCAGGTGAGCGCACGCTTGCCCAGTTCCACATCGCTGAGATCAACAACAGGCTTCGGGGCAACGAACACGGTATTTTCCAGCTGTGGCAACACTCTGCTCCAAGTCGGTCAACGCCGGATTAGTGACAGAGACGTATGGAAAAGTTTAGCACTAGGCAAGTTTAGGGCCGGGCGTGCGCAGAGGGTGCACGGCTTGTCTGAATGGCAAGAAAACGCGTCATATCCTCGTTAAAACCGGCACAAAACGCCGGAACACGGGGGTTCAGCGCATTGGGACGGGAAGCTGAACGGCCACGCGGCGGCAACGCCTGCGGTCGCGCCTGCATCCTGAGGCAAAACTGAGAGTCACGCTCGGCAAAGAACGGGCGGGTCCCGCCGTGCTTGGACGCATCACGGGCTGGTGTCAGCGGCAGGGAACGACAGGAGAGGATACGTAATGAACGGGATCGATCAGGGCGAGGCGCCAGGCGCCAGTAAGCGGTTCCGCACCGCGCTGACTTTAGGTCTCGCGGCAGCTCTGGGTCTTGTCGCCTGCGGCACGCTGACCGCCAGCAGCGGCCCCGCCGCTGTTGACGGTGAAAAGATGCGCAACATCGATTCCGACGAAAATGTCGGCAACTGGATGTCCTATGGCCGTGGATGGGACGAGCAACGCTTCAGCCCGCTCGACCAGATCAACGACGGGAATGTCGATGAACTCGGCCTCGCCTGGTTTGACGATCTCGACACCCTGCGCGGCGTGCAGGCGACCCCGCTGGTGATCGATGGCGTCCTCTACAACGCCTCTGCCTTCAACATCATCACCGCCTACAACGCCGCAACCGGCGAGAAGTTGTGGACCTACGACCCCAAGGTGAACCCCGAATGGGCACGCCTGGCGTGCTGCGGCCCCAGCACTCGTGGTGTCTCCGCCTGGAACGGCAAGATCTATGTCGGCGCGCTCGACGGCCGCCTGATCGCGCTGGATGCCAAGACCGGCAAGGAAGTCTGGACGATCAAGACCTTCGAGAACGACCAGCCCTATTCGATCACCGGGCCGACCCGCGTGTTCGACGGCAAGGTGGTGATCGGCAATGCGGGCGCCGACTACGGCGTGCGCGGCTTCGTTGCCGCTTACGATGCGGAAACGGGCAAGAAGCTCTGGAAGTTCTACATCACCCCCGACAACCCGGCCGATGGCCCGGATGGCGAAGCGTCGGATTCCGTCATGGAAATGGCAGCGAAGACTTGGACCGGCGAGTGGTGGACGCTTGGCGGCGGCGGCACCGCCTGGGACTCGATCGTCTACGATCCAGACGAAAACCTCGTCTATATCGGCACCGGCAACGGTTCGCCGCATGTCGATACGATCCGCTCGCCCGATGGCGGGGACAATCTGTTCCTGTGCTCGATCGTCGCGGTTGATGCGACCAGCGGCGAATACAAGTGGCACTATCAGATGGTCCCGGCGGAATCCTGGGACTTCACCTGCACCCAGCCGATGATGCTGGCCGACCTGGAGATCCAGGGCAAGAAGCGTCAGGTGATCATGCAAGCGCCGAAGAATGGCTTCTTCTACGTGCTGGACCGCGTGACGGGCGAACTGATCTCGGCCGAAACCTATGTGCCCAATACCTGGGCCAGCAAGATCGACCTGAAGACCGGCCGCCCGATCGAAACCCCCACCGCGCGCCTCACCTATGAGCCGCAGCTGATGACCCCCACCGGCCTTGCCTCGCACTCATGGCATCCGATGGCCTACAACCCGAACACCGGGCTGGTTTACTTCCCGGCGCACGAACACTGGATGGTGATGTCCAAGATCAAGGAGGACACCTTCGAGATCGTGCACTGGCGCAACAATTCCGGGCTCGACTACGTAAGCCAGCCGGAAAAGCGCAAGGCGCTGCAGGAAATCGCGGATTCCCGTGAAAAGGGTTTCCTGCTCGCATGGGACCCGGTCACGCAGAAGGAAGCGTTCCGCGTGCCGCACATCGCGCCCGGCTCGGGCGGGGTGCTCACGACCCAGGGCAACCTCCTGTTCCAGGGCACGCCCGAGAAGGAATTCGCTGCCTATCGCGCCGACAATGGCAAGCTGCTGTGGAAGATGCCCATGCAGAACGTGCCGATTGCCGGTCCCGTGACCTACATGGTCGATGGCGTACAATACATCGCGGTCAATGTCGGCTGGGGCGGCCAGCCGTCCTCCATCCTGGCGAAGATGCCCAACTGGAGCACCGACATGGCCACTGCGCGACTGGTGGTGTTCAAGCTGGGCGGCAAGGCCATGCTCCCGGCCCGCAAGGCGGCCTCCGCCCTTCCCCGTCCGCCATGGCTGCGCGGCACTGAAGAGCAGGTGACCGAGGGCCGCAAGCTCTTTGCCGAAACCTGCTCCACCTGCCACGGCAAGGATGCCAAGGGCGGCCTGAAGGATCTGCGCTGGATGACGCCGGAAACGCATGCATCCTTCATGGACATCGTCCTGCGCGGCACCCGCACCGAAAAGGGCATGGCCAGCTTCGCCAATATCCTGACGGAGAAACAGGCGGAATCGATCCACCAGTACCTGATCGCCCGCGCGAACGAAGACTGGGCCGATGTTGCAGCGCAGGGAGGCCAGTGATGCGCAGGCTCGCTTTCCTCGCGGCAGCTCTTGCCACCACCGCGCCGGTCGCTCCGCTCTCCGCCCAATGGGCGGGGGCGGACAGCGCCGTGCATGGCGAACTCAAGTGCGACCGGGAATGCCTGATCGACATTCTCCGCCAGCACATGGACGCCCTGCGTGCGGGCACCCCGTCTGCCGTGCCCGTTGCGGACAAGTACCAGTTTACCGAGAACAACGTGGTCCTGCCCTTGGGCAAGGGCCTGTGGGGGACGGTGGACACGGTCGATGCCGTGGGCCTCGAAACCGCCGATCCCGAAACGCAGAATGCCGCCTGGTTCGGTTCCGCCATCGAGAATGGCGAGCCGGTGATCTACGCGGTGCGCATCCATGTGGCTGACGGCAGGATCGACGAGATCGAGAGCATCGTCCATCGCAAGGGCACCCTTCCCGCCCCGTTCGGCGAAACGGAGGGGCTGACCCACTTCCCCGAATTCAACGAAATCCTGCCGTCGGAAGAGCGCCGCTCCCGCGCGCGGATGCTCGCCATTGCGGACGGATATTTCGACACGGTGGAAATGAATGACGGGCAGCTCTTCACACCCTTCTCGCAGGACTGTGCCCGGCTTGAAAACGCGCTCAAGACCGCTGCCGTGGGTGAAGAACGCCGGGAACCGTCCGACTTCGTCGATGGTTGCGAAGCCCAGTTCAAGATGGGCTATTTCCGGATCAACAAACGCATCCGCGAACGGCTTTATTCCATCGTGGATGAAGAACGCGGCGTGGTCGTGGCCACCGGCTTCTTCGACCACCCCAACGAATGGGATCGTTTCCTCCTGACCGACGGGACGGAAATGAAGACCTGGCTGAAATGGCCGAACTCGATCAGCCTGCTGGAAGCCTTCCGTATCCGCAATGCGGAGATACAGAAGATCGAGGCGGTGTTCACCTATGTCCCGCACTTCATGCATAACCCCTGGGCCGGGCCCGATGCGAAACCGCCGGTTTCCATCACATCCCCGCAACAGTGCGGTAGCCAGTGCCTCACCACCCTGGCCGACAAGGTGATGAAAGCTTACCCCAAACGGGGTGCTTGGAAGGACCTGCCCTGGGCCGACAAGGTCGGTTACGAGGAAAACAGCGTCGGCACGCAGATCAACGAAGGCATCTGGGGGTCCACCACCGGCATCGATTCCAGGCCGCTGATCATCGCGGACGAGAAGCTGGGTCGCGCCCTGTGGGTCGGCCGCATCGACGAACAGCAGCAGCCCGCATGGGCAGCCGTGACGGTAAGCGCGCATGGCGACAAGATCGGCCGCATCGAAGCGGTGATCCGCCGCAAGGAATATGCCGGACCCTACGCAGTTCCGGAAAGCGGCCCGTCCTTCTCAAGCCTCGCGGCATCCCAGCGCACGTCACGCGTGGAGATGCTGGCTGGCGTCGACCGCTTCTATGAAGGGATCGCTGCGGACAACGGCACGGCGCCGGCAGTCCTGGCGGACAATTGCCGGTGGAACGTGAACGGCCAGGCCGTCTCCGCTTGTGCACTGCCCTTCACCAACCGCCTGATGCAGGGCCTGGAGCAGGTGCGCGACCGCAAGGTGATCGCGGTGGACGAGGCCCGGGGGCTCGTGGCGGTTTCCGCCTATGAGGATTACCCCGCCACCATCCAGCAGTTCACCGATGCCGCCGGCAATACCTACAAGGACACGGCAGCCTGGCCGCGAACCCTGCAGGTGGTGCAACTGTTCCGCTTCGAGAAGGGAAAGATCGCCCGGATCGAAGGCTATACGTCTGAACTGGGCTACGGAATGAAGCCGCGCTGAGCCCCGATCGGGTGTTGCAGCGGAAAATTACGGCAGGAAGGGAATTAGGATGCGTGTTCTGAAATCAATGCTCATGGCGGCGGGGGCCGCTGCTGCCCTGGCGACTTCACCCGCAGGCGCCCAATGGGCTGGTGCGGACACGGCCGTGCATGGCGAGTTGAAGTGCGACCGTGCCTGCCTGCTTGGCCTGCTGAACCAGTATGTCGATGCGCTGCGCGTCAGATCGCCCTCTGCCGTGCCGATTGCCGACAAGTACCAGTTCACCGAGAACAACGTCGTCATCCCGCTGGGCAAGGGTGTGTGGGGCACGATCGATCGCGTAGACGCAACCGGCCTCGAAGTGGCCGACACGGAAACGCAGAACGCTGCATGGTTCGGCGGCATTTCCGAAAATGGAGAGCCTGCCATCCTCTCCGTCCGTATCCACGTGACGGACGGCAAGATCGACGAGATCGAAAGCGTCGTGCTGCGCAAGCCCAACCTGCCGGCACCTTTCGGCAACACCGTGGACATGGCTCACGATCCGGACTTCAACACGATCCTGCCGGTGGAAGAACGCCGTTCGCGCGCCCGCATGCGCGCCATCGCCGACAGCTATTTCGACACGGTTGAAGTCAATGACGGACAGGTCTTCGCTCCGTTCGACGACGATTGCGGCCGTCTTGAAAACGGTATCAGCACCACTTCCCGCGCCAAGGACGGCGTCGAGGGCTTCACGCTGGTCGATGGCTGCGAGGCGCAGTTCAAGCTGGGCATTTACCGTATCAACAAGCGTATCCGCGAACGGCTCTATCCGATCATCGACGAGGAACGCGGCGTTGTCGTCGCCAGCGGCTTCTTCGATCACGCTAACGAATGGAACACCTACAAGCTGACCGACGGGCGCGACATGAAGACCGCGCTCAACTGGCCGAACTCGATCAGCCTGCTGGAAGCGTTCCGTATCCGCAATGCCAAGATCAGCCGCATCGAGGCGGTGTTCACCTATGTCCCGCACTTCATGCACAACCCCTGGGCCGGGCCTGATGCGGTTCCCCCCGTGTCGGTCACATCGCCCAAGGATTGCAACCAGCTGTGCCTGGCCACCCTCACCGACAAGGTGATGAAGGCCTATCCGAAACGCGGCGAGTGGAAGAAGCTCCCCTGGGCCGACAAGGTCGGTTACGAGGAAAACAGCGTCGGCACGCAGATCAACGAAGGACTGTGGGGATCGACGACAGGCGTGGATTCCAGGCCTCTCGTGATCGCCGATGAAAAGCTCGGCCGGTCGCTTTGGCTCGGCCGCATCGAAGAAAACGGCCAGCCCGCCTGGGGCGCCTTCACGATCAGCGCGCATGGCGACAAGATCGGCCGGATCGAAGCCGTGGTCCGTCGCAAGGAATACGGCGCACCCTATGTCGACCCGGTGAATGCGCCGTCCTTCCCGGTCATTCCAGCCAGCCGCCGCACGTCGCGCGCAGCCATGCTGAGTTCGGTGGACCGGTTCTTCGCATCGGTTGGTGCCCAGAATGGCACCGCCCCGACCGATCTGGCCAACAACTGCAAGTGGGCGGTCAACGGTGTGGAACTGGCCGATTGCCCGACCCCGTTCACCAATCGCCTGCTTCAGCCGATCGAACAGGTCCGCGATCGCAAGGTGATCGCGGTGGACGAGGAACGCGGCCTTGTCGCGGTTTCGGCCTATGAGGACTTCACCGCCGTAACCCAGCAGTTCACGGATGCGACGGGCGCGACCTTCAAGGATGCCCTGACCTATCCGCGTACCCTGCAGGTGGTCGAACTGTTCCGCTTCGTGAACGGCAAGATCGAGCGGGTCGAGGCTATCACCTCCGAACTGCCCTATGGGATGAAGCCGCGCTGAGGCACGACCATCCTTTGAAAGGACGCCATGCCGTGCGGCTGCTGAGACCACTTCTCGCAGCCGCCGGCACCCTGGCCATCCTTTCCACCGGTCCCGCAGCGGCGCAGGCCCCGGGCCAGCAAAGCGCGCTCCCGAACCTGGGCTGCGACCGCGAATGCCTGCTGGACAGGCTGAGCGCCTATATGGCGGCGCTGAAGGCGCGCAGCCCTTCTTCCGTTCCCGCCTCCCCCGATCTGGTCTTCGTGGAGAACAACGTCGTCCTCAAGCTGGGCGAAGGGCTATGGGGCACGGTGACCGATGTGGACGAGGTCGGTCTTGAAACCGCCGATCCGCTGACGGGCAATGCCGCCTGGTTCGGCTCCGCCCGCGAACATGGCGTACAGGTGATGTTCGCCGTCCGCATCCATGTGGAGAACGGGCTGATCGACGAAGCGGAAAGCGTCGTCGTGCGGCGGATGGATGTCACCGTCCCATCCGGCCGTCCCGCGCGCGAGATGGCGCACGATCCGGCGTTCTACGAAATCCTGCCGCCCGAACAGCGCCGCTCGCGCGAGCGGATGATCGCCATTGCCGACAGTTATTTCGACACGGTGGAAGCGAATGACGGGCAGGTCTTCGCGCCCTTCTCGCAGGACTGCGCGCGGCTCGAAAACGGCATCAGCACCACCAGTCGCGAACCGGACAGCTTTGGCGGCAATGCCGCGAATATAGCCGAAGGCTGCGAAGCGCAGTTCGAACTGGGCATCTACCGGATCAACAAGCGCGTGCGCGAACGGCTCTTCTCCATCGTGGACGAAGAGCGCGGCGTGGTCGTCGCAACCGGCTTCTTCGATCACGCCAATGAATGGGACCGCTATCTCCTGACCGATGGGCGCGAGATGGCGACGGCACTGAAATGGCCCAATACCGTCAACCTGCTGGAAGCGTTCCGCATCAAGGACGGTGAAATCCAGCGGATCGAGGCCGTGTTCACCTATGCCCCGCATTTCGCGCGCAATCCGTTTGCCGGGCCACCGACACCAAAACCGGATCATGTGCCGGTGCCCGAACTGTGCAGCGATGCCTGCCTGGCTGCGATGGCCGACAATGTGATGCAGGCCTATGTCTCGAAGGACTGGCGATCTTTGCCATGGGCGTCGCGTGTCGCTTATACCGACGAAAATCTCGGCCTGCAGATTGGCGAAGGCGTGTGGGGCACGATCACCGCGATCGACGAGAAACCGCTGGTGGTGGCGGACGGGCAGACCGGCAAGGCGGTTTGGATCGGCCGGGTTGAGGAGCATGGCCAGCCCGCCTGGGCTGCGTTCACCGTCGAAGCTGCCGGCGAGGATGGAAAAGTGCGCATTGGCGGCATCGAAACGCTGATCCGCCGCAAGGAATACGGCCGTCCCTATGCCGATCCCGGCAACGCGGCGAACCGCATCCCCTCCTTCACGGCCCTCCCCCGATCGCGGCAGACCGGGCGCGCCACGATGTTGGCGGCCGTAGATGCCTATTACGAGGCACTCGGAAAGCATGATGGCACGGTGCCTGACAGCATTTCAACGGGCTGCCGCCGCGTCGTGAATGCTGAGGACGTTTCCGGTTGCGCCGAGCCGCTTGCAGGAAAGCTCCTGCAGCCCCTCAAGCGGGTCCGCGACATCCAGTTGCTCGCTGCGGACGAGACCAGGGGCCTGATCGTGATGTCCGCCTTCGAGGACTACCCGGCCAATCCGCTGGATTTCGTCGATGCGGCAGGGAACGCCTATCGCGATCCCGGCACCAGCCCGCGCTCGCTGAAGATCGTGCAACTGTTCCGGTTCGAAGCCGGAAAGCTCGAACGGGTGGAGTCCGTTACGCTCCAGCTACCCTATGGCATGCCCGATCGCTGAAACGGCGCCTCTGTTCAGGCCTGCTGATCCAGTATCCTGCGCCGGAACCCCCGTGGCGATTGCCCGAACCGCGCCCTGAAGCTGCGGCTGAAATGCGCGGCATTGCTGAAACCGCAGCCAAAGGCGATTTCGGTGATGGATTTGGCAGACATATCCGAGCAGGACAGTTGCGCCCGGCAAAGCTCCAGCCGCTGCGACCAGATATACTGGTTCAACGTTTCGCCTTCATCGCTGAAGACCTTGTGCAAATAGCGCTTGGTGCATTGCATCCGTTCCGCGATCCGTTCGATGGACAGGTCCGGGTCAGCCAGATGCCTGTGAATGAAGGCCTGGATCCGGGTCCGCACCGTTTCGCGCACAGTCTCCCCGCGTCTGGTGCAGAACTGCTCGATGATGGCCAGCTTGGCGAGTTCGATCAGGGAATCCGCCATGGCATCGGCAACAGGCGCGCTCATCGCATCGCTTTGCCTGAGACAGGACCGGCATAGTTCCAGGCACATCAGCGCCGCCCCACGCAGCGGGACCGCCCTGCCCCCTGCCCCCTGTATCTGTGCAGCGAGGCCGCGCGAAAGATTCTCCACCGGAAAACCAAGCGTGATTACTTCCCCTCCCCCCTCCAGATCGGCAGGCATGGTGTTCGCCGTTCCAACGATCCATGTCCCTGCGGGGGCCGGTGCATAACGACCGTTCATCCCGAGCGATGGCATGAAAGCCACGCGGCACGAGGCCGTGTCACGGACAGGAGTTGGAGCCGCCCCCCTCACCCGTTCGAGCCTGACGGATGCCAGTGCAAGGGACTGCCGCTCGCTCGGCATCAGCCGGGCCTCCATCGGAAGAAGGAGCGGCGTGCGTTCGAAAATCGCCAATGATGCGTTTGCGTGCATGACCCTCACCTCAATGGTTGGCGTCCACTACCCCGGCTTCAAGGCGAGCCTCTGCTTCGGGTGTCATGGTCAGCGGGCGGGCATAGGACCGGTCTGTCCGGTCCCGCTTGCCGGTGGCGACGTTGGGATGGTTCTCGTGCGTGGGGACGGTGAATACGAAATCCATCAGCCCTTCGCGATGCGCGATGCGCCATTCACCATTGCGGCGTTCAAGTCGGTCGATATAGCGGGCCGTGCCCACCGTCACCGTCTCGGAGCCCCTGGGCATTACGGTTGTCAGCACATAGCTTTCCGCGTGGCAGACATCTCCCTGTATATCGAGGGTGAAGTTGGTGATGTGGTGCGTCGCATTGTCCAGGCTGGCGAGATAGTTGAACAGCCATTCCACGCGCTGGGCAGGCTTGCTGGTGAAGGCTCCGCGATCGTCGATCGCATCCTCGTGATAGGAACTGAGGAACAGTTCCTGATCCAGCCGGTCAGCACCGCGCGTGTAGCGGTTCATGCAATCGAGAATCTCTGCGCGATCCTTCAGATAGCGCACGTCCTTCGCGAGCTGTTCCAGGTCTATCTGGCTCATTCCACCCCTCCCTCTTCCACGACCGGCGGCGGCGGCACGAAATGACGCCGCGCCAGTATGACTGCGATTGTGGTGGCGCCGATCGGTACGACGAGCGCCATGATCACGTTCTTCGGATCCATCCCCGCCGCGAGCGCCCAGCCCCCGGCAAGCGGAGCGGATACCGCCCCGATGCGGCTGACCGCGGCCATCCAGCCTGCGCTGGTTGCCCTCAGTTCAAGCGGGTAGAGGCCGACGGCAATCGACATCCAGATGCCCTGAATGCCGGAAATGCCGATCCCGGCGAGCAGGAGCAGAACCTGCCAGCCAACGACGCTGCCGGGCAGCAGGCCGATGCCCAGCAGAGCCAGCGCCGAACAGCCGTATCCAGCCACCAGCGCAGGTACGAGCAGGCGCCGGTCGATCGCCAGTGCCATCAGCAGGCCGCCCACGATGCCGCCCAGTTGAACGGCGGCCGTGCCACGCAAGGCGTCGGCCGTGCTCCACTGCGCTTCCTTGAGCAGCGTGGGCAGCCAGCTCATCAGCAGATAGAGGCAGAATGCCCCGCTGATCGTGCCCAGCCAGGCCACCATGGTGCGAATGCGATGCGAACGGACCAGCAGGCCGAATACCGATTTCCGTGCCGTTTCCTCGCGCTGCGAAAGATACAGGCGCGTGGGATCGAGGCCGGGCGCGATCTGCGCCACGATGCGGGCGATCCGGGGGTCGCCAGGCCGCGTCGCCACCAGCCATTTGAGGGATTCCGGGGCGAACAGCCACACGATCAGCGCCGCGATCAGCGGCACTATGCCGCCCAGCCAGAAGATGCCGTGCCAGGTGCTCGCCTCGATCACCGATGGCGCGATCATCGCCGCGGTGAACGCGCCGCCAGGCACGGCGCAGGTCATCACCGTCATCAGCAGGAAGCGCCATTTGGCCGGCGCATAATCGCTCATGATCGCGGCCGTGTTGACGGTCGTGATACCCAGCCCCACGCCCGTAATCAGGCGACAGAAGGCCATCCAGTAAGTCGATGGGTGGATCAGCGCCGCCAAGGTGCTGGCGCCGGTCAGCACCATCGCCAGGATCAGCATGGGCTTGCGCCCCACCTTGTCTCCCATCGGGCCGAAACCCGCCCCCCCGATCGCCATGCCCAGCAGGCTTGCGGACAGGGCGATGCTGAACTGATCGGGCGCGATGCCCAGCTCGTTCGCAATATCGGGAACGGCCAGCGCCAAGGCCTGCAAATCATAACCTTCGCAGAAAAGAGCGAAGGCGCAGATCAGGAACAGGCGCCATTGCAGCCCGCTCAGCCGGGGCTCGTCGATCAGTGCGTCGACATTGCCCGAACGGATCGTCGTCCCCGGCTGTGCGGCACTTGCCATCTCAATCGTCGTCCGTGACGTAATCGGCCATGTTCGCCACGCCGCCAGCCGCGGGATTGGGCGGCGGCGCCACCTTGCCCGTCACCGGATTAGGATAGTGGTACGGCTCGCAATAATAGTTCGGATAGGTGAGGTAGATAATCGTCGGCGCCAGATCGGGCGGCGGCGGGAAACTTTCCGGCCGCGTGTTGGGCGTTGTCGTCTTGTGCCACCCTTCGGTATAGAGCGTGTACATGGTGAACGGCGCGTGGAGCTTGTCGATCACCCAGACGCCATCCACCTTCTTGTAGTGGTTCTCGTACAGGCAATCGCCCCAGTTCACGGGCGCCCACGAACTGCCGCCGATCACGAAGGCGCGCCAGCGGCCCCGGGCCGTCTTGCCGTCCTCCGATACGGTCACCACGCCCTGGAATTGCTGGTGATTGATGATCTGTTCGCGCTGCGGCCCGGTGGGGCCGAGGCCGACGCCCATATATTCGAGCACCCGCTTCTTGCCCAGGAACACCCCACGCCCGCCGATTTCCAGCGTGGAATCATCCACGAACAGGTCGGACACATCGTCCCACATCGACTTGTCGACATAGAAGCCATAGCTGCGCTGCAGCTTCTCGCAGGCGCGCTGATCCTCGATCCGTTCGAGCCGGGTGGCCAGAGCTTTCACTTCGGCAACCAGATCGTCCGATCCGTCATCCGCCAGATCGGGCAGCGCGGGCCGGGCCGGCTGCTCGCCCGTTACCGGGTTGGGATAGTGATAGGCCGGCAGATAAACGTCCGGTAGCGAGCCATAGACTTCCGTCGGTGCATGGTCGGGCGGCAGCATATCGCTGGCGCCTTCCATCGGGATATTCCCGAAGACCCAACCCTTGTCATACTCCCACAGGACGGTGACATAGAAGTGGAGGCTGGCGATCTTCCAGACGCCATTGTCGTTCACATAGGTGTTTTCATAGACACCTTCGCCCCAGCTTGCTTCGCCGTCCTTGTTGAACTGCATGTCGCTGCGCCAGCGGGCCTTGGCCGTCCGGTTATCCGGCGCGATGGTGATGATCGACTGGCAAGTGTAATGGTTGTTCAGTTCACCCTGAGCCAGCCCTTCAGGCCCGCGCAGGCCGAGGGCCGCGTGGATACGATCCGGTCCCACATAAACGCCGCCCTGGCCCCACTCCCACGTGCCGTCCTCTGCGAAGAGGTCCGCCGCGGCTCTCCAGAGGCCCTTGTCGACATAATAGGCATAGCTGCGCTGCAACCGCTCCACCGCCTCATGTCCGGCCTGCCGGGCATTCGCCAGCTCGATTGCGTCAAGATGCGCTTCCAGCGCCTGTTCTGCGGAAAGGCTCATCGTGCGACCTCCTTCCCGGTGACGGGATGGACATAGTGGAAGGGCGGGACGTGAACGTCCGGATAGGGCTTGTACGTTTCCGTGGGTGGCCGGTCGGCGGGAAAGTCCGCCAATGCCGGTGTTCGCCAGCCGGCTTCGTCCTTCACCGGCTCCAGCGTGCGCCACCCGCCTTCATAGGGCGCCACGAAGTTGGGATAGAAACGCAACGCGGCAATCGTCCAGACGCCGCCTTCCTTGCGATAGGAGTTTTCGTAGACGCCATCGCCCCATTCGGCGCTTTCGCCATATTGGCCATACATCGCCAGTTCGTGCCAGCGGCCTTTCGCCGTCAGACCGTCATCCGCGATGGTCACGACCGGCTGGAGCTGGAAACGCTCGTAAAGTTGGCCGAAAGGCAGACCCGGGCCGGGCTGGCCGCCCCCCAGCTTCACGATGACCTGATGAATCCGGTCACGCCCCACATAGACGCCATCGACGCCGTGCTCGTATGTCCCATCCTCGGCAAAAAGGTTGGAGGCTTCGCGCCAATAACCCTTGTCGATGTAGTAACCGTAGGACCGCTGCAGCTTGATGATCGCAAGATAATCCTCGCGACGCTGCACTTCGGTCTTCAGACGAGCCACGCGCTCGGCCTGTTGTTGCCGCTCAGGGGACATGCCCTTCCTCCTCTGCCGTTCTGACCGGCTTCTCTTCTCTGGTGGGGATTTCGCCCACGACGCGGCGATAGGCGAAACGCCATTTCCCCCCTTCGCGAACGAGTTCGTCGTAATAGCGCCCGGCCAGCATCGGCCCCGGAGTGGCCTCTGCCGTACGCGCGAAATAGATCAGGCGGGATTCCGCCGTGGCGGTATCGCCGTCCACCTCGATCAGGATGTTGCTCATCAGGTGGAAGTTCTGGGTGTTGATGAAATTCTCGGGAGTCGGTCCGAAATTCTCGACCAGCATGGCCTCGATCGCGTCAGGTCCGGTGGCATCCCCCATCCGGCCCGACCATCGCCCTTCCACGGCAAACAGGCCCGCGTAACCGGCATGATCGCGCGCATCGAGCCGCTGCGCGTAGCGGATGATGAGGTCGCGAATTTCGCGCTCGTCTTCCAGAGCGCGAAGGCGTTGTTCATGGGATTGCGCGGCAGTATTGCCACCTGCGCCGGGTTCGCCCGTCATTACCTCTCCCCGCGCCGGCTCGAACGGCCGACTGCATGTGTGTTTAGTCAGTTTAGTTTATATGATTCGCACTAGGGCGTAAACACTAATCGGGCCCTTGGCTTCCTCTCGCTGCGAGAGAGGAGATATCTCCACTAGCCACAGTCGAAATTATCAACGCCGGCGGGCAAGATCACTGAGATTTCGGGCGAATTGCTGGATCATCTGGTCGATCCGTGCCTCAAGCTGCCGGCTCTCCAGGCGTGGAAGTTCCAGCTTCAACAGACGTGTGTCCTCATGGTTCGGTTCAGCGGGTTGCGGGCGCGAACGCGGATGGGCGCGGCGATAGATGTCGAGGAAACGCTCCCGCTCCTTCGGGGTCAGATGGATCGTATCCAGGATCGCATCGACATATTTTTCGGGCAGCGGCGTCTTGTAGTTGGGATTGGTTATCTGGGAGACGAAGCTCTTGTTCTTCCCGATAATATTGGCGATCCGCAAACGGATGCCTGACGGACGAGATTCTACGGCGTCCTTCAGAAGGATCTTGTAGGACCGGATGAGTTCCTGCTTCGTTTCGCGCGCCACCTTGCCGTCCAACTGCCTTTCCCCCGAGCTTACGCAAATTCTGACGAATTGCGCAGCCCCCTTGCCCCCTATTCCCCGGTCCTGATGAAGTGCTTGAACCGTGGTGCGAATCGGCCGGGGATAGCCACCGACCTGATGCCGCAATCGATAATCTGCTTCAATTGCGCGGGCGACGCAGCCGCATCGCCGCACATCGTCACATCGCTGCCCCGCTGCGCCGCATGATCCAGAACCTTCCCCACCAGTTCCACCACCGCGGGGGCAATCTCGTCCCCGAAGTTCAGCGCATCATTATCGCGTGAAGCGGCCAGCGTGTACTGAATAAGATCGTTGGTGCCGATTGCGAAGAAATCCGCATCGAAGCGCGCGATCTCTATCGCGGCCGACGGCGTTTCCACCATCATGCCCAGCATCACGCTGGCAGGATCGACTCCGCGCTGCCGGACCATGTCATTCAGATGGTCGCGGAAATAGGCCATCTCTCGCGGCAAGGTGAGCATCGGCACGAGTATCCGCACCGGCCGCCCCGCCGCAGCGGCCAGAATGGCGCCATATTGCGCAAGCAGGACATCAGGCCGGCGCGCCAGCAGACGCGCACCGCGCACCCCCAGGAAAGCGTTGCTTTCGTTGGGCAACGAGAAGCCCTGCACGATCTTGTCGCCACCCGCATCGAATAACCTGATCGTGATCGGGCCGCCGTGCACCCAATCGAACAGGCGCCTGTAGATGTCAGCCTGCGCCGCTTCGTTCAGCAGGTCCGCGGGATCGGGCAGAAGCAGTTCCGTCCGCACCAGCCCTATCCCATCGAACCAGTCGCGCGGCGTGTCTTCCAACGCTGCGAGGGAATTGACCGTGAGGTTTACCCGCACCCGTTGGCCGTCTGGCAGGATTGCGGGGCCAACGCCCTCTTCCTGTGCAATCTTGAGCTTGCTGGCCGCTTCAGCGCCGACACGATCGATCTCCGCAGGTTCGGGATCGACCACCAGCCGGCCCGATACGGCGTCGAGCAAGGCGGGCTTGCCCTCGCAGGAGGCATCGACATCGCCCAGCCCAACCAACATCGGCACACCGTGCGAGCGGGCCAGAAGGGCCACATGGCTGGCCGTACTGCCGGCCTGCGCCGCCAGCCCCTTGACCCGGTGCCAGTCCACTTCGACGAACCGGCTCGGTGTCATGTCGTCCGCCAGCAGGATCGTGTCATCCGGCCATCTGTCTTCGGCGCTGGCCTGCTGCTCCCCACCAAAGGCGGCGAGCAGGCGGTCGCGCAGATCGGCAAGATCCGCCGCGCGCGCGGCAAAGGTTTCATTGGTCGCGACCGAGAATGCCGCCACCTGTTCGTCCAGAACGGACCGTATCGCCGCGCGGGGATTGCCGGTGGATGCGACTTGCTCGAGAATTTCGTAGACGAACACATCGTCTTCCAGCATTTCGACCTGGAACTGCAGAATTTCCGAACCGAGATCGCCCGCACCGGATTGCAGGACCTGCAATTGGGTCAGGGTCGCAGCTATGGCGCCCATCGCGCTGCTGGCCGGACGAACGGGCGCCTGCCACGCCGGGCGATCCCGTCGCAGCGTACCATAGGCAACGCCCCTGGATGCCGTCCGCCCTGGGTAGCTGTGACGCGTCATCCGGCCTCTGCATCCGGTTCAGCGAAATCACTGGCGAAGAACTGGCGAAGGCTGGAAATAGCAACCTGCGCATCCTCGCCCAGGGCGCGCAGTTCGATGACTGCGCCGCAAGTCGCCTGCAACAGCATCACTTTGGCCACGCTCTTCGCATCGATCCACTTTTCCTGCCCGCGGGGCCGGATCTGGATCGCCGACGAGAATTTACGCGCAAAGCGGGATACCTTGATGGCCGGGCGCGCGTGGAGCCCTTCCGGGGAATCCACGGTCAATTCGGACAGTATCCAGCCATCGGGGACCGGGGCTGTCATGCCTGCATGAACTCCTCGGCGGCCGCGCATACCTGCTCGAGACTGCTGCCCGAAACAGCCTCGGCCGCAGCGATTACCGCCCCTTCGACGATCGGCGCCTGGCAGATGCGGACAAGCGCTGCCTGTTCTGGCGGCAATTCCTCGATCGCCATCTCGGAATTGGTTTCTGCTCCGCCCATGTCGACCAGCACCGCCACGCCTTCGGGCCGCCAGATCGCGAGAAGCTGCTCAAGGATCGCACCCATACTGGTGCCCAGCCCGCCCTCGGGGTTGCCCCCGGTCCAGGCGATCGCCAGATCGTCGCCCGCCATCTGCCGGGCCATCTCGGCCGTGCCACGGGCAACATCGGATGAATGCGAAACGATAAGTATCGCAACGGTCATGAACTATACTCCGTAAGGCACTGGGCCACGGTGGAAATACACAGCAATGACGACGCCGCACCGGGATCGTCCTGCCCGACTGAACGCTCGCCCACATAGGCGGCCCTGCCCCGCTGCGCGCGCAGGGCGCGCTGGGCGGCAAGGCCTTCCTCGGCAGCGACCCGCATTGCAGCCAGGGCCGTTCCTGCCGGCACGGAGGCGTTTTGCTCCAGCGACCGGGCAACCGGAGCAAGCACGTCCAGCATCGTCTTGTCGCCTTCAGCCGACCGGCCACGGCGCGCGACACCGGCGACCCCCGCAGTGAAAGCCGCCGCCCAATCTGTCGCGGCGGGTTCGGCCGGCAACGCCTTCCCCATCTCGAGCAGCATTGTACCGTAAAGCGGCCCCGAAGCACCGCCCGCGCTCATCACGATGGACTTGCCCGCACGAGCGAGCATCTCACCCGGCGGCAATGCCGAAAGCTCTTCACCCATGTCCAGCAGGCTGCGCGCGGCGCGCGACAGATTGTGGCCGTGATCACCATCGCCAATGGCACGATCAAGCGCATTCAGATCCGCCTCGGACGCGATCAGCGCCTTACAGACCGCGTTCAGTGCCGCTGAAATGGTCGAGTTGCCGGCCGCCATCAAAGCCCCCACCGGAGGCCCGGAGTCAGCACCGGATCGTCCCAAAGCTCGATCATCCGCTGATCCAGGCGGGTGAGCGAGAGGGAAGCGCCGGGCATTTCCAGCGAAGTGACGAGCGGCGCCACCAGCGACCTTGCAATGGTCAGCCCTCGCGCCTCAAGCAGCCGAACCGCCGCATCATAGAGAATGAACAGTTCCATCGGCGGGGTTCCGCCCAAACCGTTCACGAAGAGCAGCAACGGCTCCCCCTGTGCGGGCGCGAGATCGAGCAGCAGCGCATCGACCAGTTCTTCCACGATTTCGTCAGCAGTGGCGATCGGCGCGCGCCTGCGCCCCGGCTCCCCATGGATGCCGATCCCGATTTCCATCACCCCATCGGGCAGTTCCAGATTGGGCTTGTCGGCCGTCGGAACGCGGCATCCGCCCAGCGCGACCCCCATTGTCCGGGTCGCGCTGGCAGTTGCCTGCGCAATCTCCGCACATTCAGCAAGACTCGACCCGCGCTCCGCAGCCGCACCCACGATCTTCTCGACCACGACCGTGCCCGCCACCCCCCGGCGCCCCACGGTTTCGCTACCGCCCGCAGCCCCGATGTCGTCCTCGATCACCACGCTGGCATTCGCGCCGTCGTACATTTCCATGGCCAGCTCGAAATTCATGATGTCGCCGGCATAGTTCTTGATCAGGCACAACAGGCCGCCTTCGCCGCCCACGGCCTCCGCCGCCGCAAGGATCTGCTCGACTGAGGGCGATGAGAAAACCTCGCCCGGAACCGCCGCGTCCAGCATGCCATGGCCCACGAAACCGGCATGCAGGGGATCATGCCCCGATCCACCGCCCGAGATGATGGCCACCTTGCCGGGCGCCAGCGCCTTGCGGCGAACGAAGCGCGGCTGCTCTTCCAGTGCGACGATGCCCGCATGACACCGCGCAAAACCGCGCAAGCTTTCGGCCACGGCATCGGCAGGATTGTTGAGGAACTTGGTCACGACCGCTTTTCTCCCTGCATCGCTTGCAAAGAATGCGTTGATTGCACCGATTGCCGCGCCCGGAAAGCGCCACGCCTTCCTGTTTTCGAGGCGCCTTGACGACAGGCCCAGCCCTGCCCAGCCTGCGTACGCGTGCCCCCGCGCAGGCGGCCGGGCGCAAGCGGAGAGACGAAAGCATGGCAAGCACACATGGCCTTACGAACGACGACACCTGCGCAATCCTGCGCCTGCTTTCGGACTATGGGCGCCTGCTGGACCTGCGGGATGGCCCCGGCTGGGCAGCTCTGTTTGCCCCGGATGGCCAGTGGGTCGGCGGCGAAGTCTATGGCGCGATCACCGGGCGCGAGAGCTTGGCCGATTTCGTTGCCACTGCATTCGCCAACACTCCGCCCTGCGTGCACATGCTCGGCAATTACGCGATCGAAGGGGATGGAACCCAGGCCACGGTCTGGTCCCGCTGGCTGCTGATCGAACAGGGTGCGCAGGGCCTGCAAGCTTCCCTTGCGGGCAGCTATGCCGACGTGCTGGTCAAGCTTCAGGATGGCTGGCGCTTCAAGCGGCGCGAGGTCGCGCTCGACCTGTCTGGAGCGCCCTGACCCAAAAATGCCCGAGGAGGTCCCTGGCGAGCAGTCGCACAGGCCCCGCCACGCCGATCCGCCTCGTAAATTCGCCACCGGCCCGGGTTGCAGGCCGGGGCCAGTATCAGGCGCTTCGGCCATCCCACGTTCCCAGTTTTGCGACGATGCGCGCCGCAGCAATTCAATACTCGGAAACTAAACCGACCGCCAGTGAACTGCAATGGCCTAACGCCGTTATGCACCACCCCGCAAAGGGTCGCATGAAATACCAGAAAAACAAAGATATTTCGGGATTTATGGGTCAGTTTTCCACACTCGGCAAGCAGCAAAGGTTCACTCGCAGCACAAGTATGGGTTCACTCTCAAAAGCGCATTCGCGATCCGGATAACTAAACTAAACATCGTCGCCGGGTTCAGCGCTTCTTCTTTCCTTACGCCCGGCGGCGATCACCTTGTACCGGCCTTTGCCTCCCATTGAGCCGGTGAATTCGGCCCGCCGTCCCTTCTCGGAACGGCGGGCCCATTTTTATCCAGCGGATTTTGTCACGAAGCCGATCAGGGCTTGATTGCTTCCTGAAGGCCAGCGGGCTGCTGGGCTGGCGGCGGCGCATTGCCGTCGCGATAGGGGATCACACCGTGCGAGGTGCGGCGGTAGATCTTCCACGCGCCGTTTTCCCGCTTGAACTGATCGACATAGCGGCCCGCCAGCAGGACATTCGGCTTGGTTTCATCGACGGCGGTGATGAACAGATAACGCGAACGTGCGGTCGCCTCATCTCCCTCCACATGAACGACGATCGTCGTGTTCAGGTGGAAGCTGGTCTTGTTGATGAAGCCGGGTTCCGGCTCGCCAAGGTTCTTCTCCAGCATTTCCTCGATCGCAGCCGGGCCGGTTGCGCTGCCGAAGCCGCCCGTCCACATGCCGTCGCTGGCAAAGAGCGAGGCGTAACCCGCATAGTTCCGCGCATCCAGATATTCGCCATACTTGACGATGACTTCGCGAATTTCCTTCTCGGCCTCAAGCTGGAGAACGCGCTGCTCCAAAGTCAGCGGCGCAGATGTTTCCGCGTGGACCGCAGCGGTCGGCAGGGCAATCGCGGCCGCTGCGGCGAGTAATGACGTAAGACGAAACGATGGCATTGTGTTTCTCCCGATAATCTTGACGAACCCTTTGTCGAACCACTCATCCCCCTATGCAATGCTGGCAGTGAACCACCAATTTGCGTGACAATGCAAAGCGCGCGAACAGGCGGCTCTTCTTGCCTATCTCGCCGTTCCGGGATCGCGATACGGAATGACCCCGTGCGTTGTCCGGCGGCGGATTTTCCAGCCGCTTTGTTCTCTCACCAGCTCATCGAAATAGCGGCCCGAATAGAGAATGTAGGGCTGACCTTCCGCCGAGCGAAAGGACTGGTAGCGTGATCGCGCCGTAGCTCGATCGCCCTCCACATGGATCACCATCGTGGTGATGAGGTGGAAGGCATCCTTGTTGACGAAGCCGGCCGGCACCGTTCCCATGTTGGCTTCAAGCAGGACCTGGATTGCAGCCGGCCCGGTCGCGCTGCCGAAACCCCCGGTCCACACGCCATCGCTGGCGAACAATTCCGCGAAGGCGGCATAATCCCGCGCGTCCAGATACTCGCCATATTGCACAAGCACTTCGCGGATCGCGCGCTCATCCTCAAGCAAGGCGACACGTTGCTCCAGCCCCTGATCGGGCAGGGGCGCGAGCGGAGTTGCAGCTGATCGATCGACCTGGGAGCATGCTGCCACCGCGAAAATCACCGGCAGCATTGCCGCAAAACGTGCCTTCGCCATGACTGTCTCCTCTCGCTCCGAGAATGGCCCCCCACCCGGTGCCGGGAAACGACAAATGCGCAGTGTGCCCTTTCAGCAAGGTCAGCGATGCACTGTGAGCAATGACACGGCTGGCCGGGACTGCCAGCGTGCCCCTCAACACTAATGGGAGGGAAAGATGATCCGCATAAGCCTTGCGGCATTAAGCCTTACGCTCGCGGCACCCGTCGCGGCACAATCCTGGGGCGAACGTACCGCCCTGCCACGCGGCGATTGCGACCGCACCTGCCTGGAAGGGTTCGTGAAGTCCTATGTCTCGGCGCTGGCCGCCAAGGATCCTTCACGCGCACCTTTCGCCGACGATGCACGCTTCACGGAGAACAGCGTGGAGATGCCCATCGGCGACGGCCTGTGGGGCACGGTCAGTGACGTGAAGGCCGAAGACGGGTTGATCCCCGCCGACACCTTCACCGGCAATGTCGCGTGGTTCGGACATGCTTACGAGCACGGGAACCTGATCTTCCTGGCGATCCGGCTGAAGGTGGACAACCAGAAGATCACCGAAGCCGAAACGGTTATTTCCCGCAAGACGGGCATGCCGCTGATCTTCGGCTCCGGCAAGGAACCGCACCACCCGTCCTGGACGGAGATCATGCCCAAGGAGAAGCGCCCACCGCGCTCCCGCCTGCGTGCGATCGCCGATTCCTATTTCAACACGGTCGAATACAACGACGGTACGGTCTTCGCCCCGTTCCACGACGATTGCTCGCGCCTGGAAAACGGCATCAGCACCACCACCGCGTCCGCTGATTCCAGCAATTCCGCATCGGTGGCGGAAGGCTGCGAGAACCAGTTCAAGCTGGGCATCTACCGCATCAACAAGCAACTGCGCGAACGCCGCTATGCACTGATCGACGAAGAGCGCGGGATCGTGGTGGGCACCAACTTCTTCGATCACGCCAATTATTTCGACGAATACGAACTGACCGACGGCCGGACCATGAAGACTCTGCTCAAATGGCCCAACTCGCTGTCGATCATGGAAGCCTTCAAGATCGTGGACGGCAAGATCTACACGATCGAGGCGAATTTCGACTATGTACCCTACGGAATGCATTCGCCCTGGTTCAAGGGGGAGGACGACTGATGCGCAAGCTTGCCAAACTGATCGCGGCGGGCGCTGTCGCCGCCGCCATTCCCGCCTTTGCCAGCCCTGCCGCCGCGCAAAGCTGCAACGAGGCATGCCTGCTGAAGCTGGCTGACGACTTCACGGTGGCTATCGCCGCGAAGGACTATAAGCGGCTGCCATGGGCCGATCCCACCTATTTCACCGAGAACAACGTCTCGCTGATGATCGATGATGCCTGGTGGGGTTCGGTGGGCGAAACGCCGGGCACCAAGGTGTTTGCCATCGCCGACGAAACGAACGGCAATGTCATGTGGTTCGGCACGATCTGGGACCATGACGAACCGTCCTATGGCGCGATCCGTATCCAGGCGCCGCAAGGCAAGATCGAAGCGCTCGAGGTGATTGCCGGGCGTACGCCCTGGCCCATGCCCTTTGGCGATCCGCGCAAGTTCAGCGTGGCGGCCGATTTCAGCAAGGACGTGAAAGCGGCCGACCGTCGCTCGCGCGAGCGGCTGATCGACATTGCAGATGGCTATCTGGGCACGAAGCAGCGCAACAACGGAACGTTGCTGGCCCAGTTTGCGCCCGGCTGCACCATGTCTGAAAACGGAGTGCAGATCACTTCGGCCGAAGCGAACCACACGCCGCGCAAGAGCGATTGCGCATCGGTCTTCTCAGCCGGGCTGTTTGCTCCGGTCGAGCGCATCCGCGATCGCCGCTTCCCGGTCGTCGATACGGATCGCGGCGTCGTCGTGGCGATCAGCGTGCAGGACATTCCGACCCGCGAAACCAGCTTCCGCACCACTGACGGGACCAAGGTCGACCTGAAGCGCCAGTATCCCCTCAGCCGCCTGGTGGCCGAAATCGTGAAGATCGAAGGCGACAAGGTGATGCGCACGGAAAGCGTGGTCACCTTCGTGCCTTATCGCATGCCAACTCCCTGGAAGGCGGATATCAAGCCCTGACCGGCGGAGAACAGGCGAACAGACGGAAAAGGGCGGCCTCATCGGGCCGCCCTTTTTCTTTGGCGATTGTGTATTTTACAATCACATTTTCTGTGGGAGACAGCCCCGGCCCTGTCCTAAACAAGAATGCTTCAAGGCATCGGAGGTCCGGCGTGCACGCCCGCCTGCCCGATCGGCACTTCGTATCGCTTGCCGGTGACAGGATGATCGTAGTGGTATGGGATCACGTAATAGGATGGATAGGTCAGGTAGACCACCGACGGCGGCAGGTCGGCCGGTGAAAGGTCACGATCGCCGGGCCAGGTGTTCGGCGTCGCGTTCTTCGCCCACCCCTCCCAGTTCGTATACATGGTGAACGGTCCATGGAGCACGCTGATGCGCCACTTGCCGTCATCGCCCTTCACATACTGGTTCTCGTAAAGCGGCAGGCCCCATCCGCCAGGACTCATCACATAGGCCCGCGCGCGCACCCAGCCCTTCCTGCCGTCTTCGGAAATATCCGCAACGGGCTGGAACTGCATGTGGTTCATCAGGACGCCTGCCCGGGTGCCATCCTGGCCGAAACCGGTCTGCATGTAGGCAAGCACCCGATCCCGCCCGGTGTACACGCCCCGGCCACCGATCTCGAGAGTGCCGCTTTCCGAGAAGAGTTCGGCCAATGGCTCCCACTGCGCCTTGTCGACCAGATAGCCATAGGTCTTCTGCAGTCGTTCTATTGCCTCCAGGTCTTCCAGCCGGGTGATCCGACCATCCAGATCATCGAGCCGCTGTCCCGCATCGGAAAGGGAATCCTGCGCGATTGCCGGAGCGGCAGGCGTGAGGGATGATCCGATGGCCAGCATCCCCGACGCCCAAATGCTCCATGCAACTGGCCGCATGCCCTTGCCCCTTATTTCAGATGGAACACGCGCTCTGCATTGGTGGAATAGATCTTCACCTTGTCAGCTTCCGAGATCTTTGCGTTATCCAGGAAAATACCGGCCTCACGGTTGCTCTGATAAGGGTAGTCGGCCGCCCACAGGATATTGTCCACGCCCAGGACCTCGATGCAATACCGCAGCACCGGATCGGAGAACATGCCGCTGGTGGTGATCGCCATGTTGCGCTTCAGATAGAAGCTGGGCGATTGCTCCAGGTTACCGGTGCCCCAGTTGGCCTTTGCCTTGTTATACATGTGGTCGAAGCGATAGACCCAATAGGGAATGCCCTCGCCCATGTGGCCCAGCACGACCTTGAGCTTGGGGAAGCGATCGAACACCCCGCTGAACAGCAGGCGCATGCCATGCGTTCCGGTTTCCACCGCATAACCCCACGATGCGCCGCTCAGCCCATAGGGGCGGAACGGATCGATCGATTTCTCCGGCAGATTGCGCGGATGGATATAGATCGGGCGGTCGAGCGCTTCAGCCGCTTCCAGGATCGGCCAGAACTTCTGCTCGTCCAGATATTCGCCCTTAGTATGCGAATTGACGATGAAGCCGTTGAGACCCAGCGTGGTCACCGCACGCTCCATTTCGATCACCGCAGTCTTGGGATCCTGCGGCGCAAGCGCGCCAAGCCCGGCAAAGCGCGTGGGATTGTTCCGGATCGCCTCGGCCAGAATGTCGTTACTCTCGCGGGCGATGGATGCGCCGACCTCAGGGGTGAATATCTGCACGCCAGGAGAGGTGAGAGACAACACCTGCATCGCCACGCCATCGGCATCCAGCTCGCGAATGCGGCCTTCACCGATATCGAGCAGGCGCGGTGTCATATCCCTGGCGTAGTCGTTATCACCGGTCAGAATGCGGCCGAGGCCGAGATCGCCGCTATCGTCGATATATTTCCCGATCTCGCGAAAAGCGTCGATCTGGGGCTTGGTGGCGAAGGCTTCCTCGGTGCTGATACGCTTGTATTTGCCGGTCGGCTTGGGGAACTCGCCTTCAAGGCTGCGCTGCGCGTGGGCCACGCCGCCAGGAAGCACCGCCGCCGCGCCAAGTGCGCCGGCGAGGCCGAGAAGGTCTCTACGATTGATGGTCATTATGCTGTGCTCCCCGCCTCAGATATTGATGTTGAAAATGCGCTGGGCATTCTGCCAGTAGATCGCATCGCGCTCGGCCTGAGAAACCGGCGCATGGTCCATGAAGTAAACGGCGCCCGGCGTTTCCTGATACGGATAGTCGATCGCCCACATGACGTTCCACATGCCCAGCGTGTCGATGGAATAGCGCAGCGCATCGGGATTTTCCTGCCCGCTGGTGGTGATTTTCAGATTCTGGCGCATATATTCGCTGGGCTTAAGCTTGATCGGCGTTTCGCCCCGCTGGATACCCGCGCGGCTCATGTGATCGAGGCGCCAGATCCAGAAATGAACCGCCTCGCCCATATGGCCGAGCACGATGTTCAGCTTGGGAAAGCGGTCGAACGCCCCGCTCATCATGATGCGCACGAAATGGGTCGAGGTTTCGACGCCATAGCCCCAGAAGGCACTGCCCATGTTATAATCATCCATCGGTCCGCGCATCTGGTCGGACGGCGTGCGCGGATGGATGTAGATCGGCATATCCATAGCCTCTGCGGCTTCCAGGATCGGCCAGAATTTCTGCTGATCGAGATATTCGTTATTGGTGTGGGAATTGATCACCACACCATTGAGCTTGAGCTTCTTGGCCCGCTCGATTTCCTTGGCGGCGCGCTTCGGATCTTGCGGCGCGACGGTGGCGAGCCCTGCAAACCGCGTTGGATTGCGGGCGATCACTTGTGCCAGTTCGTCATTCACGCTGGTTGCAAGCCCCGTGGCAACGTCCGTATCCAGCAGTTGCACGCCTGGCGATGTCAACGACAGCAGGTGCATCGTCACGCCATACTGGTCCATTTCCGCCAGTCGCTGGCCTTCCAGGTCGAGCAGGCGAGTGGGCGTGTCGGCCAGCAGGTTTCCGGTCATCATACGCCACAATTTGTAATCGAAGCGGGTCACCTCAGGGCGAGAATCCACCAGCGCCTTCATGGCCTTCATGTGTTCCTGGGTGGAAAACGCCTCTTCGGTCGCGATGCGGATCTGGCCGGCAGGCGGCGCGGCCTTGGCTGCGGTGCCGATGCTCGCTGCAACGCCCGCGGCCGAAGCAGCCGTCAGCATCGTTCGACGATCGATATTCATGTAGCTCTCCCAGCCTATTGTTGTTCTGATTTCCCCCCACTTTGCACCAGCCCTGATCCGCTTGTCATTGGACCAGATGGGGAAGTCGCTTGTGTATTTTGGCTTGCGACGGCGCGGAAACGAAAACGGGGCAGTAACAGTTGCCTTTCGGTCAACCGCCACTGCCCCGTTTCGTCACATTACCAAGTCCCGCTTCAGAAGTTGCGGCGGAGCGTTACCGCCACTTCACGCGGACGTCCCGGCTGACCGGTAGCGTAGAAGCCGTTGGTGAACTTGTTCAGATAGTACAGCTTGTCGAACAGGTTCGTGGCCTCCAGCGCCAGCGACCAGTCCCTGTCCGCCGAACGATAGGTCAGGCGGGCGTTGGCAAGCGTGTAGCTGTCCACCGTAGCGATGGGATCGCAGGCGAAGTTACCGCAATAGCCGGGCGTGTAAGCCACGTCGAAGCGCGGGACGAGCGTACCGGCATTGCCCAGATCGATCTCGTACTGCGCACCGATGCTCCACTTCCATTCACCGATACCCGGACGGCTCGCGCCTTCCACGACCGAGGTCGTGTCATAGACCGGCTTGCCGAACGTGAAGTCGGTGAGGCTGAGCGAGGCGTCGATGTTGAACCCGTCAACCGGCTCGATGAACGCTTCGAGTTCGAAGCCTTTCACCTTGGCGTCGGCCAGGTTCAAAATCTGGCCGCACAGGCCGCGCAACATATCGTCCACGCGATCGCCGTTCTCGTCGATGCAGTAATCGGGCGTGCCCTGATAACCAAGGTATTCCATATAGAACGCCGCACCGTTCAGGCGAACACGACGATCCAGCAGGTCAGCCTTGAAACCCAATTCGTAAGAACGCAGGGTTTCGGCGCCGAACGGACGAATCTGCGCGGTGTTGTAAGGACGGGGCGAGATGCCGCCGCCCTTGTGGCCGGTTGCGAACTGGGCGTAGGTCATCACGTCCGGATTGATCTTGTATGCGATCACCGCACGATAATCGACGACGGTTGCTTTATAGGTGTCGCTGTAACCCGTCAGGCGGGTGGCCGGGTCAGCCGGGTTGGAGATCGGCAGGTAGTCGCCGATACCATCCGGGTTGAGACGGCCGAAGGAATAGGTCTTCTGCTCGTCGGTGACGCGGATACCGCCTTCGATCGTCAGCGAGTCCGTGATTTCCCACGCAGCGTTGGCGAAGCCGGCCAGCACCTTCGAGTCAGCCGTGTCGTCGTTCAGGAACGAGAAGGTCGGCTTGTCCGGCGGGCCAAAGCCCGAGAACGGGGTGTGGATGCGCGACAGCGGACGGGTGGAAGAATCGTAATAGATCCCGCCAATGGTGTAGTGCACGCGGTTATCGGCCAGACTGCCCGACAAGCGGACTTCCTGGCTGAATTGTTCGTGCGAAAACCAGTCAGTGCTCTGGATGAAGACGACCGGCGAAGCGTCGTTGTCGTTGCCGCTCAGCGTGTCGTACTTGCGATAGCCGGTGATCGACTTGAGCGCGAGATTGTCGCTCAGTTCATAGTCGATCGTGCCCGAGAAGCCCCAGCCTTCGACCTGGGCCGCGTTGGCGGCAATGAACACGCCATTGGATTCACCCGGAACCGACGGGTTGGTCGGCGTCGTGGCGCGATAGGTCACGCCCGGATCGTAGAAGTTGGCGTAGCTCGCATAAGGATCGTTCAGCACGGCGTTCGAACGACGATACTGTCCGTACGTCACGAAGCGATCGTCATAGGCAACGCCCTGGTAAGGAATGCTCCAGCCCGAACGGTCAAACTCACCGCTGGCATTGCCCTTGGTTGCGGATTCGGCGCTGGCAATCAGCACGGACGCCTGCGAGTTCGAAGTGTCCTTGGTGTAGTCACCGATGATGTTGATTTCGAGCGGGCTGCCAACCGGCGCGATACGCAGGGCGCCGCGCACGGCGTACATCTGCTGGTTGCCAAGTTCGCCGCTCTTGCAATCGCCGCTGTTGATGAGCTTCGGGATCGCGCCCGAGACTACGTCAGGATCGGTCGGATTGACGCAGGCATAGTTGTAGGTCGTGACGTGGCCGTCGCGGTTGCGGGTTACACCCGTGACACGAGCGAACACGGTGTCTTCTACAAGCGTGAAGTCCGCGCTGGCCTTGAAATCGCGACGGCCGAAATTGCCAAGCGTGGCTTCGACATAACCGCCTTCGCCTTCAGGCTTGCGGGAGTAGAGCTTGATCGCACCACCCTGCGAGTTCATGCCGGCCAGCGTGCCCTGCGGGCCACGAAGAACTTCGACACGGTCGAGATCGACGAGGTCGAACGCCGAAGCGGTGACGGTGCCGAAATAGATATCGTCGACATAGATGCCCACGCCCGGTTCAACCGAGGGACTCTGGTCTGCCTGGCCGACACCGCGGATGAACGCGCGCATGGAGTTGCCGTAACCTGCCGGGTTCTGCTGCAGCAGCACGTTCGGCGCCTGTGCGGAGATGTCCTTCAGGCTGGTCTGGCTGCGGGCTTCCAGCATTTCACCGCTGACTGCGGTGATCGAAAGCGGAATGTCCTGCACGTTCTGTTCGCGCATCTGCGCGGTCACGACGATCGCATTGTTGTCCTGTGCGGCAGCCGGCGCAGCCGCGACCATCACGGTCGCAAGGCTGGTTACCGCCAGCAAGGCGGCCCGGGAACCGCGCTGATTGATAGACCCCGAAATATTACTCATTAGCTCACCCTCTTGACCCGGCGACGCCGGTTAAAAACATGTCCGAAAGAGAGGGCTGGCAAGCCGAATGGGATAGATACATAGCCGTATCCATCCTGCGGCACCCTCATTTCCCGGCTAGCCTCTGACTTCCGGTCCCGACCTGCGCACTATCGTTATTATGCGGCTTGGATGATCGGGCCGATGATGAAATCCGGCTGCGCAAAGGATAGGGCCTCTGGCACGCCTGACCCTTGACCAAAGTAGATATGCGGGTTGCCGTAGATGGAAACACTAAACTGCGTGAACTCACGGAAAACCGGGGATTCAGCGGAAAACTCCGGCTTTCGGAGAGATAGTGTTGCCTTGGAACAACATACTTAACTAGCCGGCTAACGGTTTTTCAATTCGTACCCGACGCGGGGATTCGCACGTTCGGGCAAGATGGTCAGACGGCCTTCCGCCTTGCCGGTGCGGTTTCCGGAACGGTTAAGGAAATCAGGCAGGCAAGGGCGGCAAAGCCCAACATCAGCCATGGGATGATCTCCAGTCCGTGAATATCCGCCAACCGCCCCGCCAGAACCGGTATCCCGGCCCCGGCGAAGAGTTGGCTGACCGCAACGGTAAGGCCGAGCGCCGTGGCCGTCTGGTGCGCCTTCACCGCTTCGGCCGGAATGATCGCCATCGCCAGCGGCATCATGCCCGCGATCGCCGCACCCAGCATTGCCCCCGCCAGCAGAAGCGGTGCCGAACCAACCCCGGTTATCATGAAGTAATAGCCCGGAAGCGCGATCACCTGTGCCGAGATCAGCATCGGCTTGCGGCCCACGCGATCGGACAGCCAGGGCATCCCGATCCCGCAAATCAGCCCCACCGGAGCGACGCCTGCCATGATCCAGCTCATTTCCGTGGGCGTGATACCGCCGATGTCGATCAGATACAGTGGAAGGAAGCTGCCCACCGAGGTTGATCCCACGAGCAGGAATGCCAGCACGACACAGGTCATCAAGGTGCGGTTGCGCAGCAGATCGCTGATGTCCTGCCATGCCGTTCCCGCGGGTCTGGGCTCCACCTTCACTTCGCGCAGAAACAGGAAGATGGCCAAGGCGATGAGCAGTCCGGGCAGGCCCGCAACGAAGAATGCGGTACGCCAGCCATAGGCCACGGCAAGGCCAACCGTTACTACCGGGGCCAAAAAGCCCCCGAACAGGTTGCCCGCGACCGATATGGTCGCTTGAGAGACCCCGCGCCGCTGCGGCGCCACTTCGGCGACCACCATCGCCTGGGCGATGGGCGGCGATCCACCGCCGGCCAGCCCCAGCAGCAACCGTGCGCCCGCCATGCTGGCGAAGTTACGCGCGAGGCCCGACAGGATCGATGCGCAGGAAAAGATCACCGTGGTGGCGACGAGCAGCATCTTGCGCCGCCCCAGCCGGTCCGACAACCCGCCAATGAAGAGGCCGGAAATCGCGGCGCTGAGCGAAAGCGCGCCCGAGATCATCCCCACTTCGGCATTGGTCAGGCCAAGATCGGGCTTCACATAGGGCGAAAGCAGAATGAAGGTGCCCCGATCAAATGCCAGGATACTGCTCTGGCAACTGAGCAGTATCACCAGCAGCCAGCGATAACGGGTATTCGCTTGCTCCTGCAGGGCTGTTTCGTTCATGCAGTCAGGCTTGATCGAAGAACGCGAAGAAGCGGGCCTCGATACTCAGCCTCGGCACCGCGTCGACTTACTCAGCCGCGATCGGGGTCAGCTTGAACGGCAGTTCAGGCCGCGGAGCTTCGGGATTGAACAGAGCGCCGATCTGCCCCTGAACATACCAGAGCGTGCCGTTTGCGGCGTCGATCCCAGTAGGACCGGCGATATTCTCGGCCAGGGTAGTGACCTCGACATGGTCGCCCTTCACTTCCAGCCGCGAGATATTGCCTCCCCCTTCGGCCAGCGCGAAATGCAAGCCTTCGATCAGGCGCATTCCGTCAGGCGCTGCCAGCGGGCGGGACGTGGTCAATTGCACCGCATCGCCTGCTTCGTGATCCGCGCCGACATTCACCCGGAAGAAGGTGTTGGCCCAGACATTGTTGACGTAGAGATTGCCGTCCGCGCCAAAGGCCAGCCCATCCAGCCCGGCCCCAAGAGCAGGGTCTTCCTTCCAGATTTCCAGTTCTTCCGCATCCGGCTTCCAGCGGAGGATGTGCGGCTGGGCGGTATCGGTGAAATAGACCGCGCCATCCCTGCCCACTGCCATGTCGTTGCACACGGCGCCTTCGCCGGGCAGCATCACGCTGACCCTGCCTTCGCCGGTCGCCAGGTCGAAGCCCTTGATCCACGGGCCGATATCGGCACCGGCCACCGTTACACCCCGGGCGGAAAAATCGTTGGTGCAGGTCCACAGGATATTGTTCGTCGTATCGGCCAGAACGCCGAACAGCGCGCCCGTGCCATAGGCGCCGGGGGCAATCCACTGCTCGACTTCGCCGGTATCCAGCTTCACCCGCAACACGCCGCCCGACATGCCACCGACATAGGCGATGCTGTCGGGTCCGATGGACAGGTTTTCCGGATAGAGGTCGGCACCGGGCAGATCGATCGGCTGCGGGCCTTCTTCGGCCGCCATGGCGGGCATGACGGGGGACAGGGCAACAATTGCCGCGATAATCAGGCGCATGAGCGTTCCACTTCTTCTCTGTTCGAGCTTTGTCGTGAAGACCCTGTGTCCCATCCGGCGCGCAGATGCAAACCTGCCAGGCGTGCCAATCCGCGCCGGCGAGGACCCGGCTCGCCCGGATTCAGGTGGCGTTGCGCTGGGTCCGCACCGCGCGGGAATATCCCACGAAATCCTCGTATAGTTCGCCGATACGCTCAAGTCGCTGCTCACCCCCTTGCCTTTGCCGTGGAAGACCACATCGTACATTTCACGAAGGGCTATGACATTGGCCACACGCGGGCACTCCCCCGCATTTGGAACAGCAACGCGCCGCCGCGTGAAGACAGGATATTACTTCAGATCAATTCGCCAAGGACTAACGATGCAAGAGGCGCAGCGCTGCGGGCATCACTGTGAAAGGCACCGATCCGTGGTCTTCGTCCGGCATGAGCAAATACCTGGCTTCCCGCCCGCGCTGCTCAAGCCGGCCGACCGTTTCCCGAAGCGGATCGTTGATCCGATCGGGCTCCCGCTCGCCAGATGCCAGCAGGATGCGCTGCCCCCGGGTCGGGGGAGAAGCCGCTCCGCCGAACAGGTCCGGCGCGCGCCACAGCGATGGACTGACGGCAATCGCCGCGCCGAACAGTTCCGGCATGCGCAATGCCACGTCCAGCGCGAACACACCGCCGAAGGAATGGCCGAATATGCCGCACCGGGCGGGATCGAGCGCAAAGAGCGAGGAAAGCTCCGGCATCAACGTTCCGCAGATCAGGTCGGAGAAGTGCGCATGCGCTGTTTCGCCCGGCACGAACGCCTCGATCCGGCGCGCGGAATCATGGGTCCAGCCGATACCTGAGGCTATCCCGACAATAACGGTCGGCCCCACCATGGTCTTTTCGGACCGACGTTCCAGCGCGGCAACCGTTGCCGCCATCGCCTCGAAATGGATCGATCCGTCCAGCACGATCAGCAGGGCAGGCGCAACCTCCGCTTGCGCCAGCGAAGGAGGCAGCGCCAGCGCCACGTCCCAGGCATCGCCCGCAACCGCATAACGGCGCAGATAGTGACGGGATTGAAAGGGGCCCCAGCCGGGCAGGGAAGGATCGCCATTGACGTGCATTGCAAACAGCCCCTAGCGCAAATGCGTTTCAACAGCGAGATAACCTTGACTTCAGTTCCGCCACAAATCGCTTCCGACGAGATACTGATAAGCCATCGTCGCATGACGCGGCGGCGCGACGCGATTATCGCCGCGCTGGCGCTTGGCTGCATGGTCGCGCTGGTGCTCGATATCATGACCGGCCCCTCCTCGCTTTCGCCGGGCACGATCCTGCGCGGGCTGTTCGACCCCGGCTCGCTCGATCCGGCAACGCATGCAATCATTTGGCAGATTCGCCTGCCGCAGGCGCTGGTGGCGCTGATGGTTGGCGTGTGCCTGGCCCTGGCAGGCGCGGAAATGCAGACGGTGCTCGACAATCCGCTCGCCAGTCCGTTCACGCTGGGCGTGTCGTCCGCCGCTTCGTTCGGCGCTTCGCTGGCGATCGTGCTGGGCGTTGGCCTTCCGTTCGTTCCGCTGGACGCGCTGACGCCAATCAACGCCTTCATCTTCGCCTTCGGCTCCGTGTTGCTGCTGCAGGTTCTCGCCCGGGCGCATCGGGGCGGAGTGCAGGCGCTTGTCCTGTTCGGGATCGCGCTGGTCTTCGCGTTCAATTCGCTGACCGCGCTGGTGCAATTCATCTCCAGCCAGGAAGCCCTGCAGCAACTGGTGTTCTGGACGATGGGCTCGCTTGCCCGCGCCGACTGGATGGCGGTTGCCCTGCTGGGCGGGACGCTGCTGATCGTCGTCCCGGGATCGCTGCTGGCCTCGCGCGAATTGACGGCACTGCGCCTTGGCGAAGATCGCGCCGCCAGTGCCGGGGTCGACGTGCGCAGGCTGCGCTTCTTCTCGTTGCTGCGGGTCAGCCTGCTGGCGGCCATGGCCGTGGCCTGCGTGGGTGTCGTCGGCTTTGTCGGGCTGGTCGCGCCGCATATCGCCCGGATGCTGCTGGGCGAAGATCACCGGCGCTTCCTGCCCGGGAGCATGCTGGTAGGCGCGCTGCTGATGTCGCTGGCAGCGGCCGCCGCAAAGGCGATCCTGCCGCAGGCGGCCATGCCGGTGGGCATCGTCACGGCCATGGTGGGCGTACCGATGTTCATGCTGCTGATGTTCAGGCAGGGGAGCCGGACATGACGCTTCAGCTTGAGATCGCGAACCTTTCGGTCACCTTCGGGTCGCGCAATGTGCTTCCTGATATCTCTCTGCCCCCTTTCAGCGGCGGTGAGCTGGTGTCGCTTGTGGGACCGAATGGAGCCGGAAAAACCACGCTTCTGCGCGCCATTGCGGGCCTTTTGCCGGCCAGCGGCGCGGTGTTGCTCGACGGGAAAGATCTGACGCAGGTTTCCCTGCGCGAACGCGCCCGCCACGTCGCCTACATGCCGCAGACCCTGCCGCACGGCGCGGCCCTGACCGTGCTGGAAACCGTCATAGCGGCTCTCCTCGCCTCTCCCACCGATGGCGGGCCGGCCACGGAAATCGAGGCGGCAAGGCAGGCTGCGGCCCAGCTCGACATGCTGGATGCGCTGCCGATCGCAGGGCGGCGGCTGGACCAGCTTTCAGGCGGGCAGCGCCAGTTGGTCGGGCTGGCACAGGCTCTGGCGCGCAAGCCGCGGGTGCTCCTGCTCGACGAGCCGACCAGCGCGCTCGACCTTCGCCACCAGCATCAGGTGATGGACCTGGCCCGAACCTATGCCCGGGAAACCGGCGCGGTTGTAATCACGGTGTTGCACGACCTGCAGGCCTCCGCCCGCATTTCGGACCGGATGGTCGTGCTGGAACATGGCCGCATCGTAAGCGACGGTTCGCCCCGGCAAGCTCTTACGCCGGCCTTGCTGGCGCAGGTCTGGAAGGTGGAGGCCCGCATCGAGCATTGCAGCAACGGGCTGCTGCAGGTCATGGTCGACGGGGTGCTCTGACCCGGAAGCACGCCCGGGCGATCAGGCCCCGCGCCATTCCGCCCAGTATTCGCCGGGATAAGGCACCGCCAGGAACCGGCGATTGATCTCGGCCAGCGTCGCCGCGGGATCCACGTCCCTGAACAGGTCGGGGTGAATCCACCGGGCCAGCACTTCCACCGCGATCACGTCGATCGGCGAATTGACCAGCTGGTGGGAAAGGCCAAGAACGCGCCCTTCCCTGACCGTGCGCAGCGTGGAAATTCCGGAGCGCGAAGTGACCCGGTCCAGCCCTTCCTGCGATTGCGCGGGAGTGTAGGACGGCCCGATCACGAACCCGCCAGCTTTCTCCATGTGCGGCCCGCCGGTCACGATATAGACGTCCGGATCGCGCGAGATCACATATTCGAGGCTGAGCTTGCCCGAAGGCTGGTTGATCAGGTCGGCCCCGATGTTCCGCCCGCCAACGAAGCTGATGTAATCGCCCACATTGCCCTGCCCCGGCGAATTGCAGCATTCCGGCGTGATCCCGGCATGCGGTTCCAGGAACACCGTGGGTCGCTGGTCCTGCGGGAGGTCATGCACACGTTCCGCGATGCGATTCAGCCGTTCCTTGCGGAAGGCATTATAGGCTTCGGCCTGCTCCGAACGTCCGGTCAGAACACCCAGCAGCTTCATGCTGGCCTCCTGGTTCTCGAACGGGTGCGAGAAGAAATCGATAAAGGCCACGGACACGCCCGCGCCTTCAAGCTGGGCCACCTGTGTATCGGTCGGTCCCGAACCGAGCGAGACCAGCGCCACGTCGGGCCTTGCCGCCAGAACCGGCTCCACCTGGAAAGGCTCATTGGAGGGCGCGGTCCTGGCCAGCTTCGAGATGGCCGGGAAGCGCCTCTCATATTCCGCGAAGGTTTCCGTACCTACCCGGTTCACATCGCCCGACCACGCCGCGAGCAGCGAAACCGGATCGGGATGGATCAGTGCCAGCGCAATCAGATAGCGGCCATCATCGATGGAGAGGCGCGCAGGCAGGCTCGACGCGGTGAAGGAACGCCCCCTGAGGTCGACCAATTCCCCATCCGCGCCGCCACTGCCCTGCCCTCCACAGGCGGAAAGCAGCGAGGCGGCCCCCAGCCCGGCGAAAAGCGAGAGGATCTGGCGACGGTCGATTTCGGACTGGATGTTGTGCTGGTCAATCACGGATCAGGATATCCCGGTCAGGGGTTTGAGAATGCCAGCCAATCGCATTGACATTCGAAGAAGCGCTTTCTAGTGCCGTTGCGAACAGTTCGCAATAAGGTAACTATGGCGGCGCGGGCAGGGAAAGAAAAGTGGCAATCTCCAGCCATTGTGCCGTCGCCATGGCCCGCTTCCAAAGGTTGGCGGCGCAGGGTGGCAACCGCCTTGGGAAGCTCGCCGCCATTTACCTGAAGAGTTTCGCGCGTCTGCCCCGATCGGTCCGGTGGCGGGCGCGCGAAAACCGGGGCGGCGCGCCGAAACGCGGAACCGCAAGCTTCCGGCACCCCATCTGGAACCGACCTCTACCCGTATCCCGCCTTGTGCGGGCGCAAGCGGCCGTTAGTGATGGCCTGCGCAAGCGCGTAAGAGGATGCAATCGGCATGCGGTATTTCGAAGACTGGTCCGAAGGCGACAGCATAGACCATCCGATCCGTCGCACGGTGACGGAGACGGACAACCTGCTGTGGTCCACCCTCACCCACAATCCCCAGCCGCTGCATATCGATGCGGAGGCCGCGCGGCAGTCCGAGTTCGGGCAGATTCTGGTCAACGGCACCTATACTTTCAGCCTGATGGTGGGTCTTTCGGTCGCGGAAACGACGCTGGGCACCCTGATCGCCAATCTGGGTTACGACCGCCTGGTGATGCCCAACCCCGTGTTCCTGGGCGATACCTTGCGCTGCGAGACGCAGGTATCCGCTCTGCGCGAAAGCAAGTCGCGGCCAGAGGCGGGGATCATCACCTTCTCCCACCGCCTGTTCAACCAGCACGGCCAGATCGTGTGCCAGTGCGAGCGTACCGCGCTGATCAAGCGCCGCCCCGCCTGATACCCGGCACCCCCACCGCGTAAGCCGTTCAGGAAGCAACCCGCTTTCCTGACGAGGCTTACACAGGGTGACACAGTTCTGGGAGGAAAAAATCCCCCCCCCCGGCGGCGGCATATTCGCGCCCGTGCACCCCGGAAATCCTGGAAAAATGCGGAATGATCGACGCTGGGAAAGAGCCGTTCCCCCCTATGGCAAGGCATGGCCGAGTAGGAAAACGGTTTGAACGCTGATTGACTTAAATCTCATATACGGACAATCTAATCTCAATATAGAGATTTAATGACGGATGAGAGCATGCTTGACGGTTTCCGGTTCGACCGGCTTTTCATCGATGGCGAATGGGTTGTTCCGCTGGACGGCGGGCTGAGAGGCAGCATCAATCCGGCATCCGGCGAAAGCTGGGGCGATGTCGCCTATGGTGGGACAGCGGATATAGACCGCGCGGTTGCCGCCGCGCGCGCCGCCTTCGAAGGGCCATGGCGCAGGATGCCCGGCTGGGAGCGCGCCGCCCTGCTGCGCAAGCTGGCCGATCTCTACGCCACGCAAGTCGAAGCGCTTGCCCGGATCGAAAGCCGCGACAATGGCCGCGCCATCCGTGAAGCGCGCGGCGATATCGGCCTCCATTCGCAATACTGGCACTGGTTCGCATCGCTGGCGGACAAGCTGGGCGGCCGCACGATCCCGATGGATGACAGCGTGCATGCCTTCACCTCCCGCCTGCCGGTGGGCGTGGTCGGCACCATCACCCCGTGGAACGTGCCGCTGATGGCGGCGGTGTGGAAACTGGGGCCCGCGCTGGCCGCGGGCTGCACCGTGGTCCTGAAACCCGCCGAACAGACGCCCGCATCTTCCCTCGCCCTCGCCCGCCTGTTCGAGGAAGCGGGCTTCCCGGCAGGCGTGATCAATGTGGTGCCGGGCGACGGCCCCAGCGCCGGCGCGCATCTGGTGGCCCATCCCGGCGTCGACAAGATCGCCTTCACCGGCGAAGGCGCCACCGCGAAGACGATCCTGAAAACCGGGGCCGACACGCTCAAGCGGTTCAGCTTCGAACTGGGCGGCAAGGCCCCGCACATCATCTTCGCCGATGCCGATATCGAGAACGCGCTGAACGCGGCCACCGGATCGGCCTGGGCCCTGTGCGGGCAGAGCTGCGCGCTGGGCAGCCGCGTGCTGGTCGAGCGCCCGATCTATGACCGGGTGGTGGAGGAATTCCACAATCGCGCCGCGAAGGTCCGCGTGGGCGATCAACTCGATCCGGCAACCCATATGGGTCCGCAGGCCCATGCCGAGCAGTTGAGCAAGACCCTGTCCTATGTCGGCATCGGCAAGGATGAAGGCGCCGAACTGGTCACGGGTGGCGAGCGGATCCGCGGCGATCTGGCCAAAGGCTATTTCGTGGAGCCGACCGTGTTCGCGAACGTCTCCCCCCATATGCGGATCGCGCAGGAGGAGATTTTCGGGCCCGTTGCCGCGATCATCCCCTTCGATGGCGAGGATGAAGCCGTCAGCATCGCCAACGGCACGCCCTATGGCCTCACCGCCGGGCTGTGGACCGGCGACACCGGCCGCGCCCACCGCGTGGCCAACCGGATCGAGGCCGGCATGGTCTGGGTCAACACCTATCGCTACATCCGCTGGTCCACCCCCTATGGCGGCTTCAAGGCCAGCGGCTGGGGCCGGGAGAACGGCATCGAAGCGCTCGATTCCTATCTGGAAACGCGCACCACGATCATTTCCACCACCGGCAAATTCCCCGATCCATTCGCAAACTGAGGAGCAGGCCATGCGCCTTGAAGGCAAACTTGCAATCGTGACCGCGGCCGCTTCCGGCATGGGCCGCGAAGGCGTGAAACGCTTCGTGCGCGAAGGCGCGCGCGTGGCGGCAATTGACATCAGCCCGGATGCGCTGGATGCGCTCGTCCAGGAACTGGGCGCGGACAAGGTGATCCCGGTGACGGCCGATCTCTCCACGCCCGAAGGCGCGCGCGACAGCATCGAACAGGCCGTGGCGGCGCTGGGCGGGGCAGACATATTATGGGCGCACGCCGGGATGCCCGGCCCGGCCTCGGTCGAAAACCTTGATCTGGCGGCTTACCAGAAGGCGATCGACCTCAACGTCACCTCGGCCACGCTGGGGGCAGGCCAGGTCGCGCAACATATGCGGCGGCGCGGGGGCGGCTCGATCATCTTCACGTCCTCCATCTCCGGCCTGGTCGGTTCGATGATGAGCCCGGTCTATTCGGCGGCCAAATGGGCGGTGGTCGGCCTGACCAAATCGCTGGCGCTGGCGCTGGCGGGCGACAATATCCGCGTGAACGTGGTGTGCCCCGGCCTTGCCGACACGCCGATGAAGCTGGGCTTCACCGGGCGCAGCGGCGATCCGGCTGAAGCGGCCGCCAACGAGGCGAAGGTGCTGGCGGGCGTGCCGATGGGCAGGCTGGTGCAGGCAGGCGAAGTGGCCGATGCCGTGTTGTGGCTGGCGTCTGGCGAGGCGAGCTTCGTCACCGGCGTGGCGCTGCCGGTCGATGGCGGGTTCACTGCCCGCTGATGGACGCGCGGCCTGCCCCCTGCGGAGGCCGGCCTTTGCACCGGCGTAAATTCCGGCCATATCGCCACGCACTCGTTCCGGCAGGAGGCGGACAGCAGAATGACGGTTCGGCAGGCGGCCAACGCCCTACAGATACTGGAATATTTCGCGGATCGGCTGAAGCCCGCCACCGCCGCGGAAATTGCGGCCGATCTGGGCTGGCCGCGGTCCAGCACCTTCAAGCTGGTCGGCACGTTGGCGGCGATGGGGTTCCTCTACGAACCGCGCGCGCGCAGCGGTTATTATCCCAGCCCACGCTGGCTGGAACTGGCGGAGCGCGTGGCCCGCGCCGATCCGCTGCCGCCGGAATTGCACGCGCTGGTGCGCAATCTGGTCAAGGAAACGGGCGAGACGGCGCTGATCGCCGCCCCATCGGGCGAGCAGGCGATCTTCCTGGAAGTGCAGGAATCCAGCCAGCCCGTCCGCTATTTCGCCAGTGCGGGCGATCATGTGCCGATCCACGCCAGTTCCGCAGGGCGCGCCCTGCTGGAGCAGATGAGCGAGGAGGAACGCAGCCGCATCTATCGCAAGGCGTCGTTCGAGCGGTTTTCCGCCACCTCGCCGATGACGGGGGAAGCGGTGGAGCGCGAATTGCTGGAAGCGCGGGAACGCGGCTTTCACCAGAGCAATGCGGAATACGTGCCCGATCTGGCGGGCGTGGCGCTGCCCCTGCCGTGGCGGGGGCGCAGGCTGTCGATCGTGGTGGTCGGGCCGGTTTCCCGCTGCCTGGGCAAGCGGGCGCGGATTGCAGAGATAATCCGGCGGCAGATCGCCGGGATGGTGCGGGCGGCAAGCTGAACAACCCGGCGGCCGCCTCAGGGTTGCGACCCAAGGAGAGAGGCCTGCCATGAGTTCCGATCCGAGAGAACTGCTCGATTCCGCGCCGATGCACTGGCGGCAGGTTGTCGTGGTCGCGCTGTGCATCGCGCTCAACGCGCTGGACGGCTTCGATGTGCTGGCGATCAGCTTCGCCTCGCCCGGCATTGCCGAGGAATGGGGCATCGAACCCGCGATGCTGGGCGTGGTCCTGTCGATGGAACTGTTCGGCATGGCGGCGGGGTCCGTGCTGATCGGCAATCTGGCGGACCGCATCGGGCGGCGGCCCACGATCCTGGCCTGCTTGATCGTGATGGCGGGCGGGATGCTGCTGGCGGCCTTCGCCACCGACGTCACCATGCTTTCGATCACCCGGCTCGTCACCGGGCTGGGCATCGGGGGGATGCTGTCCTCCACCAGCGCCATGGTTGCCGAGTTTTCAAATACAAAGCGGCGAAGTCTCAATGTCGTCCTTAACATCGCCGGCTATTCCAGCGGCGCGATCCTGGGCGGGCTGGTGGCCTCCGCGCTGCTGGAAGGCAGCGGCGACTGGCGCAGCGTGTTCGTGTTCGGCGGGGTCATGACCATCGTGGCGCTGCCGTTCGCGTGGTTCTTCCTGCCGGAATCGATCGATTCCCTGCTGGCGCGGCGCCCTGCGGACGCGCTGGCGCGGATCAACGCCACGCTTGCCCGGCTGGGCCATCGCGCGCTGGCCGCCCTGCCCCCGATCCCTTCGCACAGCGCGGCGGGTTCTTCCCTCCTCGCCTTGTTCTCGCGCGGATATGCGGGTGTGACCGTGCTGCTGACCACTGCCTATTTCGCGCAGATCATGCTGTTCTACTACGTGCAGAAATGGGTGCCCAAGATCATCGTGGACATGGGGTATGACGCTTCCCAGGCAGGCCGCGTTCTCGTGGCGGCCAATGTCGGCAATCTGCTCAGCGCGGTGCTGATCGGCCTGGCCTCGCAGAAACTTCGCCTTCGCCCGATGGTCATCGGCGCGATGGTGGCGGGCTTCTTCGCCATCGGACTATTCGGATCGGGCCTCAGCGGGCTGGGCCAGCTTTCGCTTGCGGTGGCGTTCGCCGCCTTCTTCATCAACGCGGGCGTGGTGGGCATGTATCCGATCATGACTGCCACCTTCCCCGCCCACTTGCGCGCCAGCGGGATCGGCTTCGTGATCGGCATCGGCCGCGGTGGTTCGGCCATCGGGCCGGTGATCGCGGGCAGCCTGTTCGCGGCGGGCAGCAGCCTGTTCACCGTTTCGCTGGCGATGGGTGCCGGCGGACTGCTGGCGGCCGCGATGATAGTGCTGCTGACCCGGGTTCAGGCGAAGGCGGGCCGATCCGCCTGAAAGCCCGATCCTCCTGATATCCCCGCCGTCCTGAAAGCCCGGCCTTCCTGAAAGCGTGCCTTCACGCGGTGATCTGCGCCCCTTCGCCCACCGGCTGGGCGATATCGGCGATCGTTCCGGCCGAAATGCCGGAAATCAGCCCGCGTTCGGCGGAAATACGGACCGCGTCGCGCCGCTTGCTGACGCCGATCTTCTTGAACAAGGATTTCAGGCGGTACTTTACCGTGTCGGGCGACATACCGATCAGCCGCGCGATCTCCTTGTTCGAATGGCCCTGGCTCAGATAATGGAGGACTTCGGCCTCCGCCTCGCTGAACATCCCCTGCAGGGTGGCGCTGTTGCGGCATGCCGTGAGGGATTTGGTCAGCGATTTCAGGAACTGGTCGCGGAAGCGATCCACCTGCGTGTCCCCCGCCATCGCGTCACCCAGGCACGGCTGGACGAACTGGCGGGCGTCCACGAAGGGCCGGACGATGCCCTGGAACATGGCAATGCCCACCGCGTCGTCAAAACTGCTGCGGGCCTCCTCCGCCGCGCCCAGCCCTTTCAGCGCGAAGGCCGAGAGGATGTTGATGTCGATCAGCAGGCGCCCCGCGCCGCGCTGGTCGGCGTGGGCGCGCAACGGCGCCAGTTCCGCCAGCGCTCCGCCGAATTCGCCGCCCAGCAGGTGCAGCTTCACCCGGCATAGCGAAGCGGCGACCGCCACCGGCCGGTAATGCGGGGCATTGTCCGAGATCATGTCGGCCAGATCGTCGAGGCCCATGTCCCCGGCGATCCGGCTCGCATCCTCCAGCGATGCGCCATGCGCAATGCGCAGTTCCAGCTCGCACAGGCCCGCCAGCAACTCCAGCTGACGCAGCCGCCGCCGGATGGCGGTCCGCTGCGCGCGGGCGATCACCGCCCACGCTTCCTCGAAGCTCCCGTCGGCCGCCAGCGACCGGGCCATGGTGAAATAGGCGGCGGCGTAGACATCCACCCACCCGTCGGAATGCTCCATATGCGGCAGCGCCCAGTCCAGCAGGCCGCGCGCCTCGGCGATCCGTTCCTGTTCGTACAACAGTTCGGCCTGGAACGCGGCGCAATTGGCGGCGAGGTCGGATCGCTCTCCGAAATTGGCCACGATATTGTCCCACGCCGCCTGCAGGATCGTGCCCGCTTCCTTCGATCGCCCCTGCGCCCGCTTGATCCGCGCCTCCAGGAACCGGGTGAACAGGTCGCTGTAGAGCGATCCCATGGCCTGATAATGCTCGCGCGCGGCAAGCGTGGGTTGCAGGGCACGCTCCAGCCAGCCGCCTTCGAAATATTTCGCGCCCAGCGTCTCGCTGATATTCGCGAGCACGAGGTGATCGTTGGCCGGCAGCTTGCGCAGCAGCGCCTCGCGCTGCAGCAGGTCGTCCAGCGTGACCGGCTGGTTCTCATAATCCGACAGAGTATCGCCCACGACACGGATTTCGGTGCGCAGATCGGCCGACAGGTCGCCTTCGTCCGCGCTTTCGATCAACCTGTCGAACTCCACCCGGGCAACCCCAAGCTCACCCAGCTTGAGCTGGAGATAGACGTTGGCCAGCACCAGCCGAGGGCGCGAGCGGATCAGTTCGCCAGGCAATTTCGAAAGCCCCCGCTCGATCACGCCCTGCAACCCCTGCGGGATCAGGCGCCAGCCGCCGGCCTGCTCCACTATCCCGGCGAGCAGGTCGTTGTCGGCGGCGAGGATCGCGTGATTGATCGCATCGCTCACCATGCCGCGTTCCGCGAACCAATGCGCGATGCGCCGCTGGAGCGTGGCGAAATGCGCCCGGTCGGACCGTTCGAACCGGTCCCGCACATATTCCGCGAAGAGCTGGTGATAGCGATATTCGCTGCGCTCCGCCGTCACCGCGCTGAGGAACACCCCCTGCTGCTCCAGCTTTTCGAGCACCAGCCAGCCGTCCTGACGGTCGCACAGCAGATCGACCAGCCCGCCGGTCAGCCGGTCGAGCAGGGCCGTGCGGATCACGATCTCGCGCGTTTCCTCCGGCAGCGTCATCAGCACATGTTCGGACAGATAGCGCGCCAGGTCCGTGCTCGAACCCGAGAACCGGTCGATCACCTGCTCCTGCCCCACACCGCGCTTCAGCGAGAGCGATGCAAGCTGAACCGCGATCGGCCAGCCTTCGGTGCGATCCAGAATGCGGCCGATCTCCTCCGTTCCCAGCGCGGCGTCCCCCCGCGCCAGCAACGATCCCGCTTCCGTCGCGGAAAAGCGCAGCTCGCCTGCCGTGATCTCCAGGAATTGCTCTTCCGCCGCGAGCACCGACTGGCCCAGCCACGGGTAATCCCGCGATGCGAACACGAAATGGCAAGCAGGCGGCGCCATGCGGATCAGCGATTGCAGGAAGGCGGTGACCTCATCGCTTTCCGCATGATGGAGATCGTCCAGGATCAGCACGAATGGCCGCCTGTCACGCCCCAGCGCATTGACGATGGCGGACAGGGCCGCGCGCGGGGGAATGTCGCCGGGGTGGGGATTCCTGTCGCCCGCCCGCTCGACCCCGTCGATGGCCAGCAGCAAATATCTGACCAGCCGCTTGAGATCGCGATCGTCTTTTTCCAGCGTAAGCCAACCGACCTGGACATCCGCCGGGGAAAGGCTGGCCCGCCATTGCGCAAGCAGGTTGGTCTTGCCGTATCCGGCCGGTGCATGGACCAGCGTAAGGCGATGGGAAAGCGCGCCGTCCAGCCGCTCAAGCAGCGGATCGCGCCTGATCTGGTCCCCCATCCAGACGGGTGGATCGAACTTTGCGGCAATCACATCCTGCATGCGGCCCACCCTTGCGCCCGCCAGCATCGCAGGCACCGGAAAAGGCGAGATTACGGGTTGATTGCGGGCATGGCAACTGGAGCAGAAGTATAAAAAGCCCCAAAAAATCAGGGTGCGACAGGCCCATTACCCGTTCGCGGCCGCGCGCACCCGTTTTTCAGATTGCGCGCTCCGCACCGCCGCTCCCAAATCGCGGGAGCTGATTGGGCAGCTGGTGGAGGATACGCAGTGCGCATTGGTGTCGATGTCGGCGGAACGAACACCGATGCTGTGCTGATCGATGATTCGCAGGTCATTTCCCTGACGAAGCAACCCACCACCGCCGATGTCAGCTCCGGCGTGTCGGCGGCTATCTCCGCCGTATTGACCGATGCGGGAGTGGAGCCTGCCGCGATTGCCTCGGTGATGATCGGCACCACCCATTTCACCAACGCGCTGGTGGAGCGCCGGCGGCTGGACAGGATCGGCATCCTTCGGCTCGCCAGCCCTTCCGGGGAGGCCCTGCCCCCGCTCACCGGCTGGCCGGCCGAACTGGCCGCGCAAATTCGCGGCGAGTGTTTCCTGCTGCCCGGCGGCTATGAAGTAGACGGGCGCGAAATTTCGGCCTTCGACGAAGCGAAAGTGCGCGCCGCCGCACGGGCCTGCCGCGAGCAAGGCATTGCCAGCATCGCGGTGAGCAGCGCCTTCGCCCCCCTGAATACCGCGATGGAAGAACGCGCGGGCGCGATCCTGCGCGAGGAACTTCCCGCAGCGAGCATCAGCCTGTCCCACGCCATCGGACGCCTAGGCATGATCGAGCGGGAAAACGGCGTGATCCTCAACGCCGCGCTGTCCAGCCTCGCCCGACACGTCATCTCGTCCTTCGAACGCGCGCTGGAACAGTTGGGCCTCGATGCGCCGCTCTATATCTCGCAGAATGACGGCACGCTGATCTCCGCCGCGCATGCCGCGCGCTATCCGGTGATGACCATCGGTTCCGGCCCTACCAACAGCATGCGCGGGGCCGCCTTCCTCACCGGCGAGCAGGACGCGATCGTCATCGACGTGGGTGGGACCACTTCCGATATCGGCGTGCTGGCCAATGGCTTCCCTCGGGAATCCTCCATCGCGGTGGACATTGGCGGGGTGCGCACCAATTTCCGCATGCCTGATATCCTGGCTATCGGCCTTGGCGGCGGGACCCGTGTCCATCTGGACGCGGCGGATTACCGCGCGGCAACCCATCCGGCGGGCGCGGTGCGGATCGGGCCGGACTCGGTCGGCTATCGCATCGCGCAGGACAGTTTCCTGTTCGGCGGCGCCACCCTGACCGCCAGCGATGTCGCCGTGGCCGCCGGGCGCGCGCATTTTGGCGATCCCTCGCTGGTGCCGCAACTGTCGCCTGCCGTGGGGGAAGCGATCTGGGCCGCGATGCAGGCGAAACTGGAAGACGGGGTGGACCGGATGAAGACGGCGCCCGGCGACGTTCCGGTAATCGCCGTGGGCGGCGGGCATTTCCTGATCGGGGAACGGTTGAAGGGCGCGGCGCGCATCATCCGGCCCCGGCACGCGGAAGTGGCCAACGCGGTCGGCGCCGCGATCGCGCAGGTCGGCGCGCAGATCGAACAGATCGTGGACTATGAAGCGACGCCGCGCGATACCGCCCTTGCGCAGATGCGGGCATCCGCCGCCGCGCAGGTGGAAGCGGCAGGCGGCGCGGCGGGCACCATCGAGATCGTGGATATGGAAGAAGTGTTTCTCAGCTATCTGCCCGGCCGTTCGGCACAGGTCAGGATGAAGGCGGTGGGCGATCTGGCCCAGGGCGCGAAACGCGCGAGCAGCGCCAGCGTGGCGGAGGCCAGCCATGCGCATTGAACGGCACATGCTGGCCGATCTGGCACGCGGCGCGGCCTTCCTCGGCTCCGGCGGCGGCGGCGATCCCTATTACAGCCTGCTGCTGGCAGAAGCGGCGATCGAGCGTTGCGGCCATTTCGACCTGATTTCGCCCGAGGAACTGGCGGACGATGCGCTGGTGGCCCCCTGCGGCTGGATCGGCGCGCCCACCGTCTCCATCGAGAAACTGCCCAATGGCGGCGAAACGGTGGCCGGGCTGCGGCGGCTGGAGCAGATCATGGGTCGCAGGATCGACGCGGTGCTGCCGATCGAGATCGGTGGCGGCAACGGGCTGGCCCCCCTGGTGGCGGCCGCGGAACTGGGCGTGCCCGTGCTCGATTGCGACGGGATGGGCCGCGCCTTCCCGGAATCGCAGATGGCGATCTTCAACATCCGCGGCCTTTCGGCCTGTCCTTCGGTGCTGACGGCCGCCTGCGGCGCGCTCAATGTGATCGAGACGGACGACAACAATACCCATGAACGCATCGCCCGCGCCCTCTCCGTGGCGCTGGGCGGCATTGCGCATATGGTGGAGTATCCCCTCACCGGCGCGCAGGCGAAGGCCCATGCCATCCCCGGCAGCGTCAGCGCCGCCATCGCCACCGGCGCGGCCATCCGCGAAGCGCGCGCCGCGCGGCTGGACCCGTTCGAAGCCCTTGGCGACGCCCTGCGCGCGACCGGGCTATACCCCCATTGCTACACGCTGTTCGACGGCAAGATCGTGGACCTGGAGCGCGAAACGCGCGGCGGCTTCTCCGTCGGCACGGTCACGCTCGACGGGTTCGGCGGCCAGGGCCGCATGGAAATCGAATTCCAGAACGAGAATCTCGTCGCCCGGCTGGACGGCAAGATCCGCGCGATGGTGCCCGATCTCATCACCATCATGGACCGCGAGACGGCCGACACGATCACGACCGAACGCCTGAAATACGGGCAACGCGTGAAGGTGATCGGCGCGGCCGCCCCCGCCATGCTGCGCGATCCCGCCGCGCTGGCCTTTGTCGGCCCTGCGCCCTTCGGCATCGGATCGGAGTTCATTCCCATCGAGCAACTCGTCACACCGGAGCATGCATGAGCGAACGCAGCGCCAACGATACCTACGCCAGCGCTCCCTTGCCGGAGAGCATGACCGTTCCGGGCTGGCGTGTGGCGCTGATTATCGCCAGCTTCACCTTCTCGCTTCCCGGCTTCCTGAACGGCGCGCAGACCGGGCTGGCGCTGGGCTTCACCTATGCGGTGCTGGCGGCGCTGGGCGCGGGCCTGATCCTGTGCGTGGGCGCCTGCCTCACCTCGATCATCAGCGTGCGGACGCGGCTGACCACCTACATGCTAGTGCAGCGCTCCTTCGGCGTGAAGGGGGCGGCACTGGTCAATCTGGTGATCGCGATCATCCATTATTGCTGGTTCGGCGTGAACGTGTCGTTCTTCGGCGATGCGATGGTGGCCGCCGCGCAGCAGGGATACGGTATCCCCGGCAATTTCGGCCTGTTCGTGATCCTGGGGAGCATCATCATCACGATCTCCACCATCTATGGCTTCCGCACGCTCGACCGGCTGGCCATGGTGGCGGTGCCGCTGGTGGGCGTGATCCTGATCGCCGTGTGCTGGACGGTCATGAGCCAGGGGCCGATCAACCTCTCTCCGGTCGAGAACCCGCCCGTCGCCATGAGCTTCGGCATCGCGCTGTCCGCGCTGGTGGGGGGCAACATGCTCACCGTGGCCGCCATGCCCGATCTGTCGCGCTTCATCCGCACGGAACGCGGCGCGGTGATGGGCATGGTCCTGTCCTTCCCCTTCGCGGCGCCGCTGCTGGTGATCGTTTCCGCCCTGATCGCGCTGGCGACCCTGCAGACCGACATCATGCAACTGGTCGTGAACATGGGCTTCGGCGCACCGGCGCTGCTGATGCTGCTGCTGTCGGTCTGGACGATCAACGCGCTCAACCTCTATTCCGCCGGGCTGTCGATGGCGGCGACCTTCCCCCGGGTGCCGCAATGGGTGTTCACCATTGTGGGCGGCGCGATCGGCTGCGGCTTCGCGCTGATGGGGATCATCAATTCCTTCGTCCCCTTCCTGGTGACGCTGGGCCTGATCATCCCGCCCATCGCGGCGATCTATGTGATCGACGGCTTCCTGACCTTCCGCGCGAAGGAACTGGTCCCGATGCCCTTCCGCTGGGAAGCGATCGCGATCTGGCTCGGCTCGCTGGCGATCACCATGCCCGCCACCGCGCTGGGCCTGACGCTCACCACCGTTCCCGCGCTTGACGCCACGATCCTGGCGGCGGGCGGCTATCTCCTGCTGCTGCGCATCCGCAAGGCCATATGACCACCGCGACCTCTGTGACCCTCGGGGAAATCAGCGATCTCGACGCGCACGATCAGGCGGCGCTGGTCCATAAGGGGCAGATCGCGCCGACCGCGCTGGTCGAGGCGGCGATTGCCCGGATCGAGCAGGTCAATCCCGCGTTGAACGCCATCTGTCACCAGGCTTTCGACCATGCGCTGGCGGCCGCCGCGCAGGCCGACCCGGCCCTGCCGATGGCGGGCGTGCCCTATCTGCTGAAGGCCTCGATGGAATATCCGGGCTTCCCGGCCATTTCCGGGTCGCGCAGCCGCGAAGGCGCGGTGGGCCAGCGGAAATATCCCTTCGCCCGGCGGCTGGACGAAGCCGGACTGGTCCCTTGCGGCATGTCCGCCATGCCCGAATTCGGCCTGATCGGCACGGGCGAGGCGCTGTTGCTCGGCCCCACCCGCAATCCGTGGGACCGTGAGTGCAGCAGCGGCGGATCGAGCAGCGGCGCGGGCGTGGCCGTGGCCACCGGCATGGTGCCCTTCGCCACCGGCAGCGACGGCGGCGGATCGATCCGTATTCCGGCATCCCATTGCGGGATCGTGGGCTTCAAGGCCAGCCGCAACTGGAACCTGCGCGCGCGCGGGTCGAGCCTGATCGACGATCTCCTCACTTCGGACGGGCTCTATGGCCGATCCATGCGGGACACGATCTGGGCCGCGCATCACCTGCGCGAACAGCCCCCCGGCCCCATCGCGCCCGATCGCGCCCTGCGCATCGCGTTGAGCCTGCGCGGGTTGGACGGCCTGCTGCCCGAACCTGAAATCGCGGAGGTGATCGGACAGTCCGCCGCCTTGTGCGAAAGGCTGGGCCACCACGTCACCGAGGAAGAACCGCCGCTCGACCTCGAAGGGCTGAGCAAAGCCTTTGCCGTGCTGTGGGCCTATGGCGGGGGCGAAGTGGTCGACCTCACCCGCGCGCGGCTGGGCGCGAAGGCCGACGAGTTGCTCGAACCATGGACACTGGGCCTGGCCGAGCGGCGCGACCGCGTGACCCCGGCCGAACTGGGCGAAGCGCTGCGGCAGGTCGCCATGATCGACCGCGACCTTGCGCCGTTCTGGGAACGGCACGACCTGATCCTCAGCCCCGTGACCAGCAGCCCACCCCCGCGCCTGGGCGTGCTGGCGCCGGATCGCGAGTTCGAGCCGCTGTGGCGCGATCACTTCCGGCATGTGAACTACACCCAGTTGCAGAACATGGCCGGCTATCCGGGCATCTCGCTGCCGCTGTTCCCCGGATCGAGCGGAATGCCCGTGGGCGCTATGTTCTGGGGAAGGACCGGGGCGGATGACCTGCTGCTGTCGCTCGGCACGGCGCTGGAAGCCGCGCGGCCATGGACCCACCGCCGCCCGCCCGCCGCTGCATGAAAATATCGGCCGCCGTCACCCTGGCGATCGCCGCCGCGCTGGGTTGCCCGGCCGCACAGGCGGAAACACCTGCGCCCGCGCAAGCCTGTGCCGCCTATGCCCTGCCCGATACGGAGGTATGGAACCTCGCGGCCCCCGGCGGCGAGGCCTACCGCATCTTCGTGTCGCGCCCACCCGGCGAGGCGCCCGAAGGCGGCTTTCCCGTCCTCTACGTGCTGGACGGCAACGCTTTGTTCGCCGGCTTTGCCGAAGCCCGGCGCATCCAGTCCCATGGCGAGGAAAAGCTCGACCGGATGATCGTAGTCGGCATCGGCTATCCGGGAGACACCGCCTACAGCGCGCGCCGCCTGGCGGACTTCACCCCGCCCCCTCCCCAGCCCCTGCCCGCGGCGCAGGCGAAGCTGGCGGACCTGCCGATGGGCGGGAACGAGCGCTTCCTCTCCTTCATCATGGACACCCTGCGGCCGGAGATCGCGCGGCGCCATCCGGTGAATGCGGGGCGGCAATCTCTCTACGGCCATTCGCTGGGCGGCCTGTTCGCGCTCCACGTCCTCTATTCGCGGCCCGAGGCGTTCCACGCGATCATCGCCGCCAGCCCTTCGCTCTGGTGGGACGATCAGGCGATCCTGCATCAGGAACGCGCCTTCACCACGCGGATCGGCCAGACCGCCGCGCCCGGCCCGATGGCCCGCCTGTTGCTGCTGGTGGGAGAGCGGGATGCGCAAGTCTCAATCGGAGACACCGCCGCGCTGGGCGCCCGGCTGGAGAAACTGTCAGCCCACGGCCTGCGCAGCGAATTCCGCCTGCTGGACGGGGAAACGCATATCAGCGTCCCCGCCCGGTCCATCACCCTTTCCCTGCGCAAGGCGATGGAATGGCCCTGAGGTGGATGGCCCTGAGGCGAATGCGGCCCAGCCGCACCCGCCCCCTCTCTCTTGCAGTCTATTCCACGCCGTCCAGAGTTCCGTAGACCGGCCTGCCTTCGAAGAAGGTCACCAGCACCTTGGCCTGCGAGATTTCCATTGCCGGAATGTCGAAGATGTTGCGGTCCAGGATCACCAGATCCGCGCTCTTGCCCGGCTTGATCGAACCCGTGACCGTTTCCATCCCGTTGGCATAGGCGACGTTCAGCGTGTGCGCGCGCACGGCCTCGGCCAGCGGAATCCCCTCGTCGGGCAACAGCGGAGGGCTTTGCGCATCGGCATAGTTGATCCGCGTCACCGCCACCTGGATGCCTTCCAGCGGGTTGGCCGTGGCCACCGGCCAGTCCGCGCCATAGGCGATCATGCCGCCATGCTTCAGCACGCCATTGGCCGGATAGATATATTGCGAACGGACCGGCCCGATCACGTCCTTGGTCAGGTCCATATAGGGGTAATTGGCGGACCAGGTGGGCTGGAACACGGCGATCACGCCGATCTCGCCAAAGCGGGGCTGGTCTTCCGGCTCGATCACGTTGAGATGCGAGATCATCGGCCGGCGGGCATCGCCATTGGCGATCTTCGATGCTTCGAATACGTCCAGCGCAATGCGCGTCGCGCGGTCGCCAATCGCGTGGATATGCGGCTGGATGCCTTGCGCGCCCAGTTCCACGACGGCCTGCCGCAGTACGTCCTCGGGGATCTGGACCGATCCCCGCTCGCCATGACTGTGTTCATAAGGGTCGATCATCGCGGCGGTCTTCTGCGGGATCACGCCATCGACATAGAACTTCACCGCCGGCGCATGCAGGCCCCATTCGCCGGCCCTGGCCCGCGCCGCCAGGATCACGGGTATCTGCTCCAGCGAGCGTTCGTTCTCCCACTTGAAGGCCAGGCTGACATGGGTGGTCAACTCGCCCCGGTCGAGCACCGCCTTGTAGGCGTCCAGCGTCCGGCTCGTGCCATCGGCGGCCAGGTCGATCCCGGCATCGTGCATTCCGGTGATGCCCAGGCTGTTGAACAGCTGGGTTACATAGACGATCGAGTCATGCATCTCTTCCGCCGTGGGCGCAGCGACGAACTGGCTGACCAGGCCCATGGCGGATTCCTGCAACCCGCCCACCGGCTCCCCCGTTGCCGGATCGCGGTCGATATGGCCGCCCGCGGGATCGGGTGTATCCCTGGTGATCCCGGCCAGTTCCAGCGCCCTGGAATTCACCCAGTAGGAATGGCCGCCCACGGATTCGAACACCAGCGGACGGGTGGTGGAAACCGCATCCAGCCCCTCCTTGAGCGGGATGCCGTTGGGCGGAAATACGTGATCCTGCCAGCCTACGCCGTAGACGGGGCCATCGCCCGGCGTCTTTTCGATGCAGCCGCGAATGATCTGCTGGTAATCCTCGACCGTCTCGCCATCGTGCAGGGAACAGCGGCTGTAGGACATGCCGCCGAAGATCGGGTGGACATGCGCATCCCCGAAGGACGGCATCAGCAGCTTGCCGCCCAGGTCGACCGTATGCGTCTCCTCCCCGCGCCAGGCGGCGATTTCGGCAGCGGTGCCGACCGCCACGATCCTGCCGCCGGAAATCGCCACGGCTTCGGCCCAGGGCTGGCCTTCTTCCACCGTGTAGACCCGCGCATTGGTCAGCACGATTTCGGCCGGGGCAGGTTTGGCGGAAACGCCGGTCGTGGCACAGGCGGCGATGATGGAGCCACCGAAGGCGAGCAGCAGCGCGGCCCGATCCGGGCCTTTCGGGTTACGACGGACGAGAGACATGCAAATTCCTTGTTCGCGGCGCTTTGCCGGGACCGCCCTTCAGCGGTCCCGGCGCGGCGGAAGTCAGAACTTCCGGGTGACCGAAGCGATCAGCGTACGATCCTTGGCCGCCGTGCATATCCCATAAACGGGATTCTGGATCGAGCAGAGGTCGTAATACCTGGTGTCGAACAGGTTGCTCGAATTCACCGAGATCACCCATTTGTCGTAAGCTGCCGACACCATCGCATCGACTAGCGTGACCGACGGAGTGAGGAAGCTCTGGCTCGCGTCGATCTTGTTGCCGATATAGCGGACACCCAGACCGGCACGGAACGTCCAGTCATCGCCCACCTGGAAGGTCTTGGAACCCCAGACCGACGCCATGTGCCTGGGCTGCCCGGCGATCCGGTCACCCGCCGTCAGCGAGGAACTGGACTGGATCACTTCGGCATCCACGAAGCTGTAGGATGCGGTCAGGTCGAAGTTCTCCGGCATCCGCACCACGACTTCGGCTTCGAAGCCCTTGGAACCGACCGAACCACCCTGCAGGAAGTTCTGGATGTTGTCCGGGTCCTGCGAAATGTAGTTCGATTCCTCGATGTCGAAATAGGCCAGCGTCAGCAGCGCGCCCTTGATCGGTTCGATCTTCACGCCCCCTTCGTACTGGCGGGCAAGGCGCGGAATGTACGGGTTCCCGTCAAAGTCGCCGCCCGGCACCGGGAGGAAGGATTCCGCGTAGTTGAAGTAGGGCGAAACCCCGTTGATCACTTCCGCGATGATGCCGCCCCGAAAAGACCACGCCACCTGTGCCGTTTCCTCCACGCCATTGCGGGTCGATGTCGCGCGGTCACGGCGCAGGCCCAGAACCACGTGGACGCGATCGGCGAAGCTCATCTGGTTCTGGATGTAGAAGCCCAGTTGGGTGCTGCCATATTCGAGCGAGTTGAACGCGCCGAAATCGAACGGCACGCCATAGACGGGGTCATAGATGTCGATCGGCGGAGGCGACGGATAGGGGTAGTAGGTGAGGTAGGAGAAGCCCTCGTCCTTGTTCTGGTCGAACCATGTGTAGTCCACGCCCAGCAGGACCTGATGGCTGATCGACCCGGTATCGAACTCGATCGTGAGGTTGTTGTCGCTGTTGACCACCTTGCTCTTCTCGTAGTTCACGTAGAATTCACGATGGAGCAGGCGTTCATCGGGGTCGATCAGGCCCAGCGAGCCGGCATAGACTTCCTTGTAGTCGGTATCCATGTGGCTGTAGCGCGTGGCGCTGCGGAACGAGATCGCATCGGAAAACCGATGCGAAGCGATCAGCGACACGGACGAATATTTCGTGTCCATGCCATTGAAGCCCGGCTCGCCCTGATAGAAGTTGAAGTCGACCCGCTCGGCCTCATTCGGCGCGAGCAGCGACTTCGACAGCGGGACATAGCCGAGCGAACCCTGCATATCTTCCTGATAGAGGCCAATCAGCACGATGTCCGTGTCCGGCGTGGGCTGGAAGCGAATCGACGGATTGATCAGCAGGCGGTCATCGGATGTGCCCCATTGCGTCTCGCCATCACGCAGCAGGCCGACAAAACGGACTGCGACGGTGTCGGACAAGGGGCCAGTGATGTCGACCTGGCCCTGAATGCGATCGTCGGTTCCGCCCAGCAGGCCGACTTCACCGCCGAACTGGAACTTCGGGGTCTTGCTGGCGCCGTTCAGCACGCCGCCGGGGCCGCCCGCGCCATACAGCACCGATGACGGGCCGCGCAGCACTTCCGCGCGTTCCAGGGTGAACGGTTCGAGCCGCGCACCATAGATGAAATCGGGCATGCGTTTCAGCCCGTCGAGATACTGGGCCGCGTCGAAACCGCGAGAAACCAGGAAGTCACCACGGGAATCCACGCTGTTGTTCGAGGCGACGCCTGCAGTATAGCGGACGATGTCCTGCAGATCGACCGCGGTGCGATCGCGGAATTCCTGTTCGGTGATGACGCTGATGCCCTGCGGGACTTCGATCAGCGGGGTATCGGTCTTCGTACCGGCGACTGCGCGTTCGCCCGTGACGATGATGGAACCACCACCTTCATCGGCTTCATCCTGTGCCTGTGCCACGCCGGGCAGAGCCACGGCACAGCAAGTAGTTAGCAGCCCGATCCAGATTTTCCTGGAAAGCGCTCGTCCATTCTCGTGAAACATGGTCCTCATTTCACACCCCTTGTGCCTTCAGTTTCTAACGACCGCGCTTCGCTTTCTGCGATTGTCCGCGGCTCCTCCTGCAGGCGTATTGAACAACACCTTTGCCGCCATGGGACGCGTTATTCAGGGTAAAGGGGGGTAAAGACGGGTAAGCTCCCGCACTACCCATGAAGACAGCCTCGAAAATGCAGCTTTTCCGCGCCAGAATGCGCCAATTGCCGGCACATTTTCTTACCCGATTGGCGAGCCGCTTACCCAATCTTCGCATTGCGTGGCAGGCGGCCCCCCGCCACTTCTCAGGCAGTGTGGAGGCCCGCCCGTGACGCTTGGCCAGCCCTTTGTCCAGCTTGCCCTGGAGCAGAGGTGAAGTGGCCGCGGGCGGGCCTCCGCGCGCCGCGCTTCGGCGCGCCATGTCAGACAGAACAGGATCAATCCCTTGATCGATTACGATGAAATCGACCCGGAAATCCGCCGCTTCCTTGCCGAGATGCGCAGCGAATGGGCAAAGTATCCGCCCTTCGAGAGCATGAGCTTCCCCGAACAGCGCGCGGTGGCGGAGACGGTGCGCGCGCCATGGGCCAGCGGCGGGCCACGAATGGCCGATACGCAAGAGTTCCTGTTCGACCCCGGTGCCGGCGAATTGCGGATCAGGATATACCGCCCGGCCGCTTCACCCGATCCCCAGCCCGCGCTGGTCTACCTGCACGGCGGGGGGTTCACCCTTTTCAGTATCGATACGCATGACCGCCTGATGCGCGAATATGCGGCGCGCGGCGGGTTTGCGGTGATCGGCGTCGATTACCCGCTCTCCCCCGAAGCCAAGTATCCCGCCGCGCTCGACAGGATCGAGGGGCTGATGCTGTGGCTGGCGGACAATGCCGTGGAATGGGGACTGGACCCGGCACGCATCGCCATGGGTGGCGATTCCGCCGGAGGGAACCTGTCCTTCGCAACCTGCCTGCGCCTGCGGGAACGCGGCAGGCTCGATACGGTAAAGGCCATTCTTTCGAATTACGGCGGGTTTTCGTCGCAAATCTCGGACGAGGCGGAGGCACGCTTCGGCGGCCCCGGCTCGATCATGGACCGGACCGAAGCCCGCCAATACTGGACAAACTATCTGCGCGACGAAAGCGATGAGACCGACCCCCAGGCCTGCCCGATCCATGCCGATCTGCATGGCTTTCCGCCCGTCCTGCTGGTGGTCCCGGAACTCGACATCGTGGCCGAGCACAGCCTGGAGATGCACGAACGGCTGAAGGAAGCGGGCGTGGCCGTGGAATGCAGCATCTATCACGGCGCAGTGCACAGCTTCCTCGAGGCGATGTCCATCTCCGAACTGGCACAGCGGGCCATTGCCGAAGGGGCGGATTTCATCGCCCGGAAGGTCGCGCCGGCGGCGTGATCAGGGCTTTCGCGCGCGGATATGGGCGTTGCGATGCCCATAAAGCAGGTAAATCGCGGCCCCGCAGGCGATATAGACCACCAAGATCAATGCCGGGGTCCATTCGCCGTCCGCAGCCTTGGCCACGATGTCCAGGAACACCGGCCCGGCCATCATCACGCAGGCCACCAGCGCGAGAACCGGCACCGTCCCGATCCACACGCCACGGATGCGCACGCCGCCCAGCGGTACGCGGAAAGGCCGCTCCAGCTCAGGATGGGTGGTGCGCAGCTTCATCACCGCGATAGCGACGACCGAGAAGACGCAGATCGTACCCAGGCTGACGAGGTCGGCCAGCAAGGTAATCGGCAACAGCGCCGCACCGACCGCTGAAAAAGTGGCCACCACCACGGTCGCGAACACCGGCGTGCGGAAGCGTGAATGCAGGCCGCAAAAGCGCGGTGGCAGCAAGCCGTCCTTCGACATGGCATGGCAGACGCGCGATTGCGCATAGGTGTTGACCAGCAGGACCGAAGCAAGCCCGGTAAGCGCCCCCGCCTTGATGATCACCGCCAGCACCGGCATCCCCACGGCCTCGACCGCCACGGCGATGGGGTCGGGCACATCCAGCGCCTGATAAGGCACCAGCCCCGTCATCACGAGCGCGACCGCGCCATACAGAATGCCGCTGATCGCCAACGCACCCAGGATACCGATGGGGACATCGCGCTGCGGCTTGCGGGCTTCCGCCGCGGCGGTGGCCACTGCCTCGAACCCCAGATAGGCGAAGAACAGGATCGACGCCGCACGCATGATGCCCGGCGCGCCATAGCGGAAGCCACCCTCGTTCTCCGGGATGAACGGCACCCAGTTCGCGCTGTCCACCTTACCCACGCCCGCCAGGACGAACCCGACCAGGACGCCCACCTTGATCAGCACAAGCACCGTGTTGACCACGGCCGATTGCCGCACACCGCGCACCAGGATCACGACAACGGCCAGCAACGCCGCCACCGCTACCAGGTTCACGCTGCCTGTCGCCACCAGCCTCGTCCCGCCCCGGACAGGTTCCGCCACCAGCCACGAGGTGGACAGGGACGGCGGGATATGCACGCCGAAATCGCCCAGCAAGCTGGTGAGATAGCCGGAGAAACCAACCGCCAGCGCAGACCCCGCCAGCCCGAATTCCAGCATCAGCATCCAGCCCAGCCCCCAGGCAAACACTTCGCCCAACACCGAATAGGCGTAGGAATAGGATGCACCGGAGACCGGAACCACCGACGCGAGTTCGGCATAGCACAGGCAGATGAAGCCGCAGGCCAGCGCCGCGATGAGGAACGAAAGGATCACCGCCGGGCCGGCATAGTGGGCGGCGGCCGCGCCGGTCATCACATAGACTCCCGCCCCCACGATGCAGCCGATACCGATCATCACGAGTTGCAGGGGGCCGAGCGTGCGCTCCATCCCGGTCGTTTCAAGATCGCGGCGCACCGCATCCAGTGGCTTGCGCATCAAAAAGGAACGAACCGGTTTTTCCATCTATACCCCCCTTTGCCTGGTCAGCCGCCCCGCCCCAGTTCCCTCAATATTTCCGCCCGGTCGGCATCAAGCGCCGGAGCCGGCCGGTCAGGCGTGCGCGAAGCGGTGGGGCAGGCAAAAGGCGAACCGGCGTAAAGCAGCTCCCCTTCCGCCGGATGGGTCATCCGACCGAAAAATCCGGTTCCCGCCAGATGCGGTTCCTCCGGCAGGTCTTCCAGCCGATTGACCGGAGCGCAGGGAATATCGGCCGCACGCAATATCTCCAGCCACTCGGCCGTGCTGCGGCGCGGTGCTGCCGCTTCGATGAGAGCGTAGAGTTCCTCGATAATGGCCGAGCGCGTCTGGTCGTTTCCGATGCTGTCCGAAGCCGCCAGGTCTTCCCGCCCGATCATTGGCAGGAAACGGCGCCACTGGCCGGCCGTATAGGGCATGATCGCGACATAGCCGTCACTGGTGGGGTAAGGCCGCCGGCCAGCCGCATTCAACCGGCCATAGCCACGATCGGGCATCGGCGGGATGAAGGTCTGGCCGCTCAACTGCTCGATCAGCAGGAACGAGGCCATGGCTTCGTACATCGGGGTTTCGATCTGGCACCCTTCACCCGTGCGTGCGCGGGATGCCAGCCCGGCTGCGACCGCGAAGGCAAGATGCAGGCCCGCCACCTTGTCGCACAGGATGGTGCGCACGAAGCGCGGTTCGCCATTTGCATCGGCATTCAGCCAGGCCAGCCCGGAAGCCGCCTGGATGCAATCGTCATAGGCCGGATCATCACCATGGATACCCTTGCCGAAACCGCGGGCCGAACAATAAACGATATCGGGCCGGATCGCCTTGATCGCATCATAGTCGATGCCCAGCTTCCGCGCGCTGCCATCCCGCAGATTGTGAACAACCACATCGGCCGTCCTGACCAGATCCGCCAGAATTTCGCGCTCGGATTCCTGAACAAGATCAAGCACCAGCGATCTCTTGTTGCGATTGAGGTTGAGGAAGCCCGCCCCGTCCCCACCCTTGCGGCCGGGCCTGGCGGCACGGAACACATCGCCGCCGGCAGGCTCCACCTTGATGACATCCGCGCCCATGTCGGCGAGAAGCTGCGTGGCGTAGGGGCCCAGGACGACGGTGCTCAGGTCGATCACCCGGATCCCCTTCAGCAAGTCGAACATCGCCCCTCCCCTCCTGTCTTGTCAGCCACCGGCCAATTCGCGTGATCGCCGGGCAGCGGCTTCCACGACATCGCGGGCGAGGCCGTCGATCCGGGCGACGGCTCCGGCATCACTGCCTGTTATCGGTTCATCCATGGCCCCAAGTCCGGCGGCGGTGGTGCCGCCCGGGCTGGTTACCTGTCGCCGTAGTTCGCCAAGCGGGATGGCGGCTTCCGTTTCGGCAAGCCGCCCCGCGCCGATGAAGGTCTGCCGCGCCAGCCGCGTGGCGACGGCTTCCGAAAGTCCTTCGGCCACGCCTGCCCGCACCAGCGACTCGGCAAACCGGAAGAAATAGGCCGGGCCGCTGCCTGAAACGGCGGTCACGGCGTCAAGATCCTCCTCGTCGTCCAGCCACACGAGGTCCCCGGTCGCGCGCAGGATATCCGCAGCGATCTCGCGTTGCGGGCCATCGACCGTGGCGGAGGCGACGGCCGCCGCGATCCCGCAACCAATCGCGGCAGGCGTATTGGGCATGGCCCGCACGATGGCGGCGTGGGTGTCGAACATGTCGGCCAGGCCAGCCAGCGTGATGCCCGCCATGATCGAAACGAACAGGCGCCCTTCGCCCGCCAATGGAGCCAACGCATCGCGCATTCCGCCAAAAGCCTGCGGCTTTACCGCCAGAATTACCGCCAATTCGCGGGGCAGCGATGCCGTGGAAAGATCCTCGATCCGCTCCACGCCATCGGGCAGATCGGCATGGGGATCGAAGGCCAGGACACGGCGGGCCGGGACCAGCGCGCGGGCAATCGCGCCGCCCATCCGGCCGCAGCCCAGCATCAGCACCGGGATCGCGTCATTCCGCATATGCGCCATCCTTCCGATTCAAGCGTTCCCGATTGAAGCGCTGCATCCAGAAGGAGAGATCGCCTTCCTCCATGTTGGAAAGAATCTCGCGCAGGGTTTCCAGCCCTTCGTCCTGTCCCAGCTTGAAGCGGCCCTTCAACTGCGTGACGCGGGCCCGGAAACCCACGATGTGAGGAAACAATTCGGCATAGCGCTCGCCCAGTTCGCTCGCCGTCCACGGCTGCGCCTTGCCCTGTTCCACATGGGCGATCAGCAGGTCCAGCGCCTCGGCCGTCAGATCGGGCTCGACGGTGATCTCGGCCTTGATGCGAAGCTGCGCGTAGTTCCAGGTAGGGCCCCAATTGCGCCGCCCTGCCTGGGAGGGCGAGATATACGCGTCAGGTCCGCTGAAGAGGATCTTGGCACGGCCGTCCCGCGCAAACAGTGCGTTCAGCGGATTGGACCGCGCGAAATGCCCGATCAGTTCAACCAGTTGCCCTTCCGCATCGAAGACGCCGATCAGCGGCAGCAGGCTGGCCTCGTCGCCGCCCTCCGCACACACCCAGGCAAGCGGATAGCTCTCGATCAGCAGGCGGACATCGGCTGCGTCGAATTCCTCGAAAGGAGAACGCGGCTTCGTAGCGGGCGCGACAACGCCTGCCTCCCTGCCTTCTGTGGCCACATTACTGCTCATGCTTCCCTGATCGGCGTTAACTGGACTATGAACAAGCGCCAAGTCGGATATTTTGAGGGGTCCAATGCTGCGTAACTGGGAAATCAGCCTGAGCGAGCGGATCGACGCCGCGCGGCCCGGCCCGCTCTATATGCAGATCATCCAGGCGGTGATCCGCGACATCGAAAGCGGGCGCCTGCCATCCTCCACCTATCTGCCCAGCAGCCGCGAGCTTGCCCGCTTGCTGGGGGTCAGCCGCAAGACCGTGGTGCTCGCCTATGAGGATCTGATTGCCCAGGGGTGGCTGGCCACCACGGGCACGCGCGGCACCATGGTGTCGCAGACCTTGCCCGAAAGCGGATCGGGCAATGGCGGGCGGGGCGCCGCAGACAGCCGTGCGGTGCAGACCGGCTATACCTTTCTCAGCCCGCCGGACCGTCCGCTGGCCTTGCCCGCCGGCCCCGGCCTCAAGATCGATGAAGGTGCGCCTGATGGCCGCCTGTTTCCAGCCGAACTGCTGGTGCGCGCCTATCGCACGGCCACTCACCGGGCATCGCGCGGCAATGGCTTCCAGTATCGCGACCCTCGCGGATCGCAGCCCTTGCGCACGGCCATCGCCCGTATGCTCACGGCACAACGCGGCCTCTCGGTGAGCGAGGAGAACATCTGCATCACGCGCGGCAGCCAGAACGGCATCTTCCTGGCCGCCATGGCATTGGTCCGCCCGGGCGACGCGGTGATCGTGGAAGCGCTGACCTATGAACCGGCGGTCGCCGCCTTCGAAGCGCTGGGCGCGCGGATTATCCCGGTCGGACTGGATGACGAAGGATTGAATGCCGATGAGGTGGAGGATGCCTGCGGCCGCCATGCGGTGAAGGCCGTTTTCGTAACGCCCCATCACCAGTTCCCCACGACGGTCGCCCTGCGCCCGGATCGCAGGCTCCGCCTTGTGGAGCTTTCGCGGCAATTCGGCTTTGCCATCATAGAAGACGATTACGATCACGAATTCCATTTCGAATCCCAGCCCCTGTTGCCGATCGCGGCCTATGCGCCGGGGCAGGTGATCTATGTCGGTTCGTTGTCCAAGCTGCTGCTTCCCGCGCTGCGCATCGGATATGTCGCAGCACCGGCACGGCTGATCGACGCGCTGGCCCACCTCATTTCATTGAGCGACGGCATGGGGAACACGCTTACCGAGGATGCCGCGGCGATCCTGATCGAGAATGGCGAATTGCGCCGCCACGCACGCAAGGCGCGGCAGGTCTACGCCGGGCGGCGACAGAGCTTCGCGGCGGAATTGAAGCAGGTGCTGGGTGATCGGGTGGACTTCCGCATTCCAGACGGCGGGCTAGCCTTCTGGCTGCGCTTTCGCGCCGACCTCGACCAGATCGAGCGGCGGGCGCGGTCTGCGGGCCTGCGTTTCGCCTCGTCCCGATCCTTCATGACCCGCAGCGATGCTCCACAGGGATTGCGGATCGGCTTTGCCAGTCTTGAGGAACCGGAAGCCCGCACCGCGATCGAGGCGCTGGCAAATGCCATGAGGTGAGATATTGGACTTATGGAATTGTCAAAAACTGGATGTTTTTAGATCCAGTCGAGAGGCCGATCCTGCAGGCTGACCAAAGGCCCGCAAAAATGCCGCCCAACTGGTCCACAGGACAGGTTCGACATGCCGTTTGAAGAATTCGCTCCACCAATCAGGCAACAATCGCCGCTCCGGCAGGCGATCACGGCCGCTTATCGCCGGTCGGAGCAGGAATGCCTTGCCGCCCTGCTTCCCCTCGCGAGCGTTTCCGGCGAAATGCGCGTGGCAGTGGAACAGACCGCGCGGACGCTGGTGACGGCGCTGCGCCGCAAGAGCGGCTCCAGCGGGGTCGAGGGACTGGTTCAGGAATATGCGCTTTCCAGCCAGGAGGGCGTGGCCCTCATGTGCCTGGCCGAAGCCCTGCTGCGCATCCCCGATAACGAGACCCGCGATGCCCTGATCCGCGACAAGATCGCGGCCGGTGACTGGCGCGCGCATCTGGGCGCCGACCGTCCGCTGTTCGTGAATGCGGCGACCTGGGGACTGGTGGTAACCGGGAAGCTGGTCCAGCCGGTGGATGACAGGAACCTGGGCGGCGCGCTCAACCGCCTGATCGCCCGCGCCGGGGAACCGGTGATCCGCAAGGGCGTGGATCTGGCCATGCGCCTGCTGGGCGAACAGTTCGTGATCGGCGAAACGATCGGGGAAGCGCTGCAACGGGCACGCAAGCCGGAACAGCGCGGCTTCTCCTACAGCTATGACATGCTGGGCGAAGCGGCGGCGACCGCACAGGATGCGCAGGACTATTTCGATGCCTATGCCGATGCGATCCGCGCCATCGGCGTGGCCGCGAAGGGCCGTGACATCTATTCGGGGCCGGGCATTTCCATCAAGCTTTCGGCGCTTCACCCCCGCTATTCCCGTTCCCAGGCCGGGCGCGTCGTGGCGGAATTGCTGCCCCGCGTGCAGGCGCTGGCCGTCCTCGCCAAATCCTGCGACATCGGCCTCAACATCGATGCCGAAGAGGCTGACCGGCTGGAGCTTTCGCTCGACATCCTCGAAAGCCTCGCGCTCGATCCAGCCCTCTCGGGATGGGACGGCCTGGGCTTCGTGGTGCAGGCCTATGGCAAGCGCTGTCCCTTCGTGATCGACTGGCTGGCCGATCTCGCCCGCCGTTCAGGCCACCGCATCATGATCCGGTTGGTAAAAGGCGCCTATTGGGATGCGGAGATCAAGCGCGCCCAGGTGGATGGGCTGCCCGATTTCCCGGTCTACACCCGCAAGGCGCATACCGATGTCGCCTATCTCGCCTGCGCCCGCAAACTGCTCGACGCACGCGACGTGCTGTTCCCGCAATTCGCGACCCACAACGCACAGTCCCTGTCCGCGATCCTGCATATGGCGGGGCCGGATTTCACGACAGGCGACTATGAGTTCCAGTGCCTGCACGGCATGGGCCAACCGCTTTACGAGGAAGTCGTCGGCGCCGACAAACTGGGCCGTCCCTGCCGTATCTATGCGCCTGTCGGCACCCATGAGACCTTGCTTGCGTATCTCGTGCGCCGCCTGCTGGAGAACGGAGCCAACTCCAGTTTCGTGAACCGCATCGCCGATCCCGCCGTTCCGGTGGAGGAACTGACGGCCGATCCGGTGCTGCAGGTAGCGCAAGAGCCAGAGCCCGGCGCGCCGCATCCCGACATTCCCCTGCCCCCTGCCCTGTTCCCCGATCGGCGCAACTCCAGGGGCCTGGACATCAGCGACGAAAGCATTCTTGCCGAACTGTCCGTAGAACTGGCAGCCAGCGCGCGAACCGAATGGACCGCCTCCGCAGCAGGCGGCACAGGTGCAGCCCAGCCGGTCCGCAATCCGGCGAACCATGACGATATCGTCGGATACGTCACCGAAAGCACGCCGGAACAGGCCGTTGCCGCGGTCGAGCGGACGGCGGACAGCATCTGGGCTTCCACCCCTGTCGAGCCCCGCGCGCAATGCCTGGAGCGCGCGGCCGACGCCATGGAAGCAGAGATGCCGACCTTGCTGGGCATCGTGATGCGCGAGGCCGGAAAAAGCCTGCCAAATGCCATCGCCGAAGTGCGGGAGGCTGTCGATTTCCTGCGCTATAATGCGCAGCAGGCACGCACGAAGCTGGACGGCGGCCACGTACCATTGGGGGCCGTGGTTTGCATCTCGCCCTGGAATTTCCCGCTCGCAATCTTCACCGGACAGGTGGCGGCTGCCCTGGTGGCCGGGAACGCCGTTCTGGCAAAACCTGCCGAGGAAACCCCGCTGATCGCCGCCCAATCCGTGCGCATCCTGCACGAAGCGGGCATACCCGCCGATGCGCTGCAACTGGTACCGGGCGACGGCAGGGTGGGCGCGGCGCTGGTGGGCGCGGCGCGGACTGCGGGGGTGATGTTCACCGGATCGACCGAAGTGGCACGGCTGATCCAGCAGCAATTGGCCAGCCGCCTGTCCCCGTCAGGCAAGCCGATCTCGCTGATTGCGGAAACCGGCGGCCAGAACGCCATGATCGTCGATTCATCGGCGCTGGCCGAGCAGGTCGTGGCCGATGTTCTGGCCTCCGCATTCGACAGCGCCGGGCAACGCTGCTCCGCATTGCGGGTACTGTGTCTGCAGGAAGACGTAGCGGACCGCACACTGGCCATGTTGAAAGGCGCCCTGCACGAACTGGACATCGGCCGGACCGACCGCATAGCCACGGATATCGGCCCGGTGATCAGCCGAGAAGCGCAGGAAACGATCGAAAGCCACATCACGGCGATGCAGGGCCGGGGCAAGCCGATCCATCGCACCGCCCTTCCCGCCGAAACCGCCAAAGGCACGTTCGTTGCGCCCACCATCATCGAAATCGGCGACATCGCCGAACTGGGCCGCGAAGTGTTTGGCCCGGTCCTGCACGTCATGCGTTATCGGCGCGAGGATCTGGACGCGCTGATCACCCAGATCAACCACACCGGATATGGGCTTACCTTCGGCCTTCACACGCGGCTGGACACCACCACCCGGTCGGTTCTCGGCAAGGTGCGGGCAGGCAATCGCTATGTGAACCGCAACGTGATCGGCGCGGTCGTGGGCGTGCAGCCATTCGGTGGGCGCGGGCTTTCCGGGACCGGCCCCAAGGCAGGCGGCCCACTCTATCTGACACGGCTTGCCACAGGCGTTCCCGGCCTGAAGGGGGGCCATGACAAAGGGGGCGATGCCGCGCTTTCGGATTACACCGCCTGGCTGGAACAGAACGGCAGCGACCGGCTTGCTGCCATTGCCAGGCAGTATCGCGATGCCTCCCCGCTCGGCCTTGAGATCGAGCTTCCCGGTCCGGTGGGCGAGCGCAATCTCTATGCGCTGCATTCACGCGGCACCATTCTGCTTTCGTCACAGAGCGATGATGGCCTTTACCAGCAGATCGCGGCGGTTCTGGCATCGGGGAATACCGGAGCTTTCGTCAACCGGTGGGTGCCTTCCGGTCTCCCCGCTTCGGTAAGGGCGCGATTCAGCGTGGCAACGGCCGATACGGCGCTGGCTGGCGCGCTCTATGAAGGGGACGAGCAAGGGCTGCTTGCCCTTCAGGCCAGGCTGGCGGACAAAGAAGGCGCGATCGTGCCCATGCAAGCCGCCAGCAGCGCCGAATGCGCCGTCGGGATGGCCTATCGGGTGGATTGGCTGTGCGAGGAAGTATCCACTTCGATCAACACCACAGCCGCAGGCGGGAATGCCAGCCTGATGGCACTGGCAGACTGATCCGGCGGGGCCGGGGGGAGAAGGGCCGAATGACCGTAATTCGCAAGCTGGGCGCGTATTGGGCAACGATCCTTTGCCTGTTGTTGCTGGCGATCTGGATCTTCCAACCCGTCGGTGCGAGCCCACCCGCCAACCCCGGGACCGACTTCGATACCCAGCGTGCCCTTGTGCGCCTTACCGACATTCTGGGGGACGAGCGCCCCCACCCCGTGGATAGCGTTGCGAATGATTCCGTGCGCGAGCGGTTGCTCGGCCAGATACACGCGCTTGGCTACACACCGGAAGTAAGGGATCAGTTCCACTGCAATGACGTGCGGGCAGGCGCGGCCATTTGCGGGCGGGTGCGGAACGTCTTCTTCTGGATCGGTTCGCCCGGCGCCGACGCCGTGATGCTCGCCGCCCATTATGATTCCGTCGCGGCCGGCCCCGGCGCGGCGGATGACGGGATCGGCGTGGCAACCATTCTCGAGATTGCCCACCTGTTGAAGGACGAGCCGCTCAAGCGCCCGGTGCTGGTCCTGATCACTGATGGCGAGGAAGCCGGCCTGCTGGGTGCGGCCGCCTTTGCCGCCCACGATCCGCTGGCGAAGCAGATTGGCGCAGTGGTCAATCTTGAGGCGCGCGGCACCACCGGGCGGGCCAACATGTTCCAGACCAGCACGCCCAACGGCAACGACATCGCCGCGCTCAAGGCGGGCGAAACCATGCCATCAGCCAATTCGCTGGCCGCAGATCTCTATTCGATTCTTCCGAACGACACCGATCTCACCATGCTCCTGCCGCTCAATATCGATGCGGCGAACTATGCGATCATCGGCGGGGCATCCCGCTATCACACTCCGCTCGACAATCTCGATCATCTCGATCCGCGCTCACTCGGCCATATGGGGGCGAGCGCGCTCTCCGCCGTGCGGGGCTTCACCTCCGTCGAAGCCGTTACGCCAGAGCCGGAGAAGCTCTTCTCGGGCCTGGTCGATCCGGTCCTGCTGGTGATCGGAAAAGGCGCGGCGCCAATCGTGGCCGGCCTGGGGTTGCTGGCCGCGCTGCTCACCTTCATCCGCACCGGCGATGGCGGCACGATCAGGACGGCGATCGCTCCTCCTCTGGCGGTAATCGCGGGCGTGGCGCTGGCCACTGGCATCGGCATGCTGGTGGCCGCCATCCGGCCGGAAGCGAACTTCGCCACGGCGTGGCCCATTGCCATCCGTGCATCCTTTGCCGCCGCTGCCTTGCTGGGCGCGATGGGGACGGTGCAATTGCTGCGGCTGCGCAACGGCCTGCGCCTGTCGATGGCGGCATGGTTCTGGTTCGCGGCGATAGTGCTGCTGGCATTCGGCGTTCTTCCGGGCTTTTCCACTTTCGCGATCTGGCCGCTGATGGCGGTGATCGCGGCGACGGCGGCGATGCTGGTCCCCCGCCTGCGCCCGGCCGCACCATGGATGATGGCGCTCGCCGCGATCCTCTACGCCTTGATCGCGCTGCAAGTGGGGGCAGGTGCCGAGGATGGCCTCTTCCCCGAGAATGCCGCCCCCATCACTGTGCTGCTGGTGTTCCTGTTCCTGTTCGCGCTGCCGGTTGCGCAGCATCCGCGCTGGCTGGCGCCCGGTCTGTGCGCCCTGGTTCTGATCGTTGCCACCACCGCTGCGCTACTGGTGCCTGCCTATTCGGTCGACACTCCCCGTCACCTCAATATCGATCATGACGATGTGGACGGCACCGGCCGGCTGCGCATCTACGACAATGGCCCGCTGCCCGCCGCAATGCGCGCAGCGGCGGATTTCAACGACACCCCCGATCGGGATGGATACTGGCACGCCCCCGCCCCCTCCCTGCCCGACGAAGGCAGCCTGACGATCGTTTCCGACGTCACCACCGGCACTACGCGAACGGTCAGGCTATCGGCGCTGGCCCCGGGGGCGGACCGCCAGCAAATCCTGTTCGAGGACGGCGATGCCATCAGCGCGGTGGAAGTGAACGGCGCGAAACCGTCCGTGATCGCTCCGGTCCGGTATGTCGGTTGCACCGGCCGCACGTGCCGTGCGCTGGACATCACGCTCACCCTCGAAACCGGGGCCAAGCTGCCGACCGTGGAGTGGGCGCGATATCGCAACGGCAACAGCGCCTTTTCGGCAAAGCTGGCCGAGGCCCGCCCATCTACCGCACAACCGGTGCATGCGGGGGATCAGCACGCATTGATCCGCCGCTTCCCGTTCTGGAGCGCCAGGCCGGGCGAATGAGGCCGGCGAGACACCGCGCCTCCAGGAGTTGATGAGAGCAACAACGTTACGCAAGTCCTCAAATAAAACCCTCTAGACAAGCCATTTCCTTTGGTGACAATATCAACTTGGCGCAATGGCTGGCACATTGCGCCGTTGCTGGCTGTCGCGGTACCGGGCCATTCTCCCGGACAATAACGAACAAAAAGAGAAGGCGGGCCAGGCGACAGCGAATGGCCTCGCGGGAGAGGGATGGGAAATGAACGATATGGAGAAGGCTTCGCCCGGGACGGCGGAGACCGGAAACGCGGGCAAGGCCTGGCCGACCTCGCGCCAGGCCAATTACGGTCTGTTCCTGCTGATCCTGACATCCGCTTGCGCACAGCTCGATGTCGCGATCGTTCCCTATCTCGCGCCCTATATCCAGAAGGATCTCGGCATTACCGACCTGCAGCTCTCGCTGCTGATCGGTGTGTCCTTCGCGCTGTTCTACACGATGGTCGGCATTCCGGTGGCCCGCCTGGTCGATCGCCATAGCCGCAAGAAAATCCTCTCCATCGGCATGCTGACCTGGACGGTGGGAGCCGTCTTGTGCGGCTTTGCCCAGAACTTCTTCCAGCTTTTCGTTGCGCGCTTCATCGTGGGCGGCGGGGAATCCGTGAACGGCCCATCCGCCTATTCGATCATGGGCGACCTGTTCCGGCGCGAGCGGCTGCCACGCGCCATCGCGCTCTACCACATCGGGCAGGTTTCCGGCCCGGCGCTGGCCATGCTCATCAGCGGTGTGCTGATGGCCCTGATCATCGACATGAGCCCGATCCAGCTGCCCTGGGGCCATATGGCCGGCTGGCACGTGATCTTCATCCTGACTGCCCTGCCGGGCTTCTTCATCGCGGCATTGATGCTGACCACGATGCGCGAACCCCGGCGCCAGATCATTGCCAACCAGCTCGACCCCGCTTTCAAGCAGGGAGAAAGCAAAGGCATCTCCGGCGGCCTGCTCAGCGATTATATGGTCGCGTTCAAATACATGGCCCAGCACAGGCGGGTGTTCGCGCCGATCTTCCTGACGCTGCTGATCGGTGCGCTGCACTTCGGCGCCGCCGCCTGGACCCCGATCTTCTATCAGCGGACCTATGGCTGGGCGCCAGCGCAACTGGCGATCTATCACAGCGTCCTGTCCCTGTGCCTGGTGCCGCTGGGCATGTTCCTGGGCGTCATGATGGCCGAATATTTCACCCGGCGCGGGCGTGACGATTCCCCGGTCATCGTGCTTCTGATCGCCAAGGTCATCGCGCTGACCAGCATCTTCGTGACCCTGATGCCCAGCCCATGGCTGGCGCTCGGGCTGAGCAGCTTCGGTTCGCTGGCAATCGGCATGCTCGGGCCGATTCAGAACGTCCAGTTACAGACAGTCGCCCCGGCGGAATTGCGGGGCAAGATCACGGCGCTCTACCTCTTCCTGCTCAACGTGGTGGGGATTGCGCTGAGCCCGATCATCGTGGCCGTGCTGACTGATCAGGTTTTCGGCGATCCTTCGCAAGTAAGGTGGAGCATCTTCATCCTGCTGGCCGTCTCATCGCCAATCAGCCTGTTCTTCGCCTTCATGAGCCGGCGTCCGTTCCTGGAGGAAGTACGCAGGCTGAAGGCGCTGGAAACCGCCTCGTGAGCATTCGGCTTTGCTGATGTGCCAGCAGCCGAGCCGACACTGCGGGAAACACCTGCGTCGGAACCATGTGGCCTGCCGCGCCTTTTAACCATGAGACGACCTAGTCTCGCCAGGAGATGTCAAATGGCGGCCGAGATTGCATTCCTGCTCAGGGCTGGCCTCGTCCTCGTCATGGCCGTCGCTTTCTGGGCCTGGGTCCGCAACCTGTATGCGGCGCGGTTGTCCGACGATACCGCCGATGACGATCTCCACGGTTTTCGGACGATTCAATCCCGCCCTCCGCGGCAGGACGACTAGCCGAGCAAAAGCGCTGCCGCCTAGTCGGGGTCAGAACGTACCTTCCAGAGATAGGCGGTCAGTCCGGCAATCGCCGCAAATATGACGAGCCCCCAAACCATCAGAAATATAGACATGGATCCCCCCGGACCAGATTTCTCCAATTGCTTCCAAGTCACCTCTGCCAATACCGGATCTTTGCCCGGCTTCCATTACGTGCGCGGCACTATGCGATGAACGCAAGGCCGCCCAAGGCGGCGACCTTAACGCCCAAAGCCCCTATCCGCTACTTCTTTGGCAATGCGAAGGCGATGTAGCGGTTTGTTTTAGGTGGCGGCGGCATGTCCAGTTGCTGGTGGAACATGCCTTCCCACCCGCAGGGGATCACGATGTATTGCCGCCCATCCACTTCATAGACGGCGGGCACGCCCTCGGTCGCGGCGGGCAGGTCGTATTCCCACAGCGTGTGCCCGGTGGAGGCATCCCGCGCGCGGAACTTGCGGTCGCTGGCCGTGCCGACGAACAGCAGCCCGCCCGCAGTCGTCACCGGGCCGCCGCGCGTGGTCTGTGCGCCTGTTCCGGTGATGCCCTGCCTGGCCAGCGGCATCATGTCGCCATTGGGGATTTCGTACAGCTTGGTGCCGGTCTGCATGTCGTAGGCCACGATGGTGGACCAGGGCGGGCCGACCGCGACCATGCCGTTGCTCTGGATCAGGTAATCGAACGGTGCGTCATAGGGGATCACCTCGCCGCCCGAATTGGGCATCCGATCCGCCGCGCCTTCCCGCTCGTCCGGCACCAGCTTCACCAGCGAGGGATAGTTGCGGTTCACGATGTAGAGCCGGTTCTTCTCGGGATCGACCGAGACCATGCCCCAGTTCGAACCGCCGTTCTGGCTGGGGAACAGCACCGTTCCCCGCGTGCTCAGTGGCGTGAACAGCCCTTCGTTGCGCGCCGTCTTCAACATTTCGCGCAATTTCTGCTGGTCCGCTTCGGGCAGGTAGGGATTGATATCCTCCTCCGTGAAGCGCGAGCGGGTGTAGGTTTCCGGCCAGACAGGGAAAGGCTGGGTGGGCGATGCATGTTCGCCCGGCACGTCCGATGCGGGAACGGGGCGCTCCTCGATCGGCCAGATCGGCTCGCCAGTGCGGCGGTCGAACACGAACATGTAGCCCATCTTGGTGGGCTGGATCACGATAGGCACATCCTCGCCCTTGCGCTTTATCGTCAGCAGCTTGGGTGCGGTCGGCAAGTCGTAATCCCACAGATCGTGGTGCACGGTCTGGAAGTGCCAGATGCGCTTGCCGGTGCGGGCATCCAGCGCGATGATCGAATTGCCGAAGAGATTGTCACCTTCCCGATTGCCGCCATACCAGTCGAAACGCGGGGAGCCGGTGGGGATGTAGATGATCCCCAATTCCTTATCGATGGTCGAGGCGGACCAGTTATGGACACCGCCGAAACGCTCCCGCCCCTTCTCCGGCCATGTCTCGTAACCGAACTCGCCCTTTTCGGGCACGACGTGGAATTCCCACTTCCGCTCGCCCGTGCGGACGTCATAGGCCTGAATGTCGGCCGGCGCGGAATCGTAGGTATAGGCGCCCGCCGGCAGCGATACGATGATCGTATCCTCGAAGATGCGGCCGGGATTGTCGGTCTGCAGCGGGCGCACTGTCTCGCGATCCTCACGCGTCAGGCCATCCCGCAGGTCCACGCCGCCATCCCCGCCGAAGCTGGCGATGACCTCGCCCGTATCGGCCGAGACGGCGCGCAGCATCCCGCCGTTGATCAGGAACAGGCGGCGGTCCTTGCCGTCTTCGCTCTGCCAGTAATTGATTCCCCGCTGGCCGATCGGCCCTTCGAACTTCGTGCGCCAGATTTCCGTGCCGGTATCCGCCTTCAGCGCGACCAGCGCGTTACCGTCCGCGATCACGTACATCACGCCGTCCACGATGGTGGGGCTGAAACGGAAGCCGAAGGCGAAGGGCGGGTCCTCGCCCGCCTCGAAGGTCCAGGCCACTTCCAACTGGTCGACATTGGTTTTGTCGATCTGGTCGAGCGCCGAATATTGCGAGGAATCTCCTCCGCCGAGATAGCCATCCCACCCGACATGATCGAAGGTGTCGCCCGGCCGCGCAGCTTCCGACGAATCCTGCGCCTGCACGATGCCGGCGGCACCCAGCGCAACCGCCGCGACGCCCAGTCGCAATGCCTTCAACGCCCGCCCTGCTCCATTCCGCAGATGTCGCTTGTGCAGTGCCATCATATGCATTCCCCTCTTTCCTGAACCCTGTAGCGCGCAGGCATTCTTCACCTTAGCCACCTTGATAAGCAGACTTACACAACTTGTCCCGTCGCGCTACCCTCAACGAAATAACCCATATAAAACCGCAATTTCTCGGGAAATATGGATGATACTATCCCCTCTCCCGGGCGATCAAGGCGGCCTTGAAACACGCTATATTACCAGACAAAGTCATATCTTCGGAAAGCGGCCTTGCAGCTTGATCCGCCCGGCACACGAAGCACCATCCCGCACGGCCCCTTGCCCCGTCCGACACGCCGGACACTACGGAATTGCGCCACTCCCGGCTCGACGACCGGGGGGATCGTCGTTAAAGAACCGACCCGGGAAAGGGGCCATCGCCCCGCGAAACAAGCACCGCTGTAGGAGATGCGCATGGAAAACCTCAACAAAACCATCCAGGGAATCGTCGCTCGCGGCGAAGACCAGCTCTTCATCAATGGCGAATGGCGCAAGAGCAGCGGAACCCAGGAAATGCAGGTCGTCGCGCCGCATAACGAAGAACTGCTGCTGACCTATATCGAGCCGGTGACGGCCGATGTGGACGCAGCCGTTGCCGCCGCCCGTGAAGCCTTCGACAAGGGCCCGTGGCCGCGCATGGCGCCTGCCGAACGCGGCGCCTACCTGAAGAAGGTCAGCGACATACTGCTGGCCCGCATGCCTGAACTCGCGGAAGCATGGACCGGCCAGGTCGGTGCGACCATCGGCTTCACCAACAAGGCCAGCTATCAGGTGCCCGGCCTGTTCAAGTTCTATGGCGAATTGTGCGACACCTATCCCTTCGTGGAAGAGCGGATCGGTTCGATGGGCGGCAACCGCGTGCGCGTGGTGCAGGAACCCGCTGGCGTCGTCGCCGCGGTAACACCGTGGAACGCTCCGCTCGTGCTGCTGGTCTACAAGGTCGCCGCCGCGCTGGCCGCGGGTTGCACCATGGTCTGCAAACCCTCACCCGAAACTCCGATCGACGCGCACATCCTGGCTGAGGCGATCCAGGCAGCCGGCATTCCGGCAGGCGTGTTCAACATGCTGCCCGCCGGGCGCGAAGTGGGCGACCACCTGATCCGCCACCCGGGCATCGACAAGATCAGCTTCACCGGCTCGACCGCAGCAGGCAAGCACATCGCCGGCGTCGCTTCGGAACGCCTCGCTCGCGTCAGCCTCGAACTGGGTGGCAAGTCGGCCGCGATGATTCTCGACGATGCGGATATGGACCATGTGCTGAAGAGCCTGGTGCCCTATTCCATGCCGATCACCGGCCAGGTCTGCTTCTCGCTGACTCGTGTGCTCGTCCCGAAGAGCCGCAAGGACGAGATCATCGAAGCCTACACCGACGCCGTTTCGAAGGTGAAGGTCGGCAATCCGTTCGAAGCCGACACCGGCATGGGCCCGCTGGCCATGCAGCGCCAGCTTGAGCGGGTGCAGGGCTATATCGAAAAGGGCAAGGCCGAAGGCGCCAAGCTCGCCCTGGGCGGTGGCTGCCCGGCCGACCTGAACCGCGGCTTCTTCATCGAACCCACCGTGTTCACCGATGTTCAGCCGGAGATGACCATCTTCCAGGAGGAAATCTTCGGCCCGGTCGTCTCCTTCGTCGATTATGACGGTGAAGCCGACATGATCGCCAAGGCGAACGACACAGTGTTCGGCCTGCACGGCGCGATCTACACCCAGGATGCGGAGCGTGGCTTCAACCTCGCCCGCGAATATCGCGCCGGCTCGGTCACGATCAACGGCATGATGGTGGACATCCATATGCCGTTCGGCGGCTTCAAGCAGTCCGGCCTTGGTCGCGACGGTGGTCTGGAAGGCCTTGAGAACTATCTCGAAACCAAGGCAGTCTACTTCGCCTGAGCCATTGGCTTACGTAATAAAGAAAGGGCGGCCTCCCCGGTGGAGGCCGCCCTTTTCATTTCAGTCCGCCTTCATTCCCCCTGCGGCATGTATTCCTCCTGCGGCATGCCCTGAGGGACTATCGTCCTGATGATGCTGGCGTCCAGTTCCTCGAAATCGTGCAGGCCTATCGTGTCGTAGAGTTCCTGCCGGGTCTGCATCCGATCGACCATCCTGTGCGTGCCGCCATTCTCCCTGATCGACGCATACAGCTCTGCCTGCGCCTTGTTGGCCACACGCAGGGACGATACGGGCCAGATCACCATCTTGTAGCCCATCTGCTCGAACTCGCTGGCGGTGAAGAACGGCGTCTTGCCGAACTCCGTCATGTTCGCGAGGAGCGGGGTGTTTGGCAGAGCGGCGGCGAACTTCTCGAACATTTCGTGTGTATTCAATGCTTCCGGAAAGATCGCATCCGCGCCCGCATCGACATACATCTTCGCCCGCTCGACCGCGGCGTCGAAGCCTTCGACCCCTGCGGCATCGGTGCGCGCCATGATCACGATATCGCGGCTCGCCTTCTTCGCCGCCGCGACCTTGGCCGCCATGTCTTGCGGGGGGGCGAGGTTCTTGCCGTTCAGATGGCCGCACTTCTTGGGCAGGATCTGGTCCTCCAGATGCACCGCGCCCGCGCCCGCTTCCTCGAAGGTGCGGACCATATGCATCACATTCAGCGCCTCGCCATAGCCGGTGTCCCCATCCACCAGCAGCGGCAGGCCGGAAGACCGCACGATCTGGCGGATGAAGAAGGCCACTTCGTCCACCGTGATGATGCCGAGGTCGGGCAGACCCATCGAAGCCGTCATCGCCGCTCCCGAAAGGTACAGCCCTTCAAACCCCACATTGCGGGCCTGGATCCCCGCATGGCCATTATGCGCCCCGGGCAGTTGCAGAATGCCGGGCCGTTCCAGCAGCGCGCGGAAGCGCTTGCCCGCGCTTTCTGCCGGGAGTTCGTCTGCAATCAGATAAGGCATCGCCTGTTCCTCACTTGCGCTGGTCGAGCGGAACCCATGCGAGATCGTCGGGCCCGGTATATGCCGCCGAAGGGCGGATGATCTTGTTGTCCAGCCGCTGCTCTATCACATGCGCCGACCAGCCCGATGTGCGTGCGATCACGAAAAGCGGGGTGAACATCGCGGTCGGCACGCCCATCAGGTGATAGCTGACCGCGCTGAACCAATCGAGATTGGGGAACATCGCCTTCGCGTCCATCATCACGGCCTCGATCCGTTCGGCGATGGCGAACTGCTTGGTCGAACCGGCTTCATCTGCCAGCCCCCTGGCCACACGCTTGATCACCGCGTTGCGAGGGTCCGAGACGGTATAGACCGGGTGGCCGAAGCCGATGATCACTTCCTTCGCATCGACCCGGCGGCGAATATCCGCCTCCGCTTCGTCAGGATCGCCATAGCGCTTCTGGATTTCGAACGCGACTTCGTTGGCCCCGCCATGCTTGGGTCCGCGCAAGGCCCCGATCCCCCCGGTGATGGCCGAATACATATCGGACCCCGTGCCCGCGATCACCCGCGCGGTGAAGGTGGAGGCGTTGAATTCATGCTCCGCATAGAGGATCAGCGAGACATGCATGGCCCGCACATGGCTCTCGGGTGGCGGGGTGCCGTGCAGCAGATGCAGGAAATGGCCGCCTATGCTGTCATCATCGGTCTGCACATCAATCCGCACACCGTTCTGGCTGTAGTGATACCAGTAGAGCAGCATCGAGCCGAGCGAGGCCATCAGCCGATCGGCAATGTCGCGCGCACCCGGCAGGTTGTGGTCGTGCGCCTCAGGCAAGGCACATCCCAGCACGGAAACGCCGGTGCGCATCACATCCATCGGATGGGTCGCGGCTGGCAAAGCCTCCAACGCCTCCGCAACCGCAAGCGGAATGCCTCGCAACGCCTTGAGCTTAAGCTTGTAGGCCGTCAGTTCAGCCTTGTTCGGCAAGTGCCCATACACCAGCAAATGGGCGATTTCCTCAAATTCGCTGTCCTCCGCGAAATCGAGAATGTCGTAACCGCGATAGTGCAGGTCATTGCCCGTGCGCCCTACCGTGCAAAGCGCCGTGCTGCCGGCGACCACGCCGGAAAGGGCAACGGATTTCTTCGGCTTGAAGGTGGGTTCGGCCATCTTTCCTGGTCCCTTATTTCTGGATTGCGTCCGGACGACGGGCTCTTTCTCCGTCAGAAGATACCGGCCGGCGCCTCAGGCCCGAGCCTGTCGGCCGGCACGGCGAAGTTGAGCAAACGCACCTCATCCGCGCTGAGCCCCGGCAGCCTGTCGACCAGCGCCAGAAAACGATCCTGCTCCGCCCGTTCAACGATCCCTTCCGCAAGGGTGCGGAACTTCTCGATATATTGCGGGCGGGCGAAAGGCCGCGCGCCCAGCGGGTTGGCATCGGCGATGGCCAGCTCGTCCTGGATCACGCTGCCGTCCTCGAAAGTGATGATGACCTGTCCGCCGAATGCCTTGTCCGCGCCCGGCGCATGATAGCGTTCGGTCCAGACCGGGTCTTCCACGGTGGATATCTTGTGCCACAACGCCACTGTATCGGGCCGCTGGGCGCGTTCCGGCGCGTAGCTCTTCACATGGTGCCAGCCGCCATCCTGCAGCGCGACCGCGAAGATATACATGATGGAGTGGTCCAGCGTCTCGCGGCTGGCCGTGGGGTCCATCTTCTGCGGATCGTTGGCGCCGGTGCCGATCACGTAGTGCGTGTGATGGCTGGTACGGATCAGGATGTCCTTCACCTTCGCGAAATCGCCGATCTTCGGCCCCATCCGCCGCGCAAGATCGATCAGCGCCTGGCTCTGGTACTCGGCCGAATATTCCTTGGTATAGGTTTCCAGGATCGCACGCTTGGCCTCGCCCGCTTCCGGCAACGGCACTTCATAGACATGCTCCGGCCCGGACAGCAGCCAGGCGATGAAGCCATCCTCACCCTCATAGGCCGGCGAGGGGGCACCTTCGCCACGCATCGCGCGATCCACCGCCTCGATTGCCATCTTGCCGGCAAAGGCGGGGGCATAGGCCTTCCAGGTCGAGATTTCACCCTTGCGCGACTGGCGTGTAGTGGTGGTGACGTGGAGCGCCTGCTGGATCGCCTGATAGGTGATTTCAGTGGAGAGGCCCAGCAGGGCGCCAAGGCCGCCCGCCGCACTTGGCCCGAGATGCGCGATATGGTCGATCTTGTGTTCGTGAAGGCAGATGCCTTTCACCAGATCGACCTGGATTTCGTAACCCGCGGCCAGCCCGCGAACGAGCGCCGCTCCATCCAGCCCACGGCTCTGCGCCACCGCCAGGATAGGCGGGATATTGTCCGCAGGATGGCTGTAATCCGCCGCCAGGAACGTGTCATGGAAGTCGAGTTCGCGCACCGCAACGCCGTTCGCCCACGCCGCCCATTCGGGGCTGACTTTCACATCCGCGCCCAGTCCGAACACCGCCGCGCCCCGTGCACTGGGGTGGGAAAGCGCCTGCGCCCGCGCGGAGCGGATCGGTCCCCGCGCCACGGAAGCGGCTGCAACAGATGCATTGTCGATGATGCGGTTGCCGATCATTTCGATCACATCGTCATCCACCGCCACGGGGTCGGTGGCGACAGCGGCCAGCTTCCAGGCGAGTTGATCTTCGCGAGGCAGCGGCTCGGCGGACTTGTAGGTGCGGACTTTGTGAAGCTTCATGGAACCGGCTTTCTCAGATCGGGAACGCGGCGGATGATAGCCCGCGCCCCATTCGAAGGAACGCGGAAAAGGGCATAATCTCGCGAACGGGCACCTGTCCTTTTGCGAATTTTGCGAATTTTCTTTTCCAACACCCGGATTATCGCCAAAGCTTATGACAAAGAATGATGCAAATTTAGCGAATTGAGGGCTGATCCCCATGCACAAGTCTTTCGTGGGCGCGCGGCTGCGCCGATTGAGGGAGGAGCGTGGACTGAAGCAGGTGGAACTGGCCCGGCTTCTGGCCATCTCCCCCAGCTACCTGAACCAGATCGAACAGAACCAGCGCCCGCTGACCATGGCCATGATGTCACGACTAGGTCCGCTGCTCGGCGCGGATGCGGAACGTCTTTCCGATGATGGAGAAGCGCGCCTCATCCGGGAACTGCGCGAAGCGCTGGCCGACAGCGAGCAGACCGATGAGCTGCCCCTGTGGGAAATTCGCGAATTGGCGGCCGGCTTCCCGGCGATGGCGCGCGCCTATGTTTCGCTTCACCGCCGCCAGCGCGATGCCGCCGAGCGTGGTGACGCGCTCGCGGCCCGATTGGGTGGGGAGTGGGCGGGTGATGCGCCGCCCCGCATGCCGTTCGAACAGGTGCGCGACTATTTCTACGCGCGGCACAATCACATCGCTGAACTGGATGAAGCGGCCGAGAAGCTGCATGCCGCAGCCGGGCTTTCCCCGCGCACGGTGCATACGGGGCTGACCGCCTGGCTGCGCCGTCATCACGGGGTTGAAGTGGTCTTGCACGAAGGCGACGGAACGGCCCGCCTTTACGACCCAGCTACCCGCGTGCTGCGCATTTCGGCTGGTTTGGGGGAAACCCGCCAGGCCTTCCAGATGGCCACCCAGCTGGCGTTCCTGGAACAGAAGGACGTGATCGACCGCATTTCCGCCGACCCCCGCCTTGCCGGGGCGGAGGCAGCCAAGCTGGCCGGGATTGGGCTGGCCAATTACTTCGCGGGGGCGCTGCTGCTTCCATACGAACAGTTCCTCGCAGCTGCCGAGGCGGAAGCCTATGACATCGAGCGGCTGAGCAATCGCTTCGGGGTGGGCTTCGAATCCATTTGCCACCGCCTCTCCACCCTCCAGCGGCCCGATGCGGGAGGCGTTCCCTTCTTCTTCATTCGGGTCGATCGGGCGGGGAACATCTCGAAGCGGCAATCGGCCACCGATTTCCATTTCTCCCGCGTGGGCGGCAGTTGCCCCCTGTGGAACGTGTATGAAGCGTTTGCCCAACCGGGGCGGATACTGACTCAATTAGCCCGCATGCCGGATGGACGGACCTATCTGTGGATCGCGCGCACTGTCGGCCGCTCGGGCCGGGGCTATGGCGATCCCGGCCAATCCTTCGCGATCGGGCTTGGTTGTGACGCGCGCCATGCCGATCGCCTGATCTATTCGAAGGGTCTGGACCTGCACGATCCCGCAGCGGCCGTGCCTATCGGCGCGGGCTGCCGGATTTGCGAACGGCCGGGATGTACCCAACGCGCGTTCCCGCCGGTCGGCCGTGCCGTGGACGCCGATCCGAACCGCAGTTCGCCCACGCCCTATGCGATAATCTGATCCGGCACGAGCAGGCTACCCTGAAACAGCGGTCGTGCCGTGCGCAGGAAGGTTCCGCTGGACACATGCCACTCGCCCTCAATGCGCTCCACCCGGGCGTCGGCCACGATCACGCCCGATGGTGTGGATAGCCGCAAGGGACGGTCGATCACGCTATCCCGCATCACTTGGTGGGGGAGAGAACCCTCAATTCGCGCCGCGACCGCAGTGCACAGCGCCGTCGTCAACGGAACAGCGCGATGGACCCGTCCGCCGGCGAGAAAGCGAAGCGTCAGGTCGGCGTCGGTCGACGCGATTTCGTCCCCCGACAGACTTCGGGCCCTCTGCGGGGGCGATACGATGCCGAGATAAGGGATAGTCTCCAGCGCCCGTGCAGCGCCCTCGTCCGCAGCAATCCCCATTCGGGCTGACGCGGTGGCGCGCAAACCGGCAAGGCGGTCCATCAGGGCCGCATCACGCTCGATTGCATCAGGCATCTCATTGCCTTGCAACCCCACATCCCCGGCCAGCACGAACAGGCAGGCATTGGCGGCATCCACCATGGAGACCGAAAGCCCGCCGATCTTGTCGAGCGGAGCACCGGTGGGCAGGAGTCGCCCCGTACTCGCGCCACCGGGCTCGATGAACTGGAGCCGGATCGGCGCACCCGTTCCGGAAACACCCGGAATTGCCAGATCGCCATCATATCGCGTGAAACCCCGCCCGACCGGGAAATGCGCATGGATGAGCTTGCCGGTGTTCAGATTGCGAATACGCACGGTCGCCTCGCCACCGTCGGTGCGAACCAGCCCCATATCCACCGCAAAGGGCCCCACGGCAGCGCTCATGTTCCCGCAATTGCCCAGCCGGTCCACGCGCGGCTCTTGCACACCGATCTGGCAGAAGGTGAATTCGACATCGGCATCCGGCGCGGCCGAAGGCCCAACGATGCAGGCCTTGGAAAGCGAACTGAGCCCACCGCCCATCCCGTCAAGCTGGCGCCCATTCGGATCGGGACTGCCCATTCCCGCCAGCAATATCCGGTCCTGAGCGGCGATATCCCGCGGCAGGTCCGATTCCAGGAGCATCAGCCCCCGGCTCGTGCCGCCACGCATGAAAGTTGCCGGAATCGCCTGCTGCTTCATGCAGTCGGCTTAAACGCCCCGGCCGCGCGATACCATCACAAGCGACGCGACATCACGGTCGGGAATCGAACCACACGCGGGTCGAAGGCGATTGTATGGCTTGCAAATGCGGGACTTGATGTTGTGCGCCTTCCTCACCCAATCGTTATCCTGAACTCGGTTGTGCAAGCATGACGAAGGGGGACGAAGTAGGACGGGGCCGACCCGCTCAAGCACCGTGTTTGCAAACGATATGTTCGCCAAAAGAAAGGTGGTTATGCAGTTTACGAACCCAGGCCGCCAATTGTGCTCTTCGGGCCTCCAGGCTTCCCTACCTCCGCCCGTCCTGAGCTTGTCGGGGGTTTGTAAAATACACAATCGCCAAAAGAAAACCCGGGAACCGCGAACGGCTCCCGGGCAGTATGCCTACCGGCAGGGATGCTTTTAGAAACGCGCGTTCAGGCTGACCCAGTAGCTGCGCGCCTTGTCCTTGTTGTTGTAATGGTCGGTGTATTGCATCGTGTAGACGCCATTCCCGTCATCCACGGCAACAGCATCATAGGCCGTGAAGTCCTTGTTCAGCAGGTTGTTCACCCGTCCGCTGATCGTCAAGAAATCGGTCACGCGATACTGGGCGCCAAAGTGCAGAACGGTGTAGTTCTTCCAGTAAAGGTGGTTGCCCTGCGTATCGACACCGCGATAGCGGTCCGAGCGCATTTCACCCGTAAGCTGCGCACTCAGCCTGTCAGTCGCCTTCCAGTCGAGCGTGGCGTTGGCCATGTGCTTCGCGGTGTTGTGCAGGGGGCGGCCGATATTGGTGCCGCTGAGCTGCTCGCTGTCGGTGTAGGTGTAGTTCGCGCGGGCCGAGAGACCGCCGAACAGATCTACGCGACCTGCGATTTCGACACCCTGGATGCGGGCCTTGTCGATGTTGATCGGCTGGCTCAGGCTGCCGATGCCCAGGATTTCCCAATATGCGCCCAGATTGGCACAGGGGCGCACACCGCCGGTCTGGCTGCAGGTCTGGGAGACATTGGCGCTGACGATCTTGTCGTTGAAGTCGTTATGGAAATAGGTGACGTTGATGCCGGCCTTCGGCGTCGGATTCCAGTAGACCGCAGCTTCAAGATTGACACTGGTTTCGGGCTTGAGGTCCGGGTTGCCGGTCCAGGGGCTTGTGCCCTGGGCGCCATAGCCGGTGATGCCGTCATACAGGTCGGTCGTCTTCGGGGTCTTGTACCCGGTGCTGACGCCACCCTTGATAGTGAGGGTCGAGGTCGGGCTGAACACCGCATAGAGGCGCGGGCTAACACGGCCGCCGAAAACGTCATGCTTGTCGTAACGGATACCGCCGGTGATGGTCAGTTGCTCGATCGGACTCCAGTTGTCTTCCGCGAAAAGCGACCAGATCTTGTGATCCTGGATCCCCGGTTCGCCGTCTGCGCTGGCTTCGAGGCCGAACACGCTGTCGTTCAGTTCGCCATCGACATACTGTCCGCCGATCACGAAACGGTGGCTGCCCGCAAAACCGTCAACCGGAATGTCGAGGCGTGCATCCAGCGTGTACTGGCTGCTTTCCAGCGTCCGCTTCGGGCGCGGCAGGAAAGTCGCTTCCGCGATCGCCTTGCGCTCATCGACCGAAAGGCCTGCATACTCGCCGGTCGCGTTCCACATCTGCTGGAGCAGCACACGCTCGGCCACCGAGAACGGCAGGGTACGGCCATTATTGTTGGTGTCGACATATGCCAGCGAGATGAAGCTCCTGCCAAAGCCCCAGTCGCCCTGATGGGTAACCGACCAGTTCATCCGTTCGAACACCTGCTCATCGGTATAACCGATCTGCGGGGCCACGCGGCCGCCGCTGGCACGCCAGATCGTGTCGATGCTGTCCACGGTGCCCAGCGGATAGCTGGTCGCACCCGTCACCGAATCCGTGACAGGGGTATTGTCATAGGTCTGCTCCGATATATCGAAGTCGAACACCAGGCTCTGGTTATCGGTCGGCGTCCAGCTGAGCGAACCGCCCGCGCTCTTGTTGGTGTTGTCCACCGTTTTGCCGCCAGCGCCGAAGCCCAGTCCACGTACATGGGTAACACCCGCCGGATCGACATAGGGTTCGAAGTCCGGCACCGACGCATAACGCTTGTAGAGCGATCCGCGCAGGGCAAGACCAAGCGACCCCGGGATCAGCGGACCGCTGAGAGCGGCATCGAAAGTCATGTCATCGCCGAAGCTGGTGTCTTCCTGGATGCTGCGGCCGAATGTGGCCGAGCCGCGCCAGCGATCCGCAACCTTCTTGGTGATGATGTTGATCACGCCGCCCAGCGCATCCGCACCATACAGCGTCGATGCGGGGCCGCGAATGACTTCGATCCGTTCGATCGTATCGAGCGGCGGAATGTGGTTGAACTGGTTGCCGCCGAACGAGTTGGGATAGATGTCGCCGTGGTTGTTCTGGCGCTTCCCGTCGATCAGGATCAGCGTGTAGTCGGAACCCATGCCACGGATGCTGATGGTACGCTGGCCGGTCTTGTCAGACGTTTCCCCGACGTCGACACCTTCCAGATCGCGCACGGCATCGATCAGGGTGATGTAAGGGCGCTGCTGCAGTTCTTCAGCAGTCACCACGCTGATGCTGGCGGGCGCATCGGGAATCTTCTGCTCGAAACCCGCTGCCGTCACGACGATGGTGTCAGCGGCTGCGAGTTGGGTGTATCCGGAACCGTCCTGCGCCACGGCCGGCGCGGCGAGCATCATCCCCAGCGCTGCCAGGCCTGCCCCGGAGGCGAGACGCGCATTGCGAGATGGAATGAAATCGATCATACATTGCCCCCAATATTGATAATGGTTTGCATTTGCATGCAGCCCCTGTGCATGCCGGGGCTTGAGGTCAACGAATGAAATACGGCAGCAATACTTCGTTACAAATGGAGCCGAAGGCTGCCACTACGGATGAAGAAATGACCCAGGGTTATGCTATTCCGGCCAGTCATATCGTGATCGTGGAGGATGACGGGCCGCTCCGCGCCCTGCTCGCGCGGCTGCTGCGGGAATGCGGATACGAAGTTACCGGCGTCGGCGATGGAGGCGAACTGGCCAGGCTGCTGCGCGAGGTGGAAGACCGCCCGATCGACCTGATCCTGCTGGACATCATGCTGCCCGGTGAAGACGGGCTTACCCTGTGCGCCCGGATCAGGGAGCAGAACAGGATACCGGTCATCATCGTCAGCGCGCGCGGACAGGAAGGCGATCGCGTCCTTGGCCTCGACACGGGCGCAGACGACTACATTGCCAAACCCTTCGGCCGGCCAGAACTGCTGGCACGCATCCGCGCGGTGCTCCGCCGGGCGAGCGACAGCCGGTCCCCGCGCGAGGTGGCCACGCCGACGCGCATCGAATTCGCAGGGTGGATCTATCACGCCCGTCGCCGCGAGCTGTACGCCCCTTCAGGCGCGGAAATCGCGCTGACCGCCGCCGAGCATGAATTGCTGCTCACCCTGCTGCGCTATCCGCAACGCACGATCGGGCGGGAACGCCTGCTTGAGCTCTCGCGCAGCCGGATCGGCAATACCAGCGACCGCAGCATCGATGTGCTGATCAGCCGTTTGCGGCAGAAGATGGGCGGCGCACGCAAGACCAATCCACTGATCCGCACAATCCGGGGCGTGGGCTATATGTTCGCGGCCGACGTGGAATTCAGCCAGCCGTGAAGCCGCGCTGGAAATGGGGCATGGTCGAGCGGATCGCACTGGTTCTGCTTGGCGCGGTTATCCTGGAATCGCTCGGGAACCTGGCACTGCATCGATGGCAGGACCGCGAACTCGTCTCCGCCGCGCAAACCGGGCGCATTGCCGAGCAACTGGTGGACGCCACCCGGATCGCCAGCGCCGCTCCGATTGATGAGCGGGCAATCCTGCTGAGCCGGCTCGACATTGACCGGCTTGCCCTCAACTGGGTTCCGCGAACGGTGCTGACCGACCTCAGCGCCAGCCATCCGCGCCTTTCGAGCCTGCGCCAGCGGTTGGTGGCGCAGGCGCCTGCCTTGGCGAAGCGCGACATACGCCTCAATCTGCTGCCGGCCGAGGGGGAGGAAGATCGTGATCTGATCGGCACGGTGAAACTGGATGACGGATCGTTCGTGTCATTCCGGGTAACCGGCTATCTCGACGGTCCACCCAGCCTTGCCACAATCCTTGTCCTGCACGCGCTGCTGATCGCGCTGGTGTTCGGCGTCGCGCTGGTGATGATCGGGGCCCTTGTTCGCCCGCTGCTCGATCTGGCCAGGGCGGCGGACGCGACCGGCCGCGATCATGTCGCCCGGATCGTGCCGGCAGGCCCGCATGAAGTCCGGCGCGTGGCCACGGCGTTCGCGGCGATGCAGGCCCGCCTCCTGCGGATCATGGAGGACAATACACAGGCGCTGATCGCCGTGTCGCATGATCTGCGCACTCCCATCCAGCGGCTGCGCCTTCGGGCCGGGCTGTTACGGGCGGACGAGGACCGGGAAGCGATCACCCAGGACCTTGAAGAGATGGAGCATTTCATCGACGCCACGCTGGCTTATGTCCGTAGCGGGCTGGATGAAACGCCACGATTGATCGACCTGTCGGCGCTGATCTCCACCGTGGTCGACGATGCCGGTGACACGGGTATCGACGCGCGCTTCACAGGGCCCGGGAGCTTGCTGCTTTCCGCGCGGCCCAATGCGCTCAAGCGCATGCTCTACAATCTGATCGACAACAGCCGGCGCTATGCCGACCAGATCCGCATCGGGCTAAGCGAGGACGGCAGGGGTGGTGTGGAGATCGTGGTGGAGGACAATGGCCCCGGCATCCCGCCCGAACTGCATGCCAAGGCGCTGCAACCCTTCACCCGGCTCGACCCTCCGGGCCGCCGGACCGGCAGGATGAAGGGCGGCGGGCTGGGACTTGCCTTCGTCCGGCGTACGGTGGAGGCGCATGATGGCGCGCTGGCACTGGAGGACGGGACCATGGGCGGCCTGCTGGTGCGCATCCATCTGCCCGCCGCGCAACCGGCCGATCTCGCCGGAAAATGACCACGGCGGGCGCTGAACCGGGCGCGCTCAGGCCGTGATCGGCTCCAGCACCCGGATACTGCCTGCCCCAGCGTCGATCTCGACCCGGGCCCCGACCGGCAGGCTCAACTGGTTGCGCACATGTCCGATATTCGCGCCACGGAAGGCCGGGATACCCAAAGGTGCGAGATACTGCTCAAGCAATTGCGGCACGGTGAAGCCGACATAGCCAGGCACTCCGGCGGCGCAGTTGGTGCATTGACCGAAGATCACGCCCGAAAGCTTCGCCAGCAGCCCCGCGAGCGACAACTGGCTGAGCATGCGGTCGATGCGGTATTCGGCCTCGCCCACATCTTCCAGGAAGAGGATCGCACCATCGAAATCCGGGAGCCAGGGAGTTCCGGCAAGGGCCGATAAAACCGACAGATTTCCGCCGATCAGCCGTCCCTGCGCCTTGCCGGGAGTGATCGTTTTCCAGTTCCAGCGCTCGGGCCTCGCGGGGTCCGTTTCCTGTGCGGAGGGCGGTTGGAAGAACGGCGCTTCGGCGGTAAAGGCGAGGCGCCAGAAGCTTTCCCAGCTGATCTTTTCCCACGCATTTCCGGCGTTTGGAGCATGGATCGTAGCGAACCCGGCTTTGGCTGCGAAGGCCAGGTGGAGGGCGGTTATATCGCTGTAGCCGATCAGGAGCTTGGGGTTGGCCCGGATGATTTCCCAGTCGAGCAGAGGCAGGAGACGGGCGCAACCCCAGCCGCCGCGAACGGCGAAGACGGCGCGGATATCGGGGTCCGCAAACATCTCGTTGATATCGGAAGCTCTTTCCGCATCACTGCCGGCCAGGTAGCCATACCTTGCGGCGACATGCCGTCCGGCTTTGGGCACCAGCCCCATGCCCCGGATCGTGGCCATCGCGGCCTCTACCTGTTCGGGGCCGTCGCTGAAACCGGCCGGCTCGATCAGCCCGACCATGTCGCCGGGCCGCAATCGCGGCGGTTTTCCGCCACTCCCAGCCAATAGGGGAGCGGCGGGCGCCAGAAGCCCGGCCGCCAATCCGCCCGCTGCGCCGACAAAGGACCGCCTGCTCCACATCGGCACCCAATAGCACTCCAGACGACACTGAACAGCACCGAGCCGGACCCGGACGACAAATGGAGGGCACCCGGGAGCGCCCGAAAATCACCGGCGAGATTTGACTGCGATCAATGATCGGCCGCCTTCGCACATGCACCATGGAGCGGTCTGGAGGTAGGACCCATGGTAAAAATAGTATCGTTGGCGGGAGTGTGGTTCGCACTCCTGCTTCTGGCCGTGCTGGGCGCGGCCACGGCGCAGGACACCGGCTTCGCCGTGCATATGACCATCATCGGCATCACGGCGATGATCGGGCTGGTGGTAAGCGTGAATCGCGCCGACTATGCCGGGATCGCCCGCGGCATCCTGCGCATGCCGGATCAAGGCCGCTACGATGACGATCCGATCCGCTGGGGCGTGATCGCAACGGTCTTCTGGGGCATGGCGGGTTTCCTCGCCGGGCTCTTCATCGCGTTGCAGCTCGCCTATCCGCAGCTCAATTTCGAGCCGTGGTTCAATTTCGGCCGCGTTCGCCCGCTGCATACCTCCGCAGTGATCTTCGCTTTCGGCGGCAACGCCCTGATCGCGACCAGTTTCTACGTGGTCCAGCGCACCTGCCGCGCGCGGCTGGCCTTCCCCGGGCTCGCCCGCTTCGTGTTCTGGGGTTACCAGTTGTTCATCGTCCTGGCGGCGACCGGCTATCTCCTGGGCGTCAGCCAGTCGAAGGAATATGCCGAGCCGGAATGGTATGTGGACTGGTGGCTCACCATCGTCTGGGTATCCTACCTGATCGTCTTCGTCGGCACGATCGTGAAGCGCAAGGAGCCGCATATCTATGTGGCCAACTGGTTCTACCTCGGCTTCATCATCACCGTCGCGCTGCTGCACGTCGTCAACAATCTGGACGTGCCCGCCAGCCTGACCGGTTCGCAGAGCTATCCCGTGTTCGGCGGCGTGCAGGGCGCGCTGGTGCAGTGGTGGTACGGCCATAATGCCGTGGGCTTCTTCCTGACGGCCGGCTTCCTGGCGATGATGTACTATTTCGTGCCCAAACAGGCCGAACGCCCGATCTACAGCTATCGCCTGTCGATCATCCACTTCTGGGCCCTGATCTTCCTCTACATCTGGGCCGGTCCGCACCACCTGCATTACACCGCCCTGCCCGACTGGGCACAGACGCTGGGCATGGTGTTCTCGATCATGCTGTGGATGCCCAGCTGGGGCGGGATGATCAACGGCCTGATGACGCTGAACGGCGCGTGGGACAAGGTCCGCACCGATCCGATCATCCGCATGATGGTGCTGGCGCTGGCCTTCTACGGCATGAGCACCTTCGAAGGCCCGATGATGTCGATCAAGAGCGTGAACTCGCTCAGCCACTATACGGACTGGACCATCGGCCACGTCCATTCGGGCGCGCTGGGCTGGAACGGCATGATCACCTTCGCGGCGATCTACTTCCTGGTGCCGCGCCTGTGGAACCGCGAGCGGCTCTACAGCCTGCGCATGGTCAACTGGCACTTCTGGCTCGCGACGCTGGGGATCGTTTTCTACGCCGCCAGCATGTGGGTGGCGGGCGTGACCCAGGGCCTGATGTGGCGCGAATACGGGCTGGACGGCTATCTGGTGAACAGCTTCGTGGACTCCGTATCGGCCCTGCACCCGATGTACCTGCTGCGCGCCTTCGGCGGGCTGCTCTACCTGGCGGGTGCCGTGATCATGGTGATCAATGTGTGGCGCACGATCCTGGGCCACCTGCGCCGGGAAAGCCCGCTCCACGCCCCCGCTTACGACGAACCCGCCGATCGCCCGATCGCCCCCATCCCCGCCCGGCTTCCGGCCGAATGAGGACTGCACAATGGTTAGCCTGACCCAACATCACAAGAAGCTGGAACGGAACGTCACCCTGCTCGGCGCCGCGGCCTTCTTCGTGGTCATCATCGGCGGGATCGTGGAGATCGCCCCCCTGTTCTGGATCGACAACACGATCGAGAAGGTGGAAGGGATGCGCCCCTACACTCCGCTGGAGCAGGCGGGGCGCGACATCTACGTTCGCGAAGGGTGCCACACCTGCCACAGCCAGATGATCCGCCCCTTCCGCGACGAGGTGGAACGCTATGGCCATTACAGCCTCGCCGCCGAAAGCATGTACGATCACCCCTTCCAGTGGGGGTCCAAGCGCACGGGGCCGGACCTTGCCCGCGTGGGCGGCCGCTATTCGGATGAATGGCACGTCCAGCACCTGAAGGACCCGCGCGCCGTGGTGCCCGAAAGCATCATGCCGTCCTATTCCTTCCTTGCGAAGAACGACCTGCAGGTGGGCGATCCGGCATCGAAGCTGCGCGCGCTGAAGACGGTGGGCGTGCCTTACGGCAAGGCGGACATCGAACGGGCGAAGGCCGATCTTCTGGCACAGGCCGACCCCGATGCCGACGCCGGCGACCTGGCCGAACGCTATCCCAGGGCGCAGATCCGCGACTTCGACGGCGATCCGGGCCGCCTGACCGAGATGGATGCGCTGGTGGCCTATCTCCAGATGCTGGGGACCCTGGTCGATGTCGACAGCGCCGCCGCGCAGGAGGAACTGGCGCAGGAGAAGGGGCGATGAGCCACTCCACCTACGACACCCTGCGCCACCTGGCCGACAGCTGGGGCCTGCTGGCGATGCTGGTGGTGTTCGTGGTGCTTTGCGCCTGGCCGTTCAGGCCCGGCGCCAAGACCAGCAACCGCGACGCCGCAGAGGTCATTTTCAAGGACGAGAACGATGGCGAATAAGCGCCCGGAAGAAGATCGCCACACGGGCAGCCGGCTCGACGAAGCGACCGGCACCCACACCGTCGGCCATGAATGGGACGGGATCGAGGAACTCGACACTCCGATGCCGCGCTGGTGGCTGTGGACCTTCTACGTCACCATCGTGTGGGCGATTGCCTATACGGTGTTCTACCCCGCCTACCCGATGCTCTCCAAGGCCACCGAAGGCGTGCTGGGCTGGAGCAGCCGGGGCGATCTGGCAGCGGAAACCAGGGTTCAGGAAAGCGCGCGCGCGCAAACAGTCGCCGCGCTGGCGGAAATGCCGATCGAGCAGATCCAGTCCAACTCCGAACTGATGCGCGCGGCGGTGGCCGGCGGCCATGCGGCCTTCAAGGTCAATTGCGTACAATGCCACGGTTCCGGCGCGGCGGGCAGCAAGGGCTATCCCAATCTCAATGACGATGACTGGCTGTGGGGCGGCGACCTGAAGGCGATCGAGACCACGCTGCTCCACGGCATTCGCCAGCCTGACGATTCCGCCACCCGCTTCAGCCAGATGCCTGCCTTCGGGCGGGATGGCATCCTGACCGCACCCCAGATCGATGCGGTGGCGGGCCATGTCCTGTCGCTGGCCGGCAAAGGTCCGGCCAATGCGGCCGGCAGCGAATTGTTCGCCCAGAATTGCGCGGTCTGCCACGGCGATGACGGCAAGGGCTCGCGCCAGTTCGGCGCCCCGAACCTGACCGACGCGATCTGGCTGTTCGGCGGCAGGCCGGGCCGGATCACCCGGCAGGAACTGCGCGATGTGATCCACAATTCGCGCATGGGCGTGATGCCGGCCTGGGGCGGGCGGCTCGATCCCGTGACGGTGAAGATGCTGGCCGCCTATGTCCATTCGCTGGGCGGGGGCGAGGCTTTCGCGGAACAGGCCGTCCCGGATGGCGGAGCGGCGGAAGCGGGCAATGACCAGCCTTGACGCCCTGAACCTGCCCAAGCCGGAGCCGCTCTACGAGAAGCGCAAGGCCGTCTATCCGCAAAAGATAGACGGCCGCTTCCGCCGCTTCAAATGGCTGGTGATGCTCATCACCCTGGGCATCTATTACGGCACGCCGTGGATCCGCTGGGACCGGGGGCCCTATGCGCCCGACCAGGCGGTGCTGGTGGATTTCGCGAACCGGCGTTTCTACATGTTCGGCATCGAGATCTGGCCGCACGAATTCTATTTCGTGGCCGGCCTGCTGATCATGGCCGGGATCGGGCTGTTCCTGGTGACCAGCGCGGTCGGCCGGGCATGGTGCGGCTATAGCTGCCCGCAGACCGTGTGGACCGATCTGTTCCAGCATGTCGACCGGCTGGTGGACGGCGATCGCAATGCGCAGATGCGGCTGGCCAGGGCGCCATGGGGGCTGGCCAAGATCGCCCGGCGCGGTTTCAAATACGCGATCTATCTGGTCATCAGCTTCTGGACCGGCGGCGCGTGGATCATGTATTTTGCCGATGCGCCCACGCTGACGGTCGATTTCTGGACCGGCCAGGCGGCCTCCATCGCTTATGCCACCGTGGCCGTGCTTACCGGCACCACCTTCCTGCTGGGCGGTTTCGCGCGGGAACAGGTGTGCATCTATATGTGCCCCTGGCCCCGCATCCAGAGCGCGATGATGGATGAGAAGTCCCTCACCGTCACCTACAAGCACTGGCGGGGGGAAAAGCGCGGCAGCCTGAAAAAGGCCGAAAAGAACCCCGGCGTTTTCGGCGACTGCATCGATTGCAACCTGTGCGTGGCGGTGTGCCCGACCGGGATCGACATCCGCGAAGGTCCGCAGGTCGGGTGCATCACCTGCGCCCTGTGCATCGATGCGTGCGACCGGGTGATGGGCGAAGTCGGCCGCCCGCGCGGGCTGATCGACTATGCCACGCTGGAAGATTGCGAGCGGGAGAGCGCTGGCGAGACGCCCCGCCCTGTCTGGAAGACCATCCTGCAACCGCGCACCATCGCCTATTTCCTGGGCTGGGGCGGAATTGGCGCGGCCTTGCTGTTCGCGCTGGGCGTGCGCAGCCATGTCGACCTGTCGGTGGCGCAGGACCGCAACCCGCCCTTCATGTTGATGAGCGACGGTTCGGTGCGCAATTCCTACACGCTCAAGCTGCGCAATATGGAAAGCCGCCCTCGCCGCATGGAAATTTCCATCGAAGGCGTGCCGGGCGCCGCGATGTGGAGCGAAGACCGCTCACGCGATGCCGCGGCCCGGCAGATCGTGCGGGAAGTGCCCGCCGATGTGACCGATACGATGCGGGCCTATGTCGTCGCACCCGCCGGCACCACCCAACAAGACTTCACTTTCACCCTGCGCTCGCTGGACGAGCAGGGTGAAAGCGACACCGCAAAGGCGCGCTTCGCTGCGCCGGGAGGATCGTAAATGAATATGTCACGGCGTTTCACGGGCTGGCATGCAGCCATCATACTGGTCGCCTTCTTCGGTACGGTCGCAACGGTGAACTTCACCATGGCGGGCTTTGCCAGTTCGACCTTCGGCGGGGTGGTGGTGAAGAACTCCTACGTCGCCAGCCAGGAATTCAATCGCTGGCTCGATCAGGCCGCGGCATCGGATGCGCTGGGCTGGGAAGCCGAGGCCACCCGCCTTGCCGACGGGCGCATCGCCGTCACGCTCTCCGGCGCGCCAGAGGGCATCACGCTTGCCGGAATGGCCCGCCATCCGCTGGGGCGCGCGGCGGACGAGCCGCTGGCGTTCTCGCCGGATGGAAAGGGCGGCTTCGTTTCGCTGGAAGCCCTGCCCGCCAATCGCTGGATCCTGCGGCTCGAGGCGCATTCCGGCGAGCATGTGTGGCGTATCGAGGAGGAACTGCGATGACCGCGCTGGCATCGCCCCGGGAAGCCGGTTTCAGGCGAACGGTCCTGGCCGTGCCCGGCATGCATTGCGCAGGCTGCATCGCGCAGATCGAGCGCGGGCTGGCCGCCCGCCCGGGCATCGCATCGGCGCGGGTCAATCTTTCCGCGCGGCAGGTCAGCATCCTGCACGATTCCACGCTGAAGGCGCGCGATCTGGTGGCGGAGCTGGACCGCATCGGGTTCGAGGCGGAACCGCGCACGGGCGCCCTCGCCCGCTCGGAATCGGCGGTCAAGCCGCTGCTCGCCCCGCTGGCCGTGGCAGGCTTCGCGGCGATGAACGTGATGCTTCTGGCGGTCAGCGTATGGTCGGGCGCGGAAGGCAGCACCCGTGTCCTGTTCCACTGGATCCAGGCAGGCATCGCCGTTCCGGCCATCGCCTATTCCGGCATGCCTTTCTTCCGTTCGGCCTGGGGCGCGGTGAAGCGCGGGCGGACCAATATGGACGTGCCGATCTCGCTGGGCGTGCTGATCGCCACCGGGCTCAGCCTCTACGAGACGGCCGTGGGCGGCCGCCACGCCTGGTTCGACGGCGCGCTGATGCTGCTGGCCTTCCTCCTCGCCGGACGCGCGCTGGACGCCATGATGCGCGACAAGGCCCGAACCGGCGTCGACGCGCTGCTCAGCCAGGTCGCCCAGGGCGCGATGATCGTCGGCGAAGGCGGCACGCTGGAGTGGAAACGCACCGATGAGATCGCCCCGGGCATGGTCATGCGCGTTGCCGCCGGCGAACGGCTGGCCGCCGACGGAACCGTCGCCAGCGGCGCCACCCGCCTCGACCAGTCGCTCCTCACCGGCGAAAGCGCACCGGTGGCCGCCCATCAGGGGGACTGGGTATTCGCCGGCACCCTCAACCTCGACACCCCCGTGGACATCCGCGTGAACGCCGCCGGGGCCGATACTACGCTGGCCGAAATCGCGCGGCTGATGGAAGCCGCCGCACAGGACAGGTCGAAATATGTACGGATCGCTGACCGGGCCGCGCGGCTCTATGCGCCCGCCGTCCACACACTCGCCGCGCTCAGCTTCGCAGGCTGGATGATCGCAGGCGCGGGCTGGTATCAGTCGCTGGTCATCGCCATCGCCGTGCTGATCATCACCTGTCCTTGCGCGCTGGGGCTGGCGGTGCCGGTATCGCAAGTGGTCGCCAGCGGCGCGTTGATGCGCGCGGGCATCATGGTCAAGGATGGTTCCGCGCTCGAACGGCTGGCCCGGGTCGACCGCGTGCTGCTGGACAAGACTGGCACCCTCACGCTCGGTCGCCCGGTGCCCGATCCGGCCGCGCTCGGGCATCTGCCCGCGGATGCGGCCGCTATCGCCCTTTCGCTGGCATCGCACAGCCGCCACCCGATCTCGCGGGCGCTGGCGCGGGCCTTTACCGCCGCCGGCCATCGCGCCGCCGAGCTGAGCGATGTCGAGGAGCGCCCAGGCGAAGGCGTGTTCGCGCGCCGGGGCGGGATCGCGGTGTCCCTGCGCCGCCCCGAAGCCGCGAGCGGGATCGCCGTGACGCTGGAAATCGGAGGCCAGCCGACCTGGTTCATCCCGTTTGCCGACCAGCTACGCCCCGATACGGCCGAGGCGCTGGCAAGGCTGGAGAAGCTGGGCATAGAGCCCTCGATCCTGTCCGGCGATCGCACGGCTTCGGTGGCCACGGTAGCGCGGGAAACCGGCCTGTTCGCGCAGGCCGAAGCGAGCCCGCAGGACAAGCAGGAGCTGATCGCACGGCTTCAGCACGCCGGCCGCAATGTCCTGATGGTGGGCGATGGCCTGAACGATGGCCCGGCCCTGGCAAAGGCCAATGCCTCGATCGCGCCCGGCACCGCCAGCGACGTCGGCTTGCAGGCCGCCGACTTCGTATTCGTGCAGGATTCCCTGCTGGCCCTGCCCCGCGCGGTCGGGACAGCGCGGGCGACGATGCGGGTGGTGAAGCAGAACTTCGTGCTGGCCATCGGATACAACATGCTGGCCGTTCCGCTGGCCATCGCCGGCTTCGTAACCCCAATGATCGCGGCCATCGCCATGTCGACCAGCTCGCTGATCGTCATCGCCAATTCGCTGCGCCTGGCACGCGCGGCCAGCAAGTGAGGAGCATGCGATGAACAGCCTGGTCATCCTGATCCCGATTGCCCTGTGCATGGGCCTGGCCGGGCTGGCGGCGTTCTTCTGGTCGCTCCGCCACGGCCAGTTCGATGACATGGACGGCGCCGCCAACCGCATTCTGATCGAAGAAGAGGAAAGCTGAACATGGCGGCCCCGATCCACCTTGCCGCGCTTCTCGCCCTGCTGCCCGCCGCTGCGAATCCCTCCCTGCTGGTCGAGGGCGAATGGCTGGCGGTCACGCTATGCGGTGGCGGCACGATGTCCATCCCGCTGGACAACCCCTTGCCCGGCAGCCAGGCCAGCGCGTGCTGCAGCAAGGGATGCCGGGAAGACAGCCGGAGAAAACAGCGCGGCCAACCGGGAATTGCCGATCCACTTTGACGCAGCGCAATGCGGGGCCCGCCAGGAACTGCTCAAAGCATCTCATGTGGCCATATCATCCCGATCTGCTCGAGCGGCCCGTGCCGCGCTACACCAGCTTCCCCACTGCGGCGGAGTTCACCGGCGATGCCGGCCGCGTGGATTTCGAGGCTGCCCTTGAAGGCGTGAGCGGCAATGTCTCGCTCTATGTCCACATCCCGTTCTGCGAAAAAATCTGCTGGTATTGCGGTTGCAACACGGGCGCGGCCAACCGGAAGCAGCGCCTGGGCAGCTATCTGGAGGCGCTGCATAACGAGATAGCGCTGGTCGGCGCCCGGTTGCCCGCGGGAACCAGGGTCAGCCGCATCGCTTTTGGCGGCGGCAGCCCGAATGCCATCACGCCCACGGATTTCGTGCGGCTGATGCATGCGCTGACCATCCACTTCTCGCTCGCCGACCCCACGATCTCGATCGAGCTGGACCCGCGAACGCTGGAAGACCCATGGCGCGACGTGCTGAAAGGAGTGGGCATTACCCATGCCAGCATGGGAGTGCAGACCTTCGCCCCGCATCTGCAATCCGCCATCGGCCGGGTCCAGCCTGTGGAAATGATCGAGCGGGGCACCGCCCTGCTGCGCGATGCGGGGATCACTTCGCTCAACTTCGACCTGATGTATGGCCTGCCCGGCCAGACGCGGGACGACCTGCTTGAAACGCTGGATCGCACGGCGGCGCTGGACGCCAACCGCATCGCCCTGTTCGGCTATGCCCATGTGCCCCACCTGATCCCGCGCCAGCGCCAGATCGATGCCGCGGACCTGCCCGGACAGGACGAACGCTTCGCCATGGCGGAGCTGGGCTATCGCGCTCTTGGGGGCATGGGTTACGAACCCGTCGGCTTCGATCATTTCGCCCTGCCCGGCGATCCGCTGGCCCAGGCCGCGCTTTCCGGCAGGCTGCGCCGCAACTTCCAAGGCTTCACCGAAGACACCGCCCCCGTCCTGATCGGACTGGGCGCATCGGCAATCAGCGGGTTTCCCGAACTGATCGTGCAGAACGAGAAGAACGCGGGCCGGTATCGCATGCTTCTTTCGCAAGGCATCCTGCCGCCCGCGGTGGGCGTGAAACGCAACCCGGACGATCGCATCCGTGGCGCCATCATCGAGGCGCTGCTGTGCCGGGGGCAGGCGACAATCGAGCACGCCTTGCTGGAGGACACGCTGCCCCGCCTGCTGCCTTTCCTGCAGCGCGGCCTGTGCAGCATCGCGGATGGCCGGCTGACCATTTCCGCCCAGGCCCTGCCCTATGCCCGCTCCATCGCGGCGCAGTTCGATCCCTATCGCCAGCATTCGCCGCGCCGGTTCAGCTCGGCCGTCTGACAGCCCCCCGATCAGGGCCGGACAGGAAAAAGGCGGCGGGATCACCCCCACCGCCTTTTTCCCATCATGCCCGAGGGCGGCCGTTCAGGCGGGCGCGTGCGCCCGGGTTTCGAACAGCATGGTTGCCGCCGCCGTGTTGGAAATGGGGACGTGGTAATTCGATTCCAGCTCGACCAGGTCATCCGGCAGGGCGCCGCGTGCGGCCAGCCAGTTGATGATCTCCACCCCCTGGCTCCCGGCCAGTTCCACGATGTCCAGCGCATCATGCTTCAACAGGGCTTCCGGGTTCGGCCCGATATTGTCGAGGCAGAAGTGATCGTATTCCTTGTTGATGAACCCGGCCCGCTTGCCTTCAAGCTGATGCGAAAGCCCTCCGGTGCCCAGCACCACGATGCGCTGGTCACCCGGCCAGCTGCGCAGGGCGCGGCCCACGGCCCGGCCCAGATCGAGGCACCGCTTCGGACTGGGCAAGGGGTGCTGCACCGTGTTGATGCAGATCGGCACCAGCTTTACCGGGAAATTCCCGGTGCCGGGCCAGAGCAGTTCGAACGGCACCGCAACGGCATGATCGACCAGCATCGACTGGCATGTGACGGGATCGAACTCGCTGGCGACCACCGTTTCGATGATATGCCAGGACAGTTCCGGAAACCCGGCAAACGGCCGCTGGAACGACAGGCCCCAGCCTTCATCGTCATGCCGGTATTCGTTGGCCGCGCCGATTGCGAATGTGGGCATCTTGTCCAGGAAGAAGTTCAGCCCATGATCGTTGTAGAACACCACCGCCACATCCGGGCGCGTGCGCTCCAGCCAATCATGGAGCGGCGGGAAACCGTCGAAGAACGGCTTCCAGTAAGGGTCGCCTTGCAGGCCCTTGGCGATCGCGCCGCCAATTCCGGGTACGTGGCTCGTGAAAACTCCGCCGACAACCTCGCTCATGCCGCGCTCCTCCGATCGGTCTCGCCATAGGCCAGCAAGGCGGCCTTGAAGGCATCGATGCTCATGCCCGTCTGCAAGGCGCCCAGATCCTGCACATTGAGGCCCAGGATACCGGCCAGTTTGGCGAGGTAGTAAACATTGCCGCCCGCATCGAGCATGCCCAGCACGTCGCGGGCACGCACCGCGCGCAGTTGATCGTCGGAAAGCCCGAACTTCGCCATGTAGCCTTCCTCGTCCGCGCGGAACGCCTCGCGGTTTGCCGCTTCGTTGAAGGAATAACACATCGCGTTCAGCGCAAAGCCGCGCATCGCCAGGTCGCCGTCGAACGGATCGGTCCCCGGTATCGCGCGGCGAGGCTGGACGGGTTCGGACAAGCGAGCCGTCGGGGCATTCATTGCAGGCACTCCATTATTGCCGGTTATCCATCCGCAGTAACCGGCATAGAAGGGCGTGTTGTTGAGCAGGATCAAATCGGCGGGAGGGTTTTTGCAGGCCTGCGAAAAGCGAAGAGGTGAGGCGTTGCCGCCCCGCCCCCTCCCCGCAATCCGGCCGATTTCAGAAGCGGTATCCGGTGCCGATGCTGAGCACCCATGGATCGAGCTTGTGCCGCGTGGCGATCACTTCATCATCCCCGACCGACCAATGCGCGGACGTGTTGAGGAAGTATTTCTTCGCATCCAGGCTCAGGGCGAAGCCGCTCTTGCCGATGGGCACATCCACACCTGCCTGCAATGCCACCCCGAACTTGTCGTTCAGGCGGAACCCGTCGGCCCCCAGCGCCACCGCCGCAGCGCCCGGCTGCTCGTCGATGAAGATGAAATAGGTCGGCCCGGCGCCGACATAGGGCTTGATGCCCGTGCCGGTATCCAGATGATATTTCAGCGTGAAGGTGGGGGGGATGATCTTCGCATCGGCCACCAGTTCCGCGCCGGGGAGACCCGCAGTCCCGTCGACATCGTGTTGCGTGACGCAGCAGATCGTTTCCACGGAAAAGTTCCTGCTGAAGAAATACTCGATGGCGACGGTCGGCACGTAATTGTCGTTTGCCCTGGTCTCCAGCGTACCCGGCAGCCCGACCAGGTCCTTGTCCACATCGGTCAGCGCGCCACTCGGCAGGACGGCGGTGCCCAGCACCTTGACCTGCCATTTGCCCGCATTGTCCCCGGCCCGTGCCTGGGCCGGGAGGGTGAGCGAAAAGGCGGCTGCCATTGCAACGGCCGCGGTCATCATACGCATCGAACAAAACCCCCGCGCCGCAGCAGCCGCACCACGCGGCCCAGGATTCTTACGGCGCGAAGTCTCCTTCCCACACCGGGCGGGGTGCAACATTGATCCCGAGCAAAACGCCGTGCCTTACCATCTTCGCGCTCGCTGCCGGTGCGCAATCAGACAGGTTTCCCCGGCAGGGCGCTACACCAAGCCTGGAATCGGTGGAGACATCGCGGCGTGAATCACGCCTTTGCCGTGGACACGCCAAATTTGGTATGCCACCGTATTCAACCTGCTCCACATCTATCGAACCAGCCTGGGCAAGTGACTGAAAAATGACGTATGCCGACACCCCCGAACCACCGGAAAGCCGCTATGGCGTGGCAGAATGGAAAGCCCGTTGCGATCTGGCGATCCTGTATCGCATCGCTGCGCTGCACGGCATGTCGGACCTTATCTACAATCACATCAGCCTGCGGCTGCCCGATGCGCCGGAACATCTGCTGATCAACCCGTTCGGCCTGCTTTTCAGCAAGGTCACGGCATCCAGCCTGATCAAGATCGATCATGCGGGGGAGATCGTGGACCCGCATGCGCCGGCAAATGCCCGGATCAATCGCGCGGGTGTCGTGATCCATTCGGCCGTCCACCGCGCCCGGCCCGAAATGGCCTGCGTCATCCATTCGCACACCACCGCCGGGATGGCGGTTTCCGCGCAGCGCGACGGGCTGCTGCCGCTTACGCAGCACGCCATGATGTTCCACGGCCGGATCGGCTATCACGACTATGAGAGCTTCGCGACACAGGATGACGAGCGTGAACGGATCGCCCGCGATTTCGGCGACAATGAAGTTATGATCCTGCGCAACCACGGCGTGCTGGTGGGTGGCCGCTCCGTTGGAGAAGCGTTTCACAGCGCCTATCATCTGGAGCGTGCCTGCCAGGCGCAGGTCATGGCGCAAGCCTCCGCCTCGCTGAATTTCCCGGCCGAGGAAATCGCGCTCAAGACCGCCGCCCGGATGGCCTCCATCCCGCTGGATCACTATGATTTCTTCTGGACGCAATGCCATGGCCTGCTGCCCGACGACGGCGAAGATTGCCGCCGCTGATGGAACGGACAGCCCTGATCCTTTCCCCGCGCGCTGCCCAGTACGCCGGTTGGATTGCCGTGCCCGATGGCGTCCGCCTGCTTCACGCCGAACGGGTGGAAGACGCCTTGCCGCATCTGCCGGAGGTTTCGGGGATCATCACCTTCCCGCCGGTGCTGAATGCGGAACTGCTCGCGGCGATGCCGCAACTCGACTGGATACAGGTGCTGACTTCCGGCACCGATACGCTGCAGGCGCTCGACCTGCCGGATCGGATCGCCCTGACCAGCGGGCGCGGCGCGCAGGCTGACCAGCTTTCCGAACTCGTGTTCCTGCAGATGCTGTGGTTCCTGCGCGATGTGCCTGCGATGCTGGAGCGCCAGAAGCGGCGCGAATGGGCCCCTGCTCCACAGCGCCTGCTGGCTCGCAAGCGCGTGTTGATCGTGGGGGTCGGCGCCATCAGCGAGGAATTGGCAAAACGCTGTGCCGCCTTCGGCATGGTGGTAACGGGATGCAGCGGCAGCCGCGCGACGGCGCCGCATTTCCAGCGGATCGTCCCGCTCGAACAATTGGCATCGCAAGCCGCGGAGACGGATTTCCTGGTGGTGCTGACGCCTTATCGCCCGTCGACACACAATCTGGTCAACCGCAGCGTTATCGATGCCCTGCCCGGCGACGCCGTGATCATCAACGTGGCGCGCGGCGCGGTGGTCGACGAAGACGCGCTGCTTGCCGCGCTTGAGGCCGGGGCGATCGGCGGTGCGGCGCTGGATGTATTCCGTCAGGAACCGCTGCCGATGGAAAATCCGCTCTGGGATTGCGAAAAAGTTCTGATAACGCCGCATATTGGAGGATTTAGCGAAACGCATGCCGAGCAGATTGCGCCGATCGTTTCCGAAAACCTCCGCAGATGGGCAGAAGGATCGTTTCCATTGATTAACGAAGTCCAGCTCGCAGGATGGAGCGATCAGGGTAATACTTATGGGCAATGACATGGATATCTATGCTCCGTCGCCCCTGGACAAAGGCCACACCAGCAGGGCCCAGGGCGCGGAAGCGGTAAAGCAGTGGCTGGAACGCGGCCTCTCGCTGGCCGAGGCGCTGTATCAGGTGCTCCGGGTGGAGATCATCACCGGCATCATTCCGATCGGCCGGCGCCTGCGCGAACGCGATCTTTCGCAGGAATACGGCGCCAGCCGCACCCCGGTACGCGAAGTGCTGCACCGGCTGAACAGCGAAGGCTTCCTCACCCTCACCACCAAGGGGTTGACGGTAACCGAGGTTTCGACCGCGGAGATCATGGATGGCTGGATGATCCGCGAGCAGATGCTCAAGATCATCGTGGAACTGGCGATCGAACGTGCCTGGCCCGAAGAACTGGTCGAGCTGTCCAATATCATAAACAGCGTCCGCGTCGAAGTTGAGCGCGGGGACGGCATGCAAGCCCTGAAGCTCACCATCGCCTATGAAGAGCAGTTGTTCAGGGCAGCGCACAGCCGCACCGCGATGCGCGTGTTCAGCGCCTCCATCGGCCCGCCGGGGCGCATGCCGCTGCTGCTGAAAGACCCGAAGCGCCTGGCGGCCGCGACCGAAGAGCGCGCCATGATCCTGGAGGCGATCGTCGCCAAGGACAAGGATCGCGCAATCGAGGCCGTGGAAACCCATACCCGCAACGGCCGCCAGAACCGCTATTCGCTGGGCCACCAGACCTGACGCACCAACAGGCCGCGCAGCCGTTGGGGCAGACCCAAAAAAGGGTGGCTTGCGCCACCCTTTTTCATTTCGCCAACATCAGTGGCCGAACTCAGAACTGAGCCCGTACCCCGATACGGTAATAGCGGCCCAGCACGTCGAACAGATACGCATTGGTGCGCGGCGGCGCGTTCGGCGCATCCTTGTCCAACAGGTTGTTGACGGTACCATACAGTTGTACCTTCTTATTACCGTCGTTCCACAGGTCGAACGAACCCGCCAGATTGACGTAGAAGCGGCTTGGCACCGTATTGTCGTTGATGCTGTTGGCCAGCGTGTTGCTGTAACCTTCCTGATGCGGGCCGATCAGCGTGGCATCATAGAGGCCGCTGTCGATATAACGCCCCTCGACCGTCAGCGAGAACGGCTCCTGATCGTAGCTGATCGAGCCATTGAGCGTCCAGTGCGGCATGCCCGCATCGCCTGACTGCGGCAGGCCGGTCATTCCTGCACGATCGATCGAACCACGGCTGTCCACCGTGATCAGATGGGCGACGTAAGTGGCCAGAAGGCGCGTCGAAAGCGTCCCCTTGCCCAGCCGCGAAGCGTAGCTCGCTTCGAAATCGACCCCCTCGGCCTTCAGCGTGTTGAGGTTGAGGAAGGGGTTTTCCAGCTGCGTGATGCCGTCTATCTCTCCCCAAAGTGTTTTGAAACGTTAGAACACACCCTGATGTACTATGGTATACCAATATATTCTAAATACAGAAAGGGTGTGTTGGCCGGCATGCCGACCGCTGCCCTCCCGCATCCATAGATGAGGCGATCAATTGAAATGGTGGCGCAGGCTGCCTGAAAAGCCACCCCGCGCCGCCTGATTTTACCGCTAGGCCAGAGCGTCCGCGACCAACCCAGCATCGGCTGCGGTCTGGGCCGTGTCGATCCCGAAGGCCCGCGCGGAGTTGGTTTCGTAGATCTTGCGGCGGTCCTCGTCGGAAATCGGAGCATTATCCAGAAACGCCACAGCCTCATCGCTTTCCTGATAGGGATAGTCGATCGCAAACAGGATGTTATCTGCCGACAGCGCCTTGATCGCATAGTCGAGCACCAGCGGATCGTTCATCCCGCTGGTGGTGATGAGGAAGTTGCGCTTGAAGTATTCGCTCGGCTTCAGGTCGGCATCCGGCTTGTTCATGCCCTTGCCCACGTTGGCCATGTAATCCATACGATACAGCCAGTAGGGGATGCCCTCGCCCATATGGCCCAGCACCAGCTTGAGCTTGGGGAACCGATCCAGCACACCGCTCATGATGATGCGCATGCCGTGCAGGCCCGTCTCGGCCTGATAGGCCCACAGCGCGCTCCACATGCCATAGTCGCGATAATAGGGCGCGAAGATTTCCGGCGGGCATCGCGGATGGATGTAGATCGCCTTGCCCAGCGCCTCGGCCGCTTCCAGTATCGGCCAGTATTTCTCCTGATCCAGATACTCGCCATCGGTGTGGCTGTTCACGACGAAACCATGCAGGCCCAGATCGTTCGCCGCCCGTTCCATTTCCTTCACCGCGCGCGCCGGATCCTGGGGCGCGAAGCTGGCCAGGCCGGCATAGCGGGTGGGATGGCGCGCGATGGCTTCCGCCAGGTGATCGTTGGAGGCCGCAGCCACTTCCACCGCATCTTCGACTCCGAACATCTGTACGCCGGGGGACGTCATCGACAGCAGCTGGATGTCCACACCATTGGCGTCCATGTTCGCGATCCGCCCCGCATCCAGGTCGAGCAATTCGGGCACCTTGTCCCGCCCACCGGGCACCAGCCGGCGGCGCCAGCTGATCAGGTCCATTTCTTCGCCCGGTTGCAGGGCCATGGCGTTCATCAGCTCTGCCTGGCCAGGGAAAGCGAAAGCTTCCTCGGTGGCGATGCGCAGGAAGCGGCGGTTGGATTCTGGCATTGAAAACTCCTGGTTGGTTCAGGCGGCCGCGCGGGCCGGGGCCTGTGTCGTGGCGGCAGGGCGCAACACGCACAGAAGGAAGATGAAGAAGGCGACGGCCAGCGAAGGCAGGGCGATGAAGGCCAGCACTTCCTGCAATGACAGGTCGTGCTTCAGGGCGAGGCCGCCAAACAGCGGAGCGATCACCCCGCCGATACGACCCGCGCCGAATGCCCAGCCGACGCCGGTGGAACGGATGTGCGACGGGTAATAGCTGGCCGCGAAAGCGTTCAGCCCCGCTTGCCCGCCCGACTGGAAGAAGTGCCAGATCAGCAGCACGATGATGAAGGTGGCAGTGCCGAACGGAATGTAGCCGATCACGAAGGCCGACACGCCGTTCAGCAGGAAGATCAGCGGCAACACCCTGAGATGGCCGAAACGGTCCATCAGGAAGCCAACGCTGAGCATGCCGACCAGCCCGCCGAAGAAACCCACGATCGAGACGACCGCGAAGTCCTGCAACGATACCCCGCCCAGCTCGCTGAAGAAGGTGGCGATCCACGATGCCAGCAGCGCGATGTTGCCCAGCGCGAAGAAATAGCTGAGCCAGATCAGGACCGTGGCCAGCGCCAGGCGATCGCGGAATATCTCCATGATATTCCACTTCGATCCCGTGGCGGGCCGCGCCGCCGCGGGCAGATAGTGGTCGTCGGCCTGCGGGACGAAGGAGGGCGCTATCCGGCGCAGGGTGGGCACGATCCGGGGATCCTTCCCGTTCCGCCCCGCGCGGAACTGCACCGATTCCGGAAGATACCACATGATGAACGGCACGAGAGCCAGCGGCACCAACCCGCCCAGCCAGAACCCGGCATGCCAGCCATGGGACTCCAGCATGGTCGCGGTAAAGGCGGCCGCCAGCACGCCGCCCGCGCTGTATCCGCAGAATACGATGGTAATGAACGTAGCGCGCAGGCGGGCCGGAGCGATTTCGCTGAGCAGGGCGACCACGTTGGGGATGACACCACTCAGGAAAAGCCCCGCTATCGCACGGTAGATCGCGAACTCGGTGATGCTGGTCGCGATCAGGGTCAGCAGAGTGAAGAGCGAGAAGAGCACGGTGCAGCTGATCAGCATCAGCCGGCGGCCATATTTGTCCGCCAGCGGGCCGATCAGGAACGCACCCGCGGCGAGCCCTGCCTGCTGAAGAACGAAGACAATGGTCATCGCATCAGCAGGCAGGCCAAAGCTGGAGGAAATGGCCGGGGCCAGCTTGCCGATCAGGAAAACGTCGAAACCGTCGATTATCATGATCAGCGTGCACAGCAGCAGCACCCCGACATGCGTGCGGTTGACCTTCTGGTCAGCCAGCACTTCATCCAGATTTACCTCTCGCATCGGCTCTCTTTCACCCAAGTCTGCGTGCTTGTGTCCCGGCTGCCTGTCAGTCGCGGTCTATGTGGAATATCCGCTTGGCGTTCCCGCCATAGACCTTGGCCTTCACGGCGGGATCGAGCGGAGCATCGTCCATGAACTTCACGGCGGGCGCAGTGGGCTGATAGGGGAAATCGATCGCCCACATCACGTTCTCTTCGCCCAGCACCTTCACCGAATAGTCCAGTGCGTCAGGATTCTCCTGCCCGCTGGTGGTGATCGCGAAGTTGCGCTTGAAGTATTCGGACGGCGTCAGCCCGACCTTCTTCGTGCCCGCCCGGCCCGAATTCGCGCCGATCGTGTACATGTAATCCAGGCGCCACAGCCAGAAGGGGATGCCTTCGCCCATGTGGCCCAGCACGATCTTCAGCTTGGGGAAACGATCGAACAACCCGCTCAGCATCATGCGCACGGCGTGGGTCGAGACCTCGATGCCATAGCCCCACAGCGCGGAGTCCATGCCATAATCGCGGCAGGCATCCGCCAGCTTGGCGGAAGGCGCGCGCGGGTGGATATAGATCGCGCTGCCGGTCGCTTCGGCCGCTTCGAGGATGGGGTAGTATTTCGGATCGTCGAGATACTCGTCATTCGTGTGGCTGTTAACCACCAGGCCATGCAGCCCCAGCGTATTGCGGGCACGCTCGATTTCCTGCGCGGCCTTCTCGGGATCCTGCGGAGCGAAGCTCGCCAAGCCGGCAAAGCGCGTGGGGTGAGCCTTCACCACCTCGGCCATGCGATCGTTGGCCAGCGCCGCCAGTTCCACCGCCTGCACCGGGTCGAACATCTGCACGCCGGGCGCGGTCAGCGAGAGGACATGCATGTCCACCCCGTTCGCATCCATGTCGGCAAGGCGCGCATCGACATCCAGCAGGTTGCTCAGCATCACCCGGGTCAGGTCGTTCTTGTTGTCGCCATAGATGCCCTGCAGCAGCGGCAGGTCCAGCGACGTGCCCGGCCGCCGCGAGGTCTTGTCCAGCGCCTCCGCGATCTCGGGGATCGAGTAGGCTTCTTCAGTTGCGATCTTCAGCATCCATTCCTCCAGTTTGAATTCTCTTGTGGCCGGTGCAGGGCCTTCAGGTTTGCCAGCCGGTTCCGGCGCGGATCACCCACCGTGGACGGTCACCACCTCACCCAGGTCGGCGCGTGAGGCTTCGATCCGGTTTATCGAATCGTCAGGGTCGGCAAGGCCGATCGCCACTCCGCAATACAGTTCCATATCCGCGTCGATGTTCAGGATTTTCTGGATCGTGCCGTTGAACAGCGCCCAACTGATCTGCGCGCAGCTATCCAGCCCTCGCTCGGTCAGCAGCAGCAGCACCGTCTGCAGATAGATGCCCAGATCGGCCCATTGCGACGGCCCCATGCCCTTCTCGGTGAAGATGAACAGGCCCGCCGGAGCGCCGAAGAACTGCATGTTGCCATAGACATATTCCAGCCGCCCCTGGTGATCCTCGCGATCGATGCCGCGCGTGCCATACTGGCGCTCGCCGCATTCGAACCGGCGCGCGGCATAGGGATCGTCCAGCGGATCGGGATAGATCGGGTAATGCGGCGCATCGAACACGGGCGGGAACACGCTGCGCTCCGCTGTCTCCCGCCGAAGCTCGGCCAGCACGTCGCCCAGCACCAGATGCACGCGCCAGGGCTGGATATTGCTGTTGGACGGCGCCCGCTGCGCCTTCTCCAGCACCTCCAGCAGGACCGCCTTGTCTACCGGGGTCGACAGAAACGCCCTGCTCGACTTCCGCGACTTAACGGCTTCACTAACCTGCACTCGCTGCCCTCCCGGCACTTTGACATTCTTTGGTATACCAAACTTCTAAGGAGCTTGGATCACTTTGTCAAAGGCGGTTGGAAAAAGTGGGACAGGCCAATCAATTGACTGTTTTTAATGGAGAATAAATTCAGGCAGCAGCGCCCGCCCAATATCTCGCCGGTTGCGAATCCGATCACATCACGCTGACTATCCCGAGCGAGCGAAGAGCCAGTTCCACCCCGGCCATTCAGGAAAATGCACACTTTCCTGAGGGTACTTACACAGGGTGACACAGTTCAGGAGAGAAAAGTGATCCCGCCCCAGCGCCAGACGCCACGGGCCGCACCCACCGGCAAAAACCGGGGCGGCAAACTGAGGACAAACGGTGCGAAAGAGCCGCGTCCGTTATGACAGGGCAGCCCCATGTAGGAAAATTGTTTGCACCACTGGAACGTGAAGGAAATCAGGCACACAAGAAGCGGGAGGCAAATGCAGCAATCCGAGATGAGGCATACTGTCCCCGCAAGTAATGCCCCGCAAGTGCCTGCCCCCGGGAATTGATACACTGCCCTCGAATTCTGGAGAGCAATGGGCAGGCTCGTAGAACCTGCCCACCATGTGGAGCATCGTTCTAGTCAAGGCGGTGAAACTTACTGCTGGATGGCATTGCGTTCCGCTCTACGCAGGCCGTCGAGTGCGCTGTCGAACACATCGGCGGGGACAATGACGAATGGCATGGTGCTTACGGAGTTGAGCTTCAGCGATATTTCGGTCGCCACCGCGCTCAAGTGGTCGGCTATGCCGTTCCGGCGCCTGGCGGCCTCGGGCCGTATGTGAGCGGACAAGGCATCATCCATTGCCGGCAAGGCGATCAGCGCGCGCATTTTCGATTTTGGCACCTTGAGGAATGTGTCTTCGAGCTTTTGAATACCAAGATTCGTAATCTCGACCCAGACACGGCGCTTATCGCGAGGATCGCTAAGCCGTTGGATCAATCCTGCTTTCGACATGATATCAAGATACCGCAAGGTAGTTGTCTGAGGCACGCCGACATAGCTTGCGATACCAGTGGTCTGGAGGCGGCGGCGTTCGAAATGGGCATGCGCCACATCTAGAAGAATATCCCACCAGGGCTCCCCCGCCACAAGATGACCGAAAACCTTCAGACGGTTCTCGCGGATGGCCATTTCATTCTTGATGAGTTGAAGTAGTAGAAAACTCATTTTCTTTCCTTTCAGACAGTTACTGTCGGAAAGGAACTTAGCGAGTACGGGCCTGCAACATATACGGGATGCCCCTGAATATAGTTAATGCATCGTCATTATTGCACGGGGCGCAGGCAGGAATATGCTCGGGGAACGGGGCGAGAAATACGTATACCGTCCCTGGAATTTCTGCTGTCCCTAGAATTTGGAATTTCTGAATTACCGCTATGTGGTGACCATACGAGCGATTTCATCAACTAATTCATCGGAACCCGATATAGAAAGTCCAACGAAGGTTTCAGCTTCGACGACTATAACTTCTCCATTAAGTTGAACTGAAAGGGAATCCAACTCTTGTGACCCAGCGACACCCCAATCAATGGACAAGGGCTTGGCACCAATTGACTTCAATTTATCAATGAGACGTTTTTTTAGGTCTTTGTCGTACTCATCGCCCAGAATAATGGTCTTCGACATATTTCCTCCTAGAATTTCAAATCCTTGCCGCCAGGTCGAATCGCAGATTCGATAATTTGTTCCCACGATTTACCCTGTGCGCGGAGCCAATCGATTGATGGTCCGAGTTTGTCGCCATATTTAACAATATTACGGTCGTAAATTTCAATCCGCTTAGCTTCCGGCGTCAAATCCTTAAACTGAACGCCCAAGGCGCGTCTATCGGCATGAAGAGTCCGCGCAATCTGCTCTGTCGAATTTCCAGCGGCTCGCATGTCAGTTGCCTTACCGGCCAACCCTTCGACGGCATCAATGTATTGCTGACGAAGAGCTGGAACACCCTTTGCAGTTTTAGAGAAACCGGAAAAAATCTTCCCGACCAGTTTCCCGCCTAGAGTGCCGGCCACACCCAATAACGGGCTACCCGCGGACAGATAATTATCGACCGTATGCTCACCATTCACGGTGATGCGGTAGGCTCCCTTGGCCACATCGACGGCACCATAGACCGAGCCGATAAGGTCCACGACCTCTCGATCAGCCCTTGCATTCCATCCATGAATGAGGGCTTCGTTATTATTATACCCCTCCATGAGATCGTTATAATAGGCTTCACTGTAGGTCTTTTGGACGCCATCTTCGACATAGCCTGACTTGTAGGTGTCATACGCCCTGGCTCGCCAAGTATCCAACTGAGTGAAGGATGTAGCAAGCTCCACGCCACCGACAGGTTGAGGTAGAAAGCCATCGACTGTAGCTCGCGAAGGTACGTCGACTGGCATAATGGAGCGATATTGCGCTGCGTAATCCTGGACGAGCCGTTGACGCTGCTCGGCTGCAGCGTATTCAAGCCCTCCCGTCTGCACGTCAAAGTCCAGCAGCGCCAAGGTGGCTTGAGGGAAGTAATCGACATGGTCGAAAATACTTCCCGAGCGTCGCGCAATAACGACGATGCCTGCATCATCGGAGTCAACATTTGCACCGGTATCCGATGCGAGTTGCTCTGACCGAGCTTCCGCTCCGACCGAACCGGAACTTCCACCCTTCACCGCCCTCGCCAAGGCGCTCCCCCAGTACCTGCCCAATTACATCGGGCAGGCCCGCGCGAATGTTGTCGCCGAAGCTGGTGCCTTCGATAGCCGAGCGCGTCACGGCGCTGGTAATCAGCGCTGCGCCGCTGGCTAACGCCTGTGAGCCAACACCGGGCTGGAACGACGTCCCATCAGAATACACATCCCATTCCCAAGAGCCTTGACTTGCCCCCTTGAGCAACCGACGCCAACCCGTCCAAGCCCCGTAGAAATGTCCTCTCCCTACCGCCTGGGCAGATGCCGCATCCATATTCCAAGCTTGGGTAAATCCATATCCAGGTGCAATCTTCTCGCCTTGGGATACAGTGGACATTCGCCCAACCATTCCCGTAACTTCACGCGCATACTGATTGACAGCCCAAGCCAGGGACGAGTTCCCGACTTTCTCTGCAATGTCCGCCGTAACAACAATCCTGATTTCCCAATGGCGCGCAACCCATCATCGTGCTGGGGGAAGAGGATCAGATGCACATGATTATCCATCAGGCACTAGGCGAGACATCGCATCCCCCTCCCTTCTGCCGATTCCCGCAGCAAATCGAATGTAGAGGCGACGATCATCGTCAGAAAAGAACACGAGCAATCGTCGATTACCCCCGCTGAGTGACATGATGGGCAACACCGGGCAAGACAATGTGGGAAAGGCGAGCCATGCCAAAGCGCTAGCAACTGTCGCCGTTGATCAAATTGTATACTGTCCCGGAAATTCCCCCGAAATTCCAAGTAATCAATTGTCATTGGAACGCGGCCAGCGGTATAGTTCCTCCGGATAAGCGAAAGGAAGCCTCCCTCTGATCACCTGTTCGATGTCTTGCATCAGCCACGAACCGAGAAAACCTTGATGCTCGTCCTCGGTCTCCGCGTCGTAATGCGACTTAGCTTGAGAAACCATCTCCATCAACTGAGCATATCGCGCTTCGCCCAGCTTACCACGCAAATAGGCTAGGCTTTGAGGTAACTCCCCCCAAGCTTCATCATAAGTTTGGAACTCGGTAGGATATTGCTTAGCATTACAATTGATGCTCAAATAAACAACACTATCGGCTAATTCGCCAAGTGTTTTTGCGACTTTGATCATCTTAGCTCCCCTACCGTCCAAGCCAATAGGAGCCCCCATAGCCTTCCGGCCGGATAATCCCCACCGGGGCATTACCCGTAGCCTTACGGAAGTCAACAATCTGAGGCGTTCTAAGAGTCTTGCTTCCCAGTGTCCCGTCAAGGATCGTCTTACTCTGAGGAAAGTAAAGATCAGGAATACGATATGATCCGCTATTGCCTTCAAGATATAACCGCTGATTTATGCGAACAATTTCTGGGCCATCGCCCCGCGATAGGGCAAAGCGCTGTAAATCATCTCGAGCAAATGCATCAATACGACCAGCCTTAAACAAATGCAGTGGCTGTCCTGGCGCGGGCGCCATGCGCCCGGCCGCGATTTGCGCATCCACATGTACTAAGCCGCGCTCATAAGCCGATACATATCGCGCTTGATATATCGCCTCAACGCTCGTTTTGGGCGAGCTTCTGATCGCCGATCCCCGCCCAATGCCACCGGTAAACACGCCCTCAAGTGCCGTTGCGCGCAGCGCATTCATCGTATTATGCGAAGGTATCTGCTGGAAGAACGGACGCGAGGCATTGTAATTCTGCCTGTATTCCTCCGTGAAGATATCGCTCTTGTTGGGATAGAGGTGGTCGACGGCTCCCCCGAACAACCCGCTGAAAGCTGCGAGAGGCCGCGCTAAGCCGAATGGAGTTGATGCATCCCGGTACGGCGATACGCTGTTCCATTCATAGGCCGCTCGCGAATAAGCGCTGGCTATGACTGAAGCTCCGGACGCGATGCTTATGGAAGCGCCATCCGTCCAGCCATAGGAGGGAGTGTCGCCTATGAGAGAGCTCAGTTCAGTGAGGCGCGACCAGTCGTAGTTGCTTCGCGTGTCTCTTCCCGACGCATCCATAAAGAGAGTCCCTACAAGCGCGTCCTGCTCAACAAGGTAATCGTAGTTTGCCTCGAAGCCCCTGACCGCCCCTTCGTAATCGTATGCTCTTCCGGCAGAGTCCCACTGCGCCTTGGACGCGAGGAAATAATCAAATCTATCCCGAAGCTCTGCCCACGTATGCACGTTCTCTGCGTACACCACCGGTGCAGGTTTCAAGCCGTTCGATGCGGTGCTCACACTCGTGGAAACAGCGCTTCTTCCTGTCGCTGAATCAGCCGCGATTGCGGCTGCGAGACCCTTGCCCGCCCCGTCACCGCGTTGGGAAACCGCACTTCTCGCCACGCTGGCAATGCTCGCCGCCGCCTGTCTGGCGCTGCTCCCTGTCAAGCCCCCGCTCGCGGCCTCATCAGGAGTGCTGGCCTCCTTATCCACCTTGGGATTACCCTTCACCGCACCCGCCAGCGCAGTGCCCAGCACCTGCCCGATCACATCGGGCAAGCCAGCGCGGATGTTGTCGCCGAAGCTGGTGCCTTCGATCGCCGAGCGCGCCGCAGCGCTGGCGATAAGGCTTGCGCCTGCGGTAGCGCTGCGGACTGCAATCGCGTTGGTGGCGCGGATGCCCAGCAAACCGTTATCGCTGGTCAAGCCGCGGCCAACCGCGCCGCCGACCCCACCTGCGATCCCGGCCGCCGCAACGCCTGTCCAGCTGAACTTGCTCTGCAGGCCGATGGCAACAGCAATGCCCTGCGTGACGGCGCTACCTGCCGCCCCTCGCACCACATCGCCGGCGAACTGGCTGCCCGCGACCGCTCCATCACCGAACACCTTGGCGATCCCTCCGCCAACCGCTGCGCCGATCCCGGAAAGGGCCACCCCCTTCCAGTTGAAGCTGTCCTGAATACCGGTCGCAACGCCCACCGTCTGGCTGACCGCGCTGCCCAGCATCGCATTGCCGATATTCGCCAGGAAGCCGCCGCCGAACGGCGCGATCACGGTGATCCCGATCGCAATCGCGGCCAGCAATATCTGCCCGAGGAACCCGCACTTGTTGTTCTTCTGGGGCTTGGGCGCGGATGGCGAGAGGTCGCCAATCGCGCGGGCCGGGTCGTAGGGGCTGTAGCTGCTGGTGCTGTTGGTGTTGCGCAGCACCCCGCCCGGCAGGGTCAGCTGGCGCCCTTCGATC